>Ga0209148_1000013_pt1 | contig 956684 bp, 674 predicted proteins | sample AraplaCol_mMF_r2_2_FD_184288 | JGI IMG/M metagenome (GOLD analysis project Ga0209148, IMG submission 184288) | Arabidopsis root microbial communities from North Carolina, USA - plate scrape CL_Col_mMF_r2 (SPAdes) (version 2) | ecosystem: Host-associated > Plants > Roots > Endosphere | place... | reverse complement strand
CCGTTCGCGCCCATTTTTTGTTTCCGGAAACGGTATCGACGAGATTGGACACGCAAGCGCTAGCACGACGCTTTACCGAGGTTTTGGCGGATCTTCAGCTGGAATGCATCGGTGTGGAATTCAGCCCCTCGCAGGGGCAGAGTACTTTGCGCGTGTATATCGATGCCGAAGGGCGCGAGGTCAATCTCGACGATTGCGAAGCGGCCAGCCGTGAGCTTTCCGCATTGCTGGACGTGGAAGACCCGATTCCGGGCCATTACGTGCTGGAAGTATCTTCGCCGGGCATCGATCGGCCGCTGTTTACCGCTGAGCAGTTCGCGAAAGTGGTCGGACAGGAAGTCAAGGTGCTGCTGAAAGCGCCACTGGGAGGTCGCCGCCGCTTGCGTGGCAAGGTCGTTGCGGTGGAAGGCAGCCAGATCGGTCTTGAAGCAGAAGGCAAGGTTTTTCAATTCGAGCACGATGCGGTGGAAAGCGCGCGCATCGTGCCGGACTGGGCAGCGCTCGGTTACGTGCCGCAGCCCAAACCCGGCGGTCGCAAGTCGGGCAAGAAAAAAGGTTAGAACTAGGTCAATCTGTCGATGGAGCGCTGGAGCAGCGTTCACGGAGTGGTTGCAATGAGCAAAGAACTTTTGCTGGTGGTTGATGCGGTTGCCAACGAAAAAGGCGTGTCGCGCGACGTGATCTTCCTTGCCATGGAAGCCGCGTTGGCGTCGGCTGCGAAAAAGCGTTATCCAGATGAAGATCCGGATATTCGCGTCAGCATCGATCGCAACACTGGCGACTACGAGACGTTCCGTCGCTGGGAAGTCATCGCCGATGACGGCGAGATGGAATCCCCGTTCCGCCAGCTGCGCCTGATGGATGCCGAAGACGAGCGCCCCGGCGCGCAGATCGGCGAATTCATCGAGCAGCAGATTGAAAACGCCGAATTCGGCCGCATTGCTGCACAGGCCGCCAAGCAGGTGATCGTGCAGCGCGTACGCGAGGCCGAGCGCCAGCAGGTGGTCGACGCGTTCAAGGATCGCGTGGGCGAGCTGGTCACCGGCATCGTCAAGCGCGTCGAGCGCGGCAACGTCTATCTCGATCTGGGCGGCAACGCCGAAGCCTTCATTCCGCGCGACAAAACCATTCCGCGCGAATCGCACCGCGTCGGCGATCGCGTACGCGGCTATCTGCATGAAGTGAAATCCGAAGCGCGTGGTCCGCAGCTGTTCGTTTCGCGCGCGGCGCCGGAATTCATGATCGAGCTGTTCAAGCTCGAAGTGCCGGAAGTCGGCCAGGGCCTGGTGGAAATCAAGGGCTGCGCGCGCGATCCGGGCGACCGCGCCAAGATCGCGGTGGTCGCGCACGACACGCGCACTGATCCCATCGGCGCCTGCATCGGCATGCGCGGCTCGCGCGTGCAGGCGGTGTCGAACGAGCTCAACGGCGAGCGCGTGGATATCATCCTGTGGCACGAGAACCAGGCCCAGTACGTGATCAACGCGATGGCGCCGGCGGAAGTGCAATCCATCATCATGGACGAAGACAAGCACTCGATGGACATCGCGGTGGCCGAGGACAAGCTCTCGCAAGCCATCGGCCGCGGCGGCCAGAACGTGCGCCTGGCCAGCAAGCTCACCGGCTGGCAGCTCAACGTGATGACCCAGGACCAGGTCGCCGCCAAGAGCGAAGCGGAGCAGGAGTCGGCTCGCCAGCTGTTCATGGACAAGCTGGAAGTGGACCAGGAAATCGCCAACATCCTCGTGCAGGAAGGTTTTTCCAGCGTCGAGGAAATCGCCTACGTGCCGAGCGCGGAACTGCTGGCCATCGAAGGCTTCGACGAGGACATCGTCGAGGAGCTTCGCGCCCGCGCCCGCGACTCGTTGCTCACGGAAGCATTGGCGGTCGAGGAAAACCTCGACGAACATCAGCCCTCGCAGGAACTGCTCGAGCTGGATGGCATGGACGAGGCGACCGCCTATGCGCTGGCTGAGCGCGGCATCGCCACGGTGGACGATCTGGCCGACCTCGCGGTCGACGACATGATCGACATCGACGGCATGGACGAGGATCGTGCTGCGGCACTCATCATGGCGGCACGTGCGCCGATGATTGCCCGGCTGGAGAAGGGCGGCTAACCGCGGGCGGCAGCGCCCCGGATTGGGCGCGCCGGGAGACCGAAGGGTCTCCACCAGGGACGGAGGTGGCCGTGCAAGAACATGTTTTAGAAAAACAAGTTTTGTACGGACGATAAGCGCGGGAACGGCGGAGAAAGAATCACGATGTCGGACGTCACAATCAAACAACTCGCTCAGGTTCTGGGCATGCCCGTCGACCGGCTGCTGACGCAGCTCGGCGAGGCAGGCATGAAATTCTCGAACCCGGAGCAGGTCATCAGCAGCACCGAAAAGGTGAAACTGCTGGGCTTTCTGCGTCGCACGCATGGCAAGGCCGAGGCCGCGGTCGAAGCGGAGGACTCCTCGCCGCGGCAGATCACCTTGAAGCGCCGCAAGATCAGCGAGCTCAAGGTATCTACGCCCGGTGGACGCGGCACATCCTCCAGCGCCAAGACGGTGAACGTGGAAGTGCGCGCCAAGCGCACCTACGTCAAGCGCAGCGTGATCGCCGAAGAAGCGAGCGTGGAGCCCGAACGCGAAGAGGCGCTGCGCCGGCTGCAGGAATCCCAGCATCAGCGCGAGCAGGAAGAACAGGATCGCGTCGACGCCGAACAGCGGCGCCAGGACGAAGCGCGTCAGCGCGCCGAAGAAGAAGCTGCGCGGCGCGAGGCCGAGGCGGCCGAACGCGCACGCCAGGAAGCCGCCGCGCAAGCCGCCGCCGAAGCGCAAGCCGCGCCGGAGCAGCAGCAACCCGCCAACGTCGTGGAACAAGAAGCGGTGCATGTACCGCAACCGGCTGAGCCGGAGGAAGAGAAAGTGCCCGAATCACCCGCTGCCGTGCAGCGCATCGATCACAGCTCGCTGGGCATGATCCTGCCGCGCATTCACGAGCCGCGTAAACGCGAAAAGAAACCCGTAGCCGCTGCGCCCGCTGCGGCGCCGGCCCCAGCGCCCGCTCCCGCGGCCGCTCCGAGCACCGCCGACCGCGCCAAGCCGCGACACGGTGGCCGCGAACGCGACGATGTGATCGGCGGCAAGCGCTTCGCCGCTGGCGAATTGCATCTTTCCGATGCCGACCGTGCGCGCCGTTCCAAGCGTGGCAAGGGCGGCAAATCGTCCGTGCGCGAAACCTCGCGCAGTGGCAATGCTGCCGCCTCCGGCGCGCATGGCTTCTCCAAGCCCACCGCGCCAGTCGTGCGCGAAGTGGTGGTGGGCGATGCCAACGTGGTCGCCGAGCTCGCGCAGAGAATGGCGGTCAAGGGCTCTGAAGTGGTCAAGACGCTCTTCAAGATGGGCGTGATGGCCACCATCAACCAGACCATCGACCGCGACACCGCCATGCTGGTGGTGGAAGAACTCGGCCATAAGGCGGTGGAAGCCAGCGAGCAGGGTGCTGAAGCCGCGCTGGCCGCGCACACGCAGAGCGCGGAGCTGGAAGGCGAGCGCGTATCGCGTCCGCCGGTGGTCACCATCATGGGCCACGTCGACCACGGCAAGACCTCGCTGCTCGACTACATCCGCCGCACCAAGGTCGCCTCGGGCGAAGCGGGCGGCATTACCCAGCACATCGGTGCGTATCACGTGGAAACGCCCAAGGGCGTGATCACCTTCCTCGACACGCCCGGCCACGCCGCGTTTACCGCGATGCGTGCGCGTGGCGCGCAGTCCACGGATATCGTGGTGCTGGTGGTGGCCGCCGACGACGGTGTGATGCCGCAGACACAGGAAGCCGTGCAGCATGCACGCGCCGCCAAGGTGCCGTTGATCGTCGCGATCAACAAGATGGACAAATCCGATGCCAATCCGGACCACGTCAAGCAGGGCCTCGGCAATCTGGAAGTGATTCCGGAAGAATGGGGCGGCGACACGCCGTTCGTGCCGGTATCGGCCAAGACCGGCATGGGCATCGACAATCTGCTCGACGCCATTTCGGTGCAGGCCGAAGTGATGGAACTCACCGCGGTCGAAGACGGTCCGGCTTCCGGTGTGGTGCTCGAATCCAGCCTGGATCGTGGCCGCGGCCCGGTTGCGACGGTGCTGGTGCAGCAGGGCACGCTCAAACGCGGCGACTTCGTCGTCTGCGGTATCGAATACGGCCGCATGCGTGCGCTGATCGACGAAACCGGCAAGACGGTGCAGGAAGCCGGCCCGTCGATTCCGGTGCAGGTGCTGGGCTTGTCCGGCGTGCCGGAAGCGGGCGACGACTTCGTAGTGGTGGCCGACGAACGCCTGGCGCGCGAAGTGGCGGCCGAGCGTCAGTTGAAGCGCCGCGAGACGCGCATGGTCAGCAAGGCCAATCGCCTCGAAGACATCATGGCGCAGATGGGCCAGAGCGTGGAGCAGCAGACGCTCAACATCCTGGTCAAGGCCGACGTGCAAGGTTCGGTCCAGGCCTTGCGCGAATCGCTCAGCCAGATCGGCAACGAGAACGTGAAGGTGAACGTGATCGCGGCCGGCGTCGGCGGCATCACCGAATCCGACGCCACGCTGGCGGCGGCTTCGAAGGCGCTGATCATCGGCTTCAACGTGCGTGCGGATGCATCGGCGCGCAAGGTGATCGACACCGCCGGCCTGGACGTGCGCTACTTCTCGATCATCTATGACGTGATCGACCAGGTGAAGCAGGCGGCTTCCGGTCTGCTCGGCGTGGAAGTGCGCGAGGAAATCATCGGTATCGCCCAGGTGCGCGATGTATTCCGCAGCTCCAAGTTCGGCGCCGTGGCCGGTTGCATGGTGACGGAAGGCATGGTCAAGCGCAGCAAGCCCATTCGCGTGCTGCGCAACAACACCGTGATCTTCCAGGGCGAACTGGAATCGCTGCGCCGCTTCAAGGACCTGGTGGACGAAGTGCGCGGCGGCATGGAGTGCGGTATCGCCGTGAAGCAGTACAACGACGTGAAGGTCGGCGATCAGATCGAGTGCTTCGAGCGTATAGAAGTCGCCCGTACGCTGTAAGCCGCATAATCCCTCTCCTCTCCGGGGAGGGGGATGAGGTGAGGGGCTGTTGGCCATGAGCCAACAAACCCCTCACCGTCATTCTGGCCCGTATCTGTGCCGGCATGACGAACAAGCAACGCACTCAACGCGATTATTTCTTCGTCCCAAAGATCAGCCACTACATGCCCTCCCGCGACTTCAAACGTACCGACCGCGTAGGCGCCGAGCTTCGCCGTGAAATCGGCACGCTGGTGCATGCTGCCGTGCGCGACCATGGCCTGCCTTCGTGCAGCGTGTCGGATGTGGAAGTCACGCGCGACCTGGATTGGGCGACCGTATGGGTGACCGCATTGCTGCCGCAGCAGTCGAAAGAGGCGGTGAAGGCGCTCAACGAATTGTCCATCGAGTTCCGCCGTTCGCTGTCGCGCAGCATGCGCTTGCGTCGTGTACCGGAACTGCGCTTCAAGTACGACGATTCGGTGGACAAGGGCGAGCGCATCGAGCAGTTGCTACGAGAATCGGAACCCGGGACGCAGGATCCTGATTGACTGCAAGTTGGGTGGCAAACCCCAGCATATCGATCGCCACGTGCATGACGATGTTGGGGGTTGCCCCGACCTACATTTCTGCCTTTACGACTCTCGAACATCCATGAGCCGCCGCCGACATCGCCCCGATGCCCGTGATCTGCACGGCATCCTGTTGCTCGACAAGCCACTGGGGATGAGCTCGAACAAGGCATTGCAGATAGCGATGACCACCCTGCGTGCCGCCAAGGGCGGTCATACCGGCGCACTCGATCCCCTCGCCACTGGTTTGCTACCGCTGTGCTTTGGCGAAGGCACCAAACTGGCTGGCAGCCTGCTCGGTTCCCGCAAGGCCTACCTGGCCGAATGCCGCCTCGGTGCCACCACGACGACGGCGGATCTTGAAGGCGAGATCGTCGAGCGGCGCCCCATTCCTGCGCTGGACGAGGCGACCATCGAGGCCGCCCTCGCCACGCTGCGCGGCCGCATCGTGCAAGTGCCGCCGGTGTATTCGGCGCTGAAGCAGGATGGTGAGCCGCTCTATCTCAAGGCGCGCCGCGGCGAAGCCGTGCAGGCGCCGCCGCGCGAGGTGGATATCGATCGCCTGGAGCTCGTCAGCCGCACCGAAGACAGCCTGACGCTGCACGTCGAATGCGGTTCCGGCACCTATATCCGCAGCCTGGCGGTGGATCTGGGCGAAAAATTGGGCTGCGGCGCCCATCTCGCGGCGCTGCGCCGGCTTTGGGTCGAGCCCTTCCTGGAACCGGCCATGGTCACCCTCGATCAATTGGGTGAAGCAGCCACGCAGGGCGACGAGGCCGCCGAGCGGTGGGTGCTTCCCCTATCCGCCGGGGTGGCGAACTGGCCGGTGCTGCATCTGGATGCTGCCGCCAGCCAGGCTGTCTCACGAGGTCATCAGATTGCCTGGCCGGCGGGGCAGGCACCCGCACGCTCGGCCGTTTTCGCCAGCGATGGACGCCTGCTGGCCTTGGTCGATTGTGACGAACAAGGCCGGGTGCGCATCCTGCGGGGCTTCAATCTGCCCGCCGCCACTTAACCCGCTATGTGATGGTCTTGTTGCAACGCGCTGCCGCTCGGTACAATACCGCGCTTGATTCAACACTTTCACTCAACCTGTCGGAGCTTGCGCAACGTCATCAAGCGGTGACGTTGCGCAAGTTCCGCACCCGTTTTTTTTAAGGAAGACACCATGTCCCTCACCGCAGAACAGTCCAGCAAGATCATTGCTGACTTCGGCCATGCGCCGAACGACACCGGCTCCACCGAAGTGCAGGTTGCCCTGCTTTCCGCTCGCATCGAGCACCTTACCGATCATTTCAAGACGCATAAGCAGGATCATCACTCCCGTCGTGGTCTGCTGAAGCTGGTCAACCAGCGCAAGCGTCTGCTCGGCTACCTGAAGGATCGTGATCTGGGCCGTTATCAGAGCCTGATTGAGCGCCTCGGCCTGCGCCGGTAATTCTTGCGCCCATTCATGATCGCTAAGATCAAAAAGCGGGCCTGCACGGCCGCACTTTTAAAATCAGGACATTCAAAGTGGCGAAAGTAACCAAGTCATTCCAGTACGGTAATCACGAAGTCACACTGGAGACGGGCGAAATTGCCCGCCAGGCTTCGGGCGCCGTCATGGTCAGCATGGGCGGTACCGTGGTGCTGGTCACCGTGGTCGCTGCCTCCAAGGCGAAAGACGGACAGGATTTCTTCCCGCTCACCGTCGACTACGTCGAGAAGTTCTACTCCGCCGGCCGCATTCCCGGCGGTTTCTTCAAGCGCGAAGGCCGTCCGACCGAGAAGGAGACGCTCACCTCGCGCCTGATCGACCGTCCGGTCCGTCCGCTGTTCCCGGAAGAGTTCAAGAACGAAGTGCAGATCATCGCGCAGGTGATCTCGCTCAATCCGGAAGTCGACGGCGACGTCGCTGCGATGATCGGTGCTTCGGCCGCGTTGAGCCTGGCCGGTATCCCGTTCAAGGGCCCGATCGGCGCCGCGCGCGTCGGATACGCCAACGGCCAGTACCTGCTGAACCCGACCGTTTCGGAGCTGAAGACCTCCGATCTGGACCTGGTCGTTGCCGGTACCGCCAATGCCGTGCTGATGGTGGAGTCGGAAGCCAAGCTGCTCAGCGAAGAAGTGATGCTGGGCGCAGTGGTGTTCGGCCATAAGCAGCTGCAGTCGGTGGTCAACGCCATCAATGCCTTCGTCGCCGAAGCCGGTCGCAAGTCGTTCAAGTGGGAAGCTCCTGCGCGTAACGATGCGCTGTTCAATGACATCCAGAGCATCCTCGGCGATCGCCTGGAGAAAGCGTTCGCGATCAGCGACAAGCTGGAGCGCCGCGACGCCATTGCCGCGCTGAAGACCGACATCAAGGCTGGCATTGCCGAAACCGCCCTTGCACGCGGCTGGACCGACCTCGACGTCAGCAATGCTTTCGCCGAAATCGAATACCGCACCATGCGCGACGGCGTGCTGAAGACCAAGGTGCGCATCGACGGCCGCAAGCTGGACGATATCCGTCCGATCTCCGTGCGCGTGGGCGTGCTGCCGCGCACCCATGGCTCGGCGCTGTTCACCCGCGGCGAAACCCAGGCGCTGGTCGTGGCCACGCTCGGCACCGCGCGCGACGCGCAGATCATCGACGCGCCGGAAGGCGAATCGAAGGATCCGTTCCTGTTCCACTACAACTTCCCGCCGTTCTCGGTGGGCGAGGCCGGCCGCTTCGGCGCGCCGAAGCGTCGCGAGATCGGCCATGGCCGTCTTGCCAAGCGCGGTGTGCAGGCGGTGAAGCCGTCGATGGAAGAATTCCCGTACGTGCTGCGCGTGGTCTCCGAGATCACCGAGTCGAACGGTTCTTCGTCCATGGCCTCGGTGTGTGGCTCCTCGCTCGCGCTGATGGACGCCGGCGTGCCGCTGAAGGCGCCGGTGGCCGGTATCGCCATGGGCCTGGTGAAGGAAGGCAACGACTTCGTCGTGCTGTCCGACATCCTGGGCGACGAAGACCACCTCGGCGACATGGACTTCAAGGTGGCCGGTAGCGCCGAAGGCGTGTCCGCGCTGCAGATGGACATCAAGATCGACGGCATCACCGAAGAAATCATGAAGGTGGCGCTGGAGCAGGCCAAGCGTGGCCGTCTGCACATTCTTGGCGAGATGGCCAAGGTGATCAGCCAGCCGCGTGCGGAGATGAGCGAATACGCTCCGCGCCTGCTCACCGTCAAGATCCATCCGGACAAGATCCGCGAAGTGATCGGCAAGGGCGGCGCCACCATCCGCGCCATCACCGAAGAAACCGGCACCACGATCGACATCAGCGACGACGGCACCGTGGTGATCGCCTCGGTCAATCGCCTGGCGGCCGAAGAGGCCAAGAAGCGCATCGACCAGATCGTCTCGGACGTCGAGCCGGGTCGCATCTACGAAGGCAAGGTCGCCAAGCTGATGGACTTCGGTGCATTCGTGACCATCCTGCCGGGCAAGGACGGCTTGGTGCACGTGTCGCAGATTTCCAACGAGCGCGTGGAGAAGGTTTCCGACAAGCTCAAGGAAGGCGACATCGTCAAGGTGAAGGTGCTGGAAGTGGACAAGCAGGGCCGCATCCGCCTGTCCATGAAGGCGGTGACCGAAGACGAAGGCGCGAGCGTGTGAGCGCTTTTCTGACACGCTGATCCACGAAAACGCCCGCGCCTCATAGCCGGGCGTTTTCATTTCTGCACATCGGTATTTGGTAGCATGGCGTTTCACCTCGAGGATGCAGGCATGCCCGACCAGGCGAACGAATTTCTGAAGGATTACCAGGCTTTCGCGCAGCAATCCTGGGAGGCATGGATGCGTTATCTGCAACAACCCCAGGGGTCGGCCAATCCCTTTGCGGGTTTTGGCATGGGTGCGGCGGCGGCACCGCAAGACGATCTGCTCACGCGCAGCCTGGCGAGCCTCAAGGCCTACGGCAACTGGCTGCAACAGGCCGCCAGTGCCGGCATGGTCCAGCTGACCATGCAGCCGTGGCAGCAACAACCGGCGGCCATGCAGTCTTTCCTCTCCGCTTTCACGCAACCGTTTGCGCAAACCGTGGCCGGCATCGACAGCGCGTCGGCTTTCGGGCTGGAGCATCAATGGCAGGCGTGGCTGCAGGCCATGCAACAAGCTGGCATCGCGGGCGGCATGCCGAACCCGAGCCAGATGGCCGCCTTCGGCATCACCCGCGAATTCCAGCTCGATCAGCAAGCGCTGGCCGCGGCCATGCAGGAATACGCGCAGATCAACGCGCGCTACCAAGCCCTGCTGCAGAAGGTCAATGCGCAGGGCATTGCACGGCTACAGGAAATGCTCGGCCAACACGGGGAACCCGGCAAGCAGGTCGAATCGCTCAAGGCCCTCTATGACCTCTGGGTGGATGCCATGGAAGAGGCCTACGCCCAGATGGCGCTTTCCGAGGAATTCCGCGACGTATTCGGCGCGCTGACAAATGCGCAAATGCAGGTGCGTAAATTGCAGCAAGAACAGACCGAACAGATCTGTCGCGAGCTGGGCATTCCCACGCGCAGCGAAATGAACAGCCTTGGCCAGCGTGTCCAGCAATTGCGGCGCGAGCTCAAGGAAGCGCAGATGCGCGGGCAGGGTGAATCCACTCCGGATGATTCGGTGGTCGACACGCTTCAGGCGGAAATCGCCACGCTGAAACGCGAACTTGAAGCAAGCAAGATGGCGGCGAAAGTTCGTCCCATCGAACGCAAGTCCGGCAACGGAAACGGCAAAACCGTCTCGCCTTCGCAGCGCACGAAAGCCACGCGCTCCGCCGCGGGCAAACGCAAGTAAGGAGCCAGCATGCAGCATCCGTTGCACATCGATCCGCAGCAGGCCTTCAACGAAATCGCCACTTTCCAGCGCAAGCTGGCAGCCGGCCTGCAGAACCTGCGCGGCCTGGGCGAGCAGGACTACGCCAATACGCCGCGCGAAGCGGTGTATCGCGAAGACAAGCTCACCGTTTGGCACATGAAGGGCAGCCACAAGCCTACCGCCAAGGTACCGACGCTGATCGTGTACGCACTGGTCAACACCGTGTGGATGACCGATCTGCAGGAAGACCGCTCGCTAGTGCGCAACCTGCTGCAGCAAGGCGAGGATGTGTACCTGATCGACTGGGGTTATCCCGACGGCGCCGATCGCTGGCTGACGCTGGACGATTATCTCAACGGTTATCTGGATCGCGCCGTGGATGCCATCCGCAAGCGCCACGATCTGGATGCCATCAATCTGCTCGGCATCTGCCAAGGCGGCACGTTCTCCCTGTGCTACACCGCCATGCACCCGGAGAAAGTGAAGAACCTTGTCACCATGGTGACGCCCGTGGATTTCCGTACCCCTAACAACATGCTCTCGCATTGGGTGCAGAGCATGGATGTCGACCTGTTCGTCGATACGCTGGGCAATGTCCCGGCGGAGTTGATGAACTGGGTCTACCTGATGCTCAAGCCGCTGCGCCTGAATCAGCAGAAGTACGTGAGCATGGTCGACATCCTCGACAACACGGCGGAACTGAAAAATTTCCTGCGCATGGAGCGCTGGATCTTCGATTCGCCCGACCAAGCCGGTGAAGCGTTCCGCGAATTCATCAAGGCGTTTTTCCAGCAGAACAAATTGATCAAGGGCGATCTGCAGATCGGCAGGCAGCCGGTGGATTTAGGCATGATCACCCAGCCGGTGTTCAACATTTATGCCACGCAGGATCACCTCGTGCCGCCCGATGCATCGCGTGCGCTGCAAAAGCACGTCGGCACGACTGATTACACCGAACTCGCCTTCAAGGGCGGGCATATCGGCATCTACGTATCCGGCCGCGCGCAGCGCGAAGTGGCGCCCGCGATTCATCAGTGGCTGCGTGCGCGCAATGGGTAATGCTTGAGGACGCAGGCCATTTTTGCCCGAAAAATCCTGCGTAGATTGGGTGCAAACCCCAACATCGGTCCATCCAAGCATCAACGCGCGTTGGGTTTGCACCCAGCCTAGAAAGCTGGGATTCGTTCGGCCTTTGGCGCCGCATGACAGCGTCATCCGATAAACTATCGCGATGACAAATCCAGCCTCCGCTCACGACACCATCCGCGCCGTGCAATGGCGCGGCGATCATCTGCGCCTGCTCGACCAGCGGCTGCTGCCTGCCGAAGAAACGTGGCTCGATTGCCTCGAGTACACGGCGGTCATTCACGCCATCAAGGATCTTGCCGTGCGCGGCGCCCCGGCGATCGGCATTGCCGCTGCGTGGGGTGTGGTGCTCGCCGCGCAGCAGGGCGCGCCGATGGAACGGGCGCTGGCGGAATTGCGCGCAGCGCGTCCGACGGCGGTGAACCTGATGTGGGCGCTGGATCGCATGAAGTCGCGTATCGCCGCCGGCGCCGATACCGCCGCACTTGAACGCGAAGCGCAACTCATCCAGGACGAAGATCTTGCCGCCAATCGCCACATGGGCGAACTGGGCGCGGCCTTGATTGCGCCGGGCTCGGCCGTGATGACTCACTGCAACACCGGTTCGCTGGCCACGTCCGGATACGGCACCGCGTTGGGCGTGATCCGTGCCGGTGTCGCGGCAGGGCGCATCAACCATGTCTACGCCGGCGAAACCCGTCCCTGGCAGCAGGGCGCGCGGCTGACCATGTGGGAGCTGGTGCGCGACGGCATTCCGGCCAAGCTGATCGCCGATTCCGCCGCTTCGCACCTGATGAAGGCGGGCGAGGTCAAATGGGTGATCGTCGGTGCCGATCGCATCGCCGCCAACGGCGATACCGCCAACAAGATCGGCACATATCAGCTCGCCATCGCCGCGCGCCATCACGGAGTGAAATTCATGGTGGTGGCGCCGTCGTCCACCGTCGACATGGCCACGGTGTCGGGCGATGACATCGACATCGAACTGCGCGATGCCGCCGAACTGCTCAGCACGGCGGGACGCCGCACCGTAGTCGAAGGTGCGCAAGCCTGGAATCCGGTGTTCGACGTGACACCGGCTTCGCTGATCGACGCCATCGTCACCGAGCGAGGCGTGATCGAACACCCCACGCTTGAACGCATGAAGGCCGTATTCGCCGCATGAGGCTGCGGCATGAAGTGATGCTGTTTGCGATAGGCGGCTTGCTCGGCCTGGTGGTCGACGCCGGTATCGTGCAGGCGCTGGTCACCTTTGCGCACGTCAATCCGTACATCGCCAAGCTCATCTCCTTTGTACCGGCGGCCACCGTTACCTGGTTGTGGAATCGCAGCAGCACGTTTGCGGCACGGCACAGCGGACGCTCGCTCGCCAGCGAGTGGCTGCACTGGATGGTCTTGATGAGCGGCGGCGCGGCGGTGAATTACGCGGTCTATTCGGCGTGCCTGCTGATGTTTCCGAGCTGGCATCGGTGGCCCGCTGCAGCCTCCGGCGTGGGCTCGATCGTCGCGGCTTTTGTCAATTTTGTTGGCGCTCGCATGCTGGTTTTCCGGCGCGCCAAAACAGGCTCGTAAGTTATTGACTTGAAAGGCAAAAAATAGGCCTTTTCAGGTGCCTCTGTGGTACACTTTCGAACTACCGCCTGACCCTCGCCGACAAGCGCCTGCGGCGCCTGTCTCGGTGCACTTATTCGTTACCAGGGAAGCCTATTGATGGCAGAGCTCGCCAAAGAAGTCATTCGCGTCAATATCGAAGACGAAATGCGCCAGAGCTACCTCGACTACGCCATGAGCGTGATCGTGGGACGCGCCCTCCCCGATGTCCGTGATGGTTTGAAACCCGTGCACCGTCGCGTGCTGTTCGCCATGAACGAGCTGGGCAACGTCTATAACAAGCCCTACAAGAAATCCGCCCGCGTCGTCGGTGACGTGATCGGTAAATACCATCCGCACGGCGACGCCTCCGTTTACGACGCCATCGTGCGCATGGCCCAGCCGTTCTCGCTGCGCTACATGCTGGTGGACGGCCAAGGCAACTTCGGTTCGGTCGACGGCGACAACGCGGCGGCGATGCGTTACACCGAGGTGCGCATGGCGCGTCTCACGCATGAGCTGCTGGCCGACATCGATAAAGAAACCGTCGACTTCGGCCCCAACTACGACGAAAGCGAGCAGGAACCGCTGGTATTGCCCACGCGCGTACCAAACCTGCTGGTGAACGGTTCGGCCGGCATCGCGGTGGGCATGGCCACCAACGTGCCGCCGCACAATCTCACGGAAGTGATCACCGCGACCATCGCGCTGATCGACAATCCAGAGCTCAGCATCGACGAGCTGATGCAGCATATTCCAGGACCGGATTTCCCCACCGCCGGCATCATCAACGGCGCCGCCGGCATCATCGAGGCATATCGCACCGGCCGCGGCCGCATTCTGGTGCGTGCGCGCACCGAGATCGAAACCGAATCCAACGGCCGCGAGACGATCCTCGTCCACGAGCTGCCGTACCAGGTGAATAAGGCGCGCCTGATCGAGAAGATCGCCGAGCTGGTGAAGGAAAAGCGCCTCGAAGGCATTTCCGAACTGCGCGACGAGTCCGACAAGGACGGCATGCGCATCGTCATCGAGATCCGCCGTGATGCGATGGCCGACGTGGTGCTCAACAATCTGTTCCAGCAGACGCAGCTGCAGGTCACGTTCGGCATCAACATGGTGGCACTGGTCGACGGCCAGCCGCGCACGCTCAACCTCAAGGAAATCCTCGAGGCGTTCATTCGCCATCGCCGCGAAGTCGTCACGCGCCGCACGATTTTCGAGCTGCGCAAGGCACGCGCACGCGCGCACATCCTGGAAGGCCTCACCGTTGCGCTCGCCAACATTGACGAGATGATCGAGCTGATCAAGACCTCCGCCTCGCCGCAGGAAGCGCGCGAACGCATGGTGGCGCGCAAATGGCAGCCGGGCATGGTGGCATCGCTGCTGCAAGCGGCCGGTGCGGAAGCCTCGCGCCCGGAAGACATGGATCCGCGCGATGGCCTCAAGGCCGACGGTTATCAGCTTTCCGAAACGCAGGCGCAGGAAATCCTCGCCATGCGCCTGCACCGCCTCACCGGTCTGGAGCAGGAAAAGCTTTCCGACGAATACCGCGAAATTCTCGAAGCCATCCGTGCGCTGATCCATATCCTGGAAGATCCCGCGCGTTTGCTCTCCGTGATCCGCGACGAACTCGAAGTGATCAAGGCCGAATTCGGCGACGCGCGCCGCACCGAGATCCAGCCTTCGCAGGAAGATCTCAACGTGCTCGACCTGATCGCGCCGGAAGACGTGGTGGTAACGCTGTCGCACGCCGGCTACGTGAAACGCCAGCCGACCAGCACCTATCGCGCGCAGCGTCGCGGCGGCAAGGGTCGTTCCGCCTCCGCGCTGAAGGAAGAAGATTTCGTCGAGCAGTTGTGGGTGGTGAACACGCACGACACGCTGCTCACCTTCACCAGCACGGGACGCGTGTATTGGCTGAAGGTGTACCAGATGCCGGATGCCGGCCCGAACGCACGCGGCAAGCCGATGGTGAACCTGCTGCCGCTGGGTGAAGGCGAGAAGGTGCAGGCCGTATTGCCGGTGCACGAATACAGCGCCGATCGCTACGTGTTCTTCGCCACCGCGGAAGGCACGGTGAAGAAAACCCCGCTCACCGAGTTCGAATACCAACTGCAGAAGGGCAAGATCGCCATCAACCTGGACGAGGGTGACGCGCTGGTCGGTGTCGTGATTACCGACGGCAACAGCGATGTACTGTTGTTCGCATCGAACGGTAAGGTAGTGCGTTTCGACGAAAGCGAAGTGCGCCCGATGGGCCGTACCGCCACCGGCGTGCGCGGCATGAAGCTCACCGATGAAGCCAAGGTCGTGTCGCTGATCGTGGCGCAGGAAGGCGACATCCTCACCGCCACCGAACGTGGTTACGGCAAACGTACTCAGCTCGATGAGTTCCCGAAGAAGGGCCGCGGCACGCAGGGCGTGATCGGCATCCAGTGCTCCGAGCGCAACGGTGCCTTGGTGGCGGCCGCACAGGTAGGCGAGAAACACGAGCTGATGCTGATTTCCAATCAGGGCACGCTGGTGCGTACGCGTGCGATGGAAGTGTCGCAGCTCGGCCGTAACACGCAGGGCGTCACGCTGATCCGTTTGCCCGCCGAGGAATCGCTGGTGAGCGTGGTTCGCCTGGATGCCGATGAGAGCAATGGCGATGAGGCCGAGATCGTCGGTGATGTTTCGCCAGCGCCGAACATGCCGGGGGAAGCGCCGGCAGGCGAATAAGCGCGATGGCTGTGCCGAAATGCAAAAGCCCCGGTTTGTCCGGGGCTTTTGCTTTCATGGCCGATGGCGTTTCAGATCGGGTGCGCCATCACTGATAGACCGTGCTGACGAGCGCGGTCTGCGGCTTCGCGTACTGCGCAAAGTAATCCAGCAATTCGCTCGAAAGCCGCATGCGTGCCTGCATCAGCGGTTCGATCGTGACCGCTTGATCTGGCTGCGCTTGAAGCGGCATCCGGGCAGCGGCCGGCACTGCGGTGGACGCCACGATGGTGCCGGTAAAGCGGATTGTGCCGCCGGATTTGAACGGAGTTGCTTGGATCGGGGCCGAAAAAACGCCGGCCAGGATGAAAGGCACGAACAGATTGCGCTGCTTCACGAAGAATCTCCTGCATGCCCGGTCGATGCGCGATGTTTCCGCGCAAACCGGCTGGGCATGGCCGAACCGCCGGGACGATGATGCCCTGGCAGTTAATCTGTAGGAGATTTCTTATCCTGGCTGTGATCTAACTCTCGCCAGTTTGTAGGATTTCCTGGGGTATGGCTTCGAGCATCGCTTCGGCCGTGCTTACGCGCAATTCGCCCGGGCTTTCCACATGCAGCTGCCGCACGACGCCGTTTTCCGCATACAGCGCAAAGCGGCGGGAACGCAGGCCCATGCCATAAGCGCTGCCGTCCATTTCCAGCCCCAGCGCCTTGGTGAAGGCGCCGTTGCCGTCCGCCAGCAGTTTCAAGCCAGCCGGCGCGTGCTGGGACGCGCCCCAGGCTTTCATCACATATGCGTCGTTCACCGCCATGCAATACACCTCGATACCGCGCGCCCTGAAGGCATCGAACTGTTTGACGTAACCGGGCAGGTGGCGCTCCGAGCAGGTGGGCGTAAAGGCGCCCGGGACACCGACCAACACGACGTTCCGGCCGGAAAAAAGGGGCGCCGTGGTGGTGCGCTGGATGTCGGTGCCGGCGTCGATCAAGGCGACCGGCACGTCCGGCAGGCTTTGCCCTATCTGGATGATCATGAGCGCGTCCATGAAGCATTTGCGAATGCCGGCCATGGTACCGCCGGGTTCGCCGGCTTGTCGCCTTGAAACTTTTTCGGCGGCACTTATGTGGCTGTCAAGCGGGCAACCCCGCAACCCACTTGGAGGAGTACAGCCATGAATACCAGCCGAAACAATCTCTGGACCACCACCAGCGCATTCCCGTCCGACATCCGCCAGGCGTTCGAGCGCTTCTTCCAGAACGAAGAAAGCGACGGATCCAATGTCGTCACCAGCCAGTGGGCGCCACGCGTGGATATCAAAGAGGAAGATCAACGCTTCGTCATTTTCGTGGACGTGCCAGGAGTGGACCCTGCCGATATCGAAGTGAGCATGGAAAAGGGCATCCTTACCATCAAGGGCGAGCGCACGGTCGAGAAGAACGAACAGAGCGGCCGCTTCACGCGCATCGAACGCTCGCACGGCAGCTTCCATCGCCGCTTCGCGCTGCCCGACAGCGCCGACGCCGATGGCATCAGCGCTCATGGCAAGCACGGTGTGCTGGAAATCGTGATTCCGAAGCGGCCGGAACAGGCGGCACGCCGGATCACCATCAACACGGCTCAGTAAGCGCGTGAGGATGCTCTGAATAGCCAGAGCATCCCTGGCGCGATGTTGCGTAAACGGCTCGCCGCGGACGATGATCCGCGGCGGGCTGCTTGTGCTGGATTCCTCAGCGGAGCGTCAAGACGCAGCTTGATGCGGATCAGGCACATCCAGTCACATCAAAGATTCGCTTCGGCGTCGCCAGGCAAGTGCGTGTGCCAAGCTTGGCGGGTTGGGAAGTGCACGGCATTTTCCCGGCAGATCCGATAAAGGAGTGGCAGTGGAATTCAAAGATTATTACGACGTTCTGGGCGTGAAGCCCGATGCCAGCGAGGCCGACATCAAGGCGGCCTATCGCAAGCTTGCGCGTAAATACCATCCGGACAAGAACAAGGAAGCCGGCGCGGAAGAAAAATTCAAGGCGGTGAATGAAGCCAACGAAGTGCTGCGTGATTCGCAAAAACGCCGTGCCTACGATCAACTGCGCGCAGGCGGGTATCGTCCGGGTGAGCAGTTCCGTCCGCCACCGAACTGGGGGCAGGGCCAGGGTTTCGATTTCGGCGACGCCGGAGACGGCGATTTCAGCGATTTCTTCGAGAGCCTGTTTGGCCGTGCATCCGCCGGCGGTCGTCACGCGCCGCGCGCGCGCCGAGGGCGTGACGTGCATGCCCAGGTGCAGATCGATCTGCAGACCGCTTTCAGCGGCGGCCGCACACGCCTGAGTCTGGATGATGGCAGCGGCCAGGAGCGCGTGCTGGAAGTGAAGATTCCCGCCGGCATCCAGCCGGGGCAAGTGATCCGGCTGAGTGGACAGGGCCATGCCGGCGGTGGCGGCGGACCCAGCGGCGATCTGCTGCTGGAAGTGGGCATTCGCGACGACGCACGCTTCAAGCTGGAGGGCCGCAATGTCCTGCACGTGCTGCCGGTCAGCCCGTGGGAGGCGGCGTTGGGTGCGACGGTGCCGGTGCCGACCTTGGCCGGCGCAGTGGATTTGCGCATTCCCGCCGGCACGCAGTCAGGGCGCAAGCTGCGCCTGAAAGGGCGTGGCATGCCGGGCCAGCCGCCAGGCGACCAGTTGGTGGAAGTGTCGATCCGGGTGCCGGTGCCCGAGAGCGATTCGCAACGCCAAGCGTATGAGGCGTTGCGCACGCAGTTCGCGCAGTACGATCCGCGGCAGTGAACATGAAAACGGCGCCTTCGAGGCGCCGTTTTTTTGCATCGGTTTGGACGGCCAATCAGCCGGGCAGCAGTTCCTTCAGCACCGCCACCAGCTCCTCTTCCTTGATCGGCTTGGTGACGTAGGCCTTCGCGCCCTGGCGCATGCCCCACACCTTGTCGGTTTCCTGATCCTTGGTGGTCACCAGCACGATCGGAATATGCGCCGTTTCCGGATCCTTGCTGATCGTGCGCGTGGCCTGGAAGCCGTTGAGGTTGGGCATGACCACGTCCATCAGGATCAAGGCCGGCTTTTCCTTTCGTGCTACCTCGACCCCCGCGGCACCGTCTTCGGCGGTCAGCGTTTCGTGGCCGAGCTTCTCGACGATGCGTTTGATACCGAGAAGCTGCGACGGAGAATCGTCGACGATCAGAATGCGTGCCATATGCGTGGGAATCCCCTAGTCGTTTCGTTAATTCTATGTCGCGGCGACGGCGCTTCCAAGCGCGAACGGCGTCAAACGTGACCTACGCGCACAATCGTGCGCCCGAAGGAATCACCTGCCAGCATACGCTCGAACACTTCCGGCAACTGCTCCAGCGTCACTTCCCGGGTGGCAATCCGATCGAGATGGCGCGGCTTCCAGTCGCTGGCGAGATGGTGCCATAGCTGGCCGCGAATATCGCGGGCAGTGCCGGCGGACGCGATGCCGAGCAGGCTGGCGCCGCGGATGATGAACGGCATGACCGTGCTTTCGAAGCCGACGCCGCCGGCATTGCCGCAGATGGCGACATTGCCGTAAGGCGCGACCAGCGGCAGCAGGCCGGCCAGCATGGGGCCGCCTACATTGTCCAACGCACCGCCGAAGCGCACCGAATCCATCGGCTTGCCGCTGAAGACAAGCTGGTGGCGGTCGATGCATTCGGCGGCGCCAAGACTGCGCAGAAAATCGAAATGCGCGCTCTTGCCGCTGATGGCGTGCACCTCGTAGCCGGCACGCGTGAAGACATCGATCGCCAGCATGCCTACGCCGCCACTGGCGCCGCTGACCGCGATGGGGCCAAGCGCGGGCGTTTGGCGATTGTCCTGCATGCGCAGCAAGGCCAGCGCAGCCGTGAAGCCGGCCGTGCCCAGGATCATGCTTTCGCGCAGCGTCAGGCCATCCGGCAGCGGAATCGCCCATTGCGAAGGCAGGCGGATGTATTCGGCGTAACCGCCATCGCGCGTTTCGGAAAGCCCACTGCCCGTGCACAACACCGCATCGCCTTCCTTGAACAGCGCATCGGTGGACGCGACCACGACGCCTGCTGCGTCGATGCCGCCGTTGAGTGGGTATTGCCGCAGGATTTTGCCCTTGCCGGTACCGGCAAGGGCGTCTTTGTAGTTCACCGACGAATAAGCCACCTTCACCAGCACTTCGCCTGGGCTCAGCGCATCGGCGTGTATCGTTTCAATGTCGCCGCGGTAACCGTGGGCATCGTTGTGGATACGAAAGGCTTGGAAGGTAGTCATGACATTGGCCTCACTTCATGCCTTGATGCTTGATGTATCGATGCCGCGCGGAGCAAAACCAGCTTGATAGTGCGCCATCCACTCGAACAGCCCGTCGATCGAATCACCAAACCAGACGCTGTCGCGTCGGCCTTGCGCGACAAAGCCTTCGGCAACCATGTGATCCATCATGCCGCGCAGATGACCGTAGTAGCCATATGTATCGAGAAACGCGCACGGGTAGCGATGCAGGCCGAGTTGCGCCCAGGTCAGCATTTCAAACATCTCATCCATGGTGCCGAAGCCGCCGGGCAGGGCGACGAACGCGTCGGAGAGTTCGTACATGCGCGTCTTGCGTTGGTGCATGGTGTCGACCACGACCAGATCGCTCAGCCCGGTATGCGCCACTTCGCGTTCGACCAATTGGCGCGGAATCACGCCAACCACCTTGCCGCCGCCGGCTAGCGCAGCGTTGGCGACCGTGCCCATCAAACCGACCTTGCCGCCACCGTACACCAGGGTGATACCGCGCCTGGCCAGCTCCAGGCCGAAGGCGTGGGCGGTTTCGGTGTAGACGGGATGTTGGCCGCTTTGGGAGCCGCAGTAGACGCAGAGGGCGGTGGGCTGGGGCATGGATCGATGGGCTCGCTTTTTTTGAGTTCGTCATTCCGGTGGAATGACGGCAAGGAGGATTACGGTTACTTCAAATAAAACGGCCCGCTCATGTCGCCAGGAGCGGGCCGCGGATCATGCCATGACGCCTCAATTACCTTTGTGAATCGCGCGCTTGTCGACCGACAGTGCCGCTTCATGCACGGCTTCCGACAACGTCGGGTGGGCGTGAACGATGCGGGCCAGGTCTTCGGCGGAGCCCTTGAACTCCATCGTCACCACGGCTTCGGCGATCAGCTCGGATACGCCCGGGCCGACCATATGCACGCCGAGCAGGCGGTCGGTTTCGGCATGGGCGATTACCTTCACCTGGCCGATCGCTTCGTTCATGGCGACGGCGCGGCCGATGGCGGCGAACGGGAAGGTGCCGATCTTGTACGGAACGCCGGCGTCCTTCAGTTCCTTCTCGGTCTTGCCGGCCCAGGCGATTTCCGGCTCGGTGTAGATCACCCACGGCACCGTTTCAAGGTTCACGTGGCCGGCCTTGCCGGCGATCCACTCGGCCACCGCCACGCCTTCCTCGGAGCCCTTGTGCGCGAGCATCGGGCCGCGCACGGCATCGCCGATGGCCCACACGCCGTCCACGCCGGTATGGTTGTGTTCGTCCACCACGATGCGGCCGCGTTCGTCCAGCTTCACGCCGGTATCGTCGGCCAGCAGGCCTTCGGTGTAGGCGCGGCGGCCCACGGCCACCAGCAGCTTGTCGACGGTGAGTTCGTGTGCGCCGTCCTTGTCTTCATACGACAGCACGACTTCATTCTTCTTCACCTCGGCCTTGGTGAGCTTTGCGCCGAGCTTGATGGCGAGGTTCTGCTTTTCGAATTCCTTCTTGGCGATCTTCGCGATGTCCGCGTCGGCAACCGAGAGGAAATCCGGCAGTGCTTCCAGGATGGTCACCTGCGAACCAAGGCGGTTCCACACGCTGCCCAGTTCCAGGCCGATCACGCCGGCGCCGATCACGCCCAGGCGCTTGGGCACTTCGTTGATGTCGAGCGCGCCGGCGTTGTCGAGGATGTTCTTGCCGTCGAACTTGGCGAACGGCAGCTCGATCGGCACCGAGCCGGAAGCGAGGATCACATTGGTGGCGCTGATCGTCTGCTTGCTGCCGTCGTTGCCGGTGATCTCGACGTTGTTGCCTTTGAGCAGCTTGCCCTTGCCGAAGAACGGCGTGACCTTGTTGGCCTTGAACAGCTGCGTGATGCCGCCGGTGAATTGCTTGACGATCTTGTCCTTGCGGCCGATGAACGTGCCCAGATCCACCTTGGCGTTCTCGACGCTGATGCCGTGAGCCGGCAGATTGTGCGAGAGGTTGTAGAACTGCTTGGACGAATCGAGCAGCGCCTTGGAGGGAATGCAACCCACGTTGAGGCAGGTGCCACCCAGCGCTTGCTTGCCGTCCTTGCCGACGAAGGCATCCACGCAGGCAGTCTTGAGGCCGAGCTGCGCGGCGCGGATCGCGGCCACGTATCCGGCAGGGCCGGCGCCGATGACGATGACGTCGAATTTGTCGCTCATGGTTCGGGGTTCCTAGGGAGCGGATCGTGCCGTATATGGCGGCGCGTAAGGGATTTCGAAAGGGGGCGGCCAGGGCTGCACGCGAGTGCGCCCTGGCAGGCGGGCGATTACATGCCCAGCAGCATGCGCTGCGGATTCTCGAGCTGGTTCTTGATATCCACCAGGAACAGCACCGCATCCTTGCCGTCGATGATGCGGTGGTCGTAGCTGATCGCCAGGTACATCATCGGCGCGGCGATCACCTGGCCGTTCTCAACGATGGCGCGCTCCTTGATGGTGTGCATGCCAAGGATCGCGCTCTGCGGCGGGTTGACGATCGGCGTGGACAGCAGCGAACCGAAGGTGCCGCCGTTGGTGATGGTGAAGGTGCCGCCCTGCAGGTCATCCAGGCCCAGCTTGCCTTCGCGCGCCTTCTTGGCGTACGCGGCGATGCTGCGCTCGACGTCGGCGAAGCTCATGGTCTGCACGTCGCGCAGCACCGGCGTCACCAGGCCCTTGTCGGTGGCCACGGCGATGGAGATGTCCTGGTAGCCGTGATAGACGATGTCGTTGCCATCGACCGAAGCGTTGATGATCGGATGACGCTTCAGTGCCTCGGCGGCAGCCTTCACGAAGAAGCTCATGAAGCCGAGCTTCACGCCGTTTGACTTCTCGAACTGCTCGCCCAGCGTCTTGCGCATCTTGGTGACTTCGGCAAGGTTCACTTCATTGAACGAGGTGAGCATCGCGATCGAATTCTTCGACTGCATCAGGCGCTCGGCGATGCGCGCGCGGATGCGCGTCATCGGCACGCGTTCTTCCGGACGCGCGCCCGGCGTCGGGGCTGCCGACGGCGCAGCAGCGGCAGCGGGGGCGCCACCCTTGCCGTAGTTCACCAGGTCTTCCTTGGTGACGCGGCCGTCGCGGCCGGTACCGGCGACCTTGGAAACGTCGATCTTCTCTTCCGTCGCCACGCGCAGGCCGGCGGGCGAGAGATTCTCGGCGCCCTTGGCGGCAGCCTGCGGAGCTGCCGCGGCCGGTGCCGGTGCAGGGGCCGCGGCAGCCGGCGCGGGAGCCGGCGCAGCGGCCACGGCGCCTTCTTCGATCACCGCGATCACCTGCTGGCTTGTCACCGTGTCGCCGGCCTGGAACTTGATTTCCTTCAGCACGCCATCGACCGGCGCGGGCACTTCCAGCACGACCTTGTCGGTTTCCAGGTCGACCAGGTTTTCATCGCGCTTGACCGGTTCGCCGGCCTTCTTGTGCCAGGTGGCGATGGTGGCGTCGGAGACGGACTCGGGCAGAACGGGGACTTTGACTTCGGTGGACATGACGTAAGGAATCCTGGGTAGTTATTCTGCTGAGTGATCGGGACCGACCGGCGCGACCAGCGCCTGTTCGACCAGCGCGGCCTGTTCGGCGACGTGATCGTTGAGATGACCTGCGGCCGGCGCGGGCGAACGGGCACGGCCAGCATAGGAAAGGCTCTGCTTGTTGTTGACGCAAGCCTGCAGGTGATGGCGGATCTGGAACCATGCGCCCTGGTTCATCGGCTCTTCCTGGCACCAGATCACTTCCTTGGCGGAAGGATACTTTTCCAGTTCCGCGACCACTTCCGGACGCGGGAATGGATAGAGCTGTTCCACGCGCACGATGGCGACGTCGCTGATGCCGCGCTTCTCGGCGTCGTCCAGCAGGTCGTAGTAGACCTTGCCGGCGCACAGCACCACGCGCCTGACCTTCTTCGCCGGCAGCTCGCGATGCTCGCCGATCACCAACTGGAAGCTGCCCTCGGCCAGCTCGTCCAGCGTGGACACCGCCAGCTTGTGGCGCAGCAGCGACTTGGGCGTCATCACGATCAGCGGCTTGCGCACCGGGCGCAGCATCTGGCGGCGGATCATGTGGAAGTCCTGCGCCGGCGTGGTCGGCACGCAAACCTGCATGTTGTCCAGCGCGCACAGTTGCAGGAAGCGCTCAAGGCGCGCGGAGGAGTGCTCCGGACCCTGGCCCTCGTAGCCGTGCGGCAGGAACAACGCCAGGCCGCACAGGCGATCCCACTTCGCTTCGCCGGAGCTGATGAACTGGTCGATCACCACCTGCGCGCCGTTGGCGAAGTCGCCGAACTGTGCCTCCCAGATGTTGAGCGTGTACGGATCGGTGGTGGCGTGGCCGTATTCGAAGCCCATCACCGCTTCTTCGCTGAGCAGCGAATCGATCACCTCGACGTTCGCATCCGGACGCAGCGTGGCCAGCGGCAGGTAGGTATGGCCATCCTTCTGGTCATGCAGCACGGCGTGGCGATGGAAGAAAGTGCCGCGGCCGGCGTCCTGGCCGACCATGCGCAGGTTGTGGCCTTCGTCGATCAGCGTGGCGTAGGCGAGATTTTCGGCAAAGCCCCAGTCACCGGGCAGCTCGCCGGCGGCCATCTTGCGGCGGTCGTCATAGATCTTGGAAACGCGCGAATGCAGGGTGAGATCCTGCGGCAGTTCGAGGATGCGGCTGGCCAGTTCCAGCAGCTTCTTCTTCGCCACCGTGGTGTTGCACGGGGTGGACAGCTTGCCGCCAATGAACTGACCCCAGTCCACTTCCACATCCTTGGTGAGCGAGGGGTGCAAGTCGGTCATCGCAGCGCCCGCTTCCAGGCGGTTGCGATAATCCTCGGCCAGCTTCTGCGCGTCGCCTTCGGCCAGCACACCTTCCTTCACCAATTGCTGGGCATAGAGCTCGCGCGTGGTGGGGCGCTTGCGGATGATCTGGTACATCACCGGCTGCGTGGCGGCCGGCTCGTCCGCTTCGTTGTGACCGTGGCGGCGGTAGCACACCAGATCGAGCATCACGTCTTTGCGGAACGTCTTGCGGAAGTCGTAGGCGAGGCGCGTGGCCTGGATCACCGCTTCCGGGTCGTCACCGTTCACGTGGAACACCGGGCTGTTGATCATCTTGATCACGTCGGTGCAGTACATCGTGGAGCGGGCGTCCTGCGGATTGGAGGTGGTGAAACCCACCTGGTTGTTCACCGCGATATGCAGCGTGCCGCCGATCTTGAAGCCGCGCGCCTGCGACATGTTGAACAGTTCCATGTTCACGCCCTGGCCGGCCAGCGCGGCGTCGCCGTGGATCAGCACGGCGAACGACTTGGTGCGCTCGTTGTCCTTGCGGCGCACCTGGCGCGCATGCACGGAACCGGCCACCACCGGATTGACGATTTCCAGATGCGATGGATTGAACGCCAGCGCCACGTGCACGCCGCCCCTGGGTGTGCGCACGTCGGCGGAGAAACCCATGTGGTACTTCACGTCGCCGGAATGGGCAGGGTCGTCCTCGTGATGTTCGAAGATGCCTTCGAACTCGTTGAACAGCGTCTTCGGCGGCTTGCCGAGAATGTTCACCAGCACGTTCAAGCGGCCACGGTGGGCCATGCCGATGACCACGTCGCGAATGCCGTTGTCGCCGGCGGCGCGCACCACGTCGTCGACCATCGGGATCAGGCTGTCGCCACCTTCCAGCGAGAAGCGCTTCTGGCCCACGTACTTGGTGTGCAGATAGCGTTCCAGGCCTTCGGCCGCGGTGAGGCTGCCGAGCAGATGCAGCTTGGCGGCCTTGTCCAGCCCGGCGCTGCCGTTGGCCTGCTCAAGGCGGCTGTAGAGCCAGTTGCGTTGTGCGTGATCGGAGATGTGCATGAATTCCACGCCGATCGTGCTGGTGTAAACGCGCTTCAGGCGCGCATACAGCTCGCGCAGCTTCATGCGCTGGCCGCCGCCGGCGAAGTTGCCGCAATCGAATTCGGTGTCCAGATCGGCGTCGGACAGGCCGTGGAAAGGCAGGTCCAGATCCGGCGCGTGCATCTTGGGCGCTAGGCCGAGCGGATCGAGGTTGGCGGCCAGGTGGCCACGCGAGCGGTAGGCCGTGAGCAGGCGCAATACGCCCGCCTGTTTGCGCGCATGTTCGTCGCTGACGGGCGCTGCCGCGGTGTAGCCAGGGCGCTGTTTTTGCGCCGACTCTATACGCGCAATGGCCGCGGTATGGGAGACATCTCCCGACTCGCGGCCTTTGAAGGTCTGAAAGTAGGTGTTCCATTCGGCCGGCACCGATGCGGGATCGGACAGCCAGGCGTCATATAACGATTCGACATAATCGGCGTTGCCGCCTGCGAGTTGCGAGGATTCAAAAAACTCGCGGATCAGGTTTGTGCTCACGTCACCACCGGCAGGGAAGGGAAGCCTCAGCGAACCGCCCTGTCGTAGGCCCGGTTCGCCGGCGAAAAATCCTGTTAATTATAGCCTGCGGTTTCCGCGCTGCGGCAAGCGCGGCGCGTCTGTTGCGATGTGATCGTCGAAGGAACAATAAGATAGCCGGAACAACATCTTGGCTTTACCTTACGGCCCGGTAAGGTTGCTGCCACCGAAGCATCGCTTGCGTGGGCGTTCAGCCTGCGATTTACAAGCCGAGCGGTTGCAACTGGGTGGCGGGCGAAGCGCGCTCCCAGATCTGCTCGAATTGCAGCAGCAATGGCGCAAGTCCCGGCCCGTCACGCAGGGCCGCGCGGCCTTCCCAGCGGTCGGCATCGGGTAGAAACAGATAGCCGCCCGTGTCGTTGAGCAGCCATGCGCTTGCGACGGTTTCGCTGCTTTCGTCGTCGGCGACGGCTGTGCGGATACGCAGCGCGCTGGGCAAGCGTTGTGCGAGATCGAGCAGGCGATGGCCCGTGCGCGATGCTGCGGCCACGTCGCCCAGCAGGATACGGATCTCGGCGCCGCGACCGGAAATCGCAATGCGGCGCAGCTCAGCCAGCTCATCCTGGCTGCTGAAGATGGCGGCAGTCAGCACGGGCAGATGGATCGCCAGCTTGTATCGGGCCGCTGCCAGCACCTGCAAGCGCAGGCTGGCGATGGCCTCGGGACCGGCTACGGCCCTGGCGCCTTCATCCGGTGCGATGGGTGGTGTGTTCACGCCTGGCGGCCTCGCAGCTTACGCAGAATCAGGTGTCCGTCGTTGATCAGCGCGAGCAGCAGCGCGATGTCGGCGGTCGATACATCGAAGGGCGGAGACAGCACGCGCCCCGCGCACAACTGCGATGCCCATTGCGCTGATGCGGGGTAGGCGTGGCCGTTGGCGTACAGCGCGCCGTGCGAACCGGCCTGCGCCCACGCCATCCGCGACCACGGATGGCGCAACAGCGATGCGCCGCCGGCCAATTGCTTCATCAGCGCCGCTTCGCTCAGCGGCTTGGCGGGCGCCAACGGCGTTTGCGCGGTGCGGTAACGGGTGATGAAGCGGCCGAACCAGTCGAGCAGCGTGGCGTCATCCAATGTGGCCGCGAGCGGCACGGCGGCGCGCACGCGCTTCAGCGCAGCCTTGTCGATTTCACCGGCGCGCTTGACCGGTGCGAGGTCCGGATCGGCATAGCGCAGTTCTTCCGGCAAATGCTCGGCGAGGTAATCGGCAAGATCGCCCACCAGTTCGGCCTGCGAAGGGGCGCGCATGCCGACGGAGAAGGTCATGCAGGGGCCGCCAAACGCCACGCCGTCGTGCGGTATGCCGGGCGGCAGATAAAGCATGTCGCCCGGATCGAGCAGCCATTCGTGCGTGGGTTCGAAGTGCTTGAGTTGCTTGAGCTCGACATCGCTGCGAAATTCCTTCGGCGCATCCGGATCGTCGCTGATCGCCCAGTGCCGCTGCCCCAGTCCCTGCAGCAAAAACACGTCGTACTGATCGACGTGCGCACCAACACCGCCACCGGGCTCGGCGTAGGACACCATCACATCATCCACGCGCCAGCTCGGCAGGAACTGAAAATGGTCGAGCAGGGCGGCCACGTCCATGTCCCACTTGTCGACGTCCTGCACCAGCAAGGTCCAGTTGGCGTTGCCGGTCTTGGCGAAATCGCTTTCCTTCAGCGGGCCGGTCTTGACGCGCCAGCGCTCGCCGTCTTCATCGCGCTGGATCAAGCGTGACAGCGCGCCGTCCTCACAGGCGAGGCCAGCCAGGTCTTCCGGTGCGACCGGCGGGGTGAAATCGGCAAACGCGTTGCGGATCAGCAGCGGCCGTTTCTGCCAGTAGTCGCGCAGGAACTGAGCCGGCGTCATGCCAAGCGGCAGTCTGGACGTGCCGCGCACTTCCATCGGCAGCGGTTTGCGGGGGGAGGGCGAGAGAGTCATGGGGCGGCATTGTATGGAATCGGCCGAGCGAACGGCGTAGCCTCCGCGACACCCGGTTACCCGGGCACAACGGGAGGACCGTATGGCCGCGCTCAGAAGTGCCGTATCGACGTTCTTTGTATCGTTGATGGTGGGGATGGGGCTGATGGGAGCGATTCCGGTCGCCGCGGACGAAATCACGCAAGATCCAACTGCGATGTTCGCCGGACCGCAGCACGATGGCGCCCACGATTTCGACTTCATCATCGGCGATTGGAAAGCCCACGTCCGCCGCCTGCCGGATCGCCTCAACGGCTCCCACGCCTGGGTGGAATACGATGGCATTTCCAATCATCACAAGCTGCTCGATACCAACGCCAACTTCGAACAGTTCGAAGTCACCAGCACGGACAAGAAGCAGCATCTCAAGGCGCAGACTTTGCGCATGTACAGCCCGCAGACGCATCAATGGATCATCTACGGCCTGGACCTGGACAATGGCGAGCTCGATCCGGCCGCTCCCGTAGTGGGGCAGTTTTACGGTAACCGTGGCGTGTTCTACAACCGCACCACCTGGAACGGCCGCGTGGTGCTGGTGCGCTGGGTGTGGCTCAACGTTTCGCCGCACGCCGCGCACATGGAGCAGTCGTTTTCGCCCGATGGTGGGCAACATTGGGAAGTGAACTGGATCTGCGATCTATCGCGGTGATCAGTGCAGCAGTCGGTAAAAGTTGTAGATGCCGAGCGCAAGCACGGCGAAGCCAGCCATCAGCGTGCATACGCGCGAAGGCAATCGCCGCACCAGCCACGCGCCGAATGGCGCGGCGATAACGCCGCCCAGGATCAGACCCAGCACCACGTGCAGCTTGCTCTGCCCGATGCTGAGCAGGAACGTGATGCTGGCCGCCAGGCTCACGATGCACTTGGCCAGATGCACGCTGCCGATCACCATGCGTGGTTCCTGTCCGCGCGCCACCATGGTGGTGACGGTGAGCGCGCTCCATCCGCCGCCACCGGCCGCATCGAGCAATCCCGCGACGAAGCCCAGCACGCCCGTGCCGCGTGGCACGTCCGTGCGGCGGTCCTTGCGCTGCGCGGTGCGAAACACCAGGAACAAGCCCATCGCCAGCAGATACGGGGTGAGGAAATAGCGCATCCACACGGGGGGCAGATGCGAGAGCACGGTCGCGCCGATGATCGCGCCGATCACTCCCGGAATGACCAGCATCAGGAACAGCCGCCGCTGCACATTGCCCGCCCACCAATGGCTGAGGCCGGAGGCGCCGCAGGTGAAGGTTTCCGCGTAATGCACGCTGGCGCTCGCCATGGCGGGCTGCATGCCCAATCCCAGCAGCAGGCCTGCTGACGTCACGCCATAGGCCATGCCCAACGCGCCGTCCACGAGCTGGGCGAGCGCACCGATGCCGGTGAAGATGAGAAATTCGGACCAAGGCGCCATGAGGCAGGAGTAAGCAGGGCAGCCGCCATCATGGCAAATGCCGCCCCGCTTTGTCCGGTCCGATGGATCAGACCGACTGTGCCAGCTCGGTGGCGAGGCCGACGTAGGTGGCCGGCGTCAGGTCGAGCAGACGCTGCTTGGCCTCCTCGGGCAGGGCCAGGCCGGTGATGAACTGGCGCATGGAATCGCGCGTGATGCCCTGGCCGCGCGTCAACGCCTTCAACTGCTCGTACGGCTCGGGCAGGCCGTAGCGACGCATCACCGTTTGCACGGCTTCGGCCAGCACTTCCCAGCTGGCGTCCAGATCGGCGGCAAGGCGATCGGCATTGACGTTGAGCTTGCCCAATCCCTTCTGCAGCGATTCCAGCGCCACCAGCGTATGGCCGAACGCCGTGCCCAGCGCACGCAGCACGGTGGAGTCAGTGAGGTCGCGCTGCCAGCGGCTGATCGGCAACTTTTCCGCGAAATGGCCGAGCAGCGCATTGGCCAGGCCGAAGTTGCCTTCGGCGTTTTCGAAATCGATCGGATTGACCTTGTGCGGCATGGTGGAGGAGCCCACTTCGCCCGCTTTCAGCGCCTGCTTGAAGTAGCCCAGCGAGATATAGCCCCACACGTCGCGCGCCAGGTCGATCAGGATGATGTTGGCGCGGCGCACGGCGTCGCAGTATTCGGCGACGCCGTCATGCGGTTCGATCTGCGTGGTGTATGGGTTGTAGTCCAGCCCGAGGCCGGTGACGAAGCGTTGCGAGAAGGCGCGCCAGTCCACTTCCGGATAGGCGATGGTGTGCGCGTTGTAGTTGCCGACGGCGCCGTTGATCTTGCCCGGAATTTCAACGCCGGCAAGCTGCTTGCGCTGGCGTTCCAGGCGCGCGACGACGTTGGCCAGTTCCTTGCCGAGCGTGCTGGGCGACGCCGTTTGCCCGTGCGTGCGCGAAAGCATCGGCAGCGCCGCGTTCGCATGCGCAAGTTCGCGCAGCCTGGCGATGAGCTTGTCCAGCCACGGCAGCAGCACCTGCGTGCGCGCATCGCGCAGCATCAACGCATAGGAGAGATTGTTGATGTCTTCGCTGGTGCAGGCGAAATGCACGAATTCCTTGGCCTGCGCCAGCGCTTCGTCGTTGCCGATGCGTTCCTTGATGAAATACTCCACCGCTTTCACGTCGTGATTGGTGGTGGCTTCGATCGTCTTGATGCGCGCGCCGTCTTCCACGCTGAAATCGCTGGCGATCGCCTTCAGCCTGGCGATCTGATCGGCGGTGAAGGCCGGCAACTCCGCGATGCCTTGCTCGGCGGCCAACGCCAGCAACCACTCGATTTCCACCTGCACGCGACGGTGCATCAGGCCGAATTCGCTGAAGATTGGGCGCAGCGCTTCGGTCTTGCCGGCGTAGCGGCCATCCAGTGGCGAGAGGGCGGTGAGGGCGTGGGTGGACATCGAGGGAGCTTCCGGGAGGATCAGAACGGGGCATTTTACATTGCTCCGCCGCTAAGGATGCTCTGATCTCTTCTGCGTACCCGGTATGACGTCCAGAAGGCTCGCAGGGTGCGCAGAAGAGATCAGAGCATCCTAACGTTCGCCGGCATATAGTTCAGGCCGCTCCTAAACCCGCATGAGGCGAACTATGGCCGATTTCCGCACCGAGCACGACAGCATGGGCGAACTGAAGGTGCCTGCCAAGGCGTTGTACGGCGCGCAGACTCAGCGCGCGATCGACAACTTCCCGATCTCCGAGCTGCATCTGCCGCGCGCCTTCATCCGCGCGCTGGGCCTGATCAAGGCTGCTGCTGCCGAGGCCAATCTCAAGCTTGGCTATTTGAAGAAGGCACAGGCGGCCGCCATCCACAAGGCGGCGCTGGCGGTGGCCGAAGGCCAGCACGACGATCAATTCCCGATCGACGTGTTCCAGACCGGCTCCGGCACCAGCACCAACATGAATGCCAACGAGGTAATCGCGCACCTCGCCAGCAAGGCCGGCAGCAAGGTGCATCCGAACGATCACGTGAACTACGGGCAAAGCTCCAACGACGTGATTCCCACCGCTATCCACGTCAGCGCTACGTTGACTGTGCACGAGCAATTGCTGCCGGCACTAAAGCATCTCAAGCGCATCATCGATCGGCGCGCGCACGAACTGCGCAACGTGCCCAAGACCGGGCGCACGCATCTGATGGATGCGATGCCGGTGACGTTCGGGCAGGAACTATCGGGCTGGTCGGCACAGGTCGAATCGGCCATCGAGCGCATCGGCGACAGTTTGAAGCGAATGCGGCAATTACCGCTGGGCGGCACGGCGGTAGGCACCGGCATCAATGCCGATCCGAAATTCGGCCCCGCCGTGGCGCGCGAACTGAAGGCGCTCGCGGACGTGCGTTTTGAATCGGCAGCCAACTATTTTGAAAGCATGGCCGCGCAGGATGCCGCGGTGGAACTCTCCGGCCAGCTCAAGGCCTTGGCCGTCGCCTTGATGAAAATCGCCAACGATCTGCGCTGGATGAATTCCGGCCCGCTCGCTGGCCTGGGCGAAATCGAATTGCCGGCGCTGCAGCCAGGCTCGTCCATCATGCCGGGCAAGGTCAATCCGGTGATTCCGGAAGCCACCGCGATGGTCGCTGCGCAGGTGATCGGCAACGACGCGACCATTACCGTCGCCGGCCAGTCCGGCAATTTCCAGCTCAACGTGATGCTGCCGCTGATCGCCTACAACCTGCTGCAATCGATCCACATTCTCGCCAACGTATCGCGGCTGCTGGCAGACAAGGCCATCGCCGGCTTCCGCGTGAATGCCGAGCGCGTGAACCAAGCATTGGCGATGAATCCGATTTTGGTGACCGCGTTGAATCCGGTGATCGGCTATGAGAAGGGCGCGGCGATCGCCAAGCAGGCGTACAAGGAAAAACGGCCAATCATGGATGTAGCGCTGGAGCAGTCGGGGCTTTCGAAGGAAGAGCTGAAGAAGCTGCTCGATCCGCGTGCGCTGACCAAGGGCGGTATTCGCAGTGGTGGTGGAGGCGGTTGATACCTCCGCGCAATCTCCACAGCCGTCGTTCCGCCAAAAGCGGAATGACGGCTGTGCAAGTGCAAGGCGTCAGTCGTCGTTATCCTTCTTGCAATCCTCGACGTCGTCGCCGCTGATCACGTTCCCATAGGGCTTGAACGCCGGCAGTGTCGCGGCAAGCTGGTCCTGGTTTTTCTTGACGTTGCCCACATCGTCGCAGATCTTCAGCGCTGCTTCTTTCAGCGGCTTAACCTTGGCGTCGATGTCCTGCTGGATCTTGTCGGGATTGCCGCTGGCCAGCCGCGTCACCACGCTCTTGGCCGCTTCTTCGCCAACCGCCGCACCTGCTTTGCCGGTGGCGATGCCATCGGTAAGGATCGCCATGGCATTGCCGTAATACGCCTTGAGCAATTCGCGTTGCGTCGCGTCGACCGCAATCGGATGTTGATCGATGCGCAAATCGCCGTTGGCGGTAATGATCGCGTCAGGCGCGCCATTGGCGCGCACGGCGACATCGCCGTTGCCCAGATGGATGCTGCCGTTGGAAAAGCCGCCGACATTGCTGTTGATGACCGTGATGTGGCCGCCCGAATGATCGCCGCAAGCGCCAAGCACGCAACACAACGCGGCTATTCCTATCCAAGAATGACGCATGGTCATGCTCCCTCAGTCTTTTTGGCAGTCGGTGACATACTTGCCGGTCACGATGTTGGCGTAGGGCTTGAACGCGGGCAGTTGTCCGGCGAGCTGGTCCTGTACGTTCTTGATGTTCGCGTGGTCCTGGCACATTTTCTGCGCCAGCGTCTTGAGCTGATCGGCGCCGGCCTGTGCGTGCTGGTCCTGCTCGGCCTTGGACTTGCCATCGAAGCTGTCTTTCAGCGCCTTGACGCCCATGCCGGCGCCGACCTTGCCCATCTCCGCGCCGGTCTGGTGCACGTCGATGACGTTCTGGAAGTAAAGCATCAACAGTCCGTGCTGTGCTGGCGTCACGGGTACATTGGCGTCACCGATCTGCAAATTTCCGTTGGAACCGATCAGCGCGTCGGGTGCGTTGTCGGCGTGCAAGGTCACGACATTGCCCTTGAGCGTGATGCGGCCGTTCGCCATGGTGGTATCAGGTGCATCGCAGGCGCTGATGGCGGCGCACAGTGCGAGCAGCGTTATCACCCGTGGATAGTTCATGATGCGTGTCCCCTTTGCAGATCATGTGATTGGAAAGCTGGCGCGGTGAATCAGTCTTTCATGCACTCATCGACGCTCTTGCTGCCGAAGATGTTTCCATAAGGCTTGAAGCCGGGCATCTGTGCGACGAGCTGGTCCTGCACCGCCTTCAGGTTGACCTCGTCCTGGCATAGCGTGTGCGAAAGCTGATGTGATTGCGCCGTGGCCTGGTTGCCGAGCTGCTGCTTCTGGCTGGCATCGAGCTTCTCGTCGGCTGAGTGCTTCGCCGCTTCCTTGGCTGCGGCCTCCACCGCTGTGCCCATGGCGGTGCTGCGTTCGCGGATGTCCTGCACGTTCTGGTAATACAGCATCAGCAGGCCCCGCTGCGGCGCCGTTACCGGCACCGCCTTGCCGTCGATGTTCAAGTCGCCCGCAGAAGAGATCGAGGCGTTGGGCGCGTCGCCAACATGCAGGGTCAGCAGGTTGCCGATCATGGTGATCTTGCCATTCATGAAGTAAAAGTCCGGCATGGCGCAGGCGGCGAGCATTGCGCTCAAGGCCAACGGCAGGATCATGCTTCGGTGTTTCATGACGTATCCCCTTGCGAGCGTGCGATTGGCTTTGCCGTCCGACGTCTCAGCTGTCATCGCGCCAGCGGCGGAACCATACGGCACCGGCGAGCATCGCGATACCTGCGGCGGCGCCGATCCAGATGTCCGGAGTAGCCAACACAGCATAAGAGTTGGACAGGTTGAAGAAGTGACCGATGCTTTGTGGATCCTTGTCCAGCTGATGGGCCGCGGTATCGCGCAACCAGCCGCCCGGGAACACGCTGAACAGCACGCGCGCCACGATATCGCGCCAATACCAGCTGCTCTTGAATCCGGCCGAACCGAGCAGGTTGAACCAGCTGATCATCACGCCCAGCGCCACCGGAATCACCACCGCCCACAGGAACGGTTTGGCACGCGACCAGGACGAGCACAGCATCAACCAGCCTACGGTTGGCAGCGCCCACAAGAGATACAGCGGAATGCTGCCGATCAGGAAACCGACGACCTGGAACGGATGTGCCAGCGCCAACAGCGACCACACGCTCACGCCATGGAACGACAGTGCGATGGCGAACATCATCAGCATCACGATGCCTGTGAGTACGCCGCATGCCACCACCGCAATGGGCGCGATCAGTGCAGCGGAGATGACTTTGGACAGCACGGTGGCGGAATCGGAGATCGGCAGCGACTTCCAGAACAGAATGCTGCGGTCGCGCCGATCATCGTAGAGCGCGCCAAGACAGTAGAAGAACACCACGAAGGCGAATACCACGCTGATCAGCCCGCTGGATGAAAGCATTGCCAGGTCGAGCGCGCCGCCCACCTCCTGCAGCTGACGTGCGTCAAGCGAATGGATCTTGACGGCAAGATCCTGGCCGTCCATCGGGCCGATATGGAATCCATGGCGTGAACCGAATACTTCCCCACTGACGATGCCCATCAGGTTCAACACCAGAAATACGATCCCCGTGATCACCGGCGCCCAGATAAAGCCGCCGCGATGTTCCCAGAACTCGCGTCTGATCAGCCAATAAAGCGTTTTCGCATTCATGCGTAGGTCCCCTTCATGGTGGCAACGAACAGGTCGCTGACCGAAGGTCGGCGGATTTCCCCCAACGTCTTGAGCTGCGCCTGATCGACGCCGTCGAACAGGAAGATGCTCTTGCCGAACACCTGGCGCTCGTCCAGCGGCTTGAGCTGGCGTGCGGTGGCGGCCATGTCGGCGCTTACCATCACTTCGGCGAACCGTTCGCCCATGGCTTCCATGTCGGTATTGAGCACGATCCTGCCGTCGCGGATGAACATCAGGTCGGTGAGGATGTGTTCGATCTCCTCCACCTGGTGCGTGGTGACGATGATCGTCTTGTTCTCGTCGAAATAATCTTCCAGCAAGTTCTGGTAGAACTGCTTGCGATAGAGGATGTCCAGGCCAAGCGTGGGTTCGTCCAGCACCAGCAGCTTGGCGTCGATTGCCATCACCAGCGCCAGATGCAGTTGCACGATCATGCCCTTGGACATCTGCCGCACGCGTTGATTGGTGGTGAGCTTGGTGCGCGCTAGGAAGGCTTCGCACTTGGCGCGGTTGAAGCGAGGGTGGACGTTGGCGACGAAATCGATCGCTTCATGTACGCGGATCCAGCGCGGCAGCACCGCGACGTCGGCGATGAAGCACACTTCTTCCATCAACTTGTCGCGCTGCGTGCGCGGATCCAGCCCCAGTACGTTGAGCTGGCCCTGGAAATCGGTCAGGCCCAGGATCGCCTTCAACGCGGTGGTCTTGCCAGCACCGTTGGGGCCGATGAGGCCCACGATGCGGCCGGCCGGAATCTGGAAGTTCACGTTGTCCAGCGCAAGCATGTTCTTGTAGCGCTTGCTAAGACCATTGGCGGTGACGACCGCATTCATGGTTGATTCTCCGTATCGCCCGGCGCTTCGCGCATCAGGGTTTTAAGATCCAGCCCCAGGCGCTGCAAGCGTGCATACAGCGTCGGCCATTCTTCGCGCAAAAAGCGCTCGCGTTCGGATTTGAGCAGCGCCTCGCGCGCTCCATCGGTGACGAACATGCCCAGCCCCCTCCTTTTCTCTACCAGTTGGTCGTCGACCAGTTCCTGATACGCCTTGGAAACGGTGAGCGGATTGATCTGAAAGTCCGCTGCAACCTGGCGTACTGACGGCAGCGGGTCGCCCTCGTTCAAGGCGCCGTCCAGGATCATCGCCACTACGCGTTCGCGTAGCTGGCGATAGATCGGGACGCTGTCGTTCCAGGTAATGGCCATGGATTTATTCCTTGCTGATGCGTGCGAGCTTGGTCGAGCCAAACGAATAGTAGGGCATGGTCAGCTGCGCCCCGAGCAAGCTCGCACCGTTTTCGGCGCGGGTGGCGAACGGCGAATTGGCGATCGTCAGGCTGGCCGTGGTCAGCATGGCGGCGGCGCGTTGGTCTTCGGCGGTGGGGCGTACATCGACCCCCGGCAGGCTGATGACCTTCATGCCGTTGATCTCGGTGGAAGGATGCTTCGGGGTGTTGGGACTCAGGGCGATCAGGCTGACCGTGGTGAACAGAACCGCGGCGGTGATGGCGATCGGGTTCGGCGCTTTCATATCGGCTCTCCTTTAGTGATCTCGTGGACCGGTGTTGTAGTTAACTATAACACCATCTTTGGAGCCGTCAAGGACGACTCGCTATGACTGATGGCCTAGGCCGAGGAAGGGTTGCCTTGGGCTGGCGAGAGCATGCGTGGCAGGCCACTCGCAAGGCAGCGGACGGTGTCAGGCGCTGCTGCTGACAGCCATCACCCTGGGGGCTTGGTGGGCAGTCGCGCTAAACTCGCCGATTCCTTCGAGGAGACCCGAGACATGTGGTACTGCATCACCGGCACGGATCACCCTGAGTCGCTGGAACGCCGCATGGCGGCGCGTCCCCAGCACCTGGCGCGCCTGGAGGCGCTGTTGGCCGAGGGGCGCCTGCTGCTGGCTGGACCGTTCCCGGCGATCGATGCCGAACAGCCCGGCCCGGCCGGTTTCAGCGGCAGTCTGATCGTGGCCGAGTTCGCCTCGCTGGCGGACGCCGAGGTGTGGGCCAAGGCCGATCCCTACGTGGATGCCGGTGTATACGCCAGTGTTTCCGTCAAACCGTTCCGCAAGGCGTTGCCGGCATGACGGCAACGATGGTCGAGGAAATCCGCCGCCGCCTTAGCGAGGCACTGCAACCGGTCGAGCTGGAGGTGGTGGATGAAGGCTATAAGCACGTCGGCCACGCCAACGAAGGGAAGGGGCACTTTCACGTGCGCGTGGTAAGCACGGCGTTTGCCGGCCAATTGCCGATCAAGCGGCACCGGCTGGTGTATGCGGCGCTGGGGGAGCTGATGGATCACGGCATTCACGCGTTGTCGATCGATGCCAAAGCGCCCTAAAAACGGTGGCTGACCGTTCCTTGCATTGCGGCGCTGTCCCGCGTTTGGCACAGTGACCCGTCGTCCGCGCAAGCGGGCCATCACCTTCGAGCATCTGAATCTGCATGCGCCTAACCACGATCAAACTCGCCGGATTCAAGTCCTTCGTCGACCCGACCACGCTGCATCTACCCACCAACATGACCGGTGTGGTGGGGCCTAACGGTTGCGGCAAGTCCAACATCATCGACGCCATCCGCTGGGTGATGGGTGAAAGCGCAGCCAGCCGTTTGCGCGGCGATTCGCTCACCGACGTGATCTTCTCCGGTTCCAGCGGGCGCAAGCCGGTGGGCCAGGCGAGCGTGGAGCTGATCTTCGACAACGCCGACGGCACCATCCAGGGCGAGTACGGCCAGTACGCCGAAATCTCGGTGAAGCGCCAGGTGACGCGCGACGGACAGTCGTCGTATTTCCTCAACGGCGCGCGCTGCCGCCGTCGCGACATCACCGATCTGTTCCTTGGTACCGGTCTGGGGCCGCGCAGCTACTCGATCATCGAGCAGGGCATGATCAGCCAGATCATCGAAGCGCATCCGGAAGAACTGCGCATGCATCTGGAGGAAGCGGCCGGCATTTCCAAATACAAGGAGCGCCGCAAGGAAACCGAAAGCCGCATCAAGGCCACCCGCGAAAACCTCGACCGCGTGCGTGACGTGCGCGACGAGGTGGACAAGCAGCTTGAGCATTTGAACCGCCAGGCGCGCGCCGCCGAGCGCTGGAAAGGCTACAAAGAAGAGCAGACGCGTAAGGAAGCCGAGCTGCGCGCACTCGAATACCGCGGTCTCAAGAGCCAGCACGACGGCCAGGGGCAGGGCCTGTCCGCTGCCGAGATCGAAATCGAAAAGCGGCTCGCTGAGCAGCGCCAGATCGAATCACAGATCGAAACCACGCGCGAACGCCACATCGAAGCCAGCGAACATTTGAACGAAGTGCAGGCCGAGGTCTACAAGGTCGGCGCTGAAATTGCACGCGTCGAACAACAGGTACGCCACAACAGAGAAACCGCCGATCGCTTGCAGCGCGCGCAGCAGGACGCCGAGCGCGAGCACGAGGAACTGGCCTCGCACATCGCGACCGACCGCGATCAAGTGGAAACGCTGCGCATGGCGCTGGCCGAAGGCGAGCCGAAGCTGGAAGCCCTGCAGCAAATGCAGGACGAAACCGCCGACACGCAACGCGAAACCGAAACCAAGCTGGCCGATTGGCAACAGCGCTGGGACACCTACACCCGCACCGCCGGCGAAGCGAGTCGCGCCGCGGAAGTGGAACGTACCAAGCTGGCGTACCTCGATCGCCAGGCGGTGGACCTGTCCAAGCGCAAAGACGCGATGGAGGCCGAGCAGAAGGCCACCGACGTCGATGCGCTCGATGCAGAAGCCGAGCAGTTGCACAGCGAACACGATACGCAGCGTGAACGCGTGGAGTCGCTCGGCAGCATGCTCGATCAGCATAAGCTGGCGTATGAAAAGGTGCTCGATGAAGAGCGCCAGGTGCAGAGCACGCTCAACGACGCGCGCCAGCAACTGCAGACCGCACGCGGACGTCTCGCTTCGCTCGAAGCGCTGCAGCACGCCGCACTCGGGCAGGAAGAGAGCGCCGCCAGTTCGTGGCTCTCGCAATTCGGTTTGGACAAGAAGCGCCGCCTCGGCGAAGTGCTGCAGGTGGAAGCGGGTTGGGAAACCGCGGTGGAAACCGTGCTTTCCGGTTTCATCGACAGCGTGCTGGTCGATGGCGCGCACGATCTGGCCAAAGAATTTCCTGGCTTGAGCAATGCCGATGTGGCCTTGCTCGATGCCGCCGAAGGCGGCGCCGCCACGGCTGGAACGTTGGCCGCGCATGTGCGCGGGCCAGCGGCGGCAATCACCATGTTGGGCCATGTGCTGGTTGCGGAAGACATCGATGACGCGCATCGCCGTGTTTCTGGCTTGTCCGCGCTGGCGCCGTATCAATCAGTCATTACACGCAACGGTGAATGGCTGGGGCCGGGTTGGGCCAGCGTGCGCCGCGCGCAGGGCAACCAGCTCGGCGTGCTGGCGCGCGAGCGCGAAATCCGCACGCTGACCGAACAGGTTGAAGCGCTGGAAGCGCGCATCGAAGAAGCGGCCGCGCGCCTGGACGATCTGCGCACCAGCAAGTTCGAAGCCGAGCGCGCGCGCGACGATGCGCAGCGCGAGCTGTACAACGCGCATCGCCGCCAGTCGGAACTGGCCGGTCAGCTGCAAAGCCATCGCGGCAAAGTGGAAACCGCGCGTGCGCGCGCCGAGAAAGTCGCCGGCGAGTTGTCGGTGCTGCTCGAGCAGATGGAAGAATTGCAAACGCAAACGCGCGAGGCACGTGCGCGCCTGGACGAATCCGTCAACAACATGGGCGACCTGGAAGATCAGCGCCGCGAACTGGAAAACGAGCGCCGCGCCTTGCTGGAGGCGCGCGAAGAAGCGCGCATGAATGCACGCGAGGCTGCCGACCAGGCGCACGCGCTGGCGCTGAGCCTGGAATCGAAGCGTTCTTCGCTCGCCTCGCTGGAACAGGCGCTGGCGCGCATGGAAAATCAGATCCGACAGATCGAATCGCGACGCACCGAAATCGCCCAGCAGCTCGCTGCCGGCTCCGACCCGATCGCCGAACTGGAAACCGAACGCCAGACTTATCTCGACCAGCGCCTGCTGGTGGATCGCCAGTTGGTGGAGGCGCGCCGCGTGCTGGAAGATTGCGACATCGAAATGCGCAAGTTCGAGCAGCAACGCCACAACCTGGAGCAGGAACTGTCCGGCCTGCGCGAGAGCCTGTCGGAAAAGAAACTGGCCGCGCAGGCGTTGCAGATGCGCGCCGAGCAGCTGGCCGAAGCGATCGCCGCATCCGGCCTGGATCTCGAAACCCTGCTCGGCGAACTGGCCGAAGATATCGATGCGGCGCAGTGGCGCCAGCAACTGGCCGATCTTGCGCAGAAGATCGCGCGTCTGGAGCCGGTGAACCTTGCCGCGATCCAGGAACATGCCGAGCAGAGCGAGCGCAAGACCTATCTGGACAATCAGCTCGCCGATCTCACCAGCGCGATGGAAACGCTGGAAAACGCGATCAAGAAGATCGACCGCGAAACGCGCCAGCGCTTCAAGGAAACCTTCGACCGCGTCAACGCCGGCGTGCAGGAGTTGTTCCCGCGGCTGTTCGGTGGCGGACATGCGTATCTGGAGCTGACTGGCGACGATCTGCTCAGCACCGGCGTGTCGATCATGGCGCGTCCGCCGGGCAAGCGCGTGTCCAACATCACGCTGCTTTCGGGCGGTGAAAAAGCGCTGACCGCGGTATCGCTGGTGTTCGCGATCTTCGCGCTCAATCCCGCACCGTTCTGTCTGCTGGACGAGGTGGACGCGCCACTCGACGAAGCGAACGTCGGCCGCTTCTCGAACATGGTGCGCGAGATGAGCGAGAAGGTGCAGTTCATCTTCGTCTCGCACAACAAGGCGACGATGGAAGCGGCCAGCCAGCTTTGCGGCGTTACCATGCGCGAGCCGGGTGTGTCGCGCCTGGTGCAGGTCGATCTTGCGGAAGCCACCAAACTGGCCGGCGCGGCCTGAAGCAGGGCCGCTTGAAGTAGAGGATGCACATCATGCTTGGATCCGTATTGGCAATTGCGTGGAACCCCTGGGTCGGCATTCCGTTGGCCATCGTCGGCGTGATCGTGCTGCTGCTGGTCTGGTTGTTCGGCGAGCCCAGGAAAGAGCAGGGCAAGCGGCGCGTGGCGCCGGAGCCGAATATGGAGCGACGCGAGCCCACGCTGGGCGATTCGATCGACGAGAACGAAGCGTTCGGTGACGACATGCACGAACGCATGGATCCGCTCTTCCGGGAAGGCGAGCCGCAACAGGGTGAGCTGGACGTCGACCTGCGCACGGAACTGGAAAAACTCGGCGCCACGCTGGCCGATCAGCGGCACGAAACCGTGTCGATGCCCAAGCCGACCGGGCAGTCCGCATCCATCGTGGAAATGCTGCGCTCGCCCTCGCAACCGGACATCGCTCGCACGGCGCCGATCGAGCCAGCGCCGCTCGCCTCACCGGCGCCTGTTGCGGCGGCTGCTCCGGCACCCGTTGCGACGCAGGCCCCGCGCATCCCGCCGCGTTCGGATCTGGGCAAACGCCCCACACAGGTTCCGGTGGAACGCATTGTGAGCCTGTTCGTGATGGCGCGCGAAGGCGAGGCGTTCAATGGCGCGGACCTGATCGTCGCGGCCGAAAAAGCCGGCCTGGAATACGGCGACATGGGCATCTATCACCGCCTGGTGGACGGCAAGCGCGAAGCAGGGCCGATCTTCAGTGTGGCCAACATGGTCAAGCCCGGCAGTTTCGATCTGACCCGGCTCGACGCCTTGCGTACGCCGGGTTTGAGTTTCTTCATGACGCTGCCCGGTCCCGTGACCGCATTGGATGCATGGGATGCGATGCTGCCCACCGCGCAGCGATTGGCCGAACTGCTCGATGGCCAAGTGCTGGATGAAGAACGCAACGCGCTGGGTCGCCAGCGCATTGCGCATATCCGCGACGAATTGCGCGGCTGGGACCGCGATCACGACGGTGGCGAGATTCGTTTCGGTCGCTGAACCTTGGGTTTGGGTGCAAAGCCCAATCGCGATGCGCGTGTAACCAGGTAAAAAAGAGCGCCCGATCGGGCGCTCGAAAAACAGCGAAGGGGAAGCTGCGCTATCAGGCGGCTTTGGTTATCAGTGTGCCAATGCTGTCGCGGGCCGAAGCGACTGCTTTCACCTTGTGCTCGGCGCTCATGTTCACGCCTTCGGCACGGACGAACTCGACGTCGGTGATGCCGATGAAGCCCAGCACCGCGCGCAGGTAGCTCTCCTGGAAATCCAGGCCCGCAGCCGGACCGCTGCTGTACACGCCGCCGCGGCTGGAAGCCAGGATCACGCGCTTGCCGGTCGCCAGGCCCTGCGGGCCGTTCTCGGTATAGCGGAAGGTCTGGCCAGCGACCACGATGCGATCGATCCAGGCCTTGAGCTGGCTGGGGATGGAGAAGTTGTACATCGGCGCGCCGATCACGATGACGTCGGCCGCCTTGAATTCGTCCATCACCTGTTGGCCCAACTGCGCTGCGGCGCTTTCGGCGTCGAGCACTGGCGTCCAGTGGGGCAGGGGCTGCGCGGTGAGGTCGCGGTAAGTGATTTCTAGCGAGGGGATTTCCCGAGCCAGCTGGTTGACTATCGCGGCGCTCAGTTCGCGCGAAACGGAATGCTGGCCCAGCGAGCTTGCGTCAAGATGCAAGAGTTTCATGGTCATATCTCAGTCCAAGTCGGGCAGGCCGACGTTGGGATTAACGATAGATTCCGGACAAAGCAGCGATAAGATAGGCGTTTCGGAACGTATCGTTCTAAAAAGGAAACAGCGATGAATGCCTTGCCAGGGGCCATGCAGGATCTGAACGATCTGTATTTCTTCGCCTCCGTGGTGGAACACGGTGGCTTTTCGGCCGCCGGACGCTCCCTCGGGGTGCCCAAATCGAGGCTGAGCAAGCGCATCGCCCAGTTGGAGGATCGGTTGGGCGTGCGGTTGCTGCAGCGGACTACACGGCGTTTCGTGGTCACCGAGGTGGGCGAGCGGTTTTACGGCCACTGCCGCGCCGTGCTCGAGGAGGCGCGCGCTGCGCAAGAAGCGGTGGACGAACTGCGCGCCGAACCGCGCGGCATCGTGCGGCTGAGTTGCCCCATTTCGATTGCGCAGACGGTGCTGGCCTACATCCTGCCGGAGTTCATGGAGAAGTATCCAAAACTGCAAGTGCGCGTGCTTTCCAACAATCGGCGCGTGGACTTGATCGGCGAGGGCTACGACTTGGCGATCCGTGTGCGCACCAAGCTCGACACCGACTCCAACATGATCATCCGCAGCATTGGCCAGGAGCGCGTGCTTCCGGTGGCCAGTCCGAGCTTGCTGAAAGTGCACGGCTATCCGAAACGTCCCGAAGATCTTTCGCGCATCCCGGCCCTGTCGATGCAAGAACACGAGGGCACGCAGGTCTGGGAGCTGAGCGATGCGCATGGTGAGCGCGTCAACGTGGAAGTGCAGGCGCGTCTTATCACGGGTGATTTCGCCGTACTGCTGGAGGCTGCGCGCGCCGGTGTCGGGGTTGCCTTGTTACCGGAATCGGTTTGCGCGCCGGCCATCACGCGTGGTGAATTGGAGATTCTATTGACAGAGTGGAGTGCGCCGCAGGGTATCTTGCATTTCATTTATCCGAGCCGGCGCGGCATGATGCCGGGTGTGCGCGCATTGGTGGATTTTCTTGCGGAGCGTCTGCCGGAAGCAGCGCGCATCAGTCACGAAAACTGCAAGCGCCGTCATCTTAGAGCGCTGGATCCACAGGACCAGCCTTCCGCCTGACCCGTGCTAGTCTTCGCGTTTAGCCATCCATACCGCTGCCCATGACCGTCGAAACCAAGCTTCCGAAAGTAGGCACCACCATTTTCAGCGTGATGAGTCACCTGGCCGTGCAGCATAAGGCTGTGAATCTTGGCCAGGGATTTCCCGATTTCGAACCGCCGCAGGCGTTGCAGGATGCGTTGAGCCGCGCCATGGCCCATGGGCTCAACCAATATGCGCCGGGCATCGGCACGCCGGCGCTGCGCGAGCAGATCGCGTTGAAGACCGAACGGCTCTATGGACACAAGATCAGCCTGGACAGCGATGTCACCGTCACCTCCGGTGCGACCGAGGCGCTGTTTGCCGCCATCGCGGCAGTCGTGCGTGCTGGCGATGAAGTGATCGTGTTCGATCCCGCCTACGATTCCTACGAGCCGGCGATCGACTTGCAAGGTGCGCGCGCAGTACATATCCCGCTTACCGTGCCGAGCTTTTCGATCGACTGGCAGCGCGTGCGTGATGCCATCACGCCACATACGCGCATGATCCTGATCAACAGCCCGCACAATCCTTCAGGTGCGGTGTTGTCGGCGCGGGATCTGGATGAACTGGCGGCGATCGTGCGCGACACGCCGATCGTGGTGCTGTCCGATGAAGTCTATGAGCACATTGTTTATGACGGCGCTGCGCATGAGAGCGTGCTGCGTCATCCGGAACTGGCTGCGCGCAGTATCGTGGTGTCCAGCTTCGGCAAGACTTACCACTGCACCGGTTGGAAAGTCGGCTACGCGGTGGCGCCGGCAAAGCTCTCTGCGGAATTTCGAAAAGTGCATCAGTACCTCACGTTCTGCACGTTCCATCCCGCACAGGTGGCGTTCGCCGAATTCCTGGCGAGTACGCCGCAGCACTATCTGGAACTGCCGGCGTTCTACCAAACCAAGCGCGATCGCTTCCGCAAGCTGCTGGCGCCGTCGCGGCTGAAACTGCTGGATGTGCCCGGTGGTTATTTCCAACTGGTCGACTACTCGGCCATCCGCAACCAGGATGATGTGGCGTTTTGCGAATGGCTGGTGAAGGAGGGTGGCGTGGCCGCCATTCCATTGACGCCGTTCTACGAGAAAGCGCCGGGCACGCATCTGGTGCGCCTGTGCTTCGCCAAGAGCGATGCGACCATGGACGCCGCGGCGGAACGCCTATGCAAACTCTGAACGTCACTCTCGTGCAAGGCGCTACGCGCTGGCACGATGCGCCGGCCAACCGCGAGTATTACGGTGCGCTGGTACGGAGCGTCGCGGGACGCAGCGATTTGATCGTACTGCCGGAAACCTTGCTCTCCGGCTTCAGCAACGAAACGCGCGTCAGCGCGGAAGACATGGATGGTGAAGGCTTGGCGTGGATGCGCGCGCTCGCCGGCGAGGTGAACGCGGTCGTTACCGGCAGCCTGGCCATTCGCGAAGGCGACAAGGTCTACAACCGTCTGATCTGGGCGCGTCCGGACGGCAGCTTTGCGCAGTACGACAAGCGCCACCTGTTTCGCATGGCCGGCGAACACACGCGCTACGGTGGCGGTTCGCAGCGGCTCATCGTCGAGCTGAAAGGTTGGCGCATCCTGCCGCAGGTTTGCTATGACTTGCGTTTCCCCGTATGGCTGCGCAACCGCCGGCTCGAATCGGCCACTGGCGGCATGGAGTACGACCTGGCGTTGTTCGTTGCCAACTGGCCCGCGCCACGCAGGCAGCCGTGGCGAACGCTGTTGCGGGCGCGCGCCATTGAAAACCTCGCCTATGTGATCGGCGTGAATCGCGTGGGCGTGGACGGCAACGATCTTCCCTACGCGGGCGACAGCGCGATCATCGATCCGGTGGGCGAGCCGTTGATCGAACTCGGCACGCAGGAACAGGTGGTGACGGTGGCGATCGATCCTGCGCCTTTGCTGCGGCATCGAGAACGTTTCCCGGCCTGGATGGATGCCGACGCGTTCACGCTCAACATGGAGTGAGCGGTGCCTGAGCTGCACTCAAACTTCTGGCGCATGAACATGATTTCAAAAAAACTTCACACAGAGTATTGACGGCTGCGCCCAGTACCTGAATAATTCCGCTTCTTGCTTGGGCGCCTTCGTATTTCGCTGGCGGGCCATGGCAAAGAAAGGTTTAACCACGCGCCCGTAGCTCAGTTGGATAGAGTACCAGGCTACGAACTTGGTGGTCGGGAGTTCGAATCTCTCCGGGCGCGCCATATTTTCAAGGCATGATGTTGGTTCAAGTCATGTCTTTTGCAGGCAGAATACCGTTTGCAAAAACCGGACGAAGAAGTCCGGCGTGTTCGATACGGATTGACGGGCCAGAGTGTCACCCGTAGCATTTCAAAGCTCAGGTCGCGAAAGCCGATCTGGTTTCGAAAACCGGGGTATAGCTCAGCCTGGTAGAGCGCCAGCTTTGGGAGCTGGATGTCGTGGGTTCGAATCCCTCTGCCCCGACCAGCAGGTGTTCTGCTTTTAGTCAAGCGCCTGTAGCTCAACCGGATAGAGCATCGGCCTTCTAAGCCGACGGTTGCAGGTTCGATTCCTGTCGGGCGCGCCAGCTTCGTGATTACGGTGGGCGTAGCTCAGTTGGTTAGAGTACCGGATTGTGATTCCGGTTGTCGTGGGTTCGAGTCCCATCGTCCACCCCAATTCAAGCAGTTCTGGGCCGTTAGCTCAGCTGGTAGAGCAGTTGACTCTTAATCAATTGGTCGTAGGTTCGAATCCTACACGGCCCACCAGCTAAACGAGGCACTCAGGGTTTCCTGGGTGCCTTTTTCTTTGCCTGCGTTTCGGTGCGGCTGCATGCGTGACGCGGCCGATGCGCCGTGCCAGCGTTTTTGTGTAATCGCCCAGCCCGGATAGCGAATTTGATCGCCTGGCCGGCAACGGCATCGGACAAGCGCGGTTTACATGCTAAATAGCCCGCTACCGACCGCGCGCGTCGAGCGTCGCGGAAGTTATGAGTGCCAACGGGAAGGGGATGTCGTGCGCACGTCCAAAATTGCATTGCTGGGCCTTGCTTCGTTCTTTGCCGCGGCCGCTGTCGCCCATGCCGCACCGATCGCCACGCTTGACCGACATGGCGCCTGGGTGAGCGTGGAGGCCTACGGTCCGAATGTCATCCACGTAACGATTGCGGCCGACAAAGCCGAAGTGCTGAAGGCGCCGGGCTACGGAATTCTTGCAGACCACGTCGACAATTCGGCATTCCGCCGAACGAGCGATCAGGGGGGGGATACCTTTGCGTCCTCGGCTTTGACGCTGCATGTCGATGCAGCACCGCCGCCGCATGTGCCTGGGGTGATGGAGCGGTATTTTCTTCCCAGTTTGGCCCCGGTCCACTTGCAAGTTAAGAATGCCAAGGGCGAAACCATCGTCAACATGAGCGACTGGAACATGTCGCCGCACGAGGTATCTGGCGAAGCCACCTATCAAGTGGGCTCCACGTTCATGGCTCCCGCCGATGAGCACTATTACGGCATGGGCCAGAACCAGGACAGTCTTGGCCCGATCGACCTGCGTGGCCGCGTCATCGATTGCCAGCATTGGTACGACGCTCCGAGTGGCGAGACGGTGTGCGTACCCTTCATGGTTTCGTCCAAGGGCTACGGCATCATCTGGGACAATCCGTCCGACACCCGCTTCGTGGCTGCCATTCGCGGCCGCACCAGCTTCCAGTCGAAAGTGGGCGAACGCGTCAGTTTCTTCGTCGTCACCGGCGACAATCCGGAACAATTCTACTCGGCCTACGCGCGAGTGACCGGCAAGACGCCGATTCCGCCCAAAGCTGCCTTCGGCTTAATCCAGTCCAAGGCGCGCTATGCGAGTCAGGCTGAGGTGTTGCGTGTCGCGCACACCTATCGTGAAAAGCATTATCCGCTTGATGTGATGGTCATCGACTGGTTCTACTGGACCCACATGGGGCAACTGGACATCAATCCGGCGGAGTTTCCCGATCCCGATGGCATGAACAAGCAGCTTCATGACATGGGCATGAAGTCGATCATCTCGATCTGGCCGCGCTTTGAAAAAGCGAGTCGCTATTTCAGCGAGCTCGACGCCAAGGGTTATTTCCTGAAGGACAAGAACGGCAAGACGGTCGACGGCCTGCCGTTCCGCTCGGATCGCGCCGGGGCGCTTATCGACTCGACCAATCCCGCGGCACGCAAGTGGTACTGGGAGCACGCGCGCGACAACATCCTCTCGCACGGCTTCGATTATCCGTGGCTGGATGAAACCGAACCGGATCTGGTGCCGGACGGATTCTTCTACTCGATCGGCTCAGGTGATCGCTATCACAACGTGTTCCCGTTGTTGCACGTCGAAGGCGTTGCGCAGGGCATGCGTGCGTGGAAGCCCAACGAACGTGTGCTGATCCTTTCGCGCGCTGCGTACCTGGGATCGCAGCGCACTGGCGCGCTGTTCTGGTCGTCGGATATCGATCCAAGCTGGGAAGCCTTGCAGCGCCAGATTCCAACGGGCCTAAATATGGTGGCTTCCGGCATCGCCTATTGGGGCAACGACATCGGCGGTTGGCAGTATTTGCCGCAGACGACCAATGCGACCCAGCCGCCGCTGCTCGATCCATCGGATGCGCGCGAGACCGTGGGCCAGAACAACGATTATCCGGAGCTGCTTACGCGCTGGTTCGAATACGGTACGTTCCTGCCGACCCTGCGCTTGCATGGCGATCGCAAACACACGGAAATCTGGGCGTTCGGCCATCAGGCCGAAGCGATCATGGCGAAGTACGACAAGCTTCGGTACCAGCTGATTCCCTATATCTACAGCCAGGCCAAGATCACGCACGACACGGGCGCGCCCTTCATGCGGCCGTTGTGGATGGATTTCCCGAACGATCCGAACGTCGCCAACCTGGGCACGCAATACATGTTCGGCCCGGCGTTCCTGGTTGCGCCGGTCACCACGCAAGGCCAGACGGAAAAAGACGTCTATTTGCCCGCAGGCAGCGACTGGTACAACTTCTGGACCAACGAAAAATTGGCGGGCGGGCGCTGGGTGAAGGTGGCAGCGCCGATCGACCAGATTCCGGTTTTCGTTCGCGCTGGCTCGATCGTGCCGCTGGGTTCGGCCATCGAATCGACCGCATCAGCGCAATCGATTGCCAAGATTCGCGTCTATCCGGGCAAGGACAGCGACTTTGCGCTCTACGACGACGATGGCACGTCGTATGACTATGAAGCAGGCAAGAGCACGCTCACCAAGCTGCATTGGGACAATGCGTCCGGCGCCTTGCGTGTGACCGGCGGCGACAAGGCCTTGGCTGGGAAGGCGGCGGGTCTCACCAAGGTGATCGGCAAATAGCAACGGAAGGCCGAAGGCCAAGCCACGACGCGTGCTTGGCCTTTACGCCATCCTGGTTTCAAGCAGCAGCGGAGAAGGCAGCGTGCATTCCGGATGCATGCGGTTGAGGCTGTAGATAGCACCGGCCAATCCCGTCATCAATCCAGGCGTGAACGCGTCGCGCGCCATGCCGCCGACAATGCCGCCGTGTTCTTCGATGGCCGAAACGACGCGCGCGACGGGATGGATCGCGTCCAGCGCGCAACCCTCGGGATCCCATTGCGCGGCGCGTACCAGCCATTCCCATAGCGAAAAATCGCCGTGGCAGAGCGTGTGGCTGGAACCCCATTTATCCCGCCCGGCAGCGACGGCACGGCGCAGCGTGTGCAAATATTTCGCATCACCACTGCGTGCGTAGAGATCGCCGGCGGCCATGCCGATGCCCACGCTGCCGTAGCACCAGTTGTGGAAGCTTTCGCGACGCACGCCTTGTTGGGTGATGAACCAGTTGCCGACGGTTTCGTCGTATTGCTCGCACTGAAGCTGAAAACCTTTTTCGGCGATATCGTTCCACCGCGCTCGCTCGGCGACGTTGCCTGTGCCAGCCAGCACCAGTCGTGACAGCGACCACGCGATTCCCATGGAGCCATGCGCGAACCCACCGATCGGATCAGGTGTACGCATGGTGGGCCAGCGAGCGGCATGGCCTTCGATCATGGCCGTCGTCACCAAGTGATTCGCTGCGCGCGCGGCCAGATCGAGCCAGCGTTGATCGCGGGTAGCGTGCGCCAAACCGAGCAGCGGCGGAATTGCACCCGACGCCCCGCCGAGTATGTCGAATGCCTTGTCGCTCTCGAAGCCCAAACGTTCCAAGGCCTCGGCAAAATGGATGGCGCGATCCAGGTATTCGGTTTTTTGCTGCAGATCATGCAAGGTCAGCCAGGTCCAGATCTGTGCGCCGTAGCCGGTGAATCCACCGGACAACTCCTGCTTTTCGTCCGCTTCCATGGCGCGCAGCACGCGCAAGGCGCCGTCCAACGCTTCCTCGGTGCCCGCTACGGCATCGGCACGGCCTTGTCCGGTTTCATGCAGATAGCCGGCCAACGCCACGACTACGCCACCCAGGCCGAAATACAGATCCGTCGCCAACGGCTGCACCTGCCAACCCGCACGATTCACCTCGGGCGTAATCCAGGTGATCGAACCATCTTTGCCATGCACCGAAAGGCGCAACAGACGTTCCGTCGCCTCGGCCGCCAGTTTGCGTCGACGTTGATCGAGCTGATCCGCGTGGGGATGGCGGGCGGCATAGCGACGCGCGGCGCGATCGTCTTGCGGTTCCTCATCGGAAAGATTGAGATGCGTGGCGACGAGCGCGCTGCGTACCGTCAGTTCTTCCAATTCCAGGCGCATGGCGCGCCAATCGGCTACGGCGTCGTCGATACGCGCACGCGTCAAAGGCGCGGCGAAGATCGGTACGTCACCGTAGCGCAGATCGTCGATCTCGGAGATGATTTCGGCCAGTGTCGATGGCGCCTGCGGCATCACCGCGGCATTGCGCGCGAGCAGATCGCGCGCGCGTTCGATCGCCTTGGCTTCTTCGTGCAAGGATGCGGGATGCCACAGCATGCGGCCGATTTCCACATACGCCTGCGTGGCGCGGCGGATGTCGCGTGCCTGGCAGCCTTCGAAATCGGCAAGCAGCGGAACGAGTTCACCGCGCGTATCGCGTTCCCTGAAACGCGCCGTGACGTCGAGAAAACCATCGCTGATGTGATTCCAATATTTGGATACGTCTGGGTCGGGGCTGGGATGGTTCTGGGCCTGCTGCACATCCGCATTGATGACTTCGAGTCGCGCTTCCGTCGTGCCTTCCTGGGCGATGATCGGAATATGCACTTGCGGTTGTTGCCCAGGCAATGCGCCGGCAGCGGACATGTCGACACCAAAAAAACCGAGAGCCGGCGCGCGATAGGGCACGATGCCAGTGCGCAGCACCGAGTTGCGGATCAGTTCGGATGCCACGTCGAACGCATCGCCATAAGGCGACGGCGCTGTCTTGGGCATCATGCAGAACAGGCTTTCGACATCGATGACTACGGGAACCGGTCCGCACGCGATCAGGTTCTCCTGGTGGATATCGGTGCCACCAAGCAAGCGCAACACCGCCAGCCAATGTCCCAGGTTGCGATAGAACACGCGCAGCTCTTCTTCGCCGCTGCAATAGCGCTGTGCGATGAAGGCAGCCCAGCCGTAATCGCCACGGTCGAGTACCTCCGGCACGCAGATGCGGTGAGGATCATCGACAAAGATGCGCGCCAGGAACGTCTCCAGCACACGATCGATGCGTAGCGAGCGGGGCTTGTAGATCACCTCGCCGCCTTCGAGCGTTAGCCGCGCCACGGATTGGCCGCCGCCATGCAAATCGCCTTGGCCCAGGTGCAAGGCGATGAGATGTCCTGCAGGTTGTCCAGGTAACTGCGAAAGCTGCGTACGGTCGGTGACGAATCGTGTCACCAACGTTTCGATGGCGCTGCGCTGTGCATGAAGTGCGCGCGAGAGACGCGCATGCAAGCTGGGATAGCGTCGATTCAGATGATCCAGAAATGCAGGCTGTAGAGAGTGCTGTACGAATTGCGCAAAACAACTCGCATCGTCGGCCGCAGTCAGCTCACCCATGCGCTTGGCGATGTGCAGCTCAAGCAGCAGCACGCGATTGAGTTTGAGGCTGGCGTTGGTGTTGAGCGCTTCCTCGGCGGCGGCGCGAATCACGCCGGCTTCTTCAGCGGTCAATGCTGGCGAGAGTTCGGCCAATCGCGCGGCGAACATTGCGCGGGCAGGCGCAGTAAAGCCCAGGACAATGGGCGCAAAAGAATCCGGAACATTCGTTTCGGTAACCGTCGACACAGGCAGGTTCCTTGCTGTGACTATGGAAAAGCCGCGACCACTGGAAAATCAAATGAAATGCCAACGCGCAGACGCATGGCACGAACGCTGCGCGTTGGCAGGTCAGATCAACAACAGAAACATATGCTCGCGCAGATCTTGCCGCTGTACGAACACGTGGTGGCGCCCGAAATGAGCACCTTGCCGATGCCAGGATCGGTCAGCGCCGCTTCGGTCGCGGCGGTACCTTCGATGTAAAGCGGGCCTGCGGGATTGGCCAGGCCTTCTTCGCCACTCAGCCAACCCGAAACGACTTCATCAATCTGTTGCATAACTGTCTCCTTTTGCGAAGCAAGAGTTAGAACAGCGAAGGCGTGGATGTCGGTAGCCATATGGTGACGCGGCCCCGAATCCGAGCCGTTCAGTGCGTTGACACACATGGACACACGGTCTGCCGGTGGATGTAGCCCTGCAAACAAGCGGTTACCGGCAAACCGGGGGCTACCTTGCGCCGCCGCTGATCGCAGTGTCAATCGCCGGTGCGTGATGGGCGCCGGCAAAGGTGTAGATGGTTATGGCGTATCCGCATTTTGCACCGCAGCAACAGGCGCAAAAGCAGCCCTCATGCGCTTGTGCTGGGCCGTCGCCAAACCGTAAAATGCATCTCTTTGGCGCAAGGTAGCCATCGCCCCAGGTCGCGGCAGGGCAGGCATTCGACGGTCTTGGTGACCCAAGAAAGTCGTTGAGAATCCGCAGCTTAATCCGGCGAACGATGCGAAAGTGGCGGAATTGGTAGACGCACTGGATTTAGGTTCCAGCGGGTAACCCCGTAAGGGTTCGAGTCCCTTCTTTCGCACCATCGGACCTTGCGCCTTATTTGCAGGTGGCCGTGCCGCCGCGGCGCCGTCACGGGCCATTACAGGACATTCCAGGAGACGTCATGCAGTTTTCGGTTGAAAACGTCGGCAAGCTCGAGCGCAAGCTCACGGTCAAATTCCCGGCCGAGCGCTTCGAATCGCAGGTCAGCGCGCGCATCGCCGAGATGAGCCGTACGGTTCGCCTGAAGGGCTTTCGTCCCGGCAAGGTGCCTGCCAACGTGATCCAGCAGCGCTTCGGCGCACAGGTGCGTGGCGAAGTGCTCTCGGACCTGATCAGCAGCACGCTGCGCGAGGCCTTCGAGAAGGAAAACCTGCGTCCTGTCGCCAACCCGGCCATCGACACCACCGGCCAGCCCGAAAACGGCGAGATCGCCTACACGGCCACGTTTGAAGTGATGCCGGAATTTCCGGAGATCGATGTCGCCGCGCTGGAAATCGCCCGCCCGGTCGCAGACGTGACCGACGCCGATGTCGAGAAGATGATCGAAACGCTGCGCCAGCAGCGCCGCAGCTTTGATGATGTCGAGCGCGCCTCCGCCGAGGGCGATTTCGTGATGTTCGAATACGACGCCGTCGCCGGCGATTACCGCTTCCCGGCCGAAGGCCAGGAGCGCGCCGGCAGCGTGCTGGGTTCGGGCACGCTGTTCAAGGCGCTGGACGGCGCGCTCACCGGCCGCAAGGCGGGTGAATCGTTCGAGAGCGAGATCGAATTTCCGGCCGATTTCCGCAACGAGCAGCTCGCCGGCAAGACCGCCAAGGTGAGCTTCAGCATCGTAAAGGTGCAGGAACCGAAGCTGCCGGAAGTGGACGCCGAGTTCATCAAGCTGTTTGGCATCGACGACGGCGACATGGAACATTTCCGCAAGGAAGTGCGCGCCAACCTGGAGCGCGAGCTCAAGGCCGCCCTGATGGGCCGCCTGAAGTCCCAGGTCGCCGAAAAGCTGGCCCAGAAGCACAGCGATCTGGAAGTTCCGAACATGATGGTGCAGGGCGAAGCACGCAACCTGGCGGCTGCCAGTGTGCCGCGCGGCCAGCAGCCCCCTCCGCAGCTGATCGACGCCGCCATGCCGGCCGCGCGCCTGCGCGTGATCGCCGGCCTGCTGATGGGCGAACTTGCCCGCAAGAACGAGCTCAAGCTTGATCGCACCCGCCTGGCCGAACAGCTTGCGGCCATCGCCTCGACCTACGAGGAGCCGGAGAAGGTCATTGAACTCTACAACGGCGATCCCCAATTGATGTCTGGGCTGCAGAACCGCGTGATGGAAGACCAGGTAGCCGAGTGGGTGGCCGAACACGCCAACACCACCGCGCAAAACCTGAGCTTCGACGAAGTGATGCGCCCAGTCGGCGCCTGAAACGATTCGATCAGGGCCGGCGAGCACGCCAGGGCGTAGGGAAGTGTTTCACGCACTTCCCGCGCTCGGGTTCGATCCCTTCGAACGCTGCTGCGCGAATCCACGCATGTGAAAAAACATGCCGGATTTGCGGCGGATTTCCATCGGCGTCGCTAGCGTAGGGATTTCCCGACCTGCTAGTCTGGCTCAAGCATACGAATCGTATTCAGTCCCACTTCCGGAGAGCCGCACGCATGGCCATGGACCCGATCCAGAACCTCAACCTGGTGCCGATCGTCGTCGAGCAGACCGCTCGCGGCGAACGTTCGTATGACATCTACTCGCGCCTGCTGAAGGAACGCGTGATCTTCCTGGTCGGCGAAGTGAACGACCAGGTGGCCAACTTGCTGGTGGCGCAGATGCTGTTCCTTGAATCGGAAAATCCCGACAAGGACATCCACCTGTACATCAACAGCCCCGGCGGCGCCGTAACCGCAGGCCTGGCGATCTACGACACCATGCAGTTCATCAAGCCGGACGTGAGCACCATGTGCGTCGGTCAGGCATGCAGCGCCGCGTCGCTGCTGCTGATGGCGGGCGCCAAGGGCAAGCGCTATTCGCTGCCCAATTCGCGCGTGATGATCCACCAGCCCTCGGGCGGTGCGCGCGGCCAGGCCACGGACATCGAAATCCAGGCCCAGGAAATTCTCTACCTGCGCCGTCGACTGAACGACATCTACGTCCATCACACCGGTCAAGAGCTCGATAGGATCGAACGTGATATGGAGCGCGATCGTTTCATGAGCGCTGAACAGGCGAAGGAATACGGCCTGATCGACGCTGTTCTGGACCGCCGCGCCGTCGAAACCGTCAAGTCGGCCTGATTTCGGCCGATTCACCCCTCAGAAACGGGATTCCGCGTCCGGGTGCGGACTCGGAACCCTGTGTTATTCTCGACCCGTACCGGGATTTTCTAGCAGGATCAAACGAATGACTGACGAGCGGCAGGGCCGTTCCAACGACAGCGGCAAGATTCTTTACTGCTCCTTTTGCGGCAAGAGTCAGCATGAGGTGCGCAAGCTGATCGCGGGTCCATCCGTGTTCATCTGCGACGAATGCGTGGAGCTGTGCAACGACATCATCCGCGAAGAGCTGGAAGAGAAGGCCGCCTCCGGGCGGAGCCAGTTGCCCAAGCCCAAGGAGATCATGGAGACCCTCGACCAATACGTGGTCGGGCAGACGCGCGCCAAAAAAGCGCTCGCCGTCGCGGTCTACAACCACTACAAGCGGATGGAATCGCGCCAGCGCGCCGATGACGTCGAGCTGGGCAAGTCCAACATCCTCCTCATCGGCCCGACCGGCTCGGGCAAGACGCTGCTGGCCGAAACGCTGGCGCGCCTGCTCAATGTGCCGTTCACCATCGCCGACGCCACCACGCTGACCGAAGCCGGTTACGTGGGCGAGGACGTGGAAAACATTATCCAAAAGCTGTTGCAGAAGTGCGACTACGACGTCGAAAAGGCACAGTCGGGCATCGTCTACATCGACGAGATCGACAAGATCTCGCGCAAGAGCGAGAACCCATCGATCACGCGCGACGTATCCGGCGAAGGCGTACAGCAGGCGCTGCTCAAGCTGATCGAAGGCACGCTGGCTTCCGTACCGCCTCAGGGCGGCCGCAAGCATCCGCAGCAGGAATTCCTGCAGGTCGACACGAAGAACATCCTGTTCATCTGTGGCGGCGCGTTTGCCGGCCTGGAAAAGGTCATCCAACAGCGCTCCGAAACGATCGGCATCGGCTTTGTCGCGGAAGTGCGTTCGAAAGAACGTACGGAGAACCTCGGTAAAGTGCTGGCTGAAGTGGAGCCGTCGGATCTGGTGCGCTTCGGCCTGATTCCGGAATTCGTCGGCCGTCTGCCGGTGGTCGCCACTCTGGATGAGCTGGACGAACCCGCGCTGGTGAAAATCCTTACCGAGCCGCGCAACGCCGTCACCAAGCAGTTCCGCAAACTGTTCGAAATGGAGGGTGTGGAACTGGAATTCCGTCCTGAAGCATTGCAAGCCATTGCGCGCAAGGCACTCAAGCGCAAGACAGGCGCACGTGGCTTGCGCACCATCCTCGAACAGGTGCTGCTCGATACCATGTACGAGCTGCCGTCGCTGGAGCACGTCAGCAAGGTTGTGGTGGACGATGCGGTGATCGAAGGACAAGCCGAACCGTATCTCATCTATCGCGGAAACTTGCAGCAACAGGCGCGCATTGGCAGCGAAAGCGGCGACGCAGCCGCCTGATCTTCCTCCAGGCAAGCCCTCTGACGGCCTCGGCGGTTTCCGCCGGGGCCGTATGTTTTCTGTTACCGCATGGGCACTTGTATGCGTTCGGTGATGCCTCCACTTGACGAGTCAATGGCCACGGCGCAGTGTCGGGGTCGTCGACCGAGTGGCACAGGGCGTGCCGCGCAAATCCGGATCTGCAATACCGGAACAGTCGATGCTGAAGAGCGGCCAGGATGACTGCTTGAAGACTTCCCAAACTTAATTCGCGAGAGACTCCCTCCGATGGCAAAAAGTGCCGCAATCTCCACTGCTACTGGCGCCGCCCTGGACGTACTGCCGGTGCTTCCATTGCGCGACGTGGTCGTGTACCCGCAGATGGTGATTCCATTGTTTGTGGGGCGCGACAAATCCATGCGTGCGTTGGAACGAGCCATGGAGGGCGAACGGCAGATTCTGCTGGTCGCGCAAAAGAGCCCGGACATCGATGATCCGGCCATCAAGGATCTGCACGAGATCGGCACGCTCGCCGGCGTGCTGCAATTGCTGAAGCTTCCCGACGGCACTGTAAAAGTGCTGGTCGAAGGCCAGGCACGCGTGGCGATCGAGCAATATCACGATGAGAGCGGCATGCTCACCGCACGCTCGCGCGTCATCGAGCCCGTGTACGGGTTGAAGGACCGCGAGCTCGACGTCGTGTCGCGCACGCTCGTGTCGCTGTTCGAACAACTGGTCAAGCAAAGCCGCAAGCTGCCGCCGGAAGTGTTGGCGACGCTGTCGGGCATCGATGACCCTTCGCGTCTGGCCGACTCCATTGCCGCGCATCTGTCCGTGCGCATGGCGGACAAGCAGAAAGTGCTGGAAACGGCCGACGTGGGCCAGCGCCTCGAATTGCTGATCGGCCTGGTCGACAGCGAAATCGACCTGCAGCAGGTGGAAAAACGCATCCGCGGCCGCGTGAAGTCGCAGATGGAAAAGAGCCAGCGCGAGTACTACCTCAACGAGCAGATGAAGGCGATCCAGAAGGAACTGGGCGAGGGCGAGGAAGGCCCGAACGAAATCGAGGAACTGCAAAAGAAAATCGAAGACGCCGGCATGCCCAAACCGGTGCTGGCGAAGGCGCGGCAGGAATTCGGTAAGCTCAAGCAGATGTCGCCGATGTCCGCCGAAGCGACCGTGGTGCGCAACTACCTCGACTGGTTGATCGGCGTGCCGTGGAAGAAGCGCAGCAAGGTGCGCAAGGATCTCGCGCTGGCGCAGCAGGTGCTGGATGCCGATCACTTCGGCCTGGAAAAGGTGAAGGAACGCATCCTCGAATATCTCGCCGTGCAGCAACGCGTCAGCACCATGAAGGGCCCGATCCTGTGCCTCGTCGGCCCGCCCGGCGTGGGCAAGACCTCGCTCGGCCAATCGATTGCCAAGGCGACCAACCGCAAGTTTGTCCGCATGAGCCTTGGCGGCGTGCGCGACGAAGCGGAAATCCGTGGCCACCGTCGCACCTACATCGGCTCGATGCCGGGCCGCATCGTGCAGAACATGAACAAGGTCGGCAGCAAGAATCCGCTGTTCGTGCTGGATGAAATCGACAAGATGTCGATGGATTTCCGCGGCGATCCGTCCTCCGCGCTGTTGGAGGTGCTCGATCCGGAACAGAATCACACGTTCAACGATCACTATCTGGAAGTCGACCTGGACCTCTCCGAAGTGATGTGGGTCGCCACCGCCAATTCGCTGAACATTCCCGGCCCGCTTTTGGACCGCATGGAAGTCATCCGCATTCCGGGCTACACCGAGGACGAAAAGCTGGCGATCGCGCTGAAATACCTTTTGCCGAAGCAGATCAAGGCCAACGGTCTGAAGCCGGACGAAGTCACCGTCGACGGCGAAGCGGTGCGCGACATCGTGCGCTACTACACGCGCGAATCGGGCGTGCGCAATCTCGAACGCGAGATTTCCAAGATCTGCCGCAAGGTGGTCAAGCAGCTCACACTGGGTGAACTCAAAGAAGGCGCGGAACCGGCCAAGGCTACAAAGAAGAAGGCAAAGGCAGTGTCCGGCAAGGTCGCGGTGAATTCCGACAACCTCGAGAAATATCTTGGCGTGCGTCGTTTCGATTTCGGCCGCAAGGAACAGCAGAACGAAGTTGGCCTGGTGACCGGTTTGGCATGGACGCAGGTCGGCGGCGATCTGCTCAGCATCGAAGCATCGATCGTACCCGGCAAGGGTCGCCAGGTGCATACCGGGCAGCTCGGCGACGTGATGAAGGAATCCATCCAGGCCGCGTTGTCAGTCGTGCGTGCGCGTGCGGACCAGCTCGGCATCGATCCGGATTTCCACGAGAAATTCGACCTGCACATCCACGTGCCGGAAGGCGCTACGCCGAAAGACGGTCCGAGTGCGGGCATTGCGATGTGCACGGCGCTGGTGTCGGCGCTTACCAAGGTGCCGGTGCGTTCCGAAGTGGCGATGACTGGTGAGATCACTTTGCGTGGCCGCGTGCTACCGATCGGTGGCTTGAAGGAAAAGCTGCTCGCAGCGCATCGCGGCGGCATCACCACCGTGATCATTCCGGATGAAAACCGCAAGGATCTGGCGGATATTCCGGAAAACATCACCAGCTCGCTGGATATTCATCCCGTACGCTGGATCGACGAAGTGCTCGACATTGCGCTGGAACGTCCGCTGCAACCGGTGGCGAAAGAACAGACGGAAACCACGCCAGCGACTGCCGCGACGAGTGAGGCAGTGCCTCAGCACGACGATGGTGCGGAAACACCCGCGCGTCCGCACTGATCCATCGCCGCATCGGGCTATACGACAGGCGACACGTATCACGTGTCGCCTGTTTTCATTGCGCTTAGCACGGCCGGTCGACCTTTGCATAGCGTCTCGCCATGCGCGAACGTGCGCTGCTGAACATCCCGCAATGCGTTGGTATAGCTTGTATTGCGGACCCTTGGGGGCGCTGGTATAAAGGCTCACCGCCATCCTGGGCCTCAAGCCATACACAGCGATGCGGGTCTGCGTGGCAGCGCCCTGCACGACTCCGATGATCCTTTCCCGCGTTGTCCCATTCCCAACCGTTCCGCGGGCCGAATACCTGTTTAAGGGAGTAACTCAATGAATAAAACCGATCTGATCAATGCCGTCGCCGAGAAAGCCGAACTGACCAAGGCCGACGCTGGCCGTGCACTCGAAGCGTTCTTCGAGACCGTGCAGAAGGCTCTGCAAAGCGGCGACGACGTCTCGGTCGTCGGCTTCGGCACCTTCACCGTGCGCAGCCGTGCCGCTCGTACCGGGCGCAATCCCCGTACGAACGAGGAGATCAAGATCGCCGCGTCCAAGGTTCCGGCCTTCAAGGCTGGCAAGTCGCTCAAGGACGCCCTAAACTAAGCGGCCCGCATGGGTCCGGGGTGCTTAGCTCAGCGGTAGAGCGTCGCCCTTACAAGGCGAGGGTCGTAGGTTCGATCCCTACAGCACCCACCAGTAACGTGGAGCGGTAGTTCAGTCGGTTAGAATGCTGGCCTGTCACGCCGGAGGTCGCGGGTTCGAGTCCCGTCCGCTCCGCCACGGTTTGCAAGGGCGCCCGCGTGGCGCCTTTGTCGTTTAAGGTCACGCGCGGCAACGCGCAAACATCATCGCGGGAAGAGCTCATGCTGCAGTCACTACGTGACAAAATACATGGATGGCCGGCCATTATCGTGCTGGGCATTGCCGTATTCGCCATGTCGTTCTTCGGCATCGAAGGCTACTTCAACTCCCATGTTGAAACCTTCGTGGCCAAAGTCGGCAAGCGCGAAGTCAGCCAGCAGCAGTTCCAGGACACCATCAATCGCATTCGTCAGCAGCAGCGCGCACAACTGGGCGACCAGTTCGATGCGAGCGTGTTCGACAAGCCCGAATTCAAGCAGCAGGTTCTGGACGAGCTGGTCAATCAGCAAGTGCTGCTGCAGGCCAATGAAGACCTCGGCATGCGCGTATCGGATCAAGCGCTGCGCGATGCCATCGCGTCGCAGCCGGCGTTCCAGGTCGACGGCAAGTTCGACCCCAACATGTACCGCGCGCAGCTGGCCGGCGCCGGCATGTCGCCGCAGGCGTATCAGGATAGCCTGCGAAACCAGATGGAAAGCAGCCTGCTGCAGGACGCGATCAGCGGCAGCACGATCGTGACCCCTGCCGACATCGATCGCTATTTGGATCTGAAGCTGCAGCGCAGGGACATCCGCTATTTCGTTCTGCCGCGTCCCGCACCGGAAGACAGCCAAGTCACTGATGCGCAGGTGCAGGATTACTACAAAGCGCACCAGGCGGATTTCATGAATCCGGAGCAGGTGTCGCTGAAGTACATTGAAGTGAACGGCGCTGATCTGAAAGCCGATACGCAGCCCACCGACGAAGAACTGAAAAAGCGCTACCAGAGCGAGCTCTCCCGCTTCGGCATGCCGGAAGAGCGCGAGGTTTCGCACATCCTGATCAACGTTCCGAAAAATGCGACGCCTGCGCAGCAGAAGGCCGCGCTGGAAAAGGCCGAGAAAATCGCCGCCCAAGCCACCGCGGCCAATTTCGCCAAGCTGGCTCAGCAGGATTCGGACGACCTGGGCTCCAAATTGCAGGGCGGTGATCTGGGCTGGCTGCAAAAAGGCGTGACCAACCCCGCGTTCGATTCGGCCATGTTCGCGCTGCAGAAAGGACAGATATCCAAACCGGTGTTGTCCGACGAGGGCTATCACATCATCTATCTGCGCGACGTTCGCAGCGGTCAGACCAAGCCGTTCGAGCAGGTGCGCGATCAGTTGCTGAAGGAAGCCACTACCGGTGAACGCGACCGCGTCTATAACGAAACGGCCGGCAAGATGACCGACCTGACCTCGCAGAATCCGGGTTCGCTGGAACCGGCAGCGCAGGCGTTGAATCTGCAGATCAAGAAAACGCCGCTGTTCGGTCGCGAAGGCGGGCAGGGCATTGCCGCCAATCCGAAGCTGGTGGCCGCTGCGTTCTCTAACGACGTGCTCGCCGCCGGCAACAATTCCCCGCTGATCAATCTCGGCAAGAATGACTCCGTCGTGGTTCGCGTGGACAAGCATGTGCCAGCGTCAGTCAAGCCCGTTGCCGAAGTGCATGACGCGATCGTGCAGAAGATCCTCGATCAGCGGATTGCGGATGCAGCCAGCAAGAAAGCCGATGTGCTGGCACAGCGCTTGACCAAGGGCGAAGACATCGTCGCGCTCGCCAAGGCCGAACATGCTGACCTGCAGAGCGTTAGCCAGGCGCAGCGCGTGCAGCAGGGCGTACCGCAACCGGTGTTGACGCAGGCGTTCAAGACGCCGCATCCCGCGACCGATGGCAAGCCGCAGTACGCGAGTGTCGCGCTCGATCACGGCAGCTACGCGATATTGGCCGTGGACAAGGTGCAAGGGGGCGATCTGTCAAAGCTGACCGCCGACGACCGCCAGCAACTCTATCGCCAAATGGTGCAGGTATACGCCGCTATGGAAGCGCAGGGCCTGGTCGACATGCTCAAGACCAAAACGAAGATCGAGATTGCAAAGGACCGCATGTAATCAAGTCCAGGCGATCGTGCAAAAAAAGAAAAGGCGGCTCGAAAGAGTCGCCTTTTTTTGTTGGACGATTTGAAACGGTAGACATGGCAGATTCGGCTGCTCGATGCCCAATCAAACCAGCGCCGGAACTCAGTGCTTGCCGGACGAATCGAGCTTGAGTACCTGCCCAGGCTTTAAAGCTTTGCCATGCAAATGATTGAGGCGCTCAAGCGTGCTTACGCTGGTGGAGTAGTTGCGCGCGATCTGCCATAGGCTCTCGCCCGATCGCACGACATGCGTTCTAGCCCGATGGGACGCTTCGGCCTGGTCTTGCGAATCGTCCTGGGATTTATCCGCGTACGGCGCAGGCAGGGGAATATTGGGCGAGACGCTGGCGGTCATATCCTGCGCGTTGGCGATTTGCATGGTGCTGCGCAATTGTTCGGCATTGCGATGCGGCATCAACAAATGGCCGGGATTGTCCAGACCCAGAAAATTGCTTTGCAGCGCTGGATTCAAGCGCTTGAGATCACCGGTATCCATGCCTGCATGATCCGCAGCAGTTGATAGCGACATGCTGCGGTTCACCTCCACCGTTTCCAGATGCTGGTCAGCCGGCAAGGTGGGCAGGTCGACGTGGAAGCGCGAGGGCTCGCGCACCACGCAAGAGATGGCCAGCAGCTTGGTGAGATGCTCGCGCGTAATGCGCGGCACCGGCAGTTTTGGAATCGCCGGCTCGTCCGGCGGCGTGCCGTGTTGCTGCAACAGCCGTTGCACGCCGTATTCGCCGCGATTGAAGGCGTAGTCGACCAGGCGCCAGTCATGCAGCTGGTTGTAATAGTCATGCAGCATGTGCATCACGCCGTCGGTCGAGGCGGAAGTATCCAGGCGGCCGTCGTAACCGCGCTCCACATGCAGCCCCATGACGCGCGCGGTGCCTTGTACCAGCTGCCACATGCCGGCAGGCAGATTGCGATGGCCGGGCACGGGGCGATACTGGCTTTCCACCCACGGCAACAGCACGAACTCACCCGCGACGTCGTATTTCTCCGCCGCTTGCTGCACGTAAACGATCTGCGGAAGCGCATCGCTCATTTGCGCTTCGAAGCGTTGCGGATTTTGCGTGTAGCGGTGCGCCCACACCATGATCTGCGGATCCGCATCGCAATCGGACATGGCGAAGCTGCCGCGCAGTTTGTCCCACACATTTGCCGTGGTGACTTCAGGCGTGCTCTGCGGTGCAGGTACCTGCGGGGAAGGTAAGGATGGTGCGGGTGCCGGAATCGATGGTGCGCTAACCGCCGCTGGAATGTGCGCCGACTGATTCACGGAGGGTGTCGCGCACGCCGTCAACAGCGAGGCCAGCGCAGCGGGAAGGAGTCGTCGTGTGTACTTCATGTGCGGAACGCATCCTTGGCCGAGCGCAATGCAGCGAAGCGGGCGACCGGATCGTTGGCGGCACCATGCCGTTTGCACCAGTCGACGACGCTTTCGCTGTCCACGCGCAGAAACGGATTGCAGGCCAGTTCGCTCGACAGCGTCGCCGGCACGCTCGGTTGATGCTGCGCACGCAAGCGTGCAACTTCTTCTATGCGCTGCTGGAGTGCGACGTTGTCGGGCTCCACCGATTGCGCAAAGCGGCCGTTGGCGGCCGTATATTCGTGACCACAGCAGACCAGCAGCTCGCCCGGCAGGGATGCAATGCGTTGCAGCGAGGAGAGCATCTGCGCAGGCGTGCCTTCGAACAGACGGCCGCAGCCGAGGCTGAACAGCGTATCGCCGCACAGCAGCACCCCAGCGCCTGCATACACGATATGGCTGAGCGTGTGTCCCGGCACGGCCATCACCTGGAAGCGCGCGAAAGGCTGCGCCAGCACCACGGTGTCGCCATCCTGCAAGCGTTGCGTGGCGATCGCGATGCGGGCGTCGTCGGGCGCATACACGGGCACGTCGTACGTTTCGTGCAGCGCCTCGGCACCGCCGATATGATCGTTGTGATGATGCGTCAGCAGAATCGCGCACAGCTTGAGCTGGCGGGCGCGCAGGGCAGCTTCGACCGGCGCCGCTTCGCCGGGATCGACCACGATGGCATCACCGTTGTCGTCGTGCAGCAGCCAAATGTAGTTGTCGGCAAGCGCCGGTAACGGTACGACGTGCAAGGGCGATCTCCGCGGTTGCGGACGCGCCCGCAGCTGTTGCATGGTCACCATACAGGCTCATGCAGCAGCGCCGGCACATCCTTCGTATCGACTGGCGCAGGCGTCCGGCTTGCGCGAGATCGCCGACTATAAGGCCCCGAGCGTCCCCGGATCGTTAGATATGCGTTAATCGAGCCATGGCTTGATTTGCGTTGTGCCGTGGTTCGTCTTTGTAAAGCCAACCGCTAAACTCTCTCACACGCTTCAGACAGGCCTTCAGTAGATGCGACAGCGCGCCCAGGACATCTATGCAAGTGCGCCCATGCGTAGTCTGCTGGCCGATGAGACGGTCGCCTACATGCCCGATGTCCGTCGCTGTGCCGGTTCCCGGGCCTTGCTGCTCTCTGCCGCGGCGGACGATGGCCCGCCGAACCCGCCTTACCTTGGCCAATGGGTCACGTTGCGCCTCATGGAAGGGCGCTTGCAGGGAGATGTGTCGGCCAGCGCGGACGAGCCGTTGCCTTTCAGCGACGAAGCGTTCGACCTGATCCTGCTGCGCCATGCGCTGGAGCTGGGCCAGTTATCGCTGGACGAGATCGTGCGCGTGCTGGCGCCCGGCGGGTTGCTGGTGCTGACAGGCGTCAGTCCGCTGAGCGGATGGACGCCCTGGTGGCTCTGGCGCACGCGTGGCAGCGCCACTCATGCCAAGTCGCCGCTTGAACTCGCAGCGCGTTTGCGGCGTGTAGAAGTGCTGGTGGAGCGCGTGCAGCGAGTGGGCCAGCTGCTGCCGCTTTCCAACGCACCGCGGGGCAAAACGCCCGGCTGGCTTGGTGGCGGTTATGTGCTGGTCGCGCGCAAGAAAGGGCCGGCCAGCGCACCTATCCGGCTGCGTCCCAAGCCAGCTACCGCGCCGGTACGAGCCGGGCTTGCACCCGGTGCGCGCCGCAGTTCGGTAAGCTGAGCCATTCCCCGATCAAAAGAACCAAAAAACGGAGCCGAACGAGTGGCGGAAGTGGAAGCGTTTACCGATGGCGCATGCCTCGGCAATCCTGGCCCGGGAGGATGGGCGGCCCTGTTGAGGGCCAAGGGCACCGAGCGATTGCTAAGCGGCGGCGAGGCGCAAACGACCAACAACCGCATGGAACTGCTCGCTGCCATTCAAGCATTGGAAGCGCTCAAGCGTCCCTGCCAGGTGGTACTCACCACCGATTCCCGTTACGTCATGCAAGGCATCGAAGAATGGGTGCCGCGCTGGATCAGCAATGGCTGGCGCACCGCCGACAAAAAGCCGGTGAAGAATCAGGATCTATGGCAACGGCTGACGGCAGCGGTGGCGCCGCATCAGGTTCGCTGGCAATGGGTGCGCGGCCATAGCGGGCATGATGAAAACGAACGCGTGGATCAAGCCGCACGGCAGCAAGCCGAACAATTCAGGAAATTGGCATGAGACAAATTTTTCTCGACACGGAAACCACTGGCCTGGAAGTACGCCAGGGCCACCGCCTGATTGAAATTGCCTGTGTCGAAATGGTCGAGCGCCGGTTGACCGGACGCCATTACCAAACTTACCTGAACCCCGAGCGCGCGATCGACGAAGGTGCGCGCGCGGTCACCGGCATCGAAGACGAATTCTTGCTCGACAAGCCGCATTTCCATGAAATCGTGGATGAATTCCTGGCGTTCATCGATGGCGCCGAATTAATCATTCACAACGCGGCGTTCGATGTGGGCTTCATCAATGCGGAACTCGCGCGCATCGGTGTGCATTACGGTTCCCTGGCCGATCGCTGCAATGTGCTCGACACGCTCGCAATGGCCCGCGAACGCTATCCAGGCCAGCGCAACAGCCTGGATGCGCTGTGCAAACGCCTGGGCGTCGACAATTCCGCGCGCGATCTGCACGGTGGCCTGATCGACGCGCAACTGCTGGCGGACGTCTACCTGGCGATGACCTCCGGCCAGGTCGTGCTGGATCTTGGCTTCGAAGGTGGTGCCGAAACCAACGGTGTTCGTGCGGTGATCGCTCCAGTAGTGTTGGCGCGGCGGCCGCGTGTGCTGCGCGCGAGCGATGAAGAAGCCAGCGCACACTCGCGGCGACTGGATGCGCTCGACAAAAGCGCCGGGGGGCAGTCGATCTGGCGCAAGCAGGAGCTTGAAGCGTAATCTCGTCGCCCAGCGGCGACTAGCTGAGCATGCACCTCATAAGCTGTTTATCGCTCAGTGAACTCGCACCAGGATGGCCGTCACGTTGTCGCTGCCGCCGGCCTCAAGCGCTGCAAGCAGCAGATGATCGAGGCATTCCTGCGCCGCCAGGTCGCGCCGGGTAATGATGGCTTCGATGCCGGCGTCGTTCACTTCTTCAGTGAGCCCATCGCTGCACACCAGAAAACTCATGCCCGGTTCAAGCCGGCCTTTCGCCATGCTGATATGCAACTGCTCCAGCGCGGTAATGCCCAAGGCCTGAGTAAGTATGTTGCGTTGGGGATGGCGCTTGGCCTGCGCTTCATCGATGGCGCCCGCTTCGACTAGGCGTTGCACCAACGAGTGGTCGTGGCTGATCTGCCGTAGTCCGTCTTTCCATTGATAGATGCGGCTGTCACCCACCCAGGCCACCTCGTAGCCCTGTTCGGAAAAACGGATCGCGGCGACGGTGGTGCCCATCGGCAAGGCATCGTCATAGCGTTGCGTGTGTTCCAGCAGGCGTTCGGCCGCCCCATGCACTGCCTCGGCGAGTGTTTTCCCCTTGCGAACCGATTCCACAATGGCATCCCGCGCCAGCGCGGAAGCCACTTCGCCATGTTGGTGCCCGCCCATGCCGTCGGCGACCAGAAACAGACCAAGCGCCGCATCGGCATAGTAGGTGTCTTCGTTGCGCGTGCGGCGCAAACCGACATGGGTTCCGTGTCCGAATTCGATCATGGGCGTTCGCTATGTGAGTGGGCGCAGCATGCCGGATGTGGCGGCGTGGCGCAAAAATATTTGCAGAAAAGCGCTTACATGTCCGTCATTCGATTGATCTATTGCCGCATGTCGTTTTGGCTATAGGCGACGCAAATTCGGAGCGGGCAGAGAGGGTGGGATTGTTCGGCCCATCCATGGGCCTCACCCCTGCGCCCTGCGCGCTCCGGGGCCAGCCATTCGGCTGTCCAAATTTGTTCCGGACAAATTTGTCGAACCGTGTGGGTTCTCATCGGGCCCCCTTCGCCGCCAGCCATAAAAAAACGCCCAAGCGGGCGTTGCGTGGCGGAGAGGGTGGGATTGTTCGGCCCATCCATGGGCCTCACCCCTGCGCGCTGCGCGCTCCGGGGCCAGCCTTCGGCTGTCCAAATTTGTTCCAGACAAATTTGTCGAACCGTATGGGTCCTCATCGAGCCACCCTCTCCGCCACGCATAAAAAAACGCCCGCGAGGGGCGTTTTTTTATGCGTGGCGGAGAGGGTGGGATTCGAACCCACGGTACGCTTACACGTACGCCTGATTTCGAGTCAGGTACATTCGACCACTCTGCCACCTCTCCGAAAAGGTGCGCGTGGGTCTACGCGAGCCGGAAATGATACGTGTTGGACGGGGTTGTGACAACAGGTGGCGAGGTTATTCGGGGCTCGGAGCTGGTTTGCTGTCGAGGCGGGTCGCCAGGCGCTGGATGCGGGGCAGGTAGTGGTGGTTCGGGTCGAGTGATAGCGCCACGTAGCGGGAGCGCCCGACGATTTCCTTGCGCGGAAAGAAGCCCAAGTAGCGTGAATCCATGCTGTTGTCGCGATTGTCTCCGAGTAGCAGGTATTGGCCGGCGGGGACGGTGACGGGGCCGAAGTTGCGGGCGCCGCTGGGGTAGTAGCGAGACAGGCGGATCAGGTGCTGCACGTGGCCCAGGCGTTCGACTTCGTAGCGGGCCGGATCCTGCAGGTCATCGTGGATGCCGGTGACGGCGGCGGGGGCATAGCGGGCGGCGATGCCGTTGACGTAAAGCACGTTGTCGCGCATGGCGATCTCGTCGCCGGGGACGCCGATCACGCGCTTGACCAGCTTTTCGTCGGCGGCGTGCGAATCGAGCACCACGATGTCGCCGCGTTGTGGGTCGGCCAGGTGGATCAGCGACAGATGGGTGAAGGGCACGCGGATGTCGTAGGCCGCCTTGTCGACGACGATGCGGTCGCCGATCTGGATGGTCGGCTGCATGGAGCCGGTCGGCACGACGTTCCAGTCGGCAAGCGCACTGCGGAACATCAGCATGCCGAGCATGAAGACGATGAAGCCTTTGTTCTGCGAGAGAAAGGACATCAAGCGACGCATGGTCATCCCCTTGGTTGAGGTCTCCTGGAGTGGACCGTGCGGTTGGCCGCGAGTTTCTTCGCGCCCGAAAAGAAAACGGGGCGATGTCGCCATCGCCCCACTGCTTGCTTAGACCGCGGCTTTCTTCTTCTTCGCCAACCGCAGCCAGGTATCGACCACGGTGTCTGGATTGAGCGAGACCGACTCGATGCCCTGGTCCATCAGCCATTCGGCCAGATCCGGATGATCGGACGGGCCCTGGCCGCAAATACCCACGTACTTGCCGCGGGCACGCGCGGTCTTGATGGCCATCGCCAGCAGCTTCTTCACGGCCGGGTCGCGCTCGTCGAACAAGTGAGCGACCACGCTGGAATCGCGATCCAGGCCGAGCGTGAGCTGGGTGAGGTCATTCGAGCCGATCGAGAAGCCATCGAAAATGTCGAGGAATTCGTCGGCCAGCAACGCGTTCGACGGCAGCTCGCACATCATGATGATCTTGAGCTCATGTTCGCCTTGCTTGAGGCCGTGCTTGGCGAGCACCTGGATCACCTTGCGGCCTTCGTCGAGCGTGCGCACGAACGGAATCATCACCCATACATTGGTGAGGCCCATCACTTCGCGCACGTGCTTGACGGCCTTGCATTCCAGGCCGAACGATTCGGCAAAGCCCGCGTCGACGTAACGACTGGCACCGCGGTAGCCGATCATCGGGTTTTCTTCATGCGGCTCATAGCGCTGGCCGCCGAGCAGGTTGGCGTATTCGTTGGACTTGAAATCCGACAGGCGCACGATCACCGGTTTGGGATACACGGAAGCTGCGATGGTGGCGATGCCTTCGGCAAGACGGTCGACATAGAAACTCACCGGATCTTTGTAGCCGGCGATGCGCGCGTCGATGCGCGCCTTGGTTTCCGCATCCTGCTTGCCGTATTCCAGCAGCGCCTTCGGATGCACGCCGATATGGCTGGCGATGATCATTTCCAGGCGCGCCAGGCCAATGCCGGCGTTGGGCAGCATGCCGAAGTCGAACGCGCGTTCCGGGTTGGCCACGTTCATCATGATCTTCAGGGGCGCCTCGGGCATCGCGCCGAGGTCGGCGGTGACGCGATCAAACTTGAGCTGGCCTTCGTAGATCACGCCGGTGTCGCCTTCGGCGCAGGACACGGTGACCTCGTGGCCATCGGGGATAGTGTCCAGCGCGTGGCCGGTGCCCACCACCGCGGGTACACCCAGCTCGCGCGCGATGATGGCGGCGTGGCAGGTGCGACCACCGCGATTGGTGACGATGGCCGAGGCGCGCTTCATCACCGGCTCCCAATCGGGATCGGTCATGTCGGCGACCAGCACGTCGCCCGGCTGCACCTTGTTCATATCGGCCAATGAGCGGATCACACGCGCCTTGCCGCTGCCGATCTTCTGGCCGATCGCGCGGCCTTCGGCCAACACCTTGCCTTTTTCGTTGAGGTGGAAGCGTTCGAGCTGCATGGCATGCGCGCGCGACTTCACCGTTTCCGGGCGCGCCTGCACGATGTAGAGCTTGCCGGTGTTGCCGTCCTTCGCCCACTCGATATCCATCGGGCGCTTGTAGTGTTGTTCGATCACCAGCGCCTGCTTGGACAGTTCCTGCACGTCGTCATCGGTGATGCAGAAGCGGTGACGGTCGGCGGCGGGCGTTTCTTCGATGCGCACGCGCTCACCGGGCTTGTCCGAGTACACCATGCGCTGCTGCTTGGCGCCGAGGCTGCGGCGCAATACGGCGGGCTTGCCGGCTTTCAGCGTGGGCTTGAACACATAGAACTCATCGGGATTGACCGCGCCCTGCACCACCATTTCACCCAGGCCGTAGCTGCCGGTGACGAACACCACATCGCGGAAACCCGATTCGGTGTCCAGCGTGAACAGCACGCCGGATGCGCCGACGTCGGAACGCACCATCAGCTGCACGCCAGCGGAGAGGAACACGTCCTCGTGCTTGAAGCCCTGGTGCACGCGGTAGGCGATGGCGCGGTCGTTATACAGCGAGGCGAAGACTTCCTTCACCTTGTGCAGCACGTCGTCAATGCCGACCACGTTGAGGAAAGTTTCCTGCTGGCCGGCGAACGATGCGTCCGGCAGATCTTCCGCCGTGGCGGAGGAGCGCACGGCCACGGCGATGTCGCCGCCGGCGTCCTTGCATAGTTTGACGTAAGCGTCGCGTATCGCTTTTTCCAGTTCGGCGGGCAGGGCGGTATCGACGATCCAGCCGCGGATTTCCTTGCCACCTTTGACCAGTTCATCCACATCATCGACGTCGAGCGTGGCGAGGCGATCGGCGATGCGTTTGGAAAGGCCGCTTTTTTCGAGGTAGTCCTGAAAGGCTTGCGCGGTGGTGGCAAAGCCGCCAGGCACCGACACCCCAAGCTGGGCCAGGTTGCCGATCATCTCGCCGAGCGACGCGTTCTTGCCGCCGACTTTGCCCAGGTCGGTCATGCGCAGTTGGTCGAGCCAAAGCACCAGGTCGTTCAAGGGGATCTCCTCAAGGGCTTGCAATGAAAAAGCGGGGCGCGGCGCGGGACAAAACCGGCTGCACAAGACTGGTATTGTCCGCTGCCGATGGTGCGCGGCACAAGAAGACCATTGCCGCGTCGAGCCGCGCCACCTGCATACCAGTCAGGCGAAGGTCAAGCAAAGACAAGGTTTCCTGCTTGGGTTATGGTGCGAGACAGGAATACCGACAGCCCACGGATCACGCATGCAACGCTCGGTTTTTTTCATATCCGATTCCACTGGTATTACGGCCGAGACGATCGGAAACAGCATTCTTGCCCAGTTCGAAGGCGTGCAGTTCGAAAAGCACCGGCTGCCCTTCATCGACAATGCGCAGAAAGCCGAGAATGCCGCGCTGCGCATCAAGACCCGGTATGCGCAGAGCGGGCAGCGGCCGATCGTGGTCAACACCATGGCCGACCCGGCGCTGTGTGAAATCGTGGCCACCAGCGGTGCACTGATGCTGGACGTGTTCGCCCCCTTCATCGGGCCGCTGGAAGACGAATTGGGCACGCGCCATTCCGGCGCGGTGAATCGTTCCCATGGCCTGGTGGATTTTGCCAAGTACGAGGCGCGTATCAACGCCACCAACTACGCCCTGAGCCACGACGATGGCCTGGCGGTGGATTACGCGCAGGCGGACCTGATCCTGATCGGCGTGTCGCGTTCGGGCAAAACGCCCACGTGTTTGTACATGGCCTTGCATTACGGGGTGTGCGCCGCCAACTATCCCCTCACCGAGGAGGATCTGGAAAAGCTCGAACTCCCGGCGCGTCTGCGTGCTTACAAGAACCGCCTGTTTGGTCTCACCATCGAAGCCCAGCGCCTGGCGCAGATCCGCGAAGAGCGGCGCCCAGGCAGCCGCTACGCCAACCTCAAGCAATGCCGATGGGAGCTGGAGCAGGCCGATCGGTTGATGCGCCAGGCCGGCATTCAATATCTCAACACCACGCACGTGTCGATCGAAGAGATTGCGAGCAAAATCCTCGATCAATTCGGTATCGAAAAAACCATGTATTAGGAAGGGCCCTATCCAAGCTTATGAGCGCCGTACTTGACCACCGCACCGCCTTGCTGCCAGGACGTTTCGAGTTCCTGATGGGGCTCTATGCCGAAAACTACCATCGGCTGACGCACCTGTTCGCGCCGCAGCAACTGGAGCTGGGCAGCTACGTGTCGGATGTCGACGACGGCCTTCCGGTGCATCTGGTGCTGCAGGAGCGCCACCCGTACACACTGGAGCTGGAACTCACCTATGGTTTTGTCGACACCCAGACCGGCCACCGCTCCCCTTCGGCGCAACTGCGCATGTACAGCGATGCACACGTGGCCGAAGCCCTGCATTGTCACCCGGGCCGCCATCTATGGCAGGTGCTGGGCCCGTTCCCGCCGGCGCACTCGGTGTTTCAGCACCGATTGCAGATGAACAGCTTTCTCACGCGCTGGCTGGAGTATCTGGCGGAGCAGGGGCACTCGGCCGGAACGCTGGAACGCGTACCGTAGGCCAGGCGAAGCCGAGTCCCAGTGTCGCCATCTTCACTGCGTGTATCGAGCTCGGCTTTTCGCAGACAACAAAAAACCCGCAGCAGCGGGCTTCTTGGAAAACAATGGCGGAGCGGACGGGACTCGAACCCGCGACCTCCGGCGTGACAGGCCAGCATTCTAACCGACTGAACTACCGCTCCACGTTGTACAGCTTATCCAGCAAACCAACCCACTAAGTCCTTTTCCATTCCGCCCGGTGTTCTGGGTAAGAGTGGCGTCCCCACGGGGATTCGAACCCCGGTCGCCACCGTGAAAGGGTGATGTCCTAGGCCTCTAGACGATGGGGACGTATGTGTTGGTGGAGCCAGGCGGGATCGAACCGCCGACCTCCTGCATGCCATGCAGGCGCTCTCCCAGCTGAGCTATGGCCCCGCCGCTGGAAGCCCGAAAGAATAGGCTGGGTTCCGAATTCCGTCAAGCTGTTTTTGGAAAAAAATTCATCGCAAATGAACTCGCTGGACGACGTCGTCAGCGCAGCGGCAACTGCGCATCGGGTTAAGGCAACACTGATCAAGTATCGCCGTCGTCATGATGCCTGGAAGGCTCGCAGGGTATGTTGTGCGGCGCCGGGAAGACTGGCCGTCTTGCCAAGCCGCGCGGCGCAGCCTGCGGGCCTTCCAGGCATCACCCGATCATTTTCAATTCAATCGGCTGGTGACGACGGCGATACTTGATCAGTGTTGCCTTAAGCTGTGATCGAGACATTTCCACGAGCGTGGCATGCACGACATCGGTTTCATTCGCGATCTTGCCTTGGTGATGCTCGTGGCGGGCGCCACGACGATCCTGTTTCAACGGCTGCGCTTGCCTGTGCTTCCTGGCTACATCCTGGCCGGCATGGTGATCGGTCCACACACACCGGGCGTGCTCGTCGCCGATCCGCGCGCGATCAGCGACATCTCCAACCTGGGCGTGGTGCTGCTGATGTTTACGCTGGGGCTGGAGTTCAGTGTGCGCAAGCTGCGGCAAGTGGGTGGCAGCTTGCTGCTGATCACCGTGATCGAAGTGGGCTTCATGTTGTGGCTTGGATATCAGCTTGGCCTGTTGTTTGGCTGGGGCAGCAGGAATGCGTTGTTCCTGGGCGCGATCATGGCGCTGTCTTCCACCATGGTGGCCACGCGTGCACTGGCGGAAAACGGTTTTAGCCAGTGGCCGTTCGCGCGCCTCGTGGTGGGCATGCTGGTGGCCGAAGACATGTTGACCATCGTGCTGCTCACCCTGCTTACCGCCATTGCAATCAGCGGTACGGTGGAAACCGGAACGGCGTTCACCGTGGTTGGTCATCTGGGCTTGTTCGTGGTGGCGGGCATGATCGTCGGCTTGCTGTTGCTGCCGCGACTGGTGGATTACGTGGCCGGCTTCGATCGCGACGAAACCCTGCTGGTAAGCGTGCTCGGCATTTGTTTCGGCACCAGTCTGCTGGCAGCGTGGCTGGGTTTCAGCGTGGCGCTTGGCGCATTTCTGGCTGGCGCGGTGGTGGCCGAAGCGCATAGCGCATCGCGTGTGGTGCATTTGGTCGAGCCGTTGCGCGACATGTTCGCCGCGCTGTTTTTTGTGGCGATCGGCTTGAAGATCGATCCGGCCCAACTCGCCCATTACGCGTTGCCGGCGGTGGCCATCGCCTTGATCGTGATGCTCGGCAAGAGCCTGGTGTGCAGCGTGGGCATGTTCTTCATCGGCCACGATCTGCGCACGTCGTTGCGGGCGGGATTGTGCATGGCGCAGATCGGCGAGTTTTCGTTCGTGATCGCCACGCTCGGGCTGACGTTGCGCGCGGTGGACGATTTCATTTATCCCACCGCGGTGGCAGCCGCCTTGATCTGCATGGTCGCCTCGCCCTATCTGCTTCGTTCCGCGGATCTGCTCGCGCACGTGGGCAAACGCGTGATTCCGCGGCCGTTGCGATTGCTGATCAGCAGCTACAGCGGATGGCTGGAAAATCTTCGGCCCGTCGACGAGAACGCGGTGCTGGCCCAGATGTTTCGCCGGCTGCTTTGGCATATCGCGATCAATATCGCACTCGTCGTCACGTTGTTTGTGATCGGCGCGTACGTCAATGCGCATAACGCGGCCTGGTTCGAGCGCTGGGGATTCGGGCGCGACATGCGGCATTCGACGATCTGGGCATGCGCGCTGTTTCTCTCGCTGCCATTGCTGATCGCGGTGTATCGCAAGGCCGAAGCCCTGGGCATGCTGTTGGCGGAGCTGGGCATACGCGAGCGTTTCGCCGGCGCCTATACGCAAGCTATTCGGCAGGTTCTTGCGAAGTTGATTCCGCTGGCGACGTTGCTGGTGCTGGCGCTGCTGGTAGGCGTACTCGGATCGACGATTTTGCCGCCACGCGGCGTAGCGATTTCGCTTGTTGCCGTGTGCGTGCTGCTGGCCGTCATCCTGTGGCGTGGCCTGGTAAAGGTTCACGCAAGATTGCAGGCTGCATTGCGCGAGACGCTGGAAAAACCTTCATCTCCTCCTAACGAATCGAGCTGAATGCGGCGTTGTGCACACTTGAACGCCTGAACTTTCCGCAAGTGCGGGGGTCCACCTCGAATCGTCGTTGCCAAGACCGGACTGGACACCGCACAATGCGGGGCCAGCCTCCAATGGGGGAGGTCCGGCGCGGCACGCCGGCATATCCAAAGACTTAGGGAGTTCCAAATGAAGCATTTTCTGCGACCCACGCTGACAGCAGCCGCGCTGGCCGTTGTGCTGGGCATGACCGCTGGCGCGCAGGCCCAGACGTCCAGCGCCGGTAGCACGAGCGCCGCCGCCGGCCCGGTCGACAAGATCAAGGCAAGTACCGTGGTGGGCTATGAATTGGCCGGTTCCGTGCCGCCGATCATGCGTGAAGCCGTGGATCCGGCGACCGTAGCCAAGGCCGTCCAGGACGCACTTTCCGGCAAGAAGCCGCCGATGGCCGAGCAGGAGTTCAACGCCACCGCCCAGGCTTTCGAAGCGCAGCTGCGCGCCAAGGCCAAGTCCGAGTTCGACGCCGCTTCGGCCAAGAACAAGTCTGAAGGCGATGCCTTCCTCGCCAAGAACAAGAGTGCCGCGGGTGTGAAGACCACCGCCTCCGGCCTGCAGTACCAGGTAATCACGCAGGGCACCGGCGCTCGCCCGGGTCCGAACGACACCGTGAAGGTGAACTACAAGGGCACTTTCGTGAATGGCGAAGTGTTCGACAGCTCCGAGAAGAACAACCCGCCGGGACCGACCTCGATCCCGCTGGCGCGCGTGATCCCGGGCTTCCGCGAAGGCCTGCAACTGATGCAGGTGGGCGGCCACTACAAGTTCTTCATCCCGCCGAACCTGGGCTATGGTGCGGAACCGAATCGTCCGTTCCCGCCGAATGCCACGCTGATCTTCGACGTCACCTTGGTGAGTACAGGCCCGACGCCGGCCGGTGCTTCGCAGGGCGGCAGCGAAGGTGGAGCCGACGGCAAGTAATCGCCGCAGCACGCACGCGAGTTTTGCATGAACGGGGCGCGAACGATTCGCGCCCCGTTTGCATTGCACGGGCACAAGCGCCTGTGTCGTTGACATAGGCGTTTCTTTTGGGGCTGTTAGAATCCTCGCCCCTTCATAAGGCGTTGATCCCCCGCGATGAAAGTCACCATTTTTGGTACCGGTTATGTGGGCCTGGTTACTGGAGCCTGCCTGGCCGAGATGGGCAATCATGTCGTTTGCGTAGATATCGACGAAAACAAAGTAGGGCGCCTGCGCCGCGGCGAAATCCCCATTTTCGAACCGGGCCTCGAGCCCATCGTGCGGCGCAATCACGCCAATGGGCAGCTTGAATTCACCACCGATGCAGCGCAGGCCATCGCGCATGCGCAAATCATCTTTATCGCCGTAGGCACGCCGCCGGACGAAGACGGCAGCGCCGATCTGCAATACGTGTTGAGCGTGGCGCGCTCTATCGGGCGTCATCTGGATCGCTATACGGTGATCGTCAACAAATCCACGGTGCCGGTAGGGACAGCCGACCGCGTGCGCTCGGCCGTGGCGACGGAGCTTGCCGCCCGTGGCGCGGAAATCGAATTCGACGTCGCATCGAACCCCGAATTTCTCAAGGAAGGCGACGCTGTTGAAGATTGCCTGCGTCCCGACCGTATCGTGATCGGCACGTCCAGCGCACGTGCGATCGCGCAGCTGCGCAAGCTGTATGCGCCATTCAATCGTAATCACGATCGCACGGTGGTGATGGATGTGCGGTCCGCCGAGCTGACCAAGTACGCGGCTAACGCCATGTTGGCCACGAAGATCAGCTTCATGAACGAGATCGCCAATATCGCCGAGCGCGTGGGCGCGGATGTGGAACTGGTGCGCCAGGGCATCGGTTCGGATCCACGCATCGGCTACCACTTCATTTATCCGGGCGCCGGCTATGGAGGTTCGTGTTTTCCCAAGGACGTACAGGCCCTGGAGCGCACCGCGCGCGCCGTCGGCTACGACGCGCGCCTGCTCGGCGCGGTGGAAGCGGTCAACCGCGATCAGAAGATGAAGCTGTTCGACTTCATCCAGCGTTACTTCAATGGCGACGTACGCGGCAGGACGATCGCCCTGTGGGGGCTGGCGTTCAAGCCCAATACCGACGACATGCGCGAGGCCTCCAGTCGCCGATTGATGGAAGCACTATGGGAAGCCGGTGCCAAGGTGCGCGCATTCGATCCGGAAGCACGCGAGGAAGTGCGCCGCCTGTATGGCGAGCGCGACGATCTGGTGCTGTGCGATAGCGCCTACCACGCATTGGATGGGGCCGACGTGCTGGCGATCATCACGGAGTGGAAGGCGTTCCGTAGCCCGGATTTCGCCCGCATTCGCGCCGTGCTCAAGGAGCCGGCCATTTTCGACGGGCGCAATCTCTACGAGCCCACGGTGGTGGAAGAAGCCGGCCTGGCTTACTACGGCATCGGCCGCGGGCGCAGCATCGCGCGGCCGGAGTGATCATGAGCGATACTGAGCAGCGTCTTACGGAGCTGGAAGTTCGGCTCGCTTTTATCGATGATGCCGTCCAGGCATTGGTGACGGCCGATGCGGATCAATCCCTGCGCATCGCCACGCTGGAACGCGTGATTCGCGATCTGCGCAACGAGCTGGAAACGGTGCGCCTTGGGCAGGGTCCTGATCCGCACAGCGAGCCGCCACCGCCGCACTATTGAAGCGTCTCAATACATAAAAACGTACCAACGTAACACCGGATTCGATCATGGCCGATTCACTGCGAGATCAGCTCTTGAAGAGCGGCATCGTCAAGCAAATCAAGGACGAGAAGCGCCAGCAACAACCCGTTCCCAAACCGCATGTGTCATTCGCCAAAGGCAAGCCGCCGCACAAGCCGAAACCGGCCCGCGGCGATGGCGAAATCGACCTGGCCAAGGCCTATGCCGTACGCGCGCAGACGGAAGCGCAGGAACGCAAGCGCGCCGAGCAGGAGGCTGCCGAAGTGGCGCGCCTGAAGCGCGAGCGCAAAGCGAAGGTGCAGAAGCTGCTGGAAGGCCAGGCGCTCAACAAGACCGATGCCGATCAGGTGCGTCATTTCGAATACGGCGGCAAGATCCGCCGCGTGTACGTGGATGCCGCGCAACTGGCCGATCTCAATGCCGGCAAGCTAGGCGTGGTGCAGAACAGCGGCCGCTATATGTTGGTAGCGCAGACGGTGGCCGAGCAGGTGCGTGACGTCGATCCGCATCTGGTGGCGCTGCTGGTGGATCCGGCCACGGTGGGTATGGATGAGGATGGCATTCCGGATGATTTGATGTGGTGAGTGACCACATTTAGTGGCATAGGTTGGGATTTGCACCCAGCCTATGCGCTTTCGGTCTGCGTCAATGCAGGATTGTCCCACCCGTTCTTGGGCATGAAACGCTCGCCATAGCGTTTCGCCAGCGCTTCCAGCTTCTGCCGTATTTTCTCCGCACCTTCGCTGCGCACGTACTGGATCGGACCGCCGCGGAACGGCGCGAAGCCGGTGCCGAAAATCACGCCGGCATCAAGCAGATCCGCATCATCCACGACGGCATCGCCGAGGCAGGCGACGGCTTCGTTCACCATGGCGAGGATCATGCGGTCCTGCAGATCCGGCGGCGGCGTGTAATCTGGATCCACTTGCGGCTTCTGCGGCTTGCCGTCTTGCCAGGTATACAGGCCCTGGCCGTCTTTCTTGCCGCGCTTGCCGGCTTCGAGCTTGTCTTCCAGCCCAGGCGGCAGTTCCAGGCCAAGGAAGGGCGCCAGCTCTTTGCCTACCGAAGCGCAGACGTCCAAACCCACCGTGTCGGCAAGCTCGATCGGACCCATCGGCATGCCGAAGTTTTTCGCTTCTTTATCGAGCACCGGGCCAGGTACGCCTTCGTTGTAGAGCCGCAATGCTTCGAGCAGATAAGGCATCAGGATGCGGTTGACCAGAAAGCCCGGCGTGCCTTTTACCGCCACCGGCAATTTGCCGATGGCCTTGCAGAACGCCATGGCGCGTCGTTCGACACTGGCATCGAGTGCATCGTGGCGAACCACTTCCACCAGCGGCATTTGCGCAACGGGATTGAAGAAGTGCAGGCCGAGGAAGCGCTGCGGCGACGCCAGACGCTTGCGCAATTCATCCAGCGGAATGGATGACGTATTGGTCGCCAGAATACCGTTGTGGCTGCCCAGCTGCGGTTCGATCGCGGCGTAGAGCGCTTCTTTCGCTTCGGGGTTTTCGAAGATCGCTTCGATGGCCAGATCGGCCCGTGCGGCCCCTGCGCCTTCCACGTCGGCGTGCAGGCGACGGCGTGCTTCTTCCACTTTTTCCGGCGCTTTCAGCTTTTTCTCGTACAGCGCTTGCGCACGGTCGAGCGCAGGCTGGATGAACTTCATCTCGCGGTCTTGCAGCGTGACATCAAAACCCTTGAACGCCGCCCACGCAGCGATATCGCCACCCATCACGCCGGCACCGACAACGTGGACGCTGCGAATGCCGGCGTCCACGCCGCCACCTTGGCCTTTCAAGCGCTCTTGCAAAAAGAAGATGCGAATGAGGTTGTGCGCCGTGGAGGTCTCCGCCAGCTTCGCCACCGAGCGCGCTTCGAGTTTCAGCCGCTGCTGGATACTGCTGCCGCCGCGCTTCCATACATCGATCAGGGCGAACGGGGCGGGATAGTGTTCCTTACGCACCTTGGCGGCGGTCTGCTTGAGCACCATCGGCGCGAGGATCTGACGCGCCAACCAGGTATTGGTCGCCCAGGCAGTGAGCCGCCGCGCAAACGGGCGCGCATGAGGATGGCGTAGCAGGGCGCGGGCTTCCGCCATCAATTCGTCCGGCCGCGCCAGCCGGTCGACCACGCCCAGGCTCTTGGCCTTGCGGGCGGAGAGGGCCTTGCCGGTAAGCATGACCGGGAGCGCTTCGGCCGCGCCAATCAAACGGGGCAGGCGGGCCGATCCACCCCAGCCAGGGTGGATGCCCAGCATGACTTCCGGCAAGCCGATCCGCGTTTTTTCATCGTCCGTGGCAATGCGTTGGCGGCAGGCAAGAATCAGTTCGGTACCGCCGCCCATGCAGGCGCCGTGCACCGCGGCCACCGTAGGACAGGGCAAGCGCGCCAGGGCGTCGAATACGCGCTGGCCGTTCTCGATGTTTTCCAGCACCGTGCCCTGCTTGGCGTATTCGACGAATTCCTTGATGTCCGCGCCGACCGCAAACCCGTTCGCCTTGGCCGAATGGATGATTACCCCGGCGGGCTTCTCGATCGCCAGCCGCTCCACGATCTGTCCGAGCTCATCCAGCACCTCGCGGGAAATGGCGTTGACACTGCTGCGGGCGCGGTCGAGGGTGAGGGTAACGATGCCGCTGTCATCCAGGCTCGTTTTCCAATGATGGAAGCGCAATCCTTCGAACATGGGGTATGAGGGGGATGGCTTAGGAGACCTTCACCATACCGTCCCGCCGCGATGAATGCGAGACGTACCATGCGGGCCAGTATGTGCCGGTATGCCGCATGGATCACGCCTCCGCATTTCGGCTATTGCGCTTCCCGTACGACTGCGTAACGTACGAGGCGCGATAACTTCTCTTCTCGGCGGTATGACTTCCCTGATGGCCCCCGCGCCGCTTGCCGGCAGCGACATCTACGAGCGCATCCTGACCGCCCCTGGCGGTCTGGTGGTGCTCGAGCACGTGGACAGCGATGCCGTGATCGAGCAGTTCCGCGCGCTGGCGCGCCTGAATGGGCAATCCGTTTACCTGTGGCGGCAAGAAACCGGCATGGAAAACCTGCGCGAGGCGCATGCCGTGATTCCCGGTTCGCAGCGTCTGGGCAATGCTTTGCGCTATATCCAGCAAAGCATTCATTTCGGTATTTACCTGCTTTCCCCCTTTCCCTTGCCGTTGGTGCCAACGGACAGCGCTCTGCTGCGGCAACTTGCGCGTGCTCCTGCCGGCCACGTGCGCCGAGTGGTGCTGCTGGATGCGCCTGAAACATTAGTGTCGAGCATCGATGATGTCGCGGTAAGGCTGGGTAGCACGGCAAATACAATCCAACGCCCGCGCCTGCGTGACGGACGATGGCTGCTGTGAGCGCGGCAACCTTTCAAACAGGCATCTTGCTGGTGGCCGCGCAGCGCGAGCTTCGTCGCGAGCTGTTCGACGTGCTCGATCGCGAAGGCCATCCGACCATCCATTCCGCGCGCGATACCACACATGCGGCCATCTTGCTGGAAGGGCGGGATCCGCTGGCGCTGATCGTGGTGGTCTTCGATGGCGATGGACGCGCCAGCGCCACCTTGTGCGAACAACTGCGCCTGCTGCCTGCGTGCGCGGACGTGCCCATCATTGCGGTGCTGCTCGATGAGGCCGCGGTCAAGCCTTCGCAGTTGCCCGCCGCAATCGGCAGTTGGGTCTATGCATCGCAGATCGGCACCGAACTGATTGCCCGCTGGCAGCAATTGCATGGCGGAAAACGCAAACCTGTTGCGGAGCCTGCCGCGAATGTGTCGCAGGTGGCGCCTCAGGTCGTCGCATCTGCGGCGAACGACTATCACTACCGCTTCGTGTTCGAGGAAAACGAAGGCGATTGGCTGATCGTCGATCCGGTCGCCGAACGCGTGGTGGAGGCAAACCCTGCCTACATAAGGCATAGCGGACTGGCCAGCAGCCTTTTGACCGGCACGCCGCTGCCGGAAGTGCTGATCTTCGAATCGGTGAGCCTGGAAAAGGCGCTGTTCGATGCGGATCGAAGCTGGCTGCCATGCCGTCGCAAATCCATCCGTGGTTACGATACGGGCGAAGCCAACGTGCGTCGCGCACGCTACAACGGTCGTGACATGGCCGCGTTGCAGTTCCGCAGCGCCAGCGCCAGCGTGCGTCCGGGTGCCGCATTGGCCGTGTTGGCGCGTTTGTTTTCCGGCACGCACGATGATGCGAGCCTGCCGGAAACCGCACGCTTGCTGCTCGACGAAATGGAGCTGGATTACCTCGCCGTGTGGTCGGCGCGCCCGGAAGACAGCAGCGTGCCGGTGCAGATCGTGCAGCGTTGGCGCGGCGATGAGCAGGTCTGGCCAGGCCCGCAATTGCAGAGTTCGCTGCGTCTGGTGCTCGGTGGCCGCAGCTTGATGCATCCCAGCGATGCGCGTCGGCTGGCCGATGTCGATCCGTTGATCGGCCTGCTTGGCCTGCGCGGCTTCGTCGGTTTGCCCTTGCTCGACGAACGGCGCAGCGTACTGGGCGCCTTGCTGGCGGGCAGCCGCCATCCTTTCAGCGAGCCGGATATCGTAGAACCGGTGCTGCATTGCGCAGCGGCGCATTTTGCGCACATGCTCGAACTGCGGCGCACACGCGAGCAGGGACGCGCCGAAGGCCTGCTGGACGCACTCACCGGCTTGCCCAATCGCCTGTTGTTCAACGATCGCCTCGATACGATCATTCGCGAAGCGAACCGCACCGGTGAAACGTTTGCGGTCTTGTTCGTGGATCTGGACCGCTTCAAGTTCATCAACGATACGCTCGGCCATGCCGTGGGTGACCAGGTATTGGTCGCCGTTACGCAACGTTTGCGCAGCAGCGTGCGCGCCTCCGATACGGTCGCGCGCTATGCAGGCGACGAGTTCACGATCGTGCTGCGTCACATCGTGAAAACCGATGACGTGTTGCGCGTGGCGGAAAAAATCGTGCAATTGATGGATGCGCCGCTGCATCTGGAAGATGGTCCGGAACTGCAGGTGACGGCATCCATCGGCGTCAGCTTTTTTCCAGAAGATGCGCTGGATGCCGAAACATTGCTCAAGCATGCCGACGAAGCGATGTACGCGGCCAAGAGCGCCGGCCGCAACAATTATCGTGTCTACGATGTCAGTCCGGCGCAGGAACAGCAGAACGCTGCACTGAAAGCGCGGCTGCGCCACGCCGAAGGCAACGGCGAGTTGCGTGTCTTCTATCAACCGCAAGTCAACGCGCAGACGGAAGACATCGTCGGCATGGAAGCGCTGCTGCGCTGGGAGCATCCGGAACTGGGCAACATCGGCCCTGGCTTCTTCATTCCGCTGGCAGAGGAAACCGGGCTGATCGTGTCCATCGGCGAATGGGTGCTGCGCTCGGCCTGCAAGCAGGCCAAGGAGTGGGACGACCGCTTCGGGCTGCGCTTGCGATTGGGCGTGAATCTCTCCGCGGTGCAGCTCATGCAGCCGGACTTGCCGGAGATAGTCGCCGCGGTGCTCGAGGAAACGGGGCTCGATCCTGGCTTGCTGGAACTGGAAGTCACCGAAAGCATCAGCATCAAGGCCGCGCCGAATTTGATGGAAAACATGCAGCGGCTGCACAAACTGGGCTGTCACATCGCCATCGACGATTTCGGCACTGGCGCGGCATCGCTGGATTATCTGCGCAAGCTGCCGGCCGACCGCATCAAGATCGACCAGAGCTTCGTGCGCAACATTGGCGTGGACCCGGACGACGAGGCGATCGTGCGCGCCACGATCGAGATGGCCCACCGCCTCAAGCGAGGGGTGGTGGCCGAGGGCGTGGAAATCGAGCAGCACCTGCAGTTCCTGCGCGCCAACCACTGCGATGAACTGCAGGGCTACCTGTTCTGCCGGCCGCTGCCACACTCCAGTTTCGAGCGCCTGCTGGGCGAGCGTGAAAGGCTCTTGTCCGAACAGGGCCTGTCGGCGGTCATGGCGTAAACTCTACGCCCGCTTGAGCCACATGCGGACAGCCCTAACTTAGAATACTGATGGACTCGGCGTGCCCTGCTGAACTTGCAGGCGCGCAGCAGGTCAGAGCAGCTCATCCATCCGACGGGGAAAAGCATCCCGGCATGGTCCAGTGACGAAGGAGACGGCCCGGATGGGCGACAACGAACTCGATAGTGCGCTGGTTGAGCGTGTACAAAACGGAGACAGGCGCGCCTTCGATCTCCTTGTGCGCAAGTATCAGAACAAGGTCATCGGCCTTATTTCTCGCTACGTACACAACGCGGCCGAGTGCGAAGACGTGGCGCAGGAGGCGTTCGTCAGGGCGTGGCGGGCGATCGGCTCGTTCCGCGGCGAGAGCGCTTTCTATACCTGGATGTACAAAATTGCCGTGAACACGGCCAAGAACCACCTGGTGGCCATGGGCCGGCGACCCCCGAACGACGATATTGCGATCGAGGACGCGGTCTATGTGCCTGGCGCCGACCGCATGCAGGAAAGTGCCACTCCCGAACGCGAATTAATGCGACAGGAAATTGAACAAACGGTATTCGCCACTGTCCAAGCCTTGCCCGAGGAGCTGCGGACAGCCATCACACTGCGTGAAGTGGAAGGCCTCAGCTACGAAGAGATTGCCGAGGCCATGGGCTGCCCGATCGGAACGGTGCGTTCGCGCATTTTCCGGGCACGCGAGGCGATCGACGAAAAGTTGCGGCCGTTGCTTTCAGACCGCGAGGATCGAATGTCATGACTGAAGCCAACATGGAAAATCTTTCCGCAGCCATGGACGGTGAGCTGTCCAGGGAAGAACTGCGTTTCTTACTGCGCAGACTCGATCACGATGCTTCGATGCAGCAGACCTGGGCACGCTATCACGTGGCCGGTGAAAGCCTTCGCCGTCAGCTGCCGCCCGTGGCGAGCGCTGGTTTTGCGAGCCGTGTGATGATCGCGATCGAAGGCGAGCAAGCTGTCGCCAAGGCGCCCAGGCGCGATTGGTTGCGGCTTTCGCTGGGCGGTGCAATCGCCGCTGGTGTCGCAGTGGCGGCCTTGATGGTGTCGCAGCCGACCGCTCCCGATACCGAGCGTCCGGCTCGCTTGGCGGCCAACAGCGGCACGTCATCCGCGGGTGCTCGCGCTAGCGCATCGCTCGCCGCCGCCAACGCAGTGCATGCCAGCAACGATTCGCTGGCGGCCATTCCGCCTTCATTGAGCCCCTATTCGGCATCGGCGTTGAGCCAGCGTGCGTCCGTTACGCTTGGCGATGCCGCTGATAATCCGTTGTTCCAGCGCTATCCCAGCCAGACGTATTCCATTCATGGCTATAAGGCGCTGAACAATCAGGATGGCAGCTATCTGCTGTTGATCGATACCCCCCAAGCCCGGCCTGCGGCGCAAGGCGCCCATTAAACCGTCGTCCTCCGAAAGCGGTGAGCCAGGCTCGCCGCTTTCGGAGCTGGCCGCCGAGGCTTCCCGTTTTCTTCATTGTTCCCCTCTCTCGTTCCGACCTGCGAGTTCTGGCGCGCGAGAAGGGGCGTCTAGAACCCGAGGAGGAGTCATGAGTCATACCCGTCTTGTCAGGAACCGTATTTTCAGTGGCCTGCTGGGCTGCGCCTTAGGGTTGGGCGCGATGACGCCCAGCGCGATGGCCTGGGCGCAGGCTGCTCCGACCGTAGGAGGCCTGCCCGATTTCACGGGCATTGTCGAAAAGAACGCTCCGGCGGTAGTGCACGTAGAAGCCAAGTATTCGGGTCGCCGCCCGAAAAGCGCTGGCGGCGTGCCGCTGCAGGGAATCGACCCAGGCCAGGCAGAAATCTTCCGCCGCTTCTTCGGTATGCCGATGATGCCTTCGCCGGAAGAGCAGAAGCGTACGTCGCTGGGCTCCGGCTTCATCATTTCCAGCGATGGCTACATTCTCACCAACAACCACGTGGTGGATGGCGCGGATGCCGTCACCGTGCGGTTGCAGGATCGCCGCACGCTCACCGCGAAAGTGGTCGGTACCGATCCGATCTACGACATCGCGCTGCTGAAGGTCGATGCGAGCGGCAGCTTGCCGAGCGTGACCATCGGCGAATCGCGCCTGCTCAAGCCCGGGCAATGGGTGCTGGCGATCGGCTCGCCATTCGGCTTCGACTACACCGTGACGCAAGGCATAGTGAGCGCGGTGGGCCGTAGCCTCGGTGCCGGCGATCAACCCAGCACTTCCTTTATCCAGACCGACGTACCGATCAACCGCGGCAATTCCGGTGGCCCGCTGTTCAACCTGCAAGGGCAGGTGGTGGGTGTGAATTCGCAGATCTATTCCGATACCGGCGGTTATCAGGGCGTCGCATTCTCGATTCCGATCGACCTGGCCATGAGTGTGGTGGATCAGCTCAAGACCAAGGGCTACGTCACGCGCGGCATGCTAGGTGTGGAGATCAAGCCGGTCGACGAAGACGTGGTCAAGGCGTTGAAGCTCGACAGCGCGAAGGGTGCGATCGTGGTCAACGTCACGCCCGACAGCGCTGCGCAGAAGGCGGGCCTGCAATCGGGCGATGTGATTCTTTCCTATAACGATCATGACATCGTGCAAGGCACCGACCTGCCGCCGTTGGTATCCATGACCAAGCCGGGTTCGACTGTTCCGATAAAGATCCTGCGCGATGGCAAGGAGAAAACCGTCGAAGCCACCATCGGTACCATGCCGCGCGATCAGAACGCCCGCTCCGCGCTGGGCAAGGTCGCGCCCCGCAGCGGTGCGGATGCGCTGGGCTTGAGCGTGGAAAACGTGGATCCCTCCACGCGCAGTCAGCTCGGGCTGAAGGTGGGCGAGGGCGTCGCCATCGCGAACGTGACTGGTCCGGTGGCCGCACAGGCCGGTTTGCAGCCGGGTGACGTGGTGCTGATGGTCAACCAGAAGAAGGTGGGCAGCGTCGAAGCGTTCCGCGCGGCGACGGCCGGCGTGAAGCCCGGCGACACCGTGCTGTTGCTGGTGCGCCGGGGCGATGCCAACAATTTCATCGCGCTGACCGTTCCCCGCGACAAGGATCAGTAACCCCTCCGTCAAAAACGGCTCGCCCACGTGACGGGCCGTTTTTTTGGGCTGGGGAAGTGCCCCTGGCCGCCGTGGGCCGGCGTTCTCAAACCATGCGATAATGACCGGCTAATATCGCCATTCCGGCGATAGCCGGCCTTTGCATCGCGCGGGGCGGTGAAGCTGACAGCGAGCCCATGGAACTGATCCGCAATTTCTCCATCATCGCCCATATCGATCACGGCAAATCGACACTTGCCGACCGCATCATCCAGATCTGCGGTGGACTTGCCGAGCGCGAGATGGAAGCCCAGGTGCTGGACAGCAACCCGATCGAGCGTGAGCGCGGCATCACCATCAAGGCCCAGTCCGTGTCGCTGCCGTACAAGGCGCGCGACGGCAAGACCTACCAGCTCAACTTCATCGATACGCCAGGCCACGTCGACTTTTCTTACGAAGTCAGCCGCTCGCTTGCTGCATGTGAAGGCGCATTGCTGGTGGTGGACGCGGCCCAGGGTGTCGAGGCGCAATCGGTCGCCAACTGCTATACGGCAGTGGAGCAGGGGCTGGAAGTAGTGCCCGTGCTCAACAAGATCGACCTCCCCACCGCCGATCCTGAAAAGGTGAAGGGCGAGATCGAGGCCGTAATCGGCATCGATGCCACCGATGCCGTCTCGGTCAGCGCCAAGACCGGCCAGAACGTAGTGGAAGTGCTCGAAGCGATTGTGGCGCGCATCCCGCCGCCGAAGCCGCGCGATACCGATCGCCTGCAGGCGCTGATCATCGATTCCTGGTTCGACAATTATCTCGGCGTCGTCTCGCTGGTGCGCGTCATGCAGGGCGACATCAAGCCCGGCGACAAGCTGCAGGTGATGTCCACCGGCCGCGCGCACGAAGTGAGCGAAGTGGGCGTATTCACGCCCAAGCGCAAGAAGCTGGAAAAGCTTTCGGCCGGCGAGGTGGGCTGGATCACCGCCTCCATCAAGGACGTGCACGGCGCGCCGGTGGGCGATACGTTGACACTGGCGAGCAAGCCGGCACCGCATCCGCTGCCCGGTTTCCAGACCATGCAGCCGCGCGTGTTCGCCGGCCTGTTTCCGGTCGCGGCCGACGACTACCCCGCACTGCGCGAAGCGCTGGACAAGCTGCGCCTCAACGACGCCGCGCTGTTCTTCGAGCCGGAAAGCTCCGAAGCGATGGGCTTCGGTTTCCGCTGCGGCTTTCTCGGCATGCTGCACATGGAAATCGTGCAGGAGCGTTTGGAGCGCGAATACGATCTGAACCTGATCACCACGGCGCCAACCGTCGTGTACGAAGTGCTAAAGACCGGTGGCGAGGTGATCAGGCTCGACAACCCGGCGCACCTGCCGCCCTCGACGCAGATCGAGGAAATCCGCGAGCCGATCATTGTCGCCAATATCCTCACGCCGCCGGATTACATCGGCAACATCATCACCCTGTGCGAAGAAAAGCGCGGCGTGCAGCGCTCCATCCAATACCTGGCCACGCAGGTGCAGATCAGCTACGAGCTGCCGCTGGCCGAAGTAGTGCTGGATTTCTTCGACAAGCTCAAATCCGTGTCGCGCGGCTACGCCTCGATGGACTATCACCTCGAACGTTTCGACGCTGGTCCGTTCGTGCGAGTGGATGTGCTCATCAATGGCGATCGCGTGGATGCGCTCAGCTTGATCGTGCATCGCAGCCAGGCCGACCGCCGAGGCCGTGATCTGGTCGAGCGCATGAAAGATCTCATTCCGCGCCAGCAGTTCGATGTCGCCATCCAGGCCGCGGTCGGCGCGCAGATCATCGCGCGCTCCACGGTAAAAGCCTTGCGCAAGAACGTGCTCGCCAAATGCTACGGTGGCGACGTCAGCCGCAAGAAGAAGCTGCTGGAGAAGCAGAAAGAAGGCAAGAAACGCATGAAGCAGGTCGGTCGGGTCGAGATTCCGCAGGAAGCCTTCCTCGCCGTGCTCAAAGTGGACAAATAGCGGAGCCAACGCATGGATTTTGATTTTTCGGCCATTCTGCTCGCCCTCACCGTCCTGTTCGGTGTGGTGTGGGGTCTTGATCGCTTGTTCCTGTACGGCAAGCGCAAGGCGCGTTTCGCCGCGGCGGGCGAGGAATATCGCGATCCGGCTCCAGTGGACTGGGCACGCTCGCTGTTTCCGGTGATCTTCGTGGTGCTGCTGCTGCGTTCGTTCGTCGCCGAACCGTTCCGCATTCCCTCCGGTTCGATGATGCCGACGCTGGACGTAGGCGATTTCATCCTGGTCAACAAATTCGCCTACGGCCTGCGCCTGCCGGCGTTCAACAACAAGGTGGTGAGCGTCGGCGAACCCAAGCGTGGCGACGTGGTGGTGTTCCGTTTCCCCGGCTACATCTGCCAGGACGACAACGGCAAGACGATCCGCAGCGGCGACATCACCTGCGCCGATCCGCATGCGCCGATCGCCAGCCAGAACTGGATCAAGCGCGTGGTCGGCCTCCCGGGCGACACGCTCGAAGTGCACGACAGTCAGATCGTGATCAACGGCAAACCCGTCGTCGATACGCAGATCGGTCCGTTCAAGGGCAACCCCGCGCGCCAGGAAGACAACGAGCTGCTGTACTACAACGCCACCATCTGGAGCGAGCAGCTCGGCTCGGTCAGTCACCTGATCGCACGCATGCCGGCGCGCGGCCCGACGCCGCCGATTCCCAACTCCCGCGTGCCGTCGATGGTGCCGCCGAACTGCTACATCGTGATGGGCGACGACCGCGAGAACAGCGAAGACAGCCGCTGGTGGGGCTGCCTGCCGGAGGAAAACCTGGTCGGCAAGGCCTTCATGATCTGGTTCAGCTGGAAGGGTTGGGGCACCGGCAACGTGGACTTTCATCGTGTTGGCACCGTCATCCATTGATGACGTGCCGTACGTTGGCCGAATCGTGAACATGTCCCTGGCGATGCGTGCGCGGACCGGGCAAAGTATGCGCATGGGGTTTAGCTTCGGAACAGGGGCCGCGCCAGCGGCATAGCGAGGGGACAATGAAATCCAAACAGTCGGGCATCACGCTCATCGGCTTTATCATAGTGTTGGCCGTAGCGGGCTTTTTCGCCTACATGGCGATGAAACTGGTGCCGGCCTATACCGAATATGCGGGCGTGGTCAAAGCCATGAACCAGATCGGCACGGAAGGCGTAGACGGCAAGTCGCTGGATCAGGTTCGTCGCGACCTGATGTTCAAGCTGGGCTTCCAGTACGTCGACGACGCCACCATCAGCCCCAAGGACATCACCATGGGGCAGGGGCCGAAGGGCAACGAGCTGCGCGTGAGCTATGACAAGGACGTACCGTTCATGTACAACATCGACTTCCTGATCCATTTCGAAAAGAGCGTGCCCGTGGCGGGCAATGTCGCTCCACCGCAATAACAGTGGAATTGCCCTATCACTTTCGCGATCCCTCGCTAGCTGCACTTGCCCTGACGCACCGCAGCGCGGGCAAACCCAATAATGAGCGCATGGAGTTTCTCGGCGACGCCCTGCTCGGGGCGATCGTCGCCGAGATGCTCTACGAGACCCATCCCAAGGCTGCCGAAGGCGATATGTCGCGCCTGCGTGCGCAACTGGTGAACGGGCAGGCGCTGGCGGCGGTGGCGCGCGAGCTTGAACTGGGCGATCGCCTGAAACTGGGTTCGGGCGAACTCAAGAGTGGCGGTTTCCGGCGCGATTCCATTCTGGCCGACGCGTTCGAAGCGCTGATCGCAGCGGTGTACCTGGACGGCGGTTTTGACGCCTGCAGGACCGTCGTGCGCACGCTGTTCAACGATCGCGTCGCGGCGTTGCCGCGTGCCTCCAAGGATGCCAAGACCCGGCTGCAGGAGTGGCTGCAGGCGCAAGGCTGGCCGTTGCCGCAGTACGAACTGGTTGCCACCGAAGGCGAAGAGCATGCGCGCATTTTCGAGGTGAACTGCGTCATCGCCGAACCCATGCCGGTCATCGCCGCAGGACGCGGCAGCAGCCGGCGGCTGGCCGAACAGGACGCCGCCGAGGTGGTGCTGGGCCGCCTGGCCGTCGCCCAGGAAGGGCCGTGATCCATCCGGCCGGATCACCCCGCATCCACGCCTGATTTTTTTGCATGGCGATGCCGCGCGTAGTGGCGTTCGCGCGCGCGCAGCGCCATGCTTGTCCCCGACTACGAAAGAGTACCTGCGTATCATGAACGACCAACGCGACGACACCGTCGAAAACGAACTGCCGCATCCGGATTACCGCTGCGGCTTCGTGGCGCTGGCCGGCCGGCCGAATGTCGGCAAGTCGACCTTGCTCAATGCCTTGATCGGCTTTCGCCTGTCGATCGTCAGCCCGCGTCCGCAAACCACGCGCCATCGCATTCTCGGCATCGCCTCCAGCGAGGCCGGGCAGGTGCTGTACGTGGATACGCCGGGCCTGCACCGCGGCGCCAAGCGGGCGATGAACCGCAGCCTCAATCGCGCCGTGCATTCCGCACTCAGCGAAGTAGAAGTGGCGGTGCAAGTGATCGAAGCCGGACGCTGGACGGACGAAGACGAGGCGCTGTACGAAGCGCTCGGCGAACAGAGCATTCCGCGCCTGCTGGCCATCAATAAAGTGGACCTCAGCAAGGACAAGACGACGCTGCTCCCGTTCGTGGCCGAGCTCGCCCAGAAGCATACTTTCGATGCCATCCACTATGTCAGTGCGCTGAAACAAAAAGGCCTGGACGTGCTCACGCAGGACATCCTCGCGCGCCTGCCGGTACGCGCGCCGATGTTTGGCGAAGACGAGATCACCGACCGCAGCGAACGCTTCCTCGCCGCGGAAATGGTGCGCGAACAATTGATGCTGCGCCTGAATCAGGAATTGCCGTATGCCACCACGGTGGAAATCGAGCAGTTCCAGGATCGCCCCGATGGCGTCGCGGAAATCCACGCCGTGATATGGGTGGAGCGCGAAGGGCAGAAAGCCATCGTCATCGGCCAGGGCGGCGAGCAATTGAAAGCCATCGGCACGGGCGCGCGCCGTCACATGGAGCGGATGTTCGAGCGCAAGGTCTTCCTGCGGCTCTGGGTGAAGGTTCGGGAAGGCTGGGCGGATGACGAATCGATGTTGAAGCAGTTTGGGTATACCGAATAGCGCGATCCATCCTCTTTTCCGAACGGAAGAGACATCCCCGACTTTCTGAGCCGCCATGCTCATCGAGCAACAGCCCGCTTACGTCCTGCACTCGCGCCCCTATCGGGAAACCTCGCTATTGCTCGAATGCTTGACGCGCGAGCACGGGCGCCTGGGCGTCGTTGCGCGCGGTGTACGCAGCCAGCGCGGTCGCCTGCAGCGCTCGCAACTGGAGCCGTTCCAGCCGTTGGCGCTGGATATGCAACTGCGCGGGGAACTTGCCACCCTGCGCAACGCCGAATCCACGTCAGCGCCGCTGCGCCTGCAAGGCGATGCCGGCCTGGCCGGCTTGTACGTCAATGAACTGGTCGTGCGGCTTACCGAACGGCAGGATCCGCATCCGGAGCTTTATCACGCATATGCGCAAACGCTTGCGCGCCTGGCGACCAGTGAATCCCTTGCGTGGCATTTGCGGCGCTTCGAGCGCGATCTGCTGGCCGCGCTTGGCTATGCTTTGCAGCTCGACGGCGAGGCGGATACCGGCGAAGCACTGCAGCCGGACGCGCTGTACGCCTATCGTCCGGAATATGGCGCGGTGCGCTGCAATCCCAACGAGCCACATGTCCTGCATGGCGAAGATCTACTCGCGCTGCTCGACGATCGCATGCCTACTGCGCAAGGCCTGCATGCGCTGCGCGGCATGATGCGTGAATTGATCCGCTTCCATCTCGGGGGTGTGGAACTGCGCGCATGGCGCGTATTGAGCGGCGCGCTTACGCGTCGTTGACGCCGGTCGATTGCGTAGGTCGGGTTACCCCGGACTCGATCCGGGGTAACCCAACGATGCATCCCGTCCTACGTTGCCGATAGCGCCTCGATAGTTTGCTGTACCGAGCGCCGGAAAGCCGCCAAGGGCAACATGGCCCCGCGATGCTCCAGCTTCAAATGCTGCTGCAACGAAACGATGTTCTCCGAAAGCGAGGCCGCGCCGCAGAACCCGCACGACGAACGCAGCTTGTGCAGGCGCGCTTCCAGCGCCTTGGCATCCGCGCTCAGATCATCCAGCTCACCGCAAAGGTTCAAGAGTTCCTGCCGAAACAAGCCGCGCAGTGCCTGCACCACCGCTGGCGTGCCACTGGTGTTCAAGGCCAGGCCGTCGTCCAGCACGGGTAGATCGCGGTGGCTGGAAGTGGCCAGGGCGAGAATCCCCCGCAGATCCTGCAGCGTGCATGGCTTGGGCAATACGGCGTGAAAACCCGCTGCGAGCAGGGCTTGCTGCGCATCGGTATCCAGCTCCGCGCTGCTCGCGACGGCAGGACTGTAGATAGAGCATGCGTGCTGGTCGTTGCGCAGGTAATTCAGGATTTCGATGGCGCCGCCATCCGGCATGCGGCAATCCAGCACCAAGAGGTCGAACGGTTCGGCATGGGTCAGCGTTTGCGCCTCGCTGCCGCTGGCCGCGAGCGCCACGCGCGCGCCGAACTGGCGAAACGCATCGCCGAGAAAGCAGCGTGTGGGCGCATCGTCGTCGGCGACCAACACATATGGCTCGGTAGCAGAAGCGGGGAGGGTGTTGTCTAGCGGGTACGGCATAGTCCTGTGTCCGTATCGTTCAGCTTAGTTTGGCAGAATGATCTCTCCATGTTGTCCTTCCGCCGCCCGTTTGCCGTCTGTGCCTTCTGGACCCTGCTGTGGGCCGCGCCCGCGTGGGCAAACACCGTCGTCATCGCCAAGCGTATCGACGTACCCGGCGTCAGTCTGCAAGACGTGCGTGCGCAGCTCGCCCCCGGCGCCACCCAGGATACCGTGCAGGTTACCTTGCGCGCCGGCAAGGCAGACATCCCCGCGCTCGGCTGGCGCAAAGTCGGCATGACGGTAACCGGCAATCTGCGCCGCGATGCCCAACTGCGCTGGCTTTTCGACGGCACCGTGCAGCTCAACGGCGCACCCGGCGGCGCGCTGGGCAACGGCACGATCAACTGGATGGTGGATACCTCCGCCAATACGCTGGAGATCACTGCCGAGCAAGGCGCAGCACGTATCGATGCCGCGTTTCCGCTTGACCAGACCACCCATGCGCAGATCAGCCTGCGCAACCTGCCGGCCGGCTGGCTGCAGGGTTTGCTGGCAACCGTCTGGCCTGCACGTGTGTCAGGTGGAAAGCTTGATGCCGACCTCGCACTGGATGTACGGGACGAAGGTTTTCAATCGTCCGGCGACGTCACCTTTGCCGAACTCAAGTACGCCACGCCTACCGGTAACCTGGCGGCCCAAGGTTTGAACGGGCACGCGCGTTTCTCGCTGGATGGCAGCGCGCATCCGGCGCAGCTGGCCTTGAATGGCAGCTTGCATGGTGGCGAACTGCAGATGGGGCCGGTGCTGGCCAAACTTCCCGCGCATGAGGTCGTGCTGGACCTCGCCGCCAGTTCCGAGCGCGGCGGACTGGCCATCAGCCATCTGCGCATGGACGACGTCGATGCGCTGCAAATGGAAGGTGCACTGGCGATCGATGCCAAGGGCAATCTGCAAAAGCTGAGGCTGGATCATTTCCAGGCCCATTTTCCCGCCGCCTACGATCGCTACGGACAACCATGGCTCGATGAGCTGACCGAATCGCATCCGCAGATCGCCGGCCAACTTGACGGCCACGTCGATTATGCCGGCGAGAGCCTGCGCAACTTCGCCTTCCATACGGACGGGCTGGACGTGACTGGTGGCTCGGGTCAATGGCAAGCAAACGGGCTGCGCGGTGATCTCGACTGGTCGGCGCAGAGCGAGAAAGCATCCACCACGGTGGCGTGGAATCAGCTGACGCTGCGTCAATTCGTGTGGGGGCCGATGCAATCGCGCTGGCGCAGCCGCGAGGGCACGCTCAGCCTGCAGACGCCTTTGGCGTTGCCGACCTGGAAAGGGCAAACCCGCTTGACCAGGTTCGATTGGCGGCCGGCTGCAGCGAAGGGCGAACGCATCGATCTGGCCGCGGACGTTCAAGGTGTGGATGTAAGCGCCATCAACCAGGCCTTCGGCTGGATGCCTTTTCCTGGCACGCTCGACGGCAGCATTTCCGCGATCCATTGGACGGGCGATCGCTATGCGCTGGAAGGCCAGCTCACCGCCAAGGCGTTCGGCGGTACCGCCACGATGGATCACATCACCGTCCAACAGCCCTTGAGCAGCGCGCCGGCATTGGGCGGCGACGTGACGCTTCACCAGATCGATCTCGCGCCGCTGGCCGACACCTTCAATTTCGGCGCCATGAGCGGTCACCTGGATGGCAGCATCAACGGCCTGCAACTCGTCGGCGGCACGCCGATGGCCTTCAAGGCGTCTTTGTTGGCGCAGGGCGGCGGACGCATCAGCCTGCGCGCCGCCAATAATCTTTCCGTCGTCACCGGCGGCAATCCGGCAAGCGGTTTGCAAGGTGCGGTGATGAAGCTGTTCAAGGCTGCAAGCTACAAGCGCATGGGCCTGGACATCAGCTTGCAGAACGGCGTCTGCTCATTGAGCGGCCTGGACGGGGATGCCAGCGGCTACTCGATCGTCGAAGGCTCCGGCCTGCCGTACCTGCATGTCACCGGTACCCAGAACCGGATCGAATGGCCGCTGCTGTTGCGCCGCCTGAAGACGGCCACCCAGGGCGCCGTGGCCGAGCGTTAAGGCAGCTCCCCGCCGCTGGTATCATGGGCGGCCAGCCGGGCCGGCGAGGCCCTGAGCCCTTCCTTCTGCACGTTCGCCGGGTCGACGCGATCCAGGCGTGCCATACCCCAAGAGTACCGATGAAAGAGTTCGAAGCCGCCATTACCGATTTGAGTCACGACGGCCGCGGCGTGGCCCGCATCGACGGCAAGACGGTGTTCGTCAGCGGCGCCTTGCTGGGCGAGCAGGTGCGCCTGCAGATCCGCAAGCGCCATCGCAATTTCGACGAGGCGGAAACCGTCGAAGTCCTCACGCGCTCGCCGCACCGCGTCGAGCCGCGCTGCAGTCATTTCGGCCAATGCGGCGGCTGCTCGCTGCAACACTTGGACGCAGCCGCGCAGATCGAAGCCAAGCAGCGCGTGCTGCTCGACAACTTCGCGCGCATCGGCAAAGTGGAACCGGATACCTGGTTGCCGCCGCTCACCGACGAAGCCTGGGGCTATCGCCGCAAAGGCCGCCTGTCGGTGCGCGCGGTGGCAAAGAAGGGACGCGTGCTGGTAGGTTTTCGCGAAGAAAGCAATCCGCGTTTCGTCGCCGACATCACGCATTGCGATGTCGTGCATCCCGCGCTTGGCTCGAAGATCGGTTTGCTGGGCGAACTGGTTGGCGGCATGGACGCCGCAGCCGATATTGCACAGATCGAATTCGCGGCTGGCGACGACACTATCGCGCTGGTGTTCCGTCATCTCAAACCGTTGAGCGAAAGCGATCGCGTCAAGCTGGTCGCGTTCGCGCAGCAACACGGCTTTGCCATCTATCTGCAACCCGGTGGTGTCAGCAGCGTGCATCCGCTGTGGCCGGAGCAGCCGCGCCTGGCCTTCCGTGTGCCTGCCGGCGAAGGCGTGGAAGATGTGGAACTCGAATTCCAGCCGCTGGATTTCGTGCAGGTCAACGCCGGCTTGAACCGCCGCATGATGCTGCGCACGTTGGAACTGCTCGATCCGCAAGCGCAGGATCGCGTGCTGGATCTGTTCTGTGGGCTGGGCAATTTCACCTTGCCGTTGGCGCGTCGCGTCGCCGAAGTTACCGGCGTGGAAGGCGAGCACGGCCTGGTGGCGCGCGCGGCGGACAATGCCGCACGCAACGGATTGGCCAACGCACACTTCCAGGTGGCCAATTTGTTCGAAGATCAGCGCGGCACCGATTGGGCGCGCAAACCGTGGGACAAGCTCCTGCTCGACCCGCCACGCGCCGGCGCGGACAAGGTGCTGGAATACCTGCCGCACAAACAAACCAGCCGCATCGTTTACGTTTCCTGCCACCCCGCATCGCTGGCGCGCGACGCCGGCATCCTCGTCAACCAGCATGGCTTTCGACTCAAGGCGGCCGGCGTGATGGACATGTTTCCGCACACCGCGCATGTGGAATCCATTGCGTGGTTTGAACGTAGGTAAGATCCGCCCATGGCTATCGAAATCGAACGCAAATTCCTGCTCGCGAACGACAACTGGCGCGCCGCGGTAAGTTCCAGCAAACACATCGCGCAAGGCTATCTGGTGGACGTGCGCGCACTGCGCGACGGCACCGCGCGCGCATCCGTGCGCGTGCGCATCAGCGACGACAAGGCGTGGCTCAACATCAAGTCGGTGGAAGTGGGCGTGGCGCGCGCCGAGTACGAATTGCCGCTGCCGCTCGACGATGCGCAAACCATGCTGGCCACGCTGTGCAACGGCGTGCTGGAAAAGATTCGCCACCACGTCGAGATCGACGGCTGGTTGTTCGAAATCGACGAATTCCTCGGCGCCAACAGCGGCCTGGTCGTGGCCGAAGTGGAATTGCCGGAAAAGGATGCCGTGTTTCCGCGCCCGGTCTGGCTGGGACGCGAAGTGAGCACGCTGGCGCGCTACTACAACGTCAGCCTGATCGATCGCCCGTATACCGAATGGCATGAGGACGAACGCCGCGCCATCGATGCCGCGGCGGGAGGAAACGGCTGATGCTGCTGATCGGCGTTGCCGGCACCGACTTGCTGCCGCACGAACACGCATGGCTCACCGCGCCCGGTGTGGCGGGCGTGATCCTGTTTGCGCGCAACTACAAAAATCGCGAACAACTGCTGGCCTTGACCGAATCGATTCGCGCGATCGCGGGCGAAGACTTCTTGATTGCCGTCGATCAGGAAGGCGGCCCCGTACAACGCTTCCGCGAGGACTTTACGCGCTTGCCCGCGCTGGCGAAAATCGGCGCGGTTTACGATCGCGATCCGGCGCAGGCGATCGAGTTGGCACAGAAGCACGCCTGGCTGATGGCCAGCGAGCTGCGCGCCAGCGGTGTCGATTTCAGTTTTGCGCCCGTCGCCGATCTGGCGCGCGGCAATGCGGCGATCGGCACACGCGCCTTCCATGCCGATCCGGATATCGCCGGCGAATTGATCCATGCCTATGTGCGCGGCATCCATCTGGGCGGCATGGCGGCGGTGCTCAAGCATTTTCCTGGCCACGGCTCGGTAGCCGTCGACACGCACAAGGCGCAGGCGATCGACCCGCGCTCGTTGAATGAAATCCGCCGCGACGATCTGCGCCCATTCCTGGAAGGTTTCTCAGCGCATGCCGAAGCCGTGATGATGGCGCACGTGGTGTATCCCGCCGTGGACGAGCAGCCAGCAGGCTATTCGCGCCGCTGGATCCAGGACATCCTGCGCGGAGAACTCGGTTTCCAGGGCGCCGTGATCAGCGACGACATCAGCATGGCCGCCGCGGGCGTGGCCGGCGGGGTGGCCGAACGCGTACATGCGCACCTGCAGGCGGGCTGCGATCTGGTTCTGGCGTGCTTTCCTGACGTGGTCGAAGAAGCCATCGCCGCCATGCCGGAGCCTCGCCAAGCCAGCGTGCAACGTATCGCCGCCTTGCGCGGCGCGGTCGGCTCGACCTGGGCCAGCCTGCTCGATAATCCGCAGCGCGATCAATTCGTCGCGAGTGTTACCGCATTGGACGTTTGAGGATTCCCCATGAGCACATCTCCTGCCACCAAGGCTGTTCCTTCCCTGGCCGAGGCGCTGACCCGTTCGGATGTCCTGGTCAAGCGCGAAGCGCTGGAAGCCGTGATAGCGGACATGGGCCGCGCCGTGGATGCCGCGCTCGACGGCGAGCGTGCGGTGTTTCTCACCGTGATGAATGGCGCGCTGATGTTCGGCGCACAGCTCGCCTTGTCGATCCGCACGGATCTCGAATTCGACTACGTGCACGCCACCCGTTATCGCGGCACGACCAGCGGCAACGAACTGGTCTGGCTGCGTGAGCCTACCGCCGACTTGCAGGGCCGAACTGTGTTGCTGGTGGATGACATTCTCGACGAAGGGCACACGCTCAAGGCCGTGCGCGACGACTGCCTGCGCCGCGGCGCGAAACGCGCGCTGGTCGTCACGCTTTGCCGCAAGGAACATGGCCGTTGCGTCGACGGCATCCACAGCGACTTCAACGGCGTAGAGCTTCCCGATCGCTACGTCTTCGGCTATGGCATGGATTACTACGAGCAGGGTCGTAACCTGCCTGCCATCTATGCGTTGAGAGAATAATCAGCCGTAACTTTTATGGCCGTCATTCCCGCGAAAGGCGAAAGCGGGAATCCTTTTTTCGATACCGCCAAAGAGCAAGATGGATTCCCGCTTTCGCGGGAATGACGGCTCCGAGGTGTTCCCGACAGGAAAAGCGTGATGTCACACCCCATCGACCTTGCCGTAATCGGCGGCAGTGGCTTGTACCAATTCCCCGGTCTGGAAAACGCCACGCGACAAAGCGTCGATACGCCATATGGCCCGGCATCCGGCGACGTGGTGGTGGGCGATTTCTCGGGCCGGCGCATCGCGTTCCTAGCCCGCCATGGCGAAAGCCACACCTTGCCGCCGCACCGGGTGAACTACCGCGCGAACGTATGGGCATTGCATCACCTCGGCGCGCGCCGGGTGATCGGGGTGAACGCGGTCGGTGGCATCCGGCATGACATGGGGCCGCGCGTCATCGTGGTGCCGGATCAGGTTATCGACTACACCCACGGGCGCTTTACCAGCTTCTGCGACGTGGAAGGTGCCGAGGTGAAGCACATCGATTTCAGCGAGCCGTATACGGCCTCCTTGCGCATCGCCCTCGTCGATGCGGCAAAGCAGGCGGGCATCGCGGTGATCGACGGCGGCTGCTATGGCGCTACCCAGGGACCGCGTCTGGAGACCCGCGCGGAAATCGCGCGCATGAAACGCGACGGCTGTGATCTGGTTGGCATGACCGGTATGCCCGAAGCCGCCCTGGCTCGCGAACTCGAACTGGATTACGCCTGCCTGGCCTTGGTCGCCAACTTCGCCGCCGGTTGCGGCGACGACGCGGAAATCAGCATTGAAGAGATCTTTGCGCACCTGGCGGCGGCCACCGCGGCGGTGCCGCCCATCCTCGCTCAACTGCTCAAAAGGTGAGCAACGGATTTCCCCGGGGATACCCTACTCAACGCAGTGCATATTGCGCTTTAACTAAAAACATGCAGATACTTTCGCTGTGCCAGGGGCGGCGGACCTAGGGGTAGAGGTGGTTCTCGCAGAGACTTGGTGCATCCAGTCCTTTAAAGATTCAGAGGTTCACGCAATGTCTAGCGGTACGGTTAAGTGGTTCAACGACGCCAAGGGGTTTGGCTTTATTGCGCCGGACGATGGTCAGGAGGACGTATTCGTCCACTTCTCGGCTATCAATTCCAAGGGCTTCCGCAGCCTCCAGGAAGGTCAGAAGGTCACGTTCGAAGTCACCAATGGCCCGAAGGGTAAGCAGGCGTCCAACGTCCAGCCTGTATAAGTTGCCGTTGCTTCAGTCATTTCAAGAAAGCCTTGCCTAGAGCAAGGCTTTTTTTTCGGGCGTGATTTGGATCGATGCAAAAATGATCATGGGCTGGGGCGGTCGTTCCAGCCTGCGGTTCACGCCACGAATTGCAGCCGCGCCAGCTCCGCGTACAGCCCGCCTTCCGCCAGCAGGCTTTCGTGCGTGCCTTGCGCCACGATGCGTCCGCCATCCATCACCACGATGCGATCCGCGCGCTGCACGGTGGCGAGCCGGTGCGCGATCACCAGGGTGGTGCGGCCTTTCTCCAGACGTTCCAGCGCCTGCTGGATAGCCGCTTCCGATTGCGCGTCCAGCGACGAGGTAGCCTCGTCCAGCAGCAACAGCGGGGCATTGCGCAAGATCGCACGCGCAATGGCGATGCGCTGGCGCTGGCCGCCGGATAGGCGCACGCCGCGCTCGCCCAGTTCCGCTTCGTAACTGTCCGGCAACATCTGGATGAAATCGTGCGCCTCGGCCGCGCGGGCGGCGGCACGTACTTCTTCGTCGGTGGCGCTCTGCCGGCCGAAGCGGATGTTGTCAGCCGCGGTGCCGCCGAAGATCACCGTTTCCTGCGGCACCAGCGCAATCGCCCCGCGCAGTTCGGGCAGCGTCATGGCGCGCAGGTCGATGCCGTCGAAACGGATGCGTCCGCGCTGCGGATCGTAGAAACGCAGCAGCAAGGCAAACACGGTGCTCTTGCCGGCACCTGAAGGACCGACCAGCGCTACCGTTTCGCCGGGCCGGATATCCAGATTGAAACTATGCAACGCCGGCGCATCCGGGCGGGTGGGGTAATGGAATTCCACGTCTTCGAAACGCAGCGCGCCACGCACTGGCTGCGGCAGTGCTTGCGGGTGAGGAGGGTTTGCGATGGTCGCTTCTTCATTGAACAACTCGCCGATACGCTCCATCGCGCCGGCCGCGCGCAGCACGTCGCCCCACACATCCGAAAGGCCCATCATCGAACCGCCGGACAGCATCGCGTACACCACGAACTGTGCCAGTACCCCGGCGTCCAGGTTGCCGGCGAGCACGTCACGGGCACCCACCCACAGCACCAGCGTGATCGCACCGAAGAACAACACGATCACCGCGGCGGTCAGCCCGGTACGCATACCGATGCGGCGACGCGCCGTCGCCAAGGCACGCTCGATCGCCGTGCCATAGCGATCGCTCTCAATATCTTCGCGCGCATACGCCTTCACCGCCGGCGCAGCGTTGAGCGTTTCGTTGGCGACCGCCGCCGCGTCGGCAAGACGATCCTGGCTGGCGCGCGAAAGCTTCTGCACGCGGCGCCCGAAAATCAGGATCGGCAACACCACGGCCGGGATCACCAGCGCGGTCAATCCGGCCAGGCGGGGACTGGTCCAGATCATCGCGACCGTCGCACCCACCAGCATCACCGCGCTGCGCAAGGCCACCGAGATGCCCGAGCCCACCAACGCCTGCACCACTTCGGTATCCGTGCCGAGGCGGGAAATCAGTTCGCCGACGCGATTGCGTTCGAAAAAGCCGACGTCCAGGCGAATCACATGCGCATACAACTTGGCGCGAAGAGCAGCGAGCGTGCGTTCGCCCAACAGCGTGATGCAGTAGTAGCGCGCGGCGGTGGCAAACGCCATCACCAAGGCCACGGCAAACAAACCCAGAAAACTGGTGTTGATGGCCGCGATGCTGGAGTTGCGAAAACCGTGATCGATCATGTGCCGCACGGCCATCGGCAGTACCAGCGTGGCGCTGGAGGAAACCGCCAGAAACACCACCCATCCCAGTGCCAACGCGCGATGCGGCTTTATGAAAGGCCAGAGCAGCCGCAGGGAACCGATTCGACGACGTGGCTTGGGATCGTTCGCTGGAGTCGTGCTCATGAGGCCTCGCCACAGTCAGGATCGATTCGAGATGGGGCTGGCAGCGGACGATTCAATTGCCGTCCACCCCTTATCCGACGGGCGCCGTATCGAGCTTTGCTGGTTTTGCAGCGGTGGAAATGCGCCCGCCCCGCAGCCGCAGGAACGGGCGCTCAACGCCGTAATGCAGCGCCGCGCCAACTGCGAGGATGGTCAAGCCATGGGCGGCAAATGCCATCGGTCCTTGGATCGCCGGCCGTGAGCTAAGCATGCCGGCTGCGGCATGCATGGCCAATTTGTGGCTCAGGTACAAGCTGTAAGACATTGCGGCCAACCAACCGGCTCCCGGCACCCGCCATCGCCCGATGCCACGCGTCCCAGCCGCGGCGGCTACCAGCAGCGCCATGCCCAAAGACAGCACTGGAAATCCGATTACGCTGGCCGCGAACGCGGTCCTGTCGTGGAACAGCCATAAGGACAGTCCCAGCACGGCCAGTCCCGCGCAAGCACACGCATGCGCACGCAGCTGCAAGGCATGCCACCACTGCGGACGAAACACTTGCATGGCGGCAAGCAGCACGCCGGCGAGCAAGCCATCCAGCCGGGTATGGGTGGGATAGTAGATGGCTTGCAGATAATCCATGTCGTGCCACGAGGCGTAGCCTCTGGCGATCATCCCGCCCATCACCACCGCTACGCTGACACATGCCGTGGTGCGTAGCGAAGGCTTGCGCGTCAACCACCAGGCTAAGAGTGGAAACACCAGATAGAACTGCTCTTCGACGCACAGCGACCAGGCATGCGAGAACGCCTGATGCTGCGGATAATCGATCAGCAGATTGAGCGTAAACGTAAGAAACTGCCAGACCGGCTGCATGCCCTGTGCTTCGCGCCAGGAAGGCAGCAGTACATACACCGCGAGCACAACCAGATAGGCAGGCAAAATACGATAGGCGCGGCGCGCATAAAACGACGCCCAGCGAAGCGGCTCGCCCCGGCTTAGCGGTTTCAGCAGTTGATAGCCGATCAAGTAGCCGCTGAGCACGAAGAACAGATCGACACCCATCCATCCGTAATCCGCCACGTATTGGAATGGATAACTCAAGCCACCGACGATCCATGCATGAAACAACATCACCCAGACGATGGCGATGGCGCGCAGCAAATCCAAACCGGGTAAGCGCTTCATGTAGCCCCTAGAGTCGACACCGCCTGCCAACGCGCCACTGTATGCCTGGCACCTGTCGCACGCAGGCGCGGCTTAGGGCATTTCGGAGGCAGCGCTACCGGAACGCCTAACCAAGTCGGGGTAACGTCGTCGGGTTAGCGCAGCGTACCCCAGCATGTTCGACGTGTCGGGTTGCCCAAGGAATGATCAGCACATCTACGAATCCAGCAGGTACGCTTCGCTGCGCCCACGGCTGATATCCACGATACGCGCCTTCACCTCCGCCACCCGATCGGCGGGAATGCGCAGATGCAAGGTAACGCCCTCGGCATTGAAGGCCTCCTGCTCGAACTCGGCACCAAGATCCTTGAGCCGAGCCTTCATCAGGGCAAGTTCGGCGAAGTCGCAATGCACGCCCAGCCGCGACATCGTCACGATCGGTGTGCGTTCGGCCAGGCGCAGGCATTCGGCGGCCGTTCCGCCGTAAGCGCGCGCCAGGCCGCCGGCGCCGAGCTTGATGCCGCCGAACCAGCGCGTGACCACCACCACGACACGGTCGATGCCCTGGCCTTCGATGGCCTGCAGGATGGGGCGGCCAGCGGTGCCGCCGGGTTCGCCATCGTCGTTGAAGCGGTAATCCTGGCCGATGCGATAGGCCCAGCAGTTGTGCGTGGCGGAGGCATCGCCCGCCTGCTGCACATATGCCAACGCTTGTTGCGGCGTATCCACCGGCGCGGCATGGGCGATAAAGCGGCTTTTGCGAATGTCTTCGCCGTGCTGGAAAGGGGCGGCCAGGGTGTGCAACATCGAGCTCATGCTGCAAAGGGTAGGCGAATCGCCGCTGGCAGTCATATGACGTATGGCGAGTTGCGCTACGCTGCCGGCTTTTGACGGGAAGGCGCGTGCATGTTGCTACTGCTGTTTCTGCTTTGCGTGCTGGGTTACGCGGTCAGCCGGTTCCGCCGTGGCCGTGGCGGCTGGGTGTTTTATGCACTGGCGTTCGTGCTGTTCGTGGCCAGCGCCTGCGGCCCGTTGCCGGCCTGGCTGCTGACGCACCTGGAAGCGCCGTACGCAACCCGGCCGAGCATCACCTGGACGCCGCGCAATGCGATCGTGATCCTCGGCGTGGGCACTTCGCGCGTCGCACTGACCGGACAGGTCAATCCCACGGTGTTCGCAGGTGGGCGGCTGGCGGAGGGCTACATCCTGTATCGCCAGTGCAAGCAAAGCGGCAACGATTGCAAGGTGATCGTCAGTGGCGGTGATGCGTTCCGCAACGGCGTCAGCGAAGCGGCGACCTATGGCGAGGTGTTGCGGGACATGGGTGTGGATCGCAACGATCTCCTGCTGGAATCACGCAGCATGAACACCTGGCAGAACGCGCAATTCGTGCAGCCCATGCTCAAGACGTATGCGCCGCAGCGCGTGGTGCTGGTGACGTCGGCCATTCATATGCGCCGGGCGCAGAAGTACTTCGATCATTTCGGTATCGACGCGCTGCCGGTGCGAGCCGATTACGCGGATGCACGCCTGACGTGGTTTCCGAATGGCTGGAACGTGTCGTTGACGGAAGCGGCATTGCACGAATACGTGGGTGTGTTGACGTACCACATGTACAACGCGTTTGGGTGGAATGCGCCGCCGAGCAGGTATGGGGCGTCTTGAGGGTAGGCTTCAATCTTTTGATGTCTGCGTAGTGTTCCGCGAGGCTGGCCCCTCACCCCAGCCCTCTCCCAAGAGGGGAGAGGGCAAACTAAAAATCACGTAGCGCTCTTCAACGACGCCATGTCGATCACAAACCGATACCGCACATCGCTGGCCAGCATCCGCCCGTAAGCGTTGTTGATGTCCTGCATCTGGATCATTTCCACATCCGCGCCAATGCCGTGCGCGGCGCAGAAATCCAGCATCTCCTGCGTCTCGGCAATGCCGCCGATCAGCGAGCCGGCCAGCGAGCGGCGGCCGAAGATCAGTCCGCCGGCATGCACCGGGGGATTGACCGGTTCCACCAGACCCACCAGCACGTGCACGCCATCCAGCTTCAACGTGGCGAGGTACGGGTTGAGGTCATGCTGATGCGGCACCGTGTCCAGGATGAAATCGAAGTGGCCGGCGACGGCGGCCATCTGCGTCGGATCGGTGGACAGCACCACGTGATCGGCGCCCAGCCGGCGCGCTTCCTGTTCCTTGCCGGGGGACCGCGTGAACAGCGTGACGTCGGCACCCATCGCCTTGGCGAACTTCAGGCCCATATGGCCCAGTCCGCCAAGCCCGACGATGGCCACCTTGTGGCCTGCGCCGATGTTCCAGTGACGCAGCGGCGACCAGGTGGTGATGCCGGCGCACAGCAGCGGCGCGGCGGATTTCGGATCGACGCCTTCGGGAATGCGCAGCACGAACTTGTCGGACACCACGATGCGCTCGGAGTAACCGCCGTAGGTCATGCGGCCGTCGTGGCGATCGGTGCTGTTGTAGGTGAAGGTGGGCATTTCCTTGCAGTACTGCTCCAGGCCTTGCGCGCAGGCGTCGCAATGCTGGCAGGAGTCGACCATGCAGCCCACGCCGACCAGGTCGCCGGGCTTGAAGCCGGCGACCTGGTCGCCGACCGCGGTGACGCGGCCGATGATTTCGTGGCCGGGCACCAGCGGATATTTGGCGCCGCCCCACTCGTTGCGGGCCGAATGGATGTCGGAATGGCAGACGCCGCAGTAAAGGATGTCGATCACCACGTCGTCCGCGCGCGGGTCGCGCCGTTCGAACTGGAGCGGAGCCAGGGGCGTGGTGGCGGATTGCGCGGCGTAGCCGCGAATGCTGAGGGCCATGCGGTTCTCCAAATGGGGCGAGAGGGGAGGGGCGAGGCCGCAAAGTATGCGCAGCGCAGCAAAAATCCCGGTAGCCGAATCCTGCTGGATGCTTGCACGATCCTGCAAATTGCCCGCGTGGGTACTCGCCTTGAGCTGTAGGAACAGGCAATCTTCGCTTGTTTTCGGCAGCCCACATCCCCCGCATGAATAGCCAGCTCAAGCCGATCGAGATGCCCACCCGCCTCGAGCAGGATCGCGAGGAATTGACAGCTCTGGTTGAACGATACGCTCAGGCCGAAGGCGTCACCGCCACGGCGTGGCCGGCGTTGTCGTTCTTTCGCGCCGATACGCCCAGCGACCGCAGCTGCGCCATGTACGAGCCCTGCCTGGGCCTGCTGCTTCAAGGCAACAAGCACATCCTGGTCGGGGAGGACCGCTTCGAGCAGGAATACGGTCATTACCTGATCAATTCCATCGACGTGCCGGTGACCGCGCAGGTGGTGCGCGCTTCCCCGCAGGCGCCGTGCCTGTGCATCACCTTGCGCCTCGATCCGGTACGCATCGGCGAGTGGCTGTCCGAGGTGACGCTGCCCAAGCCCTCCGGCGCCACCGCGCGCGGCCTGGCCTTGAGCCCGGTTGGTACCGAAGTGCTCGATCCCCTGCTGCGCCTGGTGCGCTTGCTCGACCAGCCCGATGACCTGGCATTGCTGGCGCCGCTGATCGAACGCGAGCTGATCTATCGCCTGCTCACCGGCGAGCAGGGCGCGCGCCTGGCGCAGATCGTCACGGCCGGCGGGCAGGGGCAGCAGATAGCGCGGGCGATTCAATGGCTGCGGCAGCACTACAACAAGCCGCTGCGTATCGCCGAGCTGGCCAGCATGGTGAACATGAGCCCGTCGTCGCTGCATCACCATTTCCGGCAGATCACCGCGATGAGCCCGCTGCAATACCAGAAAGTGCTGCGCCTGCATGAGGCGCGTCGCTTGCTGCTGACCGAAGGCTGCGATGTCGCGACGGCGGCGCATCGCGTCGGTTACGAAAGCCCATCGCAATTCAGTCGCGAATACAGCCGCCAACATGGCGCGCCGCCGCTGCGTGATGTGATGCGCCTGCGAGCCATGCCGTGCGCGGAGCTCGAAATCCCCGCGTAGCGTCCCATTGCGGAAGGTTTATGCCTCCCGCACCACCATCAAGCGAATCTCGCTCATATCCTCGATCGCATAACGCACGCCCTCGCGGCCGATGCCAGACAGCTTCACGCCGCCATACGGCATGTTGTCGACGCGGAAGCTCGGCACGTCGTTGACGATCACGCCGCCTTGCTCCAGCTCGTTCCATGCGCGCATGGCGTGGTCGAGGCTGTCGGTGAAGATGCCGGCCTGCAGGCCGAAGTCGGAATCGTTGACCATCGCAAACGCGTCTTCGATGCGTTCGAAGGGCACCAGCAAGGCAAACGGCCCGAACGCTTCCATGCGATTGACCTTGGCATCCTTCGGCACGTTCTCCATCAAGGTCGCTTCCAGCATGTTGCCCTTGCGCTTGCCGCCGCACAGGATCGTGCCGCCGGCTTGCTGCGCTTCGCCGATCCAGCCTTCGAGGCGCTGCGCAGCCGCTTCGTCGATCATCGGGCCGAGGAATACGTTCTTGTCCTTCGGATCGCCGGCCTTGAGTTGCTGCACGGCGTTCACTAGCCGCTGCTTCAACTCGTCGTAAAGCGATACGTGTGCATAGATGCGCTGCACGCTGATGCAGCTTTGCCCGGATTGATAGAACGCGCCGAAAATCAAACGCTCGATCACCCGATCCAGATGCGCATGCTGGTCGGCGTCCACGATGCACGCCGCATTGCCGCCCAGTTCCAGCGTGACCTTCTTGCGGCCCGCGCGCGCTTTCAGATCCCAGCCGATCTGTCCGCCGGTAAACGAAAGCAGCTTCAGGCGCTCGTCTTCGACCAGCGGCGTGGCGTGCTTGCCATCCAGCGGCAGCACGGAAAACGCACCCTTGGGCAGATCCGTTTCCGCCAGCACCTGGCCGATGATCAGCGCGCCGATCGGCGTTTTTTCCGAAGGCTTCAGCACGAAAGGGCAACCTGCAGCGATCGCCGGCGCCACTTTGTGCGCCACCAGGTTCAACGGAAAATTGAATGGCGTGATGAAGGAGACAGGCCCCAGCGGCACGCGCTGCGTGTAACCCCGATAGCCGCCCAGGCGCGATGCAAGTTCGAGGTTCAAGGTTTCACCGTTCACGCGCACCGCTTCTTCCGCGGCGATACGGAAGGTTTCGATCAGGCGGGTGACTTCGCCGGCGGCATCCTTGATCGGCTTGCCGGCTTCGATGCACAACGCCATGGCGAGCTCTTCATGCCGTTCCTGGAAACGTTGCGCGCAATGCTGCAGCACCGCCTGCCGCGCCCAGGGCTTGAAGTTCTTCATCGGGCCGGCGGCCTGTACGGCGGCGCGGATGGCCGCCTCGGTCGCCTGCTCGTCCGGCACGGCCACGCGCGTGGCGATCTCGCCGCTGAATTTGTCGTACACCTCCATCATGGTCGAGGAAGTGCGAGGCTCGTTGGCGAGGTAGTAGGGATAGGTTTTGTCGAGCATGATCACTCCTTGACCGCTGCGCTCAGGCTGCGGATCTCTTCGTCGAGCACGCGGTGGTTGTCGGAATAGTCGATGGCCAGGTCGATCAAGTGCACACCGCCCTGGTCGAAGGCCTTTTTCAGCGTGGGCAGGAATTCGTCAGCGCTTTCGGGGCGATGTCCGTGTGCGCCATGCGCTTCGGCAAAGCGCACGAAATCCGGGTTGCCGAACTGCATGCCGTAATCCACGTAACCCATCTCCGCCTGCTTCCAGCGGATCATGCCGTAGGCATCATCGCGCAGCAGCAGGATCACCAAGTCGAGTTTCAGGCGCACCGCCGTTTCCAGCTCCTGCGCGTTCATCATGAAGCCGCCGTCACCGCAGATCGCCAACACTTTGCGATCCGGATACACCATCTTCGCCGCCATGGCCGACGGCAGGCCGGCGCCCATGGTGGCCAGCGCATTGTCCAGCAGCACCGTATTGGGCTGGCGCGCCTTGTAGTAGCGCGCATACCACAGCTTGTACATGCCATTGTCCAGGCACAGGATGCCGTCGTCCGGCATGAAGCGGCGCGTGTCGGCCACGATGCGCACCGGATGCATCGGGAAGCGCGCTTCGTCGGCATATTGGCCAAGCTGCGCATGGAATGCCTTGCGCACTTTGTTGAAGTAACGAAAGTCCCAATGCGCCTGGGCATCCAGCGCATCGGTCAGGCGTTCCACCGTGTGCGCGATATCGCCCACCACTTCGATCTGCGGGAAATAAACGGTATCCACTTCCGCCGAGGAGAAGTTGATGTGGATGACGGTGCGCCGCCCGCGCTGCATGAAGAACGGCGGCTTTTCCACGACGTCGTGGCCGACGTTGATGATCACGTCGGCCGCATCGATCGCGCGGTGCACGAAGTCGCCATCGGAAAGCGCGGCGTTGCCCAGCCACAGGTGATGCTCTTCATCCACCACGCCCTTGCCCATCTGCGTGGTGAAGAAGGGTATGCCGAGCTTGTCGATGAAGGCCCGCAAAGCAACCGCGGTGCGCTGGCGATTCGCCGCGGCGCCGATCATCAGGATCGGATGCTTCGCGTTGCTGATCGCCTCGGCCGCTTGCACCAGTGCAGCATCGTCGGGCGAGGGCCGGCGCGCGTATTCGGTCGGCAGCAGGATGTATTCGTCCACGGCATCGCGGGCGATATCTTCGGGCAGCTCCAGGTGCACCGCGCCGGGGCGTTCTTCCTCCGCAAGGCGGAACGCTTCACGTATGCGCGCGGGAATCGTGGCGGCGGACACGATCTGCCGCGTGTACTTGGTCAGCGGCTGCATCATGTCCACCACGTCGACCAGCTGGAACAAGCCCTGCTTGTGCGTGCGGATGGGCTTCTGGCCAGTGATCATCAGCATCGGCATGGCGCCGAGCTGCGCATATGCGGCGGCCGTGACCAGGTTGGTGGCGCCCGGCCCCAGCGTGGACAGCGCCACGCCGGCTTCGCCGGTAAGCCGGCCCCAGGTGGCGGCCATGAAGCCGGCGGCCTGTTCGTGGCGCGTCACGATCAGCTTGATGGACGACTCGCGCAAAGCCTCGACCAGATCGAGGTTCTCCTCGCCCGGCACGCCGAAGATGCTGCGCACGCCTTCGGCTTCCAACGCTTTAACGAACAGGGATGCCGCTTTCATGCATCGTCTCCAGGGGATAACGGATGCTATATGTACTCCAATGTTCGATTCGTGCGGTGATGCGTTTGAGTCGTGCGAAGAATGGATGCCTGTGGGCGGGTCTCGCAGTCTCGTAGGTTGGGTTACGCTGCGCTAACCCAGTCTACGTGGCTTTTCCGTTAATCCTTGCTGACACGCAAGGGCAATTCGCCATCCGCAAGTTTCGCCCGCAGCGGCGTATCCATCGCAACGCCTTGCGCCGAACGCAACACCTTGCCCTCCGCATCGAACAAGATCGCATAACCACGCTCCAGCGTAGCCAGCGGACTGACTGCATGCATCGCACGGGCCGTCTGCTGCAGGTTCAAGCGTTCGCGTTCCAGCTTGTGCAGCGTCATGCGGCGCAAATGCAAGGCATGCTGCTCCAGTCGCTGCTTCAGCATCGCCATACGTTGGCGCGGATGCTGTGCCAGCAAGCGCGCATAAACGCGATCGAGGTGTACCGTTTTGCGCGTGACGTGCGCCAAGCGGCAGGCAAGCAGTTGACGGTGCAAGCGCAACAGGCGATCACGGTCGCGTGCGAGTCGCGCCTGCGGGCGCTGGGCTTGCAGGCGCACCAGCAAATGGTCGATACGCTGGATGCGTGCATGCAGGCGCCGCTCGTGAATGGCGACGATACGTCGATTCAATTGTTCCAGCTGTCGGCGCAGCGCGAGGATATCCGGCACCAGCAACTCGGCCGCTGCCGAAGGCGTGGGCGCGCGCAGATCGGCCACGAAATCGGCAATGCTGAAATCGATCTCGTGACCCACCGCGCTGACCACCGGCACCGCGCTGGCATGAATGGCGCGCGCAACCTGTTCGTCATTGAAAGCCCACAGGTCTTCCAGCGAACCGCCGCCGCGCGTCAGCAGCAGCACGTCGTAGCGGCCGCAGGCGGAGGCTTTGCGCAACGTGGCCACGATCGCCGGCGGCGCTTCGCGGCCTTGCACCGGTACGGGCAATACGTCTACCTCGACCAGTGGCCAGCGCCGCGCCATCACGCTCAGCACATCGCGAATGGCGGCTCCGGTGGCCGAGGTGATCACGCCGATGCGGCGTGCGAAGCGGGGCAGGGGGCGCTTGCGTTCCTGCGCAAACAAACCTTCCGCATCCAGTTGCGCCTTCAAGCGTTCGAACTCGCGCTGCAGCGCGCCTTCGCCGGCCGGCTCCATGTGCTCGACCACCAACTGGAATTCGCCGCGCGGTTCGTACAGGCCCACTCGCGCACGCGCGAGCACGTGCATGCCATCGGACGGCTTGAAGCGCAGCCAGCCGCTCTTGGGCTTGAACATCGCGCAGCGTACCTGCGCCGCGTTGTCCTTCAAGGTGAAATACAGGTGACCGGACGCCGGCCGCGCGACGTTCGACAGCTCGCCTTCGATCCACACCAACGGCAGCGCATCTTCCAGCAACCCGCGCACCAGCCGGTTGAGCGTGCTTGGCGTGAGAATGTGCCGGGGCGGCTGGCCGGCACCTTCGCTGAAGTCGTCGGGCGCGTGCATGGGGGCGGGAGACTAGCACGAAAGGCTTGGGGAACATTGCATGGCGTGCAATGTGCATGCAACGCGTCATTCATGCCAAGTAAGCGCCGCCCAACCCAGCGTTTCCATGCCCCCTCAAGACGAAAGCGTTGGATAGCCGGACACAGCAAGGTATTCCCACCTTGCTGCATCCTTGTAATTCGCGAAGCGCTATAACCCGCTGCAAGGAGCGGGAATGGTGATGGGGAAGATCTGGCTCAAGTTGATGGCAACAGAGGTGCCGCAGGTAGTGCTCGTATTGAGGAGGCCGAGCACGGAAGCGCTGGTGGTAATGCTGGGGCTATTGAGCGTGAGGATCACGTTCGGTGAGCTGGTTGCGCTGATCGATCCGCCATGAATCGTAATTTGCGCTGTACCGATGCCGAGCACGCCGGGGGTGACGGTGCAGGTGCCATTTGGGATAGCGAGCGTCGGCGGAGACAATGTCGTCGAAAAGAAGGCGCCGCTGCATGTCGCCGTCACTCTTGATAGCCCCTCATCAATAGTAAGCGTGCCGTCGCCATTGCTCACGGATATCGACCCGCTGTTCGAATCGATGGTGAGCACGGAGGCACTTAAGGTTCCGGGTACGGTAATCCCTGCAAGCACGCCGGTACCGGAGCAATTCACTGGTGCCGCGGTGAATACGCCATTGTTGTTGCTGATCGCATTCGGCGACTGGCAATTCAAGACTCCGCTGCCGCCGGGAATCGTGCCGTTGCAAGCGAGGGCGAAGCCATTGCCGTTGGTACTCACCTGGCATTGAAGCGTAACGGGGGGCGCGGCCTGCGCGCGGACTGGTGCGGAACCAAGGAGCGTGACTGATATCGCCAAGGTTATGACAGTCAGCGCACTGAGCGCTTTGGTCGCGCCCAGCCTGAGGTGCAGTTTCATAGATGTGTCCTCGTGGGTATGACTACGGCAGCGTTTAAGTACCCGAGCACCATGGGCGGGTGTAACACGCTTCGTAAAGCCGCCTGAATATCCCCGGGCGAGTCGAGCAGACTTGGCCGATCGCGTACATCGAAAAAGTGTCTGGTCTGCTTTGGCGGAATGTAATCAGGGCTAACTCAAGGCTCGGTATACATGTTGCGACGAAGGGCAACACGTAATCTGTCCCCGTTTCCAGCTCGTGCAGGTTTGGGGTGCAAACCCTGATATGTCCCCACGTTTCTTCTTCGTCATTCCTGGCAGAAATCGAAATTTACGCAGATTCTTTTCAGAGCGATTCGCCGGAATGACGCCGTTATTTTTTATGCCATTCGGGTAGAGCGTAGTTCTCTGATTTTTCTGGGTGCTTGCCGCGTCCGGCTCTCCCTGCGAAGTAGGGGAGGGGATGCATCATGGCAGTAAGTGCTATTCGGTTTTTACCCCAATCTACGGGCGCATACGGCGTATGTGTCTTCTACGCAATCGCCATGTGCGAATGCCGGTGTTTAGTGCGAGCCATGCAGTGATCACCGCCAAAGGCCATGCGATCACCGCGGGCCAAAGCACGGCGATGATCGCAAGCGCCGTCAGCAGCAATGTCACGCTCAGCAACGCACCGGTTTCGGTATCGCCAAGTACGCGGCGATCGGTCAGCGCCGCGCCCATGGTGTTTGCGATGCGCAATGCACCCGCTGCCGCACGGCTGGAACTGCCGCCGACATGCTTGGGTTGCGGCGGCTGGGCTTCGCTGCTGCGTACGCGTTCGCCGCGGCGATAGCGGCGCGGGGCCAGCACGATCTCGGTGGCGTTTTCCAGGTCTTTTTCGTATTGCTGCGCCAGTTGCGAGGCGAAGCCTGCGTCTTCGATCGCTACGTCGATTTCGCGGTTGTTCAACCAACTGGCGAGGTTGAGATTGGAGGAACCCACGCGCGCCCATTGCCCGTCCGCCACCGCGGTCTTGGCGTGCAGCATCGAGCCGTTCCATTCGAACACGCGGATGCCGGCCTTCAGCAGCGGACGATAGCCGGCGCGCGACATGCCGGCCACCAGCGGGATATCGCTAGTGCCGGGCACCAGCAGGCGCACATCCACACCATCGCGTGCGGCGGCGGACAGTGCCTGAACATACGGCGCGACACCGACGAAATAGGCATCCGTCAGCCATAGGGTGCGGTGCGCCATCGCCGCGATCAACTGGTCGAGCCGATACATGCCGGCCGTGGCCGGCTGCGTGGCGATCACGCGCAACGACACGCTACCTGCCTCCACGTGTTCAGGCACCGGTGCATAGATGGGATGTGACCCGCCCGCGGCGACCCAGCTATCGGCAAACGCGGCTTCCAGTTCCAACACGGCCGGTCCTTGCAAGGCCAGGCCGGTGTCGCGCCATGGCGGCACGCCGCGTGCGGCATCGCCCAGCCACTTGGCGCTGATGCATACGCCGGAAAGAAAGCCCAGCCGTCCATCCACCACGAGCTGCTTGCGATGATCGCGGCTCATCCAGCCCAATGCCTGCCCGAGCTGGGGTGGATTAAACACGCGCACTTCACCACCGGCTTCACGCAAAGGTTTCCAAAACCCGGCACGGGATTGCCCCAGGCAGCCCAGCCAATCGACGATCACGGCAACCTGCACGCCGCCGTGCGCGCGTTCGACCAAGGCGTCGCGAAACGCGCGGCCTACCTCGTCGTCGCGGACGATGTAGTTCTCCAGCAACACGCGATGCTGCGCGGCGCGGATGGCGGCCAGCCAGGCATCGAAGTGCTGCTGCGCGTCGATCAGCAGATCGACCCGGTTGCCGCTCAGCAACGGCGCGCCGGCGGCACGGCTCAATGCCTGTTCGGCCAGGACGCGCGAGGGTGAAGGTTCAACCATAGGGTGAGTATAGGGGCGTAGGTTGGAGTGCAAACTTGAATGGCACGCATCGTGTTCCACGTTTCGCGCTTTCTGGCATGATCCCCCCATGTTGCCAGAGCAGCGTTTTACGGACACCGATGCCTGCGCGCAGCTGATCGTCGAGCGGCTGGGAGCCGACCTGCGCGTCGCGGCGCCTTTGGGTTTAGGCAAGCCGCATGGATTGCTCAATGCGTTGTACGGCTTGATGCAGGCCGACACCTGGCGGTCGATGACCTTGTACACCGCCTTGTCGCTCACCCGCCCGCGGCCGAAGAGCAGCCTGGAAGCACGTTTCCTCGCCCCGTTCGTTGAAAGACATTTCGGCGCCGACTATGTCGACCCGCAGTACGCGCTCGACCAGATCGAGGGCAAGCTGCCGCCGAACGTTGCGGTGCACGAGTTCTACATGCAATCGGGCGCGCTGCTGCATTCGGGCAGTGCGCAGCGCAATTACATCAGTCAGAACTACACGCACGTGGCGCGCGATCTGGTCGTGCAGGACATCAATCTGCTGGTGCAACTGGTGGCCCGTCGCGAAACCCCGTCCGGCGTGCGCTACAGCTTGTCGTGCAATCCGGATCTTTCGCTGGATTTTCTCGATCGCGTCAAGGCGTCCGGCAAGACACGGCCGCTGTGCGTCGCCGTGGTGCATCCCGCCTTGCCGTACATCGGCGGCGATGCGGAAGTGCCGCAGGATTTCTTCGATGTCGAGCTCGCGCCAACGCAATCGTCGCCGTTGTTCGCGGTACCCAAATTGCCGGTGGACACCGCCGAATATGCGCTGGGCCTGCATGCCAGTGCGCTGGTGAAAGATGGCGGCTGCCTGCAGATCGGCATCGGGGCTTTGTCCGATGCTCTGGTCAAAGGCCTGTTATTGCGGCACCAGGACAATGTGGCCTGGCGCAAGACCCTGCTTGCGCTCGATCAGGGCGGCAACACGCACGCCGTGGCGGGCCGCGTAGGTGGCCTCGCCAGCTTCAAGGCCGGGCTGTATGGCTGCAGCGAAATGATCATGGATGGCCTGATGCATCTGGCCAAGGCCGGCGTGCTCAAACGTCGCAGCTGGGACAACCTGGCCTTGGAACGCGCCGCCGCTGCCGGGCGCCTGCCGGACGACGTGCCCGGCGGGCACTACTTGCGTGGCGCTTTCTTCCTGGGTTCGCGCGAACTGTACGACTGGCTGGAAACCATCGCCGGCAGCGATGCGGATGCGATCGACATGTGCCGGGTGTCCAACGTCAACCAGCTCTACGGCGATCACCAAGCGCTGGCCACCTTGCAGCGGCGCGGCGCGCGCTTCTTCAACACCTGCATGATGTCCACGCTGCTCGGCGGTGCGGTGTCGGAGACCCTGGAAGACGGGCATGTCGTCAGCGGCGTCGGCGGGCAATACAACTTCGTCGCCATGGCGCACGAATTACCCGATGGGCGCTCCGTGCTGCTGCAGCGCGCGACCCGGCAGGGCAAGAACGGTGTGGAAACCAACATCCGCTGGCAGTATGGACAAATCACCATTCCGCGCCACCTGCGCGACATCGTGGTGAGCGAGTACGGCGTGGCCGATCTGCGCGGCAAAAGCGACAGCGAATGCATCGAAGCGATGCTGGCGATCTGCGATGCACGGTTTATCGATGCGCTGGCCGCGGAAGCCAAATCGCACGGCAAGCTCGCGGCCGACTTCAAGCTTCCGGAAGCTTGGCGCAAGCATCGGCCCGAGCTGTTGCACGAAGCCTTGGACAAACCCATGCGCAAAGGACTGCTGCCGAAGTTTCCGTTCGGCAGCGACTTCACCGAGGTCGAGCTGCGCCTGTTGCCTGCGCTGCAATGGCTGCGGTCATCCAGCGCCAGTTGGAAGGGCCGGTGGCAATGGCTCAAGGCGTTATGCAAACCCGGCGAAGCCACGGCGGAAGAGATCGTCGCACTGGAGCGGATGGGGTTGTCTGCAGCGACCAGGCTCGGCGATCGCTTGCAACGCCGGCTACTGCAAGCCGCATTGCGCCGACCATAGATTGACTTGCGCCGCGTAACCCGGCGCCACCGCTTCGAACGCATCGCATGGCCAAGCCGTGCGATGAATTGCGCAAACCCGCACACCATGTTTCACTCCGGCAATGGCAGAATGCCTTTTCGACGACGCCACAGGGGGAAACAAGGTCGTGGCCTTGGCATCAATTCATGACAGCATTTGCTCCCATGCAATGACATGGCAGGGCTCGCGGTTCTCAAGGACGCATCGATCGATCTTCGCTTGCGCGGACAACGCCAATAGTGCGAACAGGCCCTAGCGTGCGCCAGCCGTGAAACGACTCAGTCCGCAATTGCGCACCGCCGGCACGTATGTGCTGGTATCGGCGATATACATATGGGTTTCAGGACATCTGCTGGGTAGCCTGGTGCATGATCCGCGCCGCATCGTTTTCTATCAGATCATCAAGGGTTGGTTTTTCGTCTTTGGCACGGGCCTGTTGCTGTACTGGATGATCGGCCGCACCGTGCATCGCCTGGCGGACGCCAACCAGAAATTGCTCGACAGCCATGAGCAAGCCTTGCGCGTGCTGGTGGGCGCGATGGACATCCGCCATAAGGAAACCAGCGATCATTCCGAACGCGTGGTGCGCATGGCGCTGGGCCTGGCCAAACTGGCCGGGCTGGAAGGCGAAGCCTTGCGCGAGGTGAAGTTCGGTGCGCTGCTGCATGACATCGGCAAGCTGGCCTTGCCCGATTCCATTCTGATCAAGCCGGGCAAGCTGGACGAAGACGAAACCCTGGTGATGCGCACGCATCCCCGCCTGGGGTACGACATGCTGCAGCGGATCGATTTTTTGCATGGCGCCAGCGCCATTCCCTACAGCCATCATGAGCGCTGGGACGGCACCGGTTATCCGCAAGGACTGAAAGGCGAGGACATTCCGGTCGCCGCGCGCATCTTCAGCGTGGTGGATGTATGGGATGCGCTGAGCTTTCCGCGCGTCTACAAGCCCGCATGGCCCGAAACGGACGTGCTGCATTATCTGCGCGATGCCGCGGGCGGGCAGCTCGATCCGCATCTGGTGAAGTTGTTTCTGGACAACTATGCGGAACTGAAAGGGCTGGCGTTGAACCCGTGAGCTTTACTGCGCCGGTAGGGGATACGCATCCTGATTTTTCGGGGAGGCGTCACGATACCGGTCTATGTCGTGCTACCTCGCCGTCATTCTGGCAAACGCCGGAATGACATCTAGACCAGATTCAGCATCGCAGAGAGAACGAAGCATTTTCCAGAACGCATTGCGCCGACATCGGCGGAACGTTTTTCCAGCATCGCACATCGAACGGCGCAGCGATCAGCATAGAAACCTGCAGCAGGAACTCTTCGCGCGGTAGCTCCAAAGCACCCAGCCCCAGCAAATGCGGATTGCTCACCTGCGCATCGATCAACGGACATCCCCACTCGCGCAGCAGTGCAGCCAGCGCGCAAAGCGCCAGTTTCGATCCGCCGCTATGCGCACTGAACATCGATTCGCCGCAGAACAGCCGGCCGATGGAAACGCCGTAGATGCCACCGACCAGGCGCTCCTTCTCCCACACTTCCACGCTGTGTGCATGGCCCATGTCGTGCAAGGCGCCATAGGCCTCGATCATGGCCGGGCTGATCCACGTGCCGAACTGGCCTGCACGCGGCGCCGCGCACGCCTGCATCACCTGCCGGAACGCGCGATCCACGCTTACCTGCCAATCCTTGCCCTTCAGTGATCGGCGCAAGCTGCGATTCGGGCGCAGTTCGTCGGTGAGGAACACGCAGCGCGGATCAGGCGACCACCACAGGATCGGCTCGCCTTCATTGAACCACGGAAAGATTCCTTGTGCGTACGCTGTCAGCAGCCGCTGCGGCGAAAGATCGCCGCCGAAGGCGAGCAAGCCATTGGGTTCGACGAGTGCATGGCGCGGATCGGGGAAGCGGTCCGGAAGGTGATCGTCGAGCCGGGGCAGGCGGATCATGGTCAGGTGGCGTAGGGACTGTGGTCCAGCAACTCTTGCGCATAAGCGTCCATGCTCTCGCACTCGTGCGCAAGCGCGCGGCGCACGGCACTGCGAAAACCCTCATGCACCAGGTAATGACGCGAATGCGTGCGCACCGGCAGAAAGCCGCGCGCCAGTTTGTGCTCCCCTTGCGCGCCCGGTTCGAAGCGCTGCAATCTATGTTCGATGGCGTAGGCAATGCCCTGGTAATAGCACAGCTCGAAATGAAGATCTGGTACATCCACGCTGGCGCCCCAGTAGCGGCCGTACAACGTGGTGGCGCTGCGTAACATCAACGCCATCGCAACCATCTCATCGCCTTGCCAGGCCAGCGCAAGTTGCACGGCGTTGCCGAACTCCTTGCGCAGGTACTGGAAAAACGTTTCGGTCAGCGCGGCGTGATTGCCCTTGGCGTCAAACGTGGACGCATACAGCGCATGCACGCGTTGCCAGTCGCGCATGTCAAGTTCGGCGCCACCAACCATGCCGATACGCAAGCCATGCGCAGCGACGTGCTTGCGCTCGTGCCGGATGTTCTTGCGCTTCTTGTGATTGAGCGCGGCGAGGAACGCATCGAAATCGGCGTAGCCCTGGTTGTGCCAGTGGAACTGCACATCGCTGCGCGCCATCCAGTCCGAGTCGAATGCAGGCAGATCGTCGTCGGCGAGAAAGTTCGCATGCACGGACGAAAGCTGCAGTCGCTGCGCCTGCTGCTGCATCGCTTCCACCAGCAGCTCGCGCAATGCGGGATCGTTGCCAACCAGCAGACGCGGCCCCGTAACGGGCGAGTAGGGCACGGCGTTGAGCAGCTTGGGGTAATACTCGCCACCTGCTTGTTCCCACGCACTGGCCCAGCTCCAGTCGAACACGAATTCGCCGTGCGAATTGCCTTTCAGGTACAACGGCGCCGCAGCGATCAACGTGCCCTTCCGATACAGGCCCAGATGATGCGCCTGCCAACCCCATTCCGGGCGAATGCAGCCGGTGCGTTCGAGGCCAGCGAGGAATGCATGCGAGAGGAAGGGGTTATCGTCGGGGCGCAGGGCGTCCCAGGCCGCGGCGGGGATATCGTCGATGCTTTCGTGGAAGCGGGCTTCGATCACTTCTGTTACTCCCTCTCCCCTTTGGGGAGAGGGTTGGGGTGAGGGGACAATCTTGTCAGGATGCTCATAGTTGCACGACGGCGCGTTTGATCTTTCTCGCGAGGTTGGCCCCTCATCCCACACCTTTTCCCTTGGGAAAAGGGAATGGAAATGTCCTCCCCGGAGGGGAGAAGGGAGTAGCGCGACGTCAAACCTTCACGCTCTGGTCCAGCCACCGCTCCGCATCCAACGCCGCCATGCAGCCGAAGCCGGCGGACGTCACCGCCTGGCGATACACATGATCGGCCACATCGCCCGCGGCGAACACGCCAGGCACCGACGTCATCGTCGCCATGCCTTCCAGGCCGCTCTTGATCTTGATGTAACCGTCGTGCATGTCGAGCTGGCCTTCGAAGATGCCGGTGTTCGGCGTATGGCCGATCGCCACGAAGAAACCGGTGGCTTCGATGTCGCGCGTGGCGCCGCTGTTGATGTCCTTCACGCGTACGCCGGTGACGCCGGTGTTGTCGCCCAGCACTTCGGCGATGGTGTGGTTCCACACCAGTTCGATCTTGCCGGCGGCGGCTTTCTCGAACAGCTTGTCCTGCATGATCTTTTCCGCGCGCAGTTTGTCACGGCGATGCACCAGGTACACCTTGCGGCCGATGTTGGCCAGATACAGCGCTTCTTCCACGGCGGTGTTGCCGCCGCCGACCACCACGACGTCCTGGTCGCGGAAGAAGAAACCGTCGCAGGTGGCGCAGGCCGACACGCCCTTGCCCTTGAAATGTTCCTCGCTGGGAATGCCCAGGTACTTGGCGGTGGCGCCGGTGGCGATGATCAGCGCATCGCAGCTGTATTCGCCCGAGTCGCCCTTCAGGCGGAACGGACGCTGCTTGAGATCGACCGAATGAATATGGTCGAACACCATCTGCGTCTCGAAACGCTCCGCATGTTCGGCCATGCGCTGCATCAGTTCGGGACCTTGCACACCGTTCACATCACCGGGCCAGTTGTCGACTTCGGTGGTGGTCATCAGCTGCCCACCTTGCTGCAAGCCGGTGATCATGGTCGGCTTGAGGTTGGCGCGCGCCGCGTACACCGCAGCGGTGTAACCGGCGGGACCGGAGCCGAGGATCAGCAGGCGGCTATGCTTGGGGGTGGTCATTGCTATAATCCTTAAGGGTTTGCTGGCAATTTGTAAGGTGGTTCTTGGGTTTGCGGAAACGCCCTCGCAGGCGCTCCGGGAAGTCCGCAAGGATGGGGAAGTCGCACAGCCTATTCAAGGTTGACGTGCGGGCACCGTTTCTGAACCTGACCTGTGAAAGACACCATCCGCGCTCTCGCTATGTGGCCGGCACCCCTTGTTACACTGCATCGCGCATATCCCTACATACCTTGAAGGAAACACACCCCGGTGGCGGCGCGTAGCGCAAACGTACGAAAAGCAAAGGAAAAGACCGGCCTCAGCGAGGAGGTGAAGCGCCGCCTGCGCGAAGCCGGCGCGCTGCTGCTGTTGCCGCTGGCGCTGTATCTGCTGGTATGCCTGCTCGGCTACGACCCGGCCGATCCGGGCTGGTCGCACGCCGACACCAGCGGACACGTGCACAATCTCGGCGGCACCGTCGGCGCCTATTTCGCCGACTTGCTGCGCTATCTGTTTGGCAGCGTGGCGTATTGCTTCCCCTTGCTGCTGCTGTTCCTGGGCGTGCAGGTGCTGCGCAACCATGGCGTGCGCAACGTGCAGCCGTGGGAGCCTTCGCTGCGCCTGATCGGCTTGGTGTTCTTCTTCATTACCGCGCCGGGACTGTGCTGGATCATTTTCCGTGACAGCACCATGGCGCCCGAAGGCCCTGGCGGCGTGATCGGCCGCGGCGTCGGCCATGGCCTGCTCAGCGCGTTTGGCGACCGGGGCGCGCCGTTGTTTCTGCTGGCGATTTTTCTGGTCGCGATCACCTTCGCCACCGGGCTTTCCTGGTTCAAATTGATGGACGCGATCGGGCAGGGCGTGCTGAAACTCGCCAGCTGGTTCGGCGGCAAGCTGCGCAAGGCGCCGGAAGTGATCGCCGCGCACCAGGCGCGCGTCGAGCGCGAAGTGGTCAAGAAAACCGAAGCGATCAAGCAGGCCAAGCGCGAACCGGTGCGCATCGAAGCGCCCGCCGCGCCGGTGGTCAAAAGCGAACGCGCGCGCGTGGAAACGCAGATTCCGCTGTTCGTCGGCGCCGCCCAGCCGGGCGAACTGCCGCCGCTGTCGCTGCTGGACGAAGCGCCGGAGCAGGGCCCTGGCTATTCGGAAGAAACGCTGGAAGTGCTTTCGCGCCAGGTCGAGCTGAAACTGAAAGATTTCAAGATCGAAGCCAAGGTGGTGGGCGTCTACCCCGGTCCGGTGATCACGCGTTTCGAGTTGGAACCCGCAGCGGGCGTGCGCGGCAGCCAGGTATCGAGCCTGGACAAGGACATCGCGCGCGGACTGTCGGTGGTCAGCGTGCGCGTGGTCGACGTGATTCCCGGCAAGAACGTGATCGGCTTGGAAATTCCCAACGCCAGGAAGCAGATCGTGTATCTGTCGGAGATTTTGCGCTCCGATAAATACGATCAGATGAAGTCGCCGCTAACGCTGGCGTTGGGCAAGGACATCGGCGGCCGCGCGATGGTGGCCGATCTGGCCAAGATGCCGCACTTGCTGGTGGCCGGCACCACCGGTTCCGGTAAATCGGTGGCGGTAAACGCAATGGTGTTGAGCCTGCTGTACAAGGCCAGCGCCAAAGACGTGCGCATGATCATGATCGACCCGAAGATGCTGGAACTCTCGGTGTACGAGGGCATTCCGCACCTGCTCGCGCCGGTCGTCACGGACATGAAGGAAGCCGCCAACGCGCTCCGCTGGTGCGTGGCCGAAATGGAGCGCCGCTATAAGCTGATGGCCGCGGTGGGCGTGCGCAACCTGGCTGGCTTCAACAAGAAGGTGAAGGACGCCGAGAACAACGGGCAGCCGATTCTGGACCCATTGTTCAAGGCCAATCCCGACATGCCCAACCAGATGGCAGAGCCGCTGGAAACGCTGCCGTACATCGTCGTGATCATCGACGAATTCGCCGACATGATGATGATCGTCGGCAAGAAGGTGGAAGAACTCATTGCCCGCCTGGCGCAGAAGGCGCGCGCCGCCGGCGTGCATTTGGTCCTGGCCACGCAGCGCCCGTCGGTGGACGTGATCACCGGTTTGATCAAGGCGAACATCCCCACGCGCATCGCGTTCCAGGTGTCGAGCAAGATCGACTCGCGCACCATTCTTGACCAATCGGGCGCGGAAACCCTGCTCGGCCACGGCGACATGCTCTACCTGCCGCCCGGCACCGCCACGCCGGAGCGCGTGCACGGCGCCTTCGTCGACGATCACGAAGTACACAACGTGGTGAACTGGCTGCGTGCCCAGGGCGCGCCGCAATACATCGAAGGCGTGCTGGAAGAAGTGCAGGCCACCAGCGACGGCAAGTTCATCAACGAATCGGGCCTGCCGCAGGAAGGCGAAGAAGGCGGCGACGCCGAAGCCCAGCTTTACGACAAGGCCGTGCGCATCGTCACCGAAACGCGCCGCGCATCGATCTCCGGCGTGCAACGCCATCTGCGCATCGGCTACAACCGCGCCGCGCGCCTGATCGAGCAGATGGAGCAGGATGGCGTGGTAAGCGCGCCGCTGCACAACGGCAACCGCGAGGTGCTGGCGCCTCCGCCGCCCAAACATTGAATCGTAAGCCCGTAGGTGGGGTTACCCCGAACTTGATCCGGAGGTAACCCAGCATTTCGAGCAGCCGTTTCGATGCGCCATTGTTGGGTTACGCTGCGCTAACCCAACCTACGCTTGGCCGCACTGGCAAACCAGGAACAGGAATCCATGAAACGCTTCCATTTCGCAGCCTTTCTTGCCGCGCTGGTGCTGCTCGCCAGCAGCGTCGCCCAGGCCGCTACCGGCCCGGCGCGCACGCGGCTCAACGCCTTTGCGCAAGGCCTGCACGCGCTCTCCGGCAACTTCAGCCAAACCCTCACCGATCCCAACGGCAAGACCAGCAAAACCAGCAACGGCACGCTGGTGCTGGAAGCGCCGCACCAGTTCCGCTGGGACACGCTGGCACCGTACAAGCAGACCATCGTCGCCGACGGCAGCCGCGTGTGGTTGTACGACCCGGATCTGGAGCAGGTCACCGTACGTCGCCAGGACACCGAAGAATCACACAGTCCGCTCACCGTGCTGACCGATCTCTCGCAATTGGACAAGGAATTCCATGTCGTCGAGCAGGGCGAACATGACGGCCTGGTATGGCTGCGCCTGACCTCCAGCGGCAAGGACCCGCAATTCAGCTATGCCGATCTCGGTTTCGATGCGAACGGTCTGGCGCGCATGCAGTTCAAGGATCAGCTCGGCGCCACCACCGACATCCGTTTTTCCAACTGGCAGCGCAATCCGCAAATCCCGTCGCAGGATTTCAACTTCACGCCACCCAAGGGCGCGGATGTGATCGGTGACCTGCCGGAGCTGACTACGCAGCCGCTGAAAAACTGATCTGGGAGTGCTCCGCCAACTGCCACGTTGGGCATGGATCGGCGGCGGCCTGCTTGCGCTGGCTGCCGGATGCATCAACGCGGTCGGTTATCTGTGCTTTCGACATCAGCCGGTGACGCATCTCACTGGCACCAGTACTGTGCTTGGTATTTCGATCGCGCATGGCGATGCCTCGGAAGCCTTGCACTGGGCGATCACCATCGCGTCGTTCGTGATTGGCGCAATGGTCAGCGGCTTTATCGTTGAGCAACGCACGCTGCAGCTCGGCCGCCGTTACGGCGTGGTGCTGATGATCGAATCGCTGCTGCTGTTCACGGCGATGCCGTTGATCCACGCTGAGGACGATTTTGGCCTGTACCTGGCTTCAGCAGCCTGCGGTCTGCAAAACGCAATGGTGAGTACATATAGCGGTGCCACGCTGCGTACGACGCATCTATCGGGCATCTTCACCGATCTTGGCTTGTATCTTGGCCAGCGCTTGCGTGGTTTGAAGGTGGACATGCTACGCATCCACGTTTGCCTGCTGGTGGCCGGCAATTTCATTCTCGGCGCAACGCTGGGCGCGCTAGGTTTCACGCACATACAGGAACACGTGCTACTCGTGCCGGCAACGCTCACTGGCGTGGTGGGCCTGGGCTACGCGATATATCGCCATTTCTCCATGCAGCGTTCCGTATAAGCTGGCGTAAACCTCCATATCGCCACGAGTCACAGTAGGTTGGGCTGAGGCGCAGCCGAACCCCAACATTGCCATCTACATCTCGACGTTGGGATTCGGCTGCGCCTCAGCCCAACCTACTGGTGTTTGGCGCGATGTTGGTGTCTTACGTACATGCGCAATTTTGCATGACGGCCATCAGATGCAGGGTTTCAATGGATTGGCGCAGCCACCACCGGCTTCGCGCCAGGCATCGCCGACAACCCCAACGCATGCCGCAACTCGCCACGCGCCGCGTTGTAATCACGTTGCCACTGCGGATCGTGAAGTATCTGCGCGGCAATCACCGTGCCCGCAAGCTTCCCCGCTTCCAGGTCGCTAGGAAAATGCGCACCCATCACCACACGATGCTGCGCGTACAAGTCCGCACGCGCAAAGATCGCAACGCGCTGCTCCGGCACCATGTTCGACAGCAGCACGGCAACGGTGTAACCGAACGTGGCATGCCCGCTCGGATAACTCCAATCATCCGGCTTCTCTTTCGACAACGGATGCACCTGATCGGAAATCACCGCGGGGCGCGGCCTTTTCCAATACAACTTCGCGTCCTTGGCCGAAGCTTTATCGAGCTCGGCCACGCGCTCAAAAAAAGCCTCCATCTTGGGCAGCGCTGAAGCCTGCAAGGAACCACCCAGCGCATCGTCAAAGCGGAACACGGAACGCTCCGTGTCCGCCTTGGCCGCTGCCATGTCTTGTGGTGTGCGCGAAGTCTGCGCGGCCAGCACGGCATCCAGGTCGTGCTGGGCCGCAGCCGAACCTGCTACCGGCGGAGGCGGCAGCAGGTTCGACACTTCGACGACGGGGGATCGCGCGTCGCCATCGGCCAGTGCGGGCTGGCCGATCAGAAGCATGCACAACACGAACGCAAAGCGTTTCATCAGAACAGATCCGCCGACACGGTGAAGTTGAAGTTACGCGCCGGGATGGTGAAGTACAACGGCGTGCCATCGGCGCCAGTGGTTCCAGCCAGGGCGTTGATGGTGGTGTTGTTGAAGAGGTTGTTGAGCTGCACGCCGATCTTGAAGTCCTTCACATCGCTGATATGTGGATTGAATGTGTAGCTGGCCGTGAAATTGGTCACCGCATAGCCGCCGATCGGCGTGTCATTTTCCGCGTTGGCGGTGTAGTAGGTCTTGCCGACGAACTTGTCGACCAGCGATACGTAGACGGGCCCGCTGCTGTAAATGAGGCCCAGCGCGGCGGTCTTGTGCGGCGTATTCGCGTTCCACTGGTTGTCGGTGGTCTGGATGGCGCGGTTGAGCGAGCCATTGGCATACACGCTGAAGCCGCCGCCCAGCATATAGGTGCCCTCCAGCTCGACGCCTTTGTAGTGCACGCCGCCGCCGTTGTAGAAATAGGTGAGGCCGCCAACCTTGCGGCTCTGCACGAAGTTGTTGAAGTTGATCTTGTAGACGTCTGCCGACAACGTCAGGCGGTCGCTGCTCCAGGTGGTACCGAGCTGGATATTGGTGGTCTTTTCCGGCGCCACGGCGCTATCGGAGAAAGAGGGGTTCGGCACGTAGAGCAGGTTGAGGTTCGGTGCCAGGAAGCCCTTGGCCCACTGCGCATACGCCGTCCAGTTCGAGGTAAACGCATAGTGGAACGCGGCCGAGGGCAGGGTGACGTTCCAGTCCTTGGAGTAGTTCAGCGGGGTACCCGTTTTCTGGTTCACCGACGCGTCAAGGTTGCGCTTGAAGTAGTTGTACTTCGCGCCGCCGACGAAGTACGCGTTGTCGGCGATGTTCCACTGGTATTCGACAAACGGCTGGATCGTTACCAGCGAGTCGTTCATGCGGCGATCGGCCGCGCCAATCAGCGAACCGTCGGCGGAATTGGGCAGATTCAACGTATCGTCGAATTCATACAGCCAGCGGATGTCGTCCTGATGGTCGTACCACACGCCGGTGCGCAGCTCACCCGGGCCGATCTCCTTGCTCAGACGGAAGATGTCGCCCCACGAACGGTTGGTGTTGCGCATGTGCTGGCCGGGTACGTTGTCCGGGCCATAGGCGGTGCCATTGGGCGTTTCGCCATTCGGATCTTCGCCGTTGAAGCCAAAATGGTTGTAGCCGTAGGTGTAGGTCTTGTTGTCGATGGTCCAACCCGAGAACTCCGAATGCAGGCCGATATAGGCCATGTTCGTGTTGATCTCGTCCTTGTTGTAGCGGTAGTAGGCCTGGCTGGTCGGATCGTTGTTCAACCCATAATTCACGCCGTATTGCGCGATCTGCGCCTTGGTGGCGCCGAACGGCACATACTGGTTGAGCTTGTTCCACATCGCGGCGAAGGTCAGCGTGGTGTTTTCGCCCAGCGGCTGCACGACCTTGGCGAACACGCTCTGGCGGCGCTGGCCGGCGTAGGTGAGATAGCCATCCGAATCGCCGTTCTGCAGGTTGATCACCGCGCTGGTGCCGCTGCTGGTGAAGCGGCCGGTATCGATGCGGGCACCTTCCACCGCGGTATCCCAGCTGCCGAAGCTGATGTACGGATTGATGTTGAACTCATTCTTCGGATTGATCGACTCCACGCCAATGGTGCCGCCGAACGTAGCGTTACCCAGCGTACTGGCCGTACCCGGACCGCGGTCGACCACCACGCTGCTGGTTTCCTGGTTGGTGAAGTACGAGGTGGAGTGGTGCGTGAAGTCGTTGGAGTCCATCCACGGAATGCCATCGAACGTCACGTTGTACTGGCCGTCCTGGAAACCGCGAATGGAAACCACCGCGGCTTCCATCAAGCCGGCGCCGTTCGGCGTCACGGTATACACGCTGGGCGCGATGGCGGCGACGTCGGTGTAATCGCCGGTCGGCGGAACGTTTTCCTGGATGTACGTGCTGCCGATGATCGATTGCGGCTGCGTGGCGATGGTCGAGCCTTGCGTGGGTGCAATGGAACTCACCGCCGTGTTGGCCGTCACCTGCATGCCGGCCAGGGTTTTGGCATTTTGCGATGAGGCGCTGCCATCCGAACTGTCGACCGCGCTGGGGCCGCTGGCTGCGACATGGGATGCGTCCTGCGCGTGGATGGGTGCGGCGATGCTCAATGCAACGCCCAGGGCGAGATAGATCGACGAACGGCGGTACAGCGCAAGTGTCGATGATGTCATTATTTTTTTCCGGTATCGGCTGGGGTTGAGAAAGGCCGACACCGTAGAGAGCGTCTATGACATTTCAGTAACAATTACATTAAATTGAAGCCTTTGATAATACGAAAGAAAATACGCTAAGGCTGCCCTAAGCTTTGCCTTGTGGATGCAATGAAACGTGCGGATTCAGTGGTCGAATTAAGCGTGTTCCAAGCCATGCACCATTAATGCAATAAATGATTTTTCAGATAAGGCGACCAGCTCGCTTCGCGGCCGGCAGGCATCGTGTCGACGAGGCGCCTGCGGTCGAATGCCCTATCATCGACCGATGGAACGACGCGACGTACACACCCCGCAACTGTTCGGCAGCGAGGCGGAAGAACTCAAACCCCTGGCCGAGCGCATGCGGCCGCGCACCCTCGATGAAATCGTCGGCCAGCAACGCTTGCTTGCGCCGGGCAAGGCGCTGCGCCGCGCGCTGGAAGCGGGGCGTGTGCATTCCATGGTGCTATGGGGCCCGCCCGGTTGCGGCAAGACCACGCTGGCGCTGCTGGTGGCGCGTTATGCGGATGCGGATTTCCGCGCGATTTCCGCGGTGCTGTCCGGCCTGCCGGACGTACGCAAGGCCTTGGCCGAAGCGGAAGTGAATTTCGCTCAAGGTCGGCGCACCGTGTTGTTCGTCGACGAAGTGCACCGCTTCAACAAGGCGCAGCAGGATGCCTTCCTGCCGCATATAGAACGCGGCGTGATCATCTTTATCGGCGCCACCACCGAAAACCCCTCGTTCGAATTGAACTCCGCGTTGCTGTCACGCTGCCGCGTGCACGTGCTGGACGCCGTATCGGTCGATGACATCGTCGCCGCCCTGCAACGCGCGCTTGCCGATGCCGAACGTGGCCTGGGCGCGATGCAACTGGACGTGGCCGATTCCGCGTTGCACCTGATCGCCCAGGCCGCCGATGGTGACGTGCGCCGCGCGCTCACGCTGCTTGAAATTGCCGCCGAATTGGCCGACGGCCACGTAATCGACGAAGCCACGCTCGAACAAGTGCTCGCCGATCGCACGCGCCGCTTCGACAAAGGCGGCGAACAGTTCTACGACCAGATCTCCGCCCTGCATAAATCCGTGCGCTCCTCCGACCCCGACGCCGCCGTGTACTGGCTCACGCGCATGCTCGACGGCGGTTGCGATCCGCTCTACCTCGCCCGCCGCATGACACGCATGGCCGTGGAAGACGTGGGCCTGGCCGAACCGCGCGCGTGGCGCATGGCGCTGGATGCGTGGGATACGTATGAACGTCTCGGCAGCCCCGAAGGTGAACTGGGCCTGGCGCAACTCGCCATCTGGCTGGCGATCGCCCCCAAGAGCAACGCGGCTTACATGGCCTACAACAAGGCGCGCGACGTGGTCGGCAAAACCGGCACGCTGGACGTGCCCATGCATCTACGCAATGCACCCACCAAGTTGATGAAAGGCCTGGGCTACGGCAAAGGCTATCAATACGACCACGATGCGGAAGGCGGCATTGCGCTCGATCAACAGTGCTTGCCCGATGCGCTGGTGGGCACCGAATTCTATGAACCGGTAGAACGCGGATTGGAATTGAAGCTGCGCGAAAAACTGCTCGCCTTGCGTGAAGCGAGAAAACAAGCGCGAGAGAAATAAATACGAGATACCCCAGTAGGTTGGGCTGAGGCGAAGCCGAACCCCAACGCTGCCATATGCATTCCGATGTCGGGGTTCGGCTTCGCCTCAGTCCAACCTACTGGAGTTCTTCGCGGCGACTGTAGATTGCGCTTGCCCCGGACACCTTTTAGATTCCCCTCACCATCCTCAAAGGGGAGGGCAACACCATGCGCATCCTCGTCGCAGCCATCTTCGGCGGCATCGCCATGTTCTTCTGGGGCTTCGTCGCGCACATGCTGCTGGGCCTGGGCAATCCCGGCATCCACCAACCCGTGCACGAAGATGTCGTACTCAGCAGCCTGCATGAAGGCCTGGGCGACACGCCCGGCGTCTACATCCTGCCCAGCTTCGACCCCAAGCAATGGAACGACCCGGCCGCCCGTGCAGCCTACACAAAGAAAACCAGCACCTCGCCCTACGCATGGGTGGTCTACCTGCCGCAAGGCGACGACATGACCGACATGCATCGCCAACTCCCGCACCAATGGGCCTCCGACACCCTGGCTTCGCTGGCGCTGGCCTTCGTGATGGGGCTGGCCGCCATCGGTTTCGCCAAACGCCTGAGCATTGCCGCCGCGGCAGCCATGTTCGCCTGGCTGTCCGTGCTGGTGCCTTACTGGAACTGGTACCGCTTTCCCGGTGCGCTGACCTGGGCTGCGCTGGCCGAGCAGCTCATCGGCTGGCTGCTGGCCGGCGCGGTGATGGCCTGGTGGATCGGGCGCGGGGAACGAAAGGCCGCCTGAGCGCGGCGAGAGCGCTCGCATTGCGACCGTGGTGGCCCGACAGCGATAATCCCGCGTTCTCGCCAAACCTTTGGATCCGAACATGCTGGACCCCGCACTGCTGCGTTCGCGCCTGGCCGAAACCGCCGCGCGCCTTAAGGAAACCCGCGGTTTCACGCTGGACGTGGCTGCCGTGGAAGCGCTGGAAAGCCAACGCAAGCAGCTCTCCACCGAAACGCAGGATTTGCAGAACCTGCGCAACACCCGCTCCAAGGCCATCGGCCAGGCCAAGGCCAAGGGTGACGACGTCGCGCCGCTGATGGCCGAGGTTGCCGGCATCGGCGACAAGCTCAAGGCCAACGAGCACGCGCTTGCCGAGGTGCAGGCCAAGTTGGCGGACATCGCGCTGGGCATTCCTAACTTGCCGCACGAATCCGTGCCGCTGGGCCAGGACGAAAACCACAACCAGGAAGTGCTCCGTTGGGGCACCCCGCGCAACTTCGACTTCGCGGTAAAAGACCACGTCGACCTCGGCGAACGCCATGGCTGGCTGGACGGCGAAACCGGCGCCAAGCTCTCCGGCGCGCGCTTCACCGTCATGCGCGGCCAACTCGCGCAACTGCATCGCGCACTCGCGCAATTCATGCTCGACCTGCACACGCGCGAACACGGCTACCTCGAATGCAACGTGCCGCTGCTGGTCAACGCCGACAGCATGCAAGGCACCGGCCAATTGCCGAAGTTCGAAGAAGACCTGTTCGCCACGCAAGTGGGCGACACCAAGCGCTACCTGATCCCCACCGCGGAAGTCTCGCTGACCAACCTGGTGCGCGACACCATCCAAGATGCGGATGCTTTGCCGCTGCGCCTCACCGCACACACCCCATGCTTCCGCGCCGAAGCCGGCAGCTACGGCCGCGACGTGCGCGGCATGATCCGCCAGCACCAGTTCGAGAAAGTGGAAATGGTGCAGATCGCACGCGCCGCCGATTCGTACGCGCAACTCGAAGAAATGGTCGGCCACGCCGAAACCGTATTGCAGAAGCTGCAACTGCCGTACCGCAAAGTGATGCTATGCACCGGCGACATGGGCTTCGGCGCCGCCAAGACCTACGACCTGGAAGTGTGGCTGCCCAGCCAGAACACCTACCGCGAAATCTCCAGCTGCTCCAACTGCGAAGATTTCCAGGCGCGCCGCATGCAAGCCCGCGTACGCAACCCGGAAACCAACAAGCCCGAACTCGTCCACACCCTCAACGGCTCCGGCCTTGCCATCGGCCGCACCTTGATCGCCGTAATGGAGAACTACCAGAACGCCGACGGCTCCATCACCGTGCCCGAAGCGCTGCACCCCTACATGGCCGGCGCGGAGAAAATTGCGTGACCACACCGGCGAGCCGCCCTTGGGACAAGGTGGAGTTCTACTCCAGCTATTTCCTGATGGTCGTGCTCGCCTCCGTGATCGGAACGCGGTTGAGCTTTGCCAGTGTGTGGGAACTGCCCACGTTGGACCTGATCCTCAGCACTGTCGCGCTGGTGTTGGTAGTCGCCAGCTTCTGGATCGCCCGCAAGCGCCGTAGCTGGCGCCTATGGATCATCGCCTTCGCCACCGCCACGCAGTTGCTGCCGATGGTGTTGCGATATCCGGCTACGTTGTTTCCGCTGCTCGGTGCGTTGATTCCTGTGGTGATCGTGGTTTGGGCGTTGGTGGCGCTGTCGCGCAAGGGCGGAAATAGCCCGCGTCCGCGTGGTTCCTGATAGGATTACCAACCTCGTAGCGAGCCGGTCCGGCACACCCCGCACCGTCGCCCCGGCGAAAGCCGGGGCCCAGCGACTTCTAAGAGAGATGCTGGACTCGCTAAAAAACAACGGAGAGATGGCCGAGTGGTTTAAGGCAGCAGTCTTGAAAACTGCCGTAGGTGTAAGCCTACCGTGGGTTCGAATCCCACTCTCTCCGCCACCCAATAAAAAAGCGCCCCATGCGGGCGCTTTTTTATTGGGTGGCGGAGAGAGTGGCCATGATGAGAACCCATCCGGTTCGACAAATTTGTCAGGAACAAATTTGGACAGCCGAAGGCTGGCCCTGGAGCGCGCAGCGCGGAAGGGTGAGGCCCATGGATGGGCCGAACAATCCCACTCGGCACCGTTAAGCACAATGCATTGATTTGCCCACTCTTTTTGGCTTGAAAAACACCGCTTTAGCAAGTCGGTTTGCCAATAACCATGCGACCCGTGTGTCATTTTTTACGTCATCTATCTGCACTTATGCAGCTACCGAGGCCTTTGCAGGCTGCGTAATTTACATACCTCATCTCGCCAAACCAGAGACAGGAGTATGATCAGCGTCAGGGGCCGCAGCACGCCTGCTGTTTGATAGCAAAAATACCGATGCTTGATTCGTAATCCTTTCTGGAGAGGTAGGGTTGTGGACAACGAGCGAGACGCGCGCGATTTACAAAATCCCTATGCTTATATCGACGGTGCCGATGACGAGGCACAGCCGTATCACGTGCGCGGTGACGTGATGCCATGGGAAAAATCGCGCAACGTTTTGCATCAACGAGCCAGCCATATTGATGGCGTCAGAGATAGCTCAACACCGCCTCCGGAAGTACGATTCGATGACGCGCTCAGCTTCAGTGCTTCTGGAAACCTCTATGCGAATATCGATTGCGATGATGATGGGGCGCAACCCTATTATTTGAGTGGCGAAGCTAAACCGTGGGAACGAAGCGAGCAGTTGAATACGAAGAACTTCGGCAATCCCTACAGAAACATCGATTGCAGCAGCAACGAGGCACAACCATATTCTTCCGCTGGCGAAACTCCGCCATGGGAAAAGGCATCTAGCGGCAAGCAGTCCAGCTTAGCTAACCCCGCTTGGGCACGATCATTTATTGCCGAGCAGATGTCACGTCGATCAGCATCTGTTTCGAAGCGTTACACCGACGAGCAAATCGAAAAGAAGGCGAGGGCTCTTCAAATCGAGCTTTGGCAGCATCGACACGATATATGGCGCGAAAATTCGCCAGTCGATCCAATGCACGTGCTAGATGCTGCGAAAGCACTGGATTTGCTCGGTTTCCGTGTTCGATATCAGGACGGCGGTTTAGGTCAATTTCAACAAGGGCGTAAGCGTATCGATGTGGCTGGACTCATCGATCCTGCTTCGAAAACAGTAGAGATATCGACTTTGGCTTCGCCTACGGAGCGGGTGTTCACGCTGGCCCATGAATTGGGGCATGTCATGCTGGGGAGCGTTGGCGCTGGTGTTCATCGTGACCGCGCGCTCAGTGGATCTGCTATAGCTCGTGATCCCATCGAGCGTGCAGCGGACAAGTTTGCTGCTTACTTCCTTATGCCGCGGAAGCTTGTTTATGGAATTTTTTCGGAATACTTCCTTACAGGATGCTTCACGCTAACTGATGAGACCGCATTTGCACTGCGTACCACGACACTCGATGTGGTGAAGAAGGATCTTCCTACCCTTCGCGACCTGTCGCTTTGGCTCGCCAGCACAGAGCGCTATAACAGCCGTGGTTTTCGTTCCCTAGCAGAACGATTCAACGTTTCTGTTGGTGCGATGGCTATTCGGCTAGAAGAACTTGGTCTGGTTCGCGAATAGCATGCTGAGCTTCATTATATAAGCTGGGGAGAGGTCTGGAGGCAGCTAAAACCCATGGCTGCCTATGCCTTTTTTGTTGCGAGTGAAGTTACGATGGTTCCGTGGATGTGCCGGAATCTTTGAGGAAAAATGATGGGCGTTTTCGATTTGTTTTCCAAGCGTCAGAAGCGTGCGCGAGGACAAGTGCCTGACGTGTACGTTTACGATGAATTGCCGCAACCGTTGCGAGTCCAGATTGTTCACATTATTCGCGATGCCTTCGGGGTCGATGGCTACGGTACGAATCACGCCCATGACGCCTATGAGCTTGTAAAGCAAGCTCTTTGCAGAGAGTACGGGGTGTTTGAACTTGTCGAGCGTCCTCGATCAGATCAAGACTCTGTCTTCAACTTTTTCTTGCAAGAAGAATCAATCGAGCACGCGCTTGATGTAGTGGAGCTTTGCTTCAAAGTAATCCATTTCCACATTGATAAAGATTGGTCTTACAAACACAATACCGCGAGAAAGGTTGAGCCAAGCGCTGCTATTTCAGAGCTGAATCAACGCTTCAAAGAACATGGAATTGGCTACCAATTTGAATCTGGCGAAATCATCCGCGTTGACTCAGAATTTCTGCATGCTGAGGCAATCAAGCCGGCGTTGATGGTTCTGCAAGACAAGAGTTTCAAGGGGGCGAACGAAGAATTCCTAAAAGCCCATGAGCACTATCGACATGGACGTTACAAAGAATGCCTTGTTGACGCCTTGAAGGCATTTGAAAGCACCATGAAGACAATTTGTAGTCTGCGTGGTTGGCAGACACGGGCAACGGACACGGCGAAGAACTTAATCGAAACCTGTCTGAGCAATGGCTTGTTTCCCATATATTTCGATTCGCAGTTTTCATCCATTCGCTCTCTTCTGGAAAGCGGGATTCCAACTGTGCGGAATAAGAATGGTGGTCACGGGCAGGGTTCTTCCCCTGTCACCGTGCCCGAATACTTGGCTCGATATGCATTGAACCTTACGGCGACGACCATCCTGTTTATGGTGGAAGCACACGAAGTTAAAAAGTAGATGAGGTTCTATGTTAACGAGTCGGAGCCTTATGACGGGCATCTATTCCTACGATGGTCCCCGAAAGCTGTTCGAAAAGCTCGTCAGGGATTTCACTGCATTTTGTAAAGTGCCGTCCGAGGACGGCATCTTCACGTTGATCTTTCCTTTATATCACCTGCGCGAGTGGATCTGCCCAGGCGGGCATGAGAGCTATAGCAAAAAGGAGCGATGGACTTGGACAGAGGAAGAGATTCTGCATAACGAGTTGTTTTACTTGCATGAATACAAAATAGTTCGAGAAATATGCAACAACGTTAAGCATTTTTCTGATAGCTCCTACGGCTTAAGCGCGCGCACATCATGTCTTGATGGACGTCGAGCAGGTCTGACTCGTTGCGGAGACAGCTACGGTGTCACGCACTTTCTAATAAACGGTATTGAGGTTCGAGATATTTTTTGGCCTGTTTATTCAGTGTATTTCAGATACTTTCAGCGGCAGAACGGTGGGCGCTAACAGTGGAAAAGGGCTGATCCCGAGAAAGGGGGCGAAGGCTGAGATTTTGCCTACGTTTTTTCATGGGACATGGCAAAAATGCGTGGTGCCGCAGTAGCTAGGGTTGCCCATGATCCCAGCCGAGAAACATCATCACGTGGCCAGGGATATAGATCAGGTCGCCTACCTGCGCCTGGGCGATGGCTTGCATACGCGCTTCGTGGCTGTCTTGCGCGGTGAAGGCACGGAAGTGCAGTGCGGGGCTTTTTGACTGATCGCCGGTGTTGCGTGGCAGTTGCACACCCATGCTGCGGTAGACGTCCGATACGAAACCGCTGCAGTCGCGTCCGTTATAGAGATGGCCCCAGCCGTAGCGCTCGCCGAGAAACTTGAAGGCCTGTCGGATGAGGTTGGCGCGCGTCAAAGGCAGGTAATCCGGCGAGCTGTCGGCTGTGCGTTGCAGTAGCGCGGGCTGAAATTGCAGCGTGCCATCCGGCGTGCGAACGGGTAGTTGCAGGGGCCATGCTTCGTACGGCCCCTGGCCGTTGACGGGCTGGTCGGGCGCTAGCTGCGCCAGCGGTATGCGCGTGCCCATGTCGAGCTGGAGTTCGGACACCTGCGGAGCTTCGGGCGTGTATACCGTGCGCACCTTGTCGCCGGTGATCACGCGGTAGGGTGATGTTTGCGCATATGCCAGCACTTGGTCGCGACTGCCTTCGGCAACGGCCGAACGGGTCACCCATGCCGCATAGCGCGGGCTCACCACGAAGTACCACTGGCCGTCCCGGCTGGTGTGCACGATGGCGACCGGATCGCCAGGGAACAGGGTGCTTTCCTGGAAGGCGTCGAAATCCTGCAGGCCTTTGCCGGGGAATGCGCGTAGCGCGGTCGGGAAGTTGTGCAGCGATACGCGTTGCACCACCAGCCCGTAGCGCGCTGTAATGCTTTGCGGAATGCGGTCGAGCGCAAGGTTCGCCTTGATGTCGTCGATCGCCGATTCGGGAATGGGCTGGTCGTGTTCGTCGAACAGCACGGGCGCCCGCAGCTTGGCCAGCTTGGTGATCCATGCGTCCACTTGTGCGTGCGTGAAGGACGGGCCGATCTTGCGCAGGTCGTACATGCTTGGATCGGTTGCGAACATGCGCTGGTTTTGCGCACCGATCCGCGCCGCGCTCATCAGCACGCTGTCCGGCGACGGCGCCTTGGCGATCCAATACTCGGGCGAGAGCATGGCCTCGTCGGTGCCGATAACGCCGGACGGCGGAATCGGCAACGTGGCGTCCTTGGTGAAGGCGAGGCTGTAGTTGGAAGCCAGTGCCAGGGTAACGAGAATGCTTGCAGCGATTCGCATACCGGGGTTCCTTGTTGGGAGCGGATCAGTCAGACCAGCATGGCCGTCAACGTGGCAACGCAGATCATCATGCAGCTAGCGAAGAGGCTATGCAGCATTACGGTTTCGAATTTCATGGCGGTTCTCCAGGCGGACCAGTAAGGGGTTCGCTGTAGAGATGGCAAGCTGCGTGCCAAGCGTGTTGGCATGCGGAAACCCGCATTCCTGCGCCATTTTTTGTATTTTCGGCGGCGCAGGGCGGGTGTCCGCGGACGGTTGTACGCATTGTCCGGACACGTGTCGACGTACCGAATGCTCGGCCATTTGGCCTTCGGGGTTCATTGGGTAACGAAGCAGGTGCCAACTACCAGTGGAGGGATGGCAGCAAAAAGCCGTGCCAGGCAGAATGATGCGAAATTGCTGATGAAGCCGGGTAGGTTGCGCGGTGGTCCGGTGTAGTGAGCCCTGATAAAGGGCCGGGCCGGCAGAGGGCCACAGGTAGTTAATGAGATGACGAAATGGTCCAGAGGAAAGTAAGACTCTCTAAACTTTTTTTCATCGTTGAAGCTTGTCGTAGCCACTCACCGACTTGCTATATGCGTTATGGGACGAAGTGAAAAACGACGCGAACTCTGTTTTTCCAATCAATTTGATGAAAAAATGCTACGACGCTTGAATCATGTCGACGACTGCGTAATGCGTCGTGGATGACACGATACAGAAGTGGTGGGGACACGTCTTTCGATAAGGAAAGTCTGATGCTGAAACGCTTGTGCGTTTACGGAACAGTTTGGCTTTACGCATGCAGCTTGGCCGCCTTTGCCGACGTCAGTCCGGCCCTGCCACAAGAACAGGCTGCGCCCGTTCTGTTTCCCGTTTGCGTCACGGTCTTCGATAATCGCTGCGGTTTGCTGGATCGCAGCGGGCATTGGGCCGTGGAACCGCATTACGGTCCGCTCTATGCCAGCGACGATAACTGGATCGCTAACACGCCGGCAGGCCGTGAGGGCGTGCTCGACGCGCAAGGCCATCCATTGATTGCGCCACGCTTTCAGACCATCGGGCGCTTTAACAATGGCATGGCACCGGCAACGTTGTTTAACGACGACCACTACGGCTACATCGATACCCAGGGACGTTGGGTGCTTTCGCCCCGTTTCGAATTGGCCGGCGATTTTGTCGATGGCATTGCCGCGACGGCCATCGAGGCGGCGGGTCAAACGCGCTATAGCTATATCGACCCTCACGCGCATCAAGCCGTGCCGGGGAGTTACGAGCGGGCAGCAGGCTTCCAGTTCGGTCTTGCCGAGATTTCGCGCGGCGACGGCGATGAGCTGGAAGTCGCCTTGATCGATCGGCAGGGAACACTCGTGGTGCCGTGGGGTCATCGCTATAGCCTTAGGCCACTCACGCCCAATCGCGTGCTGGATACCTCCGAGCAAGCCTTGATCCTGCGCGATGGTAAAGGGCAGGTGATCTTTCAGGCGAAGGGTGGCAGTGAGCCGTCCGAAGGACGTCTGTTCTACAACCTGGATGGTAAGGGCCTGGGCCTGCTCGACATCGAAACCGGCAAGCCGCTGGTGGCGCCGCGCCGCGACTGGCGAGAGTTGTATGCCGGTTACCCTTTTTCCGATGGCCTGGCATGGATCTGTTCGGTGGATTCCTGCGATGACAACATGTTGACGCTGATCGATCGGCAAGGGCATGTCGTGTTGCCTGCGGCGAAGTATGAGGCCGTTCGACCCTTTGTGGCGGGCGTGGCGCCGGTCAAATACCCCGGCAAGGCTTGGCAGTTGATCGACCAGCACGGTCAGGCGCTGACGCCGCCGCTCTATGACGGCACGCTTGAGCCAGCTTGGGAATCAAGCCCGCAAACCCCTCGCTCGGGCGATATCTGGCTGATTTCAACCGATGACGCGAAAAACGGAGGACGCACCCGACATTGGCTTGATGCGCATGGTCGCACGCTGGCCACTGTCGAAAGCGTGCCCTGTGGCGTGGAGGTCGTGCGCAACGGCGCGGGGCAAATCATCTGGCCGCGTGATCTGGATGCTACCTGCGTCGTCAAGCATAAAGAGGCGGGTGTATCCGACCCCGCGGATGCTCAGGTATCGGCCGAACGCATCGCGGCAGTCGAGCATGCCAAGGCCCAGGATGTGGTCGATGGGGAAGTGGATGTGATGCAACGGGAGACCGGGCGACACGTCTTGCCGATGCTGGCCGGTCCTCCGAGCGATTTGTGGAGTGATCCGAACTGGCAGCATGGTCCGGCCAAAGTGCGACTCGACGGCGCGGCCTCCTTGGTATTGCCTGAGGGGTATCGATACTTGCCGCCCACGGCGGTACGCAGTCTGCGTGATCGCCTGGTTGCGGCGGGCCTGCTGAGCGCCGATAGCGGGGACGTACCGCTTGCCTTGTTGGCTCCGGATGACGCCACATGGAGCATGAGCGTTGTGTTGCTGTCGCAAGGACATGTCAGTACCAAATACGTGGATTTCGATGCCGAGCAATTGCGGCAGACGATGCAGGCGCGCAGCACCAATATCCTTGCCCAGCTTTCCAACCCCCACCCGACTCTGCACAACATCAGCTGGGTACGCCCGCCGCATTGGGATGCCGGTGCGCACCGGCTGGCATGGAGCTATGAAGACTTCACCATGGGTGGCAGCCTGCAAAGCACCATCTACCTCACCGCCGTCACGCTGGGGCGCCGTGCGGCGCTGGGCATGCAGATCGAGCTCGGCGGTGCGTACGCCAAAGACCGTGCGCTGATCGCGCAGGAAGCCTTCGACAAGCTGGTCAAAGGTGTCAACTTTGACGCAGGCGAAACCTATGCCGATGCGCAGCCGGGCGATCCAGCGGCGGCACTTGGCTTGAGCGAATACGTCACTGGGCCTCCGACCAAGGAGGAACAGGAGCTGCCGAAGAAATTGGAGCGCAAACGCTTGTCGGATTTTTGGCACACCGTGGTGGAGCGTGTCGTCCCGACGTTGAGCCTTGCATTGGCGGGATTGGCGGCGCGGAAAAAATTCAAGAAGTAAGCCGGATGCAACCGAGTGTCTGGCCGCAAGGCACGAGTGCAGCAAGGACGCTGCCAGTCGATCCGTGAATCTATGCGATCCACTCCACTTCAACGGCGTCTTTATTGAGCAACCCCCACCAATAGCTGCCTAGCTGTGCCCGACCGCTGCGGGTGCGGTGCGTGAGCGGGTCGTACACCGTCACCTGGGTCAGGCTCTGTTTTCCGCGGGTGTTGATCATCATCGCCAGGGATTGAGAGATCGGCCTTCGACACTTCAGCAGCTTGAAGCCATGGGCATTGGCCCATTCGCGCAGTACCGCACGCTGCCTTCGCGCTTCCCAGTAAGCAGCCAATTCAATCGCAAGCAGAACCAGCCCTATAAAAAGATGCGTGTACGTTTGCACAGTTACCCCGCCGGACTTTCTTCCGCGAAGAGCGGATGATAGGCAAAAGGTGGGTGGCTGCGAAACTGCCGTAGTGCTCGATGGATGTCACGCTGGTCAGGGTAGTTAAGTAGACTTGATCATCTCCGACCCTTTGAGCCCTCCCGATGACCGAACCCGTCCGCCTCGCCAAACGTGTTGTCGCCATGACGCAGTGTTCGCGGCGCGAGGCCGAGATGTATATCGAAGGCGGCTGGGTGCGCGTGGATGGCCAGGTCGTGGAAGAGCCGCAGTTCATGGTGCAGGAAGCTCAGCACGTCGAGATTGATCCGCACGCCGAACTCATCGCGCCCGAGCCGGCAACGCTGTTATTGCACAAGCCGGCGGGCCTCACCGTTGAGCAGGCGCGTGCGCTGATCAGCACACACAGCCATGCGGACGACGACGCTTCCGGCGTGCGCATGCTGAAGCGGCACTTCGCCCGGCTGGAATCGCCGTTGCCATTGCCCGACAACGCCAGCGGCCTGCTGGTGTTCACGCAGGATTGGCGGGTCAAGCGCCACCTGGAAGAAGACGTCGCCCGCCTCGAACAGGAGATGATTGTCGAGGTCACCGGCACCCTGGCGCCGAACGGCCTCGCCTTGCTCAACCATGGGCTCAGCTTCAACAACTATGCGTTGCCGCCGATCAAAGTGAGCTGGCAAAACGAAAATCATCTGCGCTTTGCGTTAAAGCGGATCGCGCCGGAGATGATCGAGCGCATGTGTCAGGCGGTAGGGCTCAAGGTGCTGTCGATCAAGCGTATTCGCATCGGTCGCATTCCGATGTCGCGCCTTCAGGTAGGACAATGGCGTTATCTCGCCGGTGCCGACCGGTTCTGATCGTGACTTGGAGACGCTTCAATGAACGGGGCGTAGGCGATTTCGCCGCGTGAAAGGCAGTGGATTCCAGCTTTCGCTCACTGCTGTCCGGCACGGGTTTTGCGGATTCGCAACAAGACGTGACGCGGTTAGGTTTAGTGCTCCGCTGTAGACGGCCAGACAAAAAAATGCCAGGTCCCCCGTGGCCGTCATTCCCGCGAAAGCGGGAATCCATTTTCAGGAATACATCAGGGCAAAGTGGATTCCCGCTTTCGCGGGAATGACGCCTGTGTAGGCTGCCGCAAACGTACACGGGGCTAGCGAGCTCCCGCTGGAACGATGAATCGGTAAGCAAGGGAGGGAGCTGCATACTGCACAACCGGCATATCAGACATACGGAATGTCCAACCAACCGCTGCCCTGCGCGTTGTATTGAATGGTGTTGTTGTTCCATCTTGCGCCGAGATTGCCATCCGGCAATTGCACCCAGGTGAAGATGTCGAGGTCCTGCATCAGCGAGCTGAAAAAGTCCTGCACTTGCGTGGAATGGTTGTTTTGCCAGAAATCAATGCGCCCCAGGCAAGCGCGGAAATCTCCTTGCGCTTGCATGATGGCGCTTATCTGTGCAGCCACGTCGGAATCCGGATCGTAGACGGGCGTGCCGTCCTGGCTGACCACGGACAAGTGGATGGCACGAACGGCGGTAGGGTCATCCGGATCTTGCTGCACCAGTGCAATGCAGCTGGTCATGCTGCCGAAATCGATTTCCGGCGCATATCCCCAATAGCGTTCGCCAACTAGCAGGACAGGTGCGGGGCCTGGTGCTTCTTGAATGATGTACGGCATGGCTTCCTCGTCGCAATGAATGATGCTGCTGAAGTGGCGCGTGACGCGTTGTGAGCGATGGTCAGCGGTACGTCGTTGAAAAGACGCACCGGCTGCTGTCCGTAGAACGACGCCGCAAGGCGGACGTGAATACGTCAACGTAAATTTTCTAAGGCTCTCAGCACCGCCGCATTCTTCATTCACAACACGCCGCGTCTCTCGTTCAGGTGTGGGCGACATCGCCTATTTCATTCACGCCGAACGGGAGCACAGTCCATGCCCTGGATGACCCAGCTTTTCAATACGAACGATCAAGTCAGAGGCCCCTTTTATGCGCGCCCCTTGAACCAGATTACGCTGCCAGGAACGCATGATTCCGGCTGCTATGAGGATCAAACCTGGTCGAACTTTCTTTCCAAGACGCAGATGCAGGATATCGGAGGACAGTTGCAGGGAGGTATTCGCTATTTCGACATCAGGCCGAAATTTCTGGGGGCAGGGCAATTCGTGACATATCACGGTGGGCTCTACCATGGCGGCATGCTCACCGGGCCGGGTGGAATTTTGCAGCAGGTTCAGGCGTATTTCGCCGGTTTGCAGGCACAGGATCGCGAGTTGGCGATCTTGAATATTTCCCACTTCAAGAACTTCAACGCTAACGCTCACACCGCGCTGATCAATGCGATCACCGGAACGCTCGGAAACATTCTGGTGCAGCATACGCAGAGTGCCATCAATCTATTCGATGCGCCTTATCACAGTATTCTGCGAGACGCGAACTTGGCCAGACGTTCGCGTGTGGTCGTGCTGTACGACGGCGCCATGGATACCGCCATCGATCCCTTTGTTACGCAAGCGGCCCAGAATGGAACGCTGCCGGCAGGCTTCTTTACGGTGGCGCCCAAGTATGTGAGCCCGGCCAACAACATTTTCCTGTTTGATCAGTACTCCAATCGGGCGAACCTTGAAAACAACCTGATTTATACGGGCATGCAGCCTGACCAGTTTGACAAGCTGGTCAACCGCAATCACTACAACTATGCCCCTAACGCAAATTGGGTGGTACCGCCCCCGTATACGGCCAACTGGACCAACGATGCGCCTTTGGGTGTGGCCAGCACCATGCATTTGTTGTCTTGGACGCTTACGCCGCAGTTCCGGGGCGGAGAGCCCATCTGGTACGCGGACCATAGGGCCAACCCCTTTTTGCTCGACTTCTTTTCCAACGGAAACCGTTGGGCCAACGGCACTCCATACAGCGCCATAAAAGATCCGCAGGTGAACATCGTCTACGTGGATCACTACGAATCGCATCAGCACAACAACCCGATGTCGCCTTGGAACGCCTTGGCCATGCCGGTTGCGATTGCAGCGCAGATGAACATGGGGGCAGTAGGCAATCCCGCTACCTGGTGACGGGCATTCGCAGCCTGAGCGCATTCTTCACAACCCGCCACCCATGGCGTTCTGGTGAAGGTGATACCGCTCACTTCACTCACACTCAATGGAGGGCAGTCCATGCCTTGGATGACTCAGCTTTTCAACAGTGAACAAGCCAACAGCGACGCAGCCAGAGGACCTTTTCCGCAGCGTCCCTTGCACCGCATCGCGCTGCCTGGAACACACGATTCCGGCTGCTATCTGGACCAGTCCTGGTCGAACGCATTTTCCAAGACGCAAAAGCAGGACATCAGTTCGCAACTGAGTGGCGGTATCCGGTATTTCGATATTCGGCCGAAATATTTGGGGGACAAGCAATTCACCACTTATCACGGCGCGCTGTATTACGGCGGCATGCTCACCGGAGAGCAGGGAATTCTGCGCCAGATCCGGGCCTTCTTTGACGAGCTGGATAAAGACGACCGTGAACTGGTGATTTTGAACATCTCCCATTTCTCGAGTTTCAGCGACCAAGTCCATCAGCAATTCATCACGAAGCTCGTCGAAGAGTTTGACGACTTTTTGCTGCCGTATACGCAAGACCAGATCAACCTGTTCGACGCCGAATACCAGCAGCTTTTGACCGATGTGAAGGGAGGGGCGCAATCGCGTATAGCGGTGCTGTATGACGGCGCCCTGGATACGCCGCAGGAAAACTACATCGCCAAAAGGATCCAGGCCAAAGACACTTTTCCGAAGGGATTCTTTGTTGTGGCGCCGAAGTACATCAGCCCCGCCAATAACATCTTCCTGTTCGACCAGTACGCCAACAAGATCTATGTCGAGGACTGGGGCATTTTCAAAGGCATGCAGCCTGATCAGTACGACAAGCTAACGCATCGCAACAACTACAATTACGCACCCAATTCGAATTGGATAGTGCCGCCTGACTACGATCCTCATTGGACCGTGAACGCCCCGCTGGGTGTGGAGAGCACCATGCATTTGCTGTCATGGACGCTTACGCCACAGTCAGTCGGTGGAGACCCCATCACATACGCGGACACGTACGCCAACCCGGCGCTGGCTGGCTTCTTTTCCACCGAGAGCCGTTGGGCCGACGATCAAAGCTATGATTCGGTCAAGGATCCGCAAATCAACATTGTGTATGTGGATGACTATCGATCCGTGGTCCACAACAATCCGGACTCGCCATCCGACGAGCTCGCCATGCCGGTTGCGATTGCCATACAGATCAATCTGGGCATGGTGGGGGACCCAAGCACCTGGTGATTTCCTGCTTGCGCAAGGGCGTTCGTGCGCGAACGCCCTTTGTCCAGTCTCACATCAGGCAATGTCATCAGCGATGCGCAATGTCGCCGGTGACGCAACGGTCGTTGCATGCGCCGACGTCGTCTCCATCCCAAACAGCGGCCGCAACCAACGCACGCGCCGGATCACGCACTCGTGCAGCAGCGCACACCCGCCAATGGTGCAAGCAATGATCAGCACAGGCTCAAGCACCGGCCCCAACCCCAGCGGCATCAACTGCCACGCGAACAACAGCAGCAAACTCTGATGCAGCACGTACCATGGGTACACCGCTTCACGTGCATACGGCAGCCAGCGGAACGGGCGATTGAGATACGCATGGCCCCAGCCGAGCACGGCGCAGATCGCCGTCCACAGGTAGGCGTAGCGCAGTGCATGCACCACCCACCACACCGCTGCCGGCGCCGAATCGGGCAGCAGGCGAATGCCGGCGAGGTACAGCGCGAAGCAGGTCAGCGCCGACGGCAGCGAGATGCGGCGCAGGCGCGCCAGTTCCGACCAGATGGCAGCATCGGTGCCGAGCAGGTAGCCGTACAAAAACATGCTGAAGTAGAGCGCATGCGCGTACCAGTCGCCCCACAGCGCGCCGGTGAACGGGTAGCGCTCGGCCAGCAGGCGCTCCCATGCGAACAGCGGAATGGCTGGCAGCAGCAGTAGCGCCGGACCGCGCAGTTGCAGAACGGTAGCGCGCAGGCGTTGGCCGGCCGGGGATTCCAGCAGCGGCAACAGCGCCATCAGCAGCATCGTGTAAACCCACAGGTAAGGCAGGTACCACAGATGGTTCCAGGTGAAGCCGAACTGCCAGCCGGTGAACGCGCCGGCCGGCCACGGGCCACCGGTCCAGTAGCGCAGCAGGAAGTGGCCGAAGCCGGGCTGCACCAGGTGGGTGGACAGGCCCTGCACATAGGGTTGAATGGGAATGACCACCAGCATGCCGAACACCAGCGGCAGCAGCAGGCGCACGGTGCGTTTCCACGCCATGCCCGGCAGGCTGGCGCGGCGGCGCATGAAGTTCACCGCCAGGCCAGAGACCAGAAACAGCAGCTCCATCCGCCAGCGGTTGAGGAACAACATGGGGTCTTGCAGCCAGGCGGCGGTATGGCTGCTCTTGAGGTGAAAGTCCCAGTCGGCCACGTAGAGCATGCTGGCGTGGTAGAGGATCAGCAGTCCGAAGGCGAGGACGCGCAAGGCGTCGATGTCGTAGCGGCGGTTCATGGCGCGGGCTCCGTGGCGGGAAAGTGGCGCCAGCTTCGACCCGCGGATACGGTGTGTCGTGTCTCAAGTGATTGTTTGCAGGGCTGTTGTGACGAACGGTGGCCGGCGGGGACGAACGTGGGTGGTGTTTGCGTAGAATCGCCCGATGCAAACATCCCGCGGCTTCGACACCTTCCAGCGCTGGCGGCGTCCGATCGAGGTCGGGTTCTGGATCGCGCTGCTCATCCTGAACGTGATCTTCAACAGCATCGATTCGCGTATTGACCACGCTGGTCGGGTCGCGCCTTGGGAACCCTGGGTCTGGGAGGCGAGCAGCGCGCTGGTGATGCTGGCGCTGCTGCCGGCAGTGATAACCGCCGAGCGGCGCTGGCCGATTCGCTTCGACACCTGGACGCGCAACCTGCCGCTGCACGTCCTGCTCAGCGTACTGTTCAGCCTGATCCACGTCGGCGGCATGATCGCCTTGCGCTGGCTGGCTTATGCCGCCATCGCCGGCTGGCATTACCGGTTCGGCGCGTGGTGGATCAATTTCGGCTACGAATACCTCAAGGATGTGCGCAGCTATTTCCTGATCATCGGCGTACTGATGCTTTATCGCCTGTGGCTGCTGCGCCAGCAGGGCGAGGCCAGGCTGCTGGTCGAGCCGGAAGAAGGGCCGCCGGTGGAGCCGGTGGAGCGGCCCGATCGCTTTCTGGTGCGCAAGCTGGGCAAGGAGTTCCTGATCAACGCCAGCGAGATCGAATGGCTGCAGGCGGCGGGCAACTACGTGAACCTGCACGTGCGCGGGCGCGATTACCCGCTGCGCAGCACGATGGCCAACATCGAGGCGCGGCTGGACCCGGCTCGCTTCCTGCGCGTACACCGCGGCTATTTCATCAACCTCGATTATCTCGTCGAGATTGAGCCGTTGGAAACCGGTGACGCGCGGTTGCGTCTGCGGGATGGCACTACCGTGCCATGCAGTCGTCGCTATCGTGCGGCGTTGCGTGAACGGTACGGTCAGGCGGCTAACGCGGCGTGAGCGTTGTTCTTTGTTTCATTAACACGCCTGAGGACTTGCGCCCGTCATGCGCCACGTTTCGCGATCACTTCCTTGAATACGGGCATCGCCGAGAAGACGTTTGGCCAGCCCGCATAGAAGGCTAGTTGCGTCAGCACTTCGGACGCTTCTTCCTTGGTGAGCCCGTTGTCCATCGCGCGATTGAGGTGATACGGAATCTGCGCGGTTTGGCCGTTTGCGATGAGTGCGCTGACCGTGACCAGGCTTCGGTCACGCGGTGCCAGCCCAGGGCGTAGCCAAAGATCGCGGAACAGCACGTCGGCCGTGTACTGCACGACACCTGGCGCAATCTCGCCGAAGTTCTCCGCTACCGCCTGCGCACGCTGTTTTTCAGCGGCTTCGTTCAATGGCAACAAAGTGACATCGGCGGGAGGAACCTGGCCGGCGCCAATGCCGCGCTCATCGAAGATGCGTTTGGCGACGCCTGCCGCGGCGGTCGCGTTGGCCCATCCTGAGTAGAAGGCCAGATGCGCGATGATTTCGGATAGCTCCGCCGGCTTGGCGCCGTTGTCGAGCGCGCGTCGAAAATGGAACGGCATCTCGACGACTTGGCCGCGAGCGATAAGTACCGAAAGCGTGACGACGCTGCGGTCGCGCGGCGAAAGTTGTGGCCGCTTCCATAAACTGTCGAACACAGTGTGCGCTGTGTAGCGTTCGAACGCCGGGGAAACGGACTTCAGGTCGCTGAGTGAGGGCGTTTCTTGCATGGTTTCTTCCTCTTCATGGGTGCGCGCGCGATGATCATGGCTGCTCGCTGCGGCCGAGATATTGCTCATCCGTCACTTTCTCCAGCCATTGGACGTTCTTTCCGTCGAGCGCTTCCTGGATAGCGATATGCGTCATCGCGGTGGTCGACGTTGCGCCGTGCCAGTGCTTATGGTCCGGCGGACACCAGATCACGTCGCCCGCCCGAATGTCCACGCGCGCTTCTCCTTCGCATTGCGTCCAGCCGCATCCGGCCGTCACAAGCAAGGTCTGCCCGAGCGGATGGGTATGCCATGCGCTGCGCGCGCCCGGCTCGAACGTGACGCTTGCGCAAGAGACGCGCGAGGGCGGCGGTGACGTGTGCAAAGGATCGATTCGCACCGTGCCGGTGAACCATTCTTCGGGGCCTTTTATCGAGGGCTGCGAGCCCGGCCGTTTCAGTTCCATGTTGTCGTCCTCATCGATTGGAGGGTTGCGTCCATGGCAACAATCTAGTGACTCGTCATTCATGCGACTAGGTGGCAATATCGGCATGCACCTATGCTGTGAGGCATTAATCGATGGAAGACTTCAACGATCTGGTGGCCTTCATGACGGTGGCGCGGGAGCGGAATTTCACGCGAGCGGCCGCGCAGCTTGGTGTCTCGCAATCGGCATTGAGCCGCACGGTGCGCGCGTTGGAAGAACGCATGGGTTTTCCGCTGCTGACGCGCACCACCCGCAGCGTTGCCCCGACGGTGGCAGGGGAACGGCTGTTGCTGTCGATGGCGCCGCGCTTCGAAGAAATCGAGGCGGAGCTCGAGTCCCTGCGCGCCATGACGGACCGGCCGGCCGGAACGGTGCGGATCACCGCCACCGATTACGCGGCCAACACTTATGTATGGCCGCGCTTGCAGCCACTGCTTCGCCAGTATCCGGAACTGAAAATCGAGCTGGTGAACGACTACGGGCTGTCGGACATCGTGGCGGACCGCTATGACATCGGCGTGCGGCTGGGCGACCAGGTGGCCAAAGACATGATCGCGGTCCGCATTGCGCCCGATATGACGATAGCGATCGTGGGTTCCCCGAGCTACCTGAAATCAAGGCCCGTGGTGAAAGCGCCGCGGGATCTGACACTGCACAATTGCATCAATTTGCGACTGCCGACGATGAATTCGCTGCTTCCGTGGGAGTTGAGCAAGGGGCGGCGTGAAGTGCAGGTACGGGTGGAGGGGCAGCTCATCTTCAATAACGTCTACCAGATGGTGGAGGCGGCGCTTGGCGGATTCGGGCTCGCGTACGTGCCCAAGGACCTGGTCGAGCCCCATGTTGAAGCCGGGCGCCTGCGTTGGGTGCTGGAAGACTGGTTTCCGACATTTGTCGGACATCACGTTTATTATCCAAGCCGGCGCAAATCATCGCGCGTGGTCGAGCTCGTCGTGGACGCATTGAAATCGGGTTATCGGCGTCGAATGCCGCGACAGGCGTGAAGATGCGCCTGCCAAGCAGTGCGGGGACAATCAAATCAACATCCCGGCTCGTGTCGATTTGTCGCGTGCTCATTCGTTGCCTAGACGGAAAGAACGTTGGCCTGCGGAAATCGGCGGGCATGTGCAGGATGTCGGCCTGGGCGGCATCGCCCGGGACGGCAAAAACCCATCAACTTAGACGGAAGACTTGCGATGAACACCACTATCCAGACAGTTTTTCGGCGGTTTGCGGCCAGCTCGGTCGTCATTCTGCTTGGCATGCATGGCACGTTGTCCCGCGCGGCCGACACGTCCGCGCCGCCTGCCATGCCTCCCATGGCGGCACCGCCTGCGGGCGTGTACCAGATCGACAAGGCCCACGCGAGCCTGCAGCTTCGCGTCAATCACTTGGGGTTCTCCACGTACACCACGCGGTTCAGCCGCTTCGATGCCACCTTGACGTTCGACCCCAGCAACATTCCTGCATCCAAGCTCGTGGCGACCGTGGACGCCGCGTCGCTGCAAATGGATGACGCGCCGAAGATGTGTACGGATATCGTGCTGGGCCCGCAGCTTCTCGACGCGAAAAAATTTCCCAAGATTGTGTTTCGCTCGGACAAAATTCGCATGACCGGAGCCAAGTCGTTTGACATCGTGGGTACGCTGGAGCTGCACGGGGTTACGCGTCCACTGGTTCTGAACGCCACCTATAACGGCGGCTACTCGGGCATGGCCGATATGGATCCACACGCCCGCACCGGCTTCTCTGCGCATGGCACGTTCAAGCGGTCGGATTTCGGCATGGGCTACGGCGTACCCGCACCGGGCACCACGATGGGTGTCGGCGACACGATCGATTTTTCCATCGAGGTCGAGTTCTCCGGGCCGGCGTTGGCGGCGGCGGGCAAGGCGCACTGATCCGCTCGCAGCATGACGGCGGAGAGCCATCCGAGCGGCCTGGCTCAACCGATGACGGATATGTCGTCGTCCCGGCGAAAGCCGGGACCCAGTGACTTGTAAATGTCCAAAGACGCTGGGCCCCGGCTTTCGCCGGGGCGACGGCACTGCGCCCTCTCAGCGCTCATCGTGCAAGCGCGGCGGCCTTCTGTAGCGCAGGGATCATGGCCTCAAGAGAGCAGCGTCCAGCGCCGTCATCTGGACAGCCAGCCAGATGCAGCGTCACGAAGGCAGGAACCGCCCGCTGTCGATCCAATGCGCGCAGTTGCGCCAAACTCTGCGCCTGGTAAATCACCCGCACGTACCGTTTCCCATCCATCCGGTTCCACCACAACTCGATGCCAAGCGCGCCACCGATAGGAGGATCATCCTGGGCATAGCCAGGCATTTGAAAATGCAAACCGAGCACTGATGCGAGCGCGACAATGTTGTTGTCGCTGCCGACGAACACGCTCAACTTCGGCGCGCTTTCGTCCTGCAACAGATGGATGATGCGCCGGCTCATCACCGAGGCGACGCGCTCGGCCATGTAATCGGGGCGTGCGTAGATGCCGAACAGCAATGCATGCAGTTGCGATAGCTGCTGCAACTGGCTGGAGGTAACGCGGCCCCAGCCGACGTCGTGCATGGGCCGGCCTTCGGCATAAGCCATCAACATCACCTCGGCGGTGCCGGAGGTGGTCGCGATGGGGCCGGTCAATACCATGTGCTTGGTGTCGGTCGAAACGGTGAGATTGCCGTGCCAATGATCTGGATGGCACCAATCGGGATCGTGCTGCGTACCGCAGCCCATCACCTCGGTGAATACCGAGAGCGCTTTGGTATGTGCTGCAGTCAATATGTCCGGGCCGCCGGTGCTGCGCGTGATGGAGGCCACCGAATCACGTGCATTCCAGACGGTCGCTCCCGCTTCGATTGGATGGAAAAGCGGGTCTTCGCTGCCTTGAGGCAAATGACCGATATCGATGCGACAGCCGGGCGCGAAGCCCTCGGCCAAAGCTTGGGCACTGGCGATGGTGCGCTGATCGGTATTGGCCCAGAACCATGTTTGTGATGCTGCAGGGCATCCATCCGTGGAAAACAAACCTGCTGCGGCAAGGCGCTGCCGATCGTAACGGCCCATCTGGCGAGCGCCGACGGCGCCGTGCGGCGTCAGCTCGCCAGGTGGCTGCGTCCATGTCGGCCATGGTTTGCCGTTGACTTCATTGAGCTGGATTTCACCAGGCAAGGGTGTACGCACGCCGTGGCGGTAGAGCAACACGACGCGTTCCAATTGCAAACTGTCGCCTGCGCATGCCTGAGCCGTCGCAAGCGTTGCAAAGAGCAGCCAGAAGAACGATGCAAATCGCATGGCTCAGGGCGAAAGATCGGCGTTGGTGCAATGCACGTGCGCAAACAACGGATTGCAACGCGCGCGCAGATGATCGGGAAAGCTCACCACATAACCCGAAGCGGCCGGCTCGCCATCCGGATAATCCGTGCTGAGTATCTGCGCGCCGCTGGCTAGCATGGCGTCGCGGCGCGCGGTGTCGTTGTGTGCCGGTTCCTTGAGATCCGCATCGGTGCGGGTGCGCACCAGATAGCCTTGTTTGACCAGCTTGCCGATGCTGGCGGCGTCACCATCGTTGAGCTCGGTGAACGCGGCGTCATCCGTGCCCGGCGCTGCGTTGGTGAACAACACGCGACCGCGCAAGGAAGGATGTCCTTGCAAGTAGATCGGTCCCGCCCAGCGTTGATCGAGCAGGAAGATCACCTTGCCGCGCGCGCTTTCCAGCGTAGGCCAGCCTTGTTTGCGAATGGCCTGGTTGAGCGTGGCAAAACGGCCGCGCACATCATCCGGAGCGATGTATTCGTTGCGTGCGAACACCGAGCGGATTTCTGCATCCAGCGCATCGAACGCCTTGTCATCAAAAGGTGCTGCCTGGACGGTGGGGAATGGTGCCTCCACGTCGGAGCGTTTGGTTTCCACCAGGATGAAGATCGGCAAATGCCTGGGATGTGCTTTTGACCAGGCGTGGATGTCGGCCAGGCAGGCGGTGAACGGTTGGCAGTTGCTGCGTTGGTCCAGGTCCTGGATATGCATGACCTTGAAGCCGGGCCGTTGCATCACCGCCGGATCTGCAAAAGGCGGGTCCGTCGGCAGTCCCGCCTTGCGCACTTGTTCGACGATGGCTGGATGGGCGTAGCGTCCGCCCTCTGGGTCGCTGTAGATATCCAGTTCGAGCTGGCGCACGCCATCGTCGAGCTGGCTGTTCAAGGCGGGATGCGTGTAATCGAGCCCGGCGAACGTGGCCGGATCGGTGCGTTTCCACAATGTGGCTTCGCTAGGGGCGAGGCCGGCGTGATAGCTGTTGTGGCTGCCGATGTATTGAAGTTGATTCAAGCGCAACGAAGATGTTTGCGCGGCGACGTGCGTGGCGGCAAGGGCGAGTGCCGCCACAACCAGGCGGATGCCGATGGAGGCACGTGCAGGACGCAGGAGCGTTTGTTTTTTGATGCCCATCGTCTTTCCTGGATAAGTGTTGCGTTTCAGTCGCGGAGCATCCGCAGATGTACGCGGCTCGCCGTGAGGCGCGATCCAGCCTCACCGTCATTCCGGACTTCGCCGGAATGCTGACCTGGCCGGCTTATTTGAATTCAATCGATCTATATAGGCCTTTCTTCGTCACTCTCTTTTGCAGGGATATGACACGACGATGAAACGGACACATCGTCATTTGGACGTCTAAATAAGGACGACGAAGACATCCAGATAAGTGACGAAGTTCATTCCATGCACAACGATTCATCCCACTGCCATCGAAATTACATGCGCGCTCTCTAGCTTCGTCGCCTTTCGCCTGCCCCTTGCAGGCGAGGTTTGCGATCACTACCGGAGCGTCTTTGACATGCACAAAATAAAGCAACGTTTGCTGGCCTGTTCGATATTGGCCGCCATGGCCGGTTTCGCCGTCGTTCCCGCGGCTCATGCCGGTGATGTGACGGGGGTGCTTGCCGATCCATCGTCGGGCAAGCCGCTGGCCGGCGCCACCATTTCCATTGCGGCAACCGGGCAGACCACCACCACGGACGCGTCCGGCCATTTTGCGCTGACGGACCTTCCCGCGGGCCACTACACACTTACGGCTACGAATGCCGCTGCCCGCACGCTTTCCGCCACTGTGGACGTGCCGGCGCAAGGCACGGTGAATGCGGTATTCAACAGCGTGGCTTCGCTGACGAAAATCACGGTGGCGGCCAACCGCTACGACGCCAGCCAGATCCAGATGGATGCCACCAATACTGTCAACGTGCTGTCGGCGGATGACCTGAAATACACCGCCGTTCACAACGTCGCCGAGGCACTGGGCCTGCTGCCCGGTGTGAATGTGTTCAACACCGGGCAATCGTATTTCGGCGGCATCGATGGTGCTTCGCGCGGCGAGGGCATGTTTACTTCGGTGCGTGGCTTGAACGCGGAATACAACATCAACTTGATCAACGGCGTGAACGTGGCCCAAGGCATGGCTTATAGCCGCGGTGTGCAGCTCAGTTTGTTGCCGCCTTCAGGCTTGCAGACCATCGTCCTCAACAAGACCTCCACCGCGGACATGGATGGCGATGCGATCGGCGGCACGATCGATTTCCGCACGCCGACGGCATTCGATTTCAGCGCAGCGACCAGCGGCAGCATCACCGCCAGCGGTCGCGTGGAGAGCAGGGCGCGCGACTACGGCGACAACGGGCTGGGCGGCGGCCTGGCCGGCGAGTTCCAGACCAAGTTCGGCGCAACCCATCAGTTCGGCATCTATACCAGCGCTTATTACGACAGCCGCAGCTACGTCAACAGCGAGGCCGCCGGCGCGACCGCCGCGCTGGGCGACGGTGCATGGCGATTCGCGCGCACCACGGCGACGGGCGCCAGTGCGCCGGGCGTCGACCTGGAGCGCAATCTGGAAAGCACGGGCATGTATCTGGGCACATCGTCCGGCGACACGCATCGCTATGGCGGCAATGTGTCGTTCGATTGGAAGGTGGATGACACGCTCACCACGTATGCACGCATGACCTACGCGTACGCCAAGACGGCGCAGAACACCACCTACTTGCAGCTTATTCCCGCCAACGTGAGCTACAGCCCGATCGGCACGACCGGCATCTACCAGCCGGTGATCGGGCGCATCGCCACACGCTTCTGGTATGAAACCAATCCCGAGAAGGCGGACCTGGGCACCGTGCAGTTCGGTGCGGACAAGAGCGTCGGCGGCTGGACCTTCTCGCCGAATCTGTTCTACAGCTGGGGCCACAACGATCGTCCGGACCACGTGGAAATCTCGGCCCGCAACGATGAATATTCTTCCGCCAATTTCCCCTACGGTGCCAGCACGGTGATGAGCTATGGCGCCAATGGCCTGGCGTATCCCATGCTGACGCCGGCGATGACGGCGCAGCTCAACAGCGTATCCACCTTGTACGCGCGCCGCGCGGGTGAGCTGACCCAATCCTACAGTGGCCAGGAGAAGGGCGGCGCGAAATTCGATGCCCGCTACGATTTCAACGATGGTGCGCTCACGTCGGTGCAGATGGGCGTGAAATACGTCGACAGCCACCGCGAGTTCACCAATCGCGACTGGACCACGCCCAAGTTCACCGACGGCCGCAGCTTCGGTTCGCTGGGCTTGATCGATGGCTATTACGCGTCCGTTTTCCCTGGCGTGTACAACTACGACGTGCCGACCATCGACCAGTCTGCGTTGAAGCGCCTCATCGCGGCCCATGTCGTGCCGGGGGATCTGGATACCTGCAGCGATCTCTACATCAACAATTGGAACTGCAATACGCAGCGCGCGAACGAAGCGGTGACCTCCGCCTATGCCATGGCGACGTTGAAGTGGGGCAACCTGGAAGTGATTCCCGGCCTGCGCTTCGAGCACACCGATATCCGCAACAGCTTCTGGGTGATTCCGCAGGATGCGTCGGGTAACGAAATTCCCGGCTATTTCGCCAGGAACTACACCCACTACAACGAACCGCTGCCCAGCGTGTTCGTGAACTACCGCCCCAGTGAGAACGCGGTTTATCGTGGCGCGATCTGGACCAGTTACACGCGCCCGGCGTTTGCGCAGCTGGGTGGCGGCTCGCAGGTCAGCGTGTCGGCGGATGGCCTAACCACCATCACCGAAGGCAACCCGGACCTGAAACCGATCGAGTCGCTCAACATCGACCTTTCGGGCGAGTGGAGCAACCAGCACGGCGGCCATGCGATGCTGGCAGGCTTCTACAAGAAGCTGTCCAACTATATCTATGAAGCCGGAAGCAATCCGGTCAACGCCGCTACGGTCGATGCCGGATCGATCCAATACATCAAGCCGACCAATGGGGGCAATGGCAAGGTGTACGGTATCGAAGCCGCCGTGCGCCAGAAATTCCAGGATATGCCAGCGCCGCTGGATGGTTTCGGCATGGGCTTCAACGTCACCGGCCAGCGCACGTCGGTGGATCTGGGCATGGACGGCTTTCACAACGAACGTATTCAGAACGCGCCGGATTTGATGGCCAACGGCGAGTTGTTCTACGAGAAGGACGGATTTTCAGTCAACCTGAGCTACCACTACGCCGGTTCATACATCGCCACCTACGATTATCTCGGCCGCGGTGGCTCATGGGACGATTTGTGGGTGCGTCCGATCACGCGCGTCGACCTGCATGCCGGTTATGCCTTTCACAACGGTATTCAGCTGGATTTGTCCATTTCGAACCTGACCAAGAATTACTCGTATTGGTCGCATGTTGGGAAAAGCAGCCTTGCGCTTTCCGATGTGGTCGATTCGGGCATGACAACGTTGGTAACGGCGAAGTATTCGTTCTGATGCGGAAAGCGTCCTTGTAGATTGAGCTGAGGCGTAGCCGAACGGCAACGTTGGGTTTCGGCTGCGCCTCTACCCAACCTACGGGGCAACTCTCCCGGCGGAAGAGGGATTCGCTCGCCATCGGAATGACGACGAGGCAAGAAAAAAGGCGCGGAAAACCGCGCCTTTTATTTCAAACGGAGATCGTACCTGTCAGCGACGCTTGATCCTGCGACGTGTCGCCTTCTTGGCCGCTTTCTTCGCCGTTGCCTTGCCCTTGCCGGCGGCGGACTTGTCGATCAGCAGGCTATCCAGCGTAACGCCGCGGCGCTTGAGCGCAGCCACTACCCACAACGGACGCTTGCCGCGGCCGGACCAGGTTTGCGAGGCGTCTTCAGGGTTGCGGTATTTCGGCGCCACCACGGCGCGCTTGCCGGCCTTGCTGGCCTTGCCGCCGCGGGTAGGGTAGACGTCGGCGAGCGACAAGCCGGCGTTATTGAGCAGGGTATCGATTTTCTTGCGAATTTCCTGGACTTGATTGCTTTTGGCTTCCTGCATGTGAGCTTCCGCGTTGGCAATCAGCGATTGGAGTTCTTTCGGTGAAAGGGTTTTCAGGTCGATGGCCATGTGTGGTCCTTATAGTGGTATTTATGGACAGTGCCGATGAACAAATTAATCAAGATGAACGGATTTTGCAAATCATCTTAGGCGAATAGGGCAAATCGGTCTGTTTAATCGGATTTTCCCTTCATAAGAAGCAAAATGCGGTGCGCATTTCCCTCGATTCAGGCCTAACCGGACAGGCAGTTTTATCTGCCCTGAAAAAAGACATTTTCATATCCGGCGTCGAGCCGCCATAACCCATCGAATGGCCTATAAAAAAACTTATGCACGTTTTACACACATCCTGGTGTTACATTCCGCCAGACAATTGGCCGTAAGTCTGGACAAAGAGGGGGTCCCCATGTTCCGTAAATCATCCGGTTTTATTTTGCGCGCAAGCGCTGTTTCGACATTGTTTGCAGCGCTGCTTTCCACTTCGGTGCTGGCCCACGAAGCCCCTGCGACCGGCTTGGGTCAATCGTGGCCGAATGCCACGGATGTCAGCGTGAGCCCGCACTATCACGTCTATGTGTTCGTTCGCGATGGTATTCGCTATATCCAGGTCAACGATTTGAACGGCACGGTGCGTGGCGCGGTGGCGATGGCCGATCGCGTGGTGCTGGTATTGCCGGTGGGTGTAGACGCGCCTTATGTCACCACGCAGCGTGCGCAAGTGCCGGTGACGAATGGTGAGACGGTCTATCGGGATAGCAGCACGCGCATTACGGCTACGCCGACCAATACGGGTGCGGTGCAGCTCGATGTCGCTACACCGGTAACCCCGTCGGGTATCTGTACGAACCCCTTCAATTGCACGGGGGTTAGCCCCTCGGGCAATTGATGATGTTCACGTGCAACGGATGCACGCGAACATCAGCGGATGTATAGCTCAAGAGATGCAGGCGATGCCGCCTGCATCTCTTGCGTGCGCTGACCGACGTCATGCATCAGCGCGGTGATGCGGAATGCATCCGGTTTGGTGAACGTATGCAGGTCGCCGCTGTAGAGGCGAGCATAGTCGCGCATGGCCATCACGCCCAGATTGTTTGCGCCCAGTTTGGCCGCCAACTGTTGGCCTTCCAGTTTTCCGCGTGCAGGCAGTCCGGTTTCGGCCTTGCCTTCGACGCGGAGCGTGGCCCAGCGCTGGCCATGCGTGAATCCACCACGCAGCGAGATGGTGATCGTCGACCACGACTGGCGTGTAAACGCATACAACACCGCTTCGCAGGCCAGGCGATAAAGCGCTGCATGTACGCCCGGCGATAGCTGACTCAAGCCACGGCCGTTCAAATCGAAGTGATAGGCGATACCGGCTTCATCCAAAGCGCGTCCGATGGTTTCGCGCATGGCAGCCGGCAAGCCGCGCTCGCGCCAAGCCGTCGGATGCATGGATTCCACCAATTGGTAAACCTGGCTTTGCGCAGCCGCCATCTGCTTGTAGTAGTTCTGGCCTTCCGTCGGCGGCAGCATGTGCTTGAAGCGATGGAGCAATCGAGTCTGCGTCAGTTGCAAGGTACCGCCGACCTGTTCGAGCGTCTGAGCAGCCTGGCGCATACGCAATTCGCACAGATACATGCCTTGCTGCGCCACTTTGACAGCCGCTTTCGCATCGAGGCGTTCCTGTTCTTCCGTGGCGTTCTGTACGGTGACGCGTGCGCCCAGCGCAAACAGGCATGTTGCGGAGAAAGTGATGAAGGCTTGCGCGCCGGCGACACCCAGCACATCGGGGACCGACTCCATATCCATGAAAAGGCAGATCATGGTTGCGGTGATGCCAACGGCGGCCGCACGCCAGCCATGCTTGATGGTGAGCCACGCGGCCGGCAGGAACATCGCCATGCGTGTCACCTGCTGGGCGTCGGCCGAGACGTGGTGATCGACCCAATAAAGCACGGCCAGCGTAGGCAGCAGCAGCACCAGCGATTCCAACGCAAGCTGGCTTTTTGCCCAACCCTTGATGCGTGCGCGCCATGCCTCCGGCCTTTGCAGTTTGAGAACCAGGGCGATCGGAAGAATGGTGAGAATGCCGGCGTAGCGACCGAGGAAAATCTGCACGGCTTCCAGGCCATGGAAGTGATACGGATGAGCCACGGTCGGCGCTTGCTTCACCACCAGCAGCAACGCCACGGTGATAACCGTCCAGACGGCTGCCGCCAACACCGCGCAGATGAGCAGCGCTTTGGCTCTTACCAGGTGCTTGGAAGGGAACAAGCCCAGCCGCCGTTTACACCATGCAACGAGAGGCATGACGTAGAGAATGGCAGGGATCGAATTGCCGATCTGCCACACCAGACCGAACGGTGCCTGCTCCGGAGTGCTGTAGTAGATCTGCGGACCGAGTTCCGCCAGCGCGAGCGCCGGCCAATAACGGTAGGGCAGAAACAGCAGGCAACTCAGGCGCAGACCATAAGTGAGGCCCCAGATGCCATTCGTGTAAGGTCGCAACAGCAGATAAGCCGCCGTGTACGCGACGAACACGGCAAGCTGCCGCAGCCATTTGTTTTCACTGATAGGTTTCATCATCGGTGCACCCCTGAGCATTGATATTCGCTCCCAGCCATCCTTGAGCGGTCTGACATCCGATGGTGCAAGAGAAGCAAAGCTTAGACCGTGCCATGTAAGCCCACCCTCCCCGGATCAGGCTTACTTTCGCGCGAAGCACAGCGCTGGCTGGGCATCATACGGAGCGGCATGCTTGGCGGCGTGAAGGGCGGGGCGCAGAACCTGGAGCTGCATCACGCTTTTGCGTGTTCGAACAAAACGGCTATGTGCGCCTGATACAAAAGGCTGCCTTGGCCTGTTTTGACAGCCCATTTGCTAGGGCCTGTTCGCACCAATAGTGCGAACAGGCCCTATTCCTTATTCTTCGGCAGCGGGTCTACTCCGGGCCGGAAGCCGATGGATGGCGTTCGTGGGTGTGAGATAATCCGGGGTCCTGCAGCACACACGGTTCCCATGACCCTCCCGAAAGATGCCTTCCGCCGCTTCCAGGAAGAACTCGCGGCTCTTGAAAAGGAGATCGAACAGCGTGCGCCCAAACCCAGAAAGCCGACGGCCAAACAGGCCGCCATGTCGGCCATGGAACGGGCCAGAGAGGACTTTCTGGCGCTGCGTGCGCGTCACAATCTGACCGTGGCGGACGTTGTGGCCTTTTTTCCGGAGGAAGAGGGCATTGCCTATCTGCAAAACCTGATCGCGCAGACCGAGGCCAAGCCGCGCCGTGGTCGCAAACCCAAGCCCAAGGACGGCAGCGCCTAGGGCCTGTTTACACTATTTGCGTGGCCCGCGCTGGGATCTGTTTGCGCGGCGTAAAGAACGGCACATGCAGTAACAAATCGCCCCTCAGGGCACAATGACGACGCGTCCGGGCGTGCCTTCGGCGACGGCCTCGTACGCCTCCCTTCCCTGGGAAAGCGCGTAGCGGTGGGCAATCACCGGCGCATCGAACTTGCCGTTGTCGAACCCGCGCGCCACCGCCTGCATCAGCCGGGCGGACGCCACCACGCCCAGCTTGGCGCTGTCGGCGCCGAGCAACTGAGTCTCGTTGTGATAGAAGTCGATGAGGTCGAAATCCACCCGCCGCCGTCCGGTGGCGCTGATTTCCACTACGCGTCCGCGGCGCTTGGCCAAGCCCAGTGCCGTTTCGAAGGCGATGCCGCCGACGCTGTCGAAGACCACGTCCACGCCATCGGCCAGGCCATTGAGGCTGCGCACGGCGGCGACGGTATGTTCGTCGAACGGCACGAAGGCATGAATACGTTTTCCTGCCGGCGAGCTGGCGTCCACCGGGTGTCGATCGATGCCGATGATGCGGCAACCCAACGATTTGGCGATTTGCGTGACCGCGCCGCCCACCCCGCCACCTGCGCCGATCACGGCGATCGTTTCTCCTTCGCGCAGTTGCGCGTAGTCCATCACGCCCAGCCATGCCACCACGAAGTTCACGCCGATCGCCGAGGCTTGTGCGTGGTCCAGCCCGGCGGGCTTGCGTACCAGGGCGCTCACCGGCACGCGGATATATTCCGCATGCGTGCCGTCCCGCACGAAGCCGATGTCGCCACCGGTGCCCCACACTTCCATGCCGCGCCAGGCCAGTGGCCCTTGTTCCACCACGCCGCTGAAATCCCGTCCCGGGATGCGCGGCAGCGTGGTCTGCGCGAAGTGCCCGGCCACGTTTTTGACGTCGCTGGGATTGACCGAGGCGCCGTGCACCCGCACCAGCGCGCTATCCGCGTCGATGTCCGGCAGCGCAACGTCGGCATATTCCAGCACGTCGGGCGCACCGTGGCGGCTGAATCGCAAGGCTTTCATGCGCGTCTCCCGGCTGTTGGTCGAAAGCGGATGGTGGGCGATCGACGGCTGCTCCGATAAGACCGCCCTAAGCTAATCTGCGCAAAATGGCGGCTCGGGACAATACCTCCGCTAAAGGTAAAGAGGTATGCACATCATTCTGGTGGAAGATGACCTGCAGCTGGGCGAAGCCATTCGGCAGGCGCTGGAGCGGCTTTCCTACGCGGTGACCTGGTTGCGCGACGGCCGTGAAGCGCTGGTGGCCATGCGCGACCAGACTGCCGACCTGGTGTTGCTGGACCTGGGCCTGCCCCACAAGGATGGCCTGGACGTGCTGGCCGAGGCGCGGCGCTCGCAGGTCAATACGCCAGTGATCGTGATGACCGCGCGCGACGGCCTGGAAGCGCGCGTGCGCGGCCTGGATGCCGGCGCAGACGATTACCTGGTCAAACCGTTCCATGTCGAAGAACTGAGTGCGCGCATCCGTTCGCTCACGCGCCGCGCGCAGGGGCTGGCCGCCAACCGCATCGACGTGGGCGTGATCAGCCTGGATATCGGCACCTGCGAAGCCGAATACCGCGGCAAGCGCATCGAACTCACGCGCCGCGAATTTTCGCTGCTACGCATCCTGATGGAACGCGCTGGCCGCATCGTGCGCCGCGAACATCTGGAGAACTCACTCTACGGCCTGGACAACGCGGTAGGCAGCAGTGCGCTGGAAGTGCAGATCCACGCCTTGCGCCGCAAGCTCAGTTTCGACGCCATTCGTACCATTCGCGGCGTGGGCTACATGATTCCGCGGGATCCGACGTGATGCGCCTGAGTCTGCGCGGCCGGTTGCTGTGGATGATCATGGCCGTGTTGATCGCTGTGCTGCTGCCGCTCGGTTTGTACAGTTACCACCGCGCGCTGAAGGAAACGCGGGAATTGCTGGACGGCCGCCTGGCGCAATCGGCGCGCACGCTGGATGTGTTGATCCAGCATGCCGGGCTCGAAGCCTTGCGCAAGCCGGAACTGGGCTCGCTGGTTGTACCGATCCTGGGGCGCAAGGCCGAAGAGCAGTTGATGCATACGCGCACCTACGAAGCCGAAGTGGGCTACCAGGTGTTCGACATGCACAACCACATGCGGCTGAGCACGGCGAACCTGGCGCAACTGCCCTTGCAACCGACGCCTGTTTCCGGCTTCGAAAGCTTTTTTTTCGAAGGTTACGGCTGGCGCGCGTTCACCCTGGTCGACGACGTCAACAAGGTCGTAGTGCGTGTTGGCGAACGCGATGACAGCCGGCGCGACATCACGCAGGCGCTGTGGCTGGACTTAGGTTTGCCGCAATTCGTCGGCTTGCCGCTCTTGGCCGTGCTGGTTGGATGGGCGGTTCGACGCGGCTTGCGTCCATTGGAGCGCTTGCGGCAGGCACTTGCCGCACGATCGCCCGGCAGCCGCCAGCCGATCCAGCTCAAAGATGCGCCACAGGAACTGGAACCGGTAGTGGATGCGTTGAACACCCAATTGGAGCGCCTGGAAGATGCGCTGGAACGCGAACGGCGTTTCAGTGCGGACGTGGCGCACGAACTGCGTACGCCTTTGGCGTCCACCATCATCCACCTGGACAGCGCCATGGCGGCCAAGCTGCCGGCGGACGCCACCGCCGCGTTGGTCAGCGCGCAGTCCGGGCTTGCGCGATTGACCCGGCGCATCGAGCAATTGCTCGCGCTTGCGCGATTGGAAGCGGGCGCCGCAGCCGGGCAACAAAGTGAAGTCGACTTGATCGCCGTGGCGATGAACGTGATCGACGAGCTGGCGCCGCTGCTCGGCGAAAGCGGTGTGGACTTCGCGTTTGTCGCGCAAGAAGACAGTTTGCACATTCACGGTTACGAAGCCGCGCTGGCCGCACTGCTGCGCAACTTGATCGAAAACGCCATGCATCATGTGCCGACCGGCGGCCAAGTGCAGTTGTCGCTGCAACGTTCGCAGGACGCCGTGGTAATCGAAGTGATCGATAACGGCCCGGGCATTCCACCCGAGCGGCGCGCCAGTGTGTTCGCACGGTTTCATCGCGAATCCAGCGCGGGCGATGGGTACGGGTTGGGGCTTTCCATCGTGCAGCGCGCGGCGCAATTGCATAACGCGACGATTGATTTGCTTGATGCGCCTTCGGGAAGTGGTTTGCGGGTGCGGGTGGTGATTCCGCAGGCCTAAAAAGGAGCTGAGCGAATCTCTCTTTTTCCGGCCTGATCAGCCTCGAATCTCAGCTACGCCATTCATTTCATGCTCGTCGCCCCGGCTTTCGCCGGGACGACGAACCAGCATTGCGTAACACTCAACATCATCTGCCACCCTCAACTGAGATTCGGCGCCAATCAAGTGCACGCAGGGGAGGGAGCCAACGGTCGCGCAGTTGAGATGGCTTGCGGTCGTTACACCAGATTGGGATTTACGGCTTACCCACCGTCAAAAGCGTAAACGTATCCGGCACCGGTACCGCGCGCCCATGTCCGTCCTTCTTGTCGCTCGGCTGGGCGGACGACAAATAAACGCGATGCTTCAACGGATCCAACGCCAACGTGCGGGCGCTGTCTTGCGTGGGAACGTTGGCAAGGACCTTGTAGTGGTCGGGATCCTCTTCATGCACCACGGTCAGCGTGCCGCTTTCGCCGTTGGAGCTGTAGACCAGGCCATCGGCGGCGTCGAAGACTACTGCATCCGGGCCATCACCGATCGGCACCGTCGCTACGCGGTGACCGTCGTGCGAATCCAGTACCGTCATCAATTGGTTGTCGCATACCGAGAATAGACGTGCATGGGCGACATCGAACGCCAGCCCACTGGGCGATTCGCACGGCGCCAGCGGCCACGCGTTCAATACTTTGTTGTTGCTGCTGTCGATCTCCATCAACTCGGACTTGTCTTCGATGTTCACGTAGACATGGCCGCTGCCGTCCGCTGCGGCAAACTCGGGTTTGCCGGGTAGGGGGATGGTGGCAATGATGGTGTTTTTGGCCGGATCGATCACGCTCGCATTGTTGCTCTTGCCATTGAAGGTGAAGAGGTGATGCGAGGCGTCGTCATACAGAATGGCGTCGGGCTTGTCGCCAGTACCCTTGATGGTGGCGAGGGTCTTGAGCGTATCCAGGTCGAACACGGTGACCGAATCGGCCTTGCCGTTGCTGGTAAAGCCGCGATGCAGGTTCTGCGCAATCGCCACGCCATGCACGCCATCGGTATTGGGAATGACACCGACCTGTTTGTCGTGATCCACGTCGATCACCAGCACGCGATCGCCGCGGGTGACGAACAGGTGGCGGCGCTGTGCGTCGAAGCTGAGGTAGTCCCAGCCGCCGGGGCCGCCCAGCTTGAGGCGATGCGTCACGGCAAAGGATGGATGCGCAGCATCGGCCGCCACGGTGGACGCGGCGGCCACGGATGCCAGGGATGCGAGTACAGCGATAACTAGGGGCCGATACATGAGGGCAAACTCGCTGGAGAAGGGGCTTCAAGCTTGCGCCGGGTTTCTTATGCCTTCCTTAGGTATTCATGAGCCGCCTCCCCAAAGAATGCGCAGTCCCAGGTCGGCGGTTGCGCCGCGCCGGTGCAGATTGTCGATGTTGTGCAGGTAGCTCGCGTCGCCGTAAACGCTGATGCGGCGGCTGAGTTTCGCGCTGACGCCACCGCCGAGTTCGAGGGCTGTGCCGGCAAGGTTGGTGGCGATCGTATCGCCGCCGAATACGGTGTCGTAGTTGCGATGGAAATTGCGCCACAGGTTGAGCTTGAGGTACGGCTCCCAGGCCTGGGCATCACCGGAAAATCGGCCGAGCAACCGAGCCCCCATGCGGCCGGTAACCGCGTTGGTGGAACGGAAATCGACGCGGGAAACCGGGTCCTGGAATCCGTCCGTCTTGATGTGTTGCATGATCAGTTGCGCTTGTGGTTCCACCAGCAGATACGAGGTCAGCGATACCGGCACGCCACTTTCCAGGGATGCACTGACGGAACGCCCGCGTGTGTTGTTCTGGAATGCTTGAATCGATTCGACGCGCGTATGCGACCACGTGCCCATCAGCACGACATCCAGATAAGCCTGTGACGCGGTGACGTGTGTCCAATAGCCACCTACGCTATCGGCATGCGCATGCACGTTGCCGGCGCGTGCGTTCTCGAATCCACCCACGCTGCCGCTCACCCAGCCATTGGCGTGCGTGTAGCCCACAAAAAGGCCGACGTGATCGTGTTGGCCATGTTCGCCTTCGTGGGCGAACAGATCGTGGCCGGCTTGCGCGCCTTCGAGATTGCCGTCGAAACGCGGCGTGGCGCCACCGCTCTCCTGCTCGTTGTTGTGCACGCCAAGCACGCGCACCCACCCGGCAGGCATCGAGCCGTTTCCATCCAGCCACTGGCTGCCTTGCCGCTGATCGAAGGTGCCCAATTGCGCCAGTCCCATGTCCACACTGATGGAAGGAATGGCGGAATCCAGCGCGACTTCGGGACGATACAACGCCATGGGCGGATCGCCGGCAGGAAGCGCAGCGGGCAAGGGCGGCGTGCCTTCTGCAGGAATGGGAGTGCTGATGGTTGGCGTGGGTGTCGGAGTCGGAGTTGGGGTTGGCGTTGGCGTTGGCGTCGGAGTGGGTGTAGGTGTGGGGGTCGGTGTAGGCGTAGGAGTTGGTGTCGGCGTTTGGGTCACGGCAACGGGCAGCGTGGAACGCAGATACCAATTGCTCGACGTGCCAGCCGTTTCACCGCCTTCGAACAGGTAGTAGGTGTACGCGCCTGCTTGCAGCGATCCACCATTGAGCGAGAACGCCGTGCTTGGAATGCTTGCGCCGCTCGTTGCTTCCACCAGCAAAATGCCGTTGCTGGCGGTTAGTCCACCTGCGCCTCCGGCGTTGTTGACGTGAATGCTGGTGTTGCCACTGGCCGTGCCGCCATGGAGTATCAGCTTGTCGGACGGGGCGTTGTCTGCACCAAGCACCGTGTTGAGCAGCAGCTTCGCCTGATTGCCGGTGTAGTTGCCGGTGATGGTAAAGGTATTGGCGGCCGTCGATCCGCCGTTGGTGAGATCGATGGTGCCCGCATTGCTCACGTTCACCAGAGCGCTGCTCGTGTAAGGCGCGATGCCACCGTTTGCGCCGTTGCCGGCAAGCAGGATGCTGCTGGCGTCGATCGTCACGTTGCCGGTGCCGGTGGCGGCATTGCCGACGGTCATCGTGCCGTCCATGGTCAGGGTTGAACTATGGGTGACGTTTACCGTCGGCCAATTGGCAAAGCCTGCAATACCGGTAACCGTCGCGCCGTTGAAGGTCAGCGTGTCGGTGGATGCGCCCGCACTGCTCACCGTGCCAGTGAGGTTGAAGGTGCCTTGAATCTGCGCGGTGTTGAACGCACCGCTGCCGCTCCAGTTCCAATCACTGCCTTGCGCCTGCAAGGTCTTGAAGCGCGTGAACGCGTTGGTGACGTTGCCGGTGCCCTGCAGAATCACCGTGCTTGGATTGGTTCCGCCACCGCCATCGGCCGATCCGATAATGGTCGAACCGGTTTGCAGGATCAGCGTATTGGTGCCAAGCCCCATCTGCACCGCCACACCGCTGTTGCTTTGAAGCAGGCCGGCGTTGACGATGGTGCTGGTGCCGTTGAGTGTGCGCACGGCGGCGCCGGATTGCGCCACGATCTTGCCACCTGCCAGATTCTGGATATTCGCGCTGAAACTTGATCCGGCCGTATTGGAAAATACCGCATCCGACGTGGTGCCTTGCGCCTGGATGGTGCCACTGTTGACCAGCTTGTCGTTATTACCCTGCAGGTACACGGTGGGGCTGCTGGTGCCGATGGTCAGCAACGTTCCTGTGTTGGTGACGCTGCCGCTCTGCCCAAGAATGGACATCGCGCGCGCGTTGCTGCCGGACGTGCTGATCGCCCCGTTGTTGATCAGCGTGTTGTTGGTTTCGCCGACATTGGTCTGGCCCCACGCCGCCGTCATGCCATATGCGTTGGGGCCGGCGGTGGTGATGGTGCCATTGTTGATCAGCGTGTTGCCGTTGCCGTTCGCCGCCATGCCATCGTTGTAGGCGCCGGTGGTGGCGATGCTGGCGTTGGTCGCATTGGTCAGCGTGTTGTTGTCGCCGGTGCCGAGCAGCACGGCGCCGCGATTGGTGCCGCTGCCACCACCACCGGTGAGCGCAAGCGTGCCGCTATTGGTGATCTGGCTGGCGTGATCGACACTGAAACTCATCGGGCTCACGCTGCGCGCGCCGGTGAAGTTCACATCGCTGTTGATGGTGATGGTGACATTCGAACTGCCCGACTGTGCAATCACCGGCACTACGCCGCTGCCGCTGCACGTTACCGTGGTGCCGGTGGCGGGTGCTGTGCCGGTACACGCGGCATAGAGCAGGCTTGGGTGACCGAGTGAAAGGAGCAGCGCCGGCGTGGCGGCAAATACATAGCGGGGAGTGTGCCAAGGGTGGAAAGGCTGGCGCCTTGCATGTTCGTGACGCGACATACGCATACCTCCTGCGTTCCTGCGGATGGAGATGCTTCTGTAACGGTCGACATGGCGGACGTTGAAGACGCGACGTCCACGCTCGCAAGATGTCCCCCCTAACGATTTTCTTGCGCCGCCCTTTTCAAACACTTCGCGTTAAAGACGGGTGAAATTTCTCGGGCATTGTCGGGCGATGAGTTTCACAACCGTGCGAGAGGATACGCATTTATGGCTGTCATGTTCATTATGGCCGCGTAATGGCCTTCTCTTTTTTTAACTGGTCATGCAGTCAATGTTGGGAGGCGCTCTATCCCATGAACATGACGAAAATTTTTGCGGAAGCGCGTATCGTACGCGGGCGCATATCCCATATGCGTACTTGCGCGAACGTGCATCGGCGCGACCGGTATCAGCGTTCCAGGGGGCGCGGTCACCTAACGTAACAACGGGAGACCATGGCTATGAAGACTCGACTACTCATCGCAGTGGCGGTGATGGCGTTCGCTACCTGCGCGTTCGGGGCGACCCCAACGACGCTCAAGCTGCAACGAGGAGGCACCACAGTACCAACGACCACACCCCTTGGCGGCGCACCGTTGACCAGCCTGGAACTGGATCCGGCCATGGCCGGCGGCGATACCGATTCGGGCGATGGCCTCGACCTGCAATCGAAGCCGGTCGTAAATCGCAGCATTGCCCGCGGGCACGCCGGCAGTAACAGAATGGGAAAAGCCACGCGCGCCAAATCGAGCCCCGAACTCCTTGGTGGTGTCGATGGCCTCAACTTTCACGACCAGCGCTACGCCAATGGCGGTAATCAGTTTTCGGTCGAGCCACCCGATCAAGGGCTGTGCGCCGGCAACGGATTTGTCGTGGAAAGCGTCAACGACGTATTGGCGATCTACGATAATTCTGGCAACAAACTTGTCGGGCCGGTCGATCTCAATACCTTCTACGGCTATCCGGCAGCGATCAATCGCAGTACTGGCGCATACGGACCCGAGATCACCGATCCTTCCTGCTACTACGATGCAAGTACGCAGCGTTGGTTTCAGGTGGCGTTGACGCTCGATCGCATTGGCACGACCTCGTCACTGGCCGGTACCAATCATCTGGACATCGCGGTCAGCCAGACCGCCGATCCTACCGGCGCCTGGAACATCTACCACTTGCCGGTGCAGAACAACGGCACGCAAGGCACGCCGGATCACGGTTGCGCGGGTGGGTTCTGTCTTGGCGACTATCCGCACATCGGCGCTGATGCGCATGCGATATTCCTGACCACCAACGAGTTCTCGTTGTTCGGGTCCGGCTTTTACGGCGCGCAGATCTACGCCATTTCCAAGCAGGCATTGGCTTCGGGTGCCCCATCACCGAACGTGGTGTTGTTCAACGGCGGCGATCCCAGCATTCCGGCGCCCGCGTTTACGGTGTGGCCGGCCATCTCGTCAGGCGGTCAATACGCCAACGCGCATGGCGGCACCGAATACCTTCTCAGTTCGGACGCCGTGTTCTACGACTCGGGCACCTCGAACACCATCTGGCTGTGGTCGGTATCAAACACGCAGGCTATCGACACCATGCCCGCGAACGTGACGCTGAAAGTCGCGCCACTGACCGTGCAGCCGTACGCCGTGCCGAGCAGTCTGGCGCAGCAGAAACCAGGTAGTACCCCGTTGCGTGATTGCTTCGCATTGCTCGGTTGTGCGCCGAACTATCTCGGCTATCCGAACCACGTTTACTCCACGCCGCGCGCCCTGGCGGTGAACGACTCGCGCATGCAGCAGGTGAGCTACGCCAACGGCAAGCTGTGGGGCACGTTGGATACCGATGTCCTGCTGAGTGATGGCAGTCATGGTTCGGGCATCAACTATGTCGTCATCAATCCGGACTCCGGCGGCATCTTCGCCAACGACACGCTGGCGTTGCCCGATGCCAATCTCACCTACGGCGCAGCGGCCGTTACGCAAAGCGGGCGTGGCGTCATCGCGTTCACCGTGGTCGGTCCTAACGACTATCCAAGCGCCGGCTACGCCAGTCTGGATGCAAAGAGCGGTGCTGGCGAAGTGCATATCGCAGCGGCGGGAGCAGGTCCTTGGGACGGCTTTACCGGCATTCCCTACTTCGGCAGTGGCCCGCGTTGGGGCGACTATGGTGCGGCTTCGGCGGACGGCAACACCATCTGGATCGCATCCGAGTACATCGCGCACACATGCACACTGGCCGAATACTTGACCGCTCCGCTGTTTCAATGCGGCGGTACGCGTGGCGCGTTAAGCAACTGGGCGACGCGTATCTCGGCTATCGGGTTCTGATTGGCGACAAGCGCAAAAGAAAGGGCGCGGTGGAAATGCTTCACCGCGCCTTTGTTCGGAGCGGAAGATTTCGTTCTGAGGGGAAATGAGCGGCACTGAAGCGTGCGTTTGGTGCCCGGAGCCGGGATCGAACCGGCATGACCTTGCGGTCGAGAGATTTTAAGTCTCTTGCGTCTACCTGTTTCGCCATCCGGGCGGGAGAGCTGCCGAATGACCGGCTGCAGGCGCGCGGATCGTAACATGCACCTGGGTGCGAACGGAGCGATGCGCTCCGTTTTATGTATTGATGTCAGGCCACGGCGCTTTGTTCGATCTGCGCATCCGGACGTGCGTATTGCGCCAGGCGGATGGTGGAGGCAGGGCCGGGCATTTCCACGCAGGTGCTGCGCCCGGAGCGATTGTGCTCGTCGCGGGCAGCTTCACGCGCCAGTTGGATGGCGGGGCCGAGCCGGAGCTGGCTGAACAGGGTGGCCGAATCCCGGCGGATGCTCCAGTTTCCGTCGAGTGACTGCCTGAGCGAGTAAATCACCATCGGTACGCTCCATTGGGTTAGTGCGAACTAGCCTTGCAGGGGTATAGCGGAATGCATGACTTACTGCTGTCATTCAGGAAATGATGGCATCAAAATTAGGACATGTATGTAGGTAATTTCCTACGCAACGTGTGCGCATCGGCGGTATATGGAAAATCCTTGCGAAACGAGGGGTTACACACTTGCAATGTGTCAGCGACCCACCTACTTTGCTGAAGCACAGTTCCTAACCAAGGAGGGCGCAAGATGATCGACGTTGTACTCGTGGACGACCATGAGCTGGTGAGAACCGGCTTCAGAATGATCCTACAGCAGCCGGATATCCGCATTTGCGGCGAAGCGGGCACGGCCGAAGAAGGGCTGCGGCTGATCCGGGCCACCAAGCCGCACATCGCGCTGGTCGACGTGCACATGCCCGGCATGAGCGGCATCGAACTCACCGAACGGATCGTGCGGGCCAATCTGCCCACGCACGTGATCGTGGTGACGGTAGTGGAAGATGCCCGTTTTCCGAAGCGTCTGCTGGATGCCGGCGCGCACGGTTACCTCACCAAGAGCTGCGCGGCGGAAGAATTGCTCAATGCGGTGCGACAGGTCGCCGGTGGCCGTCGCTATCTGGCTCCGGCCGTGGCGCAGCAGCTGGCGCTGGCCACGCTCGATGGCGAAGGTTCGCCGTTCGACGCGCTGTCCAGCCGCGAGCTGGAAGTGGCAATGATGCTGGTACGCGGCAAGGCGCTGACCGCCATCGGCGAGCAGCTCAACCTGAGTCCGAAAACGGTGTCGACCTATAAGCAGCGCCTGATGGAAAAGCTGCAGGTGGATCACGTGATCAGTCTTGCGCATCTGATGACCGTGCATGGCTTGTTGGATACGCACAACAACCAGGTCGGAACCTGAAAGTTCCGTTGGCTTCAAGAAGCAAAAGGGCCGGACATTGTCCGGCCCTTTCGTTTGTGCCCAGGAAGCGCGTCAGGAAAGCCTGTTGTCGCGCTGTTGGCCAAGATGCAGGTCTTCTTCTTCCGGCGCTTTGGCTGCTTCGTGATGTTGCAGCGGCGTGGACAGCAGGTCGCCTTGTTCCGGCTGATGGATGATCGGTGCGGGCGTCACGGCGACTGCCACTTCCGATGCCGGCACGGCCGTGGGCTCGACGAGCATCGGTTCGTCTGCATGCTTCGCCTCGGAAGCGACGAACGATTCGACCACGATCGCTTCGTTTGCAGCCGTTTCCGATTCGTGCGGCACGGAAACGGTAACCACTTCGGCCGGTGATGCCGGCACTTCATGCGCGTGGGCCGTCGCTGTCTCTTCGGAAACCACCGCTGCTGCTTCCTGCACGGGTTCGTGCATCGGAATCGGCGGCAACACGGGCAGGTTGAACGATGACGGTACCGGCGCCGGCGCGATGATCAACGGTGCGACGACCTGATCTTCGTGGGCAGCGAACGGAGCGGCATCGGGTTCGGCGAAAGAGACCTCGGTGCTTGCCGCTTCTGCGACAACCGACCTTGGCGCTTCGTGGATATCCAAGCGTGCAGGTTCGGCATGTGCGACAGCGTGATCGGCTTCCGGGTGTGTCGATGCAACCGGACGTGGCGCGACGGACGCTGTTGATTCGGCCTTTGCGTGCGACTCGTCAGCTTCCAGCTCTGCTGGATCGTCGCGATCCTCATCGTCCAGCTCCTGCGCATTGACTTGTTCGTTCTGCACTTCACCAGCCGCTGCCCCTTCATGACGGCGACGGCGACGGCCACCACGACGACCACGACGACGGCGCGACTGGCTTGCGCTTTCAGCCGACGCTGCGGCTTCGGTATTGGCAACGGCGTTTTCTTCGATGAGGGTCGCTACCGGCGCCGCGGTTTCGGCGGTCGGCTTCGATGTCTCTACAGGCGGTTTGGGCGTTTGAGCCGCCTGCGGCTGGGGCGCACGTTCCGCTTGTGGCTGGCGCGGCGGGCGTTCTTGTTTCACCGCTTCAGCATTTTGCTGCTGCTTGCGTTGTTCGGCGACAGCGGCGTCGTTTCCCTGTACCTGTTTCGGCTGGCGCTGCGGCTGTTCCTGTTTGTTTCGCTCTTGCTGCTGCTGGCGCGGCTGCGCTTGCTGCTCGTTGCGCTGGCGTTGACCCTGTTTGCCTTGCTGCTGGCCGCCGCGGCCGTCGCGTTGCTGGCCTTGGCGTTGCTGTTGCTCGCCACGGCTGCGCTGCTCGTTGCGGCGATTGTCCTGTTGCTTCGCGCGCGAGGATTCCTGGCGCGGCGCAGAGGCCGGAGCAGGGGCGGGCGTCGGCGCTGCGGCACCATTGCCGCGGAACAAGCCGAACAGCTTGGACAGGAATCCGCCCTGCGAAACGGCGGGAGCGGGCGCCGGAGTGGAAATGGTCTGGCGCGGCTTCGCCGCCGGAGCGACAACGGGCGCTACCGGCTCTTCCTCGCGCACCGGCGCCGGGCTGGTGGGCACGATGCCGGATACGGCCGGCTGTTCGCTGCTGCCCAGCATCTGGCCCATCTTGCGCACCACGTCGGCTTCTTCCGTGGTGAGGCGTTCGTAGCTGGGCTTGCTGTGCTCGCCCATGTCCGCTTCGCGGATGCGCTGAATTTCGATGTGCGGCGTATCGAGCTTGTCGTCCGCCACGATCACCACATGCACCTTGTTGCGCAGCTCGATCTCCACCACGCTGGCGCGCTTTTCGTTGAGCATGAAGTTGGCCACGCTCGGCGGGGCCTGCACCAGCACCTGGCCGGTGTTGTCCTTCATCGCGTGCTCTTCGATCAGGCGCAGGGTGGAGAGCGACAGCGATTCCACGCTGCGGATATGGCCGTGGCCTTCGCAGCGCGGGCAGACGATCTGGGTGGCTTCGCCCAGCGACGGGCGCAGGCGCTGGCGCGACATTTCCATCAGGCCGAAGCGCGAGATGCGGCCGATCTGGATGCGCGCGCGGTCGAGCTTGAACGCTTCCTTCAGGCGCTCTTCCACTTCGCGCTGGTGCTTGGGGCTGTCCATGTCGATGAAGTCGATCACGATCAGGCCGCCGGCATCGCGGATGCGCAGCTGGCGGGCGATTTCGGTCGCCGCTTCCAGGTTGGTGTTGAACGCCGTCTCCTCGATGTCGCCGCCCTTGGTGGCCTTGGAGGAGTTGATGTCGATCGCGGTGAGCGCTTCGGTCTGGTCGATCACGATCGAGCCGCCGGAGGGCAGGCGCACGCTGCGGTCGAACGCGCTCTCGATCTGCGTCTCGATCTGGTAGCGCGAGAACAGCGGGGTGTCGTCCTTGTACAGCTTCAGCTTGCGCAGGGCGTTGGGCATCACCTGCTGCATGAAGTCGCGGGCGTCCTGATACAGCGATTCCTCGTCGATCAGGATCTCGCCGATGTCGTTGCGCAGGTAGTCGCGCAGGGCGCGGATGAACAGCTTCGATTCCTGGTAGATCAGGAACGGCGCCTTTTGCGCGCTGGCGGCCTGGGAGATGGCTTTCCAGGTGGCCAGGAGATAGTCCAGATCCCACTGCAGTTCTTCGGCGTCGCGGCCCATGCCGGCAGTGCGCACGATCAGGCCCATTTCGTCGGGAACGGTAAGGTGCTCCAGCGCTTCCTTCAGGGCCTGCCGGTCTTCACCCTCGATGCGACGCGACACGCCACCCGCCTTCGGGTTGTTCGGCATCAGCACCATGTAGCGGCCGGCCAGGCTGATGAAGGTGGTCAGCGCCGCGCCCTTGTTGCCGCGCTCTTCCTTCTCCACCTGCACGACCACTTCCTGGCCTTCGCGCAGCAGTTCGCGAATGTTGGACTTGTACGGGTCCATGCCCTGCGTGAAGTACTCGCGGGCGATTTCTTTCAGCGGGAGGAAGCCGTGGCGTTCGGCGCCGTAGTCGACGAAGCAGGCTTCGAGGGAGGGTTCGACGCGAGTGATGCGGCCTTTGTAGATGTTGGCTTTTTTCTGCTCGCGGGAGGGGATTTCGATATCGAGATCGTAAAGGGTCTGGCCATCCACGATGGCCACACGCAACTCTTCACGCTGAGTTGCGTTGATCAACATTCTTTTCATTGTGATTCCTCGGCTTGGCCGCGCGTCGCGCGCCGCGGTGGCGCCTGGTGTGGCGGCCTTTCCGGGGATCGCGCCGCTGCGGTAAAGCGGCATAAATAAACGGTAACGTTCCCGATACCGGGATGATTCTTGGCACGCACGCCGCGCTGTCTGATCCGGCAAGACCGGACAAGCGGCTACCCGAACCGTTACGATGAAAGGGTGTTTGCGACCGGCTGCGAAGAAGCGCGGCCGGCGCAAACCTCGCCGGCGTAACAGGCGGGCGCCAGGTCCTTAACTAATGTCGGTGGACCCGGCTGAGCGCTGTGCGAGTATCCTCTCACCTCAGGTTTTTTTCAATGCAGACGGCAACTTCCCCCGATGTACCTCATGGGGTGCGTCAAGTAGAGATCGGTCCGGAGCGCGACGGTCAGCGCATCGACAACGCCCTCGTGACCCTGCTCAAGGGAGTGCCCAAGAGCATGATTTACCGCCTGCTGCGCACCGGCCAGGTGCGAGTGAACGGCAAGCGCGCCAAGCCCGATACGCGTCTCGCCCAGGGCGATACGCTGCGCATTCCGCCCGTGCGGGTGGCCGAGCGTCCGGCGGAACAGGGCGCCCCTCAGGCAGCGCTGGCGGCGGTTTCCGAAGCGGTGATCTTCGAGGACAAGCATTTCCTGGTGATCGACAAGCCAGCCGGCATGGCCAGCCATGGCGGCAGCGGGGTGAGCTTCGGGGCGATCGAGCTGCTGCGGCAGGCCCGGCCCAAGGATCACCTGGAACTGGTGCATCGTCTGGATCGCGATACCAGCGGCGTGCTGGTGTTCGCCCGCACGCGCGCCGGGCTGACCGGCCTGCAGGCGGCGATCCGCGCCGGCGAGGTCAACAAACAATACTTATGTTTGATGGTGGGGCACCCGAACAAGGCCAAGTTCGACGTCAACGCGCCGCTGAAAAAGTCGGTGCTGCAGGGCGGCGAGCGGATGGTGCGGGTGGCGGACGACGGCAAGCCCTCGCTCACTTTCTTCCGCGAGATGGAGCAATACCCCGGCGCCCGCCTGATGCAGGCCACCCTGGGCACCGGTCGCACGCATCAAATCCGCGTACACGCCGCCCACATCGGCCATCCGCTGGCCGGGGACCCCAAGTACGGCGACAAGGAGGCGAACAAGCGCTTCCGCGACCTGGGCCTGCATCGGCTGTTTCTGCATGCCTCGAACCTGTCGTTCGAGCTGGATGGGCGCGCGTATGGTTTCTCGGCGCCGCTGCCTGATGACTTGAAAGACGTGCTGGATGCGTTCGCGGCCAAAGGAAAACGCAGGCGGTGACGCAGGTTTGGGGTGTGAACCTCAACCTACAAAAAGAATCTGGCGCTGACCTCGAGCGAGCGCAGCAGTCCGCCGCCGGCGAGGCCTGACTCCACCAGCAATGCACAGGTCGCATGCGCCAATGCAATCGGCAGCACGCTGCGGGAACGCTGGTAACACCACGCCCACCACAGCTCGCCGACGAAGCACAGCTGCATCAGCATGCCGTTCGGCGTATGCAGCAGGGCAAACACCAGCGCCACCGGCACGATGGCCCAGCCCGGCCGGTGAACGATTTGCTCGAAGCGCCGCAGCAGCACGATCAGCATCAGCCATTGCTGCAGCCAGGCCCAGGCGAAGTACGCGATGACGTGTCCAGGCAGCAGCGGGCGCAACGTATGACCAAAGAAGAGAATCAGTAGCCCGGCGATCGGCAGCATTCCTAGCGGCCATAGCCAGTCGACCGCTGCCGGCGGGCAGCGCCACAGCCGCGGCAAATGGTGGCGCTCGATCGCCAGGGCATACGCCAATCCGCCAGCGAAGGCGGTCACGCCCGACGGCGTTGGGCGCAATCCCCAATGCAGCCCCATGACCAGCCACAACGGCCCCAGCAGGCAGCCGACAAGGTCGACCCTAGGCCGTAACGGACCCTCCAAGGGCCGCAGCACCAGCCAGACGAGCACAAGCAGATAGATGGCGCAGGACGTCCACATGACGGCGGCAGAAGAGGATGGCGCCGACCGTGCTTGTGGCGTCGCACCCATCGGCTCGATCAATGCGGCCGGCCAGCGGGCGCGCAAGCGATCACGCATCGCCAGCATGGTTTGCGCGCTAATGCCGTCGGGCAGGCGAAACAGCGGCATCGGCCAGGCTTGCGCGCGTGCCGCCACGCGGTCGACATCGTTCGTGGCGGGCAGGTCGACGGAAACCTCCTCCAGACGTGGCAGCGGCTCGGTCGTCAGCAACTCCGCGGAGGCCAGGCGCAAGCTGGCACCGCGCGGAATCTGCACGCGCAAGCGCAGCATCTGCGCGATACCAGGGGCCGTGCAGTCGCCTTGGCCGGCGCTTTTCCAGGTCAGGCTGCGCAAATCGATACGCAAGCCACGCATATCGGGCGTCAGTGAGTGCGCGGCCAGCGCCAGACAGGCGGGCGTCTGGTCGCCTTGCCAAACCAGCCCAAGCGTGCCGGCGGCGCTGCTTTGCAACCGCAGTTGCAGGATCGGCCAATGCCGCAAATCGAGCGACCAGGCGATCGGCAGGCCCACTTCAAAGGGCGCGCCGTCTTCGCTCGTGATCAGCAGCTCGCCATCCTCGCGCGCGACCGTTGCACAGCCGAATGCGCGGCCGGCGATCAGATCGCGCGGCTCGTGCAAAGACCATTGCCATAACGGCTGACCGGCCTGCACGCGCATCCATTGCTGTTGGGCCTGATCGAGCAGGTGCGCAGCGGTGATCCGCGCGGCTAGCCAGCCGAGCGCCACGCAGATGACGGCCGCCACCAGCACATAGCCGGCCAGCGCCCAGACGAAGCGGGTGCGTGCCGCTACGCTCAACGTTCGAGCAGGGCGTCCACGCGCGCGGCGCAGATGAAATCGTTCAGTGACAGGCCACCTACGTCATGCGTCGACCAGTGCAGCTTGCAATGGCCATAGCCCGCCTCGATGTCGGGGTGATGGTCTTCGTGGTTGGCCATGAAACCCACCGCGTTGATGAAACCCAGCGTGTGATGGAAATTCTCGAAGCGGAAATCCTTCACCAGCGCATCGCCTTTCGCGCCGAGTTTCCAGCCGGGCACCAGCGGCAGCAGTGCCGAAATGGCCGCCTCGTCCAGCGCGTGTTCCTTGCCTTTGCGCGGTTGGCAATGCTGGGCGGATAGCGGAAGGGCAGTCATGACGATCTCCATCGTTCGCTCAAACGCCGAAAGGGTACGCGAAAAACGATTCGTTCGGACATTCACGCGGAAACAGTACTAAAATGGTGCGGTATAGAGCCCGACACGGGCGGGCGGTCCTAAGTGGTGGTTGCGGAGCAGGCATGATCGAGATTTCCGAACGCGCGCAGCAGCATTTTCTGCGCCTGATCGCCCAGCAAGGCGTGGACGGACAGGGCATTCGCCTGCGTGTCACTTCGCCCGGCACGCCGGCCGCCGATTGCGAGCTGGAATTCTGTGAGCCGGCGGAACTCACCGGCAACGAATGGACGGTCGAGTGCCAGGGCTTCAATTTCTACATCGAAGGCGACAGCGCACGCTGGCTGGAAAACGCCACCATCGACTACGAACCCAGCCAGACCGGCGGCCAGCTCAACATCCGCGCGCCGAAGATCAAGGGCGATCTGCCGGGAATGGAAGCGGGATTGGTCGAGCGCGTGCGCTACGTGCTCGACGCCGAGGTGAACCCGCGCATCGCCGCACACGGCGGTCGCGTAAGCCTGCTTGAGATCGATGCCGATGGCGTGGTGGTGCTGCAGTTCGGCGGCGGTTGCCACGGTTGCGGCATGGTCGACGTCACGCTCAAGCACGGCGTGGAAAAAACCTTGCGCGAACGCGTGCCGGAAATCACTGCGGTGCGCGATGCGACCGATCACAAGGGCGGCGCCAATCCCTACTACAGCAAGAAGGAAGGGCAGTCCGCGATGGGCTGACCGCAGGTCGGGTTACCCTCGTCGACTCGATCCAGAGGTAACCACTCAACGGTAATTCGGCAGATCAATCGCCTTGCACGTGCCCCTGCAAGGTATCGAGCTTCGTCGGCAGCGACGAATAATACGAAGCGATGTCCTCGATATCCTGATCCGACAGCGTGGCCGTGAAGCCCTTCATGATCGGGTTGCTGCGGCGGCCATCCTTGTATTCGTGCAGCACCTGCTGGATGTAGCCGTAGTACTGGCCGGCCAGGCGAGGGTATTGCGGATCAACCGCGTTGCCATCGGCGCCGTGGCAGGCGAAGCAGGCGGCGGCCTTGGTTTTGCCGTTGGCGGGATTGCCGGCGGCCAGCAGCGGCGCTGCAACCAGCGCAAGAGCCATACCGAACGAGAGCAGCGTAAGCGCGCGTTTCATGCAGTCGGAATCCTTGGGCCGTTACTTCGAAGCAATGCCGGAGAGATAGGCGGCAATGTCCTGGATCTCCTGGTCGGAGAGGCTCTGCGCCTGCGCCACCATGGTCGGATGCGTGCGATCACCCGACTTGTACCCGTGCAGCGCGTTGATCAGGTATTGCTCGTTCTGTCCGGCAATCTTCGGCACCGGATATTGCGGATACGCGTTGTCGGTGCCGGGAACGCCATGGCAACCATTGCAGGTATAGACGAGGGTGCGGCCGTTGGCTTTATCCCCTGTCGCATGAGCCGCGCCGGAACACACCAACAACGCCGCAGCAGTCGCCAGGCCAAACAATTGCAGTCGAATCATCAAAAGGATCCCCAAGGTTCCAGCGGATGCGTGCAACGTACTCAGCCGAGTATAGAGGTTGCTCGGGAGCGCTCACAACAGAGTTTCGGCGCACCTTCGAAGTGTTCAACCGCGCCTCACCGTCATTCCGGCGAACGCCGGAATCCAGTTTGAATATGCAGTCCGCAGCACTCAAAACCGGTTTTGAGTGCTTCGCACACCGTATTTGCACTGGATTCCGGCTTTCGCCGGAATGACGGTGGAGCTAGCCCAAACCTGCGGAGCGTCACTACGAAAAGGACAGCCAGCGACAAAAAGCCGCGCATCATCCCGCGCTGCCGCAAACTCAGAACAGGTTCTTGATGATGTGGATGCCCGCGGTGTATTCGCCGACGATGGTGCCAAGGCTGACCAGGAAGAAGTTGAGCAGCGTGCGCGCCACGCGGTTGGTCCACCAGCCGCTCCAATGCACGATGTCGTCGCGCAGGCTTTCGAAATCCGCTACGCGCGGGCGGCGCACCCACGCTTCGACCATGGCGCTGATGCCGCCGGAAGGAATGCCTGGGCGGAACGGCTTGACCGGTCCGGCCACGAACGCGGCAAGTATGCTCAAGGGATGCGCGCGCGCCAGCAATGCGCCGAGCGCGGAGAAGCCACCGGTGAACAACACCCAGTCACGCAGCGCCTGCGCACCCAAGGCCGCGTTGCGATGGAACGCGTAACCGATCGCGGCGAATACCAGCAGCACCAGTCCGACGGCGAGCCATTTCGGCCACTGCGCTTTCGGTGGTGTCTTTGCCAAGTCCGCGACCGTCACGCTCGGGTCTGCCTGCTGGATGCGCAGGTGTTCGCATAGCCCTTTCAAATGGCCGGCGCCGATCACCACCAATACCTTGCACGGATTGGCCGTCACCGAGCGGCCGGCTTCTTCGCGCAGGCGCGCAGCCATGTATGCATCGCGTTCGGCGATCAGGCTGCGATACAGCGGCGCCGATTCGTTGGCGAATTCACTGAAGGCGCTTTCCAGCATGTCGCCTTGCTTGAGTTTTTCGATTTCCTTCTCGTCGATCGTTTCGCGCTCGAACACGCTGGCCAGCAAGCCGCCGAGCAGGCCGAAGCGTTGCCAGAAACCCACGCTGTGCCACGCGCGCTTGAGCGTGGTGCCCACTTCGCGATCGACCAGCCACAGCGGCACGTCCAGCTCGACGGCGCCATCCATCGCCGCTTTCATTTCGGCGCCGGGCTGGATGCCGTATTGATCGGCCAGGCGCTTCTGGAACGTGGAAAGCACCAGGCTCGCCGCCACCATGCCGGCCTTGCCTTCGCGGATCACCCGGAACAGATCCATCTGCTTGAACGCTTCCGGATCGCGCATGCCCTGCGCGCGGCTTTCGCACAGCTCCACCGCGATCGCGTTGAAGGTTTCGTTGGCGAGCAGCGCCTGCACCGCTTCCACACTACTGCGCGACACATGCGCCGTGCCCAGCACCACATATTCCACCCCGTCGCGCTGCACGCGTTCGATCGGCTGGCCGTTGAGGTCAGGCGTGGGGCGGAGGCCGGCTTCGGAAGTACTCATGCAATGGGGACGACGGGTAAGGGAAGACGCCCAGCATGGAGACTTGAGACGTGCAGTGCAAGCCGGGCTTTTTCGATTCCTTCTCGTTTCCGGAGAAGGAATCGAGCCACGCCATCAGTCGCGGAAACGGCGCAGCAGGTCGCCATACGCATCGATGCGCCGGTCACGCAGGAACGGCCAGATGCGCCGCACGTGTTCGCTGCGCGCCATGTCGATCTCGGCGATCAGCAACTGGCGCTGTTCGCCGCCAGCCTGTGCCAGGAACTCGCCCTGCGGACCGGCCACGAAACTGTTGCCCCAGAACTGGATGCCCGCGCCGACGCCGGCCGGATCGGGCTCGAAACCGGTACGGTTGCAGGCCAGCAGCGGCAGGCCATTGGCGACCGCGTGGCCGCGTTGCACGGTGATCCACGCTTCGCGCTGGCGATCCTTCTCGGCCTGGTTGTCATTCGGATCCCAGCCGATCGCGGTGGGATACAGCAGCAATTCCGCGCCGGCCAACGCCATCAGCCGCGCCGCTTCCGGGTACCACTGATCCCAGCACACCAACACGCCCAGGCGGCCCACCGAGGTATCGATCGGTTCGAACCCCAGGTCGCCCGGCGTGAAGTAGAACTTCTCATAAAAAGCCGGATCATCCGGAATGTGCATCTTGCGGTACTTGCCGGCGATCGCCGCGGAGCAGTCGAACACCACCGCGGTGTTGTGATACAGGCCGGCGGCACGTTTTTCGAACAGCGAAGCGACCACCACCAGCTTCAGTTCCTCGGCCAGCTTGCCGACGCGCGCCGTGCTGTGGCCGGGAATGCTCTCGGCATGGTCGAACTCGTCGACCGATTCGTGCTGACAGAAATACGGACCGTTATGCAGCTCCTGCAGCAGCACCAATTCGGCACCGGCCGCGGCGGCTTCGCGCAGCCCGGCTTCGATGGCGTCGAGATTGGCGTCACGGCTGCCGCGGTGGGTTTCCTGCAGCAGCGCGACCTTGAGTGTCTTGCGGGTCATGCGGGCGTTTCCTGATCCGCCGTTGCGGCGGGAAACGCGTAGTTTAAGGCAACACTGAATAAGTATCGTCGTCGTCACCAGCCCTGTCTGTTCGCAGGCCACAGGGCCGTCGGCGAAGGCAGACTGGCTGTCTGTCGATACCGTTCCCCTTCCAGTGCACGGGAAGGGGCAAAAGCGTCACCGCCCGTACATCAGCGTTTGCTGCGCTTTTCCGATCACATGCCCGTGCAGCATGAAGCCCGCCAGCGCCGCCGTCGCATTGTCCGGAACTTCAACTTGCGGCACATCCAGCGCATACACCGTAAACACATAGTGATGCGGCTTGTCGCCAACGGGCGGACAGGGGCCACCCCAGGTGGTGGTGCCGAAATCGTTGTGCACGCCGCGGCCGCCGGCCGGCAGTGCACCGCCTTCGGGCAGCGCGTTGATCGAGGCGGGCAGGTTAAGCACTACCCAATGCCACCAGCCGCTGCCGGTCGGCGCATCGGGGTCGTACACGGTTATTGCGAAACTGCGTGTGGCGGCTGGTTGGCCTTGCCAGTGCATCGCGGGTGACAGGTTCTGGCCGGTGCAGCCAAAGCCGTTGAAGGTGTATTTCTGCGCGATGTGTCCGGAGGTATCGGCGGCATCGACACGCAGGGAAAAATCGCCCGCGTGTGCGGCGAAACTGCTGGCGGCGAAAAGCACGGCTAGCGTACGGCGCATGGTAGGCACTCATCAGGGAAGATGCGTGCATGGTAGGCAGGCGCATGAGGCGCACCTGCCACGCAGCACGCAATCAATCGCCCGAAACGCTCACGTGTTCATCGGGCGTCGGCACGCCTTTGCGCACCTGCGCATCCACCACGGTGGCGGAAACGATGTCGCTGCCCACATTCACTGTCGTGCGCAGCATGTCCAGGATGCGGTCCACGCCCAACACGATGCCGATACCTTCCGGCGGCACGCCGAACGTGGCCAGCAAGCCGGCAATCAGCGGCAGCGAACCACCTGGAATTCCGGCCACGGCCACCGCGCTCAGCACCGACAGCAGCATCAATACGAATTGCTGACTCAGTGACAGTTCCACCCCGAAGGTCTGCGCCACAAACAACACCACGCAGCCCTCGAACAGTGCCGTGCCGCTCATGTTCATGGTGGCGCCCAATGGCAGCACAAAGCCGGCCGTGCTCGGCGCGAGCTTCAATTCATCGCGCGCCAGTGCCAGCGAAGCGGGCAGGGAGGCGCTGCTGGAACTGGTGGAAAACGCGGTAACGAGCAGCGGCCGGATCTGCCTGAAGTACTCCAGCGGTTTGCGCGCGGTGAGCAGGCGCAACCACATCGACATCGTGCCGAACAATTGCAGCGCCAAGGCAACGGCACAGCCCAACACGAATACGGAAAGCGTCAACAGGATATCGGGCCCGACCTTCACGATCACGCCATAGATCATGGCCGGTACCGCGTAAGGCGCCAGTTTCAGTGCGAAACCGACAATGCGCGTCATCACGTCGCTGATAAGGTCCAGCGCAGTTTGCAATTTCAGCCGCTTTTCTTCGTCCAGTTGCGTGGCCGCGGCGCCCACCAGGATCGCAAACACGATCAACGGCAGCACGTCGCCAAGCGCATTGCGACTATTGCCGACAAAAGCGCCCAGCAGGTTGCGGGGCATGAACATGTCCACCAACGTGGCCAGCGTCATGCCGGGTTGCGCTTGGGAGCGCTCCACGGTCTGCTGCGCGCTGCCGCCGTATTCCTGCATCAACAGCTCTTTGGCGGCGGGAGCGAGGTGATGGCCCGGCTGCAGCAGATTCATCATCAGCAAGCCGATGGCCACGCCGATCAACATGTTCGCCGCAAACAGCGCGAACGTGCGCCACGCCAATGGCCCGAGGCGATCCAGTCGCCCCAGTTGCGCCACGCCGGAAGCGAGCGAGGCGAATACCAGCGGTATCACCACGAAGAACAACATGCGCAGGAAAATCTGGCCGAACGGGTCGAGCACCGCCGAAGACACGCGTTGCGCGGCTTTCAACGTGCCGGGATGAAATTCCCCGATGCCGAGCGTGATGACGGCAGCCACGATGCCGATGATCAAACCCCAGAGAATGCGCGTGGCCAGCGAACTGGAAACAGTGCTCATCCGGTGAGTCCTTGTCGCCCAAGTCGGTCGCTAACGTAGCACTTTTTGGAGGTCGTGTCGGTCAGGCTTGAGAGTGATCATCGAAGCGGGATGGATCCCGGCTTTTCGTTCGGAAAACGATGCTGGCATCGTCATCCTGGCCCATCAGTCAATCACGCAACTCGGAAGGCAGCGTGCCAAAGCGCATACGAAACCGGGTGGCGAAACGTGAAGGCGAAAGATACCCGCAATCTTCCGCAACACGTTTCAACGGCTGCGTGGTGGTCTGAATCAAGGTGAGTGCGCGCGTCAGGCGCACCTCCTCCAATATGGCGCGGAAGCTGCTGCTCTCGGAAGCCAGCTTGCGGCGCAGGGTGGCGACACTCATGGCCAGTTGTTCGGCAATCGACTCCGCGCGCCACGCCTGTTCCGGCGCGCCGGCCATCAGCAGGCGCACACGTTCAGTGATGGTGAGGCCGTTCGCAAGCTGGGGACGAAAGCCAGCCAACGCCAGCACTTCCAGCAGTTCGCGCACGCGATGCGCGAGCACCGCCTGCGGCAATTGCTGCTGCAACCCCAGTTCGGTGTGCGCAAAAACCTGATCGAGCACGGGAGCGGGCGGTAGCGTCGTCCAGCGTAAGGGCCGCGTGTCTGACGGCCACGTTTGCTGTAGCAGCAGCTCGCGTGACACGGCCAGGCAACTGGATCGATACGGCCCATCCGCAGCCGGGTGGTTCTCCACATTCAGCAGCATGCCCGGTGCCACGACCAGATAATGGCCGGGTTCGATGGCGGTGCGACGCGTACCATCGGCAATGCGCTTCTGCCCGGCCTGGATGCGCGCCACTACAAGATCGCCAAACGGTACCGCAGCCATGTATTGGCGGCGTCTGGCGTGATAGTGCAGCAGCGCGACGCTCATGCCGGGTCGCTCAGCCCAGCAGCCCCGCCGGCAATTGCATGGTGATGCAATGCAGGCTGCCGTTCTGCCAGATCAGCGGGCGGCATGGAACCTGCACGACGGTGCGGCCGGGATGCGCCTGGCCAATGATGCGCGCGGCGTCGTCATCCGCCGCATCCCCATACGCCGGCACCAGCACGGCGCCATTGACGATGAGGTAATTCGCGTAGGATGCGGCGAGCCGCCGGCCTTCGTCGAGGATTGGCTTGGCCCACGGCAACGGATACAGCGTGTACGGTTTTCCATCTGCGGTGCGCAAGGCGGCCAGTTCCTCGCCCATGCGCTGCAGTTCGCCGTGGTGTACGTCGCCCGCATCCGTGCAGCTCTGGTAGACGATGCGATCGCCCGGCGCAAAACGCGCCAAGGTGTCGATATGTGCGTCGGTGTCGTCGCCTTCCAGGTAACCGTAGTCCAGCCACAGCACGCGCTTGGCATGCAGGCTGTCGCGCAGGATCACGCTCATCTCCTCGCGCGATTGCTCCGGATGACGTTGCACCAGGCAGCGCCAGGTGGTGAGCACGGTGCCGACGCCATCGCTTTCGATGCCGCCGCCTTCCAGCGCCCAATCGATGCGCTTGTGTTCGGCCGAATCGAACACGCCGGCCTGCACCAGCCCGGCAATCAGCGCATCGTCCTGCTCCGCGCCAAACTTGCCGCCCCAGCCGGTGAACCGGAAATCGGCGAGCTGGAAACGATTGCCTTCACCACGCAGCGTGATCGGCCCCGAATCGCGCAGCCAGGTGTCGTCGTAGGGCAGTTCCACGAAACGAATGCGGGTGAGATCGGCATGGGCAGCTTGCAGCTTCGCGATGACATGCGCGCGCAAATCCGCATCGGCCACCACGATGATCAATGACTGAAATTGCGTGATCGCGGCGGCGAGCGCGGTATAGGTGGATTCCACCTGCTCGAGCCGCTCGGCCCAGTCGGTGCCCGCATGCGGCCAGGCAATCAACACGGCGGCCTGCGGCTCCCATTCGGCCGGCAGGCGCAAGCTGGAATCGGTCATGGGGACGATACTCGCGCTATAGGGATGTGCCCGGCGGCTGGCCAGGCAGGCAAGTGTGGAAGTTTACGATGCGGCTAGCTGTTGCGCGAGGTGGCTAGGGCCTGTTCACACTATTGGCGCGGGCCACGCCAATAGTGTGAACAGGCCCTGGCACTCGATGATGCTCATGCTTGCCTCTCGTCATTCCGGCCTTCGCCGGAATGACGAGCAAGACGATCAATTCACCGCGCCAGGATTGCGGTTATTCCCCGCCGGCGTATTCAATACCGCGTGGATCACGTGGCTCTTCTCGAAGTACACGATGAAGTTGGCGTATTCCCAGCGATTGATGGTCGGGTGATGCGCGGAGTCCCCGCCACGCGGCGAGAGCTTGCGCAAGGGCGCGCCGTATTTTTTTTCAACCTGTTCCATGCTCATGCCGCGCGCCGGCAGGTTCATGCCTTTTTCTTCCTGCACGCGCTGCTTGAGCGTTTCCTGGGCATGGGTGGCCTGCGGCATGGTCAGCCCGGCGCCCAGCGCGATGGCCGCCAGCAAGGGCAGGGTGTAACGGTGCTTGAACATGATTCCCCTCTCCGCACAAAGCGTTGCTGCGCCGTTGTAGCAGAACTGCCTGAGCCACGCCACGAGCAACAACCGAAGATGTGATCACCGTTATCATGTGCGACCTCGGGCGTCCTGGCCCGGCCTCAGCCTGGTTCCACAATGATTGCGTTTCGCCATTTCGCCCTGCGCCGCGGCAGCCGGTTGCTGCTTTCCGATATCGACCTGGTGATCCAGAGCGGCTGGCGCCTGGGTGTGGTGGGGCGCAATGGCTGCGGCAAGTCGAGCCTGTTCGCGGTGCTGCAAGGGCAGCTTGAGGCCGACGCCGGCGAACTGGACATGCCGGCCAGGTTGCGCCTTGCCTCGGTGGCGCAGGAAACGCCGTCCTTGCCGGACCCGGCCATCGATTACGTGATGGGCGGCGATGTGGAGCTGGCTACCGCGCTGCGTGACGAACTGGATGCGCAGGCGCGCGGCGACACCGAAGCGATGGCGCTCGCCCATCACCGCATCGAGGAATTGCACGGTTACGATGCGCGCGCCCGCGCCGGCCGCCTGCTGCACGGCCTTGGCTTCAGTGCAGACACGCACGAACGCGCCGTCAGCGAATTCTCCGGAGGCTGGCGCGTGCGCCTGAACCTGGCTCGCGCGCTGATGGCGCCGTCCGAACTGCTGCTGCTCGACGAGCCCACCAACCATCTGGACCTGGATGCGGTGTTATGGCTGGAAGAATGGCTGCGGCGCTACCAGGGCACCTTGCTGGTGATCTCGCACGATCGTGAATTCCTCGACGGCGTGATCACCCACACCCTGCATCTCAACGAAGGGCGCGGGAAGCTCTATACCGGCAACTACAGCGCGTTCGAGCGCCAGCGCGCCGAACAACTGCGCCTGCAGCAGATCGCCCACGAACGCGAGCAGGCCGAGCGTGCGCATCTGCAATCCTTCATCGATCGCTTCAAGGCCAAGGCCAGCAAGGCCAAGCAGGCGCAGTCGCGCGTGAAGCGGCTGGAGAAAATGGCGGGCACCGAAGCGGTGCGTGCGGAGCGTCCGTTCCATTTCCAGTTTGCCGTACCGGAGAAAGTGCCCGATTCCATGCTGCAATTGGAAGACGTCCAGGCGGGTTACTCCGCTCTTCCCTCATCAACGTCAGGGTACGCTTTGGACGTGGATGGTGGCGATGGTGGCTCCTCATCCCGGACGAGTGAAGGGGTGAACGTCATCCTCGCCGACGTCCGTTTTCGTTTGGAGGCCGGCGAACGCGTCGGCCTGCTCGGCCCCAATGGCGCCGGCAAATCCACGCTGGTGAAAACCCTGGTCGGCGAACTGGTCGCGCTGGGCGGCGAGCGCAAGGTGCACAAGGATCTGAAGATCGGCTACTTCGCCCAGCACACGGTGGAAAGCCTGCACGAAGGCGCCAGCCCGTTCGATCATCTGCAAGACAAGGCGCCCGGTGTCGGCGCACAGGTGTTGCGCGATTTTCTCGGTGGCTGGAATTTCGCGGGCGATCGCGCCTTCGAATCGGTGGATGGATTTTCCGGCGGCGAGCGCGCACGCCTGGCGCTGGCCTTGATCGCCTGGGACAAACCCAATCTGCTGTTGCTCGACGAGCCCACCAACCACCTCGATCTGGACATGCGCGAAGCGCTGGCCGATGCCTTGGCCGATTTCGATGGCGCGCTGGTGCTGGTGTCGCATGATCGCCATTTGCTTGGCATGGTTTGCGACAGTTTCTGGCGCGTGGCCGATCACAAAGTCGAGCCGTTCGACGGCGATCTGGACGATTACGCGCGCTGGTTGCGCTCGCGCGGCAACGCGCCGAAGAAAGCCGAAACGGACGCCAAGCCATCGGAATCCGCCGCCGATCGCCGCCGTGCCGCCGCAGCGCAACGCGAGAGCGAAAAAGCTTCGCGCCAGCGCGTAAAGAAAATCGAAACGCGTGTCGCCGCGATCGACGAAGAGCTGACCAAGCTGGAACAAAAACTCGCCGATCCGGCAACCTACAACGGCTCAACCGCCGAGCTGATGAAACTCGGCCAGCGCCAGGCCGAGCTGCGCAAAGAGAAGGAAACGCTCGAGGCCGAATGGCTGGAGCTGTACGAACAATTGGAAGCCTGAGCGGACGATGGAAACCACCACGCGACACGTGGAGTACTGGCTGCCTGATCTGCAGCGTTTCGATTCGATGCATCCTCTCCGCGCGCTGCTGCGGCAGAGCAACAGTATTACTGAGGGTGCGAAAGGCTATCTCGGCGGCTTGTCTGCCTATTTCTCGTGCGAAGGTGAATTGCCCGCCGCAGCGCTGATCCGCGAGCATCTGGTAGGCGATGCAGCCAGTGCGTGTTGGCTGAGCGCGGACCCGGCGTGGATTCAGCCGGACATGAGCGGCGCGCGTTTGCTCGCTTGCGGCCAGTTGCCGTTGAGCATGGAAGAAGCGCAAGCACTGGTTGAGCCCTTGCAACCGGTTTTTGCCGAGCAGGGAATGGCGTTGGATGTGTCGTCTCCGCAACGCTGGCACCTGCGCGTGCCGGCGCACGTTTCCTTGCCCAAGTTCGATGCGCCGGAGCAGGCGTTGGGCGAAGATCTCTACGACCATTTGCCGCAAGGGCCGGAAGGGCGGCGATGGCGCGTGTTGTTGAACGAAGTGCAGGTGCTGTTGCATCAGCATCCGTGCAATGCGCAACGGCGCGATCGGGGGCTGCCGCCGATCAACAGCTTGTGGTTTTGGGGTGGCGGCGTGCTGCCTGCGCGTGTCGACACGGCGCTGCGTGGCGTGGTCGGTGAAGATCTTTTGCTGCTGGCGCTCGCGCATCGCGCTGGCATTCCGGCACATCGACGCACGGTATCCACGATGGATGCGGCGCAAGCCGGCTGGTTGCTCGATCTGCAGGATCAATCCGCAGATACCATCGCCAGCGAATGGTGGCCGTGCCTGCAGGTATTGAGCAAACGCGTACCGCTGTTGTTGTCATTTGCCAGCGGTGAGCGCTGGTTGCATCGGCCCTGGCATCGCTGGCGTTTCTGGCGAGGCCGCGCGTGATGCCGCAGCTTCTGAAACGACGTCCGCTGCTGGGCCAACCGGCAGGATGGGGCGATGCGGTGCCGGAATTTCTGCAGCGCATTTACGCGGCGCGCGGCGTGTTGGGTCCGGAACAGGCGGAGCATCGGCTCAATCGCATGCTTGCGCCGCAGCAGTTGAGCGGCATGCAGCAGGCGGTTGGCTTGCTCGCCGAAGCCGTCCGCGACGATGTCTCGATCATGATCGCCGGCGACTACGATTGCGACGGCGCCACTGGCACGGCGGTGGCTGTACGCGGCCTGCGTCTGCTCGGCGCGCGGCGCGTGGATTACGTGATACCGAATCGTTTCGTGCACGGCTACGGCCTCACGCCGGAACTGGTGGCGTCCTTGCCCGCGCACGCGCAACTGATCGTCACCGTCGACAACGGCATTGCCAGCGTAAGCGGCGTTGCGGCGGCACGCGCGCGCGGCATGCGCGTGATCGTCACCGATCATCATCTGCCCGGCGATCATCTGCCGGAGGCGGACGCCATCGTCAATCCCAACGTGCAGGGCGATGGTTTTCCCAGTAAGGCGCTGGCCGGCGTGGGCGTGATGTTCTACGTGCTGCTGGCACTGCGCGCGCATCTGCGCGAGCTGGGCTGGTTTGCCGACAAGCCTGAGCCGGATCTCTCCGTGCTGCTGGACCTGGTTGCGCTGGGCACGGTAGCCGACCTGGTGCCATTGGATTTCAACAATCGTGTGCTGGTCGAAGGCGGCATGAAACGGCTGCGCAGCGGACGCGGCTGCGCCGGCATCGTGGCCCTGGTCGAAGCGAGCCAGCGCAGCGTCGTGACGCTGTGCGCCAGCGATTTCGCGTATGCGATCGGCCCGCGCCTGAACGCTGCCGGGCGGCTCGAAGATATGCGCCAGGGCGTGGAATGCCTGCTTACCGACAATCCCGCGCAGGCGCGCGCCTATGCGCAACGGCTCAGCGCCATCAACCAGGAACGCCGCGACCTGCAGGCCTCGATGGTGGCCGAAGCGGAAGTGATGGTAGCCAGCGCGGCGCACGTTGACGCGCAAACCATCGGCGTCACCTTGTTCGAACCTAGCTGGCACGCAGGCGTGGTGGGACTGGTTGCGTCCAAGTTGAAGGAACGCCTGCATCGGCCGGTGATCGCCTTTGCGCCGGCGGGCGAAGACGATCCCGATCATCTGCGCGGCTCGGCGCGCTCCATCGCGGGCTTTCATATTCGCGATGCGTTGGCGGTGGTGGATGCACGCCATCCGGGCTTGATCGAACGCTTTGGCGGCCACGCCATGGCTGCTGGCTTGAGTCTGGCCACGCAACACTATCCACGTTTTGCCGAAGCTTTCGATGCGGTGGCGCGCGAGTGGCTGAGCGAAGAACAACTGCAAGCCGTGCTCTACACCGACGGCGAAATGCCGGCCGGCATGTTCACGCTGGAAACGGCGCGCATGCTGCGCTTCGCCGGTCCCTGGGGGCAGGCGTTTCCAGAGCCGCTGTTCGAAAACCGCTTCGAATGTTTCAGTTGGCGCACCATGGGCGAGCGCCACCTGCGCCTGAGCTTGCGCGATCCGCGCGACGATGCCGTGCACGATGCGGTGATGTTCAACGCCTACGATGGCAAGCCACCACCGACGATGATGCGCGCGGCGTATGAGCTCACCATCAACGATTGGCAGGGCAGGGAATCGCCAAGGTTGCTGCTGCGCTACATGGAGCCGGCGTAGGCCGGGCACCGATATTCACCTCCCTTCACTTGCCTGGCTGCTCAAATAGCGCTTGGATAGCGCAACCAGGCACGAAGGAGCATCGTCATGATCGAACAACTCCCCTCCCTCCCCGCAGGTGTGCTGGGTTTTCGCATGAGCGGCCAGGTCACCGCGCAGGACTATGAAACCGTGATGGTGCCGGACATCGAAGCGGCCTTTGCGCTGAGCAACAAGCTGCGCCTGGTCATCCACATCGACGATGAATTTACCGGTTTCGCGCCCGGCGCCATGTGGGACGACGTCAAGCTCGGTTTTCGTCACATCAGCGGTTGGGAGCGCACCGCGCTGGTCACCGACGTGGGCTGGATCCGCGCGATGTCCAGCGTGTTCGGCATCACCATGCCGACGCATTTTCGCCTGTTCTCCAATTTGCAATTGGATGAAGCAGTGCGCTGGGCGTCGTCCATCTGATTGCCGTCGTAGATTCGGGCTACTTGATAAAGCTGTACTGCAGCGAGCCCTGGATACGCGTGTCGGTGTTGTAACGGTTGTCTTGTACTTCCAGCCGGCCATGCAGCAACTCCAGCCCAACCGTGAGCGCGGGCATCGGCGTCCAGATCATGTTGGCGGCGGCGTAATCGCTGTTGTGGAAGTCGCTCGTATTCAACCAAGGTGAGCGTGGCACGCGCAGCGCCCCGTAGACGAGATTGCTGCGCCAGTTGTCATTCCAGTAATGCGTATAGGCGGCATACGCACCGCGTTCGGTCAACAAATGTATTCGGCCATCCCCGCTCACCACCGCATCCAGTCCCGCGCCGCCGAGATCGTTGAGATAGCGCGAGATGCCTTTGCCCCAGTTAAGGCCGAACATCAGCAGATCGCTGTAATCGGCGAAGCTCGCCATCTTGAATGATCCACTCAGTTGCGCGCCGCCGCTTACCATCCGCCGGTTTTGTTCGTTGCTGCTGTAACCGAGCTGGCGCACGACGCCGCCCAGTTGCAGATGACCCCAGCTTTGTTCGGTGCGTGCGGCGATGACGACATCCGGCGCATGTTGCGTGCTATGCACGTTCGTCGAAGCGTCGATGGCGCGTAGTTCGGAAGAGGGTTGTTCGGCGGCCAGCGTCAGGCTGCTGGTTTCCCCGAGATGAAAGAACTGATGGATGCCGGCGCGCCGCGTCGCGATCACGCTGTTCGGTCCGGCGAAATCCAGCGTATCGGGAATGGCGTCGACGTCGGTCAGGGAGGACCAGCCGAAACCGGCATAGGTATTGCCCAACTGGCCGTACGCCTGGCGTAGGCGGAAGCCGTACTGGCCATTGCCGCCGCCGTAGAAATCGTTCTCGAAATAGAAGCGCAGTGTCTCGTCGAAGACGGTCGGACGCCGGATATCCAGGCTGAAACGCGTCTGGCGCGCCTGCAGGTTGAAATTGCCGCGATCGCGTGCCGCGGGTATCGGGATGGTGGCCGTAGCGAATGCATCCGGCGAACCCATGCTGCGGGTGTCGTAGATCATGTCCAGCTTGGCGTAGCCACCGATGCGCGCGATGGTTTCCGTGCCCGGAATCCGTACGAAACCCTGCAGTGTCGGATCGGTAGGCGGTGCCTCGTTGTCGATGCGCGAGGCGGAATCCTGGTCTTCGGAAACGCTTTGCTGGGGCGGCAGGGGCGAGCGCTCGGCATGCGTGAGCTGCAAGGCATCGACCTGGGTACTGGGCACCTGGGTGACCGGTGTTTGCGCTGGCGCCGTAACAGAAGCGGGTGTCGATGCCGCGGCCGTAGCCGGAGGCCGTTCCGCCTTCAACTCCTTTACCTCGGCCTGCAAGGCCTGCACCGTGGCTTTGAGCTCGTCCACTTCCTGCTGCAGGCGTTGCGTCTGGTTCTGTTGCGCAAAGGCGGATGGCGAGAACAGGGCAACCGTCAGCAATGCACTCAGGCACTTCTTCCGTTCCATAGTGGGTCCCTCGCATGGAAGCGCTGCATGGCGAAGTCGGTACCAAAAAAACCTTCGCAACCCCTTGATTGGTGTGAAATCTGAGCAGGCGAACGGCGAAGAGCGCGTGAAGGCCGGGGCCGAACAGGGGTTGCCATTTGGCCGTCTGGGCCGCTTGCGTGCCGTTCGGGCTTGTGTTGTAGTCGGCCCATGCAGACCTTCCTTGCCAGCCATCTGATCCAGCTCGCCGCCTTCGCGGACGGCGCTGTCGTGGCTGCAACAACCCTGAATAACAACGCCAATAACAATACCTGCAACCGCGGGTGGGCCGGCGTGTAGACGAAAGCAACATCAACACACGCAAAAGGGCCCGCCAAGTGCGGGCCCTTTTTTGTTTTTAGCGTTTCACTCAACCAGCGAGCCAAAGGAAAATCCATCATGTGCGCCATCTTCGGGATGTTCGATCTTCAGCCAGGCGACGACCTGGCCGCGTTACGCCAACTGGCGTTGGAGCTGTCGCAGCGCCAGCGCCATCGCGGCCCGGATTGGAGCGGGGTGTTTGTCGATGCCGGCGTGATCATGGTGCACGAGCGCCTGGCCATCGTCGACCCGGCCAGTGGCTCGCAGCCGCTGCGTTCGCGCGATGGCCACCTGGCGCTGGCGGTGAACGGCGAGATCTACAACCATCGCGAGTTGCGCGCGCAGAGCGGCTACGACTTCACCACCGGCTCGGATTGCGAAGTGATCAACGCGCTCTACCGCGAGCATGGTGCGGATTTTCTCGGTCAGCTCAACGGCATTTTTGCGTTCGCTTTGTGGGATGGCGAGGCAAAGCGTTACCTGATCGCGCGCGATCCCCTCGGCGTATGCCCGCTGTACTGGGGACACGATGCGCAAGGGCGCTTGTGCGTGGCGTCGGAAATGAAGGCGCTGGTGGGCGTGTGCGCCGACGTTGCGCCGTTTCCCCCGGGCCACGTGTACGACAGCGCCACCGGCGAGCTGCAGCGGTACTACCAGCGCCCGTGGCGCGATTACGAAGCCACCAAGGGCCACGGTCCGGGCGAATTGCGCAAGGCGTTCGAGCAGGCCGTGCATCGCCAGTTGATGACGGACGTGCCGTACGGCGTGCTGCTTTCGGGTGGCCTGGATTCCTCGCTGGTCGCCGCCTGCGCCGCACGGTTCGCGCGCGAACGCGTGGAAGACGACGACCGCAGCGAAGCATGGTGGCCGCGCCTGCATTCCTTCGCCATCGGCCTGGAAGGTTCGCCCGATCTTGCCGCGGCGAAAATCGCGGCCGATGCCTTGGGCACCGTGCACCACGGCTTCGTCTACAACTTCTGGGAAGGCCTGGACGCACTGCCCGAAGTGATCCGCCACATCGAAACCTACGACGTCACTACCATTCGCGCTTCCACGCCGATGTACCTGCTTGCGCGCCGCATCAAGGCGATGGGCGTGAAGATGGTGCTGTCTGGTGAAGGTTCCGATGAAATCTTCGGTGGCTATTTGTACTTCCACAAGGCGCCGTCGCCGGAAGCCTTCCACGAGGAAACTGTGCGCAAGCTCGACGCGCTGCACAGCTACGACTGCCTGCGCGCCAACAAATCGATGATGGCGTGGGGCGTGGAAGCGCGCGTGCCGTTCCTGGACTTGAAATTCATGGAAACGGCGATGAGCATGGATGCCGCGCACAAGATGGCCGGCAAAGGCCGCATCGAAAAAGCGGTATTGCGCGAAGCTTTCGCCGGTGCGTTGCCCGATTCGATCCTGTGGCGTCAGAAGGAACAGTTCAGCGATGGCGTCGGCTATGGCTGGATCGATGGCCTGAAAGCGCACGCCGAGCAGGCAGTCAGCGATCGAGAGTTCGCCGCTGCCGCATCGCGCTATCCCTTCAACACGCCGGCAACGAAAGAGGCGTACCTGTATCGCCGCATCTTCGAGAAATTCTTCCCCGGCGAGGCCTGTGCGGCGACCGTGCCGGGCGGCAAGTCGATCGCGTGCTCGTCGCCCGCCGCGTTGGCGTGGGATCCGGCGTTCGCTGCGATGGCCGATCCATCCGGCCGCGCCGTGCGCGACGTGCATGCGAATGCGTTGGAGGCTGCACCATAAGTGCATGCTTAATTCTTTTCGGAGAATTTCAGTAGGTTGGGCTGAGGCGCAGCCGAACCCCAACGTCGCCATGCACATTCCGACGTTGGGGTTCGGCCATGCCTCAGCCCGGCCCACGGGAGGTTTTCCGCGAGGTTGCCCTGCCCACCTGATCGGCTAGGCGCTTCCGCGCCCGGTTTGCTAGCATTACCGTTTATCTCGCGCCCATCGGGCGCCAAGCCATCAGGTTTATTCCACATGATCGAGACCAATCCGATCCTTGCGCAGATCGCGGACCTCACGGCCCGCATCGAGTCGCTTAGGGGGTATCTTTGACTACGACGCCAAGCGTGAGCGTCTGGAAGAAGTAAGCCGCGAACTGGAAAGCCCCACCGTCTGGGACGATCCGCCCCGCGCACAGGAACTGGGCCGCGAACGCGCCCGCCTCGACACCATCGTCAGCGGTATCGACCGCATCACCTCCGGCCTGGCCGACGCCGGCGAGCTGCTGGACATGGCCGCTGCCGACGGCGACGAGGACACCGTGCAATCCGTGCAGGCCGACATCGGCAAGCTCGACGCCGAAGTCAGCAAGCTGGAATTCCAGCGCATGTTCTCCGGCAAGATGGATTCGGCCAACGCCTTCGTCGACATCCAGGCCGGCGCCGGCGGCACCGAGGCGCAGGACTGGGCGGAAATGCTGCTGCGCATGTACCTGCGCTGGTGCGAAGCACGCGGCTGGAAAACCGAGCTGATGGAAGTGAGCGCGGGCGAAGTGGCCGGCATCAAATCCGCCACCTTCCGCGTGGAAGGCGATTACGCCTACGGCTGGCTGAAAACGGAAATCGGCGTGCATCGTCTGGTGCGCAAGAGTCCGTTCGATTCGGACAACCGCCGCCACACCAGCTTTACCTCGGTATTCGTGTCGCCGGAAGTCGACGACGACATCGACATCGAGATCAACCCGGCCGACTTGAAGACCGACGTCTACCGCTCGTCCGGCGCCGGCGGCCAGCACGTCAACAAGACCGAATCGGCAGTGCGTATCACGCACGTGCCCAGCGGCGTGGTGGTGGCCTGCCAGACCGAACGCAGCCAGCACGCCAACCGCGACCGCGCCATGAAGATGCTGGCCGCCAAGCTGTACGAGCTGGAGATACAGAAGCGCAACGCCGAAAAGGATGCGCTGGAAGCTTCCAAATCCGATATTGGCTGGGGCAGCCAGATTCGCAACTATGTGCTGGACCAGAGCCGGATCAAGGATCTGCGTACCGGCATCGAGCGCACTGATACGCAGAAGGTGCTGGATGGCGACCTCGACGATTTCATCGAGGCAAGCCTGAAAGCAGGATTGGATGCCGGCGCCAAGCGCGTTGATGCCTGATCATCGAGGAGTCATAGCATGAAAACGATCTACGCAGTTCTGTTCGCATGTGCCAGCGTCGCGCTTTTCAGCCACACCGCGAACGCTGCCGACCAAACCGTCAAGCAGGACGCGAAAGATGCCGGACACGCTATCGGCAACGGCGCCCGCGATGTCGGTCACGCCACCGCGCACGTCGCCAAAACGATCGGCCATGGCGCAAAAGAAGCAGGCCAGGGCATCGGACACGGGGCGAAGGAAGCCGGGCAGGGTATTGGGCATGGCGCGCGCAAGGGTTGGGATGCAACCAAGCACGGCGTCAAGCATGTGTTCGGCAAAGACGACGGGCAATGACCGCCTCGTTGTTCGGCAATCGGCGATACATAAAAGAAGCGCTTGGCACTCCCTTTGAGCGCTGGCAGCAATGGAATCTCCATGAGTGAAGCAACTGAAAACCTGATCATCGACGAGAACAAGCTGATCGCCGAGCGCCGCGAAAAGTTGAAGGCGCTGCGCGAGCAGGGCATCGCCTTCCCGAACGACTTCAAGGTGGACGCGTTTGCCGGCGATCTGCAAAACGAATTCGCCGACAAAGATCAGTACACCGCCGAAGCCATCGAAGCGCTGGCGCGCCATGTGAAAGTCGCAGGCCGCATCGTGCTCAAGCGCGTGCAGGGCAAAGTCAGCTTCGTGCAGATGCAGGATTTCACCGGCCGCATCCAGCTATTCATTCATCAGGGCACGGTGGGTGAAGCAACGTACGAAGCGTTCAAGGGATGGGACGTAGGCGACGTCGTCGGCGCCGAAGGCCTGTTGATGCGCACCAAGACCGGCGAGCTGTCGGTGAAGGTGCAAGCGCTGCGCCTGCTCACCAAGAGCCTGCGTCCGCTGCCGGACAAGTGGCACGGTTTGGCCGACGTGGAGCAGCGCTATCGCCAGCGCTACGTCGACCTGATCGTTACCGAAGAAGCGCGCCGCACCTTCATGCTGCGCTCGAAGATCATCGGCTACATGCGCAAGTGGCTGGAGGCCGATCCGTACCGCTTCATGGAAGTGGAAACGCCGATGATGCACGTCATCCCCGGCGGCGCCGTGGCGCGTCCCTTCATCACGCATCACAACGCGCTGGATATCGATCTGTATCTGCGCGTGGCACCGGAGCTTTTTCTGAAGCGCCTGGTCGTCGGCGGTTTCGATCGCGTCTACGAGATCAACCGCAATTTCCGCAACGAGGGCGTGTCCACGCGGCACAACCCCGAGTTCACCATGCTGGAGTTGTACCAGGCTTACGCCACTTATCACGAGATCATGGACCTCACCGAGGCGATGATCCGCGACACGGCGAAGAGCGTACTGGGCACCACCAGGCTCGCCTGGGAAGGCGCCGAAATCGATGTTGGCCCCGCGTTCCGTCGCTGGCGCATGGAAGATGCCGTGCTGGAACTCAACCCCGAGATCAAGCGCGAAGAACTGCGCGATCGCGACGCCATGGCTGCGCACGCCAAGCGTCTGGGCCTGCAGGTGAAGCCGAATTACGGCTGGGGCAAGCTGCTGCTGGAAATTTTCGAGAAGACGGTAGAGCACACCCTGGTGCAACCCACCTTCATCATCGACCACCCAGTGGAAGTGTCGCCGCTGGCGCGCGAGAACGATGTCGACAAGGGCATCACCGACCGCTTCGAACTGTTCATCAACGGCAAGGAACTGGCCAATGGCTTTTCCGAGTTGAACGATCCGGAAGACCAGGCCGCGCGCTTCCAGGCGCAGGTGGATGCGAAGGAATCGGGCGACGACGAAGCGATGCATTTCGATGCGGATTACATCCGCGCGCTGGAGGTGGGATTGCCACCGACCGGTGGGCTTGGCGTGGGTATCGATCGCTTGGTGATGCTGTTCACCAACTCGTCGTCGATCCGAGATGTGTTGTTGTTCCCGTACATGCGGCCCGAAGCCTGACCCGCTTTTACTCCCTCTCCCTTCCGGGGAGAGGGCTGGGGCTGAGGTATTCCCACGTTTTTTGCTCGTCATTCCGAGCGAAACCCAACATTGATGTGGATTCTTTTCAGAGCGAGTCGTCATTCCGGCGAAGGCCGGACGGAGCGCGAAGCGCGGAGAACGTCCGAAGGACGGCCCCGAAGGGGTGAGCGAAGCGAATCATCCATCGACAACCTCGCCAGATGCAGGTCCATCCAGCGATAGGCCCTCCTCTTGGGTCAAGCCACTTTTGCGAGTCTGTCGCAAGACCGCAAATGGATTCCGGCCTTCGCCGGAATGACGTCGTTATTTTTTATGCCATTCGGGTAGAACGTAGTTCTCTGATTTTTCTGGAATCCGAGAGCAAAAACGTGGGGGTACCTCAGGGACTGGGGTGAGGGGCCAACCTCGCGAGAAGGGCTGTGATCCGTCGTCTCGTCGGTTGGCTGAGGCCTAGCCGAACCCCAACGTAGTCATGTGCGTCTTTACGTTGGGGTTCGGCTGCGCCTCAGCCCAACCTACTGAAGTTCACACGCCCCCGCTGGCACCCGCTTCCATCACGCTCGCTGCCGGAGCGCTTCGATACCGGCGCGGACAGTCTCCTTGGCAGCCCTCAAGCTCCATGGCGGATAGGCGAGCAGGGATTGGGGCGTTCCGCGTAGCAGCGTGCGCCAGGCGGCTCCCGATCGACCTGCGCCGGCGTAGAGCCGCGCCAATACCAGCATGCTTTCAGCCCGTCGGCGGCGTGCAATGGCGCGCAGCCGTTTGCTGGGAAGCGTTGCGGCGTACTTGTCGTACAACTGCACCCATCCTTCATACGCGGCGATGCGGTTCGCGCTGTAGTTCGCGCCATCGCCTGCGCGAATCACGGCCAACGGTTCGTCGACGACGGCCACGCCACTGCACAGGCTCAAGCGAACGTAGAGATCATAATCCTCGGCAAAGCGCTGACCTTCGTCGAAGCTTCCCGCTTCCACGACCAGGCTTCGTTCGGCGATCACTGAATCGATGGCGATGTGCGCATCGATCGTGAGGATGCGATCCGTGATGTCTCCCGCATGGGGAATCCACGGGGCAAGGCCATCCCGCGCGATCGGGCACCCGTCATGGTCGATCAGGTCCACCGCCGTGTAGCTCCAGCGGCAGCCGGGCGATCCTTGCAATGCTTTCAATTGCGTGGCGAGCTTGGCCGGCCGCCACAGGTCGTCCGAGTCCAGGAACGCCAGATAGCGTCCCTTGGCCTGCCGGATCGCCTCGTTGCGTGCGATCGACGGTATGCCGGTATGCGGCAGCCATAGAACCGTCACACGCGGGTCCTCGATGCCGCGCAGATAAGCACGTGTTTCGTACGACGAGCCATCGTCGGCGACGACCAACTCCCAATCGTCGAACGTCTGCGTCATGGCCGAGGCGATGGCTTCCCGCAGGTAGGCTGGACGGTTGTAGGTCGGCAGGATGATGGAAACGATCGGTTTGCCCATGCGGGAGATAACCGCCGGGCGTTGCGATTTATTCCAGGGCTAGAACTCCAGCTCCTGCGCCGCGCACAGGTAATCGATCATCGGCGCCAGCCGCTTGTAGCTGGCCAGCATGAACGGCAACAACTCCGCCGAACACGCCAGCGCCTCGTCGAATTGCTCGCCGGCGGCAAAGTCCTTGCGCTTCAAATCCTCGATCAGTTCATGCTCCGGATCGTAGCCACGCGGCGGGCGCGTCAGCGATTCGCCCCAGAACGTGAAGTGCTCGTGGAACGCCTTGCTCTGCGTGGCGCGTTTCCATGCCGCCGGGTTGTCCGCCAGAAAGGCGCGGATGCGCTTCAAGGCATCCGGCTCCGGATGCCACATGCCGCCGCCGATAAAGCAATCGCCCGGCTGGATGTGCAGATAGAACGAGGGCGCTGGAATCTCGTGCCGCCGCTCATGGAAGAAACGCGCACTGGCCCACGGCTTGTACGGTTCCTTGTCATTGGAGAAGCGCGTATCGCGATAGATGCGAAACAGCGAGCCGCCCATCTTGCGTGGATCGGCGCGGAAATGCGCGCTGACCTTGGCCAGCGGCGCCTGCATGTCGGTGATCAGCTCCAGGAACGGATCGCGCACGTCGCGTTCGTATTCGGCCTTGTGCTTCTGGAACCACTCGCGGTTGTTGCTGCGGGCGAGGCTCTTGAGGAAACGGAAGGTGGCGGGCGAGAAATAGGCGCGGGGCATGGTGGTTTGATGTTCGATAGGTTGGTGTGTGTGAGGACGCAACAATGTCGGCGCAGCTTGCGGTAGAGGCGAATTGAGGCAAATTTTTGACCATGCTCGTTCTCGCCTCACCGTCATTCCGGCGAAAGCCGGAATCCATTGCAAGTATGCGTCCGGAGGACACAATAATTTTGTATCGGGTGCTTCGCACAACATATTAGGACTGGATTCCGGCTTTCGCCGGAATGACGGTGAGGAACGATCAGGCATTCCGCCAGATTGCCTGATTTCGCCGACTCTTTTGGCGAGAAAGGCAAACTCGACTACGCAAATGCAACGCCCGCTTCGACGGCTAGCTGTTCGCCCCACGCCTGCAACAGATCAAGCAATCCACCCTTGTCGTGCCCAAGCGGATCGCTACGCAACAGCGCCAGCTTCGCAAAATAGTCGGGCAGAGTAAGCGTGGTGAGCGGAGTAGGGCGCGTCAGTCGTTGAACGCGGAACATCTCCCAACGTTCGCGCTCTTCCGGCGTCAGCGTTTCAGGCCAGTTGCGCGCGCGATAACGGAACAGCAATTCCGCATAACGCGCGTCGCGGAAGTTGAAGCTCCGCGACCCCAACTGCGCGGGTGGCGTGGCGCGCACCTCGCGCAGCAGGCGTTTGTCTGAATCCGGCAGGAAGCCACCATACAGCGCCAGCTCCGGATCTTCCGCGGGCGGCAGTTCGGCGGCTCGCTGGAAAATGCGGCGCAGCTTTTCGCCAAGATCCGCCGCCGCACGCAACTTATCGGCGTGCGCAAGGCAGCGATCCATGTCCAGTTGCAGTCGGTGCAGATCCACGCCTTTCAACACGGAAAGCGGCGCCAATGCGGGCGAACGGTTTGCATGCACAGTGCGCAAGGGAATGCGCTCCACGCCTTCGGGCAGGTCGGCGCGCGCGGTAAAGATGCGGTCGACAATGTCTTCGACGTCCAGCGCCAGCAGATCGCAGGGATCCTGCGCAAGATCGTAGACGATGATTTCACCCGGGCGCGCCGGATGCACCGCGAGCGGCACGATGACCGCCAGGCAGCAGCGGCTGGCCGGGTAGCGCGACGATACGTGCACCAATGGTGTCATGGCCGCGACGTCGAGCAATTCGAACACGCGCTGCTTGCGGCGCAGCCCGTAATGCCAATCCCAAAGCCGTGGCTGGCGGACGCGAATCAAGCGTGCCAGGTCGATCAGCGCCTCAACATCCGAAAGCGCATCGTGCGCGCGCGCCTGCTGCAGATGATTGGCGATGGCCAGATGCTCGAGCTTGAAGCTCAGCGTGCCGTCCTCATGCGTCGGCCACACGATGCCTTCGGGCCGCAGCGCCGCGCACATGCGCACCAGGTCGATCAGATCCCAGCGCGAATTGCCGTTCTCCCATTCGCGCGCATACGGCTCGAAGAAATTCCGGTACAGAAGCTGGCGCGTGAATTCATCGTCGAAGCGCAGGGAGTTGTAGCCGACGCCGCAGGTGCCGGGCGCGGCCAGTTGTTCGTGCACGCGCGCGGCGAAATCCGCTTCGATCAATCCTTCACGCTCGGCCTTTTGCGGCGTGATGCCAGTGATCAGGCAGGACTCCGGGGATGGCGGCATGTCATGCGGCGGCCTGGCGAAGAACATCACCGGCTCGTCGACGATCTCCAGCTCCAGGTTGGTACGGATGCCGGCGAACTGGATGGGGCGGTCCCGGCGCGTATCGGTGCCGAAGGTTTCGTAGTCGTGCCAGAGGAGGGTGTGCATGGCGTGATTTTAAGGCAACACTGAATAAGTATCGCCGTCGCCATGATGCCTGGAAGGCACGCAGGGTGTGTTGCGTGGCGCGGGGAAGACTGGCTGTCTTGCCAAGCCGCGCGGCGCAGCCTGCGTGCCTTCCAGGCATCACCCCATCATTTTCAATTCAATCGGTTGGGGCCAGCCCTGTCTGTCCGACGGCCCTGTGGCCTGCGAACAGACAGGGCTGGTGACGACGGCGATACTTATTCAGTGTTGCCTTAAGTGAACCGTTAATCGGGAGTCGTAAATCGCAAATCGTAAGGGCGGGCCGCCTGCACCGGCGGGTGGCGGCTCTTCACTATTTACGATTCCCGATTGACGATTCCCGCCCATAACCATTTGGCGCCCTATCCGCCCCCAGCTAAACTCCCCGTTCAGGAGGGCGCATGAGCCAAGCGAACGAAGACAACCTCATCTGGATCGACCTGGAAATGACCGGTCTGGATACCGACAACGATTCGATTCTCGAAATCGCCACCATCGTCACCGACAAGGACCTGACCATTTTGGCCGAAGGTCCTGTCTTCGCGATCCGTCACAGCCTGGACCGCCTGGAGTCGATGGACAGCTGGAATCGCAACCAGCACCGCCGTTCCGGCCTGTGGGACCAGGTGGTGGCGTCCGACGCCACGCACGCGGTGGCCGAGCAGTCGACGCTGGAATTCCTCAAGCAGTGGGTGCTGCCGGGCAAGTCGCCCATGTGCGGCAATTCCATCTGCCAGGATCGCCGCTTCATGCATCGCCAGATGCCGCAGCTGGAGCGCTTTTTCCACTACCGCAATCTCGACGTGTCCACCTTGAAAGAACTGGCGCGCCGCTGGGCGCCGACGATCAGCCGCGGCTTCGCCAAGGAATCGGCGCATACCGCGCTTTCGGATATCCGCGATTCCATCGACGAACTGCGCTACTACCGCCAGTTCATGGGCACGCTGGGCGGGGTGGAGCAAAGCGCATGATCGATCCGATGTTCGCCACCGTGCTCGATTGCAACGGCCGTCCGTTGACGCTCGATCGTCCGCGCGTGGTGGGCATCCTCAACGTCACGCCCGATTCGTTCTCCGACGGCGGCCAGTTCGCCAGCGTGGAGGCCGCCGTGGCGCACGGCCTGCGGCTGGCGGAAGAAGGCGCGGACATGCTCGACGTGGGCGGTGAATCCACCCGCCCAGGCGCGGCAGATGTTCCTGTCGAAGACGAACTCAAGCGCGTGATTCCCGTTATCGAACAGCTGGTGGCGCGCACCTCCTTGCCGATCGCCATCGACACCTCCAAGCCGGAAGTGATGCGCGCCGCCGTGGCCGCAGGCGCCGGCATGATCAACGACGTATATGCCCTGCGCCGCGACGGCGCCATGGACGCCGCCGCGCAACTGCGCGTGCCGATCTGCCTGATGCACATGCAAGGCGAGCCGCGCAGCATGCAGGATGAGCCGCACTACGAAGATGTCGTCGGCGAAGTGCATCGCTTCCTGATGGATCGGCTGTTTTCCTGCGAAATGGCCGGCATCGATCGGCGCAATGTGATGGTCGATCCCGGCTTTGGCTTCGGCAAAACGCTGGAACATAACCTTGCCTTGCTACGCAAACTGGAACGGTTTGCGGATCTCGGCAGCGGTGTCTACGCAGGCTTGTCGCGCAAGGCGATGATCGGCACGCTCACCGGTCGCCAGGAACCGGCCGAGCGCGCCGCGGGGTCCGTTGCTGCGGCATTGATCGCGGTGCAACGCGGTGCGCGCATGGTGCGCGTGCATGATGTGGCGCCCACGGTGGATGCGTTGAAGGTTTGGCATGCCGTGCATGCGGGCGATACGCCGGAACGACACGACAAGCCCAAGGTGCCGAGCTGGCCGGATGACGAGTAGAAGGCTGCAGCTTGCCGTGATCAGCTCCCTCTCCCCGCCGGGGAGAGGGTTGGGGTGAGGGGACAACCTCGCCCGATTTCCCAGCAAAACGTAGGAAAGGCAAAGCGCACGCCTTTGCCCGTGCCACGATTTCCCGCAAGCGTTGCCCCCTCACCCTAGCCCTCTCCCCAGAGGGGAAAGGGGATGGGAGTGCATAAATTGCAGCTAAAGCGATAACCCCCAGGCGGTGTAGCATTCACGCCTTACCGACACGCTTGTCCCTATTTCCCAATCTCTGCTCCACCAAGACGACACCATGAATCAACGCAAATATTTCGGTACCGACGGCATCCGCGGGCGGGTAGGCGAGTGGCCCATCAGTGCGGATTTCGTGCTGCGCCTGGGTCGCGCACTGGGCGTGGTACTTGGCCGGAACCGGAAAAAAACATCGGGCCGTCCGCTGGTGCTGATTGGCAAGGACACCCGTGCTTCCGGCTATATGTTCGAATCTGCGCTGGAAGCCGGCCTCACCGCGGCGGGCGCGGACGTTCGTCTGTTCGGCCCCATGCCCACGCCGGCGGTGGCTTACCTCACCCGCAGCCTGCGCGCGGATGCAGGCATCGTGATCAGCGCTTCGCACAACCCGCATTACGACAACGGCATCAAATTCTTCTCCACCGACGGCGAAAAACTCTCCGACGAGATCGAAGCGCAGATCGAGCAGGAAGTGGAAGCGCCATTCGCCACGGTGGATTCGCATCATCTGGGCAAGGTGGTGCGTGTTACCGACGCCGTGACCCGCTACGCCGAATTCTGCAAAACCACCGTGCCGGAAGATTTCAGCCTGGCCGGCACGAAGATCGTGCTCGATTGCGCGCATGGCGCTACGTATCAGGTAGCACCGAAAGTGTTCGCGGAACTCGGTGCGGACGTATACGTGATCGGCGACAAGCCGGATGGCTTCAACATCAACGACAACATTGGCTCGACGCATCCGCAAGCGCTGCAGAAAGCGGTGCAGGAACAGCATGCGGATATCGGTTTCGCTTTCGATGGCGACGGAGACCGCGTACAGGTGGTGGACCGCAACGGCGTGCTCGGCGACGGCGACGACATGCTGTATGTACTGGCGCGCAGTTGGCAGGCGCGCGGCCTGCTGAAAGGCCCGGTGGTCGGTACGCTGATGAGCAACTACGGCTTGCAGCAAGCACTCGCGGGCCTGGGCGTCGAGTTGATCCGCGCCAACGTGGGCGACCGCTTCGTGCTGCAGAAACTGAAGGAGCACAGCGGCGTGCTCGGCGGCGAAACCTCCGGCCATTTGCTGTGCCTCGATCGCGCCACCACCGGCGACGGCATCGTCGCGGCGCTGGCTGTGCTCGAAGCTCTGAAGTTTCTCGGGCAGGACATGGCCGACGCGCGCCAGGGCCTGACAAAAATGCCGCAAATCATGATCAACGTGCGTGCCGCCGGTGCGCGCGAAGCGCTCAATACCGACGCTGTGCGCCAGGCCCTGGCCGATGCCGAGCAGGCATTGCGCGGCCGCGGCCGCGTGGTGCTGCGCGCCTCCGGCACCGAACCGCTGGTGCGCGTGACGGTGGAAGCCGCCGACGAGGCCGAAGTGCGGCAGATGGCAGAACGCTTGGCGGACGTCGTAAAATCCGCCACCGAACGCTCGTGAACCAGTAGCGCCGCTTTTGCGCGGCGTTGCAAACAGGCTCCCAGGTCGCCATGGAATTGGCCCGACGTGCACCGCCCCTGCGGTGGCGGAACATCTATGACCGCACGCTCAACCTGTGGAAAAGCCCATGGACACCACCGTCAAGACCAAGCAAGTTCCCACCCTCGACATCCGCCGCTACGACAGTGACCGCCCGGCGTTTGTTGCCGAACTCGGCGCGGCGTATCGCGAATTCGGCTTCTGCTGCATCAGCGGCCACGGCATTGCACCGCAGCTGATCGACGGCGCCTACGATGCATTCCAACGCTTCTTCGCACTGCCGACCGAAACCAAGCTGAAGTACCACGTGCCCGGTTCCGGCGGCGCGCGCGGCTACACGCCGTTCAAGATCGAAACGGCCAAGGACAGCCGCTATCCGGACCTGAAAGAGTTCTGGCATATCGGCCGCGAAATCGATCGCCATTCGCGCTTCGCCGAGTTGATGCCGCCGAACTTGTGGCCGGCGGAAGTGCCCGGTTTTCGCGAATACGGTTACGAGCTTTACCAGGCGCTGGATCTGCTCGGTAGCCGCGTGCTGCGCGCACTCGCCCTGCACATCGATCTGCCCAAGGATTACTTCGACGGCAAGATCGACCAGGGCAATTCCATTCTGCGCCCGATCCATTACCCGCCGATCACGCAGGAAAACATTCCGAACGTACGCGCGGGCGCACACGAAGACATCAACTTCATCACCCTGCTGGTGGGCGCCAGCGCCGAAGGCCTGGAAGTACTCACGCGCGAAGGCGAGTGGCTGCCCATCACCACCGAAGGCGACGCCATCGTGGTGAACATCGGCGACATGCTGCAGCGCCTGACCAATCACGTGTATCCCTCCACCACGCATCGCGTGGTGAATCCGCAAAACGCGAACGCACGCAAGCCGCGCTATTCCGTGCCGTACTTCCTGCATCCGAATCCGGATGTGGTGCTCGATCCGCTGCCGCAGTGCATAACGCCGGACAACCCGCGTCGCTACGACACCTCGATCACCTCGCACGACTACCTGATGCAGCGCCTGCGCGAGATCAAGCTGATCTAACGCACCCACGTTCCCTCTCCCTCCGGTAGGTTGGGTAGAGGCGCAGCCGAAACCCAACGTCGCCATCCACATGCAACGTTGAGTTTCGGCTGCGCCTCTACCCAATCTGCGGTAGCCCCAGCTTGCGCTACAGTTCCCGGGCCACCCCGGAGCTTCGCCGCATGTCCGCCACACATCGTCACCCGCATAAAGAACGCCATTTCGCCGCATCCGACACCGTGCGCGACATCGTGCTGGGCATGGCCGACGGCCTCACCGTACCGTTCGCACTCGCGGCCGGTCTTTCCGCCGCCAACGTCGCCAGCCGCGTGGTGGTGGTAGCTGGCGTGGCGGAAATCGCGGCGGGCGCCCTCGCCATGGGCCTGGGCGGCTATCTCGCCGCGCGCGGCGATATCGATCACTACCATTCCGAACGCAGCCGTGAATTTCGCGAAATCCGCGAACTGCAGCGTGAGGAAGAACGCGAGATCGTGGATATCTTCAAGCAGTACGGCCTGGACCGTACGGCCTGCGAGCCGATCCTCGCGCACTTCCGCAAGGATCACGAAGCCTGGGTCGATTTCATGATGCGTTTCGAATTGGGGCTGGAAACGCCAGATCCCCGTCGGGCTTTGCGCAGCGCTGTCACCATCGGCGGCGCTTACATTGTTGGTGGTCTTGTACCGCTCGCACCGTACATGCTGATTGCGCAATTGAAGCCTGCGTTGACGGTATCGATTATCTGCACCGGCATCGCACTGGCCGTGTTCGGCGCTGCAAAAAGCCGTTTCACCGGCGTGAGTGTGTGGCGCAGTATGTTGCAGACTGTATTGATTGGCGGCCTCGCATCAGCAACAGCATTTCTGCTTGCGCACTGGATTGGCGGAGGCTCATAAGACTATACGGTGCGAAAGATCCGCTCCTCTCCTACGTGTAGTAGGGGAGGGTTGGGTCGTGCCTCAGTTGGGCCGATCGCTCCATATATCGTCACCCCGGCGAATGCCAGGGCCCAGCGACTTTAAAGCGAAAGACACTGGATCCCGGCTTTCGCCGGGATGACGAAGTTTTCGGCAAGGTTATACAAATGCGGCCTAGCCGAGACTCGACGCTAATCAGATGCACGCAAGAGGGAGCAAAAGCTACGTCACCAAATCGTCATCCCGCATCCTGCGCCCGATACCGCTTCGACTGCTTGGCCGACATCTTCAACGCCAATCGATCCGGCATCAGCTTGAACAAACCTTTGACCGTGCGATTGAACCGCCCCGTCACGTGCACCGCCTCACCGCGTTCTACCGCCTCGATACCTTCCTGCACCACGTCTTCCGCACGCTGCCACATGAAGCTAGGCATCTTGCTCACCAGTGGACGTGTACCCGTCACGTCGTGAAACTCCGAAAACGTAAACCCGGGACACAACGCGGACACATTCACGCCCGCGCCCAAATTTTCCAGTGCTAGCGATTGCGAAAACTTGATCATGTACGCCTTGCTCGCCGCATACAGCGTGTGTCCCGCCGAGCCCGGCACATGCCCTGCCAGCGACGCCACGTTCACGATGCGCCCATAACCTCGCTCGCGCATGCCGCGAACCAGATGCCATGCCAGTTCGGTCGGCGCCGTCACCAGTACGCGCAGAAAATCCGCATGCACGTGCCAGTCGTTCTGATCGAGTCGGCCAGGTACGCCGTAACCGGCGTTGTTGATCAGCCAATCCACCTGCAAGCCGCGTTGATCCAGTGCTGAGCAAAGGTGCTCCACCGCATGCGGATCGGCCAGGTCACTCGTCAACACAGTGGCGTTGACGCCATGTTGACTACGTAGTTCGGCCGCCAATGCATCCAGGCGGTCGGTACGTCGCGCGGTCAGCACCAGATCGTGTCCGCGTGCTGCGAGCGCACGGGCAAAGGCAGCGCCAATGCCGGCGGATGCGCCGGTGATCAGGCTGAGCGGGCGAGCTTTCGTCATAAGTTGTTTCCTGGATCGATATAAACGGCAAATCCATCGGCACACGCGTTGCCGTGCCTGTGGGCGGTGGTTAAGCTTGCCAGCTTTCATTTGTAACGGATGCGGGCATGCGTAAGAAACTCGTCGCCGGTAACTGGAAAATGCATGGCAGCCGTTCGATGGCCGAAGGCCTGGTGGAAGCGATCGCCAGCGCCGCGCCGCTCGACGATATCGACGTGCTGGTGCTTCCACCGTATCCCTACCTCGCCCCGCTCACCGATAAGTACGGCGCCTCCGGTATCGGTTTTGGCGCGCAGGACGTCAGCGAGCACCAGGGGCAGGGAGCCTTCACTGGCGAAGTGTCCGCCACCATGATCGCCGACCTCGGCTGCCGCTGGGCGCTGGCCGGCCATTCCGAGCGCCGCCACCATCACACCGAAAGCAACGAAAAGGTGGCGCGCAAATTCGCCGCGATACGCGCCGCAGGGGTCACCCCCATCCTGTGCGTGGGCGAAACGCTGCATCAGCGCGAAGCCGGGGAGACCATGGAGGTGATCCAGCAGCAGTTGCACGCCGTGCTGGCGCTCACCGGCATCGGCAGCTTCGACACCGCCGTGATCTCCTACGAGCCGGTCTGGGCCATCGGCACCGGCAAGACCGCCAGCCCCGAGCAGGCCCAGGAGGTGCACGCGTTCATCCGTAGCCAATTGGCGCGGGAGGATGCTATGATTGCCCGTCTGACCCGACTGCTTTACGGCGGCAGCGTCAAGGCGGCAAATGCGGCAGAACTGTTTGCGCAGCCGGACGTGGATGGGGGGTTGATCGGCGGCGCCTCGCTCGTGGCACCCGAATTCCTCGCCATCTGCAACGCAGCCCGTTAAGCACACCGAACCCTACGCGAGACCTCATGTTCGTCATCTTCAGCGTGTTCTACATCCTGATCGCTGCAGCGATGATCGTGCTGATCCTCATGCAGCGCGGCGCAGGCGCAGATGCCGGTTCAGGCTTCGGCGCCGGCGCATCGGCCACCGTGTTCGGTGCCCGCGGTTCGGCCAACTTCCTGTCGCGTTCCACCGCCGTGCTGGCCGCGCTGTTCTTCGCGCTCAGCCTCGGCATGGGCATCTACTTGAAGGTCAATGGTGGCGCGATCCGCCAGCAGCAGGCCAACAACGATCTCGGCGTGATGGCAGGTCTTGGCAACAAGCCCGCCAAACCGCAAAATGCGCAGCCCGCCGCCCCGGCCCAGCAGCAGGCAGCGGTGCCGGCACCGGTCGGCAACGGCGAAGTCCCCGCGGCCCAGCCAGCCCCGGCCAAGGCACAGCAGGGCGAAGTCCCCGCACCCACGGCCCCGGCAGCAGCATCGACCAGCAAGAAGTAACAATCGAAACACAAGCCCAGGTGGCGGAATTGGTAGACGCACTACCTTGAGGTGGTAGCGACGCAAGTCGTGGGGGTTCGAGTCCCCCCTTGGGCACCAATCGAAGGCTATCGAAGTCCTGGTTCGGGATTTCGGTAGTGGAAAGAAGAAACCCGCCTATGGCGGGTTTTTTTGTGTCTGGGCAACAGACTCAACAACTCAGCCGCTATGCTAGCGAAGCGCTTGGAAAGGATGTTCATATGGAAATCGACAACTCCTGGATCCCGACACTGCTTTGTGCATTGAATCACGGCATTGAGTACAACGACCGCCTTAAGCGTAGTGAGACGGTAAACGACCCGGAGGAGATAGAGGAATGGATACTCCGGATGTACCAGTTCGGGCATTATTTGCGCGAGCAGTTGAGGGCCGATCCAAAATTGCTCGAGCAATATGGCAGGTATCTGCGCGATTAACCTGAAGTGGACAAAGAGGATTAGGATTGCGTAACCACTTCAGTCATCTTGTCAGACGGTAGCTACCGAGCCGCGCGTTTTGTTATACGTACAAACAATGCTGCATTAGCTGATGGGGTGCTTCGCTTTACCTCAACCCCGCATACAAAGGAGTGTTTGCATGGCAGAAACGACCGCGCTGAATCTCTACAGATCATGCCGTGTCGAGCAATTTCCCGATGGCGTGATGATTGATGATGAGCCCGCTCCTGGGGTACTGCATCCCGATTTCTACGACAGGCCACTGCCCAATGGCGACGTCCGCGAAGCCGATATCCAGGTCTACCTCGTGAAAGATGTCGAGTGGGTAGGCACTGGGCAAGGCACGTCGTTATTCGATCGAGCTGGGGTATTCACTAGGCCAGGATGGCTATCTTTCCCCATCCCAGAAGGCACTCCGATACCCGATTCGCTTATCGTTGCAAATACGGGCTACAACAAACGACTCAAAGCAACGCATTACCAGATTGAAGCCAGGGCACCTATGCGCAAGGATGCCATGGAGGGTGCGTTGGAGAATTTTGCCCGAAGCGCTGTGGCGCGATCGGTGGAGTTATCTCGTCGTGGCGTTAAGGCGTAAAGGGCATCGATATGGCTGAGATTGATGGTGTAACGCTCCGTATGGCTATCCAAGCGGTGGACGCGATGATCAACGGACTCGCGAAGCAGCTGGAGGCGGATGACAGTCCAGAAGCTGGTGAGCTTGAACTTCGTTTAGCCAAATACGAAAAAGCGTTGGGGAAGCTCAAGGTGGGTTATGAGGAGGAGCAGAAACACTCCAGTAATCTTCCGCCCTTTGAAGAGCTCATTAAGGAATGACGGGAATTAGCTGGCATTTTTCGCGCGAACGAGAGGACAGTGCTTGAAAAAAACTCTAACTCGTTCGTTAGGGAAAGGGTTCTGACCTTCTTTATTTACTGAGCTAGCGACTGCATTAGTTGCTGCATTGAAGGCTTTGCCGTCGGCAAAGATCAGTTAATTTCACATCTTGACACGGATTAGAAGCAAGATGAGTCAGCAAATTGCACCCTCTAACCAGAGTCAGCGTTGTGCAAAGGTCGCGTGAATACACTATCGATACGACTTCAATACCGCCCAATCCGAATCGGTTGGTGCATCCTCAGCAATGATCTAGAAGCATTCCGAAAAGCTGCGCGGCTTTCCTTTGCCCTCTGGGGAGGGCAATTTAATCCGATCATTCCAATCGATAACGCCAAGCTTGCCGAATATCTAGTCAAGTTGTTCCGTGTAGATATTCTTTTTCCCATTTCGGCTGATGGGAGGGTGATGCAGTTTATAGACGCGCACCCGTATCTTCCGTGGCCTATGACAAACATGGAGCTGTTCACAAACTCCATTAGGGGAGGGAGGAGCTCCACTGTTGTAGACATTGTTCATCCTGTAATGCGCCTCTACGCGGAATCCGTAAAGAACAATCCCAGTGTAGAGCCACTAATTGATTTATTTGGGTGGGCTGAAGAGGACCCGCTATCTGATGTGTTTCTCGCGACTTTTGGGGCATTTCCATCAGAAGTTGACATCGGCATCAACTACTCATCACTGGTGCAAAGCAATCTATTAGGCGTGCGAGGGGTAATTGACGAACATCACGATGTTCCTATGATCAACCCTGCACGAAAGACGATTAGATCTCTTAATAGGGCATACGTCAGTCGCCACTATCACAAATTGGTCCGATCAGTATGGCCCGGGCTCTACGTAGGGCATGCTGATAACCAGAGCGACCTGATCAACTACTGGAACCTCAGGGCTGCTGACGTACCTGTGCATTTTTTCGATCCGAGGCATGCGCCGCGTTTCAAGAGAAGGTTGGAGCCGCTAATCCACGAAGGTCGGCCCAATCCGAATGGGGTGCAGCCACCAAGAGGTGTGCCGCTGTGGCATCAGTCTTCGCAGTCGCTGGAAAGTACGTTTCAATTTCTGGAGGGGGCTCAAATAATCTTGAGCCCCGTCGATGATGAAAGATGGAATGGGCTAAATGTTGATGTGCCGACAATGTATTTCGGTCAGGCGACTACATTAGCTACAGTTGACAGCGGTGGAAAAACTCCAGTTATTTCCTTTGCTCTGCCTGACAGACCATTTCAGGAAGAGTACCAACTTAATTTTCAACACTATTTGATCTCGTTTGATACCGGATTGGGTTTCTTCCGCGATGAACAGGCCACTTTCCGCAGTCCATTCATGCCTAGATTGAACAATTTTTACGCTAGGGCAGCTCACGATTCATTTGGAGATGTAAGGTCAGGGCCGGATGGCTTAGGTCTGATCGGCAATCTTCTGACGGAAAATGAAACTCTAAATGCCGTGAACCCGACAGAGCTTATCACTGAGGTCTTTGCGACCATAGATGTCGAGGCAAACGTCAGTAAACCGGGTCGAGTGGCTACTACATTGCTGCGGCAGATGGGCGGTTTAATGGGATGCAGGGCTTTCAAGATAGAAGGTGTTCGTGCCCTCATTGAGCGACATCGTCCTGATCAGTCATTTAGCCGTTCGGATGCCATGCAAATGATTCGTGGGCAGGGAGATATACGTCCTTTGGATCAGTATCAGCACCTCTATATTGAGCCACGAAAAATCGGCACTGAGCTTAAAAATACTGACGTCTTTTCGCACCTATTGGAGAAGGGTGTTTTCCGCGTTGGGCTCAAATTCTATTGCCCGAGTTGCCAGTTAGACTTCTGGCTATCGATTGATGATGCGAAAAGTCGCTTGGTTTGCGAGTACTGTGGGCACGGGTTTAGTGCGTCACCTCAATTGCGAGACAAAGACTGGGCGTTTAGACGTTCGGGCTTGTTCGGTAATGATGACCATCAGGAGGGAGCCATTCCTGTACTCCTTACCTTGCAGCAGCTTATGTCGGCGCTTCGTATGGATAACGCACTATTTACAGCGGCAATGTCTTTGAGGTCGAAAGGGGCGTCTATTCTGAACTGCGAGACCGATTTCGTTCTATTGACAAAGGGGCGGCGCGATGATCGCATTCAAATTGCAGTAGGTGAATGCAAGAGTCATGGGACAATTACGTCAGATGATGTAAGAAATCTTATGGCTGTTGCTAATGCTTTCCCTGAGGATGCGTTCGACGTCTATATCATATTTGCAAAACTCTCCAATTTCTCCGTGGAAGAAGTTAAACATATTAAGCAAGTTAATTTAGGCCGCATGCCACGTGCCATCATGTTTACGGCGAGAGAGTTGGAATCGAGCGTAATTTATGAGCAGACTGCAAGGGAATTTAAGATCGATCGAACGGTAGACGGTCTTCGAGGTATGGCTGAGGCTACTGTTCAAATTTTTTTTAAGGCTTAGGGCTAGATACTAGTAGATCGCGCGCAACTAGATGTCCAGCCGTTCACTACATCCTGAAACTGTTCCGCCAGACCGTGATTACATCGCGGGCGCTGTAGTTCACGTTCTTGTCAATGCGTACGAGCGTGATCCTAAAGCGCGACGCGAGTGCATCGCTATTCATGGCTTAAATTGCGCTGTTTGTGGAATGAATTTTGAGCAGCGATATGGAGGCATAGGACGCGGCTTCATTCATGTGCATCACCGGAAGCAGCTTTCATGTCGCGAGGTCTATCATTTGAATCCAGAGAATGACCTAATTCCAGTCTGTCCAAATTGCCACGAGATGCTGCACACCTCTTGCCCGCCACTAGAAATAGACGAGCTTAAGGAAGTGCTTAGGTTTGTTGAACATGGTAAGAGCTAACAACTAACTATGGCTGATGCATTAAAGCCCGGCGTTTACGACAGTGCAGGAAGCTATCTCGACAAGCTGCAAAAACACGATCAGGTGAAGATTAACGACGCGGCCATGGATGCCATTCTGCAAACGCACGCGATCGAGCCTGAATTGCTCCGCCGTGACGACTTCAAGAGCTTTTATGCGGCACGCAAGCAGGCGCTGCTGGCATTGGTCGGTCAGGCCATGGGCAAGACGATCCAGCCAGTGGAGCCGGTTCTCAGCATGGAGTCGGAGGAAGGGGAAGAGGAAGTCCAGGAAGCATAAGCCGTGGCTTCGGCCGGAGATGGGATTGTTGCGTAAAGCTCGCGAGCCGGAGTGCGCGGACGTGGTGGTCGGTCGCCTGCAAAAAAGCTCAGTGCTTCTGGTCGGGCGGATTGAGACCAGACCATATCTGGCCAATATCGTCGCTACTGTCTGACCGATACCTGATGCGTGGCCCATTCCCGCGCTGGGTCAGCATAAACAGGCCGAAAAGCATGGCACCGATAAGTGGCACGACCCAAATGATAAAAATTTGCATGGCCTTTTGGCAGCCGCTGTACATGGTGGCGGTTGCTATGGCTATGGAGACGATCAAATTCAATAGAGCGACGACGATCAATGCGGCTGTAATGACGTCATGGGTGCTCATCGAATACCTACTGTCCAGGTTTCAACAATCGCCTATCTACAGAAGCGAGCGTCGTTGGTTTTGTATTTCGAATGCCGCAATGTCAGGTTATGCGAAGTCTTGCATTAATGCGACGTCTATTACAGATGCCCCCATTTCGTCAGGGCTGACTTTCATTATTATCGTGCTTACGGGACATGGTTTCATGGCTTCAATTCGCGATGGATGCGCGCAGCTCCACATAGCTGGCGAGTGCGAGGGCCTAAGGAGGCTGTTCGTAAAGTGAAGCACGTCGTGGCCATGTGTCTTTTATATTTCAACGCGCCGCCCCAAATTTAGACGTCTAAATGTGTAGTCCATCGCAATACGCGAACAATTGGACGAATGGGCCTGCAAAAATCTTCTTTTGTGCATTGCGATGTTCCTGAACAGCGCGGATGATTTCCGGCACCTTGATCGGGGTCGCTCCGGACAAGTTCTTGGGACAGGTTTCATCGTGACCAGGATTGCTACCGATGGGCGAAAAAACGTGCGTCATGGCGTGTGTTTTTTCGCATAGAGAGGCATGTTCACGCGCCTCTCTTTTGAAACGTGTCACGCAGCAATGACTTTCATCGTAGCCCTTCCATCTGGAGGGAGGGTGGCGTGTTGCCGTATGCCGGCATGGGCCGGTTAGGGCGGCTTTCATTTCAAAGCGCTAGTTGTCTACAAGGGGGGCGACAGTGGAACTGCATCGTTACGGTAGTTGGGAAAGCGTGACCTGGGAGCGTAGGGCGCGCCAAGTGCGGACGCTGATCGGCATGTTGCTGATGTTGCTGGCTTCGCTGAGCGGCGGTTACGCCGCCGCCCAGCAAGTGCCGACACTGCCGAGTTCGCAGCGGCAGACGATCAATCTTGCGGCGGGTATTCCCCAGTACATCGGAAATGCCAACTCGACGTCGAATGCGCCGCAAAGCAACTGGTGGTTCGAGAACTCGAATAATTCGACGGCTTATGCAACGCCGGGATTCAACGAGAGTACCGACACTACCGGCAACTGGATGCAAGTAGGCTTGCCCTACGACGCCAATGTCCCGCGCACCTTCATCAACCAGGCGTCCGGTGGCGGGCAAGGTTCGTTGACGGGCAACTTCAACTGGTATCGCCTGCATTTCAAGGTGGATCCGAAATACGCCGGGCAGAAGTTTTTGTTGGAGCTGGAAGGCTCGCATACCGGCGTGCAGGTCTTCATCAACGGCACGCTGCTTCAGGGCGCCAGCGCGGTGGCGGCGGATTCGCAAGCCACCCACGTCGTGGGCTTCGTGCCGGTGATCGTCGACTTGACGCCGTATATCACGGCGGATGGCAAGACGGACAACGTCATCGCCATCGACGTGTCGCGCGGTGCGCCGTGGTACGAGCAGCCCAACTTCTCCGGCGCGTTTCGCTTCGGCCAGGCGATGGCGGGCTTGTTCCGCAACGTGAAGTTATACGTCACCCATCCCATCCATATTCCGCCGAACGTTTATTCGAACCAGAAAACCTGGGGTACCTACGTCGGCACGGTTTCCGAGGTTCCCGCTGCGCAAGGCACCGCCACCGCCGCATCGGCGGTTGTCGATGTGCAAACCAATGTGGTGAACGAAACATCGACAGCGCAGCAGGTAACGCTGACCACGCAGATCGTGGATGCCAAGGGCAATGTCGTGGTGACCGCGCCGCCGGTGACGCAGACGGTGCCGGCGATGACGGCAAGCACGTTCCCGTCCGGCGCCACGCCGATGTTCGATCAGAAGATCACCCTATCCAATCCCACCCTGTGGTATCCGAACAACGCCACCTGCGGTACGCCCGCGGTGCTGTGCGGTTCGCCGTATCTGTACAAGGTCTATCACATCGTCAGCGTCAACGGCGTGGTGGTCGATTCCACGCAGGACACGCTCGGCATTCGCACGATCACGTGGGATGCGAACTTTCCCTATTTCAATGGCCATGCCGTGTACATGTGGGGCGGCTCGGGCCGCTACGATTATCCGGGGCTTGGCTCGTCGGTGCCGGACGAACAAGTGTGGCGCGACATGGCGCAACTTGCGGCGCAAGGCGGCAATGTCTATCGCCCGGGCCATTCGACCAGTAGCGAAGAGCTGGTGGCTGCCGCCGATGCCTACGGCATCATGATCGACCAGCCCAGCGGCGATGGCGAAGGTTATTGGAACGCCAGCTCCAACCCGACGGCGGACGACCAACAACTGAAGCAGGAACTGCATCGCGACATGATCATTCGCGATCGCAGTCATCCGTCGATTCTCGATTGGGAGCGCGACAACGGCGGCATGAATACGACGCTTGCCACCGAACTGGGCACCATCGAGACGACGTGGGACAACATCAACCCGCGTGAAAGTGCCGACCGCACCTTCGGCCCGTCGTTTGGTTACATCGATGAGTGCGACGGCGCCGGTTGCGAAGCCGGCAACAAGCAGCAGAACCCGACCAACCCGGCGTTTGGCGCCGAGTATTGGGACAACATGGGCACCGGTCGCGGCCTGGCTTACGACTATGAGCTGGCCTTCGCCGCGCCGTATCTGGATGACTGGCGCAAGGGCAGGGCAGCCAATGCCTTTGGCATGGCGCAATGGTATTTCGCCGAATCGCCGGGTGAAGTGAGCTTGTGGGCGGAGTACCAGAACCAGCCCAACATGGTGAACTTCGTGCGTTCGCTCGGTTATTCCGATACCGACGCGAATCGCTTTCCGCGCTTGCTCTACTACATCTATCAGGCCAACTGGATACCGTACACGGTGCAGCCGGTGGTGCATCTGGCGCATCACTGGAATCGCGCATACGAGTACACCGCAGGCACGCCGATTCAAGAGAACGCCTTCAGCAACTGCCCGTCGGTGCGCCTGCTGATCAATGGCCAGCCGAACGATCCGGTTACCGGCGCCTTGCTGGCGGATCAGGTGCCCAACCCCTGGAACATCAACTCCAGTGCGAACCTGGCGCAGAACACCACGGTGATGCCGGGGCAGGTGCACTGGATGGTGAATTGGTCGCCGGGCACGGTGACGGCGCAGTGCCTGGATGCCAACGGTAATCCGGTAGCCGGCGTGAGCGATACGCGCACGACTGCCGGTGCGGAAGCGAAGATCGTGTTGAGCGTGGTGCCGGATCTGGTCAAGCCGGATGGCTCGGCGTTCCAGTGGACGGCGAATGGTTCGGATGCAGCGTTCGTCGTTGCCGAAGTGGAAGATGCCAATGGGAATCTGGTGCCCACGGCGGAGGACAACGTAACGTTTTCGGTGACGGGGCCGGCCACGTACATGGGCGGTACGCAGCAGTTGGTGGCTGATCCGTCGTGGACCAACTACTACCAGGATGCTTATTCGCAAGCGCATAGCACGGTGATCCAGGGTGTGCCGTATGCCTTCTTCCATTCGCCCGGCGATCCGGAGCTGAACTTCGAAGGTGGCTTGCAGAAGATCGCACTGCGCAGCACGTTTGCGCCCGGCACGGTGACGGTGACGGCAAGCGCACCGGGCTTGCAAAGCAGCAGCGTGACGTTGACGTCGGTCGCGCCGGTTGCACCGACGCAAACGCAGGCGCCGGTGATCATCGTGCCGCCGGTGAACGAAGCGACCACCTCAGGTTTCCCGGCGACTTTCACCGTCGTGGCATACGGTTCGGGCACGCTGAGCTACCAGTGGTCCGACAAGAACGGCCCGATCAAGGGTGCGACCAGCGCAACGTACACCACGCCCGCGACGACCGCCGCCGACAACGGCGACACATTCACGGTGACGATTGCCAGCAGCAACGGCACGGTGACGTCGACGCCGGTGACGCTCAGCGTCGATGCGCCAGCCAACGTGGTGATTACCACGCAGCCGGCGTCGCAAGCAGTGGTGGATGGCCAGTCGGCCACGCTGACCGTCGCGGCAACGGGTTCGCCCGCGATCACTTATCAGTGGTATCAAGTGGGTTCCGGTGCGATTGCCGGTGCCACCAGCGCGTCTTACACCACGCCGATCTTTACCGCGGCGGGCAGCGAAACGTTCTACGTGGTGGTTACCAACGATCTCGGCTCGGTGCAATCGTCCAATGCGGTGGTGACCATCGATGCGGCGACGCCGGTGTCCTTTACCACGCAACCGGCCAGCACCATCGTGCCGGTAAATGAGCCGGTGCAGTTCACGGCGGTCGTGGCCGGTTCGGCGCCGTACACCTATCAATGGCAGTTCACGCCGCCGGGTGGTTCGCCGACCATTCTTACCAGCGGTACGCAGCAGTCGAGCACGCTCACGTACACGATCCCCGCGGTAAGCGTTGCGAATGTGGGTGCGTACACGGTGACTGCAACCAACGCTGCGGGCACGCTTGCCATCAGCAACGCGGCGAACATCACGCTGGCGCCCCCAGGTATCAACCTTGCCCTGAATGCGCTTGCTACCAGCAGCAGTTCGCAGAACCCGTGCAACGATGCGACGACCACGCCAGCCTATTCGGGCATCAATTGCCTGGGTGCAGAGAACGCCGTCGACGGCAATCTTGCTTCGCGCTGGGGTTCCGCCACTGCCGGTGCACCGCCGACACCCGCCGTGCCAGGGGTTGATCCGTCGTGGTTGCAGGTCGACCTGGGTTCGACGCAACCGTTCAATACCGTCGTGATCAATTGGGAAAACGCATACGCCACGCAGTATCAGATTCTCTACAGCAACGGCGATCCCAACGATCCGACATCCTGGAAGAGCGCGTACAGCACGATCAATGGCGCGGGCGGCACGGAAACGCTCAGCTTCCCGACCGTGGCGGCACGCTATGTACGCTTGAACGGCACGCAGCGCGCCACGCAGTATGGTTATTCGGTGTACGAGTTCCAGGTCTACAACGTGCCGCAATGCGGCGGCGCGTCGGAGCGCTATACCGTCAATGCATCCAACGCCAGCCTGGTGAAAGACAACCTCACCGGCCTCACCTGGACGCGCACCGCGAAGACGGATACCACGCCCGGCTCGCAGTTCACCGGCGTGAGTGCGCAGACCTATTGCGCGGGCATCAGCATGCGCGTGCCGACGCAATCGGAAGCGCAGACCATCGGCGGCGTGAACAATGCCACCTGTGCGTTCTCCGGCACGTGGAGTACGTGGACGTCGACGGTCGATCCGAACGATTCCAGCAAGACCGCCGTGGTGAATTTCGACGCCACCTCGGCGTATCAGGTCACCAATAACTATCCGGGTGCAACGCTGTGCGCTTCCGGTACGGATGCCGGTGCAGCGCCCACCATCACCATGCAGCCGGCCAATCAAGCCGTGGCGCCTGGGCAGCCGGCCACCTTCAACGTGACGGCGACCGGTCTTGGCACCTTGAGTTACCAGTGGTCCAAGAACGGTGCTGCGATCGCCGGTGCGACCTCGGCCAGCTACACCACGCCTGCGACCGTGGCCAGCGACAACGGCGCGGCGTTCAGCGTGGCGGTGAGCGACGTGTTCGGCACCATCAACAGCAACGCCGCCACGCTTGCCGTGCAACAGAACAGTTGCACGGCCGCGCCAAGCGCACCGGGAGCGTTGGCCGCCACGGTGAATGGCTCCAGCCAGGTGAATCTGGCGTGGGGCGCAAGCACGGCGGGTAGTGCCTGCACGGTCAGTTACAACGTGTATCGCAGCACCGCCGCCGGCTTTACGCCATTGGCTGCCAACCAGATCGCCAAGACATCCGCCACCACCTATGCGGATGGGAGCGTGGCTGCGGCAGCGACGTACTACTACATCGTCGAAGCCACGGATGCGGCTGGCGCTTCGGCGGCCTCCAACACGGCCACCGCAACGACGCCCGTTTCCACCTGCACCAGCAACTGCACCAGTCCGGATGCGATTGCGATCAGCGCAGGCGGCTCCGGTGCCAGTTATTTCGCTGCTGACGAAGATTTCAACGGCGGCACGGCTTCCGGCAGCAATGCGGCGGTCAACATCAACGGCGTGAGCAATCCTGCGCCGCAGTCGGTGTACCAGCATCAGCGCTTCGGCAACTTCAGCTATACGCTGCCGGGCCTGACGGCGGGTACCAGTTACGTGGTGCGCCTGCATTTCGCCGAGACCTACTGGACGCAGCCCGGGCAGCGCGTGTTCAACGTCAGCATCAACGGCACGCAGGTGTTGACCAACTTCGATGTGCTGGCGGCGGCCGGCGGGCAGGACGTTGCCGTGGTCGAGCAATTCGCGGCCACCGCGAATGCGCAAGGCCAGATCGTGATTCAGTTCACCACGGTCAAGGACAACGCCGAAGTCAGCGGTATCGAAGTCGAAAGCGCGACGGCGACCAACACGCCGCCCAATGCACCGTCGAACTTGTCGGCAACGGTGGCTTCTTCCAGCCAGATCAACTTGAGCTGGACGCCTTCGCAGACCTCGGGCGTAACGTACTCGGTGTACCGCAACGGCACGGCGGTAGCGCAGAACCTGTCTGCCAGTACCTATAGCGACAGTGGTTTGACCTCGTCGACCACGTACTCCTACACGGTCGTAGCGGTGGATTCGGTCGGTACGTCGATGTCTTCCAATACGGCTACCGCCACCACGTTCAATGTGGATTGCGTGACCGGTTGCGGTTCGGATGTGCTGGCGATCAGTGCCGGTGGTACGGCCTCGGGTGATTACGTTGCCGATGAAGATTTCAACGGCGGCGCGGCATCCGGCACGGGTTCGACGATCAATCTCTCCGGTGTGACCAATCCTGCGCCGCAGTCGGTCTATCAGCACCAGCGTGTCGGCAACAACTTCAGCTACACGCTGCCTGGCTTGACCGCCGGCGCCAGCTATACCGTGCGCTTGCACTTCGCCGAGTTCTACTGGACCAAGGCTGGCCAGCGCGTGTTCAACGTGAGCATCAACGGCACGCAGGTGTTGAAGAACTTCGACATCGTCGCGACCGCGGGCGGGCAAGACATCGCAGTGGTCGAACCCTTCACGGCAACGGCGAATGCACAAGGGAAGATCGTGCTGCAATTCACCACCGTCACGGACAATGCCGAGATCAACGGCATCGAAGTGATCGCTCCGCCGCCAGGTTCACCGGGCAGCATAACGGCGACGGCAGTATCCACCAGCCAGATCAATCTCAGCTGGACGGGCTCGTCGGCGGCGGGCGTGGTCTACGACATCTTCCGCAGCACCAACGCCGGCTTTACGCCATCGAGCGCCAACTTGATCGCCACCGCCACCGGCACCAGCTATTCGGATACCGGGCTTGCGAACAACACCACTTACTACTACGTGGTCGAGGCATCCAACGCGACCGGCACCTCCGCGCCGGCTGCGCAAGCCAGCGCCAGTACGCAGGCGATCCCGCTGGCGCCGACGAACCTGACAGCCACGTCGGCGTCGTCCAGCGAGATCGACTTGAGCTGGACGGTATCGACGACACCCGGTGTCACCTACACAATCACCCGCGATGCTACGGTCGTCGCGAGTGGTTTGACCGCTACCACTTACCGCGACACCGGTTTGGCGGTGTCGACCACGTACAGCTACGCCGTCGACGCGGTCAATGCAGCCGGTGCGTCCCCGGCGGATTCCGCCACGGCAAGCACCTTGGCAACGGTCACGGTCTCCGCGCCGGCCATCAACACGTCGCCTGTCGATCAAGCCGTGACGATCGGACGCACGGCCACGTTCTCGGTGTCGGCAAGCGGCGGTACGCTGGCTTACCAGTGGTACAAGAACAACACCGCCATCCCAGGCGCCACCAGCGCGAGTTACACCACGCCGGGCACCACGTATGCGGACAATACCGCCAGCTTTATGGTGAAAGTGACCAACGCCACGGGTTCGGTGACATCGTCGACAGCGTCGTTGAGCGTCAACCTGGCACCCAGCTACACCGTCGTTCCGGGCTACATCGTCACCGACCTCAACAACAACACCCGTGGCGCATGGACCGACAGCCAGATCTATGTCGAGATTCTCGGCAACGATCCAGCAACCGGCGCGCTGTCGTGGGTCAACTACGACGGCACCATCACGGCGGCCAAGGTCGCGGACAATACCGCTGTCAATGCATTGGTTGGGCCGAACGGGCAGACGTATCCCAACTACGCCTTCACGCTGGCGCAAGCCAATCATCAGCTCAAGCTGCCGCCGATCACTTCCGGCCGCATCTATATTTCCGAAGGCAGCCCGCTATACATGCCGATCATGGCCGGCGCAAACGGTGGTAATAACGGCTACGCCGGGCCGAATCCGCAGAACAACACCGATCCGAACATCAACGTTCACTACGATTGGTATGAGTTCAACTACGCCAGCGACGGTGGCATCTTCATCAACACCACCCAGGTGAACCAGTTCGGCTTGCCGCTGCTGCTGGACGTGTGGGGCGCCAACGAGACCTACCACATGCAGGTGGGCATCAACGAATCGATCGCCGATCTTGACCAGGAATACATCAGCCAGACGCCGGCCGCTTTCCACACACCGACGCCGACCAGCTTGCGCATCCTGTCGCCTGCGGAAACCACATTCAACGCAGGCGGTGCCAATGGCAATTACTTCGATAGCTACATCGCCAGCGCGTGGTCGCAATACGGCAGTTCGCCGGTGATCATCACCGTCAACGGCCGCCAGTTCAGCGGCAAGGCTTCCGGCTCGATCTTGACCTTTACCGAGGTCAATCCGGCTGCCGCCAACGTCGGCGAGACCTTCGTGGTGCAACAACCGTCGACGCAGGATGTATTGCTATGCGCGGGCACGATGGCTTCCGGCGTGGCGGGCAATTCGCCGCAGCAGCAGGATGAAAACGCCATCCAGTTGCAGCTGGAAAACCAGATCTGCGCGGCGACCCATCGTGGCGTGCTGTTGAACACGGCGAACTGGGCGAATGCCTCGGCGTACTACCCATTTTCGTCACCGGCGAACTTCTATGCGTGGTTCTGGCATCAGCACTCGGTGAGCGGGTTGGCCTACGGTTTCTCGTATGACGACAACAACAACCAGAGCACCACGGTGACCACGCAGCAGCCGGAACACATGGCATTCGGTATCGGCTGGTAAGAAGCTACGCAACGCCGAATCGTGGGCTGGGATTTCATCCCAGCCCACGGGCTTGCTCCGCAACATCGGATCATTTCTAATACGGCTCGCCGTGCCGCCGTCGCGGCGCAGCATCAAGCAAGGGACACCCATGTTCAGGAGGAGCAGCATGTTCAAGTGGTTTAGCGTGGTCGCAATGGCCACCCTGTTGATGCCGCTGTGCGCTTCGGCGCAGTCGGCACCATCGTATTTCAAGTTGTCGAGCAACCCGGATTTCGCCAAATACCGGCCCGCGCTGGTGAATTACCTGCACAGCCAGCATTACCGCAAGGCCACCCGTTTCTGCCTGTTCGGTACCAAGGACGATAACGGCGCCACCGCCACGGTGATCTGGCCGGATGGCCAGCAGATCATCGACTGGGGCGGCAATGATTCGGCGCTGGCCGACTCCACGTCCATCGTGCATCTGAAGACCGACGTGGTGCCTACCGAGAACGATCTGCACGGCAGCACCTATCTGGTTACCCGCAAGTGGGTGAATGACCAGCGATCCATCTGCAAGCAAAACGGCGAGACAGTGCAAGTCAGCGCAGCGGATCTAAAGCAATAAACCAGGAACAACCTTCTTCAAAGGAATGGAATCGTGATGACGTTACCCGATCAGATGAGCGTCGCGGGCATCAAGGCGCGGCTGTTTTTGTGCGAATGCCCCGCGCCCAGCGACCATAGCTACGCCCCCGAGGCAGCGGCCGAAGCGATCAACCTGATGGATGTGGTGATCCGCAATCGCGTGTTGAATCCGCGCCCGTTCATGGCTAGCGGTCCTTCCGTATTGGCGGTCGTGCAGGCGCGCGGGCAGTTTGCCGGTTTTGACGGTTATCCCAACATCAGTCCCGGCCTGGTCACGCATATCCAGGACATTCTCAATATCGCCAATAACGCGCGTGACCGGCGCTCGGCCAGCTACCAGGACTTCGTCAAAAAAGTGCTGACGGTGGCCAACGCTAGCAGTAATACCGATCCGTCGCCGGGCAAGCTGGTGGCCTGGCGCACGCATAACCATTCGTCGCCGGGTGCGGGATTTGTGCTGTTCAAGACCGTGCTGAAGAACGACTTTTATTACAAGGCCAGCTGATATTTCGTGCACCGGCTGACCAGTGTCTTTGGATGCACTCCTGTGACCAACGGGCGTGCGACACTGCGCAACACAGTCAACGGGGCACGTCATGTCGAACCAACCTTACGAGCTTTTGACGGCTGCGGATATCGCAGCGATGACCACCACGGTTTCCATCCACGACCTTAATCCCAATGCCATTCGCCACAAGAAATCCGTTGGCGATGCCGTCGGGCTGACTCAAATCGGCGCGCTGATCATCACGATCATGCCGGGCCATGAGTCATCGGAATACCACCGGCACCTGTATGAAGAGGAGTGTCTATACATTCTCTCCGGGCATGGCGAAGCCACCATCGGGGATCAGGTATGCAGCGTGGCTGCGGGTGATTTTCTTGGCTTCGCACGAGGCGGGCCTGCGCACGTGCTTGCCAATACGGGTAACGAGCCGCTGGTGTTCTTCGTGGTTGGGCAGCGATTGGAACACGATGTCTGCGATTACCCACGCAAAGGCGTGAGGCTCTATATAGCCGGCAAGTCGGAAGCCTACGTGGATCTTTGATTTTCTTTGAAAAGCTCACCCGCAAGGTAAAGCAGAGCGAAGCGAATGACGCATATTGCTGTCGTGCGGCAGTAAGCGACCAGGGATGCTCTGATCTATTCCACGCACCCGGCATGACGTCCAGGAGGCGCGCAGGGTGTGGTGCGTGGCGCAGGGCAGACTGGCCGTCTGTTCAAGCCGCGCGGCGCAGCTTGCGCGCCTTCTGGACGTCACCCCTCATTTGAATTCAATCAGTTGGGGCCGCACTGTAGGCGCGCCCCGCAGCACCCCAGCGTCTCGACAGACAGCCAGTCTGCCTTCACCGCTGGAGCACTGCGGGGCGCGCCTACAGTGCGGTGACGGGTACGCGGAATAGATCAGAGCATCCCTGGGCAAAGGCATATGCCTATGGTCATGTGTTCCGACCAGTCAGAAGGTACTATCGTGTGGCCCGATAGGACAACAAGACCGAAAAGCGTATAGGCGTCTAAATGGAATGAAGACGCATGCGCTTTTTTATGGGTTCTGTATTTGGATCGATCTAAACGAGCGATTTCCGATCGGGCGGCATGAGCATGGGCTTCATTGCGTGTCAACGCATTACCGCGGTATTTGTCGGCAGCTTGTTGATTCTTGCAAGTTCTTGCGCGATAGCACAGGCCGCCGATCCAGCCGACAAAGTCAATCCATTGATTGGCAGCAGCCATGGCGGCGATACCTATCCCGGTGCCGTGATGCCGTTCGGCATGCTGCAGTGGAGCCCTGAAAATACACGCGGCAAGCACACGCGCACCGCATCGCCAAGCGGCTACCACTACGACGCCAGGCGCATCCGCGGCTTCAGCCTGACGCACCTGTCTGGAGCAGGTTGCGCGGGAGCAAGCGGCGATGTGCCGATGATGCCTGTGACCGTACCGATCGCAAGCTCGCCCGCTGCTGACGTGCGTGACGAGCAATATGCCGCCGATTTCCGCCACGAAGACGAGCGTGCCGTCCCAGGCAGCTATCGGGTGAAACTTGCCAACGGCGTGCAGGTGGCGCTGGCTGCGGCCAGGCGCAGCGGTATGGCAAGTTTCGAATTTCCGGCACATCAACCGGCAAATCTGCTGATCCGTGTGTCCGATTCGGAAGTAGGCAGCAGCGACGCAACGATCGAAGTAGATCCGGCCACCAGAACCGTCGGCGGCTCGGTGAGCAGCGGAAATTTCTGCGGGTATCTGGCCAAAGCCGATCAACGAAACTACTACACGCTGTATTTCGTCGCCCAATTCGATCAGCGCTTCACCGCTAACGGCACCTGGCAGGATGCGTCCGTGCGTGCCGGCACCACGACGGCTCAGGGCGGCACCGGCTACGACGAAAAAGGCTTTCCCATGCCTGGCAGAGGCTCCGGCGCGTGGGTAACGTTTGATCCCTCCAAGGGAGCCGTGCACGCACGCGTGGGCATTTCCTATGTGAGCCTGGATAACGCACGCGCCAATCTTGCGGCGGAAATATCGCAGGCGTCCACGGTGGAGCAGGTGGCCGCGCAGGCCCACAGCACATGGAACGACATGCTAGGCCGCATCGCCATCGACGGCGGTAGTGCCGATCAGCAGACTGTCTTCTACACCGCGCTCTACCACTCGCTGCTGCATCCGAATATTTTCAGCGACGTCAATGGCGAGTATCGCGGCTTCGACCAGCGGACGCATCGCATCGGCGCCGCACAGAAAATTCAATATGCCAACTTCTCCGGATGGGATGTCTATCGCTCGCAGTTGCAACTGGTTACCTGGCTGCTGCCTGAGGTCGGTAGTGACATAGCGCAATCGCTGTACAACCAGGCAAGCCAGAACCATGGCGAGTGGGACCGCTGGACGCATAACAACGGCGGCACGCACGTGATGAGCGGGGATCCTTCGGCATCTGCGCTGGCGGATATCTATGCATTTGGTGGACGAGATTTCGATCTGAAAGGTGCATACGCGTCGTTGGAGGAGGCAGCCACCGTTCCCACGGCACACGATCTTTCGGACGACGGTTGCAACGTGGAATGTGTCGGCCAGCGTCCGTCGCTCGACCAATGGCTGAAGCTGCATTACATCGCGACGACGTCGCACGCGTGGGGCGGAGCAGCGGAAACCCTGGAAGATGCCACCGCGGATTTCGCATTGTCGCAGCTGGCCGAAGCGGTGCATGACAGCGCCAACGCGCAGCGCTTCCTGGCACGCTCTGGCTATTGGCGCAATCTCTACAACCCCAAGGCTACGGCGCAGGAAGGGTATATACAAAATCGCAATGCCGACGGCAGTTGGCCCGCGTTTTCACCTGCCTCGGACGACGGTTTTGTGGAAGGCAGCGCAGCCGTTTATTTGTGGATGGTGCCGTTCGATGTACACGGCCTGTTTCAAGCCATGGGCGGCGACGCAAAAGCAACTGCGCGGCTCGATCGTTTTTTTCATGACGAGCATGGCAACTGGGCACTGGCCAATGCAGGGCCCATGCATGCGCAATTGGATAACGAGCCATCCGTTGCCACACCTTGGCTCTACGATTTTGCCGGTCAGCCATATAAAACACAGGACAGCGTGCGAACGGTGCTGGACCGTTGCTGGAAGAATGCGCCGGACGGCATTCCCGGGAATGACGATCTTGGCGAGATGTCGTCCTGGTACGTGTGGTCGGCGCTTGGTCTTTATCCGGAAATTCCAGGGCGCGCGGAATTGTTGATCAGCAGCCCGCTATTCCCGCATGCAGTGGTTCGTCGCGCCGGCGGCAACGTGGTGATCGAAGCGCCCGGTGCTTCATCGGAGCGACGTTTCATCCATGCATTGTCGGTCGATGGACATGCCTATGCGAAGCCTTGGCTGTCGGCGCGTTTTGCCACGCATGGCGGAACGCTGCACGTGGATCTTCAAGACGCCGTCGACACCGCATGGGGCAGCAAGTCGACGAATGCGCCGCCGTCCTTCTCGAGCCCGGGTAGCTGACGCGCGGCGTTTTTTTGTGCGGAATTTAGATCGATAAAAGATGCGTATCGATCGGAATCAAGGAGCAGGCAGCCCGGAACGGTAGGGGAGACCGGTAACTCAGTACGGGTGCGGTTGATAGGGAGCTTTGGGGAGCCGCCGCATGGCGGCGCATTCACCGTAACCTGAAGGGGAGTAACCGGTACATGAAAAGCCAATGGACACGCGTATTCGCGATGTCGCTGCTGGCCTGTTCGACAGCGCAGGCGCTGGCGCAGCAAGCCATATTGCCGCCACAACAAAATGCCACGACCAACGGTGACACATCGAGCAGTGGCGACCAACAAAGCAACAGTGCTTCCAAGAGCCAACCGAAGAAACTGCAGACCGTACAGGTTACCGGCTCGTTGATTCCGCAAGCGCAGGTGGAGGGGCCTACGCCCGTCACCACCATCACCGCGCAGGACATTGAAAAACGCGGCTTTGTCGATACGTACGATGCCTTGCGTTCGCTTGCCGTCGCCAACGGCTCGGTCCAGGACCCGCAATTTACCGGTGGTTTTACGCCGGCAGCAAAAACCATCAGCCTGTTCGGCCTGAGTCCGGATTTCACCCTGACCTTGCTCAACGGACGGCCGATGGCCAGCTATCCGCTGGCTTACAACAGCAATACCAACATTACCGACATCGCGAACATCCCGGTGGGCCTGATCGATCATATCGACGTGCTTACCGGCGGTGCTTCGTCCATCTACGGTTCGGCGGCCATTGCCGGCGTGGTGAACATCGTGCTGAAGGATCACATCGATACCACGCACATCGCTTTTCGCTATGGCAATTATTCCGACGGTGGCGGTGCCAGCAAGCGCTTGCAGATCAGCTCCGGACATACCTGGGGTAATTTCGAAGTCAGCGGTGGCGTGCAGATTTCCAAGCAGGATCCCATCTGGGCCCATCAGCGTAGTTATATCGATTCCTACGACGACGATCCGGATCCGAAAGGCCGTATCAATTCCCGTACCTTCCTGCGTTTGAACTCCGGTCTGGGCCAATATATCGATCCGGGCGCGGCGACCTGTGCGCCATTGAGCTACCTCTATGGCGGCAGCACCACGTACAGCTATCGCCCCGGGCTGGGTTATTACTGCGGCAGTCCGAAAAACGTCAGCTATGCCACGCTTTCCAATCAGGAAACCGACGCGAACGGCCTGCTGCAACTGCGCTACCGCATCAACGATCACGCGACACTGTATGCCGATACGCTGTATGGCTATAGCAATCCCACCTATGTCGGCGGAAGCCCGTTCTGGAGCAACACGTTCTACAACCAAAGTAGCGGCCAGTACGAATTGTGGCAGCGTGTCTATGCGCCGGAAGAAGCTGGCTCCGACGCCGGCCAGCAGCATGTGTTCACCAAGTCTTACAACGTGAGCATCGGCGTACGCGGCGAGCTGTTCGATAACTGGAACTACGACGCCTACTACAACCGCTCGCAGACCGACCTGGTGCGCAAGTCGCGCGATTTCCTGGCGAAAAATGGCGTCGATGACTACTACCTCGGACCACAGCTTGGGACTGATCCAAACGGCTACCCGATCTACGCGCCCAACCTCAACCGCCTGTATCAGCCGATTACACCGGCCTTGTACAACGCGTTCACCGCCGTCGATCGCGCAGCCTCCACTTCCTGGACGCAGAACGAGACATTTACCGCAAATACCACCAGCCTGTTTTCGCTACCCGCTGGCGACGTGGGCGCTGCCGTGATCGCGCAGACGAGCAACGAACGCTTCGCCAATGCGTCAGCCAGTCCGTTGGCGGCGGAAGGATACTTTCGTGGCGTAGGTGGTACCACCACGGCAGGCGGCGCAAGCAGCCAGTTTGCCTTTGGCGGGGAAATGCAGGTGCCATTGCTGAAGCAGCTCACCGCCGACCTGTCGGCACGTTTCGACAAATACAATTACGGCAGCCGTGGGCACGGACGGCCGACCTATAAAATCGGCTTCGAATATCGTCCGTTCGACACGCTGCTTGTGCGCGGCAGTTACGCGACCGCCTTTCGCGCGCCGGACTTGTTCTACCTGTTCTCCGCTCATAGCAGTGGCTATAGCACCAACACCGACTATTACAAATGCCGCCTTGCCGGGTACAACTCGGCCACGTACGGACAGTGCCCATACAACGGGCTTTCCATACTCGCGGTAACCTCGGGCAATACGGATTTGATGGATATCACTGCAAAAACCTTCACGTATGGTTTTGTCTGGTCCACGTCCGACAACCGCCTGAGCTGGTCGGTGGACTACAACGCCATTCGCGTTACCAACGAAGTAGTAACGCTTGGCAGCGACCAGATCCTGACCGAGGAAGCGAATTGCCGGCTTGGTGTGTCGGACAATGGCCAGCAGGCGTACGACATCCATTCGCCGACGTGCCAGCAGGTGATCGCCGAGGTGCAGCGCTATCCGGCCTCCGATCCGGTGAATGCCAATACCGTCAAGCAGGTGAATACGTATCCGATCAACGTGGCGTCGGAATACCAGACCGGCATCCAATCAAGTGTGAAATATCATCTGCAGACCGAGCATTTCGGTTCGTTCCTGTTTGGACTCGACTACTACGATGAGCTCAAGCATACCTACCAGCAAAAAGCAGGCGATCCCGTGCTCAATTACCTTTGCTGCGCCAATTCCGACGAATTCAAAAGCCGCGTGAACGGTACTCTGACGTGGAACATCGGCAATTGGAGCAGCACGCTCTATGGCATTCGCAATGGTGTGACCTGGAACTATGCGGGCACCCGCCCCAATGTCGGTCCGTGGATTACCTTCAACGGCAGCGTGGGTTACCGGGTGACGCCGAAAACCACGGTTTCGCTAACCGCCAACAATATTTTCAACAAGCATCCGCCCATCGATACCACCAACAGCAGCTGGCCTTACTACGACGAGCTGCAGTACAACGCTTTGGGACGTTCGGTATATCTGGACATCGGCTTTGATTTAGGCATTTGAAAAGTGGCGCGTGCCGCGCGAGCAGCGCGGCACGCGCAAAAAACGAGGTGGCACATGATTCAAAAGAAACGATCAACACTTGCGATGGCCTTGATCGGCTTTGTCGCATGCGGCATGGTCCATGCCCAGCAACCCAACACACTTAGCTCGCAAGAAAAGGCGCAAGGATGGCAATTGCTGTTCGACGGCAGCAGCCTGAAAGGTTGGCATTCCTACCGGGAGAAGGGGCCTGGCAAGGATTGGAAAGTCAGCGATGGCGCGATTCTGCTGGAAAAGCAGCCGAGCGATCCGCAGGCGGATTTCCAGGACCTGGTTACCGATGCCGAGTTCGGCAATTTCGATTTGAAGCTGTCGTGGAAGATGAGTCCTTGCGCGGACAGCGGCGTGATGTTTTACGTGCACGAATCGCCGAAATACCAGTACACCTTTGAAACCGGGCCGGAAATGCAGATCGCGGACCTGGCCTGCACCAAGCCGGATAGCCGCGTGTTGTATGAGCGGTCCGGCGATCTGTTCGATTTGATTTCATCGGATGTGGAATGGGTGAACGAGGCAGGGCAGTGGAACGACTTTGAAATCATCGCCAATCACGGGCACGTGCAGTTCTTCCAGAATGGGCACAAGGTAGTCGATACGCAGCTGTGGAATGAGGATTGGAAGCGCCTCGTTGCGCGGACCAAGTTCAAGGCCTGGCCGGATTTCGCAAGGTTCCACGAAGGGCATATTTCCTTGCAGGGCACCGAGGACAAGGGCGTGACGCCGATACGGTTTTGGTTTAGGGATATCAAGATCCGGAAGTTGTGAGGTTTTCGGCCAGCTTGCTTACATTTTTCGGGAAGCTTTATCTTGCCTTGCCGTCATTCCCGATGTCGCAAATGGCTGTCTGGGGAAAAGGCATGATTGTGAACAACGTGGAGATAAACGTGAAGGTTTCGGCGTCGCTTTCTTTCATCCTGGCCATTGCCCTTGCAAGCAACATCGCTACAGCGCAGTCAACGCCTGCAAACTCATCCATCACCGTAGTTCCTCCCAAGGCCATAGGCGTGCTGGACGATCCCTGCGCCACGCTGCTTCCTCTGCCCGAGATTCCTGGCCCTGCGCTAAGGCGCCGCACTTCGCAAGAGGCCCTCGCCGCCGCAGCGAAAGTCTGGGACGAGCAACATCTGCGCTACGACTTCGGCGGTTTGTGTCGCTATCGCCAAGCCAACACCACGTTGCCGCCGGCTACGGATCATCGCGTGGTGTTCATGGGCGACTCCATTACGCAGGCATGGATCGATGCGGATCCGAGCATGTTCACCAACGACGTGATCGATCGCGGTATCAGCGGGCAGACCACTACGCAAATGCTGGTGCGTTTTCGCCAGGATGTGATCGATCTGCGTCCGGCGGTGGTGCATATTCTTGCTGGCACCAATGACATCGCCGGCAACACCGGGCCGACGTCCATCGAAGCGATCGAGGGCAATATCAAGAGCATGGTGGAGCTGGCGCGTGCGCATCACATTCGCGTGATCCTTGCTTCGATCACGCCAGCGGCCAGATATCCATGGCGGCCGGCCATTCAACCCGTCGAGACCATTCGCATGCTCAATGATTGGATGAAGGGGTATGCGAAGCAGAATGGGTTGGTTTATCTGGATTATTTCTCTTCGCTGGATGATGGGCATCGAGGGTTTATTGCCAAGCTGGCGATCGATGGGGTGCACCCGAATGCACAGGGGTATGCGGTGATGGATAAGCTGGCGAAGAAGGCGATCGATCAGGCGCTGTCGGCGGCGCCTTAGATTTTTTCAGGCGCGCATATCTACGTACTTTCGAAACGCTCCATTACTCCTCACCGTCATTCCGGCGAAGGCCGGAATCTAAGCTTCGGACTGGCGATGGATGATTCGCTTCGCTCACCCCTTCGGGGCCGTCCTTCGGACGTTCTCCGCGCTTCGCGCTCCGTCCGGCCTTCGCCGGAATGACGGTGAGACAGGACGCTGCATTGTCATGTTGGGCCACAAATCTATCTCAATGGGCCAGACGTGCCTCGCCAGATGCACGATTTTCTCTGCGCCAACCGCCCCGTCCCACAAGGACAGATAATGGGCCACCTGTTCACATGGTGATGTGCGTCACATTTGCCTACGATGGCAGCGTAATCTGAGCCAGGTACATGAGTGCCAACGGCGCCGTGGATGTTCTCGTGCAAAGACTGCTGTGTTGACGCTTAGGCGCATCGACACTGGCCGAGTCGCGCCGCTGTTTCCCTGAAGACCTCGCCAAAGATTCCTGCATGGATTCACGTGCCAAAGCTGGCACGCGGCACCCGTGCGCCCACGTTTGCCGCGGAGCCCGTCGAGGTCACCGGATATGAAAATCACATTGATTTTGTCGAATCATTATCTTCGCGCATTGAGCGTCGCTATCGGCTTATTGGCGATAAATCAAAACGCATCGGCCGCGACCACGAATACGGTCGCGGTAGGTACTGGCGCCAAGGCGACCAATAGTTATGACATCGCCATCGGCGCGAGCGCTGTTTCCGCTGGCGATGGATCGGCCATCAACATGGCCACCGCGATTGGCGCTGGTGCGCAAGCCAACGCCGCGGGTGCGATCGCGATCGGCGATGCATGGAGCGGTGGCGTGCGTGCGTCCGGTCGCGATTCCGTTGCCATTGGAACGGCAAGCAATGCGTCGGGACAAAGCGCCGTTGCGCTGGGTACGGGCACGGCGGCCTCGCAATCCAATGCGGTGGCGCTGGGCAACGCATCCAATGCCGCGGGCGCGAGCGCCGTGGCACTTGGCGATACCGCGCGCGCCACCAACATCAACACCACGGCGGTGGGCTTCAACGCCACCGCCAGCGGCCGTAATTCGCTTGCGCTGGGCGCCAATGCGTCCGCCAGCGGTTCTTTGAGCACGGATGGCAATCCGGCCAACGGTTTTGGTTTGGCGATCGGCTCACGCGCCAACAGTGCAGGCAGTTCGTCGATGGCGATCGGCGGCAACGCGCTCGCTTCCGGCACCAAGGCGCTTGCGCTGGGCGACACGACCACGTCGTCGGCCACGCGCTCGGTCGCGCTTGGTGCGAACGCCAATGCAACCACCAACAGCGCGGTAGCGATCGGCAATGGCGCAGCAGCTACCGCCAACGTGGGCGACGTAGCACTTGGCGCAGGCACGACGACAGCTGCAGCCACGGGCACGAACAGCGTGACGGTAGGTGGCAACATCTATGCGGTGGCAGGCACGCATCCGACCAGCACGGTAAGCGTGGGATCTCTCGGCAGCGAGCGCACCATCACCAACGTCGCGGCAGGCCGGGTGAGCGCAACGAGTACTGATGCGGTGAACGGTTCGGAACTCTACGCCACCCATCAGCAAATCGACGCCAACACCATCGCGATCGCCAACAACACTACATCGATCACTCAGCTGACGAACAGCGTGGACGTCCAAATGACGAGCCTCGGTGGTCTTGTCGGCAAACTTGGCAATAGCGTGGCCTTGGGCCTGGGCGGCGGTAGCGCCTACGATGTCTCCACCGGCTTGCTCACCACCAGCTTCAGCTATGGTGGTGGCACCTATGGCTCCGTGCAAAGCGTGTTGAGCCAGATCAACACCTCGCTGGACAGTGCGTTGCAACAGGCGAATACGAACGCCACGGCGATCCAGAACTTGAGCAGCACTGTCAACAGCGTTTCAACCAGCCTGGCCAGCACCGGCAAGTACGTGCAGACCCATTCCAGCGGCGCCGGCAGTGCCGCAACGGGCAGCGATGCGGTGGCGCAAGGTCCAGCGGCAACGGCCTCCGGTGACAACAGCATTGCCATCGGCAATGGCAGTGCAGCGTCGTCTGCGGGTAGCGTGGCGGTTGGCGCGAATGCTTCATCGACGGGCACAAATTCCGTCGCCATCGGCACCGGTTCCACCGATGGCGGGCAATCGAACGTGGTGTCGGTAGGTAGCGCCACGCAGCAGCGCCGCGTGACGAATGTCGCCAACGGTACCGCCTCCACCGATGCGGTCAACGTCAGCCAGCTCGACACCGTGCAAGCCGGCTCCGTGCAATACGACAAGAACAGCGATGGCAGCGTGGACTACGGCAACGTCACGCTGGGTTCCGTGCAGACGCCCACGCAAGTCCACAACGTCGCCAACGGCAGCGCGGCGAGCGACGCCGCGAATGTCGGACAAGTGAACAGCGGCGTGCAGACAGCGGAAAGCTGGGCGAAAAGCTACGTGGATCAGAAGCTGCAGAACGTCGACCAGAATCTCAGCGCGGTATCCCTGCGGGCCAATGCGGGGGTCGCTTCGGCCATGGCCATGGCGGGATTGCCGCAAGCCTATCAGCCCAGCCAGAACGCTGCCGCCGTAGCCTTCGGCGCCTTTCACGGGCAAGCCGGCGTGGCGGTGGGCGTATCGACCGTTTCGGAAAGTGGACGTTGGGTTTACAAGCTCAACATGAGCGGCAATACGCGTGGGGACGTAGGCGCAAGTGTAGGGGCTGCCGTGACGTGGTAAGCGCGCCGAGGCTGCTCTACACTCACCGCGTTTTCACCCACCATGGAGGTTTGCATGAAAGCCCGGTTTAGTTTGCTCGCCCTGGTCCTGTTGTCCGCCACGTTCGCCGCGCACGCATCGTGCGACGATGTGAAGTCCAGCATCGATGCCAAGATCAAAGCCAACAATGTGTCGAACTACACGCTCGATGTGGTCTCGAAAGACCAGGCCGGCGACGGCAAAGTGGTCGGCCAGTGCGACGGTGGCAGCAAGGTGATCGTCTATGCGCGTGGCGAGGCGAAGAAGGCGGAAGGCGCTGAAGCCGCGCCCAAGACGCCGGCTTCCGATACGGCTGCACCGGCGTCCTCGTCGTCCAGCGGCAAGTAAGCGTTTCGCGGTTCGACAGTCATTGGGGCGCCTTTGGGCGCCCCATTTTTTTATGAGGCGAGGTTAAGCATCCCATCACCGTCATTCCGGCGAAAGCCGGAATCCAGTGAAATACGCCGTGCGCAGCACTCAAAACCGGTGTTGAATGCTTCGCATGATTTATCAGACTGGATTCCGGCTTTCGCCGGAATGACGGTGAGGAGAAAACTGGCTAGCGGCGAATCTCAACTACGCGAATGATTACTTTCTTCCCTTCGTGCAGGAAAGGGGACAGATGGCATCACCGATAATCTTTCACGATATCCAGCAACGCCCCCAAGTGCGCCTCAAAATGCATCCACCGCGCCACGGAGGATCGATAAACCGGCCGCCGCACCTGCGCCGCACTGGCGGTTTTCACCACGCGCGTATTCTGGTGGAAACTCAAGCAGCGCGGGTCCCAATCCATCTCCAGATACGCGAACAGGCGTCGCGCCTGACCTTCCGTATCCGCCACCACGTCTTCGTACCGCACATCCAGGATGGAACCCGGCGGCAGCACGCGGTGCCAATGCCGCATCAACTCGATATAACGCACGTAATGGCGGCCTACATCGCCAAGGTCATACGTGAAGTCGAGATTGTTTTTGGAAAACAGCGTGGCATAACAGGAAAAGCACGAATCCATCGGATCACGCATGGCGTGGATGATTTTCGCGTTGGGCAGCATCAGGCGGATCATGCCGACGTGGGCGAAGTTGGCCATCAGCTTGTCGGTGATGCGCGATGCGTGTGGCGCCAGCTTCCACAAGCGTTCGATGTACGTGTTGCCGAGTTGAAGCATCTGCCCGGCAGACATGCGCGCCGCTATGTCCGGATACGCGTCGGCGGGTTTACCCGCTTCGGTCGCCAGCGCGAACAGCATGTTTTCCAGTTCGGGCCATTCGCCCGCGCCATAAATACCTGGATGCGTCGAGAGAATCTGCTCGATCAGCGAAGTACCCGAGCGCGGCATGCCCACGATGAAGATGGGCCCCTTGCCGGTGGAAGCCGGTGGCGGTCGGCTGGCGAAGAAGCGTTCGTCAAAGGCATGGCGGATGTTTTCGATCAGCGCGATCTGTCTTGCTTCGTCTGGTGCGAGTTGGCTGCGCTTTAGCCGATTGCCTTCCGCATAGGCGGCGAATGCATCGTCGTAACGGCCAATGTCTTCGCGCATCTTGCCTAGCGAAAACCAGTAGCGGACGCGCATGTGATTCGACAGGGCGGGGAGCTTGTACGCAAGTTTCTCCAGGCGCGCAGGCTCCGCGTGCTCGGGCGTAAACGTACGCAGAGATGCCAGGTTGCAATAAGCCTCCACCGACTCGCCGTCGATCGCCATCGCCGCCTCGAAATGCTCGCGCGCCTCATCGAGGCGGCCCTGCCTGCGGATGCTGCGGCCGAGGTTGTTGCAGGCTTCCACGTAATCGGGTTTGAGTTCCAGCGCACGGCGATAATGCTGTTCGGCTTCCACGTAGCGGTCCTGCACATACATCAGGCCACCCAACTCGAAATGGATCCGCGGCAGTCCGCCATCCAGCGCCAGGGCCTGCTGGTAACTGGCATCGGCCTGCTCGAATGCGCCCGCTTCCCGCAAGGCATTGCCAAGGTTGACATGTGCTTCTGCGCTGTTTGGCGTGAGCGCAAGCACGTGACGGAAGCTCTCGGTGGCTTCCGTCATGCGGCCCTGCCCATACAACGCCGAGCCCAGCGCGTTATGCAGATGCGCGCTGTCGGAATGCGCATGCAGGGCTTCACGCAGATGCGGCTCGGCTTCGGCGTGGCGGTGGATGCTCATCAGACTGAAGCCAAGATGGGCATGCGCCTGGTGGAAATCGGGACGGATCGCGAGCGTGCTGCGGTAAGCGTCGATCGCTTCCTCGAAACGGTTCTGCACGGCCAATGCATTGCCGAGCTTGAAATGCGCGTCGGCGAAATCGCGCTTGATGCTGCGCGCCAGGTGGTAGCTTTCCGCCGCCAGCACCGGCTGCTGCAATGCCATCAGGCTTTCGCCCAATACGTAATGTGCCACGGCATCCCAGGGCGACAAAGTGACGGCTTCGCGTTGTGCTTCCGCGGCTTCGGCGAAGCGGCCCTGTGCATGCAGCGCCGCGCCCAGGCCTTGCCACAGCAAGCCATGCGATGGGTAGCTGTCGATCAGCTCGCGCGCGAGCGCTTCGGCCTGGATGGATTGCCGCTGTTTGATCAGGCCGACCAGCGTTTGCATGTCCCGCTTGTCGGGTGCGTTGGATGTGCTTGAGGTAGCGTTTTGTGACATGGCTTCAGGCACCGTCTTGAAGGGATGTAACGGAGCTGACGAGCAAGCGCAGATGCAGCACAAGAACGTGCGCTTGGATGCCGATGGCATGGCGCGCATCGATCATCGCGTGGGTTAGGCACCGCGTACCTTAGCGCAAACGGCGCGCGGGGGTTTGACGTGCCGCACATAAGGGCGTTTTGCAGGGGGCGTCAACGACGGGGTCTATGGTTGCATGACATCCGCTTCACAATGCTGTACCGATATCGCCATGCGGCGTCGGCATCGACAAAGGTGCCGATGCGCTGGTCGAGCAGCTGAGCAGCGATGCCATGCCGTTGGACGGTATCACCAGGTCACGTTGAGCCGGGCTTGCACATTGCGATCGTTTTCGTGCCGCGCATGGGCGTAAGCGCCGTCGAGGCTGAAGCTTACGTTGCGCGTAACACGCAGCCGCACGCCGCCGGAAGCACTCGCAAGCATTCGCCCGGTGCGCGCGCTTTGCGTGCTGAATGCCGTATCCGTTGCGGCGGGCAGGGTGGCATCGATGGCGGTGCCATCCTTGCGCAGGCGGCGGCCCAGGCTCACGCTGAAATCCGGCGTGATGCCCAGGCCGCTGCTGGTGACGAAGTTGCGGCTGGCGTGCACGCCCAGCGTGGCGGTGGAGGCAACGGTGCGATGCGCTTGCAGCATGAGATCGGTCGGCGCGTTGGCGACTTCCCGCACCGCGCTGCGCCGGGCAAGGCCGCCGTCATAGGCGACGAACGGACGCATGTCCACGCCGGCAACGTTCGCGTGATAACCGAATTCCGCAGCGAGCCCTACCGCATGCTCACGGTAGTTCGCGCCCGACGCATAAGCCAGGCCGCCCACATCCGATACGCGATACACCGCTACCTTCGGGTTGCCGACGCCGACGATGGCATTGCCGTACCACGCATCCGTCTTGCCGATCAGGCCACGCGCATACAGGCCTGCCTGCGGCCCCGATACGCTGCCATAAGCGCCGTTCGCCAGCGTCGCCGTGGAGCGTACATGGCCAGCAAAAGCGCCTATCTGCAGTTGGTCATTGATCGGCACGTCCACGCCCGCAAACACGCCGTCGCGATGCCCGGAGAAACCCATGGCATTGCCATCGCCCGTCACGCGCGTGTCGCCGTCTACATATTCCACCCACGGGTCGCGATCGCTTGCGAGCGGATGGCGATCGATCAGGCTGCGCAGATCGGCGATCTGATGCGCAGCCAGCCAGTCGGCGTCGGCATAGATTTCGCCATCGAGCGAGTTGAGCGCAGCGCGGCCGCTTGCCAGGGTCTGTTCGCCAAGCGCAGCAAGTACCGGCTGCAGGGTGGTCGAGGTTTGCGTGGAAGCCTGCTGCAGCGCGTGCTCCACCGAACACTGATTGGAAGTGAGCTGCGTGCAGGAAAACAGCGGCATCGCGCCCGGTGCCACCGTCACGACGGTGGCCGGAAGCGAAGGGGAGGTCGAAGAACCCGATGACGTGCTGCCCGAAGCATTGCTGCTCGACGTACTCGTGCTGGCGTTTGGATTGACCAGATCGAGATAGACATCGCTGCTGGTGTAACGCAGTGAGGGATCGAGGTTCAAACCATTTACCAGCACGCCGGCGAATGTGCCGTTCACGCCGCCGCTGGCGTTGAGGATCAGGTATTCCTGCTTGGCCGCATACGAGCCGTTCGCGACCGTTACGCTGACGTTGCCGCCGAGCAGGTTGGTGCTGCCGTTCACGTGCAGCAGACTATGTCCGCCGTTTGCATCCACGTTCACGGCGAAAACCGAGCCAGCAGCAAACGTGAGATTGCGCGCTACATTGAAGGTGGCTTGCGCCAACGCCGCATCGCCGGGACGCAGCGTGCCATAGACATTTGCGCTGCCGGCCGTACCAGTGCCGGAAAGTTCGCCTTGAGCGTCGACCGTTACATCGCTGTCGAGCGTGCCATCGAGCTGCAATGCTCCCGCGCCGATCGTGGTCGCGCCCGTATACGTGTTGTGCGCAGTCAGCACTGTCGTGCCGCTGCCCGCTTGCACCACGCCACCGATGCCGCTGATCGTGCCGCCATAGGTAACCGTATCGTTGCGATCGAAGGCAAGCGTGGCGTTGTCGACAACATTGCCGATCACACCGCCGGAAGCGCCGCCGGTGCCCAACTGCAAGACGCCGCCACTGATCGTGGTGCCGCCGGTGTACGTATTGTTGCCGCTCAACGCCAGCGTGCCGCTGCCGATCTTGATCAGGCTGCCGCCGGTTCCGCCCGCTATGCCGCCATCGGTGAGGCTGCCGGCGAATTCGCTGGAATGGCCGGTGCCTGCGGTCAACGCATAACCGCCAAGCGCGACGACGCTGCCCGCTGCACCGGCCAGGTCCTGCACGGTTTCGGCGCCGGCTTGCGAAATATCCAGCATCGCGCCGTTGCCGGCGAGAATGACCGCGCTGCTGGAAGCAATGCTGCTAGCCACGCCGGCGCTATTGGTGCCCAGATAAAGCGTGCTGCCCGCACCGATGGTGGTGGTGCCGGTATAGGTAGTGTTGGCCAGCAGCGTGAGCGGCAGTGCGCCGATCTGCTGCAGGGAACCGCTGCCGCTGATATTGGATAGCGATACGGCCGCAACACCGTCATCCGCGCCGGGCACATTGTCGACGATCAGCGTGCCGTTGTTGACGATGCGATCGCTGCTGGCGCCGTTGGCGCTGTCGGCCGTAAGCAAACTGCCGTTGCCGCCGGAGCTTTGGTAATAGCCCACCGTGCCCGGCGTGCCGTTGGCGTCGCCCTTGCTGCCATCGCCAAGCTGCAGTGCGGTGCCAGTGTCGATCTGGGTAAGTCCGTTATAAAGCTCGGCCTGGGTAAAGATCACATGGTTGGCATTGGAGTCGTTGCCCTTGATCACCACGTCGCCTACGCCCGGCGTGGAGAGCGAACCCAGATACTGCCCGCCGCCGATGGCGGTATTGAGCGTTACGGTGCCGTTGTAGTCGAAGCCGAGAATGCCGCCGCTATGCAGATTGATGTAGCTGTTATACGCATTGCCGTTGATGAACATCTGGCTGGTGGTGCCGTCGCCGAACTGCACCACGGCGCCTTCGATGTTCACACCGCGCTCCGAAGCGTTGCCGCGCAGGCTGGTGTAATTCAACTTTTTGTTGGTCAGGCCGGGATTGTTCTCGTCACCGGAATCGCTGTAACTGTAGACGCCACGAAACGTCACCAACCCGGTGTAAGCGTTGAGGTTGATGTCGTTCTCGTAACGGTCTTCCCAGATGTTCTGGGTGATGTCCACCCGGCCCGGCAGGCCTGCCACGGCGACCGGTGTGGCAGGCAAGTACGAGGTGGTGATGAAGATGAACTTGGTATTCGGCGTGCTGCCGTAGATGTGGTCGGTGCCGACATTTGCGCCGTCCCACAAAAACAGCGAAGGCCCCGCATAGATGTTCACCCCGAACAGGCGAACGCCGCCGTTGAAGCCTTTGCTGAGCACGGTAATGCCGCCGTTGCCGCTCACCGTGCCGCCCAGCGTGATGATGCCGCCCTGGTTGGCGAAGCTGCCCTCGTTCAACAGCAGCGTGCCGTTGTCGAGCATGTTGTTGTTGATGGTGACGTTGTTGTGCGCAGCGTCGCCAAGTTGCAGCGTGGTGCCGCTGCCGATGGTGAGCGAGGTCGGGTCGGGATTTTGCGTTACCCACACACCGCCGTGGAAGGCATTCGGGCTGGTCAGGCCGTCGTATGTGGTAGCGACATTGTTGACGTAGGTATAGCGCGTGCTTTGCGTTTGCAGCGCGGTGGGCAGGGTGTACGTGGGCGTCTGCGTAAGAATCAGCGTGGACGCGCCATTGGGCGAGTTAATGGTGAGCGTGCCGGTGCCTGAGATGACGCCACTGTACGCGGTGGCCCCGCTCGGCAGATTGATGAGGTAATCGCCGCCTTGCAAAGCGATGTTGTCCGCACCGCCATCGGCAAGCATCAGACTGGTGATGTCTCCACCGCTGGCTGGCGCGCTGACGCTGGTCTGCGCATAGGCATCGATGCTGGTGGCGGCCAGCGCCATGCCGAGCATCATGGCCAGGTGTTTTTTCGCAAGCTCGCCCGGCCTCGTCAAAGGCCGCGCGTGGCGGTAATGGTGCATCGATGTGTCCCCTGTGCGTGCTCATCGATGCACCACGGCACGGCCCGGGCGCTGCGGTATACGGCGTGCGCCGTACCGTCTTCCTTGCTGAGGGATTCGCGTGCCGAGCGTGCATCGAACGCCGCATGCATATTCCAGGCAATGCATGCGGCATGAGCGTTCTTTTCCCGAATGTAAAGGGCGATGCGGACACCGCCCATGTCCATTCGGGCCAGGGAGTATTTTTTTAGGACAGCCTTTGACGCACAGTGGCCTGCGTCAAACCGGCGCTGCGATGGCGATCACAGGAGTAGGTTGGGTTACCCCCGGACTTGATCCGGGGTAACCCAACCTACTGTGCATCACGCATGCAGTTGCCGCGCCTTCAATCCGAAGCGGCGTACCATCCGCTGCACCAGCGGCACCACTAGCGCTTCGTTGGCGGGTTCGAGCATGACTTCCTCTGCGCCATTCTCCAGCTTCAACGTGCCGCTGGCCTGCATCGCCCAGCAGAACGCGTTGGCGGTTTGCGTGGATACGCCGCATTGCTCGGCCAGGTTGTGCACGCGCCAGCCTTTGCGGTAAAGCGCCGACGACAGGCGCATCGCTTCCTTGTTGTCCGGAAACGCAATCAGGTCCGGCCACACGCCGAGGCGATAGGTTGTATCGCTGATCGACGCAAGACTGGCTTGATGACGATGGCAGGCGGATACCAGGAAGCTATCCAGGCTTTCGGAAAGCAGTCCTTCGTATTGATGCTCGCAAGGGGCGGTTATCGGCACGCAGGTCCAGGTGGTGTCGAGCAGTTGCTGCTTCGCCACTTCAAGTTCTTCCCGGGAACTGGCGTAGATGCGGCGCGTACCGTGGCGAATCACTACCGACGCGGTGCCGTTTCGCACCAGCACTTCATGCCCGTTCGCGCCTTGCAGCAGGCATATGCCGAGCAGGCCTTTGGCGACGCTTTCGCCAGCCGTGGTCGGTACGCTCTGCAACATATGCTCCAGCATCCTGGCCAGCGCCGATGCGGCGGCATGCTTGTCCACTCGCGTGCCGTTGAAGTGTTCGGTGCGTTCGTCCTTGCTCAGGAAAAGCACGCGCGTATCGCCATGCATGGCCAGTTCATAGGCGACTTGGCCTTGTTCGCTATCCAGGTCGGCGACCAGGATGTCGCACGGCTTGCCCTCCCACTTTTGCAACTGGACCGGGGTGGAGGAGGACATCAGGAGTTTGCAGGCAAGCCAGAACCTGAGTTCGACTTCATAGGGAAGGCCGGCCAAGCCGATATGCACTTTCATGGAAGATTTCCTCCCGGATGCGGCAACTACAGGCCTTCCCCTAAAAGAACCTGCAACACGTACATCCGGGTCTGCGACAACATCACGCCTAACGTTTTTAGGCAAATACAACACGCAGGGAAATCATCGCGGTTAATGCACATCACCGCTATCGCTACTTGGGTCGATTAACTGTCAGATGAGGTCAATATCGCAATGCGCCAAAACGCAGCGAAGATTGTCCTGAAAGGACAGATTCACGGCCGCCTTCGGCGATGCGGAGTGGGGCGTTTCTTGCTTGGAAGAGGCAAGGGCAACCTGCGTACGCAGGGTAGCTCCCTCCCGAGCCGTCATTCCGGCGAAGGCCGGAATCCATGCTCCGTACTGGCGATGGATTCCGGCTTTCGCCGGAATGACGGCGGGGGTTTGTTTTTGTTTCGAGGAAAACTTCAGCCCACGAGTTCGCGCGCAAAGCCGATTCATCCTAACGGTCGTCACTCCCGCGAACGCGAGAATGACGACCCTAAAGCAAGCATTGCAATTACGGCTTATCGGCAAACAACTTCAAATCCACCGCATTGGCCATCACCTGATAACCCGCGCTACTCGGATGCAAATGATCGCCACTGTCATACGCGGGCAACATCTTTTCCGGCGCTGCCGGATCGCGCACCGCCTTGTCGAAATCCACCACGCCATCGAACGCGCCGGAACTACGAATCCATGCGTTGAGTTCCTGGCGCGTCTTCTCGCCCGTGACGCTGTGATACGGCCAGCCGTTGCCACCATAGGGCGTCAAGGTGGCGCCATAGATTTTCACGTGCTTGGCATGCGCACGGGCAATCAGGGTTTTCATGCCGTCGATCAGTTGCTGGGCGGTCACCTTGTCCTTCGCTTCCCACGCAAAACCCGAACCGCCGATATCATTGATGCCCTCCATCAGGATGATCCAGCGCACTCCGGGTTTATCCAGCGCATCGCGGTCGAAACGCGACAGCGCGCTGGGGCCGAAGTTGTCGTGCAGGACACGGTTGCCGCCGATGCCCGAATTGGCCACGCCGATGGACGACAGCTTCGTATCGGCTTGCAAACGCACGGCCAGATCGTCTGGCCAGCGGTCGTTCTTGTTCTCATGGGAACCGACGCCATCGGTGATCGAATCGCCGAATGTAACCAGCGTATGCTTCGCGGAAGGGCCCGCGACCTCGACATCGGTAAGGAAGAAACGATTGCCGCTTACTTCTTCGCGCGGGAACTGCACGGCGGCGGTGGCATCGCCGCTTTCGGTGATATAGCTGGTCGCAAGCGCAGCGTTGTGAATGGTCGCCGGATGGTATTGCGTATCCGCCGGCACGTAGATGCTGACCGCCAGCTGCTGCAGCGCCTTCACGTCCATCTTCACCGGATCGCTCAGCGCGCTTTCGCCTTTGGCGATCGTCACGGTGGGTTTGCCGTTGAACAGCAGAACATGATCGCTGCCGGGCACGGTATCCGCACCTTCGGCGCTCAACGCGACGTGCACCGGCCCCAAGGTAACAGGCACATTGCCGAACAGGTTGGAAAGACGAACGCGCACCTCCGTACCGCCCACGCTGATGCGCACGATCTGCCGCACCGTCTGCGCATTGAGCACCGGGCCGGCGGTATCCGGGGTCGCTGCCCACGTATCTACCCAAACATGGTGATCCGCGCCAGCAGCCATTGCACAAGTCGCGACCGCGCAAACCGAACCAGCGAAAACCCATTTCAATACCTGATGACGCATGCCCTTCCTCCCATGTTGTCTAGTCAGAGGGCACGTATAACAAAAGCGCGGTTACTTTAGCTGCGAACGGGGATTACAAAATTTATCAGGCAAGTGCTTGTTGCGTCGCAAAAAAACTTTATGAGTGATAGAAAAAAAGCCCGCTTCGGCAAAGAAGCGGGCGCGAATCCACGGGTGGCATTTCCGCCAGGCATAAAGCCCTAGCGGGGAATCACCTTAGAAGTCGTAAGTGACACCAAGCCGCACATAGCGCGGCGTGCTCCAGTACTGCACGCGTTCGTAGTTGACGTTCACGGCAGTGGTGCTGCCGTAGCGTGCATAGGTGGAGGTGGGGACCGATTCGTTGAAGATGTTGTAAACCATCACGTTGAAGCCGAGCTTCTTGCCGGCCCATTCCGGGCGATATTCGGCCGACAGGCTGAGCACGTGCTGCCAGGGCAGGCGGCCGGCGTCGCCGGGACGGGAAGGTTGGCCGCCGCAGTAGTGGTAATAGCTGCCGTAGCCGATCGGGTTGGTTTGGTCGGCGCCGTAATAGCCCAGGCACGCTTTTGGCGCACCGGAGATCAACGACAGGTTGCCCGAGAGCATCCACTCCGGCGCGAGCTGGTAAGAGCCGTACGCCTTCAACTGATGCTTGTGGTCGTTGGACAGATCGCCGCCGGCGTATTCCATGACCTTGCCGAAATCCCAGTCCACCGTGGCGGACACATCCGTTTGCCCGATGTCGGAACGCACCTGGCCTTCGGAGTTGCCGTAGCTGCGCGAGTAGACATAGTCGACCTTGCCGTACCATTTGCCGTCGAACGGATGCTCCAGGAAGGTTTCCAGGCCGTAGTAGTTGCGCTTGGCGCGCGGCATGCCGAAATCCTGCGCGGTGACGGTCACTGCGCTATAGCCGCCCGAGGTATTGGGCAGCAGGTAGGTATTGCTGCGGCCCGGGTTCGACAGGTAGCAGCCGTTCATGCTGCTGGTGTCGATGGAATAGCCGAGCTTGGCGGCCTTGGCGGCGATGGTGTCGGTGTCGCAGATATCGTCCAGGATGTTGCGGATCTTGCGTACCTGCGCCTTCATGCCCCACACGTAGGAAGGATTGAATTGCTGCGAGAAACCCAGCAGGTATTCGTCCTGGTATTCGGACTTGATGTTCTGCGATGCCACCGTCTTCGGATCCGGCGATTGACCGTATTCGTTGTTCGCCGATACCGCGCCGCCCGTGCTCGAGTTGATCAGCGTCAGGCCGGTGGGAACGCCGTTGGCATCGATGCCGGTGTACGTATAGTACTCGTTGGTGTAGAGCGAACCCGCCGCGGCACGCAAGGCCACGCTCGCCGGCATGGCGAGAAAGTAGCGGCCGACGTTGCCGTATACCTTGAGCGTGGAATCGCCATTGACGTCCCAGCTGAAGCCAACGCGCGGCGCCCACTGCGGCTTGGTCAGGCGGATGTATGCCTTGCCATCCGGGTTGTAGTTGGTGAATTGGTCATTGCGAATGCCGAGTTTCACCAGCCAGCGATCGGATACCTGCCATGCATCTTCGATGTATTGCGCGCGCTGCTTCACACGCACCGAGGCGGCGGTGTTGAAGATGTATTTGGACACGTAATAACCGGTCGAGCCGCCGGCGTAATTGCCGGGTGCATCCACGAACGGGCTGTCGCTGATCGCGGTGTTGGCGTCGCCGTGGTAGTAGAACCACGCGTAGCCGGGACCGGAAGTGGTGGTGCCATCGTCGACGTCGTGGCTGTCCTGGTTGTCGATACCCGCCGTGATGGTGTGATCACCCAGCTTGTACGAAAGATCCAGGCGCAGATTGGTGTTGGTCGAGTGGTGGTTGGGATTGTCGAACGTCAGCACTGTCTGGCTGTTGGTGATGACCGAGCCGCCAGTGATGGCCGGGTTCTCGTTCTCCGCCGTGCCGATGTACGGATAGGTGCCGTTGTAGCCGGGGATCTGCTGGTAGTAGCGGATCTTCTGCTTGCCGTACAGCAGGCTGAGCGTGAGGTCGTCGGTGATGTAGCTGGTGTACTTGAGCACGTGCACGTCGGCAGCGGTCTTGGTCGACGTGTCGTAGTCGTGCAGGCTGCCGGTGGTTTCGGTGGTGTAGTCGTAGTTGTAGTGCCCGCCTTGGTACTCATGCTTGCTGGACGCGGCGGTCAACTCCAGGATGTTGCTGTCGTTGATGTTCCAGTCGAGTTTCGTGTAGTACTTCGGGTTGTGATACTGGTACTTGGTGTTGTACGAGGATGTCACCGCGCCGTAGCTATTGCCTTGCTCCTTGTCGCCTTCCACGGCGGCAAAGAAATACAGCTTGTCCTTGATGATGGGGCCGCCGAGGTATGCGCTTTCGGTGGTTTCCCAGTTCTTGCTGCCGTTGTAGCGCCGATAGATTTGCCCGGCCTTGCTGCCCGAGACGTAATAGGCATTGTCGGAATCGCCCATGGCGAAGCGTGGCGTCCATTGCACCATCGCGCCGAAATGCCATTCGTTGGTGCCGCGCTTGCCGACCTGGCTGATCACTCCGCCGTCGGAACGGCCATACGCCGCACCGTAACCGCCGCTGAGAATTTCCTGCTGGTCGATGGCGCCGTACGGCAGCGTGATGCCGCCGAAACCGCTCAGCGGATCGGTGGTGTTGAAGCCGTTGAGGTAGTACGCGTTTTCCGTTACCGAGGAACCGGCAAAGGAAACCAGCGCATTGCCGGAAGGGCCGGTGAAACCGCTATAACCGCCCACCGCACCGGGTGCGAGCAAGGCAATGGCTTCGGCCGAACGCGCAAGCGGCAGTGTGGCGAGCTGCTGCGACGTGATCACCGTGCGCGAATCCACGCTCGTCACATCCACCGCGGGCAACTTGTTGCCGGTCACCGTGACGGTGCTGAGGTTCTTAGCGTCGGCGCTGGTTGCGACAAAGGACACTTCAGTGCCCGTGCCGACCTTCAGTGTAACGTCCGAGCGCGAATCGACGGCGTGGCCGTCGCGCATCAGCGTCACGGTGTAATTGCTCAAAGGAAGCGCACCGATCGCATAGCGACCGTTGCCATCCACCGGCACTTCGCGCGTAAAGCCGGTGTTGCTCTTGATTACAACGGTTTCGCCGCTGGCGACCGGTGCTTCACCGAAGATTGAACCGGTGGTGGCCTGGCCATGCGCCAGACCGATGGAACCCAGGCCAATCGCCAGTGCGAGGTTTTTTGGGCGCAGCAGTGCCCCTGGCGTGAAATAACGCCTCATCATCGACATGTTTGTTGCCCCATATCGGCAGTCGCCGAATAAAGTGGTTTGCGTACCTTGCGGACAGCCCTTCTTGTTGGTTTCGCCGCGTTGCTTGCTACGCCGGCGCTCCTGCGTGATGGCCTCGATCGGAAGCGGAAGTTGCGGTCGAGGTGAAAATCCGGTTAATCGTTGCAAGTTGAGGCGAAGCTAAGGTGCTATGACGTAAGCGTCAATGTGTCGATTGAATATTCGGCCCGCAATGACAAGAGAATTGCCTGTTGTGCAAAAACGTTTTTTGATGGATGTGGATTTGTGCTTGCCGCAATCTGTTCTCTCCCTTGCGAAGTACTTGACTAGCGTCGAGTCTCAGTAGGGTTCCGAAAATACCGCTCGGTGTGAGGGCGGGATCGGAGTGGGAGGCCGGCCAGATCCATCAGCAAGGCCGGCAAGCGGAAGCGGGAGACCACATCCAAACGCGTGTGTTGGGGATGCCCCCTGCGCATCCGTGGATAGGGCGGCGATGAAGGGAATCTTGTTGTCCCGCTGCGGTTCGCCCGGCCCCTGGCAAGGTAAGCATCGTCGATCTGGATCCATCCAGTGAGCTGACGCGCCACTTCCTGAGCCGCCCACGCATCCACCCACACGCGATGCGGTGCGCCAATCTGCGGTCTATGTTCGCATAGCACAAAAAAAGCCCGCTTCAGCAACGAAGCGGGCGCAAACCCTGGCGGTTTCCCGCAGAGCAAGAAGGCCCTGGCGGGGGAAATCGCCAGGGTTGGGGAAATACATCAGAAGTCGTAGGTGACGCCGAAGCGGACGTAACGCGGCGTGCTCCAGAACTGCACGCGTTCGTAGTTCACGTTCGGCGCGGCGGTGCGACCATACCGCGCGTAAGTGGACGTGGACACCGATTCGTTGAAGACGTTGTAGACCATCACATTGAAGCCCAGCTTCTTGTCGGCCCACAGCGGACGATACTCGGCCGACAGGCTGAGCACGTGCTGCCAGGGCTGGCGTCCGGCATCGCCCGGCCGCGACGGCTGGCCACCGCAGTAGTGGTAGTAGCTGCCGTAGCCGATGGGGTTGGTCTGGCCCGCACCGTAGTAACCGAGACAGGATTTCGGAGACCCGGAGATCAATGCCAGGTTCGCCGACGCCATCCATTCCGGCGCGATCTGATACGAGCCATACGCCTTCAACTGATGCTTGTGATCGTTCGACAGGTAGCCGCCGGAATACTCCATCACCTTGCCGAAGTCCCAGTCCACGGTGGCGGATACGTCGGTCTGGCCGATGTCCGAACGAACCTGGCCTTCCGAGTTGCCGTAGCTGCGCGAATACACATAGTCGACCTTGCCGTACCACTTGCCGTCGAACGGATGCTCGAGGAAGGTCTCCAGGCCGTAATAGTTGCGCTTGACCTTGGGCATGCCGAAGTCCTGCGCGGTGACGGTCACGGAGTAATAGCCGTTCGAGCCGTTTGGAAGCAGATACGTATTGCTGCGGCCCGGATTGGACAGGTAACAGCCGTTCATGGTGCTGGTGTCGACGGTGTAGCCCAGCGTTGCTGCCTTGTTTGCAATGGTGTCGGTGTCGCAGATGTCGTCGAGGATGTTGCGAATCTTGCGCACCTGCGCCTTCATGCCCCACACATACGACGGATTGAACTGGTGCGAGAAGCCAAGCAGATATTCGTCCTGGTATTCGGACTTGATGTTCTGCGATGCCACCGTCTTCGGATCGGGCGCCTGCCCGTATTCGTTGTTCGCCGACACTGCACCGCCGGTGCTTGAATTGATGGCGGTCAAACCGGTGGGAATGCCATGGGCATCGATGCCGGTGTAGGTGTAGTACTGATCGGTATAGACCGAGCCGGCTGCCGCACGCAAGGCGACGCTTGCGGGCATGGCAAGGAAGTAGCGGCCGACGTTGCCATAGACCTTGAGTGTGGAATCGCCTTTCACGTCCCAACTGAAGCCCACGCGCGGCGCCCACTGCGGCTTGGTCAGGCGGATATACGCCTTGCCGTCCGGGTTGTAGTTGGTGAACTGGTCGTTGCGCAGGCCGATCTTCACCAGCCAGCGATCGGAGATCTGCCAGGCATCTTCGATGTACTGTGCACGCTGCTTCACGCGCACCGAAGCGGCCGTGTTGAAGATGTCCTTCGAAACGTAGTAACCCGTCGAGCCGCCGGCATAGTTGCCCGGTGCATCGACGAAGGGACTGTCGCTGATCGCCTTGCTCGGATCGCTGTGAGCGTAGATCCACTGATAGCCTGGACCGGACGTGCTGGTGCCGTCATCGACGTCGTGGCTATCCTGGTTGTCGATGCCCGCCGTGATGATGTGGTCGCCCAGCTTGTACGTAACGTCGAAACGAAGGTTGGTGTTCGTCGAGCGGTGGTCGGGGTTGTTGAAGGTCGTTACGGTCTGGCTGTTGGTGATGAGTGAGCCGCCGGTAATGGCCGGATTCTCGTTTTCCTTACCGTTGATGTACGGGTACGTGGGATCGTAGCCATGGATCTGGCTGTAGTAGCGGATCTTCTGCTTGCCGTACAGCAGGCTGACGGTCAGATCATCGGTGATGTAGCTGGTGTATTTCAGAACGTGGATATCGGCGGCCGTCTTGGTTGACGTGGCGTAGTCGTGGAAGCTGCCCGTCGCGCCGGTGGCGTAATCGTAGTTGTAATGCGCGCCGGAGCTCTCGGTTTTGTTGGAGGCGCCCGTCAATTCGAGAATATTGCTCTCGTTGATGTTCCAATCGATCTTGGCGTACCACTTCGGATCGTGATCTTCGTATTTGGTGTTGTACGAATTGGTTACCGAACCGATGCTGTTGCCCCGATCCTTGGCGCCTTCCACCGCGGCAAAGAAATACAGCTTGTCCTTGATGATCGGGCCGCCGACGTAGGCGCTCTCCGTGGTTTCCCAATCCTTGTCGTTGGCATTGCGGTCGTAGATCTTGCCGGCCTTGCTGCCGGAGACGTAATACGAATCGCCCACGTCGCCCTTGGCGAAGCGCGGCGTCCACTGCACCAGCGCACCGAAGTGCCAATCGTTGCTGCCGCGCTTGCCGACCTGGCTGATCACGCCGCCGTCGGAACGACCGTAGGCAGCACCGTAACCGCCACTGAGAATTTCCTGCTGGTCGATGGCGCCATAGGGCAGGGTGATGCCGCCGAAGCCGCTCAACGGATCGGTGGTGTTGAAGCCGTTGAGGTAGTACGCGTTTTCAGTGACGGACGAACCGGCAAAGGAAACCAGCGCGTTGCCGGTGGGGCCGGTGAAACCGCTATAGCCACCGACGGCGCCAGGTGCGAGCAGGGCGATGGCTTCGGCACTGCGACCGAGCGGCAGCGAGTTGAGTTGCTGCGAGGTAATGATCGTGCGCGAATCCACACTGGTCACGTCGATGGCCGGCAGCCTGTTGCCGGTGACCGTCACCGTTCCAAGGTTCTTGGCGTCGGCGCTTGCGGCGACAAACGAAACTTCCGTGCCGGTTCCCACTTTCAGCGTAACGTCGGAGCGTGAATCGACCGCCTTGCCGTCGCGCATCAACGTCACGGTGTAACTGCTCAGCGGCAGCGAAGCGATCGAGTAACGGCCGCTGCCGTCGATCTGCACTTCGCGCGTGAAGCCTGACGCACTCTTGATGACCACGGTTTCGCCGCTGGTAACAGGTGCCTGACCGAAGATCGAACCGGTAGTTGCCTGACCATGCGCAAGACCGATGGCACCCAGGCCGATAGCGATTGCGAGTGTTTTCGGGCGCAGCAGAGCCCCTGGCGTCATAGAACGCCACATCATCGACATGATTGTCCCCTGTCGGCCCATTGGGCCGAAAAAAGTTTGCGTAGCTACGGACGGCCTGTTTTCAAGAGGCTCGCCGCGGTTGTTCTTGCTCCGTCGGCGCTCCTGCGTGCTGGCCTCGAATGAGTGACGATTTTTCATCCGCCTTTTTTGGAGGGGACTTAAATTCCAGTTAATCGTCGCAAGCGAATACGAAACTAACGTAAGAATTTATGCGCGGCAATGTCACAAACTTGCAATGTTTGGCCTGCAAAGACTGCCGCTGCGACAGATGATTTCGCGCGCAATAGTCCGCTGCCGGGACATGTAGGTTTGGGTGAAGACCCCAACGTTGCCATGCGCGCAAATATTGTGATGATGGGGGTTTTCACTCAATCAACGAATCAGATTGCATCAAGGCCAGATCTGGCCGCATAGACGGCCGCCTGCGTTCGATCGGCAAACCCCAGCTTGTGCAGAATGCGTTCCACATGGCTTTTCACAGTTCCGGGTGCGATGTTCAGGCGTTTGGCGATGGCGATATTGGTCAGGCCATGCGGCAGCAACGCAAACACCTGCCGTTCCCGTGGCGTGAGCAGTTCGATCATCCCTCCGTCAGGAGTGAGCGGTTGTGCTGATGCAAGTAGCGCGGCGCCGAGCATGACGCCCAGGGTATGCAAGGAAGCAAGCTGCGCCATGCTCGGTGCCATCGCATCGGCGGCGCCCATCAACACCAGCAATCCGACTGTGCGGCGGTTGAAGCGCAATGGAATGAAGACATCGAGGCCGCCGGCTTTTTCCTGATCCGCGTTCGGCATGTCGTGCGCGCGCCAACACATGCTCGGCAAGCCAGAAGTGTCTTCGATGGCGCGCATCGCACCTTGATCGGTGACGCGTGTCTCTATTGGCAGCCCGCGGCCACGGCTGGCCAGTACGCGCCACTCCTGTCCTTTTAGGCCAATCAGCCATCCGTCTTCCCACTGAAGATGCCGCAACGCTGCGCCAAGTACGCCGTCCAGCGCAGTGGAATGGTTGCCATGCGTTTCGAGTGCCACGGCCGCTTGGGCCAGCAACGACTCATGAAGGTTGCGCGGATGCGATGGGGCGGTGCCGCCGTCGGATGGGTCGCTTGCGTATCGCTCGAGTGATGTGCCAGTCGGCATAGCGGGTCTCTGTCAGATGGCCGGCTAGTGAGTGCGCCATGATGGGCACACCGGTTTAGTGCGCAAATGCAAAGTTGCGCACGTATTTCGATTTGACCATCGGCGACGCGATGCAGGCTCGCTGCACGTGTGTCTATGAGCGACTTGTTCGGATCGACCCTTTGCGGATGCTGATGACAAGTCGCGCGCACACCATCCAATGCAGCGCGATGCCCAATGCAAACAACAGTGATGGCGATGTTGGATTTATGAGAGCCATCAACAAACGCCCGCTTTGCAGCACTTAACATCGCTCGCCATGACAGGTCGCATGTTGCGCGGATTCAAGCGTAAGCGTGGCGATGCGCATTCAGAAGGGGAGCAAAGCATTTTTCGTTTGACGTCGTTCCGGCGAGCGCAGGAATGACGCGTTGCTTTGCGCGAAATTCAACGCGGACGTCAAGTTCGTGACGACCCCGCCGCGCATCGCTGGTCATGTCCATCAAAGGTTTATCCACGGAGCATTGCATGAACGCAAAATCCTTCTCGCAGAAATTATTGTCCCGCGCCGTGTGCGCCACGTTGGGCACGATGATGTTCGCCACGGCTTTCGCCGCCACGACCATGCCATCCTCCAGCGTGCAGACGTCATGGGGCACGATCAACGAACCATCGTTGCCTGGCGATAGCGCGGTGTGCGCCAATGTCCCTGCAACGCAGAAGCCGGTAAATGGTCTGTTGGATGCATCGGTCGATGCTGATCCGACCAAGTCGGCGCCGGATACCAAAAGTATCCAGACCGCCATCAACAACTGCCCAGTCGGCGGAGCGGTGAAGCTGATCGCCGGCACCAACGGCGAAACGGGTTTCCTGACTGGGCCGATCACCTTGAAGTCGGGCGTGACGCTGTGGATCGACAAGGGCATCACCGTGTTCGGCTCGCGCAATCCGGCCGATTACGACAGCGGCCTGGGCATTTGCGGCATCGCCAACACCAATGGCTCTTCGTCGTGCTATGCGTTGTTCAACGGCAATCACCTTGCCAATAGCGGCATTGTCGGCGAAGGCGTGATCGACGGTCGCGGCGGCGCGGTATTGAGCAAGGGCCCCAATGCCGGCATCAGAACGTGGTGGGATGTGGCGTATCAGACCAAGACGTCCAAGGTCACGCAGCACAATCCGCGCTTGCTGAACATCAACGGCGGCAGCCATTTCACGCTGTACGGTGTGACGCTGCAGAACTCGCCGAACTTCCATGTGGTGCTCGACGGCCTGGATACCATTACCGCCTGGGACATCAAGATTCTTTCGCCGAGCCTTGCCTACACCAAACCCGGCTACGCCTGTGCCAAGGGCACCACGCCGGATACGGTGACGGGCACCTATGCCACCTGCTTCACGCCCGAGACGGTGAAGAACACCGATGGTTTCGATCCGGGTGAATCCAGTCATGTGCTGCTGGCGTATTCGTACATCAGCACCGGCGACGATCACGTGGCGGTGAAGGCTGGCTCCGGTTCGGGTTCGCAGCACCTGTTGTTCGCGCACAATCACTTGTACTACGGGCACGGCCTGTCGATCGGCAGCGAGACCACCACTGGCGTGAGCGACATGACAGTGGACGATCTCGTGGTGGACGGCCATGACAGCTCCGAAAGCTTGGGCATCCGCATCAAGTCGGATGCGACGCGCGGTGGCCTGGTCAACGGCGTGGCTTATCAGGGCGTATGCATGCGCAACGTGCGCCAGCCGCTGGTATTTGATGCGTTCTACAGCTCGGCCAAGAGCAAGACGAAGTACCCCTCGTTCAAGAACATCAGCGTGACCAACTTCCACGACACTGGCAGCACCGCGTACGGCGGTGGTTTGGCGGTGTTCGCGGCCTACAGCAAGTATCCGCTGCAGATCACGCTGAACAATGTGCAGTTCGATGGCACACAGCCGACCACCTACATGAAGGGTCACAATGGCAGCCCGAGCGTGTTGCCGGCCAACGTGGCGTTCACCTTCGGCCCGGGCACAGTGAGCTTCGCCAAGGAACTGGAACAGCAGCACGGTGGCGGCGTGACGTTCGTCGACGCCATCACGCAGAGTCCGGCGCCGGTGGATTGCAGCAACGCGTTCGTCCCTTACAGCAGCGTGTCGGCCAACGCGCCGTTCTGAAAAGCGTAGCGCTGTCTACCGTTCCCTCTCCTGCGCGTAGCGGGGGAGGGAATTATTATGGGTCGGGATGGCGATCGTGCTACGCGATGCATGCCTGCATGGCGCAAATAAAAAACGGGGCCGGCGAAGTAGGAAACCTTCACCGGCCCCGCCAGTCCAACCGGCTCTGAGGGGAGATCATGTAGCGCTTACGCTGCTCCCTGCGGCTCGTGACACGAGTCCGCGAAACACCGTGCCGGAGCGGATGCAGGGAAGCGGTTGGATGCTAGGCAGTGTATAGGCGGTGTCCGGAGCGGCCCTTAGCCTGGCGGGACGTTTTGCTGTTATGTCGGGCCTTTCTGCGGGGAAGGGGCGGGCGGGGTTACTCAATACATATATATGTGTGTGGAGCTGCCGAGCCGTATGGGTGAATGCCTCTGCCAAGTCTGGCGGGTATCTGCTCCCTCCCCTACGTGCAGTAGGGGAGGGTTTGGGGTGGGGTGAGCAATCTCGCGACGCAGCTCAGCGATGCGGCAAGCTCGGACAATCCCACCCCAACCCTCCCCTGCCAGCAGAGAAGGGAGCCTCGGTTCGAGCAGCCAGGAATCTGTTCCTATCCCGACCGACCATTCTCCTATCCCTACCGGGCCACCTCCTTCCCGCCACCCATTTGTCCACATTTACGCCCCTCTCACCGCGCATGACAGGCCTCTTCTGACCGGTCATCTGTCCTCACAAGACATCACCAGCGATGACCGGGGACATTTTTCATACTTGAAAATGCATTTTAAGGGCAGTTTTTTCGTGTCTAACTCATTGATCTAAAAGCTTGTCATAGCAAAAGCATGGCCCACGCAGACAAACCGCATGCGTGTGGACGAGCCCGTCCCGATGATCCACCCCGCCTTCGAGGGTGACAGGTCGAGACTGGGTCGACCGCCCTCGGAATGAATGACGAGGGTTGGACATGAACGAGTGGTACCGGGGCGACGTCTCCGCGGAATATGCAATTGGGCTGCTCGAGTACCTTGAGCAGTTGGGTATCAGCAGGGACCTGGCGCTGGCGGATACGGGCATCGGCTCGGCCCAGCTGGAAGGGGACCTGCGTCTCACCACGCAGCAAGATGCGGCGCTGCTGGAAAACGCCGTACGCCTGACCGGCGACGCCGGCGTGGGATTCGAGCTGGGCCTGCGCAGCACGTTGACCTGGCACGGCATCCTGGCGCTGGGGCTGATGAGCTGCCGTACCTTGCGCGACGCGCTGCGCCTGTGGACCGGCTACCTGGACGTGCGCACCACCGGGTTCTGCATCTACCTGCACGAACACGACGGCCTGGCCGAGCTCAACATCCAGGACCTGGCCCCGGGCGCCTTGTTGCGCAGCGCGTCGCTGGAACGCCTGGCCACCATGACGGCCCGCCTTGCCAGCCAGCTCACGCAGAGCGAACTGCCGGAGGTGGAAATGTGGTTCAAGGACGATCAACCGTCCTACGCCACGGCCTACGCCAGTCGTCTGCCCAAGGTGCGTTTCTCCACCGGGCTGTGCCAGGTGCGCATGCCCAGCACCTATCTCGACCTGCCGCTGCCGACCGCGCATTCGCTGGTGCTCACCCAGGTGAAGCAGCAGTGCGAGCGCGAACGCATCGCGCTGGGCCAGAACAATTGCCTGATCGCGCGCATCAAGGGTTTGTTGCCGCTCGAAGACGGCACCTACCTCGGCATGGAAGAAGTGGCGCAGGCGCTATGCATGTCCAGCCGCACCTTGAAGCGCAAGCTGCGTCATCTCGGTTTCAACTTCCGCCAGTTGGTGGACGAAGCGCGCAAGCAGGAAGTGCTGCGCGATGTGCTGAACACCACGATGACGATCGACGAGATCGCCAATCGCCGCGGCTATTCCGACGCGGCCAATCTTACGCGCGCGTTCCGCCGCTGGACCGGTGAATCGCCCAGCCAGTACCGCTCCAAGCTGCCTTACAAGCTGGAACGCGGCGCAGTGGCGCAGGTGGCGTGATGCTGTGGTAGCGGGAAGCGTAAATCGGGAAGCGGGAATCGCAGATCACGCCGATGCGCGTCTTCTCATGCTGCCCGTGCCCCGTTCTTGCGGCTCCCGCTTGACGATTCGCGACATGCGGCGCCCGATCGGCGCCTCAAAGCAGATACAGCAACGCCCGCACCAGCTGCGTGGCCTGCGCCGGATCGCGCGGATCGATGCTGAAGATCGGCACGAACAGGCTCATGCGCCGGGCAAGCGCGTACATCGTTTCCATCGAGAACTCGGGCGCGAGATCGGTCTTGCTCAGGCCGATCACAAAGCGCAGGTTCGGATCGATGCGCGTGGTCTGTTCGACCGCCGTGCGGCAATCCTGCGCCAGCGTTTGCGACGACGCGTCCAGCAACAGCACCGCACCGAGTGCGCCGGGGCCCACGATCGCAGCCATGAAATCCAGATGTTCCCGCCCCGGCAGGCCGTACACATGCAGCGTTTCGTTTGGATTGAGCAGGATGGTGCTGTAGTCGAACGCCACCGTGGTGCTGGTGGTTGCATGCGGCGCGGCATCCATCGCGGACACCTCTGAGGACACGGGAGGGCTATCGGATATGGCACGAATGGCCGTGGTCTTGCCGGCGCCGGACGGACCCAGAAACAGCAGTTTGATGGTCTTTTCAGAATCAAGCATGCGAGTAACCCAGCTTCAGCCCGAAGTGCCGTGCAACGCGTTGGATGAGAGAAGAAGCGGCCGGCATCTCGGCCGCATCCGCCTTGACCATGTTGCCGTCCGCGCGCGCCAGCGCACCGCTGGCCAGCGTGGCCCACAGAAAGGCATTGATGGCGCGCGGGGGAAGCTGGGTGTGTTGCGCCAGCGCATCGGCCGACCAGGCCGAACGCTGCAGCAGCGCAGACAGGCGCAGTGCATCCAGATCGTCGGTCACGCTGCCCAGGTCGGGCCAGCGCGTGAGGCGGAACAATTTGCCGCCGAGCACGGGCAGGCTGTCGCGGTACTTCATGCACGCCTTGATCAGGAAGCCATCCAGGCTGCGCGACACCAGCCACTCATGCTGGTAGGGATCTTTCGCCGGCCGCGTCATGCACAGCCAGGTACCTTCGAGCAGGCGCGTTTCCGCGATGGTCAAGTCGCTGACCGAGCGCGTGAGAATGCGTCCGGCGGCGTGGCGCAGGATCATCGCGATGCCGCCACGTTTCACCAGCAGATCCTGGCTGCAACCGGCTTCGCGAATGCAGATGCCCAGCAATCCTTGCACGTCATCGGAGGAGACCTCCGACGACGGCTGCAGTTTTTCCTGCAGCGCGCGGGCGAGCGCGGCGGCTGGCGCGTCGCGATCCAGTTTCGACGCATATTGGGTTTCGTTATCGCCGCTGCGCGGAAAAACCAGTACGGGCAGGTTGCGCCGCTGCGCCATTTCGTACGCCAGGCGGCCGTGCCCGCTATCGATGTCCACGATCAGGATGTCGCTTTCGTTGCCTTGCCAATCCTGGATCTCGATATCGATCTGCGAAGCGGCCAGCAGGCCGCAGGCGAGCGAAAGGCGCAACTCGACCTCTTCGGAAAGACCGGCCATGCCGATCTTGATGTGCTTGATGTTTTCGTCCGGCATGGTGATCGCTTAAGGAAGATTCTGGACGTGCGAGGAAATGCGCGCGGCCAGGTCCAACGCCACGCGGCGCGACAGCGCCAGCATGATGTTGTGGCCCACGCCGATGGCCAGCGCCAGCGGATGGCGCGGATCGGCAATGCGCACGAGGATGCAGGTGTAGTCGGTCATCGACACCACGGTCGATTGGCATGCGCCGCCGGACAACTCGCGCGCCAGCGTTTCGCACAGGCCCAGCAGCGTGCCGGTCATGGCGGCGACACGATGGCCTTCTTTCACGATGGAAGAGCGCACGCTGATCAACCGCGCATCGGCGGTCGCGACCACGGCCAGGCTGATCTCCGGGTAATGCGTGCAAAGCTCGGCCAGCTCCCTGTCGCAAATGGCGCGAAGCTCCGCCATGCGCTTGAGGGCAGTAGTGACTGCTTGGGTTTCGGACATGAGGTTCAACCAGGCGGCGTGACTATGGCGAATCGTCACGAACGCGTCGTGCGCCTGGTGATGTACAGGCATCGCGATCGTACTTTCTTGACGCGCATGATGACCCCGCGCGCGCGTGACGGCCATCGCCTTTGCGGGTCGATTAGCTGTCAGTTGAGGTCATTGTTGCGCGAATGGCCCCAAAACACTGAAACAGAATGTGTTCCATGTCCCACTGTGACAGAGATTGGGCAGCGTAGTGCCATGGCTCGCCTGGCAGCGGAGGCCTACTATTTTTTAAGAACAAATTCGAGCCAACGCAGCGTCAGCACGTTTAGGGGAAAACACACAGAGGACTTTCGCACGCCCCACACGTGTCGTCCTTTGCTGAAGCGCGTGGCAACGGCATACCCGCGACCGGCGGTATGCGCAGCTCGGAACAACACCGCGCAAAACGCCCGTCCAGCGATGCCCGGTGAAACAGATAAGGGAGAGAAGTCATGAACAGTGCGCGCTTGCCGCGCGGCTTCACGCTGATCGAATTGGTGGTGGTGATCGTGATCATCGCCATTCTTTCGGTCATTGCAGTGAGCGCCTACGGCAATTACATAACACGCAGCAAGGTGCAGGCGGCGAAGGCCGATCTGACCGCGTTGTCGCTCAACCTCGAGAACGAGCTTCAGCGGCAACTGATGTACGGCGCGCACGATGGCATCAAGACCGACGAGATCGTCAAGACGTACAAAGGATGGCACCCGTCGCAATCGAGCAGCTTCACGTATGTGCTCACGTCCAGCGCCACCTTCTATGACATGAGGGCGGAGGGATTCAGCGGTGCGTTGTCCACCTGCGTGCTGGAACTTCGCAGCGATACGACCGGTTCCGTCGCCGGCAACTGCGGCTCCGTCACGACGTGGTGAACCATGATCAGGCGCAGTAGCCGCAACGCGCTCGGTTTCACGTTGATCGAAATGATGGTCACCATAGGCCTGGTCGCTTTCCTGATGACGCTTGGCGTACCGCTGGCGCGCCAATGGGTGCAGCAGGCGCACCAGCGCGAGGCTGCCGGGCTCATGACTGAAGCGCTTGGGCGCGCAAAAGCGCTTGCCTTGCGCAACCCACATGCGCTGACCGATCAAACCCTGCCTGCCGCGGCCGTGTGTTTCACGGGTGGCAAGTTGATGGTGGTAGGGGGCACGGCGAAAGGTGCAACGTGCGATGCCAAAGCCGACTGGACGCGGCCCTTGCCATCCGACGCATCGGTCGTACTGACGCTGACGAATATTCCTTTTCAGTGCGTGGCCTATAACACGCGCGGCGTGCCACTGGTGACCACGGTAAGCAATCTCGCGTGCTCGCAGGCGGCGCTCGACGTCAATGTGGCGTCTGAGGAGGCGTTCAATGTTTTGCTGCCGTAATCCAAAAACCGCCCAACGCGGCGACGTGCCGCTACATATCAGCCCGATCCGCAGGACCCGTTATTTGTAAGCTACGGGACAGCAAAAGCCGCTACTCGTGAGTGCTAAAGTTCCACTCATGGGGACTCCAACCTACGCCTTCGGTGACTTCCGCCTTGCCCCTCGGGCCAGGGAGTTGCGCCGGAATGGCGAGCCGGTCGTGATCGCCGCCAGTGCCTTCGATTGTCTGGTGTATCTGATCGAGCATCGTCAGCGTGCGGTCGGCAAGGACGAGTTGATCGCCGCGGTGTGGGGTCGCTCCGACGTCAGCGAAAACCTGCTTGCGCAAACCATCGTGCGCCTGCGGCGTGCGTTGGATGATGCAAGCAACGAGCAGCGCTACATCAAGACCATGGCCCGCGTTGGCTATCGATGGATGCCGGAGACGACGGTGCTGTCGTCACCCGTTGTGGAGGCGGACACTGCGCAAGGAAGCCCCGGCGTCACGAACGAGACGATCGGGCGTCCTGCGCATTCCACACGCGTGCGACGTCCGCTGATGGTTGCGTTAGTGCTCACGATCGCCGTGGCTGTCTGCTACGTGGGTTGGCAGATCGCAAGCATCCGGCCTGTCTCCGCGCCCATGCATTTCAAGGATGGTACGGCGATCGTCTTGCCGGCCGAAGTGAGCGCGTCCGGCGACTGGAACTGGCTGCATCTGGGTTTGATGGACCTGCTTTCCACGCAACTGCGCGATGCGAAAGTACCCACCGAGAGCAGCCGGGACGTGCTCAACCTGCTTCATCAATCAGGCACCGCGGAGCTTGCATCGTTTGCGCTGGTAGTGACGCCGCGCGTGACCTTGTCCGACAATCGCTGGCATGTGCATCTGGATGCCAAGGCCAAGGACGGGCGACGCTGGCAGGCGGAATCATCCTCTGGCGACGTGCTGGCGGCGGCGCGCGCGGCGAGCGATCTGCTGCTGGTGCAGCTCGGCTACGTCAATACCGCCGGCAAATCGACCACCAGCGATTCGTTGCAGCAGTACACGCTGCGCATCCAGGCAACGCAACTTGCGGGACAGCCGGAACTCGCGCATCAACTGATCGACAATGCGCCGCAGGCCATGCGCGACACGCCGGAGCTCAAGTACGCGCAAGCCGAACTGTATTGCGCGGAAGGAAAGCTGCAGCCTTGCGAGCAATCGCTGAGCGATCTGCGCACGCGCATATCGGCCACCGAGAAGCCCGTGCTGCGCGGAAAGGTGCTCACCTCGCTGTGGTTTCCTTATCGGCGCAAGGGCCAGTTCGCCGAAGGCGTGGCTGCGCTCGATGAAGCCGTGCATCTGTTGCAAGGGCAGAAAGATAGCGAAGCGTTGGCCACGGCTTATCTGGATCGCTCACACCTCGAGGTTTACCAGGGCAAGCTGGACGAAGCGACGCTGGACCTGGGTCGCGCGCGCGTCAATTTTGCGCTGGCCGGCGACACTGTCGGCCAGGCCAAGGTGGATCGCGCCATGGGCGAGATCGCGGTGCGTCGCGGGCAATACAGCGCGGCGCTGACCCTGCTGCAACGTGCCTACGAGCAATACCAGCGCATGGGCATGCGGCAACTGTTTTCCTCGGCGCTGGATGCGTTAGCACACGCGCAGAAGCTGGCGTTGCGCTTCCCGGATGAACTGGCCACCACCGATCGGTTCTGGCCGTTCGAGCAGAAACACATGGATTTTCTCGACGATTACGTGCGCCATCAACTCAGCATGACGCGTGCAACAGCGCTGGCCGACAACGGCCGCACTTCCGACGCCAGCGCCCTGCTCGAACGCACGCTCGCCGCGGCCAGCGGCAGCGAGGAAGCATCGTTGCGCGCGTCCATCAGCATGAATCTGGCCAGGCTCGCATTGGATCGCGACGATCTGCCTGGCGCGTTGCAATGGATCGGCAAAGCAATGGCGGGCACGGTACTGTCCGACGACGGTGATCCAGGCGATTACGCGGAAGCCTCGTACTTGAACATCATCGCCTTGCAACGCACTGGTAAAACCGACGAACTCAAGCGCGCAGTCGCTGCGATGCAGGCGTGGGCAGCGCGCTTGCCCAAGCAGAACGACGTTGCCACGACGTGGCTGTTGCGCGCCAAGGCGATCGAGGCATGGAACGACGGACAGCGTGATCAGGCGTTGCAACATCTGAAGCTGGCGATGACCACCGCGGATGCATCGGGCGCGCCGGAAACCATCGTCGACGTCGGTCGCTCCTATGCACTCGCGCTGCTCGCGGCCGGGCACGTGGATCAGGCGGTGGCGGTCAGTGGCCGGCTTGCCGAGTGGACCGGCGTGGACTGGCGCGCGGCATGGGTGGAATCGAGCGTGTTACAGGCGCTGGGGCAGGGCGTCGCGGCAGACAAGGCGCGCAGCAAGGCGCAACAGCTTGCCGGCGACCGGCCGCTGCCGAGCAGCGCAGGCGGAATGTTCTAGGGTCTGTTTTCATCGCACTGTTACGCAGCGCGCAGCCAGACGAGTGGCTGGCATGTATTATCCCAAGCGAACGGCTCGATGCAGACCAGGACAATGATGAGCACGGGGGCGCCCATCTACCGATTCGACAACTTTCAGCTCGATCCGCTTGCACGCGAGTTGCGTCGCAACGACGAACCGATCGAGCTGGCGGCGAGCGCGTTTGACTGCCTGGTGTACCTGGTGGAGCATCGCGAACGCCCGGTGGGCAAAGACGAACTGATTTCAGCAGTGTGGGGACGCACTGACGTCAGTGACAACCTGCTGGCGCAAACCATCGTGCGCCTGCGCCGCGCACTGGGCGACGCCGGCAACGAACAACGCTGCATCAAGACCATGCCGCGCGTGGGTTATCGCTGGGCATTGGATACGCATGTGGTGCGGCCACCGGCATCCGAAGCGCCTGCGGCAACAGTGCGTCACGACGCCGATACCGGCGGCCGGCGCAAGGCGATGCCGATTCGCCGCTCGCTATGGATCACCTTGCTCGGCACGCTTGCGCTCGCACTCGTCTATGCCGGATGGCAGATGTCGGGCACCAAGGCGGTCAAGGCGAATTTCCAGTTCAATCAAAGCGCCGCCGTGGTGCTGCCGGTGGAGGTCGTTGCGCCCGACGATTGGAACTGGCTGCACCTGGGCATGATGGACTTGATCGCCACGCGCCTGCGCGATGCGAAGGTGCCCACCGAGAGCAGCCAGGAAGTGCTCGCCCTGCTCAAGGATACGGACGATGCGTCGGGCGCCAGATTGTCTTCGTTCGCCCTGGTGGTGCATGTGCGTGCGGAGTTGTCCGGCGATCACTGGCGCGTGGATCTGGATGCGAAGAGCAAGGACGGCCGCACGTGGAAGGCCGAAGCCTCCGGCAGCGACGTGCTGGCCGTCGCGCGCACGGCCAGCGATGTGCTGCTGGCGCAGTTGGGCTACACCTCGCGCAGCAGCGGTTTGTCTTTGACGGCCGGCACGGTGCAGGAATACCTGCAGCGCATCGATGCCGCGCGACTGGCCGGCCAGCCGCAGACGGCACGCGAACTGATCGACAACGCACCGCCGGACGTGCGCAATCATCACGAAATCGCCTATTTCCGCGCCTCGCTCGAATGCGACGAAGGACACGCCGATGCATGCCAGCAACAACTGGAAGCATTGCTGAAGCAATTGCCCGACAAGCAGGAAGGCGTGCTGCGTGGCGAGATTCTCACTGTGCTTGGCACCATCCATTCGAATCGCCGTGAATGGGCGCAGGCCGCGAGCGCACTCGACCAGGCCGTTCGTGTGCTGCAGGCCGAAAAGAATTTCGGTGCGCTGGCAACCGCGTATCTCAGTCGCGGCTATCTCAATCAGAACCTGTGGAAACTGGAGGAGGCTACCGCCGATCTGGGTCGCGCGCGCGTCAACTATTCGCTGGCGGGCGAACTGGTCGGCGTGGCCAAATCGGATTTCGCCATGGGTGTGCTCGCCTTGCGTCGCTCGCAACCCGACGCAGCAGCCACCTTGCTGCAACACGCCTACGATCAATTCGTGAGCATGGGCATGCGTTCGATGCTGCCGTCAACGCTGGACGCACTGGCCTACGCGCAACAGATGCTGCTGAAATTTCCGGATGAACTGGCCACCACCGATCACTTCTGGCCGCTGGACGAAAAGGCCAAGGACTTCGGCTTCGTCGGCGACGACATGCGCCGCGAGCTGAGTTCGGTACGCGCCACGGCCCTGGCCGACAATGGACGCACGGTCGAGGCGAAAGCCTTGTTCGAACGCGTGCTCAACGACACCGGCGCCGAAAAAGAACCGGGCCTGCACGCCCAGGTAAGCAAGTCGCTGGCCAGGCTGGCGCTCGACAGCGGCGACAACGACAGCGCTGCGACGCTGGCGGCCGACGCCATGACGCCGGCGCTGGAGGAAGACGATCAGCGCGACTACGCCGATGTATGGCTGGTGCGTATTGCAGCCTTGCAACGGGCCGGCAAGCTCGACCAGGCGCGGCAGCAGATCACCGCCATGCTGGCGTGGGAAGCGCGCCTGCCGGTGAAGAACGACTGGACCCATATCTACGTGATCCGCGCCCAGGCTGCGCAGGCATGGATCGACGGCCACCGTGACCAGGCGATCGAGCAACTGAAGCTGGCCATGAACCTGGCCGACAAGCTGGGCGTGCCGGAAGTGATCGTAAGTGTCGGCCAGGCCTATGCGCTGACCCTGCTGGATACCGGGCACGTAGACCAGGCAGTGGCGATAAGCGGACGTCTGTCTGCCTGGAGCGCGACGGACTGGCGTGCCGCCTGGGTGGAGGCACGGGTGTATCAGGCTTTGGGCCAGGCCGATTCCTGGCAGAAATCCCGCAACACCGCGCAGCAGCTGGCGGGCGATCGTCCGTTGCCGGCGCCATCTGCGTCGGCCGAGTTCTGAGGACGGGCGGGAATCCGGGAAAAAAAGAAAGCGCTGACATGGAAGCGGAAAATCATGTCAGCGCCATCAGTCGGATGACTAATGTCAAGGGTGGATGTCCGCGCAGTGTACGGTGGCCGCGATCGCCCGCCTCTATCCGGAGAGGGCCAGTCGAATGTCTTTTCAGGCCATTGTTGGGCTGGCGATCGCCGGCATTACGACGCCAGCGCCTCATCCAGGGCGGTGATCTTGCGCAGGCTGGTGGCGGCCTCCAGCGCGACGCGCCGGGGCCAGCTGTCCTCGATGTGCTCGGCGACCAGGCAAGGCTCGCTGGCGCGACATTGGGGACAGGAGCGGTTGTGCAGCATCAGATCGTCAACTACCGACTGGGTCATGGCCGATTCCCCTTGCAGCTTTGAACGGACGGGCGATTGGTAAGTGCTATCGGCGTTCGGCGGCGCGACTTGAGTCGATCGATGGCCTCGCACCCAGTCGTTCCATCAGCGCGCACGCGTTGTCGATGGCGTGACCCAGCGCGGTGTTGTCGAAGATGCACCAGCCTTGTGCGCCGGACGCCGTGCATGCGCGCAGTCGATCGGCCATCTGCTGCAGGAAGGCGTCATCGTAGGCGTCGTAATACATGCGCGGCGAACCATGCAGGCGGAAGTAATGCACCGCATCGTCGCCGGCTGTTTCATCCGCATGCGCGTGCGGCGGTGGATCGGCGCCCACGCGGCCGATCGCACGGCGCTCGAGCATCGCCGTTACCTCCGGTTCGAACCAGGAGGCATGCCGTGGCTCGCATACGGCTGGCCCCGCGTAATGCGCGCGCAGCAGGGTGAAGAACGCATCGGCCACCGGCAGCTCGCACGCCGCGCTGGGCGGCAGCTGGATCAGCACGCAACCGAGCTTGCGTTCCAATTCCATCGCCTCGTCCAGAAATTGCCTCAGCGCCGCTTCCGCGTGGCGCAGGCGTTGGACGTGCGTGACGGTCTTGATCATCTTCACCGCAAAGCGGAACGCATCCGGCACCGAGGCCGCCCAGCGGCGATACGTCGCCGGACGATGCGGGCGATAGAACGAGGAGTTGATCTCCACCGCGTTGAAGCGCTGCGCGTAGCGCTCCAGATGCGTGCCCTGGCCTGGAAAACGGTGCGCGTGCTGCGCCGGAATGCTCCAGCCGGCGCAGCCGATCAGCAACGATGGTGAAGGTGCGCGATGCATCGATGCGATGGTCGGCGAAAAGCCGGTCTGCACGACGTGAACCCGCTGCACGTCCGCTCACGAATGTGAAGATGCACCGTGCGGAATCGGGCATGGGATATGCATGTTGCTGCCTGTCCGAACTGCCGATTTGCAGGTAACCGTCATGACTACGATGCGCTTTGAAGAGCTGGCCCGGGAGGGTGTGTCCTTTTCGCTATGGCTGTCTGCGGTGCTGCTGAACATGGTGTCGGTGCTGTGGTTGGGTTTCCAGGGCCTGCAGTGGTTGCACGATGGCCATTGGACCAACCAGCCGCCGGTACTCACCTGGATTCGCGGCGTGTGTCCGGATATGTGCACCTTCGTGAACAACCCGCACTCCTGGTATGGCGCCGCCAAGGTAATCCGCGTGCTCTCCGACGTGCCTTCCGGCTTGGCGCTGGCCTTGCTCGGCATCGCACTGGGTGTCCTCAGTGTGTCAATTTCTGACCATCGTCCGCTGGCGCCCAGCGTCACCCGTCGCACGTTCGGCTGATCGAAATAGTTATCGGCTGGGACGACCTGACCAGCCAACGCGCTACACTCCTCCGCCGATCAACCTACCGGCGGGCATGCATGAGTTCCGAGGAGCAACAGGGCGAGTATCGCGGCATCAAGTTCGAGCACGCATCCACTGGCGATGCCGAATCGCGCAGCGGCGTGATCTATTTTCCGGACGATCCCCAGCAGCACGTTGTTGCGAGCGGCGGCGCCGCACGCTGGGAAGCCGAGGCGAAAAGCCTGATCGATCATTACTTCCGTGAAATCGATGTCGAGCCGGATGACGATTCGGAAGCATGACTGATGGCAGGGTCACGTGATCAGGCACACTTTCCGTAGCATTGTGCATCTCCCTGCAACACCAGGCACCTGACAATCCACTGCGGCTCGCAACGCGTGGATGGCGCTGCAGCGCTCCCGTTCATTGCGATCAGAGGTAGCTCATGGCGAAGCATTCTTCGATGTCGTCGACAGCTTTTCTTGCAGCGTGCCTTGCGTGCGCCGCGGGTATCGGTTCGGCCACGGCCGTGCTGGCGCAGGAAACATTTCATGGCGTGCCGAGCGCTGCGGCTTCGGTGGCCAATCCGTATCACGGCAAGGCCGATGCCGCGCGCGCTGGCGGCACTTTGTACGCCACCGACTGCGCCAGTTGCCATGGCGCCGCAGGGCAGGGCAGCGGCAATATTCCAGCGTTGCGGCAAGGGCCTGCGCAACAGGTGACGGAAGGCGCGCTGTTCTGGTTCATCACCAAAGGTGCAGTGAACAATGGCATGCCGTCCTGGGCGAGCCTGCCGGAGCAACAGCGTTGGCAGATCGTTACGTATCTGAAAACGCTACCCGAGACGAAGCTTGTCGCCGCGCAAACCCTTGCCCCGACCGGTTCGTCCATCACCACGCCGCCACCCACGCCGCCGTTCACCGATTTCCGTTATGAAATACCGGGCGCGACGCGCAAGATCACCGTTGCCGATCTGCCTGCGCCTTACGCCACGCGTTCCGCCGGCAACGGGCCGGACGTGGTATCGCGACCCGAAGGCGTGCTGCCCAAGGCGCCGCCGGGATTCAAGGTGAATCTGTATGCGGAGGGCTTGGATACGCCGCGTGTGATTCGCACCGCGCCCAATGGCGATATTTTTCTGGCCGAAAGCGGCAGCGGACAGATTCGTGTGTACCGCGGCATGACGGCGGATGGCAAACCCGCGCAGACGGCCGTGTTCGCGAGCGATCTGAAGCGGCCATACGGCATTGCGTTCTACCCAACCGGATCGAATCCGCAATGGATCTACATCGGCAACACCAATGCCGTGTTGCGTTTTCCTTATCGCAACGGTGATTTGAAGGCGCGCGGTCCGGCCGAGCACATCGCGGACCTGCCCAGCGGCGGCCACTGGACGCGCGACCTGGCGTTTTCGCTCGACAACAAAACCTTGTTCGTCGCGGTGGGCTCGGCATCCAATGTGGACGATCCGGACACGACGCCGGAAGAAAAACATCGCGCGAACATCCTCGCGTTCGATCCGGATGGCGCCAACATGCGCGTGTATGCGTCGGGCATCCGCAATCCGTCCGGCATCGCCATCGATCCGAAGAACGGCCAGCTGTGGACCACCGTCAACGAACGCGATGGCCTGGGCGACAACCTCGTGCCCGACTACATCACCAGCGTGCGCGAAGGCGGTTTCTACGGATGGCCATGGTGGTACATGGGCGGCCATCAGGATCCGCGCCACCAGGGCAAGCATCCGGAGTTGAAAGACAAAGTGATCACGCCCGACGTGCTGTTGCAGCCGCATAACGCATCGCTGCAGATCACGTTCTACCAAGCCAGCCATTTTCCCGCCGAGTATCAGGGCGATCTGTTCGCTGCCGAGCACGGTTCCTGGAACAAGGCCACGCGCGTTGGATACGAGGTGATCCGCATTCCGCGTCATCACGGCGCCAAGGCCAGCGGCGAATACCAGGATTTCCTCACCGGTTTCGTGCTGCCGGATGGACGCGTGTGGGGCAGGCCGGTAAGCCTCACTACCGCGTCCGATGGTTCCTTGCTGGTGACGGATGATGGATCGAATGCGATCTGGCGCGTGGATTACGTCGGTAAATAATCCTCTCCGCGCGCAGATCGTAGGTTGGGTTACCCCCGGATCAAGTCCGGGGTAAACCCAACCTGCGCGGGCATCTCGCCAACGGTACGCGCACTACCGAACGCATCAGCGTAATATGCCCATCACAGCCGCCACACGCGACGGCTGCATGGTGAGCATGTCGGCCGGGAGCCAACGTGATGTCACGCAAAGCATGGATCGTGTGGGGAGCCGTCCTGAGCGCCGCACTGGCGCTGGCCTGGACGCGCTCCACGGTCGAAGCGCCGGCAGGCGACACATTCGTCGCACGCATCGCATTGAACGGACCGATCGGCCCGGCGGCCGCCGAATATGTCGACAGCGCCATCCGGCGCGCGACCGACGACGGCGCCAAAGCGATCGTGCTGCAGATGGATACGCCCGGCGGTTTGCTGGAATCGATGCGCGACATCATTGCCGGCGTCTTGGCGGCGAAGATCCCGGTGCTTGGCTATGTAGCGCCGAGTGGCGCACGCGCTGCGTCGGCAGGCACGTATATCCTCTATGCATGCCCGATTGCGGCGATGGCGCCGGGCACGCATCTGGGTGCGGCCACGCCGATCGAAATGGGCGGCCGCACGCCGATGCCGGCGCCGCTGGACAACGCGCCTTCATCGAGCAAATCCAGTGATAAACCTGCCAAGTCCGCCGCAGACGCGGAAACCAACAAGGTGCTCAACGATGCGATCGCCACGATTCGCTCGCTCGCGCAACTGCATGGCCGCAACGCGGCGTGGGCCGAGCAGGCGGTGCGCGGTGCGGCGACCTTGACGGCGAGCGAAGCGGCGGCGCAACACGTGGTCGATTTCGTTGCAGTCGACAGCGATGCGCTACTGGCGCAGGCCGATGGACGCGCCGTGCATGTGAACGGCGGCACGATCACGCTTGCCCTGCGCGGTTTGCCGATGCGCGATTATCTACCGGACTGGCGTGCGCGCTTCCTCGGCATCATCACCAATCCCACCATCGCTTACGTATTGCTGCTCGCCGGTATTTACGGCTTGATTTTGGAAGCGTTCCATCCGGGTTCGTTTTATCCGGGCGTCACCGGCGGCATTTGCCTGCTGATCGGCCTGTATGCCTTGCAATTGCTGCCGGTGAGCTACGCCGGCCTGACGCTGATGGCGCTGGGCGTGGCCTTGCTGCTGGCGGAAGTCTTCATTCCTACCGCCGGCGTGCTTGGCGTGGGTGGCGTGATCGCGTTCGTGCTGGGTTCGATCATGCTGTTTCGCAGCGATGTGCCGGGCTATACGGTGAATCTGGGCGTGATCGCCGGCCTGGGTTTTTGCGCGATGGCGCTGCTCGCCATGCTGCTGCGGCTGGTGATGCGCGCGCGCCGCACCCGCGCGTTCAACGGCGAGGAACAGATGCTGCAAGATGCCGGCGAACTGCTGCAATCCGTGGTGGCGGGTGGCGAAGGATGGGCGCGCATCGGCGGCGAACGCTGGCGCGTGCAAAGCGAGGCGGCGCTTCCCGCCGGTGCGCGGGTACAGGTGATCGGCCGCCACGGCTTGTTGCTGCGCGTGGCCGCCATTCACAAGGGCGAAGGAGACGTTTCATGATCGGTTTTGCTGGCGTCATCGTGATTTTCCTGATTGCGCTGCTGTCCTCGTCGATCAAGGTGCTGCCGGAATACCAGCGCGGCGTGGTGCTGACCCTGGGTCGCTACACCGGTACGAAAGGGCCTGGCCTGGTGATCCTGATACCGATGGTGCAGCGGATGATGCGCGTGGATTTGCGCGTAACGGTGATGGACGTGCCGCCGCAGGACGTGATCTCCCGCGACAACGTTTCCGTGCGCGTCAATGCGGTGGTGTACTTCCGCGTGATGGAGCCGGACAAATCGGTGCTGAAGGTGGAGAACTTCTACCAGGCCACCAGCCAGCTTTCGCAAACGCGCCTGCGCTCGGTGCTGGGCCAGCACGAGCTGGACGAAATCCTCTCGCAGCGCGATTCGATCAATCACAGCCTGCAACAGATTCTGGACGAAGCCACCGACCCCTGGGGCATCAAGATCACCAACGTCGAGATCAAGGATGTGGATCTCAACGACACCATGGTGCGCGCCATCGCACGTCAGGCGGAAGCCGAACGCGAACGCCGCGCGAAGGTGATCCATGCCGAAGGCGAACTGCAGGCCGCCGAGAAATTGCGCGACGCGGCGGCCAAGCTGGCGGAGCAACCGCAGGCGCTGCAATTGCGCTACCTGCAGACGCTGGCGAGCATGTCCAGCAGCGGGCAATCGAGCACGATCGTGTTTCCGTTGCCGCTGGATCTGTTGAAGCCGTTGCTGGATAAATCCACGTGATCGGTCATGAAAGCATGTGCTTCTCATGGCCGTCATTCCCGCGAAAGCGGGAATCCATTTTGCCCTGATGCATCCCTGGAAACGGATTCCTCGCTCCTCAAAGCCGAGTACATCCGGGTGCTCTCCCCGCGTGCCCGCTTTCGCGGGAATGACGGCCGCAAGGCGAGAATGAGAGCTTCCACGGTAACCTGCTTGCTGCATGACGGATGTCAGAAACGACAAGTGACGCCTGCGCCTGCCGCCGCCGACGCAGGCGGCGGATGATTCCTCCCACACCAACGGGAGGAATACGCCATGAACACCATCAACGACACGCGCAGCACGCTGGATAAGTACATGCCCTGGATGATCGGCCTGCTGGGCGCGTTTCTGGTCGGCAAGGCGCTGAAGCGCATGTTCTGGACGGCATTCGGCATGTATTGGGTGTTTCACGCCAGCGGCATACATCTGTTCTGAAAAGGATTGTGCAAACACGCCGCTCCCTTTATGGTCCGCGGGCCTGAGCCCGGAGCCGCGCGTGAAACTCACCACCCTCGCCGAATGGCTGGACTATCAACAACGTGTTCACGCGCTCGGCGTGGATCTGGGACTGGATCGGGTGCGTGCCGTGTGGCAACGCATGGGCGCACCGGAGATCGCGCGGCAGGTGATCACGGTGGGCGGCACCAATGGCAAGGGTTCCACCGTGGCCTTTCTCGAGGCCATGCTGGCTGCTGCGGGACAGCGCGTGGGGTGCTACACCTCGCCGCATCTTCTTCGCTACAACGAGCGCGTGCGCATCGCGGGCATCGATGCCGATGATGTGGACTTGATCGAAAGCTTCGAGCGCATCGAACTGGCGCGCGGGGACATTTCGCTCACCTATTTCGAATTCGGCACGCTGGCCGCGCTCGATCTGTTTGCACGCAGCGATCTGGACACCGCCGTGCTGGAAGTCGGCCTTGGCGGGCGGCTGGATGCCGTCAACATCGTCGACGCGAACGCGGTGATCGTCACGACCGTGGATCTGGACCACGTGGAATGGCTGGGTCCGGATCGCGACAGCATCGGCCGCGAGAAAGCGGGTATCGCGCGGCGCGATCGTCCCGCCATCGTGGGCGAAGCCGAACCGCCGCAGGGCTTGCTGGATGCGCTTGCCGCGCAAGGCGCCCACGTCGAGCGGGCAGGGCTCGATTTCTACGTGGAACGCGAAGCGCATCGCTGGCACTGGCATCACCGCGATGGCACGGTGCTGGATCTGCCCGCGCCGGAACTTGCCGCGCCGGTGCAATACGCGAACGCCTCCGCGGCGATCGCCGTGTTGCATGCCTTGCAGGCGGTGAATCCGGTGGAACTGGAACGCATCGCCGCGGTGGGCATGCAATTCCCGCGTGCACCCGCGCGCTTGCAATCGCTGGGCGGCGATCCTGCACTCATTGTCGACGTAGGCCACAACCCGCAGGCCGCGCGTGCGCTGGCCGATTGGCTGGATACCCAACCGAGCGGCCGCGTGCATGCGGTGTACGGCGCGCTTTCCGATAAGGATGTGGGTGGCGTGATGACGGCGCTCGGTTCGCGCATCAGCCATTGGCACCTGGCCGGCCTGGAGCAGGACACGCCACGCGGACTTTCCGCCGCCGTGCTCGCCGGTGTGTTGCACCAGGTGCTGCCGCGCGCCGGTTTCGATACGCACGACAGCGTGCACAAGGCGCTCGCGGCCGCGCGTGCTTCGGCGCGGCGCGGCGAGTGCGTGCTTGCGTTCGGGTCGTTCTTTGTTGCGTCGGCGGTGTTGGCGGAAGCGGGGTCGGGGTGAGGGGAATCTCTCGCGTCGGGTTTCGGCTGCGTCCCCACCCAACCGCTCGGCCACACCAAATCATCTATCTGTCATGTAACCCGGCACGGGCAGGTATAATCCGCCGCGTCACGCACAAGTTGGTTGTCTGGAGTCCATCTTGAATACACGCCTGTTGGGAGCTGCCGTACTCGTCGCGCTGGCTATCTTGTTCGTGCCGATGATGTTTTCGAGCAAGCCGCCGTCGACAGCGAGCGCGGATCAGTCGGTAAGCCTGGCGATTCCCCCAGCGCCCGATCGCGACCTGCAGACCAAGACCATGAGCCTCTCCAGTACGGCCCCCGCCACCAGCGCAGCACCGACGCCCGCCAGCACGGCAGCCAACGTGGAGGGCATGACGCCGGTGAACACCGCTGCGCCCAGTGCCGCCACGCCAGTCGTTCAGGCGCCGCCGCAGCAACCTGCGGCACCGGCGCCGCAACCGGTGATTCCCACCACGCCGCCGAAAACGGCCGCCGCCGCAAGCCGCCCCCCGGCTGCGCCCCAGGTTCAATCGGCACCGCAACCCGTCATTCCCGATACGCCGCCCGCCACGGCCGCTCGCGGCATCTATGCGATCAATCTCAGCGCCTATGCAACGGATGGTGCGAACCGCCTGATGCAGAAAGTGCGCGCCATGGGCTATCCGGTGCGCGGCCAGAGCATTCAACGCGCCGGCAAGTCGCTGACGCTGGTGAGTGCCGGGCCGTTCGAAACCCGCGCCCAGGCCGAGGCTGCCCGGTTGAAGATCACCCAGGCCATGCCCAGCGTGCCGGCCCGCCTCGAAAGCGGCGCCACCACGCCGCAAGGCGATGTGCCGGCGCCGGCCGCTGGCACGCCAGCCAAGGCAGGCGCGTGGGCGGTGCAGGTGGCGGCCATGGGCAGCCAATCGGATGCGCTGGCCTTGCGCGACAAGCTGCGCGCCAACGGTTTCGACGGTTTCGTCGATTCGGTCAGCGCCGGCGGCCGCCAGTTGTGGCGCGTGCGCGCGGGGCCGCAAACCCAGCGCGCCGATGCGGTATCGCTGCGCGACCAGATCAAGGCCAAGCTCGGCCTCGACGGCAACGTCGTCAGCGCCCATTGAATCCACTGACGCCGGAACCGACGCCATGAACGCGGTCGACCTCATCATCATCGCGGTATTGGCATTGTCGGTCCTTGTGGGTTTGTGGCGCGGCCTCATATCCGAGGTGCTGGCGCTGGCGACATGGATTGCAGCGTTCTGGGTGGCGTGGACGTATGGGCCGGATGTATCGGCGCATTTCGAGTACTCGATCCAGACACCGATGCTGCGCGTGCTGGTCGGCTACGGCTTGTGCTTCATTGCCGTGCTGATCCTGGGCGCGCTGTTGCGCTTTGCGATCCGCACGCTAGTGGACAGCACGGGGCTGGGCGGCACGGATCGCCTGCTTGGCATGATTTTCGGTTTTGCACGCGGCCTGCTGCTGGTGACGCTGCTGGTGTTCCTGGTCGACCAGACCGGTTTTGCGCGCGAACCGATGTGGCAGCAATCGACCCTGCTGCCGCAGTTCAACAGCCTGGCGGCCTGGCTTGAGCACGAAATGCCGCCGAACATACGCCAGCATCTGCACCCGGAAAATTTCCCCGTGCATTTGCCCAACCTGTTGCCCGGCAGCATGCCGGCGCACGGCTCTTCTTCACCGGCTGCAGCTTCGAGCGCGACCGGCGCAACGCATCACACTAACGGGTAGCAACACCATGTGCGGAATCATCGGCATCGTCGGTACCACCGAGGTGGCATCGGCGCTTTATGACGGCCTTACCGTCCTGCAGCATCGCGGACAGGACGCCGCCGGTATCGCCACCGTGGACGGTGCGCGCCTGCGACTGCACAAGGAAAACGGTCTGGTGCGCGACGTGTTCAACCAGAGCGCCATGAACCGGCTGCGCGGCCGCGTCGGCATCGGGCACTGCCGCTATCCCACGGCCGGTTCGGAAGGCGCCACCGAGGCGCAGCCGTTCTACGTGAATTCGCCCTACGGCATCGCCATCGCGCACAACGGCAACCTGGTGAATACCGAAACGCTGCGGCGCGAGATGTTCGAGGACGACCGCCGCCACATCAACACCGATTCCGATTCCGAAGTACTGCTCAACGTGCTGGCGCACGAATTGCAGATCCAGGATCGCATGGCGCTCACGCCCGATCACATCTTCAAGGCGGTGGCCGGCATGCACGCGCGTGCGCGCGGTGGCTACGCTTGCCTCGCGCTGTTGCTGGGTTACGGCCTGCTCGGTTTTCGCGATCCGAATGGCATTCGTCCGCTGGTGCTGGGCGAACGCATCACCGCGGAAGGACGCGAATACGCGCTGGCTTCCGAATCGGTGGCGTTGGATATTCTCGGCTTCAAGCGCCTGCGCGACGTGGCGCCTGGCGAAGCGGTGTTCATCACCAACGACGGCCAGCTGCACACGCGCCTGTGCGCGGAAGGTGCGGTGCATGCGCCGTGCATTTTCGAATACGTATACCTGGCGCGTCCCGATTCGATGATCGAGAACGTATCGGTGTACAAGGCGCGCCTGCGCATGGGCCAGAAACTGGCGGAGAAAATCCTGCGCGAACGCCCCGACCACGGCATCGACGCGGTGATCCCGATTCCGGATACCGCGCGCACCGCGGCCAGCGCGCTCGCCGAAATGCTGGGCGTGCCGTTCCGCGAGGGCTTCGTCAAGAACCGCTACATCGGCCGCACTTTCATCATGCCGGGGCAGGGCGAGCGCGTGAAATCCGTGCGCCGCAAACTCAACGCGGTGGAACTGGAATTCCGCAAGAAGAACGTGCTGCTGGTGGACGACTCCATCGTGCGCGGCACCACTTCGCGCCAGATCATCCAGATGGCGCGCGATGCCGGCGCCAAGAACGTGTTCTTCGCCTCCGCCGCGCCGCCGGTGCGCTACCCGAACGTATACGGCATCGACATGCCCGCGGCTGCCGAGTTGGTGGCGGCTGGCCACACCGTGGGTGAAGTGGAAAAGATGCTCGGCGCCGACTGGCTGATCTATCAGGATCTGAATGACCTGATCTGGGCAGTGCAGGATGGCAACGAAAGCCTCAAGCATTTCGATACGTCGTGCTTCTCCGGTGAATACATCACGGGCCTGGATCAGCATTACCTGGAACAGATCGAAATGCTGCGCTCGGATGATGCGAAAGCGGCGCGCCGCAGTGCATGATGTTTTTCTCCCTCTCCCCTCCGGGGAGAGGGCAGGGTGAGGGGCCAAGGCTTGCCATGCAACTCAAGTCACCACACGGCCGTCATTCCCGCGAAAGCGGGAATCCATTTTGCTTTTGACATCAGAGCAAATGGATTCCCGCTTTCGCGGGAATGACGGTTTTACGTGTAGTCACGCATAACACCATGAGCGACCTCCACACCGCCGCCAAGCGCTGCCTCGACGCGACCGATCCGGCCGAGAAACTTCGCCTTACGCACGCGACTTGGAACGCACTGCAATCCGGTACGCTGCATCCCGATGCAAATTCCCATGCGCCCGAACCGATCGGCGAGCCCGGCCGTCCCGTACGCCCACAACTCGTCCCTCAACGCCAAGTCCCGCATCGTGGCCTGGGCACATCCGAAGGCCGCGCCGCACTCGTCCACGCCGTCGCGCACATCGAATTCAACGCGATCAATCTCGCCTGGGATGCCGTCTATCGTTTCCGTGACATGCCGCTGGACTATTACCGCGACTGGGCCAGCTGCGCCAACGATGAAGCGCGCCACTTCGCCATGTTGGCGAAACGCCTCGACGAACTCGGCTACAGCTACGGCGATTTCGACGCGCACAACGGCCTGTGGGAAATGGCCGAGAAGACCGCCCATCACGATACCGCGCGCATGGCCCTGGTGCCACGCGTGCTCGAAGCGCGCGGCCTAGACGTGACGCCTGGCATGATCGAACGCCTGCGCGGCGTCGGTGATGAATCCACCATCGCGATCCTGGAAGTGATCCTGCGCGAAGAAGTCGCCCACGTTGCCGCCGGCACGCGCTGGTTTCGCTGGTGCTGCGAACGCGATGGCGTGGATCCGCGCGAAACGTTTTTAGATTTAGTGCGCGACTACATGGGCCGCAACCTGCGCGGTCCCTTCAATCGTCCTGCACGTTTAGAGGCAGGCTTCGATGATGAAGAACTTGATCATCTCACTGCGCTAGCGCTTTCCTGAGCGCGTTTCGCGCTAACCGTATACGGTGTCTTGCCTCGTCGTCATTCCGGCCTTCGCCGGAATGACGATCAGGTACAACGAGGCATCTCGATTGCCATTACAACTCAATACACATAGTTGATCGCCACAGCCGGCGTCACGCTACCGCTGCTGTTGTGCCCCCCCAAAATCACCCGCGTCCCCAGCAACACGCCAATCGCCGGCGACCAGTTGTATTCAATCGCCGGCGCTATACCGAACGACGTACTGGAACCCGAATTCAACCGCACATTCTGCGGCACGAGTACATTGCCGGGATCCACAAAATCCAACCCCGCCAAACGCGTAGCACCGTTGTGGCTATAGGTAAAATCCGTCGCCAGCACCCACCGTTGCGTAAGGCTGTATTCGAAAGCCAGATCAGCAAAGAAACCGTTGCCGGGTTTCACGTTGCCGCGAAAACCTTCGTCCGTTCCATACACGCTCACGCCTCTTACGCGAGCACTGCGCGAAAACGACTTCGATATATTGAAGCGCGTACGCAAAATGCGCCCATTCGGCAGCCACCAATACATCTGCGAATTGATCCAAACAGTGGTGGTATAGGTGCCGCTACCCATGCCGTCGCCGGGATGGTTGCCAAGCTGATCGTATTTGCCGGTGGGTAAGGTTTCCTGCAGCAGGATGGCCGTGGTCGGTATCCAGCTGCCTTGCCGAAATTCGGTCAGCCGATACTGGGCCTGCAGTGTCCAGTCGCCCACGCCGATGCTTGAACTATTCGGTCCGTGGCTGACCTGGTTGTAGCCGATCACGGGAATCATCCCGATCGAAAGCCGGTCGGCCAAACCGTAAAGCATGTAGGTGTTCGAGCCGAACGTACTGGTATGCGAACGGCGCACATCATAAAGATAGGGCTCGAACAGAAAATGCCCGGGCGGCAAGGTTTCGGCGGAGTTCGCCAGCATCGGGCCGGTCCACCATGCATCGCTCATCGACTCCTGCGTCGATGGAGCGGGCGGCAGCGCCGGTGCCGTCTGCGCGCGTGCGGGGATTGACTGCATCATGCAGCCAAGCATGCACAGCAGAGAGCCAAGCCCGGCGCGCCGCCACGCATTCGTCATTCGAATCCGATGCGGGTGCGATTCACTGCGAAATTCAGGACCCATGGGTTGCCGTTGTCGTCGGAGGAAGATGGCTCGGGAGCCTCCCGGCGGCCCGGCCGCGCGAGGCAAAAAGTACATCCGCGAGTGGTTCGCAGGAATAACCACTTGGGTATGATTCGATATGACCACTTCGGTGGGTGTCGAATGACTTTAGGGCTTCCGCCATGAAACGACTATCCGCTGGTTTCCTTCCCCCGGTTGCCCTGGATGCTGCCAGCGGCGTGCCGATGTACGACCAGTTATCGGAGTGGTTCCGCCGCGCCATCATGGATGGCCGCTTGCGCCCGGGGCAGCGCGTGCCTTCCACACGCAGCCTGGCGAAGGAGTTGAACATTTCGCGCATACCGGTGTTGAGCGCGTACGAGCAGTTGTATGCGGAGGGCTATCTGGAAACCTTCGTCGGCGCGGGCACCTGCGTAGCGCGCGCCATTCCAGGCGAAGCGCTCATACCACCCCAACGCACGCCGCAACCGAAAAAGCCGCAAAGCGCGCCGCGCAGAATTTCCCAGCGCGTCGCCACGCTGAAAACCGCTCCGCAAACCTGGGCCGACAACCAGGGCGCCTTCCGCATCGGCCTGCCGGCGCTCGATCATTTTCCATCGACCGCATGGTCCAAACTCATTCATCGCCATGCGCGCAATCCGCCGATCGGCCACATGGTGTACGGCAGTCCCATGGGCTACCTGCCATTGCGCGAAGCCATTGCGGAATACCTGAGCACCGTGCGCGCCGTGCGTTGCGATGCATCGCAAGTACTCATCACCACCGGCTCGCAGCAAGGCTTGCAGATCTGCGCACACGCCTTGCTGGAAGCAAAAGATCGCGTGTGGATGGAAGACCCCGGCTATCCCGGCGCGCGACAAGCCTTGCGCACCGCCGGCGCGGATATCGTGCCGGTGCCCGTGGACGATGAAGGCTTGAATGTCGACGCAGGCATTCGCCTGAGCAAGAACACACGCGCCATCTATATCTCGCCCTCGCACCAATTCCCGCTCGGCGTCACCATGAGCGCCGCGCGACGCATGCAACTACTCAGCTGGGCCGCGCGCACCGGCGCCTGGATCATCGAAGACGACTACGACAGCGAATTCCGCTTCGGCGGAAGGCCGCTTGCATCGCTGCAGGGCATGGATACCGACGACCGCGTTATCTACGTCGGCACCTTCAGCAAAGTCATGTTCCCCGCACTGCGCGTCGGCTACATCGTCGCCCCCAAAGACCTGATCCAAGCCTTCGCTACCATCCGCGACGCCTTTGATACCTTCTCCTCCACCCTCTACCAAGCCGCACTCGCTGACTTCATCACCGAAGGCCAATTCGCCCGACACATCCGCCGCATGCGCGCGCTATATCTCGAACGACGCACCGCGCTGCTCGATGCGATCGATCAATACATGGACGACAAACTTGAAGTGATCGGCACGCATGCCGGCATGCAACTCACCGCATTGCTACCGCGTGGTATCGACGATGTCGCCCTTTCCATCAAAACCGCCAAGCTGGGCGTTTCCACCAGGCCGTTATCGATTTGCTATGCGAAGCCGCCGAAGCGGGGAGGGGTGATCCTTGGTTATTCGGGGGCGAGCGTGGCGGAGATTCGTGATGGGGTGCGGAAGCTCAGGTCCTGCCTTTAAACGGTTCGAGTGATTGTTGTGCAGGCACTGGTCGCAGTTGCCATGAATCACACTCTTCCCCAAGGTCGTCATTCCCGCGAAAGCGGGAGTCCATTTGCCAGTTAAGTGGCCTGCAGGCTTTATTAACTTATTGAATAATCAGATAAGAAATAAAAGTCATAAGGAATCTTTGCCTCAGCCCTAAACTTTCGCCGCGATTCCCAGAATAGCCATCCCGAACAACGAGGCCGTCGCGGTGGCGGCCCGTCCATTAGGGAGCACGACGATGGTCGCAGTGATCACGGGCAACGGTCTGGGCCTTGGCAATACCTCGCTGACGCAGTTGGGTCAATCGCAAGGCGGATCGCCGTCCTTGGGGCAGGCGGGCAACCGCAGCTACGTCAATAGCGCCACCGGCAACCTGATTCTGCAAGGCGCCGACGAAGGGATGCTGTTCGACGGCCTGCCGCTCAATGTCCTGCGTACCTACAACAGCCTGGGTCAGTTGAGCAGCAACGGCTGGAGCTATGGCTTCAGCCGCAACATCAACGGTTTGACCGGCACCCTCAACACCGCTGGCAGCACCATCACGCGCACCGATGACGACGGCGCCAGCGTCGTCTACTCCTACAACACCACACTCGGCGTATACGTCAGCACCGCGCAAAGCGGCGCCGTCGATACCTTGAGCTGGAATGCAATGAGTTCCACCTGGACATGGACCGACGCCGCCAGCAGCACCCAGGAAACCTACAACGCCACCGGTCAGCTCACCGCTCTGACCGATACGAGCAGTGGCGCCTCTTACAGCTTCACCTACAGCAACGGCCAGTTGAGCCAGATTACCGCCAGCGACGGCGATACGCTGCTCTTTGGCTACAACACCAACAACCAGCTGATCAGCCTGTCGATCCAGGAAATCCCACCCGGTCAGAGCTCCGCAGTAACGCGTCAGGTGGTGAGCTACGGCTATGACACCCAAGGCCGCCTGGCTGCCGTAACCACCGTGCTCGGCTCAGATACCGACACCAACACAGCGGGCTACAGCACCTCCTATACCTATGTGGGCAACACAGACCTGATCGCCTCCGTGACACAAAGCGATGGCACCACGATCAGCTACACCTATAACGCCAACAATCAGATCGCCAGCATCACCACCGGCACCGGCAGCGCCGCACAAACGCTCACCTTGAGCTATGGCACCAACAGCACCACCGTCACCGACGGCCTGGGCAACGTCACCACCTATCAGTACAACGCGCAGGGCCAGCTCACGAGCGTGATCGCTCCGGCAGTGAATGGCAGCTCGCCAACCACCACTTACACGTACGACGCCAACGGCAACCTGTTGACCAGCGCCGACCCGAACGGCGCCGTCACCACCTATCAATACGACGCCAACGGCAACCTGCTGAGCATGGAAGACGGCGCCGGCAACACTACCCGCTACACCTACAACGCCAACGACCAGGTCACCAGCAAAACCACCTACACCGTGCCGGCACAAGGCGAAGTGGGGCAGAGCGGTTATGTGGCGCCGAGCGGCGCCGAGACGACGTACTACGTCTACAACGCGACCAATCAACTCGCCTACACCATCGATCCGTTGGGTGCAGTCACCGAGCACGACTACATCACGGCCAATGGCCTGAGCGAACTCACCACCACTCGTCAGTATCTGGGCGCGACGTACAGCACGAGGAGCAACAGCCCTGGCAATCCACCCGCGCTAAATCAGTTGCAGACCTGGGTACAAAGCAGCGCTGTGCAAAGCACGTTGGGCCAAAGCACTCGCACCGATTACACCTACGACGTGCGCGGCCAACTCGCCACGCAAACGCAATACGATACCGTCGATGCCAGCGGCAATGGCGTTCTGACCAATGGCACGGTGGTTACGACCACGACGTATGACGTGCAAGGCAAGCTGCTACACACCAGTACGGAGACTGGCGCAAATCGCGGCACCTTGCAGACCACTACCTATGCCTACGACGGCCTGGGACGGATGATCAGCAAGACCGATCCGATGGGTAATATCACCACTTACGTTTACACCGACAACGGTAGTAATGACACGTTGGTGATTACGCAGGCGAATGGCTTGATTACCACGCAGGTGCGCAATAACGCAGGGTTGCTGGTCAGCAGTACGCAATCGGTTGCCGGCACATCGGGTAGCAGTGGTTCGGGCTCCGGCACTAACAATCAAGCGAATATAGCCGTCAAAGACGCGCAAGGTCGTGTTGTAGGTCGGATCACTTATCAGGAAGGTCCTGGCTTTGTTATGGAAAACATGTTGGCCCTGACTTCGTACGACAGTCAGGGGAACGTGAGTGAAGGCATCCTGTACGTATCGCCCTTGACGGGTCAGCAGATCGCCTCGCTGAGCAGCAATCCGACGCTGGCGCAGTTGCAGGCACTGGCCACACCCGGCCCCAATGATCAGGTTTACCTCGCGATAAAGGATGACCAGGGCCGTATCGTTGCGCAGGTCGGCAGTGCAATGTCATATGCCATGTCGATGGCGCAATTCACCAACAGCCTCACTACTACCACCTACAACAGTGCCGGCGAAGTCAGCTCGACGACCCACTACAGTGCCTCGCTGACGTCGTCACAGATTCTCTCGCTAGGTAGCAACCCCACCGTTGCGCAATTGCAGGCATTGGCATCCTCGGGTTCGGCACTAACGGCGTACTCCGTCTACGACGAACAAGGCCGTGTAGTGGCGACGCTTGCCGGTCAAACCGATACGGTCACCAACGCAGATGGATCGACACAGCAGGTGGTCGACTACATCGCAACCAGTACCAGCTACGGCGGCGCGGGTGGCATCAATGGAACAATCCGGTATGCGACGCCTTTAACCCAGGCACAAGTTGATTCATTGGGAAGCGATCCTACGCTGGCGCAAGTGCAGGCGTTGCTTACACCAAGCAACAACGACCAAGCGAATCTGAAGATCGAGGATGCGCAAGGCCATGTCATAGGCCAGATCACTTACCAGGAAGGTCCCGGTTTTGTTCTCGAAAACATGTTGACCCTGACTTCGTACGACAGTCAGGGGAACGTGAGTGAAGGCATCCTGTACGTATCGCCCTTGACGGGTCAGCAGATCGCCTCGCTGAGCAGCAATCCGACGCTGGCGCAGTTGCAGGCACTGGCCACACCCGGCCCCAACGATCAGGTGTACCTGGTGGTCAAGGATGATCAGGGCCGTATTGTGGCGCAGATTGGCAGCCTATATAGCTATTCATTTCCAGGGGCCGATTCCAACAACCTCACTACCACCACCTACAACAGTGCCGGCGAAGTTAGCTCGACGACCCACTACAGTGCTTCGCTGACGTCTTCACAGATTCTCTCGCTGGGCGGCAACCCCACCATGGCGCAGCTGCAGGCGTTGGCATCCTCGGGTTCGGCATTAACAACGTACTACGTTTATGACAACCAAGGTCGCGTGGTGGCACAGGCCGCTGGCCAAGTCGATACGGTAATCAACGCCGACGGTTCGACACAGCAGGCAGTCGACTATTACCTTACTACGACCAGTTACGCGAGCGACGGCAGCGTCAGCTCGACGATCCGCTATGGAACACCACTGACTCAGGCGCAAGTCATTTCGCTCGCCAACGATCCCACGCTCGCGCAAGTGCAAGTAACCGTCAACGCACTTGGTGGTGGTACTGGCCAGGGTACGAGCACTTCGGTAGCAGGTAGAACCACCACCTATCTCTACGACGCCGACGGTGAGCTGATCGCGACGATCGATCCGAACGGCAACGCCAACTACACCTTCTACGTCGCCGACGGCCGTGTCAGCGGCACGGTCGATGGTGACGGCCATGTCACCGCCTACGCCTATGATGCTGATGGGCAACTGATCCAGAGAACGCAGTACGCCACTCCGGTGAGCACGACTGGCTGGCTCAGCAATAACGCACTCACCAACAGCTATCCGGCCACCTTGCCGCTTCCTGCTTCTAGCAGTTCCGACGTTGTCACCACGCGCATCTACGACGCCGCCGGCAACGTTGTAGCCACTTTCGATTCCGCCGGCCACGTCACCACGACCACCTACAACGGCGACAGCAATGTGGTTGCCACCACGGAATACGCCACGGCGCTGACCGCCAGCCAGCTGGCTTCTTTGGGGAGTGCACCAAGCCTTGCTGCCCTTATGGCAGCCATTACCCCCACCGCCAACGATCGCACCAGGCTGACCATCTACGATGCCGATCAACAGGCAACAGCCACCATTGACCCATCGGGTACGGTCAAGGTGATGCGCTACGACCTTGCCGGTGATCTCATCGGCAGCACGGTCTATCCCACGCCGCTGACTGCAGCGCAGATCCAGCAGCTGCGCAGTTCGCAGAACCTCACCACGCTGCAACTGCTGGTTGGCGCTACAGCGCAAACCCTATACAACGCAGCCAATCAGCCCGTGGCGACGATCAGCGCATCGGGGCGGGTAACGGTCACGACCTATGATGGCGCCGGCAATGCTACTGCCGTTACCAGCTACGCCACACCACTGACAACAACACAACTGTCTGCCTTGGGGATCGCCCCCTCCCTGGCTGTTGTTATGGCCGACGTGAGGGCCAGTTCTGCCGATGTCACCACGTTGACTGTTTACGACGACAGCCAACATGCCGTGGCTACCGTCAATGCACAGGGTCAAGTAACCGAAAACACGTACGATGCTGCCGGCAGCGTCACGGCCAGTACCGTATACGCCAATGCTCTGACTGCAGCGCAAATCGCCAGCCTTGGCAACACCCCTACGCTGGCCTCGTTGCAGGCCGTGATCACGCCGAGCAGCAACGATCAGACTACCTACACGGTATATGACAGCAACGAACGCGTCGCGGCCACCATCACACCGGCGGGTGTGGTTACTCTTGTCAGTACCAGCCCCTTAGGGGATTTCGTTGTCACTACGCAGTATGCAACTCTGCTTACCACCTCGCAGATCGCCAACTTCGCAAGCTCCCCAAGCTTGAGCACCTTGCAGGGAGAGGTCGCCAGCAGCGCGGCCGATCAGATCAGCCTTGCGTTCTATAACGTCAGCCATCAGGAAATCGCGGCCGTCGATGCCAGTGGCAAGGTCACATTGAGCAGTTTCGACAGTGCAGGCAATCTGCTAAGCCGTGTTACAGAAAAAGTATCTCTTACCACAGCACAACTGGCCGCTTTACAGCAATCGCCTAGCTTGGCTTCGCTCTACACCGATCTGTCCATTAACGGCAACGCCGTCACTGCCCTGACGATCTATGACTCAAGCAACAGGCCCGTCGCCACGGTATCCAGTAGCGGAGTCGTCGCCATAACAATCTATGACGCTTATGGCAATACCGAGGAAACCATTCAATACGCCAATGCGCTTAGTGCGCAGCAGGTCGATGTGCTAGGTCCAAGCTCTACCTTGGCAGCATTGCAGGCATTGCTGGTGCCAAGCAACAGCGACATCGTCACCTTGACTATCCGCGATGCCAGTGATCGTTCCGTCGCCACGGTTTCAGGTGGCATGGTCACGACGACCACCTACGACGCTTACGGGAATGTTGCGGCGACCGTCAAGTACGTTAACCCGCTGACCGCGACGCAAATTGAATCGCTGGGTGCGTCACCTACAGTTGCCGCGCTGCGGACTCTGTTGGTGCCAAGCAATTACGACAGCATCAGTTTGACGATCTATGACGGGTCACACCGGGCACTTGCATCGCTTGACTCCAATCTTTATGTAACGACGACTACTTACGACAGCAGTGGCAACGTTGCCGCTACGGCGAGCTACGCTAACCGGCTGACCATTAGCCAGGCTGAAATGCTTGCAGCCAACCCGACACTTGCGACGTTGCAGTCGCTGATCACGCTCAGTGCTACCGATCGGATAACACTCACCGTTCGCGACGATCAGGAACGCCCCATTGCCACTATTCAATATGCCCATTTCTGGAACTCCTTGGCAGGTGAGTGGGAGAACGGCGGGGTGGTTACCACAACCGCTTACGATGCCGCAGGCAACGTCAGTACAACTGTCGTATATGTCAACTTGCTTACGCAGGATCAGGTGACAGGCCTGGGCGATGCGCCAACGCTGGCCCAGGTTCAGGCGCTGATTTCGCCATCGGCTGACGACGACACAACGTACATTATCCGTGACAGCCAAGAGCGAGAGGTTGCGACACTCGAGCTGGTCGATGGCGAATACGACTCAACCTCCAACGCGTATGACTTCTACGGTCAAGTCACCACGAAAACTTATGACGATAGCGGTCACGTCGTCGCCAATACGCAATATCGGACGCTACTAACCCCCGATCAGGTTGCTCAATTAGGCAGCTCGCCCAGCTTGAGCCAGCTGCAGGCAGACATCAGCACGAGCCCCTATGACCAGACGACGTTGACCATCTACAACGCCACGGGTCAAGTAGTGGCAAGCATCGTTCCTGCAAATAATATCTACGATCCGGCTACCGGGCTGACAGGCTCGGGCGGTGTCGTTACGTTGAACAGCTATAACTCGGCCGGAGGGCTCATTGCAACGGTCCAGCGTGGCGATGTGCTTACGGTCTCGCAGATGCAAACGCTCGGCAACACACCGACGCTATCGCAGCTGCAGGCAATGCTTACGCCGAGTTCCAACGATGAAGTCTTGGCGCTCAACATCTACGATGGCAATAACGCACTGGTAGCGCAGCTAGAGAGTGGTTACATCACCGCCTACACCTATAACCCGGCGGGTCAGGTCCTTTCGTCGACGTTCTATTATCCAAGCCCGTCGTCGGCGCAGTTGTTGACCTTGGCAGGCAATCCGACGCCGGCCGAGCTGCAATCCGTGCTTGCTTCGTCGAGCACGGGGCAGCGGGCAACCTACAACTACTACGACGCCAATGGCAATTTGATCGGGCAGTTGCTGCCATATCAATACGAGTTCAATCAAACCTATTGGTCTTGGAACGACTACACCACCCTGGTCACCTATAGCTACGATGCGCAAGGGCGTCAGGTGGGGTCCTACACTTACTATCGACAGCTCACCGCAGATCAGGTAAACAGCCTCGGCAGCAATCCAACACTTTCGGCGCTTGAAGGGCTGGCAGGCGCCACCGACGTCGATACCGTCAGCATCACGCTTTACGATGCGCAGGGGCATGTCGCTGCTACCGTCAACAACGGCGCGATTAGCACGACGACCTACGATGCCCAGGGCCGGGTGGTCGATGTGACGAACTACTTCGCCAATTTGCGGACATGGCAAGAGCAGAGTTTGCTGAGCAACCCAACCATGGACAATCTGATGTCCAGGGTTTACGCAACTTCCTCCGATACCGGCACGGTGACGGTCTACGGATCGAACGGAGGCATTGCGGCGCAGTTGACGGTAAACAGTAATGCAGGACCCAATTCGGCAAATTTGGTCGTTTACGATGCCAATGGAAACGTCGTTTCCAACACGCAGTACACCCAAGCGCCACGCATGTCCGACTTGGACGCACTCGGTACGTCGCCGACGCTTGCCCAACTGCAGGCGCTTGTCTCACCTTCCGCCAACGATTCTTCGACCGTAACCATCCGTAATGCGGCTGGCCAGGTGGTCGGCACCGTCGATACGTCCGGCCAGGTCACCATCACCACTTACGATGCCGCCGGAAATTCCACGCTTGTTCGCGTCTACGCGCAACACTTGGACGGTTTTGAAGTAGATCAGCTGGTTGCCAATCCAACGCTGGCAGCTCTGCAGGCCATGGTGTCGCCAAGCAGTGCCGACCAGTTGACGGTAACGGTTTACGATGCCAGCGAGCAGGCAGTGGGGCAGGCCAGCACCAGTGGCGGAGTGAGCCTGATGAGCTACGATGCCAGCGGTAACTTGACCGCTACGCAACGGTACGCAGTCAACTTGACCTTTAATCAGCTTGAGGCGCTGATCGATACGCCGACTTTGGCAGCGTTGCAGCTCGATCTTGCCGAGGACCAGGGCAATGGCGTCGCGCAGAGTTTCTACAACGCAGCCGGCCAAGTCATGGCGGCGATCGACCCCAGCGGCATAGTTACCATCAATACCTACGACGCTGCGGGTCATCTCACGGCGACGACGCTGTATGCAAACCCGGTGAATCGAACCCAGGTCGGTATAAGCACGTATGCGCAGCTGCTGGAATGGATCGTTCCCAGCGGCAACGACCAGACCACTCGCACCATCTACAACAGCAATGAGCAGCCCGTTGCAAACATCAACGCAAGCGGCCAGGTTACGCTGATTGACTACGATGCCAATGGCAACGCCACAAGCAGCACGGTTTACAGCACGCCGTTGACTGCAGCGCAAATGCATAGTCTTGGCAATACGCCGAGCCTGGCAGCATTGCTGCAAATGCTGAAACCTTCCACCCGCGCCATCTTCAATGCCGCGGGTCAGCAGATTGCCAGCATCGATCAGCAAGGCAACGCCAGCTACAGCTTCTACAACTCCGTCGGCCAGCTGGCGGCGACGGTCAACGCGGATGGTGACGTAACGGTCTATGCCTACGACGCAAATGGCAACCTTACCCAGACCACGGCCTTTGCTACACCTGTCAGCACAGCGGGCTGGTTGAACACGGACGATACGCTGTCCAGCACCTATCCGGGCAGCGTCACGCTCCCGGCCTCCAGTAGCGCAGATCGCATCACCACCAACATCTACGACAGCGAAGGCAAGGTCGTCGCAAGCATAGATCCATCTGGCGACGTCACCATCGTTACCTATGATGCATTTGGCGAGGAAGTGGCCCGTACGCAATACGCTACGCCGCTTACTGCTGCCCAGGTGCAGTCGCTTGGAAGTGCGCCGAAGCTGGCTGCCTTGCAAACCCTGATTACCACCAGCACGAACGATCGCACCACCACTACCCAGTACGACCAGGACGGCCGCGAAGTGGAGTCTGTGGATGCCGCCGGCTATACCACGCAAACCACCTACGACGCGAACGGCAATATTGTCTTGCAAAGCAGGGAAATCAGTGCAGGCGTATATGCCTCCACACGCAGCTATTACGATGGCCTGAATCGGCTGGTGGCACAGATCGACGCCGATGGCTACCTCACTGTCTACAGCTACAACGCAGCAACCGATACCAAGACAAGCACACGCTACGCTGCTGCGCTGACCACGGATCAGCTCAATGCGTTGACTGGAACAGAAAGCACCGTGCAGCTGATCGGCATGCTCGGCAGCGGCGTGGCCAGCGAGCAGACCAGCGAAACCTACAATGCCGATGGTCAGGTGATAAGCAGTATCGCAGCCGATGGCACCGTTACGAGCTATCAATACGATGCGAATGGCCGTCTGATCGGCACCACCATTACGCCGATAAGTGGCCAAGGTGACGCGCGTACCACCAGTACCACCTACGATGCAAACGGCAACATCACCAGTTTTACGGACGCTGACGGTAACATCACTACCTATGTCTACAATCTGGACAACCAGCGCATCGAATCCACCGATGGCAATGGCAATAGCACTTGGTATTACTACGATGTTGCCGGGCGGCTTACCTATACCGTCGAGGGCCAGCCTCAAGGCGAAGCGCTCAATCAATTAGGTAACGTCACAGCCTATAGCTATGACGCCTTTGGCGACGTCACCAGCACCACGGTTTACGCCAATCAACTGAGCCTGGACACAAGCGATCCAAGCTTCAACGGCTTTATCAATCCCGGTGAATCGAGTGCTGCAGAAATTGCCGCGGCCATCCAGACGCTGGGTGCATCCGCTTCCGATGCGGATGCCACGACCACCGTCAGCTATACCAACACTGGCCAGGTTGCCACGGTCACGGATGGTGATGGATACGAAACCGCCTACACCTACGATGCCTTTGGCGATCGCGTCCAGGTGCAAAAGCAATTGAGCGAGGCCGGGCAGCCGCTCAGCGCCGACAACAGCACCACCACCGTCTATACCTACGACGCGAAGGGTGAGCAGATCAGTGAAACCGACGCAGAAGGTACGGCTATCCAGCGTACGACCAGCACCGTCTACGACGGGCTCGGCGATGTGGTTGGCACCACCGATGGCAACGGCAACACCACCACCTACCAATACGACGCACTCGGCCGACGCTTGTCCAGCAGCCTGACCGTGCAGGGCCAGGCGCGTACAACTGCCACCAGCTACGACGCCTTTGGCCGCGTGTTGACCACGACGGACGCGCTCGGCAACACCACTACCTACAGCTACAACCTTGCCACACACACCATGGTGGTCACCACGCCGGATGGCGTCACCATGACCACGGTGAAGGACGCTTACGGTGACACCGTAAGCGTCACCGACGGAGCAGGCAACGCCATCAGCTACACGTACGATGACAATGGCAATCTGTCCAGTACCACGGATGCTTTGGGCAATACCACCGTCAATTGGTATGACGGCGACAATAACCTGTTCGAGACAATCGACGCTACAGGTCACGCCGTTGTCTATAACTACGATGCTGACGGCCGCGTGCTGAGCAAGATCGTTGATCCGAACGGGCTCCACCTGGAAACGGATTACACATATGACGGAGAAGGGCGCAAGGTTACGGTCAACGATCCACTCGGCGTCGTAACGGCGTTCACGTATGATGCCGATGGCAACATGTTGTCTGTCGTGGTGGACCCTGGTGCCAACAGCCTTTCCACCACCACCTACACCTATGATGGGGCCGGAAACACCCTCACGGTCACGCAGGGCGCGGGCAGTAGCGTTGCTGCCACCACTCAATATGTGTACGACGAGCTGGGACGCGAGACGGCCAAGATCATTGATCCGAATGGATTGGCGCTGACTACCAGCTATCAGTACGACGCGAACGGCAATCTCACAGCGGTGACCGACCCGTACGGCAACGTTACTTACACCGTCTACGACGAAGCGAACGAGGCGATTTACACCATCGCCAGCGCCAACGGGCCCAACGGCGGCAGCTATACCGTCCAGGGTTTCACCTACGACGCTGATGGGCGGCTTACGTCCACGTCCATTCTCAACCGGTTCGTGCCGGCGAATGGCGAGACGCTACCGCCCATCCAGGCCCTGATAGTGCGTAGAAACAGTGCCGCAGCGATTATCGCCAATATCGTCCATACAGCATCGACTGCCAATCCGCTTTATTTCCTGTTTACGTACAACGTCTATAACGCCGACGGCCAGGTGATCTACCAGATTGATCGCTCCAGCATGGTCACCGAGTACCGCTACAACTCGCTCGGCCAATTGGCGCAGACTTTGCGTTATCCGAATATCATCTCTGTAACGCCCGCACTTGCACAATCGATTCAGGCTGGCACGGCTACAGCCAGTGATATTCAGTACGCGCTGGCCCAGAATGGCAATACCGACAGCAGCGCGCGCGTTACCTACGCCTACTATGATGCGAATGGCCGACGCACCTATAACGTCCTGTTGAACACGATCGACGGAATGCTATCGGCCGTCGTCAGCCAAAAGGTATACGACGCCGCGGGCCGTACTGTTGCGGATATCCGGTACGGTGTAGCGCTCCCGCTGTCTGACGTTGGAGCGGGTGCCTCCACGACATCCATTGCTCAGGCATTGGCACAAACGAATACCGCTGCGACTACGCACACAACGCAATACGTCTACGACAGGGCAGGTCGTCAGGTCGCGCAGATCGATCCTAGCGGCAACACCAGTTACACCTTCTACGATGCGGATGGCAACGTCGCTGCCGCCGTCAGTGCAGCCGGAGCGGTGGTGCAATACACGCGCGATGACCTTGGACGCGTCATCCAGCAGACATCGTATGCAACGCTTATCAATACTACCGGTTGGCTGCAGAACGGGCAGATAACCGTGACGCTTGGCCGTGCGCTGCCCCCATCCGACTCATCGGTGGACAGAGTTACCTATACGACGTATGACGCGGTGGGGCGAGTATCCACCGTGACGACCTACACGGACCAGTATGGCGACGGCGACACTGTTACATATAGCTACGATAACGATTCGCGTGTCGTGGAGGTGGACGATGTCGACCTCACTGGCAATTCGCCCGAGCGCATTACGCGGTATTACTATGGTACGCAGGACAACACCGTTGCCACCTTGAACGCCGATGGCACATTGAGCCTGAGCTATTACGATGGCGCCGGTCATCTGCTGCAAACCACCGTTTATGCCACTCAGGTGGCGACGTGGAGTGTGCAGGGTAAAACGCTGGATCAGTTGATGCCGCCAGCTTCGGCCCAGGACGAAACTACCAGCTATTACTACAACCCAGAAGGCAATCTAGCGTCCATGCTGGATGCCTCAGGATATCTCACACGATACGTTTACGATGGTGATGGTCGGCAGGTCGAGGTTTCGCGTTATTCGGTTGCACTGGATACGACCTCTGCTGGCGCTTATCGCTACAGTCTCGGCTCAGCCTTCCCGGATATCTTCACGGCCCCACTTGATCCGAATGGTTCCTACGAGACCAGCTATCACGGCTACGATGCTTATGGTGACTTGACCTCGTCGATAGATGTGCATGGTTTCTTCACGTCATACAGTTACGACAACACCGGCAATCTTGTTCAAACCTCGACGACGGTAGACCAGGCGCACGACACGCGCACAACCAGCAACACCTACGATGCCTTCGGGAATCTGGTCAGCACAACCGACGGTATGGGTAACGTCACCACTTACACCTACGACGCCAACGGCAATAAAACCTCGATGACCGACCCGCTGGGCAATACCACCTGGTATGTCTACGACGCGGAAAATCGCCTGGCATTCACCATCGTCGGCATCGGCGACAGCTCGGGCCATCCCAATGTCTACGGTGAGGTCAGTAAAACCGGTTATGACGCATTCGGCGATGTTATAGAAATCAGAAACTATTCCGAACTCTTGTCACTTGGCGCGGGCTTCTCGCCCAGTTTGGCGAGCATGCAAGCTGCTGTGAGCGTTATTGCGACCCAAGGGCCCAATGGCGATGAATATGTGCAATACCACTACGATCTGGAAGGAAATCTCACCGACAAGCGGGATACTATCGGCAACGATACGTCCTACACCTACGACGGATTCAACCAGCTCATGTCCAGGGATCAGGACTATACAAACGGTGTACTGAGCGTTTACACGTACGACAACATGGGTCACATGATCAGCGAGGTGGATGAGGAATACGCATCCTGCGGTGGCGGTTCATGCGGCGAATTCTTCTCCATCGCGCATACGGATAGCATCAATTCCATGTTTATCGGTTCCGGCGATGGCTGGACACCGATCCGCCAGCAAGAGTGGACCTATGATGCCTTCGGCAACGTGGCCACCTACACGGATGGCAACAACAACACGTCAAGCTATACGTACGACAGTCTGAATCAGCAGGTTTCGCAGAGCCTCACCGTATCGGGTCAGGTGCGCGAAGCCACCGATACGTACGACGCCTACGGCCGCATCCTGACCAGCACCGATGCCGAGGGTCTGATTACAAGCTACAGCTACGACGACACTACTAACACGGTTATGGAGACCAAGCCTGGCGGCAGCACGACCGTCACTGCATACAACGCCGAAGGGCAGGTCACTTCAATCACCGATGGCCAGGGCAATGTCACCAGCTACACCTACGATGCGGATGGCCGGCTGACCAAGACCACCAACCCTGACGGCAGCACGGTGGCGAACCAATACGATGCCGACGGCCACCTAGTGCAAACCACCGACGCCGACGGCAACGTCGCGGCTTATACCTATGATGCCGCGGGCCACATGCTTAGCAAGATCGTCGATCCGAATGGTCTGGATCTGGAAACTGACTACACGTATGACGGTCGTGGGCTGGTGGATTCAAAAGACGATCCCAATGGGATCGTGACCCAGTACCGCTATGACGGAAATGGCAACGTGGTGCAGAGGACGGAAGACGCCGGTGGTACGGCGCCTATCAACACGTACTACTACTACAACGATCTCAATGAGGTGACTGCCACCGAAGTGGCTCAAAACATCAATGGGTTCACGCAGTATAACTACAGCAGGTACAGCTACGACGTACTTGGCCGGATGACGTCCGAAACCACCGACACCGGTCACCAAAACCAAATCCAGTACACCTATGACGGCGACGGCAACGTTACCACCAAGACCGACGGTGACGGCAACGTTACCTACTACTTCTACAACGAGGCGGACCAGCAAACTTATGTGGTCGAGCCGAATGGCGCCGTCACGGCCACTACCTACAATGCTGACGGGCAGGTCACATCGACCACGCAGTACGCCATCGAGCTGTCTTCAGATGTGATGTCGTGGGAATTGCCGAGTAGCAGCAACTACCAGATGCAGTACATGGTCACGCCCAGCCCGGACGACCGCACCAGCTACAACGTCTACAACAGTGCCGGCCAGCTCGAATACAGCATCGATCCCAACGGCAACGTCATCCAGATGCTTTACAACACGCTGGGCCAGGTGGCTGAGACGATCGCATATGCCTCACCGGTGCAACTGTCAGCTGCGGATGTTACCGACCTGCAGGCGGGCACTTCCGCTGCGATGGCTGATGTGCAGGCCGCTCTGACGGCTGCAAGCAATACCAGCGATACCGCTCGTGTCACTTACACCTATTACGACGCGATGGGCCGCGTCAGCTGCACCTTAAGTTCGGCCTCGCTCAACGGGCAGTCGGGTTATCTGGCAGTGCAAACGGAGTACGACGCGAATGGCAACGTCGTCGCCACGATCCAGTACGGCGATCTGGTGCCTCCCTCGCTGGTAAGCGGGAACCCGACCACGGCAACCGTGCAAGCCTATCTGGTAACACTGCCCGACAGCCACGCCACGCACAGTGTCTACGACAATGCCGGCCGCCTGATCTACAGCATCGATGCGGCAGGCAACGTAACCCAGACCAAGTACGACAACGATGGCCGCGTCACGGCAACATTGAAGTACGCGTATCCCATTACGGAACCGGCCACCTGGACTCAAGCCGACGTTGCCGCTGCAGTGCAAGCCACCAATGCCAACAGCACGCAAACGCGGGAAGCGCAGAACTTCTACGACCACTTCGGCAACCTGATCAAAACCATCGACCCCGATGGCAATACCACCTCCTATTTCTATGACGAACGCGGCTTGAAGCTTTCCGCGACCGATGGAGACGGCAACACCATCACTTACACCTATGACCAGTACGGCAATCTGACCACTCAGACCAGTCCGCTCGTTACGGTGAACGTTTACAACAGCACCGGTGCGTTCCAGGGCAAAACCGCAGGGGTTATCGTCACCACCTATGAATACGACAACGCCGGCAACCTGACCGCCCGCATTGATGCCAGCAATACCGCCCAATCACACTTCACGGAGTTCCAGTACGACGCGGCTGGCAACCTCATACAGACCACCCAGGCCGATCCAGGTGCATTCAATGCGCAGACGGGATTGCTGGTAAGCACGGGTACGATGCCCACCACCACCGTCACCTACAACGCCTTCGGCCAGGCCGTGGTCACGCAGGATGCCAACGGCAACGTCACGTACAACGTCTACGACCACGATGGCAACTTGCTCTATGCCATCGATGGCGACGGCTATGTCACCGGCTACACCTACAACGCCTACGGCCAGCAGACCGGCGTTACCCAGTACGCCACCGGCGTCAACGCGGCCGGGCAGGGCTGGTCCCTCGACCAGCCACCCACACTGGCGCAGCTGAGCGCTGTGCTGGTGACGTCTTCCGCCGATCGCACCACCATCACGGCATACGACGCGCAAGGTAACGAGATCAGTGTCACGGGCCCCGCCGTCGCCTACGCGAACAGTACCGATACGGCGGCCGGCGGCGCAGAAGCAACCGAGTACACCTACGATGCGTATGGCAACGTCACCAGCCAATCCGCGCTGACGCAGGGTACGGCGGGTACTCCCAGCGCAGTGTGGGCCACTACGTATAACTACTACGATGCACTCGGCAACAAGCTCATGTCGGTGGACCCGATGGGCTATGTCACCGCCTACACGTACGACACCTTTGGCGAACTCCTCAATGCCACACAATACGCAGCGGCCATCGATACCAGCGGCCTGGTTGCAGGTGCCGCGCCACCGGCGCTGTCGCCGGTGAATTCCCTGGATCACGTCATAACTTATACATACGACAATAATGGGCATCTGCTGAGTAAGACGGTTGACCCCTATGGGTTTTATCTAGCTACGACCTATACCTATAACGGTCGCGGCCTGATGACCTCGCAGACCGATCCGGCTGGCATCGTCACGCAATACATCTATGATGCCAACGGCAACGTATCCATGACGGTGCAAGACGCCGACGGCACGGCGCCGATTACCACCACAAATACCTACGACGCGTTGAACCGGCTGGTAGAGAGTGACGTCGCTCAAACCGTTGGCGGTACCACATCAACCGCCAGCAGCTATTACACCTACGATGTGCTTGGCCGCATGGTCGCCCAGACCACCGATGCCGGCCATCAGGCCATTGTTGTGGCTACCTACGACGCCGACGGCAATGTCACCAGCAAGACCGACGGCGACGGCAACGTTACCTACTATTTCTACGATGGCGACAACCGGCAAATCTATGCCGTTGCAGCCAATGGCGCGGTCACGGCCACGACGTATAACGCCGAGGGGCAGATCACCTCGACCACGCAGTACGCCACGGAAATTCCGTCCAACGAGCTGTCGCAGTTGTCGGGCGGCACACAGGTGTTGACGCCGCTGATTCAACCTAGCGCGGACGACCGCACCACTTACAACATCTACGATAGCGCTGGCCAGCTGGAATACAGCATCGACCCCAACGGCAACGTCACTCGTACGCTTCGCAACGCCCAGGGGCAGGTGATCGAAACGCTGGCCTATGCCGAACCCGTGCAACTGACAGCAGCCCAGATAACCGATGTGCAATCCGGTGACGCGGCAGCCGAGGCCGATATCCAAACGGCGCTCAGCGCGGCTGGTAACGGCAGCAGCAACGCACGCGTTACCTATACCTATTACGATGCGGACGGCCGCGTTAGTTGCACGCTGACCTCCGCCTCGCTCGATGGCCAATCCGGCTATCTTGCTATACAGACGCAATACGATGCTTACGGCAACGTCATTGCCAAGATCCAGTACGGTGACCTGATTCCCACCACGGTAGCGGGTAGCACAGCGGACACGGCCCAGGTTGAAGCCTATCTGGACGGCCTCTCTGATACGCGCGTGACCCGCACCCTATACGACTCTGCCGGACGCGCTCAGTTGAGCATTGACGCTGCCGGCTACGTGACCAGGACCGAGTATGACAATGATGGCCGCGTTACCGCCACGCTGAAGTACGCCATTCCCATTGGCACGCCTTCGGCGTGGACATTTTTGCTGGTAGATAAGATGGCGATACGTGCCAATATTGACAGCACGCAGACGCGCGAAACGCAGAACTTCTACGACGATTTCGGCAACCTCACCAAGACCATCGATGCCAACGGCAACACCACGTCCTACACCTACGACGAACGCGGCTTGAAGCTGTCCTCCACCGACGGCAACGGCAACACCACGTATTACACCTACGATCAGTACGGCAACCTGATCACGCAGACCAGCCCATCGGTGGCTGTCGCCAGCTACAGCAGCACCGGTGCGTACCAAGGCACGACGACTGAGTCCGTCGTCACCACCTATACCTACGACAACGCCGGCAACCTGATCACTCAAGTTGATGCCAGCAACACGCCGCAAGCACGAACCACGCAATTCAAGTACGACGCAACCGGCAATCTGATCCAGACCATCCAGCCCGACCCCGGCGCCATCAATCCGCAAACGGGGTTGCTGGTCGCCACGGGTTCCAACCCCACCATCACCGTTACCTACAACGCGTTTGGCGAAGCGGTGGCAAGTGAGGATGCCAACGGCAACACCGCCTACAACGTCTACGACCACGACGGCAATTTGCTCTACGCCATCGATGGCGACGGCTATGTCACCGGTTACACCTACAACGCTTACGCCCAGCAGACCAGCGTCACACGGCACGCGACCAGCATCGATCCGGCCGGGCAGGGATGGACCGTCAATCAGCCACCAAGTCTGGCGCAAGTGCAAGCAGCGCTCGTTGCATCTTCGTCTGATCGCACCATCACTACCACCTACGACGCGCAAGGCAACAAGCTCAGCGTCACCGAACCCGTCGTCACTTACACCAACAGTGACGGCAGCACGGCACAAGGCTCGCCCGTCACCGAATACACCTATGACGCCTATGGCAACGTCACCAGCCAATCCGTGCTGGTGCAGGGCACACCGGGCACGGATAGCGCGGAATGGGTCACCACGTTCAACTATTACGACACGCTTGGCAACAAGCTCATGTCGGTCGACCCGATGGGCTATGTCACCACCAACACGTACGACGCCTTCGGCGACGTGTTGAGTACTACGCAATGGGCCACCGCCATCAGCACCACCGGCCTGGTTGCCGGCGGCGCCATGCCCAACGATCCGTCTGCCGGCATTGCCGCGACTACCGGCCTGGATCGCATCACCAACTACACCTACGACAACGACGGCAACAAGACCAGCCAGTCGGTGCAGCGCTCGTATACCAATGCCCAAGGGCAGGCCACGGTGGCTTGGGATACCACCACCTATGGCTACGACGGCGACAACCACCTCACCACTGTCACCGAAAACGGCATCACCATCGCCACCACGGTGTATGACGCGCTAGGCCGCGTCACCAGCGTCACCGGGCCGCAGGTGGAAGTGCTGGTCAGCAATTGGCAGGCTCTGTTGGAAGCCAATCCATCGCTGACGCTCGCCAGCACATCACTCTACGTTCTTGCCTCGCAAGTGGTGAGCTATACGTACGATGCGCTCGGCAACAAGCTGGTGCAGACCGAAAGCTCCACCGCCTCCAGTCAGACTGTCAGCACGTATTACCAATACGACAACGCAGGCCATGTGGTGGCGCAACTCACGCCACTGGATGGCAGCGGCGCGAATTGGACGTCAAGCCAGGCCAAGTTCATGGCCTACGACGGCAACGGCAACCTGGTGGAAAGCTCGTACACGCTCGGCGGCGACGACAGCAGCTCGACTACGGTCACCACGCTCAATACCTACGACCGGGATAACCAGAAGATATCCAGCGTTACCTACCGCGCAGGCATCCCTGAGCCGGATAAATCCATCAGCACCACTTACGATGCATTTGGCGAAGTGACTGCCAGCGGCAACGGTGTCACCAACAACGTGGTGACCACCTATGACAATGCCGGCAATAAGCTCACCTCCACCGATCCCAAGACCGGCGAAGTCCATACCTATGGCTACAACCTTGCTGGCCAACTGGTAAGCGACACCGTGCCGCTTGCTGCAAGCGTCGGCGGCACGGCGCAGACGCTGTACACGCTAGATTTGGATGGTCGCATCACCGCCGAACAGGCGCCGAGCACCAACGCCGCCGGTGGCGAAAACAGCGGCATCCTGAGCGCGACCTACGACGCGTGGGGCAACGTACTTAGCTCCAAAGATGCCAACGGCAATATCACCACCTATACCTACAACGAACGCAACGACGTCGTCCTCGAAACCGAATCCGCTGTCGCCGTGGTGAATGCCGACGGTTCCACCACCACCGAAACGCCAACCAGGACCACGTCCTACGACATCTACGGCAACGTCATCGCCAGCACCGACGAAAACGGCAACACCGTCACCAACACCTACAACCTGCTCGGCCAGAAGACGGAAAGCATCAATGGCGCCGGCAACGTGCTTTACACGAGCTTTGATGCGCTAGGCAATCAGGTGGCTCAGCAGGATGGCAACGGCAACATCAGCTTCAGCAACGTCGATGCGCTGGGCCGTGCGGTACAGTCTGGTGTGTTCGAGCTATCTGCCGATGACAGTTCGCGCCAGGCCGTCTGGCAGCAGGCTTACGTGCTGGATCAGAACGGCGATCGCATTGTCAGCTACGCCGGCATCGGCAGCGCATACCTGCAAAGCGGCGACACCACCAATGCGGCGCTGCATGCCAGCTATGCCGGCTACAACAGTCAGGGCAAGGTGATCTGGAGCCAGGATGCTGCGCAGCATGCGGCCAGCACGGCGAGCGATCACCAGAACTACACAGGCAATTGGACGCAAGCCCCAACCAATGCCGATTTCGCGCAAGGCATGACGGGCTGGACATTCGACTCGGGCTACTCCACCGGCAGCTATAACTACGACGGCCAAGTCTGGCCGCTCATGTTCAGCGGTTCGAATAACCCCGGCGGTATCGGCGGCGCGGTGAACAATAACCGTGTGCCGGTGGTACCTGGCCAGAGCATCACCGCCAGCGCTCAATTCGATGTGCTCAGCCAGCATGGCAATGGCGAAATCTTCATCAATTGGTATGACGCCAAGGGTCAGCTGATCAGCCAGAACAACAACGGCCCGGGCATCACCGCGGGCAACGGTCCTGGCTTCAATTCCGTGACGGCTACCGCGCCGGCCGGCGCGGCATGGGCCACCATTGCAATCGGTTGTTCCAACTACAACGAAGGTTTCCCGGGTGTGGTCTGTTCGGGCGTAACGTGGAGCTACACTCCACCGGCCAATCTCACCATGCTAGGCACGGGCAATACCGGCGCGGTGGTGAGCTTGCCCACCGGCCAATTCACTGATCAGGTTACCAACGGCGACTTCGAAGAAGGCAACGTCGGCTGGGATTTGGGTAGTGGCTGGGGTATTGGCACGGCCAGCAATACCGCCAACGGTCAATGGATTGGCACCTACAGCGGCACCGGCGTGTCATCGATGGTGAATCAGGATCGTGTACCTGTTACGGAAGGCCAAAGCATCACTGCATCGATCCAGGTATCGCTCTATCTGGCACCGGACGGCGCAGAAGCCTCGGGCACGGCCGCCATCAACTGGTACGACGCCAACGGCAATCTGATCAAAACCAGCACCGGCAACACGGTCTACAGTGATCACAAGGGTGCCTGGGAAACCTCCACCGTAACGGCCTCTGCACCACCCGGAGCCGCTTATGCCTCCTTTGCGGTGTATGCCAATACCAATGGTATCGGTGGCGTGTCGGTGGACGCCGCCCGCTGGAATTATCAGTACATCCCCCAAGCCCCGCGCGGCGTGGTCGAAGACAGCTACGTCTACGACATGGACGGCAACCTGGTCAGCGAAACCACCGCCGACGGCGACACCGAAAGCTGGCAATACAACGCGTACGGCCAAGTCACGCAACACACCGACTTGAGCGGCGCCAACTACAGCTACACCTATGACGCCAACACAGGCGCGCAAACCGGCGAAAGCGACAACTGGTCACCCACCGCGCAAGGGCAGGTGACACCCACGTACGTCACCAAGCCACTCACCACGCCCAACAGCGAAACGCTCACCTATTACGCCGACGGCCAGATCGCCACGGAAACCTTCTCCGACGGTTCCAGCTACAGCTATCAGTACGACAACAACGGCAACCTGATCCGCGAGGAAGACACCACCGTCGACGGCAACAACAACACCGTCCACACCGTTACGCAAACCACCTACGACAGCCACAACCGCATCACCGGCGTCACCGAAACCAACGAAGTAACCGGTGCCACCATGCTGCACGAAACCTTCAGCTACGACGCCGCCGGCAATCGAAGGGAAGTGAAGGCCACCAGCAACGGCAGCACACAGGATGCCTGGTACACCTACGACGGCGACAACCGTGTCGAGGTCACCGATGGCAGCCTGCAAAACGGCCAGATCGTAGTGACCAGCAGCACCGGCTCCTACGAGAACGCCTATGATGCCGACGGCAACGTCATCAAGGTCTTCACGCGCAGCAGCAACGGCGACCTGATGGCGCAAACGCAACGCTACAACGCGTTGAACCAGCTGTTCGAAACCGACTACGCGGTGGACGTGACACAGGGCGCCACCAACAACGGTGTGCAGCAAACCATCGCCTACGACGCCGACGGCCATGCGCTGGTCACCCAGAACTACTACGAACTGGGCGCCACCATCACCGTGCAGAACAACAGCGCCGATAACCCGCCCGACGCCGGTGGCCCCGATACCTCCACGGTGGATGTGGGCGGCGAACTGCAAAGCGCCACCGTCAACTTCTACGACACCGTGGGCCGCCTGGGTGAATCGCAAACCTTCAACACACCCAGCGGCTGGGATGGCACCAGCACGCCACCTACTGGCACGCCCAGTCCGGATGCCACCACCTACGGCAGCCTCACCCTGCAAAGCGAAGTGGTCTATCAGGGCCCCAATGGCACCAGCGGCTACGACGCCGACGGTGACGTAGTGGCCTATCAATACCGCGACGCGACCAGCCGCGTCGACCAATACCAGGTGACCTACTTCAAGAAGGACACCTACCTGCAGGCCGACACCACCGGTGATTCCAACGTCGCCAACGTGCAACCCGCCACGGACCAATCCGTGTACGACACGCGTGGCAACCAGGTGGCGCTGGAACAACACACGGAAGATCCGTACGGCAACATTGCCGACACCGTGCGCGTGTTTGCGTACAACGGCAATGGCGAGATCATCGAAAGCCAAAACGGCACGGGCAGCAGCGGCACCAGCATCAACCTTGGCAGCAGTCCGCAAGCGGCGATTGCCAACTACACCTACGTCAATGGACAGCAATTGGCGAGCTTCAACAACGACGGCTCGAACTTGAACGTGCTGGATCAGGTGACGGCGTTCAGCAGTAACAACGACAGCCCCAACAGTTACGTGGTGCAGTCGGGCGACACGCTGGAGAGCATTGCGCAGGCGGAGTATGGCAACAGCAATCTTTGGTATGTGATTGCGCAGGCGAATGATCTGTCCAGTGATACGAATTTGGTGTTGGGGCAGCGGTTGCAGATTCCGGCGGTGACGACGCATGCGAACTCGGCGACGACGTTCAAGCCGTATGATCCGAGCGGGATTATTGGTAGCACCACGCCGAACTTGCCGACGATTGCGCCGCCGCCTCCGCCGAGTAGTAGCGGTTGCAATCCCATGGCTGAAATCATCGTATTGGTCGTGATGGTGGTCGCTACGGTGTTCACAGCGGGCGCTGCGGCCGTGGCATTTTCGGCAGCATCAGGCTCGCTTTGGTCCGCTGGTATCGCGGCCTTGTCAGGTAGCTTGGGGTTCGAAGGAGTTGCTGCGGCAGCTATCGGTGGTTTTGTAGGCAGCTCGTTGGGCCAATTGACGGGCGAAGGGCTCGGCACGCAGCAAGGCTTTTCGTGGGAAGGGGCGCTTACGGCTGGCTTGACGGCTGGTCTTACCGCCGGCATCGGCTATGGTCTCTCCGAGACAAGCACGTTTGGTGAAACCTCAAACGCTTTGGCGAGTGATGCGGCAAATACGGGGCGTGCAGTTAGCACATTTGGCCAATATGCCTTGGGGGCAGGTGCTTATGTGGCAGGTGCCGTGAGTGATGAAATCACGCAGCAGCCTGTGCAGTTCAGCTGGCAAGGCCTCGTTGCTTCTGCATTGGCGCAAGGTATTACGGCGGAGACTGGATTGCCCAGTGACGCGGATATGTCGCGTGGGATTACTGCCGGCAACATCGCGGCCGACTTGGCGGGAGGCGTATTGTCAGATGCGCTCGATCGTGAGGTGAGTATCGCGCTAGGCGATAAGCATGTGCCGAGTTGGGCCAGCATCGGGGAAAGCGTGGTGGGCCATACGCTTGGAGATACGCTCGGAAGCAGCCTTTCAAGCACACCGCCTCAACAGGCGATTGCTTCATATGCCAAGGCACAAGCGGGAAGTTCTGCGTCCTCGTCAGCGAATGTGTCCAGTGGTATGCCAGATGCGCTTGGCGTTCTAACGGGAACAGACGTAGCTATAGGAAGCCAGGTAATTACATCTAAAGGCTATTCAAGTGCGTATATGGCTAGCGGACAGCCGCTTGGCTACGTCGCCTCGACGCCACCGTCGGTTCCTGCATTTACTCCCAGCCCTGTGGCTACGGATACGGTTGTTTTGCCAGATGGTGTCATTGTGCCGGCCACGCCTGAACAAGATGTGGGACAGGTGCAATACGCGGACATGCCGACCAGCGACGCTCCCACGCAAAACGGTGTTTATTCGCTGATTGGTACGTCAGAGGACGGCAAAACCCTGCAATTCGACCCGGCCACAATCACCAGTACCCCTATCACCAGCAGCGATGGACGACCCGGCTATTCGTATAGCGATAACACGGAATCCTTTGGTTACCGTGGCACGCTGGGCGAATGGCAGCCAGATTGGGCGGCGGTTGCTGCTGCCAACGCTGCCAAGCTTCAGTCCATGGGAGAAGGGTGGGATAACGGCACGCTTACGACCGCGCGTATTCTCGGTTCCGTATACGGCATTGGTCACGGTGCTGCAAACATGGCCGTAGGCGCGGTCACCACGCTGGGAGCTTGGGTTGGTACGGATATCGACAGCGTTGTGGGTAGAAATGGCTTGGGTCTCACCAATTATTTCGAAGCTGATACGGAGACGCTTGCCAATCAAATCCAAGGTACTAAAGCTTTCCTCCAGAACCATCCTGTGGATACAACCGTCAATGCAGTGACATCAGCATTGAACCGAGCTGCCGAGCTGAGCCAAAGCAACAACATTGGCGATCAGTTCGAATCAGGGGACATCCTTGGCCAGGGCAGCTTGAACACCGTCATGGCTGTGGATGGTGGTGTAGCGGCGTTGAAGCTGGGGGTTGCAGGCGTATCGTTGGCGGCTGATGGACTGAGCCAAGTGGGTGACTTGCTTGGGCAAGTGAAGTTTGTGGGATCGGCAGGCGGTTACGGCAACCTCAATAGTCAGATCGGTGCCATTGGTGATCTATCGAAGCTCGGGAGTGGTGGTGCGGAAGATGTGGCTGGCGCTGGAAATCTCACGAATGACGTGCAAACTCCGGCGGCGGGGGTAAAGGCAACGTCAGCTGTGGCAGATGCAGGAGCAGCCGGCGACCAAACGCTTATTAATGCTGAGCAGCAGATAGAGAACGTGACGAATGCTCAACCTGGTTTGGCACAGCATGAAACGGAAATCTTGCCTCAACAGGATGTGGCGAATGTCGATGCAGCTAAGGTCGGAATGCCGAATGAAGTGCCTAGTGTTGAGATAATCGCGAATAGCGCAAGCGGTGAAGCTAGGAGCGGAGCTTTTGGTCAGGCATCTAATTTGAGAGCCGAGGTTGATTCGATTGGAGCATCTTCGAATTCGGTGGTAGGGAAAGTCGAACAGGGGATTCCGGCAAGTTCCACCTTGAGTTCAGAGGTCACATCGATCGATCCAGCAAATATTCGGTTCTCCCAGAAAAGTGTGTCTTATCTCAAGCAGAGAGTTGGGGTGCCCTCATACACTTATGACGACATCGTTACTAGCATGAGGCAGAATGGGTGGTCGGGTAGTCCCGTGGATGTTGTGAGGATGCCAGACGGCAGTTTGACGTCAATTGACAATACTCGCATCTTGGCTGCGCGCGAGGCTGGCATAGACGTGCAGGCAACAATCCGCGCATACGACCAAGCATTGCCGGATACTATGCTCACGCGATTCCGTATGCCAAATGCCCCCGGTGAGTTTGCGGAAACATGGGGGCAGGCAGTGGAGTCGCGTGTGCAATTGCAAGGGCCGAAGTTTAGTAAGTCTAGCCCGTTCGGTGCATACTCGGATCCTGCCCTAACTTATAAGATTAAGGATTGGTTCTCGCTATGAGTGCTCCATCGTTTAAGTTTTTCGTAGACGCTACGATGGTTCCGGAAGGTTTCCTTTACCCTCCGGACTATCTCGAATTTGTTAACTGTGGAGATTATCCGGATCTCTCTCCATGGAGTTTTCTTTGGGAAAAAGAGCTCGATTCTCTCGTTATCGGTCTTAAGGAGCGCTACCCAGGTAGGTCGCTTGTTCCGTTCGCACGAAGGGTGGATTGTGATGATGTGGCGTGTTTTGATGGGGCTGATACGCCGGGGGGCTCTATCGCCCATATCATTCATGATTTTGCTTCACCGGGTTGGGAACAGCGAAGTCGATTTTCTAGCTTCTCAGCGTGGCTTAAGAGCGCTCTCGTAGACGCGCAAGAATGGGCGGCAGATGAGTAAATCTGAATTGAGCAAAGTTGTATCCCACGCTCTTCGTCATGCGCCATGGTTATACGAATTAGAGCTTGATAGCGAAGGGTGGGTGGCGGTTGATGAGTTGCTGGGGGCTTTGCGTGAAGAAAAGTTGGGCTGGTCGACTTTGAATGAGGCTGACCTCGCTGAGATGATTGCTAGCTCCGATAAGAAGCGACATGAATTGCGTGAAGGGAGGATTCGCGCTCTCTACGGTCATTCAGTACCAGGAAAATTGCTAAAGAAACTTGGTGAACCTCCGCGTGATTTGTTTCACGGCACATCGCCTGAAGCAGCAAAACTAATCAAGGTAGATGGGTTGCGGCCGATGGGGCGCCAGTATGTTCATTTGTCGCTAGATATGGCTACTGCCGAACAAGTTGGACGACGCAAGGCGCGGAAGCCAGTCTTGTTGATCGTGAAAGCCTCTGACGCATACGCGAATGGTGTTGCTTTCTATTGTGGAAATGATTTGGTCTGGCTGAGTGGTTATATTCCAGCTAAATTCATCGATGAAGTAGTGATCTGAATCCGCCAAGAGTCCTTGGGGAGTTAAATGAAGCCGGTGCAAGCCGGCTTCACTCTTCCGTATTCCGCAAACGACACACTTGCACGATCCTTGGCAGGATATTGTCCTTCGATATCAGCTGCTAGTACTGCCCTTAATCGAGTTCAGCGATAAGGGGCCGGAGGGAGTTAAACCCGCGATAAGGGGCCGGAAGGAGTTAAATGAGGCCGGCTAAGCCGGCTTCATTGTTCTGTATTCCGCAAGCGTGATGGACGACCATGTGGCTTTGTGGAGGCGGGTTGTCCAAGTGTCTTTTCCACCATGGCCTGAAATCGACGATCTCCCCACGCACGTCCCTGTTTCAGGTGCAATCGAATAGCGGAGATTTCATCGTCGCTTATCCCTGCGCGTAGCCACGAATTATAGGCCGTGGCGCGCTCTTGAGGGTCCGATGCCATAGACAGGAATGTGTCGTGGGGTGTAACGAGTGGGTCATTTCGTAATCCAAGGTTGGTATGCACGCTTGACCATGGATGGTCTTCGGGCGCTTGAACCATCGTAGCGCGTACCGGGTTCAACTCAATGTATCGGTACACGGTGAGCAAATAATGATCTGTATTTACGAGGCACGATTTGAAGCGGCCTTCCCAAAGTGTGCCGGTGCGTCGATGTCTACGATTAAACGCGGGAACATAGTTTTGCCCGAGCTGACGCATGGTGTCCGACAGTGCGCCGGCTCGTGCGGCACTAACGAGCAGGTGAACGTGATTGCCCATAAGAACATAGGCATGGATTGCCACGTCGTTGTCGCGCGCACTTTCGCCAAGAAGCATTAGATAATGCTGGCGATCATCGTCATCGACAAAGACAGCGCCACGATTTACACCACGCTGAGTGACATGATGGGGAATGTGCGGTAGGTCAAGACGTAATCCACGAGGCATGATCGAATTTGAAGATGGAACGTGTGCGCATCTTCGCTGTGAACCATCGTGGGTGATATCAGTGGCCCGACATGAGTGCTGCCGGAAGGTGCCTTCTCTACAGGCGGCTTCTTAACTACCTCCGGCCCCTTATCGGGGATGGGCTTTATCAAGGCGTGCAGAGCGCGACCGGAAATACCAATGGCGTGGCTGCTGGAGGTCCTAACTCAGGAGCAGTCAATACTGGTTCGGACCAGATAGGCACCGGCGACGGTGTTGCTTATTCAGGTTTGCCACTGGCCGGTCATGGCGGAGCGTATAAGGATTACTTCGTAGCACCGGGAGATAGCTTGGTCGGAACGGTGCCTGCGAACAGTAACGCCATGCAGGGAATGCGCATCTACGTCAATCAGTCGACAACGTCGGCAGGGGATAGTGCTACCACGATCAGCGCAAGCACGAGCCAGAGCGATGGGAGTATTGCGAGTGAATCGCTCGGTTACGGAACCACTAATGGTAACTGGTACCTCAATTTGGCAGTCGGTTCGACGTCTTTGAATATCAGCGCGTCGGGCATCAGCGTAAATACGACGCCGACGATAGGCACCATACCAACGATGAGCGCGGCACAGTACCAAGCCATCATGGCCTTGGATGGCCCCTCACCAACGTCGATAAATGGCGATCTTTCCAGCAGCGTTATGGCGCAACCTTCATCCTGGGTCCTTTTACCTGGTCAGGTTAGCGCGACGCTTCCGCCTATCGATCTTGGAGACGTCGCAAGTGCCGAAACCATCACTCCTGGTGCCCTAGCGATACAGGCCGCCAGCATCCCGCCCGTCGACATTGCTGTGGCCCAGGTGAGCCCGCCTGCTCAGCAGATGCCTTTCATGTCGACGCTGTATAACGCACTCAGTAGTGAGTACAGGCAAAGCGAGAAACAGGCAAATCAAGCAGGACAATGGATCAACGGGAAGGCGCAGCAGAGTGAGCAATTCCTGGACCAGCTGCGGTCCAACATCGCTGCTTACGGGGACAACCACGGCTTCGTGGCAAGTGTGGTAGCGCGCAACATTGCGGATACCATCGGAATTTCCGAAGGTGCAGCGATCGGCGCGTACAAAATGGGTGCAGGCATGGTGTCACTTGCCAATGGGGCCGCTCATCTGGCTAGCGCCTATAGTTGGGCGATGGATCCGCAAAGCAATATCCAGCGTCTAAAGACCGTTGCGGGAACAGTAGCAGCGCTCAATACTTTCAGTGAGGCAGTGCAGACCAACCCGCTATTGGCCTGGACGCTTGCCAAGCCGGTTGTGAAAGCTGCGACGGCCGATTATCGGGGATACTTGGCACAGCGGGATTACAGCAAATTCTTTGGTCGCGCCGGCTTTGATGTGGCTACGATAGCGGGAGGTGTCGTAGGGGGGATTGGTAAGCTTGGTGAGGGTGCGGATGTTGCAAATGCGTTTGAGCGCGCGGAGTCGGTTGCGGTTCCAGACACGGCACCGAGTGTAGTCAACTCCTCGTCCAACGCTGACCAGATTGCACTGGCGCAACAACGGCAATACCAAATGTTGCAAGACAACGTGGGGTATAACATCAGCCCCACATCCTGGAATCAGTATCCGACGATCGGGTTAAATGGAACGTACCTTACGGATCAAGTGGGTATTAGTCAGTACCTTGGTGATCTGTCGGGACAAAGCGAAATCACGATATCAAGTCAGCAGGCATCCGACATCGAAAGCGGTATGGGGCTTAATCCGGGATCGTTACAAGATGGATTTGTAGTTCGGCAAGTCACGGGGATTACGGATATGAATCCAACGAGCCCATTTGAAGGGAACTCTTATTTCCAGGGTCCAGGTAATCATCTGCCCAATGGATCTCCTGAGATGGTGGTGTCGCCAATTCCAACAGTTGATAATCCAAACGTCACGACAGTCCTAACGGTGCATGTGAAATGAAATTTCCCGAAAACGCAATAATTGTTCTTGACATTGCCGGCAACAAAGCACGGTTAGCGGTGACGTCGGATGGCGCTCCAGCTGATTTGAATTCTTTGGGCTTTCTTCAAGAGAAAGAGCAATTTGTGCGCCCGATTGCCGATGACGGCGACAGAAGACAGTTGGTCCATGCGCTAGTTCGACTTGGGGCTCTTTTCTCGGTAGGCCCAGGCTGGGCTCCTTCTGAACTTCTTGAGTACTACGAGAAGCAGGGAGAAAGGTTTGAGCCCTACAGCTTAATTTCATGGTCTGGGCCTGACTCGTTCTCTATACGCTCCCACTGACGCATATGCCCGCTTTGACGCGGGCATTTTGTTGTTCCAAACAATGTTGACCCGGCACTATCGAATCTATCGCCAAATGCGCAACAGTATCTCGCTAAGTATCAGTCGCTTTACGATGTTCGTTATCAACAACTGCGCACACAGCTGGATAGCGGCGAGCTTGAATTGCCGGGGAATCTGAATGAAAACGCAGAGCTAGGCAATTTGACGGACAAGCTTGTCCGAAATGACCTCAGAATGTCCCTGGCGCAAGACGGGGTGACTGAAGGAGCGGGTCAATCCATTCAGGTAAACAGGAACGTGTACGATCCAAATGGAAGTGGTGCGTATGTACGCCCCGACCTTTACCTTCGTGACGAAGGTGTAATTTTTGACGGTACAATTGGTTCGCCCAAGCCGTTAAGTGCGCCTCAAATGCAAGGCTATATCGACTATGCGAATCCGAACTACATAATTGAGGTCAGTCCAGGGCGTGCTCCGCGTGTGATCTATGTCAAACCGTCAGGTGGAAACTAATGTCAGTGATCAAATTCGTGCCAAAGGGGTTTAGCGAGACCGACGACTTCTTTGCGGGCGTCATGGTCGATGCTCCAGAGTTTTCCGTGAACGGAATGTCCGTCGAACAGGCATTTGAGAAGCTTGAGTCCGGAATAGATTCCGTGATTGTGAAAGCGAGTCAGCCGAAAGCTATTGAGTATTTGCGTACTTGTAAGGAAGAGATCACTGCGGTCAGAGATATGTTTTTGTCTAACGTTGGATCTGATCCGGAACTTCGAAAATTGGCAAGGAAGCGCTTGCAGCGCGCTTACTATGATCTCTATCGAAAGGCTGGGCAGCTTTTGAAGCCAGGCGCGGATATTGGACCTGATGACGATATCTAACTAAATGCTTCGCAAAAACGCCCGCCTCAAGCGGGCGTTTTGTTGTTCCAAACGCGGTAAAAGCTTCGGATGGTGCGCCTTTGTCGAGCGCTGACGCTATTGCACAAGGGAGGCGTATCGTTCAGTTTCAGCGAGCGGATTTGTCAGTAAGGCTAGACGCCGAAACTGGAGAGGGTGGAGTCTATGTCAATGCTGATGGAGAGACTCATCAAGTCGGGATAATTAACGTGGTAGATGGTAGTCCACAATTTTATTTGGATAACCGAGCCGTAACCTCGTCTGGGGAGGCGATTAAGTTGCAGCTTGAGGGCGGGAGCCTTACTCAAGCTGCCCTCGAAGAGACGATTGCCGCATATAAGAGTGCATATGGCGTCGCACCACCGTCACTTCCTGGATCTCTAGCTGATTCTAATCTCAGCAACTTCCAGGCTGAGTTCGCGCGCATCAAGCTCAGTGATCCGAGCTTAACTGATCAGCAAGTTGGTGATTTGGCAATTCGGAACGTGTCGACGTCCCCCCGATTTTGAGTAGCGCAACAATATGGAGTCCAATCGCACGGCCGATTTTGATCAGTACCGCTATATCACTCGGCCCCTATCTCACTCTTATGCTCATCGCGCAAATATCTTGACCGGCGTCCATTCACACATGCACGATTGGCCCAGCCTAAGGCAATCGGCAGGGACTGGTTACTAGGGGATACGGATGGTTCTTGGTGCTTTTGCCGTAGTGATCCCTCGATGCAATCAGCTTGGCCGGTGACGCGTAGGTCTATGCGTAACCATAGCCAAAGGTCTTGAAGGGACAATTTCAGGGGGATCGGACATGAAAAGCATCTTGCTTCCGGCGTGCCTGATGGCCGCCGCAGTTCCATTTGCGCACGCCTCCACCGTGAGAGCGAACAAACTACCAGCGCCGAAAACGATGACTTGCCTGCAGGTGAAGCAAGCCATCTCCATCTTGACCACAAAGGGATTGCTGCACATCCCTTGGGACACCGAGGTTGGACCAGGGGCCTACGTTTCCGAATACGAGGACGCCAACGGCGTCTATTATCGGGCGCCCAAGGGGGCGATCACCGAGCGACGTCCCGATAAAAAGGAAACTTCAGGGGCAGGGCGCCGCATGACCTTCGCTGGCGGTATCTACGTTCCCAATGATCCTGCCTCCGCACCAACGCTCTACCAATACTATGGGACGATCTCTCTCCTGACCCAGCCCGCACCGGTTGATATGGACTGCTCGACGCTGACCTATGCTGTGGATCCCAACACCCAGAAAATCAGCGTGATGGGGACGGCGGCTGCCATTGGTGCAGGCGCCGCTATTGGCATGACTACTGGGCGCTTCGTTCACCCCCATCTGCATATGAGCTATGGCCAGGCCGCAGGTGCCGGATTGGCAGGCGGCCTGATTGCTGGTTTGATCATCGGCGCGATTGAAAAGAGCAAAGAAGGCGAGATCGTGGAGGGGCCGTCACTGGATAGTCAGGCGGAAGAAAAAATCAGGATGCTGGTGACGAACAGGGTTGCCTTGAAGAAGTTTTCGCAAGCGGATAATCCGAACGTTGTGGGCGCTACGCCTGCACAAGCTGCGTCGACTGTGCCGTCCATATCGGTTGCTGCAACGTCGCCCGCTGCGAACATGGCGGTTGAAACTGCGGCCATGCCGGCGCCGGTTGCATCGACTTCGGTATCCGCGCCTGTGCCGGTCGCCTCGGCACCCCCGCAGGCTTCTCCTGCCATCGCGGTTGTTGCTACCGAGGTGGCTGCACAACAACCTATGCCAGCTAACGAAACGAAGCCGCAGCCAGCCACGCCATATCAGCCTTCTGTCACATCAAACGCGGTGACTAAAGAGTCGACGTCTACGGCTGCAACATCCCCCCAGGAGTCCGCCGCTACTGCGGCCATCGCACCCATTGCCCAGTCCGTTGCCATCCAACTGGGATGCGGAGCGGTGCAAGCCAACAGCGCGACGACGTTCATTGCACCCTGCGGTACGTATAGCGTGCTGATCGACTGCGATAGCGGCCAATGTCGCCCCATGCATACCGTGAACGTGAAGCACGATGAATAGTTTGTCTTAGCAGGGATCAGCGGCGCAGGTTGGGGTGAGCGGAGCGCGAGCCCCAACATTTTCAGTGCTGCAGGTCGCTCGTCTGCTGCGGGCTTGCCGCTTCGCGTGGAAATGTCCGGCTCATGATTGCGGCGGCGTGGAAGACGTTGGCCTCGCGTTGATCGCGCGCCATGACCACCGTCTTTCGTGTGGCTCCCGCACAACAGGCGAGCAGCTCGGCTTCAGCATCTCGTGCTCCCATGGCGTTCTTGGTCAAGGCGATGGTGGGGCATGGATGGCCAAGGCAGCTTGGCTCGCTGCCGCTGCCAGGAAAGTACAGCGCCATCTCGCGCGTACCATTCGTGTCCGGTACTTTGACGCGCATATCTTTTGCGTCCGCGGCCAGGTGCAGGATGCCCAGCGGATTGCCAGGGAATACCGGCTCGCAGAATCGCTGGCGCGCAACATCGTAGTTAGGTGCAGCCAAATGGCAAAGCCAGTTGCACGTTGCAGGCAAGGGGTAGGCGGGCAAGCCCTGTGTCCACAGAAGATGATTGAGCGCTGTCTGATCACAACAAAGCTTGCCGTCGGTGGCCTTCAACCCATGTTCGAAAGCAGCGCGCCAGCGAGTCCAATGAGGTGCGTCGGCCTTTAGAGCAAAGATGCCAGCGTTGAAATAAGTGGCCCAGCCCAATTTCTCGACAGCCTCGCGACCGAAGTAGGCATGCAGGCGTTGTGCTCGCCATTGAAATAGTCGTGGACGGTGGTGATAGGCATGGTGGACCTCAGGTGTAACGGCCAGGTTGCCCTGTGACGCTGCGGCAAGGTACCAATCCAGCGCATAACGCTCTTGTACCCAGCAGTCAGCGTCGATCCACAGATAAATGGAATAGCCGGGAAAATAGTCGCGTAGAAAAGGGCGCACCGTCAGCGCGCGTGTATGGGGTTGCTGCACGCGCAGCGTCTGGCTGACTTCAAGATCCCATCCCGGTTCCACTACGTGGGTCGCGTATTGCCCCAGCCATTGGCGCGTCTCGGCTGCCATGCCAAGGTCGAAACAGGCGAGCGACACAAAGGGCCGAGATGGCCATTGCCATAATGATTGGACCAGCCCTCGCAGAAGTGGTGCATAGGTTTCGCCGGCTGCTGTGACGAACAGAACGCGCATGCTGGATTTGCCAGAAGGTAGTTGAAGATCAGGTAGCGACTGCTTCACCGAATAGTGGGCTGCCGCGTGTGGCGATCAGCTGCTCCACCCAGCGAAGCAACTGCTGCTCATCAGGAAACTCGTTGAGTGGCGCGAACTTCGTGAGCAATGAGTGGCATAGGTTGGCCGCATGAAAGCGTTGCCCGTGACGTTGTGCATGGGCACGCAGCCATTCCGCATGCTCGCCACGATAAGCGGCCCGGAGAAGTATTGGGCTGAGGCAGGCGACTTGTGTATGCAGCCGAAGCGGTATGACGTGCCCAAGTTTGCTTAGCAATGTCGTGCCAAGCGCCACGGTGGACATTCCGCTCGAAGCGTGATGCTCATAAAGCTCCACGGCGGCGTAACGCAGAAAATTCAGTAGAGGGTGCCCGTGTTCGAAAACCATCAGGGCATTATTGATCTTTTGTGCATGCAGCAGTTCACCATCATCGCTCAGGCTGGTCCATATTTCATGGCAGAACATGGCGCCACAGGCTTCGGGAACCGTGAGCGCTGCAGGATTGAAGACCAGTATGTCGGCATCCAGCCAGATGGCGCGTTCGAAGCCTTCAGCCAGCCGTGCGCTTAGCAAGTCGAGGCGCGCAATGTCCGTCTTGGGCAGCAATGGCAGCGTTGGGTTGTTCCGTATATGCGCTGGTAGAAAGTCGAACAGCGCATCGTCGATGAACTCGTAAATGTAGCCACGCGAAACGGCCCACTCCCGCACGGATTGCATGCAGCGCTGAATCCATGGTTCCACGCGCGTGCTGCGGTAGGATTGAACGACGATGGTGCGCACGTCCCTGGCCCCCTGATGGCTCGAGTCGTCGAAAAATAATGGCACAAGCATAGGGGCTCGCGTGATGGTATGCACGCAAAGCATGATGAACCTGGGGATGAGTTCGAATGGAGCGAAGGATGCCTGGTCAGGAATGGGGAGTGGCAGGTGCGGTGGAAAGGGTGGACTCGTTATCAGAGCTTTCCATCGAGGTCTTTACCACTTGGTTGAATGCAGAGGCGCAAGCGTCAGCGTGGCGCATTGAGGACGTCAACGAACTGGGCAACCGGCTGTTTGGTGCCGGGGCTTATAGCCATGCTGCAGTCTGCTACGAACGGGTGGTGCAGGATCCGCGAGCTTATGGGGCGATAGCCAATCTTGGACGCTGCGAGATCCGTCTTGGACAAACCGATACTGCGGAGGCGCGCGCCCTAGCCCTGATAAACGAGCATCCGCAGCAGCCCGCAGGGTGGCAGCTGCTCAGCGAAGTGATGATCGCCAAGCAGTGCTTGCCGGAGGCACTAGCAGCGGCACAGCGGGCAGCCGAGCTTTCAAAAGGCCACGGCGTGTTCGCGCGCCAATGGGCCGCGCTGGCTGTGCAGGCCAGGGATATCGAGGCCGCAGTAAAAGGCTTCAGACTGGCGTGCGAACGGGAACCGAGCGATTTTCGGAGCCTGGGCCTGCTGGTTTTTTACATGCGATGCCTGTGCATGTGGGAAAACCTGGAGGCGTTAAGCGCGCGCTTGTTGTGCGCCCTGGATGAAAATCATGCGCAACTGCCACCGTTCGACCTGCTGGCGGAGCCAGCAACCGCCGCGCAACAAGCCACTTGCGCGCGACGACAAGCGGAATGCATTAGGCATATGGCAGAGCGCCATCCCCTGGAGCCGCGACTAATTCCGCTATCAGCCACATCGGAACGGTTACGCGTCGGCTTCCTGTCGCATGGTCTGGGCCGGCACCCGACGGCCATCCTCACCGCGGGCTTGTTCGAGGCTCTGCGCAGCTCCTCCATCGAGGTACACGTGTTCTCGACACGAGGCGAGCGCGAAAGTGGCTTGCACAGGCGCATTGCTGCATCAGCGCATGCTTTTCATGAACTGTCGGGCGTGCCGCAGCGTGACGTGGCGGCGTTTATCCAGGAACAGGACATCGAAATATTGGTGGACATGGATGGTTACTCACGTGTGCGGCTGCCTGAGGTCTGCGCCTACCGGCCAGCGCCGGTGCAGGTGAGCTGGTTAGCGTATCCCGGTACCACTGGCGCGGATTACATCGATTACGTCATCGCAGATCGTTACGTGCTACCTGTTTCGATGCAGCTGCATTTCGCGGAAAAAGTGGCCTATTTGCAACGTTGTTACCAGTGTTCCGATCCCTCGCGGGCGATCGGCATGCCACCTTCGCGGGAAGCATGTGGTCTTCCTTCACGCGGCGTCGTCTACGCCTGCTTCAATACCAGTTTCAAGCTCAACCCCCGGAGCGTGCATCGTATGTTGCGGGTGTTGGCTGCGGTACCCGGCAGCGTGCTGTGGCTGCTGCAAGGCGAAGGCGATATGCAGCAGCGTTTATGCAAAGAGGCGCAGCACGTGGGCATATCGCCGTCCCGGCTGGTGTTCATGCCAAAACTGGCGCATCGCGCTTATCTGTCGCGCTACCGGCACGTGGATTTGTTCCTGGACACGGAGCATTACAACGCGCATACCGTCGCTTCCGATGCGCTATGGGCGGGGTGTCCGGTGCTTACGCGGCCCGGAGAAACGTTCGCAAGCCGGGTTGCCGGTAGCTTGAATCACCACTTGGGTATGCCGGAAATGAATGCGGCGGATGATGCGGCGTTTGTGATGAAGGCGGTGCGCTTTGGCCGGGATGCTGATTATCGGGCTGCGCTCAAGGCGAAACTATTGAAGCAGCGGATGCACTCGGGATTGTTCGATATCAAGGGATTTGCTGCGGATTTCGAGGCGTTGCTGTTGCGGATGGCGGAGCATCGGCATATTGGGGAGTCGCCGGGGACGTTTGAGAGTTGATCCTTTAGCTTTCAGGCGAACCGTCATTGTTCCTTGCCGCCATTCCCGCGAAAGCGGGAATGGCGGTTATGGAGGTAAGGCGAATGCCTAACCCGTTACAAGCTGAGATGTAAGCGCACATCAAGCAAGCTACGCCTTGCGCAAATCCGCCATCAAATCCACAAATCGCTGCTGAAACGCCGGATCGGCATCCAGCGTTTTGCCGATTGCTTCCACCATCGGCAGAAACTGCGAATCGGTGCGGAAGTCGCTGCCGAATTCCCATAGCAGAATTTCTCGTACCACATGGTTTCTTGCCTGCAACATCGATTGCATGTCGGTGCCATCAGCATCCATGGCGAGACTTCGCAGTCGTTGGCGCAACGCTTGCACGTCATGTTTTGGCAAAACGGGTTTCTGCGGATGGCTGGGATCCGGCTTACCAGCCTGCGTGCTGCGCTGGGTTTCCTGAGTGTGTCCGCGCGCAAGTGCCCTCAGGGTTTCCACCAGCGAAGAGGAGGGCGAGACGCGGTCTGCGGACATGTTTGGTTCCGAATGTGGGGCGGACTTGGCAAGTGTACTGGCTATCCGATGACCGTCACGAAGTTTTCACATGCATGAATGGGCTTCGATGATGTATCGCGTGCGACATGGAAGTGATTGTGTTTTCAGGACAAAAATCGTTGGCAATTTCTTGCGATTACGTTTCGAATTTACGCGCCGTTCGAAGAGATGATGAATGTGTGAGAAGTCTGTTGACAGTCGGTGAAGCTCGACCATAGATTAAATACGAAACGTTTTTTTACTTGTGTCACGAACTGGGTGTGACGCAATGGACAAAAAACGGAAAAGGACCAAACGACGCGCGTTCTACGTCGTAAGGATGCTGTAAGGGGAAGGAGCGTTCGGATGGAAATCCGTGCGCAAGGAGCAGTAACCGTGCGGTGGGAAGTCGTGGAGTTGAAGGCCCTTGCGGTCTTCGCGGTTGGCTTTATCGGGGTTGCACAGAAAAAGTTTAGGGGGACGCGATGAGTCGCGCCGCCCTGTTGGCCGGGTTCGCGGACCGCGATCCGGAGAATCCCATTCTTTTATGCGATCTTCTCGACGAACTGCTCAATGCAGGACGCGTTGAGGAGGCTGCCACCCGCATTGGCAAAGCGCCGCGCGCATTGCGTGAATCGGCTGCTGTGCGTTTTCGGGAGGCGCGGTGCGCGTTGTTGAGCGGTAACACCGAAGCTGCCATCACGCTGCTGCAATCCTTGACGGGCGAGGTTGGACTCGCGCCGGCTGGCGTAGTGCACGATTTGGCCTACGCTCAATTCGTGAGTGGACGTGCCGACGACGCGCTGCAGACGCTCGCGCTCCCGCATGATTCCGAAGGCGATTCCGCAGCGCTTGCGTTGTTGAAAGCGCGGATTCTGCACCGGCAGAAGCAGCTCGAAGCCGCGATCGAGGCACTGGCGAACATCCAATCCGGTGAGCGTCTGCCCGAAGCGCAGGGCTTGCGTGCGTTGCTTTGGCTGGATGTTGGCGATACCGCACGTGCATCGGCAGATGCCGAACTTGCGCTGCACGCCGATCCCGATCAACACGAAGCGAACATCGTGCGCGGCACGCTGGCGCTTTGGTCGCAGCAGTTGCAGGAATCCACCGCAGCCTTCCAGCGTGTGCTGGCGCGGCATCCGGAGTCCGGGCGCGCATGGCTTGGCCTTGGCCAGAACGTAATGTTGCTCGGCGATGTGCCGTCGGCCCGCTCCCTGCTTGAACGCGCCACCACCGTCATGCCCGATCACATCGGCACATGGCATGCCTTGGCATGGTGTCAGTTGCTGGAAGGCGACCTCGCCGGCGCCAAGCACAGCTTCGATAAAGCTTTCGTGCTCGATAGAACCTTTGGCGAAACGCACGGCGGCTTTGCGCTGGTGCATGCGCTGCGTTCGGAGCGCAAGGAAGCGGAAGAATCCATCAAGCGTGCAACGCGATTGGATCCGCAAGGCCGCGCTGCCCGCTACGCACAAAGCGTCCTGTTGATGGACGAGGGGCGCATTGATGAAGCCCGCAAGCTGGTCGATGGCATCGTCGCGCGCACGCCGGGAGCGGACGCGGTACCGGCGGATTTCATTTTCAAGCTGCGCGACCTGGTACGTCCAAGGGGATAAGCATGGATAGCGATACCGCCATGCACCTGCTCTCGGAAACCTTGCTGACGGCAGCAAAGGTCTCTGCCCCGATCCTGCTCGCCACCTTGGTGGTGGGTGTGGTGATTTCGATCTTGCAGGTGGTGACCCAGATCCAGGAAATGACGCTCACTTTCATTCCCAAGCTGATTACGGTGGTGGCGATGGTTGTCGTTACCGGCGCCTGGATGATGGCGGTGGTGGTCGAGTTTACGAAGCGCCTGTTCGGCCTTGTCGCAGGGATGTAGACGTGGGAGCGATCGATCCGTTCATGGGCGCTTTTCTGCTTGCGATGGCAAGATTCGCGCCGCTGCTGATGGTGCCGGCGTTCACGCCCTTCAACGGCGTGCCAGCGTCGATCCGCATGTGCGTGCTGTTGGCGCTGGCGATGTTGGCCGTGGGCGTGCATCCGGCGTCCGTCGCGCGGCTTGATCCGGATCACCCGTTGTCGTTTGTGCTGGCGACGGGAGGTGAGTGCGTCATGGGCTTTTCGCTCAGCCTGGCGGTGGTGTTGCCGATGGCGGCGCTCGGTTTTTCCGCGCGCGTGCTGGACCTGCAATCGGGGGTCAGCGCGGCAAGCCTGTTCAATCCCACCACGCACTCGGCGGAAGCCTTGGCAGGCACCGTCGTGCAATGGGCAGGGTTGCTGGTGTTCTTTTCGCTAGGCCTGCACTTGCTGCTGCTGCAGGGCATGGTCGCCTCGATCAGTGTCATTCCCCTGGGCGGCGGCGGCTTGCTGGTTTCGCCGAGCGTGCTGCTGTCCAAGCTTTCCTCGCAGTTCTTGCTGGGCTTGATGATTTCAGCGCCCACCATGCTCGGCTTGTTCGCGATCGATCTCACCGTGGCTTATGCAAGCCGGTCGATGCCGCAGGCCAATGCCTATTTCGTGGCTTTGCCGATCAAGGTGCTGGCGGGTTTCATGCTGCTGGCCGGTTCGCTGCGCTATGCACCGCCGCTGATCGAGCGGATGTACCGCGATGCGTTCACGGTGTTCTCGCCGACTGGGGTGCATTGATGTCCGCCGACGATCAAACCAAGACCGAACAACCTACATCGTTCCGCCTGCAGGAGGCGCGTGAGCGCGGCCAGATTCCGCGCAGCACGGATCTGAGCGGCATCGTAGTGATGATCGTCTTCAGTGTCGCGTTGGCGGCAGCGTCGTATGGCATTGCTGCGGCGCTGGCTCGCTCCGTGGCGCGAACCATCCTGATGGCGGGCAACGCGCCTGCGCCATCGGCAAGCTTGATGAGCTGGCTGCAGCGCACGTTCCAGCCGACATGGCAGGCGATCCTGCCCACGGTGATGGCCATGCTGGTGGCGGCGGTGGTCGCCAACCTCATGCAGACCGGTCCGGTCTTCAGCACCCATCCGTTGAAGCCGGATTTCACCCGTCTCAATCCAGCCCAGGGCGCCAAGCGGATATTCTCCCTGCGCATCTTGTGGGAGCTGTTCAAGCTCACCCTGAAGCTGGGTGTGCTCGGTGGTGTGGCATGGGTGCTGGCGGCAAGCATCGGCCGCAAAGCACAAGCCGTGGCTTTTGCCGCGCCTTCAACCATCGGCATGGTGTTGCGTTCCACCTACGTGCAAGTGACGACGTGGATGCTGGTGCTGCTTGCCCTGATTGCGTTGTTCGATCTGTGGTTCACGCGTCGCGAATACATCCGCAAGTTGCGCATGAGCCGCCGCGATATCAAGGACGAAATGAAACGCCGCGAGGGCGATCCGGAAATCCGCCAAAAACGTCGGCGCTTGGCCGTGGAGCTGATGAAAAATTCGCGTTCGACGCGCCGTGTGCCAGAAGCGGACGTGCTGCTCACCAACCCGACGCATCTGGCCATTGCCCTGAAGTATCGGCCCAAGACGATGCGTTCCCCTGTCGTGCTGTCTAAGGGTAGCGACGCGCTGGCGGCGCGCATGCGCATGCTTGCCGCGCAATCCGGGGTGCCTTGCCTGCGCTCGCCGGAATTGGCGCGCGCGCTGTATCGCGAATGCAAGATCGACCGGCCCGTACCCGCGCATTTGTACAAGCCGCTTGCGCCCATCTATCGCTGGCTGATGAAACGCCCGGGCAACAGGATCTTCACGTGAACGCTTTATTCGGCCAGCTGTGGAACGGCAAGCGCGACGTCATCCTGGTGATGGGGATGATCGCGATCCTGGTCATCCTGTTCACGCCGATTCCCTCGGCGCTGCTGGATTTCCTGCTCGTGCTCAATTTCACCGGCGCGTTGCTGGTGCTGCTGATTACTTTCTTTACCGAAACGCCGCTGAGCTTTTCCACGTTCCCGTCGTTATTGTTGATCACCACGCTGTTCCGTCTTGCGCTGAATATTTCGGCGACGCGCCTGATCCTGGACAAAGGCAATGCCGGGCGCGTGATCAACGCGATTGGTGCTTACGTCGTAGGCGGTAACTATGTCATCGGCCTGGTGGTGTTCCTGATCCTGGTGGTGGTGCAATACGTGGTGGTGACCAACGGTGCCCAGCGCGTCGCCGAAGTGGCGGCGCGCTTCACGCTGGACAGCATGCCCGGCAAGCAGATGAGCATCGACGCCGACATGAACATGGGCCTGATCGATGAGCACGAGGCGCGACGGCGCCGCAGCCAGATCGAAAAGGAAGCCAGCTTCTACGGCGCGATGGATGGCGCCACCAAGTTCGTAAAGGGCGATGCCATTGCGGGCATCATGATCATCCTGATCGACATCATCGGCGGCCTGGCTGTTGGCATGGTGCAGCGTGGCATGCCGTGGACGGATGCCGTTCACCGCTACACGCTGCTGACCGTGGGCGACGGTATCGTTACGCAGATTCCGTCGCTGGTGATCGCCGTAGCCACCGGCATCATCATCACGCGTGCCGCATCGGATGCGCAGCTGGGCACAGAAATCGTGCGGCAGGTGCTGTCCAGTTCGCGCACCTTGCTGATCGTGTCGCTGGCATTGGCCGGTTTGCTCATGCTGCCGGGTTTGCCTGCGTGGCCCGTAATGCTGGTGCTGCTAGGCGTGGGTACCTTGACATACTTCGCTTCGCGTTCCGGCGGCACGGTTGCGGAAAAACAGGAATCCACAGCCGAGCCGGAGGCCAAGCGGGAGGAAGAAGACCTCTACCGTTTGCTCTCCGTGGAGCCGGTGGAAATTCACATGGGCAGTGGCATTTCCGCCACCTACAAGGCACGTGGCCTGGACCTGGGCGATCGCATCAGCACGTTCCGCAAGCAGTTTGCGCTCGATCTCGGTTTCATCCTGCCCAAGGTGAAGCTGATCCAAGGCCCTTCGTTGGCGGAGGACGCGTACGAGGTTCACGTACAAGGTTCGCGCGTAGGCCGCGGCGAACTTCGTTTTGATGCGTTGCTGGCGATCAATCCCGGCGGCAAGCGGCCAAAACTGGAAGGGCGCGAAACGCGCGATCCGGCTTACGGCCTGCCGGCACAGTGGATCCATCCGGACCAGCGCCAGTACGCGCGCGGGGCGGGATACACCCTTGTGGATCCAGAAACCGTACTCATCACGCACTTGGGCGAGGTCACCAAACGCCATGCGCCGGAGCTTTTGACGCGGGCGGAAACGGAGCGTTTGGTAGGGCGGGTGCGAGAGCAGCAGGCATCACTGGTCGATGAACTGATACCCGGCGTGATGTCCTACACCGACGTGCAGAAAGTGTTGCAGCAGTTGCTGCGTGAACAGGTCAGCATCCGCAACGTCGAGACCATTCTCGAAGTACTGGTCGATGCGGGCAAGACGCACAAGCAGCCGGACGATCTGGTCGAGCGTGTGCGCGAGCGGCTTGGGCCTTCCATTTGCCAGCGCGTGAGCAACGCGCAAGGCGAGCTGCACGTGCTCACGCTGGCACCCGAGCTGGAGCGCTCGATCGTATCTGCCGTGCGTCAACGCGAAGGCTCGGGCGCATTGCTGTCAGATCTCGGTCAGCTCGAGGCGTTGTTGAACGGCTTGGCCAAGCAATCCGAAGCGATGATGGCGCGCAGCCATCTGCCGGTACTGCTTTGCCCGAGCGTAGTGCGCCGTCATCTGCGCGCGCTGATTCAGCGCAGCCTGCCGCACGTCACTGTGTTGGGTATCAACGAAGTGCCGGCCACCGTGATGGTGAAAGCGTTTGGCACCGTTACCGCTTCGGCTGCCGCATAAGGAGGGAACACTTTGAACACCATCATTCCAGGCATTGCGCGTTACCTGAGCAACGACGTCGACGCGTTGGATGTGTTGAGCCAGAACGTGGCCAACATGCGCACCAACGGCTATCGCGCCGAGCGTCTGGCAACGGATTTCCGCACCGGCTTGCTCGAAAATTCGCCGACCTTGGATCTGGCTGATGGCGGTCTTTCCACGACTGGCCATCCGCTTGATCTGGCGATTCGCGGGCCGGGCTTCTTCGTGGTGAACGTCAACGGTCAATCGCTGCTTACGCGCAATGGCCAGTTCCATCTCGACGCCGATCGGCAGTTGGTTGATGCAGCGGGCCATCCTGTTATGGGACAGTCCGGCCCGATCACTCTCAACCACACCAACGTGCACATCGACGCTTCCGGTGCCATCACCGACGGCAGTGACGAAGTGGACACCCTGCAGATCGTCAATGTCGACAAACCCAACGAACTGCGTGAAATGGGCGACGGGCTGTACGGCTACAGCGGTACCAGCGCAGCTGCCGCGCAGTTCATCGGCCGCGTGCAACAGGGCGCGCTTGAGCAATCGAACGTCGACCCTGGCGAGCAGATGGTGCGGCTGATGGCGCTCACCCGCCATGCACAATCAGTACAGCGCGCGATTCAGGCTTATGACGCGGCATTGCAGGCGGGCATCAACCATATCGGCGACAACTCTTAAGGATACGAGCATGATCGACGCACTCTATATCGCTACCTCTGGTCTGCAGAGCGTACAAAACCAGATCGATACGCTGTCCAACAATTTGTCGAACATGCAGACGCCCGGTTTCAAGGCCAAGCGCGCATCGTTCGGCGATATCGCAGTGATTACGCCCACGCAGGTGCAGGCCGGGCTTACACCTGGTCAATCCGGGGCGGGTGCGGAAGTATTGGCGACCAACGCCGTCTTCTCGCAAGGGCAACTGCAGCAGACGAACAACACCTGGGATCTAGCCATTCAAGGCGAAGGTTTTCTCGAAGTGGTGGATGCCAGCGGTAACCATCTGTACACGCGCGACGGGCAGCTGCACGTGGACAGCGAAGGTTATGTCGCGACCGCAGACGGTAGCCGATTGGCCCAACAGATCCAGATTCCACCGGATGCCACCAATATCCAGATCAATCAGAACGGCCAGGTTTATGCGAAGGTTGGCGGCAGCAGCAGCCAGACATTGCTCGGCACGCTCGAACTGAGCACGTTCCCTTCACCGGAAGGGCTGCAGGCAGTAGGAAGCAACAACTATGTACCGACGCAGGCGTCGGGCGATCCCAGCGTGGGTAAGCCCAATGACAACGGCATGGGCGCCATCCTGCAGGGTTCCCTTGAGGGTTCCAACGTAGACATGGTGAGCGAAATGGCGACGCTGGTCATTGCACAGCGTGCGTATCAGCTCAATGCCCGCGTGTTGCAGGCGTCGGATCAGATTCTGGACACCATCAACAATCTGCGGCAGTAATCATGCGTCGACTGCTCGCCCTATCGTTGCTTGCCTTGAGCGTGGTTGCCGCGGCTTCACCGTCGCTGCAGACCGTGCCGGCCGTGCGCATCATCGATGCTGCGCAGACGGAGCTCGATGCTTGTTTGGGCGGCGACAAGGCGGCAGCGCAAGTCACCGTGGTGGGCAAACCGGAAGATGTGCAAGTGCTGGCAGGCGCGCTCGTACTCAAGGCACGCAAACCCGAAGGGCGCTGGCCGCGTGCGCGCGTTGGTGTGCCGGTCGATGTGGTCGTCAACGGACAAGTCATGCGTTCGACGACCGTGTGGTTTTCGGTAGACGTGCAGCGTGAAGTGCCGACTTATGCCGTCGATGCGGCGATGGGGACATTGGCGTCAGGGCTGAAGTTCGTGCCGCACGATGCTGATGTGGCGGCTGTGCAGGGTGACATCGTCAGCGATCCGCATCAGCTTGATGGGATGCGTTTGCGCCACGCCGTCATGGCGGGCAGTCCGGTTCTGCTCGAAGACTTCGAGCATGTGCCGGATGTCGATCGCCAGCAGCGCGTGAATGTGTTGGCGTCGTACGGCGTGATCAAGTTGCAGGCCAAAGGTACGGCGATTGGGCGTGGCAATGCCGGGGATACCGTACTCGTGCAAGTGGATGGCGCGGAAGCGCCGGTGCATGCACGCGTTACCGACAGGGGAGTGGTGCAAGTTGTCGACTAAAGATGCTCTTAATCAGGCATTGGTGCTTATGTCTGTACGCAGAACGCGGGCCTTCAAAGCAACCTACGCGCTCTTCGGCTTGTTTATGGCTTGTATCGGCCTTGCCGCGCATGCACAGACCTCAGCCGGCTCCATGATCGACCCGAATATCTATCACGGGCTGGCTGCGGACCGCCGCGCCTATCAGGTGGGTGACACGCTCACTGTGCTGGTAACGGAAACCGCGCGCGCCACGGCAAGCGCAAATACCGATGCAAGCGGTGGTGTGCAGTTGGGTGCCAACGCGCAGTATCACAACATCGCGCACAACTATGCCTTGGGCTTGAACGGCGAAGACGCCGGGCAGGGCAACACCACCCGCGCCGGCACATTGCAGGCGCAGCTTGCTGTTCGCGTCATCGGTGTGGAAGGCGACGGCATGTTGCGTATCCACGGTGACCAGACGGTGGAAATCAACGGCGAGAAGCAGCAGTTCGCGCTGACCGGGCTGGTGCGTTCCGAAGATATTTCGCCGAACAACACCATTCTTTCCAATCGCATCAGCGAGGCGGACATCCACTACACCGGCAAAGGGGACATTTCCACGGCCCAACGCCACAGCATTCTCTATCGCATTACACGTTGGCTGGGGCTGATATGAAACGTCTGCTTGCCGCACTGCTGCTTGCGTTTTCGGTCAGCTCGATCGGGCTGACTGCAGGCTACAGTGTTCGTTTGAAGGAAATCGCCCGTGTAGAAGGTGTGCGTGACAACGCGCTGGTCGGTTATGGCCTGGTCATCGGCCTGGCGGGTACGGGCGATAGCAACAAGAACCGGTTGACGGTGCAATCCGTCGCCAACACGTTGAGCCATTTCGGCGTCAACATCAATCCAGACGATCTCAACAGCCGCAACGTGGCGGCTGTGATGGTGACGGCCACTTTGCCGGCATTTGCCGAATCGGGCCAAAAGCTGGACATATCGGTGTCCTCGCTCGGCGATGCGCGCAGTCTCAGTGGCGGCATCTTGCTGCTGACGCCGCTGAATGGTCCGGATGGCAAGCTGTACGCATTGGCGCAAGGTGCGCTTTCCGTGGGCGGCTACGAAGTTCGCGCATTCGGCAGCCTCGACCAGAAAAACCATCCAACTGTGGGTCGCGTTCCGGATGGTGCTACGGTGGAACGCGAGGCGCCGCTTGGACTAGGGGCAGAAGGTCGCACGCTGGATGTTGTGCTGTATCAGCCGGACTTCACCACCGCCGAGCGCATTGCCGAGTCGTTGCGTAGAAATGCAGGCGTTACGGCGGTCGCGGAACATGCTGGCAAGGTGCGCGTCACTTTCGCTGCGCCACCTGCGGACCTGGTGCAGGCGATCTCGATGATCGAGAACGTACCTGTTACGCCGGACCAGATTGCCCGTGTGGTCGTCAACGAACGTACCGGCACGGTGGTATCAGGCGGCGATGTGCGTCTTGGCGCCGTCACTATTTCGCAGGGTGATCTGCGCATTCAAGTGCAGACCGATTACCTGGTATCGCAGCCGGACGGTGTATTGGTGCGCCCTTCGCCGAGCATCGGCACGGCCGTAGTGCCACAAACCAGCATCAATGTGAACGATCCCGAGGCGCGCCTGGTGAGCATTCCCAACGGTGCAACGGTTGCGGATCTGATTGCGGCATTGCGCGCGATTCACCTGTCCACGCGCGACGTCATCACCATTCTGCAGTCAATCAAGGACGCCGGCGCGCTGCGCGGCGAGCTGGTCATTCAATGAGGAAGCATGCATGGATTTGACAACCGAAGCACTGCGGCTTGGCATCAGCATGGCCCGTGTCCGTGCCGAAGTGGCGAGCGCGAACATTGCCAACGTCGATACGAATGGCTATCGCACGCAGCGCGCCGATTTTGCACAAGCGGCGGGCTTGTTGCGCGAGGCAGCGGATCAACCATCTACGGATGCCGAATCGTTGCAGCAGGTAACGCCGCATACGCTTGGCGAATCCGTGCATGCCGCCGGCCCGGACTTGAGCGCCCCGGTCAACTTGGACGATGAAGTGGCGGAGCTGGAAACCGCCAACGTGGATTTTCAGTCGCTGACGACGGTGATGTCGCGGCGTTTTGGCTTGATGCAACTGGCTCTGGCCGGGAGGGATTGAACATGGTCGTGGACCACATATTTACAGCAGCGCGTTTCGGCCTGGATTACGAGCGCCTGCGCATCGAAGCGTCCAGCCACAACATCGCCATTGCCAACACGCCCAACCAGCCAGGCCATCCCGCACGATTGATGCGGGTGAGCGCACCCTACGCGGCAAGCTTCAACGCCATGATCGGCGAGACGGGCCACAGCCTGCCTTCGCAGCCGGTGATGCTTGCCACCGATGCAACGGCACGCGAAGAACATGAGCCTTCCGATCCCGCCGCGGACAAGAACGGCATGGTCAGCTATCCCCGCGTCGACATGGTGACGGAGATGAGCACGTTGATGGAAGCGAGCCGTGCGTATGAAGCCAATGTGCGCGCCTTCAACACGCTGCGCAGCATGGCGCTGCATGCGTTGGATATGGGAGGCAATGCATGAACTTGACACCGATCGAAGGAACGTCAGTCGCACCCCTGCAGATTCGGCCCATCGAGATGCCAGAGTCGCTTCAGCAGACAAGCGGCAACGGACCGGCATTCGTTCAGATGCTGGGTTCGCAGGTTGACGAAATCAATGGAAGCCTCAACCAGGCTGACCAGGCGGCTCGTGCGCTGGCAGCCGGCGAGGACATTCCAGTGCACGACGTGATGATCGCGATGGAGCACGCGCGGTTGAAATTGCAGTTGGCGGTGGAGGTGCGCAATCGGGTTGTGGATGCGTATCAAAACCTGACCAATATGCAGCTTTAGCGATTGACGGCTTCTCCGTTCGTCATTCCGGCGAAGTGCGGAATGACGATGAATTGTGATTGGGACGATTCGAATAGTTGTGTAGATGCCTATGCCATGAAAAGGCTAGGGGTCTATTAAGTACCAGGGGAATACCTATGCGGCAGTTCTTTGCATCCATGTCCCAGCGCGCACGTATCACGTTCGCGGTTGGGATCCTGCTGATCGCCGGCGTCGTCGCCGCCGCATCGTGGTGGATCATGCATCCGCCCTACGGTGTGCTATTCCGCGATCTGCGCGAATCGGATGCCGCGGAGATCAGCGCCACGCTCGATCAGATGCAGACGCCATATCGGCTGGCGGACGAGGGAAAAACCATCCTGGTTCCCGAAGCCCAGGTGTACGAAACCCGCATGAAGCTGGTTTCGCAGGGTGTGCCCAAGGGCGGTAGCGTCGGGTTCGAGTTGTTCAAGGATTCCGACTATGGCGTCACCGAGTTTGCGCAGCGGGTGAATTTCCAGCGTGCGCTGCAGGGCGAACTTGAACGAACCATCACCGCGCTGGACGAAGTGGCCTCGGCGCGCGTGCATCTCACCATTCGTCGCTCGGATCTGTTTTCGCCGGACCAGGATCCTTCCAAGGCATCGGTCACCTTGAACATGCGTCCCGGAAAGCATCTGGATGCGCGCGAAGTCGCGGGCATCCAGCGGCTTGTGGCATCGGCGGTAGAAAGCCTGTCACCGGACGCCGTGGTCGTATTGGACGACAAGGGAATGGTGCTTTCCGGTTACGCCGCGGAAGGCCAGAACGGCATGTTGAACTCCGCCAACCTGGATGCGCAGTCGCAGATGGAAAGCCAGTTGCGCGCCAGGGTAGGCGATCTGCTTCATCGAGTGCTTCGCACCGATAACTTCACTGTGTCGGTGAATGTCAGCCTCAATTACGATCACGTGAAGCACGTGCGCGAACAGCTTATTGGGCAGGGCAAGGACGGCAACGGCTTGCTGGTTCGCGAAAAGACCAATTCAACCGGACATGCCGGTGACGAAGCCGATGCCGATCATGGCAAAGGCTCGACCAGCAGCGACCGCGAAGTGGAATACGCGCACGGTCGTGAGCAGGAAGAAGTAGATCAGGCGCCCGGGCGCATAGGGCGCGTTTCAGTCGGTATCGTTATTCCCGCCACGCTGCCGGCTGGCGAAATCGTCAAGCTGACCGACGTCGTATCCGCAGGATTGGGGTTGGACGCGTCGCGCGGCGACAAAGTGGATATAGCCGCCATTGCGCCGCCCGAACCGGTGGCCGCGTCGGCTTCGCACGTGTTGGACAACGTTGTGGCCACCCATGCGGAGGCCGCATCGACAGCGAGTGCTTCCGTATCCGAGGATGCCGGTACGTCGGCCGTGGCGGCGAGTCGCTACTGGTGGATCTATCCGGCCATCGTTGCCCTCGTGCTGCTGTTGATCGGCGCATTGCTGATGGCCATGCGTACCAGTACGCCGCGGCGGCTGACGATGTCGGAGCGAGAAGCAGCGCTGCTGCGTCTGCGCCAATGGATCGAAGCATCCGAGGTGGAGCGGTGAACCCGGCAGGCGCTCGAAAGGCTGCATTGGCGCTGGCTACCATGCATCCAGCCGATCGGCGCTGGATGCTTTCGCGCCTTCCGGCAGATTGGCGCAGCCTGCTTCTGCCGCTGATCGACGAGGCGCAAGGCTATACCAGGCTGGATGCCGAACTCCTGCAAGCCGTATTGGCGGATGAACCTGCTTATCTGACGCGCGAGGTTCCGCCGCCGGATGTGTTGATCGTGGTGCTCGATCGTCTGTCTCCAGCTTGGGCAGCGCGCGTACTGGCCGCGACGGCGCCCGATCACGCCGATATTTATTTGGCTGCGTGCGACAAGGCACGCGCGGATTCAATGCGGCATGAACTGAGCCGCCTGCCTACGCCGTTTCCGTCTGCGTTGGCGGATTCGCTGGCGCGCTACCTCGACACCGCGGCACAAACCGGGCGAGTGGCAGGAGTCGCATCATGATTCGTCGCCTGCAACAGCAGGGTTTGCGCGAAAGCGGCTCGCCACGGTCGATCAGTGCGAGCAGAGTATCCGAGCCTGTTTCCGTGGAGGTCGTGCCGCAACTTGAAGAGTTGGACGTGCAAGCCTATCGCGACGGGTACGCCGAAGGCTTCAAGGCGGGCGAGGAAGACGGCCGTCGTGAAGCCGAACAATTCCATCAGGCTTGGGAAGAAGACACACGCCAACGCCTGGAACAGGAGCTGCAGGCGTTGACGGACGAGCGTGAGCAGCTTTCCCGTCTTGTTGCCAACTTGAATGAGCAACTACGCGCGCATGGCGATGAGATGGAGCACCTGGCATTCGAGTTGGCTTTGAACAGCCTGTCGCGCGTAGCCGGTTCCATGCAAGAAGATGGCGAGCTGATCCGCCGCATCTGCACACAGATGGCCGAAAGCTATCGGGGCAAAGGCTTGAAACTGGAGGTGTCGCCGGCGGACCGCGAGCATCTTCCCGAACGTGTCGAGGGTTTGGAGGTGGTCGCAGATCACGGCCTTTCTGCTGGCCACTGTCGCATTGCAACGGAACGAGGCTATGCGGAAACATCCCTTGCCGATCGCTTGAGTGCCGTTTATGGCGCCATGCTCGAAGCCTTGAGCCTGGAGCATCGTCAATGAATGCCGTCGCGACTCTCGAACGCTTCAATGGCGCGTTGCGACGCGCCGCGTGCGTGCGGGAGTACGGTCACTTGCTGGGCTTCAACGGATTGGTGATCGAAGCCAGTGGACCCGACGTAAAGATTGGAGAGCTGTGCGAAATCGACGGCCATGCGCGCGGACAAAAGGTGAGCGCCGAGGCTGTGGGTTTCCGTGATGGAAAAGTGCTGCTGATGCCGTTCGGACATTTGCGTGGTATCGCGGCAGGCGCGCGTGTTCGTTCTCTTGGGCGCGCACTACGCATTCCCGTTGCACGTGCCATGGTGGGCCGTGTCGTCGATGCCTTCGGAGAACCGCTTGACGGCGGTCCGGCCATCGCTGCCGAGCGATATAGCGAAGTCCAACCCGCCCCGATCAATCCATTGTGCAGAGTGCCTTTGGATCAGCCACTCGAAACGGGCGTCAGCGCTATCGATGGCGTGATGCCGATTGCCAAGGGGCAACGCGTCGGCGTGTTTGCAGGCAGTGGCGTGGGCAAGAGCACTTTGCTGGGCATGATGGCGCGCCACGTGAAAGCGGACGTCGTCGTGGTCGGCATGATCGGCGAGCGCGGACGCGAGGTAGGAGATTTCCTGGAGGAATCCCTGGGGCCTGAAGGGCGCCGCCGTTCGGTGATGATGGTGGCGACAGCCGATCAGCCCGCACTTGTGCGAACGCATGCTGTGCATGCGGCTCATGCGGTGGCGGAATATTTTCGCGATATGGGCTTGGACGTTTTGTTGATCGTCGACTCCATCACCCGCTTTGCGATGGCGCAGCGTGAGGTGGGCCTTGCCGTGGGCGAACCGCCTACGTCGCGCGGCTATCCACCTTCCGTGTTCAACTTGCTGCCGCAGATTCTGGAGCGTGGCGGCCGTGTGCGTGATGGCGGTTCTATCTCCGCGATCTACAGCGTGCTGGTGGAAGGCGACGATATGAACGAGCCTGTCGCCGACCACATGCGTGCGATCCTGGACGGACACGTGGTGCTGTCGCGCGACCTGGCCAGTCGCGGCCAACTTCCGGCGATTGATCTGCTATCGAGTGTGAGCCGCCTGGTATCCCGGGTGGCGGACACGCGTCAGCAGAAGCTTGCGCTGCGAGTGAAGTCGATCATTTCCACGTATGAGACGTCCCGGGATCTGGTGGACATGGGCGCGTATCAGGCGGGAACGAACCCTTCGCTCGATGAGGCCATCACGCTTTATCCCAAGCTGATCGATTGTCTGCGTCAAATGCCGGGCCAGTCGGCAACGCTGCAGGAAACGGTCGAAAACCTTGAGCGCGCACTCGCAGGGAGCAGTGCATGAGCGCGCGTAAAGAACACGCGTACAAGGTGGCCCTGCGCATGGCACAGGTCAAGGAGCTGCGCGCGCAGATGGCATTGGCCGACGCCGTGGACAAGGAAGATGCCGCCAAGCGCAAGGTGGAGACCGTCGAAGCGGCGAGAGACCAGGTGTTTCTTGCCAGCCAGGCATGCATGGTCGATGGCCGGAACGTTGACCTGGCTCGATACGAACTGCTTTCGCATCTTTCGTTTGCGTTGACCGACAGCTTGCAGCGCGCCAGCGGCGAACTTGAGCAGGTGTCGGGCGAACGCATGGGGAAGGCCTCCGAGAATGTGCTGGCCAAACGCCATCGCGAGCGTGTTCACGAGCATCTCGATGAAGTACGCCTTTCACTGGGCCACAGCCGTGCCGCCAAAGCACAGGAAGAGGGCGTCGAGCTGTGGCTGGAAAGCAGGGGAGAGACGCCATGACGACGCTCTTCAGCGTAGTCGACGCTTCCATTCTGCGTTCCCAGCAAGAACAGGCTAGCCCGCCGCCCGCTCAGGACTTTGCGCATGAATTGGCAAGGCATCCATCGCCGGCAAAACAGCCTGTACAGAGCAACGGAAAGACAGCGGCTTTCAACGGGTTCGAGCAGGAACAGACGTCCGAGCCTATGCAAGCGGAGCTTGTTTCGAACGCGGATAGACCTTTGCAGGCGGACCTGCCAACTGTTGTGGTTCAACCGGTTACTGCGGAGCAACATATTGCAGTTGTCCCCACCGGGGTCACGGAGACCTTGCTGGAAGCAAGAGTTTTTGGCTGGCATGCCATGGCGCAAGCCTATCTTTCGGAACTGTCTACTGCTGATGGGCATGTCCAGCAGCGTGAGGCAGTGCAGGTTGACCAGGCACTGACCGCCACTCAAGCGGAAGGCATGAGCGAGACGCCAACGAGCAGCGCCATCGTAACTACCCCTGTTGCGGCGGAAGAATCGGTCACGGTGGCTCAGGTGAGTGTTGTGCCCAAGGCGCAGCCGTCCCTCACGCTGGAAGATGCGACACCCGCCAACGCGATGGAGTGTGCAGTGACGGATGCTTCCGCATCGGGCTTTTGGCCGGAACGTTCGCTGCGTTTCACGCGTCAGCGTGATGGAAGCAGCGTGGCCTGGCTGCGCGATTTTCGTCTTGGCGATGCCGAGGCATCTCATCTCATTCGGCTTGTTCTGAGTGACGCCAAAGAAAAGCGCGTTGCCCTGAGCAAGATCATGTTGAACGGCTGCGAAGTTTGGACTTCGCCCACTATCAGTTAAGGAGCGCGCAATGGCGGTGGAAGCGATCGGTAGCACGTTGAGCTCGACGAACCCCACGTCGTTGCCCAATGCGGGCATCAACGAACAGGACTTCATCCAGCTTTTCGTGAGCGAGCTGCAGTTTCAGGACCCGATGCAGCCGCTGGACAACAGTCAGTTTCTTACGCAGCTTGCGCAATTCGTCGGCATCGAACAGCAGAGCGAAGAGGTCACCGGCATCAACAATCTGGCGACGCTCGATTCGTCCAACCAGACGATCGCCTTGCTATCGCACGTAGTGCAGGTGAGCAATGCGGATGGATCGACGACTACCGGCAAGGTGACCGGCGTGCAGTACAGCGCTAACGGTGTACAGCTTACGGTGACGCCGTCCACCGGCAGCGTGCTGACCAGCGTCAATCTCTCGCAAATTCAGCTCGTGACACCATAAGGAGCAGGCCATGCCAAGCAATATCATGCAGGCGTTGTACAACAGTGTTTCGGGGTTGTTCGGTTTCTCGCAAAACCTCAACACTATCAGCAACAACATCAGCAATATGAACACGCCGGGTTTTCGTGGCAGCAGTTCTTTTTTTGAAGATGTGGTGGACGGTGACGGCACCAAGATCGCCGGTAGCGGCGCGGATACCAGCCAGGGCCAGATCGAGCAGACAAGCACAAGCACGAATGTCGCCATTCAAGGCGAAGGCCTGTTCATGCTCAAGGATCCGCAGGGCAATCTTTACTACACGCGTTCCGGGCAGTTCGATTTCAATTCGTCAGGCCAGTTGGAAGACTCGGTCAACAAATACTTGGTGCAGGGCTATAGCCCGACCGGCAGCTTCGGCAGCATCGACATCAGCAGTTTGAAGACGTTGCCTGCTGTGGCGACCACGGCGGTGAACATGGTGGGCAATATCGTTACTGGCAGTTCACCGGACACAATCAGCAGCATCACGGTTTACGATGCGCAGGGTACGGCACATAACCTCACCATGACGTTGACCACGGCGAGTAGCTCGACGCCGGCCACACCCAATTCAACGACGTGGGATGTCAAGATTACTGATAGTAGCGGTGGGACATTAGGTAGCGGTCAAGTCACCTTCGATCAGACCGGTTCGCCGGAAGCCGGGGCGAATTCCGTCACCATGACCGCCAGCCTCGGCGGCAAGTCTCAGAGCATCGTTTTCAACTTCGGCACCCCAGGCAGCTTGAGCGGCGCAACAGGCATTTCAGGTGTAACGACCAGCCTTGCCGCCAAAGTGCAGGATGGTCATGGCGTAATCGGCATTTCATCCGAGTCGTTCGACGCCAATGGCGTTCTGCAACTGACCTATGCCGATGGTTCGACGCATGCCGGCCCACAGTTGGCGCTGGCTTCGTTTCCAAATGAAGGCTCGCTGCAGGAAATTCAGGGCAACCTGTATCTGCCGCCGCAGAATCAAACGGCGCAGATCGGACGCCCGGGCACGGATATTTTCGGCAAGATCGACGGCAGCAGCCTGGAAATGTCCAATGTGGACCTGACCAAGGAACTTGCGGACATGATCGTGCTGCAGCGTGGCTATCAGGCCAGCTCGCGCGTGATGACCGTTTCCAGTGACATGTTGCAACAGTTATACGACAGCACACGAGGGAGCTGATTCATGACACAGGATGTTCGTTTTGGCTGGCTTGGCGAGTCGCGCCGCAGCCTCTTACACGCCTTGCTTGCAGGGTTGGTGGACGATTGGGTGCGCGGCTGGTGGGTCGGCGCGGCCGATGGCGCAATCGAAGTGCATGCCGATGACAAGGATGGTGTCGCGGACAAGCGCAACAAGCCTTGGCTATCGACCAGCGAGGCAGGTATGTTCGCGGTGTATGCCGGAGGAAGGGATGTCGATGGCATTGGACGCTTTTTGGTCGGTGTCTCAACGGATGCCGACATGGAGCTGGCGCAACGGGTAGGTGAAGACGCTCTACAGGATCTGGCGGTGCGCGTGCAGCGCCGCGCTGGTGTGAACAAGGCGGCCCAACTTGCGAGAGAAAACGCGCCACTCAGCATCGAGCATGCGCGCCTTGGCGCATGTCGCGTTACCGCAACCATCGGGCGTCTCCAGCTGGGCTTGGCGATCGATCGCAACTTGGCCGATCGGTTGGCCCCGCCGGTAGCTGCGACCCACGACACACGTCTTGTTTCTCGCCAAGCCGCCATCCAGCAGGCGCCGTTGCAAGTGCAGGCAGTGATGGATTTCGGCGCGGTCGACCTCGCGCATCTGTCCGATCTCAGCGTTGGAGAAGTGCTGATCGGCGATCGCACATTGGATGAACCCTTGCAGATACACGTGCAAGGACATGGCGCTGTGGCCGCGGGCTATCTGCGGCGCTCGGGCGAACAACGTGCCGTCGTGCTCGATGGCGTCCATCAGGAATAGCAGCATTGATTCATCCCCACGGCCGTCATTCCCGCGAAAACGGGAATGACGGCAATGAGGGTAGGCATCCCAGTATCTTCAGGAACAATAACCATGAACGAAATCGTCATAGCACCTATTGAATTGGAAGAAGTCGCTTACGAGCCCGACGTGGGCGATCCGCTCATCAAGCGCAATCTGTCGATGCTAGGCCACGTAAACGTGCGCCTGGATGTTGTGCTGGGTGCGGCGGAAATGAGCGTGGAAAAGCTCTTCAGCCTCGGCAAGGGCGACTCGATTGCGCTGGATGCGCACCTGGACGCGGCGGTGACCTTGCAGCTCGACGGCAAATCCATTGCGCGCGGCCAGTTGATGGCCGTGGGCGATCATTTCGGCTTGAAGATCACCGAAATTCTGTGAGCCTGAACTTTCATCTTGCATGGATGGCGCCGGCTGCCATTCCCTACCGCTCCGATGCACCTGTTTCGACGGGTACATTTGCCTTGGCACTGCTGGTCACGCTGTGCCTGATGGGTTTGCTGGTTGCAGTGCTGATACTCGTTCGCCGCCGAGGATGGGTAATGTGGTCGAGTACGACCCGTTCTGCCGTTTCAGAAGATGCAATCCAGGTGCAGGCGTCGCGCCGCCTCAGCATCGGCACAACCGTACATGCAGTGAGTTATCAGGGCCGCAGCTATCTGGTGGTGGAGAGCAGTCGCGGTACCAGCGCAACGGTCACGCCTATGCCACCCCGAGAAGATGATGGCGAGGAAGCGCCATGATGCGCAGCAAGACATATTTAGTGACGATCTTGTTGGCAGTGGGACTGTTGCTGCCTGTGGCTGGGTGGTGCGCCGATCCCATCCAGGACGCCATTGCGCGCGCGTCCGGCGAGGACTACTCGCCGATTCTGCGTTCGTTCCTGCTGTTGTCGCTGCTTTCGTTCATTCCGCTGATGGTGATTGCGTTGACTTCGTTCACGCGCATCATCGTGGTGCTGTCATTGGTGCGCAGCGCACTGGGTCTGCAGCAAACCCCACCCAATAGCGTGTTGCTTACGCTGGCGATGTTTCTCACCCTGTTTTCGATGAGTCCGGTATTCCAGAGCGCAAAGCAGAATGGCCTGGATCCCTACCTTCGTCATGAAGTTCCGATGCAAGAAGCGGCAGCGCGTGCGTTCGAGCCGTTCAAGGTGTTCATGATCCGTCAGACGCGCGAGGACGATTTGCTCGCCGTCGTGCGCATGGCCAAGGTGCCGCCGCCGAAATCCGTGCAGGATATCGGCGCCTTGCAGCTCATCCCTGCGTTCATGCTGAGCGAGCTGCGTACTGCGTTCCAGATCGGCTTCGTAATCTTCCTGCCATTTTTGCTGATCGATCTGGTGGTTGCTGCAATCTTGATGGCACTCGGCATGATCATGCTTCCGCCCACTACGATTAGCCTGCCATTAAAGATTTTGTTGTTTCTGTTGATCAACGGCTGGACATTGCTGGCCCAGGCTTTGCTGAGCGGCTATCACTTCTGAATGCCCTGGCGCTCCACGTGGACAGCGACGAGCACATCCTGTGGAAGCACTGGCAGCAGGAGCGAAACACGGCTGCGCGAGATGCGTTGATCGTTCACTATTCCCCGTGGGCGCGAGTGGTCGCGCGCGATGTATACCTGCGTGTGTATTTGATGCACGACGCCTGGCATGATTGCGTGCAGAACGCGTTACTCGGCTTGATGGAAGCGATCGAGCGTTTCGATCCGGCGCGTGGCGTAGCATTCCAGCCTTACGCACGATTGCGTGTGCGTGGCGCGGTGTTCGATGGTTTGCGTGTACTACGCAATGTCCACCTGGGGCTGCGTTACGACATGGCTCACCACGCAGCGGCAGCCAGAGAACGAGTCGAATCACTCGGCGAAGGTGGCGGCGATCCATTGGAAAGTTTCATCGCCACCACCGTCGGCTTGGGTCTGGGCTTCCTGCTGGATACGCAATCCATGCCGAGTCGCATGCAGCCTACGGATGCTTACGCGGAACTCGAAAAAGCGGAATTGAGTGCAGCCGTGTCGGAAAGCCTGGACCAACTTTCCGACCGGGAAAGGGCAGTAGTAGTGATGCATTACTACCACCAGCTTCCGTTTGTGGATGTTGCGGAGCGATTAGGTGTGACCAAGGGACGGATATCGCAATTGCATAAAAATGCGCTTGAACGATTGCGACGTTGCTTGCGAGAGCGGGTGATGGCGGAGTCTGCGTAGGTTGGGGGAAAACCCTGACATGACCCCACGTTTTTGCACTTGAATGCCTTAAAAAAACAGATAACTACGTCTAGCCGATAACACCAAAGAATCGGGACGTCATTCCGGCGAAGGCCAGCACGCGGGGAGCGCACATGGATGTGCTCGGCTTTGAGGGGCGAGGAATCCAGTTGAGTACGCCGTGCGCAGCACACAAAACCATTTATGCGGTGTGCTTTGCACGTCATTTTTACTGGATTCCGGCCTTCGCCGGAATGACGACTCGCTCTGAAAAGAAATCACGTAAATTTGATTTTCCCTCCGTGCAGTAGAGCAGGGTTGGGAAGACTGAACCCATCCCGCCTTGAACTGTGATGTGCGGAAAGTGACTTGGATGTCCTCCATCGTCCATCATGGGTCGGTCATGCGCGCTCCCAGGTCTTGAGCCGGATCACAGCCATTCCCTGTCGCCAGGCTTAAGCGCATATAGGCCATAAGTCATGCCTATTTGCCCTAAACTTTTTCGCCAAATCCCAGATTAGTACTCCCGCAAATCGAGCCGCCGCGGTGGCGGCCCGATCTCATAGGGGAGCAACACGATGGTCGCAGTGATCACGGGCAACGGTCTGGGCCTGGGCAATACCTCGCTGACGCAGCTGGGAACGTCACAAGGCGGCTCGCCGTCCTTGGGCCAGGCCGGCAACCGCAGCTACGTCAACAGCGCTACCGGCAATCTGGTCCTGCAAAGCGCCGACGAAGGGATGCTGTTCGACGGCTTGCCGCTCAACGTGCTGCGCACCTACAACAGCCTCGGTCAGTTGAGCAGCAATGACTGGAGCTATGGCTTCAGCCGCACCGTCAACGGTCTGACCGGCACGCTCAATACGGCGGGCAGCACGATCACACGCACCGACGATGACGGCGCCAGCGTCGTCTACGCCTACAACGCCACCTTGGGTGTGTACCAGAGCACTGCGCAAAGCGGCGCCGTCGATACCTTGAGCTGGAACGCCACGTCCTCCACCTGGACCTGGACCGACGCCGCCCACAGCACCCAGGAAACCTACAGCGCCACCGGTCAGCTCACCGCCCTGACCGATACGTCCAGCGGCGCGAGCTACAGCTTCAACTACAGCAACGGTCAGTTGAGCCAGATCACGGCTGCCGACGGCGACACGCTGCTCTTTGGCTACAACACCAGCAACCAACTGATCAGCCTGTCGATCCAGGAAGTGCCGCCGGGCCAGAGCACGGCGGTCACCCGCCAGGCGGTGGGCTACGGCTACGACAGCCAAGGCCGCTTGAGCACGGTCACCACCACGCTGGGCTCGGACACCGATACCACCACCGCGAGCTACACCACCACCTATGCCTATCAAGGCACCACCGACCTGGTCAGCAGCGTCACCCAGGGCGACGGCACCACGGTCGGCTACACCTACACGCAAGATGCGCAAGGCGCGTATCAGGTCACCGGCATCACCACGGGCAGCGGTGCTACGGCGCAAACGCTCACGCTGAGCTATGGCACGACCGGCACCACCGTCACCGACGGACTCGGGAATGTCACGACGTACCAGACCAATGCCCAAGGCCAGCTCACGAGCGTGATCGCGCCCGCGGTGAACGGCAGTTCTCCGACCACTTCCTACACCTACGATGCCAGCGGCAATCTACTCACCAGCACCGACCCGAACGGTGCGGTGACCAGTTATAGCTACGACGCCAACGGCAACCTGCTCAGTGTCGAAGATGGCGCCGGCAACACCGTCAGCTACACCTATAACGCGAACGACCAGGTCACCAGCAAGACCACCTATACCGTGCCGGCGCAAGGGCAGGTGGGACAAAGTGGCTACGTCGCCCCCAGTGGTGCGCAAACCACCTATTACGTCTATACGGCGACCGATCAGCTGGCTTACACCATCGATCCACTGGGTGCTGTCACCGAGCACGACTACACCCCGGTCAACGGCCTGAGCGAACGGACCACCACCCGCCAGTACCTGGGCGCGACCTACAGCGCCAGCAGCAACAGCAATAGCCCGAGCGCGCCGCCCACGCTGGCCCAACTGCAAACCTGGGTACAAAGCGCCGCGGTACAGAGCACGTTGAGCCAAAGCACGCGCACCGATTACAGCTACGACGTGCGCGGCCAACTCGCCACGCAAACCCAGTACGACACGGTCGATGCCAACGGCAACGGCGTGCTGACAAACGGCACCGTCATCACCGCCACGACCTACGACGTGCAAGGCCGCCTCTTGCACACCAGCACCGAGACCGGCGCCAACCGGAGCACCTTGCAGACCACCACCTATGCCTATGACGGCCTGGGACGCGTGCTCAGCACCACCGATCCGCTCGGCAACGTCACCAGCTACGTCTACACCGACGGCGCCAACACCATTGCGATCACGCAGGCCAATGGCCTGATCACTACACAGGTGCGTAACAGCGCCGGACAACTGCTCAGCCGCACGCAATCGGCCAGCGGCCAGGCCAGCCGCGTCACGAGCTATCTCTACAACGCCGCGGGCCAAGCGATCGCTACCATTGATCCGGCCGGCAACGTCACCTACACCTACTACAACGCCGATGGCGAAGTGACCGGCACGGTCGATGGCGACGGCAACCTCACTGCCTACGCCTACGATGCCGACGGCCACGTCATCCAGACCACGCAGTACGCCACGCCGATCACCGGCGCGACGTTGAGTAGCTGGATCAGCAACGACGCCCTTACGGCAAGCTATCCGACCAGCCTGCCGGCACCGGCCGGTACCGCGAACGACCGCACCACCACCACGCTCTATAACGCCGCCGGCCAGGCCGTCGCGACGATCGACCCGGCCAACAACGTGGTGACGATGCTTTACGACGGGGCCGGCCGCATCCTCGCGACCACACGCTACGCCACCCCGTTGACGAGCACCCAGCGCAGCACGCTCGGCAGTCATCCGACTTTCGCTGCGCTGCAAGCCGATCTCACCAGCAACGCCAGCAACCGCACCACGCTCACGATCTATGACGCGGACGGCCGTGCCGTGGCGACGATCGATGCGCAAGGTTACGTCACCGTCACCACCTATAACGCGGCCGGCGAAGCCGTGTTGCAAACAGCGTACGCGACGGCGCTGACGAGCAGTCAGCTCAGCGCACTGGGCGATACACCGAGTCTCGCGACCGTGCAGGCCGATCTCTCCACCAGCGCGCAAGATCAAACCACCCGCAGCTACTACGACGGGGAGGGCCGTGTGGTCGCCACGATCGATGCGGACGGTTACCTCACCGTCACCGGGTATGACGAAACGACGACCACCACCACGACCACGCGCTACGCCACCGCGTTGACCAGCAGCCAGTTGAGCGCCCTGATCGGCAGCGAAACGGTCGCCACCCTGGTCGGCCTGCTCGGCAGCGGCACGGCGAACGAACAAGGCAGCGTGACCACCGATGGCGACGGCCAGGTCACAAGCCGCACCGCGGTGGATGGCACGGTTACCACGTACACGTATAGCAGCGTGGGCCAAGTGCTCACTACCACCGTAACGCCCACGAGCGGGCAGGGCACGGTGCGCGCGACGAGCGCCACCTACGATGCGTTCGGCGACACGCTGACGAGCACCGATGCCGCCAATGCGACGACCACCTACGTCTACAACGCACTCGGCCAACAAGTGGAAGCGACCGATGCGCTGGGCAACAGCGTGTGGTCGTACTACGACGCGAACGGCAAAGTGCTGTACACGATTCAAGGCCAGCCCAGCGGCAGCACGCGCAATGCGCTAGGCAACGTCAGCGCGTACCAGTACGACGCCTTCGGCGAAGTGACCAGCACCACCACCTATGCCGCTTCGCTGACCCTGATCACCAGCGGCAGCAACAGCGGCACCTCGATTAATCCCACTGGGGCGACCAATGCCCAAGTCGCCAGTGCCATCGCTGCACTCAGCAGCGTCAGCGGTGATGCCAATGCGACGACGCTGATGACGTACACCGTCGATGGCCAGGTCGCGACCGCCACCGACGGCAACGGCTATCAGACTGCCACCACCTATGACGCCTTCGGCGATGTCACCCAGGTGCAGCAACAGCTCAGCCAGCCGGGCAGTGCCCTGAGCGCAAGCAACAGCACCACGACCGCGTACACCTACGACACGCGCGGTGAACGCCTCAGTGAGACCGACGGCGTCGGCACGCCCGTCGCCCGCACCACCGCTGCCACCTACGACGCCTTCGGCCGCGTCACCAGCCGCACCACCGGCAACGGCAGCACGATCACCTACACCTACGACGCCCTCGGTCGCCAGGTCACCACCAGCCAAACGGTGCAGGGCGCCGCGCGCACCACGCAAACCACGTACGACGCCTTCAGCAACGTGCTTACCGAAACCGATGCGCTCGGCAACGTCACGACGTTCAGCTACAACATCAGCACCCGTACCACCACGGTCACCGCGCCCGGCGGCATCACCACCACTACGGTGAAGGATGTGTTTGGCGATACCGTGAGCGTCACTGACGGTGGCGGCAACACTACGACGTACACCTACGATGCCGACGGACGCCTGCTCACCGCTACCGACGCGCTCGGCAACGTCCGTCACACGCAGTACGACGCCGATGGCAACGTGATCCAGACCACCGATGCCAGCGGCCATGTCGCCACCACGACCTATGACGCCAACGGTCGCGTCCTCACGCAGGCGGTCGACCCCAACGGCCTCAAGCTGACCACCACCTACGCCTACGACGCACAAGGCCGCACGCTTAGCGTGACTGATCCTATGGGCTCGGTGACCACGTACCGCTACGACGCCGACGGCCACGCCTTGAGCAAGGTGGTCGATGCGACGGGACTCGCGCTCACCACCACGTATGCCTATGACGGTGCGGGCAAGACGCTCACCGTCACGACCGGCACCGGCACGAGCGCGGCCACCACCACGCAATACGTCTACGATAATCTGGAGCGCCTGAGCCAGACGATCGTCGATCCCGGCACCGGCCAGCTCCCCCTCACCACCACCTATACGTACGACGCCAACAACAACCTCACCAGCACCACCGACCCCAACGGCAACGTGACACGCTACGTCTACGACGAGGCGAACGAGAAGATCTTCACCATCGATCCCACCGGCGCGGTGACGCAAACCTGGTACGACGCCGATGGCCGTGTTACCACCACGCGCACCTATCTGACCCTGCTGACGGCGAGCCAGTTGAGCGCGCTGGGCAGCACGTCCACTGTCGCGGCGGTCAGCGCGGATGTCACGGCCAGCAACAACGACAGCTATCACCAGCGCGTGTACAACGCCGATGGCCAGGTGGTGTACGTCTTGAGCGGGGTCGGCCTCAACACCACGCAGTACACCTACGACGCCGCCGGCCAGGTAACGCAGACGCGCGTGTATGCCACGCAGCCTTCGGTCAACGCATGGACTCTCACCAGCTTCAATCCGCTGGCGACACCGGCTGATCTGACGTCGGCGCTGACCGCTAGCGCCAACGACCTCATCACCACCACCGTCTACAACGCCGGCGGCCAGGCGGTGTACGCCATCGACGGCGCCGGTGACGTCACGCAGACCGTGTACGATGCCGCCGGCCGCGCCACGCAAACCCTCAGCTACGCCACGCCACTGACCGGCGCGCAGCTTGCTAGCCTGGGCAGCACGCCAACGGCCGCACAGATCGCCGCGCTGATCACGACCAGTGCGAACGACCGTACCAGCACGACCAGCTACGACACGGCAGGCCGAGTCGCCTATAGCATCAACGCCGCCGGCGCGGTGACGCAGACCACCTATGATGCCGATGGCCGCGTCACCAGCACACATACGTACGCCACGGCGCTGACCGCTACGCAGCTGGCCAGCCTGGGCAGAGCCCCCACGCGGACACAGATTGCCGCCGTGCTGACGGCGAGCGCGAATGACGTCATCACGTACAGCGTGTATGACAGCGCCGGCGAGTTGCGTTATCACGTGGATGCGTTGGGCTATGTGACTGAAACACGCTACGACGCCGCCGGGCGCGTGAGCGAAACGCTGGCCTATCCGAACGCCGTCAGCACCGCGAACGAAACCAGCGCCCTGCAAGCAGGCACAGCGTACAGCTGGCTGAGCGGGCAGGTCGGCGGCACCACGGGCAGCAATCCGGACAGCAGCGCCGAAGCCGCGCTCACGTTGTACGACGCCGCCGGTCGTCGTGCCTTCACCGTGCAGCAAAACGGTACGGTCGGTCAGGTGACTGGCTATGCATACGACGCGAACGGCAACCTCATCCGTCAGACCGTCTACGGCAACACGCTTACCCTCGGCACCAGTTCATCGCTGAGTGCGCAGCTCACCACAGCGAGTGTGACCAGCGCGGTCGCCAGCTTCGCCCAGCACACCACCAACACTGTGTACGACGCCGACAACCGCGCGCTTTATGCCATCGATGCGCTGGGCTATGTCACGCAATCGAGCTACGACGGCGCTGGCCGCCTGATCGAAACGCAGCAGTACGCCAACCCGATCGCGCTGCCGGGCACGATCAACGCCAGCACCATCGCCACGGCGGTCACGGCCGCCGGCACCACCGGCGCGCGCATCAGCACGATCACCTACGACTCGCGCGGCGACGTCGTCGCCACCGGCGATGCGCTGGGCACCAACGCCAGCTACGCCTACGACGGCCGCGATCTCAAGACCAGCTATACGAATCGCGATGGCGCTACCTGGACCTACGTCTATGACAACGCTGGCCGCTTGATCCAGACGCAAAGTCCCCTGGTCACCGTGGGCAGCTACAACGGCAGCCTGCAGACGGCGAGCAATCAATCCCTCACCACCACCCAGACGTACGATGCGTTTGGCGATGTGGTCAGCGTGGTTCAAGGCTATGGCGCCAGCGCCAGTGCGGTCACCGCGGTCAATACTACAAGCTACGTTTACAACGCGCTGGGGCAGCGCATCCAGACCACCGATGCGCTCAATCACGTCACCACGACCACGTACAACGCGCTCGGCCAGGCGGTGGTGGCGAAGGACGGCAACGGCAACTTCACGTATACGGTGTACGACGCCGATGGCCGCGTACTCGACCGCATTGATGGCAACGGTTACGTCACCGCGTATACGTACGATGCCTACGGCAACGTACTCACCACCACACAGTACGCGACCGCGCTCAACATGGGTGCGATCACCGGCTGGAGTGTTGGGCAGGCGTTGAGTGCGGCGCAACTGCAGCAAGGCCTGGTGACGTCGAGCAGCGATCGCACCATAACCACCACCTACAACCAGCTCAATCAGAAGATGCAGGTGGCGCAATCGGCCATCAGCTATAACCTGGCGATGGGGCCGATGGCCGGATCCGCTACGACGGGCTCGCCGACCACGACCTATACGTACGACGCGTACGGCAACCTCACCAGCACTTCGGTGTTGATCCAGGGTGCCTACGGTTCCGGTGCGAACGCCACGCCAGCGATCTGGGCCACCACCTACACCTACTACGACGCGCTCAACCGCGCGGTAATGACCGTGGCTCCGACGGGCAGCACCACCAGCCCGCAAGGCTACGTCACCACCATCGCGTACAACGCCTTCGGACAGGTAAGCAGCCGTACGCAATACGCGCAGGCCATCAGCACCAGCGGCATCACGACCACCACACTGCCCGGGCTGCCCAGTGCAGCCACGCCAGCCAGCGGCGCCGATCGCATCAGCGCCTACACCTATGACGCGCTCGGCCGCGTGGCGAGCGAAACCGATACCGGCGCCTATACCTATACCGGCGGCACGCTCGGCGCCATCGGAGGCGGCAGCGTGGGCTATGCCACCGCCAGCAGCGTCATCAGTTATAGCTACAACGGCGAGAGCCAGGTCACCAGCCAGACCGTCAATGGCGCGACCACGACCACCACCTACGACGCGCTCGGTCGTGTGCTCTCAGTGACTGCCCCGGCGCGCCAGGCCTTGGTGAGCAATTGGCAATCGCTGTTGGCGTCGACGCCTGCCGACGATCTCACCACCGCGTCGCTCTACACCAGCGTCAGCCCCGTCACCACCTACGCGTACGACGCGCTCGGTCATGCCGTGAGCACTACCGTCGCAGCGGGCGGACTCACGCAGCAAGGCTACGCCCAGTACAACGCGCTGGGCCAGCTGACGCAAAGCGTGGATGCCAACGGTACCGTGCATACCCTCACGTATGACGCCAACGGCAACGTGCTCACTCAGAGCTACACGCTGACCGGCAGCACCATCGTCACCACGACGAATACCTACGATGCGGACAACCAGCGCCTGAGCACCGGCACGCAACGCAGCGGCGTGAGTACGTACGACAGTTACACCCAGCAAAAGTACGACGCCTTCGGCGAAGTGATCGCCAAAGGCGACAACGCCGGCTACGAAGCCAGCTACACCTACAACACCGCCGGCCAGCAGACCAGCGCACCCGCCAGCAACGGTGCGGTCCATACGTACGGCTACGACCTGGCCGGTCATCTGGTGCTCGATACCAACACAGTGACCGGCGGCGCAGCCACCACCTGGACGCACAACTGGCTGGATCTGGGCGGCCAGATCGTCCAACAACGCACGCCGGCGACGAACGCCGCCAGCGGCGTCAACACCAGTGTGCAATCCACCCTGAGCTACGATCGCTGGGGCAACGTCACCGCCCGCACCGACGCCAGTGGCGCCACCACCACTTACCACTACGACAGCCAGAACCACCTGACCCAACAAACCGAAGCCAACGTGCTGGTGGTGTCGGCCACCGGTGTCTACACGTGGGCTAGCCCGACGAAGGAGTGGTACTACAACGTCGACGGTGAGCTGATGGCCACCACCGATGAGAACGGCAACTCTTCGTGGTACGGCTACGATGCGACCGGCAGCCAGACAGTCATGCAAGACAATCTCGGCAGCCGCACGTACACCGCCCACGATGCACTGGGCCGTGCGGTGGCCACGCAAACGCCACCGGTGCAGACCGCCACCGGCACACTGGCCAATCTCACTTTTACCGCCTACAACGCCCTCAACCAGGTGACGGCGCAGGGCTACTTCCAGCTCAACGGCCAAGGCACTGCACGCAGCCAGATTACGCAAGGTATCTACGCGCTCAACGCCAATGGCGATCGCATCCAGACCACCGACGGATTGGGCAACAGCATCACCTATACCTACGACAGCCAGCATCGCGTGCTGAGCAGCACTACCCCGCTGCATGAAATCACCGCGTACGTCTACGACGTCAACGGCAACCTGGTGCATCAGACCGATGCCGACGGCTATACGCAAAGCTGGACGTACAACTACTTCAAGCAGGTGCAAACCCACACCGACGAAAGCGGTGCCACCTATACCTACACCTACGACACCAACTCCGGCCTTCTCACCACCGAAACCAGCAACTGGACGGCCACCGGGCCCAGCAGTGCGGTCACGTCCACGCTGAACTACGGCTACGAAGCGAACGGCGCACTCGCCAGCCTCACCGAAGCGGTGACCAGCGGCAGCAGCACCGTGAACTCGACGTACGGTTTCAGCTACGACGCCAACGGCAACGAAATACTGGAAACGATCAACACGCAAGATGGTGGCGGCAATGCGGTCAGTACGCAGATCGTGATCGCTTACGACAGCCACAACCGGCTGCAAGAAGTCACCGACGAGAACGGCGCGGGCACCGCCGCGACCATGCGCACGGTCTACGTGTACGACGCCGACGGCAATCGCCGTGCCGTCTTCGCCCGTAGCGCGTATGACCTACAAGGCACCAGCAGCACGCCGATCGCTGCGACGCCGATTCCGCTGACGACCGGCGCTCCGACGCTCAGCACGGCACTGGCCAATCAAACCGCCTCGCTGAGTGGTGCGAGCTTTGCAGCCATGAGCTACAGCGTGGCGGGTAGTTTTTCTGATCCGCTGGGCATGGGCTTGACCTACACCGCCACCGGCATGCCGGGATGGTTGAGCTTCAATGGCACCACCGGTGTCTTCAGCGGTACGCCACCGACGCCGACGGCGCCGGGCAGCTACACCGTAACGGTGACGGCCATGGATGTATTGGGCCGCAGCGTCAGCAGCAGCTTTACGGTGACGGTGCCCACGGTCAATCCGGTGTTTAGCAGTGCGCCCAGCAATCAGACCGCACAGCCGGGGCAGGCGTGGAGTTACCAGGCGCCAGCGGCCACGGATGCCAACGGTTACGGCATCACCTACAGCGCCACTGGTATGCCGTCGGGCATCAGCTTCAATGCCTCGACGCGTACGTTCAGCGGGACGCCATCCACCGGCGGCCCGTACGCGGTGACCTATAAGGCCACCTCCAGTGCAGGCACCATCGCGAGCACCAGTTTCACGATCACGGTACCGAACGTAGCGCCGGTATTTGCCGGCAGCGTCAGCAATCAAACGGTGCAGCCTGGCAGCACGTTAAATTACCAAGCCCCGGCCGCCACCGATGCCAATGGCTACAGCGTGACCTATAGCGCCACGAACTTGCCGCCCGGGATCAGCTTCAATGCATCGACGCGTACGTTCAGCGGTTCGCTGACGGCCGCCGGTAACTGGGTCGTGACGTATACGGCGACTTCCAGCGCGAATACTACAGTCTCGCAATCGTTCTCCATCACCGTGCCTACGGTGACGCCGGTGTTCAGCGGCGGCATGGCCAATCAGACCGCGACGGCAACCCTCGCGATGAACGCGTATACCGCGCCTGCTGCCACTGACGCGAATGGAGCGAGCATTACCTACAGCGCTGGCGGTATGCCGCCAGGCATCAGCTTCAATGCCTCGACGCGCACCTTCAGCGGAACGCCGAGTTCATCGGGTACTTACACGGTGACTTACACGGCTACGGCCAGTAATGGGACAGTGGCTTCCGCGACGTTCACCATCGCCGTGAATCCGGCCTCGCCACCGATAACGGTTGCCGGCGGCACTGGCATGCCGGTCAAGTTTACGTTTGGTAGATCTGGTACAGCCCAGCCCGTTGTCTTCAGCAATCCGATGGGGCGTTCGCTTTCCTATTCGCTTTCCTGGCCGTCGGGCAATAGCATTAAATACCTCACCATCAATGGGTCCGGCGTCCTTGTTTACTCTCCGCCGGCCTACAATGGCGTCGGCGGGATTTACTACGTGAACATCACGGCGACGGATCCCGTCGATGGGCTGTCTTGCACAGTCACCTCAGTTACGATCGATTTGGCATCAACAGCGATGGCTGCTGTCGCCACCATGTCGACAGCGACAACCTCCACCGCTACGCCAGCAATCACCGCGGCAGCCACGCTGGCCGCGATGCCCGCACCATCTCCCACTCCCAACGTGCAGGCCAACTGGTTCACCTACGACGCCGACAACCGTGTCCTGGTAGCCGATGGCAGCCTGCAAAGCGGCGCGATTGTCATCAACCAGACCAACACCAACTCCGGTGCGAATGTTTATGACGCGGCCGGCAACGTCATTCAATACACATCGATCAACAGCTCAGGCAAGCAGACGATTCAGAAGAACTACTACAACCCACTGAATCAACTTTCGATGGTGCAGACCACCGCGCCGGGCGGCACGACATTCGGTGCATACGAGAGCCGCAGCTATGACGCCGACGGGCGTTTGATCCAGGACGTCATCTTCAATGCGCCTGGAAGCACGGAAACGACCACTTCGGGAAGCTTCAGCGATGCCGGCTGGGTACGTACCGATACCATCTATACCTACAACACCGATGGCGAGCTGATCGACCAGAGCGAATACGCGGAAAATTCCGCGCAGAACCTGATTACGCAATACGGTAGCGGCAGCGCCGTCCAGACCAGCGCCTATGCCACGCAAGACCAGACCGCGCCCTCATCGCTACCCACGCTCGGCGCAGCCACGGACGGAGTGTTGTATTTGTACAGCGAGAATAGCTACGCCGCTTCCAACGGCTACGGCTATGACGCCGATGGCAACGTGCTCGGTTACCACACGGTCACTGGCGGCAACGGCACCATCCTCAACGCCACGCCTACCGCAAGTACCGTCGGCAACCAGAACGCCTACATCAAGCAGAACGGCTTGCTATTGGCCACCACCACGCTGGTACCCGCCTCAGGCAGCAGCACCGTTACCACCAGCAACACTTATAACGATCTGGGCGAACTGGCTGCCACGACCACCGTTACCAATGGCGCTACGCAAACCCAGGTGATGGCGTATACCTCTGGTGGCCAGGTGTTCCAAAAGAGCGCCACCAGCAACGGCAGCACCACCACCACGTACTACGCGTCCGTCAACGAAGGGCAACTGGGCAGCGTCGATACCGCGGGCAACATCAACGTGCTCAGCACGACCGGCGGCTTCAGCAACGGCTCCAGCGGCACGCAGAGCTACACCGTGCAGGCCGGCGACACGCTGCAATCCCTAGCCCAGGCCATCTACGGCGACAGCAACTACTACTACATCCTGGCGCAGGCGAACGGCTTGTCCCCGACTGCCGCGCTGACCGCGGGCATGGTGCTGCACATTCCGCAGGTGACCACCACCGCCAATGCGTACAACACCTATCAGCCGTACTCGGCGGGTAATGTCGTAGGCGGCAGTGCGTCAGGTATGGAGACGGTGGCGGCGATGGTCGCCTTGTCGATCGATGCGATCTTCAACCGGCAGTCGGCGATTGCGCAGACGGTGGCGCAGGTGGAAGCGCAAGCCGAACAGGCCGCGGCGTACCAGCAGCAGATGGACCAGGAAGAGGCCGCCGCGAACCAAGCCAAGCAGGCGGCGCAGCAAGCCCAGCAGCAAGCTGTCCAGGCCCAGGCCAGCGCCGAACAAGCCCAGCAGCAAGCGGCGCAAGCACAGCTAGCGTCGATGCAGGCGCAACTGCAGGCCCAACAAGCACAGCAGAAGGCGCAACAGGTACAGGCGCAAGCGAACGGTGTGGCGCAGCAGATCCAGCAAGGCCAGCAGCAAGCTGCGTTCGCTGCCGCCGCGGCCGCGTACGTGGCGAGCAAGTCGCCCGCTGCCCGAGCAGCGCAGGCGGCCCAGGATGCTGTGTGGGCGCGTGATTTAGAAGGTTGGGATGCGGGTGCAAAAGCTACCGACAATGCGCCGAAATTCGATTTCGCTGCCGCCAACAATCCGAGGTTGGTGGTGGGGTTGGGCGTGGAAGCAAGAAGTGAAGCCCCCCAATCGGACGCGGCGCCTCCACCGGATGGCTTGCAGGGCGTGGACAGCGATGGCATCAACGTGGTCACCATGCCCGACAATGCCAGCCAAACTAACGCCAGCCAAAATAGCTATTGGGTTTCCCCCAGCTACAGCCTAGCCAGTTGGGGCACGGGTGAGCAACAAAGCAGTGGCTCCGATAGCGCGTGGCAGAACACGAGCCTGTCAGCCATCTTTGGCGATACCGGTAGCGATAACACAGATGGCGCCTGGGCCAACTACAGCCTGGCGACGGCCGACACCGGCGTGGGCGGTGACGATGGGCTCGATCAGAATTGGAATGATCTGGCCAGTCAATATTCGTCGCTTCAAACGCAGATCGGCGATCTCAATGCGCAATCGTCATCGCTGGCGACGCAGGCCGACAATCTGAGCGCGCAATCGGGGTTGTTGCTGCAGCAGTCCAGCGATTATCAAACGCAAAGCAATGCCGACCAGAGCGACTATACCACGGCGGAATCGCAGTATGAGGCGTCGCAGAGTCAGCTTGGCCAGGCGCAAGAGGCGATTGCGCAGTTGAATGGCGATTTGGCGAATCTAAACAATGACAGCAATGGTCTTTCACTGAACAATTCAAGTGTTGACGAAGGTGGGGATTTATCTATAGGAATGGGATTCAGCCCATTTTCCACAGGATACAGCCTGGCGACAGGGGGACAGGGAGTTGGGGAGGGCGCTGATGCAGATTCAAGCACATCGCAAACTAATATCGCTGGTAGTTTGCGCAGTACGAATGGAGACGGTAATCCGTGGTCGGGCCTAAATCTAGGCGCCAGCTTGGCCACCGCTGGTGCAGGAATAGAGGGAGCAGGTATCAACGGCTATAGCCTTGCTACCGCCGGAACGGGCGTTGGCGAAGCCCTTAGTAGCGATTATTTGCCGTCAACGTCTGATTGGATAAACACAAATGGCGCGCTCAATGGAGCATCTACATCTACGTCCTCGTACAGTTTGGCGACCGCAGGCCAAGGTGTAGGTGCAACACAGCATGGGGAAGATCGGTACTCGAGCTTGTCCGGCGTTACCGGTGATGCATCGACAACCTCTTTGGCGGGGGTGACGGGCGACGCTACAACGAGCGCACAGTCAGGAAAAGGCAATTTAACCCTTTTGGCGGGTTCCCCGCTCTCAACCGCCGTAATGGGCGGAAATTCGTTGCAAAGTGCGGCTCAGTACTACTCCAACTCGATAGGTAACGACGCAACAATGGCCGGGTTGGGCGATACCGGCCTTTATCTAGGCTCAGAATTGCTTGGAGATATCAATGCTTCACTCACCATGAGTCTTACTTCGGCGTCAACGTTAGCCGACGTTACGATTTTGGGTAATGGAGGAAAAGCTATAAATGGGTTGGTGACGCCTAGTTTGAACCTGACTTTAGATGCTACAGGCATATCCTGGGGTACCACAGATGCGGCAATAGCTGCAGGAGCAACAACCAAGCTGACTCTGGGAGGTGCGGAACTCTTCTCTTCGCTCTCCACCGGGCTTACCCGCTTTGGGGGCGTCTTATCGGGTATTTCACTTGCTGCCGAAGTCGTAAATAATGCAACGGCGACGAGCGGCAATCCCTATCTGAATTGGGGTCACACTGCAATGTCCACAGTGATGGCCTATGCCGGCTATGCAGGTGGCCCACTTGGAGCTATGTACAGTGGGATTTGGAGCGCCGCTGACGCTGCTGTACAAACTCAAGGTGGGTGGCAGGTCGCAATACCCCAAGCGCTGGATACGAAAGCGCAGATGTCGGCACAGCAGTTCCAGATGAATCAACAGAACTGGCACCAGATATATATGCCACCTACAAAGCTGTGACGTAGATATTAAGGTATTCGGGAGTGCCCCTGAGGGCACTTCCGAGGAAAGTTAGCCTCGCGCGTCGACCTAATGATCAGTCTTAAAAGGATGTTATGTTTTGCTCAAATACACTGGCTCAGTCTGACCGCATACGTTTGCGGGCTCATACTGTCCCAATTGGCGTGCGAAATGTGCTTATATACGCCCTTGCTTTCGACCCCAATAGTGCAGATCAATCGCAGTGAGTGGTGCTAGATGCGCAAAGAAACGCGACAGTCAATAGTTGTGCAGTCACAGTCTGCAGTGCGTACTGGCAAGCTAACCCAGATTAAGGGCGACACACAGGATACGGTCAGGCATTGCCCGTGTTGTAATCAAATTATTGAGCCGAAAGTAGTGGAATATTTGCCACGCCCAGGAACATATAAGCAATATCGATGCAAACACTGTTCTGCGTGGCTTACTATTGACCTGCAGTCACGAATTAAACTTATTGCCTTGGGTTCGCTAGGCCTCTTCGCAACTGCTTCGGTGACAGGCCTACTGCTGGTTGCCATGAAAGTCCCACTCCAAAAGCACGAAGGGTTGATTATCCTGCCGTTCGTGTTGGTGTTCGGTATCAGTTGTCAATATGCCTTGGCTAGATACATGAAGAAAATTGCCAAATGGGTTGCCGTTGATGATTGAGAAAAGTGCGACTAGGTAGGTTACCCCTCGCAGACAAAGGGGGCACTTCCGTGGCGGACGATGCGCAGATAAGGGTCATGCAGATAAGGGCCCGGAGAGAGTTAAAAGCGTTTAATCACCTCCGGCCCCTTGCAGCGCAGGCCCCTTGCAGGGCAACGTGCAAGCCAACTGGTTCCTACGCCACGCAAGACCATACTGCGCCTTCATCGCTACCCACGCTCGGCGCAGCCACGGATGGAGTGTTGTATTTGTACAGCGAGAATAGCTACGCCGCTTCCAACGGCTACGGCTATGACGCCGATGGCAACGTGCTCGGTTACCACACGGTCACTGGCGGCAACGGCACCATTCTCAACGCCACGCCCACAGCCGGTACCGCCGGCAACCAGAACGCCTACATCAAGCAGAATGGCTTGCTGCTAGCCACCACCACGCTGGTGCCCGCCTCAGGCAGCAGCACCGTTACCACCAGCAATACCTATAACGACCTGGGCGAATTGGCCGCCACGACCACCGTTGCCAATGGCGCTACGCAAACTCAGGTGATGGCCTATACCCCCGGCGGCCAGGTGTTCCAGAAGTGCCATGACATCCAGCACTGTCCCTAAGTTAAACACGATTCTAAGGTGCATCGTCTTATTTCTCGGTGCCGGAATTTATTCTTAATCTGGAGTGACGCAAACCTTTCGCGGCGCTCCTTATAAGCAGGCACTGCGGCTCACTTTCAATTTGCCAGGCGCGGTTGGAGGATGAAATGCAGTCTATGAAGACCGTCCAGTTGTTCCAGACAGTTTCAACGTGGATGCGTCTGATCGCATCATGGCTCTTCGTGCTTGCTCCGTCATTGGCGCTTGCCGGTGAGCAGGCCCCGCCGACGAAGTCGGCGCATCACATGATGGCCATGACGCCTGCTACGTCGGTACCAGCGGCAACGGCTCTTTTACAGGGTTATGGCACGGGCGGATTTACGGTGAAAACATCGAGCCCGGAAGCGCAGGCGTATTTCGACAATGGCATGCAGCTTGCGCATGCGTTTGCGCACAAGGCGTCCATTGCGGCGTTTCGGCGCGCGGAGCAGCTCGATCCCGCTTGCGCCATGTGCGTGTGGGGAGAGGCGTGGGCGCGTGGGCCTACGATCAACTACTCGATCAGCGAGTCGGTTCAAGCGGAGCTGGCCGGCTTCGCCGATCGCGCCGCCTTGCTCGCGAAAGACAATCCATTCAAGGAAAAGGCGCTGATTGCTGCCTTGCAGAAGCGCTATCACCAGGGCGGTGGGAATGGTCCTGGCGATATGGCGTTTGCGCAGGCGATGGACGCTTTGTACAAGGCCGATCCTTCGGACGATGAGGTTGCCGTATTGACGGCGGATGCCTGGATGATCCCCGCTTCGCAGGCGAATAGCCGGGATCATTTGGACAGGTCCGTGCAGATCCTGGAGCAAGTGCTGCATCGGGCACCTGACAATAGCGCGGCCATCCATTTTTATATCCATGCGACGGAGATGGATGGTGTCGCGGGAGAGGCGCTTCCCTATGCCGAAAAATTGCCCGCGCTGGCGCCCGCAGCCAGCCATCTCCTGCATATGCCATCCCATACTTATTTTTGGATTGGAAAGTATCGAGCTGCGGAAAGCGCGAATCTCGACGCCGTGAAAATCGATATTGAAAATGCGGCTCGCCTGAAGCCGAAAGATGGCGTCTTCGGGCTGCCTTACCATGAGCACAATGTTCAGTATGGCGAAGCTGCAACGCTGATGGATGGCGACGCGAAAGAAGGACTCGCGCTGGCGACAGCACAGTTGCAGCGATTGTCGTCACCCAATGCCAGCAGTTTCCTTCATCAGTTCGGATTGAGTACGGCTTATTTCGTGTTCGGCCGGTTTGCTTCGTTGCAGGCGGTGACGTCCTTGCCGCAGCCGGACAAAACGCTTCCGTACGCGCTGGCCATGTGGCATTACGCGAGGGGAGAAGCCGATGCGCGAAGCGGCGATGTCCAAGGCGTTCAACAGGAAGCCCAAAAAATCGCGATCGACCGCGATGACCTCGCGAAATTCGATGACTCCGCCACGCAAGCACAGGCGATGGTCGACATTGCCCGACTGGTTCTCGAGGGTCGCGTCGCCATGATGGAGAAGCGCTGGAGCGACGCGGAAGACGATTACCGCAAAGCGGCCGATATCCAGGATGCGAAGCTGGGCGTGTTCAACGATCCGCCGACCTGGTGGTATCCCGTGCGTAGAAGCGTCGCCGCTGCATTGCTGGCCAAGGGCAATCCGATGGCGGCGGAGGTTGAGGTGAATGCGGCGCTCGCGCGCTGGCCGCTGGATCCTCAGAGCCTGCGAATCCTGGCGGACTGCCAGCAGGCGATGGGACGCTCGGAAGAAGCAAAGCGTCAGCATGCGCTTGCCCTTGCCAATTGGTTTGGAGACGCTGCCGCGTTGCCGATAGCCCAGCTTTAGTTCGTTTGCCGAACAAAAAAAAGCCGGCGCAAGGCCGGCTTTCTTCAGAAAATTTTGGTCGGGGTGACATGATTCGAACATGCGACTTCTACGTCCCGAACGTAGCGCTCTACCAGGCTGAGCTACACCCCGCGGGAGCCGCGTATCTTAACGGGGGCGGGTGAGGTTGGCAACAGGTCGGGGCTGGTTCCCGTGGCGGATCCAGGGCCCTTGAAGGGGAAGGGGGGACGGTTGCATCTGTTACCCTATTGGGCCGCCGTTCCACCCCCTAAGCAGAGGATTCCATGGCGCTTACCCAGGCCCGCACCATGCCCGGCGTGCTCGAGCTGTTGCCGCTCGACCAGATTGCTTTCCAGCGCATGCTCGACGTGATTCGTCGCAACTACGAGCGCTTCGGTTTCCTGCCGGTGGAGACGCCGGTGATCGAACATACGGATGTATTGCTGACCAAGACGGGCGGCGAGACGGAGCGCCAGGTGTATTTCGTGCAGTCGACCGGCGCACTGGAGCAGGGGGAGAAGCCGGAGCTGGCCTTGCGCTTCGACCTTACCGTACCGCTCGCCCGCTACGTGGCCGAGCACGAGCATGATCTCAGTTTTCCATTCCGCCGCTACCAGATGCAGCGCGTGTACCGTGGCGAGCGCGCGCAGCGCGGACGCTTCCGCGAGTTCTACCAGTGCGACATCGACGTAATCGGCAAGGACAGCCTGTCGATTCGCTACGACGCCGAAATACCGGCGGTGATCTACAGCGTGTTCCGCGAGCTGAACATTGGCGCGTTCACCATCCAGCTCAACAATCGCAAGCTGATGCGCGGTTATTTCGAGAGCCTGGGCGTGACCGATCCAGAGCAGCAGACGTTGGTGCTGCGTGAAGTGGACAAGCTGGACAAGCGCGGCGCCGACTACGTGCGCGAAACGCTTACCGGTGCGGCGTTCGGCCTGAGCGCCGAGGCGGCGCAGAAGATCCTGGATTTCGTGCAGGTGCGTTCCACGTCGCTGCAGGATGCGCTCGACAAACTCGATGCGCTGGGCGCAGGTCCCGAAGTGATGGAGCAGGGGCGTGCGGAGCTGAAGGAAGTGCTGGGCCTGATCCACGCCTTTGGCGTGCCGGAAACGCATTACGCGCTGAATCTGTCGATCGCGCGAGGCCTGGATTACTACACCGGTACGGTTTACGAGACCACGCTCAACGACCATCCGCAGATCGGCTCGATCTGCTCGGGCGGCCGCTACGAGAACCTGGCCGGTCAATACACCAAATCGCACCTGCCTGGCGTGGGCATTTCCATCGGCTTGACGCGTCTTTACTGGCAGTTGCGCGAAGCTGGCTTGATCAGCACGGCACAGAGCACGGTGGATGTGCTGGTCACGCAGATGGACGCCGCGCAGTTGCCGGCGTACTTGGCCGTGGCGGGCGAGCTGCGCGCGGCCGGTATCGCTACGGAAGTGGTGCTGGATGGCGGCAAACTCGGCAAGCAGTTCAAGTACGCCGATCGCGCGGGTATCCGCTTTGTGCTTGTGCTGGGTGAGGACGAGCTGGCGAAGGGCGTGGTGACGGTGAAGGATCTGCGTCGTGAGGATCAGTTCGAGGTGGCGCGCACGGAGCTGGTGAAGACGCTGCGGGTGGAGTTGGAGCAGGCGGCGGTGATGGGATGAGGTTGGAATACGCCTCAACCCCTCTGGTCGTCATTCCCGCGTAAGCGGGAATCCATCTTGCTCTTCGGCGCATCCTTAAATGGATTCCCGCTTTTGCGGGAATGACGGCCTTGAGGAGTGGCGGGTTGATCGGCAAGCGCCGTACGTCAGGGATGACAAAAGGAGACAAGGATGGTTTCGAAACAACCTGCCGTTTACATCATGGCCAGTTGCGAACGCGGCACACTGTACATTGGTGTAACGGGGAGCCTTAAGTTTCGCGTATGGCAACATCGCGAGGGATTGATCGAAGGTTTTACGAAGCGTTACGACGTGAAACATCTAGCCTGGTTCGAGTATCACCCCGACTTCCCTTCCGCGATCACTCGCGAAAAACAACTGAAGAAATGGACTCGTGCATGGAAGCTGGAACTGATCGAAACAGCCAACCCCACATGGCGCGATCTCTGGGAAAATCTTCAAGATTGACTCGCGATTTTCCGCTTACGCGGGCATGACAACACGTTGGAGCCTTTGTGAACCAAACCATTCTCCTCGATGGCAACAGCCTCAGTCGCCAGCAACTCGTCGCCGTGGCACGCCAGGGCTATGGCGTGCGGCTCGATGCCGGACAACTGGCGCGCGTCAAGCATGCAGCCGATTTTCTGGCGGAGAAGGTGAGCTGCGGCGAGCCGATCTATGGCGTCACCACCGGTTTCGGCAGCAATGCGGACAAATTGCTGGGCGCCTATCGTTTGCGCGATGAATTGCCCGGCGGCAATCCGCACAAGCCGGAAGGTACGCTGCTGGAAGAATTGCAGCACAACCTGATCACCACGCATGCAGTGTGCGTCGGCAAGCCGTTCTCCATCGACGTGGTGCGCGCGCTGCTGGTGATTCGCATCAATACGCTGATGCGCGGGCATTCCGGTATTCGCGTCGAAACGCTGGAAGCGCTGACGGAGTTGCTCAACCGCGAGGTGATTCCGGTGGTTCCGGAGAAAGGCTCGGTGGGTGCCAGCGGTGACCTGGCGCCGCTGTCGCATCTGGCGATCGTGCTGCTCGGCGGTGGCGAGGCGTTCTACCAGGGCGAGCGGTTGCCGGGTGCGGAAGCGCTCAAGCGCGCTGGCCTCAAGCCGATTCGGCTTTCCTTCAAGGAAGGCCTGGCGCTCAACAACGGTACTGCGCAAATGCTGGCTACGGCCGTGCTGGCGCTGGATACGCTGGAACATCTGCTCAACGTGGCGGATCTCGCCGCATCCATGACGCTGGATGCGTTCGCCGGCCGCAGCGGTGCGTTGCGACCGGAAGTGCATGCGCTGCGTCCGCATCCCGGTCAGGTGCAGGCGGCCGATCATGTGCGGAGCCTGCTTACCGGCTCCACGCTGGTCGACATTCCCTATCACCTGGTGCCGCGCTTCCGTCCCTGGAGCGCCGACGCATGGAGCACACCGGAAGACCAGGCGCTCAGCTTCGACATCGGCTGGGATTGGGTGCCGGCCAACCAGCGGCATGGCCGCGAGGCGTTCTACAGCCGCTTCCTGCCGTTCAAAGGCGGCAAGAAACATCAGCCGCAGGATGCCTACTGCCTGCGCTGCATGCCGCAGGTGCACGGCGCGGTGCGCGATGCCTGGGCGCAAGCCTGTCGCATCATCGATATCGAGTTGAACGCAGTCACCGACAACCCGCTGATCTTCCCGGATAACACCGAAGCGACGCACATCGAAGAACAGGTGATCTCCGCCGGCCATTTCCACGGCATGCCGCTGGCGCTGGCGATGAGCTACGTAAAGGCGGCCATTCCGGTGCTGGCGTCGATTTCCGAGCGACGCCTCAACAAGCTAGTGGATCCGGCTACCAACGATGGCCTGCCGGCGTTCCTCACCGGCAACGAAGACGGCACCGATTCCGGCTTCATGATCGTGCAATACACGGCGGCAGCGCTGGTGAACGATTTGGCCACGCGCGCACATCCGGCCAGCGTGTATTCCGTACCGACCAGTGCAAACGCCGAAGATCACGTTTCCATGGGCGCCAACGAAGCGCGCCACGTGCTGGAAATGACCGAAGACTTGAGCCACGTGCTGGCGCTCGAGCTGTATACCGCCGCACAGGCGCTGGATTATCGCCAGGAAATGCTCAATGCCGCGCGTCGTCTCGCCGCACGTGGCAATTGGCAGGCTTTGGCCTCGAAGATTACCAACGCACCGCGCGAAGACCATCCGCATTACGCGCAATTCGTGGAAGAAGTGAAGCAGCTCACTGCTGCGCTGGCGGAAGTGGGCGAGTTCCACGCGGGTGAAGCGGTGCGCAAGGCCTATGAAACCCTGCGCGAGAAAATCAGTTTCATCCATCGTGACCGCGCGATGGATGGCGATGTGCGAACAGTGTGTGAGCTCGTGCAGAAAAGGGCGTTCGCCGGCGTCTAAATACCGGCGTATCGGGACCTGGTCGCGCGCAATAGCTGGCGCGCGGCCCAAGCCAGCCATAGCAGTATCAGAACGATCAGCAGCTTCTGCATCAGACCATGTGGAAGCGTGCGCACGAAGAACTGCAACCAGAGCACGGCCGTCGCCGCCCACGCAAGCGACACACCCAGGTAACGGCTTTTGCTCAGGTGAGGATCACGCCGCCAGCGGCTGGAAAGCAGCAGCATGCCGAAGCTCAGCGCCAGAAAGGTCGATTGCGCTGCCAATCCATGAGCCAGCGCGGCCAGACTTTCTTGCGGCGTGCCTTTGAACAATTCGGTAGCGGCTACCGCGGGCAGCAGCAGGCCGGGCGCGGCGAACAGCGCTAAGGCCAGCACGCTGCGCAGCGGCGCCGACGTCGCTCGATAAGCGGCTACCGCAAAAAAGAGCAGCGCCACGCCCATCAGGTAATACGTCATGCGCACGTAAGCGCCGCCCGCGCCGGTGAGGTAGATGCTCAGCGGCACGGTGAGCGGGTTCAAATCCGTGCGCCAGAACTGCGCGGCGCCGCACACGGCGGCAAAGGCGATCACCGCGGCGATCATCAGATAAGCCGCAGGACGAATGGCGGGCGAGGAAAGTCCGTTGCGCATGAAGTCTCCATATCCGGCGCAGGGGAAAGGCGCCCGAGGATGATACGGACGCCTGAAGCCGTGTGATACCTGCGCGGACGACGTTTCGGGCTTGGCTTGCGCAATAGACAGCCGCCGACTACAATGCGCTCCACTGTATTAACGCGTTAGTACATTATGAAGCGCCGATCGATCGACCCCGAAACCCCGGAAGAGTCCGCCAGGCTTAGCCTGTGCCGGGCCTTGCTCTCGTTGAAGAACGCCGAGGAAATGAACGCCTTCCTCAACGACCTGTGTACGCCGGCCGAGCTGGAAGTGCTGGTGGATCGCTGGCGGGTGGTGCCGTATCTGCTCGAAGGCGTGTCCTACCGCGAAATTCACGAGCGCACGGCCGTCAGCATCACCACCATCGGGCGAGTGGCGCGCTATTTGAACCAGGGCAGCGGGGGGTACCTCGCGGCGGCTGCGCGCGCGACGCGTGCTCGCGCAGCGGCAAAAAGGGCACGGGCATGAAACCCAGGGATCGTTTGCGTATCGCCATGCAGAAATCCGGCCGGCTGACCGAGCCGGCATTGGATCTGCTCAATCGTTGCGGCCTGACCTTCCGCCAGAGTCGCGACAAACTGTTCTGCTTCGGCGAAGGCGAGCCGGTGGATCTGTTGCTGGTTCGCGATGACGACATCCCAGGGCTGATCGCCCAGGGCGTATGCGACCTGGGCATCGTCGGTCGCAACGTGCTCAACGAATTCAAGAACGGCGCCGGCAATGGCGCCACCACGCTCACCGAATGGCGCTCGCTGGGTTTCGGGCGTTGCCGGCTGTCCGTCGCTGTGCCGCAGGATATGGCCTACAACGGCCCCGAAGATCTGGCCGGCCTGAGCATCGCCACTTCGTATCCGGGCTTGCTCGGCGGTTGGCTGCGCGAGAGGGGCGTGAACGCCAGCATCATCACGCTGGCTGGTTCAGTGGAAATTGCGCCCAAGCTGGGCACCGCCGATGTGATCTGCGATCTGGTGCAAAGCGGCGGCACGCTGGTGGCCAATCAGTTGCGCGAAACGGACGTGCTGTTGCAAAGCGAAGCCGTGCTGGCCGGTCCGGAAACATTGCCGATCGACGAGCGCGGCGACATGGTGGAGTTGCTGCTAAAGCGCCTGGATGGCGTGATCCAGGTGCGCGAATCGCGCCTGCTGTTGCTGCAAACCTCACGCACTTCGCTCGAGGCGGTCACGCGCCTGTTGCCCGGTGGCCCGCAACCCACGCTGTTGCCCGTAGCAGGGCAGCCCGATCAGTTGATGTTGCAGGCGCTATGCGCCGGTGAAGTGAGCTGGCGACAACTGGAAGAAATCAAGAAAGCCGGCGCGCGCGAAATGTTCGTGTTGCCGGTCGAGAAAATGCTGGCTTGAGACGTCCATGAAACGAATCGACTGGAACACATTGAGCGAAGCAGAGCGCGATGCGGCGCTGGCACGGCCGGCGCAATCGCGCGCCGAAGAGCTGCGCATCGGCGTCGAGCGCATCATTGCCGAAGTGCGTGCCAACGGCGACACGGCCTTGCGCGAACTTTCCGCGCGTTACGATCGCTGCGCGCTGGACGCTATCGAAGTCACCGAAGCGGAGTTCAATGCCGCCGAAGCCAAGCTGGCACCGGAACTGAAAGCCGCCATCAGCGAAGCTGCCGAGCGTATCGAAACATTTCACCGCGCTGCCGCCCCGCAGCCGGTGGGCGTCAACACGGCGGTGGGTGTGCGGGTGGAGCGCGTGCTGCGTCCCATCCAGCGTGTCGGCTTATATGTGCCCGCGGGCAGTGCGCCGCTGCCTTCCACCGCGTTGATGCTGGGCGTGCCGGCACGTATCGCGGGTTGTCGCGAAGTGGTGCTTTGCTCGCCGGCACGCGCGGATGGCACGTGCGACGAAGCCGTATTGTTTACCGCGCGTCTCGTGGGCGTGCATCGCGTATTCAAGCTGGGAGGCGCGCAGGCGATCGCTGCCATGGCGTACGGTACCGAAAGCGTGCCCCGTTGCGACAAGCTGTTTGGTCCTGGCAACGCGTGGGTCACCGAGGCGAAGTTGCAGGTATCTTCCGATCCCAACGGAGCGGCGATCGATATGCCGGCGGGGCCATCTGAAGTGCTGGTGATCGCGGATGCCCAGGCCAATCCGGTGTTCGTGGCGGCGGATTTGCTGTCGCAAGCCGAGCATGGGCCAGATTCGCAAGTGGTGCTGGTCACCAATTCTGCCGCATTGCTCGACAAGGTCGCTGCAGAGGTGGATCGCCAGTGCGCACAATTGCCGCGCGGCGCGATTGCCGAGCAGGCGCTCGCACAAAGCCGTCTTATCGCGGTGACGTCGCTGGCGCAGGCGGTGGAAGTGAGCAACCGCTACGCACCGGAGCATTTGATTCTGCAGGTCAGCGGCGCGCGCGAACTGGTGGCCAGCATCGAGAGCGCCGGCTCCATCTTCGTCGGCGCGTGGACGCCCGAATCGGTCGGCGACTACTGCAGCGGCAGCAATCACGTGTTGCCAACCTATGGTTATGCGCGCAGCTACAGCGGCGTGTCGGTGGCCAGCTATCAGAAGCAGATCACGGTGCAGGAACTGGACCCCAACGGTCTGCGCGCCATCGGTCCATGCACCGCCACCCTGGCCGCGGCTGAACAACTTGAAGCGCACCGGCGCGCGGTAACCTTGCGTCTGGCCGCGCTGGGGATGCAGCTATGAGCGTGCTCGATCTGGCCAGGCCGGAAATTCGCACGCTGCAGCCGTATTCCTCCGCGCGCATGGAGGCGGGCGGTGGACAGATCATGCTCAACGCCAATGAATCCGCCTGGGAACCCGCGGGCGATGCAGCATCTGGCTGCAACCGCTATCCCGACCCGCAACCTGCATCGTTGCTGCAAGCCTTGGCGAACCTCTACGGTGTGCAGCGCGAGCAACTGTGCGTAGGCCGCGGCAGCGATGAGGCAATCGACTTGCTGGTGCGCGCGTTCTGCCGCGCTGGCCAGGATGCGATCGTGATCCAGCCACCGACGTTCGGCATGTACGCCGTCTCGGCGCGCATCCAGAACGCGGCGGTGATCGAAGTGCCGCTGGCGCAGGATTTCGGGCTCGATAGCGCGGCCTTGCTGGCGGCGATCACGCCGGCCGTAAAACTGGTATTCCTCTGCACGCCCAATAATCCGAGCGGCAAGTCGATTGCGCGTGACGAGATCGAGCGCGTCGCGCAGGCGCTGGCCGGCAAGGCGCTGCTGGTAGTGGACGAGGCGTATATCGAGTTTTCCGATCAATCCAGTGCGATCGAGCTGATCGGACGCTACGAACATGTGGCGGTATTGCGCACTTTGTCGAAAGCCTGGGCATTGGCCGGCGCGCGCATCGGCACGTTGATCGCCAACCCGGAGGTGATCGGCTTGATCCGGCGGATCATGCCGCCGTATCCGCTGCCGACTCCGTGCGTTGCCGCGGCGCTGGTCGCCTTGTCACCTTCCGGCCAGAACGCCGCACGCGAGCATATCGCCATCGTGCGCGAACAACGCGCGTTCATGCGTGAAGCGTTGTCGGCTGTTCCGGGTGTGCGAGAAGTGTTGCCGTCCGACGCCAATTTCCTGGCCGTGCGTTTCGACGATGCGGGTGTTGCTTATCAGCGCCTGCAACAGGCGGGCATCGTGGTGCGGGATGTACGTCGTTATCCCAAATTGCAGGATGCATTGCGCATCACCATCGGTACGCCTGTCGAGAACGGGCGCGTACTTGCTGTTTTGAAAAGTCCGGCCATGGATGGCCGGGGTTTTGCCGCTGGATCGGCATAGGGTAAATAACAGGCATGAGTCGCAAGATACTATTCATAGATCGGGATGGTTGCCTGATCGAAGAGCCCGCCGACGAGCAGATCGACAGCTTCGAGAAGCTGTCTCTGTTGCCGGGCGTTATGGCCGCGTTGCAGCGTATCGTCGCGGCCGGCTACGAGCTGGTCATGGTCACCAACCAGGACGGTCTCGGCACGGACAGCTTCCCGCAAGCGCATTTCGACGGCCCGCACGATCTGCTGATGCGTATCTTCGCCTCGCAAGGCGTGCGTTTTCGCGAAGTGCTGATCGATCGCAGCTTTCCGCACGAAGGCCTGGACACGCGCAAGCCCGGCATCGGCATGATGCGGCAGTATCTGGCCGACGACAGCTGGATGCGCGCGGATTCGGCCATGGTGGGCGATCGCGACACCGATCTTAAGTTCGCCGCCAACATGGGCGTGCGCGGGTTCAAGGTCGGGCCCAGCGGCATCAGTTGGGAAGAGGTTGCCCATCAATTGCTGGACCGCCCGCGTGTGGCCGAAGTCGTGCGCAATACCAAGGAAACCCGCATCAAGGTGCGCGTGGATCTGGACGCGCAAGCGGAACCTGTCGCGCACACCGGGTTGGGCTTTTTCGATCACATGCTGGAGCAGATCGGCAAGCATGGTGGTTTCGCACTCAGCATTACCTGCGATGGCGACACCACGGTCGACGAACACCACACCATCGAGGATTGCGCGCTCGCGCTGGGGCAGGCTCTGCGCCAAGCTTTAGGTGACAAGCGCGGCATTGGCAGATACGGCTTTACCTTGCCGATGGACGAATCCCAGGCCAGCGCTGCGCTGGATCTATCGGGACGCCCGTACTTCGTTTTCGAGGGCCAGTTTCCGCGCGAGCGGGTGGGCGACATCCCGACCGAACTGGTGCCGCATTTCTTCCGCTCGCTGTGCGACACACTGGGCGCCAACCTGCATCTAGCTGTGAAGGGCGAAAACGCGCACCACATGGTGGAAGCCTGCTTCAAAGTCACAGCACGCACCTTGCGCCAGGCGATCCGCCGCGAGGGCGACGAATTGCCGAGCACGAAAGGAGCGCTGTAATGAGCGTCGTTCTGGTCGATGCCGGCGGTACCAATATCGGCTCGGTGCGTTACGCGTTGCAGCGATTGGGCGTGGATGCGGCGTTGACCGCCGACGCCGAATGCATCCGTCGTGCAGACAAGGTCATTTTGCCGGGTGTCGGCGCTGCCGCGCCGGGCATGGCGCGCTTGCGGGAATTGCAGCTCGTCGAGGTGATTCGTTCCTTGACCCAACCTGTGCTGGGTGTGTGCTTGGGCATGCAACTGTTGTGCGAGCATTCCGAGGAAAGCGATACCCCATGCCTGGATGTGATTCCCGCCGAGGTGCGCCGCTTCGAGGAAACGCCGGAATTGTGCGTGCCGCACATGGGCTGGAACCAGTTGTCGCCGGTGGGCAAGCATCCTTTGTTGAACCATCTGGCGGAAGGCGATTGGGCCTACTTCGTGCATAGCTATGCGGTGCCGGTGGGCGATTACACCTTGGTGAGCAGTGATTATGGCGGCGCGTTTTCGGCGGTGATTGCGCGTGGGAATTTTCATGGCATGCAGTTTCACCCGGAGCGTTCGGCGCAGGTGGGAGCGAAGCTGTTGAAGAATTTTCTCGAGCTTTGATCTATGTATGCGGCTGGACATGCCATTCGCATGCGATCGATTCCCTCTCCTACGTGCAGTAGCGGAGGGCTGGGGAGCTAACACTTGGAACGCCATGAACTTTGAAGTCATACCCGCCATCGACCTGCGCGGCGGCCAGGTTGTTCGCCTCAAGCAAGGCGACTACGCGCAGGAAACGCAATACTCCCATGCGCCGACCGGGCTCGCCGCTCGCTATGCGCAGGCCGGCGCGCGCTGGTTGCACGTCGTCGATCTTGACGGTGCACGCGCGGGCGACCTTGCGAATCTTTCCGTCATCGAAGCATTGGTGAAGGCTGGTATGCACCTGCAAGCCGGCGGCGGGGTGCGCGCAGAAGAAGACGTATTGCGTTTGTTCAATGCGGGCGTAAGCCGTGTGGTCGTAGGCAGCATTGCAATTCGCGAGCCGGAGCGTGTCGCGGAATGGCTGGCCAAGCACGGTGCGGAACGCTTTACGATCGCGCTGGACACGCGTCGCCGCGAAGACCGGTGGACGCTGCCAAGCGCCGGCTGGACCGAGGACGAAGCGCGCACGCTGGACGAACTCGCGCCCTGGTACGCCGCGCATGGCGCACGTCATCTGCTGTGCACGGATATCGAGCGCGACGGCATGCTCGCCGGTTTCAATCTCGAGCTTTACCAGCATCTGGCGCAAACTGTGCCGCAGCTGGCGGTGCAAGCATCAGGTGGCGTGCGTTCAGTAGACGATATCCGCGCTGCTCGCGAAGCCGGTGCGCGCGGTGTGATCCTGGGACGCGCCCTGCTGGAAGGCCGCTTTACGCTGGAGGACGCATTGGCATGCTGAGCCGCCGCATCATTCCCTGTCTGGACGTGCGCGACGGCAAGGTCGTCAAGGGCGTGCGTTTTCGCGATCACGTGGTGATGGGCGAGATCGTCGACCTGGCCCTGCGCTACCGCGACGAAGGCGCGGACGAACTGGTGTTCTACGACATCACCGCCAGCCCGGAAGGGCGTAGCGTGGATCGCGGATGGGTGGAACGCGTGGCGCGGGTGATCGATATTCCGTTCTGCGTGGCGGGTGGCATTCGTTCGGTGACCGACGCGCGCGAGGTGTTGCATGCGGGCGCGGACAAGGTATCGATCAACTCGCCGGCGCTGGAGCGTCCGGAACTCATCGATGAATTGGCCGAAGCATTCGGCGTGCAGTGCGTGGTGGTCGGCATCGATTCCATGCGCGATGCGGATGGCGAATGGCGTGTGCGCCAATACACCGGCGATCCCTCCAAAACGCGCTCGCTGGCACGCCACACGCTGGACTGGATGACCGAAGCGCAGCGCCGTGGCGCCGGCGAGATCGTGCTCAACTGCATGGATACCGATGGTGTGCGCCAAGGCTATGATTTGGTGCAGCTTGCGGCTGCGCGGGCGGTCTGCACGGTGCCATTGATCGCCTCCGGCGGGGCGGGAACGGTGGAGCATTTTCGCAACGTGTTCACGCGCGCTCGTGTTGATGGTGCCTTGGCGGCCAGCGTTTTCCACAGCGGCGCCATCGCGGTCCCCGATTTGAAGCGTTATCTGCAGCACGAAGGCATAACCGTTCGCTTGCAAGAGGCAGCCCGTCATGAGTGAAACAGTGGCCGGATTCAACGCGCTCGATCTCAGCCAGATCGACTGGGTCAAGACGGAAGGGCTGGTGCCCGCGATCGTGCAGCATTGGCTGACGGGCGAAGTGCTGATGATGGGTTATATGGATGAGCGGGCGCTCGCGTTGACGCAGACCAGCAGCAGAGTCACGTTTTTCAGCCGCAGCAAGCAACGCTTGTGGACCAAGGGCGAAAGCTCGGGGCACGTGCTGCATTTGAAATCGATCCGCGTCGATTGCGATGGCGACACCTTGCTGGTGCTGGCCGATCCGCATGGCCCGACCTGTCACCTGGGAACGCGCAGTTGTTTCGGCAACGACGTGCGGCCGCCGGTGGGTTTTCTGGCGCAGTTGGATGCGCTGGTGGAAAGCCGCAAGTCCGAATTGCCCGAAGGCAGCTACACCACCAAGCTGTTTCATGGCGGCACGCGGCGGATTGCGCAGAAAGTCGGCGAAGAAGGCGTGGAGACCGCGCTGGCAGCCGTGGCGCAGGGGGATGAGGAACTGCTGGGTGAAGCGGCGGACCTGGTTTTTCATCTCACCGTGTTGTTGCGCGCGCGCGGATTCGGGCTTGGTGATGTCGCGAAGGTGTTGGTGGAGCGGCACGGTTAAGGCAACACTGATCAAGTATTGCCGTCGTCACCAGCCCTGTCTGTTCGCAGGCCACAGGGCCGTCGGCGAAGGCAGACTGGCTGTCTGTCGAGACGTCGGACCGAAGGCATGCGGACAGACAGGGCTGGCCCCCACCGATTGAATTGAAAATGATGGGGTGATGCCTGGAAGGCTCGCAGGCTGCGCCGCGCGGCTTGGCAAGACGGCCAGTCTTCCCGGCGCCACGCAACACACCCTGCGAGCCTTCCAGGCATCATGACGACGGCGATACTTGATCAGTGTTGCCTTAACCGATCACCGTAGGTTGGGGTGCACCCCCCACATCGTCATGCACATATATATGGCGATGCTGGGATTTGCACTCTGAAACATCCCCACGTTTTTCGCCCGACTTGTTAGGCGAAATCAGCAGGCTAGTCATTTTTGAGCCTAGCCACTCATATCACCTCACCGTCATTCCGACGAAGGCCGGAATCCATGCTTCGTACTGGCGATGGATTCCGGCCTTCGTCGGAATGACGACTCAATTTTTTTAGTGATCTTTCGGCATGGAATTCTTCGTTTTTTGCGCAGGAAAGATCAGAGCAAAAACGTGGGGATATATCAGGGTTTGCACTCCAACCTACGTTATTGCGCTGACGAACCCGCACTGCTCGACGGTGCAGGCGGCAGGAACGGCACGGCCGGTCCTGGCGTCACATCCTTGCGCCACTGCGCAAGCTGTTGCGCGATGCCCGCGCCGATATCGATCTGCGGCTCGGAAGGTGTGAGCTTGTCCTGTCGTTCCCAGGTAGCGATATCGTTCTTGGCCAGATGAAACGCGTCGACGAAGTTGTCGGTCTTGTTCAGCGCATCCACCAGCCAGGCCTTGCCGAAGTAGGTGATGTCGGAATCGCTGCCGCAGCCGAACGAGCTGCGATCGGCGCGCGCGGCAGTGAGCACCAGTGTGCCGGGGCCGCTCAGGTCTGGCACGAAGCCGCCGGAATAGCAGGCGTTCACCACCACCACTTTCCATTTGAACGGACGCTTTTTCAGGATGCCGGCAAGGTCGGGCGCGCCGATCTGGTCCAGCGGCAGCGGATCCATGTCGACCAATAGGTTGTGGTCCTCATCACCGTGCGAGGTCATGTAGAGCACCAGGATGTCCTGCTCAGGGTTCATGACCTTGGCCAGTTGGTCCAGCGTGTCTTCCAGGTTGCTCCAGCTTGCCATCGGATGCGCCTGCAACGTGGTGGGATTGTTCTCCAGCACCAATGCATGCGCGCTGGGACCGAAACGCTTGGTGAAAAGCTGCGCCGCGTATTCGGCCTCGTTGCGGAACACGTCTTCGCCGCCGTCGCCCGCGAACGCCAGCAGGTAGAGATTGGGTTTGTCCGCGACACGCGGGCTGAGCGTGGTCAGCGCTTTGTGCACCATGGTCGGCTGCGCGTAGATCACCTGCTCGGGCGAAGGGCCCTGGCTCGGCCAGTTGTCGCCACTTTCGTTGTCGTCGGCGTCGCTCGTGGACGCGGAAGGGGCGGGTGACGTACTGGTCACCGCGCTCGGTACTTCATCGTTGTGCGGCGGTCGATGCCCGGTCACCACCAGCATCACCAGCACGCCGGCGGCGAAAGAAAGCAGGGCAGTCAGTGTGGTGCGCATGGGCGGGCTCAGAACGAGATGGCGTCGAAGCTGGCGTAGGCGGGATGCCGCGGCTGGGACGGTATCTCCAACGGCGGGCGCAGCAGCCAACCGGTATGCAGGCCCGCGGCGCGGGCGGCGTCGAGTTCCTCCACCACGTCGGAGAGGAACAGCACATGCTCGGGACGTTCGCCGATCGCTTCCACAATGCGCTCGTAGGAAATGCGTTCGCGCTTGGGGCCGGTTTCGGTATCGAAATATCCGGCGAGCAGGGGTGAAAGATCGCCCGCGTCGCTGTAGCGGAAGAACAATTTTTGCGCCTGGACCGAACCGGACGAATACACGTACAGGTGCAATCCCTCGCCTCGCCACGCGTGCAGGCGACCGGCAACGTCGGTGTACATGTGGGAGCGGTACTCGCCGGCTTCGAAACCTTCCTGCCAGATCATGCCCTGCAGCGCCTTGAGGGCCGTGGATTTGCGATCTTCATCGATCCAGCGCAGCAGCAGTTCCAGCACTTCCTGCCGGCTCGCTTCGACGATGCCGGCTTCCTTCGCCGCCTCATGCAGCCAATGCTGTACCTCGGGCGTGTCGCCGTGCGTTTCGACATAGGCCGGCAGGCGTTGGCGGGCGTAAGGAAACAGCACGTCCTTGACGAAGCTGATCGAGCTGGTGGTTCCTTCGATATCGGTGACGATGGCGCGGATGACGGTCATGGGAGCCGATGGGGTAAGGGGCTCTCAAGCTTAGCGCGGGCTTGTGCGGGTGCAAGCGGTTGATTTTTTGCAGGTTGGGGTACAAACCCCAACTTCGGGGTGAAGGCATGGCAATGTCGGGGTTTGCACCCGATCTACGCGGCCGCCAGTGGCGCCATGCGCGGGAACTGCTGCGCGATATCCGAGCCGGTGAAATTGGCGACCCAGCCGTCCTTGTTGGTGAACAGGCGAATGGCCACGAAATAGGGCGCCTCACTCATGTCGAACCAGTGACGGGTGCCGTCCGGCACGCCGATCAGGTCGCCCTGTTCGCACAGCACGTCGTAGACCTTGCCGTCGATGTGCAGGGTGAACTGGCCCGCGCCGGCGACGAAGAAGCGCACTTCGTCTTCGCTGTGGGTGTGTTCGCTGAGAAATTTCTGGCGCAATGCGGCGCGCTCGGGGTGATCCGGCTTCAGGCTGATCACGTCGACGGATTGATAGCCTTCTTCACGCATCAAACGATCGATGTCGCTGCGATAGGCGGCGATCACTTCGTCCTGGCTCGCGCCGGGCACTACCGGCTGGCTGGCTTCCCATTGCTCGAAGCGCACTTTGACCTTGGCCAGCTCGCGCGCGATGTCGGCATGATCCTCATGCACCGAAAGCGGGCTGTGCGGACGTTGTTCGTCGAAAATACGCAGGCGGCTCATGCGTTCAGTCTCCTCAGGTCCAGTTCGCAGCCGAGCAGGAACTCCAGCGCCTCCAGATGACGGCGCGCTTCGGCCATGTCGTGGCCCCACGTATAGATGCCGTGGCCATTGATCAAGTAGGCGTGCAGCGGTTTGCCCGAGTCGATCCAGTTATCCACCTGATCCACCAACTCGGGCATGTGCTGGGTGTTGGGAAACACGGGAATATCGAGTGTGCTTTCATGCGTGGTGTGGCCGCGGATCGCCTTCTGCAATTCCCAGCCTTCCAGGCGGATCATGCCGTCGGCGGCGAACAGGCGCGACGCCACGCTTTGCGTGCGCGAATGCGTATGCAATACCGCGTTCACATCCGGCCAGCGGCGATATACCTGCGTGTGCAATTCGGTTTCCGCACTGGGACGCGACGTAGTACCTACGGCTTGGCCGTGCATGTCCACCAGCATGATGTCGTCACGGCCGAGCTTGCCTTTGTCGCGGCCGGAAATTGTTATGGCTGCGTGATCGGTATCCACGCGCATCGAAAAATTACTGCTGGTGGCGGGCGTCCAGCCATGTTGCGCAAGTTCGCGCGCGGCGTCGGCGATTGCATCGGCGCGTTCATAAAACAGCGCGGCGGGAATGGAGGCGGGCAGGTTTTGGCTCATGGCAAATGGACGTCCAAACGAGGTGGGACTATAACACGGCGGGGAAAACGCTAAATGCGAGTTATTCGCGAACAGGCCTCAATACACTGCACCGCGCTAGGATGCGCGCAGCGTCGCCGCAGCTCCCGCGGCGAGAACAACGATGAGGGTGGTTATGTCAGGACAAGAGAAGATCGAGTCACGTCGTCGTTTCCTCAAGCTCGCCGCCGGCACCGCTGCAGCCGCAGCGCTGGTGAGCGGATTGCCGCGCGTAGCACGTGCGGATGATCTGCCGCACGTTTCCGAAGCCGATCCCACCGCCAAGGCGTTGGGTTACGTTGAAGATGCCACCAAGACCACGGATGCCAAACACAAAGCTGGCGATACCTGCGCCAACTGCCAGTTCTATACGGGCGCTGCGACGGGCTACGGACCGTGCCAGTTGTTCCCGGGTAAAGCGGTGAGCGCGAAAGGCTGGTGCATCTCGCATACGGCAAAGCAAGCCTGATTGCTTGCTGCAGTCGCTGCACGAAGGCCGGCCGGGTGCCGGCCTTTTTGTTTGCGCGAAGCGCGCGTCCATAAAAAAACGCCTGTACAAGACAGGCGTTTATGAAAAGAAACGAAGGGGTGTTACTGAAAAGTGCTACCCGGACGCGTCAGGTCGAGGAGCTAGCTGGCCTGACGCGCCGGGTGGCGATCCGGGGCCCACTGCCAAGTGATTAACCCGGGCCACTGATGATACTCCGGTTGATCGAAATGCGGCGGGCCGGGGGTGGAAATTTGTGTCGCTCGAAATATTTTTCCTTGAAAATCAAAAGGATGCTTTCGAAATTGAAGGCATCACATTCGATTCATTAAAAGGGCGTTAGTGGCAAATTTCTGGTCGTTCGCTGCAGTTCAAGGCAGTTCGCTGGAAGTCGCCGGCGTTCCGCGCTTTGTTGAGCCATTGGCGATATGCAGGTGACTATGGCGTAACCCATAGGTGAAATAAATCGCAAAGCCGACCAGGGTCCAGACGACCATCAGCGCCCAGTTGTACCAGCCCATGGTGGCCAGCAGTGCCCCGCAGCTCAGTACACCGGCGATGCACACGAAGTGCGCCCACGGCACGCGGAAGGTGCGCGGCAGCTCCGGCGAGGTATAGCGCAGTATCAGCACGCCGACGCACACGGCCGCAAAGGCGATCAGCGTACCCATGGAGGTAAGGTCGGCGAGCACGCCGAGCGGGAACACCGCAGCCAGCACCGCAATGCCGAAGCCCGTGATGAGCGTGTTCAGATGCGGTGTGCGATAGCGCGGATGAATGCGGCTGAACACCGGCGGCAGCAAACCGTCGCGCGACATGATCATGAAGATGCGCGGCTGCGCGATGATCATCACCAGAATCACCGAAGACAGGCCGATCATCGCGCCGACCTCCACGATCAGGCGCAGCCAACCGAGTTCTGGATGCGCGCGGATGGCGGTCACCACCGGTTCGTCCGTGCCCAGTTGCGTGTACGAGATCAGGCCCGTCAGCACCGCGGCCATCGCCAGGTACAACACCGTGCATATCACCAGTGAGACGAGCGTGCCGAACGGCAGGTCGCGTTGCGGGTTTTTACATTCCTGCGCGGCGGTGGAGGTGGCCTCGAAGCCGATGTAGGCGAAGAACACCATGCCGGCGCCGCGCATGATGCCGGCCCATCCGTATTTATGGCCGCCCTGGGATTCGGGAATGAAGGGATGCCAGTTGGCCGGATCGATGTAGCGATAGCCGGCCACCACCACCACCACGATCAGGCCGACCTTGAGCAGCACCATCAGGAAATTGATGCCGGACGATTCCTTGATGCCGATGTAACAAACCCAAGTGAGGGCCAGCACGATCGCGACCGCCGGCAGGTTGAACAGCGTGCCAGTGGCAACCAGGTGGCCATCCTTGAATTCCAGCGGTGCGCCGGTCAATGCGGCAGGCAGATGGATGCCGACATGGTCGAGCAGACTGGTGAAGTAGCCGGTCCAGCTCACCGCAACCGCGGAGGCGGAGATGGCGTATTCCAGCACCATGTTCCAGCCGATGAACCAGGCTACCAATTCGCCAAGCGTGGCGTAGGCGTAGGAATAGGAGCTGCCTGAAATCGGAATGAGGGTCGCGAACTCGCAGTAGCACAGCGCGGTAAAGCCGCTGCAGATCGCTGCGAGAATGAACGAGATGAGCACCGCCGGGCCAGCGTTGCCGGCGGCCGCCTGACCGGTCACCACGAAAATGCCGGTGCCGATGACGGCGCCGATACCCAATGCGGTAATGCCCCACGGACCGAGCGTACGCCGCAGGCTGGGGCCATGCTTGCCTTCGTCTTCGGAAAAGTCGGTCTTGCGGGCGAACAACTGCTTGAGCATAAGGCTCCCTGAAAGAAAGCCGGCACGGTGTATTCACCGTGCCGGGCTTGAGTTACTCGGTTACGCGGCGCGCAGCCTCAGGCGGGTTCGGTGCCGTTGGCCAGATGGCTCTTGCGATAGCCGTAAAGGTAATACACCACCAAGCCGACGATACCCCAGCCGAAGAACACTTCCAGCGTCTTCGCCGGCAAATTGACGAACAGGAGCAAGCAGCCGACCACGGCGAGCGGGCACACCAGCCATACCATCGGCGTGCGGAACGGACGCTTGCGATCCGGCTGCGTCACGCGCAGCACCATTACACCTACAGCCACCATCAGGAACGCAAACAGCGTGCCGGAGTTAGTGATGTCGGCAAGCTGGCCGACCGGATAGATCGCACCGAACAGCGCTACGAACAGGCCGGTGATCAGCGTGATTACGTGCGGTGTGTGGAAGCGTGGATGAATCTTGGACAGCGAAGAAGGGAGCAGACCGTCGCGCGCCATGGTGAAGAAGATGCGCGTCTGACCGTAGGTCATGGTGAGAATCACCGAGGGCAGGGCAATGCTGGCCGCGGCGCCGATCACGTCGCCCCACCAGTTGTGATGCAACATGCGCAAGGCGTGCGCCAGCGCTTCCTTGCTGCAGACCAGCGCGTCGGATCCTTTGCAGGCCGCCGCCATGTCCGACGTGCCCGGCTGCAGCATGATGCCGCCGGGACCCGTCACCGGTTGCGCGCCCACCGAGCCGATCGCACCATAGCTCACCAGCAGGTAGTAGACGGTGCAAACGCCGAGCGATCCGATCAAGCCAATCGGAATATTGCGATTGGGATTCTTGGTTTCCTCAGCAGCGGTGGATACCGCATCGAACCCGACGTAGGCGAAGAAAATGGATGCCGCCGCACCCAGCACGCCGATGCCGCCCATCGGGCTGCCCCAACCATTGGGCACGAACGGATGGAAGTTCGCGTCCTGCACTTTCGGCAAGGCGAGCACGATGAACACGGTGAGCGCGATCACTTTGACAAGCACGAGAATGGCATTGACCTTGGCCGACTTCGAGGTGCCGACCACCAGCAGCAGCGTGATCACTGCGCCGATCAGGAAGGCGAGCAGATTGAACGTGCCGCCATCCATCGGACCCGTGCGCAGGAATTCCGGCAAGCCAACTCCATGATTGGCGAGCAGGCCGTTCATGTAGCCAGACCAACCCACGCAAACCGTGCTCGCTGCGATCGTGTATTCGAGAATCAGCGCCCAGCCGACGATCCAGGCCATGCCTTCGCCGAGAACGCCATAGGTATAGGTGTAAGCCGAGCCCGCTACCGGAACCATCGATGCCAGCTCAGCGTAGGCCAGTGCAGCCAAGGTGCAGACGATGGCTGCGATCACGAACGAAACCATCATGCCTGGGCCAGCTTTCTGGCCGGCTTCCGCCGTGAGTACAAAAATACCGGTGCCGATAATCGCGCCGATGCCGAGCATGGTGAGCTGGAATGCGCCAAGCTGTCGCGTGAGGCCCTTTTTTTCTGCGGTGGCTAGAATCTGGTCGAGTGGCTTGACGCGTTTGAATAGCATTGAATGCTCCCCGTGAAAACGAATGCCTCGTTTATCGAAAGCGCTGTGGAATAGACCCTAGGGCCCGAGGCATCAGCGAACCATAGCCCAGCGGAGGGCGACCGTACAAGCTGCATTGCGGCTGAATTTACCGTTGTACGAAGGGTTTGCGGGTGTGTCCGAGCCGGCGGATGGCACTTGCGTTGGACAGCAGGTTTTGCTGCTTGCATCAGAGGACGATGTTGATGGCGGCCATCGGTGCAATGAACGCACTGTTGTTGCGGCCGGCGAAGCTGAATTGCACGCCGCCCACGATGCCGATGCGGTCGTTGAAGTTGTATTCCACCGCCGGTGCGAGGCTGTACACATCGCGCGAGGCGTCGCGGCGCGCGAAAAGCGTCGCCGCCTCGCCTTGTCCTGACATGCCCCTCAGCTGCGAAGATCCGTCACGGTCGTATGCCAAGTCCATCGCCAGCACCCATTGCGGGTTGATGCTGTATTCGACGGCAGTGGAAATGCCCAGCGAGTTGCCAAGCCGCACGCCACCGCGAAAATGCCGCGGCGTGCCGTACGCGCTCATGCCGCGCACATCGACACGGCTCGGCGGGAGGCTGTAGGAAACCGTGGCGCGGAAACGCATCGGTCTGCCATTCGGCAGCCATACGTATTGTTGCAGCAGCGCCGAGAACGTATCGACGTTGGCGCCATTGCCGATCACGTTCAACGGATTCTGATCAAGCCTGTCGTAGACGCCGGTAGGGAAACGGTGCGAATAAGCGAGCGATACAGCAGGGCTTTTCTTGTCTGCACCCGGCGCCAGCAGCATGTATTGCACGCCCAGCGATGTATCGGTGGCGCGGATGCCATCCGTATGCGCGCCGCCTGACATGGCATGCGCACCGCCGAGGCCCAGCCGGAACTGCAGGCGATCGGTGGCGCCGTAGAAGATCGGGATCGACGTCTGCCACTGGCGCGTGCTCGGCGCTTGCGCGTGGCGGTCGCCCCGTTCGTCGTAATACGCGTTGCTCTTGCAATACATCAGATAAGGCTCGACCAGCCAGGTGCCGGCCGGAAGCGTCGCGGCGTTCGCAGTAAGCAAAGGACCGGTAAAATTGGCGGGCGAATCCTGTGCGCTGGCCGCATTCACGCTCAGCATGGAGACGAATGCACAGGCGGCAAGAAAGCCGAGGCGATGCTTGGAATAGATCATCGGACGCGCGCCGAAAAAGGGAGAGCATTCAAGCTATCGGTGGGCTTTCTTGCGATCCATCGTATAACTTGGAAAAGTCGGACAACACGAACAAGGCTCGGATAAATGACGTTGAGAATGTCGCTGGATCGATATGTGCAGAACTATGGTGAGGACACGCACGCGGCTGCGTGCATGCGTTTTCTCGATGAGGCCGAACGGCCATTTCATCGCGAAACGTCGACAGGTCATTTCACGGGGTCGGCCTGGCTCGTGGATGCCAGCGGTGAGCGCGTGTTGCTCACGCATCACCGGAAGTTGCAACGATGGTTGCAACTGGGTGGTCATGCAGATGGCGATAGCGACCTGGCGGCCGTCGCCTTGCGCGAAGCGTGCGAAGAATCGGGGCTTACGGATTTGCGCGTGGAGCCGGAGATCTTCGATGTCGACCGGCACTGGATTCCGGAGCGCAAAAAAGAACCCGGGCATTGGCATTACGACGTGCGCTACGTCGTGCGCACGAGCGGTAGCGAGCAGTTCGTGATGAGCGATGAATCACTGGAGCTGGCGTGGGTATCCATTCGCCAACTGGCCGAAGCGCTAGATACGGATGAATCCATGCGCCGCATGGCGCGCAAGTGGTTGGCGCGATTTCCTGAGTCCGCGTAACGACGTAATCGGATGCGCTAGCCGTAGCGTGCGGGTGCCGGGTTGAGATGCCCGCACGCCTTGCACGTACGCGTTTCCTTCGATGCGTAGAAACGGTCGAACACCGGTGGAAAATCCGCCTCGATGTCATGCAGTATGAAATATTCCTCGTACAGCTTGTGGTTGCAGTTTTCGCAAAACCACAACAAGCCGTCCTTTTCATGAGGCAAGCGGCGGCGCTCGATCACCAGGCCGATCGAGTCGGGCATGCGTTGCGGTGAATGCGGTACACGCGGTGGAAGGTAGAACAGCTCGCCTGTGTGGATGGGAATGTCGCGAGCTGCGCCATCGTCCTGCACCTTCAGCACCATCTCGCCTTCGATCTGGTAGAAAAACTCCGGGCCTTCGTCGTAATGGTAATCAGTGCGCGCGTTGGGGCCGCCGACGATCATCACGATGAAGTCGCCGTCGACGATGCATTTGTTGCCCACCGGCGGCTTCAGCAGGTGACGGTGTTCGGCGATCCAGCGTTGAAGGTCGATGGGGGGCAGCAGGGACATGTGCAAGGTCCGGTAAGGGCAGGGCGCCACCATAAACCCGGTGCGGCGCTAGAGGGAAGATGCCGCCCCGGCCACTTCGCTCACTGGCAGGAACTGCAGGAACTGCCCGCCGAAGAAACTCTGTCCGTAGTCGATCACCGCTCGCCGGTATTTCTCGGCAGTGAATTCCGCCACCAGGTCGGTGCGTCCGATGATCGTGCCGAACAGGCGTTCAAAGCTCAGATTGCGGTCGTGGTCTGATAGCGCATTGGAAAGCAGCAGTGGGCGTCCTGCGCCGTCCTTGCGCTGAGCCAGCAGCCACATCGCGATTTCCACATTGCGGGCTGCGTTATAGACGCGTTGAGCGTCGAGTCCGTCGATGAGATACAGCACGCGCTTGCCGCCGTGTGCGGTGATCAGCATGTCGCCGATGCCGTAGATCAGCGTGCCGACGCGGTCACCCGTGAAATGCGGATCGAGCGCTAGGTCCATCGCCTTGATATCGCGCGTGGCGAGCCCAGGCAGCGGCGCATGCTTGTCGATGGCGTCGCGCACGCGCGACTCGGCTTCTTCGCGACTGGTTGCGCCGCTTTTTTTCCACTCTAATGGATTGCGCTTGTAGAGCTTGTCCATCAGCAGATAGAGCGTATCGAGGTTATTGCGTATCTCAAGGTTTGCCATGCGGTTGGGGTCGGACTGCACCAGTTGGCCCTTGGTGAGTCTTGCTTCGGGTACGACATGTCCGTTCACTGGCGGGACGGGCTTGCAACCTGCACAGATCAGCACCAGCAGCACCAGGAATCCCTTCAAATATGTGCTCATGTCGAATGCGCCTGTCCATGCGCGCAAAAAAAAGCGCCGCTCGTGGCGGCGCATTGTGTGCGTAGTTCGCTGGCGTCACTATTCGGCGTCCGCCTCGTTTTGAGGAAGGCGAATGCCGCGGTTGATCAGACTTCCAGCGTGGCCAGATCGCCCTTTTCTTCCAGCCAGCTTTTGCGATCACCGGCACGCTTCTTGGCCAGCAACATGTCCATCAGCTTGGCAGTGCCTTCGCTATCGTCCACGGTGAGTTGCACCAGGCGGCGCGTATCAGGATAGATGGTGGATTCGCGCAACTGCGAGGGATTCATCTCGCCCAGGCCCTTGAAGCGCGTGACGGTGACCTGGCCTTTCATCTTCTCGCGTTCCACGCGCTGAAGCATCGCCTGCTTTTCGTTTTCGTCCAGGCAGTAGAACACCTGCTTGCCCACATCCACGCGGAACAGCGGCGGCATGGCCACGAATACATGGCCTTCGCGCACCAGTGACGGGAAGTGGCGCAGGAACAACGCGCTGAGCAAGGTAGCAATGTGCAGGCCGTCCGAGTCGGCATCGGCGAGAATGACCACCTTGCCGTAGCGCAGGCCGCTCAAATCGTCCTTGCCGGGATCGCAACCGATCGCCACCGCAAGGTTGTGCACTTCTTCCGAAGCGAGCACCGAGGTGGACTCCACTTCCCAGGTGTTGAGGATCTTGCCGCGCAACGGCAGGATCGCCTGGAATTCCTTGTCGCGCGCCTGCTTGGCGCTGCCGCCGGCCGAATCGCCTTCCACCAGAAACAGCTCGGTGCGGGTGAGATCGGTGGCGGTGCAATCGGCGAGCTTGCCGGGCAGGGCGGGACCTTGGGTGATCTTCTTGCGCACCACCTGCTTGGCGGCTTTCAGGCGCGCGCTGGCGCGTTCGATCGCCAGCTGCGCGATGCGCTCGCCGAGGTCGACGTGCTGGTTGAGCCACAAACTGAAAGCATCGTGCACGACGCTTTCCACCAGCGCGGCGGCGTTGCGCGAGGAAAGACGCTCTTTGGTCTGACCGGCGAATTGCGGATCCTGCAGTTTCGCCGAAAGCACGAAGGCGAGACGCTCCCATACGTCTTCCGGCGCCAGCTTCACGCCGCGGGGCAAGAGGTTGCGGATGTCGCAGAATTCGCGCACCGCGTTGGTAAGCCCCGTGCGCAGTCCATTGACGTGTGTGCCGCCCTGCACGGTGGGAATGAGATTGACATAGCTTTCCTGCACCAGCTCGCCTTCCGGCAACCAGGTGAGGGCAACATCGAGCCCTTCGGTATCGCGCGCCAGGTGGTGCACGAACAGGTCGGCCGGCAGGCATTCGGCGCCGTCCAGCTCGCCGCGCAGATAGTCGCGCAAGCCGTCCTCGTAGTACCACTCGCTTGTTTCGCCACTGGCTTCATCGAGCAGCTTCACGTTGAGGCCGGCGCAGAGCACTGCCTTGGCGCGCAGCAGATGCTTGAGTTTGGGCAACGAAATTTTCGGCGAGTCGAAATATTTCGGATCGGCCCAGAAGCGCACGGTGGTGCCGGTCTTCTTCTTCGGCACCGTACCTATCACTTGCAACTCGCTGGCGCGATCGCCGTTGGCGAAGCTCATGCGGTATTCGTTGCCGTCGCGGCGGATGGTCACGTCCACCTTGTTCGACAGCGCATTCACCACCGACACGCCCACGCCATGCAAGCCGCCGGAGAAGTTGTAGTTCTTGCCGGAGAACTTACCGCCCGCGTGCAGGCGCGTGAGAATCAGCTCGACGCCGGGAATACCTTCTTCCGGATGGATGTCCACCGGCATGCCGCGGCCATCGTCGGTGACTTCCACCGAGCCATCAGCATGCAGCACCACTTCGATCGATTTGGCGTGGCCCGCCAGCGCCTCGTCGACGGAGTTGTCGATCACTTCCTGCGCCAGATGGTTCGGGCGCGTGGTGTCGGTGTACATGCCCGGCCGGCGCTTGACGGGGTCAAGGCCTGAGAGGACTTCGATGTCGGCGGCGTTATAGCGACTGCTCATGCGGATGCTTGCAAAGGATGTAGACGCGGGAGCATGGGTTGCTGTGCCGATAAGGTCAAGGTGGGCGCCTACTGACCCCTCTAACTTGGGGGAAAGGGTAAACGATCAAAGCGGTGCACAATGCTTCTCCAGCCATGCCAGGTCTGCATCTTCCAATAGCGGCGACAAGGCGGCGCGCACGGTCGCGTGGTAGTCGTCCAGCCAGGCTCGTTCGTCCGGGCTGAGCAGGCTGGGTTCCAGCGCGCGCCGGTCGAACGGGCAAAGCGTGAGCGTTTCGAAGGCGTAGAACTCGCCAAATTCGGTCTGGTCAGCTTCGACCACGACGGCGAGATTCTCGTGGCGGATGCCGTGGCGCGCAGGCTTATATAAGCCGGGCTCGATCGAAGTGATCATGCCGGGTTCGAGTGCAACCAGTGCGGCGCCGGAAACTGGCGGTCGTACGCTGTGCGGGCCCTCGTGCACATTCAGGAAATAGCCCACGCCATGGCCGGTGCCGTGGCCGTAATCCATGCCGGCGGCCCACAGCGGCGCACGAGCCAGCGCATCCAGTTGCGGTCCGCTTGCGCCTTTGGGAAAGCGGGCGCGCGAGAGAGCGATCATGCCTTTCATCACCAGGGTCGCATCGCGCCGCTGCTCGGCGGTGGTGGGCCCCAACGCCAGCACGCGGGTGATGTCGGTGGTGCCGCCCAGGTACTGGCCACCGGAATCGACCAGCAGCAGGCCATGGCGCTGCAAGGTGTTGTGGGCCTGCGGCGTGGCGCGGTAATGCGGCAGCGCGCCGTTCTCCATGTAGCCTGCGATGGTGGCGAAACTTTCGCCAACGAATTCGGGCTGGGCGGAGCGCTCATCACGCAGCAAGGTATCCACATCCAGCTCGGTCTGCGTCATGCCGGCGATAAGCCGTTCTTCCAGTCGGCGGAATGCGCGCGCCAACGCGGCGCCGTCGCGGCGCATCACTTCACGGATGTGCGCCAGTTCATTTTCGGTCTTGATCGCCTTGAACGCTGTGGAGGGGTTGGGGCCTTCGATGCGCTTCACTTCGGCGGCAACGGCTTTGAGCACATCGCTTACGACATGGGCAGGATCAAATAACAAGGTATCGCCGGCTTTCAGTTCGCCGAGGCTGTCACCGAGCGTGGCGTAGTTGGCGATGTGGATGCCATCGACATCGAGTGCGGTGACCACGTCGTCCTTGAGCTTGTCCCGATCGACGAGCAGCGTGGCCTGTCCGGACGCCTCCACCAGCAAGTGCGCCAGGAACACGGGATTGCATTCCACATCGCTACCGCGCAAGTTGGTGAGCCACGCGATGTCGTCCAGGCTGGAGACGAGGTGATGCGTGGCGTGCTGCTTGCGCATCGCGTTGCGCAGTTTGTCGAATTTTTCCGCCCGTGACGTACCGGCGTAATCGAGGGAATGCTCATACACCGGTGCATGGGGCAGGGCGGGACGATCGGGCCACGCCACACCCGGCACATCGAGGTCGACGCGTACGCTGGCGCCGGCCGCCGCAAGCAAGCGTTCGATCTGCCGCTGCGTGGATACCGATACGCTGTCGCCTGCGATCGCCACGACATCATCTTTATGTAGATGGTGTTGCAGCCACGCCAGATGTTCGTTCGCCTGTCCCGGGCGCTGCTTCATCAGCGCAATACCTGTGCCGGCAAGCTGTTGTTCGGCCTGCGAGAAATAGCGCGAATCGGTCCACAAGCCCGCTTGCTTGACGGTGACCACCAGGATGCCGGCGGAACCGTCGAAGCCGGAAAACCATTCGCGTGCTTTCCAATGTGCAGGCAGGTATTCGGACAAATGCGGATCGGCGGTCGGCACAATGCAGGCGGCGACGCCGTGCTTGGCCATCGCGTCGCGCAACGCGGCAATGCGGGCGGAAATCGAAGTGCTCATCGGCGCTTGGGCAGGTTGGGTTAGTGCAGCGTAACCCAACGGGGCCGGCTCGAAAATTAGCTTGGGTTGGCTGCGCTAATCGTCGCCATACGACGCCCCGCGACATTCTGTCTATCTGCTTCGGCAGATCTCAGACTAGTCACGACTTGCTGCAGCGCGATATGCTATGCCGGTTGTCTTCCCCGACAACGTCCCCGTCAGTACTTTAGAGTCGATCGTGAACTATCGTTCCTTCGTTTCGGCTGCGCGCTGGTCGTGCGCTAGCCTTGTTGTGCTGCTCAGCGGCTGCAATATGGAAGTCCTTTCGCCCAAAGGCGATATCGGCATGCAGGAGAAGTCGCTGATCCTGATCGCCACTGGACTGATGCTGTTGGTGGTGATCCCGGTCATCGCGATGACCTTCATTTTCGCCTGGCGCTACCGCGCTTCCAACACCAAGGCCACGTACGCGCCGAAATGGTCGCACTCGACGGCGATCGAAGCGGTGATATGGATCGTTCCCTGCATCATCATCGCGGTGCTCGGCACGATTACCTGGCGCACCACGCATGCGCTCGATCCTTATAAGCCAATGGATCACCAGGCCAAGCCGATCACCGTGCAAGCGGTATCGATGGACTGGAAGTGGGTGTTCATCTATCCGGACTACGGCGTAGCCAGCGTCAACGAGCTCGCCATGCCGACCAACGTGCCGGTGCATTTCGAAATCACCTCCGATTCGGTGATGAATGCGTTCTTCATTCCACAGCTCGGCAGCCAGATCTACGCCATGGCGGGCATGAAGACGCAGCTGAACCTGATCGCGAACGAGCCGGGCACGTACGCAGGCCTGTCGAGCAATTACAGCGGCGAAGGCTTCTCCGACATGCACTTCACCGCGATCGCGAGCTCGCAGCAGGGCTTCGAGGACTGGATCAAGAAGGCCAAGGCCAGCCCGGTCAACCTCGACGACCAGGCCTATCACGCGCTGACGCAGCCGAGCATCAAGGTGCCGGTGAGCTATTACGGCACCGTCAAGTCGGGCATGTTCGACAGCATCGTCAATCAGTACATGGGCGACATGTCCATGGACAAGATCGGCAGCGCCCCTGCGCAGGCCAGCGCCATTCCCTCGCACAACGATCACGCCAAGGCTGCGGAGTAGGCCATGTTCGGAAAACTTTCTCTATCGGCCATTCCTTTCCATGAGCCGATCATCATGGGCACCCTGTTGATGGTGTGCCTGGGCGGCGCCGGGCTGCTTGGCTGGGTAACGCTGCAGCGCAAGTGGGGCTATCTGTGGAGCGAGTGGTTCACCACCGTGGACCACAAGCGCATCGGCATCATGTACGTGATCCTGGCGTTGGTGATGCTGCTGCGCGGCTTCGCCGACGCCATCATGATGCGCGCCCAGCAGGCGGTCGCCGCCTCGGACGCGGCCGGCTACCTGCCGCCGCATCACTACGACCAGATCTTCACCGCGCACGGCGTGATCATGATCTTCTTCGTGGCCATGCCGTTCGTGGTGGGCCTGATGAACCTGGTGGTGCCGCTGCAGATCGGCGCGCGCGACGTGGCGTATCCGTTCCTGAACTCGCTCAGCTACTGGCTCACCGCTTCTGGCGTGGTGCTGGTGATGATCTCGATGTTCGTGGGTGATTTCGCCGCCACCGGCTGGCTGGCTTATCCGCCGCTGTCCGAACCCGGCTTCAGTCCTACCGTAGGCGTGGATTACTACATCTGGTCGCTGCAGCTATCGGGCCTGGGCACCACGCTCAGCGGCATCAACTTCATCGTCACCATCCTGCGCATGCGCACGCCGGGCATGAAGCTGATGCAGATGCCGGTGTTCACCTGGACCGCGCTGGTCACCAACATCCTGATCGTCGCGGCGTTCCCGGTGCTGACCGTGGCGCTGGCGCTGCTGGCGGCGGACCGCTACCTGGACATGCACTTCTTCACCAACGAGCTTGGCGGCAACGCCATGCTGTACGTCAATCTGATCTGGATCTGGGGCCACCCAGAGGTATACATCCTGATCCTGCCGTGCTTTGGCGTGTTCTCCGAAGTGGTGGCCACGTTCTCGGGCAAGCCGCTGTTCGGCTACAAGTCGATGGTGTATGCCACCGCGGGTATCGGCGTGGCATCGTTCGTGGTGTGGCTGCATCACTTCTTCACCATGGGCTCGGGCGCGGACGTGAATGCCTTCTTCGGCATCTCGACCATGATCATTTCGATCCCGACCGGCGTGAAGCTGTTCAACTGGTTGTTCACCATGTATCGCGGCCGCATCCGCTTCACCTTGCCGATGATGTGGACGGTGGCGTTCATGGTCACTTTCACCATCGGCGGCATGACCGGCGTGCTGCTGGCTGTGCCGGGCGCGGACTTCGTGCTGCACAACAGCCTGTTCCTGATCGCGCACTTCCATAACGTGATCATCGGCGGCGTGCTGTTCGGCCTGTTCGCCGCGATGAACTACTGGTTCCCGAAGGCGTTCGGCTTCAAGCTGGAAGAGCGCTGGGGCAAGGCATCGTTCTGGTGCTGGGTGGTCGGCTTCTATATGGCCTTCATGCCGCTGTACGTGCTGGGCCTGATGGGCATGACGCGCCGCATGAACCACTACGCGAACCCGGCCTGGCAGCCGTACCTGATCGTAGCCGCCGTCGGCGCCGGCATCATCGCGCTGGGCATCGGCTGCATGCTGATGCAGTTCGTGGTGAGCATTCGCAATCGTGCTGAAAACCGCGATCTCACCGGCGACCCGTGGGGCGGCCGCACGCTGGAGTGGGCCACCAGTTCGCCGGCGCCGTTCTACAACTTCGCCGTGCTGCCGAAGGTCGATGAACTGGATCAGTTCTGGGCCGACAAGGAGCACAAGCGCGCCTATCCACAACACAAGCATTACGCGGACATCCACATGCCGCGCAACACCGGCGCGGGCCTGATCATGGCGGCGTTCGGCACCGTGCTGGGCTTTGCCATGGTGTGGCACATCTGGTGGCTTGCCGCCGCGGGCCTGCTCGGCATGGTCGGCACGTTCATCATGCGCGCCTACGACACCGACGTGGATTACTACGTACCGGGTGCCGAGGTCGAGAAGATCGAGCGCGCACGCCTGGTGCCGCTGCACAAGCTGATCGAAAACGTGGGTCCGGCCTCGGCCGGCGAGAAGGTGGCTTAATCCATGACTGCTATCACCGCTAACCATGGCGTCGTCGCGCACGGCGGCGCCCATGAGCACGAACATCACGACGACGGTTCCAAGACCCTCTTGGGTTTCTGGATCTACCTGATGAGCGACTGCCTGATCTTCTCGGGCCTGTTCGCCACCTTCGCCGTGCTGGGGCACGCCACCGCCGGCGGCCCGAGTGGCAAGGAGCTGTTCGATCTCAAGTTCGTGTTCGGCGAAACCATGCTGCTGCTGATCAGCAGCTTCACCTTCGGCCTGGCCATGCTGAACATGCATGCCGGCCATCGCAACAAGGTGATCGCCTGGTTGTTCGTCACGTTCCTGTTCGGCGCGGGCTTCGTGGGCATGGAAGTCTACGAATTCCATCACCTGATCGTGGCCGAGCATGCCGGTCCCAGCCGCAGCGCGTTCCTGTCCGCGTATTTCGGCCTGGTCGGCACGCATGGCCTGCACGTCACCTCCGGCCTGATCTGGCTGCTGGCGATGATGCATATGGTGGGCAAGTTCGGCCTCAACGATGCGGTGCAGCGCCGGTTGTCGTGCCTGAGCCTGTTCTGGCACTTCCTGGATCTGGTGTGGATCTGCGTGTTCACCTTTGTCTATCTGTTCGGGGTGCTCTGAAATGTCGAGCCAGCATGGTCATTCGAATGCGCATGCGCACAACGCGCATGGCAGCCTGAAAACCTATGTGGTTGGTTTTGCGCTGTCGCTGGTTCTCACGCTGTTGTCGTTCGGCTGCGTGATGAGCGGTGCGGTGCCGCAACACCTGGTGGTGCCGGGCATCGTGGTGTTCTGCGTGGCGCAGTTGCTGGTGCAGTTGGTTTTCTTCCTGCACATGAGCGCCGCGCCGGGCCAGCGCGACAACCTGTCGATCGGCGTGTTCACCCTGCTCATCATCGCCATCGTGGTGGTCGGTTCGCTATGGGTGATGCACAACATGAACCTCTACATGATGCATCCGGTCACCCAGTCCATGTCTTCGAGCATCGGCTGACGGTTGTCTGCCACACCGCCCGCCGTCGTAGCGGGCGGGGATCAAGGCCCCTGGTTGGGGCCTTTTTCGTTTTTGCCGGCGGCGGTTTCAGGCGCCCGGCAGCAGGCCGGGACATCGTTTGGGCTGAATATTTTCAGCTTGCGCCGACATGACATCTCGCGGTAGGACCGATCTGCCGCTAAAATGCCGATTTCCAGCACGGCTGCTTTCCATGACCCCCCTGATTTTCGTCACTGGCGGTGTGGTGTCCTCTCTCGGCAAGGGCATCGCAGCGGCGTCGCTTGCGTCCATTCTCGAGGCGCGCGGGCTATCGGTCACCATGATGAAGCTCGATCCCTACATCAATGTGGATCCGGGCACGATGAGTCCCTTCCAGCACGGCGAGGTCTACGTGACCGACGACGGCGCGGAAACCGACCTGGACCTCGGCCACTACGAGCGCTTCGTGCACACCCGTCTCACCGGCAAGAATTCCATCACCACCGGCAAGATCTACGAATCGGTGATCCGCAAGGAGCGCCGCGGCGATTACCTGGGCGCCACCGTGCAGGTCATTCCGCACATCACCGACGAGATCAAGCACTGCATCCACGAGGCCACCCGCGGCTTCGACGTGGCCCTGGTCGAGATCGGCGGCACGGTGGGCGACATCGAGTCCCAGCCGTTCCTGGAGGCCATCCGCCAGCTGCGCATCGAGCATGGTCCGGAAAAGTGCCTGTTCATGCATCTGACCCTGGTGCCGTACATCAAGGCTGCCGGCGAGATCAAAACCAAGCCGACTCAGCACTCGGTGAAGGAACTGCGCTCGATCGGTATCCAGCCGGACATCCTGTTGTGCCGCTGCGAGCAACCGCTGCCGGACAGCGAGCGCCGCAAGATCGCGCTCTTCACCAACGTGCCCGAGCAGGCGGTGATCAGCGCGGCCGACGTCGACATCATCTACAAGCAGCCGCTGTGGCTGCACCAGCAGGGCCTGGACGACATCGTCGTCAAAAAGATGGGCCTGGACGCCAAGCCGGCTGATCTTTCCGGCTGGCAGCGTACGGTCGAGGCGGTCGAGCACCCGAAGGACGAGGTGACCGTCGCCATCGTCGGCAAGTATGTGGAACACAAAGACGCGTACAAATCCCTGGGCGAGGCGCTGCGCCACGGCGGCATCAAGCAACAAACCCGCGTGAATCTGCAGTGGATCGATTCCGAGCAGATCGAAGCGGAAGGCGCGGCCAAGGTGCTGAGCGCGGTCGACGCCATCCTGGTGCCCGGCGGCTTCGGCAAGCGCGGCTTCGAGGGCAAGATCCTGGCCTCCAAATATGCGCGTGAGCATGGCGTGCCGTACTTCGGCATCTGCTACGGCATGCATGCGGCGGTGGTGGATTTCGCGCGCAACGTGGCGGGCCTCACCGATGCCGATTCCAGCGAGAACGATCGCCACACGCCCAACCCCGTGATCGGATTGATCACCGAATGGACCACGGCGACGGGCGAAGTCGAGCAGCGCAGCGAGCGCTCGGATCTCGGCGGCACCATGCGCCTGGGTGCGCAGGAATGCCGCCTCAAGGCCGGCACGCTGGCGCGCCAGCTGTATGGTCAAGACATCGTGCGCGAACGTCATCGCCATCGCTACGAATTCAACAACCGCTACCGCCAAGCGTTCGAGGATCTCGGCATGGTGGTTTCCGGCAAGTCGATGGACGACTTGCTGGTGGAAATCGTCGAGTTGCCGCTGCAGCAGCATCCGTGGTTCCTCGGCTGCCAGGCGCATCCGGAATTCACCTCCACGCCGCGCGACGGCCATCCGCTGTTCATCGGCTTCGTGCGCGCCGCGCGTGAATACAAGGCGGTGCGTGACGGCGAAAAGCTGGCCGCGAAGGAGTCGGTTGCATGAAGTTATGCGGCTTCGAGGTAGGCCTTGATCATCCGTTGTTCCTGATCGCCGGCCCCTGCGTGGTGGAGTCGGAACAACTGCAGATCGACACCGCCGGCACGTTGAAGGAAATCACCGGCAGGCTTGGCGTCAACTTCATCTTCAAGTCCAGCTTCGACAAGGCCAACCGTTCCTCCGGCGGCAGTTTTCGCGGTCCGGGCATGGAAGAGGGCCTGCGCATCCTGGGCGAAGTGAAGCGCCAGGTGGGCGTGCCGGTGTTGACCGACTTGCACGAATACACGCCAATGAACGAAGTGGCCGCTGTGGTGGACGTGCTGCAGACGCCGGCCTTCCTGTGCCGCCAGACCGATTTCATCCAGAACGTGGCCCGCGCCGGCAAGCCGGTAAACATCAAGAAGGGCCAGTTCCTGGCGCCGTGGGACATGAAGAACGTGGTGGCCAAAGCCAAGGCCGTTGGCAATGACCAGATCATGGTCTGCGAGCGCGGCGCCAGCTTCGGCTACAACAATCTCGTTTCCGACATGCGCTCGCTCAGCGTGATGCGCGAAACCGGCTGCCCGGTGGTGTTCGATGCCACGCATTCGGTGCAGTTGCCGGGCGGGCAGGGCACCAGTTCCGGCGGCCAGCGCGAATTCGTGCCGGTGCTGGCGCGCGCGGCCGTCGCCGTGGGTATCGCCGGCCTGTTCGCGGAAACCCATCCGGATCCGAGCAAGGCGCTGAGCGACGGGCCAAACGCCTGGCCGCTGGGCAAGATGGAAGCCTTGCTGCAGACGCTGCTCGAGCTCGATCAGGTCACCAAGCGCCACGGCTTTCTCGAGAGCACGCTGCAACCTTAAGGATACGCATGGCCACAGACGAATCGCTGATCCGACTGCTCACCGAAATTCGCGATATTCAACGCGAGCATCTGGAGCTGTATCGGAAACGCAGCGAAGCGGCCATCGCCAAGCAGGATCAGGCGCTCGATGTGACCCGGCGCTTCCAGACGTTCTACCGCATAGTGGTCGCGGTGCTGTTCGTGGGCATCGCGGCCGTGATGTTTTGGCTCTTCAAGCACTAACCGATTAGGGATACGACTCAATGACGACGCAGATCACCCACATCCATGCCCGTGAAATCCTCGACTCCCGCGGCAACCCCACGCTCGAAGCAGAAGTGACACTGGCTGGCGGCGCCTTCGGCCGCGCCGCCGTGCCGAGCGGCGCATCGACCGGTACGCGCGAAGCGGTGGAATTGCGCGACGGTGACAAGTCGCGTTATCTGGGCAAGGGCGTGAAAAAGGCGGTCGGCAACGTCAACGGCGAAATCGCCAACGCGCTGAAGGGTTTCGATGCGGCCGACCAGAAAGGCCTGGACAAGAAGCTGATCGACCTCGACGGCACGCCGAACAAGGGTCGCCTCGGTGCGAATGCGACACTGGGCGTTTCCATGGCGGTCGCACACGCCGTGGCAGCGTCGCGCAAGGAGCCACTGTGGAAGTACTTGTCCAACGGCAAGCCGGGTGCGCTGCCGGTGCCGATGATGAACATCATCAACGGTGGCGCGCACGCCGACAACAACGTCGACGTGCAGGAATTCATGGTGCTGCCGGTCGGCCTGCCGAACTTTGCAGAAGCATTGCGCGCCGGTACGGAAATCTTCCACGCGCTCAAGAGCGTGCTGAAGGGCAAGGGCCTCAATACGGCTGTAGGCGATGAAGGCGGCTTCGCGCCGAACCTGCGCTCCAACATCGAAGCGCTGGACACCATTCTCGAAGCGGTCAACAAGAGCGGCTACAAGATCGGTAGCGACATCCTGCTCGGCCTTGACGTCGCCAGCTCCGAATTCTTCAAGGATGGCAAGTACGATCTGGAAGGCGAGGGCAAGGTTTACACGCCTGCGCAGTTCGTCGATCTGCTGGCCAGCTGGGCGCAGCAGTATCCGATCGTCACCATCGAAGACGGCATGGCCGAAGGCGACTGGGACGGCTGGAAGCTGCTTACCGACAAGATCGGCAACAAGGTGCAGCTGGTGGGCGATGACTTGTTCGTTACCAATCCGGCGATCTTCCGCGAAGGCATCGACAAGAAGATCGCCAACGCGATCCTGATCAAGGTGAACCAGATCGGCACGCTGTCCGAAACGCTGGAAGCCATCGCCATGGCCGACGCCGCCAAGTACGCGGCGATCGTCTCGCATCGTTCCGGCGAAACCGAAGACACCACCATCTCCGATATCGCCGTGGCGACCACTGCCACCCAGATCAAGACCGGTTCGCTGTGCCGCACCGATCGCGTGGCCAAGTACAACCAGTTGCTGCGTATCGAGGAAGCGCTGGGTTCCGCGGCCGTCTATGCCGGCCGCAACGCGTTCCCCAGCCTCTCTCACCTTCCGGGCTGAGCGAGGTCGCCGCCTGAACCATGTTGCGTTGGGTCGCCTTGATCCTGTTGCTGATGCTGATTGGACTGCAGTTCGAACTGTGGTCCAGTCACGGCGGCATGTCCGAGGTGACCAGCCTGCGCGCTTCTGTAAAAAAGCAGCAGGATGAAAACGACAAGCTGACCCAGCGCAATCAGGCATTGGCCGCAGACGTGAACGATCTCAAGCATGGCGAGCAGGCAGTGGAAGCGCGTGCTCGCGGCGAGCTGGGTTTGATCAAGCCGGGCGAGACGTTTTATCAAGTGGTGCCGAAGTCAGGGGCGAGTACCGCTGCGCCTGCAGCTTCGGGGACGAGTGGCGGCAATTGAAAACGACGCTTACCTTCTGCCGTCATTCCCGCGAAATCGGGAATCCTTTTTGCTCTTGGGCGAGAAGCCACAATAGATTCCTGCTTTCGCGGGAATGACGCCAAGGCACATATGGCTCCTTCCGAATCCGAACTTCCCCGCGCCTACGGCACGCCGCCTTTGACGGCCACGCTGCGCAGCACCCCCGACGATTTCCGTGTCGAAGAAATCCTCGGCTATGACGCTGATGGCGAAGGCGAGCATGCGTTGCTGTGGGTGGAAAAACGCGAAGCGAACACCGATTGGGTGGCACGAGAGCTGGCGCGTTTTGCCGGCGTATCGCCGGTAAACGTCGGCTACGCCGGCCTGAAGGATCGGCACGCTGTTGCGCGCCAAGCCTTCACCGTACAACTGCCAGGCAAGGCAGATCCGGATTGGAGCGCATTTCCGCACGCCGAAGTCAAAGTGCTCGCAAGCACGCGCCACAAACGAAAACTCAAACGTGGCGCATTGCGCGGCAACCGCTTCGTGCTCGTGCTGCGCGATATTCATGGCGATCATGCACGTACCGAAGACGTGCTGCGCAACATCGCCGCACGTGGCGTTCCGAACTATTTCGGTGAACAACGTTTCGGCCGCGAAGGCGGCAACGTGGCGCAGGCGCGGGCAATGTTTGCCGGGCGCCGCGTGGATCGCGACAAGCGTTCCATTCTGCTATCGGCCGCGCGCTCGCAGATTTTTAACAGCGTGCTAGGGGCGCGCGTGGAACGCGATGCGTGGGACAAACCGCTGGAAGGCGAGATCTGGTCGCTCGCCGGTTCGCGTTCCTGGTTCGGTCCGGAACCGTTCGACGATGTGCTTGCTGCGCGCTTGGCGCAGGGTGACATTCATCCGTCCGGCCCGCTGTGGGGGCAGGGTGAACCTCCAACTGCCGAAACAGCCGGTGAACTGGAACGCACTGTAGCCGGGCAATACACCGATCTTGCCGAAGGCTTGGCGGCCGCGCGGATGGAACAGGAGCGCCGTCCACTGCGCTTGCTGCCCAAAGACCTGCACTGGCGTTGGCTGGATGTTGAAACGCTGGAACTGAGTTTCGAATTGCCGGCGGGTGCCTATGCCACCGTCGTCGTGCGGGAACTGGCGGCGTAGCGGCGGTTGGTTTACCCCGGGGTCAAATCCGAGTAACGCAACCTACGATCTGACCAGCCACATTTCGGCTGGGCAATGGAACGGCTTAGTTGGATGATGCTGAACGCACCAAGGCCGCTATATCGTTGATCAGTGCGCCATGCCTCGTGGGCTGGATGGGATACGTGGCGTTGCTGGTGTTGAACGGTCGGCTGCGAGGCAGCCAATAAGGGGCCGTTACATAGAATGGAAGTCGCTGGAGCGCCTGCGTGTTAGATACCGGCGTCAAGGAAAGATGGCCGCTGGAAGCAGTTGCGAACTGATCGGATGTGCCAGGGATCGGTGGGCTGCTTTTCCAGTCGTTGAATGGGACGAGAGTTCTGCCGGCATTCTGTGCAACGGCTTGCGAGGACAGCGCCAGGCCGAAGACGAGCCAGACCGCCACGGTAATCTTGTTTCCCATAAGTACCTTCCTTGCGATATCCATGTTCTGACTTGCTCGACGGCCGGTCGCAGCCGTTGTGCAAGAAGGAATCAGCCAATCGTTGTCGCGTGAGCTGGCGACATATCGTATGACGCCGCCTGCCGCGCATCCACGTATACCCAAGCCCGCAATCCTGACACCAGTGTCACCGCCACACGCTTATAGTCGTCGACTTCATAATCGTCCGCCTGCGCAAGTTCGGTTTCCGTGATATCGAACACCGTACCGTCGACGCAATCCTCCGGCCGGTTGGTGAATACGAGCATGGGATGATGGGTCTTTCCGCTGGCGCGGACGACATCGGGGTCGTCGATTTTTATTTCCGTCTGGATAAATCCGACAAGTCGATCGGCTTGACCTGCAAGCCGACGGCGAAAGGTCGCCAGTTGCACGTTTTCCTGCTGCAGCGTGCCGTACGAGAAGAGCTTGGGCATAGGCATCTATCCTTTCAGCAATACCACTACTGCTCCCGTTCCGCCCTGCATGGGACGCGCGGAAGCAAACGCGATCACATCGTCGCGACGGCGCAGCAAGCGATCCGTCAGCACCTTCAGCACCGGCCCGGACGCCTTCGAGCGCAAGCCTTTGCCGTGCACGATACGTACGCAGCGGAATCCTTGTTCGGCAGCGTGGGCAAGAAAATCAGCGATGGTCGCTTGTGCGGCTGCGGCGTTCATCTGGTGCAGGTCGATCTCATCCTGCACGCTGAACTGCCCGCGCCTGAGCTGGCGCAGCAGTTTCGGTGGATAGCCGTCGCGCAGATAGGTCAGTTCTTCGCCGACTTCCATCAAGCCGGGATCGAAGGCCATATCCAGCAGTTCGCGCGGCACGGCGGCTTCGTCGGCTTCGAACATGTAGGGGTGCGGTTCCGGCTTGGGGCTTTCCGGCGGTGGCGCGACAGGGTCGAACTGGCGTATCTCGCCGATGGCCTCGCGGAACAGGCGGCTGTCCTCGTCGCTCACGGTGGCGGAGTTGCGGCGTTTCATGGACATGATCGTAGCGAAAGCGGCGGTAACGTGGTGAAGACGAGGTGTGGAAAATCGCCGATGAAACAAATGGTCCGCTCGGTTAGACTTCGGAATCCAGGGTGCGTGCGGCTCCCTGCGAGCGTGTGAAGCAATCTCAGTTCGTTCTACTGGTGCAAGCTGGGGCGACGATTGAGCTGGGTTTTTCATGACCGCTTAGGGCTGCACGCCAGTCAACAGCTTTGAACGGATCATGATGCGAGTTCTGGTAAGCAACGACGATGGCGTAGACGCGCCGGGCATCCGTGTGCTCGCCGAGCGCCTCGGCGCGGTGGGCCAGGTCACGGTGGTGGCGCCGGACCGCGATCGCTCCGGCGCCAGCAACTCCCTGACGCTCGATGCGCCGATCCGCGTCTCGCGCATGGACAACGGCTATTACCGGGTGGTGGGCACGCCGACCGATTGCGTGCATATCGCGCTGGCCGGCATGCTCGACTACGAGCCGGACATCGTCGTCTCCGGCATCAACAACTCCGCCAACCTGGGCGATGACGTGATCTATTCCGGCACCGTGTCGGCGGCGATGGAGGGGCGCTTCCTGGGTCTGCCGGCGATCGCGGTGTCGCTGGTCAGCAAGGATCACAAGGGCGAGCACTACGAATCGGCGGCCAAGGCGGTGCAACTGCTGATGGAGCGCCTGCTGGTCGATCCGCTGCCGGCCGACACCATTCTTAACGTCAACGTGCCGGATCGTCCGTGGGAAGACATCCTCGGTTTCGAAACCACGCGCCTGGGCAAGCGCCACCGTTCAGCGCCATGCATCAAGCAGACCGATCCACGCGGCAAGCCGATCTGGTGGATCGGTCCGGCAGGCGACGCGGAGGATGCTGGACCGGGTACGGATTTCGATGCCGTGCAGCGCGGCTACATTTCGGTCACGCCGATCCATGTCGATCTCACCCGTTTCCAGGCGCTGGAGAAAGTCAGCAGTTGGGTACGCGGCTTGAGCGACGGCATGCGTCAACAGGAAAACGGTAAGGTCGCATGATCCATCCGTTGCCGCCATCTGCATTGAAAGGCGAGGGCATGACCTCGCAACGCGCACGCGACCGGCTCATCGCAAAATTGAAGGAAGAGGGCATTCGCGACCAGCGTGTGCTGGACGTGATGCGCAATCTGCCGCGCCATCACTTCATCGACCAGGCCTTGCATTCGCGCGCCTACGAAAATACCGCGCTGCCGATCGGCCACGGCCAGACCATCTCGCAGCCGTGGGTGGTGGCGCGCATGACCGAAGCATTGCTGGAGCCGTTTGGCCCCAAATCTGGCCGTCCTCAGAAAGTGCTGGAAATCGGCACGGGCTCCGGCTACCAGGCGGTAGTGCTCGCGCAACTGGTGCCGCAGCTTTATACGGTGGAGCGCATCGAGGAACTGCTGCGCCAGGCGCGCCGCCGTTTTCGTCAGCTAGGTCTGGAAAACATCCGCTCGCGCCATGACGATGGCAAGCTTGGCTGGGCTGCCGAAGCGCCATTCGATGCGATCATCCTTACCGCGGCGGGCGATGCGATTCCCACCCAGATTCTCGATCAATTGGCTCCCGACGGCGTGCTGGTGGCACCGGTGGGATCCCCCAGCAGTCAAACCTTGATCCGCATGCGCGGCGATGGAAAAGGCGATTTCATGCAGGAAGAACTCGGCGCCGTCAGTTTCGTACCTTTGCTGGGCGGCATCGGCTGATGCAACTCTTCGGCAAGCTTTATGCGCGCGTTCTGGTGTGGGCGCGCGACCGCAGGGCGGTGTACTACTTGTGCGGCCTGAGCTTCGTGGAAGCGTTCATCTTCCCGATCATGCCGGAGGTGATGCTGGCGCCGATGATGCTGGGCAAGCGTCATCGGGCGTTCTTCTACGCGAACATCAGCCTGCTTTTTTCGCTGCTGGGTTCGCTGGTGGGCTACTCGCTGGGACATTGGGCGTTCCATGCGCTCACGCCTTTGCTGCAATCGCTGCATCTGTACGACTCGATCGAGCGTGGCGTGGAAAGCCTTCGTACGGAAATGAACCAGCATTGGCTGCAAATGTTGGTAGTGCTAGTGCTCGCGGCGCTGCAGCCGGTGGTGCCGATGAAGTTCGTGACCTGGGCGTCGGGCATCGTCGGCGTGCCGGTAGTGCCGTTTCTGGTCTGCATGCTGCTCGGTCGCGGCAAGCGCGTGTGGTTGTTGGCGTTGTTGATCCGCCTGTTCGGCGAGCGTGCGGAACGCATCCTGCACAAGCACATCGAATGGGTAGGCTGGGGAGCGCTGCTGGTGCTTGCGGGGCTGGCGGGTTGGTGGCTGCTGAAGCATTAATGGCGGGCGATCGTTGCGTGTTCACCGCATGAAAACTCCGCGCCGCCCCGTTATGCTGGCCCGTATGAATGAATGGATGCGATGGTCCGCACTTGCCGCTACAGCGTTACTCATGACCGGTTGCAGCACCGTGGTGGTGCAGCCGCCGTCGAACGCATCGGTCGTCACGCCACGATCGGTACCGATGCAGCAGCCCGGCACGTACACGGTGACCAAGGGCGATACGCTTTACTCCATCGCGTTCCGTAACGGCGCCGATTTTCGCGAAGTAGCCAGATTGAATGGCATCGATGCGCCGTACACGATCTGGCCCGGGCAGGTGTTGAAGCTGCCGGGCCGAGGTGCGGGTGCGGAGCCTGGGGTCGCTGCACACGTGCAGCAACCCGCCATCGCCAAGGCACCGTCGTCGACGTCGCCGGCAACCGCTGCGCCGGTATTCCAGACCGTCGAAACCACGTCTGCGCCGACGAAGCCTCCATCAGGGGTGTCACCGGCGCACGCAAGCTCGACCGCTTCGGCTGCTGTTGCGGTGGTGCATCCCGCCCCACCGCATGCCACCGTGGCGCCGGCGGCTACCGCTCCCAGTAATCCGCCACAGGCCGTTGCCGCCGCGCCTGCACCGCCGGTCGCGGTGGCCGCCAGCGGAGGCACGCGCAATGCGGGCGGCGTGAAATGGCGCTGGCCGGCGTCCGGGCAGCTCATCGGACGCTTCCAGGCCAGCGCGGCGATTCCGGGCATTGATATTGCCGGCAAGGCAGGCGATCCAGTGGTCGCCGCCGCCGATGGCACGGTGGTGTACAGCGGCAACGGCCTGGTGGGTTATGGCGAGCTGATCATCATCAAGCACAACGACAGCTTCCTTTCCGCGTATGGCCACAACCGCAAGCGGCTGGTCACGGAAGGGCAGCAGGTGAAGGCGGGACAGCAGATTGCGGAGATGGGCTCGACCGGCAGCTCGCGTGACGAACTGCAGTTCCAGATCCGCAAGGATGGCAATCCGGTCGATCCGCTCGAGTATTTGCCGTCACGTTAGCTTGGCACCGCGCTCAGCGAGAGGGTTGCGGTGAGGGGACAATCTGGCGAACGGCTGCTTTGAGCGCGTCTTGGCTCGATCGTGCTGCTGGCAAGATTGACCCCTCACCCCAGCACTCTCGGGGCAAGGATGCTCAGGCAGGAAGAATGAACGCGGCGACCACGCGCCGCCCTTCGCCAGCGAGCAGATCGTAGGTGCGCGCAGCCGCGGCGTTGTCCATCACCTCGATACCCACGCCGCGGCGCAGGAAACCGGCCATGAACGCCGCCGGCGGAAATTGCTGGCGAGTGCCGGTGCCCAACAGCACCACTTCGGGTTTCAGCTCCAGCACGGCCTGGACATGATCATCGCTCAGGGCCTGGGCGCTGCTGACCGGCCATTGCTCCACCGCGCGCTGGGGCGAAAGCAGGAAGCTGGCGGTCAATTCGCGATCGACCACCGTAATGCCGCGTTCGGTGACACGGCGGACGAACAGATAATCGCCAGGGCGGTCCAGCGAGAGATCCATGGCAGCCTCCTCAGCGCGGCAGGGCGAGCCGCGGGTCGTCCTCGTTGCGTCGGAACAGCACCACGATGTGGCCGATCTGCTGCACATTCTCGGCACCGGTGCCATCGACCAGGAATTGGATTTGCCCCTCGCGCTCTTCCTTGTCGCCGCCGGACAACTTCACCTTCACAAGCTCGTGATGTGAAAGCGCCAGATCCAGCTCTTTCACCACCGCCTCGGTGGCGCCCTTGGCGCCCAGCAGAATCACCGGATGGAGGTCGTGGGCGAGGCTTCGCAAATAGCGCCGCTGCGAGGGGGAAATGGCCATGCGTTCAGTCCAGGATGCACTGCAAGTAAGCCGTAAAGGGTATCATGCCCACCCCTGTTCCCGGTCCGCTAACCGACCCATGCCTCGCAGCAAGAGCAGTTCCCGCTGGCTGCGGGAGCATTTCGACGACGTCTACGTGAAGAAGGCCCAGGCCGAAGGGCTGCGTTCGCGTGCGGTATTCAAACTGGAAGAGCTGATCGATCGCGATCACCTGCTCAAGCCTGGCATGCGCGTGGTCGACCTCGGCGCCGCGCCGGGCGGCTGGTCGCAGCTCGTCCGGCAGCGCCTGGGTGATAGTGGTACTGTGGTGGCGCTGGATATCCTGCCGATGCAGGGGATCGGTGGCGTCGATTTCCTGCAGGGCGACTTCCGTGAAGAAACCGTTCTTCGAGCATTGGAGGCACGCCTGGATGGCCGCAAGCTCGATCTTGTGCTGTCGGACATGGCCCCCAATATGAGCGGTGTGGCACTGGCCGATCAGATCCGGGCAATGGACTTGGCGGAACTGGCGCTTGATTTCTCGAGGCACTGGCTCAAACCGGGCGGAGCATTTCTAATCAAGCTATTCCAGGGCACAGGCTTCGACGATTACCTGCGTACCTTGCGCGTCGAGTTCTCGCGCGTAAGTATGCGTAAACCCAAGGCCTCCCGCGCGCGTTCGCGTGAGGTGTACGCGCTGGCCACCGGCTTTCGACCGGCCGGCCCGCAAACTGGCGAGAACCGCGCATGAATGAAACATGGAAAACTCTGTTGCTCTGGCTGGTGATCGCAGTGGTGCTGATCACCGTGTTCCAGAGCTTCAATCCGCACGGTGGCGCCTCTTCGGACCTGCCCTACAGCAGCTTCGTGCAGAGCGTGGATAGCGGCAACGTCGCCACCGCCAACATCAGCGCGGAAAATCCCGCCACCATCACCGGCAAGTTGAAGGACGGCAGCAACTACCGCACCGTCGCGCCAGTGCTCGGCTTCTCCACCAATTCGGTGGTCAAGCAGATGCAGGACAAGAACGTCACCGTCACGCAGGATTCCGGCACCGGCTTCTCGCTGATCGGCCTCCTGGTGAACTGGCTGCCGGTCATTCTTATCGTGGGCGTGTTCATCTGGTTCATGCGCCAGATGCAGCAGGGCGGCGGTGGCCGCGGCGCGATGAGCTTCGGTCGCTCGCGAGCCAAGCTGCAGGGCGAGGACCAGGTCAAGGTCAATTTCAGCGACGTCGCGGGCTGCGACGAAGCGAAGGAAGAAGTCGGCGAATTGGTCGAATTCCTGCGTGACCCGGGCAAGTTCCAGCGCCTGGGCGGCAAGATTCCGCGCGGCGTGCTGATGGTCGGCCCGCCCGGCACCGGCAAGACCTTGCTCGCCAAGGCGATCGCCGGCGAGGCCAAGGTGCCGTTCTTCTCGATCTCCGGTTCGGACTTCGTGGAAATGTTCGTCGGCGTAGGCGCCTCGCGCGTGCGCGACATGTTCGACCAGGCCAAGAAGCACGCGCCGTGCATCATCTTCATCGACGAAATCGATGCGGTCGGTCGCCATCGCGGCGCTGGCCTGGGCGGCGGTCACGACGAGCGCGAGCAGACGCTCAACCAGTTGCTGGTGGAAATGGACGGCTTCGAAGGCACCGAAGGCATCATCGTCATCGCCGCCACCAACCGTCCGGACGTGCTCGACCCGGCGTTGTTGCGCCCGGGCCGTTTCGATCGCCAGGTAGTGGTTGGGCTGCCGGACGTGAAGGGCCGCGAGCAGATCCTCAAGGTGCACCTGCGCAAGGTGCCGATCGCCAGCGATGTCGATGCCATGGTGATCGCGCGGGGCACGCCTGGTTTCTCCGGCGCTGACCTGGCCAACCTGGTCAACGAGGCGGCGCTGTTCGCCGCCCGCGAGAACGCCCGCGAAGTGCGCATGACGCACATGGACAAGGCGCGCGACAAGATCCTGATGGGTACCGAGCGCCGCTCGATGGCGATGAGCGAGGACGAAAAGAAGCTCACCGCTTATCACGAAGCCGGCCATGCCATCGTGGGCCGCCTGGTGCCTGAGCACGATCCGGTCTACAAGGTGACGATCATTCCGCGCGGCCGTGCGCTGGGTGTCACCATGTACCTGCCGGAAGGCGACAAGTACAGCATGAACAAGACCGCGATCGAATCGCAGCTGTGCTCGCTGTATGGCGGCCGCGTGGCGGAAGAGCTGATTTTCGGCACCGACAAGGTCACCACCGGCGCATCCAACGACATCGAACGCGCAACCAAGATGGCGCGCAACATGGTCACCAAGTGGGGCCTGTCGAACGAGCTCGGTCCGGTCACTTATGGCGAGGAAGAAGACGAAGTCTTCCTTGGCCGCTCGGTGACACAGCACAAGAATGTGTCGAACGAGACCGCGCGCAAGATCGATGAAGTGGTGCGCGATATCCTCGACCGCGCGTATGGGCGCAGCAAACAGTTGCTCACCGAGAACATCGAGAAGCTGCACATGATGGCGGATGCCTTGCTGCAGTACGAAACCATCGATGCGCGCCAGATCGACGACATCATGTCAGGCCGCATCCCCGGTCCGCCGGCGGACTGGTCCAAGACGTCATCGATGGGGCAATCGGTTCCGCCGCCGCCACCGCGTGGTGGCGATGCCGGCGCGAAGGTGGGAGATCCCGCCACGCAGAGCCGGATCTAGGCAAATTTTTGAGTGTTACGAACGCCGGGCCTTAGGGTCCGGCGTTTTTTTATGCCGTCTGCGCGCGTCAGCCGGGCAGGCCCGGGGACGACCGTCGATGGCGTAAATATTTACCCGGGTAATATTGTGAAACCTATTTTTATCCGGGTATTATTTAGCGCCTTCAACAGGAGCCTGCCATGACCATCCCGCCATCCGTTTGCTACACCAGTTTCCAGGGCCACCGGCGCCTGGCGTCAGGAGCTCCGCATGTGGTCGCCTTGGCGGTCAAGTTGGCTACCGAACGTGGGGGCGACAAACCCATCCTGGTCTTCGACGACGGCACCGGCCGAGCCATCGATCTCGACACGCGCGGCAGTGACGAAGACGTCCTGGCCCGCCATGGCGCTGCACCTGCCCGCGATGGTGATGTTACTGAGACGCCACGAGGTCGCGGCCGTCCAAAACTCGGTGTCGTGGCACGCGAAGTCACCTTGCTACCGCGACACTGGGAATGGCTGGAATCCCAGCCGGGCGGGCCATCCGTCACCTTGCGCAAGCTGGTGGAAGAAGCGCGCCGCACGTACGGCGAACGCGATAGAACGCGCTCCGCGCAGGAGCGCGCGTATCACTTCATGTCGGCCATGGCGGGCGATATGCCGGGTTTCGAAGAAGCTGCGCGCGCTTTGTTCGCAAACGACCGCGCGATGTTCGGCGAGCTGATCTCTGAATGGCCTACAGATGTGCGCGATTACGCCATGCAGCTCGCCTTCGGCGATTGAGAACTTCACCATGACGAACTATCTGGAACCGACCGGGGAAGCAGGACGTGCCTTCATGGCGCGACAACTGCAAGGCAGTGTGGCCATGCTCAATCTGTTGCGCTTTCGCGATGTCGCGGATTATTCCGCTACACCGCACTTGGCGCCTGGAGACCTGATCAGCGGTGCGGAAGCCTTTCAGCGTTATATCGAACACACCTTGCCGTATCTGCGCGAAAGCGGCGGTGATCTGTTGTTTCTAGGTACTGGCGGCCACTTCCTGATCGGTCCACCGGATGAGCGATGGGACATGGCCATGCTGGTGCAACAGCAAAGCGTTGCCTCATTCATGGCGTTCGCTTCGCATGAAGCTTATCTCGCGGGCATAGGGCATCGCACGGCGGCATTGGAAGATTCACGCCTGCTGCCGTTGACGCTTGCGGAAATCTGATCGGATCACCCATCCCTATATGTGCACTCGTAGGAGCGCGCGTTCACGAGTGAAACGACGCGCTTCTTGCTTTGTGAAAGTGCAACGGTGTCTAGAAAAGCTTGATGGTTCTTCATGCGGAATTTCGCACAATGCATATGCTGCTTAACGGCAGTTGCATGCAAGGGCACTTGCGCGGACATGCAAAATACCGCTTAAGTTAAGGCATGTACGGCGACACGAAGATCCGAACGTTGCCATCCACTTTGCCAGCTTGCATCTCGCCCCATGAAGATTTCCGCCGAAGAGTTGGAGCCCTTGTTCGACGTTCTTCCGGATGTCGTCTTTTTCGTGAAAGACACGCAGGGCCGATATACGCACGCCAACCTCACCCTGGTGCGCCGCCTTGGCTTGAAGCAGCGTAGCGATATCATCGGCAAAGACGTGACGGAGCTTTTCCCTAGCGCGATGGGCGGCTCCTATGCAGCGCAGGATCAGCGCGTGCTGATGGGAGAGGTGATCGAGAATCAGCTGGAAGTACACATGTTCGCCAACCGTGCGTCGGGATGGTGCCTCACCTGCAAACGCCCCTTGCTTGTGCGCGACAAGATTGGCGGCATCATTGGTGTTTCACGCGACCTTGGGCTGCCCGACGGGCGCCATCCCGTTTACGACCGCCTCAAACGCGTGCTTGCTTACATGCAGGAACACTACGGCGATGCCGTTCGCATACCGAAACTGGCCGAGCTGGCGGAGCTTTCCGTTGCGCAGTTCGAGCGGCATTTCCGCCGCGTATTCCAGCTCACGCCGCAGCAGGTATTGATCAAGCTTCGCATCGAGGCGGCCATGCGCATGCTGCACGCCGACGATAGCGTGGCTTCGATTGGCATTGCGTGCGGGTTTGTCGATCAGAGTGCGTTTGCGCGCCAGTTCAAGGCGACGGTGGGAATGACGCCGAGTGCATATCGTTCGCTGGTGCAGGCGCCGCACTAGCACCCGTATTGCGTAAACGTTCTTGGCTCAGAGAATATCCAACACCTTCTCCGGCGGGCGCCCGATCACAGCCTTGCCGTTTGCCACCACGATAGGTCGCTCGATCAGGCGCGGATGCTTCACCATCGCGGCAATCAGCGCTTCGTCGCTCAACGATGCATCGGCGAGCCTCAGCTCGCGATATTCGTCCTCGCCGGTACGCAGCAACTGCCGCGCCGCGATGCCGAGTTGCGACAGCAGCGTCTTCAACTCGGCTGCGCTGGGCGGTGTGTCGAGGTAGTGGATTACTTCGAACGGCTTGCCGTACTGCTCCACCAGCGCGAGCGCGCTGCGCGATTTCGAGCAGCGGCTGTTGTGATAAATGCGGATCACGTGATTCAGCGGCTGCCGCCACCGCGATTACCACCACCGCCACGATTGCCGCCACCGCCTTGCCCATGCGGACGGTTGCCGCGTTGCGGGCGACCAGCGGGGCCAGGACGGTTGCCGCCGCTGCCGCCACGGTTGTTGCGATTGGCATTGCCGCCGCCGTACGGGTTTGCGCCACCGCCAGCGCCGCCACTTCGACGGTTGCCTTGAGCCTGGCCGCCGCCTTGCGCACGTCCGCCTTCGCGGGTTTCGCCGGCGAACCAAGTACGTGCGGGCGGCAGTTCCTGGCCCGGGCCGATGCCGCGCTTCTTCTTGTAGACTTTCTTCTGCTGGCGCTCGGGCGTTGCCACGTTGCCATTCACTTCGCGGTTTGGATTCGCACGGCGACGCTGCTTGCCGCGCGCGGGCTGGTCATCGCGAATGCGGTCGAAGGCGCGCAACTCGCGGGCTTCGTCGTGATAGCCGCCGCTCCATGCGGTGCTGCCGCCTTTCTCCGGACGATATTCGACGACGTTGCGCGGCGCGCGGCGCTGGTGCAGCACCGGGCTCAATGTCAGCACCGGCTGCGGCGCACCAAGACCGGCATTCTTGCGCAGCTCTTTCACGGTTTCTTCGTTGAGCGTTTCGCAATCGCCACGGCGCAGCATGCGCGGTAATTCGATGCCGCCGTAGCGGATACGCTTCAGTCGGCTGACCAGGAAGCCTTGCGAATCCCACAGGCGGCGAACTTCGCGGTTGCGGCCTTCGCGGATAACCACGCGGAACCAGCTATGGCTGCCGCCGCGACTGATGATGGCGATTTCGTCGAAGCGGGCAGGGCCGTCTTCGAGTTCCACGCCGGCCTTGAGTTTCTCGATGATCTCGTCGGGTACTTCGCCATGCACGCGGCACAGGTATTCGCGTTCCAGACCGCTGCGCGGATGCATCAGCGCATTGGCCAGGTCGCCGTCGGTGGTGAGCAAAAGAAGGCCGGTGGTGTTGATGTCGAGGCGGCCCACGGCGACCCAGCGCGCGCCTTTCAGTCGCGGCAACTGTTCGAATACGGTGGGACGGCCTTCGGGATCTTCGCGCGTAGTCACCACGCCTTCGGGCTTGTGGTAGACCAGCACTTCCGCATCGTCGCGGCTGTCGGTGGCGACCACGAACTGCTTGCCATCGATTACCACGCGATCGCCGGCGCGCACGCTGGCGCCAATGGTGGCAGGGCTGCCGTTGACTTCGACGTCGCCGGCCTGGATGCGTTGCTCCAGCATGCGGCGCGAGCCGAGTCCGGCGTTGGCGAGCACTTTGTGCAAGCGCTCTTCGATCTGCGGCGCGGTTTCGGTGGGCGCGGCGCGCTTCAGGCTCAATACGGATTTTTGTGGCGCATTCATGCGCGGTACTCCTCGGTGTCTTGCTCGGCGGTGCCGTGATCGGCATCCGCTGGGTTCGCTGCCTCGTCGGCAGTGGCGGGATGGGTTTCGACGGTGGCGCTCACTTCATTGGTGGGCTCGTCGTGTTCGGGTGCAGCGTGTTGCGGGTCGGGCGATGGCTCGGAACTGGCTTCGCCTTCGTCGGATGTTTCGGTGTGGGCGACGGCTTCATCGCCAGCGTGTTGTTCGTCATGTTCCGCGTTGGCGACTTCTTCGTCGGCGTGAACGTCGGTGTGCTCTGCGTCGATGGATGCTTCTTCTGCTTGCGCTTCGTGCGCGGGCGTTTCGTTCTCGACTTCTTCCGCGTCCGGATCGATGGGAAGGTTACGTACCGGCCTGGGCGGGAAGGAGTCGTCATCCAGCCGCAGCTGCGGATCTTCCATGTCGCGGATTTCGGAAAGCGGCGGCAACTCGTCCAGTGATTTCAGATTGAAGTAATCGAGAAAGGCGCGAGTAGTGCCGAACAGCGCGGGCTTGCCGGGTACGTCGCGATGGCCGACGACGCGGATCCATTCGCGCTCTTCCAGCGTCTTGACGATGTTGGAAGACACCACCACACCGCGGATCTGCTCGATTTCCGGACGGGTGATCGGCTGTCGGTAGGCGATCAGCGCCAACGTTTCCAGCAGGGCGCGCGAATAGCGGCTGGGTTTCTCCGTCCACATGCGCGAAATCCAGGGATGTACGTCCTGGCGTACCTGATAGCGGAAGCCGGAGGCGACCTCCTTCAGCTCCACGCCGCGGCCTTGGCAATCCTCGGCCAGTTGCTCCAGCGCCATGGCGATCTGTGCGCGGTCGACTTCGTCCTCTTCCACGAACAGCTCACCCAGTTGCGCGACGCTCAACGGTTGGCTGGCGGCCATCAGGGCGGCTTCGATAATCGGTTTGAGTTGCTCGATCTGCATGGCCTTAGGATCGGATATCCATAGCGGTTGCGTTGCTCGTAGGTTTGCGCGTCATTCGCCACCGGAAGCGGTGGTGGGTTCTTCGAACACATCGTCGCCGCCGATGTCTTCCATGCCCTCCATCACGGCGGCTTCGCCACCCGGCGCAGCGTTGGCCTTCACGTAGATCGGCGCCAACGGTTCTTCCTGCACGATGCTGATCAGGAACTCCTTGGCCAGCTCCAGCATGGCCAGGAAGGTGACCACTACGCCCAGTCGTCCTTCGGTTGCATCGAACAGCGATTCGAAGCGGTGAAACTGGGTGTCATCGAGCCGGCTGAGCAGCTCGCCCATGCGCTGGCGCACACTCAGCGCCTCGCGCTTGATGGCGTGATGCCCGAACAATTCGGCCCGGTGCATTACATCCTTCAGGGCCAGCAGCATTTCCTTCAGATCCAGCGGCGGCGGCAGCTTGATCACGTTGCGCTCGCCCGTATCGGCCTGCGCCACCACGGTGTCGCGTTCCAGGCGGGGCAGGGTGTCGATGTCCTCGGCCGCTTTCTTGAACCGCTCGTATTCCTGCAGGCGGCGCACCAGCTCGGCACGGGGATCTTCCTCCACCCCTTCTTCCGTGGGTGGCCGCGGCAGCAGCAAGCGCGATTTGATCTCACCCAGGATCGCCGCCATCAACAGGTATTCGGCGGCCAGCTCCAGGCGCATCACATCGCGCATCATCTCGATGTATTCCATGTACTGCCGGGTGATCTCGGCGATCGGAATATCGAGAATGTCCAGGTTCTGCCGGCGGATCAGGTACAGCAGCAGATCCAGCGGTCCTTCGAACGCCTCCAGGAAAACTTCCAGCGCGTCCGGCGGAATGTACAGATCCTGCGGCATCTGCAGAATCGGTTCGCCACGCACGACCGCCAGCGGCATTTCCTGCTGCTGCGGCACTCCGGCGAACGCATTTTGCGTTGCTTCTATAGGCTGAGACTCGGTTGGCTCAGTGCTCATCAATGCATGTCATTGGCCCGCCCGAAGTGGGCTGGCGTTCGTTCTGTTGACGACTCAGAACCCTTTTTCCCAATAAACGGAGAATCAAGGGTTCATGCCTGGAATGCCTGGTTGCTTGAGGTCATCCCGATAAAGCCAATCTGCACGATGCTCAGCCGAGCGTGCGGTTTCCCGCGATTGCTGGCCCTGATGAATCCACACGGCGTGGTTCGTGTCAGGCTGGCGGTCGCCGGGCGCCGGGTCGGTAAAAATACGATCAGGCAAGGACCGGCGTGACGCCGCTGGCGTCGCCCGCGATTCGTAAAAGGTCGGCTGAGTACATCGGGTGAAGGCCATTCCAACCGGGGTTCCCGGCGCCCATCCATGCATGGCTCCACGCGCGGGTTACAGATTAACGGCACTGCTGCGGCATGTCCAGCAAAGGCTTCAGCCGCGGGAGTGGCTTGTCAAGAAAGTCGGAACGCTGCAGTGCCGGGCGGAAAAGCGTCGGCAAGTACTGGAGACTGGCCTGATTCGCCATTGTTCGCGTTGCGGCAGCATGTGACCCTTTGGGTCTGCCGCGGAACCGGCGCCGAAACGCGGGAACAGCATTTTATCGTGCCGTGAAACGTAGTTGTAGCCGTGGCATGTGGCTTGCTTCATCATGTCGCACATCCGGGAGACGCCGGCAGGCATGCGCTGGTGTGACGATGGCGGAGCCGCTTCCCGACAGCGCGGGTTCGATCGCCACGCAGGTCGGATCTGGCCGCGCGTCAACGGTGTTGGGGTAGGGAGCTAAGAAACATGAATACAAAACGTGACGACGCCATGGATGGTTCAGGCAAGGACCATCTGCGTCCCGCGCGCATGCGCATCAAGACCACGGTTCTGATGAGTCACGGTGACGAATCGCATCCGACCGACCTGATCGATATTTCCGCGACTGGCGCCCTGGTGCTGCGCCCGAACGAGTGGTTCGGCAGTCCAGGCGAAAGCTGGGTGCTGGACATGATCTTCGGCGACGATCTGCACATCCACCTGGAAGCGAAGGTGGCGCGCGTGTCGGAACGGCACATCGGTTTTGCCTATACGCGCATCCCGGAAGACAAGCAGGTGCCGCTATGGAATCTGCTGGGTGGTTATGCCGACATCCTGGAGATGTGGCACGACGCTTAAAGAAACGCGGGAATCGCCAATCAGAAGTCGTGAACCGTAAGAGCAGTACGCCGCAAGCTCGCAGGCGATTGCTTTTAACTATTTCCGATTTCCGATTGACGACTTGCGTATCAGCCTGCTACGGCCGGCTGCTTCTTCTCATCGCGCAATTCGCGCCGCAGGATCTTACCCACGTTGCTCTTGGGCAAGGCGTCGCGGAACTCGATCGTTTTCGGGCGCTTGTAGCCGGTGAAGTTCTCGCGGCAGAATTCCTTGAGCTGGTCCACCGTGAGGCTCGAATCCTTGCGCACCACGAACAGCTTTACCGCTTCGCCGGAGTGTTCATCCGGCACGCCGATGGCGGCGACCTCGGCCACGCCAGGATGCTTCATGACCGTATCCTCGATCTCGTTCGGATACACATTGAAGCCGGACACCAGGATCATGTCTTTCTTGCGGTCGACGATGTACACGTAGCCGTTCGCATCCATCTTGGCGATGTCGCCGGTATGCAACCAGCCGTCGTCGGCAAGCACCTTGGCCGTTTCGTCGGGACGCTTCCAGTAACCCTTCATCACCTGCGGGCCATGCACCATCAGCTCGCCCACTTCGCCAATCGGCAGAGGCTGGTTGTCTTCGGACCAGATGGCCACGTCGGTAGAGGAAATCGGCAGGCCGATGGAGCCGTTGTATTCCTTCAGATCCAGCGGGTTGATGCAGGCGGCGGGCGAGGTTTCGGTTAATCCGTAAGCTTCGGCCAGCGTGCAGCCGGTGACTTTTTTCCAGCGCTCGGCCACGGCGCGCTGCACGGCCATGCCGCCGCCCAGGCTCAGGTGCAGGTTGGAGAAATCGACGCTTTCGAAGCCGGGCGTGTTGAGCAGCCCATTGAACAAGGTATTGACGCCGGTAATCACCGAGAAGTGCGAATTACGCAGCTCTTTCACGAAGGCTGGCATATCACGCGGATTGGTGATGAGGATGTTCAATCCGCCCAGACGCAGGAACACCAAGCCGTTAGCCGTCAGCGAAAAGATGTGATACAGCGGCAGCGCCGTGATCACGATCTCGCGTTCTTTCTGGAGATTCGCGCCGATCCACGCGCCGGCCTGCAGCATGTTCGCCACCATGTTGCCATGCGTTAGCATGGCGCCCTTGGCTACGCCGGTGGTGCCACCGGTGTATTGCAGGAAGGCGATGTCGTCGTGCGTGATGGAAGGTTTCGGCACCGCATGCTTCGCGCCGGCAGTCAGCGCATCCTTGAACCGCATCGCCTGCGGCAGCGAGTAGGACGGCACCATCTTCTTCACGTGCTTGAGCACGAAGTTGATCGCCACGCCCTTGAGGCCGAGCAGATCGCCGAGGCCGGTGGTGACGATGTGCTTGACGTGCGTTTCGGCCATGACTTGCTGCAAGGTGGCCGCGAAGTTGTCCAGCACCACGATCGCAACGGCGCCGGAATCTTCCAACTGATGCTTGAGCTCGCGCGCCGTGTACATGGGATTGGTGTTCACCACCACCATGCCGGCACGCAGTGCGCCGAAAAGCGCGATCGGATACTGCAGGACGTTCGGCAGCATGATCGCGACGCGATCACCCTTGGCAAGCTTCAGTTCGCCGGTGAGGTAGGCGGCGAATTGCCGGCTCAGCACGTCGATTTCAGCGTAAGTCATCCGCTTGCCGAAGCTGGAGAACGCGTTGCGCCCGCGATAGAGCTCAAAGGCTTCTTCCAATACGGCCACTACCGACGCGTATTGGTCGATGTCGATCTCTGCGGGTACGCCATCCGGATAGTGATCCAGCCACGGACGCTGATTACTCATGTTCGATCCCAAGCTCCTGATGACATACCGTTGGTGGCGACCGCACGCATCGGGCATCATGCGGGCGAAGCATTGGAGCATACGCCGGCGTACAGCGGCAAGCCGCGTCGCAGCGAGTTTCCGTGCGAAAAAGTAGCCGGATGCCGACCATGAACTATCTGTACCGTTTTTCGTTGCTGGCCTTGTTGCTGGTGGTGCTGGCCGGATGCCATCGCGCGCCCGAGGTGCTGATCCGCCAGGCCATCGACAAGACCGTTCAGGCCACCGAGCAGGTCGACGCGTCCGCGGCGGTCGCCGCGCTGACCGATGACTTCGACGGCAACAGCGGCACGATGACCCGGCAGGACATCGCCAACCTGCTGCGAGCGGCAAAATTCCGTGGCGAAACCTTGCATGCCATATCAGGGCCCGTAGATGTACAGCCGCGCGGTGAGCGGTACGTGGCCAGCTTTACCATCACGCTGACCAGCGGCGGAAAGCTGTTCCCTTCGGAAGCGGGCGTCTACAAGGTGGAAACCGCGTGGCGCAGGGAAGGGCGGGAGTGGCGTTGTTACAACGCGACGTGGACGCAGCAACTGTAGGTAGTGGTGCAAACCCAGCACCGCCATGCCGATCAGCATGGCGATGCTGAAGTTCGCACCACTGCCTGCGGGTCAAGCAGCTTTCTTGCTCGCCAGCTGGCGCAACACATACTGCAGAATGCCGCCATGCCGGAAGAACTCACGCTCCTTCGGCGTAAGCAGCAACACCTTTACGGTAAAGGTCTTCTCGCCCAGGTCGCTCTTGGCCACTACCTTGGCTTGCTTCGCCTCGCCATCCATCAGGCCGGTGATCTCGAACGTCTCCTTGCCGGTGAGGCCGAGTGACTTGGCGTTCTCGCCATCCTGGAACTGCAGCGGCAATACGCCCATGCCGACCAGGTTGGAGCGATGGATGCGCTCGAAGCTTTCCGCGATCACCGCCTTCACACCCAGCAGCAAGGTGCCCTTGGCCGCCCAGTCGCGCGAGGAACCGGTGCCGTATTCCTTGCCGGCGATCACGACCAGCGGCGTTTTGTCGGCTTTGTATTTCATCGCCGCATCGTAGATGGACATCTGCCCGCCGCTCGGCACGTACATCGTATAGCCGCCCTCCACCCCATCGAGCATCAGGTTCTTGATGCGGATGTTGGCGAAGGTGCCGCGTACCATCACGTCGTCGTTGCCGCGGCGCGAACCATAGGAATTGAAATCCTTCGGCTCGACGCCCTTGGACATCAGGAAGCGACCCGCCGGACTGTCCTTCTTGATGGAACCGGCGGGCGAGATGTGATCGGTGGTGATCGAGTCGCCGAACAAACCAAGTACGCGCGCGCCGTGGATGTCCTCGATCCTGCCCGTCTCCATCGTCATGCCTTCGAAGTAGGGCGGGTTCTTGATGTAGGTCGAATCGATCCACTTGTACACCGCCCCTTCCGGCGAGGCGATGCTGTTCCAGCGGCTGTCGCCCTTGAACACGTCGGCATAGTTCTTGGTGAACATGTCCGGGCTGACCGCGCCGCCGATCATGTCGGAAATTTCCTGGTTGCTTGGCCAGATGTCTTTCAGATACACCGCTTTGCCATCGCTGCCGGTGCCGAGCGGATCGGTGGCGAGATTCACGTCCAGCGAACCGGCCAGCGCATACGCCACCACCAGCGGGGGCGAGGCGAGATAGTTCATTTTCACTTCCGGATGCACGCGGCCTTCGAAGTTGCGGTTACCGGACAGCACGGATGCCACCGCAAGATCGCCATCGCCAATGCCTTTGCTGATTTCCTGTGGCAACGGGCCGGAATTGCCGATGCAGGTGGTACAGCCATAGCCGACCACATAGAAGCCGACTTTCTCCAGTTCTTTCAGCAAGCCGGTTTTTTCCAGGTAATCGGTCACCACCAGCGAGCCGGGCGCGAGCGAAGTCTTCACCCACGGCTTGGCTTTGAGGCCTTTTTCGGCCGCTTTCTTGGCCAGCAAACCAGCGCCGAGCATCACCGCCGGATTGGATGTGTTGGTGCACGAGGTGATCGCTGCGATCACCACCGCACCATCCTGCAGATGAAAATCCTGGCCATTCATGGACACGTGCGGACCTTGCGCCAGCGCGCTGGCATCGTGGCCCACGGCGGTGCCGCCGCCTTCGCCGGCAAACCGTGCTTCGCCGCGCACCTCGGAGGCATTCTTGCGGTTGGCGGTCAGCGCGCCGAGGCTGTCGTGGAAGCTCTTCTTGACGTCTTCCAGCAGCACGCGATCCTGCGGGCGCTTGGGGCCGGCCAATGATGGTTTTACATCGGCGAGGTTGAGTTCCAGCGTGGCGGAGAACTGCGCGTGCGGCGTGTGTTCGTCATGCCACAAGCCTTGCGCCTGCGCGTAGCTTTTCACCAGCTCGATCTGATCTTCGCTGCGACCGGAGAGGCGCAGATAGTTCAGGGCTTCCTGGTCGATTGGGAAGATGCCGCAGGTGGCGCCGTATTCCGGCGCCATGTTGCCGATGGTGGCGCGGTCGGCCAGCGGCAGGTGCTTCAGGCCATCGCCGAAGAACTCCACGAACTTGCCCACTACGCCGAGCTTGCGCAGCATTTGCGTGACGGTGAGCACCAGGTCGGTCGCGGTGACGCCTTCGGAAAGCTTGCCGCTGAGCTTGAAGCCCACCACTTGCGGAATCAGCATCGACGACGGTTGTCCAAGCATCGCCGCTTCCGCTTCGATGCCGCCCACGCCCCAGCCCAGTACGCCGAGGCCATTGACCATGGTGGTGTGCGAGTCGGTACCGAACACGGTATCGGGGTAGGCCCAGTCGGCGCCGTCCTTCTTGCCGGTGAACACGACGCGCGCGAGGTGTTCCAGGTTCACCTGATGCACAATGCCGGTGCGCGGGGGCACCACCTTGAAATTGTTGAACGCCTTCTGGCCCCAGCGCAGGAACGAATAGCGCTCGTGGTTGCGTTCGAACTCGATCTCGACATTCTTCTCCAGCGCGGAGGACGAACCGAAGGCATCGACCTGCACCGAGTGATCGATCACCAATTCGGCCGGCGCCAGCGGGTTGATCTGGTTAGCATCACCGCCCAACTTCACCACTGCATCGCGCATCGCGGCCAAGTCCACCACGCAGGGCACGCCGGTGAAATCCTGCAGCACCACGCGTGCCGGCATGAATGCCATTTCGATATCCGGTTCGGCCTTGGGATCCCAGGTGGCGACCGCTTCGATTTCCTTCTTGGTGACGTTGATGCCGTCCTCGTGGCGCAACAGGTTCTCCAGCAGGATCTTCATCGAATAAGGCAGATGCTTCAGGTCGAACTTCTGCCCGAACTTGGCAAGGCTGGCGATCTGGTACGAGCTGCCGTTGACCTTGAGGGTGTCGCGGGTGGCGAATGAGTCCAGCATGGGGATAGCTCCTGTTGCTTGAAGACGGCGGGCGCGCGGCGTAAAGGGAAATGCTAGAGCAGCGCGCGTTAGGGGAATTGCAAGAAGGTTCGCGTTCCGTCCGGGGATGCTGCGCAGTTTGGGCCAAATCGGCGACCGCGCAAGTTGCGGCGATGTTGCAGGATTTCGAACGCAGCCGGAAACAGCTTGTCGTTGCTGGGGTTTGGGGCCGGCTGGCAAAATACGCGCTTCTTTGCTTCCTCTCTTCCGGCGAGAGGCAGTCATTCAAAGCACCGTCATTCCCCCGAAGGATCCGCTCGCATGCTCAACGCCTATCGCCAACATGTCGCCGAGCGCGCCGCGCTGGGTATTCCCGCGCTGCCGCTGTCGGCCCAGCAGACCGCCGAGTTGATCGAGCTGCTGAAGAACCCGCCTGCGGGCGAGGAGGCTTTCCTGGCCGACCTGATCGCGAACCGCGTGCCGGCCGGCGTGGACGACGCGGCCAAGGTCAAGGCGTCCTATCTCGCCGCGGTGGCGTTCGGTAGCGAGAAGTGCGCGCTGATCAGTCGCGAGAAGGCGACGGAACTTCTTGGCACCATGCTCGGCGGCTACAACATCCATCCGCTGATCGAACTGCTGGACGATGCGCAAGTCGGCGGCATTGCGGCCGAAGCGCTGAAGAAGACGTTGCTGATGTTCGACGCCTTCCACGACGTGAAAGAGAAGGCCGACAAGGGCAACGCCAACGCCAAGAGCGTGCTGCAGAGTTGGGCCGATGCCGAATGGTTCACCAGCCGTCCGGCCGTGCCCGAGAGCCTCACCATCACCGTGTTCAAGGTGCCGGGCGAAACCAACACCGACGATCTCTCGCCCGCGCCCGACGCGACCACGCGTCCGGACATCCCGCTGCACGCGCTGGCCATGCTCAAGAACAAGCGCGATGGCGCACCGTTCCAGCCGGAGGAAGACGGCAAGCGCGGCCCGATCCAGTTGATTCAGGATCTCAAGCAGAAAGGTCACCTGGTCGCCTATGTGGGTGACGTGGTCGGCACCGGTTCCAGCCGCAAGTCCGCCACCAATTCCGTGCTGTGGTGGACCGGCGAAGATATTCCCTTCATCCCGAACAAGCGCTTCGGCGGTGTATGCCTGGGCAGCAAGATCGCGCCGATCTTCTACAACACGATGGAAGACGCGGGTGCGCTGCCGATCGAACTGGATGTCTCCGGCATGGAGATGGGCGACGTGGTCGAGCTGCGTCCGTACGAAGGCAAGGCGCTGAAGAACGGCCAGGTGATCGCCGAGTTCCAGGTGAAGTCCGACGTGCTGTTCGACGAAGTGCGCGCGGGCGGACGCATTCCGCTGATCATCGGCCGTGGCCTGACCACCAAGGCGCGCGAAGCGCTCGGGCTGGCGCCGTCGACACTGTTCCGCCTGCCGCAGAACCCGGCCGATACCGGCAAGGGCTACACGCTGGCGCAGAAGATGGTCGGCCGCGCTTGCGGCTTGCCGGAAGGCAAGGGCGTGCGTCCGGGCACCTATTGCGAGCCAAAGATGACTTCGGTGGGCTCGCAGGACACCACCGGCCCGATGACGCGCGACGAGCTGAAGGACCTGGCATGCCTCGGCTTCTCCGCCGATCTGGTGATGCAGTCGTTCTGCCACACGGCGGCTTATCCGAAGCCGGTCGACGTCAAGACGCATCATGATCTGCCAGCCTTCATCTCCACCCGCGGTGGCATCAGCCTGCGTCCTGGCGATGGCGTGATCCACTCCTGGCTCAACCGCATGCTGCTGCCTGATACCGTCGGCACCGGCGGCGACAGCCACACGCGCTTCCCGATCGGCATTTCGTTCCCGGCCGGTTCCGGCCTGGTGGCGTTTGCCGCGGCTACGGGCGTGATGCCACTGGACATGCCCGAATCCGTGCTGGTGCGCTTCAAGGGCGAACTGCAGCCGGGCGTGACGCTGCGCGACCTGGTCAACGCGATTCCGCTATACGCCATCAAGCAGGGTCTGCTCACTGTGGCGAAGCAGGGCAAGAAGAACATCTTCTCCGGCCGCATCCTGGAAATCGAAGGCTTGCCGAACCTGAAAGTGGAGCAGGCGTTCGAGCTGTCCGACGCGTCGGCCGAGCGTTCCGCTGCCGGTTGCACGGTGAAACTCAACAAGGAACCGATCATCGAGTATCTCAACTCGAACATCACCTTGTTGAAGTACATGATCGCGCAGGGCTATCAGGATGCGCGCAGCCTGCAGCGCCGCATCAAGGCGATGGAAGCGTGGCTGGCCAATCCGCAGTTGCTGGACCGCGATGCGGACGCCGAGTACGCCGCTGTGATCGAGATCGATCTGGCCGACGTGCACGAGCCGATCGTGGCGTGCCCGAACGATCCGGACGACGTCAAGACGCTGTCCGACGTGGCCGGCGCCAAGATCGATGAAGTGTTCATCGGGTCGTGCATGACCAACATCGGCCACTTCCGTGCGGCGTCGAAGTTGCTGGAAGGCAAGCGCGACATTCCCACCCGCCTGTGGGTAGCGCCGCCGACCAAGATGGACCAGAAGCAGCTCACCGAGGAAGGCCATTACGGCGTGCTCGGCACCGCCGGCGCGCGCATGGAAATGCCCGGCTGCTCGCTGTGCATGGGCAATCAGGCGCAGGCGCGCGAAGGCGCCACGGTGTTCTCTACCTCCACCCGCAACTTCCCCAACCGCCTGGGCAAGAACACCAACGTGTACCTAGGTTCGGCGGAACTTGCCGCGATCTGCTCGCGCCTGGGCCGCATTCCGAGCAAGCAGGAATACATGGCCGACATCGGCGTGATCAATGCGAACGGCGAGAAGATCTATCGCTACATGAACTTCGATCAGATCGCCGATTTCAAGGAAGTGGCCGATACCGTCGGCGCCTAACACCGCGCGATCCAATTCCCTCTCCCTTTCGGGGAGAGGGCTAGGGTGAGGGGCCAAGGCTGGCCTCACATCCCATAAGTACGCGCTTGGGTTCATCCATTACTGCAAGATTGGCCCTCACCCCAACTCTCTCCCCGGAGGGAGAGGGAGTAAATGCGGGCTGTCGTTTATGCTTGCGCGATGATCTCCTCCCATCTCTCGGCCGTTTCCTTGCGCGACCTGATCCTTGTGCAAGCCGTGCACCGCCACGGCAGCTTCAACAGCGCCGCGCGCGCCATGCATATCAGTGCATCAGGCCTCTCGCATCAGGTGCAGAAAGTGGAGCAGGCGCTGGGTGCGCCATTGTTCGAACGCGGCGGGCGTCGCGTCGTGCCCACGGCCGGAGGCCAGCGCCTGCTGGAGCAGATCGATGCGGTATTGCTGGCCGCAGACCACCTGCAGCAAGCGGCACGCGCCGGCGAAAAGGCGTTCGGCGGCGAATTGCGGCTGGGCGTGCTCGCCACTTTGGGTCCGTATCTGTTGCCGCATCTGATCGAGCCCTTCCCGCAGCATTTTCCCGGTGCGCGCTTGAGCTTGTCGGAAGGCAAGCCGCGCGGCCTGCTGCGCCGATTGCATGAAGGTGAACTGGACGCCGTGCTTGCACCGCCGGCGTCGTCATTGAGCGGTATCGTGATGTGCCCGCTGTTCTTCGAACCATGGGAAGTGCTGTTGCGTGCCGATCATGCGTTGGCGGGAAAGCGCAGCATCTCGATGGATCAGCTCGATGCCGGCCAGGCGATCCTGATGGCCGAAAGCCATGCCGATGGCGAAGGCTATGTGCAGGATGTCAGCCTGGAAAGCCTCGCCGCACTGGTGACCCTGCGTGGCGGACACGCGCTGGTGCCGGCGCTTGCGCACGATCGCCTGGCATCGATGCCGGATATCGTGGTTGCCAAGATCAAAGGCGAGGTGCCGGGGCGCGAAATTGCGCTGTACTGGCGCGAAGCCTCGCCATGGCACGGTGATCTACAAGCCTTTGCGGACCTGCTGCGCAAACTGGCCCGACAGCGGCCCGGCTTGCGCCTGATCGAAACCTAGGCCGGAGTGCAAACCCTAACGTTTTGCCTATGCATACCGACGTTGGGGTTCGCACCAACCTAAAGGGTGGTGCCGGTTAGCAACCCACGCGCCAACATGGTGCATTGTCGGCGATGCAGCAGCAGTTGATATTGCCGTCCGCCGATCTGCCGCCACAGCACCGCCGAACGCACCGCCGCCAGCAGGCTTGCGCGCACCCGCTCGACCAGGGCCGGCTGCTGCAGCCATTGCGGGTTGCCGGTGACCATCACGCGTGGCCGCAGCGTCGATAGCGTAGTGGCATACAACTCCGCCAGGCGGCTGAACACTTGCGGGGAATTGAGCCCGAAATGATCCACCTGGCGCTTGGCGGACACGATGCCTTGCTGCAACTGATCCAGCAGATCCTTGCGATGCGCCAGGCTGCGTTCCAGGCGCATCACGGTGACCACCATGCGGGTGATCGCCATGTCGCGGCTGTTTTCGTCCAGTTGCCCGATCAGCGTGCGCAATCCGAGGCGAATACCCGAGACGTTGCCGTACACCCCGACCACCGACGGCGCATCGATGCGAAACACGCTGGCCAGGCTGGCGTCGAGCGAGAGATCGTCGCAACGCCCCTCGTTGGCGAGCTGATGGGCCAGGGCGGATGCCTGGAACAATCCGGCCAGCGCCAGCACCCGTTCCTCGTTGATGGCGAAAGCTTTAAACACGCTGCTTCATATCCTCTGCAGTTGGCTGGGCCAGGCCGCCGTACGCGGCATCCGTAGCGGCAATGACCGCGCCGCCCAGGCATTCCTCACCGGCGTAGAACACCACCGACTGGCCGGGGGTGACGGCCCGTTGTGGCTCGTCGAACTTCACTTCCAGTCGGTCATGATGCACAGACACCACGCAGGCCTGATCGTGCTGTCGGTACCGGGTCTTGGCCGTGCAGCGAAATTCCGCCGCCGGCGGTGCGCCTGCCACCCAGGTGGGCGTCTCGGCGACCAGGCGCTGGGACTGGAGCCATTCGTTCTCGCCTCCCTGGGCCACATACAGCACATTGTGCGCGACATCTTTGCCCACCACGTACCAGGGCTCGCCGCCGGCATGCTGGCGCCCGCCGATGCCCAAGCCGTTGCGCTGGCCCAGGGTGTAATACATGACACCCTGGTGCTCGCCGATCAGGCGGCCATCCGGGCTGCGCATCTCACCGGGGCGGGCAGGGATGTATTGCGTCAGAAACTGACGGAAATCGCGCTCGCCGATAAAGCAGATGCCGGTGGAATCCTTCTTGGCGTGCGTAGGCAAGTTGGCCTGGCGCGCCATCTCGCGCACCTGCGATTTTTCGATCTCACCCACCGGAAACAAGGTGGCAGCCAGTTGCTGCTGCCCCAGCGCGTGTAGGAAGTAGGTCTGATCCTTGCCGGTGTCGACCGCGCGCAGCAGGCGATAGCGGCCGTCTAGGCAATCCACGCGTGCGTAGTGGCCGGTGGCGATCTTCTCCGCACCCAGCGCGCGTGCTTCGTCCAGGAAGGTTTTGAACTTGATTTCGCGATTGCACAGCACATCCGGGTTGGGCGTGCGTCCGGCGCGGTATTCGGCCAGGAAGTGCTCGAATACGCCATCCCAATACTCGGCCGCGAAATTGCGGGCATGGAAGGGAATGCCCAGGCGGCCGCAGACGGCGACGGCGTCCTTGCGGTCCTGGTCGGCGGTGCAGGGGCCGTTGCGGTCGTCTTCCTCCCAGTTCTGCATGAACAGGCCTTCCACCTCGAAGCTCGCCCGCTGCAATAGCAGGGCAGCGACGGAGGAATCGACGCCACCGGAAATGCCCAGCATCACTTTCATGCGACGGCCCCGACGGGCATGAGGCTGGTGACCACCGACAGCGGCAGCCGCTGACCGGCCAACCATTCGTCGATGCTCATCAGCACCATCGGGCTGCGCAAGCGTTCACCCAGTGCAGCAATTTCACCGCGCGTGAGCCATAACGCACGGCGAACGCCCACATCGAGCGGTTGCTGAGGATCATGGCTCAAGGGTCTGGCTGCAAAGCTGAAACGCACGATGACATCGCCGTGCTCCGTGCTGCGCCATTGGTGCACGCCGATCAGATGCGTTAGCGCCACGGTCCAGCCGGTTTCTTCACGGGTCTCGCGCACGGCGGCCTGCTGCAGGCTCTCGAAATCATCCAGATGACCGGCCGGCTGGTTGTACGCCACGCAGCCGTTGACCTCCTCTTCGACCATCAGGTAGCGGTCACGATCTGTTACAACGCACGCCACGGTCACATGCGGACGCCACACGTCATGGCCGGAGTTGTCAGGTGTTGTCATCTTGAGGTCAACAAGGCCTTGGGGAAAGGCACTGGAAATGGCGTTATTGTGCCATTACCTCAAGCATACCCGCCGGGTATCAAAATAATCCCCAGGCGTATACTGCAACCGAACAGGCCGAATCCCATTTTTCAGAGCATGGCGAACGAATCCGAACACGAACATGGCAGTGGGCATGGACTCACCGTCGAAGTATCAAAACCTGAAGTGGCGCGACCGCCGCTGTTTCAGGTGCTGCTGTTGAACGACGATTTCACACCGATGGATTTCGTGGTCGAGGTGCTGCGTATGTTCTTTGGCATGGACCAGGAGAAAGCTGTACAGATCATGTTGCATGTACATACCCGCGGTAAGGGTGTGTGCGGGGTGTTCACGCGAGAAGTGGCCGAAACCAAAGTCACCCAGGTGAACGAATATTCACGTGCCAACCAGCATCCTCTGTTATGCACGATGGAAAAGGTTTGAGGATCTGTTCAAGTTTTCGTCAAGACGGCGCTTGTACATAGATATTGATGAGGCCTTTTTGGCCCCCATCTTGCATCTATCGCGGTGAAGCCGCCCAACTTTGCAGTGGAGTAGGTCCGGATGTTCAGCAAGGATCTCGAAGTCACCATCGGCCAGTGCTACAAGCAGGCCCGCGAGCAGCGCCACGAGTTCATGACCGTGGAGCACCTGCTGCTTGCCCTCACGGAAAATCAGTCAGCACTGGGCGCCTTGCGCGCCTGCGGGGCTGATCTTCCGCGACTCACCCACGAGCTGGAAAAGATCATCGCCGAGACCGTGCCGGTACTACCGCACGGCGACGAACGCGATACGCAACCCACACTGGGGTTCCAGCGCGTACTGCAGCGGGCGGTATACCACGTGCAGTCTTCCGGCCGTAAGGAAGTTACCGGCGCCAACGTATTGGTGGCGATCTTCGGCGAAAAAGACTCCCATGCCGTCTATTTTCTGCATCAGCAGGAAATCACGCGCCTGGACGTGGTCAATTACATCTCGCACGGCATCGCCAAGATCGGCGACGAGCCCTCCAGCGGCATTTCCAGCGGCGAGCGTGATGCCGAGGAAGGCGGCGAGGGTAAGGGCAATCCGCTCAGCGAATACGCCACCAACCTCAACGAACTGGCACTGGAAGGCAAGATCGACCCGCTGATCGGCCGCCAGGACGAAATCGAACGCACCATTCAGGTGCTATGCCGCCGCCGCAAGAACAATCCGCTCTACGTCGGTGAAGCCGGCGTCGGGAAAACGGCGCTGGCCGAAGGCCTGGCCAAGCGCATTGTCGACGGCGAAGTGCCGGAAGTGCTTGAAAACGCCACCATCTGGGCGTTGGACCTGGGCGCGCTGGTGGCCGGCACCAAGTACCGCGGCGACTTCGAAAAGCGCCTGAAAGCCGTCATCGGCCAGCTCAAGAAGCAGCCGGGTGCGGTCCTGTTCATCGACGAGATTCACACCATCATCGGCGCCGGTTCCGCGTCGGGCGGCACCATGGACGCCAGCAACCTGATCAAGCCCATGCTGGCCTCGGGCGAGCTGCGCTGCATCGGTTCCACGACGTTCCAGGAATTCCGCGGCATCTTCGAAAAGGACCGCGCGCTGGCGCGTCGCTTCCAGAAGATCGACGTGGTCGAACCCAGCGTGGCCGAGAGCCTGGAAATCCTGAAGGGCCTGAAGTCGCGCTTCGAAGAGCACCACAACGTGTCCTACACGGTGGAAGCGCTGAAGGCTGCGGTGGATTTGTCGGTGAAGCACATTCCCGATCGCCTGCTGCCTGACAAAGCCATCGACGTGATCGACGAAGCCGGAGCACGTCAGCGCCTGCTGCCGATCGAGCAGCGTACCGGCAAGATCGACGTACCCGAAGTGGAATACATCGTCGCCAAGATGGCGCGCATCCCGGCTAAGCAGGTGTCGGCGTCGGATCGCGACGTGCTGAAGAACCTGGAACGCAACCTCAAGATGGTGGTGTTCGGGCAGGATCCGGCGATCGAGGCACTGGCGGCGTCGATCAAGATGGCGCGTTCGGGCCTGGCCGATCCATCCAAGCCGATCGGCTGCTTCCTGCTTGCGGGTCCTACCGGCGTGGGCAAGACCGAAGTTACCAAGCAGCTTGCCATGCAGCTCGGCATCGAGATGATCCGCTTCGACATGTCCGAGTACATGGAAGCGCATTCGGTGTCGCGCCTGGTCGGCGCGCCTCCAGGTTACGTCGGTTTCGATCAGGGCGGTTTGCTGACCGAAGCCGTCACCAAGCATCCGCACGCGGTGCTGCTGCTGGATGAAATCGAGAAGGCGCATCCGGATGTGTTCAACATCCTGTTGCAGGTCATGGATCGCGGCGTGCTCACCGATACCAACGGTCGCGAAGCGAACTTCAAGAACGTGATCGTAGTGATGACCACCAATGCCGGCGCACAGCAGGCTTCGCGCCGTAGCATCGGCTTTGTGAAACAGAACCATTCGATGGACGCGATGGAAGTGATCCGCCGTACCTTTACGCCCGAATTCCGCAATCGCCTGGATGCGATCATCCAGTTCACCCCGCTGGACTTCGACCACATTCTGCGCGTGGTCGACAAGTTCCTGATCGAACTGGAATCGCAGCTCAGCGAGAAGCACGTGGCGCTGGATGTGGACGCCGATGCCCGCCGCTGGCTGGCCGAGCATGGCTTCGACCCGCAGATGGGCGCTCGCCCGATGGCGCGAGTGATCCAGGAAAAGATCAAGCGCGTGCTGGCCGACGAGCTGCTGTTCGGCAAGCTGTCCGAAGGTGGCAAGGTCAGCCTGAGCGTGAAGGATGGCGAGCTGGCGGTGAACACGGAAGCGGCCGAACCAGTGCCGGCGACGATCTCCTGATCGCCGGCTCCTCGCAGCAACAAAAAAGCCGCGCAGATGCGCGGCTTTTTTATGCGGACGCCGACAGGCTTACTTCATGCGGTAGGTAATGCGACCCTTGGTAAGGTCGTAGGGTGTCATTTCCACCTTCACCTTGTCGCCAGTGAGAATGCGGATGTAATGCTTGCGCATGCGGCCGGAGATATGGGCAATTACGACGTGGCCATTTTCCAGCTTCACTCGAAACATGGTGTTGGGTAGGGTCTCTACGACCGTACCATCCATTTCAATGACGTCGTCTTTGGCCATGCGTTCCGGGAGGTGTGCGCGGACCACCATGGCCGCGTAAGCCATCAATTATGCCACGTATCGCAGGCCGGTCAAAGACGCCAGGTCTTGAAGCTGGGAAACAGGCCGATCGCTCAGCTGAAGTGCTCGTCCAATTTGCGCCGGATTTCCTGCTCGATCATGCCTTTGAGCGGAGAAAGCAGCATGCCCAGCTGCGCGCTCACATGGATTTCATCGCTGCCGATGGCGATCTTGCCGCTGATGCCGGGACGCTCGAAGCTCAGCGTGCTGTCGTTCTGCCATTGCGTCTGGACCTGGAATTTCTCGCGCATGCGCGCGGCGACCTGATCGATCACTGCGTGCGCTTCGGTGGCGGACAAACGGTGCGGGCGGCGGATGTCTAGGCTGGGCATGGATGCTGCTCTGCTGGATCTGCTCTAACGGATGAACTAGGGGATGCTCTGATCAATTCTACGTGGGTGTCACCAGCCCTGTCTGTTCGCAGGCCACAGGGCCGTCGGCGAAGGCAGACTGGCCGTCTGTCGAGACGATGGACCGAAGGCCTGTGGACAGACAGGGCTGGCCCGAAGGGTGATGTCCAAAAGGCTCGCAGACTGCGCCGCGCGATTTGAAAAGACGGCCAGTCTTCCCTGCATCGCGCAGCACACCCTGCGAGCCTTCTGGACATCATGCCACCTACGTAGAATTGATTAGAGCATCCCACGATAAACGCAAATCCTGTCGATATTTTCTGCGCATCTGCTAGAGTCGCGCCGTCACGACGTTGGTCATTTCATGCGCATCGAGTTTCCCCATTCCACCAGGGAGGATTTCCACTGGCGCCAGCCGCAATTGCGCGTCGGCAGTGGTTCCGACAACGACCTGGTGCTGGGAACGGGACAAGCCGCGGATAACCACCTGCTCATCCATCTGGACAAGCGTGGCTGGGTGCTTGATGTGCTGCCCGATGCCAATCGCATCTATGTCAATGCACGTCCCGTGCGCGAACGCGCCATCCTGCGCCCCGGCGACATGCTCAGCATGGGTGATTGCCGCATGCTGTTGTGTGCGGACGAGGCGCCCGATGAACGCACGTCGCCCGACATGCCGGAGCAGGAGCGTTGCACCGTGGCATTGCGCGTCGTCGCCGGTCCACTTTCGGGCCAAGTACTGCCGCTGGCCGATCGCCTGGAATTGGAACCGCATGGCCGCGTAGCGCTGGATTTGCCCCAGGGCGAAACGGCCACGCTGACGATTTTCTGGCGCGACGGTCAACTGCGCATGGAATCCAGCCAGCCCGTCGATGCGCGGTATCCGGTGCGGGTCAACGGCATCGTGGTGCAGCAGACGGTGTTGCTGCCTGGCGATCAGATCGGCATCGGCATGCACCGGTTCCTGATCGATGCACCGGGCCTGGAACCCGAGCCGGAAATCATCCTGCCGCCTGAGCCTGTCGAACCCCTGCCGGAAGACACCGCCGGGCCGCGTGGGGAAGTATGGTGGCTGATCGCCACGGCGGCGGTGCTGGCGCTGGGCATCGCCCTGCTTTTGTTGCTGCATTCCTGACGCCTTGGGTTGCACTTAGGCGTGAAATCCCCCGCCTTATGCGCAAGTAACATTGACGTCATGTTGCTGCGTCGCGGCATAATGCGGCGATCCTTCAAGACGGGAACGGTTGCGTGAGCAGGGTTTGGAATTTCAGCGCAGGTCCGGCGGCATTGCCCTTGCCGGTGCTCGAACGTGCGCAGCGCGAGCTGCTGGACTGGAACGGCAGCGGCGCCTCGGTGATGGAGCAATCCCATCGCGGCAAACGCTTCATCGCGATGGCGCAGCAGGTGGAAGCGGATCTGCGCGAGCTGATGGGCATTCCCGACGATTACGCCGTGCTGTTCGAGCAGGGCGGGGCCACGCAGCACTTTGCGCAGATCCCGATGAACCTCGCTGGCGAAGGCGATAGCGCCGACTACATCGTGACCGGCCATTGGAGCGAGAAAGCCGCCAGCGAAGCGGCGCCCTACGTGCGCGTGAACGTGGCGGCCACCAGCAAGGCCGAGAACTACCTGCGCATGCCGGCACGTGACGCGTGGCAGCTCAATCCCAACGCTTCCTATGTGCACATCGCTACGAATGAAACCATTCACGGCGTGCAGTTCAAGCAGGCGCCCGATGTGGGCAATGTGCCGCTGGTGGCGGATATGTCGTCCGACATTCTCTCCGCTCCCGTCGACGTACGCCGCTACGGTCTCATTTACGCCGGCGCGCAAAAGAACATCGGCCCTTCCGGCTTGGTGTTGATCATCATCCGCCGCGATCTGCTGGAGCGTCCGACGCGTCTGATGGCGAAGATCTTCCGCTATATCGAGCATGCGGCGCATGAGTCCATGCTCAACACGCCCAACACCTGGGGCTGGTACCTGGCCGGGCTGACCTTCCAGTGGCTGAAGGACAACGGCGGCCTTGTCGCGATGGATGAAAGCAATCGCCAGAAATCCGAGCTGCTTTACGCAACCATCGACGGCTCCGGCGGTTATTACCGCAACCCCATCGATCCGCCGGTGCGCTCGCGCATGAATGTGCCCTTCACCCTGCACGACAGCGCCCTCGACGCTGCTTTCCTGCAGGAATCGGAAGCCGCCGGCCTGCTGGCGCTGAAAGGCCATAAGGCGATCGGCGGCATGCGTGCATCGTTGTACAACGCGGTGCCGCTGGAAGCGGTGCACGTGCTGGTGGATTTCATGCGCGACTTCGCCCGCCGGCATGGCTGATACACTGCAAAGCCGGTGCGGAATCGCCGCTCCCGGACATCTTTACGTTTGGACATCCATCGCATGAACGAACCCAAGCCAACGCTGGTGCAGGTGCGAGACCGCATCGACAGCATCGACCGGCAGATCCAGGAGCTGATCTCCGAGCGCGCCAATTGGGCCCGCGAAGTGGCCAAGGTGAAAGGCGAGGGGCTTTCGGCGATCGACTATTACCGCCCCGAACGCGAAGCCCATGTGCTGCGTATGGTGGTGGACCGCAACCACGGCCCGCTCTCCGACGCAGAGATGGTGCGCCTGTTCCGCGAAATCATGTCTTCCTGCCTGGCGCAGGAAGATCCGCTCAAAGTGGGCTATCTCGGCCCTGAAGGCACCTTCAGCGAGCAGGCCGTGCGCAAGCATTTCGGTCATGCGGCCTATGGCTTGCCACTGGGCAGCATCGAGGAAGTGTTCCAGGAAGTGGCGGCTGGCCATGCGGATTTCGGTGTCGTGCCGGTGGAAAATTCAGGGCAGGGCATGATCCAGGTGACGCTGGACATGTTCCTCACCTCCGAAGCGCGCATCTGTGGCGAGGTGGAACTGCGTGTGCATCAATGCTTGCTGTCGCAACGCGATTCGCTGGAAGGCATCAAGCATGTCTACGGCCACGCGCAGTCGCTGCAACAGTGCAAGACCTGGCTGCGCGTGAACCTGCCGAACGCCGAATGCATCGCCGTGCAGAGCAATGCGGAAGGCGCGCGCCTGGCACGCCACGCCGACGATGCCGCCGCGATTGCCGGCGCGATCGCGGCGAAGGTCTATGGCCTGAAGATCGTCGAGCAGGCGATCGAGGACCGCGCCGACAACACCACGCGCTTCCTGGTGATCGGCCGCTCGCTGTTTCCGGCTTCGGGCAACGACCGTACTTCGCTTTTGATTACCGTCAATGACAAACCGGGCGCGCTCTACGAAATCCTGAGCCCATTCGCCAAACATGGTGTCAGCTTGAATCGCATCGAATCGCGCCCGGCGCATACCGGCAAGTGGCAATACGCCTTCTTCATCGACGTTTCCGGCCACATCGACGACGCGCCGCTGCAGGCAGCCTTGAAAGACATGGGGCCGCATGCGGCACAAGTGCGCGTCCTTGGCGCGTACCCGGTGGCACTGCCATGAGCGGTGCGCAACGTCTGGATTGGATCAGCCGTCCCGCAGGCGCCTTGCATGGCGATGTCGTGGTGCCGGGCGACAAATCGGTATCGCATCGTTCGATGATGCTTTCGGCCATTGCCGAGGGTACCTCGCATATCCGCGGCTTCCTGGAAGGTGAGGACACGCGCGCGACCGCCGCCGTGCTGGCGCAGTTGGGTGTGTCGATCGAAGCGCCTTCCGCCGGCGAGCGCATCGTGCATGGCGTGGGTCTGCATGGCCTGCGTGCTTCCACCAAACCGCTCGATTGCGGCAACGCCGGTACCGGCATGCGCCTTTTGGCGGGCCTGCTGGCCGGACAGGCGTTCGACAGCACCTTGGTGGGCGACGAATCGCTTTCCAAGCGGCCGATGCGGCGTGTCACCGATCCACTCGCGAAGATGGGCGCGCAGATCGATACACAGGCCGGGCTGCCGCCGCTGCACGTTCGCGGTGGCCGCACGCTGCATGGCATCCGCTACGAACTGCCGGTGGCCAGCGCGCAGGTGAAATCCGCGCTGCTGCTCGCGGGCTTGTACGCCGAAGGCAGCACCGAGGTGATCGAGCCGCATCCCACGCGCGACTACACCGAACGCATGCTGCAGGCGTTCGGATGGCCGATCGAATTCTCGCCCGGCCACGCCAGGCTTGAAGGCGGCCATCGTCTGCGCGCTACCGATGTAGTGGTACCGGCGGACTTCTCATCGTCTGCGTTTTTCCTGGTCGCCGCCAGCATCGTGCCGGGTTCGCATTTGCGCTTGCCGGCGGTGGGGTTGAATCCGCGCCGCACCGGATTGCTCGAAGCGTTGCGCCTGATGGGGGCCGATATCCGCGTCGAAAATCAGGGCGAAAGCGGTGGCGAAGCGGTAGGCGATCTGGTCGTGCGCTACGCGCCCCTGCATGGCATTGAACTGCCTGAACGCCTGGTGCCGGACATGATCGACGAATTCCCGGCCTTGTTCGTTGCCGCATCGGTCGCCAAAGGGCGCACGGTGGTGCGCGGCGCCGCAGAGCTGCGTGTGAAGGAATCGGATCGGATCGCCACGATGGCGGCTGGTTTGCGTGCGCTTGGCGTGCAGATCGAGGAAACACCCGATGGCGCGATCATCGATGGTGGAGACGTAGGCGGCGGCAAGGTGGACAGCCACGGCGATCATCGCATCGCGATGAGCTTCGCAGTGGCCGGACTGGTAGCCCGCGAGGCGATCACGATCGGCGATTGTGCAAATGTGGCGACGTCGTTTCCCGGGTTTGTGGAATTGGCCAATCGCTGCGGATTTGTGCTGGGTGATGCTTGATCGCCATGGGTCCGCTTACCTTTTGGGAAGGGAGTAAGAGAGACCCATGACCTCCACTCCTAGCTTCATCGTCGCCATTCCCGCCCGCTACGGCTCCACCCGCCTGCCAGGTAAGCCGTTGCGCCCCATTGCCGGTGTGCCGATGGTCGTACGCGTTGCGCAACGTGCCCAGCAAGCGGGAGCGTCGCAAGTGGTCGTGGCCACCGACGACGAACGCATCGCCGAAGCCTTGGCAACCCAGAACGTAGATGTGTGCATGACCCGCAGCGATCACGCCTCCGGTAGCGATCGGCTGGCCGAGTGCGTGGCTTACTATGGCTGGTCGCCCGACACCATCGTGGTGAACCTGCAAGGCGACGAACCGTTTGCACCCGCAGCGGGTATACGCGAAGTGGCACGCGCGTTGGCCGAAGACTCCGCGCCGATGGCGACACTCGCCACGCCGATTGCCGACGCACATGAACTGTTCGATCCCAACGTGGTGAAATTGGTTGGTTCGGCCCACGGCCGCGCGCTGTACTTCAGCCGCGCACCGCTACCGTGGGCGCGCGATGCGTTCGCGGCGGATCGCAACGTATTGCCGCAAGACACGCCGTTCCTGAGGCATATCGGCATCTACGCTTATCGCGCCGGTTTCTTGCAGCAATACACTGGCTTGGCGCGCACGCCCTTGGAGCAAGCCGAATCGCTGGAGCAACTGCGCGTGCTGGAACACGGCTATCCCATTGCTGTCCGTCTGACGCCGGAGCCGTTTCCGCCAGGGATCGACACCGAAGCGGATTTACAGCGCGCCGAAGCTTGGCTCAGCCATACGTAATCGCTACCTGGCTTTTGCGAGCACGCCTTCGAGCCACTCACCGCCCACAGTTCCTCTGCTTGATACCAAAGTGTTGATGCATGCCAATGGAATCCATCCTGTTCGTCTGTCTGGGCAACATCTGCCGCTCGCCGCTGGTCGAAGCGGTCGCACGCAAACATCTGGCAGATGCAGGGCTGGATACCGAGGTCGCTTCCTGCGGCACCGGCGGTTGGCACGTGGGTAAGCAGGCGGATTCGCGCATGCGCGCGGCCGCAGCAAAGGCGGGCTATGCATTGGAAGCGCATCGCGCACGCCAACTGCATGCCACCGACTTCGAGCGTTACGAACTGCTGCTGGCGATGGACAGCAACAATCTGCGCGACATGCGGCGTGCGTCCGGTGGCAAGGCACATGATCGCCTGGCCCTGTTCCTGGAATGGGCTGGCGCGGTGCCGCCGAGGGATTTTCCCGATCCGTATTACGAAGAGCTCACCGCCTTCACGCACTCCGTAGTGCTGGCCGAGCGGGGTGTTCGCGGCCTGATCGGGCGCCTGCGCGGCGGCTGAATTGTTTCCAGGGAAGGGGTTGGAAATCCGCCAAACGGGCTAAAATCCATCCCTATGCAGCCCGCTCCTACCCAGGCCTTCGACGGCAAGGTCTTCGTCAGCACGCTTACCACGTCCCCCGGCGTCTATCGTTACTTCGACGAGGCCGGCGATTTGTTGTATGTCGGCAAGGCCAGCAGCCTCAAAAAGCGTGTTGGAAGCTATTTCCTGAAGCCGCGCATGGAGCCGCGCATCGCGGCGATGGTCGCGCAAATCGCCCGCTGCGAAATCACCGTCACGCGCACCGAAGCCGAGGCGTTGCTGCTGGAATCCCAGCTGATCAAGGCGTTGAAACCGCGCTACAACATCTTGCTGCGGGACGACAAAAGCTACCCGTACATCTATCTCTCCGGTGGCGAGGAATACCCACGCCTGGCCTTCCACCGCGGCGCACGCAATCAGCCGGGGCGTTATTTCGGGCCATTTCCCAGCGCCTTCGCCGTGCGCGAAAGCCTCAATCTGATGCAGAAGCTGTTCAAGGTGCGGCAGTGCGAGGACAGCTATTTCCGCAATCGCTCGCGGCCATGCCTGCAATATCAGATCGGCCGCTGCACCGGACCATGCGTGGGCTTGATCAGCGCAGAGGATTACCGCAACGACGTCCGCCACGCGGAGATGTTCCTGGAAGGCCGCGGCAGCGCGGTGATCGATGAACTGGTTGCCTCGATGGAACAGGCCAGCGCTGCGCTGAATTTCGAACGCGCCGCCGCGTTGCGCGACCAGATTGCCACCTTGCGCAAGCTGCATGCGCAGAACCATGTGCAAGGCGCCACGGCGGATATGGACGTGATTGCCTGCCGCATCGAAGCGGGCATCGCTTGCGTCAGCGTGTTGTTCTTCCGCAACGGCATCAGCCTGGGCACGCGCGATTTCTATCCACGCCTGCCGCTGGATGCCGAGCCTGCCGACGTGCTGGCGCAGTTCGTCGCGCAGTACTACCTGGATCGCCCGGTGCCGCGCGAAATCATCCTTGGCGAGGCGATTGCGGACGAGCAATTGCTCAGCGAGATGCTGACCCAGCAATGCGGGCATGCCGTGGAAATCAAGACGCGCGTGCGCGGTGATCGCGCGCAGTTCCTGCAAATGGCCGAACGCAACGCGCAGGCGTCGCTTACGTCGCGCATCGCCAGCCGCCAGACGCTGGGCACGCGTTTCGACGATCTGCAAAACGTGCTGGGCCTGGACGAATCGCCCAAGCGCATCGAATGCTTCGACATCAGCCATACGCGCGGCGAAGCCACCGTGGCTTCGTGCGTGGTGTTCGGGCCGGAAGGGCCGGAGAAATCGCATTACCGCCGCTTCAACATCGCCGGCATCACGCCCGGCGACGACTACGCCGCCATGCATCAGGCGCTCACTCGCCGGTTTCGCAAGCTGGCCGAAGGAGAGGGCGCGCGGCCGGACATCCTGCTGATTGATGGCGGAACCGGACAGGTGGCGCAGGCGCTGGATGTCTTGCGTGAGCTGGGCATCGCCGGCATCGAGGTGGTCGGCGTGGCGAAGGGGCCGGGACGTCGCGCAGGCGAAGAAACGCTGGTGTTGGCCGGGTCGAATCGCGAGATTCACCCGGGTCCCACATCACCTGCGCTGCACTTGGTGGCCGCGGTGCGCGACGAGGCCCATCGCTTCGCCATCAGCGGGCATCGCAAGCGGCGCGAGAAAGCGCGCGAGCGCAGCGTGCTGGAGGATGTACAGGGCGTGGGCGCGCGTCGTCGCGCCGCGCTGCTGAAAGCGTTTGGCGGGCTGGCTGGCGTGGAAGCAGCGGGCGTGGAGGAGCTGATGCAAGTGAAAGGCATCGATCGCAGCCTGGCCGAGCGCATCTATGACGCGCTCCATGCCTGATCACGGGCGTTCGTGAGACACTGAGCGGAAAAACGGAAGGAGCTCATGCGCATCAATCTGCCGACCTGGCTGACGCTGTTCCGCGTAGCGCTGCTGCCGGTGATGGTGCTGGTGTTCTATCTGCCTTTCCGAGGCCACAACATCGTTGCCGCCACCGTGTTCGCGCTGGCCGGCATCACCGATTGGCTCGATGGCTATCTTGCCCGCCGCCTGGGCCTCACATCCAAGTTCGGCGCCTTCCTCGACCCGGTGGCGGACAAGCTGATGGTGGCCGTCACGCTGTTTCTGCTGGTGGCCTCCCATCGCGGCGACTGGGCCGGCATCGTGATGGCGGTGACCGCAGCGATCATCGTGGGGCGCGAGATCAGCATTTCGGCGCTGCGCGAGTGGATGGCGGAGATCGGCATGCGCTCCACGGTGCGCGTGGCGTTTCTGGGCAAGCTGAAAACCGTGATGCAAATGGTGGCGTTGATCGTGCTGATCCTGCAGCACGAAAAGGATGCCGAGGCGTTGCGTCTGTACCACATCGGCGAGGGTTTGCTGGTATTGGCTGGCGTGCTCACCATCTGGTCCGGCCTCTACTACCTGCGCGCCGCCTGGCCGGCGCTGCGGGACGACGCGCCGCCCACGCCCCCCGGCACGGAGCAGGATCGAAACGCTTGACGGTTTCGTTTCAGACGCTAAAATGCGCGGCTCCGATGCGGGAATAGCTCAGTTGGTAGAGCACGACCTTGCCAAGGTCGGGGTCGCGAGTTCGAGTCTCGTTTCCCGCTCCAGTTTGTGCACAGATCCTTGTGAATTTTCACCTAGGGTCTTTAAAAAAAGAGGCGAAAGCCTCTTTTTTATTTGCATGGGCAGGACGAGCGGCACCTCTCCTCCATCGCCTACGCCTCCATCCGCTCCACCTTGCCAACCAGCAGCACGTATGACAGGCAGCCGAGCACCGCCATCGCCGCCACGTAGGTGATCGCACGCGAAAAATTCGCCCCTTCCACGAGCAAGCCGATCACGATGGGTGTGGCGATCGCGGCGAGATTGCCGATCAGGTTGAACACGCCGCCGGTCAGGCCGATCAGGCGGGCAGGGGCGAGGCCGGAAACCAGCGACCATGTAATGGAAGCGAAGCCGTTGCCGAAGAACGCGATCGCCATGAAAGTGATCACCCCTTCGGTCGACTGCGCGTAGTTCGCGCCGATGATGGAGGCCGAGATCAACAGGCCCGAAACCACCGGTAGCTTGCGTGCAAAGCCTTGCGAAGCGCCTCTGCGGATCAGCCAATCCGACAGCAATCCTGAGCTGAGCACGCCGACGAAAGCGGCCAGAAATGGCAGCGAGGCGAGAAAGCCGGATTTGATGAAATCCAGGCCGCGATACTTGACCAGGTAAGTGGGAAACCAGGTGAGGAAAAACCACAACGTGGAATTGATCGCGAACTGTCCGATATAGATGCCCCACAGCTTGCGTCGGCCGAGCACGAACTTGAAATCCCGCCAGGTGGATGCCGAACATGCCGGCGTTGCCGCCTTCGGCGCACTGCCGATGTCGGGCAGTCCGCCGCCGTCGCGGATCAAATCGATCTCTGCCTGATTAACGCCCGGGAACGCGCGCGGTTCGCGATAAACCATGTACCACACCACGCCCCACACGATGCCGGCAAGCCCGGTGGACACGAACACCATGTGCCAGCCCAGGTGCACCTGCAGCCATGCGAGCACCGGCGTAAGGAAGGCGAGCCCCACGAATTGTCCTGACGTGTAAAAGCCGATCGCCGTTGCGCGCTCACGCGTGGGAAACCAGGCGGTCACCACGCGGTTGTTGATGGGATACGCCGGCGCTTCCAACGCGCCCACCACAAGGCGTAATGCAAACAGCGCAAAAAACGAACCTGCAAAGCCGAGCAGAACCGTGGCTGCGGACCAGAGAATCAGCGCTGCCGCATACAGCGTGCGCGGCGCGATGCGATCGACCAGCCAGCCGCCGGGAATCTGCATCAACGCATACGTCCAGCCGAATGCCGACAACACCAGCCCGGCATATACGGGATCGATGGCAAGCTCGCGGAATACTTCCGGCGCGGCGATCGACAGATTGCTGCGGTCGAGATAGTTGATCACCACCGTGGCGAACAGCAGGCCCATGATGATGAAACGCTTCCTGCTCGGCGTCCGGTTCGTCGCGGATGAGGGACGCGCTGGCGACATATCGTTGCCCACTTGGTTGTTCTCCTTGTGGTAGCCAGCGAAAAGCTGGATGGCGGCGTCCGAAACAGTTGCATTCATGCTTTTTGACGGTAGAGCGAAAGTTCGTAAAGCGTCAACATTGAGCGCGCCGTCTGATGGTTTGCGCTTTTTTGCCCAGCAGGTACGGAGTTGTTGTTCAATCGGCATGCTGATGACGTCTGCGCAGAGTCGGTGCAATGGCGCCGGAAGGGGATCCTAGAACGGCACGCCGCCCTTCATGCGAAATCAGTTCGTGGCTCCAGCTTTTGATCGCGAATCCTGAGCTGACGGCGCGATCGGGTACCGGACGATATGCCTGGCGGGATGGGGGCGTACACGTCGCCGACGCCTGAAGTGATTGCGGTAGCTAGCTCGAACGGTTCGCAAAGGCGTGAGCAAGGTATTCACATCCCACCGGGTTCTGCTATAGTTATCCGCTCCGATGCGGGAATAGCTCAGTTGGTAGAGCACGACCTTGCCAAGGTCGGGGTCGCGAGTTCGAGTCTCGTTTCCCGCTCCAGTTTTCAAGCAAAACCTCGGTGAGCCGGGGTTTTGTTTTTTAAGCAGAACCGGACCTGTTATGGTTGCGGTTCGGCGCAATGGCCAGGTGGCAGAGTGGTCATGCAGCGGCCTGCAAAGCCGTGTACGCCGGTTCGATTCCGACCCTGGCCTCCATTGCGAAGGAAGAAAAAAGCGCCCTTGCGGCGTTTTTTTTATGTTCGCCGAGCATGTGTCGCTATCTCGGTACGTGACTTCTGCTTGCCCGCAAACATCATGGGTGGCACGTTTTTTCTGATCTATTTTTTGCGGACGCAGTCGAGTGTGCGGGGACAGAAAAGCTGGTGCGCGCGTAACTCGTACAGGGGTGTGGCCTTGTTTTTGAATTGCCACGATTTAAGCAGCCGCACTGCAGTCAAGGAAACGTGAAGGAAGAGGGCGCACTGCCCGCACGGCTGAATTGACGCGTTTGAGCCAGAAAAAAAATCTCCAGCTTATGCACGATTCCCCTGCTACATTCTGGCTTCCGGTAGGCGAACTACCATACCAGGGGAAGCCCCATGTCCCGCACTCAAGGAAGCTTTGTCCGTAAAGCAGCATTCGCCGGCCTGATTGCTCTTTGCGTTACCTCGATCGCCTCGGCTCAGACGTCGGCACCCGCGACTGGGCTTGGTCAAGCGTGGCCGAATGCAACAGACGTCAGCGCCAATCCGAATTGGCACGTCTATGTGTTCGTGTTGAACGGCATCAAGTACATCCAGGTCAACGATCTGAATGGCAACGTGCATGCCGCAGTCGGCACCGCCAATGGCACGTCGATCGTGCTGCCGGTGGGCGTGGATTCGCAGAATGTCGCAACGTCATCATCGTCCACCACGACGAACTCGTCCTCGACAACGTCGAGCTTGTCGTCGACGCAGACGGTTTATAGCGATAGCGCCACTACGGTGACTGCCACGCCGCAAAGCAACGGGACGAGATTTACGGTGCTTAATGCTACGTCTTGCCCGACCGCGGGTTGCTCAGGGAACGGTGGACCTTGATCCACCGTTGGCGAGACTACTTTACCCACAGACGAATTTGAGGAGCGAGGCTGGGCATGATGGGCCTCGTCTCCTCTTGCACGGCATCATGCAATAACGCCGTGATCCGCAGTTTGTCCTTGGGCATGCGAAGGTGCAGAGCCCCATTGAAAATGCACACGTGATCGCGCATTTCCGGAATGTCCAGCATGCTTGCACCCAGCTTCGCGGCCAGGCGCCGACGCTCTTCGGAGTGATAGACCGCACTGGCAACACCGGTTTCTTCCAATACGCCTTCAATACGTAGCACTACCCAGCGTCGGCCATGCGTCTCTCCGCCACGAAGCTTGAGATTTACACGCGTACAGGCGAGCCGGGACGTGACGTAAACGACAGCCTCGCAGGCGGTCCGATAAGTAGCTGTGAGTACGGAGGGCGCTAAGCGGGTGAAGCCACGTCCACTGATTTCGCAACGATAGGCGATGCCCGCTTCATCAAGTGCGCGCGCAACCGTTTCGTTGAGCGCCGCCGGCAATCCGCGTTCGCGCCATGCCACCGGATGCATGCTTTCGGCCAGGCGATAGACCTGGTTCTGCGTGGATACCGCTTGCTTGTAAAAGGCGTGGCTTTCGATGTTGGGGACGATACGGCGCATTTGATCGAGCAGACGACCGTTCGTTATATGCAATGTGCCGGCCAGGTATTCGAGCGCTTGCGAGGTTTGGCGCATGCGCTGCTCGCTTAGTTGAAGATTTTGCCTCGCCAAGCGCTGCACGTTGAGCACGCTTTGCCGTTCTTTTTCTTCCTGCATGAGTTGAACGCTTATGCGCGCGCCTAGCGCGAACAGGCATGTAATGCCGATGGCGAGAAAGGCTTCCGTCGTGTACGTCTTGGGATCGGAATCCGCCGCCAAGGAGATCGGCAGGGAAATGCAGGCGATAGCCAAAGGACCGCTGACCGCGGCCGCGCGCCAGCCGTGTTTGAGCGTAAGCCATGCCATCGGAAGAAACATCGCCACCGGGGCTATCTGCTTGGTTATTTCGTTTCCGCCTTGGCTTACCCACGTAAGAAGGATAAGCACGGGCGCGACCAATGCGGCCGTATCGATAAGCAGGCGTCCGGCAAATACCTGATGGATCTGTTCGCGTATCCGGCCCGGTTGATAATCGAGCCTCGTCATCACTACCCAGGGCACGATGGACAATATCGCGAGATAAGAGCCAAGGAAGAAGATGGCCGCCTGCATGAAGTTAAGAGGCGTCGTCGGGTCATTAGCCAGTACCACGGCGGTGGAACTGTACGCCGTCCCACCTAATGCGACCAGCACCCCGCAAACAAGCAGCGCCTTGATATCGATGAAGTCTTTCGACGGGAACGGCGGTAGTTTTTCCCTGCACCACCATACGATGGGCATGGCTACGGCAAAAGGCGGAATGCAGCGGAAGACGATCCAAGCCAGATTTTTGTCCGTACATGGAAAAACGCCAGACGCGTTAGGGAGAGCTTCTCCAATAAGCAGCGCCGGCCAAAACCGATACGGTATCAACAGCAGGCAGGCGAGCCGTATCCCGGCATGTACCGGCCAATGCGCAGTAGAAAATGGATGTATCGCGAAATAGAGAAGTCCGTAGCCAACCGCAACACCAAGCTGCAGCAGCCACTCGTTAGTCCACCACCGCTTCCCCATGCGTTTTTCCCCTGCAAAAGAAGCTCACCAATGACAAGGCGTGATTCCGCTTTTTCCCGCCAGCTTAGATTAAGAATAGAACAATCCGGGCCGTGAAGTTTGCGTGAGTGCCTTTGGTTATCGGCCTGAGGTCCAGCCTGGTTAAGGACGCTCCCGTGGGCCACGCTCCGAATAGCTGACGTGGCGCACGTTTGCTGTCCGAGGAACACAAATTCTTGCGGCTGGCTGAGCATGGAATACCTGCCGCGAGGCAAGCAGCCAGGTGGCCGTGGTGGCGCGCCGGACGGCCGGCTCGGGGCGGCTCGGGCCATTTCGACAGTCATACGGCTGCAAAGAGTGCGCTAAGCAAACGCGACTAGTCTTTACCATCGTGAAGGTCGAAAACTACGGTGGAGACTTGCCAGTGCGTTTGCTTCGTAAGGAATTGCCACATCGCCCGGGTGCGGGCCTGCGCCTGGGGCGTCTGGGCGCGGTGGCCTGTGTGGTGTGGCTGGCCGGCTGTGCCACGTATTCGCCGCTGCCGCTAGGCGAGGGGCAGGGGGCGAAGGATGCGTCGCAGCTTTCCGCCGATACCTCGACCATGCCGCTTCCGGCGCTGCGCACCCATCGGGTGGACCTTTCCCATGGCATGGACGTCACCGACGTGGCGATCCTGGCAGTGGCCAACAATCCGGATCTGAAGGTCATGCGCGACCAGCTGGGCGTGGCGCGCGCGCAGGCCTTTCAGGCGGGGCTGCTGCCGGACCCCCAGGTTTCCTTAAACCAGGAATACTTGACGCATCCCATCCCTGGATACAGAACCGCTTCGGCGTTCGGGATCACCCAGGACATCACCAGCCTGCTGCTGCGTTCCACCCGCAAAGCGGCCGCCAACGCCCAGGCCGACCAGGTGAACCTGGACCTGCTATGGGCCGAATGGCAGACGATCGCCCAGGCGCGGCAACTGTTCAACCAGGTGGTGTCCCTGCGCGACCAGCAGCAGCGGCTTGCCGCGGAGCAGACCGCGCTGACGCCAGTGGACGGCTACGTGCGCAAGGCGCTGGAAGAGGGCAACCTAACCTACGACGCTGCCAGCGCAGGGCTCAACGCCTACGCCGACGCCAGCAAGCGGTTATCCGACAACACCGTGCAATTGCAGCAGGCCGAACACGATCTGCGCGTGCTGCTGGGGCTTGCGCCCGAGGCGCCGCTGCAACTGACCGGCGAACCGTTCCAGGCCTCGCCCACGCCCGATCAAGTGGACACAGCCCTGGCCAGCCTGCCGCAGCGCCGCCCCGATCTGCTTGCCTTGCAGGCTGGCTACAAATCACAGGAAGCGACCTTGCGCGGCGCGATTCGCGCGCAGTTTCCCGCGCTCACGTTTGGCCTCGATCGCCAGAGCGACAACTCCGGCATTCCTTCGCACGGCATCACTATCGGCTTCACCCTGCCGCTGTTCGATCGCAACCGCGGCAACATCCGCATCGAAACGGCCACGCGCCAGCAGCTCAAGGATGACTACGAAAACCGCGTGCTCGCCACGCGCAACGACATCCGCCAGTTGATGCTCGATCAGGACACCCTGGCCAAACAGCGCGACCAGTCGCAGGCGCATTCGCAACACCTGGATGACGCGCGCCGCGCTGCCGAAAGCGCGTTTCAGAAAGGCCTGCTCGACTGGCCAACCTATTTGTCCATCCGCGCCAATGCGCTCACTGCGGACATAGACGCCATTGCCGCGCGTGACCAGCAATCGCAACAAGCCATCGCGCTGGAAGCATTGCTCGGCAGCACCGACCTCCAACAGCCCTCCGTAGCGACCTCCAAGCCATGAACCGATCTGTCTTTACTCATGCCGCGCTGGCGGCCTCGATGCTTATCGCGCTGGCCGGATGCAGCAGCGGCGCCGCAGACGATGGCGAAGCTGACGTAAAGGGCACGGTGCTGGTGAGCACCGCGGCACCGGTAAACCATACCTTCCACGACACTATCCAGGCATGGGGCACCGCGGCGGGCGATCCACATCGCGCCAGCACGGTCAGCCTGGGCCACGGCGGCCTGGTCACCGGCCTGCTGGTGGCGGCAGGACAAACCGTGAAGCGCGGAGAAGCCTTGTTGCGCATCGCGCCTGATCCGGTCGCGCGCAATGCGTTCCTGCAGGCGCAAAGCACGTTGAACCTGGCGAGCGGCGAACTCAAGCGCACCGAGCAGATGGCGGCGCAGCATCTGGCTACGCAATCGCAAATAGCCACCGCGCGCAAAGCACTGGACGATGCGAAGGCCGGCCTGGAAGCGCAGCGCGCCCTGGGTAGTGGGACAACTGAAGAAACCATCGACGCACCTGCCGACGGCGTGGTGACGGCGCTCAACGTGAATCTCGGCGATCGCTTCCAGGCGGGAGCGGCCTTGCTGACGTTCGCCCCGGCGAAGGCCTTGGTGGCACGCATCGGTGCGCAGCCGGCGGATGGCGCGCAACTGAAGCCGGGCATGGCGGTGGAAGTGCAAGGCACCTACGGCGAAGGCGCCGTCTTGCATGGTCGCCTCGACGTAGTAGGCCGCGCGATCGACGCGCAGACCCACCTGTTGCCGTTGCAGGTATCCCTGCCGCCACAGGCGGGCGACGAGCTGGTAGCCGGCTCGCCGGTGCAGGCGAAAATCGAAACCAACAACTACCAGGCCTGGGCGTTGCCGCGCAGCGCCGTGTTGAACGACGACAAGGGCGATTACGTCTTCATCGTCGACAAGGACAAGGCCAAGCGGATCGACGTCAGCGTAAAGCATCCTGACGGCGACACCATCGGCGTAGAAGGGCCGTTGGACAGCAAGATGCAAGTGATCGTGCTGGGCAACTACGAGCTTGGAGACGGCGATGCCGTGCGCGAGCAGCAGGAGCCCGCCAAGTGAGACTCACCGACTGGATGCAGGGCCACTGGCGCGCGCTGCTGTTCCTGGTGTTGATGGCGACCATCGGCGGCATCGCCAGTGCCGTGTTCATGCCGGTGGCGCTGTTTCCGAACGTGGCGTTTCCGCGCGTCATGCTGTCACTCGATGCGGGCGATCGCCCTGCCGACCAGATGGCGATTGCGGTGACCACACCGGTGGAAGCGGCCTTGCGTCGCGTGCCTGGTGTGCGCGAAGTGCGATCGACCACCAGCCGCGGCAGCGCGGATGTTTCCATCACGTTTGCCTGGGGCACGGACATGAGCCGCGCCATCGGCGACGTCAACGCTGCCGCCAGCCAGGTGTTGCCGGACCTGCCGGCCGGCACTACGCTCACCAGCCGCCGCATGGACCCCAGCTCGTTTCCGATGCTGGCCTATAGCTTGCGCTCGCATACGCTCTCGCCAAGTGCCTTGTACGACTTGGCGCAATATCAATTGCGCCCGCTGCTCAGCAGCGTCAACGGCGTGGCGCGCGTGCAGGTGCAAGGTGGAGAAGTCGCAGAATTCCACGCTGACGTGGATCCGAACCGCCTGCGCGCACAGGATCTCGCCCTTACCGACGTGGCCACCGCGGTCACCCACGCCGCCACCATCCAGGCGATGGGGCACGTTTCCGATCACTACAAACTGTATTTGCTGTTGGCCGACAATCAGCCACAGACAGTAGAGGCCCTGCGCCAGATCGTCGTGCGCGCGGACAGCCATGGCATCGTGCGCCTGGGCGACATCGCCGACGTCACGCTCAGCCACGTGCCGCAGTGGATTCGCGTCGGCGCCGATGGGCAGAACGCGGTGCTGATCCAGATCCTGCAGCAGCCGGACGGCAACAGCGTACAGATCGCGCGCGACGTGAAGCAGCGCCTGCAGGATTACGCGCCGCAGATGCCGGCCGGCGTGAAAGTCGCCAACTGGTACGATCAATCCCAGCTCGTCACCGGCGCGGCAGGCAGCGTGCGCGATGCGATCCTGATTGGCATCGTATTGGCGGGCCTGGTGCTGTTCGTGTTCCTGCGCAATACGCGCGTGATCTTCGTCACCATGCTGGTGGTGCCGGCGGTGCTGGCGATCACCGTGCTGCTGCTGAACGTGCTGGGCATGAGCTTCAACATGATGACGCTCGGCGGCATGGCGGCGGCCGTAGGCCTGATCATCGATGACGTGATCGTGATGCAGGAACACATCATGCGCCGGCTGCATGGCGGCAACGGCGACGTAAAGGAGAGCATCGCGCGCGCGGCATGGGAATTCACGCGCCCGCTGACCGGTTCTAGTGCCGCCACCGTGGTGATCTTCGTACCGCTGGCGTTTCTCACCGGCGTTACGGGTGCGTTCTTCAAGGCGCTGTCGCTCACCATGGCCAGCGCGCTGGTGATTTCTTATCTCTTGACGTGGATCGTGGTGCCGCTGCTGTCAGAGCGGCTCCTGGATCCGCGGCATGCCGCTGATCACGCCGGCGGTGGTTTTTCGCGCCGCATGCGTAGCGGTTACGAAGCCGTGCTGCAACGCTGGTTGAAGCGTCCGATATGGACGCTGGTACTGGTGCTGCCACTGCTGGGAATTGGAGCGTTGGCGTTCAGCCAAGTGGGTACCGGCTTCATGCCGGCGATGGACGAGGGCGGTTTTACCTTCGACTACATTTCCAAGCCGGGTACGTCGCTGGAAGAAACCGGACGCCTGCTCAGCCAGGTAGAAGAAATCATCCGCTCCAATCCAAATGTGGATACGTATTCGCTGCGCACCGGCCTGCAACTCGGCGATGCGCTGACGGAAGCCAATACGGGCGATATTTTCATCCGTCTCAAAAATGGTTCGCGTCCTCCCACCGAGGAGGTGATGAACGACATCCGCAAGGAAGTGCAGGAAAAAGTGCCTGGACTGGACGTGGAAGTGTCGCAGCTGATGGAAGACATGATCGGCGACCTGGTGGCGGTGCCGCAGCCGATCGAGGTCCAGCTCTACAGCGACAACGCCGACGAGCTCAATGCCACCGCACAAAAAGTGGCCGATGCACTGGGCAAGGTCAGCGGCATGAACGGCGTGCTTCCCGGCATCAATCCGGCTGGCGATGCGCTGACCATGACAGTGGATCCGACCAAGGCAGAGCTGCAAGGGCTCGACCCTCAAGAGGTGGCAGATCAGGTGACGGCGGCCATCGACGGCACGGTCGCCGCGCAGCTTCCGGTGCAAGGCAAGATGATCGGTGTGCGCGTGCGGTTGTCCGCGCCCTCATACAAGCAACTAGAACGGATAAAAGCGTTGCCCATCCGCGCCGCCGATGGCCATCTGCTGCCACTGTCGCAGATCGCTAGCTTGCAGATCGTACAAGGGCAGCCGGAAATCACCCGCAGCAACCTCAAGCGCATGGTGGCGGTGACTGGCCGCATCAGCGGACGCAGCATGGGCGCGGTGGCCAACGATGTGAAACTGATGCTTGCCAAGCCCGGCATGCTGCCCAAGGGCATGTATTACCAGCTGGGCGGCTTGTATCAGCAACAGCAGGAAGCCTTCCGTGGGCTGACCGTGGTGCTGCTGGCGGCCATTGCACTGGTGTTTACGCTGCTACTGTTCTTGTACGAAAGCTTCCGTGCCGCGTTGGCGATCATGCTGATGCCTTTGCTGGCGATCTGCGCCGTGTTTACCGGCTTGTGGGTTACCGGCATCGAGCTCAACATTTCCGCGATGATGGGCATGACCATGATCGTGGGCATCGTGACCGAAGTGGCGATCTTCTACTTCTCCGAACTGGAAGAGATCGCAGGCGACATGCCACTGCATGAAGCACTGGTAGAGGCCGCGCGGCATCGCATGCGCCCGATCCTGATGTCGACCATGGCGGCCATTCTCACGCTGCTGCCGCTGGCGCTGGCCTTGGGTTCCGGCTCGCAGATGCAGCAGCCGCTGGCCGTGGCGATCATTGCGGGCATGCTGTTGCAGGTGCCGCTGGTGCTGCTGGTGATGCCGGTGTTGTATGCGGTGCTGATGCGCGGGCGGAAGACGGCGGTGGCTTGATAAATCCATGCCCTGTTCGGTATCGCCATTTTTCGCTCGGTGATTTCAGCGAAATCGGGAGACTCGGCACTGCGCGTGATCTTTCAGGTTACCTCGTCGTCATTCCGGCGAAGGCCGGAATCCATCGCTAGTACGAAGCATGGATTCCGTCCTTCGCCGGAATGACGTTCTGCTTTTTTTTGTAGCGATACAACGTAGAGCTATTGCTCCAAACCTGATAACTCAAGCGTTGCGCACTTCAGCCACGGCCGTCGACTTCACCGCTCGCTTCAACAGCCACGCCAGAATCGGCGGCGTCACCATCGCCGTCAGCAGCGACATCGCCACGATGATGGCGTACATCTGGTCGCTGAAGACACCTGCGGTCAGACCCAGGCTGGCGATCACCACGCCTACTTCGCCTCGCGGCACCATGCCGAAGCCGACGATGGCCGCACTTGTGCGACCCAGCGACAGCGAACCGAAAAAGCCGCCCAGCAGTTTCGACACGATGGCGATTGCCGTCACCACCAGCAGGGCGATCAATGCGTCGGCATTGGCGAGCTGATGCAGGTCGATCTTGCTGCCGGTGAGCACGAAGAAGAAGGGCGTAAGCAGCGCGAGCAGCGGTTGGAATTGCTGCTCCAGTGTGTGTTGCTGACGCGTTTCAGACGCAATCATGCCGGCCAGGAACGCGCCGATGATGGCGGCCAGGCCGAACAAGGTGGACACATAGGCCAGTCCCAGGCACAGCGCCAGCACTATCAGCAGCGGCGAATACGTGCTGCGCGGTTTTTCCAGCCAGGTGGAATTCCATCGCATGACGCGCGTGCCACCCCAACCGATCACCGCGATGAAACCGATCGCACCAGCCAGCACCATCACCAGATGCATCGGGTCGAAACCGGCGCCGCCTTGCAGCGACACCACCACGCCCAGCAACAGCATTGCCAGGATGTCGTCGATCACGGCGGCGCCGAGAATCACCTTGCTCTCTACACGCTGCAACACGCCCAGTTCCTGCAGCACGCGCGCAGTGATGCCGGCGGAGGTCGCCACGAAGGCGGCGGCGACGAACAGTGATTTACCCCAGTCGAAGCCGCTGGCATGGGCCCAGAAGCCGCCCATGCCGAACGGCAGCAGCACGCCGAGCACGCCAACCAGGAAGGCGGACTTGCCGACTTTCTTCAGATCTTCCAGCCGCGTTTCCAGGCCAACGGAGAACAGCAACAGGACAACGCCGATTTCGGCGAGCACATCCAGCGGGGTGCCGGCGGCGATCTGTTCGGGCGTGATCCAGCCCATGACAGAGGGGCCGATCACGCAGCCCGCGGCGATTTCGCCGACCACACCGGGTAGTTTCAGGCGTTGCGCAATTTCCGCGCCGATCTGTGCGGCAACGAAAACGACGAAGAGCGCAAGCAGAATTTCATTGGCGTGATGCATGGTCGGGGTCCTTCGATCATGTGCATATGCCTCATGCTACCCGCTCACGTCGCAGAAGACACCTCGCGGGTGATTTGCGGCGCTTTTTCCAGCCGTGCGAACACGCGGCTGGCAACGGCCGTGACCACGGCCAGTACGATCACCGTCCAGCGAAAGGCCTCCACGTATGCGGAGCTGCTCTGGCCGTGCAGCAGCAATTGCATCAGCAGCGTTGCCAGCGCAATGCCGAAGCTCATGGACAAATACTGCGTGGTGGAGGCCATCGACGAGGCCATCGATGCGTGTTCGACGTCCAGGTCAGTGTAGATCAGCGTATTCATCACTGTGTACTGCATGCCCATGAAGCCGCCGTAGACGAACACCAGCAAGGTGATCAGCGCCATCGGCGTATGCGGCCCGAGCAGCGCGAACATGGCGATCAGCACGGCAACGATCAGCGTGTTGCCGAACAGCAGGCGCCGATAACCCAGCCGGATCAGCATGCGGTTCACGAACCATTTCGCGCAGATGGAGCCGAGTGCCTGCGGCACCATCATCAGCCCGGCCATCAACGGCGACCAGCCGCAACCGACCTGCAGGAACAGCACGATCAGCAGGAACATGCCGCTTACGCCCAGGCGCGTCAGCAAATTCCCCGATAGCGATACCCATACGCTGCGTACACGCAGCAGGCGCAGGTCCGCCACCGGATGCGCCGCGCGGCGGCTGTGCCACACATAAGCCGCGCCGAACGCGATCGCAAAGAGTACCAATGCGCTCATTTCGCCCCAGCGGATGGTTTCGTCGGCGGCGTACTCCGAGGCGGCCAGCAGCAGGGCCGATGCCGCCGCAAACAGCAGAAAACCGAACAGATCGAAACGATGGGCGGTATCCAGCCGGTATTCGGGCATTTCGCGCTGGTTGAGCCAGATGCCCACGATGCCGACCGGCACGTTGAGCAGAAAGATCAACCGCCAGTTGGTGTATTCCACCAATGCGCCGCCCAGTAGCGGTCCGAGCACCGAGCCGAGCAGGCCGAAGGTGGCGACGGTGCTCATCACCTGCACGAAGTCGCGTTTGTCGATGGTACGCACCAGCACGTAGCGGCCCACCGGCATAAGTGCCGCGCCGCCGCAGCCTTGCAGCACGCGCGCCATCACCAGCTCCGGCAAGGTCTGCGAGATACCGCAGAGCAGCGAACCCACCGCAAACACGCCGATGGCGACGCCGAAGACGCGACGTGTGCCAAAGCGATCGCACAGCCAAGGGCTGGCGGGAATCAGGATCGCCAGCGTCAACACATAACTGGTCAGCGCGCTGCGCATGTTCAGCGGCGTCTCGTGCAAGGCCGTGGCGATGGCGGGTACCGCCGTGTTGACGATGGTGGCATCCAGCGCCTGCATGAAGAACGCCGCCGAAACCAGCCAGATCAGGCCGCTGTAGCGTTCGCGTGAAGAAAGGGAGGGGCTGGCTGCAGCGTCCGCCGTTGCGGTGGCAACGGTGGCGGAGGATGCGGCGGGGGAGGCGGGCATGGACGGTATGATAGCTGCTATGGCAGTTATCTGGCTTAAGCATTGCCGACTTGCTCTCCTCCGAATGGAAAGCCGTGCGGATACCCGTGCCGGAGGAGAGAGGGAATGAACACACCGAATCGTTACACTTCGCGCATGAGCAAACCGTCTGCATCCTCATTGCCTATCGAAGAACGCATGCGAGAATTGCGCACGCGTATCGAACACGCCAATTACCGCTACTTCGTGCTCGACGATCCGGACATTCCCGACGCCGAGTACGATCGCCTGCTGCGCGAACTGGAAGCGCTGGAGAAGGGCCATCCCGAGCTCGCCACGCCCGATTCGCCCACGCGCCGGGTCGGCGCGCGCGCGGTCGGCGGTTTTGCGGAAGTGCGGCATGCCTTGCCGATGCTGTCGCTGAGCAACGCGTTCGAGCAGGAAGGCAGCGACGATCGCGAACGGTATCGCGAAGTGGCGGAGTTCGAGCGCCGCATCGAGCAAACCCTGGGGCGCACCCATCCGGTGTTCTCGGTGGAACCGAAGCTGGATGGCCTGGCCATCAGCCTGCGTTATGAAGGCGGCGCATTCGTGCAGGGCGCCACGCGCGGCGACGGCGCCACCGGCGAAGACGTCACCGCCAACTTGCGCACGGTGCGGGCGATTCCACTGCGCCTGCGTGGCGATGATTGGCCGACGGTGCTGGAGGTGCGTGGCGAAGTGATCATGCTGCGCAAGGATTTCGAAGCCTTCAATGCCTACGCGCGCGAACATGGCGAAAAACCGCTGGCCAATCCGCGCAACGGCGCGGCCGGTTCGCTGCGGCAACTCGATCCGGCGATCACGGCCAAGCGCAAGCTCAGTTTCTTTGCCTATGGCATGGGCGTGGTGGAAGGCGCGACGCTGCCGCCTTCGCATTCGAAGACGCTGCAGGCGCTACGCGAGTGGGGTTTTCCTGTTTCGCCGGAAGTGAGCACAGCGAAAGGCTTCGATGGCCTGATCGCGTATTACAAGCGCATCGGCGCCAAGCGCGACAAACTTCCCTACGACATCGACGGCGTCGTGTACAAACTGGATGACTATGTTGGCCAGCGCGACATGGGCTTCGTCGCGCGTGCCCCGCGCTGGGCGCTTGCGCACAAATTCCCCGCGCAGGAGCAGAGCACCACGGTCGAAGCGATCGAGATACAGATCGGCCGCACCGGTGCCGCCACCCCCGTGGCGCGCCTCACGGCCGTGCAGGTGGCGGGGGTCACGGTGACCAATGCCACCTTGCATAACGCCGACCAAGTGGCGCGATTGGATGTGCGTGTCGGTGACACGGTGATTGTGCGCCGTGCGGGCGATGTCATCCCGGAAGTGGTGCGCGTGGTGCCCGATCGCCGCCCGGCCAAGACGCGTCCCTGGCATATGCCCACGCATTGTCCGGTATGCCATTCCGCGCTGGTGCGGGAAGAAGGCGAGGCCGCCTGGCGCTGTTCGGGCGGACTGGTATGCGCCGCGCAACGCAAGGAAGCGCTGATCCATTTCGCATCGCGCCGCGCGATGGATATCGAAGGCATCGGCGAGCGCTTCGTCGATGCGTTGGTGGACTTCGGCTACGTGCACACGCCGGCCGATCTCTACAAGCTCACGCTCGATGATTTTCTCGAGATGAAACGCCGCGCAGACGATCGCGACGGCACCACGCCGGAAACGGTCAAGTCCGGCAAGATCGCCACCAAGTGGGCCGAGAACCTGGTCGAGGCCATCGAAGCCAGCAAGCACACGACGCTGACACGCTTCCTCTACGCGCTGGGCATCGTCCACATCGGCGAAAGTACGGCCAAGATGTTGGCGACATGGCTCGGCCGCCTGGCATGGGTGCGCAGCATGCCCGCGGCGATCTTGCGTGAATTGCCGGATATCGGCGCGGAAGTCGCCGGGTCCATCGAGGCGTTCTTCAAGCAGAAGGGCAATCGCGACGTCGTCGATGCGTTGCTGAAAGCCGGCGTGACGCTGAGCGACGAAACCGATCCCTCGCCGCGCCTGCAACAGAAACTCAACCTGGCCTTGTTGCTGGAGCATGCGGGTGTCAATGGCATCGGCCATCGCAACGCCGAACTGCTGGCGTCGCATTTTCCGACCATCGCCAAACTGCATGGCGGCGGCATGGCGCATTGGATCACGGCGGGCCTGTCGCAGAACGCCGCGACCAACCTCAACGAGTATTTATCCGATCCTCACCGGCTGGCCGCCCTGCAGGAAGCGGAAACCGCCATGCACCGCCTGCTCGATGCCATCCCGAAGCACGCCACGGTGGAAAGCCTGCCATTGACGGGCCAGACGGCCGTACTCACCGGCACACTGTCCAGCATGGGACGCGATGAAGCGAAGGAGAAGCTCGAAGCGCTGGGGGCCAAAGTGGCAGGAAGCGTGTCGAAGAAGACCCACTTCGTGGTGGCGGGCGAGGCGGCGGGGTCCAAGCTCGACAAGGCACAGGAGCTAGGCGTGGATGTATGGGACGAAGAACGGTTGATGGCGCTGTTCAAGAAGCATGGCGTGTGAGCGTGCTTTGGCATGGCCTCAACGTATGACTCGTCACTCCGGCTTTCGCCGGAATGACGAAGATGAAGCATGGCGGACAATGAGAATCTGACATCTATGGATGCCAACACAACCAACATCACGCCCTTCCGCCAGCGTCTGCAAGGTCGCGCGAAGCTCTACGAATTGATTCGCAACTTCTTCTCCGATCGCGGTGTGCTGGAAGTGGAAACGCCGATTCTTTCCGCGGCAGGCAATACCGATCCGAACATCGAAAGCTTCAACGCGCCGTTTCACGGTCACGTCGATGCGGGCTCGCGTGAACGCTGGCTGCGTACGTCGCCGGAATACCCTTTGAAGCGCCTGCTCGCCGATGGCGTGGGTGACTGCTATGAATTGGGTCGCGTATTTCGCAACGGCGAAGCAGGGGAGCGGCACAATCCTGAATTCACCATGCTGGAGTGGTACCGCGTTGGCTGGACGCACCGGCAACTGATGGAGGAAGCCATTGCGTTGGTGGAGGCGGCGCTGGCGCTGGTAGGGCATCGTGTCGAAGTGGTGATCGAAGGCTATCGCCAGTTTTTTCTCGACGAGCTTGGCCTGGATCCGTTGCATGCGGATATCCACGAGCTGCGCAAACCGCTGGCGCCCTACAACATCGAACCTTCCGGCCTAACGCGCGATGATTGGCTGGATTTACTGATCACCCACAAGCTGCAGCCCGCCTTTCCGCGCGAGCGCATTACGGTGATCCACGATTACCCCGCCAGCCAAAGTGCGCTCGCACGCATCCGTCCGGGCGATCCGCCGCTGGCCGAACGCTTCGAGCTTTATCTTGGACCTTACGAACTGGCGAACGGCTATCACGAGCTCAACGATGCGGCGGAGCAGCGCGCGCGCTTCGAGCGCGACAACGCACGCCGCCGCGAACGCGGCTTGCGCGAAATGCCGATCGATGAGCAACTGCTGGCCGTGCTCGGCCGCATGCCCGATTGTGCCGGCGTGGCGATGGGTATCGAGCGTTTGCTGATGTGCATGGCGGGTACGGATCGGATTGCCGATGTGCTGGCGTTTCCGTTTTCAAAAGCGTAACCCGGCTCGGTGCATGGAACAGCTCAAACAAAGAAGGGCAGCTTGCGCTGCCCTTCCTCCCTTCTTGTTTATGCGATCGACGTCGTCTTCATCACGACCGCAACTCGCCTGACTGGCGGTGTCGCGTAAGACAGTGTCAGCGATTTCGGGCGGAAGTTGCCCGATGCATCGAAGCCCAGTCTGTCGTAGCCATATTTGTCGTAGCCAAACGCGTTGTAGCCCTGCCGGTCATAACCGTCCCGGTTATAACCCTTCACGTTGAAGCCATCGCGCGATAAGCCCTGGACGTTAAAACCACTCCAGTTGAAGCCATCGCGGTCATAGCCGCTACTGTTGAAGCCGTATTGGTCGTAGCCATCCGCGCCGATGACTTGCTTGTAGGGGGCCTTGGTGACAGGTGCCGGCTGAACGGGCACGCCATGGCGATCATAGCCCGCAATGTTGTACCCGGCCCGGTCAAAGCCTTGTCGATCGAAGCCGTAAAGGTCGTAGCCCTCCGCATCGTAGGTGACCGGACCATAGGGCGGGTTGTAAGGAGCGGTATCGCCGCCGCCTGGATTGCCCGTGCCTGGTCGCGCCAGGCCGTTGCGGTCCAGGCCCGCCAGATCGTAACCCTGGCGGTCATAACCGTCCTTGTCGAAGCCGGCGGCATTGAAGCCGCTGCGATCGAATCCTGCGATATCGAAGCCTTGGCGGTTGAAGCCATCCTTGTCGAAACCCTGGACGTTGAAGCCGTAACGGTCGTAACCCTCGGCATTAAAGCCCTGGCGGTTGAAGCCATAACGATCGTAACCGGCGGCGTTGAAACCGCCGCGGTCGAAGCCATCCTTGTCGAGGCCCTGGGCGTTGAAACCGTAACGATCGTAACCCTCGGCATTGAAGCCTTGGCGATTGAACCCGTCGCGGTCGTAACCATTGCGATCGTAGCCGTACTGGTCATAGCCGTCCGAGCCATATACCGGCACGGTCGAGCCATTGCTTCCGGTGCCGCTGATCCCCTTGTTTCCCGAGCGGATCGACCAGTGCGGCGCATTGAGTGCGCCTTCGCGCACGTCAGCCTGCTTTCTACCCTCCACATTCGCGGCCATGGTTGCGGTCACCTGGCCGTCAACCGTGACATGGTCGCCGATCAGGTTGACGTAGCTGCTGTTGAGACGTGCGTTTTCGGTGACCGTCAGTTGCGCAGGAAAGCTGTAATTATTGGCACTGACATCGATAGAGTTAGTTGCATCAATCGAGCCGTCCAATACCGTGGGGTTCCTGGAAACAGCCGTGACCCTGTAGCCGTCGATGGATCCGCCAATATGAGTTCTGGCTACTTCGCTGCTGTTGAAAAGACCGATAGTGCCGCCAACAGGGTAGCTGTCCTGCTGGCCAGGGAATAGCTCCATCGTATAGTCAGCGGTAGTAGCCGTGATCGAACCGGTATTGCGCAACGTTTCGCCCAATGCGCTGATTCCGGATCGGGAATACAGCTGTACCTCGCCTGCCTCCGCCTTGATCGTGCCGTCGTTGGCTACCAGGCCGTTGGCGACCGTGGAAGCCAGATCGGTGCCGCTGTATACGGCAGCCTGGCCGTTTCTGTTCGGCTGATAGACGTTCACCGTGTTGCTTGCCACCAGGTTGACCGCGGTCAAGGTGCCACCGTTGGCATTGATGTGATCGTCACCCTTGGCCGAGATCGAGCCGGTTGCGCCATTGATGACCTGGCTGCCGAACAGTGAAACGCCGCCGGTCTGGGCATTGATCGTGCCGTCGTTCACCACCGCGGCATTGGCTGCGCCATTCACCTTGCGGAACAACAGAGTTTCCGGCGAACCCATGAAGAAGCTGTCGGAGACATCCAGCGTCGACAGCACAACGCCATTGGCATTGATCGAGCCGCTCTTGCCTACCACCACGCCGTTGGGATTGACCACGAACACGCGGCCGTTCGCGTTCAGCGCGCCGTCGATCTGGGTTGCGCTGGCGGAGGTGACGCGATTGAGGATCGCCGACGTCGTGCTGGGCTGGTTGATCTGCACGCGCTCGCTGGCACCGATATCGAAGTTGTTCCAGTTGATGATGGCGCGATCGGTCGACTGGTTGATGGTCGTGGTGGCGCCGCTGGTGTTGATCGTTGCCGAACCGCCCACCACCTTGCCGGTTTCCACCGCTGCGGCATTGCCGGCGATCAACAGCGGGATCAATACCGCGAGCGGCTTGAGTCGTGACGTTTGTGACTTTCCTGTGTATTGCGTGCTCATTAATGAGCTCTCCTTACTGGTTCAAGAAACAATCGATACGCGTGTATCGACGGGTTGCCCGGCCATGCACGCCATGCGCATGGTCAGACGCGTGGGCTCTTGCGCGTCACACGCAGGAGCTGCATTCAAAAGGTCAGCGTTGCGCTCAGCCATGTCTGTCCGCTGGATGGCTTCGGCTGGCCTTGCGGCGCGGGGCCCACGCGCCACGCCCGGCTCAGGCTTATCGCCACCTTCTGGTTGTATTCGTAGTTCACGCCGATGCCGGTCGAGCGCACGCTCAACGTGTTGGCGACGCCTTCGAGCGAGCGTTGCTTGTTGATCTGTCCGCGGCCGTAGTCGTGGAATACGCTCGTGGTGAAGCCGGGCACGCGTTTGACGGCCAGATTCAATGCCGCCTGCATCACCACGCCGTTGTCGACGCCCGAAAGATCCGAGCTATAACCGCGCACGCCTTGCACGCCGCCAAGCGACATCTGTTCGGAGCTGTCCAGATGGCGGTTGGCCCATTGCGCGCTGCTTTTCACCGAGGTGGACAGCCCGCCGCCGAGGGCCTGCACGTATTGGAAATTGCCGGTGAATTTGCTGAAGCGGCCGGCGGTTGAATACGCCGGGTCGTCGAACAACCCCAGTTTTCGCTGGTTGAGCGTGCCGGTTTTTAAAACACCATCGAATTGGATGATGTTCGGTTTTCCAGCCATGCTGCCTGACTTGTCCCCTGACAGCTTGATGCCGCCCGCGATGGACTTGCGCTTCGAATCGAACCCATAGAAACCGTCGCGCAGACGCGTGTAATCGATCACGGCGCCGGCGACAAGATGCGCCTGGTCGAGATTCACCAGCGGCCTGTTGACGTACGCGCTCACGACATCGGCGGCGCCGTTGCCGTCCAGTACATCCTGATCCGGGCCGCCTTGCCGGTAATTGATTCGCGTGTACGAAACGCCGCCCCGTATGCCGGTGTAGCCGAGCGGCAATTCATAAGAGGTCTGGCCGATCACGGTGTGGCCGCCCTTGCTCGTATCCGGCTGGCCGCGCGGCGGCGCATACAGCAGCAGGGCCTGCCATTGATCACCGATGCCGAACGGGCTGTTGAGCGCCAGCTGCGTGCCGACGCGACGGGGGCCGGATGAGATCGAGCCGGCATTGTCGGCGATCAACGCGCCACGCAAGCGCGGCGCCGGCGTGGTTTGCAAGGTGACATCGGTAGTGCCGATGGCTTGTCCGGGCGTCAGGACCGGCTGTACCTGCGCGATGCCCGGCAATGCATTCATGCGTTGCGCCGCTTGTTCGATTTGCTTCAAATCGGGCGCAGCATTCGAGCTGGATGTTGGCAGGTAGCGCGCAAGAGTCGACGTTTCGACCAGCGATCGATTGTCGAGCGCGACTTTCTCGATGCGGCCGTGGTGGATCTCGAAGCGCACCACGCCGTCATTGACTTCCTGCGGCGGCAGCACTGCATAGGTAAGCACGCCGGCCTCGCGGCGCAGGATGTCGTTCAACAGCGAACGCACGCGCGCGACCTGCGAGAAGGTCAGCTCGCGTCCGTCCACTTGCGCGAACAGCTCGCGCACATGCGTCGCGGCAGGTTCCGGCAGGGCCTGGTCGAGTACAAAGTGGCGTACACGCACGCGGGATTCCCCGTGTTGCGATGAGCCTGGTGCGAGTGGTGACGTGGTGTCGTCGGTATCGCCCGCGCTTGAAGAGTGGGACGCGCCAGGCCCCAGCAAGGGCTGATTCTGTCGGAGCAGGCTGCCGCTCGATGTGGTTGGCGGCAATGATCCTCCGCTCTGGGCCAGCGTGGTTGTGAAAGGGAGCAGCGACAAGCTGAAAGCGCCAGCCAGTCCCCATGCAGGTGCCGAGCGCGAAAGAGCATGCTTTCGCCGCTCCGGCGCAGCTTGAGGTTGATAAAGAGTGTGTGCGTGGTTGATGTGCTTCACGAATGTCCTTATTCAACGCTGCGTTTTCAGCATGCGGTCGACGTGTATCGAGGGTCCTATGCATGCATGCATCGTGTTTCGGAACGATAAGTGACTTAGTTACATGACTCCGAGGAAATCGCGGATTTTTCGAACTATTTCGATGAAATCGGTCGGCAAGCGTGGTGCTGCATGTAGGGATATGCGCATCGCATATGTACGCAGCTATGTCATGCGTGAGACGAAGAACGCACGTAGCGTTGCCATATCGGTACGGCGACCAATCGTTACGCCATCGCCGGTAAGGCAATGGTCGATTTTCTGCCGAGAGGAATCCTTTTTTTGCGCGCTACCAGCGCAGCAGGATCTTTCCGATGTGCGTGCTGCTTTCCATCAGCGCATGCGCGCGTGCGGCTTCGTGAGCGGGAAAGACTTCATGGATGATGGGGCGCAGACGCTTGTTCGCGAACAATGGCCACACGTGCTCGTACAGCTTTTCGGCGATGGCCGCCTTGAAGGCCGCCGGCCGCGCACGCAGGGTAGAGCCTGTGATGGTCAGGCGCCGACGCATCAGCGTGCCTACATCGATGGTGGAACGGATGCCGCCGAGTGTGGCGATGACGACCAGCCTGCCGTCTTCAGCCAGGGCATCCAGTTCGCGCGGCACGTAATCGCCGGCGACCATGTCGAGCACAACGTCGACACCCCGACCGTCGGTCCAGGCCTTCACGCGTTCGACGAAATCCTCGGTGCGATAGTTGATGGCGCGCGCGCCGAGCGATTCGCAGGCACGGCATTTTTCATCGCTGCCGGCCGTGGCGAACACGGGATGACCCAGTGCGTGCGCAAGCTGGATGGCGGTGACGCCGATGCCGCTGGAGCCGCCTTGTACCAGCAAGCTTTCGCTGCCGTTTTCGTTCCGACCCAGCCGGCCGCGATCGAACACATTGCTCCACACGGTGAAATAGTTTTCCGGCAGCGCGGCAGCGTCCTGCACGCTCAAACCTGAGGGCACAGGAAGGCATTGGCCCAGCGGCGCTACCGCATATTGCGCGTAGCCACCACCGGCCAGCAGGGCGCATACGGCGTCGCCGCGCTTGAGCCCGAAGGGGTTGCCGCCGCTGAAATCGCCAGCCACCAGTTCGCCCGACACTTCCAATCCAGGCAGATCGGAAGCGCCGGGCGGTGGCGCGTAGCGTCCTTGCCGCTGGAAGACGTCCGGCCGGTTCACGCCCGATGCCGCCACCTTGATCAGCACTTCGCCCGTGCCGGGATGGGGGATCGGGCGTTGCGTCGGGACGAGCACTTCCGGACCACCGAAATGCGGAATCTCGATGGCTTGCATGGACGTCATCCGTAGCACTCCTGCGAATTACGGGCTCGTATCGACCAGCACCAGCTCGGCGTCTTCGAGCGCTTTCACTTCCAGCGAGGTTTCGTCGTGGATCGCCGCGCCATCACGCGCGTCGAGTCGAACGCCGTTGACCTCCACCGCACCCTTGGCCGACACAAGATAGGCATAGCGACGTGGGTCCAGCGTGTAGTGCGCGGTTTCGCCGGCCTTCAAGGTGGCGCCGAGTACGCGTGCATTGGTACGCAAGGGCAGGGCGTCAGCATCGCCTTCGATGCCGCTGGCCAACGCGACGAATTGCCCGGAGCGTTCGCCCGCCGGAAACGGCTTGGTGCCCCAGGACGGCGCGCGGCCGCGTTCGTCCGGGATGATCCAGATCTGGAATATCCGCGTGGTATCCGATTCCAGGTTGTACTCGCTGTGCGTGATGCCGCTGCCTGCGCTCATCACTTGCACGTCGCCGGCCACCGTGCGGCCCTGGTTGCCCAGGTTGTCGCGATGGGTGATCGCGCCTTCGCGCACGTAGGTGATGATTTCCATATCTGCATGCGGATGCGCCGGGAAACCGGTCTGCGGTGCGATGGTATCGTCGTTCCACACTCGCAGCGCGCCCCAGCCCATGCGCTTGGCGTCGTTGTAGCTGGCGAACGAAAAGTGATGCTTGGCCTTGAGCCAGCCGTGGTCGGCGCCGCCCAGGCTGTCGAAAGTACGCCGTTCGATCATGGAACACCTCGCTCGTTTGGGATGGCGCACAAGATAGGGCTGTGCATTGCGATGGAGAACCATCGCCAGGGAAACAGTGCGTTGCGTCAGCGCTGGCGGTGCCCGCTCATTTCGTGGCCGGCATCGTGTGCAAAGGCGCGATGCCAATGCGTGGAGCTGAGCGAAATCAAGGTGACGACGAGAAAAGCCACCGAAAAATTCAACCGGCTCGGTTCGCTGTTGTGGCTGGCCACCATGGCGAGCTTGAGGATCAACGCACCGACGCACACGCCGATCGACAGCATCAGTTGCTGCAAGGTGGAATAAAAACTGTTGGCCGCGCTCATGCGATCGGTCGGTACGGCTTCGTAGGCGATAGTGTTGTAAGCCGTGAACTGCACCGACATGATGACGCCGCAGCAGGCCAGCAGGCCGAACATCAGCCAGAACGGCCAATCCGCGCGGAAAAACGCGCACACCACGTAGCTCAGGCCGGCCAGCACGCCGTTGTAGAGCATCACGCGGCGAAAGCCGATCCAGCGCAGCAAGCGGGTGGTGATGACGCGGGCAAGCAACGCGCCGGCGGAAATGGCCAGGATCAGCTGGCCGCTGCGCAGCGCCGAGAAACCCAGCCCGATCTGCAACAGCAGCGGCAGCAGGAACGGCTGTGCGCCTTGGGTGATCCGCATCAGCGCGCCCGAAATCACCGACAGTCGGAATGAGTCGATGCGCAATAGCGTCAGATCCACCGCAGGATGTTCGCGGCGCCTGGCGTGATGGATGTAAGCCAGGCACGCGGCCGCGCCGATGGCGACCAATACCACGCCATTGCGCATGCGGGTGTTCTCGCCGAACAGCTCCAGGCCGAACAGCAAGCAGCTCAACCCGATGCTGCACAGTGCAAAGCCTAGCCAGTCGAACGGCGCCGGACGCGTCCCGCAGTGCACCTCCGGTACGTAGCGCCGCACCAGCCAGTAACCCAGCGCGCCGATCGGCACGTTGATATAGAAGATCCAGCGCCAATCGAAGTACTGCACGATGAAACCACCGAGCGGCGGCCCGGCCATGGTGCCGAGCACGGCGGGAATGAGCGTCCACATCATCGAGGACACCAGATGCTTGCGCTCCACCGTGCGCAGGATCACCAGCCGGCCTACCGGCCCCATCATCGCGCCGCCCGCGCCTTGCACCAGCCGCGCCGCCACCATCATCGACAGGCTATGTGTGAGCGAGCACAGGACCGAGCCGATGATGAACACCACCATCGCGCTGTTGAACACGCGCTTGGCGCCAAAGCGGTCGGCAATCGCGCCGCTCACCGGAATGAGCACCGCCAGCGCAAGCAGATAACTGGTCACCGCCACGCTCATGGCCGGGGCGGACACGCCGAAATCGCGCGCCATGGTCGGGAGCGCCGTGGCGAGCACGGTGCCGTCGACCTGTTCGAGGAAGATCGCGCAGCCGACGATCAGGGAAATCGTGCGGTAATCGGGATACGCCGGCGCAGGTATGGCCGGGGCATCGATCTTTTCCTCACTCAACGCGCTCACAAAGGGTTCCTGCAACGAGCGCAGCGGGCCTTTGCCTGGTGGCGAGGAAGTCGAAAGCGCTCGGGACCTGGGCGCCTCGGGGTGTGCGCCGCAGTTGTCGCATTATTCGCTGGGTGCGGGATCAGGACAAGCGCGCCGCGTGTTCGTTTTTTCTCTGCGGACAGAATTAAGGGTGAGGAGCACGGCTGGCCGCAGGCTTCAATGGTGCGTTGTTTCGAACCTTGCCGGAAACTTCGTCATCCCGGCGAAAGCCGGGACCCAGTGCCTTTCCGCTTTAAAGTCGTTGGGCCCCGGCGTTCGCCGGGGCGACGAGCATGAAATCAATGGCGTGGCTGGGATTCGACGCTAATCAAACGGCGGGGAGTATGCGCGTCAGACCGCCTCGAACACGCCGGCGGCGCCCATGCCGGTACCGATGCACATGGTCACCATGCCGTACTTCTGCTTGCGGCGGCGCAGGCCATGCACCAGCGTGGCGGTGCGGACGGCGCCGGTGGCGCCGAGCGGGTGGCCGAGCGCGATGGCACCGCCGAGCGGATTCACTTTCGCCTGGTCCAGCCCAAGGTCGCCGATCACCGCCAAGGCTTGCGCGGCGAACGCTTCGTTCAGTTCGATCCAGTCGAGCTGATCCTGCTTGATGCCTGTTTGCTTGAGCGCTTTCGGAATCGCCTCCTTCGGCCCGATGCCCATGATGTCCGGGCGCACGCCGGCCACGGAGTAGCCGACGAAGCGGGCGAGGGGCGTGAGGCCGTAGTCCTTGATCGCCTGCTCGCTGGCCAGCAGCACGGCTGCGGCGCCATCGGAGGTCTGCGAGGAATTGCCCGCGGTCACACTGCCGCCGAACTGGCCGTTGCGGAACACCGTCTTCAACTTGCCCAGCACCTCCGGGGTGCTACCGGCGCGGGGGCCTTCGTCAGTGTCGATCACGCGGCTGTCGGTCTTGATGCCGCGCTTGGCGAGGTCGGGGTAATGATCGTCGAGCTGGAACGGCGTGATTTCATCCTTGAATTCGCCGGCCTTGATCGCGGCCAGCGCGCGCTCGTGGCTTTGCGCGGCGAAGGCGTCCTGCGCTTCGCGCGACACTTTCCACTGCTTGGCGACGTTCTCGGCAGTGATGCCCATGCCATAGGCGATGCCGATGTGTTCGTTGTCGAAGATGCCCGGGTTCATCGCCACCTTGTGGCCCATCATCGGCACCATGCTCATGCTTTCCGTGCCGGCGGCGATCATCAGGTCGGCCTCGCCCAGGCGGATGCGATCGGCGGCCATGGCCACGGCCTGCAAACCGGACGAGCAGAAACGGTTGATGGTGACGCCCGGCACGGTGTCGGGCAGGCCGGCCAGCAGCAGGCCGATGCGGGCGACGTTCATGCCTTGCTCGGCTTCGGGCATGGCGCAGCCGACGATCACGTCGCCGAGGCGATGCGGATCGATGCCCGGCGCCTGAGCCATGACGGCGCGGATCACGTGCGCGAGCAGGTCATCGGGACGGGTGTTGCGGAATACGCCGCGCGGCGCCTTGCCGACCGGGGTGCGGGTGGCGGCGACGATGTAGGCGTCTTGCACTTGCTTGGTCATATGTTTTGCTCCGTGGCGTCGCGCGATGCAGCAACGCCGTTTGGTTTTCTTGCCGTCGTCCCGGCGAACGCCGGGACCCAGTGTCTTAGGTTGTTGCGTGCGAAAGTCGCTGGGCCCCGGCGTACGCCGGGGCGGCGGGGGTTTAGTTACGCAGCGGTTTGCCCGTGGTCATCGTGTGCGCAATGCGCGCCTGCGTTTTCTCGGTCTGCGCCAGCTCCACGAAATGCTTGCGCTCCAATGCCAGCAGCCACTCTTCATCCACCAGCGAACCGCGTTCGATCGCGCCGCCGCACAGCGTGTCGGCAATGCGCGTGGCGATCGCGACGTCGTGCTCTGACGCAAAGTAACCGGCCTGCAGGTTGGCGAGCGACGCCTTGAACGTGGCCGTGCCGACGTCGCCAGCGACCGGGATGCTGCGGGCGTACAGCGGCGGGCGGTAGCCGCTTTCGGCGAGCGAGCCGGCCACCTGTTTGGCGACATAGAGCAGTTCGTAGGCGTTGAACACCACCACGTCGCTTTCGCGCAGCAAGCCCAACTGCTTGGCTTCCAGCGCGCTGCCGGACACCTTCGCCATCGCCACCGTCTCGAATACCTTCTTCAGCGATTCGAACGGATCAGCAGGGTTGCTCTGCGCCGCGCGGATAGCCAGCTCATGCAGGCCACCACCGGCCGGCAGCAGGCCCACGCCGGCTTCAACGAGGCCGATGTAGCTCTCCAGCGCGGCCACGGTACGCGCAGAATGCATCTGGAATTCGCAGCCACCGCCCAGGCACAGGCCGCGCACGGCGGAAACCACCGGCACCAGCGCGTGCTTGATGCGCATGCTGGTGCGCTGGAAGTTGGCGACCATCGCGTCGAATTCCTTGACCTTGCCGGCTTGCAGCAGGCCCAGCGCGCCTTTCAGGTCCGCGCCGGCGGAGAACGGTTCGCTGGTCTGCCAGATCACCACCGCCTTGAGCTTTTCCTCGGCGATGCCGATCGCGTGCTGGATGCCGTCCAGCACCTGGTCGTTGACCGTATTCATCTTGGTCTTGAACGAGATGATGCCGACGCCGTCGTCGCCCAGCGTCCAGAGGCGGACGCCGTCGTTCTCCCACACGGTGTGGCCCACGTCGAACCTTTCGCCAAGGATCGCGTCGGGGAAGAGCTGGCGTTTGTACACGGGATGCTGCGAACGCGGCTTGTCGACGTTGGCGGCGGCCGAATACGAGCCGCTCTTGCCATGCACGCCGCTGCGGCCATCGGTGACCCACTTCGGAAGTGGCGCCTTGCTCATCGCCTTGCCAGCATCGATGTCTTCCTGAATCCACTGCGCCACTTGCTGCCAGCCGGCGGCCTGCCAGGTTTCGAACGGGCCGAGCTTCCAACCGTAGCCCCAGCGGATGGCGAAGTCGACGTCGCGCGCGGTGTCGGCGATATCGGCCAGGTGATAACCGGTGTAATGGAACAGGTCGCGAAAGGTCGCCCACAGGAACTGTGCCTGCGGATCGTTCGAGGCGCGCAGCTTGCCAAATTTTTCCGCCGGATCCTTGATGGCGAGGATGGCGGCGACTTCGTCCGAGGCTTTCTGCTCGGAAGCGCGGTAGTCGCGCTTGGCTGCATCCAATACGACGATGTCCTTGCCGGCTTTCTTGTAGAAACCGGCGCCGCTCTTCTGGCCGAGCGCGCCTTGTTCGATCAGGCCGCTCAGCCAAACCGGCGCCTTGAAGTATTCGTGCCACGGATCGTCAGCCAGCGTATCGGCCATGGTCTTGATCACGTGCGCCATGGTGTCCAGGCCAACGACGTCGGCGGTGCGATAGGTGGCGCTCTTGGGACGCCCCACGGCCGGACCGGTCAGCGCATCGACCACGTCGAAGCCGAGCTTGAACTGCTCGGTGTGATGCATGGTGGCGAGCATCGAGAACACGCCGATGCGGTTGCCGATGAAGTTCGGCGTGTCCTTCGCATACACCACGCCTTTGCCGACGGTGGTGGTGAGGAAGGCTTCCAGGCCTGCGAGCACCTTCGCATCGGTAAGGCGGGTCGGGATCAGCTCGACCAGGTGCATGTAGCGCGGCGGGTTGAAGAAGTGCACGCCGGTGAAGCGATGGCGCATTTCTTCCGGCAGCGCTTCGGCCAGGCCGTTGATGGAAAGGCCGGAAGTGTTGCTGGCCAGCACCGCGGTGGGCGAGACAAACGGAGCGATCTTCTTGTAGAGATCCAGCTTCCAGTCCATCCGCTCGGCGATCGCCTCGATCACCAGGTCCACGTCCTTGAGCTTGTCCAGGTCTTCCTCGTAGTTGGCGGGGATGATGGCCGCGGCGCGATTGCCGTCAGCCAGCGGCGCGGGCGAGAGCTTCTTGAGGTTCTCGATGGCCTTCAGCGCAATGCCGCTCTTGGGACCATCCTTCGCCGGCAGGTCGAACAGCACGGTTTCGACGTCGGCATTGGTCAGGTGCGCTGCGATCTGCGCGCCCATCACGCCCGCGCCGAGCACGGCGGCCTTGCGAATGCGCAGGGCGGACTTGGCCAGTGCCGGATCCGGGCGATCCGAAAGCGTTCGAGTTGAGTCGTTCATAGGCTTCTCCGTAGTACGAATGCGTAACGAAAGGCGGGCCGCGGAAGGCAGGGCCTTCCGGCGGCAGAAAATTCAGGGTGCGCGCAGGCCGGCGGCGGCGAAGCGGATCAGGTGCTCGGCCGTCTGTTCGCGATGGATGACTTCGCTGACATCGCTCTTGCGCTGGATGATGCCGAAGCCCGACATGGCATGCGTCAGGGCACCGGTAACCAGGTCAATGCGCCAGTAGAGCTCTTCCTTGCTCAGGCCGGGCAGCAGGCGAGCGAACTCGGCAGTGAATTGCCGCATGACGTGGCCGTAGTTCTCCGACAAGAACTTGCGCAGGCTGTCGTCATGCTCGGCAAAAGCGCGGGCCAGCACGCGCATGAACAGGCCGCCGCCACCGTCATGGGACAGGTCTAGGGCAGGGCGGATGAAGGCCGATAGCACGTCCTCCAGCGTCGTTTCCGGCTGTGCGGAGATCTGCTTGAGAGCGGCCAGGCGGCGCGCATTGAGCTGATCCAGGCGGCGTTTGAAGACCTGCTCGACCAGATGATCCTTGGAGCCGAAGTGGTAATTGACCGCGGCCAGGTTCACGCCCGCGGCGGAGGTGAGCTGGCGCAGCGACGCGGCCTCGAACCCCCGTTGGGCAAACAACGCCTCGGCCGCCGTCAGGATGCGTTCCTTCGTAGAAGCGGAGCTGTTCATGGGCACGCCTGTCGCATGGAATCAAACGATCGTTTGAGGATACGCGCGGGTAGTCGGAGCAGTCAAACAGTCGTTTGGGAGGCGCTCGGATCGGGGTTGCTTATGGGCTAGAATCTGTCAAACTTTCGTGAGCTAAATCCGCATTCCGATACGGATTTAGTTCTATCTTCCTCACTGACGGTTGTCCCGTCAGGCCGCCCGTTCAACCCGTCCGCATAACCGGAGCAGACCGCATGGCGCTGGAGCGCACCCTTTCCATCATCAAACCCGATGCCGTTGCCAAGAATGTAATCGGTGAAATCTACGCACGCTTCGAAAAGGCAGGCCTGAAAGTCGTTGCAGCAAAGATGAAGCATCTTTCGCGCAAGGAAGCTGAAGGTTTCTACGCCGTGCATCGCGAGCGTCCGTTCTTCAACGCGCTGGTGGAATTCATGATCTCCGGCCCGGTGATGATCCAGGTGCTGCAAGGCGAAAATGCCGTGCTCAAGCATCGCGATCTGATGGGCGCGACCAACCCGAAAGAAGCGGCCAAGGGCACCATTCGCGCCGACTTCGCCGAATCGATCGATGCCAATGCCGTGCACGGTTCGGATGCTGCCGAAACCGCTGCAGTCGAAATTGCTTATTTCTTCGCGGCAACCGAAGTGTTTCCGCGCTAACCGAATCAATGCACGTGAATCAGGTGGAAAAAGTCAATCTGCTCGATTTCGATCGCCAAGGGCTGCGTGAATTTTTCGCGCAGCTCGGCGAGAAGCCTTATCGCGCCGAGCAGGTGATGAAGTGGATCTATCACCGCCTGGAAAGCAATTTCGAAAACATGACCGACGTCGGCAAGGCGCTGCGCACCAAGCTCGAAGCTTCGTGCTACATCGGTCCGCCCAACACGCTGTTCGATAAAGGCGCTGCCGACGGCACGCACAAATGGCTGTTGGGCATGGACGGCGGCAACGCCGTCGAAGCGGTCTACATTCCGGAACCTACCCGCGGCACGTTGTGCGTGTCTTCGCAGGTGGGTTGCGGCTTGAATTGCCAGTTCTGTTCCACCGCTACGCAGGGCTTCAACCGCAACCTCGCCACCTCCGAAATCATCGGCCAGATGTGGGTGGCGGCGAAGCACCTGGGCAATGTCACGCACCAGAACCGACGCATCACCAACGTGGTGATGATGGGCATGGGCGAGCCGCTGCTCAACTTCGACAACGTCGTGAAGGCGATGAGCCTGATGCGCGACGATCTCGGTTTCGGCCTCGCCTCCAAACGCGTCACGCTGTCGACCGCGGGTCTCGTGCCGATGATCGACAAGCTGTCCGAAAGCATCGACGTATCCCTAGCCGTATCGCTGCACGCGGCGAACGACGAGTTGCGCACCGAATTGGTGCCACTCAACAAGCGCTTCCCGATCGCCGAACTGATTGCGGCATGCCAGCGCTGGATCGCGCGCAAGCCGCGCACATCCATCACGTTCGAATACACGCTGATGAAAGGCGTGAACGATCAGCCCGAGCACGCGCGCCAGCTCATCAAGCTGATGCGCAAGCTGCCGACCTGCAAGGTCAATCTGATTCCGTTCAATCCATTTCCGGGTACGCGTTTCGAGCGCTCCGATGCGGACACCATCCGCGCATTCCAGACGCAATTGCTCAACGCCAACATCCTCACGATGTTGCGCCGTACGCGCGGCGACGACATCGATGCTGCCTGTGGGCAGTTGAAAGGGCAGGTGCTGGACCGCACGCGTCGCCAGGCCGAATTCCGCAAACGTTTGGACGAGGGAACGGCTCATGCGGCGTGATCGCATTCTGCTTGGTATCTGCATGATGGCGTTGCTCGCTGGCTGCCATCGGGGTATGACGGCGCCAAACCCGCCGCCGCAGCCTTCGCTGCCCGAGCAGAGCAAGGCGGAAAAAGCGCAGAACGCCGCCGATGTGCATACCCGCCTGGCGCAGCACTACATCGAAATCGGCAATCTCCAGGGCGCGCTGGAGAAGATCAAGATCGCCGTCGGCGAAGATCCCCGGTTCGTGCCGGCGCAAACGGTGATGGCGTACATCTACGAACGCATCAACGATATGGCCAATGCGGAAGTTCACTACCGCAGGGCCGTGGAGCTGCAACCGGACAAGGGCGACACCAACAACAACCTGGGCCAGTTTCTGTGCCGCGTTGGCAAGAGCCAGGACGCGATGCCGTATTTCGCCAAGGCTCTGGCCGATCCGTTCTACAAGACGCCCGACATGGCCATGACCAACGAGGGCATCTGCCAGTTGCAGGCCGGTGATCGCGCCGGTGCCGAGGCCAGCCTGCGCAAGGCGGTGCAGCTCAATCCCAATAATGCCAACGCGTTGCTGCAGCTCGCCCACGTGCTTTATCTCAACCAGGATTACTTCCGGGCCAGCGCGTTCCTGCAACGCCTCGATGGGCTGGGGCAATTCAATGCCGACTCGCTGAAGCTCGGCTACGACATCGAATCTCGCTTGGGTAACAAGGACGCCGCCCAGAACTACAGCAAACGGCTGCTAAGCCAGTTCCCGGATTCGGAACAGGCTCAGGCCCTCAATCAAACCGTACGCCCATGATTTCCGAGCAGTCCAATCCGGCAGCGCATGAGGAAGCCTCTTCCGAAGCACACGCCACGGCCGCAGCGAACATGGAACAGAGCGCTGCCGAATTCCGCTTCAACGATGCTCCCGGTTTTGGTTCGCGCCTGCGTGCTGCGCGCGAAGCACGTGGCCTGGATCTGGAAACCTGCGGTCATGCACTGCATCTGTCGGTGCGCGTGCTGCGGCAACTGGAAGGCAACGACTTCGACGGCATCGACTACCAGGTGTACCTCGGCGGCTACCTGCGCAAATACGGCAGCTACCTGGGTGTGGAGGAAAGCGAGATCGAAGCGGCGATCGCCAAATCGAGGCCAGCCCAGCCCAAGCTGGTGGCCACCGGCGGTGTGTCGCATTCGCGCTATCTGCTGGATCAATACGCCAAGGCCGCTACCTATGTGGTGCTGACGCTGGTGATCGCCGTGCCGACCGTGTGGTTGGGCATGCGCGGCACGCTGTCGCGCGACATGAGCCGTCTGGCACCGCTCGATGCCGCACCGGTGGCACAGCAGGATGCGCCGCCGCCGGCAGCGTCCAGCAGCGTGGCCAAAGCCGTTGCCGGGGCACCCGTGCTCGCCCAAACGACGACACCCGCGACGGCGCCCGCCGCCGCCGCATCTGCGCCGCACGCAGCGGCGACGCAGCCCTTGCTCGCCTCGATGGTGCCGGTGCCCAATCTCGATACCGACGTCGCGATCACGCCACCTCCATCCAGCAATGCACCCGAAGCGCCGGTCGGCGCCGGCGCGCACAGCTTGACGCTGGAATTGCCGAATGCGAGCTGGGTGGAAGTGATCGGCAAGGACGGCACTCGCCTGGAATACGGCCTGTTGCCGGCGGGCACCAGCAAGACCTTCCGCAGCGACCAGCCGCTCGAAGTGCGGCTCGGCAATGCCACGGGCGCGCAGGTGAGTGTCGACGGACAACCGATGGCGCTCGATCCGTACCGCCGTTCCAACATCGCGCATTTCCGGGTCGAAATTCAGGGCAGCAAGGCCACTCCAGCGGGCGCCTGACCGCTTCGGCGTGCTGCAACGGGCGGGCTCGGTAGTCTTCGCCCCCCTTCGATCGGTTATGCTTGCGCATTGCCCGCCCCGCGGATGGGCAATGCCGGCTGCCGCCGGACAGCGGCGGCACTCAAACGCCTTTTTCGACGCCTGGCGGCGTTTCTTTGCGATACGGTGATTGCATGGCATTCAATGCTTACGACGACTACGAACAGAGCGAACGCGTACAAAAGTGGCTGCGGCAGAATGGCCTGTCGATCGCTGTGGGTGTCGTCATCGGCTTGATCGCCATCTTCGGTTACCAGCAGTGGCGCAATCATCGCGTCGGCCACCAGATGCTGGCTTCCGGCCTCTACCAGCAACTGCAAGGCGTGATCGACAGCGGCAACAGCAACGCGGTGGATGTCATCACACAGCAGTTGATGAAGGACTACGCCGATACGCCTTACGCTCTGTTCGCGGTCAGCGAGCGTGCGCGTCGGCAGGTGGAAGACAAGCAATTGGACAAGGCGCTCGATTCGCTCGCATGGGCGGAAAAGAATGCAACCAGCCCGGAACTGAAGGCGCTGGTGGAACTGCGCGTCGCGCACGTGCAACTGGCCAAGGGCAATGCCCAGGAAGCGCTGAATGCGCTGGACCGTATGCCGGCCAACAGCTACGCCATCGAAAGCCAGGAACTACGCGGCGATGCGCTGGTCAAGCTGGGACGGCGCGACGACGCGCTCAAGGCTTATCAAGCCTCGGTGAGCGCGATGGGTTCGCACGCATCGCAGGACAATGAAGTGCAAATGAAAATCGACGATCTGGCCACGGCCGGGAAGCAGGGTGCATGAAACGTTTTTGGCTGATCGTGGTGACCGGTTCGCTGGTGGCATTGGCGGGTTGTCATTCCTTCAAGAAAGAAAATATCCAGCCGCCGACGCCGCTGGCCAAGGATTTCAAGCCAACCGTGCAGGTCACGCGCGTGTGGAAGGATCGCGTCGGCCATGGCGCCGGCATGAGCGGTGTGCGCATGGAACCGGCGATCGTCGATGGCGTGCTGTATGCCGCGAGCACGGACGGCGTGGTGGCGGCCTATGACGCCAACTCCGGCAAGAATCTGTGGAAACAGAAGAGCCGCACGCACGGCTGGTTCGGCTGGGGCGACAAGAAGCGCAAAGATGCGTTCTACTCCGGCGGCCCGGCGGTTGCGGGCGATCTGCTGGCCATCGGCACGCTCGACGGCCATGTTTATGGCTTGAGTTCCAAGGACGGCACCCAGCGCTGGGTCGCGACACTTCCTTCGGAAGTCATCGATTCGCCCGTCATCGCTGGCGGGCTGGTGATCGTGCGCACCCAGGACGGCCGCGTGTACGGCCTGGACGGGAACACTGGCGAGCGTCGCTGGGTGAACGACCAGGGCAACGTGCCGCTGCTCAGCCTGCGCGGCAATGGTCCGCTGATGGTCACCAACGGCGTGGTGTTTCTCGGCAGCGATGACGGCAAGTTGATCGCGCTGCGCCAGGACAATGGCGACAAGCTGTGGGAGCAGAAGCTGGCTACCGGCGAAGGCCGCACCGACATCGATCGCATGAGCGACGCTGACGGCGGCATCGTGATCGACGGCAGCACCCTCTACGCTTCGGCCTACCATGGCAGCCTCACCGCCGTGGACGGCCCGAGCGGTCGTCCGCTGTGGGCTCGCCCGTTCTCCACCTATACCTCGCTGGCGCTTACCGGCAACAGCCTGTTCGGCGTGAATGCCGATTCGCAGGTCTGGGCGTTCGACAAGAGCAGCGGCGCCGACATGTGGAAGAACGACGACCTGAAATACCGCTGGCTGAGCGCGCCGTCCGTACAGGGCAATTACGTCGTCATCGGCGATTCCGAAGGCTACGTGCATTGGCTGCAGACGGGCGACGGTGCGTTGGCCGGCCGCGAGCGTCTTTCCAAGAAAGCCATCCGCGCGCAGCCGGTGGTGGCGGGTGACCTGGTGTACATCGAAGACGTGCAGGGCCATATCGCCGCTTATCGTCTCGGTGCGAAGTAATCACCGGAAATATGCTTCGTGCTGCCTGTCATCGCCCTGGTCGGTCGTCCCAACGTCGGTAAATCGACCCTGTACAACGCGCTGACGCGCAGCCGCGACGCCCTCGTGGCCGATATGCCGGGCGTCACGCGCGATCGCCATTACGGCGTTTGCCGCACCGGCGAACGCCCGTTCGTGGTGGTCGATACCGGCGGCCTGTCCGGCGTCGAAGAAGGCATCGACGCGCTCACTGCGCAACAGGTACGCCTGGCCATCGACGAAGCCCAGGTACTGGTGCTGGTGGTGGATGCGCGCGATGGCTTGCTGCCGCAGGATCGCAGCATCCTCGATGAACTGCGCCGCAGCGGCAAACCCATCATCGCCGCGGTCAACAAGACCGACGGCCTGGACGAGCAGAACGCGCTGTCGGAATTCGCCCGCTTCGGTATCGCGCAGACGCTGCCGTTGTCCGCCGCGCACAACCGCGGCACCGAAGAGCTCATTGCAGCGGTACTGCCGCTGCTGCCGGAAGACGCGCACGAAGAACTCGCGCCGGCAGACGACGGCAGCATCCGCGTCGCCATCGTCGGTCGCCCCAACGCGGGCAAGTCCACGCTGATCAACCGCCTGCTCGGCGAAAACCGGCTGATCGTTTCCGACGTCGCCGGTACCACGCGCGATCCGATTCGCGTACCGCTGGAGCGCGACGGCAAGCGCTATACCCTGATCGATACCGCGGGTGTGCGGCGCAAGTCGAAAGTCGATGAAGGTGTCGAGAAATTCAGTGTCATTAAAACGCTGCAATCGATGGCCGCAGCGCAGGTCGTGGTGGTGATGATCGATGCGCGCGAGAACCTTGCCGATCAGGATCTCACCCTGATCGGCCACGTACTCGACGAGGGCCGGGCGCTGGTCATCGCGGTCAACAAGTGGGACGACATGGATACCTATGCGCGCGAGCAATGTCAGCGCGCGCTGGAGCGCCGGCTCGTCTTCGTGGACTGGGCCAAGCAGGTGTTCATCTCGGCGCTGCATGGCTCGGGTTTGCGCGAGCTGATGCGTGCCGTGGTGCGTGCGCACACGTCGGCCACGCATCAGTTGGGTTCCTCCGATCTCACGCGTACGCTCGAACGCGCCTACGAAAGCTACCAACCGCCGCTGGTGCGCGGCCATGCACCGAAGCTGCGTTTCGCGCATCCTGGCGGCAACAATCCGCCCACCATCGTGATCCACGGCAGCCGCACCAAGCACATCGCGCCGGCATATCGCCGTTACCTGGAGAATTTCTTCCGGCAACGCTACAAGCTGGAAGGCACGCCGATCCGCATCGATTTCCGCGATGGCGAAAATCCGTATGCCGGCAAGAAGAACGTGCTGACCGAAGGGCAGCAGCGCAAGCGACAGCGCATGATTCGCGAGATCAAGCGGCGGAAGAAGTAACACCGTTTTCATCCTCGCACCGAGTTCAAGCGATGCCGCAAGCTCGAACAACCCCAGCCGTCCCGCACCCGAGGCAACGCTGAGTTTGCGGAAGTGGGCGCTCTTGGCGAGCTAAACTACCGCCGATGAACACCCCTCTCGACCGCGAATCCTGGCTGACCTCGCTACGCCAACGCGTACCTGAGATTGCCCCTGCCGATGCCTTGCGCAAACAAGCACAAGGCGCACTGCTGATCGATGTGCGCGATGACAATGAACGCGCCATCGGGTCGCCGGTGGGCGCGCTACCCCTGTCGCGCGGGTTCCTGGAACTGCGCATTGAAAGCCAGGAACCCAATCGCGAGCGCGAAATACTCACCTTGTGCGGCAGCGGCGTTCGCTCGCTGTTCGCCGCCGAGGCACTGCAACGCATGGGATACCGCCAGGTCGCTTCCGTTTCCGGCGGCTTCGAGCGCTGGAAAACCGAAGGTCTGCCGATCAGCGCCGCCCAGCTCGACACGGATTCCGCAGAACGCTATGCGCGTCAATTGCGACTGCCGCAAGTGGGCGAGGCCGGTCAGATCAAGTTGGCGCAAGCCAACATCGTGCTGCTGGGCGCCGGCGGCCTCGGCGCACCGGCGGCGCTTTATCTCGCCGCGGCAGGAGTAGGGCAGCTCACGCTGATCGACGACGATCGCGTCGAGCGCTCCAATCTGCATCGACAAGTGATCCACGCCGATGCGCGCGTCGGTATGGCGAAAACCGAATCGGCGCGCATGACCCTGGCCGCGCTCAATCCGCGTGTAAAAGTGGAGCTGCGCAACGAGCGCCTGCGCGCTGACAACGTGGAGCGCCTGCTGCGTGGACACGATCTGGTTGTCGACGGCGCGGACAACTTTCCCGCGCGCTACCTGCTCGCTGCAGCGACCCGACGCTTGAACATGCCCATGGTCTACGGCGCGGTCGAGCGTTTCACCGCCCAGGTCGGCGTGTTCGACCCGCGTCGCGACGATTCGCCGTGCTATCGCTGTCTGTTCCCCGAGCCACCCAACGCAGCCGATGCGCCCAATTGCAGTGAAGCCGGTGTGCTGGGCGTCCTGCCAGGCATCGTCGGACTGTTGCAGGCCACCGAGGCGCTGAAACTCATCCTGGGCATCGGCGAACCTTTGATTGGCCGGCTGCTTTCGTTCGACGCTTTGAGCATGCGCTTTCGCGAAACGCGCCTGCCACGCGATCCGGCATGTCCGGGCTGCGGCGCCGACGCGCATTTCCACGGCTACGAAGATATCGAGCGGTTCTGCGCAGCCAGCTGAGTGTGCCAACCCGCGCGGCTATTCGGCGATAATAGGCACTTCGCAGGCCAGGACTTCCCATGAGCGCACGCATACTCGACGGCAAACGCATCGCGCAGGAACTGCTGGATCGCATCGCCAAGCGCGTCAGCGAACGCAAGGCCATCGGCAAGATGGAGCCCGGCCTGGCCGTGGTGCTGGTGGGGAGCGATGCCGCCTCGTCGGTCTACGTGCGCAACAAGCGCAAGGCCTGCCATCAAGTGGGTTTTCGTTCCTACGACTACGACCTGCCGGCCAGCACCACCCAGGAAGAACTGTTTGCATTGATCGACCAGCTCAACGCCGATCCGGACGTGCACGGCATCCTGGTGCAGTCACCGCTGCCGGACCATATCGACGAAGACGCGCTGGTCGATCGCATCGATCCCGATAAAGATGTGGACGGCTTCCAGGCGGTGAACGTAGGGCGCCTCGCCTTGCGCCGCTTCGGTCTGCGCCCGTGCACGCCGCGTGGCGTGATGACGCTGCTTGGCCACACCGATCGGCCGGTGCGCGGCCAACATGCCGTGGTGGTCGGCGTTTCCAACCACGTGGGTCGTCCGCTTGCGCTGGAGTTGTTGATCGCCGGCTGCACCACCACGTGCTGCCATCGCTTCACGCGCGAATTGGAAACCTTTGTGCGGCAGGCCGACATCCTGATCGTCGCCGTGGGCAAGCCCGGGCTGGTCAAGGGCGATTGGATCAAGCCGGGTGCGGTCGTGGTGGACGTGGGTATCAATCGCCTGGACGATGGACGTCTGGTTGGCGATGTGGATTTTGGCGTGGCCGCGCAGCGCGCAAGCTGGATCACGCCGGTGCCGGGCGGGGTGGGGCCGATGACCGTCGCCACGTTGATGGAGAACACGCTGGAAGCGGCGGAAGCACGCGGAGCTTGAACGCATTCCCTCTCTTCTCCGGGGAGGGGCAAAAACGCCAAAGCAAATCTCGCGCCGCGCCCGCATCCTGCGTATAATCTCCTCTTTGGAGCGAGACTTTTCGCATGCGCATCCTCGCCGAGGCCCTTACCTACGACGACGTCTACCTCGTCCCGGCCCACTCCCAAGTCTTGCCGCGCGACGTGGACACCTCCACGCGGCTCACGCGGAACCTTCGACTGAACATCCCCATCGTGTCCGCCGCCATGGACACCGTTACCGAAGCCCGGCTCGCCATCACGATGGCGCAGAACGGCGGCATCGGCATCATCCACAAGAACATGAGCGCCGAACAGCAGGCCGCCGAAGTGCGCCTGGTGAAGAAATTCGAAGCCGGCGTGATCCGCAGCCCGATCACCGTCACGCCGCACACCTCGATTCGCGACGTACTCAAGCTCACCCGCGCGCATAACATCTCCGGCGTGCCGGTGGTGGAAGGCGAGCAACTGGTCGGCATCGTCACCAGCCGCGATCTGCGCTTCGAGCGCAAGCATGATGATCCCGTGCGCAACATCATGACGCGCCAGGAAAAGCTGGTCACCGTGCGCGAAGGCGCCAGCCAGGACGACGTGCTGCAACTGCTGCACAAGAACCGCATCGAAAAAGTGCTGGTGGTGAACGATGCCTTCCAACTCCGCGGCCTCATCACGGTGAAAGACATCCAGAAAGCCCGCGACAACCCCAACGCCGCCAAGGACGCGCATGAACGCCTGCTGGTCGGCGCGGCGGTCGGCGTGGGCGGCGATACCGAACAGCGCGTGGAAGCCCTGGTTGCGGCCGGTGTGGACGTGATCGTGGTCGACACGGCGCACGGCCACTCGCAAGGTGTGATCGAGCGCGCCGCGTGGGTAAAGAAGAACTTCCCGCAAGTGCAATTGATCGCCGGCAACATTGTCACCGGCGAAGCGGCGATTGCCTTGATGCATGCCGGTGTCGATGCTGTGAAGGTAGGGGTCGGTCCTGGCTCGATCTGCACCACGCGCGTGGTCGCTGGCGTGGGCGTGCCGCAGATCACCGCCATCGACATGGTGGCCACCGCACTGAAGGACGAAATTCCGCTGATCGCCGATGGCGGCATCCGCTACTCCGGCGATATTCCGAAGGCGCTCGCCGCCGGTGCTTCCACCGTGATGCTTGGTTCGATGTTTGCCGGCACTGAAGAATCGCCCGGCGAAGTGGAGCTGTTCCAGGGACGCTCCTACAAGAGCTACCGCGGCATGGGTTCGCTCGGTGCGATGGCGCTGGGTTCCAAGGATCGCTACTTCCAGGACGAAGCCGACGCCGACAAGCTGGTGCCCGAAGGCATCGAAGGCCGCGTGCCGTACCGCGGTCCGCTGCGCAACATCATTCACCAGTTGATCGGTGGCCTGCGCGCTTCGATGGGTTATCTCGGCACGGCCACGATCGAGGACGTGCGCAACAAGGCGCAGTTCGTGAAAGTGACCTCGGCCGGCGTCACCGAAGCACATCCGCACGATATCCAGATCACGAAGGAAGCGCCGAATTATCGGCTGAATTCCTGAGGGCGGGAATCGTCAATCGGGATTCGTAAATAGCATAGAGCGGGGGCCGGCAGGTTTGTCGTTCGCCGCTCTTACGATTTCCGATTCTCGATTTCCGATTCACGACTATTCACGCGTCCCGGGTCCCGCATGCAACACAACATCCACAGCGACAAAATCCTCATCCTCGATTTTGGCGCGCAATACACCCAGCTGATCGCGCGACGCATTCGTGAGATCGGCGTCTACTGCGAAATATGGGCGTGGGATCACAACCCTGCCGAGATCGCCGCGTTCGGCGCCAAGGGCATCATCCTTTCCGGCGGACCAGAATCCACCACGGAACACGGGGCGCCGAAAGCGCCGCAGGAAGTGTTCGATTCGGGCCTGCCCATTCTCGGCATCTGTTACGGCATGCAGACGCTGGCTGCACAGCTTGGCGGCGCCACCGAAGCGGCCGATGCGCGCGAGTTCGGCCATGCGCGCGTGGACGTGGTTGCAGCCGACAAGCTGTTCGCCGGCCTCAGCGATCATGCTTCGTTCCAGGCGCTGGACGTCTGGATGAGCCACGGCGACCACGTCGCCAAGGCGCCCCCGGGTTTCACCGTCACGGCGATGACCGACCGCATCCCGGTCGCCGCGATGTCCAACGAAGCCAAGCGCTGGTATGGCGTGCAGTTCCATCCTGAAGTGACGCACACCAAGCAAGGCACCGCACTGCTCAAGCGCTTCGTCACCGAGATCTGCGGTTGCCAGACGCTTTGGACCGCCGCGCACATCATCGACGACCAGATCGCCCGTGTGCGCGAGCAAGTCGGTAAGGACCACGTGCTGCTGGGTCTTTCCGGCGGTGTGGATTCCTCCGTCGTCGCCGCATTGCTGCATCGCGCGATCGGCGATCAGCTCACCTGCGTGTTCGTCGATACCGGCCTCCTACGCTGGCAGGAAGGCGATCAGGTAATGGCCACGATGGCTGAGCACATGGGTGTGAAGGTGATCCGCGTCAACGCCGCCGAGCGCTACTTCAAGGCGCTGGAAGGGGAGGCCGATCCGGAAGCCAAGCGCAAGATCATCGGCCGCCTGTTCGTGGAGATCTTCGACGAGGAATCGGCCAAGGTCACCGCCGCCGGCGACGGCCACGTGAAGTGGCTGGCGCAAGGCACCATCTATCCCGACGTGATCGAATCGGCCGGCAGCAAGACCGGCAAGGCTCACGTCATCAAGAGTCACCACAACGTCGGCGGCCTGCCCGAGCACATGAAGCTCAAGCTGGTCGAGCCGCTGCGCGAACTGTTCAAGGACGAAGTGCGCCGTATCGGCGTCGAACTCGGATTGCCGCGCGAAATGGTCTATCGTCATCCGTTCCCCGGCCCCGGCCTGGGCGTGCGCATCCTGGGCGAGGTGAAACCCGAATACGCCGAACTGCTGGCCCGCGCCGACGCCATCTTCATTGAAGAGCTGCGCAAGGCCGATCTCTACGACAAGGTCAGCCAGGCCTTCGCCGTGTTCCTGCCGGTGAAGTCAGTGGGCGTGGTCGGCGACGCCCGCGCCTACGAATGGGTCGTCGCACTGCGCGCGGTAGAAACCATCGATTTCATGACCGCCCACTGGGCGGAACTGCCGTACGATTTCCTCGGCAAGGTTTCCAACCGCATTATCAATGAAATACGTGGTATTTCTCGCGTGGTCTACGACATCAGCGGCAAACCGCCGGCTACGATCGAGTGGGAATGAATGCCTGACGCGTGGTGCCTGCACAGCTCGCCGCGCAAAGCGCAAGCGTTCATGGGGTCATCCACAATTTGCGGATAACGCGAACGGCTGAAATTGCGAAGGTATCATCTGGCGGCCTCGCCAACTCTAAAAACGACCCGCCTGAAATGGTTGACGAATCGAACAGCTCTCACGCCTTGCCTGACTTCAGCGCCGAAGACGAAGCCTATATGCGGCGCGCACTGCAGCTGGCCGAACACGCGCGCGATGCCGAAAACGAAGTGCCGGTAGGTGCGGTGCTGGTGCAGGACGGACAGATCGTGGGCCTGGGTTGGAACCGCAACATCACGCTGCACGATCCGACCGCGCATGCCGAGATCATGGCCTTGCGCGCGGCGGGGGAAAAAGTGGCGAACTACCGTATCGTAGGCGCCACTCTCTACGTCACGTTGGAACCATGCGCGATGTGTTCGATGGCACTGGTGCATGCGCGGGTAGGGCGCGTGGTGTATGGCACGACCGATCCCAAGACCGGCGCGGCCGGCAGTGTGTTCGATACGCTGGTTTCAGAGCGCCACAATCACCGCATTGAAGTGCAGGGCGGTTTGCTGGCGGAGGAGTCGGCGGCGCTGTTACGCGATTTCTTCCGCGCGCGACGTTGATTCGTCCTCGCTCAGAAAAGCCAGAGCCTGCGCGCAAGGCCGCTCCACTTTCAGGCTGAGCAGCGGATCGGCGCGTGTGCGTCCCAGGTTGACCACGGCCACCGGCTTGCCGGCTTTGGCTGCGGCATGGGCGAACCGGTAGCCGGAAAACACCATCAACGATGAGCCGACCACCAGCATGGCGTCGGCCGCATCCAAGGCCTGCATGGCGGTAGCGACGCGATCGCGCGGCACGTTCTCGCCGAAGAACACCACATCCGGCTTCAGGATGCCGCCGCAGTGCGTGCAGGGCGGTACGCTGAAGCTGCTGAAATCATGGCCGTCCAGATCGGCGTCGCCATCTGGCGCGTCCCTGGCGTCGAGTTCGGTCCATTGCGGGTTGAGTGCCAACAAGGCTTGCTGCAACGCATGGCGCGGGGAGCGACGCTCGCAGCCCATACAGCGCACGGTATCCAGGCGCCCATGCAAATCGACCACGTTCTGGTTGCCGGCCTGCTGGTGCAAGCCGTCTACGTTCTGCGTGAGCAGCAGTTCAAGCTTGCCGAGCCGTTCCAGCCGGGCCAGGGCGTGGTGGGTGGGATTGGGTAGCGCCTTGCCGAAACGCCGCCAGCCGACCAGGCTGCGTGCCCAATAGCGCTTGCGGGTGAGTTCTTCACCCATGAAGGCCTGGTAGGTCACCGGCTGCGTGCGCTTCCAGCCTCCGTCGGCGTTGCGATAATCCGGAATACCCGAATCGGTGCTGCAGCCGGCGCCGGTCAGCACGAACAGGCGCCGATGCTGCGCGACAAAGCGCTGCAAGGCGTCGCTTTTCGTTTCAGGGGAAGGCGCTTCGGCAAGCGTCATGGTGACCTCTTCGTGACAGCGGCATAAATGGGGCGTCTTCAGGCTTAAGGCAACACTGAATAAGTATCGCCGTCGTCATGATGCCTGGAAGGCACGCAGGGTGTGTTGCGTGGCGCGGGGAAGAGTGGCCGTCTTGCCAAGCCGCGCGGCGCAGCCTGCGGGCCTTCCAGGCATCACCCCATCATTTCAGTTCAATCGGTTGGGGCCAGCCCTGTCTGTCCGCATGCCTTCGGTCCGTCGTCTCGACAGACAGCCAGTCTGCCTTCGCCGACGGCCCTGTGGCCTGCGAACAGACAGGGCTGGTGACGACGGCGATACTTATTCAGTGTTGCCTTAACGCAAGCGAAAACACCGTGGCGCTTGCCGGGAAGCTTCTCTGCGGCCCTGTTTGCGGGGTGTAAAATCATCCGCAAGTCGGGCCAGGCGGGTGATCCAGCGATCGTAGCCGTGGCCGACGCATTGATGAACACGATGCGTTCGGGGAGGGCGTTCCGCCCGAAGGAGGCATCATGTTCTCGCATATCCTGGTTCCCACGGATGGCTCCGATCACGCGATGCACGCCGCGCAAATGGGGATCGAGCTGGCGCGGTCGCTGGGTGCGCGCATTTATGCATTTCACGTGCTCGCGCCGCTGGCGGCGGTCGCCTATTTCTCCGACGTCATCCAGCACACTGAAGATTCCTACGTCGACCGCGCGATCACCCGCGCGGAACAACGCCTGGCCGAAATCGCCGAGATGGCGAACAAAGCCGGCGTGCCATGCCACGGCGGATACGCGTTCGACCGCCGCCCCTACGTCGCTATCGTCGGTGCAGCGAAGAAGGAGCATTGCGATCTGATCGTGATGAGTACGCACGGTTACACCACGCTCGATCGTATGCTGCTGGGCAGCGAAACGAACAGGGTGCTTGGGTGTTGCGATATTCCCGTGCTGGTATGCCAATAAAATCCGGATGGAGTCGTAGGCTGGGGCGAAAATACCAAACTACGAGGCGCTGCGGGGCTCTGATTTCGACCAGCTTGCCGATTTCAATTTCAACTCCCTCCGCAGGGCACGCGCGTCAGCCGTATCCGGAAGCTGCTCGATCGCATCCAGGAATATCTGGAAATCCTGCCGCCAGCCAAGCTGATCGGTGATCGCGCCCAGTTGTTTGGCCTGTTCGCCGTATCGTTTCGTGCGAGGCTTCTTCATACCGGCCACGCGTCGCGCCTTACGTAGAAATTCCAGCTGATAGCGAAGCTTTCGTGCACGCCGGCGCCAACGATGCATGAAAGGGGGCGTGCGTTCCGACAGTGCTTTTTCACGCGCGCGCTTTACTTTGCGCCGGGCTCGCTTCACGACCTTCTTTGTCCATCCAGGAAGGATGTCTTGCCATGGCATGTCGCCAATGGCCGCCGCCATGTGTTGCACGTCGGTCCGGCGCTGGCGCCAGTTGGGATCGTCGTTGAGTGCATTGCCGAGCAACGCATTAGTGCGGTCGTCGAATGCGCGCAGGATTTCAGGCGTGAATCGGGATGGATGCGCGCTGGCCAGCACGCGCGCTGTGCGCGCCGCGATGTGTGCGTCGCGCAACGGCGCAAGGCTGTGCGCCAATTGCCGCAAGTTTTGATCCAGCGCATCGATCGGCCCATTAGATGGCAACAGGGGAAGCAGGCTGCGCAGGCGTCGGCAGGATTTGCGCGCTTCGTGAATGCCTTCCTGTCGCTTGCTGCGCATCGCCAGCGCGCGTTGCAGCGCGCGACATTCGCGGGCGGCCAGCGCACCTAGTGCGGTACCCAATGTCGGCAAGTTGTCAAACTTGGATGTATTCATCGCCCCGCGCACGCGTTGGGAACGGACGATACGTTCCATTCACATCATAGCTGGCCGTTGAGTCTTCCGGCGGACGTCGGCGGCGGCAGATTGCTGCAACCGGGAAATTCCGGATCCGGCCATACGTCCCAATTGGACTTGGTGACGGGTGCATCGCACGTCAAGCGATGCACGGCGACGAAATCCTGGTGCACCGGTTCGCGTGCGGTCTTTATTCTGTCCCACCGCTGGATGGCGTAGAGATCGATCTGATAAGCCGGCTGTGTGGGGTTCGTATACGTGCTCAAGTATTCAACCACCACCCGGTCACCCAGGGCGGCAGCATTTTCCTTGCTCAGGCGCACGTCGGGCGCAGCCGGCGGCGTTACTGTCCTGCCGGACGCAGCTTTCGGCACAGCGAGATAAACGTAACCGTCCACCACGTCTTCCCATTTCACGCCTCTTGGCTGATACGAAATGAATTCCTGCATCAGCACGCGGCGTGTCGCCACGCCCGGCTGGCGCGCGAGATCGAGCGCCACTTTCAAGGCGGAGGTTTCGTCCAGATCGTGAATACCCCAAGCGAGCAGGGCGCATGCTCCGGTATCGGCATTGGCGGCGCGCGATGCCAGCAAAGGCGGCAGCTCCTCCAGCGGATGGCGCGCAGCCAGCTCCGCCGGCATGTATGCGCGTATCTGCGTACCTTGCGGCATGTAGTAGCCAAAGAAATCGTGCTCGGCCAATGCACGGAAATGCGGCGAAGCATGGCCGAAACGATAGGGAAGAATCGCCGGCAGCCGTTGCCCCGCGCAACCGGGCAACTGGGACACGAATTGCGCGGACGGGCGCCAGGCCTCTCTGCGCGGCAATTCTCGCCCCGGCAACCGAAACAGATAACTACCCACCAGCAGCATGGCGAGTACGGCAAGCGCGATGCTGCCGCGCGTATAGCCGCGCGGCCCGCACGCATCATAAAGCCGGCCCACCAGCAACCATGCGAACGGCAGGCAGGTAAGCAGGTTGCGATCCGAAAACGAGGGCGCCACCGCCAGCGATACGCCGATGCCGCAGAGGATCACGCCGATCAGCACAAAACCGGCTAGCAACGTTGCCCAGCGTGTATCGTGCTCATCGTGCGCGAAGTACGGTTCGCCGGCCATCTTTTGCCGGATGCCGAGCAGGATCAGCAACGCAGTCACCACGATCACTTGCCGTTGCATCAAACCGTAGAAGGCAAAGCGAATCTGTTGCTTGAAGAACCCCGCGCTGTTGCCGAACCACAGATTGTGCAGATCCTGTTCGGACGAATGGATCATTACCTTGTAGTACGCGGCGTTGATGGCGAGTACCACCAATCCCGTAACTACTAACGCCCCGCGAATGCGCCACGAAGAGACGCTGAGCAGAAGAAACGCCAATACCATGCCAAGCGCCAGCAGCATATAGGCGTGCGTAAGGCTGGCGATCAATCCCAGCACACTCAAGCCGAGCCAGTGCGCGACAGGAAAACCCGTCCGCGTACCCACTCGTCGCCGAAAGGCGAGGGCAAGCGACATCAAGCCACCGGCTAGCGCCAAGCATAACGCGTAGCTGCGTGCATTCTGCGATTGATCGAACCAGAACGCCGATACCGATGCGATCGCACAGGCGAAAGCGATGGCGGTGCGGCTCAGTACGTGCCGCGTACCGAACGCGAAGATAACGATGGCTGCGACCGCAAATATCGCGCTAGGCAAACGTACCGCCCATTCTGACAAGCCGGCGACCCGCGTCCACGCATAGAGGAAAAAATAGTAAAGCGGCGGGTGCGTATCCGTGAGCGCGCGGCGGAATACTTCGCCAAACCCGCCGTCGTGATGAATCAGGTAGACCGTAAACAGCTCATCGATCCACAAGCCACTGGCGGACATCCCTGCAAAAGCACCGATACATGCGATCAGCGCGATCGATCCATAGATCAAACTCTGCCAGCGGGCTGGTGCCTGAAACGCCTGATTCACGCATTCGCTCCTGCATTGACTCGAAAGTAATGGCGGAATTCTGCCAGCATTACGCCTACCAACACGGCAATGGCCCATGGGCAATGCGCCATGCGTAGCGCCAGGGCGGAGCAGGTGATCAGCGGTACATCGGTCCAACGGCTCAGGCAATACGCCATCCATTGGTGGCGAAGTTCAGGCGCGTTTTGCGGACGCCGCGACCGTGGCGTCATCAGCACGGCCATGCCAAAACGCCCGGCGATGCCAAAGCCCGTCGACAACGGCAGCGCAAGTAACCACGGCAACGTAAGCGCCAACAGCGCACCCAGCGACAACCACTGCATGACCAGGGCGCTCAGCATGCTCATGCTGTTCATGAACGCGTATGCGGTAAAGCGACCGCGCGTACGCTTTTCAATCAACAGCGCGATCAAGTCGATGACCACGCGCGCGTCGAGTTTGGATTCGCCACCTGCGCGTGCGCGCAGCAGCGTCGGTACCTGTGCAGTGCGTGGCCTCCTCGCGCCGGACGCCACGACGTCGATAAGAATCTTGAAGCCAAGTCCGGACAGTTCGCGCCGCACTTGCGCATACCATTCGCGCGTCATCGCAAAGCAGCCGCTCAGCGGATCGGCCAGCGGTGCGCCGAGCATCGCGTCGGTCAACCAGGTGCCGGCGCGACTCAATTGATGACGCAGGCCATGCAGGCCCGAGCGCGTATCGTCCAGATAGCGGCTGGCCACGGCGACATCCACATCCGGGTTCGACAGTTTTTCCAGCAGCGCACGAATCAGCGCCGGATCATGCTGCCCGTCGCCATCCATGATCGCCAGATAACGACCTGTGGCCACATCCCATCCTTTGATTGCCGCGGAAGACAGGCCGCTGGCGATGTAACGGCGCACCAGCTTTACCTGCGGATGCTCGGCGGCGTACGCGTTCACGACATCGGAGGTGCGGCTGTCCGCCGAATCGTCCACCACGATGATCTCGTGACTGATGCCCTGAAGATGCTGACCGAGTTCGTGCAATACGCCGCCAATGGCTTCGAACTCGTCAAGCGTGCAAATGACGAGGGAAAGCATCGGCGCATCCTGCGGAACGGGTTCTCCTGAGTGGCTGTTGGTTTCCGGCGTTAATGCCGCTTTGACCGCTTGAACGTGCAATGTGTCCACGCGCTGTGCCGCCATGACAGAAGCTGATGAAAGGAAACGTACAGGCCGACGCCGGGTTGTCCTTGCCGGCGCAACGTGTGTCCTGTTTGGATCCCCCGTCGGCAGCGCGGAATGGCTATCGCTCGCCGAATTGTGAGCCAGGATTCTGGCAGAAAAGCCTTGAGCAAGGCTTTCTTCACAATTAATCCTTACTGTTCTAAGTCAGGAGTGCGACGGGTGTCGCATGTTTTTGTGGCTGATGGGCAAGCGCAATCCCATGCCAGACCGTTGCTTGTAAGCACTACTTGCCTCACGTCATTCCGGCTTTCGCCGGAATGACGACAAAATATGGCAGCGTTACTCACCCCGCCCAACATCAAACAACTGAAATTCCCGAATCCGCGCCGTGCATGCGCTGGACAGGATATTCAAGCGCACCTTCGAGGCAGTAACGGCCGCGAAGCGATCGATCTTCATATGGCCGAGCGCCTCGGCTTTTGCGACCGGCGTCCAGCCACCTTTGACCCATGCTTCAATCGCGTACTTCTGCACGCATTGGCCGTCATTCAACCACTCCATCGTGAGCGCATGGTCGAACGTAACGGGTTGCGAGAAATTCACTTCCAACACGGCGTTGCGCGTACCTTCCGGTGCCGACCAGAAGGTGTCGCGGTCGCCGTCCAGCGCGGCGGTGGTATTGGCGTCAGTGAAAGCATGCTTGCGCGCCAGGTTCTTGTCCGCGCCGTAGCGTGCCTGCAGCGCGTCGCCGAATTCCTTCAAACGCTTGACGTCGGCATCGGGCAGCAGGCCATGGCGATTCGGGGCCAGGCCAATCATTAACTGGCCACCGCGGCCGACGCTGTTTTCCCAGATGTCCATCAGCTCATCGACGCTTTTGAGCGTCTTGTCGCTATCCGGATGCCAGAACCATTGCAGCTTGTGCAGCGGTGTATCCACTTCCACCGGACGCCAGCGTAATTCGGCGTGGCGATCGATCACGTTCCAGTTTTCGCCGCGGATATGGCCGTCTTCCTGGCCTACCCAGCGGACGTCGCCATAGCCGAACAAGGCCACGTCAGCGAACACCATGGTGTTGGCTTGATACGTGCGCAGTTCTTCCATGTACTTCTTGAAATCGTAAACGTGGCCCGCGCTGCCGGCGCCGTCCAGCCACCATTCCACTAAGGGGCCGTAGCTCTGCACGAGTTCGTCCATTTGCGCCATGTAGAACTTGTCGTAGGCGGCCGAATCCTTGTACTTCGGTTCGTGGCGGTCCCACGGCGAGAGATAGACGCCGAATTCCATGCCTTCCTTGCGCACGGCCTCTTCGGTCATTTTCACCAGATTGCCTTTACCGCCCATCCAGGGGCTCGCTTTCACCGAATAGGCGCTTTGCTCGGTTGGCCACAGAGCGAAGCCGTCGTGATGCTTGGCCACCAGCACCATGTAATTCGCGCCGGCGGATTTGGCCGCGCGCGCCCACTGGCCGGGGTCCACGTGATCGGGATTGAACACCTTCGGATCGGCAGTGCCGTCGCCCCATTCGCGATCCAGGAAGGTGTTGGTGCCGAAGTGCACGATCACGCCGAATTCCAGATCCTGCCAATGCGTCTGCTGCGGCGAGGGTTTGACGTCAGCGAAGTTTTGCGCGGCAGCGTCGCCGGCGAAGAGGGAAAGGGCCAGGGCGGCGGCGAGCAGGGCGCGGCGAATCAGCATCGTTTTAAAACTCTCGTGATGGTTCAACTGTTGCGGGACGGCGATCCGAAGTGCAGTGCTTCGGAGATCTCGCCGGTGGCGCGGAGCAGGGCGGCGATCACGTCGTCCATGGTCTGCGCATGTTGTTCGATATAAGGAATGGTGAGCGCACACACGGCAGCGCCGTGCTGCATGATCGGCGCGGAAAGGTCGGTGACCGCATCCACCACGTGGCTGCGCTCGCAGGCATAGCCGCGTGTGCGCAGTTGATTCACCAGGCGCATCAGTTTCTTGCGATCCAGCGCCGGCTCGAAGCGCGTGATCAGATCCAGCCAGCGTTCGCGCGTCTGCTCTTCCTGGAAGGCCAGCAGCACGTGGCCGGAGGTGGATTGCGACATCGGACGACGATGGCCCACGCGCACTACCAGCGCGACTTCGCCGGGAGGATCGACGCGCGCCACCACCACGATCTGTTCGCCGGACGGCACCACCAGATGACAGGCCTGGCCGCAGGTGTCCGCCAGGCGATGCATCACCGGCAACGCTGTCTCGATGGCGCTCTTGACCGGTGGTTGTTCCATGCCGAGACGGAACAATCGCGGCGTTACCGAATAGCCGACGTCCCCTTCGCCGCGGGCGATATAGTCGCGTTCTTCCAATACCTGCAGCATGCGGAAGATCTCGCCGCGGGAACGGCTGACGCCCTCGGAAATCTCGGCGATGCTCAGCGGACGGCTGGAACCGGCCAGCAATTCCAGAATATCCAGCCCTTTGTCGAGCGCAGGCGCGCGGTACTTGGGTGTCGGATTGGGCATGATGTTCCCTTATCGATCGATTGGACTGATCGCGCCATCTTGCCCAAACTCGCGGATGGCATGTTGCGGCGCGACTTGTGCTATCAATGAATAACGGTTTCATATTTGCACAAACGGGCGGGGTCGTCACGCAGGAAAGGCGGCTTGGCGCGGGTCCAGCGTAGGAGAAGCGGGTGGAAGTACAGACTGCAACAGAACATTCCCAGGTGCCGGTGGCCGGCGCGTCGGAAAATGGCCGGGCCTGGCTGCCGCTGGTGCTGATCGTCAGCCTGTTCTTCCTGTGGGGCGGCGCCAACAACCTCAACGACGTGCTGATCGCCCAGTTCAAGAAGGCATTCGTACTCACCGACTTCCGCGCCGGCCTGGTGCAGAGCGCGTTTTACCTCGGCTACTTCCTGATCGCCATGCCGGCGGGCATTTATATGCGCCGCTTCGGCTACAAGAGCGCGGTGATCTTCGGGTTGGCGCTTTACGGCATCGGCGCCTTGTTGTTCTGGCCGGCGGCGGAAATGGCCACCTACGGCATGTTCCTGTTCGCATTGTTCGTGATCGCCAGCGGCCTGGCGTTTCTGGAAACCTCGGCCAACCCGTTCGTGACCCTGCTGGGCCCGCCGGAAACGGCCACATCGCGACTCAACTGGGCGCAGGCGTTCAATCCGCTCGGCTCGATCGCGGGCATCCTGATCGGCCAGCATTTCATCTTTTCGGGGATCGAGCACACGCCGGAACAAATCGCGGCGATGAGCCAGGCGGAGCGTGCGGCGTATTACGCCAGCGAAACCAGCGCCGTGCAGTGGCCGTACCTGGTGATTGGCGTGGTGGTGCTGTGCTGGGCGCTATTGATCCTGGTGACGCGGTTTCCGCGGCCGATCACCGCGCATGCGGCCAGCGCCAGTTCGGCGGTCGGCGGTGGCGTGATGGGCAAGCTGCTGCGCGACAAGTTGTTCCTCGGCGCATTGCTGTCGCAATTCTTCTACGTAGGCGCGCAGGTGGGCGTGTGGAGCTACACCATTCGCTACGTGCAGGCCTCCATGCCGGGCACGACGCATCGCGAAGCGGCCAACTTTCTTACTGCCGAGCTGGTGTGCTTCATGCTCGGCCGTTTTGCCGGTGCGGCGTTGATGAAATATGCCGCGCCGGTGCGCCTGTTGATGACGTTCGCGGCGATCAACGTCGTGCTGATGCTTTACGCTTTGGCGGCGCCTGGCTTGAGCGGCGCATGTGCGCTGGCTGCCTGCAGTTTCTTCATGTCGGTGATGTATCCGACCATCTTCGCGCTGGGCGTGGAAGGTCGCGGCGACGATGAGCGCAAGCTCGGCTCGGCTATGTTGGTGATGACGATCATCGGCGGCGCGGTGCTTACCGCGATGATGGGTGCGGTATCCGATCATTCCACCATTGCCGATGCGATGATCGTGCCCGCCTGTTCGTTCGCCGTGGTGGGTTTGTTCGCATGGCGGCGCGGCCGCAACACGCGGAGCGCAAGCTGATGCAACGCTACTACTATGCGCTGGACCTGAAGGACGACGCAGCTGCTATCGCCGAATACGAGCGCTGGCATCGCCCCGGCGTGGTCTGGCCGGAGATCGTCACCTCGATTCGCGCCGCAGGCATCGAGGAGATGGAAATCTTCCGTACCGGCAATCGTCTGGTGATGGCGGTAAAAATGGCCGATGACTACGATCCTGCCGCCAAGCGCGAAGCGGATGCCGCCAACGCGCGAACGAAGGAATGGGAGCAACTGATGGATCGCTATCAGCAGCGGCTGCCGTGGGCGGAAACGGGGCAGAAGTGGGTGCCGATGACGCGCATCTTTTCGCTTAAGGAAGCGCTCGCGGCGCTGTGATCGTAGGTTGGGATTTGCACCCTGAGATATCTCCACGTTTTTGTTCGTCATCCGAGCGAAACCCAACTCATTCATCGACAACCACGCCAGATGCAGGTCCATCCAGCGATAGGCCCTAGGTCAAGTCACTTTTGCGAGTCTGGCGCAAGACTGCAAATGGATGCTTCACTTCGCTCACCCCTTCGGGGCCGTCCTTCGGACGTTCTTCGCGCTTCGCGCTCCGTCCGGCCTTCGCCGGAATGACGGCGTTATTTTTTTTCCATTCGGGTCGAACGTAGTTCTCTGATTTTTCTGGAATCCAAGAGCAAAAACGTGGGGATATATCAGGGTTTGCATCCCCAGGCTACGAGGATGCGCGCCAGATAATGTCCGATGAGATGTTGCGCACATCCGTCTGCCCGGTCAGCGCCATGCTTACGCTGAGCTCGCGGCGAATCAGCTCGATGGCCTTGGTCACGCCGGCCTCGCCCATGGCGCCCAATCCATAAAGAAACGCTTTGCCGATCAAGCATGCGTGCGCGCCATAGGCGAGGGCCTTGAGCAGATCCTGGCCGCTCTGGATGCCGCTGTCGAACAGCACCTGCGTACGACCGGCAACGGCTTCCACGATGGACGGCAGCACGTCGATGGTCGCGGGAGCGCCGTCAAGCTGGCGGCCGCCGTGATTGGAAACGACGATGGCGTCGACGCCATGCTCGGCAGCGATGCGTGCATCGCGCGCATCGAGTATGCCCTTGATGATCAGCTTGCCGGGCCATAGCTCGCGAATCCACTCCAGGTCTTTCCATTCCAGCGTGGGATCGAACTGGTTGGCGATCCATTGCGCGAGGGTGGTGAGGCTGTCGGCGTTGTCGATGCGACCCTGCAGGTTGCCGAAAGAACGGCTGGGTGCGTGCAGCATGCTCCACGCCCAGCGCGGTTTGCTGGCCATGTCGAGGATGTTGCGCAAGGTGATCTTGGGCGGCACGGAAAGCCCGTTCTTGATTTCGCGATGACGCTGGCCTTGGATGGTCAAGTCCGCGGTGAGCATCAACGCGGAGCATTCCGCGGCCCTGGCGCGCTGGATCAGGTCGCGTGTAAAGCCGCGATCGCGCATCACGTAGACCTGGAACCAGAACGGCTTTCCCGTCGCCGCGCGTACCTGTTCGATCGAACAGATCGACATGGTGCTGAGGCAGAACGGAATGCCGGCCTTGTCGGCGGCGCGTGCGCCCAGGATTTCCCCGGCGCCATGCTGCAAGCCGGTAAGCCCGGTCGGTGCGATCGCAAGCGGCATCGACACCGGCTGACCGACGATGTCCGTGGCCAGCGAACGGTTGTCCACGTTACCCATCACGCGTTGCCGCAAGGCGATGCGGTCGAATGCGGCGCGGTTGGCGCGCAGCGTCACTTCGTCGTAGGAACCGCGATCGGCGTATTCGAAGAACGCGCGCGGGACGCGGCGCTTTGCCAGCTCACGCAGGTCGGCGACGTTGGTGATGGGAGTTGTCATGCATGCTCCGTTTTTTCGCTTTTCTACGGCGGCAGTAAGCAGTCGACAATTTTTCCATAAATTCAACGCTACCGATCCGTCATCCCAGCGAACGCTGGGATCCAGTGCCTTTGTCGCCCTGTAAGTCGCTGGACCCCAGCTTCCGCTGGGGTGACGAACATTTTTTTAGCCCTTGCAGCAAGACGTGCCGGGACTTCTTCCGGGCAGCAGCCCTGCCTTACTAGACGCTCGCCGCATCAACCGGCTCACACCAGACCGGCCCATCCGGATAGCGGAACTGCTCGAGCGTATCGGCATGCATCTGCGCGGAGAAGCCCGGCGTTTGCGGCGCGATGTAATGGCCGTTGCGGATCACCACCGGGTCGACGAAATGTTCGTGCAGATGATCGACGAATTCGATCGCGCGATCTTGCTTCTTGCCGGTAATCGCCACGAAATCGGCCATTGCCAGATGCTGCACCAGTTCGCACAGGCCCACGCCGCCAGCATGCGGATATACGCGCACGCCATATTTTGCAGCCAGCAACAGAATGGCGAGGTTTTCGTTGACGCCACCGACGCGCGCTGCATCGATCTGCACCAGGTCCACCGCGCCGGCCTGGAACAATTGCTTGAAGATGACGCGGTTCTGCGTGTGCTCGCCGGTGGAGATCGGCACAGGCGCGACGGCGCGGCGAATGGCGGCGTGGCCGAGTACATCGTCCGGGCTGGTCGGCTCTTCCACCCATTCCAGTTTCACGTCCACCAGGCGGCGCAGCCAGGCAATGGCGTCGGGCACGTTCCAGCGCTGGTTGGCGTCGACGGCGATGGCGATGTCCGGGCCCACCGTTTCGCGCGCCAGGTGGCAGCGGCGCACGTCGTCTTCCACGTTCAAGCCCACCTTGAGCTTGATGGTGCGGAAGCCGTCGGCCACCGCTTCGCGGGCGAGGCGCTGCATCTTTTCGTCGGAATAGCCGAGCCAGCCGGGCGAGGTGGTGTACGCCGGATAGCCTTCGGCCAGCAATTGCTCGATGCGTTGCGCCTTGCTGGGGGCGGCAGCGTGCAGCATGGTCAATGCTTCTTCGGGTGTCAGCGCATCGGTCAGGTAGCGGAAATCGATGGCGGCGACGATCTGCTCCGGCGTCATGTCGGCGATGAAACGCCACAGCGGCTTGCCGGCGACACGCGCGGCCAGGTCCCACGCGGCGTTGACCACCGCGCCGATCGCCATGTGCATCACGCCTTTTTCAGGCCCGAGCCAGCGCAGTTGCGAATCGCCGACCATGCGCATCGAAAAACCGCCGAGGTCGCCGATCACTTCATTGAGGTGCAGCCCGACCACATGATCGGCCAGCGCATCGATGGCGGCCTTCTGCACATCATTGCCGCGGCCGATGGTGAAGGCGAGACCGTAGCCGGCCAGGCCCGGTTGATCCGTGCGCATCACGACGTATGCGGCGGAATAGTCCGGATCGGGATTCATCGCATCCGAGCCGTCCAGTTCGCGCGACGTGGGAAAGCGAATGTCGTAAGTGTCGAGCGCCGTGATCTTGGTCATCGTGGGGTCGTCCCTGCATCCGTGAAAAGTGGGAAAGAGAGGTTCATACGAAAGTTATCGATCGTTAGGATGCGCACGCACGCGCTGGCGTTGCGTACCCAGCCCATCGATACCCAGTTCGATGGTGTTGCCGGGGCGCAGATAGGTCGGAGGCTTCTGGCCCAAACCCACGCCCGAAGGCGTGCCGGTGCTGATCACGTCGCCGGGCAGCAGCGTCATGTAGCGGCTGATGTAGCTCACCAGTTGCGCCACGCCAAAAATCATCGTGCGCGTGTTGCCGTTCTGGTAGCGATGTCCATCCACTTCCAGCCATAGGTTCAAGTTTTGCGGGTCAGGCACTTCGTCGGCCGTCACCAACCACGGACCGATCGGGCCGAAGGTGTCGCAGCTTTTGCCCTTCACCCACTGGCCGCCGTGTTCGAGCTGGAATTCGCGCTCGGAAAGATCGTTCACCACCACATAGCCGGCCACATGATCCAGCGCCTGTTCGACGCTGACGCTGCGCGCGGTTTCGCCGATCACCACGCCGAGCTCCACTTCCCAATCGGTTTTTACCGAGCCTTGCGGAATGACTACGTCGTCGTTCGGCCCCATGAGGGCGCTGGTGGCCTTCATGAAGAGAATGGGTTGCTCAGGGATCGGCGCGTTGGTTTCCGCCGCGTGCTCGCTGTAGTTCAAGCCGACGCAGATGAACTTGCTGACGTGCGCGACGGGTGCGCCGTAGCGCTGTTCGCCCGCGACTTGCGGCAGGCTTTGCGGATCGATCGCGGCAAGGCGCGCGCGGCCTTCGCGACTGAGGGCTTGTGTATCGATGTCATGGGTGACGGAAGACAGATCGCGCAACCCACCGTTTGCGTCGATCAAGCCGGGTTTTTCTTTGCCGGCTGCGCCATAGCGTACGAGTTTCATAGCGTCGCTCTTGTTCTTCAGTTGGACCAGCCGCCGTCCACAACGTGGACGGTGCCGGTGGTGAATGCGGATTCGTCGGAGGCGAGGTAAAGCGCCAGCGCGGCGATTTCTTCGGGCTCACCCAGGCGGCCCATCGGCTGGCGCTGCACGAAGCTGCGCCAGTTGGCTTCTTCGTCGCCGCCCAGCGCGCGCACACGATCGCCCAGCGAAGGGGTTTTCACGGTGCCGGGACAGATCGCATTGCAGCGAATGCCGCGCGCAACGAAGTCCGAAGCGATCGAACGGGTAAGACCGATCACCGCCGCCTTGGTCGTGCTGTACGCGAAGCGGTTGGGCACGCCCTTGATGCTGGATGCCACCGACGACATGTTGATGATGCTGCCCTTGCCGCGTTCGAGCATACCTGGCAGCACGGCCTTGCAAAGCTGGAACATGCTGTCGACATTGATCGCGAACGAGCGCTGCCAGCTTGCGTCATCGGTATCCAGGATCGTGCCGGCGTGCACGTAACCGGCGCAGTTGAACAGCACGTCGAGCGGATCGCTTTCGCGCACCAGCGCCTTGATCTGCTCGGCTTGTGTCACATCGAGCGTGCGGGTGGTGATGGACGCGTGCTCGGCGGCGAGGCTCGCCAATGCATCGGCATTGATGTCGGTGGCCAGCACCTTGGCGCCTTCTTTCGCAAAGGCCAGTGCAGTGGCGCGGCCGATGCCGGCGCCTGCCGCCGTGATCAAGGCATGTTTGCCGGAAAGACGTCCGCTCATGCGTTTGGCTCCTGGTGTGGGTTACAGCGCACGTTGCGTGGCCTCATGGCGTACTCCTTGGTTCTGAAGATCGATATCCAGCGCATAGAAGCGCACCGCGTTGGCGGCGAACACATCCGCCTGCATGCCGGGCGCATAGCGCTCGGTCAAATGCATGGCCACCTGCAGCCAGTGCGTGTAATTGGCGTGGGTGGTGAGTACCGGCCAGTCGCTGCCCCACATCAGGCGCTCGGGGCCGAAGTGCGAAAACAGGTCGGCGACGTAGGGCTCGATGGCGTCTTCATGCACCGGCTCGCCCAGCAGCGTGAGCAGGCCGGAGAGCTTGCAATGCAGGGTGGAGTGCTGCGCCAGTTCGTCGATCCAGCTGGTCCATTGATCGAAACGGCCGTCGCCGATGGCGGGTTTGCCGGCATGGTCCAGCACGATGTTCAACTGCGGATGCCGACGCAGGCGGCGCAACAGGGCAGGGAACCGTCGCATGTCCACCAGCGCATCGAACGCGAGGCCGCAATCGAGGATGCAATCGAAGGCGCGATCGAGTGAAGGTCGCGCCAGCCAATCCGGATCGGCCAGGTCCTGCACCATCGGGCGCAAGCCGCGCAGCAAGCCGTTGCCGTCGCGAATCAGCGCATCGATGCGCGCACCCACGTCGCCGGCTTCCATATCGACCCAGCCCACCACGCCGACCACGGAGGAATCTTCGCGTGCCAGATCGAACAGATACCGGGTTTCCTCCTCGGTCGGAGCGGCCTGCACCAGCACGCTGTACTGCACGCCGGCGGCTTCGCGCTGTGCACGAAGATGCTCCGGCAAGAATGCCTGCTGCAGCGATGCCGGCGCTTGCGCAAGCCAACCGTAGTCGCCACGCGCGGGCTGCCAGTAATGCTGGTGGGCATCCACGATGATCATGGCGTGGGCACTCCTTCCTGCAGCAGGCCGGCGTCGTGCAGCGCGCGCCATGCATCGGCAGGAATGGTGGCTTGCAGACGCGCCGCGGCCTGGTCGACTTCGGCGATCGAGCGCAAGCCACACACTACGCTCGCCACCGCCGGATGTGCCAGCGGAAACTGCAAGGCGGCCGCCCCAACGTCGGTCTGCATGCGGGCGAGCACATCGTAGAAGCGTTGCGCGCGTGCCACGGTCGCCTCGTCGGCGGGCGCGTAGTTGTAGAACTTCCCAGGGCCGTGCGCGTCGCCGAGCAGGCCGGAGTTATAGGGGCCTGCCGCGAGAATGGCGACGCCGTGTGCTTGCGCCTGCGCCATCACGCGCTGGCTTTGCGCTTGCTCGAACAGGGTATAGCGGCCGGCCAGCATGATGACATCGAGCGGAAAGCGCGGCATCACTTCCAGGCACACGGCTTCTTCGTTGACGCCGATGCCGATCGCCTTGCACGCGCCCTGGGCACGCAGTTCCGCCATGGCCGGCAAGGCTTCGTCCAGCGCCTGGCGCAGGATCGTCGCGTGGTTGGCGCCGTGCGTGAGTTCGCCGATGTCGTGCAGCAGCAGCACGTCGATGTGGTCGGTGCGCAAGCGCTGCAGGCTGGCTTCGAACGAACGCCGCACGCCGTCGCGGCTGTAGTCGAAGCGCGCGCGATGGCCGTCCACGATGAAGCCGTCGGCGTGGCTGTGCTGTTGCGCGTCATCTTCGATCAGGCGGCCGACCTTGGTCGACAGCGTGAAACTTTCGCGCGGCATGCCGTGCAAGGCGTCGCCCAGGCGCGTTTCGCTGAGGCCATAACCGTAGTAGGGCGCGGTGTCGAAGTGGCGGATGCCGCGCTGCCAGGCATGGGCGATGGTGGCGGTGGCGGAAGCGTCGTCCACCGATTCATACAGATTGCCGATCGGCGCACCGCCGAACGAAAGCGCCGAGCCCAGCCAGGCATGTTTCCGTGCGCCGGCTTCATCTTGCTGTTGCCTGGCCGGCTTGGTCGTTGATACCGCCATGGGTCCTCTCGATGGCCGCTTGAACCGCCTGCGGCAAAGCGATTGAACGCCTTGACCGCCCCCGTTTCTGCGCATCATCGCGCATCTTTTCGACTGTGTATATATAAACAGTTGATTCATAGGTGCGGTATTTGCCCCGACGGGCCAGGCGAAAAAAGTTGTTGCATTTGGATTTCACTCGATCTAAAACATATATGAAATTTCATTTTGCTAATGAACACGTAAGCAGTGCGGGGTAGGATTACGTGAAGGTGGCGGGATCGGAAATCGGGACTGACGGATGAGCAGTTCGTCAGAAAGTCCGCAAGGAGCCGTTTTTCATCGGGTTTTGCAATGGCTTCCAAGAGGTGAGGGCATGGGTGCGAGCGCGTTGCTGACTGCGTCGATCCGCGAACGGGCGGCTCCGGCCCGGGCCGTGCCCGCATCGGCCGCCGAAGACAGCTTTCTGGCCGCCGACATCGGGGGCACCCACGCCCGGCTCGCCCTGATGACCCGCGCCACCGGTGAGGCGCCGAAGCTGGCTGCTTACCGTGTTTACCGCTGCGCCGATCACCCGCATCTGGAAGACATCGTCCGCTGCTTCTGCGCCGAGCTGGACGCGCAGCCTCGCGAGCTGGTGCTGGCCTGCGCCGGCTACGTGCATGCCGGCTCGGTGATCAACAAGAACCTGGTGTGGCCGGTGCTGCTGCAAAACGTGAAGGAGCGGCTGGCGCTGGATCACGTATGGTTTCTCAATGACCTGCAAGCACTTGCGTATGCGGTAGGCCATGGCGCCGCCGGCGGCGCGAGCGTGTTGAAAGCGTCGATGACGCGGGACATGCACGCCGGTCCCATCGTCGTGATCGGGCCAGGCACCGGCCTGGGCGCGGCGGTATGGCTGCCAGGGCAGCCCTCGCGGGTGATGGCCACCGAAGCTGGCCACACGCAACTGGCTGCACGCGTCGGCAGGGAACAACAGGTATTGGCGCGGCTTGCGCAAGAGGACTGCCATGTCTCGCACGAGACGGTGCTGTCCGGGCCTGGCTTGCATCGCATCTACATCGCGTTATGCGCCATCCACGATCGCTATCCGTCGCTGCACGAACCATCGGCAGTGACGCAGGCTGCGCTCGCCGGTCGCGATGAGATCGCGCACGAAGCGCTCACTTTGTTCTGCGGCTGGCTGGGTTCGTTCGCGGCGGACCTTTCCATGCTCTACGGCGCCACCGGCGGCATTTATTTGGCCGGTGGCTTTTTATTTCAGATGGTCGATTTCCTGCGCAGCAGTCCACTGCTCGAGCGCTTTCTCGACAAGGGCGTGATGCGCCCGTTCTTGCAAAACGTGCCGATCCGCGTGATGGACCACGGCAACCGCGGCGTGATGGGCGCGGCCAGTTGGCACTGGAACACGCATATCTGGAACAGCCATAGCGATACCGACGCTCGTACGGGAGACGAGCGCAAACCCTGCATCGAATTCAACGATGCAGTTTTTCCGCCAGACCGCTGAGAAGTCGCGGGGACACTCGGAAAGTCTGGATCAACAAGAAACGATGTAGCTCGGGGAGAGCAGCAATGACATTTCGCAGGACCGTTTTGGGTTTGAGCATTCTTGTGGGGTTGAATCTTGTCGCGGTCGCGCAGGCACAGGATGCTTCGGCATCCGCGCAAAGCACGGCCAGTACGAACCTGACGCAAGCACAGAAAGAAAAGGCCAAGACGCTGCAGACGGTCACCGTCACCAGCTATCGCGGCAGCTTGGACAAAGCGCTGAACATCAAGCGCGAAGCGGGCGCCATCGTGGACGCCATCAGCGCGGTGGATATCGGCAAGTTCCCGGATACCAACGCGGCCGAATCGCTGTCGCATCTGCCGGGCATCACGGTAGACCGCCAGTTCGGCGAAGGCGAGAAGGTCAGCATCAACGGCACCGATCCGGCGCTGAACCGCGTACTGCTCAACGGGCAGACCATCGCCTCGGGCGACTGGGGCGGCAACCCCACCGACACCAGCGGTCGCACCTTCAACTACACGCTGTTGTCGCCGGAAATCATCGACCAGATGGAAGTGTACAAGTCGCCGGAAGCGCGCATCGACGAAGGCAGTATCGGCGGCACGGTGATCATCCACACGCGCAAGCCGCTGGATCTTCCCGCCAACACGCTGCGCGGATCGGTGGGTTACAACTACAACGATCGGTCGGGAGAAGGTAATCCGCGCGGATCGTTGCTGTATAGCTGGAAGAACAGCAGTGATACGTTCGGTGCGTTGGTGTCGGTTACTCACGACAAGGAAAACCTGTCGCGTGCGGGTATCGAGTTCTTTGGTTACACCACTGGCAGCGGCATTCCCAGTACGGCTGCCATTACCGGCAGCGGTAATGTGGCAACAGCCAAATTGCCGGTAGGCATCAACGCCTCGTACTTCCAGCAGACGCGCGAGCGCAACGGCTTGCAGACGGCGTTCGAGTGGCGGCCTAACGACAAGAACGAATTCAATCTCACAGGCTTGTACATCAAGGGTACGTACAACAACTACAGCGAGTCGGAATACGTGTGCCCCGGTTGCGGCGATCTCAACAAGATCACTGCCGCTAATGTAAACAACGGCTATATCACTTCCGCGACCGTATCGCCGAACACCGGCAACGGTCAGCCGTATGCGGAGCTTGATGCCAATTACCGCAAGACGCACGTCGACACCAAGAGCATCAACCTCAAGCATAACTACTACGGAGATCTTTGGACCTTCGAAAGCCAGGTGGGCTACACCAGCGCCACCGGCGGCAAGGATCCGGAATACCTGATGAAGTATCTGCTGCAGTCGGGCGGCTACAACTTTGCGTATAACGGCGTGAACACCAACGTCAGCTACGACAATGCCAGCGCCAGCAACTGGGGTTTGAAGGCCGGGCAGCAAGCCGGCGGCATCTACTATTCGCGCACCGGTGACCGCGAAGCGTATGCACAGTTCGATGCGTCGCGCGATCTGACCTGGGGGCCGTTGAGCTCGCTGCAGTTGGGTGCCAAGTATCTCGACCATCACAACAACAGCAACGCCTACGGCAATTCGATCTTCGCGACCGATTATGTCTCCTTGACGCAGTTCAATCCGGGCGGCACGCCGAGCGGTTTGTTCAGCGGCCTCGGCGCCAGCGGTACGCTCACCAATTGGGCGACCGCCAATCTCGGTGACGTGCAGAACTATCTGAAGTCGTTGCCGCAGGGTGCCTATCACATCGATTACGGCTCCTCGTTCGGTGTGCAGGAAGTGACCAAGGACGTCTACGCGCAGCTCAACTTCAAAAGCGACATCGGCCTGCGCGGCAACGTCGGCATACGCTATGTCGACACCAAGGACACGGCCAATTACTGGAACAGCACCGACGCCGGCAGCACCTGGTCGCCGGCCAGCGCGACCTCCAGCTTCAAGAAGCCGCTGCCCAGTTTCAACCTGATCTACGATCTGGCCAGCGACAAGGTGCTGCGTTTCTCCGCGTCGAAGGTGATCGCCCGCCCGCGTTACTCCGACCTGGCCGGCAACTACAGCATCGACGACAGCCAGCACACCGCCAGCGGCGGCAACCCGAACCTGCGCCCGTACCAGTCGACCAACTTCGACTTCTCGGCGGAATGGTATTTCGCGCCGACCAGCCTGCTGTCGACGGAGTTCTTCTACCGCAAGATCGGCACGTACATCATCTCTAAGACCAACGACGAGGTGCTGTACGACGTCACCACTGGCCAGAACGCCACCTATAGCGTCACTCGTCCGTTCAACGCGGCCAATGCGGACGTTCGCGGCATCTCGCTGTTGTACCAGCAGGACCTTGGCCTGGGCTTCGGCGTGCAGACCAACTTCACCTATGCGCATGCCAACACCACCAACGGCTACAACATGCCGTACCTGTCGCGCGACACGATCAACATCATTCCGTACTACGAGCATGGCCCGTGGTCCGCGCGCATCAACTACAGCCGTCGCTCGGCCTATTTCACCCAGATCGGTCGCCTGGATTCGCAGGTATTCGCCGATGCATACAAGGAACTGGATTTCACCGTCGGCTATCAAGTCAACGACTGGATGGGCGTGACGGCCAGCGCCACCAACCTGCTGGATTCCACGTACTACTGGTACAACGGCGTGAAATACGCACCGATCGGCATGTACAAGAACGGCCGTACGTTCTCGCTCGGTGTGAACTTCAAGCTTTAAGAGTTTCGCAGTACCGATCGCGGACAGTTACCTTCCCCTTGCTGCCGCGATCGGTTTTTTTTATTCAATGGCCTCTTCCCCTCGGGGAAGGGGCTTGTTTCCGCGCTTAGGGCGGAAGCGGGCATCTATTTCGATTTGTGCATTGAAGCAAGGAAAAATGGAATGCTCTTACGCAGAAATGGCAACGCAGCGATGGGGGCGTATGGCACTATGTTGGCTTCACGCGAAACGGATTAAAGGATTGAAAGCCATGCAGCGATCCATGTTCTATCTCGGCTTTGCGCTGGCGTGCGCAACAGGTGCTGCGGTTGCCCAGCAATCTCCGACGGCACCAACCGCCAACACACTTTCTCCCCGCGATGCCGATCTGGCCTGGCAAAAAGCCACCGCCAAGTTCGCGCCGCAGCGGCAGGCGATCCTCGCACGCGTGGCGCAACACATGGACGACGGTCCGTTCCGCGCCGACTGGGCTTCGCTGCAGCATTACAACTCGCCGCAGTGGTACGACGATGCCAAGTTCGGCATCTTCATCCACTGGGGCGTGTATTCGGTGCCGGCATCCGGTAGCGAGTGGTATTCGCGCAACATGTACCAGCAAGGCATGCCCGATTTTGCGCACCATGTGGCCACCTATGGCCCGCAGTCGAAATTCGGTTACAAGGATTTCATCCCCATGTTCAGGGCGGAACATTTCGATCCACAGGCATGGGCCAAGCTTTTCAAAGAGGCTGGCGCTCGCTACGTCGTGCCGGTGGCGGAGCACCACGACGGCTTCGCCATGTACGACTCGAAGCTCTCCGAATGGACGGCCGCCAAGATGGGGCCGCATCGCGACGTGATCGGCCAGTTGGAAAAAGCCGTGCGCGCCGATGGCATGCATTTCGGGATGTCTTCGCATCGCGCCGAGCATGATTGGTTCTTCGACGGCGGCCGCAAGTTCGATTCCGATGTGAACGATCCGCGCTACGCCGGGCTGTATGGTCCCGCCGAAGCACATCTGTCAAAAGACGACCAGAACCTTGCCGACGACTGGACCTACGTGTCGCAGGCGTGGCTGGACGACTGGCTGGCGCGCACTGCCGAGCTGATCGACGACTACCATCCTGACATTCTCTATTTCGACTGGTGGATCGGCCATCCCACCTTCCGCAACACGCTGCCGAAGATGCTGGCCTACTACTACAACCAGGGTGCCAAGCGTGGTGGCGTAGTGGTCAATTACAAGCTGGGCGATTTCCCGCAAGGCGCCGGCACGCTGGATATCGAGCGTGGCCAGCTCACCGGCATCCAGGCCGACCACTGGCAGACCGATACCTCGATCAGCAATGCGTCCTGGGGTTACATCAAGAACGATACCTACAAATCGCCGAAGGAGCTGATCCACCTGCTGGTGGACGTGGTCAGCAAGAATGGCAACCTGCAGCTCAACATCGGCCCGCGCGCGGACGGCACCATTCCAGAGGAAGCGCAGAAAATCCTGCTGGCGATGGGCGGCTGGTTGAAAGCCAATGGCGAGGCGATCTACGGCAGCAAGCCATGGCGCAGCTTCGGCGAAGGCCCTACCGAAGTGGTGGGCGGCACGTTCCAGGACACCAAGACCAAGCCCTATACGGCCGAAGATTTCCGCTTCACCACCCACAACGGCGCGCTCTACGCCATCGAACTGGGGTGGCCCGAAGGCGGCAAGGCGGTGATCCATTCGATCAAGCCCGAAGACCACGTGCATGCAGTGAGCCTGCTCGCCAATGGTCAGCGCGTGGAATGGCAGCAACAACCGGATGGCTTGCATCTAACCCTGCCGGCGCAGCCGGTGGGTGACTACGCTTACGTTTATCGCATCGAATTGGCCAAACCGTGATGAAAAAGTTTGCCTGTTTTCTGGCTGCAGCATTGGCCTGCGGCGTTGCTTACGCGAAGCAGCCAACGGCGCTGTTCTATTTGATGGACTCGCAGAAGTCGACCAACTCCTTCACCGCGCACGTCGACAAGATCGGCTTGCTGGTACCGACCTGGTACGGCGTGGACGCACAGGGGCTGGTGAACGGCGGCCCGAACGGCTACGTGCTGGACCTCGCCAAGCAACACCGGTTGCCGGTGATGCCGATCATTTCCATGTCGGCGGGGCGCAAGGGTTTTCATGATCTGATTCATGATGAAACCGCCAAGCAGCACATGATCGAATCCATGCTGCAGCAGGCGACCGAACACGGCTACGTCGGCTATCAGTTCGACTTCGAAAGCATCTCCTGGACCGACCGCGACGCATACACATTGCTGGCGAAGCAGACGGCCGAAGCCTTGCACACGCACGGCCTGAAGCTGTCGATCGCGGTGGTGCCGAATGGACCGGGGCACGCGGGTGTCGGCGCATTCTCGAAATGGATGTGGCAGTACTGGCGCGGCGCCTATGACTTGGCCGCACTGGGCAAGTACGCCGACCTGATCTGCCTGATGACCTACGACCAGCACACCCGCTGGACCACGCCGGGTCCGGTGGATGGCATGCCGTGGATGCTCGATCAGCTCAAGTATGCGGTTACCCAGGTGCCGAAGGAAAAGCTGTCGCTCGGCATCGCCTTGTATGGCTATCGCTGGTACACCGGCAATCCCGTGCGCGACGACGGCACCGAAGCGTCCAATATTTCGGCCACGTATATCGACGCGGACGAATCGATGCCGCTGATCCAGGAACAGAAGGCGCAGGTACAGTGGGACCCGGTGGAGCACGAATCCTGGTTCTACTTCTATCGCGACGATATGCGCGAATGGGTATTCATGCCGGATGCGCACAGCTTCCGCGATCGCTACGCGCTGGTGAAGCAATACGACCTGGAAGGCTTCTGTGCGTGGGTGCTGGGCGCGGAAGATCCCAAGGTGTGGGACGAGTTGCCGGTGGTATCTAGGTAGAGGCACAACACGTAGGTTGGGTTAGCGCAGCGTAACCCAACGCATTCGGGCCGGACTGTTGGGTTACGCTGCGCTAACCCAACCTACGTTGCCATCCTTGCGGAATGAAGCAGAGGACAACGGAGCAGGATTTCAACATGCATATAAAGCTTCCGCGTCTGGCCATGGTCATTGGCCTTCTGCTCACTGCAACAAGCTTCGCGCAGGACACGACCGCAGACGGCAAAGCCGCGGCCGTGGTCGCCAAAATGACCCTGGCCGAGAAAGTGGCACAGCTGCAAAGTGGCGCACCGGCCATTCCGCGCCTTGGCGTTGCCGCTTACGACTGGTGGAGCGAAGGCCTGCACGGCATTGCTCGCAACGGATACGCCACCGTTTTCCCGCAAGCCATCGGCCTGGCCGCAAGCTGGGACACCGGCCTGTTGCAACACGTCGGCACCACCGTATCCACCGAAGCGCGTGCGAAGTTCAATGCCGTGGGTGCCGGGCACGATCACGCCCGCTACGAAGGCCTGACCATCTGGTCGCCCAATATCAATATCTTCCGCGATCCGCGCTGGGGCAGGGGGCAGGAAACCTACGGGGAAGATCCGTACCTTACCGGTCAGCTGGCGGTGAACTTCATTCGCGGCATTCAAGGCGACGATCCGGCGCATCCACGCGCCATCGCCACGCCCAAGCATCTGGTCGCGCACAGCGGTCCGGAAGCCGGCAGGCACGGCTTTGATGTGGACGTGTCGCCACATGATTTCGAAGCCACGTATCTCCCTGCGTTCCGCGCCGCCATCACCGAAGGCCGCGCCGATTCGGTGATGTGCGCGTACAACGCGCTGCACGGTACGCCGGTGTGTGCGGACAGCGATCTGCTGACCACGCGGTTGCGCCACGATTGGGGCTTCCAGGGCTTTGCCGTTTCCGACTGCGATGCGGTCGACGACATGACCAAGTTCCACTATTTCAAGCCGGACAATGCGCAGTCGTCCGCGGCCTCCATCCAGGCCGGTACCGATCTCGATTGCGGCGTTGCGTACGCTGATCTGCTCGAGGCGGTGCACAAGGGTTATGTCAAGGAATCGGTGCTCGATACCGCACTCACACGCTTGTTCGCTGCCCGTTACCGCGTGGGCGAATGGGGTGATGGCGCGAACCCGTACGCAAGCATCGGCATAGATCAAGTGGACAGCGCGGCGCATCGCAAGCTCGCCTTGCGAGCGGCATTGGAATCGATCGTCCTCTTGAAGAACGACCATGGCGCATTGCCTTTGGGCAACGGTGCGAAGGTGGCGGTGATCGGTCCAAACGCCGACACGCTGGAAACCCTGGAAGCCAACTACCACGGTACGGCGCGCGCGCCGGTGACGCCGCTGGACGGCTTGCGGGAGCGCTTCGGTGCGAAGCACATCAAGTATGCGCAAGGCGCTCCGATCGCTAAAGGCGTGCCCGTGCCGATACCGGAAACCGCGTTGCGCACGGATGGCCGCCTCGGGCTTGCGGGCGAGTATTTCGCCAAGCTCGATTTCAGCGGCAAAGCCGCCGTAACGCGCACGGATCGGACGATCGATTTCGATTGGGATCACGTTGCGCCGGCCGACGCGCTGCATGCCGATCATTACGCCGTGCGTTGGAGTGGTGAATGGTTGCCACCAGCGCCGGGTGACTACACGCTCGCCGTGCACGTGGACCGCTGCTTCGATTGCAACAAGCAGCACGATCCGCTGCGTTTGTATATCGACGGCAATAAGGTGCTCGACGACAGTGGTGATGATGCGCACATGCAAACCACGTTGCACGTGACCGATGCCAGGCCGCATGCTATCCGCCTGGAATACGTGCATAGCGGTCAGGACCAGGGCGTGCGTCTGCAATGGTTGGCGCCTGCCGATGCGCAGCTGGTAGAAGCCCAAACTGCCGTGCGCGATGCAGATGCGATCGTGGCGTTCGTCGGCCTTTCGCCCGATGTGGAAGGCGAGGAGCTGAACATCGACGTGCCAGGTTTCAACGGTGGCGATCGCACGGATATCGGCCTGCCGCAACCGCAACAGGCCTTGCTTGAACGCGCGGCGGCGAGTGGCAAGCCGCTGATCGTGGTGCTGATGTCCGGTAGCGCGGTCGCGCTCAATTGGGCCAAAGCACATGCCGACGCCATCGTGGCGGCGTGGTATCCCGGCGAAGAGGGCGGTCGCGCCATCGCGCAAGTGCTGGCCGGCGATTACAACCCGGGCGGGCGCCTGCCGGTGACGTTCTACCGCTCCACGCGCGATCTGCCGCCCTTCGTCAGCTATGCAACGCAGGGACGTACCTATCGCTATTTCGAAGGTGCGCCGCTTTATCCGTTCGGCTACGGCTTGAGCTACACGCATTTCGCGTACGGCCAGCCAGCGTTGTCCACGATGAAGCTTGAAGCGGGCGCAAAGCTCTCAGTAAGCGCTGTCGTGCGCAACGATGGCGATCGCGAAGGCGATGAAGTCGTGCAGGTTTACCTGAGCGCGCCTGACGATCCGTTGGCGCCGCGTCATGCGCTGGTGGGTTTCCAGCGCGTGCACCTGGCTGCGAAGGAAAGCCGGCGAGTGAGTTTTGAACTTGATCCAAGACAGTTGAGCACCGTCGATGCAACTGGCGAACGCGCGGTCAATGCTGGGCACTACCGCATTTTCATCGGTGGCGGACAGCCCGGATACGCCGAGGGCGTTACCGCCGCGTTCGCGATCCATGGACGCGAGGCGTTGGCAAAATGAATCGCATGCGTAGGCTGGGATGACAGCCTAGGCCAGGAAAAATCATGATCCGCTTGTCGCAAACCGTGATGGCCGCATGCATGCTGGGCGTGCTGGCGCTGGTGGCTGCTCCGGCCGTCGCAAATACGCCCGTCACTATCCAGGGCGCCCATTTCGTTCGTGCTGGCAAGCCGCATCAAATCCTCTCCGGCTCGATGGATTTTCAGCGCATCCCTCGCGCATATTGGAAAGACCGCCTGCAGAAAGCCCGCGCGATGGGCTTGAACGCGATCACCACTTACGTTTACTGGAACGCGGTCGAACCCAGGCCGGGCCAGTTTGATTTCAGCGGCGACAACGACGTGGCCGCCTTCGTGCACATGGCGCAGCACGAAGGGCTGGACGTGATTCTTCGCCCCGGCCCGTATGTATGCGCCGAATGGGAAGCGGGTGGATTCCCCGCCTGGCTGTTCGCCGATCCGCATCTTCATGTACGCACGCAAGATCCGAAATACCTCAAGGCAGTGGAGCGCTACTTCCAGCGGCTGGGCAAGGAACTGGCGCCGTTGATGGCTGCGCATGGCGGTCCGATCATTGCCGTGCAGGTAGAGAACGAATACGGCTCCTACGGCGACGATCGCACCTACATGGAGCAGATTCACCAAGCGCTGATTCGCGCAGGCTTTGGCACGGATCTGATGTTCACCTCCGACGGTGCGGATCAATTGCCCAACGACGCGTTGCCCGGCGTGCTGGCGGTCGTCAATTTCAATACCGGCGAAGCGAAAAGCGCTTTTGCGAAACTCAAGACGTTTCGCCCGGATCAACCCGGCATGGCCGGCGAATACTGGGCCGGCTGGTTCGACCATTGGGGTGAACCGCATGCGCACACCGATGCAGGTGTGCAGACGAAAGAGCTGGCGTGGATGTTGAGCCAGGGTTATTCCGTCAACATCTACATGCTCGAAGGTGGCACTACATTCGGCTTTATGAATGGCGCCAATTTCCAGGGCAATCCGACCGATCACTACGCGCCACAAACCACCAGCTACGACTACGACGCGCCGCTGGATGAAGCCGGCCGGCCGAAGCCGAAGTTTGCGATGTTTCGTGCGGCGATCGAAAAGACCACCGGCATCAAGCCGCCGCCGTTACCTTCGGCCACATCGTTTACGGCTGTTCCGGCATTTTCGCTCACCGAATCGGCATCGCTATGGGACAACCTGCCCGAAGCGGTGACGACTGAGCAACCGCAGCCGATGGAGCAATTTGGCCAGGCATATGGCTACATCCTTTATCGCACGCAAGTGAGCGGTCCGGTAACGGGGCAGCTTTATCTGGGCGAGGTGCGCGACTACGCCACGGTATACGTCGATCGCAAGCCAGTTGGAACAGTGGACAGGCGTCTGAAACAAGTAGGCCTGCCGATCACACTCGATGCGGGCACGCATACGCTCGACGTGCTGGTGGAGAATACCGGCCGCATCAATTACGGGCCGCGTCTCGATGATGGACGGGCAGGGCTGGTCGATCCCGTTTTGCTGGATGGCAGGCAACTGCAGGGTTGGCAAACCTATCCGCTGCCGATGAGCTCGCCGGATGCGATCCGCGGATGGACCGCGCAGTCCGTGAGCGGACCGGCGTTTTATCGCGGTCATTTCAAGATGGCGTTGCCTGCCGATACGTTTCTGGACATGAGCGCGTTCGGCAAAGGCTTCGCCTGGGTGAATGGGCGCAATCTCGGGCGCATCTGGGATATCGGTCCACAGCGTTCGCTGTACTTGCCGGCGCCGTGGATGGAGCAGGGCGACAATACGGTGGTGGTGTTTGATTTGCAGGCGCCGAACGAAAGGGTGGTGCATGGCGCCGTGCAGCCGGTCTGGTATGGGTCGGACGCAAAGACGGCCAAATGAACTTCACGCTTTCGCTAAGGCGATTAGCGCTAGGGTTGCTGCTGATCGTCACTCCGCTGCCAGTCATGGCAACCGGCCCCGTCGTCTCGCGCGAATTCATCGCTACCATGCCGCCTACGCCACAAAGCCACGCTTCCACCATCGTGGACACGCCGGCGGGCCTGGTTGCCGCCTGGTTCGGCGGCAAGCAGGAGCGTGATCCCAGCGTTGGCATCTGGTTGTCGCGTCACGTGCAGGGTCGCTGGACAGCGCCGGTCGAAGTGGCGAACGGTGTGCAAGCGAATGGGCATCGCGAGCCGACCTGGAACCCCGCACTGTTTTTGCCGCATCGCGGGCCTTTGATGCTGTTCTATAAGGTCGGTCCCGATCCGCAGCACTGGCGCGGCATGCTCAAGACATCAAGCGACAACGGCGAGCACTGGTCTGCCGCGCGCGCATTGCCGGTAGGCATGCTCGGCCCCATCAAAGACAAACCCGTGCAGCTTGCCGATGGCAGCATCGTCAGCCCATCGAGCACCGAACTGGGGCGCTGGACGATCCACTTCGAGCTTTCCGCCGATGGCGGCGCTACCTGGCAAACCAGCCAGCCGGTTCCCAATCCCGGCGGCATCGAAGCGATCCAGCCGAGCCTGCTGCGCTGGCCGCACGGCAAGTTGCAGGCCATCGGCCGGACCAAACAGGATCGCCTCTTCACCACCTGGTCCACCGATGGCGGGCGTACATGGTCCGCGCTGAAGCTGCTGGACGTGCCCAATCCCAATTCGGGCATCGACGCTGCCATGCTGGCCGACGGCCGCGCCTGCCTGGTCTACAACCCGACCACCCACGGCAAGGATTGGTGGGACGGCCGCGGTACACTTGCGGTGGCCATTTCGGCCGATGGCGAGCACTGGAAGCGGGTGCTGACGCTGGAACAGAGCCCTGGCGCGGAGTTCTCCTATCCCGCAATCATCCAGGCCCAGGACGGACGGATCCACGTTACTTATACGTGGAAACGGTTACGCATAGCGCACGTGGTGATCGACCCGGCGCGCCTGTAAGAGCTGCCTGATCGGCCGAGCGGCAAGAAAATGACAGAAATCTTCAAATTCTGTTGCGTCGCGACTTGCCACGATCTAAACCCCCCATATAAGCTCTGTACGAACTACATATGAAATGGACATTCGTATATGAATGGCGCAAGCGTGCGCTGCGGTGCCGGAGGGGTTATGCGAGGTTCGATCCAAATTAGGACTAAGATCGTCACAGCTCGACCGGTTTTGGGTACGGGGGCCAAGCGTGCGTGACGGCGGCGGCTACGAGCGATACGGTGACGCGCGGAGTTCTTCCGACGCGGGTGCATTCCTCGGTCATGACGAACGCAATGAATCCGCTGCGTTGTCCGCTCCCGTGATTCAGCCTTCCTCTATGCAAGATGCTTTTCTCGCTGCCGATGTCGGCGGCACGCATGCACGCATCGGCTTGATTGCGTTTAAACCGGGCCAGGGCATTCCGGTCACGCTCGCGTATCGCATCTACCAGTGCGCGGATTTCACGAGCTTCGACGCGATCGTGCGCGCCTTCTGCGATGAGTTTTCAGTGAAACCCCGGCGCCTTGCGCTGGCTTGCGCGGGTTTTCTGCACGAAGGCGAAGTCGTCAACAACAATCTGCGCTGGCCCATCATTCCGGCCAACCTGGAAAACACGTTGGCATTGAGCGAAGTGAAGGTGCTCAACGATTTCGAAGCGCTGGCGTACGGCACCGCGTATCTGGATCATGCAAGCATGATCACGCTGCACGATCCTCGCCGCAGCAAGAGTGCCGAAGAAGGCCCTGTAGTCGTGGTCGGCCCTGGCACCGGACTTGGCGTCGCAGTGCGCCTGCCTGGCACGCCGCCGCAAGTGCTCGCCACCGAAGCCGGACACATCCAGTTGGCTGCGCGCGTGGGGCGCGAGCAGGCTGTGCTAACCGAATTGGTGCCAGCCGATACACATATTCCCTATGACTCGGTGTTGTCGGGCCCTGGCCTGCTGCGCGTCTATGAAGCGGTTTGCCGCCTCGATGGTGCGGATGCCGAATTGCGCGAACCTTCTGCGATCACTGCCGCGGCATGCGCGGGCACGAATGCGCAGGCGGTGGAAACGTTGCAGCTTTTTTGCGGATGGCTCGGCTCCTTTGCCGGCGATCTGGCCATGCTTTACGGCGCAAGCGGCGGCATCTACGTAGCTGGCGGCTTCCTGTCGCGCATGACCGATTTCATGGCCAAGAGCAGCTTTGTCAGCCGCTTCCTGGACAAAGGCGTGATGCGTCCGTTCCAGCAGACCGTACCTGTACATGTAGTGGATCACGCGCAACTGGGCGCGATCGGCGCGGCGAGCTGGCTGATGAACCACGCGCATAACGATTTGCAGGCGTAACGATTTGCTGGACACCGGGCTGCTTGGGTAATGCAGCTCACTTAACGCATCAACAGGGACGGAGATGCTGCCATAACCCGACCGGAGGGACGTGCAGATCTTCCATACATCACCGCTGCTCAAAGAAACAAAGCTCCGACGACGCATCAGGAGCCCTTACAACAGACCCACATATGCCTGCTTCGACTTAACTAGGGAGTCGAGGCGGCAAGCACCACTTTATTTACCGGGAGGGGACAAAGGTATGAATAGCAATTACGTACGCCGCAGCGTACTGGCCAGTTCACTGGCATTGGCGCTTTTCGCTCCGTATGCGTCCGCGCAGACGACAACTTCTTCGAGCGATCAGCAAAATACGACCGCCAATTCTCAGAATGGTTCGCAAAAAACCAAAACGCTGGAAAAAGTGACCGTTACCGGTTCGCTTATTCCGCGTTCTGAAATTGAAGGACCTGCACCGGTCAACATCATTACCGGCGAGCAGATCAAAGCGCAGGGTTTCACCACACTGTGGGAATTTCTCGATTCGCTGCCGCAGCTCGCCCAGCCGGACTTCAACAACCGCATTTCGACCTGGGGCAACACCGCCGTTAACGCGCGCGTGGTGAATCTGCGCAACCTGGGCCCTGATCACAGCCTGCTGCTGATCGATGGCCACCGCGTATCCGACTATCCCATGCCGGGCAACAACGGGCAGAGCACGTTCCAGAATTTGAACAACGTCCCGGTAGGCATGGTCGACCACGTTGAAGTGCTCGCCTCGGGCGCGTCGTCCATTTACGGTTCGGATGCGGTCGCGGGCGTGATCAACGTGATCCTGAAAAAGAACTACGTTGGGGACGAGATCAAGGTTACCGGTGGCAGTTCGACCCGCGGTGGTCGTGCGTATGGCGACTTCCTTTATACCGGTGGCCGCTCGGGCGAAAACTGGAACCTGATGTACAGCTACGAGCACACGAATCGCTCGCCGTTGTGGGGCCGTGACCGCCCTTATACCGATTCGGATGCGGATGCAGGCTATGGCGCGTGGAATCCGAGCCAGCGTCTGTTCGGTTATAGCAATTCCGGCGCTTACGGTCTTGTACTCAATGACGCCAATGGCAACTTCATCGCTCCGCCTGCAGGCGCGTGCGGTAAGTTCGGTAACAATTTCAGCCAGTACCACGCTCTGAGTGTCAGCACGAGCGGCAACCAAGTGCTTCCAGGGGTGACAGATCAGGGGTATTACTGCAAGCAGCAAGCAGTATTCAGCAACTGGGTGCTTTCGCCGGGATACAAGGCCGACAACGCCTTCGTAAGCGGCGAATACCGCTTCAACGAGAAGCTGACGGCGTACGGCTCAGTGGGATTGTGGACCAACACGGGTACCACCAATACACAGATGCCGTTCCTGTACCCGATGTCCGGTCTGCCGAACAATTTCTACGATCAGACCACCGGCCAGGTCATCACCAACTACATCCGGCAGATCACGCCGCAAGAAGTCGGCAGTTACCTCAACACCCACGACTATGAAACGAACTGGGATATCCATGCTGGCTTGAAAGGCACGGTGTTCGATGATCGTTTCAACTGGGATTTCAACGTCGGCACAAACAAGTACATCGTGCATGAAGACTATGCGGGCCTGAACGAACAGGGCATGTTCGATTTCTTCTTCGGACCGCAGCTGGGTACCACGACGGTCAACGGCACCAGCATGCCGGTCTATGCGCTCAATACGCAGCGCTTCTACAACCCGATCACGCCTGCGCAATACGCCTCGTTTGGCGTCAACGGCGAGAACAGCGCTGTCACCTGGATGAACCAGGCCAGCTTCAACTTCGGTGGCGATCTATTCAACGTACCGTGGGACGGCCAGCCGATCAGCTTCGCCAACGTATTTGAAGTCAACCATCAGGGCTTCCATCTGGCGCCCGATCCACGCGGCAATACCACTACCTTCGGCGATCCCTTCCAGAACCTGATCACCGGTGGCGGTACGCGTACCCGCTATTCGACGGCGCTGGAATTCCGCACGCCGATCTTGGACACGCTGACCTGGACGCTTTCTGGCCGACTGGACAAGTACAACGACCACAGCATCGCCAATATCGCCAAGACCTGGGGTACAGGTATTGAGTGGCGCCCGATCGATGGATTGTTGCTACGCGGCAGCTATGGCACCAACTTCCATGCGCCGGATATGCAGGCGATCTATCTGGATGATTCGCAGCAGACTGTAGGGGATTATGCCGACCGCCTGCAGTGCATCAAGACGGGCGATCGCACTTGCGCGGATTACCAACACACCACGTACTTCAATTTGTTCTCGGGCGGCAGCCGCAATCTGCTGCCGGAAACGGGCCACTCCTGGACTTATGGCTTCGTATGGGATATCCCGCGGGTGCAAGGACTGTCGTGGTCCGTCGACTACTGGCATATGGGTATCGCCAATGCGATCCAGTGGATTGGTCTTGACCAGGCGTTGACCGACGAAGCGGGCTGCCTCACTGGCCTGCAGGTGAGCGGAGCGCCATACACCGCACATCCGCTTGGCTCGCCGTACTGCCAGGAAGCGGTTTCCAATGTTGCGCGTGATGCCAGTGGCAACATCACCGCCGTTCATATCGGCCCCATCAACGAAGCCTCGTTGTACGTCAGCGGTATCGACAGCACGGTCACGTACAAGGTGCATACCGAGCACTGGGGTAACTTCAAGTTCGATTTCAATTACAGCAACAACTTGCAATTCAAGCAGCGCACGCTGGCGTCTGATCCGCTGGTCAACACACGCTACAACTATCCAGCGACCAAATCCGTTGCAAATCTGAACTGGCACTATAATGCCTGGGATGCCACGTTGCACGGTGAGCGCACCAGTGGCCTACGCGCTTCCAACTACGGTGGATGCGAAGCGTTGCCCAACGGCATCCAACCGGGTATCGGTGATCCAGCCTGCAAGATTTACTTGGGCAAAACGCCGAACTGGGTAATCTTCAGCACCTCCGTGTCGTATGCGATCAACGATAAGGTGAAGGTGGGTCTGAACATCTCGAACATCTTCGACAAGGTTGGCGTCATCACCAGCTATGCCGGCGGCTTCGAGTTCATCCCAACTCAGCAAGGTGCCGACTACACCGGTCGCGAAGTATTCGCGACCATTGATTGGAAGATCGACTGACATGCCTTTGCGAGCCCGGCCTAAAGCCGGGCTCGCTTCTAGGTGTAATGATTGCAACGAAAAATTTTCTGCCTCAAGGCCGTCATTCTTGCTTTTCGAGAATGACGGCTCTCACACAAGTGCCTTTCACTGGATCACATGCGTGCCACCACCAACAGGTTGTTAGGGAGCTTACTCGATGCTGAAACCTCTCCTGGCTTGGTGCCTTGCTCTGTCCATCGTCGTTGCGAGCACGCAGGCGGTTGCGGAAATCTCCATCATTCCGAAGCCGCAGCAGATGGAAACAGGGGAGGGGAGTTATCACCTCGATGCGAAGACCGGCATCGATGCGCCGGAAGGCGCGCGCGCCGCGGAAATCGCGTTTTTCCTGCGTGAGGCGATTCATGCGCAGACGGGTATCGAACTGTCGCACAGCCCGCACGCGCATGGCATCGAGCTTGCCATCGATCCCACCGTGCAAGGCGAGGAGGCCTACCGGCTTGTCGTCACGCCGCGCGGGGTGATCATCCAGGCATCGAGCGACAAGGGCCTGTTCTGGGGCGTGCAAACACTGCGCCAGCTATTGCCGCAGGAACGCGCTTCAGCGGTGCAGATTCCCGCCGTGAATATCGAAGACGCACCGGCGTTCGGCTACCGCGGCTTCATGCTCGATGTGGGGCGGCATTTCTACCCCGTTTCCTTCATCAAGAAGCAGCTTGACCTGCTGAGCTACTACAAGATCAACACGTTCCATTGGCACCTGACCGAAGATCAGGGTTGGCGTATCCAGATTCATCGCTATCCCAAGCTCACCGACGTAGGCGCCTGGCGCACCGAGGCAGACGGCAGCCGCTACGGCGGCTACTACACGCAAAACGAGATCCGCGAAGTGGTGGAGTATGCGCGGGCGCGCAACATTACCGTCATTCCCGAGATTGAGATGCCTGGCCACAGCGTGGCTGCGCTGGCGTCCTATCCGGAATTCTCCTGCACGCAACAGCCGCTGACGGTGCCCATCACCTGGGGCGTGTTCAAGGATATCTATTGCGTCGGCAATCCCAATACTTTCACCTTCCTGCAGCACGTGCTGGACGAGACGATGGCCCTGTTTCCGTCGCCATACCTGCATATCGGCGGTGACGAAACGCCAAAGGACCGCTGGAAGGATTGCGCGGCATGCCAGGCGCTGATGCACGAACAAGGCTTGAAAGACGAGGAAGGCCTGCAAAGCTACTTCATCAAGCGCATGCAGAGCTATGTCGCCGAGAAGGGTAAGACGCTGATCGGCTGGGACGAAATACTCGAAGGTGGCGCGGACAAGAACGCCATCATCGAGATCTGGCGTGGCGACGACGAGGCGCGCAAGGCGTTGGCCAATGGCAACCGCATCATCGTGGCCGGCCCGTTCTATCTCGACTCGCCTCTGGACGTGCTGACGGTCAAGAAGATCTACGATACCGATATCACCGGCCACACAGCCGATTCGGCGGCGCCGGAAGACGAAGCGGTGTTCCACCAGCACCGCGCGCAAATCCTGGGTGGCGAGGCGCCGCTGTGGAGCGAACGCGCCAATCCCTTCAACGCCGAATCAAAAATGTATCCGCGCCTGCTGGCCCTGGCCGAAAACCTGTGGAAGGGTACGCATGACGATGCAACTTATGCGGATTTCGAGCACCGCCTGCAAGCGCAGTACCGTTGGCTGGATGCGCAGAAAGTGGCTTATGGCCCGGAAGACAAACCCGTGGTGACATACACCATCACCAAAGACGCTTCAGGCAAGGGTTGGCAGTTGCACGCCAAATGTAGTTTGGACGATCTGAAAAGCCATTACACCACCAGCGATGCCGAGCCCACTGCGCAGTCGCCGGCGTTCGATACGGATGTGAGCATTCCGAAGGCCGGTACCGTGCAAGTGACGCCCTTCCGCAAGGGGCTGCGTTACGACAACGCTGCACGCTTCACGCTGGTCGACAATCTCGCCTCAGGCCATGCCATCAGCTTTGTCAACCCGCCGGCGAGCGACTATGCGCCGGGCGACGTGCTGATCGATGGTGTGATGGGAAGCAGTAATTTCCACGATGGCCGTTGGGCGGCTTGGCACGACAACGATCTCGACGCCACGATCGATCTGCAGAAAGAAACGGCCATCCACAGCATTGATGCGGCTTTCCTGCTCGAGCCCGCATCGCGCATCTTGCTGCCTGAGCAGGTGACGTATGCCGTGTCGTCCGATGGCGAGCATTGGGCCACGCTCTACAGCGATGCAGTCAGCGCCGATTTCTCTTCCGCGGGACGCCATCACGCTTTCCGCTTTCATTCGGATAAGGCAGTGACCGCACGCTATGTCCGCATCCAGGCGACACAGCGCAAGACGGTTCCGACCGATTTTTCCAATGGTGCGAAAGACATCTGGCTGTTTGTCGACGAGATGTTGGTCCAGTAACCACATCCTGCCATTTGGTGCAGACCAGTCGAATGCCCCAGTAGGTTGGGCTGAGGCGCAGCCGACCCCCGACACGGGATACACATGGCGACGTTGGGTTTCGCCCCGGATCAAGTCCAGGGCTCTACCCAACCTATGTGAGATACCGTTTTTTCATAGATAAGCTGACACGGCGTAGTTCCCATCGCCTTCATATCCGTAAGGCGCCGACGCATAGGTCGGCCAATTCAACTTCAAAGAAGATGTCGCTAAGGCTCCGATCTTCTTTGAGGGGAAAAAGCATGGTTACTTTTTGTCTGCGCCGCCGCGTGTTGGCCGGTTCCTTGGCAGTGGCGCTGGTCGCACCGTGTGCGTTTGCGCAAACATCGGCCGCTTCGCTCGGTGGGCAGGAAACCTCGCCAAGCCCCAAGACGCTGGGAAAAGTCACCGTGACCGGCTCGCGCATTCCCCGCTCGGAAATCGAAGGCGACGCGCCGGTTTCAATGATCACCGGCGAGCAGATCAAGGCGCAGGGCTACACCACGCTGTACGAATTCCTGGGTTCCATGCCGCAGATATCCACACCTGAGTTCGGCAACGGCATTTCCACCTGGGGCAATAACGCGGCTAATGCGCGCTCCATCAATCTGCGCAATCTTGGCGCGGACCACACGCTGCTGTTGATCAACGGCTATCGCGTTACCGACTATCCGGTGCCCGGCACCTTTGGTCAAAGCACGTTTCAGAATTACAACAATATCCCTGTCGGCATGGTCGATCACATCGAAGTGCTTGGATCGGGCGCCTCGTCGATCTACGGCTCGGACGCCGTAGCCGGCGTGATCAACGTGATCCTCAAGAAGACTTATCAAGGCGACAACATCAAGATCACCGGCGGCGGCGCTACGCGCGGTGGCCGCGCATACGGGGATTTTCTCTACACCGGTGGACGTTCGGGCGAGAAGTGGCATCTGCTTTACACCTACGAACACACGAACCGTTCACCGTTGTGGGGCCGCGATCGTTCGTACACCGATTCGGCATCGGATGCCGGCTACGGCGCATGGAATCCCAGCCTGCGCCGATTCGGCTTCGGCAATGGCGTCGGCCTTGGACTGGTCGATGGCGCGAACAAACAAGTCGACAACGGCAACGGCCCGTACGTCGCTCCACCTTCCGGCGCCTGCGGCCGATTCGGCAACAACTTCAGCCAGTATCACAAGCAGACCGTCGCGACGAGCGGCGACCAAGTGCTGCCCGTCGTTACGGATGGCGGCTATTACTGTCAGGAGAACGCGGACTACGGTAACTGGGTGTTGTCGCCAGGCCTGCGCGCCGACAATTTCTATGTGGCGGGCGACTACCAGCTCACCGACACCGTGCAAGCGTACGGCTCGGTGGGCTTGTTCACCAATACGGGCACCACGAACACGGCGCTGCCTGGCTTGGGACCCATCGCAGGGCTTCCCGGTTCCGGGACCTCAATGTTCTACGACCAGACGACGGGGCAGGTGATCGGCAATTACAGTCGGCAGCTCACGCCGCAGGAGCTTGGCAGCTACGGCAACACGCATACTCGCGAAAAGAACTGGGACATTCACGCCGGTCTGCGCGGAAGGATCTTCGACGACCGCTTCAACTGGGATTTCAACGTCGGCTCATCCAAGTACATCGTGCACCAGTATTACACCGGCCTGAACCAGCAGGGCATGTTCGATTTCTTCTTCGGCCCGCAGCTTGGCAACACCACTATCAACGGCGTCAACATGCCGGTGTATGCGCTCAGCGCCGATCGGTACTGGAATCCGATCACGCCGTCGCAATACTCCACTTTCGGCGTTAACGGCGAAGACAGCGCCTACACCTGGATGAACCAGGCGGTGTTCAACCTCAACGGCGACCTGTTCGAGATGGGCAATGGCCAGTCGGTGGGCTTCGCCGGCGTGCTGGAAGTGAATCATCAGGGCTTCCATCTGGCGCCGGACCCGCGAGGCAACACCTTGGAATTCAGCAATCCATTCCAGAACTACATCACCGGCGGCGGCACGCGCACGCGCTATTCCGCAGCCACCGAATTCCGTGTGCCACTGCTCGATTCGCTCACCTGGACCATCTCCGGTCGCCTGGACAAATACCAGGATCACAGCGTTGCGAATATCGCCAAGACTTACGGTATTGGTCTGGAGTGGCGTCCCATTGACGGGTTGTTGTTGCGCGGCACCTACGGCACCAATTTCCACGCGCCAGATATGCAGGCGATCTACCTCGCCAGCTCGCAGCAAACCGTCGGCTTCTATTCCGATCCTTTGCACTGCATCCAGACCGGCGATCGCACCTGCCAGGCTTATCAGCATTCCACGTACTTTCCGCAATACCAGACCGGTAGTCGCGATCTGTTGCCTGAAACCGGCCACTCCTGGACCTACGGTTTCGTGCTGGACGTGCCCGGGATCGAGGGCCTTTCGGTTTCCGCCGACTACTGGCAGATGGGTATCAACAATGCGATCAAATGGATCGGGCAGGGCATGGCACTGGACGACGAAGCCGGCTGTCTCACCGGCTTGCAGGTCAACGGCGCGCCGTATGTCGCGCATGCGTTGGGATCGGCGTATTGCCAGCAGGCCATCCAGAACGTAACGCGCGACGCGAGCGGCAATATCGTGGGCCTGCATACGGGGCCGATCAACGTGGCATCTCTCTACGTCAGTGGCGTCGACAGCACGCTGACTTACAAATTCAACACGTCCCAGTGGGGAAGCTTCAAATTCGATCTCAATTACACCAACAATTTGTCGTACAAAGAACGCGACCTGCCGTCCGATCCGTTGCTCAACACGCGCTATAAATATCCGGCGACCAAGACGGTCTTCAACGCGAACTGGCATATCAATGCCTGGGACTTCACCTTGCATGGCGAACGCACCGGTGGCGTGCGCGCACCCAACTACGGCGGTTGCACGGTGCTGCCCAACGGCATTCAACCTGGCGTAGGCGATGCCGATTGCGTGATCTACAAAGGACACTACCCGAACTGGGTCATCTTCAACACCGCTGCCTCGTATGCCATCAACGACAAGCTGAAAGTGGGGTTGAACATCGCCAATATCTTCGACAAGGTCGGCATCATTCCGTATTACGCGGGTGGCTTTGAGTACATCGCGACGAACCAGGGCGCGGGTTACGTCGGACGTGAAGTTTTCCTGTCGTTGGATTGGAAAATTGATTGAAGTATTGGAAGTCGTTCTTATTGGGAAAATAGCTGCCGGTCTTGCAGGAAGACTCCGCCTCTCGTCATCCCAGCGAAAGCTGGGATCCAGCGACTTGCAAAGAGTGAAAGACACTGGATTCCAGCTTTCGCTGGAATGACGAATCGGTAGCGTTGAACTTGCCGATAAAAATCTCGTATCTGGTTACGTGCCGAGAATTCCTTTAGCGATCCACGTTTTCCCCGAACAACAGTGAGCCTTCGCCGGAACGATAAGCAAGGGTGTCCAACATTCACGGGCACGCGAAAATAACCGCGTCAGTAGTCATACGTCGCCGCCAACCTCACATACCGCGGCAATTGCCGCGTCACCGCCGAGCCATACAGCGGATCGGGCGTACCAGGCGAAATCTGATAATGCGGATACGCATTCAAGATCGCCTGCGAGTTGAACAGATTGAACACGTTCAACGACAACGCCAGCTTCCCCGACGCCGCCGATGGAAGATAGGTCAGGCCCACGTCCACCTGTTTGTACCAGGGCAGCCGATAGGTGCCCGGCGGCGAGGGCTGGCCGCCGCACCAATGGTAGAAGCTGCCGTAGCCATCCGGATCGGTCTGGTTCGGGCCGTAGTAACCCAAGCAATTACGTGGACTACCCGAGACAAGTTGTGCGCTGCCCGATACCAGCCACTGCGGGGTGATCTGGTAATAGCCGAACAATTTGAGCTGATGCGTATGATCGTTGCTCTGCGCGCCATTGCTGGACGACATCAGCTCGGGGAAATCCCAATCGATGCTGGTCGATGCCGCTGTTTGCTGGATGTCCGAGCGTAGTTGTCCTTCCGTATCGCCGTAGCTGCGCGAGAACACGTAGTCGACCTTGCCGTACCACTTGCCATCGAACGGGTGTTCCAGGAAGGTTTCCAGCGCGTAGTACTTGCGCTTCATTTGCGGAAAACCCATCTCCGCGTTGGTCAATGGCACGCTGCGGTAATTGCCACCGGCATCGATCACCGTGAAGATGTTTTCGCGCCCCGGGTTGATCAGGTAGCAACTATTGGTGGCGTTGACCGTGTAGCCGAGCGAAGCGGCCTTGTTCTCGATCGCCTGCACGTCGCAGTAATCATCGATTACGTTGCGCAGGATGCGTCGCGTCAGCTTGGCGCCATATACCCATCGGTTGTCGATCGCCTTGGTGAAACCGAGGATGAACTCGTCCTGATACTCGGATTTCAGGTTGCTCGCCGTTACCGTTCGCGGATCGGGCAGGATGCCGTACGTGTTATTGGGCGACACCGCGCCGGAGAACGCAGTAAGTCCTGTCGGTGTGCCGTCCGCGGCAATGCCGCCATACGTGAAATACTGTTGCGTCGCTACATACGCGCCAGCCGCATTCAACGCGGGATTGAGCGGCATGCCCAAATAGTAGCGGCCCACGTTGCCGTATACCTTCAGGCTGGCATCGCCGAGCACGTCCCAGCTGAAACCTAGCCGTGGCGCCCATTGCGGCCGAGTCTGGCGGATATAGGGCTGCGCATCGGCGTTGTAGTCAATGAACTGGTCATTGCGCAGACCTAGCGACACGAGCCAGCGATCGCTCACCTGCCATTTGTCCTCGATGTACTGCGCGCGTTGCGCGGACCGCACGCTGGCGATGGAGCTGTTGACGTATTGAATGGCGTAGTAGCCCGATGCGCCGTTGGGATAATTCGCCGGCGCGCCCACGCCGAGGTTGGGAATCAGCGCGACCGTCGGCGTGGTGGTGTACGCGTAGTCCCAGTAATAGCCCGGCCCGGAGGTCTGGCTGCCCTGGTCGATCGCGCGCGCATTTTGATTGTCGATGCCGAGCGAAATCGTGTGCTGACCAAGTTGATACGTGAGGTCGATGCGCAGGTTGTCGCTTTCGTTGTGGCGATTGGGGTTGTAAAGCGAGCGCGTCACCTGGCTGTTGCCGATTGGTGTGCCGCCATTCAAGGCTGGGTTCTGGTTCTGGATATCGGCAAGATACGTCAGGCTGCCGTTGTAACCGCCAGGTACGTCGTAGTTGTCCAGCCGCATCTTGCCGTAGCTGGCCGTCAAGGTAAGGCTGTCGGTGATATAGCTGGTGAATTTGGCGGTGTAGAGATCGCCGCCAGTCTTGATGCGGTCGGCATAGTTGATGAACTGGCCTGGCTGCAGCGTGTTGTAGTTGTAGCTATAGATGGAACCCTGGGTTTCCTTGCGGTTCGACGCGCCGGTGAGCTCCAGGATGGTGCTGTCGGTAATGTTCCAATCCAGCTTGCCGTACCACTTCGGCAACGTGTAGTGGTAATGCACATAGGGTTGCGCGTTCGACACTTCGTTGACGGTGGTGCCGTTCTGCGTGGACGCCTCGGCGGCAAGGAACAGAAACAGTTTGTCCTTGATCAAAGGGCCACCTACGTAAGCGTCGTAGGTTCGCGTCCATGCCTGGTTCTTGGCTTTGGGATCGTAAAGATTGCCTGCCACCGGCGATGTCGGCAGGCCGTTGGTGTAGTAAGTGTTGGTTTCGTTGGCGCGGGCGAAATCCGGTTCCCACAATACTTGCGCACCGAAGTGCCAGTCGTTGGTGCCGCGCTTACCCACCATGTTGATCACGCCGCCATCCGAGCGCCCGTATTGCGCGCTGTAGCCGCCCGTATAGATTTCCTGCTGTTCGATGGCGCCATAGGGCAGCGTAAGTCCACCCAGTCCGCGTTGCGTCTCGGTGACGTTGAAGCCGTTGATGTAATACGCGTTCTCGCTCGCCGCAGAACCGCCGAAACTCACCAGCGACTGGCCCGTAGGGCCGCTATAGCCACCACTGTTGTTCACCACGCCTGGTGCGAGCAGGGCAATCGCCTCGGCTGAGCGCAGTAATGGAAGCTGCGCAAGTTCTTTGGATGTGATCACCGTGCGCGAATCGGTACTGGTCACGTCGATCGGCGGCACCGAGCTGGCCGTTACCGATACCGTGCCGAGGTTCCTGGCGGCCACTTCAGTGAAAGAAACCTCGGTGCCGGTGCCCACGCGCAAGTTCACGTTGTCGCGCGAATCGATCACATTGCCGCCGCGCAACAGCGATACCGCGTACACACCCAGTGGCAGTTCGGGTGCGACGTAACGTCCACGGCTATCGACCGGCACCGTGCGCGAAATACCGGTGCTGCTGCGGATTTGCACGCTCTCGCCGCCGGCTGCTGGCACCTGGCCGAAGATGCTGCCGGTGGTGGATTGCGCGAACGACATCGTACTGGCCAGCGCAAGGCTGGCCGCGATGGCAGCGGCAAGTTTTCGGGATGAGCGAACGAACGTGTTTTTCATGATGGGGACTCTCGTTATCGCATCGCGAACAAGCTGCGGCCGTAGTGCGCGCGAAGTGGGGTGGCTCCGCAAGCGGCTTGTCGGGATGAAAGTGGGATAGCTGTGCGGCATCTCGTCCGCTGCTTTCGCGTCCCCTGATGCGACGACGCACCGACGGAAAGCTGCCTATATAGATACTTTGCTGCTTCGCAAAAGGAAACGTTTGGATCGATGAACGATGCGACTGTCGGTATGACGAGCAGTGATAACAGCGCTTGCATAAGCACACGTTGCGCGCATCGCGTCGCGCAATTTTATGTTGCTTTTTACGTAACGTTACGATAAATTCGAGCCGCCCAAAACTCGGAGCCGACGCCCATGGTCGATCCTCGCGATCCCGGAACCATTGCCATGTCCTTCCACCGGCGACGTGGACGTCCACCCAGTGGCAAGGCGAAATCGGCAGCCGAACGCATGCGCGCCTATCGCGCGCGACATGTCACGGTGAAATGCGATGTGCTGCACTCGGTGATTGCGCAGTGCCAGGAAATTCAGCAGTTGCTGGAAAGCAATCAGGCATTGCGCCATGAACTGGATGTGGCCTATGCGGAAATTGCGCGGCTTCGTTCAGGCCAATAGGGACGCTCTGATCTATTCCACGCATCGCGACAGATAGCAGTCTGCCTTCGCCACTGGAGCACAGCGAGGAGCCCGGGCACAAAAAAAGGGCGCCGCTCCGAAGGCGCCCGTCGAGCAAGAAACACACCTGAAAAAATCAGAGGCCGGCGCTGCCGCTACCTCCACCGTTAGCGATGGCGGCACTGGTCACCAGGCTGCCAATCGGAAGCAGTTGCTGCAGGAAACGGTTCCACTGCGTGATGGCAGCGGGTCCTACCCACACCACGTCACCGGCGTGCACGCGGAAATTGTCTGCCAGCGCATACGACGCGGGAGAGCGTGCGTTGAGCTGATAAACCGTCGCCGGTTCGTGCGCCAGATCTTTCACGCCGCGAATGACGTACACCGATTTGCTGCTGGACGTGACCGGGTTCAGTCCGCCAGCGCGTCCCAAGGCCTGCGTGAGCGTCATATCGTCCGTTCTGAAGGGCAACGCCTGCGGGCGCAATACTTCACCCATCACATAGACTTCTTTGGCATCGTTGTAGGTCAGGAACAAGCGATCGCCGGGCTTCAAGTAGATACGCTGCTCGGCCGTCTTGCTCATGGTGTTCAGGTCGAGGTGATAGTCGCGGCCATCGCGCGTCAGCACCAGGTCCGAGAGATCCGCATGCGCAAGATCGATACCTGCCGTGCCGATCGCCTGCGAGAGGGTCAGTGGAACGGTGGTGGCTTGCAATGGATCGCTCTTGCCAAACGCACCCTGAAGCGTGATCAGCTGGCTGCCATAGCTTGTGACGGCCACGTCAACTTGCGGCTTGGTCACGAACTTCGTCAGCCGGTTGGTGAGCTCTTGGCGTAGTTCATCCACCGTCATGCCAGAGGCTTTGACGGTACCCACATAGGGGTAGAACAAGGTGCCATCCGAACGGACCAGGCGGCTATTGGCGCTGGTTTGCTGTTGCGACCCCGCCGGCGCCGTCAATTCGGGGTGGTCCCACACCGTGATGTACAGCATATCGCCGGGCCCGATGCGATACGGTTCAGGCTGGTAGTTCAGTAATTCCGGTGGGATGGCTTTTTCCTCCGCCGCAGGCTGGCTTGCCAGCCATTCCGGCGTGATCTGCACCATCTGAACGTGATCCTTCTCCGGACCATGCATGGACATGTGCTGTCCGGGAAGGGCGGCACATCCGGATAAGGCTACGGTCGTTACAACTGCTGCCAGAACAAACGATGCTTTCATGTGCACTCCACATGTTGATGTTGTGCCGCTTGGCATGGAGCACCTGGGCGTAAAAGTGCTGCGTAAAAGTGCTGGATATAAATCGGAAATCCTCGAATCGGCCACGTTTGTTTAATTAATTAAGCTCGCGAGGTCGTCGCCGGCGCGTAAATGAACTGTGGTCGAACACGACTTTTTTTCGTCACGTGTGTGTACGAAATGTCGCGTGATGCCAAATGTTTTGGAAAATCTATGCGGTTTTGACAAAGGAAGCGCTATACCTTCATCCGGTTTTTAGATGATGGGCGTGACGCGCGGAGATCGCCGGGCGCCATGTGGTGATCCAAGCAGCGTTGAAATGTAAAGCGATGAAATGTTCGGCTGAAAGAGCAGTGATTATGGGTTTTTACAATTGCACAAGCGGCGGGAGTGTTTTCATTCGTGTTCGAACGCATCCTGATCGTCTGCGTGGGAAACATTTGCCGAAGTCCCACGGCGGAGTTCATTTTCCGCGAGAAGTTGAAGCATCGGGATATCCATGTCAGCAGTGCTGGTCTTAGAGCACTGGTGGGCCGCCCTATGGATGACCATGCCATGCAGATCTTGAAAGAACGCGGCATCGATGCAGCGGAGCATCGTGCGCGTCAGCTCGATCCGTCCATGCTTCGCCAGGCCGATCTGGTGCTGGCGATGGAACGTGATCATCTTGCCGCCGTGTCACGGCTGGCGCCGGAAGCCAGCGGCAAAATGTTTCTGCTCGACAAATGGCAGGATGCCAACGATGTGCCGGACCCTTATCGCCAGTCACGACAAATGTTCGAACATGTTCACAGCATGATCGAGCGCGGTGTCGATAGCTGGCTTCGTTATTTATGAGTGTGACTATCTGATCCTTTGAGGAGCGGCCTATGACCACCAAGCAGACCTTCGCGACACGCGACGAAGATATTGATTTGCGTGCATTGCTGGGATCGCTGGTCGACAATAAGTGGCTGATCGCGTCGATTACCGTCGTGTTCTTGCTGATCAGCGTGCTGTATTCGGTACTTGCAACACCGATCTACCAGGCCAGCGCATCCGTGCAGGTGGAGCAGAAAGCGCCGACCTTGCCGGGCATGAGCGATCTCACCGAGACACTGGGCATTTCCACTTCGCAGGCGGTGACTGAAATCCAGTTGCTCACCTCGCGCAAAGTGATTGGCCAGGCGGTCGAGAACCTCAAGCTGGATATCGAAGCCCACCCGAAACGTTTCCCGCTCATCGGTTCGTTCCTTGCGCGGCAATTCGTGGGGGACCACCCAGGTGAAGTGGCCGCACCGGTGTTCGGCATGAGCCGTTACGACTGGGGCGGTTCGCAACTGGACATCTACCAGCTCGACGTGCCGGCCGACTTGCTCGATGAGAAGCTGTCGCTGATTGCCGGCGATCATGGCACTTACATCTTGAAGGATCCGGACGGCAACGTGCTTGTCAACGGCCGCGTCGGGCAGACGGTGTCCGCCAACGGCGTCACCATGCAGGTGCGCGCGCTGCAGGCTAATCCGGGTGCGCATTTCCGCGTAGTCCGCCATTCGCACATGGACACCATTGCGGCATTGCAGAAGAAAGTCGAAGCGGAAGAGCAGGGCAAGGACTCGGGCATCATCCAGCTCACTTACAACAACGCCGATCCCATGCTCGCCACCAATCTGCTCGACCAGGTTACCAATCTGTACGTGCGCCAGAACGTCGACCGCAGCGCAGCCGAAGCGGCCAACAGCCTGCAGTTCGTGCGCGAACAGTTGCCGAGAGTGAAGCAGGAGCTGGAACGCGCCACGCAAGCCTTGAATGCGTTCCAGCTCAAGGAGCGTTCGGTCGATCTATCCATGCAGACGCAGTCGCTGCTGGATCAGAACGTATCGATCGACACCAATCTCGATCAGTTGAAGATGCAGATGGCCGAAGTGCAGCGGCATTACACGCCGGAGCATCCGGAATACCGCTCGCTGCAACAGCAGATCGGTCAATTGCAAGCCGAAAAGGGCGCGCTGGAACACAAGATCGGGCAGCTGCCCAACACGCAGCAGGAACTGCTCAAGCTGACACGTGACGTCACCGTCACCAGCCAGACCTACACCAACTTGCTCAACCAGGCACAGCAACTGGATATCGCGCGTGCCGGCACGGTCGGCAACGTACGCGTCATCGACCAATCGGCGGTCAATCTGGCCAAGCCGTGGTGGCCGCGGGCGATCTGGGTGATTCCGGGCGGCGCCGTGCTGGGCTTCCTGGCCGCGCTGGCTTTCATCTATGTGCGTCAGCTGCTCAGCCGTGGTGTGGAAGATCCAGTAGCGATCGAGCGCCTTGGCCTGCCGGTGTATGTATCCATTCCGCTCAGCGACACGCAGCGCAAAGCCGCCGCGATGCGCCTGGGGCATCGACACGTCAGCAATCACCAGCATCTGCTGGCATTGAATGCGCCAGCCGACATGGCGACGGAGGCATTGCGCAGCTTGCGCACCAGCCTGCACTTCGCGCGCATGGAAACGAAGAACAACGTGCTGATGATTTCCAGCGCAAGCCCTGGCGCGGGCAAGAGCTTCGTCGCATCCAACCTCGCGGTGGTAATGGCGCAGGCCGGCCAGCGCGTGCTGTTGATCGATGCGGATATGCGCAAGGGCCTTCTGCACCGCATGATCGGCGGCCGGCCCGAAAACGGTTTGTCCGAATTGATTTCCGGGCAGGTGCAGATCAGCGACGTGGTCCGACCGGTCAATGGCGTGGGTCAGTTGATGTTCATTCCGCGGGGCAAGATTCCGCCGAATCCGTCGGAACTGCTGATGCATGCCAACTTCAACACGCTGCTCGAAACGCTGCGTCCGCGTTATGACCTGATCATCATCGATACGCCGCCGGTGCTGGCAGTGACCGATGCGGCAGTGATCGGCCATCACGTCGGCACCAGCCTGCTGGTGGTGCGCTTCGGCATCAACCAGGTGCGCGAAATCGCCCTGGCCAAGCAACGCCTGGATCAGAACGGCGTGCCGATCAAGGGCGCCATCTTCAACCTGGTGGAGAAGCGCGCAGCGGGCTACTACGCGTATGCCTATTACGCATACGAACCGACCAAGGTGTAGTCGTTATTTGGTGTGCTGGTACAACCCCTCTCCTTTACGGAGAGGGGCAGGGTGAGGGTTCGCCCAAAGCGTGATGCAGATTTCTGGCGCAGGCATCCATGTCTTCACGCATTGGTCGTACCCTCGCCACCCGGCTCCTCGCTCAGGACGAGAGGCCCGCATTGACAGGTGCACGCCGAGTGAATTCTTCCGCTTCCGACATCCCACTTTTGGGTCGATTACCGCAAGGATGGCGCCGCGCGCTCGGCGCCATCTCCGTATTGTGGATCGCCACCGCGCTCGGCGCGGTCATGGCCTTTCTTACGCAGGCTTTGCTGGCGCGCGAATTGGGCCCCGCGGAGTACGGATTGTTCGCATCCTCGCTGGCCACTGTCACCATGGTGGCGCCACTCGCAGGCTTTGGCCTGCCGCCATACTGGCTGCAGATCTACGGCGTGGAAGGCTGGCAGGGCAATCGATGGTTGAAGCCCTCGCTGCGTTTCATCACCGGCAGCACCGTGCTCACGCTGAGCCTGGTGTCGGTCTGGTCGTTCGTGGGCGCACCGCTGGACGCGCGACCGCTGTTGCTGTTGTTGCTGCCGATCGTGCTGGGTGTCTTGGCCGTGAGTTTGATCAGCAGCCAGTTGCGCCTGGAAGAACGGCACTATGCGTTGGCGTTGTGGCAATTGACGACACCGGGCAGCCGCATGCTGGTGGCGGCGGTGCTGCTGCTTATTCCATCGCTGGATGGGCGTTTCGTGGCGATCGGCTTCAGCCTGATCTCGCTGCTGGTGGCCGCGCTCGCTTTGCCGCGGCTGGTGGCGATGATGCATGGCGGCATCCAATTGCACGGGCATGGGCCGCGGCCGAGCGCGCCGATGGCGGGGCCGTCGCCCAGTGTGGCGCGCCTGTGGTCGCAAGCGTGGGCCTATGGTCTGGAAGCCACGCTTTATCCGATCTTTTTCCAGGTCAGCACAGTGCTGCTGAAATACCTCGATGGCAATACGCAGGCTGGCATCTTCGGCATCGCGCTCGGCGTGATGATGGCGATCTATCTCATTCCCTCGACGGTGTACCAGAAGTTCCTGCTGTCCAAGCTGCACCGCTGGGCGGTGCACGATCAGGGCAAGTTCTGGAAGGTCTACCGTCACGGCGCCGCCGCCATGCTGGCTTCGGGCATCGTCGTGGCGCTCGTGATGGTGTTGGTGTCGCCTTGGCTGGTGCCGATCATCTTCGGCGAGAAATATCACCCCGTAGTGCGCGTGCTTACCGTGCTGGCGGTGTGCGTGCCGGTGCGTTTCCTTTCCACGGCGCTAAGTTCGGCCTTGCTCAACGAGCGACACATGCGTTATCGCGTATTGGCGATGGGCTTGAGCGCAGTGGTGGTGGTGGTGTTCAACGTGCTGCTGGTTCCGCGGTACCACGAAATGGGTGCGGCGTTCGCCACGGTTGCCGGCGAAATATCACTGTTGCTGGCGATGTATGGCGGCGTGCGCTGGTTTCATGCGCGCAAGGTTGTTTAAGGCAACACTGACTAAGTATCGCCGTCGTCATGATGCCTGGAAGGCACGCAGGGTGTGTTGCGTGGCGCGGGGAAGACTGGCCGTCTTGCCAAGCCGCGCGGCGCAGCCTGCGGGCCTTCCAGGCATCACCCCATCATTTTCAATTCAATCGGTTGGGGCCAGCCCTGTCTGTCCGCATACCTTCGGTCCGCCGTCTCGACAGACAGCCAGTCTGCCTTCGCCGACGGCCCTGTGGCCTGCGAACAGACAGGGCTGGTGACGACGACGATACTTAGTCAGTGTTGCCTTAAACGCTGACATCGCGGTCTACGAAAGTATAGGTAATCGCCGAGACGCAAAGAAAAACCCTCTCCCGTAAAGGAGAGGGTTTTGATAAGGCGACAATAAAGCTCGCTTACTTCATCGGCGACACGACGTTGCTGTACTGCGTAACGTACTTCGCGGTACTGGCGATCGAGATGTCGCGCGGCGACCAGCCTGCGGTGTAGATCGACACACCGTGGGCATAGAACCAGCTGTCACCATTGTAGTTGATGGTGTTCTCGAAAATCTTCACGTAGCTGGTGTTGCCGGAGATGCTCACGCCGAACAGGTAGTTCTCGGTCAGTGTGCTGCTCTGGATCGTCACATTGGTCGGACCGCCGGTGTACACGCCGAAGCCCTTGTTGTTCTTGGCGGTCACCTTGTAGAGCGCCAGGCCATTCACGTTGTTGTGCACTTCAAGCCCGTTGCCGACGTTGTTGGAAAGGACTGTGTTCTCCAGGCGGACCTGTGAAACTTTTCCCTGCGTCTGCGGCTCGATGTCGATGCCGGCCTGGGGCGCGGTGCCCTTGGTGCCGGTAAACGTGCTGTTGACGACGTATACCTGGTAGGACGGCGTAATCGTCAGGCCCTGGCGGCGATTGTTGGTGCTCGTCACGCCGTTCAAGACGACACCGCTCGAAGCAACCATGCTGCTGCCCCAGCCGGAACCGCCGACCAGCACGCCATCGCCCCAGCTATCGCCGACCGAGACGTTGTGCAAATACACATTGCTCGAACCTGCGATATTGACGCAGTAGCCCCATTCACCGGTGGTGCCGCGGTGCTGGCTGCGTTCGCCAAGGATATGGCCGCCGACGATCTCGACGTTGGTGACCTTCCAGACCTTCACGATGTTGTAGCGCTCCGCGCTGTTCGGAATGGCCTTGAGATACGTGCCGCTGGCCAGCGACAGACGTGTATGCGAGCGCAGGCTGACGCCTTTGACCGCATCGATCATGTAGGTGCCATTCGGTACGACAATAGTGCCGCCGCTGGAGGGCAGCGCATTGATGGTAGCCTGGATGGCAGCGGTATCGTTGGTGGAACCATTGCCCGTCGCGCCGAAGTTACGCACGTTCAGAACAGTGGAGCCGATGGTTTGCGGTGGTGTTGCGTTCCACCAGTTGGTTGCGGAAGCCGGCAGGGCCACCGCTGAAAGCGCCAGAGAGGCGGCAATGGTCGCCAACAACTTGTGACGAGATGTGAAGTTAAAATTGCGTAGTGTGGATACGCTCGAGTATGTGCGGGAATTCCCCTTCGCGCCTTTCAGCACTGACTTACTTTTCACCTGGAAATACGCCTCTTTTTTGTCAACGGCAGGCGTAAGGTGCGTCATCCCCTCGTGAAAAATCAAATGTGAAATTATGTTCCGGTTCACGGTCGTCAAAATTACGACATGTGAACGTTACCTGTCGTAGGCTTACGCGCTAGCGCGGGGCTTTCAGGCGATCGCTATCCATGAATGGACGTCTGGACGTCTATTCCGTGTGAACGAAAGAATTGGATCGTGCCAAAAAGTTGGCAACATCCACGGCCATCATTCCGAAGGAATGATCGTCATAAAAATGGTTGTGGATCGAGCCGATAAGGCCGATCAAGTCACCGATCGAATGGCGCCACTGGTGCCCGCCAGCGGATTGATCAGCTCCGCATACACATCGAGCGTGCGCTGTATGACTAGCCGCTCGTCGAAATCGCGCAAGGCTTTTTGACGCGCATGATGACCCAGTTGCAAGAGCAGCTCGCGATCATCATCCAGCCTTACGATGCAATCGGCCAATGCGCGCGCATTGCGCGGTTCCACACGCAGTCCATCGAAACCATCGCTCGTCACCACTTCACGGCAGCCGGGCATGTCGGTGGTGATCAGCGCAAGCCCGCAGGCGGCACCTTCGATCAACGACTTCGGAACGCCTTCGCGGTAGTAGCTCGGCAAGGCCATGACGTGAACGGTCTTGAGCAGGGCAGGCATGTCGTCGACGTGACCGAGCCAGCGCACCAGGCCGGCTTGCGCCCATTGCTGTACCTGATCGTGCGTAACCGAATGCGGATTACCGGGATCGGGCGTGCCCGCCAGGATGAACTCCACGTCACGCCCCCATTCGCGCAGCAGCGCTGCGGCGTCGACGAATTCCTGGATACCTTTTTCGCGCAGCAAGCGGGCGGCCAGCAATACACGCAAGCGCTCATGCCGATTGGGAAAACGCTTCGGCGGCTGGAAGCGCGCCGTGTTTACGCCGGAACTGCGAATGACGCGGATTTTTTCCGGCGCGATCAGGCCGGCGGTGTTGAAGGCAATGGCATCGTCGGGATTCTGCAGCACGAGCAAGGAACGCTCGTTATCCAGCGCCGCATGAAGAAGCATCTTGACCAGCGGGCGGAGCATGCGCGCTTTGCGGACGTCGCTGGTGAATACATAACCCATGCCGGCCACCGCGTTGACGATGGCGGGAATGTGCGCGGCACGCGCGGCGATGCCGCCATAGATGGCGCACTTCAGCGTGAAGTTATGCAGCAGATCGGGACGTTCCCGCCGCAGCACGCGCGCCAGTTGATAGAGCGTCACCGTTTCGCGAAAAGGATTGAGGCTGGCGCGGTCCATCGAGTGCAGCGGCACCCATCGGCATCCATGCGCGGCAAAGCGTTCGCCGAATGGACCGGGCGGCGAGATCATCACCACTTCGTGCCCGTCATGGCGCAGACGCAGCGCAGTCGACAGGCGAAAGTTATAGAGATACCAATCGGTGTTGGCGAAGAAGGCGTATTTCATTCGATTTATCCGCTTATTGTTCGCTCGCCGGAGGGGACGGTTTTCGCCTCACCGCGATGCCGGCGAAAGCCGGAATCCAGTGCAAATACATCGTGCTGTGCGAACACCATAAAAAGTGCCGCGTCCTTCGGACGTATATTTGGATGAGGTTCCGGCCTTCGTCAGGCTGACAGTCGGGCACGGTTCAGCACTCCGAACAGGCCCCAGATAGCCATGCCGCGTGGCGCGCTTATTGCGAAAACTTCGTCCCCGTCACCGATACATCGCTGGTGCCGGCATCCACGCGCAGTTCACGCTTCTGCGCGTTTGCCAATGCACTGGGCGATGCCAGCGCGGTGGCGATGCGGCGTCCATACCGCGAGCTGTTGCCGGTGAGCGTATTGCCGGTGGCCTTGACGTGGGTGGTCTGGCCGGCGATCACCAGGCCAACCAATCCGTTGCCGGTCATGATGTTGTCGGTAATGGTGAGGTTGGACGGGCTGTCCACGGTCAGCAATCCATAACCCTGGTTGTCCCGGAACGTGCAGTTTTTCACCGTGACGTTGCTGACGTTGTAGTGGATTTCCATGCCGGTGCCATGATTGCCGCTGATGATGCAGTGATCGATGGTGATGTTGCGCGCAAGGCCTTGCGCTTGCGGTTCGATATCGATGCCCGACATCGGCTTGGTGCCGTCGCTGTTGCTGAAGGTGGAGTTCGTGATCACCACGCCGTCCACCGGCCCGATGGACAATCCCTGCCGGCGATTGTCAGTGCAGACCACCCGATCGATGGTGACATCCGTGGATGGCGTTGCGTGGCCATCGGGGCCAAGCGCGCCGATCCAGATGCCGTCGCCCCAGCAGTCCGAGATATGCATGTCGGAAACGTGCACGTGGTTCGAGGATTGGATGTTGATGCCGTAGCCCCATTCGCCACCGGCGCCGCTATGCTCATTGCGCTCGCCCACGATGCGGCCGCCAGTGATGCGGACATTGTTCGCATTCCAGACTTTGATCACGTGCGAGCGCGGTGAATTGTTGGGAATGGCGGTGAGCGTCGCGTCCGGCGCCAGCTGCAGCAGCATGTTGGAGCGCAGGTTGACCGAGCGCATGGCGTCGATGATGTAGTTGCCGGAGGGCACCGTAACGGTGCCGCCCGACGATGGCAGCGCATCGACCGCCGCCTGGAAGGCCGACGTATCGTCGTGTACGCCGTCGCCCTTGGCGCCCTTGTCGCGAACGTTGATGACCGTGCCGCCGGAACTCTGCCAGCTCCACGCAGCACGTGGAAACAGCGAAGCGGACAACGCGATAGGCGGCAAGATCAGCAACGAATGACGCAGAAAATCACGGCGCGTGCTGCACATCTGGTCGTGGGCCCTTCTCTTCATGGTACGCGTTCCTCCACCAGCGCAGCAGGCTGGGATGCGCTATGCATGCGGCTCAGCAGCCATGGCAAGGTGACGGCGAGCAGGTAGAACTTCGAAGCGAAATATTTGTTGTCCAGCCGATCGCGATGCGCTTCCAGCCACTTGGGCGCGCCTGGCATCAGGCTGCGTGTCTGCTCGGCGAAGGTGTACACCTGATCGAAACGCTGTTTGGCCAGGCCGCGCAGGTCGAAGCGGAAGCAGCCCTTGGCCTTCACGTACGGCAGCTCCTGAAAGTACTGGGCGATGTGTCGGCGCATCAGCACCTTGTTCACGCCACCGGCGCTGATCAGGAGTTCGTCGGGGACATGATTGAACACCCAGTCGCGCAGTTGCGGATCGAGGTAGGGCTGCGCCAGACGCATGGACATCGCCCTGGCGGTGTAGATGCCTTTGGCCACATGCGCCGATCCGACGATGATCAGCGAGAGACGACGTTGCGCTTCCTTGGACGCCGCCGCGTCGATGTCGGCGCGGAACGTTTCCAGGCGCTGGCGCGAACTGGCGGAAATGTTCCAGCCGAACAGCTCGTCCACTTCGGCATTGCTGAAACGGGAACCTGGGAAGAAGCGCTCGAACTGGTCCATCTGCAAGGTCGCCAGGATGAAGCAGAGCTCGAAGCTGCGGCTCACCAGTCCCGGCTTGAACAGTGCCTGCGGCAGGCGCAGGCTGCGTGCCAGCAGGGCAAGGATGCGCTCCTTGCTGTGCACGGGCGTGCCGAAATATTCATCCGCGCCGATTGCGTCGATGATGCTGTCGCCATGCCGCTGACGTACTTCCGCCGCCATGTCTGCGTAGGACAGCGCGGCGAAATCGGCGGTCAGCAGGGGCATGCGCGGCAGTATCGCCAGGTAGCGATCGTAGGCGCGCCCCGGATCGCACACCAACGCTTCGTGGCGCAAACCGAGCTTGCGCGCCACGAAGCGTGCCGAAGCCACTTCGTTTTCCTCGCGCCCGCCGAGGTAGGTCAGGCAGGTGGCGTCCGGGCGCACATCGGCGAGCGCGATCGCCATCGAGGTGGAATCCTTGCCGCCGCTCTGGAACAGCCATGGTGCGCGCATGCCGGAGGTCGCATGCGCCACCGCTTCGCATAGCAGGCGATGATAGGTTTGCACCAGCGTATCGTCGTCGACCGTTTCAGGAGATGGCCGCGACGTCGCCAAGGACGACTGGAATGGGTAATGAAAGCGCGGGTCGGCATGCATGTCCTGCGCCGGATCGAAACCCGAAGTGGCAACCTTTACGTTTCGGTAGATGGTGTGCGGCGGGTAGACGAAGGTGTTGCGCAGCAGGTCGGCAATCGATACCGGATCGAGCGATGCCTCGCCGCGCTCGAGCTTGTCGAGCGGGGAGAAGTCCACTTCATCCTGGTAGGGCGACGTGTTGAGCTGGATATGTGTTCGTCCGAAAGCATCGTGCTTTTTTTTGGGGAGCATGGCGGATGTCATAAGATCACCGGTTGCATGGCGCGGCAGCAGTGCCTGCTAGGGTGCCTGTGCAGCGCCCTCACGTGGCCCGGCGCGGGCCACGTGAGGGCGCTGCACAGGCACCACACGGCCGTGAAGCTTCTTCCGCTTCAACCATGGATAGCGCAAATGCGCGGAACGGAGCGTTATGGATGGCAACGTCTTCCCGGCGAACCGATGCTCGCCTGATGACGCGTGTGCTTGCCGTAGGAACATCTTCCTTGTCACGGTGCCACCTTTTCTTCGACGGCGGCGTGTTCAACACTTGTGGCCACATGCATGCGGCTCAGCAGCCACGGCAGGATCATCGCGAGCAAGTAAAACTTGGACGCGAAATACTTGTTGTCCAGCCGATCGCGATGGGTGGCCAGCCAGTTTGGCGCGCCTGGCAGCAATACCTGCGTTTGCTGGGCGAAGGCATAGACCTGATCGAAGCGCCGCCGAGCCAGGCCGCGCAAGTCGAAGCGGAAGCAACCTTTCGCCTTTACGTAGGGCAGGTGATCGAAGCGCTTGGCGATGTATCGGCGCATCAGCACCTTGTTCACACCGTCCCGGCTGATCAGCAGCTCGGTGGGAACGTGATGGAAAACCCAGTCGCGGAATTGAGGATCCGCATACGGATAGGCCAGGTGCAGCGATAGTGCGTGCGCGGCGTTCATGCCCTTGATCAGATGCGACGATTCGCCGATTACCAGCGAAAGCCTGCGTACCGCTTCGACCGAGCCGGCGGCCTCGAGATCGGGCCGGAAGGTTTCCATGCGCCGACGCGAGCATGTCGAGACGTTCCAGCCGAACAGCGCATCCACCTCGGCATCGCTGAAGCGCGAACCAGGGAAATAGCGTTCGAACTGGTTCATCTGCATGGTGGCCAGCAAGAAGCACAGCTTGAAACTGCGGTTGACCAGGCGCGACTGGAACACGCGCTGCGGCACGCGCAGATCGCGCGCCAGCCAGCCCAGCACATGATCCTGCCGATGCAGCGGCACACCGAAATACTGATCCGAGCCCAGTGCGTCGATCAGGCCGTCGCCCTGGCTCAGGCTGACCTCGGTGGCCAGATCGATGTAGGACAGCGCAGCGAAGTCCGCGGTGAGCAGCGGGATGCGCGGCAATACGGCCAGGTAGCGGTCGTAGGCGCGGCATGGATCGCAGATCAACACTTCATGGCGCAAACCCAGTTGTTGCGCAACGAAACGCGCGGAAGCCACTTCGTTCTCTTCGTTACCACCCAGATATGTCAGGCAGGTGGCATCGGGCCGCACGTCGGCCAGCGCAATGGCCATCGAGGTGGAATCCTTGCCGCCACTCTGCAGCAGCCAGGGCGAGCGCACGCCCGACGTAGTGCGCGCAACCGCTTCGCACAGCAGGCGATGGTACGTGCACACCAACGCGTCCTCGTCGACCGCGTCCACGGGCGGGCGCGATGTCGCCAGCTCCGATTGGAACGGGAAGTGGAAGCGCGGCTGATCGTGCAGATCCTGCGCCGGATCGAAACCCGTCGCTGCGACCTTGACGTCGCGGTAGATGGTATGCGGCGGATAGACCGACGCATTGCGCAGGATGTCGGCGATCGATACCAGGTCGAGCGATGCGAAATCCCGCCCGTGATCGCCGAGCGGCGAGAGGTCCACTTCCCCGGCATTGGGCGAAGTGGTGATCTGGATACGCCTGAGGTTCTCGAGCGGAGTATTCGTGTACTCGTTGACGGATGCGTTCATACAAGCACTTGGTTGACGACGTAGTAATAGAAGACCGCGCAGGAAATCACCAGGCCGCCACGCAGCAACAGGGGATTGCGCAGCACCGATAAACGACTATGGAAAAATATCGCGGCGACCATGAGCGAGATCGCCATATAGGCCGATAGCAGGTAACGGTTGGAGAAATTGCCCCATCCCAGGGCGAAAAACGGCAGCAACATCACCAGGTACACCGCCGTGCTGTCCTTCAGGCGCGCTCTGAAAGGCTCCCGCACGATGCTCGAAAGCATGTACGGCAGCGCGTACCAGAAGATCGAAAACACCGCAAAGTCGAGGCGTACGCCGGACTTGTATTTGGATGCCAGGCTGTAATCCATGACGGCGTTGTACAGCGCGGGCACGGCCGCGCGCACCACGATCATGGTTACCCCAGTGCAGTATGCGATGAACGCCAGCAGGGCGATGATGCGCAGCGTCTTCAGATTGACCAGCAGCAACGGCGCAAAGGCGAGATAAACCAATGAGGAGTAATGGAAACTGGTCGCAATCACGCCGTAGATGAAGAACGTACGCCACTGGCGCTGATGAAAGGCCAGCAGCGCGATGAACACCGGCAGCGAGGCCAGGCCCTGGCGCACGGCATTGATCGAGGCGTTGACGAACATCGGCGAAATGAACAGGAACGCCAGCCCGGCGATCACGAACGTCAGCCGCCCGCGCGTGCTGCCCAGATAGGCGAAATAGTGGCGTGCGGCCACAATCGCCAGCAGCAGCAGCAGCCCGAACAATACGCATTGGTAGGCATGCACGCTGAAACCGGCCACGCTCATCAGGCGTGTGATCAGCAGAAAGCCGGGTTCGAAGCGGGTCTCGATCATGCCGCCGCGCAGGTGCTCGAAGACGTCCGCGTATACATAGGTGTCCGAGCCCACATCGATGCCGCGCAGGCCCACCACGAGGTCGGCGAACAGGCAGACTGCGACGATCAGCATCGTGCTTAGCACGATCCGCGCGTTCGTCGTGATATTCGATGTATTGGAATATTCCAGATAGGGTGTCGTGGATGTCGGCATGTATGTTTGCTCAGGCGCTGCGTCGGGCCAGTAGCCAGCCGTCATGGCGGCGTTTGAAGGTGAGCAGGCGCCGCCGTGCGTAGCGCACCAAGCCCATGGCATCGGCGACCTGCCACTGCCACCAGCCGAGCAGGCCTTGCTCGTAGAGCGTCTTGCGCACGTCCACGGCGGCTTCGTACATGGCCGTCAGGTCACCGCTGAGTCCGCCGGCGCCGAACGGAGGCTTGTGCCAGGAAGCGAGCACCTGGTTGAGCTTGGCGCAGCGATAACCCGACAGCAGGATCTGCGCCCACAACATGAAATCTTCCGCACGCCAGCGTGCTTCGTCGAAGCGGAAAGGAAGATCCCGGCGCAACACGATCGAGGCGGTGGGAAGCGGGCTGCGCATCATCAGCAGATGGCGCGGCAAGATCCGCACCTGCAGCGGATACTGCAAGGCCGGCGATGGCGCCGAACGGGATTGCACGTTCATCTCGTGCGCAATCAGCGCGATGTGCGGATCGTCCGCCAGCGCCTTCATCTGCAGCTTCAGCTTTTGCGGATGCCAGCTATCGTCAGCGTCGAGAAAGGCGATCCACGGCTGGCTGGCTTGTTCCCAGCCGCGATTGCGCGCTGCGGACGGACCACCGTTGCGCGGCATGGCGACGACTTTGATCCAGCCCGGCGGGTAATCGCGCGCCACACTCCATAAGCTTTCGAGCGTGCCATCACCGCTGCCGTCATCCACCAGCAGCACTTCGGCAGGGCGAAGCACCTGCGCGGCGACGGATGCGACGGCCTGGCCGATGGTATGCGCGCAGCGGAAGCAGGGTACGACCACGCTCACTGGGGCCGTCTCGCCGCCAGGGGTGGAAGCGTCGAGCTTGCGCGGTTCGCGTTCCTCGCCGGTGTTCGGCTGTTCCGTCCTGTGTATCACGTCGTCTGTATGACTCATGGCGATCACGTCCTGTTCTGTTTTCCGACGGGGTTGTCGTGACGGTCTTTTGGGAGTCTTCATTGCTCCGACGATTCCGCGGCCTCCTGCTCGGCTTCGTCATCGTCGTCCTGGTAGCTGGTCAACGCGGACAGATTGAGCTGCGCGACCATCGGCAGCTTTCGCGCCAGCGGCGCCAGCGCGGGTTCGACGGCATCGGACAGCTTGCGCGCTTGCTGCGCGCGATAGACGCGCCCGGTCAGCGCCACATAGATAAGCGTTAGCGCGGCAAAGGTGAGCAAGTTGCTGCCCGGCGCCAGGTTGCGCGTCAGCGTGCCCATGAATACCAGCGCCATCGCCAGGCCCACCAGCAGCACCAGGGCGGTATGCGCACTGAAACCGGCGTTGAGCAGAATGTGATGGATATGCCCGCGATCAGGTTTGAACGGCGACTTGCCTTCGCTGAGGCGCCGGATCATCACGGCAAGCGTATCGAGCACGGGCAGGGCGACGCACCACAACACGTCCACCGTCGACAGATGCGGCTGCGGCCGTTGGCTGAGCTGAATCAGTGTCCACGCCAGGAAGTAGCCGATCATCACGCTGCCGGCGTCGCCCAGGAATACTTTGCGGCCGACCAATTCCAGGTTCGCCGCGAGATCGGGAATCAGCGCAGCGGCAAGCAGCAGCAGCAGAACGCAGCTTTGCCATTGCGAGAAACCCTGGAATACGTTGATCGCGCCGATGCTCACCAAGGTGAGCATGCCCGCCAGGCCATCGATGCCATCCATCATGTTGAAGGCATTGAGCAGGCCGACCACGGCCACCAGGGTCAGCGGTATGCCTGCGGCGCCAAGTTCGAGGTCGTGGCCAAACAGACGTCCAAGCGTGTGCACATACACGCCGGTGGTGTAGACCATGGTGAGTACGGCGCCGGTCTGGATCAGCAGCCGAGTGCGTACACTGAGATCGAAACGATCATCCAGCGCGCCCGTCAGTGCTAGCACGGCACCCGTTCCCAGCAATGCATTGGTGAACAGAAGGGATTGCCCTTCGAAACACATGCTGACGATGACACCGAAGAACGCGGAGAGTCCACCGATGAGAGGAATGTTGCCGACATGCCGCTTGCGTTCGTCAGGTCGATCGACGAGTCCGATCGATTCCGCATGGTGGTACAGCAGAATCATGGCGGCCGCAGAAGACAGTACGGCGATGACACACGAAATTAGCATCCGGTACTGCATGGATTCTCCCGACTACACGACTTTTACATGTAGCGCGATGGCCCCTGCTTCCCTCGCGAAACTGCAATTGCACCAGTGATGGTGAGCGATCCTAGGATTCAGGGGGTGTATGTGGCGTTAAGAAACGTGCTGTAAGTCGCATAATTTCATTAAAGATTGTGATAGAGGAAATTCTTCTGAAAGTGATTGCGACGTGAATTGCGCGACGCAGTGCGCTTTCTGTTTTTGCCCGGTGATGGTGTAGGAAAAGATGTATTCGTCGTGTGGAGTTTTGACGCGTCATGCATGTGATGTTCATGAACGTCGATGCGAACGCAGTGATGCATACATGACACGCATGTTGCGATGACGTTGTGTGTGCTGCGTGCTTGTGACGATGTCGTTGGCGCTATCGCTGCAATGTGCTAGCGATTTGCACGGGAAATTTCATGCGCAGCGCGCGCTGGCAAGACTCAACCATGCGTGCATGACTCGCGCCCTTTGCGCGAGAAGGTGCGGATGTATCAAGCATGATCCGACAGCAGCGCACGAAATATTGAAGATCACACCGATACGCATCGCGTGTCTGGTCGAAATTTTTTCGATGGAGAAGCGAAGGGGTTTGCGCATGAGTTGACGTGCGCGGATCGCCATGTGCATGGATATTGATGCACGCGTTGACCGTCTCGCTGCGCGGAGCTCGCGTCGAACGAACGCCGACAGTCGCGCATAGGTTTGTGTGGCTATGCGCCGGATTTCATTTCCGTCTGATGGCCGCGGGTCGTGGCGAGCCTAAAAAGCCAGCGCCAATAAGTATTTAGATCGATACAATGTGGCAACCGCAAATGAAGAAACGTTACCTCCCGCCATCAATTTCGTAATTGCCCGACATAAGGCCAAGCCGCAGCATCCGCACTACCAGGATTGAATCGCGATAGACAACGTCATAGGGGGAGTCTGTCGTCGATGCACCCAGTCGGGCCGGTGGCCCGGAATGACAACAACAGCCGACAGGCCAAGGTCTGCCGGCACGGGTAACTGCGGGGAGAACATTGCTCATGATCGGGAAAGTGCAAGCATCTGACATGCACGGCGTCGTACGTCCTGTGCGCTCAACAACCGTTTCCGGCGCCAAGCTGGCCGTAGCGGTGGCGATGGGATTGGCCTTTACGTACGGCAGCGTCGCCGTGCATGCCCAGGATGCGGCGCCGGCTTCCGGCATCGGCAGCACCTCGGCGCAGACGGGGGAGGCGAACACCAACAGCGGCACCGCGGACGCGAAGAAGAAGCGCGAAGAAGCCAAGCAGCTGGCGGGCATCACCGTCACCGGTATCCGCGCGTCGGTCGAGAAGGCGCAGGACATCAAGCGCGATGCCGACACCTTCGTCGATTCGCTGTCCGCCACCGACATCGGCGCGCTGCCCGATCGCAGCGTCACCGAAACCCTGTCACGCATTCCCGGCGTCACCATCGACCACTTCCTCTCCCAGGGCGATCCGGAACACTTCTCTGCCGAAGGCAACGGCGTGCAGGTGCGCGGCCTCACCCAGGTGCGTTCCGAATTGAATGGCCGCGACAGTTTCTCCGCCAACGGCGGACGCGCGCTCAGCTTCCAGGACGTGCCGGCAGAACTGATGTCCGGCGTGGACGTGTTCAAGAACCAGAAGGCCGACATGATCGAAGGCGGCCTGGGCGGCACGGTGAACCTGCGCACCTTCATGCCGTTCGACTTCGAGGGCCAGAAGATCGTCGCCTCGGCCAGCGAGAACTACGGCGACTTCGTCAAGAAGTACAAGCCGTCCGCCTCCGCGCTCTACAGCAATCGCTGGAACACCAGCATCGGCGAAATGGGCATCCTCGTCGATGTCGCCGATTCCCGCCTGGCCACGCGCACCGATGGCATGTTCGTGCGTCCGTTCTTCAAGAACCCCGACGGCATCTGGGTACCGCGCGGCGCCGACTGGCGCACCTTGCTGTACGACCGCAAGCGCGACGGCTACTACCTGGCGTTCCAGTGGCGCCCCAGCCAGAACCTCGATTTCTACGCCACCGCATTCCAGAGCAGGTACCACGAAGTCTGGGACGAAGATGCGATCTTCGTGGGGAACGACCCGACGCAGGTCAAGGTGGATGCCAGCCAGCCAAGCCAGATCAACGGCGGCGTGTTCCAGTCCGGTCGCCTCACCCAGACCGGCGGCATGCCGATGGGTACCGACATCCGCGCATCCAACAGCACCTCCAAGACCACCGACTTCTCCACCGGCATGAAGTGGCTGGTGGGCTCGAGCACGGAAGTCACCAGTGAGCTGCAGTTCGTCAAGGCCACCGTCAACAGTCTGGATTCCACCGTGGCCCTGGGCACCAACGTGCCCTACATCGACGTCGGCCTGAATGGCACCAACCCGCCGCACATCGGCGTTGATTCGAACTTCACCGGGAACCCCGCCAATTACTACTGGGGGTTCACCATGGACCACCAGAACCAGAACTACGCCAGGGAACTGGCCTGGCGCGCGGACGTCTCGCACAGCTTCATCAGCGGCTTCGTGCATGCGCTGAAGGGTGGCATTCGCCTGACCAACCGCTACGCCAACAACATCGACACCGGCTACAACTGGATGCCCGTATTCCAGACCTGGATGCAAGGCTGGGCGATTCCCAGCGGTGCGCTGCCCGGCTTGAACTTGAGCAGCACGGTCAACACCAACCTGGTGCACCTGGACACGTTCAAGAACTTCTACCGGGGCGCCGCCGGTATCCCGGGTGCGTTCTACGCGCCGGTGTTGTCGACCGCACTGGGCTATCCGGGCAGCTACGCGGCCATCCACGACGCCGCCATTCCGTACTACATCGGTGGCGGCTACAACGTGCCGTACCAGCCTACGCTGCTCGATGCTGCGCACACCAATATCCAGCACGAAAAGACCTACGCCGCGTACGCCATGCTCGAATTCGGGCTGGACGATGCCAACCTGAGCGGCAATGTAGGCGTGCGTGCGGTGCAGACCAGGAACAATTCCGAAGGCTTTCTGGTGTTTCCCAATGTGGCGTTGGCGCCGTTTCTGGGCACGGGCCAGTCCACGCCCATCAACGCTCACAACGAATACACCGATATCCTGCCCAGCCTGAACCTGAAGTGGGAGTTCGCACCGAACGTGGTCACGCGTTTTGCCTTCTCCAAGGCGATTGCGCGGCCGGACTTCAGCCAGATGCAGGCGTATCAGATTCTCAATGCCGCCGTGCTGTCCGGCTACACGCCGCCGCCCGGCACCACCACGTTGCCGCTGGACAAGCTGACGCTGACCAGCACGTCCACCAGCAATCCGTACCTCACGCCGATGAAGGCCAACCAGTTCGATCTGTCGCTGGAGTGGTACTTCGATCCGGACCACGGCGGCATGACCTGGATCAACTTCTTCCACAAGGGCATCAGCGACTACTTCCGCAACGAGTCGGACTTCGTGACGTATCCGGGTGTCGACGGCAATAACTACCAGTATCTGGTCACCCGTCCGGTGAATATCGGCAAGGCGACGATCGACGGCGCGGAAGTGGGCTGGAACCAGTTCTTCGACTTCCTGCCGGTGAAGGGCTTTGGCATGTCGGCGAACTACACCTACATCCGCAGCCGGACCCACGTGCCAAACGAGACCACGGCCGTACCGGTGGATACGGATGGCTCCAAATACGGCAACCTCCCGGCGGACGGCCTGTCGAGGGATTCGATGAACGTCGCTGGTTTCTACGAGCACGGTCCATGGCAAATCCGACTGGCATACAACTGGCGCAGCCAATACCTGCTGTCGATCGGTCCGAATGGCTACAACGGTACCGATGGCGGCATTCCGTGGAAGCTGCCGGTATTCGCCGATGCCTACGGTCAGTTGGACGGTTCGATCTTCTACGCGTTCAACGATCACCTGAAGCTCGGCCTTGAGATGAACAACATCAACAACGCCGAACAGCGCACGATCATGTTCCAGAATGCGTCCGGTAAACACATCACCTCGTGGTACGTGAACGACACCCGTTATGCACTGACGCTGCGGGCGACGTTCTGATGATGTGGCGTGGCGTAGCTCCCTCTCCCTGGATGGGAGAGGGGCTCGCTTTTGTTTCTTCCCTCCGCAGCTCGTAGGCTGGGATGCCATCCCAGCTTCCTTGGGCAAGTAGTGCTGGGATGGCATCCCAGCCTACGCTCGCTTCACCGGCATGGCGGTGAGAACAGGCTTTCTTAAATGCTCAAACACCTTTGTGCCGCCGCCTGCTCGCTGTTTCTTACGCTAAGCCTTCACGCTAGCGAACCCGCAACAGCCCCCTACCACTTCACCAGCGTCCGCATCGGCGGCGGCGGTTTCGTCAGCGGGCTCGTCTATCACCCCGATGCACAAGGCTTGCTCTACGCGCGCACCGACGTTGGCGGCGCGTACCGGTGGGATCAATCAGCCATGCGTTGGACGCCGCTCACCGACTGGGTAAGCGCGGCGGACAACAACCTGCTTGGCATCGACAGTCTTGCCGTCGATCCGCGCGATGCGAACCGGGTTTATCTGCTTTCCGGCACCTACAACGTGCCGCGCGTGGGCAATGCCGCGGTGCTGCGCTCCAGCGATCGTGGAGCGCATTTCGAGCGCGCCGACCTGCCGTTCAAGATGGGCGGCAACGAACTGGGGCGCGGCGACGGCGAGCGCTTGGCGGTAGACCCCAATGACGGCCGCATCCTGTTGCTTGGTTCGCGCGACGCAGGCCTGTGGCGCAGCGAGGATTACGGTGCGCATTGGCACAAGGTCGAGAGTTTTCCCGCAGTAGCGACGTCGCCAGCAGCCAGCGCAAAAAACAACTGGCGGCGACAGGCGATCGGCATCGTGTTCGTGGTGTTCGATCCCACCAGCGGTACACCCGGCAAGCCGAGCAGCACGCTCTATGCCGGCGTTTCCACCAAAGAAACCAGCCTGTTCCGCTCGACCGACGGTGGACGCACCTGGAAGGCCGTTTCGGGACAACCGATCGGCTTGCGTCCGAACCATATGGTGCGCGCTGGCAATGGTGCGTATTACCTGAGCTACGGCGATGAGCCTGGCCCGGACACCATGCACGACGGCGCGGTGTGGAAATACGAACCGGCCGCGCAGCGTTGGACCGATATCACGCCATTGCCGCACGTGATCGGCACGCCCAGCGGCTACGGCTGGGGCGCGGTGGCGGTCGATCCGCGCGATCCCAACGTGGTGATGACCGCCACCTTCGCGCATTACACGCCCAAGGACGAACTGTTCCGCAGTACCGACGGCGGAAAGCATTGGCGCGAAATCTTCGCGCGTTCGCAATTCGATTACAGCGACCCGGCGTGGGTGCGCGAGCATACACCGCACTGGCTCGCGTCGATCGTTATCGATCCACACGATGCCGACCGCGTGTGGTTCGTCACCGGTTACGGTGTGTGGATGTCCACGGACATGCGCAACGCCGATCATGACGGTGACGTGCACTGGCAATTCCAGGATCGCGGCCTGGAGGAAACCGTGGCGCTGGATCTGGTCAGTCCGCCGCAGGGCGCGCATCTGTTGAGCGCGATCGGCGATCTCGATGGCTATAAACATGACGATCTGGACGTGGCGCCGCTGCAGTTCACCGCGCCGCCGCGTTACGCCAATGGCGAAAGCATCGATTTCGCGCAGAACAAACCCTCGCTGGTGGTACGCAGCGGCTATCTGCGCAAGCCGTTCGACCCGGCGATCCGCGCGGCGTATTCGGACGATGGCGGTGCGCACTGGCATGCCTTCGCCAGCGAGCCCGAGCCGTCAGGGGAGGGCGCCGGCACCATCGCCATCGCCGCAGATGGCTCGGCCGTGTTGTGGCAGCCGCGCGGCGCCGCGCATGCCTATCTCACGCACGATTTCGGCAAGCATTGGCAGGCGGTCGATGGCTTGCCGTCGCATGCGCGTGTGCTGAGCGATCGCGTCGATCCCAAGCGCTTCTATGCCTATGTGGGTCGCTTCTACGGCTTTGATGGCCATGCCACGCAGGTGCTGGTGAGCCGTGACGGCGGCGCGCATTTCCAGGTGATCGGCGGTGCATTGGGGGCGCAGTTGGCTCGCGGCTCGATCGCGTGGGTGCGCGCAGCCCCTGATGCTGCCGGTGTGGTCTATGTTGGTGGAGAAGGACTTGGTTTGCTGCGTGCACGCGACGATGGCAGCGCTCTGGCGAAGCTGGGCGACCTGGCCGATGTGCGCGACTTCGGCTTCGGCAAATCGGCACCGGGCAGCACCGCACCGACGATTTTCGCGGCGGGGCAGCTTGGCGATGTGTACGGGCTTTATCGCTCCACCGATGATGGCGCGCATTGGCTGCGCATCGATGACGACGCGCATCGCTATGGTGGGCAGCGATTGATCACCGGCGATCCGCGCGTGTTCGGACGGGTGTATTTCGCGAGCAGCGGGCGTGGTGTTTTTTATGGCGATCCGATGGATGCGAGACCGTAGACGGACGCCGCTTTTATTCCCTCTCCCATCCGGGGAGGGAGTTGGGGTGAGGGGCCAACCTCGCGCAATAATTGCCGACTGCCCCGATCACCTATCAAGCAAAACATCGAGGCCAGGATGAAGTCATCAGCAAGCGCAGCCCCTCACCCCCGCCCTCTCCCCAGAGGGGAGAGGGAGTTCGAATTGTCGGCGATGGAAGTTTTCACGTATGCCCCATGGCGTGCTCGGTTGATGTCGCTGTGGCTTGTGCTTGCCGCCGTGTTCACGTTCGGTTTGTCGGCACCATCCCTCGCCGCCGAAGCCCCGAGCAACCTCCCGCACTTCGCCAGCCAGAACGGCCGCCACGCCTTCATCGTCGACGGCAAGCCGTACCTGCTGCTCGGCGCGCAGGTAAACAACTCCAGCAACTACCCGGCGATGCTGGACCAGGTATGGCCGGCGATCGATCACGTTGAGGCCAACACCGTGATGGTGCCGATCGCCTGGGAACAGATCGAACCCACTGAAGGCCATTTCGATTTCAGTTTTCTCGACACGCTGCTGGCGCAGGCGCGCGAACACAAGGTACGTCTGGCGTTGTTGTGGTTCGGCACCTGGAAGAACAACAGTCCAAGCTATGCGCCTTCATGGGTGAAGCTGGACAACAAGCGCTTTCCGCGTGTGATCACGCAGGACGGCAAGCAACTGGTCTCGCTGTCGCCGCTGTCCGCAGCCACTCTGGATGCCGATCGCAAGGCATTCGTGCAGCTGATGACGCACCTGCGCGATGTCGATGGCGCGCGGCATACCGTGATCCTGGTGCAGGTGGAGAACGAACCGGGCAGCTACGGTACGGATCGCGATTATTCGCCGGCCGCCAACGCGGCGTTCGCGCAACCGGTGCCGGCCGCGGTGCTCAAGGCCGCGCACAAGCCCGAAGGTAACTGGACGCAGGTGTTCGGCAAGGATGCGGCAGAATTCTTCGAGGCATGGTCGGTGTCGCGCTTCATTGGCCAAGTGGCCGCCGCCGGCAAGGCGGTGTATCCGCTGCCGATGTATGCCAACGCGGTAGTGAGCGACCCCGTGCATCCCAGTCCACCGGCGAGCCATTCCAGCGGCGGCCCTTCGCAGAACGTGCTCTTCATCTGGAAGGCAGGCGCGCCGGCCATCGACATGATCGGTCCGGATCTTTATTGGCGCGACTATGAGCGCTACACCGACGTACTCGGACTTTATTCGCGTCCGGACAATGCGCTGGTCGTGACCGAGACCGGCAACGACCAGCCGTATGCGCGCTATATCTTCGCCACGCTCGGTCATCAGGGCATCGGTTTTTCGGTGTTCGGCATCGACTACACCGGCTTCGTCAATTACCCGCTGGGCGCGCCCAAGGCCGATGAGGCCGCGTTCGAACCGTTCGCCATGAACAACCGCCTGCTGCGCCCGATGGGCGAGCTGATCGCCACGCTGAGCTACGCCGGCAAGGTGTGGGGTGTATCGGAGCCCGAACACGAGCACAGCCAGGAAATCGATCTGGGCGATTGGCGCGCGAAGGTGTCCTACGGCTTGCCGACCTTCGGCCCCACCGAGGCGCCACCGGGCAACAAGCCGCTGAAAGGCGGCGTGCTGATCGCGCAAATCGGCAAGGACGAATACCTGGTCACCGGTTATTTCGCGCGCGTGGATTTCAGTCCCGGCAAGGGCAGGGAGCACGTGCACTTCCTGATGGATCGCGTGGAAGAAGGGCGCTACGACGAGCAGGGACGCTGGCAGTTCCTGCGTTTATGGAACGGCGACCAGACCGACTGGGGACTCAACTTCACCGAGCGACAGCAGGTGTTGCACGTGAAGTTGGCGACGTATTGATGATTGGCATTACCTGACCGCTACTCTTAGCCGGCCTTCATTTCCGCTTTCGCGGGAATGAAGGCCGGCAGATATCTGAAAAGGGAACACCGTTGTTCATGCAAAACCGGATCTTGAAACACCTCGCCCTGTCACTCTCCATCGCGCTGGCCACCTGCGCGACCGCGCAAGCCGACACGCCGCCCGCCCAGGGCACCGCCGCCATCGAACACCGCGTCGATGCCATGCTCGCCAAGCTCACGCTTGAACAAAAAGTGGAACTGCTCGGCGGCTTCGACAACTTCGCCGTGCATGCCGAGCCGAACATCGGCCTGCCGCCCCTGATCATGTCCGACGGTCCTTACGGCGTGCGCGCGCCGGGCCCGTCCACTGCGTACATGGCCGGCATCGGCCTGGCTGCATCGTGGGATCCGGCGCTGGCCAAGGACGTTGGCGCCGCGATGGGTCGCGATGCGCGCGCACGCGGCGTGAGCTTCCTGCTCGGCCCGGGCGTGAACATGTATCGCGCGCCGCAGAACGGCCGCAACATGGAGTACTTCGGCGAAGATCCGCTGCTTGCCGGCAGCATGGCGGTCGGCCTGATCGAAGGCGTGCAAAGCGAAGGCGTGGTAGCGACGGTGAAGCACTTCGCCGCCAACAATTCCGAATACGATCGCCGCCACCTGGACACGCATATCGACGAACGTACGCTGCGCGAAATCTATCTTCCCGCCTTCGAAATGGCGGTGAAGCAAGGCCACGTCGGCGCGGTGATGAGCAGCTACAACCTCGTCAACGGCGACTGGCTGGCCGAGAACCGTGCGATCAGCTACGACATCCTCAAGAAGGAATGGGGCTTCGATGGCATCTTCATGTCCGACTGGGGCGCCACGCACGATGGCCTGAAAGCGTTCAACGCCGGCCTCGATCTGGAAATGCCGGCACCCGATGCGATGAAGCCGGACCTGATCCTGGCCAATCTGCGCAACGGCAAGCTGTCGCAAGCGATGCTGGATGACAAGGTGCGCCGCATCCTGCGCACGGCCGTGCGCTTCGGTTTTCTCGATCGTCCGCAGAAAGATCTTTCGCTGCCGCTCTATAGCCTGCAGAACGATCAGGTGGCATTGAAAAACGCGCTGGAAGGGCTGGTGCTGCTCAAGAATGATCGCCACGTGCTGCCTTTCGATGCGTCGGTAAAGACGATCGCCGTGATCGGCCCGAACGCTGATCCCGCCATCAGCAGCGCGGGCGGCAGTTCCCACATCGACACCTTCCAGGCGCAAAGCGTGCTCACCGGCATCACGCATGTGGCAGGCGACAAGGTGCGCGTGCTCTACAGCCGCGGCCTGCCGTCGCCGATGGAAGTGTTCAAGAAATCGGCCTTCAGTACCGCTGATGGAAAGCCCGGGCTGCTCAAGGAAATCTTTGCCAACGACGCCTTCCAGGGCAAGCCCGCCACCAGCACGGTGGATGCGCAGGTTGATCTGTGGAAACCGGAATTGTGGACGACGCCGGCCACGCAGCGACAAAGCATTCGCTGGAGCGGGGGCTTCGTGCCCCAGCACGATGGCAAATATCTGTTCCTCACCGCTGCAGCGAGTGAAGACACCTATACGCTGTATATCGACGACAAGCCCGTCATCACACAGCCGCATCGCGAAGGCCAGGCACCGCTGTATGCGACGCTGAGCCTGCATGCGAACAAGCCGGTGACGATTCGCCTCGATTACAAGCCCGATGTCGATTACAGCCGCATGGGTTTCGGCGTCGTCGCCATCGACGATCTGATTTCGCCGGATGCAAAGAAGATCGCCACCATGGCCGATGCGGCGGTGGTCGCGGTCGGCTTCGATCCAACGTCCGAAAGCGAAGCCTACGACCGCACGTTCCAGTTGCCATGGGGCCAGGAAGCCCTGATCGAAGCGATCGCGGCGGCCAACGCCAAAACCGTCGTGACTGTGACATCCGGTGGCGGCTACGCCACGGACAACTGGCTCGGCCAGGTGCCGGCATTGCTGCAGAACTGGTATCCCGGGCAGGAAGGCGGTACGGCGATTGCGCAGGTGTTGTTCGGTCAGCACTCGCCCGAGGGTAAGTTACCTATCAGCTTCGAAAAGCAATGGGCCGACAATCCGACGCATGACTGGTACGACGCGCCGCCGCATGCGCCCGGTACGAATCCTTCCGTCACGTACGGTGAAGGCGTGTTCCTGGGCTATCGCTGGTACACCAGCCATGCCGACAAACCGCAGCCGCTGTTTCCGTTCGGCTATGGCTTGTCGTATACGCGTTTCAAATTCTCGAAGCTGAGCACGAAGACGCTTGCGCAGGATGCGGTGGAAGTGTCCTTCGACGTCACCAACACAGGTTCGCGCGAGGGCGCCGAAGTGGCGCAGGTGTATGTGGGCGATCCTTCCGCCAAGGTGGCGCGTCCCGCACGCGAACTGAAGGCGTTCCGCAAAGTGCGTTTGAAGCCGGGCGAAACACAGCATGTGACGTTGCAGCTGGATCGCCGCGCCTTTGCGTATTACGACGTGGGCAGCCATGGCTGGCGTGTCGATCCGGGTGCGTTCAAGGTGTATGTGGGTGATGCGTCGAACAGTACGCCGTTGGAGGCTGGGTTCACGCTGGCGCATTAGTTGCGTGTAAAACATGGTGAGGTGCTCATTTGCACCTCACCGTCATTACGGCGAAGGCCGCTGCTGTCTGGGGAAAATCTCCGCATGTCTTGCGGAAATATCCAAACCTTCGTCATCCCAGCGAAAGCTGGGATCCAGCGACTTGCAGAGCGTGAGGCACTGGATTCCAGCTTTCGCTGGAATGACGAATCAGTAGCACGAATTTGCAGGCAAAAATCGTGCGCTTGGGTCATATGCCGGGTTTCTTTTGGCCATTCACGGTTCCTCGGACAGCAGTGGGCTTTCGCCGGAACGACCCTAGGGTTGCGAGCCATTGCCTGTCATACAGGATATTCGTGCCGCCGCCGTTGGGTTACGCTGCGCTAACCCAACCTACGGTTGCATCATTGACGAACATGAGCGACACGCCGACCATTCTTGTCGCCGATGATCACCCGATGTTCCGTTCGGCGATCGTGCACGCGCTCAACGCGGCGATCAGCGGATGCCGGGTGTTGGAAGTATCCAGCCAGAGCACGCTCGAAGCTTGCCTTGCCGTAGAGCCCGATATCGACCTGGTGCTGCTGGACCTGACCATGCCCGGTGCGATCGGCTTCTCCTCCTTGCTGTGGCTGCGCGCCGAGCGCCCGGATCTGCCGGTGCTGGTGATTTCTTCCGACGATCGTCCGCGTACCGTGCGCCGCGCCCAGCAATTCGGTGCGGCCGGGTTCGTGCCCAAGGCCGCGCCGGTCGAGGATGTGAACAAGGCGGTGCAGCGCGTGCTGGACGGCGGGTTATGGTTCGAATCCACCCGCGCCGAACGCAGCGAACAGGATGCCGCGCTTGCCGCGCGCTTCGCGCAACTGACGCCGCAGCAATTCCGCGTGCTGATGCTGCTGGCGGAGGGATTGCTCAACAAGCAGATCGCCGACCGGCTTGGTTTGGCTGAGAACACGGTGAAGATTCACGTCACCGCCGTGCTGTCCAAGCTCGATTGCCGTTCGCGCACGCAAGCGGCAGTGCTGGTCAAATCGCTCGACCTGGAAGAAGGCTCCCCGTAGGTTGGGTTACCCCGGATCAAGTCCGGGGTAACCCAACCTACGAACCAAGCAACAACTGCGTCATCATCGCGCGCAGGCGGGCAGGTGAGATCGGCAAGCGGGTGGTGTGCACGCCAGCTTCGCGCAACACGTTCTGCAGGCTGCTTTCGTCCTTGCCGAGGAACGCGATGATCGGCGGCCGGCGCGTCCACGCATCGGTGTTGAGAAACGCCAGGATCGGCTCCCATTGGCCATCCACCAGAATCAGGTCGGGCGCCGCCGAAACATGCGCCTGCGCAAGCGCGTCGCCGGCCTTACGCCACTCGGCCACCTTGCATCCCCAGCCTTGCAGCAGCATGGCCGCTTTATGCCGCAGAGCCGCGTTGTCCTGGATCAGCCAGACGTTGCGCTGCCTGAGCAGCGAATCGCCGCTTCCGTCGTCACCGTTGGCCTGGGGCGCCATGGACGGTTGCGCGCGCTGAACCTCGATGCCGAACACGCTACCGCGGCCGGGCCACGATCGCACGTGCAGTGGATGGCCGAGCAAATCAGCAATACGTTCGACAATGGAAAGTCCCAAACCCGCACTGCGTTCATCGGCATCGACAGCCGTATCCAAGCGCCGGAATTCCTGAAAAATGATGTGCCGCCGATCTTCCGGTATGCCGATGCCGGTATCCCATACCTCGATGCGCAGCGCGCCCTCGACATGGCGGCAGCCGAGCAGGATGCGTCCATGCGGCGTGTAATGCAGCGCATTGGAAAGGAAGTTCTGCACTGCCCGCTGCAATAGCGCGGGATTGCTGCGCACCCACGCCGACGTGTTGACGAACGACAAGCGCAAGCCCTTTGCCTGCGCCATGATGCCGAACTGGCCGGCTAGTTCCTGCAGCATCGGCGCCAGTGCAAATACCTGCAGGTCCGGCGAGATCGCGCCTGCATCCAATCGCGCAAGATCGAGCATGCTGGTGAGCTGGCTGTCCAGCGCCTGCAGCGAACGCTCGATGCGTTCCAGCAGTGCGGTATCCGCAGGGAATGTGCCGGCGTTTTTCAGCGAACCGGCAAACAGGCGCGCGGCATTCAACGGCTGCAGCAGATCGTGCACCGCCGCGGCGACATAGCGCGTCTTGTTGCGATTGGCGCGCTCCGCTTCGGCGGTGGCCGCGCGCAGATCCTGCGTGCTTTTTTCGATGCGATGTTCAAGCGTGCTGGTCAAGGTGCGCAGCTCGCGCGCGGCTTCTTTGTATAAACCGATATCCGCATAACTGGTGACGAAGCCGCCGCCCGGCAGGGGCCGTCCGCGAATCTCCAGCAGGCTGCCATCGGGTCGTTCGCGCTCGACCATATGCGGGCTGCCCTGGCGCAGATAATTGAGGCGGCGCTGGATGGCCTCATCCATGTCGCCCGGACCGAGCAGGCCGCGGCGCGCGTTGTAGCGGAACAATTCTTCCACCGGCATGCCAGCCTTCAAAAGCGTGTCGGGATAGCCGAACAGCTCGGCATAGCGCGCATTCCAGGCCACCAGTCGAAGCTGCGCATCGATCACGCTGACGCCTTGCGGCAGGCGTTCGAGTATCTGCGGATGGCCGGCCATCGCCTGCAAGGCGGCATGCACCAGGCTGTCCTCCTCCGAACGCAGCGCGCTGGCGTAATGCGAAATCAATCGTTCCAGATCGCGCCGGCTGCGCGTATGCAACTGCGCGGCGCGCAGGCGCTGCTGCAGGAACAAAGCGAGCAGGATAAGCGGCAGCCACACACTCAGTGTGATCAAGGCGCCACGATACGCGGCCACGGTCGCCGGATGCGCGTCGCGCAACAAATGCAAAGTCCATTGCTGCGCCGGCAGCGGCATGGATTGCCACACTACGTTATGCCGCATGTCCGGACGATCGACATGCATCAACTCACCGGCCGAGCCCAGTGGCTGCAGGCTGCGAAAGATCGCCGGGGGCAGCAAGCTGTTGCCGTATTGACGCGTTCGCGCCAAGGTGGATTCCACGCTCGATCCCAGCGGCGTCAGCGGCCGGTAGATCCACGCCCGCTGATCGCTGAGAAACACCACGTCGTTGGCGTCACTCAACAACACGGTATCGCCGCTGTTGACCCATTCCTGTTCGAGCGTTTCCAGCGGAATCTTGATCACGATGACGCCGATGCGCTGGCCCTGGTCGTCGTGCAGCGCTTCGGAGATGAAGTAGCCGGGAAGATTGGTGGAGATGCCGATGCCGTAGAACGTGCCCGAATCGTGCTGCATCGCTTGTTGGAAGTATGGGCGAAACGCGTAATCGAGGCCCACGTTGCTGGATGGCTGATTCCAGTTGCTGGCTGCGATGGCCACGCCGTGGCGATCGATCAAGGTGAGCGTGGATACGTGCGTGGCGCCGTTCGCCCGCGTCAGTTTGCGATTGAGCGCATCGACGTTCACGCTGGAATGCGGGGACGACAAGGCCTGGCGCAATTCCGGATCCAGCGCCAGCACTGTCGGCAGCACGCGGTAGCGATCCACCAGTCGCTGCAAGGCCAAGGCGCGTACCTGCAGCTGATTCAGGGCTTGCGCCGAAAGCTGCGCCAGCGCGCGCTGCCGCGCGTACCACGCCGCGGCCCAGGTGCTGGCGGCTATCGCGACGACAAGCGCGATGAGCAGGGCGGTTTTCAGCACGTTGGGGTTGAACCTTGGCATGCGGTACATGCTAACGCGTAGTCGGCTCACCTCGCAGGGGAAGGCGACTAGCCGGAAAGTACTAGTCGCATGGTGTTATTCATTACCACGCGCGCGCGCGGCATGCTGTTGCCTCGGGGTAGAAACGGGGAGCGGTTTGCATGTCCAGAATGAAATACAAGATCAGTGCGCTGGCGATCATGGGCGCACTTGCCACATCGACGGCATGGGCCGGTACCCAATCGGGCACGGCGGACAGCCTCACCATGTACGGCATTACGTTGTACGGCACGGTCGACGTGGGGGTGTCCTACCAGAGCCATGGCAGCCCGTTCAGCGATGCGGCCGCCACCAACGTCAACAACTTCCTGATCAAGGCCAGCAACAAGCCGAATACCTCGCTGGCGTCCAACGGCATGAGCATTTCCACTATCGGCATCAAGGGGCGCGAGCCACTGGGTGCGGGCTGGTGGGGCGTGTTCCAGTTCGATACTGGCTTTCTGCCGGCCTCGATGACCTTGATCGATGGCTTGCATTCGATCGCGCGGAACAACGGCGTACCGCTGACACAACAGAAATCGTACGGCGATTCAGGCCGCGCCGGCCAGGCGTTCAACGGCCGGGCCTTTATCGGCATTGAATCGCCGCAGTACGGCACGCTCACCTTCGGGCGCCAAAGCACGCTGCTGAATGATGAAGTGTGCAAATACGACCCGCTGAGCTGCTCGCTTGCGTTTTCCTATGTCGGCTTTTTCGGCGCCACTGCCGGCACCGGTGACACCCAGGATCGCGTGCTCGACGGCACGCTGAAATACACCCTCAAGCATGGCCTGTTCCATGGCGGCGCGATGTACCAGTTCGGCAACGCGTACGCGTTGTCCGGTTCGCGCGGTACCGCGTACCAGGTGGACATGGGCATCGCGCATGGCCCGTGGTCGGTGGACGCCGTGCTGGCGCACAAGAACAACGCGATCTCGGTCGGCGGCTCGCTTACCGCGGCGCAGGTGGCTGCATTGTCGGCACCGGGTTCGTCCACCTATGGCTTGCCGGCCGACAAGACGCTGCCGGGCACGATTTCTGACAACACGTCCTATACGTTCCTGGGCGAATACGACGCAGGCAGGGCGAAATTTTTCGGTGCCTACGAGCATATTCGTTACGCCAATCCATCATCGCCGCTGTCCATCGGCAGCCAGACCGTCGGCGGCTATTTCATCATTCCCAACAACAACGCCTTTCCGCGGCCGAAGGTGCTCAAGGTCGCATGGATCGGTGCGCGTTATGCGCTGACGCCGTCGCTCGATTTGTTCGGCGCCTACTACCGCGCGATGCAGAGCAGCTATGCCAAGGTGAGCTGCTCCAACGCCAGTTCGCCCCAATGCAGCGGCCATTACGACGCGCTGTCGCTGGTGCTCGACCAGCGTCTGGGACGGCACTTCGACGTGTACGGCGGCGTGCAGTGGTCCAAGGTGTACGACGGCATGGGCAGCGGTTATCTGCAGCATGCATCGTTCGATCCGACGGTGGGCGTGCGGATTGTTTTCTAGGACTTCCGTATGAAGCTTCATTCTTACCTCGCCGTCATTCCCGCTTTCGCGGGAGCGACGGCAGAAAGGGTGAGTGTTTGGTTTATTGAGCAATAATCAGCAGGAATTTCCCATGACTTCCGCAGACGTCGCGCGAGCGCGCAACACGGTCATCGCCGCGTTCCTGGGCTGGACTCTGGACGCGTTCGATTTCTTCATTTTGATATTCACCTTCGACGAAGTTGCCAAGACCTTCGGCGTGAGCATCACCAGCATCACGGTGGCCATCACGCTTACGCTGGCTTCGCGTGCGATCGGCGCCTTCGTGTTTGGCCGCATGGCCGACAAGTACGGGCGCAAGCCCACGCTGATGCTGGTGATCTTGCTGTACTCGGTGTTCGAGTTCGTCAGTGGCCTGGCGTGGTCGTACGTGTCGTTCCTGGTGATCCGCACCTTGTTCGGCATCGCGATGGGCGGCGAATGGGGCGTGGGCAGTTCGCTGGTCATGGAGACGATTCCCGCGCGCTGGCGCGGCTGGGTGTCGGGCTTGCTGCAAGCCGGCTACCCGACCGGCTATTTCCTGGCCACGCTGCTGTTCGGCCTTTGCTATGAAACGCTCGGTTGGCGCGGCATGTTCTTCGTCGGCGCGGCGCCGGCGCTGCTGGTGATCTTCATCAACGCCAAGATTCACGAAAGCCCGGCGTTCGAGGTGATGCAGAAAAAGCCCAAGAGCTCTTTGCTGCAGATCGTAAAGTCGAATGCAAAGCTGACGATCTACGCGATCGCCATGATGACCGCGTTCAATTTCTTCTCGCACGGTACACAGGACATCTATCCCAAGTTGTTCCTCGCCAAGCAATTAGGACTGCCACATGCAACGTTGACCAACATCGTGCTGTTCTACAACGTGGCAGCCATTCTGGGCGGCTTGTGCTTCGGCATGCTGAGCCAGAAGATCGGCCGCCGCTACGCGATCATGCTGGCTTGCGCAGTGGCATTGCTCGCGGTGTATCCGTGGTCGCACAGCCGCGATGTATACATGCTGGCGATCGCGGCGTTTGCGATGCAGTTTGGCGTGCAGGGTGCATGGGGCGTAGTGCCGGCGCATTTGAACGAACTGTCGCCGCCGGAAATCCGCGGTACGTTCCCTGGCTTCGTCTATCAGCTCGGCAATTTCCTGGCCGCGATCAATCCGGTGCTACAGGCGGAGATCGCACACCGTCACGGGCAGGATTACGGCTTTGCGCTGCTGCTGGTCGCCAGCACGGTGGCGATCGCCCTGGTGTTACTGATGGCGTTCGGGCCGGAGGCGCGTGGTGTGTCGATGGCGGCTGTGGCGCCACCGGCGCCGCGGGAAGATGGCTGGAGCGAAGGCGCGAGCCTGCCAAGAAGCTGATGGATGAGCTTGCCCCGGACGATGTCCGGGGCAAGCTTCAGCACATGTGTAATCAAGTCGTCTCGAGCACTAGCACGGTATCGTTCGCATCGAGTGGATTGCTGGGCAACTGCACGTCGAGCAACCGTCCCTTCTGCGTGTGGTTGAGCGGCGAGTGTTTTGGATCGGCGAGGAAATAGGCTTTCTTGATACGGACGGTGGCGTCCGCCAGGTGGAACGCCTTGCCGGGCCAGGTCAGCAAATGGATGTAGATTTTTCCGGGGCGGGCAGTGGCACGCCAATCCCACGCCGGTATCCATTTTGGTTTGTTCTCGCCGACGGTTTTCTCCGTGCTCGAGAACGTTCCATGCTCACCCGGGAACGGGGTGGGTCCGGTGCCATAGATCGATTCGCCGTTGACGTCCAGCCATTTGCCGATGGTCTGCAGGCGTTCGGCCTCTGCGGCGGGAATCACGCCTTGCGCGTCGGGGCCAACGTTGAGCAGCAGATTGCCGCCCTTGCTTGCCACGTCCACCAGGGTTCGGATCAATTCCTGGGACGACTTGAAGTTCGTGTCGTTCGATTTGTAGCCCCAGGTATCGTTGATGGTCATGCAGGTTTCCCAATCGCGGCCGGGGAAGCCTTGCGCGGGCACGAATTGCTCGGGCGTTTCGGTATCGCCCTGGTAGCCGCCGCCAAGGCGGTTGTTCCAGATCAGGTTCGGATGCTGGTTAAGCAGGGTGACGATCTCCGAGGCGAGCTGCGGCGTCATCTCAGGGGTGGGTGTATCGAACCAGATCACCGAAGGCGCCGGCTGATAGTTGCTCAACAGTTCCTTCAATTGCGGAATGGCCTTGGTGTGCAGGTACTCGGCAAAGTTGCCGTCCTGGGCTTTGTCCCAGTGACCGCTATGAAGTGCATCCACGACCATGGCGGCGCCGCCGGGCGCGGTCCAGTCCTGGTCCTGCGAATAGTAGAAGCCGAACTTGATCCCTTGCTTCTGCGCCTCGGCAGTAAGCTCTTTGAGCGGATCGCGCTTGAACGGTGTGGCATCGACGATGTTGAACGGATTGGCCTTCGAATCGAACATCGCGAAGCCGTCGTGATGCTTGGCGGTGATGATGATGTATTTCATGCCCGCAGCCTTGGCCAGCGCGACCCAGGCATGCGCATCGAATTTCACCGGATCGAATTGCTGTGCGAGCTTTTTGTAGTCGGCGACCGGAATTTTCGCGTTGTACATGATCCATTCGCCGATGCCGTCGATCGGCTTGCCATGCCAGCTTCCGGCCGGCACGGCGTACAACCCCCAATGAATGAACATGCCGAAACGCGCTTCCCGCCACCAACCCATGCGCGCGTCGCGTTGCGCCGGTGTTTCCGTGTCCTGGACGGCGGGAACGGGGTGGGATGAAGTGGGGTGTTGTGTTTGTGCGGCATGGGCGCAGAGGCTTGCCAGCATCAAGGACAGCGAGATGGAGCGGATCAGCGGTTTCATGTTTTCTCCTGTATATGGACCAATAAGGCGCTGCATTGCCTTGGTGCATTTCTCCTGATGGCTACAGCGAAATTCAAGAGACTGCTCGCACTGTGCGTGATCTTTCAGGTTGCTCCGACGTCATTCCGGCGAAGGCCGAGGCGCTTTACAACAGCGAAGCTGGTCAATCCATTGATATCCATGCGGGATATATATGCCGATTCAATGAGAGTTCTACGCTAAGGTCACCATGGATTCCGGCCTTCGCCGGAATGACGGTGGGGCGAGATTGAGATTTGTGGCCAAATCGAGTCTCCTGTATGGCTTGCCCGCAAAACGCCAACTGAGAACGGCTACTTTCTGCTGAGTAGCGGAATGGCGACTTGTTAGCCATTCGCCAAAGCGGAACTCTATCGCTTGGCCTGTCCGCAACAACAGTGCGAACAACGCCAGCGACGCTTGCGAAAATCGAAGCGGCATAGCAGCAATATATACAGCGTGTGATCGCACGCACGGAAAAAGCGTCGCTCCTTCTGCATGCAGCAGTTGCAGACCACGTGTATATCGATCTTGATATCGCAAACATCCGTTTCTTCATCGCTCCCAGCGAGATGCCGCGTTTTTCACAACACGGATCACAGGCGGCGTTATTCGCACTTCGCATAAACGGACACGTGGCCTGTCGAGATATTGAATTGTCCTGTGCAGGCATGCGCAAGGCGCGCCTGGTTGCGCATGATCGCCCCGACTTCGACCAGGGGAAGCGCTCATGAAGCAGATCGACGATGTGACGTTCGTTGCGCAACAAGCATGGGATGCCGGCAGCGGCATCGAAGACAGTTCCCGGCGGCGCTTCATTGCCGGCCTCGGCGCCGGTGCCGTGCTGCTCGGGCTTGGCGTCCGCGAAGGGCGGGCCAGGAGCCTGCCGCCATCCGGTTCCAGGCCGGCGGGCAGTCCGCTGATCACCGGCCGCTTCACGCATCCGGGTCTGCTGGCGAATGAGGACGATTTCACGCGCATCCGCAACAAGCTCAAGAACGGCGAACAGCCGTGGACCAAGTGGTGGCAGACGCTGTGCGCCTCCCGTGACACGTCCTTGACGGCCAAGCCCAATCCCCTGCCTGCTGTCTATCGCCAGGACGGATCGAAGTGGGCCTTGTACAGGGATACCCAGCGTGCATTCTGCTGTGCCTTGCGCTGGAAGATTTCCGGTGACGAGGCTTACGCCAAGCTGGCGGTGGAAACGCTCGATGCGTGGTCATCCACCTTGAAGATCATTGGGACCGTTCCGCCAGGTTCCACCGCACACGACGATCACACGTTCTACTTGATGTGCGGCATGTCAGGTCGCCAATTTGCCAATGCCGCGGAAATCATGCGCACCTACACGGGCTGGTCAGCGGAGGGCGTGACGCGCTTCAAGGACATGCTGCGCAATGTATTCGTGGCGCCGATCTCCAAGGGGCTGCGCGGACACCTGACCGACGGCGGTCTATGGAGTTTCGCCAACTGGGACTACGCCGCGCTCTGCGGCACGCTGGCCATTGGCGTGTTCTGCGACGACATCGACCTGTACCGGCAGGCGATCGACTACTACACCGGCAACAATCGCGGTGACGTGCACATGCAGTTCGGCAATGGCATGGTGATGAATAGTGTGTACTTCATGCATCCGGGGTACATGGGCCAGTGGCAGGAAAGCGGTCGCGACCAGGGCCACTCCACGCTGGGCATGTCGCTGGGCGGCGACTTCCTAGAAATGGCGTGGAAGCAGGGCGACGATCTCTATTCGGCGTTCAACAACCGCTTCCTGGCCGGCGCGGAATACGTAGCGAAGTCCAATTGCCTGGACAAGAACGGCAAGCAATACGTGATGCCGTTTGCGCGCCAGTCCAGTCCGATTGGCATGTTCACCGCCGCAGCCAACCAGTCTGGCCCTTCGTTGCGTGGTTGTTGGGAAACCATCTACAACCACTACGTCAACCGCATGGGCATCGACGCGCCTTACATCGCGCAAATGGTGCACAACACCGAGTCCAGAAATCCCGATGGCGGCAGCGACGACATGCCGTATACCACGCTGTGGAGCCGGCTGGACGATTACGCCGGTCCGCTGCGTGCGCCGTTCGGCGTGTCGGGATTTTGCAGCGAAGGCAAAGTGACGCTTTCGTGGTGGGGTGGCAGGGGTACGGCGTCCTATCTGGTCAAGCGCGGCAGCAGCGCGAACGGTCCGTTCAAAGTGATCGGTTCGGTCGCGGCAGATGAAACGCGCACGTTCAGCGACGTGCCTGCGCAAGGCGTGTGGTACTACCAGATCCAGGCCAGCAACGGCACTAACCTCGTGTCGCGCCCGGTACGCGTGGCGGTTCCAGGTGAAGTGCGCTGCTCGATGGATCTTGCCGATGGCAGCGGAAGCACGGCGGTGGGTTGGGTCACCACGCCCGATGGCGAGTGGGTTCGCGGCGATGGCGCACTGATGAACGGTGCAAGCTGGGGCGAAGGTCGCCTGCCTGGCAGCGCTTCGCTGCTGTTCGACGGCAAGCAATCGTATGTGCAGTTACCTGCTGGCATGATTACGGATGTCGCCGATTTCACGATGTCGATGTGGACATTCGCCAATGCGCCGCTGCATTGGGATACCTGTCTGGTGTTCATCGGACTGGATGGCGGCCGTTGCATGTTTCTTGCGCCGCTGGCAGGCCGCAACGGCGGCAGACTGCGCTTTGCCATCACCGGCTCGGGTGTCAACGACGAGCAGGCGGTCGAAGCCGACCAAGCCCTGCCGTTCCGCCGCTGGGCGCACGTTGCAGTGACCTTGAGTGGTGGCACGGGCAAGGTCTATATCGATGGCCGGCTTGCGGGCCGCGACGACTCCTTTTTGTTGTCGCCGCGTCAGTTGATCGACCAGAAAAGGCTGCTTGGCTGGGACGGCGGTCACGCATCCTTCAACGGCCGTGTCCAGGATTTCCGTTTTTATTCCCGCGCCTTGAGCGACGCAGAGATTGCGGCGTTGGCGAAGTAACTGCGCGCCAACAGGAAGCTTGATGCTCGCGGCGATCAACTCCCTCCCCTGCGACAGTAGGGGAGGGTTGGGGTGGGGTTGCTTGGGCTTTAGCGCGTAGACGACTTTCCGGAAACGGCTGCTCGTCATTCCAGCGAAAGCTGGAATCCAGCGACTTTGGGGCCGAAAGGCACTGGATTCCAGCTTTCGCTGGAATGACGGTTCTGGGTTCCATGGCTGGCTTCGAGATGCGCGCTCAACTCAGCGCCGTCATCACTAACACTTCCTCCCTATCGTTTCCATCTGCGCTGCAGGGCACGCATGAACAAGTTGAACTACACGCCACTCTGGTGCGCCTTGGCGTGCTTGCTGGGACACGGCAACGCATCGGCTACCGACATTCCGCTGGATCTGATCCCGCAGCAGAACGGCAGCAACGCGCCTGGCTACAGTCTTGGCATCAACGTCGGTGTCAACGGCGGCACGCCGCAGGAATACCGGTTCGACACCGGCTCCGATTCCTTCAACATCGCCGTTGGCAGCGGCGGTGGCGCAGTGCCGTGGTTTCCCAACTGGAATGCGTCGGCGACGAGTTCGCAGTACGTGTTCAATTACGGCGACGGCACGACCGGCTATTGGCAGCAGAACACGACGGCGTCGAGCGTACAGTTCTACAACGCGAATACGGGCAAGCAGGTGTTCAGTGCGGCGCCGTCGCAAGGCTTGCCGGTTGCGGCGGCGCTCGATTGGTTGATGACCGCCAATCACTTTGCGCCGAACGTGCAGGGTGGTGACATTCAAGGCGTACCTGTTGCGACGGGCATGAATTCGTCGGGCCAGTCGGTGACGATGTATCAGGATCTCACCTGGCAGCAGGCGCTCGATCAGGGCGCGGCGCCGGAGCAGGGACATTTCTACGGCACGTTCGGCGCCGGCGATTTTCTGTATACCGGCGACAACGGTGGTGTGCCGGGCATGCTCACCACCACCGGCTACATCGTGGAAGCCAATGGCAAGCCCGGCGCGCCTGGCGGTTGCGGGCAGGCGTGTTTCATCGTCGGCCTTACGCCCGCGTTGCGCGCGCAGTTCCTCAGCGTGATGCCGTGGGTGCCGGGTACGCAGCAAGGCACGTATCAGGGCACGTTCGGTGTTTCCGGTGCGCATGCGGCGCAGCAGTTCGATACGTATTTCACGTACACGTTGAACAACGGCGCTTATACCGCCAAGTTGCAGACGCTGCTCGATTCGGGCACGGCGGGGATCTATCTCAACGACAGCGGATTGATCGCCGGTGAAAACGCGGCAGGCCACATCAATGCCAATGGCAATGAAATCGCTGGATTGACGCTCTCGGCGACGGGCGCCTCGCCCGGTGCAAAGACGGTTTCCATCACCACCGCGAATGACGCCACCGGCAATCCGGCGAATGTGGTCGGCACCGGCAACGCAGCACCGCTGACGCCTTCCGGCACCGCCTTGTATGGCATGTCGTTCTTCTTGAACAACGCGGTGATGTACGACCTGCAAAACCAGGTCACTGCGTACACGCCGTTCTACGTCACCGATGCGCCGCTCACTACCAATTTGACGGTGACGCAGGCGATGGGGCCGCTCGGGCTTGCGGGCGTGATTTCCGGCAGCGGTGCGTTCACCGTGGCCAACGGCGGCATGGCCAACTTGAGCGGTGCCAATACGTATACCGGCAGCACGATCATCGCACCGAATGGCTGGCTGGGACTGGCAGGTCCGGTCGATATCAGCGCATCGGCGGGCGTGCAGGCCAATGGCACGTTCGACATGTCGCGCGCCGATGGCAACGTCAACATCAAGTCGCTTTCCGGTAGCGGTGCCGGTTACCTGGGCGGCAACACGCTGGTGCTGACGCAAGCCAGCGGCACGTTCAGCGGACAGCTTGCCGATGGCGGCCTGGGTGGCGGCACGGGCGCTGGGCTGACCATCGACAGCGGTGAGGAAACACTGGCTGGCGACAATGCTTATAGCGGGGTCACCAGCGTCAGCGCGCAAGCCACGCTCAATTTGCAGGGCGCCGTCGGTTCGGTGCTCGATGCAGGCGCGTTGATCGGCAACGGCTTGGTGCGTGGCGATCTGATGGTGTCGGGCCGAGTGGCGCCGGGCATCCCCAACGGCATCTATCAAACGCTGACCGTCAACGGCCGTTACAACCAGCTCGCAGGTGCCACGTACGTGGCGCAATGGAATCTGGGGCAGGCCGGCGTGTCCAGTCAGATCCTCGTGGGCGGTAGTGCCATCCTGCAGCCTGGCGCCATCATCGACCTCGTGCCATCGACGACGGCGATCGCCGCGTTTCAGGGCACGCGGCGCTACACCTTGCTTACCGCAAACGGTGGGCTCAGCGGCACCTATACGATCGCCGGCAATACGGGTTTGAGTTCGTTGTTGAACGTGGTGCCGGTGTATGACGGCAATCACGTCTATCTGGATGTGTCGTATGCGTCCACGCCGACACCGACACCTGCGCCAACTCCGACGCCGGCACCAACTCCATCTCCATCTCCATCTCCTGAATCGCCGGTGCCGCCGGTCGTAACGCTGCCACCGCCGCAACCCTTGTTCGCGACAGCAGCGCGCACGCCCAATCAAATGGCTGTGCTGACCGCCGTGCAGAACATGCCGTCCTTCAGCGCGCCCTTTGTCGTGCTGGCCAATCTGCAGACCGATGCGCAACTGCGTGACGCTGCCGATCAATTGAGCGGCGAAATCTACGCCACCGCGCAAAGCACGTATCTGGAAAATTCACGCATCGTGCGCGATGCCGTGACCACACGCCTTGCACAGGCGAATCTGGACGCATACGGGATCGGCGCCGCATCCGGGCAGCCGATCAAAACCCAATCGAACGGCGTTGCCTGGTGGGGGCAATCCGTCGGCTCATGGGGTCACGCGGACAGCACCAGCAACAATGCAGCGTTGTCCCGTACGACCGGTGGCGTGCTGGCCGGCGCGGACGTGCTGGTGGGAGAAAACAGCCGCATCGGCGTCGTCGGCGGTTATACGAAAACGTCGCTAGGCATACCGCAACGAGGATCTTCATTATCCAGCGACGATGTGCACGTCGGCTTGTACGCAGGCACTTCGCTCGGTGCGCTGACGTTGAGCGCCGGCGGCGATTACACCCATCACGGCATCACTGCCAACCGCCGCGTGATGACGGCAGACTTCGCCGACAGTGCGCACGGCAGTACCGCAGCACGCACGGCGGAGTTCTATGGCAACGCGGCCTATCGCTTCTCCTTCAAGCAATCGGTCGTCGAGCCGTTCGCGCAAGTGGCGTACGTCAAACTGGCGATGGATTCGTTGCAGGAGCGCGACAGCCTCATGGCGCTCGCCGTGCAGGGCAACCGGCATGCGGTCACCTATACGACGCTCGGCACGCGCGGCGCCACGCACTTTGTTTTTCAGGGCGACTCATTCACCGCGCACGCCTCGCTGGGATGGCGCCACGTGTCCGGTGATTTGAAGGCAGGCACCGCGCTGGCCTTTGCAGACGCAAGCGCTTTTGCCGTGCAAGGACTGCCGATTGCACGCAATGCGGTTGTGGTGAACGCGGGGGTTGATGTGGTGGTGAACAAGAATGTGAAACTTGGCATCTCGTACGACAGCCAGATTGCTGCGCATGGGATGGACGCCGGTTTTCGGGGTAACGTGAGCTGGCGTTTCTAGAATCGGCGTTCCGACGATCTTGGCGGCTAACCAGGTGCGTATTTATGAATCGCTAATTCGTTGTTTGACTATCGCAAATCCCAGAGATTGATTTTCTGCGGTAGGTAATGGACGTCCGTAAACGAGGCACTTGCGCCGTTGCCATCGGGTGACTGTGCGGAAAAACCCGCCATCAATCCATGCGTCGGTGGAAGATTGAATTTACGAACGATCGTCCAGGCTTTGCCATCTTCGGATGCGTAGAAAAAGATGGTTTCGCCTGCCTTGGCAACTTTCAGGTAAATCGAGGTGCCGCTTGCGGGGAATGAGGTTGCGTCGTCGGACGATCCGCGCGTGACCACGGAGATGACGTCCAGACGGCCATCGGCTTGTGCTTCCAGGCACAGCTTGGTCCACGTGGAGGTTGATGCGTAGAGCGCGAGACAGCCGGCGTCATAGGTTGCATGCGCCTTGACCTCGACCTTGGTGCTGAGCATGAAATCGTCGGATGGCTTGAACAGCCATCTTGGCGAGCTGTCTGCGGTATACCCCCCGCCGGGATACACGAACCAGTCGGTTTTCTTTCCGGCTGTCAGTGTGAGCGAGTCGGGCTTGGCGTTCCATGCCGCGGGTTTGTTTTGCCAGACCAAACGGGATGGAAGTCCCGCAAGTGCCGGTGAGGAGGCCTCGGCATTCGCGGCGCCTGTCGCGGTGGATGCAGCAGCCATGGCGATCAGGCTGCAAATGTAATGGGTTATCCGCATCGATCGCTCCGCTCTTCCTAGCTAGGGCCTGTTTACACTATTTGCGTAGCCCGCGTTGCCGTTGTGTAGCCGTCAGGTGGTAGTGCGTGGCGCAGGCTTGGCTGGCTGCCAAGGCAAGCCGCGCGCTGCCGCATGGCGGCTACACAACGGCAACCCGAAGGGCTGGGTCTGTTTGCCCGCCATCCTGCGTCATCACTCAGTCGTGTACCGACGTACACTCCTTCGCTCTTCCTTGTCTGGCGCACAAACAGATCCCAGCGCGGGCCACGCAAATAGTGTAAACAGGCCCTAAGGAGACACCGCATTGAGATAGGCCCGTTGCGCCGGCAAGCCATCGACATCGACTTGCACTTCGACCGGGCCTGCCTGCATCGCCGAACGCACCACCGCAACGACTCTCCCATGAAACGTCTTGCGCTGTCCCGATTGGAAACTGGAGATGTCGTCTGGCTTGCCATTGCCGATGCCGGCAAGCTCGCCCGCGCCAATGACGTGAACGTTTACGAGCCGATCGTCGGCCTGGTCGTAAACAGGCGTGCCGTCACTGTCAGTCAGCGCAAGCGTGACGTATGCCAGATCTTCCCCGTTGGCGCGCAGTTGCGTTCGATCCATCGATATGTCGACGTTCGCCGGCTTGCCCGCCGTGCGCAATTCCCACTGTCCTGCAGCATGGCCGTCCCGATAGCCGACGGCCAGCAACCGCCCTGGACGATAAGGGACGGCGTACGTCGCCTTGTATGCCGTATCGACGCTGGTTGCTTTCCTCCCCAGGCTTTTGCCGTTGAGAAACAATTCCACGTCCGGAAATTCGGAATACACCACTACGTCCAGCGGTTTGCCTTCCTGTCCGGGCCACGTCCAGCTCGGGTGGACATCGTCCAGCGACCAGTCCGTGTGCGGCTGGGTGACGGTAAACAGGTGGCGATCGGGCAAGTCCTCACTGCCTGCGGGTTGTTTCACGAATGCCGAAATCGGATCGATGCCGGTTTTCCAGATCACTTCGTGATAGTAAGCCGCTGGCCGCTTGCGTCCGGTCGCGTCGATTTCGCCGCAATAGGCGAGATGCCAGGGATAAGGGCCGAGTTTTTGCCAATCCTGGTTGTAGCCCATCCAACCGATGCCGGTCTCGCCGAGATAATCCACGGCGGTCCAGACAAAATCGCCGATCACCCATGGCATGGTTTCGGCCGCTCGCCAATAGGTGAATGCGTTCTTGGAGGTCGACTCCGTAGTGAGCATGACGCGCTGCGGATACGCTTGGTGATCGCGCGTGAACAGCGGCTCGTTGTAGTTGTAGCCGGCCACGTCGAGCAGGGCGAACTGATCGGCGATGTGCGGCGTGTCGACGCTTACCGCTTCGGTGATCGGGCGCGTTGGATCGAGCGCGCGCACATGATCGGCCAGTTTGCGTCCCGTTTCCACGCCAAGCGGCGTGCCTTGCTCGGGAATTTCGTTGCCGATGCTCCAGAACACCACGCTGGGGTGGTTGCGCCCGCTGATGACCAGGCTGTCGATATCCTGCGGCCAGTCCTGCTTGAAGAAACGCGCGTAGTCCGTGGGCGTCTTGCTCTGGTTCCACATGTCGAATGCTTCGTCGATGACGAGCATGCCCAGTTCGTCGGCCGCATCGAGCGTGGCCTGGCTCGCAGGATTGTGCGCACTGCGGATGGCGTTGTAGCCGGCGGCCTTCATCAGCGCGACTTTGCGCGCATCGGCATCCGGCCAGCCCGCAGCGCCGAGCATGTAGTTGTCGTGATGGATGTTGCCGCCGCGCAGCAGCACTTTCTGGCCGTTGATGCGCAGGCCATGTTCGGCGTCCACGGTGATCATGCGAGCGCCAAAGCGTGTTCGCCGCTCGTCGGTCGCCACGCCATTCGCATAGACGTCCTGCACGAGCGTATACAAGTTGGGCGAGTCGGGTGACCAAAGCGCCGGGTTGGTGATCGCCAACGTCGCGTCCAGGTCCGCTTTGGCGCCTGCCGCGAGCGACTTGTGCTGACGAGACTGCGCAACGATCTGTCCATTCGGCGCAAGTATTTTCGTTACGAGTTCCACCGTGCGCGCTTGCGTCGAATCATTGGCTACCACGGCATGTGTGACTGTCTGCGCAAGCGCCTGCGTCGCCACCGGCGTTTTTACAAAGATGCTGTCTGGATCGAGATGCACGCGGTCGAGTACGTCCAGGCTGACCGGGCGGATCAAACCCGAGCCGGCGTACCAGCGGGAAGACGGGTCGGCATGATTGACGCGGATGGCGACGACGTTGTCGCCGGCGTGGATCTTGCCGGTCAAATCGACGCTGAAAGCCGTATAGCCATAGTGATGTTGCGCGACATGCTGGCCGTTGAGCCAGATGTCTGCATCCATGTAGATCGCTTCGAAATTCAGGCGCACAACGCGTGCAGCTTCTTCGGCACTGAGGGTGATGTGCCGTCGATACCAACCGATGCCGCCAGGCAAATAACCGGAGCTTTGGCCGCCTGGCGTGGCGCGATTGAACGGCGCACTGCCACCGGGTTTGTCGGCGATGGACCAGTCATGCGGCACCTCGACCTTGCGCCATGCATGGTCGTCAAAGGCCGTCGACGATGCGTTCGCCGCGTCGCCCTTGTAGAACAACCAGTCTTGCGACAGATTGCGCTCCTCGGCGCTCAGGGGCAGAGCGATGGCCAGCAAGGTAGCGGTAGCAAGTATGTTGCGGGCCAATTTGGAAATCACCGCCATGAAAAATTCCCCTTCGGTAACTCGACGAGCAGGCCGAGATGTCGAGCGTGGATACTGTTGGCGCCAATGGTGGGGTGCTTTGGCTTTGGCACGCAGTCAAATCGAGATGCGCGCTCAACCTGCTATGCCGCAGCGACCAGGCCACGCCCCATGATTTTGAACGCCACGGCATGCTCACCAGGGATGTTCTCCGGCAGTTCGAGCGTAAGCCCTTGCGCGTCGCGCTTGAACCGCAACGGTGCTTGCATGCCCAGCATCTCCACCCGTTCGACGTTGCCCGCTACGTTCGACGCGAGCGACTTCACCGTCAGGTGCGACGAGGCAGGACGCCCAAGCGCGATGGCAAAGAGGGCGTCGCCTTTTGTGGTGAAGCGAATGTCGTTGGCGGTGAAGGCAGCGGCATGATCTTCCGCGAACATGCCCGCGACCACCTTGGTCGGTCCTTCGCCGAAGGTATGCCACGGACGCGTGCCGAAAATGGCTTCGTCGTTGATGCGCATCCAGGCCGCCAGTTGTTCCAGCACCTGACGTTCGTCTGCGTCGATGGTGCCATCGCCGCGCAGCGGAATGCTGAGCAGGAGATTGCCGTTCTTGGACACGATGTCGCACAAGCGTGTGATGACGGTGGCGGCGCTCTTGTAGCTGTGCTGTTCGAACCGCGCGCGCGAGTAATGCCAGTCGCCGATGCAGGTATCGGTTTGCCAGGGCTGGGGGCGAATCGTATCGTTGACGCCGCGCTCGATGTCCTCCACCAGGGCGGGCATCTGTTCTGGCGTCAGGCGCTTGGCGTTGAGCACCGCCTCCAGTTCTCCGCCGTGCCATTGGCGGCTGGCGTTGTAGTAGTAGGCGGCGATATCCAGCCCTGCTTGCCCAAGCGGCAATCCGGTGTCATCGAAATACAGGAGATCCGGACGGTATTTGTCGAGCAGTTCCTTGCAGCGCAGAAACCAGCTTTGCACGAACTGCGGATTGTGCGGCGGCGGGTTTTCCGCCCAGAGAGCGTCGTGTTGCTCATGCCAGTGCTTGACCGCCGCCGCGCCGTGAATGCCGTCGGGCAGCTTGATGTTGGGGCCGGTGTAAAGCTCCTGCGGGTCCAGCCCTTCCCACCATTTGCCGCGGCCGTCCGCCTTGGTCAGGCGCGCCGCGTCATAGCGCACGCCCTGCAGGGGGCCTTCGCCGTCATAACCGTAGGCGGTTTGGAGCCAATGCCACGCATGTGCGGAATGGTTGCTGACGCCGAACCGCAAGCCGTGTTCGCGCGCGGCCTTGGCCCAGCCGCCGACGATGTCCTTGCGCGGCCCGACGTTGACCGAGTTCCAGGCGTGATGGCTGGAATCGTAGGTATCGAAGTTATCGTGATGATTGGCCAGCGAGACGAAATACTTCGCGCCGGCCGCCTTGTACAGGCGCATCAGCGCATCCGGATCCCAATGCTCGGCTTTCCATAGATGATCGATTTCCATGAAGCCGAACTTGGACGGGTGACCGTAGGTGCGGCAGTGGTAGTCATACTGCGGCTCACCCTGCAGGTACATGTTGCGCGCGTACCAATCGCCCTGTTCGGGCACGCATTGCGCGGTCCAGTGCGCCCAGATGCCGAACTTGGCGTCGCCAAACCAGTTCGGCGCGACGTAGCCGCGCAAGGAATCCCAGGTAGGCTGAAAGGGAGCGTGACCGCTGGATGCGGCACGGGCAAGGCGCGGCATCCAATACGGCGAAGAAATCCCCAGAGCCATTCCGGTGAGAAACGATCGGCGAGACAGCGGCATGATGGTTCCCGTGACGTATGCGGCGTTGCAGTCTAGAAACGGGTGCTGGCGCCTTCCAATCACTAAATGGAATGCTTCGATAACCACATTGACATCGAATCGAGACAAACGGCAGCGCAGCGGGGTGCATGAATACGCATGCGGCGAACGCAAAGGAAGAAACGTTCATGCAATTCGCGGATTTCATAAAGCAGGCGCTTGCAAGCGTCGCTCGATGCTCCCGGGTTGATCGAATGGAGCGTTACGGCTCCCTTTCCCGGTTGCGGCAGGGAAGGGAGTCGTACGTCGATCAGTTCTGCGAGGTGCCGTAGATAACGCCGCGTGCTTCACCCGGCCCGATATACACCGTGCCGAAGGTTCTCGGATCGCCCACCACCAGCCCCGGGCCAGCCCATTGATGCAACGTGTCGTTGATCTGCACCCAGGTGGTACCGACGTTGGTGGAACGGAATACGCCGGTAACACCGCTCACCGTGCCGGACAGGTAGATGGTGGGGTAGTGCGAGCCAGTGACCGCCTTGCCGAAGCCGACCGAGGCCGCGGACGTGATGCTGCCGGCGTCGACCTGGTTCCAGGTGGCGCCGTACGTGGTGCTGCGGAACAGGCCGGTCACCGTGGCGATCCACACGTCGCCTGCTTTCGCCTCGCCCGGAATGCCGGTGACGGCGGTGGCCTGGCTGTGCTGGTAGGAGGGATACACTTTCGGCAAGCTCGTATTGACGGCTTGCCAGCTCACACCCTTGTTGGTGCTGTTGTAGAAGACGCCGTTGACTTCATCAAACGCGTAGAACACGTTGGGGCTGGCGCCATCCGACAACACCTGCACGCCGACCGGAAGCGAAGCGAGGCTGCTTCCGCTGGCCTTCGTCCAACTTGCGCCGTTGTCGTTCGAAACCACTGGCGCGATATCGCTGGGCGCCCACACGATGGTCTTGCCGTCACCGGAAATGGCGACGGTGCCCCCGCCGTTGGTGGAGCCGGCCTTGTTGGGAAACGCGGTCCAGGTGGAACCGCCGTCGTGCGAGAGCGTGCCCAGGGTGTTGTCGCCACCGGCGCCGACGCGAACGATGGTCGAGGGCGCGTTCTTGCCATAGTCGATCCCGTTGCCGTTGCCGTCGCCGCCGTTGCACAACGGAGCCCCTTGCTGCGGCGGTGGCGCGGTAAGGCTGCTGTGCACGAAACCGCAGACATCGCCCAGGCCACTGATCAGATGCGCACCCGAGGTGGGCGAGACCAGCGTAAGCACGGCGGTTTCCTCGATACCGCTGGCGCCCACCGACCAGTACGTGGGCTTGCCGGCATCGGCATCGGTCAGGTCATAGGTGGTCCAGATGCCGCCACCCCATCCGTACATGGCATGAGCGGAGTTGAAAGGATCGATCACCACTTCGCCCCAGTTGCCGAATCCAGGCTGCGTCTGCCCGGGCGGACGCATCCATGGAGACACGCTCGCGTCACGTATGGCATACGTGCCGGAGGTTGGAGTAACGCCATTCCACGTGGCGCCGCCCACGTCGACCCAGCTGCTGCCGCCATCGGTGCTGCGATACATGGTGTCCATCGGATACCAGTGATCCATCGTCATCACCACGACGGTGCCAGGATGCGAAGGATCAACCGATACGCCGCTGTAGCCGGAGGCATAGTTGAATCGATCAACGGGGGTGATGTCCGCCCAGGTGTGATGCACGGTGTCGTACTTCCATACCGCGCCCATGTTCAAACCGTTGGGGCCTACCGCATAGGTGTAGTTGCCGTTGCTGTCCTTGCTGTTGCCGTAGGTGATGTAGAGATTGCCATCCGGCCCGAGCTGGCCGCGCTGCGGCAACTCATTGCTCGGGCCGCCGGCGACCGGGTTCCACGTAACGCCTGCATCGGTGCTCACATAAAGCGTGGTGCCGTTGGTGGCGGCGGTGGCCGTCGATACGCCCGCATAGATGGTCTTGGTTGGCGTACCCGCAGCTTCACCCGCCGGCGCGAAGGCGATGAACGCCACGCCAGCGCCGGTGCCGTCATGGGTCAGCGCGGTGAAGCCGCTTACCTGCGACCACGTCGCGCCCTTGTCCTTGCTGGTCCACAAGCCGTCCTGGCCGGCTATCTGCAGCGGACCGGAGCTGGAGGTGTCATAAGTGGCGTTGGACGTGCCGTAAAACAGCACGGAACCGTCGTTCGGATCCACTTGCAGATGTTCGCCGGTGTTGCGTCCGTCGTCATTGCCGCCGACACGAAAACTCATCGTGTAGGCGGTGAAGCTGTTGCCCTGGTCGGACGACACCAGCAATTGACCGGGGGATGACCATCGGCTGACGTACAAACCCGTCATCAGGAACAGCATGTTGGTGTTGTTGGGATCGATGGCGATACTTTCGACGCCCGTCGACGATTGTTCAGATGGGGGCGTCCAGTCGTTCAATGCAATCCATTTGCTCTTGCTCGAGTCGTAGCGATAGGCGCCACCCACGTCGGTGCGCGCATAGAACAAACCCTGCTGCTTGGGATGCGCGATGATGCCGTCGACGTAACCGCCGGCGACGATGCGCACGTTGTTCCAGGTGTAGCTCGGTTGCGTGGTTTGCGCGGCAAGCGTGCCGGTATGCGATAGCGAAAGCATGGCGAGCGTGCCGCATGCCAATCCCCGGACGATGGCCCGGTACAAATGTTTCTTCATTGCCCCCTCCAATGTGATGGATCAGATCAAACGCAAGGGGCTGCACCTAAAAGATCGTCCATCGGCGCGGCTCGTCCGGCGTTGTCTGCGCGATGGCATCCGATTTCGATGCCGACTCGTTCAAGCCGTGCGAAATTTACTGCGTAAGCAGTTGGAAGCGCCCTGTCTTCATATGGAAATGACTGGCCTATTAAGACATTCGTGACGTGCAGCAAAAAACATCCGCAACCAGTTACCGCGTCAAAACGATTTGTTATCGACTTGCCCGGAAGGTGCCAAAAACCAGTCATTCGCTCATTTTATTTTTCACGTCACAACACAGCGAGCTTGCCGCGCAGTCAAACTGATTTCACTCCCGAGCCTTTCACGTCGCGCGAACGTTCATTACGTCATCGCCTCCCGAACCATGGCGCTGTCGACGTACTGCTGCATGCTGACGATCCGGCCATGCTCCAGGCGATATAGGTGCGCAAACGACGCCTGCATGGCCTTGCCCGTTGCTCGATACGTGCCGGCATAGACGCCGAAGGCGGCCACTTTGTCGCCGTCGGCCAGGTAGGTGTGCACGCGGGCTTGGTAGTCGATCCATTCGGTGGCGAGGCGTTGGAACACGTGGCTCATGATCGCTTGCGGCCCCACGTAGGTGCCGGCATAGGGAAATCCCGCCGCTTCAGTCCATACCGCATCGGGCGCAAGTGCCTCGAGCAAGTGCTTGGCGTTGTCCTCGGCGTTTCCTTCGTAAGTGGCGCGGATGATGTCCAGGTGAGTCGCCATGCTCATCCCCATTTCATCTCGCCAGTGGCGACCTTGGCACCGATTTCCAGCGCCACGCCCATGCCCGCGCCGGGATAGCGCTGCTGCATGGCTGCGATCAACGCATCGCTGCCGCTGGCTTTGGCCAGTTCTTCCTCGAACGCAAGCAGGTAGTCGCGCGTATACGCGATCGCGGATGCATCGACGGCGGCGGAGGGCAGCATATGGCCGGGCACGACGACGGTGGGTTTGCGCGCGGCCATCGCGTCCAGGTTCTTGATCCATGCTGTTCGCGCTTCGGCAGTGGATGTGTCCGCCGTCCATACGTGCAAACCGGCGAACACCAGCACGCCGCCGAAAATGGCGTTGAACGATGGCGCCCACAGATAGCGGCGGTTTGCCAACCCATCGGCGGGAACGATGTGGATGGAATGGCCATCAAGGCTGAGCCGGTCGCCATCGAAGGCTTCCGGCAGCACGATCTGCTGCATGGACTGCGGACCGTTGTCGCCCAGTTTCGGTCCCCACACGGCGAGCTTTTTCTCGACGTTGCCGCGGATCGCCTCGAGCGTGGCGGAGGCAGCGATGATGCGCGCCTGCGGAAACGCCTGCCGGATCGGCAGCAGGCTGAAGTAATAATCCGGATCGCTCTGGCTGATGTAGATAGTGGTGAGCGTCTTGCCGCTGTCGCGGATGGCATTCACCAGCGTGGCGCCATCGGAAAAACTGAAGCCCGCATCAATCAGCATGGCTTCGCTGTCGCCGCTGATCAGTACCGGCGCGCGGAAGAACCCGTGTTCGCCGGCCGGAAAATGCTTCCACTCCAATGCTTGCGTCGTGCTGAGTGTGGTCATGGTTATCTCCTCGTTGGATGGCTGGATCAGGCAGCGCGCACTTGGGCGAGCAGCGCATCGAGGCTGGCGTAGATCGCACTGGCATGCAGCAGCGAACGCTGCGTGCCGGATTGCAGAATGAAGGTGGGCACGCCACGCGCGCCCAGTTCGCGCATCCACGCCGCCGCGCGCGTCGTGCGCGCGTGGTTGGCCTCCAGCAGAGGTGGCGAGCGGCGTTCGAGCAGTGCGGCGGCGTCCATCAAGCCCAGTTGTTCCAGTACAGCGACCAGTGTTTGCAGATCGGTGGTGTCGCGCCCGTCGACATAGCGCGCCGCCTGGATGGCTTTGAGTGCACCCAACTCCCTGGCCGGTTCGGTCAGCGACACCGCGGTGAGCGCGACCGTGGCCGGGCCGCTGTCGAACAGCCGCTCGCGGTTCGCCAGCACCTGCGTGCGGTATCGCTGCGTGAAGGGTTGTCCGGTCAGGCGCTCGATGCGCTGGTCGTTGGACCATGCGTAGTCGGCGAACGCGTCGTCCATTGGCCGCGCACTGTCCCCGGAAAAGAGGCCCGTAGGCAGTAGTTCGACATGGATATCCGACGCGCCAGCCAATGCAGTCACGGCCGGTGCGGCGCCATAGCACCAGCCGCAAAGCGGATCGAACAGGTAGTGAAGCGTCTTGGTCATGCATCGTCTCCCGGTAATGAGGAGGATGCTAGGCGCGGCGCATTGCGTTATAAATCCCCACGAAATACACAGACTGTTTGCTGATGGCATACAGTGAAACGGGGCAATGCTCCGAATTTGAAGATTTCAATCGCGGAAAACTCTTGTTCGTCATTCCAGCGAAAGCTGGAATCCAGCGACTTCGAGGCCGAAAGGCACTGGATTCCAGCTTTCGCTGGAATGACGGATTGGGATTCGGAATATTGGGAACGGGGAGCCATGGCGGATTTCGGAAATCTCAAGCGCATCGCTTACTTCGCCGCCGTGGTGGAGACTGGTTCTTTTACCGCTGCCGCGGAACGGTTGGGCATCACCAAGGCCGTGGTCAGTCAGCAGGTCGCGCGGCTGGAGGCGGAATTTCGCACCGCGCTGTTGTTTCGCACCACGCGCAGGGTGCGACCCACCGAAGCCGGCCAGGCGTTCTATCACCGCTGCGCGCTGATCCTGCACGAAGCGGAAGACGCATTCGGTGAACTGGCTGAAGTGGCCGGTGAACCTTCCGGCATGCTGCGACTTACCGCGCCGCTGGACTATGGCATCGGCGTGGTGGTGCCGGCGATCGCCGCCTTCATGCAGCGCTATCCGCAATGCAAGGTCGATGCGGTGTTGAGCGACCAGACGCTGGACATGATGGCGCGCAATATCGAGCTGGCCATTCGCGTCGGCTGGCTGGCCGACAGCCATCTGCAGGCGCGCCGCATCGGAACGTTCCGGCAATTACTGGTAGCGCCGCCGCAGTTGCGCGCTCGCGTGCGGCGGCTGAAACATCCCGAGGACATCGGGCAGCTTCCGTTCGTCGCCAACACGGTGCTGCGCGATCCGCTGCGCTGGCATTTCTCCTTGAACGACATCGAGCGGTGCGAAGTGAACGTGCAGGCGTCGCTCTTTCTCGATGCCACGCTGCCCGTGCGCGAAGCCGTGCTGCAAGGCGTGGGCATTTCCGTGCTGCCCGATTACGCCATTGCCGATGATCTGGCCGAGGGCAGATTGATCCACGTGCTGCCGAAATGGAGCTTGCCGTCGGGCGGCATCCACGTGGTGTTTCCGACGGCGCGCTTTCGTCCGCCGAAGGTGCGCGCGTTCGTGGAGCTGCTGGCCGAGCGGGCAGGGCGGCGAGGGCCTTCTGGACGTCATGCCGGGTGCATGGAATAGACCAGAGCATCCTTAAGCATCCTTCGCTCGAAAAATACCAACCGCCTTGAATCGTCGTCCCGGCGAAGGCCGGGACCCAGCGACTTTTTAGATCCTCAAAGTCACTGGGCCCCGGCCTTCGCCCTGTCTCTTGATCACATTTCTTGCGAGTAATGTCATGCACGCCGGAAATAGCTCCCTCTCCCCCTCTGGGGAGAGGGTTGGGGTGAGGGGCGAATCTCGCGGCAAAGTTAGTTCCATGCGAGGTTCAAAAAGCAAACCTCACGCATGTCGACAGGTTCCCCCGCAAGCCCAGCCCCTCACCCTAGCCCTCTCCCCGGAGGGAGAGGGGACTGGTCTATCGCGTTTAGTGGCTATCCGGCAGCTGATAGCAAACGAAAAAATGTGATCAAGAGATAGGGCCTTCGCCGGGGCGACGACGCTTAAGTTAGTGCCATTGGGGTTAGCGCAGCCTGCGCCACTGCGTGCATGCCTGATAAATTTTGTAAGGCCCCTTCGCAACTAAGTTAATCAACCCTTTGCTATATCTCGCCCTTTCATGACGGAGAGGGGGCGGCATGCGTCATCAGCTTTTTAAATGGGTTTTGGTCGGTTCGGTATGCGGATGCGTCGCGGGTGCGATGGCCGCAGACACGGGGCGTCGCACTTGGGTGGACACCTGGTCCGCCGTGCCCGATACGGCTGGCCCCACCGTGAACGATCAGACCGTGCGCCAGGTCGTGCGCGTCAGCGTAGGCGGCTCGGAAGTGCGCATCCGGCTTTCCAATTTGTTCGGCAACCTGCCCATCACGTTGGGGCCTGCGCACATCGCGCTGCATGCCAGCGGTGCGGACATCGTGCCCGGCAGCGATCACGTGCTGCTGTTCAACGGCAAACCCACGGTGACAATCGCCAAGGGCGACAGCGTGCTGAGCGATCCGGTGAAGATGGACGTGAAGCCGCTGCAGGAATTGGCGGTGAGCCTCTACGTGCCGGCCGATGCGCCCTATCACGCATCGACCACCCACAATGCCGGCTGGGCCACCGCATACATCACCGAAAACGGCGATGCCACCGCAACAGTGCACTACCCAAAGGATGAAACAAGCGGCGCGCGCTTCTTTGTCACTGACGTGGAAGTGTCCGGTCCCGCCGCCAAGGACACTGTCGTCACCTTCGGCGATTCCATCACCGATGGTGCGGGCTCCATGCAGGATGCCAACGCCCGCTGGCCCGATTACCTGGCTGAGCGCCTGCAGGGCGACACGAAGCTCTCATCGATCGGCGTGGCGAATGCCGGTATCGGCGGCAACCACATCTTGAGTGACGGCATCGGCCCCAAAGCGCTGTCGCGTTTCGATCGCGATGCGCTGGACAAGCCTGGCGTGCGCTGGATCGTGCTGCTGGAAGGTATCAACGATATCGGTGGTTCGGGCTATGCGTGGGACGCCAAGGACAAAATCTCCGCGCAGCAGCTGATCAACGGCATGAAGACCTTGATTGCACGTGCGCATGCGAAACACGTGAAGATCTACGGCGCCACCTTGACGCCTTACGGCGGCAGCGGCTGGCCGTATCACAGCGTGGCCGGCGAAAAGACGCGCGAAGCATTGAATGACTGGATCCGCCACTCCGGCGCATTCGACGGCGTGGTGGATTTCGACAAGGTCATTCGCGATCCAGCTGCGCCGGAAAAAATGCTGCCCGCGTATGACGGCGGCGATCACCTGCATCCGAACAGTGCGGGATACAAGGTGATGGCGCAGGCGGTGGATTTGAAGTGGTTCGATATGCCGTAGGTATTTCGCCTGATTGCGGCATTGGTTTCGGCCTGCTGGCCGAGTCACTCCGAACGTGTTTGGTTACCCCGGATCAAGTCCAGGGTAACCAAACTACGAATATCGGCGCCCTCGCTGCATGCCGCAACGAGGGCGCCGCACTTCCATCAATTCGCCGACGTACCGTAAATAACGCCGCGCGCTTCATTCGGCCCGATATACACCGTGCCGAAGGTTCTCGGATCGCCCACCACCAACGCAGCGCCGCCCCACTGATGCAGCGTGTCGTTGATCTGCACCCACGTCGCGCCGACGTTGGTGGAGCGGAACACGCCAGTGACGCCGTTCACGGTGCCGGCGAGATAGACAGTGGGGTAGTGCGATCCCGTCACCGCCTTGCCGAAGCCAACCGATGACGCGGACGTAATGGTGCCGGCATCAACTTGACTCCAGGTGGCGCCGTAGTTGGTGCTGCGGTACAGGCCGGTCACCGTGCTCATCCACACGTCACCGGCTTTCGCTTCGCCCAGAACGCCGGTGACGGCGGTGGCCTGGCTGTGCTGGTAGGAGGGATACACTTTCGGCAAGCTCGTGTTGACGGCTTGCCAGCTCACGCCCTTGTTGGTGCTGTTGTAGAAGACGCCGTTGGCCTCATCCAGCGCGTAGAACACGTTGGGGCTGGCGCCATCGGAAAGCACCTGCACGCCGATCGGCAGCGACGACAAGCTGCTTCCGCTGGCCTTCGTCCACGTCGTGCCGCTGTCATTCGACACGACTGGCGCGATATCGCTGGGGGCCCACACGATGGTCTTGCCGTCACCGGAAATCGCTGCCGTGCCGCCACCGTTGGGGGAACCGGCCTGATTGGCAAAGCCGGTCCAGGTGGAGCCGCCGTCGCGCGAGATCGAGCCATACGAAGTGAGCGTGCTGTTGCCGTGCGCGAGAATGCGCACGATCGTCGAAGGCGAGTTCTTGGCGTAGTCCAGCCCGGTGCCGATGCTGTCGCCGCAGATGGGGTTGTTGGGTTGCGACAGCGGCGCCGCGGTAAGGCTGGTGTGCACGAAACCGCAGACGTCGCCGAGGCCACTGAACAGATGCGGGCCGGAGGTGGGTGACAGCAGCGTGCTCACCGCCGTTTCTTCCAGGCCACTGGCACCGACCGACCAGTACGTCGGCTTGCCGGCGTCGGCATCGGTAAGGTCATACGTGGTCCAGATGCCGCCGCCCGTGCCGTACATGGCGTGTGCGCCGTTGAAGGGATCGATCACCACTTCGCCCCAGTTGCCGAATCCCGCCTGCTGGGTCTGCCCGGGAGGAATGATCCACGGCGACAGGCTCACGTCGCGAATGGCATACGTGCCGGAGGTCGGCGTAGCGCCGTTCCATGTAGCGCCGCCCACGTCGATCCAGGTGGTGCCGCCGTCGGTGGTGCGATACATGGTGTCCATCGGCCACCAGTGATCCATCGTCATCACCACCAGTGTGCCGGGATGCGAAGGATCGACCGACAAGCCGCTGTAGCCGGACGCATAGTTGAAGCGGTCAACGGGCGTGATGTCCTTCCAGGTGTGATGCACGGTGTCGTATTTCCACACTGCACCCATGTTCAAGCCATCGGGGCCGACCGCATAGGTATAGGTGATGGCCTTGGTGTTGGGGTCTTGAGTGAAGCTGTTGCCGTAGGTGATGTAGAGATTGCCATCCGGCCCAAGCTCGCCACGCTGCGGCAATTCGTTGGTGGGGCCGCCAGCTACCGGGTTCCAGGTAACGCCCGCATCGGTACTTACGTAGAGCGTGGTGTTATTGACGGATGCAGTGTCGGTCGACACGCCTACGTAGATGGTCTTGGTCGGCGTGCCCGCCGCTTCACCGGCCGGCGCAAAGGCGATGAAGCTGATGCCTTCGCCGGTGCCGTCGGCGTTCAACGCGGTGAAGCCGCTGACTTGCGTCCACGTTGCGCCTTTGTCCTTGCTGGTCCACAAGCCATCCTTGCCGGTGACTTGCTGGGGACCGCCGTTGGGATTGGAGTAAACGGCGTTGCTCGTGCCGTAAAACAACACGGAACCGTCGTTCGGGTCCACCTGCAAACGTTCGCCGACGTTGCGCCCGTCTTCATTGCCGCCGACACGGAAGCTCAACGGGTAGGCGGTGAAACTCTTGCCCTGGTCGGACGACACCAGTATCGCGCCGTTGGCAGCCCATGAATGGACGTACAAGCCCGCCGCCACGAACAGCATGTTGGGGTTGTTGGGATCGATGGCGATGCTTTCGGCGCCCGTCCAGCCCTGATTGGCCGGCGGCGTCCAGTCGTTCAGCGCAATCCATTTGTTTTGGCTTGAATCCCAGCGGTAGGCGCCGCCGACGTCGGTGCGTGCGTAAAACAAACCTTGCTGCTTGGGATGCGCAATGATGCCGTCGACGAAACCGCCGGCGACGATGCGCACGTTGTTCCAGGTGTAGTTGGGTTGCGTGGTTTGCGCGGCAAGCGTGCCGGTATGCGATAGCGACAGCATGGCGAGCGTGCCGCAGGCCAATCCCCGGACGATGGCCCGGTACAAATGTTTCTTCATTGCCCCTCCAATTGGTGTAACGGATCAAACGCAAGGTGCGGCGCCGCTGATCCATAACGTTACCCAACAGGGCGCTCGTCCTGGCATGTCTTCGCGAGCGCATCGCTTTCGATGCAGGCTCGCTCAAGCCGGGGGCAATCTACTTCGAAACCTGTTCGAAGCACCCTGTCTTCATGCGGCAATGACTGGCCTGTTAGGACATTCGTGACGTGCAGCAAAAAAAGCATCTGCAAACAGTTATCGCATCAAAACGATTTGTTATCGACTTGTCCGGAAGGTGCCAAAAACCAGTCATTTGCTCATTTTATTTTTTCATGTGGCCCGAGCAGCTATTGCATTCCGTGGTTATCCTACGCGCCACAACACAGCGATCCTGCTGTGCTGCCTTGAACCGGCGGCAGCAAGCGATCGGCTGATTTTCCGCAGGGGATCCAGGGATGTCTGCATCGTCGACGCATGGCGCCGACGCGTACGGCTGTGTGTTTTTCACGGCGCCTGCGGAAGGGGACTTCAAATAACGCAGGGCATACTCGTGAAGCAAGTCACAACGCGCATCATCGCCTCGTCCGCCATTCTCGCCAGCCCGTTCGTCGTCGTGAAAACGGCGCATGCCAATTGCACCGTGCTCGGTGGAAACACGTCTACGGTCACCTGCGACAGCACCGCGCCCAATCCGTACACCACGCAGATCGGCGCGGGTAGCAGCGAAACCACCATCACCACCGTCAACGTGAACAACGGTGCCACCATCAATGTGGGCGCCACGCAGAACGCCATCAGCCTGGGCGACAACACGTACATCACTCTGAGCGGCGCCACCGTCACCAACAGCCCCACCACCAACAGCAGTGGCGTGGGTGGCTATGGCATGGGCTACAGCACCGTCGAGTTTCGCAACGGTGGCACCCTTAACGTCGACGCGAATTCGCAGATCACGCAGACCGGCACGTCGTCCACGTCGCAAGCCGTCAACGTGGTCGGTGATGGCAACACCATCTACAACCACGGCACCATCAGTTCGCAGGGCGCGGCGGCGATCTGGTTCCAGGAGCAGGGAACGCAGTCCGGGTTAGGCAACACGGTGGACAACTACGGCACCATCAGCACCGACGTGAACAATGGCAATGCCGATGTCATCGGCAATGCCGGCAACGGCGATGTGCAGCTGTTCAACCGCAGCGGTGCCACGATCACGGGCAACATCCACTTTACCGGTGGTACTGACGAGGTCACGCTTTACACTGGCTCCACCGTCAGCGGCACGATCGATGGCGGCAGCGGTTACAGCACCATCACGCTGGACGGCGAGGGTACCGGCACGCAGCAAGGTGCGCTGCTCAATTTCAGTTTGCTCACCAAGTACGCTGCCGGCACCTGGACGCTGGGCAGCGACATGGTGAACACCAGCGCCAATCCTTCCGCGCACTTGGCCATCGCCGTGCAAGAGGGCACGCTGGTGCTGGCGTCCAACAATGCCAACTTCAACGGCACCGTAACGCTCGCCAATGGCGGCATCTTGCAGCTCGGCAATGGCGGCACCGCGGGCGGCATCAACAGCGACATCGCCAGCGACGTCAACAGCGGCACCGGCGGCTCGGTGGCGTTCGATCGCAGCGACACGTATACGTTCAACCACGTCATTTCCGGTCTGAACGGCGTCAACCAGCTTGGCAGCGGCACCACCATTCTCGATGGCAACAACACCTACACCGGCGATACCAACGTCAACGCGGGCACGCTGGCAGTAGGCGACAGCAGCAATACGGGCGCGGCCTTGAGCGGAGGCACCACCACCACGGTGGCGTCGGGCGCGACACTGGGCGGTTATGGCAGCATCACCGGCACCGTCACCAACAACGGCACCATCGCGGTGGCCGATGCGTTGTCGGCGCTGGGCAGCAGCAAGGGCAGCTTTACCGTCAACGGCACGTTGAACAACAACGGACTGGTGCAAGTAGGCGGTACCGGCACGGGCAACAGGCTCATCGTTGGCAGTTACGTGGGTGGCGCGAACAGTGTGATGGCGCTCAATACGTATCTTGGCGGTGACGGTTCGGCGTCGGACTTGCTGGTGATCAATGGCGGCACGGCGACCGGCAGCACGGCGTTGCGCATTACCAACGCGGGTGGCCCGGGTGCGCTGACCAGCGCCAACGGCATCGAAGTGGTGGACGCCATCAATGGCGGCACGACCGCAACCAACGCATTTACGCTGGCCAGCGCGGTGGCGTCTGGCCCTTACGAGTATTCGCTGTTCCGCGGCAGCACCGATGGCAGCAGCACGGAGAACTGGTATCTGCGCTCGCAACTGGATTGCTCGCTGATGCCGAGTGCGCCGGCGTGTGCTACGCCGACGCCTGCACCAACGCCGACACCAACACCAACGCCGGCACCGACACCTGCGCCAACACCGACGCCAGCGCCAACACCGACGCCGGCGCCAACACCGACGCCGGCGCCAACACCGACGCCGGCGCCAACACCGACGCCAACACCGACGCCAACACCGACGCCGGCACCAACACCGACGCCGACGCCGGCACCAACGCCGACACCGGCACCAACACCGACACCGGCACCGGCACCAACACCGGCACCAACACCGACACCAACACCAACACCGGCACCAACACCGACACCGACACCAACGCCGACGCCGGCACCAACGCCGACGCCGGCACCAACGCCGACACCTGCACCAACGCCGACACCGGCACCAACACCAACACCAACACCAACACCAACACCAACACCAACACCAACACCAACACCAACACCGACGCCGACGCCGACGCCGACGCCGACGCCGACACCAACGCCGACACCGGCACCAACACCAACACCGACGCCGACGCCGGCACCAACGCCGACGCCGGCACCAACACCGACGCCGGCACCAACACCGACGCCGGCACCAACACCGACGCCGGCGCCAACACCGACGCCGGCACCAACGCCGACACCGGCACCAACCCCGACGCCGGCACCAACACCGACGCCAACACCGACACCTGCGCCAACACCGACGCCGGCACCGACACCTGCGCCAACACCAACACCAACACCAACACCAACACCAACACCAACACCAACACCAACACCAACACCAACACCCAGCTCAGGCACGCCTCCCACACAGAAAACCGTCCCGCTCTATCGCCAGGAGGTATCGCTGTACGCCGCGGTGCCGACGATGGCGTTGTCCTACGGGCAAACCCTGATGGACAACCTGCAGGAGCGCAGCCAGGACCTGCCGCCCGACGATGCGCATAGCCAGGCCACCTGGGCACGCGTGATCGCGCAGCATGAAGCGCGCGATGGCGGTGCGTACGGCATCTATGGCAATCAGGGTCCGAGCTACCGGGCCGACACGTTTACCCTGCAAGCTGGTGTCGAGCTGTATAGCGGCCAGCACGACAGCGGCAGCGATGCCACTGGTGTCTATATCGCGCTGGGCCAGATCGCGGGTGACGTGAAGCACTTCGACGGCAGCATCGCCGGCCACGACCGGCTGCAGAACGCCACGCTCGGCAGCTACTGGACGCACTTCGGTCCATCCGGATGGTATACGGACGTGGTGATGCAGGGCACGAGCTACAGCGTCACGGCCACTTCCACGCGCATGGCGCCGTTGAAAACGACGGGCCGCGGCGTGGGTGCATCCGTCGAAGGCGGCTATCCGATAACGCTGCCCCATGGCTGGGTGTTCGTGCCGCAGGCACAGCTCGTCTATCAGCGCGCGTCATTCAACAATGCCGCCGATGCGGCATCGAGCGTGTATTTCGCCAACGCCAATGCGTTGGCCGGCCGTGTCGGCACCGAGGTGAAGAAAAGCTGGTTCTTCGGCAGCGATCCCACGCGCCCCAAGTTGATGAGCACCTGGGTGCGCGTGGACATGTGGCGCGAATTCGCGGGCAACTCCGGTGTGTCGTTCTCCACGCCCACCACGCCGGTGAGCTTCCACTCCGACCTCAAACGCTCATGGGTGGGTTTGCGCACGGGCATCAGTTCGCAATTGGCGCGGAACGTATTCATGTATGCGAGTGCCGGGTATGACGCTGGGGTCAATGACCACGGCAGTGGCTACAGCGGCAAGGTCGGCGTTCGTATCAATTGGTGATGTTCGAAGCGGACGTCGTAAGTGGGTTACCCCGGACTGGATCCGGGGTAACCCCAACATGCCATCCAGCCTGCGCATTTAGAAAAGCTTCGTCCCCAACAATGTCCGGCATGGGCCAGCATCTGCGCTGAGTTTCCCGCTCGCCATGCACGACGCGGCGACTGTCAATTGAGGCCATCTCGATGAGTTGATGACAGGCTCGTCGAGACAATTAAAGGCTTGTCAGGACAGCATCCATAGCCGAGCAGGCCAAAAAGCAGTCATCAGTTTTCTTTATTTTTTGCTTTTAGGAATTGTCTGATCGGTCGGACAAAATTCATCGGTATCGTATTGCGCAACGCAAAGCAGCGCCGCTGCAAAGCCATGAAAGTGGCTTGCGAGCGCGCTGTCGGCTGACCTCCCGCACTGTACCCACATGCGCTTGCATCGATGCGCGGCATCGACGCGGATGGCGTTTGTTCGGTCGCGGGTGGCTGCGGAGAAAGGAATATCACTTCCATAGGGGCTTATCCATGCAACACGAAACGACTCGCGCTACTCGCTTTCCCATCCATTCTTCCGCCGAGCCGAGCAAGCCGGCGTGGCCGCAGCACAAGGCTGTCTGCCTGGCGGTGATGACGTCCTTGAGCCTGTTGGCTTCGCAGGCGTACGCCAACTGCACGACCGATGCGTCCAACAACACCACGTGCGATGCGACGTCGACGTACGGCAGCACTGTCGGCACCGGATCGGCGGATTCGGGCGCTACGGTTACGCTGCAACCGAATGCCCAGATTGTGCTCGGGAACGTCCCCGCCATTTCACTTGGCGACAATGCGACCATCACTTTGCAATCGGGCGCAGTGGCGCAAAACAACGCTACGTCCAGCGGCGGTGGCGGTTACGGTTTCGGTAAAAACACCATCGAGTTCAACAACAACAGCACCTTGACGGTGGAGCAGGGCGCTTCCGTGCTGTCGAACGGAACGGCTAGCGACGCTGAAGCGGTAAACCCCATGGGCTTCGGCAACACCATCATTAACAACGGCACCATTAAGGCTTTGCACAACGCGGCCATATGGTTTCAGGATCGGTCCTCGTCCGGAGCCGGCTTGAATACCGTGATCAACAATGCCACGGGCGTCATCGAAAGCGATTCGGCCACCCGCAATGTGCTTGGTGCCTCCGGCAGCAATGGTGCGTTGGACTTCACCAATAAGGGACAGGTGATAGGCAACCTGGGTTTTGCGGGTGCCAACGACGCCTTGCATATCTATACGGGTTCATCGGTGAGCGGCAGTATCAATGGCGGCGGCGGCGCCAACCTGCTCACCTTGAACGGCACCGGCAGCGATACGCTGAATGTGGGCAGCGGTCAGTTGACCACCTCCATTTCCGGATTCCAAACACTGCAAAAGCAAGATAGCGGTACCTGGACCATTGCCAATCCGCTCGCCACCCTGACCGGACTGACCTCGACTGAAGTGCAGGGCGGTACGCTGATCCTCACCGACAACAATACTGCCTATACCGGCAGCACGACGGTGGACAACGGCGGTACCTTGCAGCTGGGCAACGGCGGCACGGCGGGCAACATCAGCACGGCCACGATCACCGACAACGGCACGGTGGCCTTCGACCGCAGTGATGTGTTGACCTTCGGCAACGTGATTTCCGGTAGCGGCAGCGTGGCGCAGATCGGTTCGGGCACGACCACGCTGACCGGCGTCAACACTTATTCCGGCGGCACCTTCATCAACAACGGCACGCTGGCGGTCGGTGCGGATACTGCGCTGGGCAATACGTCGGGCGGCATCACCTTCAACGGTGGTACGTTGCAGCTCACGCAGGGTTTCGATCCGGCATCGTCACGCGCAGTGACCATCAACGCTGCCGGCGGCACGATCGACACGCAGGCCTTCAACAGCACGTTTGCGCAAGGCATCACCGGTGCCGGCGCCTTGACCAAGGCCGGCAACGGCACGCTGGTGCTGGCCGGTGACAGCAGTTATGGCGGCGGCACCACGATCGCCGCCGGCACGCTGCAGCTTGGCAACGGCGGTACCAGCGGCTCGATCACCGGCGACGTCACCAACAACGGCACGCTGGCTTTCAACCGCTCCGACGTCTACAGCTTTGGCGGCGTGATCTCCGGCAGCGGTGCGGTCAACCAGATCGGCAGCGGTACCACCGTGCTGACGAACGACAACACTTATACCGGCGGCACGACGATCACGGCGGGCACGTTGCAACTGGGTAACGGCGGCACCACCGGTTCGATCGTGGGCGATGTGACCGACAATGGTACGCTGGCCTTCAACCACTCCAACACCTATAACTTCGCCGGCGTCATCTCCGGCAGCGGCGGCGTGAACCAGCTCGGCAGCGGCACCGTCGTTCTCAATGCCGACAATCCATATACCGGCGACACCAACGTCAACGCCGGCACGCTGGCGGTGGGCGATGACAGTCACACGAGCGCAGCGTTGAGCGGCGGCGGTACTACCACCGTGGCGTCGGGCGCAACGTTGGGCGGCTATGGCAGCGTTACCGGCACGGTGAACAACAGCGGCACCATCGCGGTGGCTGATGCATTGGCCGCGCTGGGCAGCAGCACCAAAGGCAGCTTCACCGTCAACGGGACGTTGAACAATAACGGGCTGGTGCAGATGGGTGGCAATGGCACCGGCAACAAGCTCGTCACCACCAATTACGTGGGCGGCACGGGCAGTGTGATTGCGCTCAATACGTATCTTGGTGGCGACGGTTCGCCGTCGGATCTGCTGGTGATCAACGGCGGCACGGCGACCGGCAGCACCGCGTTGCGCATCACTAATGCGGGCGGCCCTGGCGCACTGACCGCGGCCAACGGTATCGAAGTGGTGCAGGCGATCAACGGCGGTACCACGGCCGCGGGCGCTTTCAGCCTGGCCAGTGCGGTGGCGGCCGGTCCGTATGAATATTCGCTCTATCGCGGCAGCACCGATGGCAGCAGCGCGCAGAACTGGTACCTGCGCTCGCAGCTGGATTGCTCGCTGGTGCCCAGTGCGCCGGCGTGTGCTTCGCCGGCACCGACTCCGACTCCGACCCCGACGCCTGCACCGACACCGACGCCTGCTCCAGCACCTGCGCCCGTACCGACACCTGCACCGGCCCCGGCACCTGCTCCAACGCCTGCACCGACACCTGCGCCGGCACCCACGCCCACACCCACACCTGCTCCCGCGCCGTCGCCTTCGCCCTCCGGCACGGGCACCACAACGACTCCGCCCGCGCAGAACACCGTTCCGCTCTACCGGCAGGAAGTATCTCTTTACGCCGCCATACCCTCGATGGCGTTGTCATACGGGCAGGGCCTGATGGACAGCCTGCACGAGCGCGTCGGCGATGACGTGCTGCAGGCAAGTAATGAGCATGCCGACAGCACCTGGGCGCGCGTCATTGCACAACACGATAGGCGCGACGGCGGTGCGCTCGGCATCTACGGCGACAAGGGCCCGAGCTACAACGACAATATGTTCGCATTGCAAGCGGGCGTCGATCTGTATCGCGGCGAGCATGACAACGGCAGCGACATCGCCGGTGTCTACATCGCGCTCGGCCAGATCGCCGGCGACGTCAAGCACTTCGACGGCATCACAGCCGGCCGCGACCGGTTGCAGAACTACACGCTCGGCGGTTACTGGACGCACTTCGGCGCATCCGGTTGGTACACGGATGCGGTGGTGCAGGGCACCGGCTACAACGTCAAGGCCAGCTCCACGCGCATGGCGGCGCTCAAGACCGAAGGCCGCGGTATTGCCGCGTCGCTCGAAGGCGGTTATCCGATACCGCTGCGCAACGGCTGGGTATTCGTGCCGCAGGCGCAGTTGGTGTATCAGCGTGCTTCCTTCAACGATGCATCCGATGCCGCATCCGACGTGTACTTTGGCAACGCCAATTCGCTGGCCGGCCGTGTCGGCGGCGAGGCAAAGAAGAACTGGTCGCTCGGCAGCGACGCTGCGCAACCCCGTTTGATGAGCACCTGGCTGCGCGTGGACCTGTGGCGCGAGTTCATGGCCAACCCGGGCGTGGCGTTCTCCACGCCGACCACTCCGGTGAGCTTCCACTCCGAGCTCAAAGGCACCTGGGTAGGCTTGCGCGCAGGCATCAGTTCACAACTAGCTCGCAATGTATTTGTGTACGCCAACGCCGGCTACGACATTGGCGTCAACAATCACAGCGATGGCTACAGCGGCAAGGTTGGTATCCGCGTCAACTGGTGACATCGCCTAGAGTGAGTCGTTGTTGGGTTCCCCCGGATCTAATCCGGGGGAACCCGTCGTTCCTCACGCGATTCGTTGGTGACGCTAACCCAACCGACGGCGGATTTCGCTCCAGCCATTGTGCAACGATCACACGCGCCGTCTGCTGCGCCGATACTGATCGAACAGCACCGCCAGCAACAGAATGCCGCCGCGAATCAGGTATTGGTAGAACGTCGGCACGTTCATCAGGCTCATCACGTTCTGCACGGCGCCCATGATCAGCACGCCCACCAGCACGCCCGAAATCGTCGCCACGCCGCCGGTGAGCGAAACGCCGCCCAGCACGCAGGCGGAGATCACACCAAGCTCCAGGCCTACCGATGTCTTCGGATCGCCCAGGCTCATGCGCGAGGCGAGCATCACGCCGGCGAAGCCCGTCACCAGGCCCTGCAATACGAACACCACGATCTTGATGCGCGTCACCGGCAGGCCCGCGAGCAGCGCGGCTTCGCTGTTGCCGCCGACGGCGAGCACGTGCTTGCCGAACACGGTCTTGTTCAACAGAAAGCCGAACACGACGAAGGCAATGATGTTGCTCCAGATCGGATAGGAGATACCGAGGAACGAACCGCTGCCCAGCGCGAAGAAGCTCTCCTGCGAGATCATCACCGCATCGCCGTTGGAGGTGAGGTAGGCCAGGCCGCGCACGGCTTCCATCATGGCGAGCGTGGCGATCAGCGAATTGACTTTGAAACGCGCGACCAGCACGCCGTTCACCAGCCCGACCGCGCCGCCGGCGAGTATGCCGGCGACCATGCCGAGCAGTACGCTATGCGTCTGGGTGATCACCGTGGCGGCTACCACGCCTGCGAAGGCCACGATGGAGGCGACTGAAAGATCGACTTCGCCCAGCGCCAGCACGAACATCATGGTGACGGCGATCGAGCCGATCAGCGTGACGGAAAGCAGCAGGCCCTGGATGTTACGGGCGGTGAGGAAATCCGGCACCGTCGCGGACAGCACCACGAACAGCACGACGAAGGCCACCACGATGCCTGACTTGTTGAGCATGTTCCACGCACGCACGCGCATAGGCACGGTTGGCGGCACGGATGCCTGGGCGCTGGACGGGGTTTCCTCGGGTTGCATGGCTAGGCTCATCTGTGGCTCATTTGAAGTGCGTCAGCGCGGCAGCGCCATCTTGATCAATTCGCCGGGCGTAGCCTCGGCCTTCGGTACGTTACCCACGATACGTCCTTCGCGCATCACGATGATGCGGTCGGCGACGCCGATCACTTCGGCAAGATCGCTGGACACCATCAACACGCTGCGTCCTGCTTCGGCCAGCTCGTAGAGCAGGTGATAGATTTCGGCGCGCGCGCCCACGTCGATGCCGCGCGTCGGCTCGTCCATCAGGAACACCTCGATGCGCTCGGCCAGCCAGCGCGACAGAATCACCTTCTGCTGGTTGCCGCCGGAAAGCGTACCGATGGCGGTGTCGCCGTTACGCGTCTTGATAGCGAGTTTCTGGATGTATTCCTGCGTCAACGTACGTTCGCGCCGGGCATCGAGCAGGAAACCGCCGCGGCAGAAATGGCGGCGTGCGCTGAGGTTGAGGTTGTCGGCCACGGAGGCGATCGCGACGATGCCTTCCTTTTTGCGATCCTCGGGGCAGAGCGCGATGCCGGCGCGCACGGCATCGCGCGGGCTGCTGAAATTCACAGGCTTGCCGTTGAGTTCGACATGGCCTTCGCTTGCACGTTCCGCGCCGTAGATCAGCTTCATCAGTTCGGAACGGCCGGCGCCGACCAGCCCGAAGAAGCCCACGATCTCGCCGCGCCGCGCGGTGAATGATGCAGGCTCCGCCAGTCCCGGTCCCATCAATCCCTTTGCTTCGAGCAGCACGTCGCCGGCGGGGCGGGGACGATAGCCATAGACGTCCGCGATCGGCCGGCCGACCATGGCGGTGATCAGTGCATGGCGATCGACGTTGGCCATCGATTCGAACGTCTGGATACGCTTGCCGTCGCGAAATACCGTGACGCGATCGCACAGCGCATCCACTTCTTCCATGCGATGGGTGACGTAGATGATCGCGCGCCCATCGGCGCGCAGGGCCTTGATGATGCGAAACAGATTTTCGGTTTCGCGCGCCGAGAGCGAACTGGTGGGTTCGTCGAAGGCGATCACGCGCGCATCGCGCATCAGCGCCTTGCCGATCTCGATCATCTGGCGCTGGCCGATGGACAGATGCTTGACCGGTGTGCGCGGATCGACGTGTTCGCCGAGGCGCTTCAGTTCATCCACCGCGCGCTTGATCAGCGCACGCTGGTCGAGTACGCCGAGGCGGTTGGGCAATTGCCCGAGCATCAGGTTGTCGGCCACCGTCAGTTCGGGAACCAGATGCAGTTCCTGGTAGATGATGGCGATGCCAGCGTCGATCGCCGCGCGTGTGGTGGCGAAGGAATGCGTTACATCGTCAAGACGCAACGTGCCGGCCTGCGGATGGTTTACGCCTGAGAGCACTTTGAGCAGCGTGGATTTGCCGGCGCCGTTTTCGCCCATCAGGCCGTGTACTTCGCCGGCGCGCACATCCAGCGATACACCATCGAGCGCACGCACGCCGGGGAAGCTGACGGTGATGCCGTCGAGTTCGAGGTAGGCGTGGTTGACGGGTCGTGTCGCTGCGTTTGTGTGCGTCATGGTTTCAATGGTTGCGTGCTGTTTTACTCCCTCTCCCCTCCGGGGAGAGGGCTGGGGTGAGGGGCGAATCTCGCGGAGCCATCAGTTCCATGCGAGATCAAAGAAAAAACTTGCGCGTATCAAATAAATTTCTCGCAAGCCTCAGCCCCTCAGCCTAACCCTCTCCACGGAGAGGAGAGGGGATTGGTTTACGGCGAGCTTCAAATTCCCAGCTCGGTCCGCACCTTCTGCCAATTGTCACGCGTCATCAGCATGCCCGCCGTCTGCGTATCCGCCGGCGGCTCCTTGCCGGTGCGAATCCAATCCACCAGGTTTTGAGCGCTGTCCCTGCCGTGATGGGTCGAGCTGACCGCAATCGTGCCGTAGAAACCGGTGGGCTCCTTCTTCTGGAATTCTGCGAACGCCTCGCCGGCGCCGTTGACACCCACGCCGATCACATCGTCCGCCGGAATATGCAACTGCTCGGTCGCACGCACGGCGCCGAGCACAGTTTCTTCATTGAGCGCGTAGATCACCCACTTCTTGATATCCGGATGCTGGGCAAGCACGGGCGAGGCGGCGTTGAAGCCGCCTTCGTCGTCGGTGGTTCGCTGTGGCGCGTCGAAGATGTTTTCCTTGTTGAAGCCACTGGCAAGCAGCGTTTCGGTGGCGCCATCGGTACGCTGCTTGGCGGTGGGCAACTGGTTGCTGGTGATGCGCAGCGCACCCACTTCTTCCGGTTTCCAGCCGCGCCTTTTCATCTCGTCGGCGATGGCCTGGCCCATCTGGTTGCCGATCTTGAACGACGACATGCCTAGGTGCGGCACACCGTCCAGCGGCTTGCCGGAGCCGTCGACCAGGCGATCGTCCACCGTCACGAATTTCATGTCGTACTGCTTCGCACGTGCGCGGATGGCCGGTCCCAGCCGCACATCGGGCGCGCAGATCACGAACCCTTGCGCGCCTTGTGCGCCGAGGTTGTCGATGGCCGCAAGCACTTTCTCGCCGTCCGGCGTGCCGATGTTCACCACCGAGAAGCCTTCCTTCTTGCCCAGCTCGATGGCTGCTTTCTGCTCGTTGATGAACCATGCCTGCTCCGGCATCTTCACCAGAAAGCCGATCTTGAGCGGCGCCTCGGCGCGGTGGCACGCGCTCAAGCCAAGAGTGGCCATGACCATGGCGGCGCATGCGGCGCGCAAGGTTCTTCCGCGAATTTTGCTGGTCATGTTGTCTCCTCAGGGTGTGGCGATGGTGGATGCGTGTGGATCGCCGAAGGGTTGCGCCGCCGCTGATCCAATGCAGGTCGCCGTTCGAATGAAACGGGAGTTCGACGATCCACGTTGCCGGCCGATGCCGAGCTGCAGCTCACGCTCGTATGCTCGCCAAGTCCACCGCCGAGTCTAGAAACAAGGCCGGTAGCCTTCCAATAAGAAAATGAAATCCTCAGATATCCACATTGGTATCAGAGTGGATAGCAGTGCATGCTGAGCGCCGGCGATGGCACGCGCTGAAGGATGTTTGCGAGACGGACGCGGATCTCAATGACTGCGCACACTTTCCCTGGCGTTCTCCATGTACTGCCGCGGCGTGCAATTGAACTCGCGCCGGAACACCGCGTACATGTACTGCAATGACGTGAAACCGCTGCGTACGGCCACGTCGGTCAAGGGAATGGACGGATCGGCCAGCATGCCGCGCGCCATCTCCAGCTTGTGCTCGAGGATGGTCTGGTGCACCGACTGCTTCAGCTCGCGCTTGAAGTGTTCTTCCAGCAAGGTGCGCGAGATGCCGACGTAATCGGCGACCTGTTCGGTCTTGATTCCCAGGCACGCGTATTGACGGATGTAGTGCTTGGCGCGCATCACGTATGCGCTCTTCAGTGGCTGGTGCAGGCTGGTGGCCTGTACGTTGATGCCCACCGGCGGCACCATCACGCGCGTGGTGGAGCAATCGCCGCCGTGCAGCATCTGGTGCAACACTTGCGCAGCCATGCGGCCCATTTCTTCCGCGCCCTGGATCACCGAGGTCAGCGGAATGCGGCAGAGCAATTGCGCAATAGGGTCGTTGTCGATGCCGACGATGGCGATCTGTTCGGGAATCGGCACGTCCGCCACGATGCACGCCTGCAACAGATGCCGGGCGCGCGCATCGGTGGTGGCGATGATGCCGATCGGCTTGGGCAGCGAGCGGACCCATGCCACCAGGTCCTCCTGCGCGCGGCCCCAGCCACCGGCGCTGGTGGAAGAGCCGCGATAGACGGTGCCGTCCAGCCCGTCCGCTCGGATCATCTGCAGGAAAGCCAGTTCGCGCTCGTGCGCCCAGCGGCAGCCGGGGCTGGGCGGCAGGCCGTAGAAGGCGAAGCGCTGCAGGCCCTGTTCGATCAAATGGTCATAGGCCAGCCGTACCAGCTTGTGGTTGTCGGTGGCCACATAGGGAATGTTGTGCGGATAGTGGGTTTCGTCCGCGTAGGAGCCGCCTACGGCGACCACAGGAATAGGCATGGAGGCGAGCGCCTCGGACACCACCGGGTCATCGAAATCCGCAATGATGCCGTCGCCGCGCCACTGGTGGATGCCCACCGTGCGGCTGCGGAAATCCTCTTCCATGAATAAATCCCACTTTACGCGGGTAGAAGTGAGATATTGGCCGATGCCGGCGATGACCTGGCGGTCGTAGACCTTGTTGGCATTGAAGAGCAGCGCGATGCGATGTGGCTTTGTCATGGGCGGACAGCTGACCTGCAACAACGGCGTGTGCCGCAACGCGACGCTAACAGTTCGCAGGATCAGGCACATGACGCAACGCGACAAAGAAAAATCTAGCGCGGCTGACAGATTTCGCAATTGCCACCCAAACACGCCAATTGCAGCATCCACAAAGATGTGCCGATCCGGTTTGCGCGCGCGGCAATGCCCACGCGAACCGAACCGGACGCCCAGTTGGTTCAGGAGCTTCCCATGAGATATTTCGAGCGTATTTCCCCCATCGGCCAGGCCGGCGCAAACCCCAGCGCCCTGGCGTTTCGCCACTACGATCCGGCCCGCCTGGTGCTGGGCAAGCGTATGGACGAGCACCTGCGGCTGGCGGTCTGCTATTGGCACAATTTCGTATGGCCGGGCACCGACATGTTCGGCTTCGGCACCTTCCATCGCCCGTGGCATGAAAGCGGCGATCTGCTGCAGCGCGCGAAAGAGAAGGCCGATGCGGCGTTCGATTTCTTCAAGCGCCTGGGCGCGCCGTTCTACACCTTCCATGACACCGACGTGGCGCCGGAAGGCAACAACCTTGCCGAATACGTAAGCAATCTCTCCGCGATGGTGGACGTGCTGGCGGCCAAGCAGGCGGAGACCGGCATGAAATTGCTGTGGGGCACGGCCAACCTGTTCAGCCACCCGCGCTACGCCGCGGGCGCAGCCAGCAATCCGCAGCCGGAAGTGTTTGCCTGTGCGGCTACCCAGGTGTTCCATGCGATGGCCGCCACGCACCGCCTGGACGGCGCCAACTACGTGCTGTGGGGCGGTCGCGAAGGCTACGATACGCTGCTCAACACGGATCTGAAGCGCGAGCGCGCGCAGCTCGGCCGCTTCTTCCAGATGGTGGTGGAGCACAAGCACAAGATCGGCTTCAAGGGCACGATCCTGATCGAGCCCAAGCCGCAGGAACCCACCAAGCATCAATATGACTACGACACCGCCACGGTGTTCGGCTTCCTCAAGGAGTTCGGCCTTGAGAACGAAGTGAAGGTGAACCTGGAAGCCAACCACGCCACGCTCGCCGGCCATTCCTTCCACCATGAAGTGGCCACGGCGATTTCGCTGGGCGTGTTCGGCAGCATCGACGCCAATCGCGGCGATCCGCAGAACGGCTGGGACACCGACCAGTTCCCCAACAGCGTGGAAGAAATGACGCTGGTGATGTACGAAATCCTGCGCAGTGGCGGTTTCACCACCGGCGGTTTCAACTTCGACACCAAGGTGCGCCGCCAGAGCAGCGATCCGGCCGACCTGTTCCATGGCCACATCGGCGCGATCGACGTGCTGGCGCTGGCACTGGAACGCGCCGCCAAGATGATCGAGCGCGACGCGCTGGCCGACTTCAAGGCCAAGCGTTACGCCGGCTGGGATGCGTCGTTCGGCAAGCAGATCCTGGAAGGCGGTTACACGCTGGAATCGCTGGCCCAGGAAGCGCAGCAACGCGACCTGCGTCCGTCGCACGTATCGGGCCAACAGGAATATCTGGAAAACCTGGTCAACACGTACATCTACGGCTGAGCCGCCGCATGTATCTGGGGATAGATCTGGGGACCTCGGCCATCAAGGCCGTGCTGATCGATGCTGCCGGCAAGGTGCGTGCGAGCGCATCGCATGCGCTTGCCGTATCCAATCCGCAACCGCGCTGGTCCGAGCAGGATCCGCATGCATGGTGGACGGCCGCGCAGTCGGCGATCGAACAAGTGCTGACCGAAGCGGGCAGGGCAGGTATCGCGCCGCGCCAGGTGGCCGGCATTGGCCTGAGCGGACAGATGCACGGCGCCACCGTGCTGGACAAGGCCGACCGCGTGCTGCGGCCGGCCATCTTGTGGAACGACGGCCGCTGCGACGCGCAATGCCGGCAGATGGAAAGCTGGCCGGATTTTCGCGCCATCACCGGCAACCTCGCCATGCCCGGCTTCACCGCGCCCAAGCTGCTGTGGTTGCGCGAGCACGAACCGGCGGTATTCGAGCGCATCGCCAAAGTGCTGCTGCCGAAGGATTACCTGCGGTTATGCCTCACCGGCGAATACGCCACGGATGCTTCCGATGCGGCCGGCACCCTGTGGTTGAACGTGGCCGAACGCGGTTGGAGCCAGCCCATGCTGGACGCCACCGGCTTGCCGCGCGATGCGATGCCGACGGTCTACGAAGGCAACGCGGTCACCGGCCATCTCAGCCAGGCACTGGCCGATCGCTGGGGCATGCAACGCGTGCCGGTGGCGGCGGGCGGCGGCGACAATGCCGCTGGCGCGGTGGGTGTGGGCATCGTGCGGCACAAGCAGGCGATGCTGTCGCTGGGTACGTCGGGTGTGTACTTCGCGGTATCCGATGGTTACCTCGCGCGGCCCGAACAGGCCGTGCATAGTTTCTGCCACGCCTTGCCCGGCACCTGGCATTTGATGTCGGTGATGTTGAGCGCAGCGAGCTGCCTGGATTTCACCGCCAGCCTGGGCGGCTATGCCGACGTACGGACGCTGCTGGCCGATGCCGAGCGCGCCGGCCTGCGCAACGACGGCCCGGTGTTCCTGCCTTATCTCAGCGGCGAACGCACGCCGCACAACGACGTGCATGCCAGTGGCGCGTTCACCGGCTTGCGCGCGGATACCGTGCGCGCGGACCTGGCCAACGCCACGCTGGAAGGCGTGGGGCTTGGCCTGCTCGATGGCATCGAAGCAGTGGATGCCGCCGGCCTGCACGCCGACGACATCACCGTGATCGGCGGCGGCTCGCGCAGTGCGTACTGGACGCAGATGCTGGCCGACATCATCGGCCGTCCGCTGACTTTGCGTGCTGGCGGCGAAGTGGGCGCGGCGCTGGGCGCTGCACGTCTCGCGCATTTGGCGGCCGAACCGGGTGCTACCTTGGCGGACGTGTGCGGCATGCCTGAGGTAACGGCAGTGCGTGAGCCGGACGCTGCGCGGCATGCGTATTTTCGCGAACGCCGTCAGCCGAAGTTCCGGGCGTTGTATCGTCAACTTGCCGGTGTTTATCGGGCAGAGGAGACGGTATGACGAAGCGGGGTTCCATACTCCCTCTCCCCTTCGGGGAGAGGGTTGGGGTGAGGGGCTGGGCAGAGCGTGGCGTGGCTTTCTTGCGTTCAAACCGCTCGTCATTCCGGCGCAGGCCGGAATCCAGGTTGAATATGTGTCCGAAGGACACAGCATTGTTTATGTTGAGTGCTTCGCACGACGTACCAAAACTGGATTCCGGCCTTCGCCGGAATGCCGGTGAGGCACGGAAGGGCATGGTCGCTGTGGGCAAGTATCTTGCGCTAGCCGCCATGCTCATTGGCAGCTCCGTAGCTCACGCCAGCAAAGAGCACCCCGTCATCGGCTTCTCCATCGACGACCTGCGTCTGGAACGCTGGGCCCACGACCGCGACTACTTCGTCGCCGCCGCCACCAAACTCGGCGCCAAGGTCTACGTGCAATCGGCCGATGCGAGCGAAGAACGCCAGGTGGCGCAGTTGGAAAACCTGATCGCGCGCGAAGTCGACGTGCTGGTGATCGTGCCGTTCAATTCCAAGGTGCTCAGCAACGTGGTGGCCGAAGCCGAGCGCAACGGCATCAAGGTGGTGTCCTACGATCGCCTGATTCTCAACGCCAACGTCGATGCCTACATCACCTTCGACAACGAGCGTGTGGGTGAGCTGCAGGCGCAAGGCGTGTTGAACCGGGCACCCAAGGGCAACTACTTCATGCTCGGCGGCTCGCCCACCGACAACAACGCCAAGATCATCCGCCAGGGCCAGATGAAAATATTGCAGCCGGCGATCGACAGCGGCGCGGTCAAGATCGTCGGCCAGCAATGGACGCCCGACTGGGATGCATCCAAGGCGCTGCGCATCGTCGAAGATGCATTGACCGCCAATGCCAACAACATCCAGGGCGTGGTCGCTTCCAACGATGGCACCGCCGGCGGCGCGATCCAGGCGCTGGCGGCGCAAGGTCTGGCCGGCAAGGTGCCGGTGTCGGGGCAGGATGCGGACCTGGCGGCGGTCAAGCGCGTAATCGACGGCACGCAGGCGATGACGGTCTACAAGCCGATCAAGCAGATCGCCACGCAAGCAGCACAGCTTGCGGTGGAACTGGTGCGCGACGAAAAGCCGAAGTACACCACCACCCTCAACAACGGCAACAAGGACGTCAACACGGTTCTGCTCGATCCCATCCTGCTTACGCAGCAGAACGTGGACGTCGTGATTCGCGACGGCTTCTACACGCACGCCCAGATCTACGGCCACTGAGTTGACCGCCATGAGCGATTTTCTGTTCGAAATGCGGGGCATCCGTAAAGCGTTTGGTGGCGTGTACGCGCTGAACGGCATCGACCTGCAAGTGCGCCCTGGCGAATGCTTGGGGTTGTGCGGCGAGAACGGCGCCGGCAAGTCCACCTTGATGAAAGTGCTTTCGGGCGTTTATCCGCATGGCACCTGGGAAGGCGAGATCCGCTGGCAGGGCAAGCCGCTGCAGGCGCGCTCGGTGCGCGACAGCGAGCAGGCCGGCATTGTCATCATCCATCAGGAGCTGATGCTGGTGCCGGAGCTCTCCGTGGTCGAGAACCTGTTTCTCGGCAACGAGCTGACCTTGCCCGGCGGGCGCATGGATTACGAGTCCATGTACGCGCGTGCGCACACGCTGCTGAAGGAATTGCAGCTGGAGGACGTAAACGTCGCGCTGCCGGTGAAGGCGTTCGGCGGTGGTCACCAGCAATTGTTCGAGATCGCCAAGGCGCTCGCCAAGGATGCGCGCCTGCTGATCTTCGACGAACCAACCTCGTCGCTGTCCTCGAAGGAAACCGACGTGCTGCTCGGCATCATCGAGCGGCTCAAGCAACGCGGCATCGCCTGCATCTACATCTCGCACAAGCTGGACGAAGTGGCGCGCATCTGCGACACGGTCAGCGTGATCCGCGACGGCAAGCATGTCGCCACCAAGCCGATGAGCGAGCTGGATGAAGACAGCATCATCGCGATGATGGTGGGCCGCCGGCTGGAAACGCTTTATCCGAAGGTGGCGCACGAGATCGGCGGCGTGGTGTTCGAAGCCCGGCACGTCACCTGCCATGATGTTTCCGATCCGTCGCGCCTACGCGTGAAGGATGTGTCCTTCGTACTGCGCAAGGGCGAGATCCTCGGTATCGCCGGCCTGGTCGGCGCGGGCCGCACCGAACTGGTCAGCGCGATCTTTGGCGCGTATCCCGGCCGCAGCCAGGCTGAGCTCTACATGGACGGCAAGCCGCTGCGCATCCGTTCGCCGCGCGATGCGATTCGCGCCGGCCTGGGCCTGGTATCGGAAGACCGCAAACGCTACGGCATCGTGCCGATGCTGGGCGTGGATCAGAACATTACCCTGGCCACCTTGCGGCACTACGCCAGCGCGGGACATGTAGACAGCGGGCGCGAGTGGAGCGTGGCCGAGGCGCAAATTGCGTCGATGCACATCAAGGCGGCGAACGCCTCGCTGCCGATCGCCAATCTGTCGGGCGGCAATCAGCAGAAGGCCTTGTTCTCCCGCATGCTGCTGACGCGGCCGCGCATCCTGATTCTGGACGAACCCACGCGCGGCGTGGATGTCGGCGCCAAGGCGGATATCTATCGGTTGATCTTCGAGCTGGCGAAAGAGGGCATCTCGATCATCCTCGTTTCCTCCGAGCTGCCTGAAATTCTCGGCACCAGCGACCGCGTGCTGGTGATGGGCGAAGGGCGCTTGTGTGCGGATCTGCCCAACGATGGGCTGACGCAGGAACAGGTGATGGCGGCGGCGATTCCGCAGGCGAAGAGGGCGTAGTGGTGTCCATGGCTTGCCGCGAATCCCGTTCCCTCTCCCCTCCGGGGAGAGGGCTAGGGTGAGGGGCCAAGGCTTGCAGGGAATCATGATGTGCCATGGATGGTGCTTTAGTTTTATGTCCTGATGAAAGATCAGGCGAGGTTGTCCCCTCACCCCAACCCTCTCCCCGAAGGGGAGAGGGAGCCATGCATATCGCATAGCTGAGAATTTCCATGCAACACATTCAAGGACCGCGAGCTCCAATCATGCGTGCACAAGAATTCCGAGCCCTATTCGTCCGCTACAAGATCCTGGCGCTGCTGCTGGCGCTGGCCGTCATCTGGATCTTCTTCCACATCGCCACCGACGGCGCGTTCATCAGCTCGCGCAATCTTTCCAATCTGCTGCGGCAGACCTCGATCACCGGCATGCTCGCTTGCGGCATGGTGTTCGTGATCATCGCGGGGGAGATCGACCTGTCCGTCGGATCACTGCTGGGTCTGCTCGGTGGTATCGCCGCAGTCATGACGGTGAATCTGGCATGGGGTTCGTGGCCCACCGTGATCGCGGTGCTGCTGCTTGGCCTTGTGGCGGGGCTGCTCAACGGCTTCATCGTCACGCGTCTGCGCGTGCCGTCGTTCATCGTCGGCCTTGGCGGCATGCTGGCGTTTCGCGGTGTGCTGCAGGGCATTACGCATGGCGCCACCATCGCGCCGGTGCCGGCGGACATGGTGTACCTCGCGCAAGGCTACGTGAACCCGACGTTGTCGAACTGGCTGGCGGCGATCATCTTCATCGCGTTGGTCGCCATGACGGCGATGCGGCGCAAGCGGCGTGCCGCGTTGTCGATTCCGCAATCGGCGGCATGGCGCGATACGCTCAAGCTGATCGCGATCGGCGCGGTAATGGCCGGCTTCCTGGTGATGCTCAACCGCTACAACGGCGTGCCGCTGCCGGTGATGATCCTGCTCGCATTGCTGGCAATCTTCACCTACATCGCCACGCAGACCGTGTTCGGCCGTCACATCTATGCGGTGGGCGGCAACATGGAAGCGAGCCGCCTTTCCGGCATCGACGTGGCAGGCGTGAAGATGGTGGTGTTCGCGCTTATGGGTCTGATGTGCGCGTTCGCCGGCATCATCAACACCGCGCGCCTGGCCGCCGGCTCGCCTTCGGCCGGCACCAACGGCGAGCTGGATGCGATCGCGGCGTGCTTCATCGGCGGCGCCTCCATGCGTGGCGGCGCAGGTACGGTGCATGGCGCACTGATCGGTGCGCTGGTGATGGCGAGTCTCGACAATGGCATGTCGATGATGGACGTCGACAATTACTGGCAGTTGATCGTGAAGGGTTCGATTCTGGTGATTGCGGTGTGGGTGGATGTGCTGTCGGGTACGAAGCGCGATTAACGTTTACCTCCATCGTCGACGTTATGGGTATTTTCGAAAACGGTAATTTTGCCGGACGTCATTCCCGCGAAAGCGGGAATCCATGGTTGCCTTTCGCCAAAAAGAAAAATGGATTCTCGCTTTCGCGAGAATGACGGCGAGGAACAAGAAGGCATCGCGAATATGGTGGATACTTCCCGCCGCAATACTTTCAAACTGCTGGTAACCAGCGCGGTCGCAGCGCCATTTGTCGCGAAATCAACTACATCTGCTTCGTGTTCAGGAGAAACAAAGCGGGTGGAGTGGGCACTCGGCCCCGAAAGCCAGCGCAAAGCCGATCTCGGCAACGGCACTTATCTCAATCCCATCGTCGCTGGCGATCATCCCGATCCCACCATCCTCAAGAATGGCAGCGACTACTACATGACGTTCACGCCGTTCGATGCTTATCCGGGCATCGTGATCTGGCATTCCACCGATCTGCTGAACTGGTCGCCGATCACGGCTGCGTTGAGCAAGCCCATCGGTACGGTGTTCGCGGTCGATCTGTGCAAACACGACGGCCGCTATTTCATCTACATTCCCGCAGCTCCGCAGGGGCAGGCGTGGTCGATCTACGTGATCTGGGCGGACGACATCCGCGGGCCGTGGAGCGATCCCATCGATCTGAAAATTCCCGGCTGCATCGATCCCGGTCACATCGTGGGCGAGGACGGCAAGCGCTATCTGTTCGTCAACGGCATCCGCAAGATCCGCCTTGCCGACGATGGCCTCGCCACGGAAGGTTCGCTGGAACCGGCATACAGCCCATGGCGCTATCCGGACGATTGGGTGGTGGAGGATTTCGCGCCGGAAGGCCCGAAGCTGCTGCGCCATGGCGAATGGTTCTATTTGATTACCGCCGTGGGCGGCACGGCAGGACCGCCGACCAGCCACATGGTGATCGCTGCGCGTTCCAAATCCATCCACGGGCCATGGGAACATTGCCCGCACAACCCGCTGGTGCGCACCACCAGTGCGGCGGAACCGTGGTGGTCACGCGGGCACGCTTCGCTGGTGGAAGGACCGGCCGGTGATTGGTGGATGGTGTACCACGGCTACGAAAACGGCTTCCGCACATTGGGACGCCAGACGCTGTTGGAACCGATCGAGTGGACCGCCGATGGCTGGTTTCGCGCGAAGGGTGGCGATCTCTTCAGGCCACTGCCTGTACCCAAGGGTGGCAAGCGCAGCACGTCGGGATTCGCATTGTCGGACGACTTCACGCGCAACAAGCTCGGCGTGCAATGGAGTTTGTTTCAGCCCGCGCCCGACGACATGCAGCGGATGCGATATGAAAAAGCTGCTCTGCATCTGGCCGCCAAAGGGCGATCACCTGCGGACAGTTCGCCGCTGACGTGCCTGGTCGGCGATCGCGGTTATGTCGCGGAAGTCACCCTCGATTTGCTCGACGGCGCCGAAGGCGGCGTGTTGCTGTTCTACAACCACAAGGCGTTCGTGGGCGTGGGCTTTACACCGCAACACATGAAAACGTTTGAATACGCCGACGAACTGGCCTGGATGCAGCAGGCGATGCCCACTTCCAGCGTGCGCATCCGGGTGACGAACGACAACAACGTGGTGACGTGGCACTACTCCCACGACGACGGCAAGACCTGGGTGCTGCATGGCTTGCGGATGGAAGTATCCGGCATGCACCACAATGTGTTCGGTGGCTTTCTCAGCTTGAAGCTTGGTATCTACAGTGCGAACCAGGGCAGTATTCGAGTGAGAGATTTCACGTATCGCGCCATCGGTTGATATGGGCGGTGGTTTCGTAGGTTGGGTTACCCCCGGATCAAGTCCGGGGTAACCCAATCTACGATGAGATTTCGGCTCACGTAGCGCTCGATGCGGTTGGCCCATTCCTACAGTTTGTTGGACCACTCTGGCCCTCTACACATTGGCTCTCACGCTTTAGCATTTCATCGCGTCATCCACCCCAGACATATCGTGGATCGATGAGTGCAAGTAGCGGCATACCAACCCCTGGTGCCGTTGGTTGGACGGCGCCGGTGTAGCGGGATCGCTTCGCCGGCGCTTTTTATGCGCGGTCGTCGATATGTCTCGACATGCGCACAAACTATCGTTGCAGACAGCTTGCGTGCACAAGCGGTGAAGATATCGCGCAATGATGCGTGGATATTTCGTGAGGATTTTCAATCCGTTTTGCTAAAACAAAAACGGCCTCTTACGAAATTGAATGTTCAAACGCATATCCCCGATTTTTGATTTGACGCAATAAGCGCTGGCGACTATCGATAGCGATGCTCCATGCATATGCGTTGCATGGAGGGAAGGGGAGTGCCATCCGAATGATTTTTGCCGAGGGGTAGCGGCTCCCCATGGATACGGCTGCGCCTGCAGACCGTTCTTATCGTGCATCGGGAGATAGACATGAAGAAGACGCTTGCTTCGCTGATAGCCGGTGTAGCACTTTTCGCCGGAATCAACAGTACCGCTCAGGCAGGTCCTTACAATCTTTATCCGCCGTATTTCGCGTGGGACAACAATTTCAACAACAGCAACATTTCCTGGAGCCCATCCACGGGTCAATATCCGCAATGGACGGCTTCGTTCAATTTCTCCAGCTACAGTCTTTACGGCTATCCGGCCAGCATTCGCGGCTGGCATTACGGCTGGAATCCGACTGGCGATACACTCTTTCCGAAGCGGCTTTCCTCGACCAGCACCATTCCGGCGGCGTTCTCGTATGCATCAGGCGGCAGCAATATGGCCGGCGATTTCGCCTATGACATGTTCCTGCGCAACGACAACCAGAAATCCACGCCGCAACTGGAAGTGATGATCTGGGCCGGCAACAACTCGTATCCGATCGGCCAGCCCATCGCCACCGGCGTGATCACCGAAAACGGCGTCACCTACGATCTGTGGTACGGCGACAACTCCGCGGCAGGCTATTACGTCTACACCTTCCTGCCTCAACGCAGCAGCGTGCCGGCCAGCCTGCCGACCAGCGGCAGCGCCAATATCGACATCATGCATTTCTTCAACAAGCTGGTAGGCCGCGCTAGCTTCAGCAAGTCGATGTATCTGGACGTGGTGGAAGCCGGCTGCGAGATCACACGCGGCAACGGCTGGGTGTCGACCACTTGGTTTCAGGTGAGCGCACAGTAGTCGGCAAAAAAAACGGCGCCGGAGATGTGGGCGGATACATCTCCGGCGCCGCGAGTCGAACAACGGCCACAAAGGGAGGAAAGTCAGCCGTTGTGCATGCCACGAATCGCTACTGGTTGACGGGTCGACACTGGGAACATCGAGCCCAACCGCATCGCGCGGATGCCACTGCAGTGTGGCCAAACCCCGCCGCCATGCCCATGGCGGCAAGGGTCAAATCCTGGTTCGAAAGGGCCAACCTCAGTTAAGCACTTCGCGCCAGTTCACGCGATGGACCAGGTTGCTGTTAGTGTTCTGATTCACCGCTTTGAAGGTGGTTACGCCCGCCGACGTGCTGGATGCGACCGTAATCGTGCCGTCCGTGTTCTGCAGCAACTGCACGCCCGTGGGCGCGGCGGAGGTGGTGAGGTATTTCACTGTGGAGCCACCGCTTACCAGCACCGATGCGCCCGAATAGTTGGTGGCGTACAGCGCGCCTTGCAGCGAGCAGGGATCGCTGGACGGAATCACCGTGGTCCATGCCACGATGTTCAAGCCTGTGGCTGCCGCCGGCGCCACTACGATGCGCTCGGTACCACCATTGCTGCCGCCGGCCGAACCGGTGAGGTCGTAGTACCAGCCGGTCGAGCTGTCGGAGAGCGTGGTGCCTTGTGTCAGGTCGGTCACCGCCGTCAGCGCTGCGCGCGTCAGCGGCAGTCCCCCTGTGGCAGGCGTGCTGCCGGAACCGTCGCGCAACGCGTACATGGTTTGCTGCTGCGTATCGGTCAGGTCGGTGATGTCGAGGAATTTACCGGTGCCGACGAACACCCAGCGCAGGATGGAAAGGCCGTTGGAACTCAGGCTTTCTTCCACGCGCGGCGCAGTGGTGATGGGCTGCGTGTTGCCAGAAGGGTCTTTGAGCGTCGCGAACAGTATAGGCGCAGGATAATCACCGGTTGCGGTACCGGACGAATCCACCGCCGCTTCGGTCAGATCGAAACGCCACACGTTGCCCAGCAGGTCACCGGCGTAGATCTGGTCGACGGTGCCATCGGTGACGTCCTGTGTAAATGCGGTGGCTTGCGTCAGGCCTGCCGGCGCGGTTGCGCTGCCTACGCCGGTATCGATCTTCTGCAGGATCGCACCGGTCTTGATGTTCAAGATGTACAGAATGCCGTGACCGGCCAGCGTGCCGCCGGTGTTGTTGTAACCGGAAGTCATGGCGACCACCCAGCCGTATTTGCGCGTCTTGATGATCAGCGGCGGGCCGTAGCTGTAGCCCATGTCCGCATTGGTGAATTCCCACAGCACCTTGCCGGCCTGCGATGCTTCTACCGTTGTGCTGCTGGTGGTATCCACCGCCGCCGGCACGTTGGTGACATCCAGCGCATAGATGCCTTTGCCGGCCTTGCCGAGGCCACCCACCAGAATGGTGTGCCAGTCCGCCGTTGCTGCAGTGGTGCTCGGGTTGGCCGTGCCGTTGCTGGTATAAGTGAAATCCACGTCCGCCACCTGCGGCGTGGCGTCGACGTAATAGTGGTGCGCGAAGTTGTTGGTCGACACCCCATCGAGGTTGGCCAGCGCAGGCAGGCCGTCGACCAGTGGCGTGTTGTTGGGTCCGTTGAACAACATGCTGGGAACGTAGGCGAACAACTCGCTGCCGCCGCCGGTCACCGGATTGGTGCTGGTCGGGCTGAGGAAATCCGCTTCGAACGCATGCATCATGCCGTCGTTAGCGCCCACGTAAACCACCGGCTGGCGGCTGGCGACGTTGCTGGTGAAGGTGGCGTAGCCGGGGTTGTTCGTCTCCGAATAGGACGTCGACAGTGCGCCTTGCACCAGCACCGCTCCCGAATCCACGATGTCGCCCAGAATGTGCGTGCGCGCGCGGAACAGCGTGCTTTCGTTGCTTTTGTCGCCGCGCAAATAATCGACGAATTGCGAGCCGCTGCCGGTCTTGTCCGCGATCCCCTGTTCCGTGGAAGACAAACTGCTGTAGCGAAACGGCACGCCCTTGCTGCCGTTCCAGGTGACGATGCGCCGCCCGCTGCTCCAGCCCAGAGTGGTGGTGCCTGAGCTGGAAGCCGTTTGCGTCAGCGTGTCGAGCTGGATTTGCGCGTGCCAGGGTGTGCTGCCGGCGGCGGCGGTGACGGCGCTGCCTGTCGCGGTGGTGGCGATGAAGCCGGTCACGTCGCCGGTCCAGGTCACGGGCGTGTATTGCGTGGTGTAGGCAGGGAAGCCTGCGACCGGCGCGTAGTACGGCGCGGTGTTGGCGGTGACGTTGCTCAATCCATGGCTGGAATTGACCGACAGGCCCGAGCCAGTCTGCGAAGCGGTGGAAGCGATGTTGTTGAAGATCTGCTGCAGGCCGCTCTGGATCAGGCTGGGCTGGTTGCCGGGGAAGTAGTTGTCCGGACGCAGGCTCTTGGCCGTGGCTGTGGTGCTGTTGGTATGCCAGGTCAGCATGCTGGCGGGAACGCCATCGCCGTTGACGTCGTTGAAGCCGCCGTACTTTGCCGCTAGCCAGTACATGTTCGGGCCGGCGCCGGAGGCGCCTGGATTGTAGGTCGGATGGCTGCTGCTGCCGTCGTAGGTGCCGGGTTCAAGCACGTCGACGACGTAGCTGGTGACTTTCTGGTTGCCGGAAATGTCGGCGCGGATATCGTTGATGTGCGCGTAGTAGGCCAGGCCAGCCATGTTGTAGGTGGCCATCTGCGAACCCTGGATCTCGTAGGTGCCGCCGAGCGCCGAGGTGTTCATGTATTGCGCCATGGTCTTCGAAGCGGCAGTGGTGCCTTGGGCTTCGATCAGCGGCAGATTGCCAAGCTTGGTGACGTAGCTGGATGCATCCAGCGCCGTGCCGACCGTGCCGCCTGCCTTCAGCGGCGCCAATCCCGTACCGGGACCCGAACTGGGCACGGCCGAGTCGAGCCAGGTGTGCGAATCGCCAATGGTGACGATGGCGTTGTTCTGGCAGGTGTACTGGATCGGATCGTTGACGGTCGGATTGCTCGACGAATTGGCCGGCGTGCCGGTAAAAACGGGAAAGGTGGAATCCGTGCTGTTGCTGCTCGAAAGGCCGGTGGTATAGCTCGAATCCAGCGATACCTGCATGTAGTAGGCAAGCGTGGCCCAGTACAGGTCGCTCACGTTGTCATATTGTTCGTAGCTGCCGCTGTAGCCGAACTTGTTAAGGTAATTGATGGTGCCGCTGTCCGTAAACGTCGTGCCGCCGGGAGCGGTGGCGTAGGTGGAGTCGGTCGCATCCGGATTGGTCACGAAAATCCCGGTGCTGGAGTCCCATTCCGAGTAGCTGTTGGTCTGGCGCGCGCCATAACCGTTGTAGCTGGTGGGGCCGTTGTCGCGCAGCAGGGCGCGCACTGCGCCGTTGGGATGGCTGTCGCCTTTGAGGAAGGCATAGGCTGACGCACCTACGCGGATCTTGGTGTAGTTCTGCTGGATCAGGCCTTCGGGCTTGTTGTATTTGCCGGCGCCAACATAATCACTGGAAGCATGTGCGGAATTGCAATTGCTCTCCAGCATGCCGGAGACACACACCTGCACCTGCGCGTTGTAAGTGGTGGCTAGGTTTCCTTTGTTGTCGCTGGTGAAGGAGCTGTTGTTGGAAACGATGAAGCTGGAGTCTTGCCCATACGAACGCAAATACACCGTATTCAACGAAGAATAGGCGCTGTCGCCGATCACCGTGGAGGGTGCCACGTTGGCGGACGAACCCGTCGAAGTGATGATCTTGTCTGGAAAATTCTTGATATTGCTCTGCGCGGCATTGAGGTTGGACCGTTTCAGCACCGTCTTCGAGGTGGTGTCCACCGAGCGATTGCCGCCGGTCAATGCCAGGCGGAACTCGTCCAGCGACGTCATCAATGCCCAATTGAGCATGTTGCCGCTCCAGTGTCCGGTACACACGGGGCCCGACACATTGCTCACCGGTACGAAATAACCGGTGCCGGTGGTGCTGCTGTAGTCGTAGCACTTGGCCGGATCGAAGTACCCCAGAAACGTGGTGCTGGCCGAATAGCCCGTGGTATCCGTATACGCCGCCACCGTGCCGGTCGGATATTCCACCGACAGTGCCAGCATCAGGTTGGCCGGCACGTTGGAGGTGCTGTACACCGGCGTGTCGGAAAGCGTCGTGGCGGATGCGCCGGCGCTTGCGGTCAGCGCCATCATGCATGCCAGCAACCTTGCGTTGAGACGAACGTGGCGAAGAGTTTTGAGCATGGCCGATCCCGGTATGAAGGCTTGGAGCATTTGGCGAGGCGGGGTGTCTGCGCTTGGGCGTTCAGCGCATGAAGGTCTGCACGTACGCGGTGGTGTTTTTGGGGCCGTCCACACGCACCGTCAGGCGAAAGGCCGCATAGGCGCCGTTGCTGAAGGTGAGGTTGTCGGAGTTCTGGTTGGCGAGCGAGCCGCCGAGCAAGGAGGCGCCAGGCACGATGCAGCGTGTCGGCGTGGCCGCGCCCGAAGAAGGGCACAGGCGCTCCACCACGTAATAGATCGTGTTGCCGTTTGTGCCGGAAATTTTCTGAAATCCAGAGGTCAAATTCACCAGCATGTCCGGTATGTCGCCGCTGGAACGCGACGTGGCCGGCTGCGGTTCCGCGTAGTAGCCGAGATTGGACTGATCGTTATCGCTGTTCGGCTGCGTGAAGGTGATCTTCTGCTGCGCATCCACGTACGCGGCCTCGGCTTCCTGCAGCGCACTCTGTCGAAAAGTGAGGCTGCCGGCGATGGTGTTGCTGGTATCAACCGAACGCATCAGCGCCAGTGCGGCGAGCAGCGATACCACCAGCACGATGATCGCCATCAGGGTGGAGATCATGCCGCGCTGGCGGCGCATGCCGCCGGCGATCCTGGCATTCGCCTGGGAGAGGTTTTTTTCGCCACCGCAGGCGTCGAGCGAAATGGAAGGAGTCGTCATGTCGCGTCCACTCAATAATGCGTGCTGACCAGCGCGTTGCGCACTGGAATGGTGGTGTCGTACACCTGGTAGCGGTATTGCGTATTCGGAGTGAAGGTGTACTGCAGCGTCGGATCCAAATCCTGAAACAGGATGATCGGATTTTTGTCGACGTAATCGCTCGAGCGCTCCGGCAACCGGCTCTGCGCCACGATCGCAATGCGGATCGCCTTGATCTGGCCCATGGTGCTCGATGCCGCGCTGCTGCTTGCGGTAAGCGTGGCGATCGAATACGTGCCGGTAGGCTGCACCCAACTTATGCCGGTGCTGGTCTGGATACCGTACAGTGCCTTCATCTGCACGATGCCATCGGCAATCGGCGTGACCGCGGCAGCTTGCCCATTCACCGGCCGCTGCAGCAGGTCGTACGACACCAGCGAATTGGTGGAAGCATCGATGCCGAACAGCGTGAACATCGGCGCTGCGCCGGCATCGAACAGATAGGTGGCCTTCTGCAAGCCGGTCGCTGGGCTGTTGGCGGCATCCAGCGCAAGCGTTGTGCTCGATACCTGCGTCGCCGTGGACGAACTGGTCAGATGCGCCAGCGCGCAGGTGCCATCGGACAAGGTGCCGAGCAGATAATCGCCAGTCATGATGCCGAGGCTGTTGCCCACTGCCACGCTGCTCGTCGTGGGCGTGCCGGCGATGGCGATCTTGAACACCTGCAGCGCCGAATTGCCGCCTACCACACCGATCACGTCGGGATTGCTACCGCCCGAGGCGATCAGCACCGGCACCAGGCGCGTGGTGAGCGGCCAGCCCGATGAGGTGAACGGCGAGGGCAGGGCCGATTGCGCCGGAAGCGTTTGGATCTTGCCGCTGGGTGTGGTGGTGTAGGCGGTAACCGGGCAACCCCACAATCCATAGTTGTAGCCCTGCACGATGCTAGAACCGGCTGTGCGCAACTGGCGTTCCAGCGTATACAGCGCGTAGCTGCCATTCTGCTGCGCGTCGTTGCCGCTGGTGGTGGTGCGCTTCTTGCCTTCGTACACCGCGAAGGCGGCCATGATCGCCAGCATGCACAACAGGCTCACCAGCATGCCCACCATCAGTTCGATCAGCGAGAAACCGCGCTGGCGTGCAGGTGCCGTGGAGATCATCGAGCCCTCAATTACCGATCGCGGTGACGGATACATATTTGTGCTTGGTGGAATCGGAGGGCGCTTTCCAGTAGACGGTCACCGTCACCTGGTATTGCGTGTTGCCGGAGCTGGAGATGTCCTGCTCGACCACGTCGATGCTGGGCGGATTGGCCTTTGCGCCCGGTAGGCAACTGTTGTCGGGCGTGCTTGACGTGCAATCGAGGCGCTTGGCCCAAGCGATGTAGCTGGTGCCGCCGCTGCTGCCGTCGCCACCGCCTTCGAACAGCGTCTTGAGCTGGCTCGGATCGCTTGCCCACATCTGTGCGATCACATGGTCGGCCAGCATGGCGGCGTTGATGCGGTATTGGGCGCCGCCGGTCATCTCGATGGCCGAACCCTGCAGCGCCACCAGGCCGAGAATGCCGACTGAAAAAATCAGGATCGCGACCATGGCGTCGATCAGCACGATGCCTCGCTGGTGCGAGGCACGGCGTTTCGCGCACGAGCGGGTGAGCGTCGTCTTCATGGACACCCCATTACGTTGTTGCTCAAGGTAAAAGCGGGATCGCACATGTTCACCATGCCGCCAGGCGAGATCGTGGTGACCAGGCGGCGACTGCTCGCCTGCAGCGAGCTTTGCGCCGCGGTGACATCGATGCGCAGGATCGACGCGCTGCCGTAAGCCGTAGGCCGGCCCAGCGCGTTGTATGTCACGCCGGCAGGAATGCCACCGCTGAGGATGGTTTTATAAGTGCTGGCCGAGGACGAGCTGGACGCGACATCCTTCACTGCCGTGGATGCGCCCACCTGCACGTTGCTCATGCCCGGCGAATTCCAGCTTTGCACTGTACCGGTGGCGGTACTGCAATCGGTCGCCGCCTGCGCGCTCGCCGCACTGGCCGGCAACACACATACTTGCCAACTGGTGGCGGAAGAAAGTTGGAAGCGCACATAGCGGCTTTGTTGCGAGGCTTCGTTGCGCGCCAGCCGCAGACCGTTCTGGATCGATTCGGTCACCGTGCGGATGCGCGTATTCAATGTCCACTGTTGGAATGTGGGCATGCCGAGCGTGACAAGGATGGCCAGGATGGTGACCGCCACCATCAATTCGATCAGGCTCACGCCCCGCTGATGGAGCGCTTTCACTGGCAGTTTCCTTTGGCGGTGACCCAGCAATTGGTCATCGTGCCGGAATACCAATTATTGGCGCTGGTCGTCGCGTGGACGTTGTTCTGATCGATGGTGAAGGTGAAGTTGGCCGTCTGCGTGGTGGCGCCCGCGGCGGTGATCTTGTAGCTGCTGCTGGTGGCCGCACAGGTATAGGTGAAATATTTCACCGTGCTGTTCGAGCCGGTGGTTGGCATGGGCACGCCGCAGTTCGCCCCGGCGGTATCTAAATACGTGCGGTTGTCCTGGAAGTATTGCTCCATCTGCACACGCAACGCACTCAGATTGTTCTGTGCTTCGGTCAGCTTGCCGCGTGTGATGTAGTCGCTGTAAATCGGCACGGCAATCGCCGCAAGAATCGCAATGATCGCCACCACGATCATCAGCTCGATCAAAGTGAAGCCTGCAGCTTGCCTGCGGCGCGTGCGTAATGTGCCCATGGACCGCCCCTGTACGGTTTGGAGCCTGTGCGAAGCCCCGGAAATCGCGTCGAAAGAGCGCAAGCGCGCCCGATCATCTGTCTGAAGAGTGCACCATCCGTTCTTTCACGAATGGTGCTTACGATCATGCGGTTTCGCGAGCGCGGCAGCTATCGCTCAAGGGGACAAACTGTCAGTCAATTTGGGACAGTGCGTTGATGTCGCGATGTGCCGCACATGGTCTGTGTGGACTTGTGTGCACAGTCGCATGCCGTTGCTCGGGCTGTGTGCAGTGCACGTATGCCATATGGCAGAGAGAGTTGGTGTGCGATCGAGTGCGAGTGATGCATGCACATTGATATGTTGCGGTACCGATAGTCGACTTATCGAAAACGATCCGAGTGAATTGCATCTCGGCTTGCCGAATGCGTTCCCTCCCCGACATGCAGTAGAGCCTGCCCCGGACTTGATCCGGGGAGGCCAGGACGGGGTGAAGCAACCGCGGTGCATTTCGACCATCGGCAAGCTCGGACAACCCCCACCCGGCCCCTGTAAGCAGGGGAGGGAGCCATCATTCGGGGAAGGGGGAGCTTATTCAGGCCGCCCACCACCACGACTCCTCCTTCACACATCCTAGCCCCGCCCCCCGCTAGGTTTGCAGGAGTTCGGGAACTGGCTTAACTTGTGCGGCCAAGTCGCTTGTGCGGCGGGGCAAATCAGCGTCTGAACAGGGTGGCGGAAGGTCGATGATGCATAGGGAAGTTCGCTTTACGTCCGTACGCGCCTGGGTGATGGCGGCTGGTGTGCTGGGCATGCTGCTGGTGGGCGGGTGCGCCAAGGTCAAGGTCAGCTTCAAGCCCAAAGGCGGCGAACCCTCCACGGCACCGGTGGCGGCGCCCAGCCCGGCGGAAGGGGCTGCCGGTGGAAGTTCGCCCCGCCAGTCCCTTTCGTCGATCGTCAACCATGATCTGCAGAACGGCCATTACGCGGATGGCGAGAAGGCGTTGCGACGTTATCTGCAGGATCATCCGGGCGATCGCAACGCGCAGTTCTTCCTCAAGCAGCTGACCGAAGATCCTAAGCAGGCTCTGGGTGCTGCATCCAGCCCGCACGTGGTGCAGCCGGGGGAGTCCTACAGCACGCTGGCAGGCAAATACCTGGGCGATCCAAACCTCTTCCTGGTGCTGGCGCGCTACAACGCATCGACCAATCCGGCCGTGATCCGCGTGGGTTCCACGCTGCAGATGCCCGCTTCGCCGAACGCCGCCGTGGTTGCTGCGCCTGCCGCGCAGCCATCCAGTGTCGTCAGTGCGCCGGCCGCGCCGCCCGCCGAAGTTGCGCCGCCGCCGGTTACGCTACCGCCGACGCAGCGCGCGCAGCAGTTGGAAAACCAGAGCATGGCGCTGTATCGGCAAGGTCATCACGATCAGGCGCTGACGTTGTTCGATCAGGCGCTGACGCTGAGCCCGCAACTGAAATCCTCCGATCCCACTTTCGCCGCGTTGAGCCGGGCGTGGGTGGCCAACTCCCATCAGCAGGCGATGGTGCTGTATCTGGATCAGCATCTGGATCAGGCCATCGCGCTGTGGAACCGCATCCTGGTGGTCGATCCGGGCTACGAACCGGCGGTGGTCTACCGTACGCGTGCGTTGCAGCTGAAGCAGCGCCTGCAGCAGTATTGATCGCAATAGCGCGAACAGGCCCTAGTTCATGACCTCCCGCCAGTTCACCCGCTTGACCTGATTGGAAGTGGGCGATTCAGGGATCGGCTGGTTGATGTTCTTGCCGCTGGTATCGCTGGCGACCGCGCCGACGGTGCCATTGGCGTGCTTGACCAATTGCACGCTGGTGAGCGCCGCGGCGGTCGTGGTGAGGCTTTTCACCTGCGTGTCACCGCTGAGCAGCACCGAAGCCGCGGCGAAGTTGACGGCATACAGCGAGCCTTGCAGAGAGCACGGATCGCTGGAGGGGGTCACCGTTACCCAGGCCACTACATTCAGGCCAGTGGCCGTGCTTGGCGCCACCACGACGCGTTCGGTGCCGCCGTTGTTGCCGCCTGCCGAACCGGTCAGGTCGTAATACCAGCCCGATGCATTGGCGTTGAGCGTTGCGCCACTGAGCAGGTCGGTGACGGGCGTCAGCGCGTTGCGCGTGAGCGGCAGGCCACTGCTGGCGGGCGTGCTGCCGGAGCCGTCGCGCAGGGCGTACATGGTCTGGCGCTGCGTGTTGGTCAGATCGGTGATATCGAGGAATTTTCCGGTGCCGACGAACACCCAGCGCAGTGTGCTCAAGCCGTCGGTGCTGATGCTTTCCTCCACGCGCGGCATGGTGGTAACGGGTTGTGGATCACCGGATTTGTCGGTGAGCGTGGCCAGCAGAGTCGGCGAGGGGTAACTGTCGGTCGGGTGGCCCGACATATCCACGGCCGCTTCGGTGAGATCGAAACGCCACACGTTGCCCAGCAGGTCACCCGCATAGATCTGGTCGACGGTGGCGTCGGCAACGTCGCGCGTGTAGGCGGTGGCTTGCGTCAATCCGGCCGGCTTGGCGGCGCTGCCTGCGCCGGTGTCGATCTTTTGCAGGATCGCGCCGGTCTTGATGTTGAGGATATAGAGAATGCCGTGTCCGGCCAGCTTGCCGCCGGTGTTGTTGTAGCCGGAGGTCACGGCCACCACCCAGCCGAATTTGCGCGTCTTGATGATCAGCGGTGCGCCGAAGCTGTAGCCCATGTCGGCTTCGGTGAATTCCCACAGCACGTTCTTCGCCACTGTGCGTTCGACTTTTTCGCTGCCGATGGTGTCGACCACGTCGGGCACGTTGGTGATGTCCAGCGCGTAAATACCCTTGCCGCCCTTGCCGAGGCCGCCCACCAAAATGGTGTGCCAGTCTGCGGTGGTGGCGCTGGAAGTCGGATTGCTCGCACCGTTGCTGGTATAGGTGAAATCCGCATCGGCCACCTGCGGCGTGGCGTCGACGTAGAAGTGGTGCGCAAAGCTGTTGGCCGATACGCCGTTGAGATTGCCCAGCGCCGGCAGGCCATCCACCAGCGGCGTGCCATTGGGGCCGTTGAACAGCATGCTGGGAACGTAGGCAAACAGTTCGCTGCCGCCGCCAGTCACCGGATTGGCGCGGGTGGCGCCCTGGAAGTCCGCTTCGAACGCATGCAGCATGCCGTCGTTCGCGCCCACGTACACCACCGGCATGCGGTTGGCGGCATTCGCGGTGAAGCTGGCATAGCCGGGATTGGCCGATTCCGTATAGGCGTTGGACATGGCGCCCTGCACCAGCACGGCGGCCGAATTGACGATGTCGCCCAGGATATGCGTGCGTGCGCGGAATACCGTGCTCTCGTTGCTCTTGTCGCCGCGCAGGTAATTGACGAAATCGGCGCCTGCGCCGGTGGCGTTCACCGCGGTCTGTTCGCCGGCTGACAACCGGTTGTAGCGGAACGGCACGCCCTCGCGGCCGTTCCAGGTGACGATGCGCCGGCCGGTATTCCAGCCCACGATATTCTTCGACGAGCCATTCGAGGTGGCCTGGGTCAACGTGTCCAGCTGCAACTGCGCGTGCCAGGGCGATGTGCCGTCGACGGCGCTGATGTTGCCGTCGCTGGCGGTGGCGGCAACCATGCCGCTTACGTCGCCGGTCCAGGTGACGGGCGTGTATTGCGTGGTGTAGGCCGGAAAGCCATTGGCCGGCGCGTAGTAGGGCGCGGCGCCGGCGGTGACGCTGTTCAGTGCGCGGCTGGTGTTGATGGTCACGCCCGAACCGGTCTGCGACGACGTGGACGCGATGTTATTGAAGATCTGCTGCAGGCCGCTCTGGATCAGTGCAGGCTGGTTGCCCGGGAAATAATTGTCCGGGCGCAGGCTCTTGGCCGTCGCCGTGGTGGTGTTGGTGTGCCAGGTAAGCGGGTTGGCCGGTATGCCATCGCCGTTGACGTCGTTGAAGCCGCCGTACTTTGCGGCCAGCCAATACATGTTCGGGCCCGCGCCATCGGCCACACCGTCAGGATTGTAGGTGTCGTGTCCGGGCTTGCCGTCGAAGACACCCGGTTCCAGCACGTCGACTACGTAGGTGGTGATTTTCTGGTTGCCGGTGATGTCGGCACGGATGTCGTTGATGTGGGCGTAATAGGCCATGCCGGCCATGTTGTAGGTCGCAAATCGCGGCAGGCCGATTTCGGGGCTGTTGCCCAGGGCGCTCAGGTTGAGGTATTGCGCCATGCTTTTCGAGGCGGGCGTGGTGCCTTGGGCTTCGATCAGTGGCAGATTGCCCAATGCCGTGACGTAAGCGGAGGCGTCGAGCGGAACCGCCACGGTGCCGCCCGTCTTCATCGGCGCCAGCGGAATGCCAGCGTCGCCAGTGTTGCCTGTCGGTGCGGTCGATGGCACGCGCGAATCCGTCCAGGTATGAGAATCGCCGATGGTGATGATGGCGTTGTTCTGGCAGGCGTACTGGATCGGGTCGTTGACGGTGGGCTTGCTGGACGCGTTTGCAGGGTTGCCGGTGAATATCGGGAAGCTGGTGTCGATACTGTTGCTTAGCGTGAGTCCATCGGTGTAGCTCGCATCCAGCGGCACCTGCATGTAGTAGGCGAGCGTGGCCCAGTACAGGTCGCTTACGGGATCGTGTTGCTCGTAGAGGCGGGTATAGCCGAATTTGTTGAGGTAGTTGATGGTGCCGCTATCGGTGAACGGGATTTCGCCTGGCGCTTTGGCGTAGCTGGAATCGGCGGTGTCGGGGTTTTGATAGAAGATGCCGGTCTTCGCATCCCACTCGGCGTATTTGTTTTCGATGCGCTCGCCATAGCCGTTATAGGCCGTGGGGCCGTTGTCGTGCAGCAGGGCGCGTATCACGCCGTTGGGGTGCGCGTCGCCGAGCTGGAATCCGTAGCCCGCCGCGCCCACGCGGATCTTGGTGTAGTTCTGCTGGATCAGGCCGTCCGGCTTGTCGTACACGCCGGCGCCGACGTAATCGGTGGCGTTGTGCGCCGAATTGCAGTTGCTCTCCAGCATCCCCGGCACGCACACCTGCACCTGCGCGTTGTAGGTGGTGGCGAACTTGCCGTCATCGGGGGAGTTGGTGAACGAGTTGTTGTTGGAAATGATGAACGTCGAACCTTGCGCATACGAGCGCAGATACACCGTGCCCAGCGATGCATAACGACGGTCGCCGATGACCGTGGCGGGCGGCACGTTCGTGCTCAGGCCGTCGGCGGACGTACCGATGATCTTGTCCGGAAAATTTTGCAGCTTGCTTTGCGACGGGTTGAGGTTGGAGCGCTTGAGCACCGTCAGTCTCACATCGTCGATCGAGCGGTTGCCGCCGGTGAGCGCCTGGCGAAACTCGTCCAGCGCCGTCATCAGCGCCCAGTTGAGCATGTTGCCGCTCCAGTGGCCGGTACAGACCGGGCCGGAGCTGTTGACCGGTACGAAATAACCCGCGCCGGTATTGTTGTTGTAGTCGTAGCACTTGGCCGGATCGAAATAGCCAAGATAGGTGGTGGTGGCTGTGTAACCGCTCTTGTCCGTATACGCGCCCACCGTACCGGTGGGCCATTCCACCGACAGTGACAGCATCAGGTTCGCAGGCACGTTGGAGGTGCTGTACACCGGCGTGTCGGTCAGCGTGGTGGCGGCGCAGGCGCCTGCACTTGCGCCGAGCGCCGCCATGCATGCCAGCAAACTGCAGTGGGGACGAGCTTTGCGTAGAGACTTGAGCATGGCCGTTTTTCGAGATGAAGGAAGGACGTAGCTGCTTTGCGCTGGCAGCGCTCAGCGCATGATGGTTTGCACGTACGCGGTGGTGCCCTTGGGGCCATCCACACGCACCGTCAGGCGGAACGCCGCGTTGGGCGCGGTGTTGAAGGTTTTGTTGTCCGACGTCTGGTTCGAGACGTTGCCGCTGGTGATGGTCGGGCCCGGCACGATGCAGGTGGATGCGCTGGCGGCGCCGGTGCTCGGGCAAAGCCGTTCCACCACGTAGGCAATGACGTTGCCGTTGTCGCTCGACAAGGGCGCGTAGCCGGAGACCTTGTTCACCAGGATGTCCGGAATGTCGGCGGCCGAGCGCGAGGTGGCCGGCTGCGGCTCCGCGTAATAACCCAGCGGGGCATGATCGATATCGCTATCGGGCTGCGTGAAGGTGATGCGCTGTTGTGCATCCACATAGGCACGCTCGGCTTCCTGCAGCGCGCTTTGGCGGAAGGTGAGCGTGGTGGCGATGCTGGTGCTGGTATCCACCGAACGCATCAGCGCCATCGCCGCAAGCAGCGACACCACCAGCACGATCACGGCCATCAGGGTGGAAACCATGCCTTGTTGGCGGAAGGGGGCATTCATATCGTGTCGGCCTAATAAAACTGGGAAACCATCGCGTTGCGTACTGGAATGGTGGTTTCGTACACCTGGTAGCGAAACTGCGTGTCGAGCGGCACGCTGTATCGCACGTCGGCGGGCAGATCCTTGAACAAGGTCAGCTTGGGTTCGCCCTTGTAATCGGCTTCGCGTTCCGGCAGGCGGCTTTGCGCCACGATCGCCACGCGAATCGCCTTGATCTGGCTCATGGCCACGGCTGCTGCGGCGGTGCCGGCAGTCAATTTACTGATGTCCCAGTCGCCGGCTGGCTGCTGCCAGGTGAGGTTGCTCGAACTGCTGGTCTGGATGCCGTACAGCGCCTTGACCATCACGATGCCATCGGCAATCGGCGTGATCGCGGTGGGCTGGTTGTCCACGCTACGCTGCAGCAGGTCCCACGACACCAGCGAGCCGCTGGACGGATCGACGCCATACAGCATGAAGGTCGGCGAGGGGCCGATATTGAAGATATTGGTGGCGGTTTGCAGGCCGGTGGTCGGGCTGTTCGGCGTATCCAGCACAAGGGTGGTGCTGGGCACCTGTGTTGCTGTGCCATCGTTGCTGGCGATGTGCGCCATGGCGCAGGTGCCGTTGGACAACGTGCCCATCAGGTAATCGCCGGTGAAAAAGCCCAAGGCATTGCTCACCACTACGCCGTGAGTGGAAGGCGTGCTGCTTACGGCGACACTGAACACCTGCAGTGCCGAATCGCCACTCACCACGCCGATCACGTCCGAGCCGTTCTTGCCGCCGGAAGCGATCAGCACCGGCACCAGGCGCGTGGTGAGCGGCCAGCCCGACGATGTGAACGGTGCCGGCAGGCTTGCCGCAGGGAGCACCTTCTTGCCGCCGGTGTAAGCCGTGACAGGGCAACCCCACAAACCATGGTTGAGGCCTTGCACAATGCCGGAGCCGGCGCTGCGCAACTGTCGTTCCAGCGTATACAGCGCATAGCTGCCGTTCTGCTGCGCATCGTTGCCGCTGGTGGTGGTGCGTTTTTTACCTTCGTAGACGGCAAATGCAGCCATCATCGCCAGCATGCAGATCATGCTCACCAGCATGCCCACCATCAGCTCGATCAGCGAAAAGCCACGCTGGCGCGTCATCGTCGGCATGTCTGGCTCAACTGCCGATGGCGGTAACGGATACATATTTGTGCACGCTGTGGTCGCTGGGAGCCTGCCAGTAGACGGTGACCGTCACCTGGTATTCGGTATTGCCGGTGTGGGAAATGGCTTGCCGCACGATATCGATGCTCGGCGGATTGGTTTTCACGCCGGGCAGGCAGTTGTGGAAACGCTGTTGCGGTTGAGTCGTGCAATCCAGGTCATCGAACCAGGCGGTATAACCGCCGCCGCCCTTGCCCTTGCTGCCCTTGAAATCGTTCGGCAGCTTGGTCAGGTCGGAGGCCCACATCTGCGCGATCACGTGATCGGTCAGCATTGCCGCATTGATGCGGTAGCTGGAGGCGGTGGTCATTTCGATCGCCGATCCTTGCAACGCGACCATGCCGAGAATGCCGATCGAAAAGATCACGATCGCGATCATCGCGTCGATCAACACGATGCCAGCCTGCTTTGCGCGCACTCTGCGTCGAGGTAAGTGGACGCGTCCTGCCTTGACCTTCATAAATTTCATGGACACCCCATGACGTTCTTGCTCAAGGTGAAAGCGGGATCGCACATGTTCACCATGCCGCCCGCCGAGATGGTGGTGACCAGGCGCCGGCTGTCCGATTGCAGCGATGCATTGGCGGCGGTGGTATCGATGCGCAGGATCGAACCGCTGCCGTATGCGGTGGGGCGTCCCAGCGCGTCGAAGGTGATGCCGGCGGGAATGCCGCCGCTGATGGTGGTTTTGTAGGTGCTGCTGGAGGACGAGCTGGACGCGACATCCTTCACCGCCGTGGATGCGCCCACCTGCACCGTGCTTGCACTCGGCGAATCCCAACGCTGGATGCTGCTGGCGGCATTACTGCAATCCGTCGCCGCCTTCGCGCTGGCGGCGCTGGCCGGCAACTGGCACACCTGCCAACTGGTGGCGGAGTTCAATTGAAAACGTACGTAGCGTGCTTGCTGCGACGCTTCATTGCGCGCCAGGCGCAGACCGTTCTGGATCGATTCGGTCACTGTCCTGATGCGCGTATTCAAGGTCCACTGCTGATAACTGGGAATGCCGAGCATGACCAGAATGGCAAGAATGGCCACGGCGACCATCATCTCGATCAGGCTCACGCCGTGCTGGCCTGCCGTGTTCACTGGCAGACTCCTTTGGCGGTGACCCAGCAATTGGTCATCGAGCCGGAGTACCAGTTATTGGCGTTGGTTGTTGCGTGGGTGTTCTTCTCGTCGATGGTGAATTCGAAATTGGTTGTCCGCGTGGTGGCGCCGGTGGCAGTGATCTTGTAGGTGCTGCTGGTGGCCGTGCAGGTATAGGTGAAATATTTCACCGCACTGTTCGAGCCGGTGGCCGGCATGGGCACGCCGCAGGCTGCGCCGTTCTGATACGTGCGGTTGTCCTGAAAGTACTGCTCCATCTGCACACGCAACGCGCTCAAATTGTTGTGCGCTTCGGTAAGCTTGCTGCGGATGACGTAGGTGCTGTAAATCGGCACGGCGATCGCAGCCAGAATCGCGATGATCGCCACGACGATCATCAGTTCGATCAACGAGAATCCAGCCGCTTGTCCGCGACGTTCGCGTAATGTGCTCATGGGCCGCCCTGTACGGTATGGAACCTGCGCAAAGGCTCCGGAAGACTGCGACGAAGCGTGATGACAACCGTGCGAGTTATCAGCAACGTTCGCTTGAAATGCCGCTGATGAAATGATCAGTACTAACGTACGCAATGACCATCGCAGGAGCGTACAAACTTGCTATCAGACAGGGACAATGCGTGTATAACGCGATGTGAAGCGCATGTCTTGACGAGGCATACGTGTGTTTTCGCGACAGGTTCAAGCGGTCTGTCGTGGCGGCATTCACATCCGTGCTTTTACAAAAGCGGAGAGCTACATGCTGACCGATGGTTAGGAAGAACCACATTGTCATTCCGGCGAAGGCCGGACGTAGCGCGCGGCGCGGAGAACGTCCGAAGGACGGCCCCGAAGGGGTGAGCGAAGCGAATCATCCATGCTTCGTGCTGGCGATAGATTCCGGCCTTCGCCGGAATGACGATCAAGCGATGGGAAGGGTTGAGCGGACGTGTAGCTCATAGGTTGGGGTGCCAACCCCAACACCGGAATACACATGCATCGCAACGTCAGGGTTTGCACCCCAACCTACACGTCAGACTTTTTCGTCCGTCTTCGGCACGACCAGTAACTGCGTCGGTTGCGCAGCCATCGGTTCCGGCTTGTGAACCGCGGTATGTACGACAGGTGCATCACGCTGCGCGCCCAAGGTTTCACCCATCAAGTTGAACGCCGCAAACAGCCGGCCCAATTCATCGCGGCGGGCAATGCGGATGCGATGCTGATAATCGCCGCGGGCGATACGCAACAGCGACGCCACCAATAGATCGAGCGAGCCGCGCAGTTGCCGGAACAACCAATAGGCGGCCACCAGCACCGCCGCCAAGGTGGTCAGCAGCACCAGCGCGATCACGCCGATCGCGGTATGTTGGGCTGCCTGCAGCGGCGCTTCGCTTACGCCCAGGCGCAAGCGTCCGACGGTCTTGGTTTGATATCGCACCGGCACATCGAACACCAGTGCGTTCTGCAAGCCGTGCGTACCTTCAAGACGTGCGCGATAGCTGGTGATGCCGTTGGGCATCTGCTGCGGTGCTTCGCCGGTTGCGGCAGGCAAGGTCTTGTCGTTTTCGCCGGCCTGGGTGCTGGCGATGATCGTGCCGTCGCGATCGGCAATGGCCAGGTAATCGAGCTGCTCGTTGCGCGCCATGTCCTGCACCAGCGCGCGGGTGCCGGCATGATCGCCCATCACGATGTTTTCGGCGGCGCTGCGGGCAATGATTTGTGCCAGCGAGCTGCCGAAATCTTCCGCCAGGCCGGTGACGGCCACGCGTTGTTTGCCATAGATGGCCAGCATGCCCAGCAGCAATACCGCGACCACGGTGGCGCCGAGCACGACGGCCCAGCGCAATCCCAATGACTGCAGGCGAGGGTGGGGCAGTTCTTCGCGTGATCGCTCGTAGCTGCGCCGCGCCAGGCGCAGGTCTTCGGCTACTTCCGCACCGGATTGATAACGCGCATCGGGCGAGGGCGCCATCAAGGTGCGGATGATGTCGAGCAGGATCGGCGGCGTGGACGGATCGTGCGGCTTGATCGGCGGCTCGGGCAGCCGTTGGCGTTGCCGTAAAAAACGTTGCACGTCGCCGGAATACGTCCATGGCAACCGGCCGGTGACCAGCCAGAACAGCACCACGCCCAGCGAAAACAGATCGCTGCTGGCGCCGGCGCGTTCACCGCGCAAACGCTCGGGCGACATGTAGTTGGGCGTGCCGCCGATTTTCCCCAGCGCCGCGCCGGATGGCCGTGCACGCGGCGAGCGGCGCTCGGCGATGCCGAAGTCTGCGATCTTCACGTGCCGCCAGCCGTCGAGCAGCATGACGTTGTCAGGCTTGATGTCGTGATGGATCACGCCTTGCGAATGCGCGTAATGCAAAGCCGTGGCGAGTTGCGCGGCCAGCTCCATCACCACCGACGCCGGCGGCAGGCCCTGCGACGCCACGCGGTCGGCCAGCGATTCGCCGGAAAGCTTCTCCATGGCGATGTAAGGACGGCCATCCTCCGTTTCGCCCGTATCGAAGAGGGTGACGATGTGCGGGTGCGTAAGATGCCCGGCGGCACGCGCCTCCACCAGGAAGCGCTGTCGGTAGTCGGGATCGTCGGCGAAGTTGTCGTGCAGGCATTTGATGGCGACCTGCCGCTGGATTTCCCGGTCGAACCCGGCATACACGATCGACATCGCCCCTTCGCCGAGGATGCCGTCGATGCGATACCGCCCGATGGTGGCCGGCGTGGCCTGGCTCATGCCCTTGGAGCCTGTTTACGATTCGTGCGAGGTTCGCGCGCAACCCGAGGGCTGCGCAGGAGTCGTAAACAGACTCTTTGTGTCAAACCACCCACCAGATGACGCCGGCCAGCGCAGCCACGCCCAGCACCGCTGCCGCTATATATACGTAGCGACGCAAGGCAGGCGTGCCTTGCTCATGCGTCAGAAACGTAAACTCGGCTTGCCCGAAACGCACCCGGTCGCCATGCACCAGCACCGTTTCGTGAATGCGCTTGTCGTTGACGAAGGTGCCATTGGTGGACAGCGTATTCATCAGCACGTAGTGGCCATGCTGGTTGATGATCCAGGCATGCGTGGCCGAGACGCTGGGATCGTTGATGACGATATCGTTGTCGCCGCGCCGGCCGATGGTCTGGCGGCCTTCGAGCAAGGTGAAGCGGCTACCCATGAGCGGCCCCTGGGTACCTTCCAGCACGGGCTTGTGCGATGAGGCGCGGCCGTTGGCGGCCTGCGATTCTTCCTGCGCCAATTGCTGCATCTGCGCCGCAGACAGCAGCTGCGTGCCCTGCGGCCCTGCGCGGAGCCTGCCGTCCTCTGTCGATTGCGGCTGGCCAGTATTCATAGACATCCCAAAATCCCCTGTTGCGGGGCGAACTATAGCGAAATCGCGGGTGGTGGAACATTCGACCCGGTCACCGCTGGCCGGGTGAGCCGTAGGCTGCCGCAAGTGCTGTACGCCCCATTAAGGATGCTCTGCTCTATTCCACGTACCCGTCACCGCATGCAGTGCGGCCTCAATCGATTGAATTTAAATGAGGGGTGACGTCCAGAAGGCCCGCAGCCTGCGCCGCGCGGCTTGAACAGACGGCCAGTCTGTCCTGCGCTGCGCAATACATCCTGCGGGCATTCTGGACGTCATGCCGGGTGCGTGGAATAGATCAAGCATCCTTGTACGCAAGACATGAAAAATCATCGGATGCCGTGGCCTTGCTGGTTCCTAGGCAGCAAAACCAGACATCCGATGATGGGTAAAAAAATACCGGAATGGGACGTGCATCACTAAGAGCAATAAAGGACCAATGACTGTCGCTTTGGGCCACGACGGCGTGGCGCCCTTGCCGGGCGCGATGCTTACGGCATGCTTACGCATGCGGGGAAGGGTGGTCGCGGGGATTGCATCGCAATCTGCGAAACGTTCAGGCACTGCCGAAAAAATTCAGCTGCCGGCGAGCTTCGTAGTCTTACCGTTCGCTCGCCGCTTGAGCGGCTTTCTTTCCATTGAGGTGCATCATCATGCGTACCATGCTCTTTGCCGCCCTGGCGTTTGGCCTTGCAACGAGCGCGTTCGCCGCTCCGCAATCGCACGGCCATGGCGCAGGCGGTGCAATGAACCGCGACAGCCACGGCGATTCCGTGTCGTCCATGGCCGCGCAGTCGAGGACGAGCGATACCCGCGTGGGTCCCGCGGTGAGCGATGTGGCGCAGGACAAAGCCAAAGGCAAGGGCGTTACCGGTGCGACGCACGGTAAAAGCCATGCCAAGAGCCACGGCAAGCATTAATGCATTGGTTTTGAATGCGAGCCGCGCCATCACGGCGCGGCTTTTTTTATGTCCGTGTTGAGGCGAAGCCAAACCCCAGCGTGGGACGCAACATGGCGACGTTGGGTTTTACGGGATCGTTGCCATCGGCTGGGATGCCGGCTGAATCTCCACCGTTACATGCACCAGTTCTTCGTGAACCGACAAATGCCTGCGCACGTCGGCTGGCGACACCGGTTCGCAGGTGACAATGCCCAGAATGCACGCATAACTGCTACGCGCGACGCGCCACACGTGCAGATCGCAAATGTGCGCAGCGGGTAGTTGCTCGGCCACGACGTCACGAATCTCCTGCACCACCGGCGCATCCATCTCCGCATCCAGCAGAATGCGTCCTGATTCGCGCAGCAAACTGACCGCCCAGCGTCCCACCAGGAACGAGCCCACTACACCCATGACCGGATCCAGCCAAGCGGCGCCGTAAAACTTGCCGCCCAGCAGCGCGATGATCGCAAGCACCGACGTCGCGGCGTCGGCGATCACATGGACGTAGGCGGATCGCAGATTGACGTCGTGATGATGATGATGATGTTCATGCGCATGCTGATGGCTATGCCCATGATGATCGTGCTCGTCCCGCAACAGCCATGCGCACACCACATTGACGATCAAGCCGAGCACGCCGATGACGATGGCCTCGTCGTAATGGATCGGCCCGGGCGTCAACAGCCGCTCCACCGATTGATAAAGCATCAGCGCGGCCACCACCGCCAGCATCAGCGCGCTGCTGAAGCCGCCCAGGATTTCCACTTTCCAGGTGCCGAACGCAAAGCGTGGATCGGTGGCGTAACGCCTGGCCAGCACATACGCCAGTAGCGACATGCCCATCGCCAAGGCATGCGAACTCATATGCCAGCCATCGGCGAGCAAGGCCATGGAGTTGAGCGCGTAGCCGCCGACGATCTCCACCACCATCATCGCCGCGGTAATCAGCACTACGGCGCGCGTGCGCTTTTCCCCGTGAACATTGCCCTGGTTGAACTGATGGCTGTGCGCCATTGCGAACGTGTCGTTCACCGGCTGCTCCTGACTTATACTGGGGTCCAGTATATCGAGGGTGCCCTGATGTCGCACGTAAAACAGGACAAGAAATTGCTGGCGCGCGTCCGCCGCATTGGCGGCCAGGTGCAATCGCTGGAGCGCGCGCTAAGCGAAGATGCCGAATGTGGCGCCGTGCTGCAGCAGCTTGCGGCGGTGCGCGGCGCGGTGAACGGCCTGATCCTGGAAGTACTCGAAGGGCATCTGCGTTCCCACTTGCAACTCAACAACGCAGCGCACACGGAAGAACTTGCGCCAGTGATTGCCGTGCTCCGGAGTTATCTTAAATAAGTGTTGTTTGTGAACACCCAAAACCATGGTTGCCTGTGCAGCGAATAGGTGGCCCTGGCAATCCGCATCGAAATCGCGGTAACGTTTCCGTCCCGCTCAGCCCTAATAGGGACGAGTGTTTCATGTCGATGACGGGAAACGCCTATGCACACACGCATCAAGCCCACCCTGACCGTTTATCCCTGCCACGTTCGTTCGCTATCCGTCGGGTCGGGCGCCGAACATTCCAGCGTGTGGCTGACCTGGGAAGCGCTCGAACGTGAACACTTCAAGCCGGATGGTTCGCTGGTCGCCGATTTTTCGCGACCGCTCGAAGTGGATCCCGCGCTGGTGAAAAACCATCGCTACGTCCCCGAGGCGCAAGCCGAAGGCTGAGTCGACTGCCTTTTTGCGGTCAACGGTGATATTCGTTGCGTTGAAGCACGCGAAAGCCGAACCAGCCCCAGTAAACGTGATGCCACTGGATCAGGCCTTCGTCATTGAGCTCCATCACTTCGGCGAAATCCATCTGTTCGCCTTTGCCGGCATCGCGCGGATATTCCCAGATCAACCGCTTGCCGTCAGTGAGATACGGCGTGCGGTAATACTGCCGCACCGGCGGCTTGCGTTCGGCCAGCTTGGCGAACAGCGGGCGAAGCTGGTCGTGCCCGCGCAACACGCCGCTGTCCATCCCGAGCAGATGCGGAATGAGCGGGCTTTCCAGCACGGCGTCGCGTGCGTAAAGCGCAAGCAGGGCTTCGGCATCATTGCGCGAAAGCGCATCGTTCCACGCAAAATACATATGTTCGACAGGCGAGGCGGCGTGTTCCATGGCGGCGACTCCGGCTTTCAAACAAGGGCGGGAAGGTAACTTTCCCGCCGTCGTTCAACGGTGACCGGCAGGTGTTCGCGCCGTCGAGAGGGATCGCGGGCAGGTCCATAAGCGCACAGGCACTTGTGCAGGTTTTTCGTTTGTAGGTACATTCCCCGTCCTGCGTAGGGAATTTGGCGCAGCTGTTGTTGCGCCGGTCGGCCGGCAGCGAGCAAAGCGTGCAGGGTGGTGTGTTAGGGATGATATGACCGACGAAGACATTTACGTGGCCGCGTTTTTAAGGTTGATCCGCTTCGCGGAGCACCATTCCGATAGCGACGACGTGTACTCCCTGCTGTACGGCGGACAGCAGCGTTTCACCGATACCAGCAAGCATCCGAACCGGGCCGTGACCGCGTGGGGACGTACCTCGACCGCGGCCGGTGCCTATCAGATTCTCTATGCGACATGGAAAGAAGCCAGGGAGCGCGGCATCGTCATCGATTTTTCCAAGGCATCGCAGGACAAGCTGGCGATCGAGAAACTGTGCAGCCGGCATGCGCTCGGCTACGTGCAGCAGGGCGACATCGACATGGCCATTCCGTTGCTGCGCAAGGAATGGACGTCGCTGCCCGGTGGCTCGCAATCGAAGATGACCATGGACGATGCGCGCAAGCTGTTTTCCAAGTATTGCAACGAGGCGCGCGGGCCATGAACGCGAAGCTTCTGCTGCTGGCTTTTGCATCGGTCGTGATGGCTTTTTGCGTCCAGGCGAGCGATCGCGCGCCCGGCACATCACGCGTTGGCCATTTGCATTGCGGCGGCGCCAGCTTGACCGCCAGCACCGTATATCTCGACGTCGACGATCAGGATCGGCAAACGTTCTCGCAACGCATCACCTTGATGCGGGCGGAAAACCATGCACCATCCAGCCTGCCTAGCGATGGCCGGCCGATACGCCAACCGTTCTTGAAAAACACGCCCGTGCTGGACGCGGCCGTTACCGGCTGGGCATGTTTGCAGGCAGCGGACGGGAAGGCGTACATCTATGTGCTGTATACCTGCGTGGAAAGTGTTCTGCGGCCGGATTGCGCAGGCGATCGGCGCGAATGGGCACGCTTGTTCGATGCACAGGGCAAGGCGCTCAATGCCGATTTCCCGCATGAAGGTCCGCGCACGCCCGAGCTGATGAAAAAATTGGGGCTGGGGCATTACGTGGATGGCGGCGTGCCGCTGCAGGACATCGACGGCTGATGCGCCGGATAAAGCCGGATCTCGAAATGGTATTCGTGATTAATCAGGGGGTTGTCATATATATGTCGGAAATGGCGGCGATTTTTCACCGGATTTTCACAGTGCAAACAAGCGTTGCCAGTTGGCGCGATTGAGCATAGATTTACGCCGGTAACAGGGACTCATTCTTACGCGTCGCAACGCATGGTCATGCGGCCGTTGCGGCGCGCCCAGCAACTGCTATGCAGGCCCCGGGGGGAGCCGCACGCGCCGCTTTGTTTCACCTGGTTGTCGGTTGCAAGTTTTGCTCCGTCGGGTGACTCACGCCTGTCATTTGGCTGTAAACCGCTCGACCCGGCGGATGGATTCGAATGAAAGCAGTACCACAGCAGTTTTGATCCTTTACAAGGAGACGTCGTAATGGCCAAACAAAGCAGTCAGAAATTCATAGCGCGAAATCGCGCGCCTCGTGTGCAGATCGAATACGACGTCGAGGTTTACGGCGCACAGAAAAAGGTGCAGGTGCCTTTCGTGATGGGCGTCATGTCCGATCTTTCCGGCGCCAACAACGCCGAGCTGCCGGCGATCGAAGAACGCAAGGCGCTGGAGATCGATGTCGACAATTTCGACAACCGCCTGCAGGCGATGAAGCCGCGCGTGAGTTTTGCCGTGCCCAATACCTTGACCGGCGAGGGCAATCTCAGCGTGGACATCACCTTCGAAAGCATGGACGACTTCTCGCCCGCCGCCGTTGCGCGCAAGGTGGGGCCGATCGCCAAGCTGCTTGAAGCACGCACTCAGCTCGCCAACCTCGGCACCTATCTGGACGGCAAGGCTGGCGCAGAAAAGCTGATCGCCCAGGCCATCAACGATCCTGCACTGCTGCAATCGCTGGCCTCCGCGCCCAAGCCGGAAGGGGAGTAAGCAATCATGGCAACCGAGAAACTGGCCGAACAAGGCGCGGTGCAAACCGTCGAAGCCGGCGACTTCGCCGCGCTGCTGACCAAGGAATTCAAGCCCAAGAGCGAACGCGCGCGCGAAGAAGTCGAATCGGCCGTTCGTACCCTCGCCGAGCAGGTGTTGAACAAGTCGGATATCGTGTCCGACGACGTCACCCAGACCATCAACGCCTATGTGGCGGAGCTCGATCGCAAGATCAGCGAACAGCTCAACCTGGTCATGCACCATGCGGATTTCCAGAAGCTGGAAAGCGCCTGGCGCGGCTTGCATTACCTGGTCAACAACACGGAAACGGATCAGCTCTTGAAGATCCGCGTGTTCAATGTTTCCAAGAAGGAACTGGGCAAGACGCTCAAGCGCTACAAAGGTACCGCCTGGGATCAAAGCCCGATCTTCAAGAAGGTCTACGAAGAAGAGTACGGCCAGTTGGGCGGCGAGCCCTACGGCTGCCTCGTCGGCGACTACTATTTCGATCACAGCCCGCCGGACGTTGAAATGCTAGCCGGCATCTCGCAGGTTGCCGCGGCGGCGCATGCGCCATTCTTCGCCGCTGCCAATTCCACCTTGATGGGCATGGACAGCTGGAACGAGTTGGCTAACCCCCGCGACCTGGCCAAGATTTTCTCCACGCCCGAGTATGCATCCTGGCGTTCGCTGCGCGAATCGGATGACGCCAAGTACATCGGTCTGGCCATGCCGCGTACGCTCGCGCGTCTGCCATATGGTTCAAGAACCAATCCGGTGGAGGAGTTCGATTTCGAGGAAGACACCGCCGGTGCCGATTCCTCCAAGTACACCTGGCAGAACGCCGCTTACGCGATGGCGGTGAACATCAACCGCTCGTTCAAGGAGTACGGCTGGTGCTCGCGCATTCGCGGCATTGAATCGGGCGGTGCAGTGGAAGGCCTGCCGGTGCATACCTTCCCGACCGACGACGGCGGTGTGGACATGAAGTGTCCCACCGAAATCGCCATCACTGATCGACGTTCGGCGGAATTGGACAAGATGGGCTTGATGCCGCTGGTGCATCGCAAGAACTCCGACATGGCCGCCTTCATCAGCGCGCAGTCGCTGGCCAAGCCGGAGGAATACGACGATCCGGATGCCACCGCCAATGCGGCGCTCGCTGCGCGTCTGCCGTACATGTTCGCCTGCTGCCGTTTCGCGCACTATCTGAAGTGCATCGTGCGCGACAAGATCGGCTCGTTCAGCACTCGCGAGTCGATGGAGAAATGGCTCACCAACTGGATCAGCCAGTACATCGACGGCGACCCGCAAAACTCCAGCGAAGAAACCAAGGCGCGCAAGCCGCTGTCGGCGGCAGAAGTGGTGGTCGAGGAAGTCGAAGGTGCGCCTGGCTATTACACCTCCAAGTTCTACCTCAAGCCGCATTACCAGCTTGAGGGTTTAACGGTGTCGTTGCGCCTGGTCTCGCGTCTGCCGTCGGCGGCGAAGGCTTGAATCAGGAAGTAGTGCAGTAAAAGGAGCCGCCAGTGTGGCGGTAGCCATTATCAATCAGGTAACCGAGGAGAGGTTTCATGGCATTCGACATGCATATCAAGTTTGAAGGCGGCAGCGTAGCGGTCAAGGGCGCTTCCAATCACAAGAAGCACAAGGGTGAAGTGCCGATCCTGGCGTGGTCGTGGGGCGTGAGTAACACCGGTGATCTGCACACCGGCGCAGGCGCCGCCAGCGGCGGCAAGGCGCACGTGCAAGATATCTCGATCACCAAGTACGTCGACGGTTGCTCCAACGCGCTGCTGCAGGCTTGCGCCACTGGTGCACGCATCGAAAAAGCCACGCTGTACGTGACCAACGCGACCGGCGAGCAGACTGACTTCCTCACCATCGAGCTGAGCGAAGGCATCCTGGTTACATCATGCTCCACCGGCGGTAGCGGCGGCGAAGATCGTCTCACCGAGAACGTCACGCTGCACTTCGGCAAGTTCAAGTACTCGTTCCAGCCGCAGGACGACAAGGGCGGCAAGGACGGCGGCACGAAGGACTTCACCTACGACATCCAGCAGGTCGCCAAGGCCTGAGTCTGATCAGGCTTTTGCAACTGTCTCCGGTGAGGTAGTGCCGGAGACGGCTGTCGCTGAAGCGCAAGGTGTGTGGAGCTGCGTTGCAGCTCCCCCTTTGCGGTTTGGTGTGAGTTTCTACGACGCGTGAAGCTTCATTGTTCCGGGACGTCATTCCCGCGAAAGCAGGAATCCATCTTCGCTGTTATGCATCGGAGCAACATGGATTTCCGCTTTCGCGGGAATGACGTCCCGGTTGATGGGCATTTACCGAGCGCGTAGTGGCTCATGCACACAGGGGTGAGAGCTGTTGTTTGCGTCAGCAGCGCTCTCCGGATGTTTCCGGAACGCAGGGGCTTAGGACATGACTCCCGAACACATGTTGAAAGAAGGCCGTTTGGACGAGGCGCTGCAAGGACTGACGGCGCAAGTGCGCGGCAACCCGGCCGATGCCAAGGCACGCGTGTTTCTGTTTCAGCTGCTCGCGCTGCTGGGCCAATGGGAGCGCGCGCAGACGCAGCTGAAAGTAAGCGGCGAATTGGACGCGGGAAACACGCTGATGGTGGAAGCGTACAACCGCGCCCTGCAGGGCGAATTGAAACGCAACAATGTCATCAACGGCGAACAGCTGCCGACCGTGATCGGTGAGCCCGCGCAGTGGCTTGCCCTGCTGCTGCAATCGGTTCAGTTGATCGGCAAGGGGCATTACGTGCAAGCGCTGGCATTGCGCGAACAAGCCTTCGAGCAAGCCGAAGCGGTAAGCGGCAACATCGACGGAACGCCGTTCGAATGGCTGGCCGATGCGGATCCGCGTTTTGGTCCGTGCCTGGAAGTGGTCGTAAACGGCGGTTACGCGTGGGTGCCCTTTGCGCGCATCCGTGAATTGAAATTCGAAGCACCCACCGACCTGCGCGACAAAGTGTGGGCGCCAGTGCAGATTACCTGGAGCAACGGCGGCGAAGCGATCGGCTTCGTACCATGCCGCTATCCCGGTTCGGAACGTGCGCAGGACAGCGATGTAGTGCTGGCGCGCAAGACCGAATGGATCGATCTTGGCGACGACTGCTTTGTGGGATCCGGCCAGCGCATGCTGGCCACCGACGCCGGCGAATATCCGCTGCTGGATATCCGCACGATCACGTTCGATCCCTGAGCGGCTGAATCATGGCCGAGCTGACCACCCAGGAACGCCTGCAGCCTTCGCTGCTCGATCGGCTCGCCGATGACGAGCCGGCTAAGCGGGAAGAGAGCCGCGAGAAACGCGTGATTTCCGCCACACGCCTGCGCGATTGCGTGGCACGCGATATCTCCTGGCTGCTCAACTGCGTGAACCTGGGGCTGGACGAAGAGCTGGCCGATTATCCGGATGTTGCCCGCTCGGTGCTCAATTTCGGCATTCCCGATCTCACCGGTGCGGCCCTGGCCGGGGTCGACGCCCGCGTGCTGCAACGGAAGATCAAGGACGCCATCCTGGCATTCGAGCCACGGCTTACGCCCAATACCTTGCGCGTCATCGTCAAGACCGACTTGAAGCGCATGGACGGCCAATCGCTGATCTTCAACATCGAATCGGAAATGTGGGCGCAGCCGATTCCGTTGAATCTCTATCTGAAGACCGAAGTGGACCTGGAAACAGGCAAGTTCAACGTAACGGAGAGCTTCGGCTGATGGACCCGAGACTTCTGCGTTACTACAACCGAGAATTGCAGCACGTCCGCGAGATGGGCGCGGAGTTCGCGCGCGAGTACCCGAAAATCGCCGGCCGCCTCGGCATGGAAGGATTCGAATGCGCCGATCCCTACGTGGAACGGTTGCTCGAAGGCTTTGCGTTTCTGGCGGCGCGCGTCCAGCTGAAACTCGACGCGCAGTACCCGGTGTTCACGCAACACCTGATGGAGATGATCTACCCGCACTACCTGTCGCCGATTCCATCGATGGCGGTGGTGCAGTTGCACCCCGATTCCAAGGAAAGTGCGCTGGCAACAGGTTATACGGTGGCGCGCAACACTGCGCTGCGGAGCTTGATCGCCAATGACGATCGCACCGCCTGCGAATACCGCACTGCGCACGACGTTACCTTGTGGCCGCTGGAACTGGTCGAAGCAAAATACTTCGAATCGCCCGCGGCGATCGCGGCTGCCAGCATACCGATTCCACCCGGCAAAACAGTGCGCGCCGGCCTGCGCCTGAAATTCATCATCACCGCCGGTGCCCAAGCCAACATGCTGGCGATGGACGAGCTGCCGGTATTCATAGCCGGCGCCGACGAGCTGCCCAAGCGACTGTACGAACAACTGTTGGGTAATGCGCAGGGCTTCGTGGTACGCATGCCAGGTGCGAGCGGCATGCTGGTGGAGCACTTCGATGCCTCGGCCATCCGCGACAAGGGTTTTGCCGACGACGAAGCCTTGCTGCCGTATAGCGATCGCTCCTTCAGCGGCTACCGCTTGCTGCAGGAATATTTCGCGTGCCCGGAGCGCTTCCTGTTTACCGTATTCACCGGCTTGAAATCGGTACTCTCGCGTTCGCAGGCCACCGAATTCGATATCACCGTATTCTTCGATCGCAGCGTCAGTCGCTTGCACAATGCAGTCGACGCCAGCAATTTCCGTTTGTTCTGCACGCCGGCCATTAACCTGTTTCCGCGCCGCGCCGACCGCATCCATTTGCAGCAGGGCAGAACCGAATACCACGTGCTTGCCGATCGCACGCGGCCGATGGATTTTGAGATCCACAGCGTTCACCAAGTGGAAGGCTTTGGCGACAAGCAGGAGCCCGAGCAGCGCTTCCAGCCGTTCTACGGCTGCGACGAGCGTGTGTGGCACAACGGCAGCGCCGCGTTCTACACCGTGCGGCGCGAACCGCGCCTGTTGTCCGCGCGGCAGAAGCTGCAGGGCGCGCGCTCCAGTTATGTCGGGAGCGAGGTGTTCATGTCATTGGTGGACGCCAATGACGCGCCGTACTCCACCCAGTTGCGGCAAGTCGGCATGCTGCTGATGTGTACCAACCGCGATCTTCCGCTGCAGATGCCGGTAGGCAAGTCGCGCACCGATTTCACGCTGGAAACCGGCGCGCCGGTGGCTTCCATTCGCTGCGTGGCCGGCCCCACCAAGCCGCGTGCGCCGACTGCGCATGGCGAAACGGCGTGGCGGCTACTCAGCCATCTGCAACTCAATTACGTTTCGCTGCTGGGCGACAGCGGTGAAGAAGGCGCCGCCGCGCTGCGCGAAATGTTGACGTTGTATTGCGATGAATTCGATTCTGCTGCGCGCCGGCAGATCGAAGGTGTAAAGGCGGTCAGTTCGAAATCCGTGGTGAGGCGCATTCCAGTACCTGGGCCGATCGCCTTCGGGCATGGCCTGGAAATTACATTGACGTGTGACGACGGTGCTTTCGAAGGCACGGGGGCCTTCCTGCTCGGTTCGGTGATGCAGCATTTCTTTGCGCGTTACGTCTCGGTGAATTCTTTCACCGAAACCGTGCTGCGCACTCTTGAACGCAACGAGGTGGCACGATGGACGGCCCGACTCGGCAAACGCCAGATCCTCTAGCGCTGCAGAACGCGCTGCGCGACCGGCCCGAAGCCTTCGAATTTTTCGAAGCGCTGCGCTGGCTCGAATGCGCGTATCCGGACAAACCGCGTTTCGGGCACTCCGCCAAGCCTGCAGAAGACGCCGTGCGCTTGTGCCAGACACCCTCGCTGGCGTTCGCGCCGCGCACGGTGGAACGTTTCGAACAGCAGGCGGATGGCCAGCCTCCGCGCATGTATGGCCTGTTTTTCGGCCTGTTCGGACCCAACGCACCGTTGCCGCTGCATTTGACCGAATACGCATTGGAGCGCAAGCACAATGCGCGCGACGGCACCTTCATCGCGTTCGCCGACATCTTCCATCACCGCATGTTAAGCCTGTTCTACCGCGCATGGGCCGACTCGCAACCTACGGTGCAACTGGACCGCCCCAGCGAGGATCGCTTCAGCCTCTACATGGGCGCGCTGGTGGGTTTGTCCACGCCCAATTTGCAGGCGCGCGACGCCTTGCCGGATCGCTACAAGCATTTCTTTGCCGGGCGGTTGCTTACGCAGGCGCGCAATGCGGAAGGCCTGAAGCATATGCTTGAACATTTCTTCGGCATTCCTGCGCGCGTGGTGGAGTTTGCGGCCGAGTGGATGCGCTTGCCGGACACGGCGCATCTGCGGCTTGGGCAATCGCGCGAGGTCGCCGGCCTGGGCATGACGGCCGTGCTGGGCGAATACGTCTGGGGCGCGCAACAACGTTTCCGCTTGCGGCTGGGACCGTTGACACGCGCCGAGTTCAGCAACTTCCTGCCGGGCGGCGAAGCGCTGCGGCAATTGGTTGCCGCGGTGAAGACCTACGTGGGCGAAGAAAAAGTGTGGGATGTGCAGTTGGTACTCAAGCACGAGGAAGTGCCGACCGTGAGCCTTGGGAAGAACGGGCGCATGGGGCTGACCACTTGGCTGGGGAAGCCGCAGCGCAAGGCGGATAACGATGATGTGGTGTTGAGGCCGGTGGGATAGGCAAATGACCGCTGACTTTTTCCGCGCAATCAATGCCACCGATTTCAGGGATTTCGGCGTCGAGGCTGGTTCCAGATGACCGTTGCCTCTCAAGGTCGTCATTCCCGCGAAAGCGGGAATCCATCTCGCTCTTGTGCGAAGGGCAAAAATGGATTGACCAGCTTCGCTGTTGTGGAGCGCTTCCGCTTTCGCGGGAATGACGGCCCTGAAGAATGCAGCGCAGGGTGAACAGGCAGCGCGCGCTAAAGCTCAACACTACTCAGAAAGCAAACGGCACAGGCTGGCTACGATAAAAGGATCGTTCGTTATGGCAGAAATCAGTCGCAGTGCACTGTTCGGCAAGCTCAACAAAGTGGCCTATCGCGGCATCGAAAGCGCCACGGTGTTCTGCAAGCTGCGCGGTAATCCGTACGTCGAGCTGGTGCATTGGATCCATCAGATCCTGCAATTGCAGGATTCGGACCTACACCGCATCGTCAAGCAATTCAACGTCAACCCATCCAACCTGGTGCGCGATGTCACCGACGCGCTGGATCGCCTGCCGCGCGGCTCCACCACCATCTCCGACCTGTCCGCCGATGTGGAAGAAGCCGTCGAGCGCGCCTGGGTGTTCGCCACCCTGATGTTCGGCGAAGCACAGGTGCGCAGCGGTTATCTCATCTTCGGTGCGCTGCGCACGCGCCATCTGCGCAACACCTTGCTCAACATTTCCAAGGAATTCGAGAAGGTCAAGCCGGAAACGCTGGCGGAGAAATTCGCCGAAGTGGTCAGCGGCTCGCCGGAAGACGGGCAAAATGCCAATGACGGCTTCCGTCTCGGCGGCGCTGCGGTACCCGGCGAAGCCAGCGGCGCCATGCCGCCTGCACAAATGGGTAAGCAGGAAGCGTTGCGCCAGTTCACGGTGGACCTGACCGCGCAGGCGCGTGACGGCAAGATCGATCCCATCGTCGGGCGCGATGAAGAAATCCGCCAGGTCGTCGACATCCTGATGCGCCGCCGCCAAAACAATCCGATGCTGGTCGGCGAAGCCGGCGTGGGCAAGACCGCCGTAGTGGAAGGTTTCGCACTGCGCATCGCCACCGGCGACGTACCTCCGCCGCTGAAAGATGTGGAACTGCGCACGCTCGACGTCGGCCTGTTGCAGGCCGGCGCCAGCATGAAGGGCGAATTCGAAAATCGCTTGCGTCAGGTGATCGAGGAAGTGCAGTCCTCGCCCAAGCCGATCATTCTTTTCATCGATGAAGCCCACACGCTGGTGGGTGCGGGCGGCGCGGCAGGTACCGGCGATGCCGCCAACCTGCTGAAGCCTGCGCTGGCGCGTGGCAACCTGCGCACCGTGGGCGCGACCACCTGGGCCGAATACAAAAAGCACATCGAGAAAGATCCCGCGCTTACCCGTCGCTTCCAGACCGTGCAGGTGGACGAGCCCAGCGAAGAGAAAGGCATTCTGATGATGCGCGGCGTCGCCAGCGTGATGGAAAAACATCACCGCGTGCAGATTCTCGACGAAGCGCTGGAAGCCGCGGTCAAGCTGTCGCATCGCTACATTCCCGCGCGCCAGTTGCCAGACAAGGCAGTCAGCCTGCTCGACACCGCATGCGCGCGCGTCGCCATCAGCCAACACGCCGTGCCGCCGGAAGTCGACGACACGCGCAAGCGCATCCAGGCATTGGAAACCGAATTGGCGATCATCGGCCGCGAAAAGATCGTGGGCGTAAACGTCGCCGACCGCGAGGTGAACGCCAACGCGAAACTCGACGAGCAGAAAGCACGCCTGGAAAAACTCGAAGCCAACTGGCAGGCCGAAAAGGCCCTGGTCGAAAAGATCCTCGCCATTCGCGCCAAGCTACGCGGCGATCTGTCGCCAGTCGAAGGCACCGGCAGCAAATTGGAGCAGGCCGCCGCCGCCGAGGCGGAAGTCGTCCATCCGCCGGCTGCACTGACCGACGCCGAACGCGCAAACATGCTCGAAGAGCTGCACACGCTGCAGTTGCAGCTAGCCGAACTGCAAGGCGAGCATCCGCTGATCCTGCCCACCGTCGACTACACCGCGGTCGGCTCGGTGGTTGCCGATTGGACCGGTATTCCTGTCGGCCGCATGGTCAAGAGCGAACTGGAAACGGTGATGAACCTGGCCAACATCATGAGCCAGCGCGTCATCGGCCAGAACCACGCCATGGAAATGATCGCCAAGCGCATCCAGACCTCGCGCGCAGGCCTGGACAATCCAAGCAAACCCATCGGCGTCTTCATGCTCGCCGGCACCTCCGGCGTCGGCAAAACCGAAACCGCCCTGGCGCTGGCCGAAGCGCTCTACGGCGGCGAGCAAAATGTCATCACCATCAACATGAGCGAATTCCAGGAAGCGCACACCGTTTCCACGCTCAAAGGCGCACCTCCCGGCTACGTTGGTTACGGCGAAGGCGGCGTACTCACCGAAGCCGTGCGCCGCAAGCCGTACAGCGTGGTGCTGCTCGATGAAGTCGAGAAAGCGCATCCTGACGTACACGAAATCTTCTTCCAGGTCTTTGACAAGGGCGTGATGGAAGACGGCGAGGGGCGCCAGATCGATTTCAAGAACACGCTCATCCTGCTCACCACCAACGCAGGCACTGATCTCATCGCCAGCCTGTGCAAAGACCCGGACCTGATGCCCGATCCGGATGGCATGGCGAAGGCTTTGCGCGACCCGCTACTGAAAATCTTCCCTCCTGCATTGCTGGGGCGACTGGTGACGATTCCGTATTACCCGCTCAGTGAAACGATGCTGGGTGAAATCGTCAAATTGCAGCTTGGGCGTATCAAGAAGCGCATCGAGACGCGCTACAAGATTCCGTTCGAGTACAACGACGACGTGGTGAAACTGGTGGTGAGTCGTTGCACCGAAAGCGAATCGGGTGGACGCATGATCGATGCGATTCTAACCAACAGCATGCTGCCGGACGTGAGCCGCGAGTTCCTTGTGCGGATGATCGAAGGGAAGGCGGTGGCGGGGGTGAATGTTGGAGTCAAAGGTCAGGACTTCGACTACGGCTTTGCCTAAGGACGGTTCTAAGGAGAACTGTCTGGGTTCTCTGGCCGGAAGCTAGGTTGATTTGAGAATCGGCTTATCCCTTCAAATACATAAGGAGTCCTTTCCAATGTGTCCACATTGTCTCGATCAGATGTGCGATATGGGGTCGATCTGCCAACTGGGAATATTTGCAGGAAAAGGGGATGCGTTTTCACCGAGGTCGGCAGGGCCGCACAAAGATACAAAAAAGGATTCAAAACGCGGTCAATTTGAAAGTGAGCACATGTTCCCGCATGCCGCACTGAAGATTTCGGGAATGAATTACGGCTATCAGACAGAGCCGACCATGAGCATTCCCTACGGAGTGCACCGTGGCGCGCAGAGCGGTGCTGGGGGCGGAGTTTCCTCCACAGGAAGCAGCAGCACAGCCAGCGGCTGGTCGGGCCATCTCGGAACGCTGGCACAAACAGATTTCCCCGCGGCCTTGAGGCTCGCCGCCATAGATCAGGCCAATGCGCATTGGATGAATGGCAATCTCACGCGCGAGGTTGTCTTTCAGATCATTCAGGTGGTCAATGGCCACGCGGCGTTAGGGCGGCTCAGTGCTCAGCAGGCCGGTGAAATAAACAATGAAATCGCAGATTTCTATTATCGGCACGCAGGCTGATGATCGTTTCGGTCGTACTGCCAGTGCGATGCATGCCGGACTTTTAACTCGAAAGGAGAGGGATGATGGTTGCTCTTCGAGGTACGTTAAACAATTACCAGCTGTCGGCATATGATGTCGACCTTCAGGATAATCCGCCGCTTACCGGCATGAATGCGCGGGTGAATTCCAAGGAAACCACTGCAAAAGCACGTGCAATTACTGAATTGATTGCCCGGACAGGACTTAACGTAGCTCTGACCGATTTTACGGTGACGCGAAGGTCGGTAGGTGATGTAAGCAGAGATACGCCGGTTGAATGGACATACACCACTACGGTCGGAAATGGCGCGCGCGCTAGAAATTGGACGCTGATAGTGGACATGGACGTTGTTGCTCCAGGCCAGCCCGGAAACGGGCCAGATAGAACGCACGTGGGCTATTCATATTGGTCGACCGGTTACAACCCCGTCGGCAGAGTAAACGGTCACATTTTTGTCGAATATCTCCCGGCATCGAGATAAATCGAATTCAGGGGTTGGAGAGTGGGCTGACGCGCAAAAGGCGGGAAGGGGCTTATGGGAATGGTGCCAAGCTTTAATAGCAGCAATTTTGGGCGGTTGCGATCCATGTCTTGGAGGACACACAAATGCCGATGAAGCCCGCGGGACAGGTACTAGCTCTGCTGAGGACGCAGCCGGCCATCGCGTGTGCGGCATGGGGCTTCATGTGTCGTGGCGCACCGCTTAGCGGCGCGCTGGGCGGCAACTGCACGCTTACGTGCACGGCCAATGACGGCGTCTATCAGATCGACGTCAACAGCGGAGGCGGGACCGACTGGTTCATTCCATTTGCTTCAGGTGCGGCACGCTACTGCGACGTACCTAGCGGGCAGCCCAACGGAACCCTGGTGGTGACGTTCCCGATGAACGGTTGTGCACTTGAGGTGCATCCGACCGCCACAGGCAATCGTTTCCATCATGACTCTGACGGGAAACACATGCCGGTGCTTGCCTCCGTTGCCAAGTGCAGAGTGGATGCCAACATGTATGAAGGGCCGGGTGCGAAAGCCATGACCGTGCTGAGCCGCTTTCCCGATCGCCGCGATCGCGACGTTGTCGGCCAGAATTTCGAGCACACCATTATCTGCGTGAAGGACGGTGCAAATTGGAATGTCTATCAGACCGCCGTGGTAACGACGATGAATAAATCCAACGGCGCACGCAGTTCCTGGCAGATCAAGGACGGCCCGCCGGTTCACCTGGGCGTATTCGCCGATTGACTCGCCACGCCTGATTCAGCAACCGGAGACCAACCATGCAACCCGCAGCCCGCCTTACCGACATGCATACCTGCCCCATGACCACTGGACCTGTGCCCCATGTCGGAGGCCCCATCGCCGCACCCGGTGCGCCGACCGTATTGATCGGAGGTTTACCCGTCGCATGCGTGGGCGACATGGCGGTTTGCGTTGGACCGCCCGATGCAGTGGCGATGGGTTCGCCGAAAGTGCTGGCTGGTGGCAGACCTGTGGCACGTCTGGGCGATAGCACCGCGCACGGTGGCGTGATCGTGCTGGGGTGTTTCAAAGTATTGATTGGTTGAAGGACGAAGCGTGATGCAAAAACAGCGGGTGATGTCGCGTTCGGCCTTGAAGGTTCTGCTTATCGTTTTGGTGTTTTCGTTGTCCGGTTTATCTGAGGGATGTGCGATGGGTGCGTTCGATCGTCTGGTTCTGTTTTCCGAAGTGCATGGCACGGTGTTGAAGGACGGCAAGCCTGTGGAAGGCGCCGAGCTGATCGAGAAAGTGGTGTGGTCGGATAACGAGAATGAAATTCCGCCGCAGCGTGCGGTAACCGACGCCAAGGGCGCTTTTTCGTTTCCGGCCATCGAGCGTAAAGCCGGTTTGCTGCGATTGATTCCTGCCCAGCCGACGATACAGCAGACCATCACGATAAAGTATCAGGGCGTCGAGTACATCGCCTGGTTGCATGGCAAGGGCTCCTACAACGCAAACACGGAGCTGGACGGTAAGCCCATCAATCTGGTTTGCGAGCTGACTCGCCAGCCGGACTACGAAGGCAAGCATTACGGCATTTGCAAAGCCGTGTAAGGCACGGCTCCTTAAACTTTTTCAGGGGACAACGATGGCCACGGAACTATCTCCCATACAGGCGGCCGAGATTGCCGACAGCACTTATCAAGTGCGTTTGAGCGACAACATGCGGTTTGCCGAGGCGGTGGCGCCGAGTGCGCGAGAGTCTTTCGATATTCTCAGTGGCGGCCGTCTGGTCGGCAGCACCGGCATGGGGGTGATCGAAAAGCAGAACGGCTTTGGTTACGTGGCTTGGGGAAAAGGTGCGCGCCAAGGCGAATGCCTGGTTACCGTGCGCGGCACTTACCCAAAGAGCGGCTACGACTGGTTGAGCAACGTGCGCATGGGCGGCATTACCGGCCCCAGTGGTTATATCGTTCACACCGGTTTCTGGCGTGGCGCACAGTCGGTGCTGCCGCAGATCATGGAGCAGTTGAGGGGTCGCAATCCTTCCGCGCTGCACGTGGTCGGCCATAGCCTCGGTGGAGCGATGTCCACCTTGATCGCCGACAGTCTGAGTGGCCTAGGGTGCAGGGTGAGACTGTATACGTTTGGTGCCCCGCGCTGCGGCCTGGAGGCGTACACCGAATACCTGACTCACCGCTTGGGCGAGCGGAACATCTACCGCTGCTATCACGATACCGACCCGGTGCCTATGGTGCCGATCTTTCCGTATTTCCATGTGCCCTATGGCAGTAATGCCTACCGCCTTAAAGGGCCCGGCAAGTTGATAAGCATCGACGCGCACTCCATGCCTGATGCGTACGAAAAGTCGGTGGCGGGCTGCACCTGGTCTTCGCTGCCGGTGATCTTCCCCAGGCACAGCAGCTTCGAGAAGGCGAGTGAATGGCTCGCGAGTGCGGCGAAAGATAGCGGGCCTTTCATCATGCGCTCGGCTGCTGCACTGCAATTGATCTTGTCCGCGTTGGATTGGATCTTGAAGCAGGTGGGTCATGCAGTGGGCGCGGGAATCGGCACGGCCCTGTTTGCCGGTACAACGGTGCTCGACACGCTCGCCCGACTTCTTTACAGCGGTGCGTTGCAATCCATCCGTCTGGCAGAAGCCGTGCGCAACTTGCTGTCGGCGGCGATGCGGTTCATGGGGCGCGCCGTGGTTGCAACGGTCGAGATCACCGTGGCGTTCGTCGAATACGTACTTGGTTTGCTGTTCCGCTTCCTTTCCTCGATGGCAAGGCGTGCGTTGGATATGTTTTCCTAAGCTGTGTGATGGATGTGAGCAAAAATTCTGCGCCTATGTCTGCTCATCGGTCCGTTGCTGTTGCAGCGACGACGGACTATCGCGCCATCTTGAAGCAGGCCATGCAATTCCACCAAGCTGGCGACCTGGACACCGCCGAACGCCTCTACCGCGAAGTACTGGAGCTGCGTGCAGCACAACCCGATGCCATGCACTACCTGGGCGTGCTTTGTCACCAACGCGGGCGAAGTGACGAAGGGGTGCGTTTGATCGAAGCGTCTTTGAAGATCACGCCAAAGCATCCGGATGCACATAACAACCTGGGCAATATCCACAAGGAATGCGGGCGCTTTGCCGATGCGGAGCGCTGCTACCGGAAAGCGCTGGCGTGCGGACCGAAGCATTACAACGCGCAGAACAATCTTGCCGTGGTGTTGGAAGCGCAAGAACGCCTGGACGAAGCGTTCGAGGCATATGCGAAATTGTTGCAGCAGGCACCGAAATTTGCGCAGGGGCATTACCTGATGGGGTCGTTCCTGCGCAACAACGCGCAGAGTGTGGAGCACGTCGAACAATCGGTGGAATGTTTCCGCACGGCTTATGCTTTGGACCCGCGCAACCTGAGCGCGCTTGAGGCGCTGGGCGTTTCGCTGTACGCACTGCAGCGTTGCGAGGAAGCGGCGCAGGTGTATCGCGACTGGCTGGAGCGTGAGCCGGACCACCCGGTCGCCCGCCATATGCTTGCCGCCTGCGGTGGAGCGCAGGCGCCTTCGCGTGCGGACGACGCATATGTGCGCGACGTCTTCGACAAATTTGCCGACAGCTTCGACGAGCAATTGCTGAAGAACCTGAGTTATCGTGCGCCGCAAATTCTCACCGCAGTCCTAAGCGAAGTACTTCCTGGCGCAGCCGGTGGACTGGACATATTGGATGCGGGTTGCGGCACCGGCCTGTGTGCGCCTTTGCTACGCCCGTATGCCAAGCATCTGGTGGGCGTCGACCTTTCCGGCGGCATGATCGAAAAGGCGCGCTTACGCGGTGGCTATGACGAACTCGAAGTGGCCGAACTCACGCGCTATCTGCAGACGCATCCAAACTCCTACGATGTCGTGCTTTCCGCCGATACGTTGGTGTATTTCGGCGAATTGCAGGATGTGCTCCATGCTGCGCACAGCGCACTGCGCCCCGATGGCTGGTTGGCCTTTTCGCTGGAAGCGGCGCAAGGCGATGACGACCGCGTCGACCTGTCGCCGAGCGGACGCTATCAGCACACGCGCCAGTACGTGGAGCGTGTAATGAAGGCCGCGGGTTTTACGGACGTTCGCGTGGGCACCGACACGTTGCGCAAGGAAAATGGTCAGCCCGTAAGGGGATGGGTGGTATTGGCGCGGCGACTATCGCGGAGTGCGAAATAATGTCCGACGGAATGCTGGATAGTTTCTGGAGTTCGCTGCAGAGGACCGAGCAGCGCATTGAGGCTGAAGCCAGAGACATCGATCGAACGCTTTACCGAACGCTCTACAGTTACGAGAGCCGGGTGATGCGTCTGCGTTGGGCGATTGAAGCCTCTGGCCCGCTTGCGCGTACGGAGATAGCCGGAAAGCTGAAAGGCATCAGCCTCGACGCCATCTGGAGCATTCTGATTTCAGTCGTCAAGGACATCGCGCTTTACTACGGCGGAAGCATCGTGCTCGGTACGGCCGTAGGTGCCGGTCTGGGTTCGCTGGCCTTCGGCGCCGGCGCGGTACCCGGTGCGGCCCTTGGTTTCGAGGCGGGCGTGGTGCTCGGCGAGTGGGTGATGACGTTCCTCGGCCTGAAGATGCTCGCCGAAGGATTGATCGACACCATTCCGCAAGCGGCGAGCTGTTACGTGGAAGGTTTTCGTGCCGCGTGGGGACCCTCGCCAAGCGATCGTCCAGGCGCCTGCCACACCGCAGGTTACGCACCCAGCAAGGAAACGGCCGCGCTTCAATTCGCCCACGGCCATGTGTTGATGATCATGGCCATCCTCATCGCGATGGTGGCCTATCTCCTCCGCGGCAAAAGCAAGGAAGCGTTGTTCAAGGCGGTAGGTGACAGCAAGCGCCTGGGTTCGAAGGTGGCAGACTGGCTGAAGGAGAACGAGGGGAAGTTGCTGAAGGAGGAAAGCCTGAAGCCAAAAGTGCGCCCGCAGCCGGAGCCGGCCCAGGAAACACCGAAGGCTAAGCCGAAGCCGTCATCAGACAAAACCCGGCGTATTGCTGATCCGAAAAAGGTCGCGAATGGTTCAGCCGCGAATGCGGACAATTCTAGTTGGGTCAGACCACGTGGATGGCGCCTGCCTGCAACGAACGGTAAATGGACGGGTACGCCCGGTGACTCAGGTTGGCTTTCAACTAATCCTGAGGTGAATGCGATCACGGGTGGAAAGCCCATTCCCTTCAATAAGGGTTATCCGGATTTCAGCGAGTGGTCGCAGGGCTCATTCACCTTTGACAACCTCACAGGACAAAATAGTGACTTCAGCTTGGTAAATCAGGCAGTAGCGAAGGAGTATGGTTTACCGAATCAAACTGCTGGCCAAAACTTGCTTCGTGATCTTGAACTTACCGCGCATCACGTAGAGGATGGCAAGACTATACAATTGATTCCAACAGCGCTGCACAGCAATATTCCGCATATTGGCGGTGCGTCATTTCTCAGAGGTGGAAACTAGAATGTTTGACTACTCATCCAGGCTTGCCTTGCTCGGCTATAGACCACTGAGAGGCGAGGATGATGCGACAAATGTAGATGCCAAGTCGTTGCTCGAGCACGTGGGGTTTGATGTTCCTGAGGACTACCGGGAATTCCTCTGTGCTTTTCCAAGAGCCGGGGTATTTGATAAGCGCACTGTTTTTTCTGGCATTCAGGCATCTCCTTGGGCGTCAGATGGGAGTGAAGTACTTGAAGTTCTCTATGGATATTGTTCAAACAAAAGCAATGATCTTATTAAGGTGCGTGAGCGATACCGTGTGCAATTGCCCGCGCATTTCTTGGCTATTGGCCAGGTAACAGGCGCAAACCTGATTTGCCTGGACATGCGCCGGGTTTCGTTCGGTCGCATCTATGTATGGGATCACGAACATCTTGGTGGTGATGAAGAGGGTTTTTATCTGGCTGCCGAGAGCTTCATTGCTTTCATTGAATCTTTGCGATTTGGAGATGAACAGCCTGCGGCACGCGGTGCAAAGTTGATCAAAATGGAACTATCAGATGCTCTTCGGGCCAGGGCCGCGGAGATACTGAAAAATAGGAAGGGATGATCAAGATGCCCCGCCAACGTGAATGAGGTAAAGGTCAGAAGTGGAAGGTCTCAATGCAACTGTTCGCGATGAAATGGTTGTGGCTGACTGGGGTCCTTGAAAATGCTACTTCCATGCAAAGCCTGAACATCAGATGCGATTGGTACGGTAAGGCTGCAACCGGTAGACGGTTCCTTGATCAGGTGAGATATTTTTCGAGCGATATCCGCATCCATTGGCGATGCCCAGTACCAACTTAGGCGGCTGGATGCTGCGCGAAATAGTTTCTATGACGCGCTCAATGGCCCCGGCGGCCAGGAGAATCCCTTTGTCCACTACCGGCTGGGACAAAGTCTGATCAAGCTCGGAGAGGACGAACGCGGCATTCAGAGTCTGCTGAAGGCGTACATGCTTGACAGCGAGGCGATTTTTTCGGCCGATGATGAAGGCGACCGATACCTCAAGAAACTACGCGACAGAAAGCTGATCGATTGAACGTAGGCTGGGATGCAATCCCAGCTCTTATCCCATGTGACCCATGCTGGGATTTCATCCCAGCCGACGAATCGCAACCCAAAAATCTTCACAATCGAGGCAGCCGAGTACCCGAAACCCCTTTGTAACGAAGGCTGCGCGATCGCCCTGGTACAAGAGGGTGACTTGTGCGTCTTTTTGTAAAAAAACCACTGGATTAAGCCGCGCCGGTGGGCGAAACTTTGCGGACAGAGGGGATAGGGGAGTCATGGCAGGTTTTACCCGCCACGCCACCTGAGCCGGCGTGTGAATGCCCCTCGGACATGAGTGCACCATGGAAACGTTTGAGCCGAGCAGGCTTCGAGGAGATTCGCATCATGACCGCCCAGATCACCATCTCCACCGCCAAGGTCAGCGGTCTGCTGTTCCGCAGCATGACCGCCCATGAGCGTCTGGGCGACCTGTTCTCCTTCCATCTGCAATTCGAAAGCCAGGACCCCAACATCGACCTGAGCGGCCTGCTGGGTTCCCCGATGACGGTGAAGATCGCCACCGAGGACGGCTTTGAGCGCTACTTCAACGGCATCGTGTGCGAGGCGGCGCAGACCGGTGTCGAAACCGTCGACAACCTGGTCTACGCACAATACAGCGTGCGGCTGGTGCCCAAGGCCTGGTTGCTGGGGCAGAAGGTGGATTGCCGCATCTATACCGATGCAACCGTGCCGGACATCGTGAAGTCGGTGCTCAGCGATGCCGGCTATACCGATGTGAAACTCAGTCTCAGCGGCAATTACGCCGCGCGCGAATACTGCGTGCAGTATCGCGAGGATTGCCTCAATTTCATCAGTCGCCTGATGCAGCAGGAAGGCATCTACTACTACTTTACGCACGATAAGACCAAGCACACCATGGTGCTGGCGGACGGCGTAAGTGCGCACGAAAAGAAGAAGGATTTTGCGCAGGTGCCGTACCTGCACACGACCGACAGCGTGTTGCGCCGCGAGGCGACCGTCACCACGTGGGCGTCGTCCCGCGGCGCGGATGCGGCCAAGTATCAACTCACCGATTACGATCCGATGGCGCCGAAGACCTCGCTGCTGTCCACCGGCACCAGCGATGGCCACGGTACCGCCGGCACCAGTCCGGGCATGGTGGCGTTCGATTTCCCGGGGGCGCACAAGGTTGCCGACGTGGGGCAGCATTTCGCGCAGGTGCGCGCCGAGGCGCTGACCGCGGCGCGTTCGCACTACAAAGGCAGCACCAGCGCATGCGGCATAGAGATCGGTGGCTTGTTCACGCTGTCGGACTACCCACGCAAAGAGCACAACCGCGAATACCTGATCGTCAGCACCACCATCTACCTGGCTGGCGCCGGCAATGCCTCAGGCAGCGGCAGCGATGCACCGTCGTTCCGCTGTGACTTTGACGCGATCGAAAGCAACCACACATTCCGCAGCCTGCCCACCGCGGTAAAGCCCACCATCGTCGCCCTGCAAACCGCCATCGTCTGCGGCAGCAAGACCGATGAAGACATCGTGGTCGACAAGTACGGCCGCGTGCAGGTCACCTTCCACTGGAACAAGCCCGACAAGCCCAACGCGAAAAGTTCGTGCCCCGTGCGCGTGGCCACGCCATGGGCCGGCAAGAACTGGGGTGCGATCAGCATTCCGCGCGTGGGACAGGAAGTGGTGGTGAGCTTTCTCGAGGGCGATCCGGATCGCCCGCTGATCATCGGCAGCGTCTACAACGGCGACAACCAGGTGCCGTACAGCCTGCCGGACAACAAGACGCAAAGCGGCATCAAGAGCCGCAGCCTGCTTGGCGGTACGGCCGATTTCAACGAACTGCGCTTCGAAGACAAGAAGGGCAGCGAAGATTTCTTCATGCATGCGCAAAAAGACATGCACGAGGAAGTCGAGAACGATCACGTGGTGACCATCGACCACGATGAAACGGTCACCATCAAGAATGACCGCAAGGCCACCATCAGCAACAACGATGCGATCGACGTCGGCAAGGTCTTCAAGCTCACTGCGGGTACGCAGATCGAGCTGACTACCGGTTCGTCGAGCATCGTCATGAAGAGTTCGGGCGAGATCCAGATCACCGGCGTGAACATCACCATCACGGGCAATTCGTCGGTGAAGGTGGAGGGACAGATGCAGGTAGGCATCAAGGCGGGCATGACGATGGACGTTGGCGCCGGCGTCAGCATGAAGGTGCATTCGGACGGTGCGCTGGATGTGAAAGGCACCATGGTAAGCGCCGGTGGCGATGCCATGACCAAAGTAGGCGGCGGCATCATCATGATCGGTTGATAAAGCAGCCGAGCATGCTCGGCTGAGCAAGCAGGACAGAGGCAATCACAAGGATCGGGTCACAAGGGGAACCTGAGCATGTCGGTGGTTACGCAGGCTTCGACGCAAATGGGTTTATCTGCTCCGGCCAGCGCCAGGCTGCATCCGGACATGGCGCCGCACGTGGCGGTGCAAACGCTGCTCGACGCCGGCGATACCCAGGACGCACTGAAACTTCTCGCGCGCTTGCTGCCCAAGCGCTACGCGGTGGCGTGGTTGCTGCAATGCGCGCGCGATCAGCCATTGGGTTTGGAGGACAAGGCCGGCGCATCGCTGGCCGAAAAGTGGGTGCGCGAGCCGAACGAAGACAACCGTCGCGCCGCGTTCGAATTCGCCAATGCCGGCGGCTATCGCTCGCTCGGCGCATGGTTGGCGGCTGCCGCGGGTTGGTCGGGCGGCAGCCTGGCGCCGGCTTCGCAGGAAACCCCCGTGCCGCCGGCCGAGCACCTCACCGCGCGAGCCACGGTGGCGGCCATCAACTTGATGGCCGCACTGGTCGAGGAGCAATTCGAAGCGCGGCGCACCGCTTTCATCGGCCGCGCGATGAGCTTGCTCACCGCCAACGCCGACGCTCATCGTTAAAGCAGGACAACAGATGCCACAAGTATTGACCCTCGCAGTGCAAGGCCAGCAGGCGGCGCAATTCGGCAGCCGCGCGCAGAAGAGCTTTCACGGCAAGGACGGCAGCATCGGGCGTTCGGAGGATTGCGACTGGGTGCTGAGTGCCGCGGGCGTGTCGCGCGTGCACGCGATGGTGCGTTTTCTCAACGGCATCTATTTCATCGAGGACCGCAGCACCAACGGCATGCTGCTCAACGGATCGCCCCTTATGCGTGGCGATCCGGCGGCGCTGAAGAACGGCGACCGCCTGCAGATCGATACCTTCGAAGTCGCCGTGCGCATGGAGCAGGACAGCGAAACGATCGTGCAGCCCAGTGCGCCGATTCCGCATTACGCGCCTGCACCGGCGCCGGTATCCGTTCCGGCAGCAGCGCCGCTTTCGTTCGGCAACGATCCGCTGGATTTCGGTTTTCTCGATCCGCTGCCGCAAAATCCTGCGTCCTCGCCGCGACGGTCGCACGCGGATAGTTTGATTCCATCGCCGCATATTCCGTCGCAGGGCAGCGACGATCTCGACCCGCTGAGTTTTCTCGACGCACCGCTCAATGCGCCTGCGCCGGAACCGATATCTGCGCCGAGCTGGAATCACACGGCGGGCGTCAACGATCATTTTCGTCCGCCTACCACGGACGTGCGCCGGCAAGCCAATGTGCTGCCGGAAAACTGGGATTTGACCACTGGCGATTTCGCGCCGCCCGCGCCTGCACCCGCACCGCCGCCGGTAGCGGAACCTTTTGTTGCACCTGTGCCGCCACCGGCGCCGATTGCAGCGCCGGCACCGGTTGCAGCACCCGTCGCAAGCGCTGCGTTGGCGCCGGATGTGGAGCAGATGTTCCGCATCGTGGTCGATGGCGTGATGGACGTGCTGCGCGCGCGCGCCGAGATCAAGAACACCTTCCGCCTGCCGGTCACGATCATCCAGCGTTCGGAAAACAACCCGCTGAAGTTTGCTCTCGGCGCGGACGAAGCCGTGCAGAAAATCCTCGGCCCCGCCAATCCCGGCTTTCTTTCCGGTACCGCCGCATTCCAGGACGCGTTCGAAGACATCCGTTGCCACCAGATGGCCATGCTCGCTGGCGTGCGAGCGGGTTTTGAAGCGTTGCTGATGCATTTCAATCCGGATCGCTACGAGCACGAAGTGGATGGCGGCAAGCGTGGCGCGTTCGGTGCGAAAGGGCGCTACTGGGACAAGTATCGCGACAACTTCGAAGGCTTGATGAAGAACCCGGATGACAGTTTCCGGCGCTTGTTTGGGGATGAGTTTGCGCGGGCGTATGACGAGCAGTTGGGGCGGTTGAAAGGAAGCCGGCGCAAATGAGCATCGATAGCGCTTTTATCCATGTGCATGCGCTCAACAATGGTTGTCGTTACACGAAGTTTCACTTGGCCGTCATTCCCGCGGAAAACGGGAATGACGGCAACGCAGGTTGACCCTTTTCCGCACGGGAAAGGCGATAAATAGACGGACCCGATACATGACGCAAAACAACAAAGTGGTGTGGAGCGAAGGCCTGTTCTTGCGGCCCCAGCATTTGCAGCAGCAGGAGCGCTACATGGAGCGCTTCGTCGAGCTGCGTGCCGGCGGCTTGCGGCCATATGCATGGGGTTTTCATGAACTGGAACTGGAAGCGGACCTGCTGGCGATCGGCAAGCTCGGTATCAAGCGCGCGCGCGGCATTTTCCCGGACGGCACGCCGTTCTCCATGCCCAACGACGATCCGCTGCCGCCCGCACTGGAAGTAGACCCGAACTGGCGCGACCAGACCGTCTATCTCACCTTGCCTTTGCGTTCGCCTACACAACCGGACAGCGGGCGTCCGGAAGCGCCATCGGAAAAGCTGTTCCGTTTTCGCGTGCGCGAAGCGGAAGTGCGCGATGCCTCCGGCAGCGTGGACGGGCTCACCGTGCTTGAAGTGGGCGGCATGAGCAGCCGCCTGCTGCCGCAGTCGCAGCCGATGGAAGGCCTGGCGCATATTCCGCTGGCGCGCATCGTGGAATGTCGCGCGGATCGACGCGTGGTGCTGGATGAAACTTTCATGCCTACCGCGCAGAGTTGCCAGGCGGTGCCGCGGCTGGTGACGTTTCTTACCGAACTGCTCGGCTTGCTGCATCAGCGAGGTGAAGCGCTGGCCAGCCGCGTCGCGGTGACCGATCGTGGCGGTGCGGCGGAAATTGCGGATTTCCTGCTGCTGCAGGTTGTGAATCGCTATCAGCCGCTGGTTGCGCACCTGGCCTCTGCACCGATCGCGCATCCGGAAGATCTGTATCGCATCGCCGTGTCGATGGCCGGCGAGCTGGCTACCTTCACCGCGCCGAGCAAGCGTGCGCAGGCGTTTCCCGCGTATCGGCACGAATTGCTGCGCGAAAGTTTCGAACCGGTGATCGTCGCACTGCGCAACAGCCTGAGCGCGGTAATGGAACAGACGGCCATGCCGATTCCGCTGCAACAACGCAAGTTCGGCGTATGGGTGGCGGTGGTGCCGGACCTGACCCTGCTCGACACCGCGGCCTTCGTGCTTGCCGCCAAGGCGGATATGAAATCGGAAGATCTGCGTCGCCAGTTGCCGGCGCAATCGAAGATCGGTCCGGTCGAAAAAATTCGCGACCTGGTGAATCTGCAATTGCCAGGCATTGGCGTGGCGCCTATGCCGGTGGCGCCGCGGCAGATTCCGTACAACGCCGGCTTTTTGTATTTCGAATTCGACAAGAACTCGCAGATGTGGCGGATGCTGAAGACGTCCGGCGGCATCGCGTTCCACTTCGGCGAGGAATTCGCAGGGCTTGATCTGCAATTGTGGGCGATCAGAGGTGGAACATGAGCACCAACGGCCCCAACGACGACATGCGCGACGCCACCATTGTGCGTCCGCGCGGTGCCGCGCCTGCACCTGCTGCGCCACCGCCCGCCGCGCCCGCGCCTTCGCCGGCACGCGCGCCGGTGTACGGCACAACGGCGGAAATCAATGCGTTCCTGGAAGGTGGCGCCAATCCGCTGGTGCAGGCGGCCAGTCCCTTGCTGCTGTTGGCCGTGCAACTGCGCCATAGCGTGGTACAGCCCGATGCGATGCACCTGCGCGAACAGACAGTGGCGCAGATCCATCGTTTCGAACAATTGGCGCAAGCGGCCAATATTCCGCAGCAAACCGTCCTGGCAGCACGCTACGTGCTGTGCACCATGCTCGACGAAGCGGTGCTCAATGCGCCATGGGGCGAGCACAGCGGCTGGGCGCAGAAAACCCTGCTGGTTACGTTCCACAGCGAATCCTACGGCGGTGCGAAGTTCTTCCAGATTCTCGAACGCCTGTGCTCGGATTTCGCCAAGCACATCGACCTGATCGAGCTGATGTACATCTGCCTCGCGCTGGGTTTCGCGGGTCGTTACCAGATTGAATCGGGTGGCCGGGCCAAGCTGGCCGATATCCAGGAAGACCTGTACCGGCGCATCCAGGCGCAGCGCGCCAAGCCGGCGGACGAACTGGCGCCGCATTGGCGCGGCATCGAGGACCGCCGCAATCCGCTGATCCGCTATGTGCCGCTGTGGGTGATCGCGGCGGCGGCGGCGGTGATCCTGCTCGGCGCGTTCTTGTTTTTCTATACGCGGCTCAACAATGCGTCCTCGCCGATCAGCGCGCAGCTTGCGCGCGTCGGCCTGGAAAACGGCACGCCGCCGGACAACGCGCGCCAGCCGCAGCCCGCGCGCAAGAGCCTCAAGCAATTGCTGTCGCCGCAAGAGCAGGCCGGCCAGCTCAGCGTGGACGAAAAGCCGGATGGACAAGCCTTGGTGCGCCTTGCCGCCACCGGCATGTTCCCGTCCGGCGGCGTGGACGTAGGCGCCGATCAGATTCCCTTGCTGCACACGATCACCGCTGCGCTCAACCAGGTGCAGGGGCGTGTGATCGTGGTGGGCCACACGGATGATCAACCGGTGCGCTCGTTGAAATACAAGGACAACTTCGAGCTGTCCGCCGCGCGTGCGCGCAGCGTTGCACAGATTTTGGGCCAGGGCCTGGACAACCCCGGCCGCATCGAGTCCAGCGGTGCCGGTTCGTCGCAGCCGATTGCGCTGCCGCCCGACACGCCGGAGAACCGCACGCGTAACCGGCGCGTGGAAATCATGTTCATTCCGGAGAATTGAACTCGTGAAAATCCTGGCGTTGTTCAAATCCGGTTGGTTCGTGGCATTGGTCGGCATCCTGTTGTTGTCGGTGCTGATCTGGTGGGGCGGTCCTTATTTAGGTATCGGCGATTCGCAGCCACTGGCCAGCCCGGTGGCGCGGCTGGTGCTGATCATCGTGATTCTCGCGATCTGGGTGATCTGGCTGCAGATTGCGCAACTGCGCGCGCGCAACAAGACCGCGCAGATGTCCGGTGATCTGGCTTCGCAGGATGCCAAGCCGGCCGGCGGCGAGCGCGATGAGCGCAGCGCGGCGGAACGCACGCAATTGCAGAGCCGCTTCCAGGAAGCAGTGGATACGCTGCGCAAGAGCAAGCGCGGCAGCAATCTCTACACGCTACCGTGGTACGTGGTGATCGGCCCGCCGGGTTCGGGCAAGACCACGCTGTTGCAGAATTCGGGCCTCAATTTCCCGCTGTCGGATCGCTTCGGCAAACAGGCGCTGCGCGGTGTGGGCGGCACGCGCAATTGCGATTGGTGGTTCACCGACGAAGCGGTGTTCCTGGATACCGCTGGCCGCTACACCACGCAGGATTCGGATCAGACCGCCGATTCGTCAGCGTGGAGCGAATTCCTCAAGCTGCTGCGCAAATACCGCAAGCGTCGGCCGATCAACGGCGTGCTGATCGCGATGAGCATGTCCGATCTGCTCACGCTGGATCAGAACGGCATGCAGGATCATGTGCAGGCGGTTCGCCGCCGCCTGGACGAGCTGGCGACGGAGTTGCGCATCGGCGTGCCGGTCTACATGGTGTTGACCAAGTGCGACCTGATCGCCGGCTTCAGCGAATTTTTCGACGATCTCAGCCCCGAATTGCGCAGCCAGGTGTGGGGGATGTCGTTCCCGGTCGAGCAGACCATGAATGGCACGTCCGCGAAGCAGTTCGCCAGCGAATTCGAGCTGCTGTTGAACCGGTTGCATACGCGTATTCTCGATCGGTTGCATGCGGAGCGCGATCCGAACCGGCGCGCGGCGATTTTGTCTTTCCCACAGCAGCTCGGTGCCTTGCGCGAAACGCTGCGCCAGTTCATCGAAGGCGTGTTCACCGGCTACGCCTATGGCACGCCGCCGTTGCTGCGCGGCGTGTATCTCACCTCCGGTACGCAGGAAGGCACGCCCATCGATCGCATGATGGCGGCGGTAGCGCGCACCTTCGGGCTGGATGCGGCGCAAGTGCATGCGCCTGGCGCACAGCAGCGCACGTTCTTCGTGGAGCGCCTGCTGAAAGACGTGCTGTTCCGCGAATCCGGTTTCGCCGGCACCAATCCGAAGCTGGAGCGGCAGAAGATCCTGTTGCAAGCCGCTTCATATCTTGGTGTGCTGCTGGTGACGGTATTGCTGCTGGCCGGTTTTGCCGAAAGCTACAGCCGCAACAGCACTTACCTCGGGCAGGTGAGCGATGCGTTGAAGGGCTACCCGGCCACTAGCGACGTGTCCGACGCCACCTCGCAGAAGGATTATTTCGCACGCGTGCTGTCGCGCCTGGAAGGTTTGTCCGGCGTGCAGGACGTCGCGCAGCAATACAAGGGCGACGTGCCCCTGTCGATGCGCTTCGGGCTGTATCAAGGCCACGCGGTGGGCGATGAAGTACACGATGCGTATCTGCGCGAACTCAACGGCCTGCTGCTGCCCGGCGTGGCTTCGCAGTTCCGCACTGGCTTGACCAGCAGCGCCAGCGACCCGCAAGCGTTGTATTACTACCTCAAGGGTTATCTGATGCTGGGCGAGCCGCAGCATCAGAATGCGGATCAGCTCGTGGCACTGACCGACATCGAATGGCGCAAGGTTTTCCCGGACGACCCGGTGTTGCAGAAGGCGCTCGATAAGCACTTCCACGCGCTGGTCGGCGAGCCGGGACAACTGCGCGCCATCCATCTGGACGATGCGATGGTGGAACAGGCGCGCAGCACGCTGCGCACGGCGGATCTTTCCACGCTGATCTACGGCAGCATGAAGCTCAACGCCGACAGCGCCGACAATCCGCCGCTGCAGTTGGACAAGGAACTGGGCCTGCTCGGCAACGTGTTTCGCCGCCGCAGCGGCGCGCCCTTGTCCGAGCCGATCCCCGCGCTCTACACGCAGCCGGCGTTCGCGGTGCAGGTGAACAAAGGCATTGAGCAGGCGGTGAAGCAATTCACGCAGGACGATTGGGTGTTCGGCAGCGGCAAGATCGATGCGATCCGCCAGGCCAGGCTTGCGCAGCAAGTATTGGCGCTTTACCAGACCGACTACATCAAGGTTTGGGACGATCTGCTCAACGATCTGCAATTGCAGCCGATCGCCAATATCCAGGATGCCAGCGCGATCGCGGCCAAGCTGTCCGGGCCCAGTTCGCCGCTGAAATCGCTGCTGGTGCTGGTGCGCGACAACACGCACGACCTGATGCGCGCGCCACCGGCCACCGATGCCGACAAGGCGGAAGGTGCGCTGAAGAAAGTCGCCGAAAAACGTGCCGAACAGACGGCGGTGATGCGCGCGCTGGCCACTGCCGGCGTCAAAGGTGGCGAGGGTGCAGAGAAGAGTGCCGCCAAGCCGGGCGATGCGATCAGCGCGCACTTCGATACGCTCGACAAACTGACTGAAGGCGCGCCGGGCAGCACGCCGATCGATCACACGCTGAGCGTGCTCGACCAGCTCAGCAAGACCTTGCTGACAATGAGCGACTTCAGCAATGCCGCCGGCCAACCGAATCCACAACTGCTGATGGCGCAGCAGGAAGCCGCGCAATTGCCGCAGCCGGTAACCGGTTGGGTCGCCGCATTGACCGGCAAGAGCGAAGCGCTGGTCGCCACCGGCACCACCGGCGCCTTGGGTGATGCATTCCAGCAGGCGGTGGCCAAGGATTGCGGCAGTTTCACGCGCGGGCGCTTTCCGTTTGCGCCGAACAGCGCATCGGATATTCCGGTGCAGAACTTCGGCGAGCTGTTTGGTTATGGCGGTCGTTTCGACAGCTTCTACAAGCAGACGCTGGACAAGCTGGTCGATGCCAGCGGCGCCATCTGGAAGTGGAAGAGCGGCCCGGGTGCCGTAAGCGGTTCGCCCGGCATGCTGGCGCAGATGCAGCTGGCCGATACCATCAAGCAGATGTATTTCCGCAACAACGGCGCCACGCCGGAAGTGGATTTCACGCTGGTGGCGCCGTCGCTGGATGCGGGCATCGGCAAGTTCGCGATGACCGTCGACGGGCAGAAGTTCGAATACCAGCCCGGCGGCGTAAGCAGCGCAGGCATGAAGTGGCCCGGTCCGCAGCCCGGCCACGTAACGATTTCCGCATGGGATACCAGCGGCAATCTGCTCAGCACCTTCGATTACCAGGGCGACTGGGCGTTCTTCCATGCGTTGCTGGCCGCCAATCTGCAGCGGCAATCGGATCTGCGTTATCTCGCCAGCTTCAACTTCGGTGGCCACGTCGCCAAGCTCACGGTGCAGGCCGATAACCTGAAAAATCCCTTCCTCAATAACGCCGTGCAGCGTTTCAGGTGTGGAGGCTAGTCAAGCATGGCGACAGGGGCGGCGGGATTCTTTGGCAAACTTCCAGGCGCGGGCGATTTCGTCCAGCGGCGCTTGCCGTCGCCGTTCGTCGACGCCTGGGATCAGCATTTCGAGCGCGCGGTGAACGAAAGCAAGCTCGCATTGGGCGATGCCTGGCAGCACGCGTATCGCAGTAGTCCGGCATGGCGCTTCGTATTGTCGCCGGGCGTATGCACGAACGTGGCATGGGTCGGCGTGATGGGTCCGGCCAACGATCGCGTCGGCCGCAGTTTCCCGATGGTGATCGCGACGCCATTGGAGGATGCCTCGCGCATGTTGCGCGATGGTGACGCATGGTTCGCCGCGATCGAGCACACGCATGCAAGTGCGCAAGCACAGGCGCTCGGTGTGGAAGCGTTCGATGCGCAATTGCTCGCGCTGGCCGACATGCCGATGACCACGCCCAACCACACGCATGTGCATGGCGTGGAGCACATCGCCTGGTACAACGCCATGCAATGGCGCCTGCCGTTGCCGCGCGCACGCACGGATGGTGAGTTTCTTGCCGATTTGTGGAGTCGCATCAGCGCCAGCGGTAGCGGCTGGTGCCTGTGGTGGACGCAAGGCGGCGGCCATGTGCCGCCCAGCGTGCTGGTCACGCGCGGTTTGCCGCAGCCTTCGGCCTATGCAGGTTTTCTTGATGCACGCCATGGCGATGAAGGCTGGCAGTCGCTGGGCGTGTTCGAAGAGCCACCGCACGCGCATCACCAGGCTGCGCATGTTTCGGTGGCGCCCCACGTCGCCGCGCCAGCGCCGCGCAGTCTGCTGCCGGATGACCTGAGCGAGCTGTTTGCCGATCTGGCGCCGTCGGTATCGATGGCGGTGGCGTCCGGCACACCCAGCGAAACCAGCGACGGCGAACCCAAGGCAAACGGCAGCGCCTCCACGGTATATCGCGGCGACGTCGCGTTGGCGCTGGTCGCCGCGGACGAAGGCAGTCACGATCCGCGCCGCCAGGCTGCCGCCGCCGCCAACAAGGTAGCGCACGAACTGGAAGCGGAGCATCTCAACGGCGGTTTGCAGATGCTGCGCCAACGCCTGCTTGCCTTGCATCCCTCGTTGCGCGAACGCAGCGAAGACCTGATCAATCCCATTCCCGAAGACGGTTCGGTGATCGCCGTGCGCATCACCCAGCGCTGGGCCAACCTGCTGCGCATCGGCACGGCGGCGGCGTGGCATTGGCGCCACGGCAGCCTGCAATCGCTGTTCGCCACCGGCGCCGCTGCAACGGAGCAGGGCGATGCATTGGGCGGCGAATTCGATGACCTGCTGTTCACGCGCGCTGCGACGGTGGCGTCCGGTCTGGGCGGCCCGACCGAACCGTTGTGCGACGAAGTGGTGTGCGCGGTGGAAGAGGGCGATCGCCTGCTGCTGGTGGCGACGCAAAGCCTGGTGCAACTGCCGCCCGACGTCTATGCACGTGCACTGGCCATGCCTTCCTGCGACGACGCGCGTGCGCGCATCGCCAACGCCGCCGGCCTGGGCAGCGAACCGGTACATTGGCCGCTGGCCGTGATCGAGGTGACTGCATGACGCTACGTTACGAATCCGTCGGCCACACCGACACCGGCAAGGTTCGCGCGCACAACGAGGATGCGATCCTCGTGCGTGAAGATGTCGGCATGTGGGTAGTGGCCGATGGCCTGGGCGGCCACTCCGCCGGCGACTACGCCAGCAACATGATCGTGGAACGCCTGCGTTCGCTACCGCGCCCGGGCAGCGTGTTCGATTTCGTCGAAGCGATCGAAGACACGCTGGTGCAGGTCAATGTCGATCTGCGCCGCACGGCGCAAGAGCGCAACGTCGATGTGATCGGTTCCACCGTGGTGGTGCTGGTGCACGACAAGGATTTCGTACTGTGCGGCTGGGTCGGCGACAGCCGCGCGTATTGCTTCGAAGATGGCCGCCTGCAGCAGATCACGCGCGACCATGTGCACGGCTTGAAGAACGACGTGACGCAGATTGGCCAGGCACAGCCGGCGGGTGCGGGTGTGCTTACGCGTGCGATCGGTGCGGAAGAGACGCTGTATGTGGATTGGGTGGTGGCCGGCAGCCGGCCCGGCATGGCGTTTTTGCTTTGTACCGACGGCGTCAACAAGGAGCTGTCGGATGCCGAGCTGGACGCCGAATGCCGTGCGCATGCCGATCCGCAGATTTTGCTGGCTAGGTTGTTCGAGCTGTCTCTCAATCGCGCTGCGCGGGACAACATTTCTGCTGTGGTTGTGCGGTTGCAGGATTAGGGTGGTCATGCGTATGCAAAAGCTTCAAGTTCCTCAGGGCCGTCATTCCCGCGCAAGCGGGAATCCATCTTTGCTTTTGACATCGGAGCCAATGGATTCCCGCGTGCGCGGGAATGACGGCCCTGAGGCAAGAGGTTTTTTCATCGCATGACCTTCCTCGCCGACCTCATCGACGATTTCAACGCGCGTCGCCGCAAGCTGCCGGAACTGTTCGGGGCGCTGGGCGAGCGCGGCCCGCAAGCGGACGAGGATTACCTTGCCGACGTGGCGTTGCTCGAACGCGTGCTGGAAGAAGGCGCGCTGCCGCCCGATATCGCGCGCGCCTTGATCGCCAAGGTGCACGCGGTGCAAAAGCCCGCAACCGGGCCATCCAACGATGCCACCGTCGTCAAGCCGCCAGCACCCGCGCAGCCGGTCTTCGAATCGGAAGTGACACAGGTAAAGCCCACCGCGATGCCTGCTTCCACCGACGCCGAAGCCACCGTGGTGAAGCCGGCCTCGGGGCCTTCCTCCACCGGGCCTGTGCACACCGAGCAAGGCACCGGCAATTCCAGTTCCAGTCGCGACACCTGGCAGCGCATTGCGCAGGTGGAAAGCAGCGAATACGCCACGGTCGGCATGCTGCTCAAGGGCCGCTTTCTGCTCGAGCGCGAAGTCGGCCGCGGCGGCATGGGCGTGGTGTTCCTGGCACGCGACGAACGTAAGGTGGAGGCGCGCGACCGCGATCCGTATGTCGCGGTAAAGGTGTTGAACGACGAATTCCGCCGCCATCCCGATTCGCTGATCGCGTTACAGCGCGAAGCACGCCGCTCGCAGTTGTTGGCGCACGACAACATCGTGCGCGTGTTCGACTTCGACAAGGACGGCACCATCGTTTTCATGACGATGGAATACGTCGACGGTCAGGATCTGAAGGCGCTTATTCGCGACAAGGCCTACAACGGCATGCCGCTGGCGCAGGCGCGGCCGTTGATCGAAGGCATGGCCTGGGCGCTCAAGCGTGCGCACAGCGCGGGCGTGGTCCACTCGGATTTCAAGCCCGGCAACGTCATGGTCACGCGTGAAGGCATGCCGAAGGTGTTCGACTTCGGTATCGCCCGCGCCGGTAAACATGCGGCCGATGCGTCCGGCGAGCAGACCTTGTTCGATGCCGGCACGCTCGGCGCACTCACGCCGGCATACGCCAGCCTGGAAATGATCCAGGGCAAGGAACCCACGCCCAGCGACGATATCTACGCGCTGGGCTGCGTCACGTTCGAACTGCTCACCGGCAAGCATCCGTTCGACAAAGTCAGCGCGGAGGTGGCCGAGCGCGAAGGCCGCAGGCCGCCACCGGTGCCGGGCCTCACCAAGCGCCAATACAAGGCGCTGTGCGATGCCGTGGCGTTCCATGGCGAGCAGCGCCTGAAAAATGCGGTGGAACTGGTCGAAGGCCTGCGCGAATTGAGCCTGCGCGAGCGCATCGGCCCGCAATTGGCTTACGGCGGCGGCGCGTTGGTGTTGCTGGTCGGCGCCGGCTGGGGCCTGACGCATTACATGCACAATCAGCAGGTGGCGAACATCGTTGGTCGCTTCTCGCTCAATGCGCCCGATCACTACAGCAACGAAGACCAGGCTGCGCAGGCACTGAATAGCCTCAGCGACGACGAGCGCAAGCGCATCGTGCTCGACCAGGGCGATGCGATCCAAAGCTACCTGCTCAGCCGCATCGACAATTACTGGAACCCGACGCAGAACCGCTACGACTACGCCGGCACGCAGCATGTGTTCCAGTTGCGCGATCAGTTGAAGCTCTACTCACCTACGCTCGATGCCAAACGCAGCGCGATCGAAGCGCAGAAGAACGATCTGCTCAATACGCTCGACACGCAGCTCACGCAGCGCATCGATGCTGGCGCCATCTTCGAGAACCAGCCCGACAACGCGGTAGAAACGCTGGCCAGGATCCGCGCCATCGATCCACATAGTGCGCTGCTAAAAAATGCCGAGCTGGAACTGAAGTACGACATCGCCATCGGCCATGCGGTAAGCGCCAACCGCATCGATGAAGCAAAGGCCGACCTGGCGCTGGCCACGCGGCTGTTTCCGGATTCGCAACGCTTGAAGCAACGCCAGGCGCAAATGGCCGGACTCAGCGAAACCCAAGTCGCCGCGACCGCACCGGTCGCACAGCCAGCACAGAATCTGCCGGAGGCGCGCAAGGCGCTGGCAGATCTGATCGCCAAGCCGGTGCTGAGCGCGGAGTGGCAGCAATCGATCAGCCAGGCGATGGGCGCGTTGCACAACGATACGTCACCCGACACGCGCAAGCTGGTCGACAACCTCGCCACCGTCATCGCCACCCAGGCCAGCCAGCAGAACGATCCGCTGCAACTGCAGCAGGCAAGCAACCTGGTCAACCTGGGCTTGCAATATGCGCCGCAGTCGAGCGCCTTGCGCGCGCAGCGCAGCCGCCTGGATGCCTTGCAGCAGCAGCAGGAAGCCAAGTTGAATCAGGAAAGCGCCGCGGCCGAAGTGACCGCGCGCATCGAATCGATGAAGCGTGCCGCCGCCGCCAACGATATCGGCAAGGCGGAAGAATCGCTGGCGCGCATTCGCGCGCTGCAGCCGGATAACCCGTTCCTGACCGAAGACGGCCCGCAATTGCTCGCGGGTACCTACCTGCGGCAGGCGGATGTGTCGATCCAGCGCGGCCGCTACCAATCCGCTTCGGATTTGCTGGCGAAGGGCATCAAGACCTTGGGCAATCGCAGCGAGTTGCGCAATGCCAAGCAGCGCGACGATATGCTCGCCGCGTTGATGAACGCACGCGGCAAACCAGTGGCTGCTGCTGATCTGGATCGCATGAAGAAGCAATTGGCCGATGCACGCAAGGCCGATCCGGATGGCTTGAAGCAACTGGAAGCCGACCTGAAACAACGTGGCCAGTTGCAGGGCACGTTGACCGATCTGCTCAACAGCATGCAGCCGGCCGAAGTCGCCGCTGCCACGCCGACACCGACCAATTCTGCGCAGCCCACCACTGGTACGACGACGACGCCAGGGCAACCCACGCCCGGCAATACCACCAAGCCTGGTGCAAACAACAAGACCACAGCGCCCGCCAATGGCGCGGCGGCCACCGCCAACGTCGCCACGCCCACCACGCCGGCCGGCCCCAGTGCCGATCCCTGCAACCAGCCGGATCTGATCGGCAAGGGCAAGGCCTGCTTCGACACGCTCGGCCAGCATCGCGGTCCCTCGCTGGTGGTTATTCCAGGCGTCAGTGGCGGCAAGCCGTATGCACTGTCGCGCGCGGAAATCACCGTTGGCGAATTCAATCGCTTCTGCAGCGCCACTGGTCAGTGCTCGGCCAAGCCGGTGGACGATCCGGACGGCAGCAGCCTGCCGATCAGCAACATCAGCCTGGCCCAGGCCAAGGCCTATGCGGCGTGGCTGAGTTCGGCCAGCGGCGGCTATGTTTACCGGCTGCCGAGCGATGCGGAATGGACGCACGCCGCCAAGGCCGGCGGAAGCTGGTCGCAGGCGTCGGACAGCAATTGCATTCCGCCCACGGCCGGCAGCGGTGACAGCACCGCCACGCCGATTTCTGCACGCGGGCGCGAAGCCAATCCATGGGGCCTGGTGAATATGACGGGTAACGTGTGGGAATGGGTCACCGCCGGCGGCGGCGTGACGGTGCGCGGCGGCAGCTTCAACAGCTATTGGTCCGATTGCACCGTGAACGCTCGTCGTGACGATAGCGGCGCGGCACAAAAAGACGTGGGCTTCCGCGTGCTGAGGGAGCTCAAATGAACGAGCGCGAACGCCATATCAACCAAAGCCTGCATGCGCTGGACGACGCGCACCGCCTCGGTCGCATCAGCCGCGAGGAATACCGGTCGCGCCGCCGTCATCTGCTGGGCGCACTATTGGAAAGCCACGTGGTGACGGCGCGCAATGCCATCGTGCGGCCCGCGCCGAGTTCGCATGAACGTGCGGCGGTATCCGATGGCGACGTGTTGCCTGGATTGTTTCCACCTCGGCATGCCACCTGGAAATGGATCGCGGCCGTGGTTGTTGGTGTATTGCTCTGCGCAATGGCGGTGTATTGGGTGTTTCGGCTGCGGGGGAACGCATAAGCGTCCATCGCATCTCGAAGATTCGGCGCGAATGGCCACGTCGATGCCATTCAGAGCGAGTCGTTATTCCGGCGAAGGCAGGATGACGGCGTAAAGCAAAGTTGATGCCGCTGAGGCATCTGGAAACTGAAAAATGCGAGTTGGAACACGCTATCGAATGGAGGCATCATAGGCAGGCTCACGCCGCGCCAGACTGGCCGGCGGACAGGGGACAAACGGACGCACCAACATACGGCGTGCGTTCCGCAGCAGGGGTTCCGGTTTAACCACAAAAAGTTGATCGAAGGGAGCGCGCCTGCGTTCTCCCGATCCATATACACCACCGCGTTTCGATTCAGAGGATACGTATCGTGCGGATTGCATGCATGGCAGCAGCATTGGCTTTGGCATTGGGTGGCGGCAGGGCGTGGGCGCAAGGTGGCGCTCCCGCGGTTGCGCAGAACATCCTGGTAAGCGGAGTACCGGCATCGTCGCCGGATATCCAGAAGATCGTCGACGGCGAATATAAAAAAGCGATGGTCGCAGCCGGCCATGCGAACGTGCTCGATCACGCGCAGTTGCAGGCATTGGCCGAGCGCATCACGGCAGCGTTGAACAAGGCCGGCTATCCGCAGGCGCATGCGTATCTGGCCGATCAGTTCGCCACCTACAGTTTCGGTGCAGGCGCGAATGCGGCGGGCAGCAATGCCGAAGCCGCCGCCAGCGCGGTACCCGCGGCCTCCGCAGCAGGCAGCGCCACATTGGCGTCGGCGCCCAGCGAGAGCGGCGTGGTGCCGCCGGTGAAGGAACGCGAAGGCGGTGCCGCGGCATCGCAGCGCATTGCCGTGCGCGGTTTCCGCGTGGATGGCGTGGGCGATCATCCCGATGCCGGCATCACCTTCGACAGCATCCAGGGCATGGCCGATGCGGAGTACAAGAAGCTCGGTGGCAACGCCGATCAGCCGGTGCAACTCACCTTCGCGCAGATGCAGGGCGTAGCCGACAAGATTACCGAGCGCTACCGCCAGGCCGGCTTCATCGTGGCCAATGCGTTCCTGCCGGCGCAGACCATCGGCAACGATCAGAAAATACAGATCCAGATTCTGGAAGGCCGCGTCGGCCGCATCGTCGTCAAGGGCAACAAGCGTTATTACGCCAGCGTGATCGCCGCGCCTGCGCAGCAATTGAAGGGCGAGCCATTGCAGAAAAGCACGGTGGATTCGGCACTGTTATACGTGCGCGATCTGCCGGGCGTCACGGTGGCGTCCACCTTCCAGCCGGGCCGTCAAACCGGCGATACCGACCTGATCATGGTGGCGCGCGAAGCACGCATTCCGTTCACCTTCACCACCGGCGCGGACAACTACGGCACGCCGCTCACCGGCCGATATCGCGCACAGGGCGGCGTAACCTGGAACAGTCCGCTGGGCATTGGCGATTCGCTATCGGCCAACGCCAACTACGCGCTCGACCCGAACCAGAACGCTTATGGTTCGCTCAACTACACCGCGCCGCTGGTGGTGGTGCCAGGCATGAGCATGACGGTTGGTGGTTCGCGCAGCGAACTGCAGATCAACTCCGACGGCTTTGCGGCGCTGAAGGTACGCGGGCCGACCACCACGTATTACGCCGGCAGCGATTGGAAATTCCTCAACACCGACGACATGAAGATGCAGGCGTCCGTGCACGGCGTTCGCGAGCAATCGAAGCTGAGCACGCAAGGCCTGCAATTGTCGAACGAGAGGTTCAACCTGCTCGAACTCGCCTATGCGATGAACCACACCGACCGTCGCTTCCACGGCGTGGATTTGCTGCAGGTGAGCGTGCGCAAATCGCTGTCCGATCAATCGCACGAACCGGATCTGGTCAGCCCCAACCATGCGCACGATTTCACCGTGGCGAAGATCGGCTACACGCGCCTGCAATTTTTGACGCAGGCGCAGCGCCTGTACTTCAAGTTCAACGGCCAGTGGACGCCGGATGCGCTGGTGCCGATGGAGCAATTCGTTATCGGCGGCCCGGACAGCGTACGTGCCTACCCGATTGCCGACGGCCTGATGGACCGCGGCTATTACACCTCGGTGGAATACCACGTGGATGCGCCTGGCTTCGGCAACGTCATTTCGCCGTTCTTCGCCAGGCCGTGGCGCGAGCTGCTGGAAGTGGAAACCTTCTTCGACTACGCGCGCGGCTTCGCGGCCGGTGCAGACCTGCACAACAACACGCCGCCGCTCAGTTTCAGCGGCTGGGGCGCCGGTTTCATTTTCCGCATACCGCAGTTCCACCATTTCGAATTCCATCTGGACGGTGCGATTCCGCTGGGTAGCCAGCAGGCATCGGATCGGCACGGATACCACGTATACGGACGTATGGGCTTGACGTTTTGAGGGAGACAATCATGAACACGAATACTGGCAAACCGCAGCACGTGTCACGTCACTCGAATGGATTGAACGACCTGCGGCGCAAATTGCTGCCGGCGAGCCTGTTCTCCCTGCTGGGCCTTTTCGCCTGCGGCGGCGAAGCATGGGCAGGCGGAACTGTGGCGGCGAACGCCACGCCTACCGGCGGCACGATCGTCGGTGGCAGCGGCGCCATTTCGCAGAACGGTGCCACCACCACCATCGTGCAGAAATCGCAGATGCTGGCGTTGAACTGGCAAAGCTTCAACGTCGGCGCGAATGCTTCAGTGCTGTTCAAGCAGCCGTCATTCACCTCGGTGGCGCTGAACCGCATTCTCGACCAGAACCCCAGCCAGATCTTCGGCCACGTCAACGCCAACGGCCAGATCTTCCTGATCAATACGCACGGCATCATCTTCGGCGCCGGCTCGCAGATGAACGTGGGCGGCCTGGTGGCGAGCACACTGGACCTCACGCCCAACGATTTCCTCAATAACCATTTCAACCTGGACGCCCACGGCGGCAGTGCCGGCATCGTCAACCACGGCACGATCGAAGCGGCCAGTGGTGGCTCGGTGAGCCTGATCGGCGGACAGGTGGAGAACGATGGCCTGATCGTCGCCAACTACGGCCACATCAATCTCGATGGCGCCGATCGCGCGGTGCTCGATTTCGATGGCGAAGGCCTGATCAACGTACAGGTGACGGGCGCGCTGCAGAAGCGCCTCAACGCTGATGAAGCGGCTGTCACCAACAAAGGCAAGCTGCAGGCCGATAGCGGCACGGTAGTGTTGCAGGCATCGGCGGCGAAGGATCTGTTCACCAACCTGGTGAACAACGAAGGCGTGGTGAGCGCGGGCGGCATCAGCACGCGCGGTGGCAAGGTGCAGTTGATTGCGAGCGGTGGCAATACCGTTACGAGCGGCACCATCGACGTATCCGGGGCTGAAGGCGGCACGGTGCAGGTGTTGTCGGATCAGAACGTGGGCGTCAGCGGTACGGTGAATGCGTCGGGCACGAACGGTGGCGGCAGCATCCGCATCGGCGGTGGCGCGCACGGTGGCGAAGGCTTGATGCAGGCGGCCAATACCACTGTCGAAGCAGGCGCGACGTTGAACGCCGACGCTACGACGCAGGGCTCAGGCGGTTCCATCGCGACGTGGGGCAGCCAGGTCAACAACGTGGCCGGCAGTTTCAATGCGCGCGGTGGCGCGAACGGCGGCAACGGCGGCAGCATCGAAACATCGGGCGGACAGGTTCACGTTGCTGACGGTGCGAGCGTGAATACCTTGGCCGCGCATGGGCAAAGCGGCAGCTGGCTGATCGATCCGACCGATTTCACCATTGCGGCCAGTGGTGGAGATATCAGCGGCACTCAGTTAAGTACGGACCTGACTACCGGCAACGTTGTTATCCAATCCAGCAGCGGCGCCTCGGGAACTCAAGGAAACATCAACGTCAACGATGCGGTTAGCTGGAGCAGCAACTCGCTCACGTTGAAAGCGGCCGACAACATCAATATCAATGCCGCGATGACCGCCACTGGTACGGCGGCCTTGGTGCTCTCACCTTCGACTGCCAATGGAGCCGATAGCGCCGTGGTCGGCGGTACGACCATTATTGGCAGCGGCGTCACGCTGTCGCTGGCGGGCTCCGGTGCTTCGACGCTCGGCAGCCTGACCGACAACGGTACGTTCGACATCTCAGGCCTGACCACGGGTGGGGCAATCGTCACCAGCCTGGCGGGCGGCGGGTCGGTCAACTTGGGCGGTAATGCACTGACGCTGAGCAACGCCGCCGACACGTTCAGCGGTGCAATCAACGGAATAGGAGGCAGCCTTTCGGTATCGGGCACGGAAATCCTGACTGGCTCGAACACTTACACAGGCTCGACGACGATCGGTAGCGGCGCCACGCTGTCGTTGTCGGGCATCGGCAGCATTGCGAATTCCCGCAGAGTCGTCGACAACGGCTCGCTCAGCATTTCGGGCACCACCAGCGGAGCAAGCATCGTCAGTCTGGCGGGCAGCGGCGCAGTGACCCTGGGCAGTAAAACGCTGACGCTGAGCAATGCCGCGGATACCTTCGGCGGCGTCATCGGTGGCAGTGGCGGGCTGACGCTGACGAGCGGCCTGGAAACGTTGACTGGAGTGAACACCTACACAGGCGCCACGATGATCTCGGCGGGCAGCCTGACATTGGGCAATGGTGGCGCGATCGCCGGCAACGTGACAGACAACGGTACGCTGATATTCGACCAGAGCAGCAGCCAGACCTACGGCGGCGTGATTTCCGGCACCGGCTCGCTGAGGCAGATGGGTACGGGCACGCTGACGCTGACAGGCGCAAACACGTACTCCGGCAGCACGACGATCGACAGCGGAACTACGTTGGCTCTCGACACCGCCGGCAGCATCGTGAACTCGAACGTGAGCGACGCGGGTACATTTGATATCTCGGCAACGACCAGCGCGGCGAGTATCACCAGCCTGAGCGGTGCGGGGACGGTGAGCCTGGGCACCAACCGGCTGATCTTGAGCAATGCCTCGGGCACCTTCAGTGGTGTCCTCGGCGATGGGGGCATCGCCGGCGGCTCCGGCGGGAGCTTCAAGGTGTCGGCGGGCACGGAAACGCTGACAGGAGCAAATACGTACACAGGCGGTACGACGATCAGCAGCGGCGGCACCTTGCAGTTGGGCGAGGGCGGCGCCATCGCGGGCAACGTATCGGACGCCGGTACCTTGGTGTTCGACCAGATCAGCAACGTGACTTACGGTGGCGTGGTTTCGGGCGCTGGTTCGCTGACCCAGATAGGTACCGGTACGCTCACGTTGACCGGGACGAATTCGTATACGGGCGGCACGACGATCAGTGCCGGGACCTTGCAATTGGGCAATGGCGTTACGAACGGTTTGATCGTCGGCAACGTGACGGATAACGGTGCGCTGGTGTTCAACCGAAGCAGCAACCTGACCTATACCGGGGTGATTTCCGGTACGGGCTCGTTGACGCAGGCGGGCACAGGCACGCTGACGTTGACAGGCGCCAACACGTACTCAGGCAGCACGACGATCAATAGCGGCACCACGTTGGCTCTCAAGACCAACGGCAGCATCGCGAACTCGAGCGTGAGCGATGCGGGTACGTTCGATATCTCGGGCACGAACTCCGGAGCGAGCATTACCAGTTTGTCGGGCGGCGGGTCGGTGAAGCTCGGCAACCATCAACTGACATTGAGCAGCGCTTCGAGCACCTTCAGCGGTGCCCTCAGCGATGGCGGCATCGCCGGCGGTACCGGTGGCAGCCTCAGGTTGTCGGGCGGCACGGAAATCCTGACGGGCACCAATACGTATACGGGTGGCACGACGATCACAGCTGGAGCTTTGCAGCTGGGCAATGGCGGTACGGGCGGTTCGATCACCGGTAACGTATCCGATGGCGGCGCCTTGGTGTTCAACCAGAGCGGTAACGTAACCTACTCCGGCGTGATCTCCGGTCCCGGCTCGCTGACTCAAGCGGGCGTGGGTACTTTGATACTGACGAAGACGAACTCGTATTCCGGCGGCACCACGATCAGCGCAGGCACCTTGCAGTTGGGCAATGGCGCCATCACCGGTTCGATCGCCGGCAACATCACGGACAACGGCACGCTGGTATTCAACCAGAGCGGCAACGTGACCTTCAGCGGTGTGATTTCCGGCGGTGGCGTGCTGACACAAGCGGGCACTGGCACCCTGATACTGACGAACGCGAACACCTACGCCGGTGTCACGACTATCAATGCCGGCACGTTGCAACTGGGCGACGGCACCACGAGCGGTTCGATCACCGGTAACGTGGCGAACAATGGCGCGCTGGTATTCGACGAGCCTGTCTTAGGAAGCACAAGCTACGGCGGCGTGATTTCCGGCACGGGTTCGCTGACACAAAAAGGCTTCGGCACACTGACACTGACAGGTGCGAACACATACTCAGGCAATACGACGATCAACAGCAGCGCCACGTTGGCGCTTTCGGGCAGCGGCAGTTTGGTGAACTCGAGCGTGAGCGATGCAGGCACGCTCGACATCTCGAGCACGACCAGCGGTGCAAGCATCGGCAGCCTGAGCGGCACCGGGCAAGTGAATCTGGGCGGCCAGGCATTGACGCTGGCCAACGCTGGCGACACGTTCGGCGGCGTTATCAGTGATGGCGGCATCGTCAGTGCTACGGGTGGCAGCCTTGTGATATCCGGCGGTACCGAAACACTGACGGGTGTCAGCAACTACACCGGTGGCACCACAATCAATGCAACCGGCACCTTGCAGTTGGGCGATGGCGTAACCAATGGCGCCATCGCGGGCAACGTGATCGACAACGGCGCGCTGGTGTTTGATCAGGGCGGCAATGTGACCTTTGGCGGGGCGATTTCCGGCGCTGGCTCGCTGACCCAGGCGGGGACGGGCACGTTGATACTGACGACGGCGAGCTACGCCGGCGTCACGACCATCGCGGCAGGCACCTTGCAGTTGGGCAATGGCGGCACGGGCGTTTCGCTCACCGGCGACATGACGGACAACGGCGCACTGGTGTTCGACCAGAGCGGCGGCTTGAATTACGGCGGCGTGATTTCCGGCACCGGATCGCTGACCCAGTCGGGTACGGGCACACTGACGCTGACGGGTGCGAACACGTATTCCGGCCTTACCACCATCGACAGCACCACCACGCTGGCATTGTCTGGCAGCGGGAGTCTGTTGAATTCGAGCGTGAGCGATGCGGGCACGTTCGACATCTCCGGCACGACCGGTGGTGCAAGCATCGGCAGCCTAAGCGGCGCCGGGCAGGTGAATCTGGGCGGCCAGGCGCTGACGCTGACCCGTGCCGGCGATACGTTCGGCGGCATCATCGCCGATGGCGGCATTGCCGGCGGTGTTGGCGGTGGCCTCGTGCTGACAGGTGGCACGGAAATCCTGACGGGCACGAATACGTACACGGGTGCCACGACGATCGGCACGGGCAGCACCTTGCAGTTGGGCAATGGCGGGACGACCGGTTCGATCGTCAGCACCGTCACGGACAATGGCACGCTGGTGTTCGATCAGAGTGGCAGCGTGCTCAATGGCGGAGTGATCTCCGGCACGGGCTCGCTGATACAACAAGGCAGCGGCACCCTGACGCTGACGGGCGCGAACACGTACACGGGCGCGACGACGATCAGTGCAGGCACGCTGGCACTCTCGGGCAGCGGTAGCGTGGCCAGTTCCAGCAAGGTCACTGACAACGGTACGTTCGATATCTCCGGTCTGGGCGGCGCGGCAACGATCAAGAGCCTGTCGGGCAGCGGGGCGGTGGTGCTGGGCGGCAATACCCTGGCGCTGAGCAACGCAGCGGGCACTTTCAGCGGTGGTATCAGCGGTGCTGGCGGGCTGACGTTGACGAGCGGCACGGAGACATTGACGGGCGCGAACACGTACACAGGCGCCACGACGATCAATGGCGGCACGCTCGCGCTTTCCGGTAGCGGCAGCTTAGCCAGTTCCAGCAGCGTGGCCGACAACGGTACGTTCGACATCTCGGGCACGACCACGGGTGCAAGCATCGCCACGCTGTCGGGCAACGGCGCGGTAACGCTAGGCAGCAAGGCACTTACGCTGAGCAATGCTTCCGGCACTTTCAGCGGCGCTATCGGCGGTACCGGTGGCCGCTTCATATTGTCGGGCGGCGCGGAAACGCTATCGGGCGCGAACACCTACACGGGTGGCACCACGATCGGTACGGGGACCGCGCTGACGCTGGGTACCGGGGTTTCGATTGCCGGCAACGTGCTGGACAACGGCACCCTGGTGTTTAACCAGAGCGGTAACGTGACCTACGGTGGTGTGATTTCGGGCACCGGCTCGCTGACCCAGGCGGGTGCGGGCACGTTGATCCTGACGAATACGAACACGTATACCGGCAATACGACGATCAGTGCCGGCACCTTGCAGCTGGGCAATGGCGGGACAACCGGTTCAGTCGTCAGTATCACAACGGACAACGGCGCGCTGGTATTCGACCATAGCGGCAACCTCAACTATGGTGCGGTGATTTCAGGCACCGGCTCGGTCACGCAAATGGGCAACGGTACGTTGACCTTGAGCGGCGTGAACACCTACAGCGGTGGCACCACCGTCAGCAGCGGTACGTTGGCGGTAGCGAGCAACAGTAACCTTGGTGCGAGTGGCTCGGGCGTCACGCTCAATGGCGGCACGTTGGAAAACACGGCTTCCTTCACGTTAGGCCGCACCGTGACGCTGGGTAGCAGCGGCGGCACGCTGCAAACCGACAGCGGCACCAACCTGACGGTGACGGGCGCGATCAGCGGCGGCGGCAGTTTCGCCCAGACGGGAACAGGCACGCTGACACTGGATAACAACGTCACCACCGGCGGAAGCCAGACCTACAACGGTGCAGTGGTATTCGGGGCGAGCGCATCGCTTACCAGCACCGGCAACGGTGCGATTGATTTTGCCTCGACCGTGAATGGTTCCGGGTCGCTGTCCATCCACACCGGCGGCGCTGTCACCTTCAATGACGCGGTTTCGCTGGCCGGCCTGACCAGCCAGAGCAGTACGTTCACGGCGAACGCGCTCAACATCGGCAGCGGCGGGTTGTCGGTGACGACCACGGCGGGCGATATCAAGCAGACCAGTGCGTTCGTAGTGAGCGGTACTTCCTATTTCAATGCAGGCAGTCACACGGTCGATCTCACGCTGGGCAACGATTTTGGCGGTGCCGTAACCGCGATCGGTGACGGCGTGTCCATCAACGATGTGAACAATCTGACCATCGCCGCGTTGACCGACAACAACAATGGCGACGTGAGCCTGACAGCAGGTCAGGCGCTCAATTTGACCGGCGGCATCAATACCGGTACCGGCAACCTCACCCTTGCTACCAACGGAGGCACGCTTGGTACGACGGGTGCCCTGAGCGGCAACAACGTCAGCTTGAGCGGTGCGAGCGGCATTACGCTCGCCAACAATGTGACTGCTGCAGGCACGCTCAGTCTGATCAGCAGCGCAGGCAGCATTGCGCAAAGTGGCGGCACGCTTACGGCGGCTGTGCTGACGGGCAGTTCGGTTGGCCCAACCACGCTGAGTGGTGCCAATGCGATCGCGGCACTGGGCAATTTCACGGCGAACGGTTTCAGCCTGACCAGCACGCAGGCACTGTCCGTCACCGGAACCGTCGACGGCGGCGCCACGGGTGTCAACTTGACCACCACCGGCGGCAATCTGGCCGTGAACGGCGCGGTCAGCGGCGGCACGGTTGCGCTCAATGGCAATGGCGATCTGGCCATCAATGCTGGCGTGAGCAGTGGCACCGGTGCCACAACGCTGACTTCGGGTGGAGCGATCAGCGAAGGCACTGGCGGTGTCATCACGGCCGGCAGCCTGACTGGCAGTTCGGCCGGCGCGACCACGCTGGGCGGCGCGAACGTGATCGGCACGCTCGGCAACTTCACTGCCAGCGGTTTTAATTTGTCGGATGCACAGGCGTTGACCATCGCTGGCACGCTCAATGGCGGCAGCGGCACCACGACGATCACTTCCACTGGTGCGATCAGTGAAAGCAGCGGTGGCGTGATTGTGGCCGGCACCTTCACGGGTAGTTCCGGCGCCGCGGTTGCACTGCAGAGTGCGAACCAGATCGGCACCCTCGGCAGTTTTGCCGCGAATGGATTCAATTTGAACAACGCGCAGGCCCTGACCGTAGCAGACACGGTGAACGGCGGTGGCGGCGCCACCAGCATTGCCACGTCCGCGGGAGCGCTGGTCGTGAATGGTGCTGTCATCGGCAGCTCCGTAACGCTCGCCGGCCAGGATGGTCTTGGTATCCACAGCGGCATCAACAGCGGCGCCGGCACGACAACGCTTACCTCCAGCGGTGCCATCAGCGAAGGCAGCAGCGGGGTGATCACGGCCGGCGTGTTGACCGGCAGCTCCAGTGGCGCGACGACTTTGAGCGGCGCCAACGCGATCATCAGCCTGGGCAACTTCACCTCGAACGGCTTCAGCCTCAACAACGCAAATGCGCTGAGTGTTGACGGCGTAGTGAATGGCGGCAGCGGTACGGCGAGCGTCGCCACGACAACAGGAGCGTTGACCGTAAACGGCAGCGTCGCCGGCAGCGCTGTGAGCCTTGGCGGCGGCAGCGGTCTTGCGATCAACGGTGGCGTGAACAGCGGCAACGGCATCACCACGTTGACCTCGGGGGGCGCCATCGACGAAGGCAGCAGCGGCAGTCTCACTGCAGGCACGTTGTCTGGCAATTCCTTCGCGGCGACCACGTTGAACGGTGCGAACCAGATCGCCAATCTGGGCAATTTCTCGGCCAATGGCTTCAGCTTGAGCGACGCGCAGGCGCTGACGGTGGCGGGGAACGTGAGCACCGGCAACGGCCCTGCAAACATCGCCACCAAGTCGGGGGCGTTGACCGTCAATGGCAATGTCACCGGCAGCGCGGTGAAGCTCGACGGCGCCAGCGGCCTGGCGGTCAACGGCGGCGTGAACAGCGGCAATGGCACGGCGACGCTGAGCACGAACGCAGGCAACATCGACATCAACGGTCCGGTAACCGGCAGCACGGTGGCCTTGTATTCGGCCGGTGCGATCGGTGAAGGCAACGATGGCATAAACGCCGGAACGCTGACTGGCCGTTCGGCGGGTGTCACAACGCTCAATGGCATCAACCAGATCGACACCTTGGGCAGCTTCAGTGCGAATGGCTTCAGCTTGATCAATGCGCGCAGCTTGATCATCAACGGCCCCGTCAATGCCGGCACCAGCCTCGCGCTGACCACCACCGGCGGCGGAATGGCCATTGACGGCGTCGTGAGCGGAGTAAGCACCAGCCTCAACAGTGCCGGCGCGCTCAGCGAAAGCAGCAGCGGCGTCATTGCAGCCAACACGCTGAGCGGCAACGCCGGCGGTGTCACCACGCTCACTGGCGCGAACAAGGTCGGCACGCTGGGCGATTTCCGTTCGTTGTCCGGTTTCAGCTTCGCGGATGACGAGTCGTTGACCCTGAGCTCGTTGAACGGCAGCAGCTATGTGGTGAACGCCGGCACCTCGTCGGTATCCATCGCGGTCACGCATGGCAACCTGTATCAGACCGACCACACCTGGACCTACGACGGCACCGGTTCGTGGTCGGCGAGCGGCGCGATCGGCACGCAAGCCAATCCCATCTACGTCACCGGCACCAGCACGCAGTCGGTGCCGCTGGTCGGCGACCCGCCGGCGTATTTCTACGCGGTGGATCGCAATGGCAACATCCTGTCGATCATCGGCGACAGCGTGAACGTGCCGACCTCGCTGTTCTCCAGCCGCGCGCAAAACGTCAACAATCACCTGGATTCGTACATCGACGCCAGCGTGATCACGGCGAACTACCGCTCGTTCGGCATCGTGCCTTCGGGCATCTTGTTGCCGCCGGATCAGCAGAGTTGCCAGGCGGGCAACGGCGGCACGGATTGTGCGGAAGAATAAGCGGGGAGGGCGGATGCGCAGCGCACGTTGGCTGGTTTTACTGGGGTGTTGCGGCGCGCTTGCGGCCGGTCACGTGCAGGCGCAGATCGCGCCTCGCCTGACCGGCGAAGCGGTGATCGGCCGGCTCGATGCCGTGCGGCAGGAGCTGGCCGAACGCGCGAACACGTTGCACGACGATCGCCTCACTGCTGCCAGCGCACGCCTGGGCACGATGGCCGATGCGTTGCGCAAAGCGCTGGGCAGCAAAATCAGCCAGCCGGCCGACATCATCGATGACAGCGCGCGCGTGGCGGTATTGCGTGCGGACGCCGCCGTGCAGCGCACGCGCGCGTATCTCGATACGCAACCCGGATGCCCAGGCAGCGATGCCAAAGCGATGGCCGACGGCCTGGCCGCAACCATTGACCGGCTCGCCGCCGCATCGGGTTCGTCAAAAGCCACGCCGGTGATCAGCGGCGTTGAAACCATCGATCACCGCCCGCTGTTCGCGCTTCATCCCGGCAGCACGCCGATTGCGCTGGCGCTGGCCGGCAGCAACCTCGCCGATCCGCAGTGCGCCGATCCGCAAGTCACCGCCACCGATGAACAAGGCAAGCCGGTCGACGGGCAACCCGTCATCACCGGCACGCTGCCGACGCGCATCGAGCTGAAGCTGCCCAACGGAACAGGAAACAAGTCCGGCACCTATCTGCTGCATGTGGTCACCAAGCACAAGTCGTTTCTCATGGGTTGCTCGGCGCAACCGGAGGCGCTAGCGGTACTGCAGATAACGCAGCCCTTGCGCGTCTCGGTGAACTACGAGCTGACCGCCATCTGCAGCAACGGCCAGCGCATGCCCGCAACGGGCAGCCTGCCTGACATCACCGCTTACGGCGGCACGTCATCGAAACAGATCGATGCCGCGATGTGTCCGGACCCATCGCGTTACGCCATCAGCGCCAAGGTGGCCTTCGGCGACGGCAACAGCGCATCGGTGGGGCCGGTGGAGCAAAGCGCTACCGCCGATATCACGATGGGCCTTCCGGCCGGATTTACCTTGAGCTGGAGTCCGTCGACGCGCACGGTGTTCGTACGGTCGGCCAGCAATGTCTGCAAAGGCGTGTATTGAAAGGTAAGCAGGGATGCAATCCCCGCATCCCGATGCATGCGCGCACGACAATGTTCCCGTAGGTTGGGTAGAGGCGCAGCCGAAACCCAACGCAGGATGCGCATGGCGACGTTGGGTTTCAAAATTGGGTGGGCTTTGTCGAAGGAACAGGCAAGGCGGGCGTCCAATTGCCAAATAAGTACGATAATTGCCGAAAACGGGTATATGTCTTGCCGATTTTGTGCATCGGTTTCCGCTTCCATCCGCTTCAATGAGGGCGCAGGTTTCGGCATGGCCGCAGGGTGTGGCCATGCATGCGTAATCTCGGGGGCGGTCATGCAGCACAGTCACACCATCGTAAACAGTAACGGCTTTTATACCGCGCGCGCGTGCGCAGCAGACGCGGTGCATGGGAACAGCCATGCCGGCAACGGCCTGTTCCGCGCTTTGAAGAACGCCTTGCCAGGCGCTCCGCCCAACCGCCCTGGCGCGTTCGGCTTCCTCCGTTACTGACTCTTTCCCAGTTTTCCCGCGTGCCAGGAAGGCATGTGTCCGCGAATTGACGCGGGCGGCAGACGATCGACTCCACCCCCCGAGATGACGCCTCAGGATCCTTTGCCTGCCGGGGATCCCTTTTCCGATGCGCGGTGCGATGTGCCGCAGCGATGTTTTTGATTTTCCCAATGTCCGTGGAAGACGGATTTCGGAGACCGCTATGAACAGGATCTATAGCAAGGTATGGAATGCTTCGTTGGGCCAGCTTGTTGTGGCTTCGGAGCTAGCGACATGTCGTCATGGCACTGTCGTTGACCAGCGTGACGGCAGTGATGCTTCATCCTTGCAGACGCTTGCACCGCGCATGCTATGCGCGTTGATGCTATTGGGCTTGAGTACGTGGAGTACGCGAACGGAAGCGCAAGCGAACTGTACGCCTGCCCCCTATAACGCCTACTACAACACCTCGTCTTGTATGGGCTATCAGGCGCAGGCCGTGGATCAGGCCACTGCGCTGGGTGCGAGCGCGAACGCATCGGCAGTGCAATCCGTTGCGGTCGGCTACCTGTCCAGTGCGTCGGCAAATTACGCTATAGCTATCGGTTATAAAGCGGTTGCGTCGGGTACTACAGGCGGCTCGATAGCATTGGGCGAAGGCACACTCTCAAACAACATCAATACTGTCGCGATCGGCGTTGACGCGCATGCCACCGGAGCCGGCGACAGCGCCTTGGGCACCTTCGCGGTTGCTTCGGGAGGAAACTCCACCGCAGTGGGTGTCAGTTCCGCGGCCAGCGGCGGTTATGCATTCGCCGGCGGCTGGTCGTCCGTCGCCAGCGGAGCGCAGAGCATTGCCCTCGGCTACCAGTCCGCCGCCAGTGGAGCCTCGAGCATTGCCCTTGGCACCCAGGCAGCATCCGCATCCCTCAATGGAATCGCGGTGGGACCTCAGTCTTCCGTGACCGATTCAGGCAGTATCGCCATCGGTGTTTCATCCGTTGCTGGCAACAACACCGGCATAGGGGGCTATCGTGCCACCGCGGTCGGCGGTGGCGCCCAGGCAACGGGGCAGACTTCGGCGGCGTTCGGCGCCAGCACGATTGCCAGCGGCACTGCTTCCGTAGCGGTAGGCAACGCCGCCAATGCCGCCGGCTCCAACGCCGTTGCGGTAGGACCTACCTCCAATGCCACAGCTAATTTCGCACTTGCTCTCGGCAATGCGGTTACAGCGAGTGGCGTGGGGTCGGTCGCGGCAGGCTCGGGCGCCGTGAGTTCGGGGGTTTCGTCGGTGGCAGTGGGTAATAACGCCAATGCCTCCGGGAGCTACGCTATTGCAGTAGGTCTAGGGGCCCAATCCTATGGGGGAACCACGACGAGCGCGATCGCGATTGGCTGGAACGCCATCGCCAACAGCACCTCCGGCGCGAGTACGGCTTTGGGTCAAGGCGCCAATGCCTCCGCTACTGGCACCGGCGGAGGTTCACCGATCGCCATTGGCGTGAACGCGCAAGCGAATGGAAGCGGCAACGTGGTGCTTCCGAGTGGTACCACGGCCACATTCTTCGAGGCACTCGCGGTAGGCAATGGCGCGAATGCCGCGGGAGAACAAAGCGTGGCGCTTGGCAATGCGACCAAGGCTCTTGGTACTTGGAGCACGTCTGTCGGCACCCTCGCCGCTGCAAGAGCGGGGGAATCTACGGCCGTTGGCGTATACGCTCAGGCCAATGCGGCCTATTCGACGGCAGTCGGCATGGGGGGAAGCTCGGCTGCGACGGCGGTGCAAGCCACGGGTGTCGGCGCGCTTGCGCTCGGCGGCAACGCCACGGCTGGCGCGGTAGCGTCTGGTGCCAACGCCATTGCTGTCGGCGGTCAATCGACGGCGACGCAAGCGGGCACTGTCGCGGTGGGTTTGCAGGCGAGTGCCAACACGGCGGGCGCAATAGCCATCGGTCAGACCGCCCAGGCAACTGGCGGCAAGGCGGTATCGATCGGCGTCGGCAATCTCGCGAACGGCAATGGCGCGGTGGCGATCGGCGATCCCAATACGGCAACCGGCACCGGCGCGGTCACCATGGGCGCCAACAACACGGCGAACGGTCAAGGCGCGGTAGCGCTGGGCAACGCCAATAACGCTACAGGCCAGGGTTCGGTGGCGCTGGGTAATTCGTCCAACGCCACGGCGACAAGCGCATTGGCGTTTGGCGACACCGCTACGGCCAGCCAGACCAATGCGATTGCATTGGGCGCGGGCGCCACGGCAGGTACGCAAGCGGGCGACGTGGCGCTAGGTTCGGGTTCCACCACGGGAGCGGTGGTGAATACGCCCAACATCTCGTTGGGTGGCACCACGTACACCTTTGCCGGTACCAATGCGACGAGCACGGTCAGCGTAGGTACGGCTACCTCACCGCGCACCATTACCAATGTGGCGGCGGGACGCATCAGCTCGGGCAGTACGGATGCCATCAACGGTTCGGAACTGTATGCGACGAACCAGGCGCTGCAGTCGCAGATTGCCGGGGCGACGCTGCATTACTTCAGCGTCAACGATGGCAGCGCGACCCAGGGCAACTACAACAACAACGGTGCAACGGGCGCCAATGCCGTGGCGATCGGCCCCGTGGCAAGCGCGGGAGGAAACAGCATCGCCATCGGGTGGAGCGCGGCTGCTTCCGGCCCAGCAGGAGGAGCGGTTGCCATCGGCTACAACGCGAACGCCGTTGGGCAGTCGTACACCACTGCGATCGGTGAAAACACTGTAGCGAGTGGCGGTTGGGCGACGGCCTTGGGCTGGGGCGCCAATGCTTCTGGCCAGGGTGCCGCCGCTATCGGTGCTAGCACCGTTGCGAGTGCCAATTTCGCTTACGCGGCAGGTTTTCAAACCAGCGCGACGGGAACGGGTGCGGTGGCGCTCGGTCTCCATTCCGTCGCCTCGGGTCAAAACTCCTTGGCACAGGGCAATGCGGCTACCGCGTCGGCAACCGATAGCATTGCATTGGGGACGAGTGCCGCCTCTACCGGACCCTCGGGGGGCTCGATCGCCATCGGTGGTAGTGCCAATGCCAATGGTTCCTATACAACTGCCTTGGGCACGAATGCGATTGCTAACGGCGATTGGGCGACGGCCGTGGGGTACAACGCCAACGCAGCGGTCACTACCGCCACGGCGGTAGGCGGGAGTTCCATCGCCAATGCCACCTTTGCGTTGGCGGAGGGCTATCAGTCGACAGCATCGGGATCGGCGGCGACCGCGGTGGGTCTGCATGCGATCGCTTCCGGTGCGAACGCCATCGCGCAGGGCAACGCCGCTAATGCATCCGGTGTCAATGCGACTGCGCTAGGCACCAGCGCGGTCGCGAGTGCGCTGGGCGCCGAAGCGCTCGGCAATACAGCGAATGCCGCCGCGACGAATGCGACGGCAGTCGGCAATGGTTCGCAGGCGCTTGCTGCATCCACGGTGGCATTGGGCGATACCAATACCGTGGCTGCCGCATCTGGTACGGGCTCGATCGCGGGCGGACACAATTCGCGCGTGCTTGCCGGCACCGGTGCGGTGGCTTTGGGCGAAAGCCAGACCGTGAGCGGCAACGGCGCGGTGGCGATCGGTGACCCGAACAGCGCCATTGGCAACGGCGCCGTAGCGGTGGGCGCAAACAACACGGCCACTGGCAACGGAGCGGTCGCGCAGGGCAACAACAACGTCGCTAACGGACAAGGTGCTTTGGCGCAGGGCAATGCGTCCAACGCTACCGGCGCAAGCGCCATCGCGTTCGGCGATACCGCTACTGCCAATCAGGCGCAGGCGATGGCCTTGGGGGCCAACGCCACAGCGGGCGCACAGGCCGGCGACGTGGCGCTGGGTTCGGGTTCCAGTACGTCGGCAGTGGTGAACACCAGCAGCGCGAGCATCAACGGTGTCACGTATGCGGGCTTTGCCGGCACCAATGCGCTGAGCACGGTAAGTGTGGGATCGGCCACGGCGCCGCGCACCATCACCAACGTGGCTGCGGGTCGTGTCAGTGCCAGCAGCACCGATGCGATCAACGGCTCGCAGTTGTATGCGGTGGCGTTGGCCGATCAGGTGCATGATTTCAGCGTCGTCAACCCTTCGCCAGGCACGGATACCAATTACAACAATGCCGGCGCTACCGGCTCTGGGGCCACGGCCATCGGCTACTCGGCGATTGCGCGTGGTGGCCAAACGGTAGCACTCGGCTACCTGGCGAACGCATGGGGTAATAACAGCACCGCCTTGGGTTACGCCGCGACGGCGACAGGCGCCACCGGTTCCACGGCAGTAGGACATGGCGCAACTGCGTCCGGCAGCGGCGGCATCGCTGTGGGCTACAACACGGTGGCGAGCGGGAACGTGAGCGTGGCCGAGGGGTATCTGGCGCAAGCGACGGGCCTTGGCAGCGTGGGGCTGGGCAGCCATGCGAACGCGCTTGCGGCATCGAGCGTGGCGATCGGCGACACCAATACCGTGGCGGCGGTTGCCGGCACGGGTTCTTTCGCCGGTGGCCACAACTCGCAAGTGCTCGGTGGCACGGGCGCGGTCGCGATCGGTGAAAGCCAGACGGCGAACGGCAATGGCGCGGTGGCGATCGGCGATCCCAATACCGTGACCGGCAACGGCGCGGTGGCGGTAGGCGCGAACAACACAGCGAACGGGCAAGGTGCCGTTGCGCTGGGCAACACCAATAACGCCACGGGGCAGGGCGCGGTCGCGCTTGGCAATGCATCCAGTGCAACGGCGGCGAGCGCGCTGGCCTTCGGCGATACGGCCACTGCCAATCAAACCAATGCGATCGCCCTGGGCGCAGGCGCGACAGCGGGTACACAGGCCGGCGATGTGGCGCTGGGTTCGGGTTCCGCCACGTCGGCGGTGGTGAACACCACCAGCGCAACCGTCAACAATGTGACGTACTCCGGTTTTGCGGGCACGAATGCGCTGAGCACGGTAAGCGTGGGTGCGGTGGGCAGCCCGCGCACCATCACCAATGTGGCGGCGGGCCAGATCAACGCGAACAGCACGGATGCGATCAACGGTTCGCAACTCTACAGCGTGGCGAACACGCTGCAATCGAACATCACCGCGGCGCAGACGCACGATTACAGCGTCAACAGCACGTCCTCTGGTACGGACACCAACTACAACAATGCCGGCGCTACAGGCTCGAACGCATTGGCGGCGGGCGTAAGCGCTTCGGCCGCGGGCATCAGCGCGACGGCGGTGGGCAACAACGCCAATGCCAGCAGCGCCAACAGTGTTGCACTCGGCAATGGCAGCAAGGCCAGCATCGGCTCCGGCGTGGCGATCGGCAACGGCGCAACGGCCGGCGCGAATGCGGGCGACGTGGCGCTGGGCTCCAATGCCGCGACCTCGACAGTGGTGAACACGCCCAGCACCAGCATCAATGGCACTACTTACACCTTTGCCGGCACCAACGCGACCAGCACGGTGAGCGTGGGCAGTTCGACCAGTCCGCGCACCATCACCAACGTGGCAGCCGGCCAGATCAGCGGCAGCAGCACGGATGCGGTCAACGGTTCGCAGCTTTTCGCCGCCAACAGCGCCATCACTACCGTCGGTGGCCAGGTGACCAACCTGGGCAACAGCGTGGCTTCTTCGCTGGGCGGCGGCAGCACATACAACAGCACGACCGGTGCAGTGACCACCAACCTGAGTTACGGCGGCAATACGTACAACTCGGTGCAGAACGTGCTGAACCAGATCGGCAGCGCGGTGGATGGCGGCGGCATCAAGTATTTCCATGCCAATTCGACCTTGGCCGATTCACAGGCGACGGGCGCGGACAGCGTGGCGATCGGGCCGGTGTCCACGGCGAGCACCACCAACGCGGTGTCGATCGGCAATGGCGCAACGGCCGGCGCGAATGCGGGCGACGTGGCACTGGGTGCGGGTTCGGTCACCGCCGCCGTGGTGCAGACGCCGAGCACGGTCATTGCCGGCACCACCTACAACTTTGCCGGAGGTGCGCCGACCAGCACGGTAAGCGTGGGCACCGCAACCAACCAGCGCACCATCACCAATGTTGCGGCGGGCCAGATCAGCGGCGGCAGCACCGATGCGATCAACGGTTCGCAGTTGTATGCGACGAACCAGGCGGTGAATACGCTCAATAACTCGCTCACCACGGTCAATAGCGAGCTGACGCACTACTACAGTGTCAACGATGGCGGTACGCAAAAGAGCAACTACACCAACAACGGCGCGACCGGTACGGATTCGCTGGCGGCGGGCGTAAACACTTCTGCCACCGCAACGAATGCCACGGCGATCGGTTTCGGATCGCAGGCACTGGCGGCATCGACCGTGGCGATCGGCGACAGCAACACGGTGGCGGCCGGATCGGGCACGGGTTCCATCGCCGGCGGTTATCAATCGCAAGTGTTGGGCGGCACCGGTGCGGTGGCGCTGGGTAATCAGCAGACCGTCAACGGCAATGGCGCGGTGGCGATCGGTGATCCGAACTCGGTCAGTGGAACCGGCGCCGTGGGCGTGGGTGCCAACGAAACGGTGAATGGCCAAGGTGCGGTAGCGCTGGGCAATGGCAATACCGCGACGGGGCAGGGCTCGGTAGCGCTCGGCAACGCGTCGAGCGCCACGGCTGCCAGCACACTTGCATTCGGCGACACGGCGGCTGCCAGTCAAGCCAATGCGATCGCGCTGGGCGCTGGCGCCACGGCCGGCACGCAAGCGGGTGACGTGGCGCTGGGTTCGGGTTCGGTAACGACCGCCGTAGTGCAGACGCCAAGTACCGTGATCGCAGGTACCACCTATAACTTTGCCGGTGGCGCGCCCACCAGCACGGTAAGCGTGGGCAATGCGACCAACCAGCGCACCATCACCAACGTGGCGGCGGGCCAGATCAATGGAAACAGCACGGATGCGATCAACGGTTCGCAGCTGTATGCGACGAACCAGGCAGTCGATGCGCTCAACACGACGGTGAACAACGGGCTGACGCATTACTACAGCGCCAATGATGGTGGTGCGCAGCAGGCGAATTACAACAACAACGGGGCGACGGCTGCGAACTCGCTGGCGGCGGGCGTGGGGGCTTCGGCCACGGCCGCCAACGCCAGCGCTTTGGGCTACAACACGCAGGCGACGATCACCGATAGCGTGGCGCTGGGTTCGGGTTCGGTCTCCGATCGGGCATTGGCGCCGGCCAGCGGTACCATCGGCGGCACCATCATTCCGTACAACAACGTGGATCGCACCTTGCTCGGTGCCGTCTCGGTGGGCAGCTCCACCACCTATCGCCAAATCACCAATGTGGCGGACGGTACGCAGTCGAACGATGCGGTAACGGTGCGCCAGTTGACCGGTGCATTGACGTCATTCGCCACCACCACCACCAAGTATTTCCACGCCAATTCCACCGCGCCCGATTCCTTGGCGGTAGGCGTCGATTCGATTGCGGTCGGCCCCAATACAGTGGACAACGGCGATAACGGCGTGGCGATGGGCAATGGTGCGGTGGTGCAGCAGAACGCACCTGGCGGTGTGGCGATCGGCCAGAACGCGACCACCAACCTGCAGGATTCCATCGCGCTGGGCACCCATTCCACCGCCAGCGGTATCCAGTCGATTTCGATCGGTGCGGGCAGCGTGACCGCCAATCCGACCAACGTGGCGCTGGGCTCGGGTTCGAATGCCTCCGCGCAAGCCGGCGACGTGGCATTGGGTGCGAATTCGATCACCACAACGGTGGTGAACACGCCCAGCGCCACCATCAACGGCACCACCTACACCTTCGCCGGCACTAACGCCACCAGCACGGTGAGCGTGGGTGCCGTGGGATCGCCGCGCACCATCACCAACGTGGCGGCGGGCCAGATCAGCGACACCAGCACCGATGCAATCAACGGTTCGCAGTTGAATGCAACGAACAAGGCTGTTTCCTCGCTGGGCACGGCGACCACCACCCTGGGCAACACCATCACCAACCTCGGCAACACAGTGGCCTCGTCGTTGGGCGGCAACACCACCTACGACCCGACCACCGGCGCCGTCACCACCAACCTCAGTTACGGCGGCAACACGTACAACTCGGTGCAGAGCGTGCTGAACCAGATCGGCGGTGCGGTGGATGGCGCAGGCATCAAGTACTTCCACGCCAACTCCTCACTGGCCGATTCGCAACCCATCGGTACCAACAGCGTCGCGATCGGGCCGGTATCTACCGCTGGCGCTACTAACGCGGTATCTATCGGTAACGGCGCCACGGCCAGTGCGAACGCGGGTGACGTGGCCTTGGGGGCGGGTTCGACGACCTCGACCGTGCAAGGCACCAGCAGCGTCACCGTCGGCGGCAACACGTATGCGGTGGCCGGCACGAATCCGGGCAGCACGGTGAGCGTGGGCAGTGCCGGCAACGAACGAACCATCACCAACGTCGCGGCAGGGCAGGTGAGTGCCACCAGCACGGATGCGATCAATGGTTCGGAGCTGTATGCAACCAACCAGCAGGTGAATGCCAACACCTCCGCGATTGCCAACCTCAATACCACCGTCAGCAACATCAACAATGGCGGCAGCAAGTACTTCTCAGCCAATTCCAGCGGCACCGCCGCATCGGCCACTGGCAGCAATTCGGTGGCGGAAGGCCCCTCGTCGACCGCGTCGGGCACAGATAGCACGGCGATTGGCGATGGCGCTTCATCGAGCGGCAACAACTCCGTGGCGCTGGGTGCCGGTTCCACTGACGGCGGCCGCACGAACGTGGTGTCGGTGGGTTCGTCCACCGATCAGCGGCAGATCACCAACGTGGCGGCGGGCACGGCATCGACCGATGCGGTCAACGTGGCGCAATTGCAGCAGTCGCAAGCCGGTTCCGTGCAGTACGACAAGAACAGCGACGGCACGGTGAACTACTCAAGCGTCACGGTGGGCCAGGCCGGTACGCCGGCGCAGGTCCACAACGTGGCGGCCGGCACCGCGACCACCGATGCGGCGAACGTGGGGCAAGTGAATCAAGGTGTGCAAACGGCGGAGAACTGGGCGCAGAACTACACCGACCAGAAACTGGCGGGCGTCAACCACGAACTCAACGCGATATCCAACCGCGCCAATGCCGGTGTTGCCTCGGGTATTGCGATGTCCAGCCTGGGCCAGGCCTATCAGCCGAACCTGAGCAGTTTTGGGGTGGGCTTCGGTTCGTTCCATGGCGAAGCCGGCGTAGCGGTGGGCCTTTCCACCATTACCGAAAGCGGGCGCTACATCTTCAAGGTGGCGGCTTCCTCCGACTCGCGCGGCGACGTGGGCGTCGGCGGCAGCGTCAACGTGGTCTGGTAAGGACAGGGAGACGATGAACATGAAACTTTCTTCGACAAGCAAGGCTGTCTTCCTGGCGCTGCTGGCGTTGGGCATGAGCGCCTGCGGCAACGTCAGCCGCAACGTGGCCAAGGATGGTTCCAACGCACAGGAACTGGTGTGGCCGAAAACGGATGACGTCACGCCCATGCACCGCGGCGGCACGTTTCCCGAACTCGATCACTTGCGCCAGCTGCACGCTGGCCTGAACAAGCGGCAGATCTCGCAACTGATCGGCTGGCCACACTTCGAGGAAGGCGTGTGGGGCGTGCGCGAGTGGAACTATGTATTCAATTTTCGCGATGGCGATTCCGACCGCGTGACGGTTTGCCAGTACAAGATCCTGTTCGACCAGGACAAGCTGGCGCGCAGTTTTTACTGGAAGCCGGAAGACTGCGCGCGTTTCGTGAATCCGCCGCCACCGCCGCTGCCGGCACCCGCTGCGGCAACGAAGCAGGAAACCGTGTTGTCAGCCGATGCGCTGTTTGCGTTCGATCGCTATGCGCTGGCAGATATCACCGATGGCGGGCGTGGTCAGCTCGATCGACTCGCCGAACACCTTCATGCGGAGCAGGACCGCATCACGCATATCGACGTGGTGGGTTATACCGACCGGCTCGGCAGCGATGACTACAACCAGACGCTGTCGCAGCGGCGTGCGGAGACGGTGGCGAAGTATCTGGCTGCCAAGGGTGTGTCTGCGGATCTGATCCACGCGGAAGGTCGCGGCAAGGCGGAGCCGGTGGTGCAGTGTTCCGATCAGGCACGCAGCACATCGATCGCCTGCCTTGCGCCGAATCGGCGCGTGGTGGTGCGGGTGGACACGCGCGAGGGCGGTTGAAGGCGTGATTTCCGCTTCTTATTGACCGTCGTCGCGAGTTTTATCAACCCTCCTCAGCGGGATGCGATGGAGGGTGCAAGTCAGGTGTGTGAGTTTTACAAGTCTTTTTCCAAACAGCATCTCGGGAGCTGAATACCATGCGCGTCATTTCTTGTCTTTCCTTCTTCGCCCTGGCCGCCGTCACGGCCGGTGCATTCGCCCAATCGCCTGCGCCGGCCCGCCAGCCCACTCAGCAGGAAATCGCCCAACGCAACCAGCAGCTCGAACAAGCGGCCTTGCAGGTCGCCGACCTGGTCGACAAAGGGCAGGAAGGGCAAGTGTGGGACGGTGCGTCTTCCATGACCAAGCAACTGATCGCCCGCGACGCATTCGTGAAAGGCGTCCATGGCGATCGCAAGACAGTGGGTACGCTGATCACGCGTACGCCGGCCAATCTCTCCTTCAGCGAATCCGACGGCAAGAAGCTTCCGCCTGGCTTGTTCGCCAACGTGGCGTTTGCCACGCGCTTCGCGAACGAAAAGCAGCCGGTGCGCGAACTGATTTCGTTTCATCTGGATGGCGACAATACCTGGCGCGTGACGGGTTATACGTTGCGGTGATGGTTTAGATCGTTGTGGTTGCGGCGAGCTCAAGAGTTGTCTGCTTCCTCCCCTAGTACGCAGCTGACTGGTGTCGAGTCTCAGCATGCCGGAATGTGTCCCCTCCCCTACGTGTAGTAGGGGTCGGGGTGGGGTTGCACGAGCTAGCCGCGCAGGGCGAATTCATTGCGAGGTTGCCTTACCTCTACTTCGCAGGGGATGGAGCTGGTTCACCCGACATATATTCCCCATGCAAATCCTCGGTTTCCTCATCCGCAGGAAACATGCATTCGATGCGAAGTTCCTGGGCAGCAACGCTTTGAGGTGCGCCCACGCTGGCCACCATCGAAAAGTATTTGAGAGTTTTGTCGTGCTTCCTGAAACCTATCGGGATCATCGGCAAATTCGGTGCGGAGCCAGCCGATCTTCGCAATCGCCACGATGGATCGACCCCGGGGTACGCAAACAACTCATCCAGCAAGCTGCGGCTCCGCTCGTCCAGAACGCCCCCGACCGATTCTCGATGTACGCGTTGAACAAGGCTTAGGGCCACCGTTTCCCAATCCACCACGAACGGACGCATGCCCTTGGGATCGAAGATGAGATGCAGCATGTTCCGTGGTCCTGTGCGTACCGTCATGTCGATGAACGATCCGAAAAAGCGCGGTGACGATGCGTTGGTGGTCAGCACATTCCAATAGCGATCCATGACGATGGCGGGAAAGGGATCATGCTGGCGAAGCATGCGATCGAGTGCGCGCGTAATACCCTGCATTTCCTTGGCGTCCCAGGCAGCTTCCGAGTAAACAGGCGCATAACCGGCCGCGAGGAATACCGCATTTCGTTCGCGCAAAGGAACATCCAGTGATTGCACGATGCTCGTCAACGCATGGCGGCTCGGCACACTGCGACCGCTTTCGATAAAGCTCAAATGCCGCTGCGAAATGCCAGCATCCAACGCCAACCCCAATTGGCTGGCGCCGCGTATCTCTCGCCAGTGCCGCAGCAGCAGGCCCAAGTCATTGGATGGCTGCGTCCGATCCGTACGAGTGGTACCCATGTGATCCTCCATGCACGTCCAACTAGCTCACGATAACCGCTCGCGCGTTTCATGTGCGTTTGCAGGAGTAATCCCCACGGCGATTCAGATTGCGGCATGCCAGCGGGATGCCTGGAATGCTTCCTCCAGCAGAGGGTGGGTGACATTGCCGGTGTAATTGGTAATGGTGGACGCGGCAACGATGGCGATTACCTCCAGCAGATGGCGCTCATCGAAACCGGCTTGCAGGAATGCCGGCGCGTCCCGGTCGCCAAGATGCCCACGCTTTTCGATAAGTGTCCGTGCCAAGGTGGACAGCGCGGCGTTCTTCGCCTCGCGGGGAACCTGGCGTTCGCGAATGGCATCGACATCCGTCGCATCAACACCTTCCTTCATCGCCAAGAAGGAATGGAACGCCACGGCCCAGGGGCATTCATTCGTCACCGCATTGGTAAGCAGAACAATTTGAATTTGCTGTTCGGAAAAGCTGCCTCCGTGAACCTTGCCGAAAAGTGCGGCCAGGCTATCGATCAGGACGGGAGACGTCGCCATGGCGCCTGCAATGTTCGGGATGATGCCGAACGCACTCTGCAGCGCTTCAAGGGATGGCTTGGACTGAGGTGGCGCAGATTCGATCGTATGGATAGGGAAGACAGGCATAGGGTTTCCTCACTGGCAGTCGCATCGAGGTCGATGGCGTGGAGGTACCTTATGGGTGCGCGCTCGATGAACCAATTACCTGGAAGGTAATAAAGTGGCGATGGTGCCAGCGTGGGTTGTATCAACCGTCTCGCCATACAGTGCAGTAGCCTGCATCGATTCGCGCTCGCAGAACCGCGCATACCACGAGGCCAGGCGTGGCCGTGCTTCCTGAAACGCATGGACCTGTCGGAATTCGATCCAGCTGAGGGCGGTCGCCAGGGCAATGTCGCCGATGTCGGGTGCTGCCTTTTGCTCGAGGTTTTCTTCGAGGAAGTCGCAGGCGGCGATGATCTTTTGCAATTGGCCTTCGCGGAGCGGTTCCCACCGCGTGGCGGCCGGCCTCCGCTCGGTTTCCCAGCGCACGGCAATGCCTGCGTCGGCGATGCCCGTGGCGATGGCCTGATTACGCAGCGCGATATAGCGGCGCGAGGAATCGGAGGGAATCAGCTTGCGGCCATCGTGCAGGTCATCCAGGTATTCGCAGATCACATTGGAATCGAACAGCACGGTGCCGTCACCGCAAATCAAGACCGGTACTTTTCCCAGTGGATTGAGTGCGAATACATCGCTGTTGCGCACGACAGGACTGGTTTCGTGGTGAATGACATTCAGCCGATCGGCCAGGCCGATTTCGTGCGCGGCGACCAGCGTTTTGCGGGCATAAGGGGAGTGTGTCTGGTAGAGAAGTTTCATCGGTGGCTTCGCTGATCAGGCTGCGAGCAGGCGTTCGCGCAGGGCAGGGGCGATATTTCCGCCGGTGAGGACGGTGGCTACGCGTTGTCGCGTAAAGCGCGCCGGTTCGGCAAGAATCGCTGCCAGCCCCGCCGCTCCCGCCGGCTCGATCACCACGCGAAGTGTGCGGTGAATGACTTGCATGGCGGTGAACAGATCGCTTTCGGATACCGCGACAACTTCGTCGCAACAGTCGCGCAAGCGGGACAGCGTGGAAGCTATCGGCACGCGCACGGCGATGCCATCGGCGATGGTGTTCGCATGATCGGTGGCAATGGCTCGCTCCGCATCCAGCGAAAGTTTCATGGCCGGCGCATTCGCGGCGACCACGGCAACGACACGTACGTGCGGAGCCAAGGCGCGCATCACGCGACCGACGCCATCCAGCAATGCGCCATTCCCGAGCGGCACGATCAGCGTGTCGAACGACGCGGCATCGAGCAGTTCCAGGGCGATGGTGCCGGCGCCATCGGCAATCGCCGGCTCGGCGCCGTCCTCCACCCAGCGCTGGCCGGTTTCGATGGCATGCTGCCGCGCAGCCTCCTTGGCGTCATCGAAGTCCGCGCCGACCAGGCGCACGTCCGCACCCAGCCGGCGCATGGCGTCGACTTTGACCGGATTGGCTTGCGTGGCTGCGAAGATCGTGCACGCTTGCCCACGCTGGCTGGTTGCATAGGCCATGCCTTGCCCGAAATTGCCGACGGAGGCGCAGACCACGCGCGCCCCGGGTTCCAAGGCGGTTGCGCAGAACAGGTCGGCGCCGCGTCCCTTGAAGCAGCCGATCGGATTGGCCAGTTCCGCCTTGGCCAGCACATGGCAACCCGTTGCGGCATCCAGCGCGGCATCCGTCATCACGGGCGAATCCAGGAAGACCGGAGCGATGCGCTGCCGAGCGGCGACGATGGAAGTGATATCGAGATCCAGAGGCACGTTTGAAAATCTCTCTGATGCAGTGGCGACGGTGGCTTATGTTAGGGTTTGCCCGCGCGGCCAGTCCGCGACAATCGGCAGTTGGCCGGGTTTTTTCCTCGACTTGGATCATCACGACGCACAAATGCCCATCGAACTGGACAAGCTCGATCGACGCATCCTTGCGATGCTGCAAAAGGATGCGCGCCGATCGGCGGAGCTGATGGGGGCAGAGATCGGCCTTTCCGCATCGGCGGTACAACGCCGCATCGCGCGTTTGCGGGAGGAGGGCGTGATTACCGCCGAAGTGGCAGTGATCGATCAAAAGCGCGTCGGCCGGCCATTGACCTTGATCGTCGAGGTCGAGGTGGAACGCGAACGGCCGGAGCTATTGGCGAGCCTCAAGCAATGGATCACTGCGGAAGCGATGATCCAGGAAGCGTGGTATGTCACGGGCGCGGGGGATTACGTATTGATCATCGTGGCGCGCGACGTGGACGACTTCGAAGCCATGATGCAGCGATTGGTCGTTGAGAACGCCAACGTCCGCCGGTATCACACGCGCGTGGCGCTGGGTACGGTCAAGCGGGGCATGCTAGTGCCGGTGGATTCGCCGATTGAATAAAAAACGGATGGAAGCGCAGAGGCGTGTCGATTCCACGCGACGCCGTTCGTCATTTCCATCAGAGGGCCTTCCTCTGCTTTCGAGACCAAGACCATGACCACCAGCACCATTCGCCTTCACCGCGTATTGCGCGCCCCGGCCGAGCGCATCTACCGCGCATTCCTCGATGCCGACGCCATGGCCAAGTGGTTGCCGCCGAACGGGTTTACCGGCCGGGTTCACGAGCTGGACGCGAGGGTAGGCGGCCGGCACCGGATGTCGTTTACCAACTTCACCACGGGCGATGCCCATGCGTTCGGTGGCGAATACCTCGAACTGGTGCCGCATGAGCGCATCCGCTACACCGACGTGTTCGACGATCCCAATCTGCCTGGCGGGATGCAGACGACGATCTCGCTGCGCCCGGTGGCGTGCGGCACGGAGTTGACCGTGGTGCAGGAAGGAATTCCCGCGCAGATTCCACCCGAGATGTGCTACCTGGGCTGGCAGGAATCGCTCATCTTGCTGGCGAAGCTGGTCGAGGCCGAAATACGCCAATAAAAAAACGCACCAGTCGCAGGGCCGGTGCGTTTTTTTTTTGCGGCGTGCGCTCAATGACCGAGGAATTTCTTGCCCTGCTTGAGCACGATATCGCAGGCCTTAGTGGTGATCTTCGATTTCAGATCGGGATTGCCGCCGCCGACATCGCTCAGGTTGGTGGTTTTGCCGTTGTTGCTCTTGAGAATGCCACTGAGGCCGCTCTGGTAGTCGGTATTGCTGGTGCCGCCGTCGGTCTTGCCGAGCAGCTTGCCGGCGAGGCCGGATGCGCCGGTGTCGCCGCCGAGGTAGTTGTTCTTCACGCAGTACTGCAACAGGCCGGCGACGTTGCCCATGCTGCCGGAACTCAAGGAGCCGCTGTTGCCGCCCAGCATGCCGCCGAGTTTTCCGCCGAGGCCGCCAAGGTCCTGCGCCGCTGCGGTGGCGCAGGCAAGGCTCAGCGCTGCGGCGAGGGCGTAGGTGGTGGTTTGTTTCATTCGCGTGTTCATGCGCATCCCTCCTTATGGATGGGTCATTCAACACTGAAGCGTGTTAGAAGTATGTCGGCGTGCTTCGCTTCATTTTGCCCGTGACCTGCAAAGACAGTCAGGTCTTGAGCCGTGCTGCGCGATCTTGGCACTCGTTCCATGGCCTGGCAACCGCCCAGTGATGACAGTCGTCGCCGGGAACGGTCGGGTTCACTAAAAAATAGCGCCGGCGCCATGGGCCGGATCAACGTACCCACCAAAACTGCCGGCGGGCATCGTCACGCAAATCACTCCCCCGGTGCCCCATACATCGCGCTGCAGGTGTGTGCCATCCACCGCATCTCGACTGATGCATTGTCGATAGAGCATCGTATGCGACTCTGATCCTAGGTTTTCAAGCGAGCCTGTGCCACTTCCATAAGGGACAAGCTCCGGTTTGTTTGGGCCATTATTCAAATGCATCCATTAACGAATAATGCCGCCGGAATAATCGGCCGGCCAAGACATTTCATTGGCCCAATCTGGACAGTGAGTACTTGGCGGTAATCGCTTAACTTATTTCAAACGGCACGAATTCCCCCTTGGCGTACTTGCAGTCCGAGGCGTTTTCGGCTGGGAAATCGCCATATTTTTCGCTATCCATCAAGGGGAATTCTGCATGAAAGACCAGCAGCGCAAATTGCTGTGCGTGATTATCTTGAGTTCGTTGGCCGGGACGCTCGGGCATACCGACGTGGTATCGGCCCAGTCGGCATCGGCGGAAATAAAACCCACATCGACCGCACCGGATATCGAAGGTCCGCTGGAAGTGATCAAGGTGACCGGTTCGATGATCCGCAGCGTGGATATCGAACAGGCGCAGCCGATCGTCACCATCACCGCCGCGGACATCCAGCGCCAGGGTTTCGCCACGCTTGGCCAGTTGCTGCAGAACCTCACGTCCGCTTCCACGCCGGACATCAGCAAATCCGAGCCGTTCGAAGCCGGCCCCGATGTCGGCGGCAGCTACATCGACCTGCGCAACCTGGGCGCGCCACGCACGCTGGTGCTGATCGACGGCAAGCGCATGGGCACCTCGTACAACGGCATGGCCAATCTCGACACCATTCCGGCATCCATCATCGATCACATCGACGTGCTGGCCGATGGCGCGTCGGCCGTCTACGGTTCGGATGCGATCGCCGGTGTGGTGAACGTGATCACCAAGAAGGATTTCAATGGCGCGCAAGTCGATGCGTATGAAGGCAAGTTCGTGCCGCATGGCGACGGTACGCAAGGCCAGTACGGCGTTACCTTCGGCAAGAGCACCGCGCGCGGCTCGATCATGTTCTCCGCGCAGTACGAAAAGCAGGATGCGATCGGCGCCGGCCGGCGTTCCTATAGCGCTTATCCATTCACCGACCGCTTTCCCTTGAACGGCCTCAGCAGCCTGGGCGCCTATGGCCAGTTCTACAATCCGGACGGTTCGATGTCCGTGCTCAATACGGGGGGCGATCCGCGCAACATCAACGACTACCACATGATGATGTCGCCCACTTATGCCGCCGATGGCCGCGTGACCGATCTGGGCGATACGTACAACTACAGCAACCAGATGACGCTGCAGAGCGCCACGAGCATGAAGAATCTCTTCATGCAGGGGCACTACAACCTGTCGGACGATCTCACCGCCAGCTTCAGCGCAAGCTTCAACCAGGACCGCAACACCGCCAACATGGGCGGCCTGCCGCTCACCACCTCCAGCCTCGTTTCGCTGCAGCATCCGGAATACAACAACCCGATACTGTCGTCGCAGAGCTACTACAACCCCACCAACGCGGATGGCCAGACGCCGACCGACCTGGCGTTCCAGCGCTACGTAGTCGAGCTGCCGCGGCTCAACGTCAACAAGTCGGAAAACTTCCGCTTCAACGTCGGTTTGGACGGCTACTTCAACCTGGGCGAGCATCAGTTCAACTGGGATGCGTACTACTTCGACACGCGCTACGCCGGCACCATTCTCAATACCGGCAACTTCTCCCTGCCGCGCCTGGCCAATGCGCTGGGGCCATCGTTCATGGCATCCAATGGCACCGTCGAATGCGGCACGCCCGACAGCGTCATTGCAGGTTGCGTACCGCTGAACGTTCTGGCCGGCCCTGGCGGCTACAGTGCGTCCATGCTCGACTATGTCGGCATCAATACGTACGAGCGCTACGGCAGTTCGGAGAAGGGGCCGCAGATCGACGTGAGCGGCGAGATTTTCTCATTGCCGGCCGGCGGCGTGAACCTGGCGATGGGTCTTTCGCATCGTTCGATCTACGGTTACGACACGCCGGATGCGCCCTCCTCGGAAGGACTCACCACCAATCTCGCCGGCCAGCCGACGCGCGGCGGCTACAACGTGAACGAGGCCTACGCCGAATTCAATGTGCCTGTGCTCAAGGAACTGCCGATGGCGCAGATGCTGAGCGTGGACGTCGCGTCGCGCTTCTCGCACTACAACAACTTCGGTAGCACGCATAACAACCAGTACAAGATCACCTGGAAGCCGATCGACGATCTATTGGTGCGCGCCAGCTACGGCTCGGGATTCCGCGCGCCGACGGTGGGCGATCTGTATGGCGGCGTGACCACGACGTATCCCGGTTATGTCGATCCTTGCGACGTCAGCTACGGCCTGGCGCGCTACAACACCACCGTGGCCAAGAACTGCGCCAGCGGTGTCGGCGGACAGCCGGGTTTGAGCCAGGCCGCCTTGAACGCCGCAGGCCTGAGCAGCCTGTACGGCAATGGCTTCGCACAGGAGCAGGCGCCCAACATGCTGGTGACCTCGCCGGGCGCATCGCCGGTGTACGAACCCTTCACCCAGGGCGGCAATGCCAGGCTGCGGCCGGAAACGTCCAAGAGCGCGCAGCTGGGCTTCGTCTACAGCCCCAGCTACCTGCAAGGCTTCAACGCCACGGTCGACTGGTTCAGCTACAAGGTGCGCAATGTCATTTCGTACATTTCGCCGAACGAGGTGCTGTACAACTGCTACGCGCTGTCCATCGCCGCCGATTGCAATCTGTTCCAGCGCACGTCCTCCAATCACTACCAGGTGAGCGGCCTGTTCATGGGCGAGGAGAACCAGGGCTACCTGAGTACCGCAGGCTATGACGTAGGCCTGTCCTACGCGCTGCCGAAGTTCTCGTTCGGCGACTTCAAGCTGAAATCGCAATCTACGTACTACACGCGCAACGATTCCCAGCAATACGCCGGCGCGCCGATCAGCCACAACAACGGTCTGTACGGAAATTGGCGTCTGCGCTCCAATTTCACCATCGACTGGGAATACCGCAATTTCGGCGCGCAATGGACGCTGCGCTATTACTCGCCACTGAAAGAAACCTGCTACAACGAACAGTATTCGGCCTTCCCATGCACGCTGCCGAAGTACTACCAGGCCGGCGTCGGTATCACGCCGATGACCCAGGTGCCGTCGGTGACCTTCAACGATGCGCAGGTGCATTGGAAGGCGCCATGGGGAGGCGTGATCGCGATGGGCGTGAACAACGTCTTCAATCGCGTGGCGCCGTATTTCTACGGTAGCAACGGCAGCGACAGCGCGTATTCGTACAATGCGTCGTACGACTATGGGCGGTTCGTGTATCTGCGCTATACGCAGAAGTTCTGAGTTGGCTGAGTGAATTACACACACTCTCTCTCGGGGAGAGGCAGGGTGAGGGGTCGGGCGCGGTGCGATGCTGGCGTCCGGCACAAGTCACTGGTATCGCGCGCTGGGCGTTATGCAATGCTCGTTCGTCGTCCCGGCGAAAGCCGGGACCCCAGTGTCTTAGCGCTTTGAAGTCGCTGGGCCCCGGCGTTCGCCGGGGCGACGAGCATGAAATCAATAGCGTGGGTGAGATTCGACGCTAATGATGTTGAGTGTTACGTAATGCTCGTTCGTCGTCCCGGCGAAAGCCGGGACCTGGTGTCTTAGCGCTTTGAAGTCGCTGAGCCCCGGCATTCGCCGGGGCGACGAGCACGAGGTCAATGGCGTAGTTGAGATTCGACGCTAATCAAGCCAGAGGGAGCGGGGCTCAAGCTTCGTAGCTGGCCCATCCGGCTCATTCATCGCTCCACGGCCGTCGCGGCCGCGGCGCGGCGAGATGCAGGCGGTTGTTGACGTCTTTCACGCCATCGACGCTATCCACGCATTGTTCGACGCGATGCCGCAGCATGGCATCGGCGACTTCGCCCTCGATGGTCACCGTGCCCTTTCTCACATGCAGCGAAATATCCGGCGCGTCGATATCGGCACAGCGGTCGAGTGCTTCGTAAACTTCTTCGCGGACGCGTTCGTCGTCCGGATTTGCACGCCGTGTGGCGTGAGCGCCAAAGCCGGGAATTTTCTCGGCGTCGCGGTCGAAATAATCCGGCGACGTTTCCAGATCTTCCGCGGTGAGGCGAAAGCCGAGGTCAGGATCGTCGGGTTCGTACGCCGGGCTTACGTCACTCGGCGGAAGATCCGCGAGCAATTCGCTTTGAGTGGAATCGGCATATAGCGGATTTTCGATATCACTGCCGGCCGGTCCGTAGCGCATGCGCGGCGTGCCTTCCTCGTCGATGTAGGACGTCACTTCGTCGGCGTATTCGTTGTAGCCGCCTTCGGGCAGCGTGAGCCGCTCCACGCTGTAATTGGTCTCGTCGAAGCGTAGCGGGCCTTGCGAAACTTCCTCGGGGTCGCGATAGCTGATGCGCTCGGTGCGCCGATCGGGATCGAGACTGCGTGGACCGAAGCCGAGCGTGGCGTCATCCGGATCCTGCAGGTGTGGAAGCACGCTGGTGGAGGCCGTGCTGCGTTCCTGTGCCGTCATGCGGCGGCGATCGGGTCGTGCCGGTGGTTTCTGCGCGTGGCTGGATTTTTTCGTCATGGAGGTGCTTCATTCGTCATCTCTGGCGAGAAGCTACTGCGCGCCGGAGTAGCGAGAGGGTGAATCGGACGCTAGGGTCGCGTAATGCCGGCTCCGTCATTCATATGCATGACAGCTGCTTGTTCATGCGCAGCCGCAAGCGCACTCACTGGCGCCTGCTGACGCCTGTTTTCCGCAGGCAAACGGATGGCCATTTATGTGATGTGCGACAAGTTTTCGCAGCCATGTCGCAAGCGAGAAGCACGTAAGCATCACATTGGCGATGGCATGTTCACTTCACGCACAGTCGTTTCAACCAACACGACGAACGTTTGCAAGAGCCAGTGCAAGAGGTACAAGCATGAGCAGGAAACAGCGTGACCCGGATAAGGGCGCCATGAGCGTGCGCGAAGCCGGCCGCAAGGGTGGCGAGGCACGCAAGGAACAATTAGGGCCGGAAGGCTATTCGCAATTGGGCAAGAAAGGTGGTGCTGCACGCAAGGAAGAACTCGGTTCGGAAGGCTATTCCGCACTCGGCAAGCAGGGTGGCGAAGCGCGCAGGCAGGAACTGGGGCGTGAAGGCTACGCGGCACTCGGCAAGAAGGGCGGTATGCGAAGTCGAACGTCCTCCGCATCTGCCCAGCGCGCGAAAGAGCAGGGCAGCCATCATTCGCAACGGTGAACGACGCGCACGAGTGGACGAAGCATTCATCGAGTCGAACCGTTTGCATGAATGGTTTATGGATGTGATTGTTGACTGAATCTGCACATCCTTTCGATAGATGGTATCGGAAGCTTCGCGTAAGCACGCGAGGACGAGTTTGAGATGCCGCAATCACCCCCGGCTTGGGAATCCCCACTGGCCCGTTCACCGACGTTGCCGCCTCCGCCCGGAACCTTGCGGGAGCTGCGCGAGCGGGCCACGCGTTGCCATGACTGCCCGCTGTGGAAGAACGCCACACAGACGGTTTTCGGCGTAGGGCCCGCGCACGCCGCGTGGATGCTGGTGGGCGAACAGCCCGGCCTGCAGGAAGACACGGCGGGCGAACCGTTCGTGGGGCCAGCCGGTGCGTTGCTGGATCGCGCACTGGAAGCGAGCGGACTGGAGCGCAATGATGTGTACATCACCAACGCGGTGAAGCATTTCAAATTCGAGCTGCGCGGCAAACGCCGCCTGCACAAGCGCGCCAATGCGGCAGAGCAGGCCATCTGCCGCGAATGGCTGGCCGCGGAGCTGCGCGAGGTTCGTCCGCAACGCATCCTGGCGTTGGGCGTGATGGCCGCGCAGGCGTTTTTCGGTACGGCGTTCCAGCTAACGATGAGCCACGGCCGCTGGTTCCGTTTGCCCGGCGGCATCGACGCCATGGCTACATGGCACCCTTCATCGGTGCTGCGTTCGATCAATCGCGACACGCACGATCATCGTTATCAGCAGTTGGTGGATGACTTGCGTGCGTTCGTGGCGGGACCGCCGGCGAATGCGCATTACCACGCGCGGCGTGGAGCGGCGTAGATAGGTGGCCCTACGACGTTTCCGGCTGCAACAACAATTGCGCTTTCGCCAACAAGTCACCCATGTCGAACGGCTTGATCAATGCCTGCGTGGCGCCATCCAGCTTGCTGCCATCCAGCCATTCGGTATCGGCGTAGCCGGTCATCAGAATTACGCGCAAGGCGGGAAATTGCTTGCGTGCCTGGCGGCACAACTCGTAGCCGTCCATCGTCGGAAGGTCCACGTCCGACAACAGCAGATTCCAGGACGAGCTGGCTGCCAGCATCGATAGGGCCTGGTCGCCCGACGCTGCCTCGGAGACGTCGCAACCCAATTGGCGCAGGCGTGTCGCCACCGATTGCCGGATCGTTTCGTTGTCTTCCACCACCAGCACGCGGAAACCGCGCAGGTCCGGCGTGGGCTTGCTTTCTTTGGGCGGCAGCGCTTCCAGCGTGGCTTCGTCACACGGCAGATAGAGCAGCACGGAAGTACCCGCGCCCGGCATGCTGCGGATGTCCACCGCGCCGCCATATTGCGTCATGAATCCGTAGACCATCGAAAGGCCCAGGCCGGTGCCATGACCTTCCGGCTTGGTGGTGAAGAACGGTTCGAACGCGCGCCGCCGCGTTTCCTCGCTCATGCCGGGGCCATCGTCGGAGACGGTGATTTCCACATACACGCTGTGCGCACGATCGAGCGCCACTTGCACGCCGCTGTCGTCGGGCGCACAGACGCGGCAGGCCATGCTCAGGTGCCCATGGCCTGACATGGCGTCCCGCGCGTTGACCGCCAGATTGACCAGTGCGCTCTCCAACTGGCCACTGTCGCAGGCAAGCGACGGCAGATCTTCCGGAAACGAGACGTCCAGCGTGATGTCGTCGCCCAGCGTGCGATCGAGCAGTTCGCGCATCGAACTGAGCACCTTGGTCACGCACGTGCACTGGCTGGAAGCGGTTTGCCGGCGCGCGAGTGAAAGTAGACGCTGCGTAAGGCGGCCTGCGCGAAGCGCAGCGTCCAGCGACACCATCACGTGGCGCTTGGCCTGGCCGGCGTGCCGGCGATCCAGCGACAGCGACGCCAACTCCAGCGAACTGATGATGCCTTGCAGGGCGTTGTTGAAATCGTGCGCGATGCCGCCGGTGAGATGGCCGATCGCTTCGATCTTCTGTGCATGCACGATCTGCTCGCGCGCTTCGCGCAGCCTGCGTTCGGCCAGGCGTTGCTGGGTCAGATCGTGGATGATCAAGGCAAAGCCGAGCAGGGAGCAGTCGCTTTCGTGCACGGCTTCGACGATGACTTCGGCCGGAAAGCTTTCGCCATCGGCGCGCCGGAATTCACATTCGGCGTTCGCGCGTCCGCTCTGGCCGGCCGAGCGCAGCAGTTGCCGAGGCAGGTCGTTGGTGCGCTGCGGTTCGTGGAAGAAGGTCGAGAACGACCGACCTGCCACGATCTGGGCCGCGTAGCCGGTCATGCGCTGCGCGCCGAGATTCCAGTCCAGTACCTTGCCGTGTACGTCCAGCATGCAGATCGCGTAGTCGGCCACATCGTTCACGAACAGGCGAAAACGCCGCTCGTACTCGCGCAGGCGATCCTGCAGGCGTTTATGCGCCTGGAGGTCGCGCATGACCATCGCAAAGCCATGCACGCTTCCGTCGCCGCCCTTGAGCGCATGCACCGAAACCTCGATGCGCGTGCGGTGGCCCTGATGATGCGGCAGCCAGGTTTCCAGGCGTGCGGGGTGGTCGGTGCTGATGGCATTGAGCGCGGCATCCAGCAGCGCGCCGTCATGCGAATCTGAATACAAGCTTGCGTAATGCTTGCCGATCAGTTCCTTCGGATCTTGCGTGCTGAACAGTGTCTCTCCCGCTTGGACCGCCGCCACGTACCCATGGCGATCCAGGATGAAGACGGCATGATCAGCGGGCAACGCACGGGGTGAACTCTCGTGAAGTAGCGCTGGTGACATGGCAGGACTCGGGCACGTAAAGCCGGGCGTATCAATCAGCGTTCGTCCCGGCGCTGCCGGGGGGACGCTGCGTTTCACTCATGCAACAGCAACGGACACCATGTATACACATGGCCGTTGCGCGAGTTACGTGCCTTCGAAGCCCTCGCAACTATGGCTGGCGTGCGCGGATAGCCGCGTCGATCAACGTTTCTTCGTGCAAACGTTTTCTACCGCAACCACACCGACAACGTCCGCATCCTCCGGCGCCAGCCCCCTTAATTCCGCTACCGCCAATTCAAGATGATCGTTACAGCGTAATCGTAATGTGAAAAAAACGGATACATGATCGATCAATCCCCGCATTTTCATGGGTGTTTTCATCATTCATACGGGTAAACGGTTTCATTGGCGATTCGACTCGTCGTGTGGATGAGTACGTTCATACGCCCTGCGCAACGCTTTTTCCTATGGCGCTGCATGCTCATCCATCCGCTGCACATTCCTTTGCATCGGAACCATGGCTCTATGGAGATCGAGAACATGCAAGCAAGCGACATCATGACCCGCAATCCGCGCTGTTGCTCGGCGCGCGACTCAGTACAAGGCGTAGCCAGGATCATGCGGGAAGCCGACATTGGCGAAGTTCCGGTGGTGGACGAGCAGAGAAAGCTGGTCGGCGTGATTACGGATCGCGACATCGTCGTGCGCTGCGTCGCCGAGGGCGAATCACTGGATGCGTGCCTGGTCGACACCTATATGACCGCACCGGCCGTATCGCTGCCTGAAGACGCCAGCGTGGAAGACGTCGCCAACGCGATGGCGAAGGAAGCCGTGCGCCGCATTCCCATCACCGACAAGGACGGCAAGCTCTGCGGCATCGTGGCGCAAGCGGATATCGAGCATTCCGCCGCGCGTTTGCAGAAAGAAAAAGTTTCACAACGCGTATCGACGCCCCATTGAGCGCATGCACCCATCATGAAGGCATTGATCGAAGCGCTGCCCACCTTCCCGATTCTGGTCAACCCGCAACCGGCGCCGCCGCCGGATCCGGTGAAACCGCCGAGTCCCGCGCAGCCGCTGCCTGACCCGGGGCCACCCGTTCCACAACCGAGCCGTCCGCCGATGCGGGAACCCAATGCCGATCCGCCGCCGATCGATGATCCGAAGCCGCCGCCGAGTTGGCGTCCGATGGCGTGGTGTGGTGTGCGTGAAGTTGCGTGGACTCCACGTTACACATGATATTTCCGATCGCACGGTACCCGTGAACTTCCAGGTCACCTCACCGTTATTCCATTACCTCACCGTCATTCCGGCGAAGGCCGGAATCCATGCTTCGTAGTGACGACAGATTCCGGCCTTCGCCGGAATGACGGTGAGGGAAGTTGCGACTGGACGCGTTGTTCAAGCTATCTATCTACGCATTCCGGCCCTCACCCCGATACCGCATCAACTTGTTGTAAATCGTCTTCACACTAATCCCAAACATCCGCGCCGCCCGTGTGTGGTGTGGTGTGCGTGAAGTTGCGTGGACTCCACGTTACACATGATATTTCCGATCGCACGGTACCCGTGAACTTCCAGGTCACCTCACCGTTATTCCATTACCTCACCGTCATTCCGGCGAAGGCCGGAATCCATGCTTCGTAGTGACGACAGATTCCGGCCTTCGCCGGAATGACGGTGAGGGAAGTTGCGACTGGACGCGCTGTTCAAGCTATCTATCTACGCATTCCGGCCCTCACCCCGATACCGCATCAACTTGTTGTAAATCGTCTTCACGCTAATCCCAAGCATCCGCGCCGCATGCGTCTTGTCGTTGCCGCACTGGTGCAATGCCTGCTCGATCGCCATGCGTTCGATGTCTTCCAGCGTCCGGCCCGCCAGCGCGGGGAACGAGCGTTCGCCATGCAATGCGCGGCGCATGCCGATTTCCTGGGCAAGGTCGATGCGGTCGTTTTCCGCCATCAGGTAGGCGCGCTGTACGATGTGCTGCAGTTCGCGCACGTTGCCAGGCCATGCGTAGGATAGGATGCATTCGAGCGACGCGTCGGTCAGCACGCATTGCGTTCCGTATTTGTCGTTGAGGCGATCGAGAAAGCGCATTGCCAGCCATACCGCATCGTCGTCCCGGTCACGCAGCGGCGGCAATGCGATGGGAAATTCGCACAGGCGGTAATACACGTCGTTGCGGAGCTGGCCGTCGCAAACGGCCAGCCACGGATCGCGATTGCAAGCGGCGATGACGCGCACATCCAGTTCATGCGGGTCTTGTGCGCCCAGCCGTGTGACGGTGCCGGTTTCCAGGGCGCGCAGCAGATAGGTCTGCAAGGGCGGCGGCATTTCGGTGAATTCGTCGAGGAATAGCGTGCCGTGCTGCGCTTGTTCGAAGAAGCCGGTGTGATCGCGTATCGCGCCGGTAAAACTGCCTCGCTCGTGCCCGAACAGCAGGCTGCCGAGCAGGTCCGGTGGAATCGCGCCGCAATTGACTGCGACGAAACGGCCGCGGCGGCCGCTCAGCGCATGCAACGCTTCGGCGGCCAGTTCCTTGCCGGTGCCGCTCTCGCCATGCAGCAGCACAGTGTTGTCGGTCGGGGCGATGCGGCGGATCAGCTTGAACAGCCGCCGCATGCATGGCGAGGCGCCGATCATGTCGCCGCATTCATCCATCTCCTGTGCATGACGCAAACCCGCGCGCCTTACCACCCGATCGAACAATGCGTTCAAGCGCGCGCCATCCACGGGTTTTACCATGTAGTCGTCGATACGCAGCCGGATTGCTTGAATGGCCGTATCCATGTCGGGCCGCTCGGTGACCACTACCACATCGCCCTCGCGCGCGCTGCCAAGATGATCGACCAACTCAAGGCCGCTGCCATCGGGCAACATCAGGTCGATCATCATCAGATCCAGCGGGCGTTCCTGCGCAATCACCACCGATGCATCATGCACGGTGGCTGCGGTCATGACGTCGAAGCCTTTCGCCTCGGCTTGGGCGCCGGCGCCATGGACGAACGCAGAGTCATCGTCGACGAGCAAAACGGACGGTGCGTTGCCGCGCATGAAAAACCTCGACTGCCTGCGGATACGCGGGGGAAGGATCAGGATGCGCGAGTCGAGGTGGAGAGCTTGTGGAAACGCGGCTGCTACATCAGCGGCAACGGTGGCGCAGCGACGCGCGGTTCGAGCTCCACGGCCATCTTCAGGTGCAGGTCGAGCGTAGGCAGGGTGGCTTCGGCCAGATGCCGTATTTCGGCGTTGCCGCTACCCGCGGCGGCGGTGAAAAGATCGATCGCCTTGCGGTGGTCCTGCACGATCACTTCGTCGTACGCCTGGTCGAATGCGCCGCCGCGCAGCGTGCGCAACTGTTGCGTCTTCTGTTTCACTTCCTGGCCAGGTTCGGCGGAAACATTCACGCGATAGCGCCAAGCCAGGCTGGCCAGCTTGCGATTGACCTGCGTCTGATCGTCCACGATGCGCTTGGCCATGTATTGCACCGATGCAGCGGACGAGGTCTTCAACGCCAACTGGCTCAGCGCCACTTCCGCGGCCGATACCGTCACGGCCTGGCGCAGAAAGCGCCGATCTTCCTTGCTGATGCTGCCGTGGGTGCGAGCGGGGTGGCTGGCGTTGGCTTTCAACTGGTAGTAAACCACCAACGCGACGAGGGCAAGAATGCCGGTGAGTAGCGTAGTCTGCGTCAGGTCCATGCTTCGTCGGATGGTTCGGAGGTGCCGTCGCGGGTGCTTCCGCGGCGGCCGAGCTCGGCCATGTGCTTGCGATTGCGGCTGATCTGGCTACCGCCTTTCTGGCCGGCCTTGCGTGCTTCCTCGGGCGTAAAGCGATGGGCTCGGCCCCTGGCGTGAGCGATGCGGCCGCCCAGGCTGGCCACTTCGCGGCGCCGCTGTTCATCCATGGCGGCAAAGCCCCGGGGCGTAACATTGGTTTCGTCGCGATCTGACATGGCAACACTCGTTATGCGCATTGGCAGGTGTGCGGAGTGTTCAACCTGGGGCCTGCGGAGCGCGTGAACGTATGGCAAAGAGGAGGTGAATACGAAAGCGTGCAAAAAAGGACGACGCGCGTAATCCGCACCGGTGGTGATTGTCGCGAAAGCGCATAGGGCAGGGATGAAATCCCGGCATGGCCATGCGCGCATGCATTGCGATGCTGGGGTTTCATCCGGCTTGAAAACTAAACGCGGCCAAAATGACGCGTTTCGCCGAATAACAATCCGGCGCGTCCGGTCAGGCTGCTCTTCAACGGACGCGCTGCTTTCATGGTCAGTTGCTGGCGGCGCACGAGACCGAGCACCACATCCTCATAGGCCTGTTGCAGCGTCGCACGTTGCTCGTGATGCTGAAGACAGGCTTGCTCGAAGCGCACGACGAAGCGCTGCAGCTCCGCATCTTTCATCAAGGCCAGCAGCAGGCCCCACGACACTTCGTTGAATTGCTCCACAGCGAGCAGCGCCTGCATGGACGGCAGCACCGGAATATCCGCATCGCTGACCTGCTGCTGCGCGGCCTGCATCATGATGAGGAAGGCGCCGTTCCCTTGCTCCTGTCGTTGCAGGTCTGCCTTGTCGCCGAGCACGTCCAGCGCCTGCGTCAGCAGGTGGACGTGCTCGGTCAAGGTTTCACAGAAGGGTTCAAACCGGGACAGGTCCAGGGCGCGGACAACTGGATCCTTGCTGCCGCGGCATTTTTCGATGAAGCGCTCATACATGCGCACGCTGCTGCGTTCGTATGCCATCCGCACAGCGAGCAGATCGGTCAGTGACAGATGTTCGCCGGAGGTGCGGGTCGAAAGATCCTCGGTCATGTTGGATGTACCTTTTTGATTGGGGAAAGGGCAAGTAACGCGATGCGACGACACGAGCAAGCATGACGCGCAGAGCGCTTGCTTGAAGACTACTGCAATGCGCGCGGTGTACATGTCCACGCGACCTTAAAAATCAGCGGAAAAACGCAGCCAGACGAGCGTATGCGCGCTTCGCTTAGCAATGCTTTTTTCGGCGACAAGGCTGTCACGGACGCGAAAAACGATTCACGGACATCTCAAATCCGTTTGACTATTCGCTCTCTAGAGTGGCAATCGTTCGTCGAGCGACGGACGTTTTGTTTTTCATTTGGAGCAATTTCATGACTACTGAAAAAAGCAACCGCGGATTCGCTTCGATGGATGAATCCAAACAGCGCAAGATCGCCAGCAAAGGCGGAAAGGCTGGCGGCGGTGACCATGCTTCGCACGAACAACATGTGCAGGCCGGTCGGCAAAGCAGTGGCGGAACCCACGAACAGCACGTAAAGGCCGGCCAACAGAGCCACAAGAACACATGATGATGTGTGAGGGAAACTAGGAAGCCCGCCATCTGCTTGCACAGACGTGTTGCAGAAGAGAGCCCGGTACATGGAAGGTGCCGGGCTCTCGGCGTTTTGGGATTGTGTCAGGCATCAGATTACTGGCCTGTTGCCTGTCTCGCCAAACCTTACTGTCGCCATTCCGGCGAAGGCCCACTGCTGTCCGGAGAAAAATGAGGCTCTTAAAAATGCGTGATACGCAGTCTGACATCGACAATTTCTCCAGAAAATTCAACGCTACCGATTCGTCATCCCCAGCGAAAGCTGGGATCCAGTGCCTCTAACGCTTTGTAAGTCGCTGGATGATTCGCTTCGCTCACCCCTCCGGGGCCGTCCTTCGGACGTTCTACGCGCTTCGCGCTCCGTCCAGCTTTCGCTGGGATGACGAACGTTTTAGCCATTCTTGCAACACGTGCAGAGACTTTCCCCGGACAGCAGTGGGCGAAGGCAGGAATCCATCGCCAGTACGGAGCATGGATTCCGGCCTTCGCCGGAATGACGATTCGTTTTTTTGAAGTAGACCGCCAACAGGCGGCCTCGGGTTTAGTGGAATAGAGAGCTAAACTCACTCATTCCGCGACAACGACCCACTACCTTCACCTTCCTCGCTCCACGCATCGCTGCGGGTCACGCGCAGGCGATTCTCGACATCCTTCACGCCGCTGATGTGCTCGGCGCAATCCTCGGCACGATGTTTCATCTGGCGCTCGGGAACCTGGCCCTGCAAGGTGACGACGCCGGATTCCACGGTGACCTGGATCGTGCTGGCATCCACGTGCGGGTCGTCGGTGAGACGGTCGCATACGTCTTCGCGGATGCGTTCGTCCGAACGTACATAGCCGCTGGGGCCGCGGCCGTAGTAGGCGCCCCGTTCGCCGGCATGACGCCGGTTTTCTTCGCCCCAGCCTGCTGCGCCGGGCCAGCCGTGGTCGCTGGAATAATGTTCGTGGCTGCGCTCTGGATGGCGATAGGTCGAGCCGAACGTTGGCCCGTACATCGAGCCGTAGCCTCTCTCGCCGGGCTGGAAATTCAGGCTGCTCTGTTCGAGGTCTTCGCCACGCCAGCCATAACGCCCGTGTCCTGCCGGGCTGATGCGTTCGGCGCCGCGTTGACGCCACGCTTCATCCGGCGAATAGCCTTCCCAGCTTTCCTGGAAGCGCTGGCCATAGCGGGGATTTTCAGAGCTTTGCCGATCGCCGTATCCCTGCGCGTATTCGTTGCGGTCGTAGTCGAGGTGGCGGCCCTCATCGTAGTCTTGCTCGCCGCGCTGCGTGGCGCCACCGTAATGGGACAGCCAACGCGCTGTCTGTGCGTCGTTCCAGTTGGAGCCGCGGTCCTCGTAGCGGGTGTCTTCATAGCGCGAAGGGTTGTCGTAGCGCGATGCGCGGCCGGCCTGATAACGATCCGGGATGTCGAAGCGCGAGGGTGCGCGATGGTGCCGTTGCTGGGAGTAGTCGCGATTCATGGATGGCTCCTTTTCGGTTGCAGGAAACACGCGTGTTGCTTGCGATGGTTCGCAACATCCATGCCACGCCGTTGAGCGCGTTCCGGGCGCCGTCCGGCGCATCGGCAAGAAATATTTACCCGGCATGCACCGGAAAATCTTTCCGGCTCCGCGCATCTACGTTCGGTGCGACGAGACGTGAACGACAACCGGTTCACCCGGCCATGTCGCCTCCGCAACGGCCGCCTGCCTATCTTGTCTGCTCATTCCATAATGAACCCACAGGAGCACATGCCATGGCCGTCAAATCGTTCGAAGAACTCTTCGTGCACGAGCTTTCGGACATCTACAGCGCCGAGAAGCAGTTGACCCGTGCCTTGCCGAAACTCGCGCGCGCTTCCTCTGAGCCGCAATTGAAGCAGACATTCGAAAGCCACCTGGAGGAAACGAACGCGCAGGTCGAGCGGATCGACAAAATCGTCGAGCAGTTGGATCTCCGCCTCAAGCGCATCAAATGCGCAGCCATGGAAGGGCTGGTGGAAGAGGGTAAGGAAATCATCGACTCGGTGGAAGAAGGCACCCTGCGCGACGCCGCGCTGATCGCCGGCGCGCAGAAGGTGGAGCACTACGAAATTGCCGCGTACGGCACCTTGGCCGCGTTGGCGAAAGAACTGGGCTATGACGAAGCGCTGCCATTGATCCTGGATACCTTGAAGGAGGAAAAGAGCGCGGACGAGAAACTCACCAAGCTGGCCGAGCAACGGGTGAACAAGCGTGCGGCGGGACGTCGCGCGTCGGCGGAGGAAACTGGGCGGGAGGTTCGCCACTGACGTTCGTGAGCAAGGATGAAACATCCGGCGCCGCCCCGCATGCAAGGGGGCGCCGGCGAACGAAATGGATGCAGCGGCACAGACGCTTGCTTCACCAGGGAAGTTGGATATTCGCCGCATCAGTAATGGAGGCGAACCATGACGACCCAATCCGAGCAGCGTGTACGGCATCTCGAACGGCTATGCGGCCAGCTGCTTGCACAGAATCATCGACTGATCGAACGCAATGCCAAACTGGTGATGGAAATCCGCGCGCTCAACAGTGAAGGACGCGTGACGTTGCCGCTCAGCAATGTGGCGCGCATTCCGCCGTCGCCGCGGCTTCATCCGGTGCGCTGAGGCGGCGTGGCTATCGAGGTCGATGCGTCATCGGAGGGCAGCCCGCATGGCAAGCAATACGGAAGACATCAACCTGCTCAATCGCCTGATCGAAATCACCATCGACAGCGCCGACGGCTACCGTGAGGCGGCCGAAGATGTGAGCAACCCCGAGTTGAAGTCCATCTTCCAGCGCCGTGCGCGCGAACGCCTGGCGGCGTTCTCGTCATTGCAATCGCAGGTGAAGGCACTGGGCGGGCAACCCGAGGATGAAGGTACCTTGCTGGCATCCGTGCATCGCGCCTTCGTCAATCTGCGCAGCACGGTCCGCGATGGTGACCTGGCGGTGATCGATGAGGTTGAACGTGGCGAGGATCGTATTCAATCCAAGTACGAAGAGGTGATTGGCGATGGACGACTCAGTTCGTCCTCGCTCGCAGTCGCCCAGCATGCATATCAATCGGTGCGCTCGGCGCACGAAGAGATGAGCCGGCTGAAGCATTCGCTGCATAGCCTGCACGGCTGATGCGGCAAGCGGTAGCCGCAGGCGTCCATATCGGGGGACGCCTGCGGCGGGGGTTAGGGACTTCGCTATTTCTTTACGGTGGTGAGCATGCCATTGAGGCATCCCAGCAGTTCGTGCAAATGCAGCGGCTTCTGCAAGCGTTGCAGGTGCGCGTAATCGCGGGGAATGGCATCGCCATCGTAGCCAGTGGTCAGGACGATCGGCACATTGTCCGCCATCAGGCGATCGGCAAGCGGGAAAACACGCTCGCCGTTCAAATTCACATCGAGCACGGCGATGTCCGCCCGGGCACCCTTGTCCAACGCTGTCATGGCGCTGGCGACGCTAGGGAAGGGGCCTACCACATGCACGTCTTCCATCTCGAACGCGGAACACAGGGCGTCCGCGATCAGGTATTCGTCTTCCACCATAAGAACCGATTTTCCGCTCAGCTTATTGGCATTCATGTGCGGACGATCCTCTGATGGATGAAGCGCCATATGTACCATGCAGCCGCGCTTAAGTTATGTGTAGACGATGAAAAAAAATCCGCAAGTTTTGCGAAATGCGGCCCTGGTTGGGTAGAGGCGTAGCCGAAACCCAACGTCGCCATGTGTATTCCACGTTGGAATCCGACTGCGCCTCTACCCAATCTACGTCAGCACCGGCACGGAAATCGAACAGCGGACACCTTCGGGCATCACTTCGTACTGCGTTTTCGCCCGCAACTGGTAAGGCAGGGCGCGTTCGATCAGTTCGCGGCCGTAGCCGGCCTGCACGGCAAGGCCTTCATTGACGACGGTGTTCACACCGGTTTCCTGCCATTGCACGTGCAGCAGCGGCGAGTGCTCTTCGCTGTGCTCCACTTCCCAGCGCACCGTGAGATGCGCGGTGGGGATGGCCAGCGCACCGTATTTCACCGCATTGACCACCAGCTCGTGGATGGCCAGGGCAAACGTCTGCAAGGTGGACGAACGCAGGCGCACGCCCACCGGGCCTTCCAGCGTGATCTGCTGGAGCGATACCGCGTGCGCTGCCAGTTCGGTGCGCAGCAGGCCGTCGAAGGTGACTTTTTCGCCCTGTACCAGGCGCGACAGATACGTCTGCACGCGGCCGATCGCATCCAGCCGCGACGAAAACACATTCGCAAAGCCGTCCAGCGTGGTGTGCTTGGCCAGCGTGCGGTCGAAGATCACCTGGATCACGCTGAGCAGGTTGCGCGTGCGATGTTGCAGTTCGGTGTTGAGCACTTGCAACTGGCCGGTGAGCGCTTCGCGCAGCGCGTCGCCTACGTGCGCCCATTCGGCATCCGCGGTATCCAGTAACCGCCGCGCCAGGTCCTGGCGCTGCGCCATCTGCATGATCATGTCCGTTTCGTAAGTCAGTTCCGGGTGCGTTTCGGTCCAGTAGTGCGCGGTGCGGATAAAGGCGAGCAGGGCGGCCAGGTATTCGAATGGCGCCTCGCCGATCGCGCAGCGCACGGCGGCGCGTGCCTGGGCCGATCGCGCAGGCACCACGAACATCACGGTGATTGCATCGAACAGATCTTCTTCGGCCCGGCTGCGTGGCGCGGGAATAGGAGCAGGCTGGGAATAGCTTTCCAACCGGGCGAACACCGCTTCCAGTTGCGCCGCATGCGGTACGGGCCGGCTCAGTAGAGCGATCACCTGTTCGATGGTTTCCGGCGCTGCGCGCGCGTCGCCGGCCGGATAGCCTTTGCCGATCAGATAGCCGGCATGGCGTACCACGCAGTAGCGCACTTCGCAGAACCGCGACAGGTGCACGAATAAGCGTTCTTTGAACAGCGAGGGCAGCGGATTGTCGAGATAGGCGGCTTTGGCCTGCATCCAGAGTTGTTCGGCAAGCTTCGGCGCTGCGTCGCTGGGCGTGAAGAACTGCGGCAATACATCGAGACGTTGCTGTACCTCGCGATGGAAGCGGCTTTGGGTGGCCGCGGTGCCGCCGCCCATGCGCCAGCGCGCGCGGATCGCGGCGAAGGTCAGGAATTCCCTGGAGCCTTGCCGTGATGCTTTGGCTACGTTGCGCATCGCGGGCACCTCGGCCAATGCGCGAATGGTTTTTTGCAGCACCGCTGAGATCGATGGCCGACGGGTCGTCACAACATTAGTGCGTCGTTGCATGCGATTCGTTACCGGTCGTGATGTCGTCGGCGTCATGCTGATGGAAGATATCCTGTGCCGCATCGCGTTGATTGGGATTGGCCACGTGCACGCAGATGCGCGTGCCGCCTGCCAGAGGCCCGCCGTTGAGCCCGCCAGCGTCGAACGGCGGGACACGCGCACTCGTCAACGCCGATACGTGCGGGCTGGCAAAGCCGGCACGTTTGAGATCCGCCACGATGGCTTCGGTTTGTTCGGAGGTTCGGGCGGTGCCGTAAACGAAAGCATTCATTTTTAATTCTTCTATTTATTTTCGTTACAAAAGTGGCTGCACAAGCAGCCACTGGTTCAAATGACGCCAAGCAACAACAACACGATAACCACTACGAGCACCACGCCTACGCCGCCGACCGGGTAGTAGCCCCACGATCGGCTATAGGGCCACGCCGGCCACGCGCCAAGCAGGATGACGATCAACACGATGAGCAAGATCAGCGACATAAAAATACCTGGCAGCGCAAGCAAGACCGCGTGAACTCGATGAACATAGGAACTATGGCACCAGGCAGCTCAATGCCGCGCACACGCGCCGTCAGAAGCGGCTTCACATAGTTTTTTCAAGCTTGCGCCCACCGCGCCGCGTAGCCGGGCGTTCCCTGCTCAATGCAAGCCCGTGCGTCAGCTCGGCGCCGAGCAGCACGACGAACGAGGCGTAATACACCCAGGTGAGCATCACCACCAGCGCCCCGGCAGGCCCATACGCGCCGCCGATGCTGACGTGCCCGATGTACAGCTCGATGGCGAACTTGCCGAGGATAAACAGCAGGGTGGTCACCAATGCGCCCCATGCAGCATCGGACCAGGCGATCTCGGTGTCCGGTAAAACGCGGTACATCGCACCGAACGCCACCACGAACACCGCCATCGACACAACGTATTCCACGATCGACCACGCAAGCGAGCCGTAAGGAATCATCAGGTGGATCAGTGCGCTCACTGCGAAGGAGATAATCAACAAAAAGGCGATGCCGATCACCAGCGCGAACGCCCGCGCCCGTGCCTTGAGCCAGATGCCGATGGCGCTCTGCTGCGCGACATCCTCCACGCGCCAGATGCGGTTGAGCGAGCCCTGCAGTTGCGCGAACACGGCCGACGCGCTGAACAGTGTCACGACCAGGCCGAGCACGCCGGCGACATTGCCCAGGGTGGGACGCGATTTGGCGTTCTCGACGATCAGGATGACCGCTTGCGCCGCCTGGTCGCCCATCAAATTCGTGAGCGCCTGGTTGAGTTGTTCCTGCCATTGCGCGCGCAACAGCGACAGCAGCCACAAGGTAAGCACCACCAGTGGCGCCATCGATAGCGCCGAGTAGTAGGCGATAGCGGCAGCGTGTGTGAAAAGTTCGTCTTCGTAGAGGCCGTTGACGGCGTTGCGAAGGGCGGGGCGGAGAGCGACACGCATGGCATGGATACGTTCGCATGTGGGGTGTGGGGTAGTGGTGAGCGTGGTTGGCCACCGAGAACGGCGCCCTTCCTCTTGAGGGAGAGGGAGCTATCGCGGCATGACCGTATTTACCGCTTCACCGGCCGCGCCCGATACAACGCCAGCGACCGTGCCATCAAGGTGACATGCCCCTCGCTCGGCTCGGTCGCATCGTTGGCCGTGCTCAGCAGCAGGCGCCATTCGGTCTTGCCGATCGTGGACGGCAGCACGAACGTGACGTCCTCGAACTGCCCGTTGATCAACCACAGCAGCGTGGTATCCACGCCGGGGCGCTTGATGCCGGTGGGTTTGGCGCGGCCGTCGAGCAGCATCGCCAGGCAGCGCTCGTGGGGGTCGTGCCATTGCTCTTCGGTCAATTCGCGGCCGTCGTGGGTGAGCCAGGTAACGTCGCGGATGCCTGATTCGTCATCCACCAGGCCGCGCAGGAAGCGCGTGCGCCGCAGCAGCGGATAGTCGCGGCGCAGGCGAGTGAGGCGTCGCACGAAATCGGTGAGTGCGCGTTGCTCGCCCGCGGCGGGCCAGTCGAGCCATGTGACGTTGTTGTCCTGGCAATACGCATTGTTGTTGCCTCCCTGGGTGCGCGCGAATTCGTCGCCGGCCAGGATCATCGGCGTGCCTTGCGAAAGCAGCAGCGTGGCGAGCATGTTGCGCATCTGCCGCTGGCGCAGGGCCAGGATGACCGGATCGTCGGTGAAGCCTTCTTCGCCGTGATTCCAGCTCAGGTTGTTGTCGGTACCATCGCGATTGTTTTCGCGGTTGGCTTCGTTGTGCTTGTGGTTGTAGCTGACCAGGTCGTTGAGCGTGAAGCCGTCGTGCGCGGTGACGAAATTGATCGACGCATTCGGCCGGCGCCCGCGCTGGTCGAACAAGTCGGCCGAGCCGGTCAGGCGCGTGGCGAAGTCGGGAAGACGGCCTTCGTCGCCGCGCCAGAAGGCGCGCGTGGCGTCGCGGAAGCGGTCGTTCCATTCCGCCCAGCCGGGCAGGAATTTACCGGCCTGGTAGCCGCCGGGGCCGATGTCCCACGGTTCGGCGATCAGTTTGACGCGGCCGAGGATCGGGTCCTGCCGGCATGCGTCGAGAAAGCCGCCACCCTGGTCGAAGCCGTGCGATTCGCGGCCCAGGATGGTTGCCAGGTCGAAACGGAAACCGTCCACGCGCATTTCGGTGGCCCAGTAGCGCAGGGAATCCATCACCAATTGCAGCGTGCGCGGATGGCTCAGATCGAGCGTGTTGCCGGTGCCGGCATCGTTGACGTAATAGCGCCGATCGTCGGCCAGCCGGTAGTAAGTGGCGTTGTCGATGCCGCGCAGCGAAAGCGTCGGGCCCAGATGGTTGCCTTCGGCGGTGTGGTTGTAGACCACGTCCAGGATCACTTCCAGCCCCGCTTCGTGCAGGTGCGCCACCATCTCCTTGAATTCGGTCACGCTGGAGGTGGCCATGTAGCGCGGATGCGGCGCGAAAAAGCCGATGGTGTTGTAGCCCCAGTAATTGCGCAGGCCTACGCTGAGCAGATGCTTGTCGTCGATGAAGGCGTGCGTGGGCATCAGCTCCACCGAGGTCACGCCCAGTGAACGTATGTAGTCGACCACAGCCTGCTGCGCCAATCCCGCGAAGGTGCCGCGCAAAGGTTCTGGCACATGCGGATGCAGCATGGTGTAGCCGCGCACGTGCATCTCGTAGATGACAGTGCGATCCCACGGCACGCCCGGCCAATAGTGGTTGCCCCAGGTGAAGGCCGGATCGATCACGCGCGACTTGGGCATGAACGGCGCGCTGTCGCGCTCATCGAAACTGAGATCGGCATCCGGATGGCCGATGGTGTAGCCGAACAGCGCGTCGTCCCAGGTGAGTTCGCCGATGATCTGCTTGGCGTAGGGATCGAGCAGCAGTTTGTTCGGGTTGAAGCGATGGCCCGCTTTCGGATCGTACGGGCCATGCACGCGGTAACCGTAAAGCTGCCCCGGGCGCACGTCCGGCAGATAGCCGTGCCACACCTCGTCGGTGTATTCGGGCAGCGGAATGCGTTCGGTTTCCTCGCCGTGTTCGTCGAACAGGCAAAGCTCCACCATGGTGGCGTTAGCGGAGAACAGCGCGAAGTTCACGCCCAGGCCGTCCCAGGTGGCGCCAAGCGGAAACGGCAGGCCTTCGCGCAGGCTCGCGCCATGGGTTGTCGTTTCCGTTCCGCGGTGTACGCGCGTGGGTTTGGTCACAAGGTTCATCACTTTCCAGAGGCTCCATGACGCCCTCTCGTCACACCGGCGTTTGCGAGGGTGACGGTGAGCAGTGTGCGAACACCTATTTGCGCGCTTTTTCCTTGCCCTGCGATGCCTCCTTCTGCGAAGCATGCCGCTCTTCGGCCAGCACCAGCTTCTCGGCCATCAGCCAATGACGCGTCTCCTGGCCGGAAGGACGACCTTCCGATTCCCAGATGCTGTGCGCAATCTCGCTGATGCGCGCATGTCGCTCAGTCGGAGAACGTGGGGCTTTCATGGATAGGATTCGGACATCAGCACGGCCACAGGCCATTCGGAAAAAAGCGTTCGGACGGGAAGGCCCTGCATCCCGCCCTGGTGTGTCCGATGAGTAAATAAATCAGTGAAGGTGCACGCGCCGTCATCGTTGGCCGATGCAATGGCCGTATCGCCCCAGAATTCCTTGCTCACCATCGGCCGATCTTCGGTCACGCCGGCGGCGCAAAGGCGCGGTACGGCGACCAGCAGGCTGTGCCGCTCGTAGCGGCGCACGAAGGCCACGACGTGCTCGCGGCGCGAGCCCATGGCGTCGAGCGGCTCGTAGCCGGCGCGCGCGAACAATTCGGGGCGGCGCCGGCGCACGCGCAGCAGGCGATGGATCAACTGCTGCTTGATCACGCCGCTGCGGTAGTCGTCCAGCAATTGCTCGGGCAGCAGATTGCCGTCGAAGCTCGCCTTGCGCGCAGCGTAGTCGACCGGGCGACGGTTGTCCGGATCCACCAGGGATTGATCCCAATACTCCGTGCCCTGGTACAGATCGGGCACGCCCGGCGCGGTAAGTCGCAGCGTGGCGGCCACCAGCCCGTTCAGCGCACCCGGCGCATCGAGGCTGCGCGCCGCATCGTGGATGTTGCGGCGTAGCGTGGCGTGGCGTGGCGAAAGCAGCAGATCGGTGACGGTGGCCTTGCATGCTTCTTCGTAGGCTGGGTTGGGCGTGGTCCAGCGTGTATGCAGTTTCGCTTCGCGTTCGGCTTTCAGAAACCACTGCTCGATGCGCTGGGCGAATGCGCGCAGGGCTTCTTCATCGTCGTCGCGCATGCCGAGCGGCCATGCGGCGAGCACGGTCTGCAGCAGCATCCACATGGCGCCATGCGCGGGGCGGTTCGGGCCTTCGAGCGCGGCCAGCCATCGGCTTGCCTGATCGACGAACCAGCGCGCGCGTTCGCTCAACACCGCCATCCTGGCGCGAACGTCTTCGCCGCGCTTGTGATCGTGCGTGGCCGTGGCGAGCAGCGCGCGCGGCCAGTTGGTGGCGCGGTGCTGCATGATGGTGTGGAAGCGTCGCGGCGTGATCGCGAATACGCGCGGATCGCCGCCCACTTCGTTGCGCGAAAGCAACACCCCGTAGCGATAGAACGCCGTATCCTCCACCGCCTTGGCGTTCAAGGTGGTGGAGAGCTGCTCGAACAGGCGGCGTGCGATCTGCAGATGGCGGCGTTGCGAAAGCGTGCTCAGCCAGCGCGCCTTGGTTTCCAGCAGGTATTGCCGCAGGTAGGCGCGATAAGCGATGCGGTCGGGATCGCCATCCTTCATGGCGCGCTCGAACGCCTGTTCCAGCGCGTGACGATCTTCCTCGCTGGCCGTGCCGGTGCCGAGGTAAGTGCGATACACCGGCATCTGTTCCAACACTTCCGCCAGTGCCTGCCGCATGGCCAGCGGCGTGAAATCGCCATATTCCGGCGTATCCACCACGTAGCGTTCGAAGGCGCCGACGCAGCGGTCAAGATCGGCGGCGAATGTGGATGCCAGCAGGCTGCGCCGTGCCTGGCGTTCTTCGTCGTCGAAGTATTTCGAGCGTGCGGTGAGGGCCGTCCAGGCTTCGGCCAGTTCGGGCTGGCCTTGCAGGTCGTGCTGCAAGGCGCCGACCTGGTCCATGAAGTCGTAGCCGGTGCTGCCGTCGATCGGCCAGTCCTCATGCAGCGCTTCATCGTGCGCCAGGATTTTTTCCACGTGCAGCGAAATGCGCCTCGCCATCTGGCGCGGATCGATGCGCGCGGCACGATCCACGCGCAAACGCAGCTTGCGCAGGTAGTCGCGCGGTTGGGCCAGTCCGTCCACGTGGTCGATGCGCAAGCCGTCGATCATGCCTTCGCGGATCAGGCGCAAGGGCAGGGCGTGCACGGCGTCGAACACGTCGTCGCGCTCCATCGCCAATGCGACCAGCGAATCGATATCGAAGAAACGGCGATAGTTGATGACCTGGCTGCCGCTGCGCCACCACGCCAGGCGGTAGTGTTGCAGGTCCAGAAAACGGCGCATCAGCGCCTTGTCGGTATGCAATTGCGCGATGGCGCGATCGACATGCGCGCGGATGCTCTCATCCTGCATCGCCAGGCGCACCGCATCGATGGCGTCCTCGGCGGCGCGGAAGCGCGGCAGTACGTGCCCGCCAAGATCGAACAGCAAGCGCAGGCCCTGTTCGGAAATCGGCAGCTTGGTGCCGGCCACGTTGAGCGCGATGGTAGTGCCGCCCACGTGGCGTTCCACTTGCAGCTCGCCGCGCGAAAGCGCCTGTTCCAACGGCACGGCGAGCACGGGCAGCCACAGCTTGCCGTCGGTGTGCGGGGCGTGCCAGTCGATGTCGAAGTAATGCGCGTAGCGGCTGGTGCGGCCCATCGCCAGCACGTCGTTCCACCACGGATTGGCGACATCGGCGGCCATGTGGTTGGGCACGATGTCCAGGGTTGCGCCCATGCCGTGCGTGTGCAGCGTCTGCACGAACTTCGCCAGCGCCGGCTCGCCGCCCAGCTCGGGGTTGACGATCACCGGATTGATCACGTCGTAGCCATGCGTCGAACCGGGCCGCGCCATCGCAATGGGCGACAGATAAACGTGGCTCAAGCCCAAGGCCGCGAAGTAGGGCACGTATTCGGCCGCCGCGAGAAAATCGAACGCGTGGTTGAGCTGCAGGCGAACGGTGGCGCGCAAATCGGTCATGCCGGCGTTACCTCCTTCAGGGAGGTGCCGATGGATTGCAGCAAAGGTTGCAGTTGATCGATGGTGTTTTCCGGCAATCGGTGCTGCCAGTTGGGATGGCTGTCGACGGTGCCGGGGAGGTTGGGTTGGGTCGAGAGGTCGAGGGCGTCTTCGAGGGGAAGGATGAGCAGCGGGGAGGGAGTCTGGGCGAGGAATTTGAAATATCTGGCGTGATGGGGCTCCGCTTGCGGAGCATGCGTAGCGCCAATCGTGGCATCCAGGCGTGCAACGTCATTTTTCCGTTCATGCATCTGTCGCTGCATCTTCTCTTCACTCCACCCATGCACCCGCGCGAGCTGCACAATGTCCAATCCTTTCCGCCAGCCCGCCAAGGGTGGAAGATCGTGCGTGGTCGTGGTCGCCACCGCGTTCTTTCTCCATGATTGCGGTGTAAGAAAATGGCCGTGCTCGTCGCGTGTAAAAAGCAGCACGTCGATACCCAGCACATCGCGCGCGGCGAGCAGGTCGCGCAAGCCTGCCGGCACGGTGCCGAGATCCTCGCCGATCACGATGCAGCGCTGGCGCCATGATTCCAATGCGGTAAGGCGCAACAGATCCTGCAGCGGCTGGCGAAGGTAACCACCCTCGGTGGAAGGGCCGCCTTGCGGCGATACCCATATATGTTGAAACCCGATGATGTGGTCGATGCGCAAGCCGCCGCCACGCGCCATGTTCGCGCGCAGCAGTTCGATAAAGGGACGAAAGCCGCTGGCCTTCAATCCCCACGGCGCATAGGAGGTGATGCCCCAGCTTTGTCCGTCCGGATTGAACGCATCCGGCGGCGCGCCCAGCTCCAGGCACTGCAGGGTCTGTTCGCGCCACGCCCACGCTTCACCACCGCCGGCCTCGAAACCGACCGCAAGGTCGCAGATCAGGCCGATATGCTGGCCCGCTTCGCGCGCACGCTGCTGGGTCTTTTCCCAACAGCGCGCCGCCATCCATTGCAGGAAGATTTCAAAATCCACTTCGGCCACATGCTGCTGCGCGAAGCTGCTGGCGGATGCCTCGTTGCGCCAATCGTCCTGCCATGCATGCCACGAACTGGCTTCGCCGGCCAGCATCGCTTGCGACTGGCGCGCAGCCAACCATGCGTGGCGTTTCAGTGCATCGCCGCCTTCGGCGGTGAAACGCTGCAGGTCATCGCGCAGCGTGGGATGCGCATGCGCAAACTGCTGGTGCAGCATGCGGAATACATTGCGGCGTAGCGCGTAAGCCACCGGCCAGTCGACCAGCCTGCCTTGCTGCGCGAGTTGCCAGGTCGCTGCCAGGCTGCTGGCTTGAAGGGCGGCATCCAGTGCGGCAGTGCCCAGCACTTGCGCGGGATCGGCGTGCATCCAGTTGAGAAAGCCGCGATGCGATGGCGAATACGGGCTGTAGTGTCCTGCAACGGGACTCATCGCATGCAATGGACTGAGTGCGAGCGCGTCGCCGCCAGCCTGGCCGATCGTTTCCGCAAGTTCGGCCACGGCACGGCTGTCGCCCAGGCCGCCATCGTTGGAGTGACGCAATGAATACACCTGTGCGCCCAATCCCCATGCGCGGCGCTGATGCGTGCCAAGCGCATCGCCGACGCCAAAGCAGCGCGGTGGCGCCACCGCCAGCGTTAGCGGACGATTGCCCACGTCCAATTGGTAATAGCCGTACTGGGAAGGCGCGCGATAGTGGCCGTCGCCGAGTGCCGCGAGCGGGTGCGCGCGGCCTTCTTCATCGACAGCCGTTATCGATTCCCTGTGTGTATCGACCGGTAAATCGAACGTATCGCCTACGTCCACAGTAACCAGCGCAGGCGGCACGTGATTGCGTTCCTCGATCAACCGAAGGCTTGCCCGGCGGCTGGCTTCATCCTGCGCGGGCAATTGCATCGCCGTCAGCAAACCGAGCAGCGCTTCGTTGGACACGGTGCGCGGCTGCTCGAAGGCGTCGGTCCACTGAACCGACAAGCCGGCGGCGCGTGCGAGCGTTTCAAGCGAGGAACTGCTCACCTTCCAGCTCCCTTACCAATACAACGGCGGTATGCGCCTCAAGGACGCCGCGGTCGAGCGCATCCATCGCATCTTGCGATTCGATCCAGATGACACGGGTGGCCGAATCGCGCGGGAATGACACGTCTTTATCCGACAGATTCAACGCAATTTCCCAATGGTGCCCGTCGCTCAGGCGCCAGCGTGCATAGACTGCTTTTTCGCCAAGCACTTCGCAGCCCAGCGCGCAACTGTTCTCCAGGCGGTCGGAAAGAAAGCGGTTGCGCAGTTTCAACAGGCCGCTCAGCCAGCGCTTCCATTCCCAGCTTCGTTCGTCCTCGTCCATGCGCGGGATGGAAGCGGCATAGGTATCGAGCGCATTCGGATCGGGAATCAGCTCGCGCCGCGCCGGATCGGTGAAGCCGGAGAAGTGCGCGAACTCTTCGCGTCGGCCCTGGCGCACTTTTTCCGCGAGCTCGCCCTCGTAATCGGTGAAGTAGTAGAACGGCGTGCGACAGCCCCACTCCTCGCCCATGAAAAACAGCGGGATCATCGGGCTGAGCGCAACGGCCACCATCGCTGCGCGGAGATTCGCCTCGTCGGCCAGGCAGGTCAGCCGCTCGCCAAGCGGGCGATTGCCGATATGGTCGTGATTCTGCAGGAACAGCACGAACGAAGTGGGGCGAAGATCCTGGCTGGGTTCGCCGCGCGAGATGCCGCGGCGATCATGCTGGCCCTGGAACACGAAGCCTTCCGCCAGCGCCTTGGCCAGGTCAGCGGTGGGGTCTTTGGCGAAGTCGGCGTAATAGCCTTCATGCTCGCCGGTGAGCAACACGTGCAGCACGTTGTGTGCGTCGTCATTCCATTGCGCGTTGTAGTCGCCGCGCAACAGGCTGGCGTTGTTGTGTTCGTTTTCCAGGATCAACCACACCTGCCGTCCGCGCGGCAGGCAGGTGCGCCGGATGGCGGCGCCCAGTTCTTCCAGAAAAGCTTGCGGCTGGATGGTATGCACCGCGTCCAGGCGAAGGCCGTCGATACGGTATTCGTTGATCCACATCAGCGCGTTGTCGATGAAGTAGCGCGCCACTTGCGGGCGCCGGAAATCGATCGCCGCGCCCCACGGCGTATGCGCGTCGGCGCAGAAAAATTCCGGCGCATAGTTCGGCAGCTCGTTGCCGACCGGCCCGAAGTGGTTGTAGACCACGTCCAGGATGACCGACAGGCCAAGTCGATGTGCGTGATCGACCATGGCCTTGAGCGAATCGATGCTGCCGTAGGAGGCGTCGGGCGCATACGGCAGCACGCCGTCGTAGCCCCAGTTGCGATCGCCGTGGAACGAGGCGACCGGCATCAGCTCGATTGCGGTGTAGCCGCAAGCGGCCAGCCGTGGCAATGCCTGGCGCAGCGTATCGAAGCCGCCCATCGCGCCCACGTGCACTTCGCAGATCACCGCGGTATGCCATGGCGCACCGCTCCAGTCGTTGCATTGCCATAGGTAGTCGCGCGGATCCACCACCATGCTCGCGCCGAGCACGCCGCCGGGCTGCGCGCGCGAAGCAGGGTCGGGCACTTGGCGCTGGCCGATGCGATAGGCGTAGCGCGTACCCGGATCGACTTCGATGGCAAGCGAGTGATTACCGTCTTCGTCGCGACGCATCGGAAACGCGAGTTCGTCGATCACCAGTTCAACATGCTTGGCGCTGGGCGCCCACACGCGAAAGCAGGTGGTGCCATTGTCGAGTACCTGCGCGCCATAGGTGCAGTTGTGGCAGGACGAAGCGGGCGATTGGGTTGGATTGGGATGTGTGGACATGGGAACCGCACCGCTGAGTTGTAGTCTCTTCGTACTTCCTTTTGCGCAGTGGGCGAGTGATTTTTTAGTGATGTCGGCTGCCTGGTGTCGTCATGCGTGCGAACCATCGAATGGAGGTGCTTAAGCACAGGGGTTTGTCGCCCGCCGCGGACAGCGCCCGTTGCTGCGAAGTTGGGGAAGTTGGGGATGCAACCTCGCGATACATTTCAAGATGCGGCAAGGTCAGGGCCTGGACCTCCCCTGCGCGCAGGGGAGGTCGCGAAACGGCGACATTCACCCCTCACCCCGGTCCGGCCGCAATATCAGTGTCGCCAGCGGCGGCAACAGCAAGTTCAACGAATGCGGCTGTCCACGACAGCCGAAGCCATCGGCGTGGATCAGGCCGCCGTTGCCGATGTTCGAGCCACCGTAATGCGCGCTGTCGGTGTTGCAGACTTCGCGCCACATGCCATCTTCCGGCACGCCCACGCGGTAATCGTGGCGAACTTCCGGCGTGAAATTGCACACCACCAGGATCGGCGGGACGCCCTCGCCGCCGCAACGAAGGTACGCATAGACCGAGGCATGCGCATCGTCGCCGACCACCCATCGAAAGCCTTCCGGATCGTGGTCGAGGCGATGCAGGGCAGGTTCGTGCACCAGCAGGCTGTTGAGGTCGCTCACCAGCTTCTGCACGCCGTGATGCATGGGGTCTTTCAGCAGGTGCCAATCCAGCGAGCGGTCGTGGTGCCATTCGCGTTCCTGGGCGAATTCGCCGCCCATGAACAGCAGTTTCTTGCCGGGATGCGTCCACATGAAGCCGAAATAGGCGCGCAGGTTGGCGAACTTGCGCCAGCGGTCGCCCGGCATGCGTGCGATCAGCGAACCTTTGCCGTGCACCACCTCGTCGTGCGAGAGCGGCAGCACGAATTTCTCCGAATAGGCGTAGACCATGCCGAAGGTCAGGTCGTGATGGTGATAGCGCCGATAGAGCGGATCGCGCTGCATGTAGCTCAGGCTGTCGTGCATCCAGCCCATGTTCCACTTGTAGCTGAAGCCCAGGCCACCTTCGTTGACCGCACGCGTGACCCCGGGCCATGCGGTGGATTCTTCGGCCATCACCATCACGCCGCCGTGCTCACGCGCTACGGCGTTATTGAGCGCTTGCAGGAAGGCGATGGCCTCCAGGTTTTCGCGGCCGCCGTGCTTGTTCGGTATCCACTCGCCTTCGGGCCGGCTGTAGTCGCGGTACAACATGCTGGCGACGGCATCCACGCGCAGGCCGTCCACGTGGAAGTGGCGCACCCAATGTGCGGCGCTTCCGAGCAGGTATTGGCGCACTTCATGGCGGCCGTAGTTGTAGATCAGCGTGTCCCAATCCTGATGCACGCCTTCGCGTGGATCGCCGTGTTCGTAGAGCTTGGTGCCGTCGAAATCGCGCAGGCCGTGTTCGTCGGAAGGGAAGTGCGCGCTGACCCAGTCGATGATCACGCCGATGCCGGCGACATGGCAGGAATCGACGAAGCGGGCGAACGCATCCGGGCCGCCCATGCGTGCGGTGGGTGCGTAGACGGCGATCGGCTGATAACCCCAGGAACCGCCGAAGGGATATTCGCTGATCGGCAGCAGTTCGATATGCGTGAAGCCCTGCGCCTGCACGTAGGGAATCAGGCGCGTGGCAAGCGAATCCCAATTGAACGGACGGCCATGCTCATCCCATTGCCAGGAGCCGACGTGCACTTCGTAGATGGAAATGGGGATGCGATCGTGGTCCACCGATGCGCGATGCGCCATCCACGACGCATCGTGCCAGTTCACGATAAGCGGTGCGGCGACCACCGACGCGGTGGCGGGCGGCAGCTCGGTCTGCCGTGCGTATGGGTCGGCCTTCAGCGGCAGCAGATGGCCGTTGCGGTCGAGCAGTTCGAATTTGTAGAGCGCGCCTGCCTTGAGGCCCGGAATGAAGATTTCCCACAGGCCTTCGTGATCGTGCCGGCGCATCATGTGGCGGCGGCCGTCCCAGCGATTGAAGTCGCCTACCACCGATACGCGCAGCGCGTTGGGTGCCCATACCGAGAAATGCACGCCGTCCACATCACCCAGATGCATGACGTGCGCACCCAGGAAATCGCCGGGACGGCTCAATTCACCGGCCTGGAAGGCGCGCAGCGTACCTTCCGTAAGCAAAGGCGCGAAGGCGTAGGGATCGCGGATCACTTCCTTGCCGGACGGCCAGCGGATACGCAAGTAATAGTCTTCCGGCCGGTACGGCAAGGAGGCAGCGAATATGCCTTCCGCCAATCGTTGCGCCTGCCACGTCGCGCCGTCGGCCACGTCGATCACTTCCACCTCTATGGCGCCGTGCATCGCGGTGGCGATGTACCACTGATCGTCATGCTTGTGCGGACCGAGCCATTCGAACGGCTCGCCGCAACGGCCCTTGTCCAGCGCCTCCAGGATGTCTGCCGGCATGCATGCATGCGCACGCGCCGCGGGTGCCACGGCCACGCCGCGATCGCTTCTCACGTCGTAACCTTTTGCAAGACTGTCCGACACTGCGTGATCCACCTCGGCTCCGCCGACCGCCAGGGCACCGGCGTCGTGCGTGCGCGCCATGTTGTGCCCGCCTTACGGATGGACATAACTCTTCTCCTCGCGCGTGGACGGCGCGGACTGCGCAGCAGCACTGGACTGATGCTTGGGCAACATGCGCTGGTACAAGGCGGCATATTGCCGACCAGGGCCATCCCAGTCGTGCTTCTCGAGCATCGCCGCGCCGCGCATGGCATTGAGCAGCAACGGTTCGGCGAAGATGCGGAAGGCGCGCTGCAGGCAGCGGCGCAATTCGGAAACGGTCGCATCGCGGAACAGCAAACCGGTAACGCCATCTTCGATGGTGTCGACCAGGCCGCCGGTGGCATGTGCGATCGGCAGGCAGCCATACGATTGCGCGTACATCTGGCTGAGGCCGCAGGGCTCGTAGCGCGATGGCATCAGCAGGAAATCCGCACCGGCGAACATGCGCCGCGCCAGCCCTTCCTCGAAACCGATATGCGCGGCGACACGCCCGGGGAAGCGTCGCGGCAAGCGCGCGATGGTGCGTTCGATCGAGGGATCACCGCGACCAATCAAGGCAAGCTGTCCACCCGCCGCAATGATCTGCGGCGCCGCTTCGCAAATCAGGTCCACGCCCTTTTGCTGCACCATGCGCGAGATCACCGCAAACAACGGGCCGCTTTGTTCGCGCAAGCCCATTTCCGCGCGCAGACTGTGCGTATTCTGCAAGCGCTCGTCCCACTGGCCGATGGCGAATGGCGCCACCAGCGCCGGATCGCGCTGCGGATCCCAACTCGGGTCGATGCCGTTGACGATGCCGGCCAGGCGGCCTTCCTGCGCGCGCTTGTGCAACAGCGTGTCCAGTCCGCAACCGTGCGCCGGCTGAGTGATCTGACGGGCGTAGCATTCGCTGACGGTGGTGAGATACGTTGCCTTGGCGACGCCTTCATACAGGAACGAAATGCGTCCGCGCGGCTCGTGCTCCGTGCGCTTGCGCGTCATGCCGATCGTGGCGGCGGTCGAGGCAGGAAACACGCCCTGATAAGCCAGGTTATGAATGGTGAGCACGGTAGGTACGGCGTTGCTTTCGCCATCCATGTAATGCGTGGCCAACGCGCAAGGCCAGTCGTTCAGATGCAGCAGGTCCGGACGCCAGTCCATCTGCGCATGATTGAGCGCGATCTCCGCCGCCGCATACGAAAGCGTACCGAAGCGAATGGCATTGTCGGGCCATTCGTGGCCGTGCGCATCGGTATAGGGCGAGCCTTCGCGCTCGTACAACTCGGCATTGCACAGCACCAGGATGGTCAGTCCATCACTGGTCTTGATCTCGCCGATTTCGCATGCCGGCAATGCGTGATGTTCGAGGGTCTTGCCGACCATGCGCATGGAGCGCGCAGCCGCGAGGACCTTCGGATGACCAGGCAGCAGCACGCGCACGTCGTGATCCTTGGCCAATGCGCGGGGCAGGGCGGCGGATACGTCGCCCAGGCCGCCGGCCTTGACGAAATCGGTCATTTCGGTGGTGACGAAAAGGATCTTTCCAGCGCTTCGATCGCCGCGCATGACGGTGGCCGGCGGCTCGGATCGGCGTCGATGCACGCCGGAGACGACTTCTCGTTTCTGGTGATGATTGGAGTGATGTGTCCTGTGTACGGGTTTGGCGATGCTCATTCCATTTGATCTCATGATATGGCTGCAAGGCGACGATTCGCCTTCTTTTGCAGATTTATGCTTGAGGTTAGGGCTCCGATGATCAAACTTCCGTACAGCTAACGGTGTGGCAAAGTGAAGATCGCGAGACGAATCGAAGCGATCGCGCACGCGAAATCTCCACCATGGGATAGCGGATAAAGGTGTGAACAACTTTCCATGCACGCCACTTTTACGAAAGGCAGTGCACGGTGCGGGGTGGTTTTTCCTGGTTGAGAGGTATGGCCGCTGATCCACCGCGGACGTGCAGATCGCTTGTCATTTCCGCATGCCGGAATGATTGCGCGGTAGCAGGTGCATCAGTGGTGGTACACATGGATCGCAGTGAATAGAACGCCCTTTCTGGTTCCATTCGGCAAAGCCACGCGGACGCTGCTCTTCAGTCTGTCTACGTGCCTGTACGTTGCATTGCCGCTGCACGCATCCGAGTTCGCGCCATCGGCGCCGGCATCGGGCACTACCGTCTCATCCTGCGTGCAAGCAGGCACCGCGCAGGCTGCCGATCCGTCCGGCAAAACCAGCGCAGCGTCATCGTCCAAGAGCGCCGCTGCCGCGGCCAAGCCGGCCGCCAAACCTGCCGGCATCGTGCCCTTGCAAGCCAATGGCCTGATCGAACGCAGCCTGCGCCAGATTAGCCAATGGGCGACGGGGCTTGGCGTCCAGCTCAACCAGGCATGGGCTTCGCTGCTTGCTTTGTTCGTGCTGTTCGCACGCTCCGGCGGTCACATCGCCAACACCGCCGACCGCGATCTGTTGCTGCACACAGGCGCTGCACTGGCTGGGGTCTTTGCGGTGGGCGTGCTGTTCGAGTGGCTGTTTCACTTTCTGCTCAAGCGCCCATTGCGCGCACTGGTGGCCAAGGCCAATGCGGTGGAGGAGCGCGACCGCAGCCGCGAGAAACGCGAACGTGCGCTCGCGCAACGGGAGGCGCAGGCGGCGAAAGTCTCCGAAGCGCAAATGGCTGAGCAGGCCAAATCGATGGCCGGCGTGCAGCCGCCATCCAGCGCGGTAGCGCTGGTGCACACCCACAAAGACGGCGTCGATCGCGTGGAACCTGTGCATGTAGGCGAACAGAATGCGGCGGGTCCGCCGCCGACGAGTGCGCCCATGCCTGAAGCCGCTGCGCCCACGCCCGGCAAAGCCCCGGATCGTGCGCGGCCGGCGCGCTATGCCAATACCTTGCACCATCTGGTGTTTTCCTTCGGCGCGCTGCTGATCAACTTGTTTCCGCTGGTAGTGTTTTTTGTTGTATCCGGCCTGGTACTGCGCGGCGTCGACGGCGACGACGAGCGCATCCATGCCGTGGCCAGCAGTTTCATCAACGCCTATGTCAGCACGCGCATCACCATGGCCGTGCTGCGCTTGCTGGTGTCACCGGAAGGGCCGGGGCTATGCGTGCTGCGGGTCAGCCACGCGACAACGCGGACGGTGCTGGCCTGGATGCGCTGCATCGTGATCGTCGCCGCATTCGGCATGGCCGTAGGCGATGCCTTGGCGAACCTGGGTGGCGGTGCGGCCAGCCGTTTGGCGTTCATCAAGCTCATATCGCTGTTTGCGCATATCGCCGCAGTGATCCTTATTCTGCAGCTGCGTGTGCCGGTAGGCCGCGCGATTGCGGCAAAGCCCGGTGCACACGGAGCATTGGCCGGTGCGCGCAACTGGCTGGCGCGCGTGTGGGTGCTGTTTGCCGTGGTCTTTGTCATCGGCGCCTGGGTAGTGTGGGCGTTGGGCGTGGAGGACGGCTTTCCCAAGCTGATCCACTTTATCGGCATTTCCGCGGGCATCCTGATTGCGGCAAGAGTCGTGACGATTCTCGTGCAAGGCGCACTTGGCCGCATGTTCCGCCTTCGCGATGGCGACAGCGCTTCGGCCGATGGTGCACGCGTGCGGCTCGCGCGGCGCTACTACCCGATCATCAGCGGGCTCGTTTCGTTCTTCATGACGGTGTTCACCATCATCGCGCTGTTCCAGGCTTGGGGCCTGGATGCGATCGAATGGTTTGCCAAAGGTCCTGTGGGCCGCAGCCTTACGTCTGCGGCGGTGACGATCCTGGTGGCGGCGGTAATCGCGGTGTCTGTGTGGGAAGCGGCGAGCTACAGCATCGAACGTCGCATTGCGCTATGGACCGAGCATGGCGACCTCATGCGTGCGGCACGCCTGCGCACCCTGTTGCCGATGATGCGCACCGGCTTGTTTATCATCGTGGTGCTGGTGATAGGGCTTACCGCCTTGAACGAGATCGGCATCAACACGACGCCGCTGCTGGCGAGCGCCAGCATCGTCGGCGTGGCGCTGGGTTTCGGTTCGCAGAAGCTGGTACAGGATTTCATCACCGGCATTTTCCTGTTGATGGAAAACGCGATGCAGGTGGGCGATTGGGTGACCGTGGCCGGTGTTTCCGGCACGGTGGAATACCTTTCCGTGCGCACGGTGCGCTTGCGCGGCGGCGACGGTTCGCTCTACACCATTCCCTTCAGTTCCGTGACCACGGTGAACAACACCAACCGCGGCGTGGGCAACGCCGCGATGAGCGTGAGCATCGCCTACGGCGCGGATGCCGATCGTGCGATGGAAGAACTGAAGAAGATCGGCAAGGAACTGCGCGCCGATCCGGCATATCAGACGTTGATCCTGAAAGACCTGGAAATATGGGGCGTGGATGCGATGGATGGTTCGAAAATCACCCTGGTCGGCCAGATGCAATGCACCGACCGCGGACGCTGGGGCGTGCAGCGCGAACTCAACCGGCGCATTCTGCGGCGCTTCCGCGAGATCGGTGTGGAAATGGCCAATCCACACGCCAGCTATCTATTTCCACAACAGGACACTCCAGAGCAGAGCAGCAAACCCGCGTCGAAGACATCGGCCAAATGAAAGCGGTGCGCAAAACGGGGTGCGAGTGTGTCGCGGCGACATCATCTTCATGGCGGCAACGTTAAATTCTGCTGGAGAATAGGAGAATCCCATGAGCATGTTGCAGGTCGAAACGGATAGTCTGGGCCGCCCTATCGAGCTGTATTACGAAGATATCGGCTACGGTCCGCCGGTGGTGTTGCTGCATGGCTGGCCGTTCGATCATGCAATGTGGGAGGAGCAGATCTTTGCGCTGGCCAGCGGCGGCTGTCGCGTCATCGCCTATGACCGCCGTGGTTTCGGCAAGTCGTCAAAGCCCGCCGACGGCTACAACTTCAACCGTTTCGTCGATGATCTCAAGGCGTTGCTCGATGCGCTCGATCTGCACGACGTGACCCTGGTCGGTTTTTCCATGGGCGCCGCCGAAGTGGTGCGCTACATGAGCCGCCATCTCGGCCAGCGCATCCAGCGTTTTGCCCTGGTGAGCGCGATCACGCCGTCCATGGCGAAGAGCAAGGACAACCCGGAAGGCGCCGACGAGGCGAAATTCGACGACATCTTTACTCGCATACGCGCGGACCGCTTCACCTATATCGACCAATTCGTGGGGCAGCTGTTCGATACGTCCAGCATCAACCGTGCAAAGCTGGAATGGATCACGTCGCTGGCAGAACCGGCGTCGCGCATCGCGATGCTGGGCTGCGTAAGGGCATTCGCAGAAACGGATTTCACCGGCGACATGGCGGCAGCGATCAACCTGCCATCGCTGGTGATCCACGGCACGGAGGATCGCATTGCTCCGTTTGCCATGAATGGCCGGCGCACCTCGGATTTGTTGCCGGGAAGCATTTTTCGCCCTTACGAAGGCGCCGGCCATGGCTTGTTCGCGACACATGCGTCGATGTTGAACGACGATTTGCTGGGCCTGGTGCGGACGCCGCCGTCGCAAACCTTGCCGCCACCGGTGTTCTGATTTCGGACTGCGACGCCGGTTTCAAGCGTCGTCCACATCAGGCGTGGAAAAATCCAGTCGAACGCACGAGCGTGAAGATGTGGAGTCAGGCGGCCCATGCCGGAAGGTCCATCCATTGCGATCCTTCGCGACGAAGCGTCGATCTTCATCGGCAAAGTGGTGTCGCGCGCCGAAGGCAACGCCAAGATCGACATTGAACGCATCGAAGGCCAGCGCGTGGTGGATCTTCGAAGCTTCGGCAAGCAGACCCTGATCGTGTTCGATGGCTTCTACGTGCGCGTGCATCTGTTGATGTTCGGCAGCTATCTGATCAACGAGCGCAAGGACATCGCGCCGCGGCTCGGCCTTACCTTTCCGAACGGCGAACTTCATTTCTACAATTGCTCGGTCAAGCTGCTGGAAGGCGATCCGAGGGAAACGTACGACTGGCGCGTGGACATCATGTCCGACGAGTGGAATGAGAAATTCGTACGAAAAAAATTTCGCACCATGCCTGAAACACTCGTGTGCGACGCCTTGCTCGACCAGGACGTTTTCGCCGGCGTCGGCAACATCATCAAGAACGAAGTGCTGTACCTGTGCAAGGTGCATCCGCTTTCGCTGGTAGGCGACCTGCCAGCGAGAAAGGCCAACGAAATCGTGGCGCAGGCACGCGCGTACAGTTTCCGGTTTCTGGATTGGAAAAAAGCACACGTGCTGCGCAAGCACTGGCTGGTGCACAACAAGGGCCAGTGCCCAGTACATGAGATTCCGCTATCGCGCGGATACCTGGGCCAGCGCAAGCGCCGCAGTTTCTTCTGCGAGTTGTGCCAGCGACGCTATTGAGTAAGAAAGCCAATGCGCGCGCAGGTTTGGGGATCAGGTCTGTGCCGCAGTGGCAGGTGCTGCGCGCACCTTGTATCGCGTCCAACATAAACAACGACTTATGCTGGCTTTGGCGCGGCACTCACGCGACGTGACAGCCAAAGCATGTGCTTATCGGCTAGCAACACTGAGGTAGCCGTCACGTGCCGCTTGCATTTCAAGAAGGAATGCAAATATGATGCTCATAATATGAAACGAACGGTTACCCGATCCAAGGAAACGACGCACGAACGCATCGTCGAAACCGCCGCGCGCGCCATTCGTCGCAGTGGCTATGACGGTACCAGTGTCGCCGACATCATGAAGGAAGCTGGCCTCACCCACGGTGGGTTCTATGCGCACTTCGCTTCACGTGAGGCGATGCTGGCCGAGGCGGCGGATCGCGCCGGCGCCGAGGCCGTTGCCGCATCTGCGCACATCGCCGCCTCTGCGCCGCCGGAGCAGGCATTGCAGCGATTGCTGAGCGCCTACTTGTCAAAAGAGCATCTTAAAAGCCCGGAACTGGGCTGTCCCGTCGCGGCGCTCGGTTCGGAGATGCCGCGCCAGGCGCAGGAGGTGCGTCGAGCCGCCACGCGCCGCATCAAGGAAATGATCGATGTGATTGCCCGTCAATCGCCCGATTGGGGACAGCCGGGCGCGCATGAGCACGCACTGGTCACCGCAGCGACGATGGTTGGCGCCCTGGTCATGGCGCGCGCTGTCGATGACTCCGCGCTCTCCGATGCGTTATTGAAGGCGGCACTGAATCACCTTGTCCCAGCCGTTGCCTGAGTGGTGCTGCAATGGCTTTTTTTTGAACAGAAATATGATGATTATCATAATGAGGGCGTCGGAGAGCGACACCGCATTGAACCGATGGGGCGCGTTGCCTCGTCCAATCCAATTCACGACGACACGTCAAAAGGCATTTTCATGAAATCCAAGAAACCTATCGCGCTGGTCACCGGTGCTTCCTCGGGCATCGGCAAGGCCACGGCGGAGCGTCTCGCCGCCGCGGGCTACACGGTCTACGGCACCAGCAGACGCGCAGCGCAGGCGGATCAGCAATCCTTTGCGATGTTGTCGCTTGACGTGACTCGGGAAGAGTCGGCCAAGGCTGCGGTCGAAGAAGTGATCCGGCGAGAAGGCCGCATCGATCTGCTCGTCAACAACGCGGGCTTCAGCGTCGCGCCCGCAGGAGCGGAGGAAAGTTCGATCGAGCAAGCGCAAGCGATCTTTGATACCAACTTCTTCGGGCTGATCCGCATGACTCGCGCCGTCGTGCCCCATATGCGACAGCAAGGGGGTGGCCGCATCATCAACATAGGTTCCGTGCTTGGTTTCCTGCCGATGCCGTACGGGGCGCTCTACGCGGCAACCAAGCACGCGGTCGAAGGCTACTCGGAATCGCTCGATCATGAACTGCGCACGCGAGGCATCCGGGTCTCGGTCATCGAGCCCGCGTACACGAAGACGCAGTTCGAGGCGAACTTTCTGGAGCCCGACTCGAAGCTCGATGAATACCGCGAGATTCGTGCGGCTTTGGCAGAAAGAGCGAAAGAGCTTGTCGAGGCTGGAGACAAGCCGGGTGTTGTCGCCGACATCGTGTTGCGAGCCGCCCTGGCGACACGCCCGAAGCTCCGATACACCGCCGGAGGGCGGGCGCGCGGCTTGCAGCTCCTTCGCAAATACGCACCGGCCAGGCTGATGGACGCTGGGATTCGAAGAGATCTTCAGCTCGATGCGTTGCAGGCACGGAGCGCATGATGAAAGCGTTCATCGTGGACCGGTACGGCAAGAAGGAGACGATGCGGCTCGGCGACATGCCGAAGCCTCTGCCTGGGGACGACGATGTATTGATCGAGGTCCATGCTGCAGGCGTGAACCTGCTGGATTTCAAGCTCAAGAGCGGCGAGTTCAAGTTCATCTTGCCTTACCGCATGCCGCTTGTATTGGGGCATGACGTGGCCGGCGTCGTGGTTCAAGTTGGATCGCGCGTTCGACAATTCAAAATAGGCGACGAGGTTTATGCACGGGCGCCCGATCACCGCATCGGTACCTTTGCAGAATTCATCGCGGTGAACGAAAACGATGTCGCGCCCAAGCCAAGGAACATCACCATGGAAGAAGCCGCCTCGATCCCGCTGGTCGGCCTGACGGCCTGGCAAGCCCTGGTTGAAAAAGCCCGCCTGAAGAAGGGCCAGAAGGTATTCATCCAGGCGGGATCAGGCGGCGTTGGCACCTTCGCTATTCAGCTGGCCAAGCATCTTGGAGCTACCGTAGCCACCACCACGAGCAGCGCCAATGCCGTGCTGGTGAACAGCCTTGGGGCGGACGTTGTCATCGACTACAGGAAGGACGACTTCGAGAAAGTGCTGCAGCACTGCGATGTGGTCCTGCACAGCCAGAATGCGGAAGTGCTGGAGAAATCCCTGCGCGTGCTGAAACCCGGCGGAACGCTCGTTTCGATTTCCGGCCCTCCTGATCCTGCATTCGCGAAAGACATCGGAGCGCCGTGGTTCGTCAGGCTCATTGCCCGTCTATTGAGTGCGGGCGTCAGGAGAAACGCGAGCCATCGTGATCTGAGGTATGTGTTCCTGTTCATGCGGGCCAACGGCCCTCAGTTGCGGGAGATCACCCAGCTCGTCGAGGCCGGGACCATTCGCCCTGTGATGGACAGGATCTTCCCATTCGAATCAACCAACGAGGCCCTGGCCTACGTCGAAGCAGGTCACGCGAAGGGCAAAGTCGTCGTCAAGATCAAGTGAGCCTCTTTATCGCCCTTCCTGCAGCGCGCTTCTTCTGATCGCCTCACCTTCGCTGCAACTGCCATGCTGCGACACCAGAGCTAGCCCCGTAGCCACGAGCCCGCACCGGAATGGCATCCGAGCCTATGACTTCGCCTCGGCTCGCCTGGCGCGTTCGCGCAAACGCCGTTCGCGCCAGGCGAGCAGGGGCTGGCAGCTTACGCCGTGCACGACGATGCTCAGCACCACCAGCGTGAGCACCATCGCGTTGAGGCGTTGCATAAAGGACGCCGGCACGCCATGGGTCAGCGCATAGCCCAGGTAGTTGAGGCTGCCAATGCCGCGGATGCCGAGCCAGCCCGCCAGCCATCGCCGCACGGGCGGCATGCGGGTACCGTAGCTGGCGATCCATACCGACAGTGGCCGTATGGCGACGAACAGCAACGCGGCCATCAGCGCGCCTTCGCTGCTCCAGGCGCCCGAACAAGCAATGCCGACGACCAGCACCATGCCCACGGCGAGCAGGCGTTCGAGCGTGTCGCCAAACGAGAGCGCGTCGGATACCACCAATCCGATGGAAGCGGAAGGTTCTTCCAGCGCCACCTCATCGCGCTGGTTTGGATTCACCAGCACTTCCGCCGGCGGATGGATCTGATCGGCGTGATCGCGTTCCACATCCGGATGCGGATGACGCGATACAACGCGCCACTCCGTGTGACGCAACCCGACGCCCGCGGCGAATGCGGCAAGAAAGGGTGACGCGTGAAAAGCGCGGGCGAACGCATACGCGAGCGCGATCAGCGCCAGGGCCAGGAAGTCGCTGGGCGCGCGGTCGCCGCTGGCCATTTTCGCGCGTGTGGCGATGATGCCGATGAGACGGGCTAGCAGGAAGCCAATCAATAGCCCAGCGGGCAATGCCCAGCACAGGTCGCGCGCCAGCCAGCGCAATACGTCGTGCGTATTCGGCGTGTCGTGGAGCATCTGCAGCCCAAGCAGCAGAAAAGGCAACGCAGTGCCGTCGTTCAAACCGGCTTCGCTGGACAAGGTCACGCGCAAGGCGTCGTCGTCGCGGGCGTTGTCCACGGAAACCAGGCTGGCCAGTACCGGATCGGTGGGCGCAGCGATGGCGGCAAAGATCAATGCCAGCGGCCACGACAATGCAAGCAGCAGATGACTGGTCCACGCGAGCGCGGCCACGCATAGCAGCATGGCGGGCAAGGCCAGATGCAGCCCGGCACGCAATGAAGGGTGGCGCCACGGTACGCGCAATTTGAGCCCGGTGAGAAACAGCGACACCACCAGCACGCCTTCGCTGATGGCGCTGAGCCAATGCACGTTTTGCACCAGATCGATGCGTGCATAACCCAGCAGCATGGGGCCGAGCGCCAGGCCGGCGAGCGTGTAGACCGCAAAGTGCGTGACCGGCATGCGCCGCAGCCAGCCGGCCGATAGCGAGGTGGCCAACAGCAGCGCGCCTAGCAGGAACAGCCACCCCAGCGGGCTCACGATCGTTCCCTGACAGTGGTGTCAGTGATGCCGTTTGTTGATGTCGTTGCGCTCGTAGCCGGATTCGGAAGGCGGCGTTTGCTCCACGCTGTGCGGCGCCGGCTCATCGGGTGGCCGGGTGTGCGCATGCTGCGGTTCGGCGTGTTCGCTGGCACCCGGCCAGGCGGGTGTCTGCCGGACCTGTTGTTGTTTGGCGTTCGCCAGCTTCTGCATGTTCTCGGCAGGGTTGGCGGGTTTCTTGTGCTTGCTCATGGCGGGTTTTCCTTAGGATGAGTCCCGATGCACTTGGACTGATATCGGCACTGCAGCCTCCCGCACTGGATGTTGCGCAAGCGTCAACTTTTTCTGCGTAATCTCGACACACCACAGACATGCCGGCTCGCACGCTAACTATGTTGGACCTTGGCGATGCATCTCCATGATCGATTTCGGACAAGCGCGGCAGCAGATGGTGGAGCGCCAGATCGCCGGCCGCGGTTTGCATGATCCGGTGGTGCTCGCCGCGATGAAGCGCGTGCCGCGTGAAGCGTTCGTGCCGGAAGACCTGCGCAACGCCGCGTACGACGATGAGCCGTTGCCAATCGGCGAAGGACAGACGATTTCGCAGCCTTACGTCGTCGCGCTGATGGCCGAAGCGGCCGGGGTCGACAAGCACGATCGCGTGCTGGAAGTCGGTACGGGTTCCGGTTACGCCGCGGCGGTGCTGGGTGAAATGGCGGCCCACGTCGACACCATCGAGCGCCGCCCGCCGTTGGCCGAAAGCGCACGCGAAACGCTGCAGCAATTGCATTACCGCAACGTCGACGTGCACACCGGCGACGGCACGCTCGGTTGGCCGCAAGCGGCGCCGTATGACGTGATTCTTGCATCCGCTGGCGGCCCTGACGTACCGGCGGCATGGCGCGAGCAACTGGCCATCGGCGGGCGCCTGGTGATGCCGGTGGGCATGTCGCGCCGCCGGCAACACCTGATACGCATCGTGCGGCGTGGCGAGGATGACTACGAGGAAGAAAAACTCGGCGCCGTGCAATTCGTGCCGTTGATCGGCGAGCAAGGCTGGCACGACACGGAAGACGAGCCGGCACGGCCCGACGACACGCAGGGCGGACGCGCATTCCGTTCTCGCATCACCACCGCGCAGCGCATTGCGGAAGCGGCCGAAGTGTTGCCGGATATCGACGATCCCGCGTTCGGCGCGTTATTCGATCGCTTCGCGGACAAGCGCATCGTGCTGATCGGCGAAGCCACGCACGGCACGTCGGAGTTCTATCGCGCGCGTGCGGCGATCACGCGCCGGCTGATTGATGCACACGGCTTCGCCATGGTGGCGATCGAGGGCGATTGGCCGGATGCCGCGGTGGTGGATCGGCAAGTGCGCGGGCCGCCGCCTTCCCAAAGTGCCGAACCACCGTTCACGCGCTTTCCCATGTGGATGTGGCGCAACGTGGAGGTGGCGGATTTTCTTACCTGGTTGCGCGAGCACAACGCGCAGAAACCGTCGCTGCGACGCGCGGGCTTCTGCGGGCTGGACATCTACAGCCTTTCCGCATCGATCGCCGCGGTGCTGGAGTATCTGGACCAGGTCGATCCGGAGGCGGCGCACGCCGCGCGCGAACGCTACGGATGCCTGGAGCCCTGGCGGGAGGAGCCGGAAGTGTATGGCCGCTGGGCATTGGACGACGATTTCAAGCGCTGCGAAGGCGCGGTGGTGACGCAGTTGAAAGAGCTTTTGGCCAAGCGCACTACATATACGCAGCAAGGCGACGACGATCCGTATTTCGACGCGGCGCAGAACGCACGCCTGGTCGCCGACGCCGAACGCTACTACCGCGCGATGTACTACGGCGCCACGGAAAGCTGGAACCTGCGCGACACGCATATGGCGGACACCTTGCAGTACGCGCTGGAAGCGCGTGGGCCATTGGCCAAAGCAGTGGTATGGGCGCACAACTCGCACATCGGCGATGCGCGCGCCACCGAGCCAGGCGCCGATCGCCATCGGCTCAATCTTGGCCAGCTATGCCGCGAGCGCTGGGGCGATGAAGTGGCGGCGATCGGCATGGGCACGCACAGCGGTAGCGTGGCGTGCGCGTCGCGCTGGGGTGCGGAGATGGAGATCAAGCGCATTCGACCCTCGCATCAGGACAGTTACGAAGCCTGGATGCACGCCAGCGGCAAGCCACGTTTTTTGCTGGATCTTCGCGCAAGGGCGCATCCGCTGCTGCACAAGCAATTGCTCAAGCGCCGCCTGGAGCGCTACATCGGCGTGATCTATCGGCCGGAATCGGAGTTGCACAGTCATTACCTGGAAGCGTCGTTGCCGCAGCAGTACGACGCATTCCTATGGTTCGACGAAACGCTGCCGGTGACACCGTTGCAGAGCGAGCAGGGCGGTGGTTCGGCCGATACGTTCCCTTCGGGGCTTTGACGTGTTCGATCAGCGCATGCGTGCCGCCCATGGATCATGGCGCGCTTCGCCCCGATGCATCCAGATACAGCCGGCTCGTGCGAACGCCCGGGCTCAATCGCTGCAGGCCTTCAATCAGATTTTCCCCGGCTTCCAGCAGCGCTTCGATGGGCATGGGTTCCAGCCGCTCCAGCACGAACCACATCCGCGTGCTGTGTTCGGTGATGCGCGTGCGAATACCTTGGCGCCAGTTCCAGCGCCGGCATGTGATGCCGCGATCATCACGCCACACCACTTCGCCTTGCTCTGCGGTTTCGATTCTGGATGCGCCCTCGGCCACGGTGTCGAACGGTTCGTCGCCGGCTGCACGGATCAGATGTGGCGAGCCTTCATACAGCGCGGCATCTTCGCCGCCGACCGGCAACGCGTGACGCAGGCTCAGCGCGTTGTAGAGATCCACCACGGCGTTGACCGTGGGCAGCATCCCGTCGCGCTGGGCGCGCTTGCGCAAGGCCTCGACCGAACACGGCGTTCGCTGCGGCTTTGCGCCAAAAGCGCGGTATGTATCGCGCCACGACGCGAGATGGGCTTCGGCCCACGGCGCCGAATCGAGCGCAAGGCAGGCGTTGCGCAGCAGTGTTTCACTATGCGCATCGCTAGGCTTGTTGCGGACGTCTTCGGCGTAGATGCTCAGGGCTGCGAAGTCGGGGCGCAGCGCAAAGATTTCGGGGGCAATCGTGGGTTCGACAGGCATGTCGTTGGGACCGTGCTTCGGTTGACGAGAGGGATGGACGCATCCAGAATGCGCCAATGACCGATAAAGTCAATATATTGACCGACGATGCCTCGCCGGGAGAAACCGCGCAAGCCGTCCACGCGGCGATGGCGGCGCGCATGGCGTCATTGCGCAAGACGCGCGGGCTGTCCTTCGATCAATTCGCCGCGCGCTGCGGCGTAAGCAAGGGCATGCTCGTCCAGATCGAGCAAGGCAAGGCCAATCCGAGCATCGGCACGCTTTGCCGCATTGCTTCCGGGTTGGGCGTATCCGTGGCCGACTTGCTCCAAGTGGCTGAATCCGGGCAACGCCCGGTACGCGTTGTTTCCGCGGATGAGGTGACAACGTTGTGGACGGGCCCTCACGGCGGCACCGCGCGCTTGCTGATCGGGTCGGAAGGCCCCGACATGCTGGAACATTGGATGTGGGAACTGCGCCCTGGCGAACGCTTTGAAGCGCAAGCCCATCCGCGCGGTACGCAGGAACTGTTTCACGTATTGGAGGGCGAACTAATGCTGGAGCTCAGCGGCGCCGGCTACAAGATCGCGGCGGGAAGCTCCGCGCATGCGCGCACCGATTGCGAGCATGCGTATGCATGCGGGGGAAAGAAGAAGGTTCGTTTCACGATGGTCGTGCTGGAGCCTGGCCGCGCTCGCCGTTTCGTTGCGAAGAAAGCTGCGAAAGGAAAGCGAGATGTTCGCACGCAACTCGTCGCCCCGGCGAAAGCCGGGGCCCAGCGACTTTAAAGTAGTAAGACGCTGGGTGATTTCACCTCGCTCACCCCTTCGGGGCCGTCCTTCGGACGTTCTCCGCGCTCCGCGCTACGTCCGGCTTTCGCCGGGACGACGAACTTGCAATACGTAACACTCAACATCATCTGCCACCCTCTGCCGAGGGTCGAAGCTAATCAGGTGCGTATAGCAGGGGAGGGAGCCATGGTTCGCGCAACCGAGATTCGACATGCGCACCCAAAATAAAACGAGCCGCCTGTGACGGCGGCTCGGTCGGGCATCGGTCATCCATGTTGAGGAGGGGCCCCTCCTCGGCGCCTGACTTCCCGGCGCGGCATTTATCGCATATCGGCGGGCGGCTGTCAGGCCTTTCATGGGCCATTTGCTCGAAAAAGCCCGCCGCTTCGTGATCAATTTGTCAATAGAGGCCAGAAAGCGGCCGGATAGACACGGGGGTTCCGCTTAGCCCGGCCGGGCGGCCAGGATGCGCTCCCACAGTTCTCTCGATGCCTGCCTGGGATCAGGCGTACCGCAAATGGCGGACACCACGGCCATGCCGCTTGCGCCCGCCGCCCATACGTCATTGACATGTTGCGGTTTCAGGCCGCCGATGGCGACGGCGGGAACAGGGCAGGCGGCCACGATGCGGGCAAGGCCGGCAAAACCGATCGGCTGTTCGTGATCGGGCTTGGTGGGCGTGGCAAACACGGGGCCGACGCCCACGTAATCGACCAGAACCGGATCGATCGCGTGCGCCGCACTTTCCGAATTTACCGACACGCCCAGCAACATGTGGTCGCCGATGCGCGCACGCGCCGATGCAACGGGCATGTCGCGCTGGCCAATGTGCAGCGCATCCACGCCGGCTTCGATGGCCGCGTCGATATCGTCGTTCATCACCACCAGCGCAGGCGTATCGCGCAGCGCCTCCTTTACGCCGCGCGCCAACGCGATGCGTTCGGCGGTGGAGGTGCGTTTGTGCCTCACTTGCACCATGGTGACGCCACCGGCCACGGCTTGGCGTGCGGTTTCGACCATCGAATGGCGTTGGCACAGATCGGGATCCAGCACCAGATAAAGCGAGAGATCGAACGGCTTTTTCATGCAGGGGTTACCTGCGCCTGCGCTTGCAGCGCGTTTCCATCCAGTGCGGCAAGCGCATCGATGAATTGCCATGCGAACGAACCAGGGCCGGATGCCTGCTGCGCGGCATGCGATCCGGCGACGCCGAAACAGGCGAGTGCGCTGGCGGTGGCGATCAACGGCGAGGTGGGCGCGACGGCCACGAATCCGCCGATCAGGCAGGTGAGCGCGCAACCCATCGCGGTGACCTTGGGCATCCATGCCGATCCGCCGGCAATGCGCAGACTGTGCTTTCCATCGGTCACGAAATCGACTTCACCAGTCACGGCCACCACGGCGCGTGTGCGTTGCGCCAGCATCATGGCCGAGGTTTCCGCACGCTCGACGCTGTCTCCACTATCCACGCCGCGCCCGGAGCTGGCATCGCCGGCCAGCGCCATGATTTCCGAAGCGTTGCCGCGGATCACCGTTGGCTGCTGCGCGAGCAACGCTTCCACGGCCTTGCGCCTAAACGCGGTGGCGAAATGCGCCACCGGATCGAGTACCCATGGTTTGCCGCTTTCAGTGGCCGCCTGTGCCGCGGCAAGCATGCCTTCCAGCCAATGCGGGGAAAGCGTGCCGATATTGATCGTGACCGCGCCGGCCAGCCGCGCGAATTCACCGGCCTCCTCGGCTGCATGCACCATCGCGGGCGATGCGCCGGCAGCGAGCAGCGTATTGGCGGCGAAGTTCATGGCTACGTAGTTGGTGATGCAATGGACGAGCGGGGATTCGCGGCGCAGTTGGCTGAGCAGAGTGCCGCAAGTGGAGGCAATGGTGGTCATGAGGAAGGCAGGTGGGTGAGGCGAGCCATTTTATATGGGTTGGCAGGCACGGGGCCGTGGATGGGCGCAGTCCATTTAGCTGCGTTTTTTTGCTCGTCGTTTTGGCAAGTACCCGTTGTTGTACGGAGAAACTAGTTGCCGATCTTGCAAGAAGACTCCACGTCCCGTCATCCCAGCGAAAGCTGGACGGAGCGCGAAGCGCGTAGAACGTCCGAAGGACGGCCCCGGAGGGGTGAGCGAAGCGAATCATCCAGTGACTTGTAAAGCGGAAAGGCACTGGATTGACCAGCTTCGCTGTTGTGGAGCGCCTCAGCTTTCGCTGGAATGACGAATCGGTAGCGTTGAATTTGCCGATAAAAATTCCACATCCGGATACGCGTCGAGACTTCCTCGGCGATCCATGTTTTCCCCGGACAACAGTGGGCAATACCGGAGCGCCTTGTTTGCACCTCAGCCTGCTAATGGGCAAGCTCGCCCCATGCCCCCAAGCAAAAAGCCCCGCCCACTTCCACGCCGCTTCTACAACCGCGATCCACTCATCGTCGCGCCCGAGCTGTTGAACAAAGTAATGCGTTGCCACGATGGCCGTGCCGGCCGCATCGTGGAAGTGGAGGCCTATCGCGGTGCGGATGACCCCGCCGCGCATTCGTTTCGTGGCAAGACGCCGCGCACCGAAGTGATGTTTGGCATGCCGGGGCACATGTATGTGTATTTCACCTATGGCATGCATTGGTGCGCGAACGCGGTGTGCGGGCCGAAGGGGGCGGGCAATGCGGTACTGATTCGCGCCTTGCAGCCGATCGACGGGCTGGATCTGATGTATGCGGCGCGACCGCTGGCGAAGAACGATCGGCAATTGTGCAACGGGCCGGCCTGCCTCACACAGGCATTGAGCATTACCAAGCTGCAGAACGGTGTCGACCTGGTGGCGGGCGATACCTACGCCATTGTCGATGACGGCATGCCGCCGCCGACGCATCCGGTGCAGACCATACGCATCGGCCTTACCAAGGCGATCGATTATCCATGGCGCTGGTATGTGGACAGCGCATACGTGTCGAAGAAGTAGGCTCATCCACCATCTCATCCATACACCTGCGCACGTTGCGGTTTGGATCCGCGCAAATCTCCCCCATGTAAACGTACACATGGACTTTGCGGAGGCGTCCGACGTAACCTCGTGCGCATGAGTTTCGAGCCCAGGAACGAAGCGGCCACCGGTGCTGCTGAGGAAGCCAGCGCCGTCCCCACGGCGCCGGGAACAGGGGAGATGCATGGCTGAAAGTGTGAAGGGCAACGTGCTCGTCGTGGAAGACGACGTGCAGTTGCGAAACGGTGTTCTGATACCCGGACTCAAGGCCTTCGGTTTCAACGCGACCGGTGTGGGCAGCGCGGCGGAGCTTTACCGCGCCATCGTGGTGGAGCGTTTTCGCCTGATCGTGCTGGATATTGCACTGCCGGACGAAGACGGTTTCAAAATTGTGGCGCAATTGCGTGCGCTGTCGGACATCGGCATCGTGGTGCTTTCCGATCTGGATTCCACCGCCCATCGCGTGCGCGGACTCACCGAAGGGGCCGACGTCTATCTCACCAAGCCGGTCGACGTGGAAGTGCTGGCCGCTTCGCTGCACAGTCTGAGTCGGCGCGTGGCCAATGCAGCTTCTTACGAACTGGCATATACCGGCTGGCACCTGGAAGCCGGCGGCTGGCGACTGGTGACGCCGGGTGGCGTGATCATCGCGTTATCGATGCCCGAGCGATTGCTGCTCAACCGTCTGGCCGCGTCCACGCCGGAACCTACGCCGCGCACGGTATTGATCGACGAAATGGCCGAAGTCGTTCCCGGTTTCGATCCGGCGCGGCTGGAAATGCTGATCCATCGTTTGCGGCAAAAGGTCACAAAAAAATCAGGCGAAATATTGCCGCTGATTTCTGTACGAGGGGTGGGATATACGTTGGCCCTGGATTGAGCGGGTCAACGATGAAAACGTCTTCACCCGCGCAGGACATCTGCAAGAAACTGCAAGAAAGAGTAATTCTTTGAGATTGCGGGACGTGCGCCGAATACTTAAAGTTCGCGTCGCTGCGAAGTGGCGGATACGTCAGGGAAGTTGCGGGCTGCGATAATCGCAACATTCCACCAGGAAAACTGGGTACGCCATCTCGTTCCAGCAGCAAACATTGACTGAAAGCACAGGGAGCAGGGGGGGATTTCACGCGCAGGGCTCGGTTCGCGGATGAATCGATCTGCCGGGTGAAATCTGGACGAGCCAAACAGGGGTCGTCCTTCGCTAAACCACGCGTCATTCAACTGGCCTGAGTCCAGCGCTTGTGCGCGGCCGTTTGTTCGGTCGCCACGCAAGCACGGGAATCCGGGCCGGGAGAGTGTGCTGTGTGCGATTCGACGAACGCGCGGACGGGTGTCCGCGTGCGTGTGACACAGGCTGCCAATCCCACATTCGAAGGTGCAGTGCCATGAACTTGAAGAGCCGCCCATGCCGGAATCGCCTTGCCCGGCGAGATGTCGTGCTGTCCGAGGGCAACCTCACCATCACATCCGACACCACAGCACGCAGACACGCGCTAGGCCACCGCGTCGCGATGCTTTCGCTATTGGCGACGGCGCTCGGCATGACCGGGCTTGCGTATGCCAGCGGCGGTCCGACCGGGGGGCAGATCGTCGGCGGCTCCGGCCAGATCCAGCAGATCGGCAACACCACCACCATTCGCCAGAACAGCTCGACCTTGTCGCTGAACTGGCAGAGCTTCAACATCGCGCCGGATCAAACGGTGAACTTCGTGCAGCCGGGCAGCAATGCGATTGCGATCAATCGCATCTTCGCCAGCACGCCCAGCGAGATCTACGGCCATCTCAACGCCAACGGCCAGGTGTGGCTAATCAATCCGAACGGAGTGTTGTTCGGGCAGAGCGCACAGGTGAACGTCGGCGGCCTCGTTGCATCCACACTGGATTTCGACGACAGCACGCTGGGTTCGAGCAATCGCCGCTTCAGCGGTATTGGCAAGGGCAGCATCGTCAATCGAGGCAGTCTTACGGCGAGCAACGGCGGCTACATCGCTTTGCTCGGCAACCAGGTTTCCAACCAGGGTGTCGTCACCGCAGAGCTCGGCACGGTGGCGATGGGTGGCGGCAGCGCCGTCACGCTCACCTTCTCGGGCAACCAGGTCGTGCATCTGCAGGTCGATCAGAGCACGTTGAACAACCTGGTGGAAAACCGCCAGCTGATCGTCGCCGATGGCGGCCGCGTGATCATGACCGCGGGCGCCAAGGACAGCCTGCTGGCCAGCGTGGTGAACAACACCGGTCGCGTGCAGGCGCAGACCGTGCAGAATCACGATGGCACCATTACCTTGCTTGGAGGCATGGAAGCGGGCACCGTGAATGTCGGTGGCACGCTGGATGCGAGTGCGCCGAAGGGTGGCAATGGCGGCTTCATCGAAACCTCCGGCGCGCACGCACACATCGCCGATGGCGTCGTCATCACCACCAAGGCGGCCGGCGGCAAGGATGGCACGTGGCTGGTTGATCCCACCGATTTCACCATCGCCGCCAGCGGCGGCGATATCACCGCCACCAATCTTGAAACCCAGCTCGCCAGCGGAAACGTCGCGCTCAGCAGCGCCAACGGTGCCGGCGGTACCTCCGGTAATGTCAACGTCAATGCGGCGGTGACGTGGAACGCCAACACCACGCTCACGCTGACTGCTAGTAACAACGTCGTCCTCAACGCTGCCATCACCAACACTGGCACCAGCAGCAAGACGGTGCTGAATGCGGGCAACGCCTTCGTCAACAACGTTGGCACTTCGGGCCTGGTGGGCAACTGGGCAATCTACAGCGCCAGCCCCACGGCCACCGGCGAGAACCTGGGCGGCCTCACACCCGGCTTCATCCAGTACAACGCCCCGATCGGCACGGCAGCGGCAACGGGCGCCACGGGCAACGGCGTGTTCTACAGCGTGGCGCCTACGCTGACAGTGTCCGGCCTTACCGGTACAGCGACGAAAACCTATGACGGCACGACCAGCGCCACGCTTGTAAACAACAACTTCATCGACACGGGCCTGATCAACGGCGATAAAATTGCATCGGCCGCCGGCTCGTACAGCCAGTCCGACGTGGGCTCAGGCCTCACGGTGACCTCGCCGTCGTCGATCTCCGGCTACAGCATCACCAGTGCGACGGGCGTTCCCATCTACGGTTACGCCTTGTCCGGCGTGGCCAGCGCGAATATTGGCACGATCAACCCCGCGCAGCTGACGGCCAGCATCATCGGCAATCCGACCAAGGTGTACGACGGCACGACGACCGCCACGCTCAATTCGTCGAACTACCTGATCAGCGGTTTTGCAGCGGGCCAAAGCGCCACTGTCAACCAACCCAGCTCTATCGCCTACGCGAACGCGGACGCAGGCAGCGTGGCGTTGAACGCTACCTTCACCCTGACCAATTTCGTCGCCGGTTCCGGCACCAAGCTTTCCAACTATATCTTGCCCCCTAGCGCCACCGGTATGGGCACGATCACGCAGGCGCCGGTGCTGCTCAGCGGCCTGTTGGCCAACGGCAAGGTCTACGACGGCACCACCACCGCCAGTTTGAATCTCAGCAACGCGAGCATCTTCGGGGTGATTTCGCAAGATGCCGGCAACGTCACGCTGAGCACTGCCGGCGGCACCGGCAACTTCGCCAGCGCCAACGCCGGCAACAATATTGCGGTGAACGTCAGTGGCTTCACCCTGACCGGCACCAAGGCCAGTGACTACCAGCTGATCGCGCCAACCGATCTCACCGCCAAGATCACGCCCAAGGCGCTTACCGTCAGCGGCGTCACGGCGAACAACAAGGTGTATGACGGCACTGCTGCCGACACTCTGAATTTCGCCAGTGCAACGCTCAATGGCATCGTGGGTAGCGACAACGTTTCGCTGTCCGGCTCGGCCAGCGGTGCCTTCAGTCAATCAGACGTGGGCAACACGCTTGCGGTGAGCGTAAGCGGCTTTGGGCTTACGGGTACGGCCGCCGGCAACTACTCCGTGGCGCAGCCAAGCGGGCTGACTGCCAACATCACGCCGCGACCGCTGACGATTTCGTTCAACGGCAGTCCTGCCAAGATCTACGACGCCACTGACAACGCCACGCTTGGCAGCAGTAATTTCATCCTCAGCGGTTTCGTCGGCAGCGAAAGCGCCGTGGTATCGCAGAGCCCGGCGGTATATGCCTCGCCGAACGCAGGCACCGGAATTGGTGTGACCGCCACGCTGCAACCTTCGGATTTCACCGTGGGTTCCGGCACTAAGCTATCCAACTACAGCTTCAATAGCACGGTGACTGGCACGGGCACGATCAATGCCGCGCCGTTGTTCGTGTCGATTGTCAACAATCCCACCAAGGTTTACGACAGCACCGCGGCCGCCACGCTCGCAAGCGGCAACTATGTGCTGTCAGGCCTGATCAATGGCCAGAGCATTACGCTCAACGGCCCGACGACGGGCACGTATGCCTCGGCCAATGCGGGCGTGGAAGCAGTCAGCAGCTTGCTCAGCAGTGCCGACTTCACCGCCGGCTCGGGCACGTTGCTATCCAACTACGCGCTGCCGACGTCCGCAAACGGCTTCGGTACCATCACGCCGGCACCGTTGAGCGGCACTCTCGTCGCCAGCCTCATCAATACCATCACCAAGATTTATGACGGCACCAACACGTATCTGCTCAACACCAGCGGCGCGCAGGACTTCGCACTCAGCGGTTTCAAGGGCAGCGACAATGCGTACGTCAATCCCAACATTACCGGCTATTTTGCGAGCAAGAACGTCGGCAATAATCAGCCGTTCCAGGTCACGCTAAGCAGCTCGGATCTGACCTTCACCAGCGGCAGTGCAAGCAACTACACCAATCCAAACAGCTTCCCCATTTCCATCTATTCCACCGGAAGCATTACACCCGCGCCGCTGACGGTGAGCCTGATCGGCAACCTCAACAAGGTGTACGACGGCAGCACGGTCGCGCAACTCACGTCGTCCAATTTCCAGATCAATGGCTTCGTCAGCGGTGAAGGCGCCACGCTGACACCCACTGCGTCGTTCAATTACGCCACCAAGAATGCCGGCAGCGGCATCGCCATCAGCGGCAGCCTGACCGCCAACAATTACACCGCCAGCGGCGCCACCCAGCTTTCCAACTACACGCTGGCTACCACCGCCACCGGCGCCGGCAACATTACGCAGGCGCCGCTGTTTGTAACGGGCGTGTACGCCACGAACAAGGTGTACGACACCACGGCCAGCGACACGCTCAACGTATCCGCCGCCGGCCTGGCTGGCCTGGTCGCCACGGATGTTGGCAGCGTCAGCTTGACCAGTTCCACCTCGGGCACCTTTGCGCAGTCGAATGCCGGCAACGGCATCGGGGTAACGGCCAATGGGTTCTCCATTTCGGGGTCCGAGGCTGCCAATTACGTGTTGCAGCCGATTGCTGGGCTGGCCGCGAACATTACGCCGAAGGCGCTGACCATCAGCGGCATCACCGCCGTCGACAAGATCTACGATGGCAACACCAGCGATACGCTCAACGCAGGCAGCGCTACGCTCAATGGCGTGCTTGGCAGCGACAGCGTCACGCTCACCGCGTCCGGCGCAGGCGGCACTTTCAGCACGGCCAACGTCGGTAGCAATCTGGATGTGAGCATTGGTGGCTTCACGCTCGGTGGCGCGCAGGCCGGCAACTACACTGTCGTGCAACCTGGCGGCCTGACGGCGAACATCACGCCGCGTCAGCTCACGGCTGCTATCACCGGCAGCCCCACCAAGGTCTACGACGGCAGCGACTCGGCGACGCTCACCGCCGGCGACTACACGCTTACCGGTTTCGTAACAGGGCAGGGTGCTTCGATTCCGCAATCGGCCACCGCCAACTACACCACACCGCACGCCGGTACCGGCCTGGGTGTGCAGTCGACGCTGGTGGTATCGGACTTCGTCGCTAATGCCGGCACCAACCTGGCCAACTACATCCTGCCGACCTCCGCCACCGGCAACAACGGCGTGATCACGCCCTACGTGCTGAATCTCACCGGCACGCGTGTGTACGACGCCAATACCGATGCCAATGCCAGCCTGTTCGGCAGCAGCGGCCTGATTTCCACCGGCATTCACAGCGAAACCGTGAACGTCGGCGGTAGCGGCGTGCTGGTCACCAAGAACGTAGGTTCGCAGCGTGCGTTCGCCAACCTGGGCACGCTCGCATTGAGCAATGGCAGCGGCCTGGCCAGCGACTACACGCTGGTGGGCGGCATCGACTGGGTGACGATCACGCCGGCCCTGCTCACCGTGACGGGCACGGTCGCCGCCAACAAGGTGTACGACAACAACACCAATGCAAGCCTGAGCGGTTCGGTGCTGAACGGCGTACTGGGCAGCGATGCGGTGACGCTGGGCAACGATACCGCTGGCACTTTCGCCACCAAGAACGTGGGCACGGGTATTGCGGTCAGCACCAACATGACCGTTGGCGGCACCGATTCCGGCAACTACATCATCCAGCAGCCCACTGGCATCGCCGCCAACATCACGCCGCTGGCCATCACGGTGACGGCGACCGGCACGAATCGCCAGTACAACGGTTCGGTAAACGATACCGTCACGCTGGCCGGCACGCTGACGGGTGACAGCGTCAGCATCAACGATACGTCGTCCACCTTTGCCGATGCGAACGTGGGTAACGGCAAGACGGTGACCGTCAACGGTATCAGCCTGAGCGGTGCGAGCGCGGGCAATTACACGCTCAACAACACCTCCACGACTACCACCGCCAACATCACGCCGAAGATCCTCAATCTCAGCGGCACGCGCGTGTACGACGCCAACACCGACGCCAACGCCAGCCTGTTCGGTACGAGCGGGGTGATTTCCACCGGCGTCGGCACCGAAACCGTGAACGTCGGCGGCTCCGGCACAGTTTCGAGCAAGAACGTGGGCAGCTACACCGGCGTCAATTTCAATCTCAACACGCTGGCGCTGAGCAACGGCACCGGCCTGGCCAGCAACTACACCCTGGTCGGTGGCACCGATACCTTGACGATCACGAAAGCCGCGCTGAACGTGACCGGCACGATCGCCGTGAACAAGATTTATGACGGCACCACCGCGGCATCGCTGAGCGGCTCCGTATTGAACGGCGTGCTGGGCAGCGACAACGTAACGCTGGGCAACGACACCGCCGGTACCTTCGCGACCAAGAATGTCGGCAACGGCATCGCGGTCGGCACCAGCATGACCGTAAGCGGCACGGATGCCGGCAACTACACCCTCACGCAACCGGGCGGCATCACCGCCGACATCACGCCCTTGCATATCACGGTTACCGCCACCGGTAGCAATCGTGTCTATAACGGCGGCTTGAACGATGCGGTGACGCTGGCCGGCACGCTGTCCGGTGACAGCGTCAGCATCAGCGATACGTCCTCCACTTTTGCCGACGCGAACGTGGGCAATGGCAAGACCGTGACGGTAAGCGGCATTAGCCTGGGCGGTGCCAGCGCGGGTAACTACGTGCTCGACAACACCAGCACGACCACCACGGCGAACATCACGCCGGTGATCCTCAACCTCAGTGGCACGCGTGTATACGACGCCAACACCGATGCCAACGCCAACCTGTTCGGCACGGGCGGCGTGATTTCCACTGGCGTCGGCACGGAAACCGTGAACGTTGGCGGTTCGGGCATCGTGTCGAACAAGAACGTGGGCAGCTACACAGGCGGCAATTTCAATCTCAACACGCTGACGTTGAGCAACGGCACGGGCCTGGCCAGCAACTACACGCTGGTGGGTGGGACCGATACGCTGACGATCACCAAGGCCACGCTCACGGTGGGTGGCACCGTCGCCGCCAACAAGGTCTACGACGGCAATACCTCGGCATCGCTGAGCGGTTCGGTGCTCAACGGTGTGCTGGGCAGTGACAACGTCACGCTGGGCAACACCAGCATCGGTACGTTCGCCAGCAAGAACGTCGGCAACAATATTGCCGTCGGCACCACCATGACTATCGGCGGCACGGATGTCGGCAACTACATCTTGCAGCAGCCGATCGGTGTTACGGCCAGCATCACGCCGGCGGTGCTCAACCTCACCGGCACACGCGTCTATGACGCCAACACCGATGCCAACGCCAATCTGTTCGGCAGCAACGGCGTGCTCACGGGTGTGAATGGCGAAACCGTGAACCTGGGCGGTTCCGGCATGGTGTCGAGCAAGAACGTGGGCAGCTACACAGGCGCTGGTTTCGGCCTCAGCACGCTGACACTCAGCAACGGCACCGGCCTGGCCAGCAACTACACGCTGGTGGGCGGTACCGACACCTTGACCATTACCAAGGCTCCGTTGAGCGTCATCGGCACTGTCGCCGCCAACAAGATCTATGACGGCAATACCACGGCACAGCTGAGCGGTTCTTCGCTGAGCGGCCTTTTCGCTGGCGACGATGTCACCCTGGGCAGCGACAGCATCGGCACCTTTGCCAGCAAGAACGTAGGAACCAACATCGCTGTCAGCACCGCGATGAGCCTCAGCGGTGCGGACATCGGCAACTACAGCTTCACTCAGCCGATCGGTATCGTCGCCAATATCACACCGGTAGTGCTCAACCTCGCCAGCACGCGCGTCTATGACGCCCTCGCCGACGCCAATGCCAGTCTGTTCGGCAACGGAGTGCTCGCTGGCGTGAACGGTGAAACCGTGAACCTCAGCGGCGCGGGCGTGCTCAACAGCAAGAATGTCGGTACGCAATCGTTCGCGAACCTTGGCACGCTTGCATTGAGTAACGGCAGCGGGCTTGCCGGCAATTACACGCTGGTGGGCGGTATCGATTCGGTGATCATCACGCCGGCCATGCTTACCGTTTCCGGAACCGTGGCCGCGAACAAGACCTACGACGGCAACACCGTGGCACAGCTCAGCAGCTCGCAGCTGCAGGGCGTACTGGGCAGTGACAATGTCGCGCTGGGCAACGACACCACCGGCACGTTCGCCACACCGAATGCCGGCAGCAATATCGCCGTCAGCACGGGCATGACCGTCAGCGGCACGGATGCCGGCAACTACGTTATCCAGCAGCCCACGGGCATCGCTGCCACCATCAACCCGTTTGTGCTCAATCTCACCGGCACGCGCGTGTACGACGCAAACATCGATGCCGACGCCAGCCTCTTCGGCAACAACGGGGTGATCTCTACCGGCATCAACGGCGAGACAGTCAATATCGGTGGTTCGGGCGTCGTGTCGAGCAAGAACGTAGGTAGCTATACCGGCGCCAATTTCAACCTCAACACGCTGACGCTGAGCAACGGCACGGGCCTGGCCGGCAACTACACGCTGGTCGGCGGTACTGACAATCTGACGATCACCCCGGCCACGCTCGCTGTCATCGGCACCACCGTACAGACTCGTCAATACGACGGCACCACCACTGCACAACTGAGCGGCTCGCAATTGCAGGGTGTGTTCGGTGGCGATAACGTCACATTGGGCAACGACGCCAGCGGTACCTTCGCTTCGCCCAACGCGGCCAGCAATATTGCCGTCAGCACCGGCATGACGGTGGGCGGCGGCGACGCCGGCAACTACGTGCTGGTGCAACCGGCCAATCTCACCGGCACCATTGTTCCGCACGTGCTCGACCTGATCGGTACGCGCGTATACGACGGCCTGACCGATGCCAACGCAGGCCTGTTCGGCAGCAATGGTGTGCTGTCCACCGGCATCGGTACCGAGACGGTGAATCTCGGCGGCGCGGGCGTGCTCACAAGCAAGCACGTGGGCACGCGATCTTTCGCCAATCTAGGCACGCTGGCTTTGAGCGATGGCACCGGCCTGGCCGGTAACTACACGCTGGTGGGTGGCACCGACCAGGTGACGATCACGCCACGCAACATCGCCGTAAGCGCCACGGGCCAGGACAAAACGTACGACGGCAACGCCACCGCCGGAGTCACGCTCGGCAGCAACGGGGTGCTGACAGGTGACGTGGTGAACTTCCACGACGGCGTGGCCAACTTCAGCACGCCGAACGCAGGCAACAACGTATCGATCGCAGTTACCGGCATCACCGCCTCGGGTGCGGATGCGGGCGACTACGCATTCAACGGCAGTGCAACGACCAGCGCGACGATCAACCCGTACGTGCTCAACCTCACCAGTACCCGCGTGTACGACGGTACCACCGGCGCCGACGCCAACCTGTTCGGCAATAGCGGCGTAATCAGCACCGGCGTGAATGGCGAAACGGTGGACCTCGCCGGTACCGGCGTGCTCACCAGCAAGAACGTAGGCTCGCAGCGTGCGTTCTCCAACCTCGGCTCGCTGGTGCTCGGCAACGGCACCGGCCTGGCCAGCAACTACACGCTGGCCGGCGGTAGCGATTGGGTAAGCATCACGACGGCAACGCTGACGGTGGTCGGTACGACCACCACCAACCGCGTTTACGACGGTACCCGCGTCGATGCATTGAACGGCTCCACGCTCAGCGGTGTGTTCGGCAACGACGACGTGGTGCTCGGCAACGACAGCACCGGCCTGTTCGGCGACAAGAACGTCGGCAATGGCAAGGCCGTGAGTACGGCGATGACGGTCAGCGGTGGCGACGTCGGCAACTACATCCTGATGCAGCCTACCGGCCTGTTCGCCAACATCACGCCACTGCCGATCGTGGTGACTGCCACCGGCACCAACCGCATGTACAACGGCAAGACGGACGACGTGATCTCGCTGCGTACCAACGGCGTGCTAGCGGGCGATCAGCTCGGCCTGGTCAATACCACGGCTCAATTCGCCGATCCGTATGTGGGCAACAACAAGACCGTTACCGTGAGCGGCATCGCGGCAGTCGGCGCGGATGCGGCGAACTACCTGATCGTCGATCCGGTCACCACCACCACCGCCAACATCACCAGCGCCGGCTTCAATGGCAGTGGTGTGCAGGGCAGCTGGATCGCGCAGTTGCAGGCTGGCCTGGAGCCGGCGGCGATCGCCACGCCGTACGGATCGAGCGATTCGGATACGGTCGGCGTCTACACCGGCAACCATCAGCTGAAGCATCGTCCGATCGAGCGCAACCGCGCGCATTCGGATTTCCATCCCGGCTTGTCGTTGCAATTCCAGAACGGCGGCGTGCGCCTGCCTTCGGATGCATCGCCATGAATAACCCATTCCAGCGGCATCCCTCCCCTGCGAGCAGGGGAGGGCGATCCACCTTGTCCCGATCAACACTCCAAGCTGTCACTCGCCCTGGTACCGCCATGAAGCCTGCTCTCTCCTTTGCAACGCCGCGCCTTTCCCTTATCTGCCTTGCAGTGGCGGCAGCGCTGTGTGCGTCCGGCGTGCACGCGCAGACGCACGTCACGCCACCGCAGACCAACAGTGGTCAATTGCTGCAACAGATCCAGCAGCAGCCGGCGCAAGCGCCATCGTTCAATCTCGATCTGAATGTCCAGAAGCAGCGACCGGCGCGTTCTGCGGACGACACCAAGTTCGCCGTACGTGCGATCCAGATCTTCGGCAATACCTTGTTGCCCACCGACGCCCTGCACGCGCTGGTGGCGTCGGGTGAGGGACACGATCTCAGCTTGAACGATCTCGACGAGCTGGCGCAAAAAATCAGCGATTACTATCACGACCATGGCTATCCGCTGGCGACCGCCTATGTACCGGCGCAGACGCTGCACGATGGCATCGTGCGCATCGCCGTTGTCGAGGCACGGTACGGCAAAGTGGTGCTGCAGAACCAGAGCGCGGTCGGTAACTATCCGCTCGAGGCCACGTTGTCGCCGCTGCAGGCGGGACAGCCGGTGCGCGAATACGGATTGGAACGCAGCCTGCTGTTGCTGTCGGATATTCCCGGCGCCATCGTCAACTCGACCATGCGCCCCGGTGACCAGGACGGCACCTCGGATCTGCTCGTCAACGTCACGTCGGCGCCGCGCTACACTGGCACGCTGGGCGTGGACAACTACGGCAACGCGTACACCGATCGCGTGCGCCTGTCCGGCACGTTTGACGTCAACGGCCTGTTTCACCAGGGCGATCTGCTGGACGCCAACGCTGTAAGTTCGGGTGCGGGCATGAGCTACGGCCATGTCGGCTACCGTTATCTGCTGACCGGGCAGGGCACCACGCTGGGCGTCGCCGTATCGGGCCTTACCTACAAGTTGGGCAATGGCCTGGCCGATCTGCATGCGCATGGCACTGCCACCACGCAGAGCGTGAATCTGTCGCAGCCCTTTATCCGCAACACGGCCGGCAATCTCTACGCGCAGCTCGAGTTCGATCACAAGCGCCTGTACGACGACATCGACCTTGCCGGCCTGGAAACGCATCGGCATTCCAATAGCTGGGTACTGACGGTGGCGGGTGATCAGCGCGATCGCACCGGTATCACCAACTTCAACATCAGCGGTACGGCCGGGCGTTTGTATCTGGATAACTTCCAGACCTTGTTCGCCGATTATTTCGGCGCGCGCACCGCAGGCAAATACGTGAAGATCGATTACTCCGTATCGCGCCTGCAGCAGTTGAACCCTGCCAATGCGCTGTATTTCGGTTTTTCCGGGCAGCATGCCAACAAGAACCTGGATACCTCCGAGCAGTTCTATCTCGGCGGCCCCAGTACCGTGCGTGGCTACGACATCGGCGTGGTATCCGGTGCGCAAGGCAACTTGGCAACGATCGAATTCCGGCATGACTTCGTCATCGCGGCGATGCCGGGACCATGGCAGGCGTCGGCTTTCGTCGATAGCGGGCGCGTGCTGGTATACAAGAACCCGTTCTTGCTTGGCCCCAACAGTGCACGCTTGAGCGGTGCGGGCGTGGGCGTGCATTGGTCGGCGCCGCACGATTGGGTAATCGGCGCCAGCGTGGCGACGCCGGTGGGCAGCAAGCCGGCCTTGCTTGGCCCGCATGCGAATACCTCGACGCGATTCTGGCTGCAGGTGCAGAAAGGGTTTTATTGATCCGTGGTGGCGTAGCCCGGGATCGCGGCGCGAGTGCCCACGCAGGTTGGGCTGAGGCGCAGCCCAACCCCAACGTGGGATATACATGGCGACGTTGGGTTTCGCCCCGGATCAAGTCCGGGGCTCTACCCAACCTGCACGCGATCCCGGCTCACGATCTGCCCACTCGCGCGGGCGCTAAGCTATCGCCGCATTCCAACCGAGGTGTCCTCCATGAAGCCAACCTGCTGGTGGATCCTGGCCTTATTGCTTCCTGTTTTTACTGCACGCGCGCAGGCGAACATCAATTGCAGCGGCGCCCACATTGCCAATCCCGCGAACGCCACCTACATCATCGAAGGCGACACCGTAACGCTGGTCAATGGCGTGCGTTCGCAACCTGCGGCGCCGGGCTCGCATACGGTTCACCAGACCCGCTTGATCGCGGGAACGCAAACCTGTGGTGAATTCGATGGCAAGCCGGTGGTAGCGGTGTTGCTCAGCGATGATCCCGGCGGCAGTGGCACGAATATCTACATGGCGGCGGTGGCGCCGGATGGACACGCTTATCCCGCCGTGCTGCTTGGCGACCGCGTGCAGCCGAAGAGCATCGTGATCCAGAAGGACCTGATCGTGGTGACGTATCTGGATCGCCCACCGAATGCGCCACTCGCGTCACCGCCGACGGCGAAGGTGGTGCGGAAGTTTGGCGTGGAGCAGGGGCATTTGGTGGATGAGCCGTAGAGCGATTCGTTATTCGTTCGCTGGCCATGCATGCGTCGATGTTCGACACACCTCATCACTACGACGTTCGCCACTGTTGTCCGGGGAAATTTGGTTCGATTTACTGCAATGCTTGATATGCCGTCATCCCGGCGAAAGCCGGGACCCAGCGACTTGAAGGATTCTTAAGGCAACACTGACTAAGTATCGCCGTCGTCACCAGCCCTGTCTGTTCGCAGGCCACAGGGCCGTCGGCGAAGGCAGACTGGCTGTCTGTCGAGACGGCGGACCGAAGGCATGCGGACAGACAGGGCTGGCCCCAAACCGATTGAATTGAAAATGATGGGGTGATGCCTGGAAGGCCCGCAGGCTGCGTCGCGCGGCTTGGCAAGACGGCCAGTCTTCCCCGCGCCACGCAACTCACCCTGCGGGCCTTCCAGGCATCATGACGACGGCGATACTTAGTCAGTGTTGCCTTAAAGTCACTGGACCCCGGCTTTCGCCGGGGTGACGAATCGGTAACGTTGAACAATGGGCGTTCGCCGGAATGATAGTGAGGCAGGATCAAGCATTACGGCGAAGACATCCGCATCGCCACAATATCCCCACCCGGCTTGCCATCCAACGCCGCCTCGGCAATCTGCGCATCACTCTGCGATGCCGCCGCCAGCACGATTACCTTGCTCAACGAGCCTTGCGCATCCCGCACGGTAAAACTCAACGTGCGTGTCGCCGTATCCGGCAACTTCACCAGCACATTCGAATAACGCGCAAGGCAACGCGATAAACCCACCGCATGCACATCACAGAACCCCGTATTGGCTTGGCAATGCGCAGCGTTTTCGGGTGAGGCAAGGCATACGGCCGTAACGCCTTGCGTTGCTGCTAGCGGACGTAAGCCTGGCGCAGGCTTCGGTGGTGCAAACGGCTTGGGCTGGATGACAGTGGGAAAAATGGAGCCGGAAATGCGGGTTGCATCGTGCACCGTCTGAGCCGCAACCCAGGCGGGAATGGCAAGCAGAAACAAGGCGATGCCGCGCGTCATGGCGTTCATGGCTACCCTCCAGCGCCCCCTGCGGTGCAGACGGTAGTCCAGGAGGCCGATATATTGCGTAGCGGGCATCACAAAACGAAATGCGCATTTGCATCGTGCGAAATGCCGGAACGCGACGGTCGGGCGCAATGGACGAACGAAGTGCGGCGCAAAGCTGCGCATAAGCTATATGTGTTAGCCAAGACGACTGGCTTTGAAGAGTCAAGAAAATCAGGCGATCGGCCGATAGGCACGTAAGCGCGTATCAAAAAAACGCTGCCAGTCACCGAGGCACTTCAATGAAAAAACACTTCACGTTTACCATCAAGAACAAACTGATCATCGGCCTGTCGCTATGCGCATTGATCATGGTGGCGATCGGATGCATGGGCATTTATGGCCAGAGCCAGATCGACAACGACATCGCCGACATGTATCAAGGCGATCTCCAGCCGATTCTCTACATCGGCCACGTCCGCGACGGTTTGCATCAAAACGTGACCGAACTGGATCAGCTGATGCTTGGGCGCGACGTCAAAGCGGTGGCTGCGGTAAAAACCTTCATCGCCCAGAACAATGCCGACATCGACAAGACGTGGAACACCTACTCTCCGATGATCGCCAGTGATCGCGAGCGCAAGGCGGCTGACGCCGTGGCGGGGTATCGCAAGCAGCTGGATGCACTGGCCGCCACGGTGTTGAGCGACGCCGCGCAAGGCAAGTTCGATACCGATTTGCTGGCCAACGAAGGCAGTTACGAAAAATTGTTCACTGCCATGATGAGCAGTGTGGAAGTGCTCTACGTGGAGAACAAGGATCAGGCACAGCAATCCTATGACGACGCGCAGCGTGCCTTTGGCCGCATCCGGCTGACCATGGTCGGCGTGATCGCCTTCGGCTTCATGCTTATCACCGGCCTGCTGGTGGCGATGATCCGCGCCATCTCCAAGCCGATCGATCGCGCAGTGCAGTTGGCCGATACCATCGCCGCGGGTCAGCTCAATCACGACATCAAGGTCGATCGCAGCGACGAAGTGGGGCGCCTGCTGCTAGGATTGCGCCGCATGGACGAACGGCTTACGCATATCGTCAAGGAAGTTCGCCATAGCGCATCGTCGGTGGCGACTGCTTCCGGTCAGATCGCGCAAGGGAACGACGATCTATCGCACCGCACGCAGGAACAGGCTTCAAGCCTGGAGGAAACCGCCGCTTCCATGGAACAGATGAACGCAACCGTCCGCCAAAACGCGGAGAACGCCAGCCAGGCTTCCAACCTGGTGCGCGGCGCGCTGGAACAAGCGGAGCGTGGCGGGCAGGTGGTCGGCAAGGCGGTCGGTGCGATGGCGGATATCCACGCCACCAGCACGCGCATCGCCGAGATTTCCGGCCTGATCGACGAGATCGCGTTCCAGACGAATCTGTTGGCGTTGAATGCCGCAGTGGAAGCCGCGCGTGCCGGCGAAGAAGGGCGCGGCTTTGCGGTGGTGGCCGGTGAAGTACGCACACTGGCGCAGCGCTCGGCCAGCGCGGCGCGGGAGATCAAGGCGCTGATCAGCGAATCTTCGGAAAAGGTACATGCCGGCACGTCGTTGGTGAACGCATCGGGCGAAGCCTTGCGCCACATTCTCGATCGCACGCGCAAGGCCTCCGACGTGGTTGCGGAAATTGCCGCGGCCAGCCATCAGCAAGCCGCGGGCGTGGAACAGGTCAACACCACGGTGACTGCCCTGGACGACATGACGCAACGAAACGCGGCCCTGGTCGAAGAAGCGGCTGCCGCCAGCCGCGCCTTGCAGGAACGCGCCGCCGAGCTGATGGAGTACGTCAATTTCTTCCGCATCAATGGTTCGGACGATGAACAGGTCGGCGCCGCGCCATCCGCAGCTCAACGTGCAGGTGGCGCCCGGCGCGTTGTGCGAGCTGTCGCGGCTTGATGCGCTGCGCTGAACGACGAACACGGCTGGGCGCGATGGCGCTCGCATGTGTGCTGCTCACAGCGGCGATGCAGGCCAGGGCCGGCGATACGGGCAGCGGCGAAACCGTGCCGAGCTTCGACCGGCCAGCCTTCGGATTCGGCACCAGCGCGCTGCCGCTCGGCGGTTTCGCCATCGAGCAAGGGCTGCCCGATTGGAGCCTGGTCAAGCAGGACGGCGTGCGCAGCAGCCAGTTCTTCACCGATAGCCTGCTGCGCATCGGAGCGGGTCATGGCGTGGAGCTGCAAGTGGGCAGCACGCCGTTCAATTGGCTTATGCAAAGCGCGGGCGGCGCATCGCAACGCGTGACCGGACGCGGCGACACCACGCTGAGCGTGAAGGTGGCGCCGCCATCCGGTAATCCGGCGTGGAGTTGGGCGATGCTCGGCACGGTCGAATTTCCAGACGGCGCCGACGGCCTGCGCCTACCGCAGCGCTCGTACACACTCGCCACCACCGTCGCGCAGCAACTCGATGAGCATGTCACGTTGGGCTATTTCGCGCAGTGGCAACGCCTGGGCAATCACAGCAGTTACCAGTTGGCCGGCAATTACGGTTATGCGCTGAGCAAGACATGGGGCGTGTACGGCGAAATGGTCGGGCTGCACCAATCCGGCCGCAGCGGCGGATTGGTCGGGGCAGGGCTTACTTACCTGCCTAACGTGCGCCTGCAATGGGACATCTCGTTCGATCGCGGCTTCGTGGGAACGGCGCCTGCTTGGATGGCGGGATTTGGCGTGGCGTTCTATTTCGGACGCTAGGGATTTCCCTGTTTTCCGTGCAGTTTGGGAACTGCATCCCACTTCGCGCATCTGGTTGGCGAAATTGTCCCAATATGACTCCGCTTTGGAGCTCTTATGACTATTCTGAACGGATGACGTTCCCACTAGACTCCGTTGTCCTTCGCGGCGATTGCCACAACGTTCGTGACAGTTTGCTGGGTAGCCGGTGCGACGTCAGTTCCAAATCCCATAAAGCAAAGTGGTACTTATCGCAAAACCGATAGCCCAAAAATAACAAAGCGCTCATGCACCTATGCATGGCTTTTAAATGTGTCCAAGAAGAACGAACGCCTTATGTTCCTAGCGCATAAGGCTTGGGAAAAGCGGGTGGAGCGTGCGGGTTGTTATAGCGGATGACCACGAAGTGGTGCGCATTGGTTTGCGCACGATCTTGCAACATAGCGGCGAAGGTTATGAGGTAATTGGCGAAGCGGCCGGCGGCGCCGGGTTGCTGAAACTGTTGGCCGATACGCCTTGCGACCTGCTACTGGTCGACTTCCTGATGCCGGAGGAGGCGGCGGCACACCCGCTCGACGGCGTGGCGCTGCTGCACGAATTGCGCCGGCGCTATCCTAAGCTGCCGATCATCGTGCTGACGATGATGCGCAACTCCGCCATCTTCCGCACCATGTACCAGGAAGGTGCGAACGCGGTGGTGGAGAAAGGGGCGATCGTCGACGAATTGCTGATCGCGTTGCGCACCGTGCGTAGCGGACGCACCTACGTCAGCAAATACCTCACGCGGCAACTGGCCGGTGAGCATGTGGTGCCACGGCAGGCCGAAGGCGGCGTGGCGAAACCGATCCTGTCCCGGCGCGAAGTGGAAGTCATCCGCATGTTCGCACAGGGGCACAGCATTACCGAGATCGCCGCCTTGACCCACAAGAGCGTCAAGACCGTAAGCCGGCAGAAGCGAAGCGCCATGCTGAAGCTGGGGTTGAGCAGCGATAGCCAGTTGTTCGAATACGCGCGGACGCATGGGTTGGGCTAGTTTGCAGTGGGCCATATTTTTGCTTGTGTGGATGCCTGATCCTCCGTATTGCAGGATCGGCGGCTATTTTTCCCGGACAGCAATGGGCGAAGACGGAATGACGATTCAGTCTTCATTGGTGATTGACCCAGTGTCTTGCAGGAAGACTCCACGTCCCGTCATCCCAGCGAAAGCTGGGATCCAGTGACTTGCAAAGCGTCAAAGACACTGGATTCCAGCTTTCGCTGGAATGACGAATCGGTAGCGTTGAATTTGCCGATAAAAACCTCGCATGCGGTTACGTGTCGAGGACTTCTTTAGCGATCCACGTTTTGCCCCAGAGAGCGGTGGGCCTTCGCCGGATTCAAGGCCGCCGTTTAGCGAGTTGCAACCGATCTCGCTGATCGCGAACGCACTGGATATGACCAATACTCCAGGCGTTATGCATGTCAATCGCGCTCTACACATTTCGTTGACACACATTGAGATTCTTCTTATTTCATTCGATTGAAATGCCACCTATTCTCCAAGACAAGCCGTAACGGGTTGTTGGCTTTCTCCATCAACACGTAAGGTCTTGAAGCGGCATTCCCTGCACGGATTGCAAGGGCGTGCCACCGTCATGCGATGACAGAGACGTAACAGGGGTGTCATTCATGCTTATCGCAAAGCATTGTTGTGCGTATAACGCTGCCGTCCGGCAGCCCGGTGCCCTAGGCACGCCATATAAGCCTCCATCGATCGGTCCTTAACGAAAACGCGGCGCGTTTTTGCCGTTCTTCGTGTATTCGCCAGCAGGGCAAGGCAAGCACATCCGTCTGCAAGCGGTTTCGCGCCATCGTGCGTGGTCGTTTGCGGCCGCCGGATTATCGAATCGAGGGAAGCAACATGGCGACATCCACAGCTGTGGACGAACAAACATTTCAACTGCCTGGCATTGTCGTCATTCGGCGGATGCTGGAGCTGTGCAGCTTCGAGGCGATTTCCCTGCAAGAGGGCGGCCTTAGCGGTGGTTTCAGCAGTTGCGATTACGGCAATGCCGTGTTCGGCAGCGCAATGATGGAATTCGCCGTGCACGGGCGCTTCGTGCCGCCACCGGGGCATTGCCTTTCCTGCTACGTGCACGAAACGGCGCCGGAAAGCTGGTGTGCGGGCATGCCTTTGACTGCCGATACGCTGCTGATCGTGCTGCCCGGCAATGCGTGCGAAGTGATGCTCGCACCCGGAACGCGCATAAGCATGGCGCTGGCGCCGCTGCATGGCGGCGTGAAGCGCATGATCGAGGCGCATGCGGATTCCTTTGGTTTATCCGGCCGGCAGTTTTCGCTGTTCCATCCGGACAGTCATGCCGGTACGCCGTGGCGCACCTTGTACGAAATACTGTCCGACGGCCTGATGGGCGGAAATGCCCGCGGCCTGGCGCGGCTGCTGGAAAGCGGCGCGGCGGATTTCCTGATCGACGAGTATGGATTGCGCGCACTGTTCGCTCGCGCCGCGTCGGTGCCGCCGTATTCGTTCGCCTATCGCGCGCATTACCCCGCTTTCCGCAAGGCCGTGCAGTTCATGCGCGAAAACTTGCAGCGCGACATTTATATGGAAGAAGCGGCCGCCATGGCGCAGATCAGCGATCGCAGCCTGCGGTTGGCGTTCGATGATCTGCTTGGCGTATCGCCCACACGTTATCTGACCTTGCTGCGGCTGCACGAAGCCAGTCGGCAGCTTTCCGCGCAGAGCACGCAGCGGTTGTCGGTGAAGTCGGTGGCGATGAATTGCGGTATCTGGAATCTCTCGCGCTTCGCCGCCAATTACCGGCGGGCGTTCGACGAGCATCCCAGCGATACGCTGATGCGTGCGTGCAGTTTTGCTTCGTGATGCGGGCAGCCTGCTTTGCGACAGTCCGACTTCTTGCCTTACGTCATTCCGGCGCCGGAATGACAGCGAGGTGAGCTCGGCGCTCTCGGTTACGACGAGAATGGGCAACCGAGGCTATTCCTCAACCCCCGAAATCACCTGCAACTCGCTCATGCCGCCGGGCGCCAGATCCTTCATCAGGTCGACGAAGCTCAAGCCCACCAGCCGTTGCGCACGGCGCAGCAGTAGCGGAATGGGGCTGGAAGGTTCGCAGCGGGCGTAATAGTCGCAGATGTCGTCCAGCCGACGGATCACGTCTTGCGGCGTTTCGATCCGGCCGCTGGACGTCGCTGCTTTGCCGGTGGATGCCGAAGACGTTTCGCCTTCCTCGGTTTCCACCAGCTCTTCCGCCTGCGGCGAGCGCTTGGCGAGCTGCGGCTCCAGAAACTTCTTCACTTCGTAGATATCGCTGAGCAGCGGTTTCAGGTCCGGACCGGACGTGCCGACGTGCTCGTTGAAAATGGCGTCGATGGTTTTGACGTGGTCGAACGCGGCGTTGATGGCGGCCACGTTCTCGGCCAGCTGTTCCTCTGCGCAATCCATGCAGCAGGCTTCGATCTGGGTGAGGCCGGGTGGTTCGGCGCCTTCGCCATCGGTGGAAATCTTGAGCGAACCGTTGGCGATGCGCAGGTCGCGCAGCGTAAACCGGCCCAGCCGCGGCGATTGCACGAACGGCGTGGTGCGGAAAAAGCCGAGCATGCCTTGCAGGTCGGTGACGGCGGCCACGGCGTTGACCCGCGCGGTGGGGTCGTTGTCGTCTTCGGCATCCAACTGCGGATGCACGTTGTCCCAGAAATGTTCCAGCAGGCTGCGGATCAGCTGCAGTCCCGCGCTCCAGCCGGGCAGGCCGGTGGTGCGCATCCAGGCGGTGGCCAGATGCACGGCCACGCGAAGATCCTTGGAACGCCCGAGCAGGGCTTCCGCCTGGCCGCAGACTTTGTCCCAGTCGGGCTCTTCGGCGGCGATGACGCTGTCGCCTACGGCACGCTCGGCCTTGGGCGCCGCCAGGCGTTCCAGGGCCATGAATTCAGGGTCATATTCGAGATTTTCCCCGGTGGGCGACTCCCCATCGAGGGGGGACAACAACGACTCCAGAGCATGGCTGGTCATAGGCGCGAAGCAGTCCTTGAGGTGGGGGAATGCTACCTCAACTGGGTTGGCGCAAGCGGCATTTTTTTAAGGGTCGGCTGCTTGCTTCAACGCGCCGCCACCGCCGCAGGCTGCACCTCCACCGACGCGATGGCCTGCTGCAGCTGCGCCAGCGTAAACGGCTTGTTGAGCACCGGTACGCTGTCGGGAATATTGGCGATCGCGTCCGCGTGGCCCGTAATGATGATGGCGGGCAGGGTGCTGCGCTTGGCGCGCAATTGCCGGATGATTTCCGAACCCGACATCAGCGGCATGGCGTAGTCGCTGATCAGCACATCGACATCGTCCAGCTCTTCGTTCGACAGGCTGACCGCCTGCGCGCCATCGGGGATGGCGGTGACGCGGTAGCCCAGTTCTTCCAGCAGGATGGCGGTGGTCATGCGCACGCCGTCATGGTCGTCGACCAGCAGAACATGATGCGATTCCGCCTCGGAGGCGGCCGTTGCCATGACTGTTGCCGGCTGCGTAGCGATCGCGCTTTTCGGCGGCTGCGTGGCGCGCGGCAGCCAGATCTCCACCGTGGTGCCTTCGCCCAGCCGGCTTTGGATGCGCACCGTGCCGCCGGATTGCTGGGCGAAACCGTAGACCATGCTGAGCCCGAGACCGGTACCTTTGCCCACCGACTTGGTGGTGAAAAACGGCTCGGTCACCCGTTCCAGATCGTCCGGGGAGATGCCGCAGCCGGAATCGGTCACCGCCAGCACCACGTAGTCGCCTTCGGCAAGGCCAAAGCGGCCGCCCTGGGCATTGCGGCACGCCACCTGGATGGTGCCGCCTTCGGGCATGGCGTCGCGGGCGTTGATCGCCAGATTCATCAGCGCCAGTTCGAGCTGGCCTTCGTCGGCGTAGGGGTACCACACGTCTTCCTGCACGCGCCATTCGACCATCACCATGCCGCCCAGCGTGTGTTCCAGCAGTTGCGTGGCGGCAGCGGAAAACGCCGCCATGTCGATGCTGGCCGGCTGCAGCTTCTGCTTGCGCGCGAACGCGAGCAAGCGGGTGACCAGCGCGGTGCCTTGTTCGGCGGCGCGGCGCGTGGTGCCGAACAGCTTGCGCTGCTCCGGCGACATCGGCACGCGCAGCTCCAGCATTTCCAGGCCGCCGAGGATGGCGCCGAGCAGATTATTGAAATCGTGCGCAATGCCGCCGGTGATCTGGCCAAGCGCGTCCATCTTGCGTACGTGCAGCAGTTGCGATTCCAGCTCCTTGCGATCGGTTACGTCGAGCAGCGTGCCGGCGTATTCCAGCGGATTGCCTTGCGCGTCGCGCAGCAGTACGGCCTGATCGAGAAAATGCCGGTACTGGCCATCGGCCGTGCGCCAGCGATATTCCACCGCGCAGCTGCGGCCGTCCCTGCGGGTGGCCAGAATCGCCGCCACGCGCCGCTGGTCGTCCGGATGCACGCGATCCATCCATAGCGTGGGCTCGGCGCTGAGTTCTTCAAAGGTGAAGCCGGTCAGCGCCTGGGAGTTGCCGCTGACGCAATGGGGTGCGTGCGGCGACGCGTCGAGGCCTTCCAGGTAAAGCACGATCGGCAGCGATTCGATGATGGCCGACTGCCGCTGTTCTGCCTTGAGCAATTCGAGTTCGGCGCGCAAGCGGTCCGCGTTGGCGTGCAGGTTGGCGTCGCGCAGTTGCTGTTCCTGCAGGGCCTTGAGCTGGATCTCCCGCCGCATCATGAACAGATCGACGAATACCGCCACCTTCGATTGCAGCACGATCGGCTCGACCGGCTTGAACACGTAATCCACCGCGCCCATCGAATAGCCGCGGATGAGATGCTCCGCCTCTTTGTTGATGGCGGAAAGGAAAATGATCGGTATGCGCTTGGTCTGTTCGCGGGCGCGGATCAGTTGCGCGGTTTCGTAGCCGTCCATGCCCGGCATGTAGACGTCGAGCAGGATGACCGCGAACTCGCCTTTCAGAAGATGCCGCAGCGCTTCCTCACCTGAGCTTGCCGTCACCACGTCGGCGATGTCTTCCAGCACGGTCTTGATGGCGTGCAGGTTGAGCTCGTCGTCGTCGACGATCAGGATGCGAGCGCGCGAAGAGAGCACCTGGCTGTGCGTGGTCAACACGCCGTGGGCACGTACTTCGGATGTCATGGATGGTTCTCCAGTGCTGGCTCCAGCGCGTGGGCATGCGTCGCCATCCGTTCGCGCGAACGGGTCACCCACACACGCAGCAGGGCAAGCAGCAATTCAATGTCGACCGGTTTGGCGATGTAGTCGGAGGCCCCCGCATCCAGGCATTTTTGCCGGTCGCCCTTCATCGCCTTGGCGGTGACGGCGATCAACGGCACGCCTGCCAGGTCCGCTTGCGCGCGGATCTGCTGCATGGTTTCGTAGCCGTCCATCTCCGGCATCATGATGTCGATCAGGGCCAGGTCGATGCCCGGTGTCTGCTGCAGAATGACAATGCCGTCGCGGCCGGTTTCGGCGTGCAGCACGTCTACGTTGTGGCTTTCCAGCACGCTGGTGAGCGAATAGATGTTGCGGATGTCGTCGTCGACGATGAGGATTTTCGCCCCCGCCAGTTCTGGCACAGCGCGCAGTCCGCTGCTTGGCGCGCCGTTGCTGTCCACGATGGTCGGCGCGGGCAGGGACGGCGTCATCCGGGCGCGTTGGGCCAGATCGGTGAAGATCTCGGTGAGGCGTTCCATCGTGGCCGGTTTTTCCGTTACCTCGTAACCGGCAAGGGATTGCTCGGCATCCAGGTTCTCGGCGCCCGAAATGATATGCACCGGCACATGCGCGGTGCTGGGATCGTGCTTGAGCAGATCCAGCAGCACGAAGCCATCGATATCCGAAAGGCCAAGGTCGAGCGTGATGGCATGCGGACAAAGCTTGCGCGCCAGCGCCAGGGTGCCGGCCCCCGCGGTCGACACCACGCCCTTCATGCCGACGTCGTGCGCGATGTCGAGCAGGATCGACGCGAACGTGGGATCGTCCTCCACGATAAGCACGAACGGCGAATGATCGAGCGCATCGCGGTCGTCGTTGACTTCCATCGGCGCGGGCAATGCATTCGGCACCATGGCGCCGCTGTTGTCGTAGCGCGCCGCGGTGGCACCCGGCAAAGCCGGCGCGTGCGATACCAGTTCCGTCGGCACGAACAGCGTGAAGGTGGAGCCCAGCCCGGGGGTCGAGCGCACCTGCAGTTCGCCGCCCAGCAGCCGCGCGATCTCGCGGCTGATCGACAGGCCCAGACCGGTGCCGCCGTATTTACGGCTGGTGGTGCCGTCGGCTTGCTGGAAGGCTTCGAAGATCAGCTTCTGCTTGTCCTTCGGAATGCCGATGCCGGTATCGGTCACCGCGATTTCGATCGCGCATTCGACATCGCGCAGCACTGGATGGTTGGTGCTCCAGCCGCTTTCCGCGCGATTCACCGCCAGCGTGACGCTGCCGTGCGAGGTGAACTTGAACGCGTTGGAGAGCAGGTTGAGCACGATTTGCTGCAGTCGTTTTTCGTCGGTGCGGATGGAGGCCGGCAAGCTGGCGCCGAAATCGACTTTGAAATCCAGGTTCTTGTCGGCGGCGAGCTGGCGGAACGTGCGCTCCATGTGCTGCTTGAGGCTGTTCATCGACATGTCGCCGATCTCGATCGATACCGTGCCCGATTCGATCTTGGAAAGATCCAGGATGTCGTTGATCAGATTGAGCAGATCCGAGCCGGCCGAATGGATGGTGCGCGCGAATTCGACCTGTTTCTCGTTGAGGTTGCGTTGCTGGTTGTCGGCCAGCAGGCGGGAAAGAATGAGCAGCGAATTGAGCGGCGTGCGCAGCTCGTGGCTCATGTTGGCCAGAAACTCGGATTTGTATTTGGAGGTGAGGGCGAGCTGCTCGGCCTTTTCTTCCACCGCGCGGCGTGCCAGGTCGATCTCGAAGTTCTTGGCTTCCACCTGCTTCTTTTCGTTTTCCAGCAACTGCGCTTTTTCCTGCAGTTCCTCGTTGGTGGTGTGCAGCTCTTCCTGCTTGGTGGTGAGCTCGGTCTGCCGCGCCTGCAGTTCCTGCGTAAGCAACTGCGATTGCTTGAGCAGGCCTTCGGTGCGCATGGTGGCGGCGATAGTGTTGAGCACGATGCCGACCGATTCCATCAGCTGGTCGAGGAAGCTTTGGTGCGTTTCGTTGAAGCGGCTGAACGAGGCCAGCTCGATCACGGCTTTTACGTCGTTCTCGAACAGGGCAGGGAGGATGGCGATGTTGACTGGCGCCGCGTGACCCAGGCCGGAGCTGATGCGGATGAAATCGCTGGGTACGTCCGATAGCAGGATCGCGCGCTTGTCGGCGGCGCACTGGCCGATCAGGCCTTCGCGCAGCTTGAAGGTGGGGCTCAAGGTATCCCTGCCGCCGTAGCTGGCGACCAGTTCCAGCACGGTTTCGTCTTCTTCGCGGCGCGTGACGTAGAACACGCCGAACTGCGCATTCACCAGCGGCGCCAGTTCCGACATGATCAGGTTGGATACCGTGGCCAGGTCGCGCTCGCCCTGCAGCATGCGCGAGAAGCGGGCGAGGTTGGTTTTCAGCCAGTCCTGCTCGGCGTTCTTCAGCGTCTGATCCTTGAGGTTGCGGATCATCTCGTTGATGTTGTCTTTCAACGAAGCCATTTCGCCCGAGGCTTCCACCGCGATCGAACGCGAGAGGTCGCCCTTGGTCACGGCGGTGGCCACGTCGGCGATCGAGCGCACCTGGTTGGTCAGGTTGGCGGCGAGCTGGTTCACGTTGTCGGTGAGGTCGCGCCACAAGCCGGCTGCGCCCGGCACGCGCGCCTGGCCGCCGAGCTTGCCTTCGATACCTACCTCGCGCGCCATGTTGGTGACCTGGTCGGCGAAGGTGGCGAGCGTTTCGATCATGCCGTTGAAAGTGTCGGCGAGCGCGGCGATTTCGCCCTTGGCATCCACGGTGAGCTTGCGCTTGAGGTTGCCTTGCGCCACCGCGGTCACCACCTCGGCGATGCCGCGCACCTGGTTGGTGAGGTTGGTCGCCATCAGGTTGACGTTGTCAGTGAGGTCCTTCCAGGTGCCGCCCACGCCGGGCACTTGCGCCTGGCCACCGAGCTTGCCTTCGGTACCCACCTCGCGCGCCACGCGCGTCACTTCGGATGCAAAAGAATTGAGCTGATCCACCATGGTGTTGATGGTGTTTTTCAGCTCCAGGATTTCGCCCTTTACGTCTACCGTGATCTTCTTGGACAAGTCGCCGCGCGCCACGGCGGTGGTGACGTCGGCGATGTTGCGCACCTGGCCGGTGAGGTTGTCGGCCATCAGGTTGACGTTGTCGGTGAGGTCTTTCCACGTGCCGGCAATGCCGCGCACTTGCGCCTGGCCGCCGAGCTTGCCTTCGGTACCCACTTCGCGCGCCACGCGCGTCACTTCCGAGGCGAAGGAGTTGAGCTGGTCCACCATCACGTTGATGGTGTTCTTCAACTCCAGGATCTCGCCCTTTACGTCCACCGTGATTTTCTTGGACAAGTCGCCGCGCGCCACCGCCGTGGTCACTTCGGCGATGTTGCGCACCTGGCCGGTGAGGTTGGCGGCCATCGCGTTGACGTTGTCGGTGAGGTCTTTCCAGGTGCCGCCCACGCCGATCACTTGCGCCTGGCCGCCGAGCTTGCCTTCGGAACCCACTTCGCGCGCCACGCGGCTTACTTCGGAGGCGAAGGAGTTGAGCTGATCGACCATGGTGTTGATGGTGATCTTCAGCTCCAGGATTTCGCCCTTTACGTCCACTGTGATCTTCTTGGACAAGTCGCCGCGCGCCACCGCGGTGGTGACGTCGGCGATGTTGCGCACCTGGCCGGTGAGGTTGGTGGCCATGGCGTTGACGTTGTCGGTGAGATCCTTCCACGTGCCACCGACGCCGCGCACCGTTGCCTGGCCACCAAGCTTGCCTTCGGAACCCACTTCGCGCGCCACGCGCGTCACTTCCGAGGCGAAGGAGTTGAGCTGATCCACCATGGTGTTGATGGTGTTCTTCAGCTCCAGGATTTCGCCCTTTACGTCCACCGTAATCTTCTTGGACAAGTCACCCGATGCGACCGCGGTAGTGACTTCGGCGATGTTGCGCACCTGGCCGGTGAGGTTGTCGGCCATCAGGTTCACGTTGTCGGTAAGGTCTTTCCACGTGCCGGCCACGCCAGGCACGCGCGCCTGGCCGCCGAGCTTGCCTTCGGTACCCACTTCGCGTGCCACACGCGTCACTTCGGAGGCAAAACCGTTGAGCTGGTCCACCATCACGTTGATGGTGTTTTTCAGCTCGAGGATTTCGCCCTTTACGTCCACCGTGATCTTCTTGGACAAGTCGCCCGATGCGACCGCGGTGGTGACTTCGGCGATGTTGCGCACCTGGCCGGTGAGGTTGTCGGCCATCAGGTTCACGTTGTCGGTAAGGTCTTTCCAGGTACCGGCCACGCCTTCCACACGCGCCTGGCCGCCGAGCTTGCCTTCGGTACCCACTTCGCGCGCCACGCGCGTCACTTCGGATGCAAAAGAATTGAGCTGGTCCACCATGGTGTTGATGGTGTTCTTCAGTTCCAGGATCTCGCCTTTCACCTCCACCGTGATCTTCTTGGACAAGTCGCCGGATGCCACCGCGGTGGTCACCTCGGCGATGTTGCGCACCTGGCCGGTGAGGTTGGTGGCCATGGCGTTGACGTTGTCGGTCAGGTCCTTCCAGGTGCCGGCCACGCCGCGCACGGTGGCCTGGCCGCCGAGCTTGCCTTCGGTGCCCACTTCGCGCGCCACGCGCGTCACTTCCGAGGCGAACGAGGCAAGCTGCTCCACCATGGTGTTGACGACTTTGCCGATGCGCAGGAATTCGCCGCGCAGCGGGCGCCCGTCGATTTCCACCGTCATCGATTGCGACAGGTCGCCCTTGGCCACGGCGCCGATCACGCGCGCCACTTCGGCGGTGGGCTGCACCATGTCCTCGATCAATTCGTTCACCGCGTGAATCGCGCTTTCCCAACCGCCGGTGGCGGCCTTTACGCGCCCGCGCTGGGTGATCTTGCCCTCCTTGCCGACCACGCGCGACAGGCGCTCGAGCTCTGCCGCCGTCTGCTGGTTGAGGTTCACTACTTCGTTGAACAGTTGCGCCAGTTCGCCATCCTGGCCTGGCAAATCTTCCGGAAGACGGACGTTGAAATCGCCGCGCCGAAAGCTGCGCAGGGCGGCGATGACTTGGCGACGTTCGAGCGTTTCCCATGTGTTGGCGTTCATTCAAGCCTCATGATCAAAGCCTTCGGAATCGGCATTCCTTTACCAAGATAAGGGCCAGCTTTCGGTACGACGGTATCGGGCTTGCATATACATGGCAGGCCAATTTTGTACAGAGAGCGTAGTCACGCCATGCTACGTAGTCTTGAGGTGGCTGGCTATCGTGAAATCGGGTTTGACGTCGTAAAAACCGCGCGTAATTTCAGTACCCGTCAGGTAGTTTTCAGGTGAGCGGCGCGTGGAGACGGCAATTGTGCAGAAGGCGTGAAAGAGCCGCATTGGAGTTCTTAACGGCGGAGTAAGGCACGACCCCTTTCGCGATGAGAACATACATGGGGAAAGCCTCATGCGAACTCGCCCCATCGCTTCCAAGTGAAACAATCTTCTGGACCGCATTGCGTCTTAATGCGAAAGAGAGCGCAGTTTCCTTGCACCCATGAACCGATAAAGGGTTGAATGAGCGCCCCCAATTCCCTGGCGCCTTAGCATGCCCTTCGAACAACCTACCGTCCGATCGGCGGCTGTCATCGCCATGCATCTGATCGATATTGCCGATGCCATCGATCTGTCGAATGCGGAAGTGCTGTGGGAACAACAACGTGGCTCGACCAGCATGCGCAGCAAACTCGGCAGCACGCCGCCCAAGGCGGTAGCGTTTGGCGTTCCTCCGGTACTGCTGAAACTCGATCCGCTGGAACTGTCGTTGCAGGAACAGGTGTGTCGCGCCGAGGTCACCGCCAGGTTGTACGATTTCGGCGCTGTGGCGTTTTCGGTGCGGATTCCTGTGGCGTCCTGCAGTTGGGCTGCATTTTCGCAACGGGTGAACGCGGTGGATGCATTGCTCGGGCCTGGTGCCGACAGCCCCATTTGGAAGCAGTTGCTGCAACAGCTACGCACCGCGCTGTTGCCCGCCTTGTCCAAACCCAACGCCGCATCCCTGCACGAAGATTACCTGCTCGGCATCGTGCATGCGTTCGAGGAAGCCGTGCCCGCGCCCACGCTGCACGAACAAATCGACCTGGTGCCGCTGCTATCGGGCGAACAACGCGCGCTGTCCGAGCAGGCGCGCAGGGATCTGCTGCAGCATCGCTTCTCCTACTACGCCGACGACCTGGTCGTGTTGACCTGGGATCGCGCCTTCATCTACGAACCGCGCGGAGACTCCGACGTGGTGGACATTCTCGAAGTCGCCAATGCGCAATTGCTGGAGATGCGCTTTTACGACGAGCTGCTGGATGCGGAACTGCCGCGCATGTACGACATGGTCGAGGCCGCCCATCACGCCAGCAACCCGCTGGCTTCGCGCCGCTTCGCCGACCTGGCGCGCGGCCTGTATACCCTGGTGGCGGAAGTCACCGAAATCACCGAGAAAGTGGACAACGCGCTGCAAGTCACCGAGGACGTCTATCTCGCCCGCGTCTACGCATCAGCGCTGGATCTGTTCCGGGTGAGTCGGGTAAGCGATGCGGTGGACCGCAAGCTGGCGATCATCCGCGATACCTACACCGCCCTTTACGAAGAGGCCTCCGGCAAGCGCGCGGAGTTGCTGGAAGTGGCGATCATCGTATTGATCGTGGTGGAGATCGTCATTGCCATACTGAGGCATTGATGTGGGCGTCCCCAGTGTGGCCGTGCCGTTACCGGCTCATGCCGCGCGCGGGCGAGCGCGGCTGTTTGTACGGCCTTTGCGTAGCGTTGTTTTCAGCGGGGTTATCGACAGGCGAAGGCCCATGGCATGCAAAATGGCATTCAGGCTGCTTACGGCCGGATTGCCTTCTTTGGACAAGGTGCGGTAAAGCTGATTTTTGTTGAGCTGCGCCGCCTCGGCAATCTTGGCTATCCCGCCAAATGCCAAAGCCATTTGGCGCAGCGTTACCAAGAGTTCTCCTTGATCCTCGTCGGCCAGGATGGCATCGAGCGTCGCCGCAGCAAACTTCGGATCTTCTTTAAACAGTTCTGCCATGGCTTCATCGTGGAGCCTGTCTTTCATGGTCATCTCTCCTTTCGGGTTTGCCAATCACGCCAGTATTCGCATGCCCGAGCGATATCCGCGCTCTGCGTTTTCTTGGTGCCACCGTTCAACAGCAGCACGATGGTCTTGCCAGCCTGGGCGTAATAAACGCGATAGCCAGGACCGATGTCGACCCGTAGCTCATGGACACCCTCGCGGCATGGCTTGAAGTCTCCGAAATTCCCCTGTTCCAACCGGTTCAGTCGCCGAACGATTGCGATCTTGGCCTGTACGTCGCGAAGCTTGCCAAGCCAATCGGCGATGAGATCGTGGCTGTTGGCGGTACGGTAGTGGCGGATCTCGAACATGGACATATTTTCGTTTATAAACGAAAATATGTCAAAGATCGACCAGTTGGAATGGCGGCGTACGACGCCATGCAAGTGGCCAGCGTTGGGCTGAGCCCCGGACAAGTCCGGGGCTCAGCCCAACCTATGGGGACGCATCTGCGATCCCGGGCTTCAATCCAATGCGTAGATCACGCAACCATGCGCCGGCAAAACGACGCTCAGCCGATCGGAAGCCGGCAAGCGCCGACCGCTCCAAAGATCGCGGGCAGCGTGATGGCCTGCAGGCAAACCCAGCTTGTCCCAGCCCGAGGTAAGCGCAAGCGGCTTGTCATCCAGATTGAACACGGTGAGCAATCGCTGTCCCGAAGGGCCGGAAGCACTCCATACACGCGCATGTTCCCAGCCTGCTGGCAGGTCGATGACCGGATGATTGTCGTGGCTGTTCTGGTCGACGGCGATGATGTCCTTGTTGGTAAGCAGCGTACGGGTCGCGCCATCCAGCCTGGTCAGATTGGCGCCCAGAACCAACGGTGAGCGCGCGATTGCGAGCAATGTGAGTTGCGTGCGTTGCTCATCCAGCGTCAAACGCGATTTGCGCGGCTCGCCCCAACCAGGATGCGGAGCGAGCATGCCGAAAGGCAGCATGTCGGCATCGGGCCAGCGGCCATCATGGGCCTGGCCGGCCCAGGCTTGCAGATGATCGAAGATGTTGCGCACCCCTTGCGGGAAATCGTCGTTCGGATGCTCGTGCTTGAACGTCCAGCCGTCCCAGACGTCGTTGGAGATGCGCCACATCTGGCCGTACTGCCGGATTTCGGCGGCATGCGCAAGCTGCGTCGGTCCCGGCGAGAGGCTCAGCACGATCGGTCGGCCGGTCTTCTTGATGGCCGCGTCGATTTGGCGAATCTCGCTGATCTTGTAAGGATGGTCGGCAATGCAATCGACCTTGAGGAAGTCCACGCCCCAGCGCGCATACAAGGCGAGCATGGAGTCGTAATAGGCCTGGCCGGCGGCGTTGTCGCGCACGCCGTAAGTGCCGTCATCCCACGCGCAGGTGTCGGCGGTATCGGCTGCGTCGGTGGCGTGGAACGATGAATCGGCGATCGGCAGATTGGCATCCACCGCCTGCTTGGGAATGCCGCGCACGATGTGGATGCCGAATTTCAATCCTTGCGCGTGCGCCCAGTCGGCCAGCGGTTTGAAGCCTTGCTCGCCGGCAGCGGAAGGAAAGCGTTTGAGCGCGGGAATCAGCAAGCCGTGTGTATCCATCGCGTAGCCCCGATGCGGCAGCTTGTCGCCGAAAGGGTTGCCCATGTACCAGCCTTCGTCGATCACGGCGTACGTCCAGCCGTAAGCGTGCAGTTTGGCAAGTTCCTTGGCGTTGGCCTTGAAGTCGGCTTCATCGATGGTGAGGCCGTAGGCGTCCCAGCTGTTCCAGCCCATGGGCGGAGTGGGGGCGATGTCCTGTGCTGAAGCCGCGCTGGCGAGTAGCAGGGTGGTTAGCAGGAATGTACTTCGTAGCCAGTGCGGCATGGGAATCCTTGTTTGTATAAGAAAATGTGTTCATCGTCATTCCGGCTTCTGCCGGAATGACGATGAGTTGGCGGTTAGCGTCGTGTCTTGGTTGTGCGGCATACCATTCCCTTCCCTGCATAGCAGGGGAGGGAGCAGATACGGCGAGTTGAAACACGACGCTGATCAGGTGCAAGCAAGAGATGGAACTCCACAATCAATTCGTCGACGTACCGTAAATCACGCCACGGCCAGCGCTCGTGCCCAGATACACGGTGCCAAAGGTACGCGGATCACCCACCACCAGCGAGACGCCGCCCCATTGATGGGATGCATCGTTGATCTGCACCCACGTCGTGCCTGCATCGGTGGAGCGGAACAGGGCGGTGGTGCCGTTCACCGTGCCCGACAGATAGATGGCGGGATAAAACGCACCCGTTGCCGCCTTGCCGAAGCCGACGGAAGTGGCCGACGTCACGGCGGAGGTATCGAATTGATTCCATGTCCAACCGGAATTGGTGCTGCGATACAAGCCAGACGGCGTGGCGAGCCAGATATCGCCCTGCACGCCGGTCACGGTCGTTACCTGGCTGTGCTGCCACGAAGCGATCTGCGGCAAGCTGGTCGTGGTGGCGTACCAGGTCACGCCTTTGTCGGAGCTGCTGTAGAACGTGCCGGTGGATGGATTCCACGCGTAGAACAGATTGCCGTTGGCGCCATCGGACACCACCTGTACGCCGGTGGGCAGCGCACTCAGCGCAGTCCACGTGGTGCCGTTGTCTGTGGAGTAGGCCGGCGTGACGTCCGTCGGCGCCCATACGATGGTGCCGCCATCGGCGGAGATCGCCACGTTGCCGCCGCCATTGCTGGAACCGGCCTGATTCGCAAACGGCGTCCAGGTGCTGCCGCCATCGCTCGATACGGCACCGAACACATTGTTGCCGCCGGTACCCACGCGCACGATCTTCGAAGGAAGGCTCTTTGCAAAATCCAGCCCGGTGCCGTTGGAGCAGATGGGATTGTTGTTCTGCGTCGTTGGCGCCGTGGATAGGCTGGTATGCACGAAGCCGCACACGTCGCCAAGCCCGCTGACCAGATGCGCGCCTGACGTCGGCGAGATCAGCGCGATCACCGCGGTTTCCTCGATGCCGTCGGCGCCGACGGTCCAGTTGGTCGCCTGTCCGCTGTCGACTGCGGTGAGGTTGGTGGAATTCCAGATGCCGCCGCCGAAACCATACATGGCGTGCGCGGAATTGAATGGATCGATCACCACTTCGCCCCAGTTGCCGAACGCCGCCTGCGACTGGCCTTGCGTGATCCACGGCGACAGGCTCGCATCGCGCGTTGCGGTGGCGCCCACGTCCACCCAGCTCGTACCGCCATTGGTGGTGCGATACATCGTGTCGCTTGGCCACCAGTGGTCCATCGTCATCACCACCACCGTGCCGGGCTTGGCCGGATCGATCGACAAGCCGCTGAAGCCGGATGGATAGTTGTATTTGTCCGGCGGCGTAATGTTCTGCCAGGTGTTCAAGCCGATGTTGTATTTCCACACTTGCCCGGCCGTCATGCCGTTGGGACCGGCTGCGTTGCCGTAGGTGATGTACATATTGCCGTCCGGACCGATCAATCCGCGCTGCGGCATCTGGCCGGTCGGGCCACCACCCACTGCGGCCCAGGTGACGCCGCCATCGGTGCTCTTGTAGAGCGTCGACGCGGCCGTGCTGGTGGACACGCCGGCAAAGAGCGTCTTGGTGGCGGAGCCTTTGACGCCTGACGGTTTATAGAAAGCGACGAAGGCCACGCCCGCGCCGGTGCCGTCGCTGGAAAGCGCGTTGAAGCCGCTGACTTTGCTCCAGGTCGAACCACGATCGGTGCTTTTCCACAAGCCGTTGGTGCTGGCCTGCGAGGAGTCGTTCATGGTGCCGTAGAACAACACCGTTCCCAGGTTCGGATCCACTTGCAGGCGCTCGCCGGCGTTGCGTCCATCCTCGTTGCCGCCTACGCGAAAACCCAGCGGATGCGGGGTAAAGGTTTTTCCATTGTCGAGCGACACCAGCACCGCACCGTTCGCGCCCCACGACTGCGTATACAGCCCCGTAACCATGAACAGCATCTTCGAATTGTTCGGGTCGATGGCGATGCTTTCCACGCCCATCCATTGCGAATTGGCTGGCGTCACCCAATCGTTCAACGGCACCCATTTACCGGTGCTGGGAATGTAGCGATAGGCGCCGCCGACGTCGGTGCGCGCGTAGAACAGTCCAGGCTGCGCAGGATGCGCAATGATGCCGTCGACATAGCCGCCGGCGACGATGCGTACGTTCTGCCAGCTGTATGACGGCGTGGTCTGCGCCGCAAGGTTTGTAACAGGTGAACCAGCGAATGCGGCAAACGCGCCGCAGGCGAGCCCTTTGATGATGGCTCGGCGTAAAGTCTTGGTCATTGTTCCCTCTCCAGGTTGGCTGTGCAGCTATCAAGCGCAGAACGCGCCGTCACGAAGCACCCCATGCTTCGTCAAACACGCCATGCTCGTTTTTCATCGCACCCGAAATGCTTTTTTGATATCGGCTTGCTAAAAGCCGGCGGCAATGTACGCCTGAAATGTTTGGGTTTCCCTGTCCGTGGAGGACAAGACCACGATGCACCACGTCTTTCAAGGATCTGGTGCGGCACACAAAGGAAAATCGCAAGATGGTCTGAGCGATTTATGGATCAAGCATGACGAATATGTGATCTTCGTCGTCATCGTTCTCGCTTTCGAGGCATTAACGATTTCTTCTTCACCGCTGCCCCACACTCCGCGTTTCTTGAACCTTCGCCGGGATGCAGCATGAGTCAGCGATTCGATGCCGTGGTCATCGGGGCAGGACAGGCCGGGCCGCCCCTGGCCGAACGCCTGGGCAAATCCGGCCGCAAGGTTGCCGTGATCGAACGCAAGCTGGTGGGCGGTACCTGCGTCAACACCGGCTGTATTCCCACCAAGGCGATGGTGGCCAGTGCGTATGTCGCGCAGATGGGACGACGCGCGAGCAGCTACGGTGTGCTTGCCAGCAGCGACGTTCGCGTGGACATGCAACGCGTGTGGGAACGCACGCAAGGCATATCCGGCCAATCGCGCAGCAGCGTCGAGAAATGGCTGGGCGGCATGCAGAACGTTTCCCTGCTGCGCGGGCAGGCCATGTTCGAATCGCCGCGAACCTTGCGTGTGGGCGACCAGGTGCTCGAGGCCGACGAGTTTTTCCTCAACGTCGGCGGGCGCGCGGTCGTGCCTGATTTTCCCGGCATCGATACGGTGCCTTACCTGACCAACACCAGCATCCTGGCGTTGCGCGAATTGCCCAGGCACCTGGTGATCATCGGCGGCAGCTACATCGGCCTGGAGTTCGGGCAGATGTTCCGGCGCTTCGGCTCGGAGGTGACGATCGTCGAACGTGGCGATCGCCTGCTGCCGCGCGAAGACCCCGAAGTGTCCGCCGCGGTGGTCGACATCCTGCAGAGGGAAGGCATCGCGTTCCACCTTTCGGCCGAATGCATCGAAGTGCACGGCAAGGCCGGCGAAGTAAGCGTGGTGGCCAAGTGCGCCGATCCGCGCCTGGAAGTGCATGGCACGCATGTCCTGCTGGCGGTTGGCCGACGCCCTAATACGGACGATCTCGGTTTGCAAAACGCCGGCGTCGCCATGGACGAACGCGGCTACATCACCGTCGACGATCAATGCCGCACTAACGTGAAGGGCATCTGGGCGCTCGGCGATTGCAACGGCAAGGGCGCGTTCACGCATACCTCGTACAACGATTTCGAGATCGTCGCCGCCAACGTGCTGGATGGCGAACCGCGGCGCATTTCCGATCGCATCAACGCCTATGCGTTGTATATCGACCCGCCGCTCGCGCGCATCGGACTCACCGAGCAGGAGGCGCGAAAACAAGGCCGCAAGATCGATATCGGCGTGCGGCCCATGACACGCGTCGGGCGCGCAGTGGAACGCGGCGAAACGCTTGGCTTCATGAAAGTGATCGTGGATGCGGACAGCCAGCAATTGCTCGGTGCGGCCATCCTCGGCGTCAACGGCGATGAAGTCATCCACAGCCTGCTCGACGTGATGTACGCCAAGGCACCGTATCGCACGGTGACGCACGCCATGCACATCCACCCCACCGTCGCGGAATTGTTGCCAACGGTGCTACAGGATCTGCACCACGCATCTTGAGCCACAGCAGTTTGGGTAGAGCCTCGGACTTGATCCGGGGCGAAACCCAACGCTGCCATCCATGCATCTGTTGGGGTTCGGCGGCGCCTCAGCCCAACCTGCGGGGCACTTCCTGGCATATGATCCGCCCCAGGCCATGAAGCCGTGGCCCCAGGGAAAATCACGGAGGGGAGCCATGTTCGGCAGCACGGTGCTTGAAGTCGCCATCGGCATGATCGTTTGCTTCGGCTCGGTAGCGCTGATCGCCAGCAGCGTCCAGGAGGCGGCGGCCTCCATCTTCCGGCTGCGCGCAAGAACCTTGCTGGCCGGTATCGCGCAGCTCTTGAACGGGCATCCGCTGGTGCTGGATATCTACAACCAGGCGCTGGTCAATCCGCGCGGCGATGGGCGCGCGAAAAGCGTCGACGAGCTTTCGCTGAAAGTGGTGCCGTCCTACATCAAGCCGTTGAACTTCGCGCGTGCTTTGGTGGACGCGCTGCAACGCGGGCAGATTGCGTTCGCCAACCTGCGGCCGGTGCTCGAATCGATTTCCGATCCGCAGATTCGCCTGTGCCTGTGCAGCATGTACGACCGTGCCGCGGGTGACGTGGCCGCGTTCGAAGCGCAGATCGCGCAATGGTTCGATTCGGGCATGGAGCGCATCTCCGGCGCGTACAAACGGCAGGCGCAATTCTGGGCATTCGTTTTCGCACTGGCGTTGACCATTGCCTTCAATATCGATGCCAGTTACGTACTGACCAAGCTTTGGGCGATGTCGGCCGTCGGCATGCTGCATCTGCCCGTTCCGCCGCCGGGGCCGAATGCGCACGACGCCTTGTCGATGCTCGATCAATTGCCGATCGGCTGGGGCCGTCCGCCCGGGCGTTACCTCGATGTGGTCTATATGATTCCCGGGTGGTTGATCACCGCGAGTTCTTCGCTGTTCGGCGCGCCGTTCTGGTTTGGGTTATTGGGCAAAATCACCAATCTTCGCGGAACGGGGGAGAAGCCTGCTTCCGCTTGAGGGCAACCCGCATTTCCAGGCGGGTCACCAGTTACCTGCCATGTCCTGTTCCGACTTCGGTCCGGTCCCGAGCAAATATTCCACACCTGCGTGCATCGCTGGACATCGCCAAGATGTGCGTGAAGGAAGTGATGGAAGCCGAATCGGACGCGCCAACGCACGCAAATTAGCGGCGAGACATATTCACCCACTCACAAAAAAACCGGTCCCTGATCACAGTCTTTACGCCGTCACCAGGCTGCGTACACGTAAAATTCATTTTCTGCGAGCAAATGCAGCCTTTCACATTTGCGGTTTCACGGATGGCTGACGCATCTTACGCCCCGTTGTTGACAAATTAATCGGGGTTCTTCAGGTGAAAAATAAGTCAGCGCTGCAAAGCGTACAGGGGGATTTTGTGTCCAGTTCAAACAATACACGCAAATTTAACTTCACGCGCAGTCGCAAGCTTTTCGCAGCCGTTGCCGCCTCGCTGGCGCTTTCGGCCTTCGCCTTGCCGGCTGCTGCCACGCCTTGGTGGAACGCGACGCCGACCGTGACGATCGGCTCCACCGCGCTCAACGCGAAGAACTTCGGTGCAATGGGCAATGGCACTGCCGACGATACCGCCGCCATCCAGGCCGCGATCAACGCCTTGCCGTCCACAGGCGGCACGGTCGAAGTGCCGGCTGGTACCTACATGATCAATGCGCTGACGGGCATCAGCCTGCACTCGCACACGCGCCTGCTGCTCGACACCGGCGCAACCCTGCAGGCCATTCCCAATGGTGCCTCGCGCTACTGGGTGGTGAAGGCATGGAACGTGAACAACGTTGAGATCGCCGGTGGCAACATCGTCGGTGAGCGCACGCAGCACCAGGGCACCACGGGCGAGTGGGGCTATGGCATCAACATCTCCGCATCCAGCGCCGTCTACGTTCACGACATTTCCGTGTCCAACTGCTGGGGCGACGGCCTGGTGGTCGGCGCGTCGGGTTCGGGCACCACGTTGGTGCGTTCGTCCGGTGTGACGCTGAACAATGTGAAATCCAACAACAACCGCCGCCAGGGCCTGTCGATTCTGCCGGCGGTGCAGGTGTACGTGGTCAACAGCAGCTTCACTGGCTCCAACGGCGCGGCGCCGCAGTCCGGCATCGACATCGAGCCGGCGACGCAGGGCACCACGCTGCAGGTGCGCCTGGAGAACACCACGCTGGCGAACAACATCGGTAACGGCCTGGAAGTGCACAACAACGTGTCCGGCCTGTCGATGAACAATGTCACGGTGCAAAACAACCAGGGCTTCGGCGTGTACGTCGGCGGCGCGAACAACGTGACGATCAACAACAGCAACATCATCGAGAATTATCTGTTCGGCGTGAGCATTGCCAGCACCACCAACAACATGCAGGTGGTCGGCAATACCATCGAATGGAACTATGACCTGTGGTTCTACCAGCACAACCAGTCGATCTATAACGAAGGCTGGGATCCGCGCGATGTCACGGTGGCCAGCACGCCGACGAACATCCTGGTGTCGAACAACACGATTTCGCCGATGAAGTGATGTGACAGTTGGGTGATGGGCAAGAGCGCCTTCTTTCTTCGGGAAGAGGGCGTTTTTGTGAGCCATGATGTGACTTCTGCAGGGCAGGGCTTGCTTTTTGTCCGGTGGAAAACCATCGGCAGCATGCCAGTAGACCGCTAGAAAAATCCGAATCGTCATTCCGGCCTTCGTCCACTGCTTTCCGGGGAACATAGCTGTCGATCTGCAGGAAGACTCCACATCCCGTCATCCCAGCGAAAGCTGGGATCCAGTGACTTGCAGCGTGAAAGACACTGGATTCCAGCTTGCGCTGGAATGACGAATCGGTAGCATTGAATTTGCAGATAAAATCTCACATCCGGTTACGTGCCGAGACTTCCTTTCGCGATCCACGCTTTCCCGGAAACAGTGGACCTTCGCCGGAATGACGAGGGGTAATCTGAAAATCCTGAGTAGCGCGATAGATACCTGCGATACCCGGATTGCTATCGCGCGTTACACATTCTGTTATCCATCAGTGAGCAGTGGTGCGCATTGTGCGAAATTCCGCACCCACGTCCCGCAATTGAAACAAGACGCTCCGCCAATTATTACGGCACGATGAAACCATCCCGCGAGCATGCGCATGTGCGCCATGCGTCGCTTCGCGGCGGTCATCATCGTCATCGGGGAGTGGCATGCAGCACGGGGAAGATCCACGCAGGAAATTTTTGAAAGGCGCGGCAGCGGCACTGGCCGCGGCAGCCATTGCGCCGCGCACGCGCGCGTTCGATCTGGCGGAACCCGCCAAGGCGGCAATATCCAGGCAAGCCGTGCCCGACCAGCCGGTGCGCTGCGTACAACCGTTTGCGCTGGATCAGGTGCGCCTGCTGGACAGCGAGTTCACCCGCGCCGCCGCCGTCAACCGGCGCTATCTGCAAAGCCTGCCGATCGACCGGCTGGCGCATACGTTCCGCTTGCAGGCAGGTTTGCCTTCACACGCGGCACCGTTAGGTGGATGGGAAAAGCCCGATTGCGAACTGCGCGGCCATTTTGCCGGCGGCCATTATCTGTCGGCTTGCGCCCTGGCTTACGCCAGCGACGGCGACGAAGCGCTCAAGGCCCGCGGCGACGAACTAGTGGCCGCGCTGGCGAAGTGCCAGCGTCCCAACGGCTACCTCAGTGCTTTCCCGGAAAGTTTCTTCGATCGCCTGGGCAGCGGGCAGAAGGTGTGGGCGCCGTTCTACACGATCCACAAGATCCACGCCGGCATGCTCGACATGTACCTGCTTGCCGGCAACCAGCAGGCGCTGCAGGTTGCGACCGGCATGGGCGATTGGGTGGTGCGCTGGCTCAACGGTTTTTCCGATGCGCAGATGGCAAGCATCATGAAGACCGAGTTCGGCGGCATCAACGACTCGATGTATGAGCTGTATGCCATCACCGGCAACGAGCGCTATCGCGACGCCGCGCATCGCTTCGACCAGCCCTCGCTGTTCGATCCGCTGGCTTCCTATCGCGACGAATTGCAGGGCCTGCACGCCAACACGCAGGTGCCCAAGATCATCGGCGCCGCACGCCGCTACGAGCTGACCGGCGAACCGCGCTACCGGCGCCTGGCCGAGTTCTTCTGGGAAACCGTCACTCAGCACCGCACCTATGCCACGGGCGGTTCCAGCAACGACGAGTTCTGGCACACCGCGCCGGGCGACCTGAAAGGCCAGCTCGGCTTGTACACGGCCGAATCCTGCGTGGCCTACAACCTTTTGAAACTGACGCGCCACGTCTATACGTGGAACGGCGATCCGCGCGCGTTCGACTACTACGAGCGCACCTTGTACAACGCGCGCCTCGGCACGCAGGACGCCGACGGCATGAAGCTCTACTTCTATCCGTTGCGTACCGGCGCCACCAAGTTCTACAACTCGCCCACCGATTCGTTCTGGTGTTGCACCGGTACCGGCGCCGAAGAATTCGCCCGCTTCAACGACAACATCTATTTCCACGACGACAACGATCTGTACGTCAACCTGTTCGTGTCTTCCGAGCTTCACTGGGCGCAGCAGAAGGTCACGCTGCGGCAGGAGACGCGCTTTCCGCACGAGCCGCGCACACAACTTTCGTTGAAGCTCGCGCAGCCGAAGCGGTTTGCGTTGCACTTGCGCATTCCTTCATGGATCGGCCCGGATGCCAAGGTGCGCGTGAATGGTCAAATCCTGGATGCCTTCGCATCGCCGGGCAGCTACCTGAGCGTGCAGCGCGAATGGCATGACGGCGATCGCGTGGAGCTCGACTTGCCGATGCAGCTGCACACCATGGCGCTGCCTGGCGACGACAGCCAGGTCGCCATGCTGTATGGCCCGCTGGTGTTGGCCGCACGACTCGGTAATCAAGGCGTCACGCATGCCATGCAGTACGGTGGCTATGGCACCGGCCCGGAACCGGAGCCGCCGGCGCAACCGCCGGTACGTATTGCGGCAGCATCGCCGCAGAGCACCGATTGGATGCGCGTAGTCGCCGCCGATGAGCTGCGATTCGAAGCGACCACACGCAATGGCGCCATCGCCGTTGCGCCCTTGAAGGATATCTACGGCGAACGCTACGCCGTGTACTGGCAAAACGAATCCGACACATCAGCCAGCAGCGGCTGAGCATCGGCTTTATCGCTCCCTTCCTGCATACAGCAGGGAAGGGAGCACAACCCCAGGGGGAACGAACGCGATCTGCGCCGCGCGTCGGTGCATGTCCGCTGCTGCGCCTTTGTTATACGCCGTCACCGTCACCACTGCCCACGAGCGTGAGAAGTCTATGACCCGAACATCGCACCGCCTTGGCCATTCTTCGTCTTGTCGACGCCCTTCGCCGATCGCCACTGCCGTACGCAGCGCGTTGCTTCTGAGCGTGATCGCCAGCGGCGGCGCCTTGCACGCGCAAGACGCTTCCCAGCCGCAAAGCGCCGCTCCCCAGTCCAGCGGCGACGCCGCCGCGCAGGCGAAAAACCTGCAAGCGGTAACCGTCACCGGCTCCTTGATCCGGCGTGTCGACGTGGAAACCGCCAATCCGGTGACCACCATCGACAGCGGGCAGATTTCCGCCAGCGGCAAGCCCACGCTGGGCGACCTGATGCAGCAACTGCCATCCGTCGCCGGCAATGCCACCAATCCAAGCATCAACAGCGGCGGCGGAACCGGCGCATCGACCGTTTCGCTGCGTGGCCTGGGCGACAATCGCACGCTGGTGCTGGTGAACGGCCATCGCCTTGCGTACAACGACGTCAACAGCATTCCTTCCAGCATGATCGAACGCGTGGAAGTGCTGACCGATGGCGCATCCTCGGTGTACGGCTCCGATGCGATCGGTGGCGTGGTGAATTTCATCCTGAAGGATCACTACCAGGGCGTGCAGCTCAGCGCCGACTACGGCGAAAGCTCGCACAGCGACGGCAATCGACGCAGCTTCAATCTGCTGGCGGGTTTGTCCAGCGATCGCGTGAACTTCATCGCGTCTATCACGCATCAGACGCAGAACCCGATCACCTCGGACAAGCGCGGCTATTCCGCTTACACGCTTGCATTCCGTGACGGCCAGGTGGCGAAGATCGGCTCGTCAGCCGTGCCCGGCGGTCTGGTGCAGGATGCCAGCGGCACCAACGTCACGCTCAACCCTGGCGTGGCCGGCATCACCACGGTGGCCGACTATCACCCCTATACCTCGGCCGATTCCTTCAACTACGCGCCTTACAACTTGCTGCTGACGCCGCAGGACCGCACCAACATCTCGCTGTTCGGTGCCTACAAGTTCACGCCGCAGATCGAAGGGTATTTCAACCTGTTCTATACGCGAACGGTGGCCTCTTCGATCATCGCGCCGGTGCCGATCTTCGCCAACTCGGATGATTTTTTCGTTCCGTCCACCAACTACTACAACCCGTTCGGCCTCAATTTCGGCACCGATCGCGTCAGCGGCAACGGCTACAACGATTTCAACATACGCCTTACGTCGTTGGGCAATCGCATGTACACCAACCAGACGTACGACCTGCAGTTCACGCCCGGCCTGCGCGGCAGCTTCGGCAACAGCAGCTGGCAGTGGAACGTCGATTTCAATTACGGAAAAGTCAGGCAGAAAACGCGCAACGAAGGCTTTATCGACTACGCGGGTTTCGAGCAGGCGATCGGCCCTTCCTTCCTGGCCGGCAATGGCGCGGTGACCTGCGGCACGCCGACCGCGCCGATCGCCAACTGTACGCCGATCAACATCTTCAACGTCAATGACCCGGCCACCATCGCGTCCTTGAAGAAGCTGCTGATCAATCCCGATTCGTTCTACCACTACACCATGCAGCAGTTCGAGGCGAGCGCCAACGGCGAGCTGTTCGATCTGCCCGCCGGCCCAGTGAACCTGGCAGCGGGGCTTTCCTATCGCCGCGAATCGCAATCGGATGGCACCGACACGCCCAGCGCGATCGCGATCAACGATGGTCCTTATGCGGGTCTGTGTGGCGTGGTCGAGTTCTGCGCCACCCAGCTCAGCGGCAGCTACACCGTCAAGGAGGCCTACGCCGAAACGCTGATTCCCTTGCTGGCCGATGTGCCGTTTGCGCATACGTTGAACATCGACATCGGTTCGCGCTTCTCGCGCTACAGCCTTTCCGGCACCACCACCAACAGCAAGATCGCGCTGGAATGGCGCCCCATCGCGGACCTGCTGCTGCGTGGTACGGCATCGCAGGTATTTCGTGCGCCGAACATCAACGAGCTGTTCGCAGGCACATCCGGTGGCGCGGTTCCGGCCAACGACGTCTGCGATGGTTACACCGGCGGCCATCCGCAAGCTTGTGTCAACGTGCCTACCGATGGCAGCTTTCAGCAGATCAATCCGCAACTGGGCGTGAGAAGCTCCGGCTCCGTGCCGGCCGGTTATGACCTGAAGCCGGAGTTCGGCAAATCCTTCGATTTTGGCCTGGTCTACGATCCACACTGGTTGCCGGGTTTGTCGTTCAGCGCCGACGCGTGGCGCATCCACCTCCGCGATACGATCGTGGACGGCCTGGATCCCACCACCATCTTGAACGAGTGCTACTACAGCAGCCGGCTATGCAGCCTGATCCATCGCGCCGGCAACGGCCAGATCAGCTACATCAACCTGCCCACCGTCAACCTTGGCGAAACCTGGGCCAGCGGCATCGATTCGACCATCCAATATGCTTTTTCCACCGAGCGCTTCGGCAAGTTCAACGCGAGCCTCACCAGCACCTACCTGCAGCGCTACGACGTGGATACCGCGCCCGGCGACAGCGCCGTGCCGATCACGCATTGCGCAGGTTCGTATTGCGCGGTGTACGGTGAATTTCCGCGCTGGCGCGGCCTGGCCACGCTCAATTGGAGCAAGGGTCCGTGGAGCGCCACCTGGACGATGCGTTATGTCGGCCGCACGCGCGTGGGAAGCACCGATCTTTCGCAGGGTTATTCGGCGGACGAGGATATCGCTGGCGTGGTGCATCCGATCGGCGCGTATGTCTATCACAACCTGTCGGCCAGCTATGCATTGGCGAAATATCACACCACGCTATCGGCCGGCGTCGACAATCTTTCAAACAAGCAGCCGCCGATGTTTTACCAGTGGGGGAGTAATGGGAACTCGGATGCGTATACGTATGATTTGATTGGGAGGTATTACTGGATGCGGGCTACGGTGGCGTTTTGAGGTGGCGGCAACCTCGGCGCGGTATAACCGTTGGTTAGAGCCCCGGACTTGATCCGGGGCGAAACCCAACATTGCCATGTATGCCTCACGAGGAGTTTCTTTGTGCGTGTAGGTTGGATTGCAAACCCAACGTCGCTATGCGGATGTATGTCGCGATGGTTGCAGATTGCCTGCGGCGCTTTCGGCCCGTGGGGCCGAGTCACTTCTCTTTGCGTGCCCAAAGAGAAGTAACCAAGAGAAAGGGCACCCCGAGGGGGCGCTTGGCGGGCGTCCTGCCCGCCAAGTGCGTGAAGGGTGGGCGGGGTTTTCGACAGCACATCCTGTGCTGACGAAAACAAGCCGACCTCCATGGCGGCTTCCCTTCGGGCTGATCCGCCCACCCTTCACCGCCCCTGGGGCCCCGAAGAGCAGGCGCGCATCCTGCGCGACCGCACCGACGCAAGCGTCGGTGTCGCTCGGTTCTTTGGGCCAGCAAAGAAAAGTGACTCGGCCTTCGGGCCGAAAAAGAAGCCAAAACTCAGCGAAATACGCCGGCCTTGCCCACACTACTTATGCGAAACACTACAAATAGGAAGCACTTACTAAGTGCTATGGCGCTAACACGGCAATCCAAAATCAGCGCCGCACCGCCGCCCCCCCATCCGAATCCCCCACCACGACATTCCCCCAACCCCCACCCACCGCACGAATCAGATCCACACTAGCCTGCAAGCGCCGCGTGCGAATCGCTTCGGCATTGCGCTGTGCCGATAGCGCCGCGGTTTGTGCGGTGACCACGTCGAGGTAGTTGACGATGCCTTCGCGATAGCGGTTGGTGGCGATGGTCATGGTCTGCTGCGCAGAAGCCACCGCCTGGTCTTCATGTTCCGCCTCCGTGCCCAGATCGCGCAGCAGCACCAGGTCGTCTTCCACCTGGCGGAAGGCATCCAGCACGGTCTGCCGGTAATTCGCCGAGGCAGTGTCGAATTCTGCCTTGGCCTGATTGACCTTCGCCTGGCGCAGACCCGCATCGAAGAGCGGCAACACCGCCAATGGTCCAAGCGACCAGAAGCGATTGCCGAGCGTGAGCAGATTGCCGCTGCCGGTGTCCTGGAAACCATAGGCTGCCGACAAGCTCAGGCTGGGAAAGAACGCCGCACGCGCCACGCCGATGCTCGCGTTGGCGGCATACGCGCGACGTTCGGCAGCGGCGATGTCGGGACGGCGTTGCAGCAGGCTGGAAGGTACGCCGGGCGGTGTCAACGGCACGCTCAGCGCAACCTGTGAAGAAGCGATCGAGAAGCTCGATGCGGGCTCGCCGATCAGGCTGGCAATGGCGTGCTCGGTCAACGCGCGTTGTGCCTGCACGTCGGTGACTTGCGCTTGCGCATCGTGCAATTGCGTTTGCGCGCGCGATACGTCGAGTCCTGAAGCGATGCCGCCCTGGTGGCGGTTCTCGGTCAGCGACAAGGCACGCGTGTAGGCCTTGAGTGTGTCCTGCAAGATCGCCGCCTGCCGGTCGTAGCCGCGCAGCCGCACGTAGTCGTCCGCGAGCCGTGCTTCCAGGCTCAGCTTGGCGGTGGCGAGATCGGCCTGCGCTGCTTGTGACAAGGCGTGGCCCGCGCGCACTTGATTGCGGATGCGGCCCCATAGGTCGAGATTGTAATTGAGTCCTACCGCGACGGTGTCGGCATCGTATTCGTTGGGCTGGTTGCTGCCGCGCAGCGGGCGGTTGTTCGACTGGCGGTTGCGCGTAGGATTGGCGAGCGCACCCAGTTGCGGAAAGAGGCCAGCGTTCAACTGGCTTTCGAAAGCGCGCGCCGTGTCATAGCGGGCCAGCGCTGCTGCAAGACTGGGACTGTCGGCATCCAGCCTGGTTTCCAACTGGTCGAGCGTGTTGTCGCCGTAGATCGTCCACCAGTTGCCATGCGATTGTTGATCGGCCGGCGTGGCGATTTTCCATTCGGCGCCGGCTTCCTTGAACGCGCTCGGCACGGGCGGCAGCGATGGCGTGTGATACGTCGGCGCGAGCGAGCAGGCGCTCAATATCAATGATGCGGCGATGCCCGCGCAAAGCGCCTCAGCCCGCCGACGCATGGCCGCCCTCCATCGCCACATTCCCATCGTTGTCGCTTTGCACGCGCACCTGGTCGCCTTCCATCAATGAATCGGGCGGATTCTCGATCACGCGGTCGGCAGGGCTCAGGCCTTGGTCGATCTGCAATGTGGTGCCCAGGTCCAACGCCACGTGTACCTTGCGCAGATGCACGCGTGCGTCCGCGCCGAGCACCGCGACTTGTGGCCCATGCGAACGGAAAATCAACGCCGTGGTGGGAATCGTCACGCGATGCGGATCGACCTGGATGTCCAACTGCACGTCGCTGTAGTCGCCAGGTTTGAGTTCACCGTTCTTGTTGTCGGCTTCGAACTGCGCAAGCAGGCTGCCGGAACTGGTATTGATCGCTTCGGAGTTGCCGATCAGTGTGGCGCTGAAGCTTTGCCCGGGCCACTCGGGCACGGTCAGCGTCGCCTTCATGCCGGGCTTGATGCTGCCCGCATCCACCTGCGGCACCGGCACGTACAAACGCATGCGGCTGGTGTCGGCGACGGTGAACAGTTCCGGGCCGCTTTCGTTGTTGGCGGTGATCAGGTCGCCTACGTCGGTATGCCGCGCGGTGACCACGCCGTCGAACGGCGCCACGATCTTCTTGAAGGTTTCCAAGGCATTGAGCCGGTCCACGTCGGCCTTGGCGGCCAGCACGGTCGCTTGCGCAGCGGCGGCGTCGCCGGCTTTTTCATCCGCCTCCTGCTTGGATACGGAATCGGAGCCCAGCAGATGCTGCCAGCGCTGCGCGGTCAGGTCGGCCAGATGTGCATTGGCCTGCGCCTTGACCAGCACCGCCTTGGCTTGTTCCAACTGCTGATCGAGTTCGGGTGTGTCGATCACGGCCAGCACGTCGCCGGCTTTGACCTTCGCACCGATGTCCTTGTACCAGGCCTTGAGATAACCGCCGACGCGCGCATGGATCGGCGCGTTGTTCCAGGCTTCCAGGTGGCCAGGCAGGGTGATGGCATGCGCGCTGGCCGGATCCATCGCGGGCGCTAGCCGCACGCTGGGAACCAGTTGCGCATCGGTCCATTGCACCAGTTCCTGATGCTGATGGCGGCGCGCGGCCAAGCCGGCCGTCACCACCAAGGCAGCGGCCAATGCGGCGCCGATGCCGATGGCTTTGAGATGCCTGGGCTTGCGCACTACGAGTACGTCTGCAGAGTTATGCGACATGAGGGAAACCCGATACGGAAACATCAGAGGGAGCACGCTGTTCGCGCCCATGCACCAGGCTGAACACCACCGGGACAAACAGCAGCGTGGCGCAGGTGGCGAACAGCAGGCCGCCGATCACGGCGCGGCCCAGCGGCGAGTTCTGTTCGTGCGCCAACGCCATCGGCAACATGCCGATGATCATCGCCAGCGCCGTCATGCATACGGGACGGAAGCGCGTGAAACCCGCTTCCAGCGCGGCCTTCACCGCATCGCCATGCTCGGCGAGGCGCTCGCGCGCAAAGCTCACCACCAGGATCGAGTTGGCGGTTGCCACGCCCATGCACATGATCGCACCGGTCAAGGCGGGCACCGACAGCGTGGTGTGCGTGACGAACAACGTCCACACGATACCGGCCAGCGCGGCGGGCAGGGCGGTGATGATCACGAACGGATCGACCCACGACTGGAAGTTCACCACGATCAACATGTAGATCAACACGAACGCGCCGAGCAGGCCGAACAGCAGGCCGGAGAAAGCGGTGTTCATCGCCTGCACCTGGCCCAGCAACTGCACGGTGGAGCCCTTGGGACGATCCTTGGCCGCGTCATCGAGTACGCGCTGGATCGCGGACGCCACCGCGCCCAGGTCGCGCCCTTGCGTGGTGGCGTAGATGTCGAACGACGGCATGATGTTGTAGTGCGTCACCACCGCGGGCGACGCCGTGCGCTGCACCGAAGCCAGCGCGCCCAGGATCTGGTGCATGCCGTTGCTGGATGAGGTGATCGGCAGGCTTTGCAGATCGGCCAGGTGATCCATGCGGTATTGCGGCGTCTGCGCCACCACCGCATAGGACACGCCATTAGCCGGATTGAGCCAGAACGTGGGTGCCACCTGCGAACTGCCGGCGAGCGAGGCCACCATGCTGTTGGTGACGTCGCGCTCGGTAAAGCCCAGGCCGCTGGCGCGCACGCGATCCACGTCCACGTTCAATTGCGGCGCGCCGGTGGACTGCTGCAGGCGCACGTCGGCGATGCCGGGGATCGCGCGCATCTTGCGCATCAATTGGATCGCGTACGCCTGGTTGTCGGCGGTATTGCGCCCGGCGATCTTCACGTCCAACGGGGCCGGCGCGCCGAAGTTGAGAATCTGACTGGCCATGTCCGCGTGCAGGAAGGCGAAGCTGGTGCCGGGAAATTCGCGCGGCAGCACTTCGCGCAGTTTCTTGACGAAGCCGTCGGTGTCGTCGTGGTCCTCGTTGAGCAGGATCTGGATGTCGCCATCCTGCGGCCCAATGGTGCCGCTGGCGTTGTAGACCATGTTGGTGCCGCTGAGCGGCAGGCCGATGTTGTCGACGATGCTGTCCAGCTGCGCCGGCGGAATCACGCGGCGGATCGCGCGTTCGATGTGGTCGAACTCGGCCGCCGTATCCTCGATGCGCGTGCCGATGGGCGCACGCACGTGCATCGCGATGGCGCCCGCTTCCGTGCTCGGGAAGAAATCGCGGCCCAGGAATGGAAGCAATGCAAACGACGCCAGCACCACTACCAGAAAACCGATCACGAACGGGCGGCGCGCGCTCAGGGCCAGGCCAAGGCAGTTGTAATAAGCGTCGCGCACCTGGGTGAAATGGTGCTCGAAGCGCTGCTGGAAATGCACCAGCGCCAGGCGCAGCCGGCCGCGCTGGATATCCGGATGCTGGTCGCCTTCGTGATGATTGATATAGGCGTCTTCCGGATGGTCGCCGACGCCCTTTTCCGTGACGTGCGGCTTGAGCAGATACATCGCCATCGTCGGCACCAAGGTGCGCGACAGCACGAACGAGGACATCATCGCGAAGATCACCGCCAGCGCCATCGGCCGGAACAGGAAGCCGGCGATGCCTTCGAGCATGAACATCGGCACGAACACGATGCAGATGCACAGCAGCGAGACGAAAGCAGGCGTCACGATCTGTTTGGCGCCGTCCATGATCGCGGTGCGTACATCCTTGCCTTGTTCCAGGTGCCAGTTGATGTTCTCGATCGTGACGGTGGCATCGTCGACCAGGATGCCCACGGCCAGCGCCAGGCCGCCCAGGGTCATCACGTTGAGCGTCTGGCCGAAGGCGGCGAGCAGGGCGATAGCGGAAAGCACTGCCAGCGGAATCGACACGGCGATGATCACCGTCGAACGCCAGCTGCCAAGGAAGATCAGGATCATTACCGAGGTGAGCAGCGCGGCGATGATGCCTTCGCGCGCCACCGAGGCGATCGCGCCGCGCACGAAGATCGACTGGTCGCCCAGCAACTTCAGTTTCAGCGACGAGGGCAGCGTTTCCTGCGCCAGCGGCAGCAGTTTCTTGATGCCGGCGACCACCGCGAGCGTGGAGACATTGCCGCCCTTGAGCATCGGCATCAGCACCGCGCGCTGGCCGTCCACGCGCACTTCGTTCTGCTGTGGCGGCGCGCCGTCGTGCACGTGCGCGACCTGGCCGATGGTGATGGTGGCGCCGTTGACGGTCTTGATCGGCAGCTCGTTCAACGCATCGATCGCGGTGGGACTGTCGTTGAGTTCGATCGTGTATTGCGAGTGGCCGATCTTGATGCTGCCCACCGGAATGATCTGGTTCTGCGCCGCCAGCGCGTTGCCTACGTCCTGCGCGGACAAGCCCTTGGCGGCCAGCGCCTGCGGGTCCAGGTCGATCATGATCTGGCGCTGCTTGCCGCCATAAGGCATCGGAATGGCCACGCCACGCACCGACACCAGGGTGGGGCGCAGGAAGTTCTGCGCGATGTCGCGGATCCTGCCTTCATCCAGTTTGCTGCTGGATAGCGCCATCTGCAGGATCGGCACGGTGGAGGCGTTGTAGTTGATGATCTGCGGCGGCGTGATGCCGGGCGGCATCTGCTTGAGCACCGTCTGCGAGATCGAGGTGACCTGCGCGGTGGCGGTGCGGATGTCCACGCCGGGCTGGAAGAAGATCTTCACCACACCGATGCCGGGCAGCGATTGCGATTCGATGTGCTCGATATCGCTGACGGTGGAGGTGAGCTGGCGCTCGTAGTAGTAGATCACCCGCCCGGACATCGCACTGGGCGACTGGCCGTTATACGTCCACACCACGCTGATGACGGGAATGCCGATGTTGGGAAAGATGTCGGTGGGGGTGCGCAGCGCGGCCAGCGGCCCGGCGATCAGGATGAAGAGCGCCAACACGATGAAGGTATACGGACGTGACAGGGCGATGCGGACCAGACCCAGCATGCGGCAGTTTCCATCGATACAACGATGGGCGGCATTATTCGGGATGGGGTAGGGGCGTTGCCTTTCGGTGGCATGAAGAATTTTTCATGTTTGGGTCGGGAGGCGGATTTGTCGACATGCCTCCATGACACCTCACCGTCATTCCGGCGAAGGCCGGAATCCATCCATACGCTGCGTGATGCAGAATTATGACGGTGGATTTTCGGTCCACTCGGCATTTCGGCCAGCCATGGAGATCGTGGCGAGGACATGCATGGATTCCGGCCTTCGCCGGAATGACGGAGAGGTAATGAGGGCGGCGCCGGGGCGAGTTGTTAGATGAAGGCGAAGGAGCAATACGCCGAACTCAAGCATGCACAGGCGCACGCACCGCACACTCCATCCCAATACGCGCACCACCTTCATCACCGTCAATCGTCAACTCGAAATCGTGCAGCTTCGCAATCGCTGCGACGATGCTCAACCCCAAGCCATGCCCTGCAGTTTCACGACTCCCTTCGCCCCGATAAAAACGCTGCCAGATGGCGTGGCGTTCTTGCGCCGGAATCCCCGGCCCGCTGTCGGCCACCTCGATCCGCGCACGCTCGGGCGCCAGGCGCGTCGCGCTTATCGTCACCGTGCCGCCATCCGGAGTGAACTTGATCGCGTTGGCGACCAGGTTCCCGATCGCCTCGAACAGCAGATCAGGATCGGCCTGCACGATCAGCCCGGGTTCGGTGCGCAGCTCCAGTAGCTGCTGCCTGCCCTCGGCCAGCGGCGCATACAGCTCATGCACGTGCCGCAGCGTTTCGCCAAGATCCACGGCGACAAAACCTTCCCGCCGGTGGTGGTCTTCGAGCTCGGAAATGCGCAGCAAGGCGCGGAAACGGCCGAGCACGTCGTCGATGTCCTCCACGCAGCGCTCGACCAGGGCCTGGTGCGGATCGTCCTCGCGAAGCTGCTGCTGCACGCGATAGAGTTGCGAACGCAAACGCGTCAGTGGCGTGCGCAAATCGTGCGCGATGTTGTCGCAAACGCCTTTCACTTCGCCCATCAGCCGCTCGATCTGGTCGAGCATGTCGTTGACGATCGCGGCGAGCCGATCCACTTCGTCGTCGCGCTTGCTGACCGGCAGGCGCTTGTGCAGATCCCCGTGCATGATCGCCTGCGTGGCCGCCTTGATTTGGCGGATACGGCGGCGTGGCCCGATATTGAGAATCAGGCCGCCGATCAGGCCAGGCACCAGGGTGAACGACAGGCCCCACCATAAGGCATGCTTGATGATGCTGCCGACGTGCGCGGTGACGCCGGTGGTGTGCGCCAGCGCCAGTACGTTGCCATCGTCAAGATGTGCGGCGATAAGGTGCAGTTGCTCGATGTTCGGCAGCGCCTGTTGGCGGATGATGTCGCGCGCTTCGGTGCGGATGGGGCTGCCGTCGATCTTCAATACCGGCGGCAGGCGCACGATGTCGCCGTTGATCCAGCGGCGCTGCGCGTCGAACAGGCCCCAGGCGTTGTAGCTGGTGTCTTCCAGTGCGATGTAGTCGTCGAGCATCGCGGCCAGGTGGGCGCGGTCGACGTGGCGCAGGTGATCGATCTGGTGGGTGAGGTCGCGGTCGGTGTGCTCGGCCAGGTAGCGCGTGGTTTCCCAGTAGATGGAGCCGAGCAGCAGGGTGCCCCAGATCACGAAGAACACGCCATAGCCAAGCAACAGGCGCGATGTGGTGGCGCGCCAGTGCGGGGACGGATCGCGGCGGGACGGGGCGCTATCCAAGCCGATAGCCCGAGCCACGCATGGTGCGGATCAATGAAGGCTCGCCTTCCGTATCGACCTTGCGGCGCAAGCGCGCGATATGCACGTCGATCAGGTTGGTGCCGGGATCGAAGCGCAGGCCCCACACGCTTTCGAAGATCATCGCGCGGGTCAGCACCTGGCCGGGATAGCGCATCAGGAATTCCAGCAGGCGGTATTCGGTCGGCAGCAGCGACAGCTCGCGACCGCCACGGCGCGCGACGTGCGTAATCAAGTCCAATTCCAGGTCGCCCACGCGCAACCGGGTCTGCGCAGGCTGCTGCCGGCGCAGCAGCACTTCGATGCGCGCGGCCATTTCGTCCGGCGCGAAGGGTTTGGTGAGGTAATCGTCACCGCCCGCGCGCAGGCCGCGCACCCGTTCGTCCACGTCGCCCAGCGCGCTGATCATCAATACCGGCGTGCCTATGCCGCGCTCGCGCAGTTGCTTCACCAGGCTCAAGCCGTCCATGCCGGGCAGCATCAGGTCCAGGGTGATCGCGTCGTAATGCGGTTCCTGCGCGGCGCGCAATCCCTCATCGCCGCTATGCACGCGATCGGCGCTGATGCCGTGCGCGGCCAGTTCCAGCGCAATTTCTCGCGCCGTGACTTCGTCGTCTTCGATGACCAGTACGTGGGGCATGGTTGAACGGGCGGTAGGCGTAGGTTGGGTTAGCGAAGCGTAACCCAACACCCCGTCCTTGAAAAAAAAGAAACCCCCTTCCGAAGAAGAGGGTTCGATGTTTCAAGACGCCGGGCTGGTCATCCCAGCGTTTGCCATCACTTCGTCCGCAGCGGCGAAATCAAGTTGCTCGACTGCGTAATGTTCGTGGCCGTGCTCGAAATCGTGACGTCGCGTGGCACCCAGCCCGGGGTGAAGATCGACACGTTGTTGTTGTAGAACCACGCATCGCCATTCCAGTTGATGGTGTTGCCGGTCAACTGCACGTTATTGGTGGTGCCACCGATATCCAGGCCGTACAACCAGTTCTGGGTCAGCGTGCTGTTGCTGATCACCAGGCCACTGGGGCTGTTGGTGTATACGCCGTAGCCCTTGTTGTTCTGCGAGGTGAACTTGTTCAAGACCACGTCCGATACGTAATCGCGGATTTCAATGCCGCTGCCGGCATTGTTCGCCACCGTGACGTTTTCCAGGCGCACGTGCTGCGTGGAGCCTTGCGTCATCGGCTCGATGTCGATACCGGACTGCGGCGCGGTGCCGTTGGAGCCGTTGAAGCTGCTGTTCACCACGTACACCTGCGTGGCCGGTGCGATGGTCAGGCCCTGGCGGCGGTTGTTGCTGGAGGTGACGCGGTTGAGCGTGACGTTGGTCGACAGCACGGCGGAGGTGCCGGAGCCGATCGCGCCGACCAGCAGGCCGTCACCCCAGGAATCGGAGACGTGGATATCGTGCACGTAGACGTTGCTCGACCCGGAGACATTGATGCCATAACCCCACTCGCCGGTGGTGCCCAGGTGCTTGCTGCGTTCGCCGATCACGTTGCCGCCAACGATCTCGACGTTGTTCACGTTCCATGCCTTCACCACCCAATAGCGGCTGGCGCTGTTCGGTATGGCTTGCAGGTACGCGCCGCCCCACATCGACAGGCGCACGTGCGAGCGCAAGTTGATCGCCTTGAGCGCGTTGATCATGTACGTGCCGTTCGGTACCACGATCGTGCCGCCGGTGGCGGGCAGGGCGTTGATGGCCGCCTGGATCGCGGCGGTGTCGTCGGTGACGCCGTTGCCCATGGCGCCGAAGTTGCGGACGTTCAGCGAGGTGGTGCCGATCGACACGGTCGGGGTGGTCATCCACCAATTGGTTGCGGATGCCGGCATGGCTACGCTGGCCAGCGTCAACGAAACGGCGATGGCCGTCAAAATTTTGCCGCGCGTGGTGAAGCCGAAACGGCGTGAGTGGGGAACGCTGTTCCCCTGCGCGCCTTTCGGCACGGATGCGATGTTCATGTACTGCCCCCTGGTTTTATGTGTACAGCGTGTTTTTACAGCGACGCTACGATCTGCCAGGAAACGGTGTAAGCGCAAATGTGAAATGCTGCTTCCGCTCACAATACGTAAACGTCGCTTTCACGGAATGCATGCAGTGTCGAACAGTCCCGGTTTTTCGGGCGCTAAAGGGTTCGCGAACCACCGTCGATAACCTCATCGAGCTACGCATGAGGCGACGTTTGTGAACCCTATAGACGAAAAGATTTTGTCTGCCGCGATGGAAGCACCGGCACAGGCCCCTGTTTCCGCCGGGAGCGAAGAAGCGTCAAAAAAACCGACAGTGCTGGTCGTCGACGACGAACCGGGCATCCTTTCCGCCCTGAGGCGATTGCTGGCCACGGCGCCTTATCGCGTGCTGGTGGCGCCAAGCGGCGCCGCCGCGCTGGAGGTGCTCGGCAATGACGAGGTGGATCTGATCATTTCCGACATGCGCATGCCGGGCATGTCCGGCGCCGAGCTGCTGTCGCAGGCGCAGGCACTTTATCCGGAAACCATGCGCATTCTACTCACCGGGTATTCGGAAATCGAATCGGTGGTACGGGCAATCAATGAGGGCGGCATTTATCGTTACCTGAGCAAGCCCTGGGATGAGCACGACCTGCTGCTTACCATCAGGCAGGCGCTGGAGCAGCAGCGATTGCGCAAGGAGACGGCGCGGCTGCTTACCCTGACGCAACAGCAGAACGAGCAGCTTGCTTCGTTCAATACCGCGCTGGAGGCGAAGGTAAAAGCCAGGACGGAGGAGATCCGGCAGACCGTGCTGTTCCTGGAGGATGCGCAGAAGGATCTGCGGCGCAACTTCCTGACCATGGTGCAGGTCTGCTCGAGCATGATCGAACTGCGTTGCGGCGCGCTGGGCGGCGAATCCCATCGCGTGGGCGAGCTGGCGAAACAACTCGCGCTGGCGCTGGGCCTGGATGGCCTGGACGCGCAGGATCTTTACGTCGCCGGACTTCTGCACGGCATCGGAAAGCTGTCGCTGCCGGATGAACTGCTGCACAAATCCATCGACCGCATGACGCCGGCCGAAAGCCACCTGTATCACCAGCATCCGCTGCGCGCGCAGATGCTGCTTACGCCAGTGGAACAGCTCCACCATGTGGCGCACATCATTCGGCATCAATACGAGCGCTTCAACGGACGGGGCACGCCGGATGGCCTGCTGGGCGGAAACATTCCCATCGGATCGCGCATTCTTGCCGTGGCGCGCGACTATGTCGGCCTGCAAAGCGGCGCGATCGTGCGCGAGCGCATGCTTGCCGGACAGGCGGTCGAACTTATCAAGATGCAGGCCAACTTGCGTTACGACGCGCAGGTAGTGGAGCAATTCCTGGCGCTGCTGGAAGGCCCGTCCGCCTTGGGCGGATCGATGCCTTACATGCAAATCGCCAGCGCGCAATTGCTGTCCGGCATGAAGCTCGCCGACGACTTGCGCACCAACCGCGGTGTTTTGCTGATGACGAAAGGCAGCGTGGTATCCGATTACCAGGTTTCGGTCGTGCGGCGTTACGAGGCGCAGGAAGACACCCCGTTCACCATCTTGATCCAGGCGCAGCCGGCAGATGCCGGCCACGCCGCCCAAGCCAGGTAAGCGCCGAACAGGCGAGGTGGATCGATCGATGAACGGAACCTACAGTCTCTCGCTCGTTGCGCTATCGGTCGCCATCGCCACGTTGGCGTCGTACACCGCGCTGGACCTGAGCAGCCTTATTTCGTTGATCGATCGGCCGCGCCTGCGATCCGGCTGGCTGGCCGCGGGCGCCGCATCGATGGGCATCGGCATCTGGGCCATGCACTTCATCGGCATGCTGGCCTTTTCGGTGTCCGTTCCGCTGGGTTATGACTTTGGCGCCACCTTCCTGTCGCTGGCGATCGCCATATTCGTCTCCTATTTTGCGCTCAACGCCGTCACGCGTCCGGTGTTGAAGCGCGAACGGCTGGTGGCCGGAGGCGTGTTGATGGGGCTGGGGATTGCCGGCATGCATTACGTGGGCATGACGGCTTTGGAGATGGAGCCGCCGATCGACTACGATCCGTTGCTGTTCGTCGTATCGGTCGGCATCGCCATCGTGACCTCGGCCACTGCGTTGTGGCTGGCGCACCGGCTGAGCGTGGAAGGCAAGTCGCATGTAATCATCAAGCGCATTGGCGCGGCCGGCGTGATGGGCATTGCCATCGCCGGCATGCATTACACCGGCATGGCGTCCGCGCACTTTCAGGCTGGCGCCATTTGCAACACCGTCAATGGCATCCGCGGGCCATGGCTGGGCAGCACCATCGCGCTGTTCACGGCCACCATTCTCACCGCCACGCTGGTCGTCTCCCGCTTCGACGCGCGCACGGCCTTTCTGCGCGGTCGGAACGACGCGCTCGAACAGCAGGTGAGAAAGCGCACGAGTGAACTCGAAGGTGCGCTGCGCCAATACGAACAAACCACGCATATCCTCGAGCAGACGCGCAAGCGGATGGAAGAGGAAATCGAGCAGCGCAAGGCAGCGCAGCAGCGCCTGGAAATCGAAAAGGAAGAACAGCACCGCCTGATCCATATGCTGGAAGAAGCGAACCAGCAGCTTCTGCAATCGGAGAAGCTGGCCTCGATCGGTCAACTGGCGGCGGGCGTGGCGCATGAAATCAACAATCCGATCAGCTTCGTCAACGCCAACCTCAACACCTTGAAAAGCTGGGTGCGGCAACTGCTGGCCGTCATCGTCGCCCAGGAAACGGCCATCGGCACGCCCGCCGCCGACCTGTTCAAGCCGGTGGCCAAAATGGAAGGCGACCTCGACCTGGACTACGTGCGCAACGACATCATGATGCTGATCGACGAGTCGATCGAGGGTGCGATGCGCGTACGCCAGATCGTACGCGACCTGCGCGATTTCTCTCGTCCCAGCGGCGACGAGTGGGCGCTGGCGGATCTGCATGCGGGGTTGGAAAGCACATTGAACGTAGTGCACAACGAGATCAAGTACAAAGCGAACGTGATACGCGACTACGGCGAACTCCCTGCCATCGAATGCAATGCCGCCCAGCTCAACCAGGTATTCATGAACCTGCTGGTGAATGCTTCGCAGGCGATCAAGGGACAGGGCACGATCACGGTGAAAACCGCATGCTGGGGCGATATCGTCACTGTTTCCATCGCCGACACCGGCGAGGGTATCGCCGAAGAAATCATCGGCAGGATCTTCGATCCCTTCTTCACCACCAAGCCGCTTGGGCAGGGCACAGGACTGGGCCTGTCGATCTCGCACGGCATCGTCGAACATCATCGCGGGCGTATCGAAGTCGAAAGCCGTGCAGGCCAGGGGACGACGTTTACCGTCACGATTCCGGTGAGGCGCAATGCGCGTGCGGCGTAGCAACGGCGAGGTCGCGACATCGTCCGTACTTTTCAATACACAAACGGAATCAGCCGCCAGGTGCGTGCGCGGTATGCATCGTATTGGGCACCGAATTGCGCACCAAGCAGCGCCTCTTCCGAACGGATGCGCACGAACAATGGCAAAAGCATGAGTGCGGTGAGCAGGATGCCGATGCCGGAACGGAACACCAGCGCCCAGCCAACCATGTTTATCAGCAGGCCGAGATAACTCGGGTGGCGAATGCGGCTGTAGATGCCGCTTGTGACGAGTGTGTGTCCGGGCTGGATGGCGACAAGGCCGCTGAAGCGGCGGCCGAGTACGAAAACCGGCCAAAGCCGCAGCGCTCCACCCGCCGCATAGAGAACGATTCCGAACCAGCGCAGCGTATCGCCATCGTAGGTCCAGAAACCGGTGCGGTCGGTATACGCGGGAAAATAGCAGTGAAGCAATCCGATTACCGCAAAAGCGCCCAGCACCCAGCGATTGCGGCGATCCTCGCGCTCGCCCCGCCTGATTCCAGCGTCGGTCGCAAGCGACACCAGGGCGAGAACGAGCGTGACAAGCGCCAGCACCACGAATTGCGGCCGCGCAAGAAAAGCGGTGATGCCGCCGGCTCCGAAAGCGGCAAGTGCGAGATACGCGAGTATCGCTACGATGACCGAAACGGCTTTTACGGGCGAAGATGTCATTCCCGTCTCCAGCGTGACCATGGCATGTGCGGCTGGCGCGCGTTATGCAAGATGGCAGGCGGGTCGTTATGGCCGCGATAGAGGAAAGTGAATCGCCGGGAACCATGTCGAATTAGGCGTGCCTGGTTCGTCGCAAGGGCAGGAGTGAGGAGCTAGCCGGCTTCCCAGCTCCGTCATCCACTTGCGGAGATACAACGATGCGCTTTCTATCGATAGTACGGATCAACGAGAACTCGGGCCTGCAGCCGAGTCCGAAGCTGATGGCCGACATGGGCAGGTTGATGGAAGAACTGACCCGGGAAGGCAAATTGGTCGACACGGCGGGCCTCGCGCCCACCGCCGAGGGCACGCGTATCAGGCTGTCCGGAGGCAAACTGCGCGTGACCGATGGACCATTCACCGAAGCCAAGGAAGTGATCGGCGGTTATGCCTTGTTGGAAACGGCGTCCAAGGAAGAAGCCATCGAGATCGCCAAGCGTTTTCTGAGAGTGCATGGCGACGAGTGGAACGTCGAGTGCGAGGTACGGCAGTTGATGACGGATGGCGAAACGTGCAGGTCATTTGAAGACAGCGCTACCGCTGTCGAGTGATTGGCTTCCTGGAATTCAATGCTGCTGATTCTTCACCCCGGCGAACGCCGGGGTCTGCCGGTTTTGGCGTAAAAGTCGCTGGATCCTGGTGACGGTGTATCTAGCAATTCGCCGAGCAGATTCGGCGCTGCCAGCGTCGAGGTTTATGACGAAACGATGGCAATCCGTCGTGGCGCCCTTGCGCGCACGTCGCTGAAAATATGACGCCAGTCAAGTTGATGCATGGCATTGCGTCACATGTGTTCAACAGGAAAGTGTGACGAGGCTTCTTTTTCAGATCGCCGTGGTGAGACATGTGCCCGTTATTTCACGCGGCCATCACGCTGATTTGTGCTGGTATAGACACACCGATGTGCATCGCGTACCCACACTATCTTCGGGGGAAGGGGTTTTGATGCATGTGGCGGCACGACCGGTGCGCAGAGGGGCGCATTGAGCTTATTTGTTCTGCACGAAGCAGTGCCGAATGCTTTTGGCTTGGGTAAATCATTGGAAGAACTTTAATGAATATTTTTGGCCAGCTTGGCCAATTGTATTATTAAAGTCCGTGGTCGATTTTGTTTCTTTTTTTGCGAGAGAAATGCATGTCTACCGGATCGGGCCAGCAAGAAGGCGTTTATGAAGTCGTGGTCAATCAGCTAGGTCAATATTCGATTTGGCCGATAAATAAGATCGTGCCAAATGGCTGGTCGACGGTTGGCAAGCAAGGCGCAAAAGAATCCTGCCTTGCATTTATCGGTGAAGCCTGGATCGATATGCGCCCGCGTTCGCTGCAGGCGCGTGCCCACTCCAGCTAGCCGCGCTGCAAGCGAAGACATGAAATAAAACGGCGGCATCCTGGGTCATCGATATGAGCGATGCCCGCTGATTACTTCGCTGTCCGTGCCAACGGAGGTCATGTATAGGTTTGTGCACGCCTTTGGCGGAGGTTTCCACTATCCGCCATGTACGTATTGGGCAACCAATGCATAGATAGTGGCGTGGTTTTACGTGGAATCATGGTTCGCATTGCGTGCGTCGTGTGTCAAGCGTGAAAACCGTATTTCTATTTTCAGGACAGGGTTCGCATCACTTCCAAATGGGGCGTGAGCTATTCGAGCGTGACTCGGGGTTTCACGCCGCCATGCTTCACGCAGACCGCATAGTTCGTGAGCGCTGTGGCGAATCGGTATTGGCCGAGCTGTTTGCGGAACGAAACACCAAAGAGATTCCGTTCGATCGAATCTTGCACAGCCACTCCGCCATTTTCATGGTGGAGTATGCGCTGGCGAAATCGTTGATTGATGCCGGCGTGCAACCCGATGGGGTACTCGGCGCAAGCCTTGGCACGTTTGCGGCAGCGGCGGCGGCAGGTTACATCGATCCGGATGACGCGTTGTTCGCGGTGATCGAGCAGGCGCTCGCGCTGGAGGAGCATTGCCCGCGGGGTTGCATGATGGCGGTGATAGGCGAGCCGCAACGCTACCTGACGCCTGACTTGCTCACGCTGTGCGAGCTCGGCGCGCACAACTTTGCCACGCATGCGGTGATCTCGCTCCCTGCATCGAACCGGGCTGCGGCCGAAGCACATCTTCGGCAGTGTGGCGTGACCTTCCTGCGTCTTCCGGTCAACTTCGCCTTCCATTCGCGGTGGATCGACGACGCCGAACGTCCTTATGGGGCCTTCCTGCGCACGCTTTCGCTTCGGAAAGGAGATGTCCCGCTGATCTGTTGTGCAGCGGGAAAGACGCTGCAAGTTCTTCCCGATAACCATTTCTGGTCGGCCGTGCGCGATCCGATTCGCCTTATGCAAACCATCAACCTGCTCGAGACGCAGGGCAGCTACCGCTATATCGATGTCGGACCAGCCGGAACGATGGCGACTTTCTTGAAGTATGTGCTGCCGGCCGACTCGCATTCCCGGATTCATCACGTCATGTCGCCCTTCGGCAGCGACATGGAGCGGCTGACCGAGTTGATCGCGTCAAACCGGTCTACTGCACGTGGAACACAGATACAGGGCGAGCGCAGCAAGGAGTCACGCAAAATGAAAGCCATCATTTTTCCGGGTCAGGGTTCTCAGTTCAAAGGGATGGGCAAGGATCTGTTTGCCTCGTTCCCGGAGCAGGTCAAGAGCGCATCCGACATCCTTGGCTATTCGGTCGCGGACTTGTGCCTGAGCGATCCGCAAGGGCATTTGTCGCAAACCCAATACACGCAACCCGCGCTGTTCGTCGTCAACGCCTTGCATTACTACCAGCAGAGGGATGCGAAGCCGGATTTCCTCGCCGGACACAGTCTTGGCGAATACAACGCGCTGCTCGCCGCAGGCGTGTTCTCCTTTGAAACAGGACTGCGCCTGGTCAAGAAACGTGGCGAGTTGATGGGGATGGCCAGCGGAGGCGGCATGGCGGCGGTGCTGGGTGTACCGGCTGCCGAGATCAGGGCCCTGCTCGATGATCACGGGCTCGATCAGATCGACATCGCCAATTTCAACTCGCCCACGCAAACGGTTATCGCCGGCGAGAAAGGCCAGCTCGCCGCGGCAGTCGAGCTGTTTGCCAAAAGAGAAGTGCGTTGTGTGACGTTGAATGTCAGCGCGCCGTTCCATTCCCGCCACATGCGCGCGGCACAAGTCGAATTTGCCGAGTTCCTGAAGCCATTCTCCTTTGCGCCACCGCAAATCACGGTGATTGCCAACGCCACGGCGCGCCCTTACGACCAGGCCCGTATTGCGGAAACCTTGGCCATGCAGATTGCCTCCCCCGTGCAATGGGTGGATTCGATTCGCTATGTCGTGGGCAAGGGTGACGTCGAGTTCCATGAGATCGGCGCCACCATTCTTTCGAAAATGGTGCATGAAATAAAAGCCAAGACGGCGCCGATCATCGATGAGATGCCGATCATCAAGCCAGTGAACGACGCGAAGGTGGACGAAGCGGAGTTGCGCGAAGCCGAGACGATACCAGGCGCCGATCATCGCGATACAGGCGCAGTCGTTTCGGTCAGCGAGATAAGCCAGGTGGCCGGACGCCGCCAGGCAGGACCACGGGTGACGGCCGCCTCGCTCGGCAGCGAAATGTTCCGGCAACGGTTTGGCTTGAAGTACGCCTATATGGCCGGTGGCATGTACCGCGGCGTTGCCTCGGCCGAACTGGTGATAAGGATGGGCAAGGCGGGCTTTCTCAGTTTCTTCGGCGCAGGCGGACTGTCGCCGGCCAAGATAGAGACGAACATCGTTCGCATACAGAGCGAGCTGAATGCCGGTCAACCCTACGGCATGAACCTGTTGGCGAATTACGACTATCCCGCAGAAGAGGAAGCGGTGGTCGATCTCTATCTCAAATACGGGATCAGGAACGTCGAAGCGGCTGCCTTCATGCAAATGACTCCGGCACTGGTCCGGTTCCGTTTGCAAGGGCTGCGTCTCAATGCAAAAAACAAGATCGTTTGCGACCATCGTGTCATAGCCAAAATTTCGCGCCCCGAGGTGGCCCGGGCATTCATGAGCCCGCCGCCGGCCGCCATCGTCGAGAAGCTGCTGGAGCGTGGCCTGGTCACGCCGCAGCAAGCGCAGTTGTCGCAACGGGTTCCGGTCAGCCATGACGTCTGCGTGGAGGCGGATTCCGGCGGCCACACGGATGGCGGCATTCCGACCGTGATGTTGCCGCCATTGCTGCGCCTGCGCGACGAAATGCAGCGGATGCATGGTTACGAGGAACCGATTTGCATGGGTCTGGCCGGTGGCATCGGCGGGCCGGAAGCGGCGGCCGCGGCCTTCCTGTTGGGAGCGGATTTCATCCTGACCGGCTCGATCAATCAATGCACGGTTGAAGCGGGTATGAGCGCGGACGGCAAGTCGATGTTGCAGGACATGGACATCCACGACACCGAATACGCGCCGGCGGGCGACATGTTCGAGATGGGTGCGCAGATTCAGGTGATGAAGAAATCGGTCTTCTTTCCTGCGCGCGCGAACAAGTTGTTATCGCTCTATCGCCATTACGACAGCCTGGACGACATCCCCGAGCGTACCCGGCGCCAGCTGGAAGGCACGTTCTTCAAGAAGACGTTCGAGGAGATCTGGAACGAGACGGCGAACTATTTCAGGTCGGTCAACCGCGAACATGAGATCGCAAAAGCCGAGGCCAACGCCAAGCACAAGATGGCCTTGGTGTTCCGCTGGTACTTCGCCTACAGCTCACGCATCGCCATGGCGGGCGACGGCAGCGATCGCGTGAACTACCAGATTCACACGGGTCCCGCATTGGGCTCGTTCAATCAGTGGGTCAAAGGGACGGAACTGGAGCATTGGAGCAAGCGCCATGTGGATCGCATCGCGATCAAGCTCATGGATGCCACTGCGGACCATTTGACACGGTCCTTCGCCCGCTTCCTCGATGCCCGGGAAAACCACGCGGAACGGACCGAGATGGCGAACGCCGAATCTCGATCGCTGGTCGCCTGATCTTCGACGATCCAGGCACAGGCGCCGCGGAGCGGCGCAGACGCGGCGTCCCAAGTACACATCACAGGACATGCATGATCATGAATGTGCGTCAGCTTACGCCCCAGGAAAGTGCGTCGCCTTCGGGCGAAGAAAGAAATGATGCAGTGGTCGGTCATCGTGACGGCGATCTGGCCATTATCGGGATGGCTTGCCGTTTTCCGGGTGCAGGCAGCTATGACGCATTCTGGGAGAACCTGCGCAACGGGCTGTCGAGTATCAGCGAGATTCCGGAAAATCGCTGGGACAAGGAAGCGTTCTATTCGGCCGACGTGCAGGACAAAAACAAATCCGTCAGCAAATGGGGCGGTTTCATCGACGGCGTGGAGCATTTCGACGCGGATTTCTTCGGCATTTCGGCGCGCGAGGCGCGCGTGATGGATCCGCAACAGCGGATCATGCTGGAACAGGCGTGGGCGTGTCTGGAAGATGCCGGCTACGATCCCAAGGCGTTCAGCGGCAGCAATACGGGCGTGTATATCGGCGTATTCAATTTCGACTACGAAGACCATTTGCGCCATGCGCTCGATGCCATCGAGGGGCATGTCTCCACGGGCACGCATACCGCACTCATTCCGAACCGGATCTCGCATTTCCTGAATTTGCATGGCCCGAGCATGCCGATCGACACCGCATGTTCGAGTTCGCTGGTCGCGCTGCACAAGGCAGCGCATGCGGTTCGTCGCGGCGAATGCGACTACGCCCTGGTGGGTGGAGTCAGCGTGCTGTGCAGCCCCACGCATTTCATTTCGTTTTCCAAGACCGGCATGCTGTCGGGGGATGGCAGTTGCAAAACCTTCGACGAACGCGCCAATGGCTACGTGCGTGGCGAAGGCGCGGCGATGATCCTGATCAAGCCGCTCGACAAGGCGGTACGGGACAACGATCGCATCGTTGCCGTCGTGCGCGGTACGGCGGTGAATCATGGCGGCCGCGCGCGCACGGTGACTTATCCGGGATCCGTCGCACAGTCGAACGTGATCGCCGAGGCCTTGCGTCAGGCGGATGTACCTGTCGGTACGCTCGGCTATGTGGAAGCGCATGGCACGGGCACGCCCAAAGGCGATCCGATCGAAGTGGAAGGCCTGAAGCTGGCTTTCTCCCGCATTGCCACCGATCGCAATGAAGTATTGAACGAGCATTCGTGCGGCATCGGCAGCGTCAAGACCAATATCGGCCATCTGGAATCGGTCGCCGGCCTGGCCGGCTTGATCAAGACGATCCTGTGCATGAAGCATCAGGCGTTTCCACCGTTGGTGCATTACCAGAAACTCAATCCGCGCATCACGCTGGAAGGCAGTCCGCTTTTTATTGTCGACAAGGCGCAGCCTTGGCTGGCGAAGGTCGACGAGCACGGACGGACTGTGCCGCGTCGCGCCGGTGTCAGTTCTTTCGGCTTCGGCGGCGTCAATGCCCATGTGATCGTCGAGGAATATGTAGGACTCGAGCGCGAGGCGCCGGATGAAGCTTCGGTCGATCCGTCGCCAGCGTTGGTCGTGTTGTCGGCCAAAACCATGCCGGTGCTGCGCGAACGCGTGCAGCAACTGCTGGCCGCGATCGTATCGCCGGATATCCGCCATGCCGGTTTGGCTGATCTGGCCTACACGCTGCAAGTCGGTCGGCAGGCCATGGCGGTGCGTCTTGCACTGATCGTCGATTCGTTCGACACGCTGAAAGAACGGCTTGAGCGCTGGTTGGCCTCTTCGTCCATTGCGGAGGATGTTTTCACCGGAGAGCTTTCGGCTGAGCAGTTGGCGCAGGTCAGCGAATGCGATGATGCATTGACCGGCGAAGATCTTCGGGCACTCGCGGCAAAGTGGGTCGAAGGGCAGGCGTTCGACTGGAACGCGTTGCACAAGACAGCCCGACGTCGCCGACTTGCACTGCCTACCTATCCCTTCGTCAAGGAAAAACATTGGGTGGACGCGTCGCCGGCGATGGCATCGGCTTCGCCGCAAGCGGCCATCCATCCGCTCGTGCATCGCAATACCTCGAATGCAGTCGGGCTGCGTTTCACCAGCCGCTTCACCGGCAAGGAGTTTTTCCTTGCCGACCACCTTGTGCAGGGCCATCCCACGCTGCCGGCCGCCGCTCAACTGGAAATGGCGCGTTTTGCGGCAACGCAGGCCGTCGTTGGCTTGGGGTCATACTGCTTGAAAGACGTCGTATGGCTGCGGCCTGTCGTCGTGAACGGCGATCCCAGGGATTTGCACGTTGCGCTGTTTCCGGAGCGCGATGGCGAATTCAGTTTCGAGCTTTATGACGATCGGGATGGCGCCGACGGTGCGGTCTATAGCCAAGGTTCGCTGGTCGCCACCACGGCCAAATCATCGGATGCGATGGAAACCATCGACCTTGCCGCTATGCGTTCGCACCACATGCAATCGCATCTTGGTGCGGAGATTTGCTATGCAGCGTTTGACCGGATGGGCTTGAACTATGGTCCCGGCCATCGTGGCTTGAGCGAGCTGTTCATCGGCGAGGACGGCGCGCTGGCGCGGATCACTCTGCCTGCTGCATTGAAGCCGCTGCAGCCGGACTATGTGCTTCATCCCAGCATGTTCGACGCGGTATTGCAGACGACGATTGTTTTTCACGCCGAACGGTCGGGCGGATTGAATGACGCGACGCTGATGCTGCCGTTCGCGCTCAAGTCGCTGGAAGTACTGGCCCCTTTCACGGAAGGTATGTGGGCCTTGGTGCGGCGTACCACCAACGCAACTGAGAGTGCGTTGCAAAAATTCGATATCGACGTATGCAATGACGACGGCGTGGTCTGCGCGCGTCTGCATGAGTTTTGTATACGCGCTGCGATGCAGATGGAATCCGACGAGCCGATGCGTACGGCGCTTTTTGAGCCCGTCTGGACGCCGCAATCGGCCACTACGAGCAACGCGCAAGATTATGCGCGCCATCTCGTAATCCTGTGTGGCGAATCGGAAAGTCCTTGTGGGCTGTCGGCCGAAGTGCAGGCAGCCTTGCCGCGTGCGGCATGCATTGAAATAGACCCGAGCGATGCGCTGGCGCAACGCTATGCGTCGGCCGCGGGCATCCTGCTGGAGCAGATCCAATCGCTAAGCGGGCAACCGGGGCAGCATCTGGTCCAGATCGTCGTGCCGAGCCAAGGCATCGGCCAGACCATGGCTGGATTGGGCGGCATGTTGCGCACGGCACAGCTTGAAAATCCACGCATCATTGGCCAAGTCATCGCCGTCGAACCCGGACAGGACGTGGTACAGGCGCTGCTGGAGAACCGCGGCGATCCGGCAATGCAAGTCCGGTATATCGCCGGAGTACGCCAGGTGGCCAACTGGATGGAACGGCCATCCTCGTCTGGAGCCGCGTCACCGTGGAAGTCGCATGGCGTCTATCTGATTACCGGCGGAGCAGGTGGCCTGGGCCTGATCTTCGCCCGCGAGATCGCGCGCCAAGCCAAAGGCGCAACGCTGATCCTGACCGGGCGTTCCGCACTGAGCGACACCACACGCGCAAAACTCGCCGAACTCGAAACACTGGGCGCGACCGCGCAATACCGTCAGCTTGACGTAGGCGATCGCGATGCCGTGGTGCAACTGATGCAGCGCTTGAGCGGAACGTTCGGCGGCCTGCATGGCGTTATCCATAGCGCTGGCGTTCTGCGCGACAGCTTCATCATCAAGAAGACCCGCGCGCAATTGCACGAGGTGCTGCACGCGAAGGTGGCCGGTACGCTTCATCTCGATGAGGCTACGCGAGACATGGCGCTCGACTGTTTCATCTGTTTCGCGTCCACCTCCGGCGCGCTTGGCAATGTAGGTCAGGCTGACTATGCGGCGGCGAATGCGTTCATGGACGCGTTTGCGCATCACCGTGCCGAGCAGGTGGCGAAAGGGCTGCGCCATGGACGCACGTTATCGGTGAACTGGCCGCTGTGGGAAGAGGGTGGCATGCAGGTCGATGCCGTTACGCGCCTCGACATGACGCAGCAGACGGGATTGATCCCGCTGCGCACCGCCAGCGGTTGCATGGCGCTGATGCAAGCCTTGGCGAGTGGCCTGCCTCAGGTGCTGGTGGCCGAAGGCGCGATACGGCGCTTCAAATCCGGTCTGTCGATTACGAAGCCTGTTTCTGCACCTATCCAGGCGGAGCATGCCCCGTCCAGCGAGCTGCAAGAAAAGGCTATCCGCTACTTCGTGCGATTGTTGTCGAGCACACTCAAGCGCCCGGCACACAGCATCGACGCGCGTGCGCAAATGGAAGCCTACGGCATCGATTCCATCCTGGTGATGGATTTGACGCGCACGCTGGAGCAAGTGTTCGGCCCGCTTTCCAAGACGCTTATGTTTGAATACCAGACCATTGCCGCGCTGGCTGGCTATTTTGTCGAACATCATCGCGATCGCCTCAACGACGTACTGGGCGAAACGTCGCGCGAAGCGCTAACCGTGACTGAGTCTAGCGAAGAGGCATTGCCCATCGAGGCCACGCGCACGAATCGCCGCCCCCGCTTCGGTATGCGGCGCGAAAACACTCGGCACGATGCCGGCATATTTGCTGCTTCGACGGCGGCCAATGAAGTTGGCGACATCGCCATCATCGGCGTGGCAGGGCGCTATCCGCAGGCCGGCAACCTCGAGCAGTTCTGGTCGAACCTGAGCCAAGGCAAGGACAGCATCACCGAGATTCCCGCCGAACGCTGGGATTACCGGCGCTATTACGACGAGGACCGCAGCAAGCTCGGCAAGACCTATGGCAAATGGGGCGGTTTCATCGATGGGGTGGATCTGTTCGATCCGTTGTTCTTCAACATTTCGCCCCGCGAAGCGGAACTGATGGATCCGCAGGAGCGTCTGTTTCTGGAATGCGTGCACGCTACGCTGGAAGACGCCGGCTACACGCGCGACAACGTTGCCGAGGAAGGCAATGTCGGCGTCTTCGTCGGCGTGATGTACGAGGAGTATCAACTCTACGGCGCGCAAGAGCAGGCCAGGGGCAACAATCTTTCGATGCTCAACAGCGCCGCATCGGTCGCCAATCGCGTTTCCTACTTCTGCAATTTCAATGGCCCCAGCCTGGCGCTGGATACGATGTGTTCCTCGTCGTTGACGGCGATTCATCTTGCGTGCCAAAGCCTGCAGCGCCGTGGTTGCGCGGTGGCGGTGGCGGGCGGCGTGAACGTATCGGTGCATCCAAACAAATACCTGATGCTGGCGCAGGGCAAGTTCATTTCCGGCAAGGGGCGTTGCGAGAGTTTCGGCGGGGGCGGCGAAGGTTACGTGCCGGGTGAGGGCGTCGGCGCGGTGCTGCTCAAGCCGTTGGCGCAGGCGCAGGCCGATGGCGACCACATCTATGGCGTGATCAAGGCCACCGCGATCAATCACGGCGGCAAGACCAACGGCTATACCGTGCCCAATCCCAATGCGCAGGCGAAAGTGATCGAGCGTGCGCTGCGCGAAGGCGGCATCGACGCGCGCACGATCAGCTACATCGAGGCGCACGGTACCGGCACCAGCCTGGGCGATCCGATCGAAATCGCGGGCCTGTCGAAGGCGTTCCGCCATTGGACGCAAGACATGCAGTTCTGCGCGATCGGTTCGGCCAAATCCAATATCGGCCACTGTGAAAGTGCAGCCGGCATTGCCGGCGTCACCAAGGTGCTGCTGCAGCTCAAGCATGGCCAGTTGGCGCCGAGCCTGCATTCGCGTGTGCTCAATCCGAATATCGATTTTTCGCAGACGCCGTTCGTAGTGCAGCAGCAATTGTCGCCCTGGCAACGCCCGATGCTGGACTTCGACGGAGTCAAGCGCGAATGTCCGCGGCTTGCCGGCATTTCTTCGTTCGGCGCTGGTGGCGCGAATGCGCACGTCGTGATCGAGGAATACCGCGAGCGTGGTACGACGCCAGCCACGCTCGAAGGTCCCGCATTGATTGTCCTGTCCGCGCGGCAAGAAGAACGGCTGCGCGAACAGGTGCAGCGCCTGCTGGCGTTTCTCGATGCGAGCGTCGAGCCGATCGCGCTGGCTGATCTCGCGTACACGCTGCAGTTTGGACGTGAGGCGATGGAAGAACGGCTGGGCATCGTTGCTCACTCTATCGACGAAGTGCGCAGCAAACTCCGCGCCTACGCGGCCGGCGAGACTGCCATCGACGATCTGTATCGCGGACAGGTGAAGCGCAACAAGGACGCGCTTGCCGCGCTGGCTGGCGACGACGACCTGCCGGCGATCGTGGAGGCGTGGATCGCCAAGGGCAAGCACGGCAAGCTGCTGGATCTATGGACGAAGGGTCTGTCGTTCGATTGGCAGCGCCTGTATCCGGCAGGGCAGAGTCCTCGCCGTATCAGCCTGCCGACGTATCCGTTCGCTCGCGAACGTTATTGGATTCAAGTCAGCGAGACAGCACGCATCGTTACCGCGCCCGAGGCCGTACTGCATCCGCTATTGCATCGAAATACCTCGAACATTGATGGGCTGCGTTTCAGCGCGCACTTCAGCGGTGAAGAGTTTTTTCTCGCCGATCATGTCGTGCAGGGCCATCGCGTGCTGCCTGGTGCGGCGCAACTGGAAATGCTGCGCTTTGCGGCGGAGCAGGCATTCGACGGCGAAGCGGGGCTGCAGTGGAAAAACATCGCCTGGCTTCGTCCGGTCCGCGTCGATACCAATGAGGTCGATCTGAACCTGGCGCTTGTCCAGCGCGAGGATGGCAATGTCGATGCCGAAATCTATGGCCAGCACGAAGACGGAAGCACGCTGGTTTACAGCCGAGGCGTGCTTGTCGTTGAAGGGGCTACTTCAACGGCTGCAAGCACGCACGATCTGGTAACGCTGCAACGGCAGTGCACGGTCGCACATGTAGGCGCGGACGCGTGCTATGCGCGCCTTGCATCGTTGGGCTTGCACTATGGCCCGGCATTCCGTGGCGTCAGCGAAGTGTACGTCGGTCAGGGCAAGCTGCTCGCGCGCATCGCGTTGCCGGCGTCAGCCGAAATTGCATCGGGTGAGTATGTGTTGCATCCGAGTGTGCTGGATGCCGCCTTGCAGTCGACGCTTATGCTGAATCCGAAGGCGTCGAGCCTGATGCTGCCGTCCGCCCTGGGCTGCCTGGAAATACTGGCGCCCTGTAAGGCAAGCATGTGGGCCGTCGTGCGCATCAGCGAAAACGCTGCGATGGAAAATGGCGTGCAACGGGTCGATATCGACCTGTGCGACGAGAACGGTGCCGTATGCGTGCGCTTGCGGCAGTTCGAACTGCGTGCAGCCCTGGGCAGACAGATGCGTGAAGCATCGAATATCGATGCGTCGAGGCAGCCGCTGCTGCTTCGGCCGAACTGGACGGTTGCATTCGCATCGTCTGCGGCGAAAGAAGTGCCAGCCAAACATGTGGTGCTGCTTTGCGGTCTATCCGAGTCTTACGTAGCCGGGCTTCAGCGCCATATAGCCGGCGCGACGTTCCTTGAATTTTCCGCCAGCCTCGATCTGGCCAGCGGATATGGCGCAGCAGCGCATAGGTTGCTGGAACAGCTTCAGTCGCTCAGCCGCGAGACGGATCACTGCCTGATACAGGTCGTGGCGCCTGCGGCGGGAGCCGCGCACGCTTTCGCTGGACTGGACGGCATGTTGCGCACGGCGCAACGGGAGCATCCGCGGCTGCGCGGACAGGTGATCGAGGTCGAGCCGGGCCAGGATGTCGTACAAGTCTTGCTCGACAACCGCGATGACGCCGCCACGCGTTTGCGCTACGTGCAGGGCGAGCGTCATGTGGCGGGCTGGGAAGCATTTGCGGCGCCGACTGAAAGCGCCGGTCCGTGGAAGGCGAACGGCGTCTACCTGATCACCGGCGGTGCTGGAGGACTGGGCTTGATCTTCGCGCGCGACATTGCCAGGCAGGTGCGTAACCCAGTGTTGATCCTGACCGGCCGCACGCCGATGCACCCCGGCATCCAGGCGCATATCCGCGAGCTGGAAGCGCTGGGCGCGGTGGTGCGCTATCAGGCATTGGATGTCAGCGATGCCGAAGCGGTGACTTCGCTGGTGCAAAGGATTCCCGAAGAATTCGAGAGCCTCGATGGCATCATTCATAGCGCGGGCGTAGTGCGCGACAGCTATATCGCCAAAAAGACTCTCCCGCAGCTGCGCGAGGTATTCGGCGCGAAAGTGCATGGCACGCTGCACCTGGACGAAGCCAGCCGCGATATGGCGCTGGATTGCTTCATCGTGTTTTCGTCCATTGCCGGTGCGATCGGCAATGTTGGCCAAGCCGACTACGCGGCGGCGAATGCATTCATGGACGCGTTCGCGCATCAGCGCAATGAGCTGGTGGCGCAAGGACGGCGGCGCGGTCGCACGGTGTCGCTGAATTGGCCGCTGTGGGAAGAGGGCGGCATGCAGGTGGATGCAGCCACGCGGACGATGCTTGCGCGGCAGTTCGGCATGCATCCGCTGGGCACGGCGGAAGGTGTGGCGGCGTTGCGCCAGGTTTGGGCGAGTGGCGAAACGCAGGCGATCGTGGTGGCCGGCGATGAGGCGCGGATTCGCGAAGTGGTGCTGGGTTCGCCGGCACTAGATCCGCCTCAGCGTCATCCCGGCGAAGGCCGGGATCCATTCTTGGCAAGCCAGCAGCGTGCAATGTCGCTGCAGCGTGATTCGCGCGAAGTAGTGGGGATGGACCACGGCCTTCGCCGAGGTGACGCCGAGGTGGGTTTGCCCGCCACGCAAGAAATGAGCGTCAAGGAGCAAGTCAGGCGAGCGCTGGCCGAACTCGTATCTGCTCTGATCAAGGTACGCCTCGAAGACATCGACGGCGAAACTGCGCTCAGCGAATACGGCTTCGATTCGGTATCGCTGACGGAATTCGGCAACGCGATCAACCAGCGCTACAAGCTGGAACTGCAGCCGACGATTTTCTTCGAATACCCCACCATCGATGGCCTGGCCGGCTATCTGCTACGCGAACATCAAACATCCCTGGCTTCACATGCGACCGAAGCAGCTGCGCCGGAAGCGATGGCCACGCCGCCGCGAGCGGCCGCGCGCGCGCAAGAGCGTGCAAATGCGCGTGGATGGCGCCGCGCCTTCAGGGTGGCACCCAATGTCGCGTCGAATAACGAACCGATCGCCATCATCGGCATGAGCGGCCAGTTCCCGCAGGCGCCCGACTTGGACGCGTTCTGGCGCAATCTGCTGGAGGGCCGCGATTGCATCAGCGAAATTCCGCCTTCGCGCTGGGATTGGCGCGCGTGGCATGGCGATCCGGCGCGCGACGCCAATCGCAGCAATATCAGATGGGGAGGCTTTATCGACGGGGTCGATGAATTCGACCCGATGTTCTTTGGCATCTCGCCCAAAGAAGCCGAGCTGATGGATCCGCAGCAGCGGCTGATGATGATGCACATCTGGAAGGCGCTGGAGGATGCCGGCTACGCGGGACCGGCGCTGGCCGGCAGCAATACGGCGATTTACGTCGGCACCATGGGCACTGGCTACAGCACCTTGATCGCGCGTGCGCAGACGGCGATCGAGGGCTATTCGTCGACCGGTTCGGTGGCTTCGGTCGGCCCGAACCGCATGAGCTACTTCCTCGATTTGCACGGGCCCAGCGAGCCGGTGGAAACCGCCTGTTCGAGTTCGCTGGTGGCGTTGCGTCGCGGCGTGATGGCCATCCAGGGCGGCGAGTCGTCGATGGCGATTGTCGGCGGCGTCAATACCTTGATCACTCCAGACTTGCATATCAGTTTCAACAAGGCCGGCATGCTGAGCGAGGATGGCCGCTGCCAGACCTTCTCCGCACACGCCAACGGCTACGTGCGTGGCGAAGGCGTGGCGATGCTGGTGCTGAAGAAGCTCGCCGATGCCGAGCGCGATGGCGATCATATCCATGGCCTGATTCGTGGCGTGGCGGAAAATCATGGTGGCCGCGCCAATTCGCTGACCGCGCCCAATCCGAACGCCCAGGCCGACGTAGTGCGGCGTGCGTATGAGCAAGCCGGCATCGATCCCCGCACGGTGAGCTATATCGAAGCCCACGGCACCGGCACGCCGCTGGGCGATCCGGTGGAGATCAACGGATTGAAAGCCGCGTTCCAGGCGCTTTACGCCGCAACCGGCAATAACACGCCCGACGCATCGCATTGCGGGCTGGGTTCGGTGAAAACCAACATCGGCCATCTCGAACTGGCGGCTGGCATGGCGGGCGTGGTGAAAGTTCTGCTGCAGATGAAACACCGGACCTTGGTGAAAAGTCTGCACAGTGAACAGATCAACCCTTATATCCAGCTCGATGGCAGCCCGTTCTACGTTGTGCGCGAGACGCGCGAATGGTCGCCTCTGAGCAATGAGCGCGGCGAGGTGCTGCCGCGCCGCGCGGGCGTAAGTTCCTTTGGCTTCGGCGGCGTCAATGCGCACGTCGTGCTGGAAGAATACGTGGCGCCCACCTCGAAGGCGACAGCATCGGACGGACCGGTGGCATTCGTGTTGTCGGCGCGCAGCGAGGAGCGATTGCTCGAACAGGTACGGCAATGGGCGGCGTTCCTTTATACCCCGGCAGCGCGTGATGTGGAACTGGCCGACCTGGCTTACACCCTGCAAGTGGGTCGCGAAGGCATGGAAGCACGCCTTGCTGCGGTCGTGCATAGCCATGACGAGTTGCACGAGGTACTGACACGCTTCCTGGCCGGCGATTGCGATCTCAAAACGCTGTATCGCGGACAGGCGCGGCGCGAAAAGCCATCGACATCACCAGTCGACGACGGCCTGGCCGCCACGTTGCGCGAATGGGCGGCGCAGGGACAGTGGAAACGCATCATTGAACAATGGGTGGACGGCCGTCGCGTGGATTGGGCGGCCCTTTATGGCGAGCGCAAGCCGCGCCGGGTGAGCTTGCCGACGTATCCCTTCGCCCGCGAGCACTGTTGGATCGCCGCGGGCGAAGCGAATCTGCCTGTTGCATCCGCAGTGACGGAAGCACTGCATCCGTTGCTGCAGCGAAATACCTCGAATCTGCTCGGGCCGCGTTTCAGCAGTCGTTTCGATGGTCACGAATTCTTCCTTGCCGATCACGTCGTGCGCGAACAGCAGGTGCTGCCGGGCGTGGCCCAGTTGGAAATGGCGCGCTTCGCGGTCAGTGCGGCGCTGGATGGAGCGTCCGAGCTGCATCTGAAAGATGTCGTATGGGAACGTCCGGCGCTCGTCAGAGAGAAAAATATGGAGCTGCACGTGTCACTGCGGCCGGATCAACAGGGCGACGTTGCTTTCGAGATCCATGCCGAACCCAGTGATGGCGAGATCACGGTCTACAGCCGCGGGGTCGTGACAGAAACGGCTGCATCAGTGGAACTGCTGGCGCACGATCTGCGGGCCTTGCGAGAACAATGCACGCAAGGCCATTGGGACGCCGCATCCTGCTACGCAATGTTCGATCGCATGGGATTGCGCTATGGCGAAGGCTTTCAAGGATTGCAGGCCTTGTTCGCCGGCGATGGCATGGTGTTGGCGCAGATCGCGCTGCCTGCATCGCAGCTCGCCGCCAGAGACCGCTATGTCTTGCATCCAAGCCTGCTCGATGCGGCATGGCAGGCGGCGATTGGTTTGCACCTCGGCGCCGGGCGCGAACCTGGACTGATGCTGCCGTTTGCGCTGGAACGTTTGGACATATTGGCGCCGTGCCCGAACGGCGTCTGGGCCCTCGTGCGCCCAAGCGACTCCGCCGCCAGTGGCAATGCCGTGCAAACGGTGGACATCGACGTATGCGACCAGCACGGCAAGTTGTGTCTGCATTTCCGCAAACTGAGCATGCGCGTGCTGGATCACGTACCGGAAGGCAGGGCGGTTCACGAGGCCGAAGAACGTGCCGATTCCTCGCCGGTCATGACGGAAGCGACCGAAATCGCCGAAACCGTCGCGGATAGCGCAAGCGATCTGTACGAACGCGCGATCCGCCATTTCGTACGGTTCCTGTCCACCACGCTGAAGGTACCCGCGGACAAGATCGATCCGCACAAGCAACTGGAGGCCTATGGCATCGATTCCATCATGGTGCTGGATCTGACGCGTGCGCTTGAACGGCAGTTTGGTCCGCTGCCGAAGACGCTGTTCTTCGAATATCAGACGCTCGCAGCCTTGAGTGCCTATTTCGTGCAGCAACATGAAGCGGTGATGGCGCAGTTGCTGGGCGAAAAGCGCACCATCGCCGCGGTCGCAACGCAATCGTCTGCGCACAAGGTAGAACGCGCTTCGCCCACCCCGCGCGCGCGATACGCGTCACCGGCGCGTAAAGAAAAGCATGGGAGCGCCGACATTGCGATCATTGGCGTCGCCGGCCGTTATCCGCAGGCGTTGGACCTGGACCAATTCTGGACCAACCTCAGCCAGGGCAAGGACAGCATCACCGAGATTCCGTTAGATCGTTGGGATCACGCCAGGTATTTCGACGAAGACCGCAGCAAGCCGGGCAAGTGCTACAGCAAGTGGGGCGGCTTCATCGATGGTGTCGACCGTTTCGACCCGCTGTTCTTCAATATCTCGCCGCGCGAAGCGGAGTTGATGGATCCGCAGGAGCGGCTGTTCCTGGAATGCGTGCATGCCACGCTGGAAGACGCCGGCTATACCCGCGAAAACGTCGCGGAGGGCGGCGACGTCGGCGTATTCGTGGGCGTGATGTACGAGGAATACCGGATGTTCGCCGCGCAGGAGCAGGCACTCGGCCGGCCGATCGCGGTGCCGGGCAGTCCGGCCTCGATCGCCAACCGCATCTCGTATTTCTGCAACTTCCACGGTCCCAGCCTGATGCTGGACACGATGTGCTCATCGTCGCTGACGGCGATCCATCTGGCCTGCCAGGCGCTGCGCAACGGCGGTTGTTCGGTGGCCATCGCCGGCGGCGTAAACGTGTCGGTGCATCCGAACAAGTATTTGATGCTGGCGCAGGGCAAGTTCATTTCCGGCAAGGGACGTTGCGAGAGTTTCGGCGAAGGCGGCGAAGGTTATGTACCGGGCGAAGGCGTCGGTGCGGTATTGCTCAAGCCGTTGGCGCAGGCGCAGGCCGATGGCGACCATATCTACGGCGTGATCAAGGCGACGGCCGTCAATCATGGCGGCAAGACCAACGGGTTCACTGTGCCCAACCCGAATGCGCAGGCGCAGGTGATCGAACGCGCATTGCGCGAAGCACGCATCGACGCGCGCTCGGTGAGCTACATCGAGGCACATGGCACCGGTACCAGCCTGGGCGATCCGATCGAAATTGCGGGTTTGTCCAAGGCATTCGGACAATGGACTGCAGACAAACAGTTCTGCGCGATCGGTTCGGCCAAGTCGAACATCGGCCATTGCGAAAGCGCGGCGGGCATTGCCGGCGTGACCAAGGTGCTGTTGCAGCTCAAGCACGGGCAATTGGCGCCGAGCCTGCATTCGGAAGTGCTGAATCCCAATATCGATTTCGCGCAGACGCCGTTCGCCGTGCAGCAGGCCTTGTCGCCATGGCGGCGTCCGGTGTTGGACATCGGCGGGGTCAAGCGTGAATGCCCGCGCATTGCCGGTATTTCCTCGTTTGGTGCGGGCGGTGCCAACGCGCATGTGGTGATCGAGGAATACCATGCCACGGCTGCCGGGACCTATGCACCGCAGGGTCCGGTGCTGGTGGTGCTTTCAGCCCGCACCGCAGACTGCCTGCACGAGCAGGTGAAGCGCCTGTTGTCGGTGCTTGAATCGGGTACCGATGTTGCATTGGCCGACCTTGCGTATACCTTGCAAGTCGGCCGCGAGGCGATGGACGAACGCCTGGGCGTATTGGTGCATTCGCTCGATGAGCTGCGTGAAAAGCTGGCTGCGTACCTGCGCGGTGAAACGATGATCGACGAGCTGTATCGCGGACAGGTGAAGCCGCATCAGGACGCCTTGCTCGGCCTGGCAGCGGATGACGGCCTCGATGCGATGCTCGACACCTGGGTGGTCAAGGGACGCCTGGAAAGAGTGCTGCAACTATGGGTAAAAGGCCTCGCGTTCGACTGGCAACGACTGTATCCGCAAGGGCCGGCGCCGCGCCGGATCAGCCTGCCGACCTATCCTTTCGCACGCGAGCGCTACTGGATTTCGACTGGTCCGGCCATGGCGACTGGCACAGGGGTGATGCATCCACTCCTGCATCGCAATACGTCCACCTTTGCCGCGCAGCGTTTCAGTTCGCGCTTCACCGGCGAGGAGTTTTTCCTCGCCGATCACGTGGTGCACGATGCGCGCGTGTTGCCAGCTGCCGTGCAATTGGAAATGGCGCGGCGCGCGGTCAGTGTGTCGATCGAGGATCCGGTTTCACTGCGGCTGCATGACGTGGCGTGGTTGCGCCCGGTTATGGCCGGCGCCGAAGGCATCGAAGTCCACCTTACGCTTACGCCGCAGGACGATGAGACCATTACGTTCGAACTGCATGGCGAGAGCGAGGACGCGGTCTATAGCCGTGGCGGCGCGACGATCGTTGCGGCGTCGCCGGCAACCGTCACTCATGACCTGTCTGCGCTGCGCGCGCAATGCGATATGGCGTATCTGGATGCGCAGCAGTGTTACGCCTTGTTCGACGGCATGGGATTGCACTACGGGCCTGCGTTTCAGGGCGTACAGGAACTATGGGCCGGACATGGCCTGGTGCTCGCGCGCATCGTGCTGGGCGTTGCGGTACAGGAACCGCTAGGCGACTACGTTCTGCATCCCGGCTTGCTCGATGCAGCGCTGCAGGCGGCGCTCGGTCTGGTACATGGCGGCGTTGTTTCGCGCACGGATACCTTGTGGATGCCCGCCACGTTGGGCGCATTGGAGATGCTTGCTCCGTGTACGGCGAGCATGTGGGCGATCGTGCGCTCCGTCGCCGTCGAGGCGAGCGATGATGCATCGCGGTGGTTCGATATCGAACTGTGCGACGACAGCGGCACGGTTTGCGTGCGGCTTGAACGTCTTGCATTGCGCGCATCGGCCGCGCGGACGCTTTCCGCTTCGTCCGGCCAGATACTGCTGGCGACTCCTGCCTGGGAAACACAGCCTGCGAGCGCGGTGCAAAGCCGCGATATCGCACGGCATCTGGTGATGCTATGCGACGTCGCGGACGATGCGGAGCAAGTGCGCGCGCGGATGCCTGGTGCAGAGTGCATCACTTTCACGGCCGGCTCGGACCTTGCCAAGGTTTATGCCGAAGCGGCCAGTCATCTGTTGCAGCAGCTACAGATCCTTGGCCGCGAACCCGGTCATCATGTGGTGCAAGTGATCGTCCCGGAAGAAGGCGCTGGCCAGGTCTTCGCCGGGCTGGATGGCATGCTGCGTACCGCGCAGCGGGAATATCCACACATCGCAGGCCAGGTGATCGGCGTTGCGCCAGGGCAGGATATCGCGCAGGTCGTGCTGGATAACCTGCAGCAACCGGCCTCGCACATCCGCTATGTGCGCGGTGAACGCCAGGTCGCCGGATGGGAAGCGTTGCGTGTATCGAGCGACATTTCCATGCCGTGGAAAGACCATGGCGTCTATCTGATTACCGGCGGTGCTGGCGGACTTGGCCTGATCTTCGCGCGAGATATTGCCAGCCAGGTGCAGGGCGCAACATTGATTCTTACCGGTCGCTCGCAGCCGACCGACGCCATGCGTGCGAAATTTGTCGAACTCGAGGCCTTGGGGGCGACGGTGCGCTATCGCGTACTGGATGTGGGCGAGCGCGAATCGGTGCATGCAACGGTGCGCGACGCAGTGGGCGAATTCGGCGCATTGCACGGCGTAGTGCACAGCGCGGGCGTGCTGCGCGACAGCTTCATCATGAAGAAAACGCCAGAGGAATTGGCCGCCGTGCTGCGCGCGAAGGTCGATGGCACGCTGCACCTGGACGAAGCCAGCCGGGAAGTGGCGCTGGATTGCTTTGTGATGTTCTCGTCGGTCGCCGGCGCGGTCGGCAACGTCGGACAGGCGGACTACGCGGCGGCGAACGCGTTCATGGATGCGTTCGCGCGGCATCGCTGCGCGCTAGTCGAGCAAGGAGCGCGACACGGTCGCACCGTGTCGATCAACTGGCCGCTATGGGAAGAGGGCGGCATGCAGGTGGACGACGCTACGCGACGCTACCTTGCACAGGAATGGGGCATGACGCCGCTGCGTACAAGCAGCGGTTGCGCCGCGCTGGCGCAAGCCTTGGCGACTGGCCGGCCGCAGGTGCTGGTGGCCGAGGGCGAACGCGATCGCCTGAAGACCAGTCTGCTAGGCCAGGTCGTTGCACCGCCAATCGATGTGCTGCCTGCAACGACTCCCGCCGAACTCGTCGCAGACGATCTGCATGAGCGCACGCTGCGTTATTTGCTGCGCCTGCTTTCGGCGACGCTCAAGCTGCCGCCGCAAGGCATCGATGCGAACGCCAGGCTGGAAGTCTACGGCATCGATTCGGTGATGGTGCTGGAACTCACCGCCAAACTGGAAAATGCGTTTGGCGCGTTGCCGAAGACCTTGTTCTTCGAATACCAGACCATCGCATCGCTTGCCGATTATTTCCTGCAACGGCATCGCGACGCATTGATGGCTCTGCTGGGCGAAGCAACAGCGGCGACCAGCATGGTCGCAGAGACGCCGATCGGCCCATCACGCCCTGCAACAAGTCCATTGCGTTCGCGCTTTGCCTCGCGCAACGCGTCGCCTGCCATGGGCGACATCGCGATCGTCGGTCTGGCGGGTCGTTATCCGCAGGCGATCGATCTGCAGCAGTTCTGGCAAAACCTCAGCCAGGGCAAGGACAGCATCACCGAGATTCCAGTCGAACGCTGGGACCACTCGCGCTATTACGACGTGGACCGCAACAAGGCCGGCAAGACCTATGGCAAATGGGGCGGCTTTATCGACGGCGTGGACCGCTTCGATCCGCTGTTCTTCAACATCTCGCCGCGCGAAGCGGAGCTGATGGATCCGCAGGAACGGCTATTCCTGGAATGCGTGCACGCCACGCTGGAAGATGCCGGCTACACCCGTGACAACCTGGCGACCGAAGGCGACGTCGGCGTATTCGTTGGCGTGATGTATGAGGAATACCAACTTTACGGCGCGCAGAGCCAGGAGCGCGGCAAACCGATGGCGATCGCCGGCAGTCCGGCCTCGATCGCCAACCGCATTTCCTATTTCTGCGATTTCAATGGGCCCAGCCTGGCGCTGGACACGATGTGTTCCTCGTCGCTCACTGCGATTCACCTGGCTTGCCAGGCGCTGCATCGTGGTGATTGCTCGGCAGCGATCGCCGGCGGTGTGAATGTGTCGGTGCATCCGAACAAGTATCTGCTGTTGGCGCAGGGCAAGTTCATTTCCGGCAAGGGCCGTTGCGAAAGCTTTGGCGAAGGCGGCGAAGGTTATGTGCCGGGTGAAGGCGTCGGTGCGGTGCTGCTCAAGCCGCTCGCGCAGGCGCAGGCCGATGGCGACCACGTCTACGGCGTGATCAAGGGCACTGCCATCAACCACGGCGGCAAGACCAACGGCTACACCGTGCCAAATCCGAACGCGCAGGCGAAGGTGATCGAGCGCGCGTTGCGCAGGGCGCGGGTGGATGCGCGTGCGATCAGCTACCTCGAGGCGCACGGCACCGGCACCAGCCTGGGCGATCCGATCGAGATCGCGGGACTCAGCAAGGCGTTTTCGCAGTGGACCGCGGACAAACAGTACTGCGCGATCGGTTCGGCCAAATCGAACATTGGCCATTGCGAAAGCGCGGCCGGCATCGCCGGCGTCACCAAGGTGCTGCTGCAGCTCAAGCACGGGCAGCTTGCGCCCAGCCTGCATTCACGCGTGCTCAATCCAAACATCGATTTCCAGGACACGCCTTTCGTGGTGCAGCAGACCCTTGCGCCATGGCAGCGGCCGACATGGGAGGCCGGCGGCGTGCAGCAGGAATACCCACGTATCGCGGGTGTCTCCTCGTTCGGCGCGGGCGGTGCGAATGCGCACGTGGTGATAGAGGAATATGTCGCGCCTGCAGCGTCGTACGTGGCGAACGGCCCCACGCTGGTCGTGCTGTCCGCGCGCAACGAAGACCGGCTGGCCGAACAGGTGCGGCAATTGCTGTCGGCGATCACTTCGGACACGGACATCGCGCTGGCTGACCTGGCCTACACCCTGCAAGTCGGGCGCGAAGCGATGGACGAGCGCCTGGCGCTGGTGGTGACGTCGCTCGACGAGTTGCGCGAAAAACTGGCCGCTTACCTGGCCGGCGAAACGGCGATCGATGAGCTGTACCGCGGACAGGCCAAGCGCAACAAGGATGCGTTGGCGGCATTTGCCGGCGACGACGATATGACCGCCACCCTCGATGCATGGATCGCGAAGGGTAAGTTCGGCAAGGTGCTGGACGTTTGGGTGAAAGGCCTGGCGTTCGATTGGCAGCGCCTTTATCCGCATGGCCGGCGCCCGCGCCGGATCAGCCTGCCGACCTATCCGTTTGCGCGCGAACGCTACTGGATCTCGCTGGACGGCGCTGCGGCAACGGCGGCCACTGCGAAGACGGCCGAAGTGCTGCATCCGCTCGTGCATCGCAATACCTCCAATCTCGACGGCATGCGCTTCAGCACGCATCTCAGCGGCGAGGAATTCTTCCTGGCCGACCATGCCGTACAAAGCGCGCGCGTGCTGCCGGGCGTGGCGCAGCTGGAGATGATGCGCCATGCCGCCGCGCAAGCGTTGCAAACCGATGCATCCGTGCCGTTGCGCAGCGTGACCTGGCTGCGGCCAGTGAAAGCCGGCGCGCAAGGCATCGACCTGCACGTTGAACTGACGCCACGGGAAGACGGCGACCTCGATGTCGATATCGCTGGCGAGGATGCAAACGGCGCGCCCGTGGTCTACAGCCGCGGTGTCCTCGCGATCGGCGCGGAATCATCGGATGGTATGGCGCGGCATGACCTTGCCGCGTTGAAGCAACGATGCGCCAATGTCCGGTTGGACGCTGCGCAGTGCTATGCCCGTTTCGCTTCACTGGGCCTGCACTACGGTCCGGCCTTCCAGGGGTTGCACGAAGTATTCGTCGGGCAGAACGAGGTGCTGGCGCGCATCGTTCTGCCGGCGTCGGTGCAAGGCATGCTGGGCGATTATCTGCTGCATCCCAGTGTGATGGATGCCGCGTTGCAGGCCACGCTGTGCCTGCATCTGGATGTATCCGGATTGATGCTGCCATTCGCGCTGGGCGGCCTGGACATCCTTGCGCCGTGCACGGCGACGATGTGGGCGGTGGTGCGGCACAACGAGGGTTCCGCGACAACCGGGCGGACCTTGCGCTTCGATATCGACCTGTGCGACGAGCACGGCGCGGTCTGCGTGCGCTTCAAAGAATTCAGTGTGCGTGCTGTTGCGACCGATGCGCCTGGTGTCGCCACGGCGGTTCATGGTGAAGCAAGGTCGCTCGGTGCGCGTCGGGATGACGGCGGTGAGGTTCTGCTGCTGCAACCGACGTGGATGGAACAGACTGCGGCGTCCGATTCCGGTGATGCACGGTCTACGCGTCACATGGTGCTTCTGTGCGGCGTGGACGCTGCGCGCGCGAACCTGCCCGAAGCGACCTTCTTGACGGCCGTCACCGCAACGGATCTCGCAACCAGTTACGCGGCTACAGCGGAAAGCTTGCTCGCGCAGCTGCAATCGCTCGCCCGTGAAAAAGAGCGCACGCTGGTGCAGGTCGTGGTGCCCAGCGAAGGCGAGGGTAGCGTTTTCGCCGGCCTGGGCGGCATGCTGCGTACGGCGCAACTGGAATGTCCGCATCTGCGTGGACAGGTGCTTGCTGTCGAAGCGGAGCAGGACATCGCGCAGGCGCTGATCGACAACCGCCATGACTCGGCTTTCCATGTGCGTTACGCGCAAGGCCGACGCCGGATCGGGCAATGGCAGGCGTTGCCGACATCCACGCATGAAAGCCCGTTGTGGAAAGCGCAAGGCGTCTACCTGATCACAGGTGGCGCCGGTGGACTGGGCCTGATCTTTGCGCGCGACATCGCCATGCAGGTGCGCAATCCGGTACTGGTGCTCACCGGCAGGACGCCGCTCAACGAACGTATCCAGGCACGTATTCGCGAGCTGGAAGCGTTAGGTGCGGTGGTGCGCTACCACGCGGTGGACGTTGCCGATGCCGCCGGATTGACTCAATTGATCCGAAGCATTCCCGAGGAATTCGAAAGCCTTGACGGCATCATCCATAGTGCCGGTGTGGTGCGCGACAGCTTCCTGATCAGGAAGACGCCGCAGCAACTGCACGAGGTGCTGAGCGCGAAGGTGGCCGGCTGCCTGCATCTGGACGAGGCCAGCCGCGATATCGCGCTGGACTGCTTCATCGTGTTCTCCTCGATCGCCGGCGCGCTCGGCAACGTGGGGCAGGCCGATTACGCGGCGGCGAACGCGTTCATGGATGCGTTTGCGCATCGGCGCAATGCGCAGGTGGCGCAGGGGTTGCGGCACGGGCGCACGCTGTCGGTGAACTGGCCGCTGTGGGAAGAGGGCGGCATGCAGGTGGATGCGGCGACGCGCACGATGCTGGCGCAGCAGTTTGGCATGCATCCACTACGCACATCGGATGGTGTGGCGGCGTTGCGCGAGGCCTGGGTAAGCGGCGTAACGCAGTCGCTGGTGGTGGCCGGTGATGTGGCGCGCATTTGCGAAGTGCTGCCTGGCGTCTCGCTACCAAATCCGCCTCAGCGTCATCCCAGCGAAGGCCGGGATCCATCTCCGGCAACACGGGAGCAACACGCGACGCCGCTGCGCACGGAATCGCGCGAAGCAGTGCAGATGGACCCCGGCCTTCGCCGGGGTGACGCTCAGGTTCAGCCGGCTGTCTCGCAAGTTACGAACATCGCCGAGCAGGTAAAACAAGGGCTGGTCGAACTGGTCTGCACACTCATCAAGGTGCGCCCGGAAGACATCGACGACGACACCACGCTGAGCGAGTACGGCTTCGATTCGGTGTCGCTGACCGAACTTGGCAACGCCATCAATCTGCGCTACGGCCTGGAGCTGCAGCCGACGATCTTCTTCGAATACCCCACGCTGGACGCGTTGGCCGGCTACATGGCGCGCGAGCATCAGGCCACGCTGGCATCCCATGCTGTTGCCGCGGAGCCGGTTGCAGCCGAGCCGGTGATGATCCAGGCGATGGCGCCTGCACCCATACGTGTGCAGGAACGCGCGCGTACGCGCAGTTGGAGCCGCACCGTCAAACCGACCACTGCGCCCGCAAGCAACGAACCGGTCGCCATCATCGGCATGAGCGGCCAGTTCCCGCAGGCGCCTGATCTGGATGCGTTCTGGCACAACCTGCTGGAGGGCCGCGATTGCATCACCGAGGTTCCGCCCGAGCGCTGGGATTGGCGTGCGCTGTATGGCGACCCGGCGCGGGAGGAAGGCAAGACCAATATCAAGTGGGGCGGCTTCATCGATGGCATCGATGAGTTCGATCCGATGTTCTTCAGCATCTCGCCCAAAGAGGCGCAGATGATGGACCCGCAGCAGCGCCTGATGATGCTGCACGTATGGAAGGCGCTGGAAGATGCCGGTTATGCCGCGTCCGCGTTGGCGGGAAGCGATACGGCGATCTACATCGGCACTGGCGCGCCCGGCTGCGGCACGCTGCTTCATCGCGGCAACCTGTGGGGGCAGGCGTATTCGTCCACCGGCGGCGTGCCTTCGCTCGGCCCCAACCGCATCAGCTACCTGCTGGATCTGCACGGCCCGAGCGAGCCGGTGGAAACGGCGTGCTCCAGTTCGCTGGTGGCGCTGCGTCGTGGCGTCATGGCGATCCAGAGCGGCGAATCTTCGGTCGCCATCGTCGGCGGCGTGAATACGATGGCGACGCCCGAGGCGCATATCAGCCTCAACAAGTCCGGCATGTTGTGCGAGGACGGCCGTTGCAAGACGTTTTCCAGCGAGGCCAACGGCTACGTGCGTGGCGAAGGCGTCGCGATCCTGGTACTGAAAAAACTTTCGGATGCCGAGCGCGATGGCGATCACGTCTATGCGTTGGTGCGAGGCACCGCCGAGAACCACGGCGGCCGCGCCAACTCGCTGACCGCACCCAACACCAAGGCGCAGGCCGCAGTGGTCAGGAAGGCGTATCAGCAGGCGGGCATCGATCCGCGTACCGTCACTTATATCGAGGCGCACGGCAGCGGTACGGCGCTGGGCGATCCAATCGAGATCAACGGGCTGAAGGCCGCGTTCCAGGAACTGTACGCCGCCACCGGCGAAGGCGAAGTGGCTTCGCCGCACTGCGGACTGGGATCGGTCAAGACCAATATCGGCCATCTGGAACTGGCCGCCGGCATCGCGGGCGTGGTCAAGGTGCTGTTGCAGATGAAGCACCGGACGCTGGTGAAGAGCCTGCACAGCGAAACGCTCAACCCGTATATCGAGCTGGATGGCAGCCCTTTCTACGTCGTGCGGGAAGCGCGTGCGTGGACATCGCTGCACGATGCGCAGGGACAGGGCTTGCCACGCCGCGCGGGCGTCAGTTCGTTCGGGTTCGGCGGCGTCAACGCGCACGTGGTGCTGGAGGAATACGTGGCATCGAACGCGGCCAGTCCCGTTATGCGGGGGCCGGTTGCCGTGGTGGTTTCGGCGCGCAATGAAGAGCGGCTGCACGCACAGGTGCAATCGTTGCTGGACTTTCTTGCGCAGCCGGAAGCGGACGCCATTGAATTGGCGAATTTTGCGTACACGCTGCAGGTCGGGCGCGAAGCGATGGAAGAGCGGCTTGGCCTGGTGGCCGACTCGCTCGCCGAGGTGCGCGAGCGACTTTCGCGCTTCCTGGACGGCAAGATGGAAGGTCTCCATCGCGGACAGGTCATCAGGCGCAGCAAGGACGCCGACGAAAGCGTGCCGCGTTTCGGCGACGAGGGCCCGAGCCGCAACGATTTGTCCAAGTTGCTCGAGGCGTGGACAAAGGGCGTCGGCGTGGATTGGCTCAGCCTGCATGCGAAGCACAAGCCACGCCGCATCAGCCTGCCGACCTATCCCTTCGCACGCGAGCGCCATGGCGTTCCTCGCGATGCGGCCGCGCGCGCGAACGCGGGCATGGCGATGCTGCATCCCTTGCTTCATCGCAATACGTCCGACCTTTCGGTGCATCGCTACAGCAGCCGCTTCCATGGCGAGGAATTTTTCCTGGCCGATCATCGCGTCGCCGGCATGCGTGTACTGCCGGGCGTGGCGCAACTGGAAATGGCGCTGGCCGCCGTGCGTGAAGCGAGCAGGGAAGAAAGCAGCCTGTCGCTGGGCAAGGTGATGTGGGCGCGCCCGCTGGTGGCGGGATCGGCGCCACTGGACGTGCACGTGGCGTTGCAGGCAAGACAGGGCGGCACGATCCATTACGACATCTATAGCGAAGCCGGGGATGACGTCACCCTGCACGGCCAGGGCAGCATCCTGGTGGGGCAAGCCGACGCGATGGCGCCAGCCGAGGCGCGGCACGATCTGCTCGCATGGCGCACGCAGTGTGACGTGGCGCATTTCAGCGCGGAGCAGTGCTACGGCGTGTTCGAGCAGAAGGGCATGCATTACGGGCCGGCGTTCCGCAGCTTGCTGGAGCTGTTCGCTGGCGATGGACAAGTGCTTGCGCACATCGCCTTGCCCGCTGCGGTGGCGTCGTCGTTCGAACAGTACGCGCTGCATCCCAGCCTGCTCGATGCGGCCCTGCAGGCTGCACTGGGTCTGCAACTGGTCGACGGCGCGGACACGATCGCACTGGCATTGCCGTTCGCGCTCGAAGCACTGCAGGTGCTGGCGCCTTGCACCCGCGAGATGTGGGCGATCGTGCGTCACAACGAGGGTTCGAGCGCGGGCGATTCGGTGCGCAAGCTCGATATCGATCTATGCGATCCGGCCGGGCAGGTCTGTGTTCGCTTCCAGCAATTCAGTTTTCGTGTCTTCGATCCCGATTCGACACGCGGCACGGACCCCGAGCGGAACACTTCAGCGATGAGCGATTTGAACAACGGTGCCATCCACGCCACCGCACCGATGCGTGCCGAACAGCCGGCGAGCGGCCTGCTGCGCGAAAGGAGTCTCCAGCAGCTCAAGAAGCTGATCGGCAACGCCGTCCATCTTCCGGGCGACGCCATCAAGGCGGATGTCGGCTTCGATAAATACGGCATCGATTCGTTCCTGGTGATGGAACTGACGCGTGAACTGGGTGACGTGTTCGGTGCGGACAACATCAGTACGACCTTGCTGTTCGAGCACCAGACCATTGACAGCCTGGTGGATCATTTCATGCAGACGCAGGCGGCCACGCTGATGCGATGGACGGGGCTGGATGCGGCGGCGGTCGCGGCACCGGTTGCTCCAGCGAGCGTGGAGCATCCGCGGATTGACGAAGCGGTGAAGTCGCTGGGCCCCGGCGTTCGCCGGGGCGACGAGGTGGTATCTGGTACGCAGCGCTTCGATGTCGCGATCATCGGTCTTTCCGGCCGCTATCCGGCTGCTGACGATGTCAACCAGTTCTGGGACAACCTCGCCGCAGGACGCAACTGCATTTGCGAAGTGCCGCCGGAGCGTTGGGATCACAGTCGCTTCTTCGACGAGCGGAAAAACCAGCCTGGCAAGGCCTATACCAAATGGGCGGGCCTGCTGGATGACGTGGACGGCTTCGATCGCCTGTTCTTCAACATCAACCCGCGCGAAGCGCAATTGATGAGCCCGCAGGAGCGCCTGTTCCTGCAGGAGGTCTACGCGAGCATCGAAGACGCCGGCTATACGCCCGACAACCTGTGCAAGAGCCGGAAGATCGGCACGTTCGTCGGCGCCATGAACGAGCACTACGCGACCGGCGTGCGCTTCTGGTCGTTCGCCAATCGCGTGTCGTATCTCTTCAATTTTCAAGGCCCCAGCATGGCGATCGATACCGCCTGCTCGTCCTCGCTGACCGCGGTACACCTGGCGATTGAAAGCCTGCGCAGCGGCGATTGCGAGGTGGCGATCGCCGGCGGTGTCAATTTGATCACCGCGCCGGCTCATCTGATCGATCTGTCATCGATGATGATGCTGTCCGGTGGCGAGCAGTGCCGATCGTTCGGCGCCGAGGGCGACGGCTTCGTGGACAGCGAAGCGGTGGGCGCATTGGTGCTCAAGCCGCTGCATCGCGCCGTGGCCGATGGTGATCATATTTACGGCGTGCTCAAGGGCAGCGCGATCAACTCGGGCGGACGGACGACCAGCTATATGGTTCCCAACCCGAACCTGCAGGCGCAGGTGGTGAGCGAGGCGCTGCAGCGGGCGGGTGTGGATGCGCGCTACGTCAGTTATGTGGAAGCGCAAGGCACCGGCAGCAACCTGGGCGATCCGATCGAGATCGCCGGTCTGACCAAGGCGTTCCGCCACTGGACGCAGGAAAAGCAGTACTGCGCCATCGGCTCGCACAAGTCGAACATGGGCCACAGCGAAAGCGCCGCCGGTTTCGTAGGCATCAGCAAGGTGCTGATGCAGATGAAGCACCAGGCGCTGGCGCCCAGCCTGCATGCCGGTACGCCCAACCCGAACATCCGCTTCGCCGATACGCCGTTCGTGCTGCAGCAGGAACTGGCGCATTGGCCACGGCCGGTGCTTGAGATCGATGGCGAGCGGCGTGAGCTGCCAAGGATCGCGGGCGTTTCTTCATTCGGTGCCGGCGGTGCCAACGCGCATGTGGTGATCGAGGAATACCTGCCTTCGCCCGCATCCGCCTTCACCACGCAAGCAAATCAAGGCCCGGCCATGGTGCTGCTGTCGGCCCGCAACGAAGAGCGCCTGCAGGAGCAGGTGCGCCGGTTGCTGGCGGTGATCAGCTCGCCCGAGCCTGCCGCCGATCTCAATTTGGCGAACCTTGCCTACACCCTGCAAGTCGGCCGCGAAGCGATGGAAGAGCGGCTCGCGCTGCTGGTCGATTCGCTCGACGACTTGCGGACAAAGCTCGCGGCCATTGCTTCCGGCAATAACGACATGGACGGCGTGTATCGCGGCAACGCCAGGCGCGGCCTGCTGGGCGCGCTTGCGGCGGATGACGATCTGGAGGTGATGCTCAAGTCATGGATCGCCAAGGGCAAGTTCGGCAGGTTGCTGGAATGGTGGGCGAAAGGACTCAGCATCGACTGGAACAGCATGTATGCGGATGCCAACGTGCATCCACGCCGCATCAGCTTGCCAACCTATCCGTTTGCACGCGAACGCTATTGGACCGACGTGCCGTACCCGGATGCACCGGATACGTTCGCACAGGCAGGCGCATTCGCTGCAAGCGATGCCGTCGTGCAAACGATGCCTGCGAAGCCATCCATCGCTCCGATCGATCGCAAGGAGGCCATGGCTGGCTTGTGGCGTGAGCTGTTCGGGCGTCCCTCGATCGAGCACGACGACCACTTCTTCGAGCTGGGCGGCGATTCCCTGCTGGCGACCCAGCTGGTTTCACGCATGCGCAGCGAGTGGGGCATCGAAGCGCCAGTGCAATTGGTGTTCGAAGCGCCGACCTTGAAGGCGCTTGCCACGCGCATCGAATCGCTCGCTGTCGCAGAGGGCGAGCCGACGCCGCAGGCGATCGAACGCGCGCCACGCGATGCAGCCTTGCCGTTGTCGTTTGCGCAGCAGCGTCTATGGTTCCTCGAACAATACGAACCGCAGCGCGCGATCTACAACATTCCGGCTGCCGTGCGCCTGACTGGTCAACTGGACGTGGACGCGATGGCGCGCACGCTCAATACAATCGTGCAGCGCCACGAAGCCTTGCGCACTTCCTTCGTGATGGATGGCGACTTGCCGGTGCAGGTGGTCAAGCAGGTGCAGTTCATGACGCTCGGCATCATCGATCTCGGCGATTTGCCCGCTACGGAGCGCACCGCCAGGGCGCGCCTGCACATCGAGGAAGAAGCGGGCAAGCCGTTCGATCTGGCCAATGGCCCGCTGATCCGCTTCCGCCTGATCCGGCTGGCCGAGCAGGAGCATGTGCTACTGCTGACGATCCATCACATCGTTTCCGATGGCTGGTCGATGGGCGTGGTGGTGCGCGAGGTTGCGGCGCTGTATGGCGCCTTCCTGCAAGGGCAGCCGTCGCCGTTGTCGGAGCTGCCGATCCAATACGCGGATTTCGCGTTGTGGCAGCGGCAATGGCTGCGCGGCGACATATTGGAGCGGCAGCTCGGCTACTGGAAACAGCAACTGGCCGACAGCCCCAGCCTGCTTACGCTGCCTGCCGATCGCCCGCGTCCGGCCGCATTGAGCCACGCCGGCGCCACCGTGCCGTACGCGCTGCCAGGCACGCTGGTGGCCGAATTGCAGGCGCTGGGTGGTCCCACGCAAAGCACGCTGTTCATGACGCTATGCGCGGCGTTCAACGTACTGCTGGCCCGTTATTCGGGTCAGACGGACCTGTGCGTCGGCACGCCGATCGCCAATCGCAACCGTCGCGAAATCGAGGGCCTGATCGGCTTCTTCGTCAATACGCTGGTGTTGCGCACGCAGGTGGACCTGGCGCAGGACTTCCACACGCTGCTGGCGCAAGTACGCCGGAACACGCTGGATGCCTATGCGCACCAGGACGTGCCGTTCGAGCAGTTGGTCGAGGTGTTGCAGCCGGAGCGCCACGCCAGCTACACGCCGTTGTTCCAGGTGATGCTGGTGCTGCAGAACACGCCGATGGACGCACTGGCGCTGCCGGGCGTCACAATGGAGCTGCTGGAAAGCGAAGGCACCACCGCCAAGTTCGACCTCACGCTCAACCTGACCGAAGGCGAGCACGGACTGCAGGGCCATTTCGAATACAGCACGGATCTGTTCGAGCGGCGCACGATCGAGCGTCTGGCGGATCACTTCACGCGCTTGCTGCAGGCGATCGTCGCCCATCCGCATTCGGCGGTCGGCAAGCTGCCCATGCTCAGCGATGCGGAGCGCTACCAGCTGCTCTACGCCTTCAATGACGCCGCCGCCGTGTATTCGACGGCGCAGCCTGCAACGTGCATCCATCAGCGCTTCGAGCAACTGGCGCAGCAAGCGCCCGAGGCGCCGGCTGTGATCGATGGCGAGTCGCACTGCAGTTACGAGCAACTGAATCGTCGCGCCAACCAGCTGGCCCATTTGCTGCACGCCAACGGCGTCCAGGCCGGCGAAGCGATCGCGGTCGCCTTGCCGCGCAGCGTCGACCTCATTGTCGCCGAGCTTGCTGTGCTCAAGGCCGGATGCGCTTATGTGCCGCTCGACGCGGTGCTGCCGATCGATCGCCAGGCGCACATGCTCGGCGACTGCGGTGCGCGTTGCATCATCACGCGCAGCGACGTCGCCACGCCGTACAGCGTCCGGCGCGTGGAGCTCGATCGCGCCGACCTGCAAGCCGAGCTGATGCGGCAACCTGCACACAATCCGGCGGTTGCGATCGATGGCGCCACCTGCGCCTACATCATGTACACCTCCGGCTCGACCGGACAATCCAAGGGCGTGCAGGTGCCGCATCGCGCGATCGAGCGTCTCGCGATCGACAATGGCTATCTCGACCTGCAGCCTGGCGATCGTTTCGCCTGTGCCGCCAATCCGGCCTTCGACGCCAGCACACTGGAAGTGTGGGTGCCGCTGCAGACCGGTGCGGCCATCGTCATCGTCAGCCAGGACGACCTGCTGCAGCCGGCGCGACTGGCTGCGCTTATCCGTACGCAGCAAGTGACGTGCATGTGGATGACGGTGGGTCTGTTCAATCAGTATGCGCAGGCGCTGGGCAGCGTCATGCCGCAGCTGCGCGCGCTGATCGTCGGCGGCGACGTGCTCGATCCGCACATCATCGCGCAGGTGTTGCAGAACCATCCACCGAAGCGGCTGATCAACGGCTACGGGCCGACCGAGACCACCACCTTTGCCGCCACGCACGACATCACCGAAGTCGTTCCCGGGCGCAGCATTCCCATCGGCCGTCCGATCGGCCGTACCTGCATCTATCTGCTGGACCGGTATCTGCAGCCGGTCCCGATCGGCGTGGCCGGCGAGCTCTACATCGGCGGCGCGGGTGTTGCGCTGGGCTACATCCATTTGCCCGAACTGACGCGCGAGCGCTTTATCGCCGATCCGTTCGCGCCAGCCGGACATGCCGACGCCCGTTTGTACAAGACCGGCGACCTGGGCCGCTATTTGCCCGACGGCACCATCGAGTTCCTCGGTCGCAACGACTTCCAGGTGAAGATCCGCGGCTTCCGCATCGAGCTGGGTGAAATCGAAGCCAAGTTGCGGGCGCTGCCGTGCGTTCGCGAAGCGCTGGTGCTGGTACGGCAGGACAGTGCAAGTGAGAGCAAGCAGTTGGCGGCGTATCTGGTGCCGCATGAAGGGCAGGGCATGCCCGATGCAGCGATGCTGCGCACGACGCTGCTGAAGGACCTACCCGAATACATGGTGCCCGCCTGGTTCGTCACGCTCGATCGCATGCCGCTGACACCCAACGGCAAAGTCGACCGCAAGGCCTTGCCCGAGCCGGATATGACCTGCAGCGCCGTCGGTTACGTCGCTCCGCGCAATGCAGACGAAGAGAAAATGGCCGCCATCTGGAGGGACGTGCTCAAGCGCGAGCAGGTTGGCGTCAACGACAGCTTCTTCGAACTGGGTGGCCATTCCTTGCTGGCGACGCAGCTCGTATCGCGCATCTGCACGGCGTTCGACATCGAGCTTCCGTTGCGCGCGGTGTTCGAAGCGCCGACGCTGGCCGAACTGGTCGTGCGCGCCACGCAGGGCGAGCTCAAGCCGAACACCACGCCGATACCGTGCGTGCCGCGAGATCAGGCCTTGCCGCTGTCGTTCGCGCAACAGCGCCTGTGGTTCCTCGACCAGTACGAATCGCAACGCGCGCTGTACAACATCCCGGTTGCGGTGTGCATGAGCGGCCAGCTACGGGTCGATGTGCTGGAGCGTGCGATCAACGACATCATGCGCAGGCACGAAGCCTTGCGCACGTCGTTTGGCATGGTCGATGGCGAGCCGGTGCAGGTGATTGCGCCATCGTCGCCGATGTTGCTGGACGTGATCGACCTGCGCTCGGCACCGGAGCAGGAAATACAGCTGCGCTCACGCATGCATGAGGAAGCAAGCCAGCCGTTCGATTTGGCTAATGGCCCGGTCATCCGCTTCAACCTGCTTCGCCTGGCCGATCGGGAACATATCCTGCTGCTGACCATCCATCACATCGTGTCGGACGGTTGGTCGATGAACATCATGGTGCGGGAGCTGTGCGCGCTCTACCGGGCCTTTCTGGACGACAAGCCGTCACCGTTGTCCGAGCTGCCGATCCAGTACGCGGATTTCGCACATTGGCAGCGGCAATGGCTGCGCGGCGATGTGCTGCAGCGCCAACTCGATTACTGGAAAGGGCAGCTCGCCGACGCGCCGGGTTTGCTCGCGCTGCCGACTGATCGCCCGCGTCCTTCGCGCTTGAGCCATGCCGGCGCCACCGTGCCGTTCGCGGTGCCGGCCGGCCTGGTCGCCGAGCTGCAGGCGCTCGGCAGCCGCACGCAAGGCACGCTGTTCATGACGCTGTGCGCCGCGTTCAACGTGTTGTTGTCGCGTTACGCCGGCGAGCAGGACATCTGCATCGGCACGCCGATCGCCAACCGCAACCGCGGCGATATCGAAGGCTTGATCGGCTTCTTCGTCAACACGCTGGTACTGCGCACCCAGGTCGATCCAGCCGGCGACTTCCACGCGCTGCTGCGCCAGGTGCATCGGAACACGCTCGATGCCTACGCGCACCAGGACGTGCCTTTCGAGCAACTGGTCGAAGCGCTACAGCCCGAGCGCAACACCAGCTACACGCCGTTGTTCCAGGTAATGCTGGCGCTGCAGAACACGCCGATGGATACGCTGGCCCTGCCGGGCCTTTCGATGAAGCTGGTGGAGGGCGAAAGCGTCACCGCCAAGTTCGACCTTACGTTGAGCCTGACGGAAAGCGCGGACGGCTTGCAGGGTTATTTCGAATACAGCGCCGATTTGTTCGAGGGGCGCACGATCGAGCGCATGGGCGATCACTTCATGCGCCTGCTGCAGGCGATCGCAGCCGATCCGTCCATGCCGATCGGCGAGCTGCCAATGATCCGCGAGGCCGAGCGGCAGCAATTGCTCTACACGTTCAACGACACGTCGGCGGTCTATCCGGACACGTCATCGCACGTGCAGGCGCTGCACCAGCTGTTCGAGGCGCAGGTCGCGCGTACGCCAAACGATGTAGCGGTGATGCATGAAGGCCGTGCACTCAGCTATGCCGAGTTGAACCGGCGCGCCAATCGCCTGGCGCATCACTTGCAGCAACTGTGCGTGGGCCCGGACGTGCTGGTGGGTATCTGCATGACGCGTACGCCCGAGCTGATCGTGGGCCTGCTGGCAATTCTGAAGGCCGGTGGCGCGTATGTGCCGCTCGATCCGGCGTATCCGTCGGAGCGCATCGCCACCATGCTGCAGGACGCCGAGCCGAGCGTGTTGCTGACGCAGCACGAACTTCGCGAAAGCCTGCCCGACGTGGCGGGAACGACGGTGGTCTGCATCGATACCGAAGCGGCCGCACTGGCTCGCCATGGCGACGACAATCCTGTCTCGCTCGTCGAGAGCAATCATCTCGCGTACGTGATCTACACGTCCGGCTCCACCGGCAAGCCGAAAGGGGTGGCGATCACGCACCGCAGCGCGGTGGCTTTCGTGCAATGGGCGCTGGTGACGTTCGACCGTGCCAGCCTGGACAAAGTGCTGGCCGCCACCTCGATCTGTTTCGACCTTTCCATTTTCGAACTCTTCGTACCGTTGAGCCAGGGCGGCTCGGCCTGGCTGGTGGAGAACGTGCTTGCACTGGCCGACAACACACACACCTTGCCGGTGACATTGGTCAACACCGTGCCCTCGGCGATGACGGAGGTGTTGCGTGGCCATGGGCTGCCGGCATCCGTGAAAGTGGTGAACCTGGCCGGCGAAGCGCTGGCCAACTCGCTGGCGCAGGCGCTGTATCAGCAGGCATCGGTGGAACGGGTGTTCAACCTGTACGGTCCTTCCGAAGACACCACCTATTCCACGTTCACGCTGGTGGAGCGGGGCACAAGCACTCCGGTTTCGATCGGCCGGCCGATCGCAGGCACCCAGGTTCATATTCTGGATGCGCAGTGGAACCCGGTGCCGGTCGGCGTGGCGGGCGAACTGTTCGTGGCTGGCGACGGATTGGCGCGCGGCTATCTGAAACGTCCCGAGCTGACCGCCGAGAAGTTCGTGCCAAACCCGTTCAGCGCAACGCCCGGTGCACGCATGTATCGCACCGGCGATCTGGCGCGCTATCTGCCGGATGGCCAGATCGAATACCTGGGCCGTATCGACAACCAGGTGAAGATCCGCGGTTTCCGCATCGAGCTTGGCGAGATTGAGGCGGCGCTGCAGTCGCTGGCGAGCGAAGTGGTGGTGATTGCGCGCGAAGACGACATTGGCGACAAGCGGTTGGTCGCCTATCTCGTCGCGCAAGAAGATCGGCCGCTGCCGGATGAAGCGCAACTGCGCTCTATCCTGTCGCGCACGCTGCCGGAGTACATGCTGCCGAGTCATTTCGTCACGCTCGAGCGCATGCCGCTGACGCCAAACGGCAAGCTCGATCGCAAGGCCTTGCCGATACCCGATATGACGCGCAGCGACGAAGGCTATGTCGCGCCGCGCACGCCGGACGAACAGCGCATGGCGGCGATCTGGGCGGAGGTGCTCAAGCTCGACAAGATCGGCATCCACGATAATTTCTTCGAGCTTGGCGGGCATTCGCTGCTGGCCACGCAGCTGGCGTCGCGTATTGCCGCAGCGTTCCAGACCCAGGTGTCGGTGCGCGCGATCTTCGATGCGCCGACGCTGCTGGACCTGGTCAGGCACATCGCACCGGAGGCCGAAGCAAGCGCGGATACGCCGCAGGCGCCGACACCATCGGGCGATGCGTACCCGCTGTCGTTCGCGCAGCAACGCTTGTGGCTGCTGGATCAATTCGAAAGCGGCAGCGCTACCTACAACATGCCGGTAGCTCTGCGTTTGAAGGGCGATCTGGATCGTCATGCGCTGGAACGCGCGCTCGACGAAGTGATCCAGCGCCACGATGCGCTGCGTGCGTATTTCGAGAGCGTCGATGGCGCGCCGGTACAGCGCATCCAGCCAAGGCTGGCATGGACGCTGCCGTGCCACGATGTGCGTGAGCTGCCGCCGCACGAACGCGAGGCAAAGGCTGCGTGGCTGATGCGCGAGGAAACGCGCATGCCGTTCAATCTGCAAACCGGTCCACTGATTCGCGGCAGCCTGGTTCGCCTGGATGCGGAAGAACACCTGCTGCTGCTGACCATGCACCACATCGTGTCCGACGGCTGGTCGATGGGCGTGCTGCTGCGTGAGGTCGCCGCGTTGTATGCAAGCCATGCGCTGGGCATGCCGTCGCCGCTATCGCCACTGACGATGCGCTATGTCGACTTCGCAAGCTGGCAGCGTCAGTGGTTGCGCGGCGAGGTGCTGGCGAAGCAGCTGGATTATTGGAAAGAACGGCTGGCGGGCAGCCCCGAATTGCTGGCCTTGCCCACGGATCGGCCGCGTCCGCCGGTGCAGAGCCAGCGTGGCGCGTCGCTGCCATACGCCATACCCGCCGAACTCATGGCGAAGCTGCAGGCCTTGAGCAGGAAGGAGCAAAGCAGTCTCTTCATGACCTTGTGCGCGGCTTTCAATGTATTGCTTGCGCGCTATGCCGGACAGGACGACATCTGCATTGGCATGCCGATCGCCAATCGCCATCACGGCGAAACCGAGGGCCTGATCGGCTTGTTCGTCAACACGCTGGTGCTGCGTACGCAGATCGATCTCAATGCCGGATTCACCGACCTGCTGGCGCAAGTGCGCATGCATACGCTCGATGCATACAGTCATCAGGATGCGCCGTTCGAACAGCTGATCGAAGCGCTTCGTCCGGAACGCCATGCCAGCTACAGCCCGCTGTTCCAGGTGATGCTGGTGCTGCAGAACACTCCCATGAGCGAGCTGGCCTTGGCCGGCGTGAAGATGGAACTGCTCCCGCATGAGAGCATCACTGCGAAATTCGACCTGACCTTGCGGCTGATCGAATCCAAGCAGGGTTTGCGCGGCGATATCGAGTACAGCACTGACCTGTTCGATGCGAGCACGATCGAGCGCATGGCCGACCATTTCACGCGTTTGTTGCAGGCGATCGTGGCGCAACCGCAGCTTGCCGTGGGCGAATTGCCGATGCTGGGTGCGGCCGAACGGCAGCGATTGCTTTACGGCTTCAACGATACCGAAAAGGTGTATCCGAACGGTGCGCTCAGCTTGCAGAAACTGTTCGAGATGCAGGTGGCGCGCAGCGCTGAACGCACCGCCGTGGTGTATGAAGGGCAGGCGCTGACCTACGCGCAGTTGAACGCGCGTGCCAACCAGTTGGCGCGCCATCTGCGCAGCCTGGGCGTCGGTCCGGATTCGTTGGTCGGGCTGTGTGCCGAACGATCCCTGGAGATGATCGTGGGCCTGTACGGCATCCTGAAGGCGGGCGGCGCCTATGTGCCACTGGAACCCGCGTATCCGACCGATCGCCTGGCGGGCATCGTGGAAGATGCCAAGCTTGCCGTAGTGCTGACCCAGCAACATGTCCGCGAGCGTGTGCCGGATGTACCGGGCGTGCAGGTGCTCGTCCTGGACAGCGAAGCGTCGATGCTGGCGCAGTACGACATCACCGATCTCGAGCATCACGTACGGCCGGACAATCTGGCCTACGTGATCTACACCTCCGGCTCGACCGGCAAGCCCAAGGGCGTGGGCATCGACCAGCAAGGCATCGTCAATCGCCTGCAATGGATGCAGGAGGCGTATCCGCTGACCGCGGTGGATCGCGTGCTGCAGAAAACGCCTTACAGCTTCGACGTATCGGTATGGGAGTTCTTCTGGCCGTTGATCGAAGGGGCGACCTTGGTGGTGGCGCGTCCCGGCGGCCATCAGGACGTGGACTACCTGGCCGACCTGATCGATACGCAGGCCATCACCACGCTGCATTTCGTGCCGCCGATGCTGGAAGTGTTCCTCAACGAAGCCGGCGATTGCGGTGGTTCCCTGCGCCAGGTGATGTGCAGCGGGCAGGCCTTGCCGCTCGAATTGCAGCAGCGCTTCTTTGCCAAGTGGGATCACGTCGCCTTGCACAATCTGTATGGCCCGACCGAAGCTTCGGTCGACGTCACCGCATGGACATGCAGCAAGGACAGCGCGCTCAACTGCGTGCCGATCGGCCGGCCGATTGCGAACATCCAGATTCATATTCTGGATGACGCGTTCAATCCGGTGCCGGTGGGCGTGACCGGGCACCTGTACATCGCGGGCATCGGTCTGGCGCGCGGTTACATCAATCGTCCCGAGCTGACCGCGCAGGCTTTCATCCCCAATCCGTTCAGTGCTACGCCGGGCGCGCGGATGTACCGCTCGGGTGATCTGGCGCGCTATCTGCCGGATGGCACGATCGAGTATCTGGGCCGCAGCGACCATCAGGTGAAGATACGCGGCCTGCGCATCGAGCTGGGCGAAATCGAATCCACGCTGGCAGCGTTGGACGCGGTGCGCGACGTCGTGGTGCTGGCGCGCACGGACGAACGGAACATCGCGCGGCTGGTGGCTTATCTGGTGGCCCATGCCGGACAGGTATTGCCCGAAACAGAGTCGTTGCGCGCACGCTTGCAGCAGACGCTGCCCGACTACATGGTGCCGGAGTATTTCGTGGTGCTGGACGCGATGCCGCTGACGGCCAACGGCAAGGTCGACCGCAAGGCGCTACCGGCGCCGGAGATGACGCAAAACGAAACGGCGTACGTTGCTCCGCGCACGCCGACCGAGCAGACCATCGCCGACATCTGGGCCGATGTGCTGAGCGTGGACAAGGTGGGCGTGTTCGACGACTTCTTCACGCTGGGCGGGCAATCGCTGCTGGCTGCGCAGATGGTGTCGCGCATCAAGCGCGCATTGGGCGTTGATCTGCCTTTGCGCGTCCTGTTCGAGGCGCCCACGATTTCGGCGTTGACCCGGAAGATGGGGCTTGCCGATGCCGAGCCCGGCATGCCGACGCCGTCGCCGGCCAACCCGCATGCATCGTCGAACCTGGTGCCGATTCGTCCGCAAGGCGATCGCACGCCGCTGTTCCTGGTCCACCCGATCGGCGGCGAAGTGCAATACGCGGTCGACCTGGCGCGGCACCTGGATCCCCATCAACCGGTCTACGCTCTCGCAGCCAGCGGCATCGCTGCAGGCGAGACGCCGCACTCCACTATCCGGGACATGGCGAGCGCCTATGTGAAGGCGATGCGGCAAGTCCAGGCTGTCGGCCCCTACATGATTGCGGGTTGGTCGCTGGGCGGCATGATCGCGTATGAAATCGCCCATCAATTGCTGACCATGGGCGAGCAGGTACGCTTCGTGGGCATGATCGATACGGGCAGCAGTCCGGCCCTGCGCAAGCAGTGGCACGCAGAAAACGTGTTCGAATTCGACGAGTGCATGGCCTTGATGAGCTGGATCATCGACCAGCATCCGGAAATCGCCGATGCCGTACAGCATTCCGCCTATCGAGAACTGACGGCTTTGATGGAACGCCGCGACGTCGACGGCATGATCGCCGTGTGCCAGCGCGAGACGCTGCTTCCGGCGCAACTGGACATGTCGCTAGTGCGACGAGTGCTGGCCGTCTACCGGGCCGGTGCAGCGGCCGGTGCCGGCTACGAGGCGCCGCCGGCGGAGGTCACCGTGACGTTCTTCGCCGCCGATCGCAGTGTGGACGAAGACCCGACGCTCGGTTGGGGCGAGCTGCTGGGCAAGCATCTTGAAGTAACCAGGATCGGTGGCAGCCACCTGTCGATCGTCAAGCCGCCGTACCTCGAAAAACTGGCGCGTGAAATATCGCTCCGCATCAAGACCCGTTCGCCAAGCGATGAACTGTCGTTGGCATAAGTGGCGACATATCGGCCACGAAAGTGTCCTCACACTCAGGAAAGCGAGCATGAATTCCACCACTGAAGCCTCTGAACTGAACATGGGAAGCCTCGACGAATTGAAGCATTCGCGCACGATCGCGGACCTCCCGGGGCCCAAGGGCCTGCCCGTGCTGGGCAACGTTCTGAAGATGACGGGACGCCAGTGGCACCTGACCCTGGCGGACTGGATTCGCCAGTTCGGGTCGATCTTCAAGGTGACCGTGCCTGGCGGCGCGATGGTGGTCGTGGCCGATCGCGCAATCGGCGGCGCGTTGCTACGCGAGCGCCCCGACCAGTTCCGGCGCGTGGGCGGGCTGAAGACGATCATGGGCGAGTTGAACATCCGCGGTGTTTTCAACGCAGAGGGCGACGACTGGCGCAGGCAGCGCAAGCTGGTGATGGGGGGATTGCATGCCGAAGTGACGCGCAACTTCTTTCCCAAAATGTCGGCCATGGCCGAGCGCTTGCTGCAACGCTGGAAAAGCGCAGTGACCGAAGGCAGGCCGGTTGATCTTCGCCGCGACCTGAAGGCCTTTGCGCTCGACGTGACGCTGGGCCTTGCGATGGGGCAGGACATCGACGTGGTCAATCACGACGGCAGCCCGCTGCAACGCGATATCGACAATATGTTTCATCGCCTTGGCAGCCGCAGCTTTGCGCTGTTTCCCTACTGGCGCTATTTCAAGCTGCCCGTGGACCGCGAGGCGGACAAGTCGGCGCAGGACATCGAGCAGGCCGTGGTCGGCTTCATCCGCAACACGCGCGAACGCATGGCGCAGCAGCCGCAACTGAAGGAAAAGCCCACCAACATGCTGGAAGCGATGATTGCCGCCAGCGACAATCCCGAATCGGACTTCACCGACGACGACCTCATCAGCAATGCCATCCTGACGGTGATCGGCGGAGAAGACACCACCGCCAATTCCATGTCATGGATGATCAATCTGCTGGTGAAGAACCCTGCTGCGGCCGCTGCACTTACCGCCGAAGCCGATGCCGTGCTGGGTGATGCTCCGCTGGCGCGCGAGTGGGACATGATGAAGCAATTCACGTATCTCGAAGCGGCGCACAGCGAAACACAGCGATTGCGAACGGTGGCGCCCTTCATCGGCATCGTCAGCAATGCCGATTGTGTCGTGGCCGACACGTTCTTTCCGAAAAACACGGCATTCGTCGTTTCCACCTCCGGAGAAGGGCTGGACGAAGCCCAGTTCCCGCAGAACGAACAGTTCCAGCCGGAACGCTGGATTTTCGATCACCGGCCGCAGAAGGAAGACAATCCGGTGCGCAAGCTGCTGCCATTCGGCGACGGCCCGCGCGTATGTCCCGGTCGCTTTCTGGCGTTGGCTGAAATCAAGCTGGTGATATCGATGATCATGCACAACTTCGAACTGGAGTTTGATGCCGATGCGCCACCGGTTCAGCAGGTGATGAATTTCTTTATGGCGCCGAGCGCGGTGCCGGTGCGGCTGAAGCTTCGCAGCTGATGGTGCAGGGTAGGTTGGGATGCAAACGCTCAGAGGTCTCCATGTTTTCTTCTTCAGCAAAAACACGACAACATGCTGGCAGATCGCTAGCAAAAGCCGAATCGTCATTCCGGCGAAGACCGGAATCCATCGTCAGTCCGAAGCATGGATTCCGGGCTTCGCCGGAATGACGACGGGGCAATCTGGAAGATCGCGCACAGCGATGTAGGTTGGGGTGCAAATCCCAACATGCGGATCGGTCATGCATCGGGACGTTGGGGTTTGCGCCCCAACCTACGAACCAAGGGACAATCGTGAACTCGAACAACGCAGGTTTTGATCTCGGAATCGCCAAACGAGTCTTGAGTGTTTCGCTCCCCTTGATGGGCTCGATGATTGGCAGCCTGCTGGCGATGTTCGTCGATCGCATCTGCCTGGCGCGCTATTCGAGCGACACGCTGGCCGCATCTGGACCTGCGATCTACACCGCGATGGCGCTGGTGGGCTTTTTCACCGCGGTGGTGGGCTTCTCAAGATCGTGCGTTGCACAGGCGTTCGGCCGATCGGGAAAGGACGAGGCGGCCTACCAGGGCGCGATCGGCATCTTGATCGGTGTGGCGTTCGCCGCGGTGTTCGTGTTGATGGCACCGCTGATCGAGCGGATTCCTTTTATGAGCCATCGGCCTGCTAACATCACGAAACTGGAATCGCAATTCCTGTATTGGTCGGCCTATTTCGGTGCGGCGATGACGTTCAACATGGCGCTGTCGTCCTATTTCAACGGTATCGGCAAAACGCGCATCACTTTGGCGGCCGGGCTGGCCGGGCAGGTGGTGGGCAGCATGGCGATCATCGGTCTGGTGTTCGGCAAGTTCGGTTTGCCGGAGCTGGGCATGCGTGGCTCCGCCGTAGGCACCTTGATCGGCGCGCTGGCGGTGATGCTGTGCTACCTGTGCTTCATGCCCGGTGACGTGTGGGGCAACGTCAAGGCGATCGTGCTCGGGCGCAAGGGTTCGATCTTCTCCAACGTGCGCCCACGCTTGAAAAAAGGCTTCGTCCTGGGCGCGTCAGCGGGCATCGCCAATTTCGGCAATGCGGCGTTTATCTGGGCGATCGCCGGATTGGGCGCGATCGCGCTTGCCGCCAACAACATCAACCTGACCGTGAACTACATGGGCATCATTCCGGTGCTCGGCCTCGGCATCGGTTGCAGCGTGCTGTGCGGCAACGCCATCGGCGAGAACAACTTCGCGCTGATACCCAGGATCCTCCTGGTCACGCTGGTGATCGAGCTGAGTTACATCGTGGTCATCTCGTTTTTCCAGATCGCCACGCCGGAACCGTTGCTGAGTCCATTCGGCCTGGCGAACAAGCCGCCGGAGATCCAGCATGCGTCCATCGCCACCGCGCGTGTCATGTGGATCTATTCGCTGGCGTTTGCCTTCTCCATGACCGGCGCGGCGGTGCTGGAAAGCTTCGGCCTGACCCGCGTCCTGTTCCTCACCCGCCTGGTGGTGATGTGGTTCATCAGCATTCCGACAATTTATGCGATCGCTGCGGCACATGTCGGCAACCCAGGCATCTTGCCGACCTGCTGGGTGGTGGGATCGTTGTATGAGGCGGTCATCGGCGTGCTGTATTTTTTACGTATTTTCGCCGCGGTGAAGAAACGTCAGAACGGCATTGTGCTGACGTATGCGCAGAGCCGTAGTTGACAGGTATGCTTGGCGGCGGGGAAGGAAGGAGGGCGCATGACGGTAAGCACACGGGCAAGCGCGGTCGATCCCGGCCGCTGGTTCCGGCGCTATGCCATTGGCTCCGGCGCACGCCGGCGTTTGATCTGCTTCCACCATGCCGGCGGCGGGCCTTCGTTGTTCCGGGAGTGGCATCAGCACGTCACGCCGTACAACGAAGTGTGGGCGGTAGCCATTCCGGGGCGGGAAACCCGGGTTGCCGAGCGGCCGCTGTATCGGCTGGACACGCTGGCGATGGCGCTGGTGGACGCAATGCCGCTGGATCTGCCGTTTGCCTTCTTTGGCCACAGCCTGGGCGGCGTGATGGCGTTCGAGGTAGCGCGACAATTGCACGAGCGCAAGTTGGCCTTGCCGCAGCGGTTGTTCGTATCGGCGTGTCCGGCGCCGCAACTGTGCCGGCGGGAAAAATCGCGCGCCACGTTGAGCGATACCGAATTGCTGCGCGTACTGGAAAGTTTTTCCGCCACCCCGAAAGAAATTCTTGGACACCCCGAATACCTGCAGATGGTGCTGTCGGTACTACGCGCGGACTTCAACCTGATCGACAGCTACGTGGCGCCGGAAGGTAGCGCGTTCCGGCTTCCGATCACCGCCTATGTCGGCACCAGCGATATACATGTCACGCCGACACGGATACTGGCCTGGGAGCGCTGGGCGCTGCCAGGCTTCAGCTGCCGCAGCTTCGAAGGCGACCACTTCTATCTCAATCAGCAACGCACGGTGCTGATCGACGATCTGCTGGGACGCTGGCGTGATGGTGACGCCCTGCGGACGACCAAGGTCACCGCATGAATGATTCGATCGGCGCACACGCCAGCTGCCCATGCACCATTATCAAGGCAACGCCTGCGGCATTGTGGACGGAAGCGCGCGCTGCCTGCGATGACGCGTTGGCGCAGGGCTACGCCTTTGTGGCGATCCTGCATGGCGCGGAGTCGTTCGCCAACGAGCGCTTGCTGATCGAGCAGGATCGACAACGCGCCGCACGCTTTCGCCAGCCCGGCGACCGCCACAACTTCGTGCTCGGGCGCACCATGGTTCATCAGCTGGTCGGTGCAAGGGATGATTCGACGCCACGCGCCTTTTCGGTCGGCTTCCGCGGCAAACCTTTTTTGCCTGGCGCGCCCGCGTACAATCTGTCCCATTCTGGCCGCTGGGTTGCCTGCGCGGTCAGCCAATGCGAACCCATCGGCATCGACGTCGAAACCTTCGCGCATCTGCGGAACTATCACGACCTTATCGCCACCATCACGCATCAAACCGAGCGGCGCTGCATCGAGCAGGCTCCTTCGGACAGTCGCCTGGCGTTGTTCAAGCGCTGCTGGACGCGCAAGGAAGCGGTACTGAAAGCCACTGGCCAAGGACTCAGCGATGACTTGCAAAGCATCGACGTCTGTCTGGATCGGAACGAGCCGATGCTCGATCATCCGATGCCATTGCGCTTGATGCACCTGTTGGTCGATGAAGAGCAGGTGACGATTGCGCTGGCCTTGAGCCCTTCGGTGTCCAAGGTGGTAGCGATGTTTGTTGATCTGGCACGCGGCGTAAAAGCTGCCTGAGTGAGTCCCTTTTCTTCCGGCCTCACGGTTTTTGCTCGCACGTCTTGCACGAATGGCTAAAACGTTCGTCATCCCAGCGAAAGCTGGGATCCAGCGACTTACAAAGCGCCAAAGGCACTGGATCCCAGCTTTCGCTGGGATGACGAAACGGTAGCGTTGAAGTTTTCCGCAGCGGGCAAAAAACGTAATGCTGCACGCGCCGCAAGTTATCGCGACCGCAAGCTGTGAAGCCCTTGGCATAACCGGACAAACGGGACTCCAGAGAGTGACGCATGTCCCCCAGAGACCTGGATACTCAGGGCCCATGGACGTTTCATGCGCACACTTATCCGAGCCGCATACGTATGACTATCCATTCACACAAGAAGACGTTCCGTTCGTTCCGCGGGATGTTGCTTATGGCCTCCCTTACCGCGTGCGGCGGCGTCGCACAGGTTTCGGCGGGGACTGCGCCAACCGCGACAACTACAGCTGCATTCGTCCACCCTGGCGTGATGCATACGAAAAACGACATCGCGCGCATCAAGGCGCATCTCAACCAGGAGCCGTGGGCAAGCGCCTACCTCAAGCTGAAGAACGATCCCTTCTCTTCGCCGACGTATAAAACGCGTGGTGGAAGCTGCCCGAACGTGGTGCGGGACACGCATGCCGTATGCATGGGTCAGTTCAATGACGACGCCAACGCCGCGTATCAGCAGGCGCTCATGTGGAGCCTGAGCGGCGACAAGCGTTATGCGGCCAATGCCATCGAGATTCTCGACGCGTGGTCCAGCACGTTGAAATCCATCCAGGGTCACGACGCCCCCTTGGCTGCCGGCTTGAACGGTTTCAAATTTGTGACTGCGGCGGAGCTTTTGCGCTACACGAACAGCGGCTGGTCGGCCCGCGACGTGGCCGCCGCGGAAACGATGTTCCGCAAGGTGTTCTATCCGGTCATCCAGGATTTCGCGCCTTACGCCAACGGCAATTGGGACTCCAGTTGCATGAAGACCATGATGGCGATCGGCGTGTTTACCAACGACTGGAACATGTTCGACCATGCGCTCGACTATTACTACAACGGCCCCTCGGATGGCGCATTGATCCACTACGTCATCAACGCTTACGGTGAAACGCAGGAGAGCGGGCGGGATCAGGCGCATACGCAGTTGGGCATCGGCAATCTGGCCGAGGTGGCCGAAGTGGCATGGGCACATGGCTTTAATCTCTACGACGCCTACGACAACCGGTTGCTGGCCGGCTTTGAGTACGTGGCGACTTATAACCTGGGCAAGGAAGTTCCCTTCGCGCCGATGGTCGACACCACCGGTAAATATCGGCACTACGTCATCTCAAGCAAGGATCGGGGACAATTTCGACCGATCTACGAAATGGTCTACAACCATTATGCCCGCCGCGAGAAAGTGGCAGCGCCCAATACGCAAAAAGCGGCCGAGCAGTTGCGTCCGGAAGGGCGGACGCCTTATGCCGACAATGTCGGTTTCGGGACGCTGCTTTTCACGCAGGATGCCGCCCGCACGTTGGCGCCAAGAGGTACCGGTGATGCGCCCAGTGGATTCGCCAGCTGCGCCAGCGAGGGTGCGATCTGCAAGGTTCCGCGCGGTACCGGTCTGGTGGCTTATGGCGCGCGCGGGGTTTGGCACTATCGCGAGGTCGGCGCTGGCCAATCGATCGCTTGCGGCAATGAAAATTTCAGCGATCCGCTGGCCGGTGTTCGCAAGACTTGCTCTTATCAGCAATGATGCAACAAAGCAGTGTGAGGTCCGTCCGCACACTGCCACGATGTCTTCGCATCGTCACGAAATTTCGACAAAGATGTCGAAGCGTTGACGGGATGCGACAGCGCAGCGCAAGCCAATGAATGTAGGTAGGGTTGTGACGGCGAATGCCGTTCTATGTGACTATGGCTTATCGGTCGATAAGCCATAGTCACATCACGTTTGCGGCAAGTTTGGGCGACTCATCCTTACTCCCTCTACCGACGGGAAGGATGGCAAACGTATCGACCTTGAATCACACCTACATGCATCGGGGATTTCTCATGAAGAGCAAGATCGCGCTGTGGTGTTTTATTGCTTGTGCGTTTCTGGGTGCTATGGGAGCGGCATCGGCTTCCGATCAGGCGGTGGAATCGGAAGTTGAGCATGAACAACTGATCGCGACGCCCAACGCCAGCAGCGGCAGTTGCGGTGTGGAACGCTGGTCGGTCAAGACGGGCACCGATGCGGATGTGAGCTTGGTCAATCTCAACAATCCGGTTACGCAAACCATCAGCTATCTGGATTCGTTGACGGCGCCCAGCACGTTGCCGGCCAACAACCGCATACAACCCACCGAGACAACCTTGTTTGTAGTCGATGCCACCTTGGTCGAATACAAGCTGGAAACCGATTCCGATTACCACCTGGTGCTGAAGGATGCACAGGGCAACACGATGATCGCGGAGATTCCCGATCCGGCCTGCGTGGGATCTGGCAGTCCTTTCGCCGCAGGCATCCAGAATGCACGCAGCGAATTCGATGGCAGGTATACCGTTACGACCAGTTTCCAGACAGCGAATATTCCGGTGGAAGTTCGCGGCGTGGGGTTCTTTGATTTCAATCACGGCCAGACCGGCGTGGCGCCGAATGCGATTGAACTGCATGCCGTGCTCGACATCATCTTCAATCCGTCCGGTGGTGGCGGCGACGTGCCGCCGGTGGCGAACTTCAGCGACTCGGTCAGCGGATTGACCGCATCGTTCACTAACAGCTCCACCGACAGCGATGGAACGGTGGTATCCAGCTCATGGAATTTCGGCGACGGCAGCACGTCCACTGCCACCAGCCCAAGTCATGCTTATGCCGCCGCCGGTACCTATAACGTGACGCTGACGGTAACGGACAATGGCGGCAAGACCGGCACCAAGACCAGCGCGGTGACGGTGTCGTCCGGCAGCGGCGGTGGTAGCCAGTTGCTGGGCAATACCGGTTTCGAAGGCGGCACTGCATCGCCCTGGTCGATGAGCAGTGGTGTGCTGTGCAGCAACAGCAGTTGCTCCGGCGAAACGGCACATGGAGGGACGGGTTTTGCGTGGCTGGACGGGTATGGCAGCGCAACCGTCGATACGGTGTCGCAGGCCGTCACCATTCCTGCAGGCGAGACGAGCGCGACCTTGTCGTTCTGGTTGCATATCGATACCGCGGAAACCAGCAAGACCAATGCGTACGACACGCTCAAGGTGCAGGTGCTCGATGCATCCGGCAATGTGCTAGGCACCGTGGCGCAGTTCTCCAATCTCAACGCCGCTTCGGGCTATCAGCAGCACAACGTCAATCTGAGCGCCTACATCGGCAAGTCGATCACGTTGAAGTTCATTGGCACGGAAGATTCGGCGTACCAGACGTCGTTCGTGCTGGATGATGTGACGTTGAACGTGCAGTAAGGAATACGCGGGCCGCCGCCAGCGTTGCGCTGGCGTGCGGCCTCGCTACCCATCACACGATGGGCACCTGGTTGACGTTGTTCTTGGGATCCGTCCAGAACGCCTCATTCGCGAAGCGCCCGAAGATCTCGCGCGGCAGGATCGGCTGGCGTTCCATCGATTGCACCTTCGGCCGAACGGAGTGCAGGCCGGGCATGCCGACGCGGGCATCGAATTCGTCGGCGTTGTAGTCGATGTGGTCGAAGTCGTGTTCGTACCACGGCTCGTCCAGGAACTGGTAGACCGCGCGCATGGCCGCGGCGGGATCGCGCACCAGGCTTTCGTAGGTCAGCATCAGCAGATGGTTTTTCGCGTAGGGGCCGTAGAACGCCTCCTTGGTGGCCTGGTAGGCGAAGCCGACCATGCCGCGTGGATCGGTCAACGCTTCGACGCGCGAGTACACCGTGGTGTTGGTGTCGAAGCGGAAGATCTTGCTGACGCTGACCGGTTGCTTCTGCACCAGTCGTTCCATGCTGTCCAGCACCCATGCCAGTTGGCGCACGCACGCAATCACTTTGACGCCGGGGAACAGCGTGTCGAGCAGGCGCATGCGGCTGCACCATAGCCGGCTGGTGTCGAACACCACCGCGGGGCTCGCCTCGACAGAATAGAAGTTCTCGACCAGCCCGCGCAACAGTGCGACGCGTTGTTCGTCGGAAACGTCGAACGAAAAATCGTTCTTGCTGCTTGCTTCGGCCATCACCACGCCCATGATGTCCGCCAGCGGGCTGGTCATGCCGGCGCGGAAGCGCGGGTTCTGGTTGAGGATGGCGGCCAGCAGCGTGGTGCCGGCGCGCGGCAGCCCGGAAATGAAATGGAACTTCTGCGGTGGGCTGCTGGCGTCTGGCGTGGCGGGCATGGGGCAGTATCCTCTGGATCGGTGGTGCGGGCTGCTTCAGGGTACGGCTGCGGTCGATGCGCGTATGCGCATCTCGTAGCCGACCTCGACCATGCTGGCTTCGCCCTTGCCGAGCACGCGCAGCAGTTCTTCGGTGGCGCGCTTGCCCATTTCGTGCACGGGTTGATGGATGGTGGTCAGTGGCGGCCACACCTGCTTCGCAATGGTGGTGTCGTCGAAGCCGCAAATGGACATCTCGCCGGGTACCGATACCCCGGCTTCCGCGGCGGCCCAGATGGCGCCGACAGCCATGTCGTCGTCGCCCGCGAAGATGGCGGTTGGCCGCTGCTTCAGCGCGAGCAACTTGCGGGCCGCGGCTACGCCGGATTCAAAGGAGAATTGTCCCTGGACCATGTATGCGGGGTTTTCCTTCAATCCCGCGCGCTTCAAGCCGTCGCGGTAACCCGCGAGGCGCCAGATGCCTGCACCGTGCTTGGCGGGGCCAAGGATGTGGGCGATGCGGCGGTGGCCCAGTGATACGAGGTGGTCCACCATCGCCGCGGCAGCTTCGCGCTCGCGCAGCATCACGCCGATGCAGCCCTTGGACTGGCGCGGCGCGATCGAGGCGAATGGAATCTCGCTCTTGCGCAGATGCGCGAGCAGTTTGGGATGGTCGGTGATGGGCGGCGTAAGAATCAGTCCATCGGGCTGGTGCCGCGAAAGAATGCTCTCGACGCGTTCGACGAAGTCGGGCGCCGTCGACACCAGCGGCTGCACCATCATGATGTATTGCCTGGCCTCGCACGTCTCCAGCACGCCGGCCTGCACTTCCATGATGTAGCTGGGCGACAGGTTGTCGTAGAGCAGGCCGATCATGAAGGACCGGTTGGTCGCCAGGCTGCGCGCCGAGGTGAGCGGCCGGTAGTTGAGTTTCGCAACGGCCGACATCACGCGCTCGCGCACCTGGTCGCGTACGTTCGGCTCGTTGTTGAGCACGCGCGAGACGGTTTTTTTCGAGGTACCCGACGCACGGGCAACGTCGTTGATGGTCACGCGTGACATGGAAGCCTTGGCGTCTTCAATGATCTGTTCCCTGCGTGGAGCTTACCGGAACGGTCTGGAGCGGGACGTTCCATCCACTTACTTCGACTACGGGCATGCTGGTTCCCTGCGCTTCGTATCGTGCGGTCAGGGTGATCGACTCGCCGGGCCAAAGCGTGACGTCATTGTCAGTCCACCGAATCGGCAGCACAAGCTCGCCGTGCGCGCCATGCCTGATCGACACGTGCTGGAACAGCGCCATGGCCTTGGATGATGCGGGCACCGACAACGTGACCGTAGCGACGCCATCCTTTCCCTCGCGCCGTGCGGTTGCATGCACCTCGCTTGTCGCGGCCGGCAAGGACTTCAGTGCGGTGAAGTCCGCGTACTGCGTCACCGGGGTGAGGTACCAGTTCGAGTGCGGCCAGTCGAGCGTGTCCTGCCGCGTGGACAGCCAGTAGACATTGCGGCTGACCGGCGTGCCGTCGGAAGAGGCAAGGTCGAGTTCGATGAAATATACGGGTGACAATTTGGCGATGGCAGGCAGCGTCGTCAAACTGCGCGTGTGGTTGCCTGCAAGGTCGATACCTTGCAGGTGTTTTTCGTAACGCACGCTTCCGTCCAGATTGCGTACGCGGATGTTTGCTTGCAGGCCATGCACATCGTCGAGCGCGTGGTTCACCAGCACGATGTCGTTGGCGTCATAGGAATACTGGATGTGTACCAGTTCATTGGCTTTCTTGGCGCCGAAATACGCACCGGCGGGATTCATGAAGTAGTCGTACAGATGCCAGTGCAACGAAGGCCACGCGTTGTTGAGCATCCAATAGATAACGCCGGTAGCGGGCTTGGCGGCATCCATATGTGCATTGAACGCTTCGAATTGCGCACGAACGTTGTCGTAGTTGTCGAGCTGGGCCTTGGCGACGTAATCGGCAAGACTCGTCGGAGTGCCGTAGCGATGCGCCAGCGCCTTGTCGAATGGCGTAAGCACGGCGAAGGTCGACCAGTCCGCGGAGGCGTGGTATTGCCGCGCCTCCGGATATTTCCACAATGCTTCCTGTTCCTGCGGCGACAGCATGCGTTGCACATCTTCCAGGCGCGGGATGTCGGCGCCCGCGCTTACTTCGGAGTCGAAGCCGAATGCGCCGCCAAGCTTGTCGGCATACCAGTACGCCGGCGGTATCCAATCGTACGGCCCGGCCATCTTCATGCCGGAGGGGCCGGCTTCGGCAGTTGCCTGGTCGACCGCTGCCGAGACGATGGGCAACGACCAGTCGGCCGCGCGCAGCGTATCGGCGTACATCTTCGCGATGGCCGGCGGTGGCGCGTTGTCGCTGCCGATCAGGAAGCCGATCACGGAGGGATGATTGCGAAGCAGGCGTGCTTCGCTGGCCATGGATTCTTCGGCCACTTTTTCGTCGGCGGCCGTCCAGGGCGAGCCGCCAGTCTTGGCGGCCGATTCCCATTTGTCGCAGCATTCCCAGCCCGCGAGGATAAGGATGCCGTTGCGGTCGGCGAGATCGTAGAAGCGCTGGTTTTCCAGCTTGCCTTCGCTGCGGATGGTGTTGAGGCCGAGGTTGGCGACGTAGCTGAACTCAGCCTCCATGCGCGCGGGATCGTCGCGCAGGAACATGTCCGGCGCCCAGCCCGCACCGCGAATCAGCAAGGGCTTGCCGTTGATGACGAACTGGCGATAACCCTGTTTGGTGAGATTCGAACTGACGCTGCGGATGCCGAACGTCGCGCTGGCCCGGTCGGATACCGCGCCATCGACCGCGGCGCTCATCTCGAGCTGGTACAGCGGATGGTCGCCCATGCCGATCGGCCACCAGATCTTCGGGTGATCCAGCGCGAGGCCAGGCGTTGTTTGCGGTGAGAAGGAAACGTCCTGCGTTTGTCCGGGTGCAAGGTGAACGGTTTGCTGCAGGGAAACGCCCGCTACGTTGCCGGTGATGGTCGCGTCATGCGCGATCGTGTCGAGGTTTTTCGCGCTTACCTTGACGGCCAGCACGGCGTGCGAAAGATCGGGCAGTGGTAGCGTGGAAAGCACCTGCGGGAAGCTCAACTGGACCGGCCCGGTTTGCACGATATCCACGCCGCGCCAAGGGCCCATGTTGTTGTCCGGCGGCGTTGGGTTCCAATCCACCCAGCCCATCGACAGGCTCTGCCTTGGATCGGCTGGGTGAACCTGCATGGCGAGCACGTTGCTGCCCGCGTGCACCCATTGCGTGATATCGATATCGCGCACGGGATAAGCGCCGGCGATGTCGGCATGGTCGGCGACCTGGTGGCCATTTACCCACACGTCGGCGCTCGCAATGATGCCGTTGCTACGCAGCAAGGTGTGGCGCCCGGTATGGTTGTTCGGCAGCGTGAACCCGGCGCGATACCACCAGGGCGTCACGAACAGGTTGCCGCTCGCTTCAGGCACCTGCACCGCACGCAGGTTGTCGCTGTAGAACACGTTTTTGTACGTGCCGTTTTCCAGCAACCCGGCCATGACGGTGGCGCGGCCGCTTACCGGGTACCAGCCTTCGGTAGCGAAGCCAGTCGAGGAGATGTCCGCGCCACTTTGCTGCGCCTTCGCACTGTCCTGAATTTGCCATTGGTCGATGGCGGTGACGGAACCCGCATCGGTGGCGACCTGCGTGGGCGAATAAGTCGTCTTGGCGTGCACGACCGATAACGCAATCGCGGCGATCATCCAAAGCGCGTACTTGGCTGGAGTTTGCATGGTGTCAGGATTTCCCAAGATAGGCTTCGTGTATTTCAACCGGCGCGAACGGCCAGGATCGGTTGAGCCTGGCCCAGATCGCAAACACCACCAGGCCGAGCACGATCCACAGGCCGGACAGGACAAGCGACATGGTGGAGGCGGAGACGTACACGTAGATCCAGCCCAACAGTGCGACCGCGCATGGCACGGGGTAAAGCCATTGCTTGTACGGGCGCGCGAGATGGGGTTGGCGCTTGCGCAGCACGACCAGTGCGGCGATCTGCGCGATGGATTGCACGATGATGGTCGCAGTCAGCAGCATGTTGATGACGTCGGTGAGATCGAAGAACGTGCCGATCGCCGTCACCAGGCCCATGGTGAGCAAGGCCACATGCGGAAAGTCGTGCCTGGCATGCAAGCACCCGAACACGGAGAGAAACACCTTGTCATGCGCCGCCTGGAACGGCACGCGCGATCCGCCCAAAAGGCCTGTGTACACCGACGCGAACGCGGTAATGATGATAAGCACGGTCATGATGGCCGCGGCCAGATGACCCCAACTGCGCTCAACCACCAGCGAGGCGACGGATTTGGACTGGGCGATGTCCTGCCATGGCGCCACGCCAAGCACGCTGATGTTGAGCAGCAGGTAGACGATCATCATCGCGATGATCGACACGATGATGGAGCCGGGCATGGTCCGCCCCGGATTGCGCAACTCGTCGCCGATGTAAGCGGTGGTGTTGTAGCCGAGGTAATCGTAGATACCGATGATCAACCCTGCGCCAAGCCCCACGAAGAAGTGGCCGCCGAACATGCCCGTGGGATATGCAAAGGCGAAACCCGCATTGAAGTGCGAGAAACCCGCCACCGCCACGCCGACGACGGACACCAGCATGATGACCCACAATCCGATGGTGATCGCGCGCACTGACTCGATGCGGCGATACAAAAGCCAGGTGACGATGACGGTCGATGCCAGGCTGATCAGATGTATCGGCCACCAACCCAGATTGGGAAAGAAGAAGCCCAGATACTCCACCATGCCGATGATGCCCGTGGACATCAGCAAGGGAATCGCCAGCAGCATCGTCCAGATGAAAAGAAACGGCATCAGCTTGCCGCTGCGGTACTGGAACGCTTCGCGCAGGTACACATAGGTTCCGCCCGAGCCCGGCATGGCCGCGCCGAGTTCGGCCCAGACCAGACCGTCGGCCATCGCCAGGATGGCGCCGGCGATCCAGCCGATGACCGCCTGCGGACCGCCCATCGCCGCGACCATGATTGGAATGGTGATGAACGGCCCGATGCCGCACATCTGCGTCATGTTGATCGCGGTGCCGGAGAACAGGCCGATGGAACGGTGGAGGGCGTTGTCGGCAACGGAGTGGGGCGCGGTGGAGTCCTGCATGCTTGCCTTGTTGGTGATGAGTTGCGTATCCGTGGAACCGTCAATCTCCTGGTCGTCATTCCCGCGAAAGCGGGAATCCATTTGGCTCTGATGCAAAAAAAGCAAGATGGATTCCCGCTTTCGCGGGAATGACGGCAGGGAAAGTGTGCATCGCTTTAAATCACAGCCCTCCGCTTACCACTGCCCGCGCACGCCAAACATAACCATCCGCTCCGAGAACGTCGAATGCGCAGGCTGGTCCGGCCACACCAGGTAGTAATGCTGATATTCGTTGGTGAGGTTGGTCCCATCCAGGAATACCTCGGCATATTTGTTGAATTTGTAGGAAACCGACGCATCCAGATACTTCTGCGGCGCTTCATACATCTCCATGCCGGTAATGCCGCCCACGCTGTCCATCACCGCGCGACGCGAACGGTAGTTGTAGGCAAGGCGCGCCTGGAAGTGGTCGCTCTGATACCAGAGGATGAAGTTGCCGGACTCGGTGGAGTTGTCCTGGAACGGAATGCGGTGACCGGCAAGGTCGGTTTCACCCGAGTTGCTCGGTGCATACGTCGCGTTCACCTCGATGCCCGTCTTGGACAGAAAACCCGGCAGGAAAGTAAAACCCTGGCGATAATCGAACTCCGCACCGTGAATGCTGTTGCCGGTGCCCTGCACGGGTTCGGTGATCACGATGCAATGGTTGCGAACCACGCCGTCCTCGTCGGGCAGGGTGCAGTTGGTCACGCTACCGTTCTTGATGAAGCTGTCCACGCTGATGCGGAACAAGGCGAGGCTGACCATGCTGGTGGGATTGATGTAGTACTCCAGCGATGCGCCGTAGTTTCTCGAGCGCCACGGGTTGAGGTTCGGGTTGCCGGTGGAGGTGCCATTGGCAACGCGGAAGATCGGCCCTTGCGGTGTTTCGGCCAGCGAGTAGTTCAACTGCAGGCCGCCGCCCCAGGTACTGAGGTCGAGCGGCATCATGTTTTTGGAATAAGCCAGGCGGAGCTTCAGACCCTCGGTCAGATCCAGCGAGAAGTTGGCCGAGGGCAGCAGGTCGTGATAGCTGCGCTTGGTGACGGACGCGCCGGCGTCGACGGGTTCATCGCCATACGAACCTGGCGCGCCACTCAACTGCTGGGTCGTTTGGAGATTGGTGTGGATCATGCGCACGCCGATGTTGCCGCTGTACGGCATGTCGCCGAGCGTGCCGTTGAAATCGCCCTGCACGTAGCCGGACAGCTCCTTGAGCTTCACCGCCCACGTCGTGCCCGGCTCGCCTACCTCGACGGTATCGGGATACAGCGATTTCCAGTACGAAACGGGATTGATCATCGCCGACGGATTGACTGCCCAGAAGTTGATACCCGAACCAAGCAGGTTGGTGTATTTCTGCCAGTTGCCCGACAACGGCGCCGCGGTATTGGGCATCTGCAGCGAGGACAGCGGCCCGGCACGGTAGTAGCCCAGCGCATTGCCTGCCGTGCAAGCGCCACTGTTCAACACCACGTCGGAACCGACGTAGCGCACCAGGCATCCGTTCGGGTCGCTTGCACCCATGCCCGCGTAAACCGGCGTTTCCAGCGTCCAGCCGATGTTGCTGGCGTTGCGGATGCTGTTGCGCACGCCGAACTCCAGCTTGAAGCCGTCCTGGAAATCGTATTGTCCATCGAAACGCAACGCATTCAGCGCCACCTTGCGGTCGTAGTCGCCAGAGGATTCCAGCGTCTTCATCGTCCAGCCGTTGGGATTGGCGAAATCGGCGGCCAGCGAAGCCGGCATGCTCACCTTGATATAACGGCCACCGAAGTCCGCGATGATCGGCACCGTGTTCTGCGGCACGCCATTGGCGTTGAACACGCGGTTGCCGCCGAGCTGCGCCGGGTAGACGAAGGTGCCGGGCGGCACGGCATCGTCCGGCACGCCCGGCATCAGCACGTTCGGCCACAGCGCGCCGTCGGAATCGGAAATATTGACGTCGGTTTCCTGGTTCGACTGGGACGCTGTGTCATGGATGCCACGCACACTCGCGGTGAACGACCCGCCGTTGTCGTAATCGAGCTGCAGGTTCAAATTCTTCGCAACGGAGCTTTTCTGGATGATCTGCGAGTACGACTCCACGTCGCCCGGCCACTTCTCGTACACCTGGGTGGTGTATAGCTGCGAGCCCTCCCAACCGGGTTCCGGCGTGCCATAGGAGCCGAGAGCAGGGCTGCCGGTATTGCGCGATTGCAGCGGCACGTAGGTGGCGCCCTGCCAGTTGGTGGAGTTGAACTGGATCCCGACGTTGCGATCGTATTCGCGTTGCTGCGAGTAGAAGTAATCGGTGGTCACACTGAAGCCGTTGCCCAGATCCATCTGGAACGATGCGTTGCCGGATTTGCGTTTGCGCTGCGTGGTGATGTCATTCAAGCCGATGTCCTGGCTGCCCATGAACACGCCGTTGGATTTGCCATCGCCATTGACGTCCACGCTGCCATCGGCGTTCTGCATGATCTGCGGCGGAATCGGCGCGCCGTTCCATGGCGTGAGGAAGCCGTTGTAGCCGCCCGCGCTGGCGGCGTTCTCGCCATTGAGCACCACGCCGTATTGGTCCAACCCTTCGGTGGCGTTCATGCGCGTGGTGTTGGAGAAATCGGCCGCGATCAACAGGCCCCAGCGGCCATGGTCATTGAACGAGATAAGGCCGTTCGCTTCAGGCCCCCAATGACGGGTGGTGCTGCCGCGCTCGCCATTGGCGGAATAGCTATACGTGAATCCGCTGGGAAGATCCCACGGGCGATACGTATGCAGGTCGATGGCGCCGCTGATGCCACCGTCGGTCTCGTTGGCCGTAGATGATTTGACCACGTCCACGCCGTGGAACAGCGTGGAGGGCAGCATGGTGAAGTCGGGTTGCTGGGAGTCGATCTGGTCCGCCGTGATGAATACTTCGCCGTTCAACATGGTGCCCACCTGGGGCAGGCCGCGCACGTCCACCGAGGTACCCACGCCGGCATCGCGATTGATCTGCACGCCGGTGACGCGCTGCAGGGAGTCGGTGATGGTGGTGTCAGGCAGGGCGCCGATGTTTTCCGCCGTAATGCTGTCCTGGATGTTGGCCGCCTGGCGTTTCAGGTCGATGGCGCGCATTTGCGAAGCGCGCACACCAGAAACCGCTACGGTCGCCAGCGTGATCGCGTTCTTTTCCGCGTCGCTGTTGGCCTTGGCGTCGGGCTTTTTGGTGTTGGGCGCCGGCGTGGTCTGCGTCGCGCTGGACTGCGTTGCCTGGTTGTCCGTCTGCTGGTCAGCGAACGGCGATGCTGCCGCCGACGTCGACACGATGGCGAACAGCGACAGGGTGATACCAAACGACAATGGATGCTTGCGAAATACGGTGGACATGGGCCTTGACCTCGTTGCTGTTGCCTGTCGAACCTCAGTTGCTCCGTGGTATTCCAAAAACCGTGTAGCTCGGCGGTGCCCGCCAGGTCGCACGCCGTGGTAATGCTCTTTTGATATCCCCGACCATGGCTTCGCGAGCCAGGCCATTTATTCGTTACTACTGTGCGGGACGTACCGCCCCGCGTACCGCTTATTTCGAAAAAGTGATTCGCGCCAGCGCCCACTGGCCATCGCGTGGATCACCGGTAGCGACCATGCACAGGTTGCGCACGCCGGCCCGCGCCGGCATCGCAAGCTTTGCCTCGAGATGCGTTTGTCCCTTTACCTGCGCCGCGTGCTCCAGCGACACGTCGGCAAGCAGCGGCCCCGTGCAGGTATCGGCATGAATCTCGAACTCGCCGGCCGCGCTGCGCTTGGCGCGCACCACGGCGTCCTTGGCTTCATCGCCAAAGCGCCATGCGATGCGCTCCATGCTGATCGCGACATGGTTGGCGCCGTTCAGTGGCGCCTGCGGCCAAAGCCAGCACGCGTTGCCGATATCTACCGAATAGACCGGCCTCGGACCTTGCACAGGCTTGCTGCCTTCCAGGCGCGATGGCGGTTGATTGGAACAGGTTGCAAGCGCATTGCTGTCGCGGCTCAGTAATGTTTTTTCATCCAGCACCTGCGTGCGTGGCGCGGCAAGTTCGAAACCATCCGGCGCGAACGTCGCGGCACGCACGGTCGCTTTGCCATGTAGCACGAGCGGTTTGGCATACGGCGTGGATTGATTGGCTGGAGCCGATCCGTCGGTGGTGTAACGAACCGTGCCGAACGCAACCTGATTGGAGAGCGCGACCTGGAACGCGCCATCGACCGTTGCAGTGACATGGAAGGTGGATGCGAATGCACTGTCGGCATAATCGATACCGAGCGCACGATAACGTGCCAGTTCGGCCGGCATGCGCTGCAGAAAGCTGTCCCAGTCGTGTGCACTGGCGGGCGACCAGCCCAGTTCGGACAGCGCTGCGATGCGTGGGAACACCGCATGCTGGTCGTGCGCAAAAGTAGGCATCTGCTCGGTCCACAGGCCACCCTGCACGCCGATGATGCGCTGGGCTTCAGCAGCATTCGCCCCGTTCGGAATGATGGCCGTGTCATAGGCTTGCCGCAACGTCGCGACAGGAGGCGGTCCCTGCCACTCGTCGGGCAAGTCGGATTGATAGTGGTCGAAGTACAGCGATTCCTGCGGCGTCATCACCACGTCGTGACCTTGCTGGATGGCAGCGAGCGCGACGCGTTCGTTGCCGTTGCCGTGCCACGACATCACCACTTCCGCTGTCGGCAGCGTCGCGCCGGCGACCAGTTCGTCATCCCAGCCCACCGGCCGGCGCCCGTGCTTGATGAGATGCGCGGCGACCTGGTTGGTGAACCAGCTCTGCAACTGATCCATGCTCGCCAAGCCAAGCTCGTGCATCTGTGCATGCACTTCCGGCGATGCGTTCCATTGCTGCTTGTCGGCCTCGTCCCCGCCGATGGAGATGTACTGCGAGGGGAACAGTTGCATCACCTCGTCGAGTACGTCGTCGACAAACTGCAAGGTTTTTTCATTGGGCTTGAGCAACCACGGACTGACCCCCCAATCGGTCCACACGGATGGACGCTTGCCAGTAACGCCCAACCACGGATAAGCCGCGATGGCTGCCTGCGAATGCCCGGGCAGATCGATTTCCGGCACGATATCCACGTAGCGCTCGGCCGCGTAGCGCACGATGTCGCGCACCTCGGCTTGCGTATAAAAACCGCAATAGGGCAGGTTGGGGGAACCGGTCAACTCGCTGTCCAGGCCCGCCGCCTTGCGGCATGCGCCGATCTTGGTGAGCTCGGGATAGTGGGTGATTTCGAGACGCCAGCCCTGGTCTTCGGTGAGATGCCAGAGCAACACGTTCAACTTGTTGAGCGACATCCAGTCGATCAGTTTCTTGATGTCGGCCACGTTCTGGAAATGCCGGCCGGAATCGAGCAGCAACGCGCGCCATGCAAAACGCGGGTGATCATTGATAACGCCGTAAGCAACCTTGACTGGCGCACCACGCGTCCAACCGGGTGGCGTTAGCAATTGCCCGACGGTGACGCTGCCGTAAAACGCAGCACGCGGCGTGCGCGCCGTGACTACGATGCCGCCGTTGTCCACCGTGATGCGATAGCCGGCATCGACCGCGATATCGGCCTGCGGGTTCACATCGAAGGTGATGGCGGCGCGTGCGGTGCCGGTGGTCGCGATGTGCAGATGCAATCCATTCGTGTCGGCCACGCGTTGTACGAATCGTTCCACCATGGACAATGCCTGCTCGCGATCAGCGCCACGCACCGATACGACGGCGCCATCGCCGATTTCGATTGCACCCGATGCGGCAGGGCTGGCGTTTGCCGGTAGCGGCAGCAGCGACCACGTGGGCGCGGCAGGCGCTGCAACGACCACGCTCGCGGCTGCCAGCCATGCGATGGCTGCGCAACGGAGCAATGTCGATGGCGCGATGCGGGTCATGCGCTCACGCTACCTGCTGCAGGCTGCAGCGTTTGCACCGTCGACATCCCGCGCCTCAGATACCACTGCGCTGCACCCTGCACGCCGTGGCGGCCGTGTTCGGTGACCCATACCGGCACTTGCGACAGCAGCGCGCTGGCGCTGCGTCCGTGCAGGAATCGCTCCTCGAACGTGCTGCGCTTGAGCAGTTCGTAGATAGAAGACAAAAAGCCGCCGGCCAGATACACGCCGCCGGTGGCCATGAAAACCATCGCGAGATTGCCGGTGAAACTTCCCAGCGATGCACAGAAGATTTCCACCGCTTCCACGGCTTGCACGTCATTGCACGCAACGGCTGCTGCGGTGACGGCTTCAGGTGTCGCCAGCTTCGGCGACTCTCCCCACAACGTGCATACGATCGCATAGATGGTGTGCAGGCCGGGGCCGGAGACGATGTGCTCGAACGGTACATAACCACCGTTGGGTGCCAGGTGCATGAGAATTTCGCGCTCGCGAACGGAGTTCGGCGCGAAATCCATCTGGCCGGCTTCCGTCGCCAACACGAATCCGCCGTCAGTGCTGGGAACGTGCACCGCCGCACCCAGGCCGGTGCCTGGTCCGATCACCAAAATAGGGCCGCCGGAAGCTGTTTCCGGTCCGCACAAATGCCGGCCACCATCGGCGAGATGGCCGTCGAGCGCGTACGCCAGCGCTTCGAAATCGTTGAGCACGGCGATGTCGTCCAAGCCCAATGCATGGCGCAGTTGCGTCAGGCGGATCGGCCACGCGAGGTTGTCGTTGACGACCTCGTCACCCACGATCTGGCCGGCGCAAGCGAGCACGCAATGCTTCACCGTGGCGCGTACGTCGGCGTCGATAAAGGCTTGCAACAGTTGCGACAGGGCCGGGAACTGCGCGCATGCGAACACGCGATAGGCGAGCGTTTCCACCCCGTGGGCTACGTCCTGCGAGGCGCGCATCCATGCAACACGCGCATGCGTGCCGCCGATATCGGCTGCCAGAAACGGCGTCGCCGGTGTCACCGTCGATCGGTCGGAATGGTCAATGGCCACGCCCAGCATGCCCCCCGGCATCGGAACTCCATATCAGCCTGGACCGGAATTGACACCGGTGTCAAGCGGTGGCGCACCACGTGGTTTTTGCAGGTGTGCTGGAGGGTAAGGAGGGGATATATGGAATTTGCCAAGCCGTACCGAGGTATATGGCGGCTTGCAAAATACTTTCCGAGAAATCTCTCTCCCTACGGAAGAGGGAGCTGAGAAGGGTGAGGGCTCACACGAAGCACGAGGCTGACGTCGTACCCCAGCTCAACCCCTCTCCCGGAGGAAGAGGGGTTCATATGCATCACGTCATAACCAAGCCTACGGCAGCAACGGCAACAATGGCATGGACCAACCTTGGCCTGCGTATCCCGTGCATTCCTGTATGGTCAACTGTGTACCGGCAGCTCCTTCCGTCAGGCAATACTCAGAGCTGGCGAGATTGCTGAATAGCAGATTGCCGTCACCCCCGACCCACCACTGCTGACTGGCGCTGCCCGTGCACTGATCGACGATCACTCCCGAGCCTGACGGCGAATCGGCATTGGCGACATCCAGGCAAAGGTTGCTTTGTAGCCGCACCGTGCCATCGCTCCCGAGCACCCAGGCCTGGGCCTCTTTCTTTTTGTCGCAACTCTGGGTGGTAGCTGCTACGCCGGTTTGGCCATCCCCCGCATCCACGCAAAGACTGTCGTCGCCCTGGTACAAACCGCGCAGCAAATTGCCCGCGCCGTTGTAATGTTCGTTATAAGCGACCGAACTGGAGTTGACGCAGTTTGTATCGGCGCCAGCGCTGGCGACACTGGCTGTGTACTGGCCGCCGTTACCGCTGGGCGGACTCATTATCGCGTCGCTGGCGGGTTGGTTGTAGCAGTTCGAATTGGGCGAACTGGCCTCCAGATAAGTGGTGCGGCCGACCATGCCCTGTGGCGACATACTGGTGGCGTCAGTGAGGATGCTGCCCAGCTTGTAGGACACATTGTGGTAGGGATCGGTGACCGTAACGCCCAGCCACTGTCCTCCTTCATAAGCAACGTGGAACTGATAGTTCACGGTGCTTATCCAGTTGTAGGGCAGGCGGCAGGTGACGCGCGGGTTTGTACCGCTGTGGACGGCGCAATAGCTGCCGGGCGCGCCGGCCATGTATTGGGTTGCGCCCTGCACCGTAAAGACGAAGTTGGGGCCGATGTTGGCGTTGTCCTCCATGCCGGCACGGCCGGCGTCGCCGGTGCCGGATAGAACGAATCGGTTGCTCCATAAGACATTCGCGCGGTAACCCGGATTGATTTGCACCTTGATGTCGAAGTCGATCGACGTCAACGAGGTGACCGAAGGATCCCATTGGTATTTGGCGTAAGTGCCGGGTACGTCGCCGGCGTGGGTAATGAGTGGAAATAGCAACAGCCAGGGCAGGGTATACAAACTCTTTGTCGCCTTCATATCGGCCTCCATTGGTTGACCCTGTTGATGACGAGCACTGTTCAAGCGCCAGATGCAATGCCAACGCTTCGAACAGCCAAAATGCCCCTGCCACGCCGTGTGCTGCGGCATGTCGTGACGTAAGCGGTCATCCCCAACAACAAGCTTATGTGGGAGGAAGTCGATGGCGCGTGAGAACGTTTACAAGCCTTGTTTCAATGGATGAGTTCGCTTGACGACATTGAAGGCGGCGCATCGTGAATGTCGGCGCCCCAGGCCTTGTTTGGCTCAGGTCCCATCGTGAATAGCAACGTTCCCCCGTTCGCGATATCGGCATGGCTGAACCATGGTTTGGCCCATGGTTTTCCGTTGAGCGTTGCCGATTGGATGTACATGTTCCGCGCCGAGTTGTTGCGCGCGACGATCTCGAAAATCTTGCCATTGTCCATGTGCAGGCGAACGCGATCGAAAATCGGACTGCCGAGAATGTAATCGGGACTGGAAGGATCGACTGGATAGAAACCCATCGCACTGAGCACATACCAGGACGAGGTCGAGCCCTGGTCGTCCATGCCGGGAAAGCCATAGCCGCTGGCATCGCTACCGTACAACTCATCGAGAATGCGCCGCACCAATGCCTGCGTTTTCCACGGCTGGCCGCTCCACGCGTACAGATAGGCTGCTTGTTGATCCGGCTGGTTGCCCTGCACGTATTGCCCGATCATGCCGGTGCAATCGCGACAGATGCCCTTGGGGTGGTACGGCGTGGAGAAAAACGCGTCGAGCTTGGCGTTGAACGCATCGCGTCCGCCGAGCAAGTCGATCAGCCCTTGCACATCGTGCGGCACCAGCCAGAGCGTGGACCAGCCCGAAGCTTCTTTCATCATGAAGTTGTAGTACGGCTCGCCCGGATCGAACGGTGAGATCCATTTGCCGTCTGCAGTACGTCCGCGGAAGAAGCCCGCCGAGGGATCGAACATGTTGCGATAGTTGGCGGCGCGGCGCAGGAACATCTGCGCGTCCTCCGTCTTGCCGAGCCGGCGTGCGAGATCGGCCAATGCATGATCGTCCCACGCGTATTCGAGCGTCGTGGCGACGCCCGCCTTGCCGCCGGCGTAGGGCGGGCTGGGGTTGCCCGGCGGCACGATGTCTGCGATCCAGCCGTTCTTCATGTATTCGGCTAGGTAGCCACGCGGCCCGTTGGGGTCGGTCGCGTTCTTGCGCAGATACGTATAGACGTCTGCATAGTCGAAAGGAATGCCGCGCTGCCATGCGCCGTCATACAGGAACACGGCATGATCGCCGTGGAACGAGGTATCCATGTAACCGCGTTCGCGTGCACGGTCCAGTTCCGAATGCATGATGTCCTGCACTACACGCGGTTCAAGCAGCATCAGCAGTGTGATCTGGTTGCGGCCGGTATCCCAGAACGGCACCGGCCCGTAGCGATCGTAGCTGGCGATCTGGTCGTGGCCGTTGGTGTCGACGAAATGCTCGCCTTTGTGCGCAACCAGTCGGGGGCTGGCGAAGGCGTGATACAGCGTGGAGTAGAACAGCATGCGCTGCTTCGGCGTGCCGCCGGCCACTTCGACGCGATCGAGCACCTTTGCCCAGGCTGCGCGCGCTTGTGCTTTCACGCGGGCGAAATCCCAGCCCGGATCTTCGGCGCGTAGCCGCTGTTCGGCCTCCTCGGCACTGTGGCCGTGGGCAATCTTCACCAGCACTTGCTCGCCGGCTTGCGTGTCGAAGGTGACATACGCGCCGGCATAACTGCCCGATACGGTACGCCGGTCGGCCTGCACATCCTGATCGCCGATACCGAAGCCTTCGTTCTCGTGGTTGGCGCGAAAGCTGCCGAATCCGGTGAAAGGACGCGAAAACTCGGCGACAAAGAAAGGACCATCCGAGCCCTCCTGCGCATGCCTCCCGGTGCTGACGCCGCGGATGGTGCGATCGCCAACGACTTCGATTTCGCCACCAGGCCGGCGCAGGTTGATGACGACGTTCGAACGATGGCTCGCCGGAAAGGTGAAGCGCATCAGGCTGGTCCACTGCGTGGTCGTCAGTTCGACGCGGTTGTGGAACGTGGCGAGATCGACGACGTAATAACCGGGCGAGGCCTTCTCGCTCGCCTTGTCGTAATACGACGGCGTGTAGTCAGGCGGCACGGTCCAGTCGCCTACCACCGGCATGATCATCGGCTCGGCGCGGCCGCCGTAGGTTGAGCCGCCGCCGCCGGTGAAACCGATCATCGTCGGGCGGGTATAGGCGTAGGACGTAGCGACGCCGGTGGGATAGCTCAGGTCGACGTTGATATTGACCGGCGCCGCTTCTGTCGTGCTTTGCGGGAGATGCGCGCCTGGCGAGGTCATGCCGGTATACAGTGGCTCGCCTGGGGGTGGGGCGTTGCCGATGAGTGCTTGCTTGTCTAGGGATGCAGTGCCGACGAGCGGGTTGGCTTCGTCGACGGGAGACGACATGGATGGTGGCGTATTGCTGTTCTGGGCTTGGCTTGTGCCGATGTTTCCGAGAGCGAAAGTCATCAGCGCGATGATCAGGGCAGCGTGCCGATTGCGTGACGAAGATACGCGACAGCGAAGGCGTGCAAGCAATAAGTTCATAGGTTTTCTCTTATGCAGAAAATGGGTATGCGCCCGCTGCTGTATTTTTCTTCAAAGCGAATCGTCATTCCGGCGAAGGCCGGAATCCACGCTTCGTACTGGCGATAGATTCCGGCCTTCGCCGGATTGACGATTCGCGCTGATGGGCATTTACGCGAATGTCGGTTCTCGCCGGAATCATGGAAAGAAGAAACACCCGTCGCGGGGTCAGGCAAGCAGCCTGACCCCGCGCATCCTTTCTCAACCGCCATCGCCAAACTTGTACGTGACGCCCAGGTAATACTGCCGCCCCGCATACTCGAGTTCGTATAGCCGCGCCGTCGTATCGTTGCCCAGATACTCACGCGCCGTGGCGTGATTCAGGTTGATAATCGACGCGGTCACCATCAGGTGCTTGGTGAACTCGTAATCACCATTCAGATCGAGTTGGCGATAGGGCCGCGTATAGATCGGCAGGCCCGACGACAAGCCCTGCATGGTCCGGCCCGTCCAATTGTTGGTGACGCGCAACAGCAGCCCGTTCTTTTCATAGAACAGCGACACGTTCGCGGCGAACTTGGCGCTGCCGATCAGCTCCGACTTGCCCACTTGCGTATCGCCGAGCGAAACGGGCGTTTCGTTGGTCTTGTTGAGCGTGTAGTTGGCGATGTAGCCAAAGCCCGATTTGAACGTGTGCTGCGTGTAGATCTCCACGCCCTTGGACGTGCCCGAGCGACCGTTGGCGTTGGTGCTGTACTGCATGAAGTTCTCTTGCGTGCCGCCGACGTTCACTACAATGTTGTTGACGGTGACCGGCACAACGAAGTTCTTCACCTTCTTCTCGAACAGATCCACACCGACGACCGATTCGGGCGCGTAATACCATTCGCCCGCCACGTCGAACTGGGTCGCGGTGAATGGCTTCAGGTTCGGGTTTGCGCCGCTGCCGTACCAGCCCGGCAAGGGTGCGCCGAACTGCTTGCGGTCGTTGTAGTACGCCTGGGTGTTGTTGGTGAGGCTGCCCAGTTCGGCCAGGTCGGTGTAGTTGGCGCGGGCCATTGCCTGCGAGCCGGCAGCGCGTATCACGAAGTTGTTCGGCAGCGTCCACGCGATGTTGAAGCTCGGCAGAAGCTTGTTGTAGTGCTTTCTGGTGGTGGCGTTGGAGAACGTCTCGATCACCGACTGCTCACGCGGCAGGTATTGGAAGTCGCCCGGCGCGCACGGGCCGCCGGCGATGTTCTTGCCGGTGGTCGGACAGATCAGGATGTTGCCGTTCGCATCGTGGTAGTACACCGCGTTGTTGGTGGTGATGTCGTCGGCGACGGTGAGATCCTGCCCGGTGCTGACGAAACGCAGGCCCACATTGCCGCGCAACGTGCCCGTATCGAAGTTCGCCTGGACATAGGCGGCCGAGATCTTTTCGCGAATCGTCGACGTGTCCTGGGGCTTGTTGTAGACCACCCGGTCGTAGGTCGAGTTGAGGTAGTTGTAATAAGCCGGGAAATTGATCGCCGGGAAAATGCTGTCGTTGTAGGCGCCGGTGTGCCCATTGAGCATGTTCGACAACAGGAAGCCTGCCGGAAGCTGGCCGGCATTCGGATCGCAGGTCTGGAACTGCAGCGTGGTGCCCTTGCAGTACCAGCGCAATTCGTTGCTCTGCTGTTCGGCGCGGTTATCGCGGTACTTGATGCCGAATTGCAGAGATTGCATCCAGCTGTCGTCGAAGGCCCAGGTGAAGTCTGCTTGTGCAAAATTCTGCGAGGTGCTCGTGTTGACCATGTTGGAACCGGTCGAACCAAGATCCACTTGGCCCGCGCCGGCGAGCATGTTCTGCAGTACGTTCGGCGAGGCCGAGATGGTCGGCTTGCCGTTCAATGTCCACGCGGCTCCGTTGCTGCCGTCCACCCATTGGCCATTGACGAAATTACGCGGCTTGGCGGCCATGCCCAGTTCCACCGACGGACCGCCCGTGGCCCACGTGCGGCCGACATTGAAGGTTCCGCTGAGATTGCCGCCGCCATCCCACTCGCCTTCGAGGTTGACGGTCTGCGAGGTGGCCTTTTCGACGGAGTAGTTGCCGTTGAGCCACGGAATTTCCGTGGAGCAGACATCCACCGTCTGCCGTTGCGCGCCGGTGACGGGGTTGGTCGTCGAGTTACAGCCGGTGCCTGCGGGCGGAAGCACGTAGTTCGCGCCGGTGACGACCGTGTGCGACGGATCGAATGTCAGGCCATTGGGCGCGAGCAGTCTGCCTTGCTGATCTGCATAGCTGCCGGTGGGCAGGCCCCATTCGGGAATTTCCAGGGTGTTGGTGATTTGCGTCTGGTCACGCTGGAAGCGGAAGTAGTTGCCCGTCAGCAGGAAATGCTCGGTCGGTTTGAACTGCATGGTTGCCTGGACGCCGGTGGACTTGAGGTCCAACTGGTTCCTGCTGGTGGAGAATTGCTGCGGCATCCAGTAACCCGAATAGACGTTGCCAGCCTGGTCAGTCACGCCGCCACCGGGCCACAGGGCGAGATTGGGCGCCACGTCAGCACCGTACTGCTGATGATGTACGTTTACCGGCGGCTCGGTGCACGTCGTGAAATCGGTACAGTTGTTGGCCCACCAGTGCCAGCTCGAACCATCGGCCTTGTAATCGACATCTCGACGCTTCAGGTAAGACCCCGCGACAAGCACGCCGAAGGTTTGATCCTTGTTCTTCCAGGACCACAACGCCGAGGCCTGCGGATCGATCTTGCTACTGTTGTCGGAGCCCGCGCCATTGAAGGAGATAAAGCCGTCGTTGGCTTTCATCTCCAGCGGACGGCGCGTGTGCAGGTCGACGTTGCCGCCGATGCCGCCTTCGTCCAGACGCGCTTCCAGGCTCTTGTAGAGTTTGATGTCCGAGAACATGTTGGCCGGCATCAAGGTGTAATTGAACGAGCGCGTCAGGCCGGCCGAGGTATCGGCCGAGGCCACGTAGTTGCCGTTCAATTCGGTCAACGTGAGTTCCGGCGCCAGGCCACGGATGCTGACGGTCTTGCCCTCGCCGGATTCGCGCGTGATGACCACGCCGGGCACGTGCGCCAGCGCGTCAGCGATGTTCTTGGCGGGAAACTGCGCAATGTTCTGCGCGTTGATCACTTCGACGATGGAATTGGAATCGCGCTTGTCCTGCAAGTTCTCGTTGATCGATTGGCGAAAGCTCGTAACGACAACCGTCTGCAGGGTAGTGGGGCTGGTAGTGCCTTCAGTCTTTGCGGTAGCGGCCTTCTTTGCCTTTGCGCCATCGGACGTTTGTGCAGGCGACGATGTGTTCGTGGTGCTTGCATCAGACGAAGATGTCTGCGCGGCAAAGGCAACTGCGGGTATTCCCAGGCCGCCGCTCAGTGACAAAGTCGCCAAGGCGAGTGCGGTGTACAACGGCTTGCGGTTAGACATGTGTGGCAGGTAACTCATTGCGAAACTCCCCTTTCTGGTGTGCGCGCTTCTGGAGTCGGCGCGGTCATTCCCCTGTTTGAATCACGTGCTGCAACTGCGTGATGTGGGTGCTGCTGGCTTCCTCCCTCCTCGCGTTGGATCGATCCAAAATTGAGTGTGCGACGAGCCCTCGACCCGTCAGTAATGGGAATGCTTCAAGACCCCGAATGGAACGCTGCGAGCGCTCGTGTCTGGCGTTGCCAAAGCGCCACATCAGCGCCTGTGCTGCCGTAACTGGAGCGGAACAAGTGACCGCGACGATGCCTGTCGTCGGATGGATCAGCGTGTGGCGAATGAACGCGAACGTATTTGCCGGCAGCGTTTTCCGAACACCGCTGCAATGTGCGAAAAAGAGGCAATGGTCCGCGCGGAGATAATCGGCCGATGGATTGAACACATCGACGGAGCGTGAAATCTGCGGCTTTATGGCTGGAACGAGAAACGACGCAGCAGTTATTACTGCAGCGGGCAACCGATGAAACGAACGCGGACACGCAGCTTGCGTGTGGGCTTTTCATCACGGAAATGCGGACGGCTTCTGGCTTCATGCAGCAGCTTCCAACTCCCCACGACCCGGCAGGCAGAAAGCAGCGACACTCGCACGTCGCCCCAAGACGCGCGTTGATAGCTCTTCTCCACCCTTGCCAACTCACTCAGATCTTCAACTTGCGATGATCTGAATAACCCTATTATTTGGATCGATCTAATTCTTGTGCTGCAAATTAATGCGCTGACGGCGCGATATGTCACGCTGCGTCGCAATAAACGTGAAGCCGGAGTGAAGAAATTTTGCTGGCTGTTTGCAGGCTATGTCTGCTCAGTTGCCGTCAGCTTTTTTTCTTGATGCGTGAATTCGCGCTATGACACGCGCTCATGTTCGACACGAGCGGCAGCTTTGTCATTGCGCATGCGGTCAAGCAACCAGGGCAGCGTGACAGCGAGCAGATAGAACTTGGACGCGAAGTACTTGTTGTCTAAAACCTTGCGATGCGTGTCGAGCCAGGCGGATGCACCCGGCATCACGTCGCGAGCCTGTCCGGCAAAGTCGCGAACCTGGTCGAAGCGTCGGCTGGCCAGTCCACGCAGGTCGAAGCGAAAACAGCCTTTCACTTGCACGTAGGGAAGTTGCTTGAAATGTCGCGCAATGTACTTGCGCATCAGCACCTTGTTCACGCTGCCGGCGCCGATCAGGTAATCATCGGGAACGTGATGAAAAACCCAGTCGCGCAACGGTTCGTCGCAATAGGGGAAGACAAGCCCAAGCGACATGGCCTTGGCGATGTACATGCATTTGGCGAGTTGGCCCGATTCCACGATGGTGAGCGCAATACGACGTACCGCCTCCCTTGACTGCGCCGCATCGACATCAGGTCGAAACGGTTCGAGGCGCTGCCGCGAGCGCTCTGCCATCTTGCTGCCCAGCAAGGCATCTACTTCCGCATCACTGAAACGCGAGCCCGGAAAGTACCGTTCGAACGCATGCATTTGCAGCGTCGACAGCACAAAGCAAAGTTTGAAGCTGCGGCTCACAAGCTGCGACATGAACAACGCCTGCGGCAAACGGATACCGCGTGCCAACAGCCCAAGCAACCGTTCTCTGCTGTGCAAGGGTGCGCCGAAATATTCATCCGCGCCAAGGCCATCGATGATGCCATCGCCACCCCGTGCGTGAACTTCCGTCACCATATCGGCGTAGGACAGCGCGGCAAAATCGGCGGTAAGCAAAGGTATGCGCGGGAGCATGGCGAGATAGCGGTCGTAGGCGCGCTCCGGATCGCATACCAGCGCCTCGTGACGCAAACCAAGCTTTTTTGCGACCATACGTGCCGACGGAACTTCATTTTCCTCGCTGCCACCAAGATAGGTGAAGCAGGTTGTGTCGGGACGCGTCTCGGACAAAGCGATGGCCAGCGTTGTGGAATCCTTGCCGCCGCTTTGAAACAACCACGGGGCCTGCATGTTTTCCGTGGTGCGTACGATCGAATGGCACAACAGGCGGTGATACGTCTCGAGCAACTCGTTTTCATCGAGCGACCCAGGCGGCGGGCGCGAAGAAGCCAAGGCCGATTGGAACCTGTAGTGGTACTGCGGAGCGCTGTGCATGTCCTGCGCCGGGTCGAAACCTGTCCCTGCCAGCTTTACGTTCCGATAAATGGAATGCGGCGGATAGACGAACGAAATTCGCAGCAGGTCGGCGAGCGACACAGGATCCACCGCTAGATCATGGCCTTGAAGCCGGTCTAGCGGCGAGAAGTCGACTTCGCTCAGGTAGGGCGAAGTGTTGATCTGAATGGTCAGCCGATCAGGAGTTGCGGAGCTCAAAGCAAAGCTCGTTGCTCGAATGGCGCTCTCGTCTATGTGGGAATCTCTCATGGCTCGAAACCGTCAACAGCTTTCTCGTTTGCCTTGCCTGTCGAGGTTGCCAGCATCGCCGTGCTCAATGGAGTGGTGCATGAGAGGGTTACGCGATGGCCTGTTTATGTCGCAATGCGCAGGGCGTCCATGTAGTTTTCGGGTTGCTCAAGCACGCGCACAGCCGGTTACGCGAACGAGCGTAGCCGACGCAATGTTTAGGCGAGAGCAATGCAAGGTGACGAGGCGCCATGGCTGGCGTCGTAGATTCGGCTTGGTGTATCGGAGCGGTAAGACCCCGAGGCATCAGTCGCGATCAACGACATCCCGTGTGGCACGTGATCGTGACATTCGTCGGACAATTAGCCATCCTATCGCGGCGGTGCAAGGCACTGCTTTCGACGAAAGCTGATGAGGGAGGCGCGGATGATGAGCAGCATCAGGGTGCGGGGCGCAGGCGTTTGGATGGGTATCGCCATGATCATGGGCTTCGCCTCGATGGCGATGGCGTCATCGGATCAGACGACAACATGGAACGGCAACGTCGCGCCACTGGCCACGCCGTGGACGGCGGAAGTATCGCCCAGCAACGCGTTGCCCGACTATCCGCGCCCGCAACTGGCACGACCGTCGCTGGAGCATCCGCAATGGGTGAGCTTGAACGGGTTATGGCAATACACGCCAAGTGACGGGCAGGGCGCGCCACCTTTTGGCAAGACCTTGAAGGAACAGGTGCTGGTGCCGTATCCGATCGAGTCGGTGCTGTCGGGCGTGCAAAAGCATTCCGATTTTATGTTCTATCGCCGGCTGGTGAATATTCCGGCTGCCTTCATTGCACGCGGCCAGCATGTGCGACTGAACTTCGGTGCAGTGAATGACGACGCCACGGTGTATGTCAACGGCACGCAGGTGGCGCATCATGCGTGCGGCTACACATCTTTCGGCGCGGATATCACCTCGGCGCTTCGCCCGCATGGTCCGCAGGAGATCATCGTTGCCGTGCATGCGCCGGTCGATGGCGCCAACATCATGGTCGGCAAGCAGCGGCTGAAGCCCGAAGGCATCTTCTACACCGCAGCTTCGGGCATCTGGCAATCGGTGTGGCTGGAGCCGGTGCCGGCCACCAGCCTGGCGCAATTGACGTTCACACCAGCGCGTAGCCTGGATGCCTTCGACGTCATTGCGAAAATGGATGGCCGCGGAGCAGACTTGACACTGCACATCACCGCTTACGCGGATGGCAAGGCGGCAGGCGAAGCAAGCGGACCAGCAGGCCAAACGCTGCATCTGGCCATCGCTCATCCGCATCTGTGGACCCCGCAAGATCCCTTTCTATACACCTTCAAAGCCACGCTCACGCAAGGCGATCAACGCGACGAAGTGACAAGCTACGCTGGCCTGCGCACCATCGCCATTGAGAAGGTGGGCGGGCGCAACCGCATCGTATTGAACGGCAAGCCGACCTTCCTGCTGGCCACATTGGATCAGGGCTATTGGCCGGACGGCATCTACACCGCACCCACCGATGCGGCGCTCAAGTTCGACATCCAGAAAACCAAAGACCTCGGCTTCAACACCATCCGCAAACACATCAAGGTGGAACCGGCACGCTGGTACTACTGGGCCGATCGTATCGGCCTGATGGTATGGCAGGACATGCCGGCCATGCCCACCGATCGCAACGACAAACTCAGCGACGCCGACAAAGCCAACTTCCGCGCCGACGTATCCGCCATCGTCGAGCAACTCAAAGGCGAAACCTCGATCATCGGCTGGATTCCGTTCAACGAAGGCTGGGGCCAGTGGAACATCCCCGCCGCCGCCGAACTGGCCGCACAAATCAAGCAACTCGACCCCTCGCGCCTGGTGGACGCACGCAGCGGCGCCAATTGCTGCGACACCAAAGGCGACCCGCACGCCGGCGACGTCTACGACGTACATGACTACCAAGGCCCCGGTTTGCCCAGCCCGGATACGCAGCGCGCCGCCATCGATGGCGAACACGGCGGCCTCACGCTAGGTATTCCCGGCCACGTCTGGCCCAACACGCCGATCAATCCCTATGGCGCGGTGAAGGATCGTGACGCGTTGAACGCCGGCTACGTCGCCAATACCGCCGTGCTGCGCGACAAAGGTGTGCCGAAGGGCATGTCCGGCAGCGTGTACACCCAGATCACCGATGTCGAGGGCGAACACAATGGCTTGTATACCTACGACCGCAAGGTTGAGAAGGTGGATGAGGCCAAGGTGCGTGCGATCAATGAGGCGGTGATACGGGCAGGTGGGCAGTGACTGCGTCACGTTAGATGTTGCCGTGATATCGGCGGCTCGGATCTTTGCAGTACCAGATCAAGAGGGACATGGAGCGTAGAAAGGAGAAATTCCAAGGACTTTCGAAAGATCTTCGGCCAAGGCGCCGAGGATTCAGGCATGGAGCTAAATGACTGCTTGGCCTGATATTCGCTTCCGGCCTTACGCAGATATGTATGACTACTGGGCGCGTGATTTAGCGCTGCCGATGCACGAAGTCGGTAAGATCTTCAAAATCTTGGAAGGCGGGACGAAAATATGGGCTGTGTAAAACAAATAACGAGTCGGTCCGCTTAGAGAAATCCTCTGTACTCTTGCCTGTTTTCGGACCGAAACTGACATCTATGATTCTGATCATCGGCCAGATCGGGCAGGTGGCGTTGATGAGCCTTCAACGTGTTGAAGAATGACGAGTCTGATCCGCTCGCGCTGATATGGCTTTTGAACGGCGTACACACCGATCATGGTTACGGCGATGACGGCGCCCAACGTGAAACATGTCTTGAGGATTCCGCGACTCATAAATGTTCTCTCCATTTCGAATGAAACTCTCGCTTTCATGGCACTTAGGACAGATCCAGCAATCCAACGCAACACCTGTCGTGATGAATCAACGTACGCAACTTCGTTGAGCATGGCCCCGGCCCACTCTTTACGATGCGATGGCAGTACCCAGGTTGCAAAGCGAATAGCAGTCGACAAAACCTTCGCTTTCAGGAAATCGCCGGCCATCAGGCTTTGCTCGGCGACAAGGGCTGCCATTTCGCATGACCGGGCCGCGGATGCTTTTTGGCGTAGGCCACCCCTTCGGCGGTCAGGCGATACAACCTTCTAGGGGGCCGCCCTTGATGCGGCGATGGCTCCCACTTCGACTCAAGCAAGCCTCTATCGCTCAGCCGCATCAGGATGGGATAGAGCGTCCCCGACGGCAGCCCCGTTTGCTCCGACAAGTCGTATCCATGCAGCCATTGAGTACGCTGCAACAGCAGCGCAGCCAAAAGGCCTCTGGCTTGTTCTGAGGGTGCACGATTTTGCGTCATGCGAATAAGTCTACATAAGTAGAATTAAGAAAAGCAAGATGCGGTCACCAGGAGATAGGCGCCGACATTAAGTTGGTTAACGGTTGAAGCGGTGTAGCCGAGCAGACACTTGATCGGTAACCAGGAGTGGACTGTTTTTTCGCGATGTTCCCGATAACGGTGGCAAGGTGCTCATCTTAGCCATGATGTGAGCCGCCTAACCGACGCGCCGCATTACTTTGCTATATGTGGTGCAAGCGGCTGCTGACGTCTGTGCCATCCCTCCCGCTGGCGAATTCCGGATCGAAGCAGCCCATGGGGGGGACGCTCCCTATGTCGCTATTGCGATCCCAGTCCGGGTCATGGATCAACTATGCCTATAGTTGACAAGCTGGAAGCTCCGGGTATCTACTACGTCCATAGTTGACATTGGGTGGGCGGACACCATGAAGATTTCTCTCACCGACCGGGAAGCCGATGTCATGCAGGCGCTGTGGGATTACGGGCCCTCGCTGGTCGCCGAGGTCCGCGAACGTTTGAGCGACGAGCTCGCCTATACGACGGTGCTCACTGTACTGCGCACCCTCGAAGGCAAAGGCTATGTCGGGCACGAGGAAGAGGGGCGCGGGCATCGCTACTTCGCCAGCGTCAAGCAGCAGGCCGCACGCAAGAATGCTGTGCAGCACCTGACCGACAAGCTGTTCAAGGGCTCTGCGGAACTGCTCTTTTCCCACCTCGTGTCGGAGCAGAAGCTCAGCGCCGAGCAGATACGCCGCATGCGGCAGTTGCTGGCCGAGCGCTCGGACAAGGAGGACCCGCGATGATTGCCGTGATGATTACCTGGATGATCTATGCCGTGCTGATCACACTCGCATTGAGCGTGGCAGCGCTGATCGCCGAGCGTGCTGCAAAGATTCGTCGGGCGTCGACGCGGTGGGTATGGATCGCATCACTGGTTGGTTCGCTGGTGTTGCCGATGCTGATGGCGACCGCATCGGTCCGCCTTCCCGACGCCCTCAAGTCCGGAACGCCATCAACTCCCATTGCCCTGCGCGACGCCACATCAATCCCGATGCCGACCGCGTTGCTTGATCTGGGCGGCCCCCATTCGTACAAGACGTCCGCTGACATCGATACGTTGCTGCGTGACGCCTGGCTGGCGCTGTCAGCGCTGACACTCCTGAGCCTTGCCCTGAGTTCGGCACTGCTGCATCGACGCAAGCGTGGTTGGACCGAAGAACGCCTATGTGGCGAGTCTGTCCTGGTCGCGCCTGACGCGGGGCCGGCTGTCGTTGGCTTGTTGCGTTCACGCATCGTCGTGCCGCTGTGGTTGTTGGAGGCGAGCGAGCAACAGCAGCAATGCACGATTGCGCACGAACGCTCGCACCTCGTTGCACGGGACTCACTGTGGATTGCGCTCGCGCTGACGTTGCTGATCCTGATGCCCTGGAACGCTCTGCTGTGGTGGCAATTCGGCCGCCTGCGTCGTGCTATCGAAGTGGATTGTGATGCTCGCGTCCTGCTGGGCGGACACGATATCGGCGCGTATTGCGAGACGTTGATCCACGTTGGCCAGCACCAATCGAACCGCCTCGCCGTGGTTCCGGCGATGTCCGACTCTGTATCGTTCCTGGAGTCGCGGATTCGCCACATTCTGCGCAAGCCTAAGAAATGGGCGCGCGCGTCGGCAGCGGCCTTGGCATGCCTTGCACTGGGTATGGCGGCGTTTGCAGTACAGGTCACGCCGCCGGACATCGATCACCATGATGCCAACGCAGTTGTGTTGAGCCCTGACGCGCTTGACCGCTACACGGGTTTCTACCAAGTCAGCTCTCTCTCGGTGGTCACTGTGACGCGGGCCGGCAACGGTCTTGCCGTCGGCACCAGCGCACTGACCGCAACGCCGAAGCCATTCCACCTCTTTCCTCTTGGCAAGAACCTGTTCGGTGTGGAGGGCAGGGAGGGCACCATCGTGTGCTTCGTCATGGACGCCGACGGCCATGCTTCGCGGATGATCGTCGATCAGGTCGGGCGTTTGATCCTCAACGTGGCTCGCGTAGACCAGGCTACCGTCGAGCGAGCCAACGTAGCACCTGCGGCACGCACCAAGGCGTAGAAATGCAGAAACAGAAACCGTTCCACAACTAGCTTGCTCTTAACTCTTAAGGTCCTCGCAACGAGGACCTGACCCGTACTTTGCCTGCATCCGATCCATCTGTGGCCATTGCACACGGCCGCAACGGCGCCGCTGTGCCTGTTTTCTCCCTTGGGAGTGATGACATGAAACGTACAACACCACTGAACATCATTGGATTTGCATCGGCTATTTGCATCGGCTCCTTGACGCTGCCCGCGCGTGCCGCTAGTCCAGCCAACAACGCGAGCCCGCGTTCGATGCATGTCTTGGAGCTTATCAACGACACGCGCGGTGATATCGATTCGTTTTCGATCGCCCCGGCCGGGACCGATCACTGGATCAACATCGATTTCCGGGGAGCTATGGAGGAATCGTCACTCGACTACGGCAGTGCCGTCATCCTCACTTTTCACGATACCGACGGCTGCCTGCGCGACTTGCGGACGTTGCTGTCTGACGGACGCCGGATACTCACCCACTACTTCGATCTCTGCCATTTCCACGCCTATTCGCCGGGGGTGCTTTTTCCAAGGAGTAGGAATGACGGCATGCAACACAGAACGTCCAGCTCAACGCAATCTGCCGGCTGAAATGTCGCTGAGGTAAAGGACCAGATTAGGCCCCTCATGTTCGGGGTTTTGCAGTCAGCTTTACGTGGTTTGGTGACTCGGAGGTCCAACCTCTGCTTGTCTCCTCTCGGGCCGCCCGTAAGGGCGGTTTTTTTTGCTTCAACGTGGCGGTGCCATTGTCGACGCCAGCGCTGCGTTCCAGGAAAAAGATGGTTGCTTGGGTATGTTTGAAATCAATCCAAATACATCTCTCATCCACGGCAATGGTGATCTAGTTCGGTGCTTGTATAAGAGAGGCCCGCTTAGGTCGGATTCCGTCCCAAAGCAGACTTCTCCTCAAGACACAATCGCGCCAAGTGCCGGAGGTATGTCGATGTCACAGGAACTTACGAGGGCGGAAGCCAAGGTGTACGCCAGTTCCTACGTCCTACTGAGTCTTTTGCAAAGGATGGACCAGAAGGAGCCGGGGCTTATCGAAGAGCTGCTAGCGGGAGCCAGGGGCGATTTCGAGGAGTCAAAGGCCAGCGCCGAGCTGCCTCCGGCGGTGCTGCAGATATTCGAGGAGACGATCGCCTTTCTGGAGTGCGCGGGTGCGCACAGGCTGAACTCGAAGACGCCATTGGGCGGCGAATAGAAATGTCTTTTATCCGGCGCCCGTTTTCGACTCGGAGAGGACGTCGCCAATCGGTCATTTGCGGCGAACATTTGAAGGAAATTGCATGGCCACTAGAAACCGTTATTGGTTCGGGCGCAAAAGGATCGGTTGGGGATGGGGGCCGCGAAGTTGGGAAGGTTGGCTCACTGTAATTCTGTACGCCTTGCTAATGATGACCCTGCCGTCTTACCTGGGGGCTCGGTGGGGCGACACAGGTGTGCGTGTTTTATGGTTCGGGCTAACGGTGATGTTCTTTGGGATCTTCTTTTGGAAGATGGAACGCTCTGGATCGCGTTGACGGATAAGGGAATGCTGGGTCAGAGCGACTTATCATGTCCTGCAAGTGGCTCTGACCCGATACGCAGCCGTAGCTTGCCATCAAGCTGGCGCGCAAGATCGCGGTATTCTACGAGCTGCCTCCGGCATACGGAAAGCAGAACACATTGAGCAGTGCCGCCATCGCGCTCTCCCCTGGCACGGACGCCCCAGGCGCCGTGTTGCAATGCATTTCCCTGATTATTGCGCGGCTGCTGCGTGCAACAAGCACGATGCACCAGCCGTTGCGCCAATACACTGACTCGGCGAACCTATACGAATCGTTGTTGTTTGAAAAGTGCGCAGGAGCAGCCACTTCATCACATGAAGGCGCGCCAGACGAATGCTTGAGTGCGTTACGCTACCAACCACCGAAGGCATGAGAAAAATCCATGTTAAAGCGATGGCTCGCGCTTGCTGTGATTGCAATGGTGCTCAGCGTGACGAATATTGGACCTGCCGCTGCCAGCGACGATCCGCGCCAGCAACTGGCGCAACAAACCTGCAGCACCTTGAAGCAGGCTGCGGCGGCGATTCCTGACAATGGCCCGATGATCTTGCCCAGCTACCCCGACATGCAAGGCGACGATCCCGCCACGCGCGCCTTGCAGGACGTGGGTTTTGTCTACGACAACGCGCTGGCTGGCATTGCGCTCAGTGCCTGCGGTGCACCTGAGCAGGCGCGCCGCATTGCCGATGCGTTCTTGCTGGCGCCTGCCAGCGATCTTGCGTACAAGGACGGACGCCTGCGCAATGCCTATCGAAGCGGGGCAGTGCAAAACAACAAGCTCGTGTTGCCCGGTTATTGGCGACAGCGGGGTAACTATTGGAGCCAGGATCCCTACCAGACGGGTACCGCCTCAGGTAACTCGGCGTGGGCCGCGTTGCTGCTGCTGACTGTCTACGACCATACGCGCGAGGCGCGTTATCTCGATGGCGCGATGGCGCAGCTGAAGTGGATCGCCACACACACTTTCAATTCCGCAGCACCCGCGGGCTACGAAGGCGGCGTGTTTGGCTATGACAACAAGCAGATCGTTCAGCACTGGAAGTCGACAGAACACAACATCGACATCTACGCCGCCGCGACCTGGGCCAACCGGGAACGCGCCGATGCCGCAATCGCACGCCAGGCACAGATCGCAGGGGCCTTTGTCACGGCGATGTGGGATAGCCATCAGCAGCGCTTCTTCGTTGGCACTGGCGAGGATGGCAGGACCATCGAGCGCGACAAGTCCGGACTGGATCAGGAAATCTGGCCGCTGCTTGCATTCCAGCCGCATCCACCGGCGTGGGACTCGGCATGGACTTTTGTCGACGCCAACCATCGCATCGGCGATGGTTATGGCTTCAAGCGCCAGCCCGATGGCATGTGGACCGAAGGCACCGGCCAGGTCGCAGCCGCGTTGCAAGCGAGCGGCAAGCCGGTGCCGGACGGCCTCTGGCGGGCGATCGGTGCGCAGCGTGGCGCCGACGGCATGCTGTACGCGACGCCGCAGCAGCGCATCGTCACGTCGTTCGCAATCGGCCCCTTGTCCACCTACGACGATTTTTTCTACTACCACCACCCGCATCTGGGCGCGACTGCCTGGGCTGCGCTGGCTGCCAAGGGGTGGAATCCGTTTGTTGGTTGGGCTATCGAACAACCGGCTTCGACGCGCGGGCATAAGTGAATATAGGCCGGGATGCCAAGTTCGGTTCCAAGATGAGGGAGGTCAGCGATGAAAGTCCAAGACATCCAGAAAGCCATCGACCAGCATTGGGCTGCATCCGCTGCGGGCGACCAGGTTGCTGAACATGACATCTACCACGACGATGTCGTATGTGAGTACCCGCAGTCCGGCGAAATCATTCGTGGTCGACATAACTTGCAGGCGCTTCGCAGCCATCATCCAGGCCGGCCGTCAGGATTTGTGGTCCGGCGCATCGTGGGGGAGATCACTCTGTGGATTACTGAGTACGTCATTACCTACGAGAGCAAACCCATACACACCGTCAGCATCATGGAGTTTCGGGAAGGGAAGGTGGCGCATGAAACGCAGTATTTCGCGGAGCCCTTTGATGCTCCTGGCTGGCGCGCGCAATGGGTCGAGCGGAACGCATAGGCTGATCATTCGGCAGCAATCGACATGGATATCAAGTAATGAACCTTCCATCTCACCACGGCGGCATTCCTGACAGCTTTAGCGAAGAAGTGACTGTCGCGGCGCCGGTCTCCGTTGTGTGGGAGCGCCTGGTCAGCCTTCAGAGCATGCGCGAATGGCTCGGCGGCAGCGACTTCTCGATCGATGTGGATACAACTTGGGAAGAGGGTAGCGCCATCGTCATCCGCGGCATGCATCACAAGCGTTTCGAAAGCAGGGGTACGGTGCTGGCGTTCAAACCATGCGACGCGCTGATCTTCACGCATCTGAGCTCGCTCTCCGGACTTCCGGATTTGCCATGCAATTACACGACATTGAGTTTCATGCTCGAAGACACTGGCAGCCAGACCATCGTGCGATTCGTGGCATCCGGATTTCCCACGCAGTCCATTTACAAACATCTGCAGTTCTATTGGATGGGAACGCTCGATATCTTCAAACGTTACGTTGAGGAATCATCCGTTCCCTCGCTTCCGATCAATCAACAAGGCTGAGATGTCCGACCCGTGCGGGCACATGCCTAAAAAGCATGTCTCCCGCACGGCTACTTGAACGCGCTTCGTCAGAAATTCGCCCGCAAGCTCAGGTTGAACCGCGTGTCGTCCCGGAAGAATCCCTTGGGCACGCTCAGTCCATCGGTATTGACGATCTCCCTGGTCCTGAATGTCGAATTCAAGATGTTGGCGACTTGCAGTGAGACCTTCACGTGATCGGTAAGCGCGTAGATGATCGAAGCGTCCAGCTGGCCTTGCGAATCGGCCATCACCGGCAGGAACGGATAATCCGCTTCGTAGCCGGTGACCAAATATTTCGAACGCCAGTTGTAGGCGAGGCGCGTGGACAGCGGGCCTTTTTCGTAATACAGGGTGAAGTTGTAGGTGTTGCGGGACAGTTCGTACGGCGGCAGCTTTTGCTGGTTGACGCACTGGGTGGCCGGCGCATAGCCGCTGGGACAGAAGTTGGCGGAGCCGTAGCTCAGGTTTTGCGGCTTGATGTAGGTGTAGTTCATCTGCGTGCCGAAACCGGATAGCCAACCGGGCAGGAAATCGTATTTCTGCTGATAGGCGAGCTCCGCGCCGCGCACGCTGCCACCCTTGTTCAAGTTGGCCAGGCCAATGGTGTATTGCTCCGGGTAACTTACGCCGTTGTTGGTCACCGTGGTGTCGACCACGCTGGTGATGGTCTGGATGGTGTTGTTCAACTGCTTGTAGAACAACATGGCCGATATCGAGCCGGCCTGACCGAAATACCATTCCTGGGTGATGTCGAAGTTGTGCGCCGTAATGGGTAGCAGATACGGATTGCTGCCGCTGTAGCCATTGCCCACGGTCGGCACGGTGCTGCCATTGGTGCCGTAAGGCAGCAGCCCGCTGACCGACTGGCCCGCTTGCAACTGGTTGAGCGTGGGCCGATAAATCGACTTGGAGAATGCGAAGCGCGTGATCAGGTCGCTGCTCCAGCCGATGGACAGGTTGAAGCTTGGTAGCCAGTTGTCGTAGGAATTGCGCGCAGTGATGGGGCTGTACGCACCATTGGCGAAGGTCATGTACTGCTGTTGCTGCGCCGGTGTCAGCGCGCAGAACGTGCCCGGCGATGGCGTGGCGCCGCCTTGCGTTTGATTCAGGCAGTACTGCGCAATGCTGACGCCGTTGAGAATTGCCGATTGATTCGGGACGGTCAGGTAGCCAGTGGCGTCATCTTGGGTATGCACGAAACGCATGCCCACGTTGCCGCTGATCTGCAGACCGCTGAGGAAATCGGTATTGTCGTTGCCGAAGTTCAGGCGCACGTAGGCCGCGTTGGTTTTTTCCTGGTTGGAAGCGACTTCCTGCGGCAGATAAAACGTGCCCGGCACAAACACATCGCCTGATACGTACTGGGGACGCTGGTAAAGGGTGTAGTACCGGCCGACGCTGCCAGGCGAGTTCATGGCCATGGCCTGTTGGTTGATCTGCTGGATGATCGCCGCGGCCTGATGGAACTGCGTAAGCGGATTGAGATTGAAGTAGGGTGCAACAATACCGCCGAAATTGCCGGTGCTGAAACCCGGCAGGTTGAGCGTGTACAGCGAGGTGGCGCCGGGAGTGTTGGCCGCGGTTACTGCATTCTGTCCGTAAGGAAAGCTGATGGATTCGTAGTTGTACGCGGAGTTTTGCACCGTTTCGTGCTGGTCGGAGTGGCGCACGCCGAACTGGATGTTGTCCAGGAAACTCACGTCCACATCGAAGGTGCCGTCCAGGCGGAACGTACGCTGGTTGCCCCAGGAATTGGCAAAGTGATCCTGCGCCGCCGCCCAGTAAACGTTGTTGGGGTTGCTGTAGTACTGCGACGCCGTTTCGTTGGGATTGGGCGAAAGCAGGCTGACGCTGGGTGCGCTGTTGCCGTGCAAGGTCAGGTCCCAGTTGGCCTGCGTCAACTGGCGGATGTAGTAATAGAAGTTGTTGAACGTGGATTTCGTGTCTTGCACGTCGGCGCTCAGGTGCAGCCGGTCGCTGACGTTCCACTTCAGGTTGAAGCTGTAATCGTTGGTGACGTAGCGATTGCGATACGCAGTAGTGTCGAACTGCGTCGGCACGCCGCCATAAGTGATCGGCAGGAAGCTCGATGAACCCGGCGCGCCGCCGATGATGCCAGACTGAAACACACCGTTGGCGTCGTAGACAGGTGTGGCGCCAGCGACAGGCACGGCGCAACCGGCGAGCGATTGGCCAAAGGCGCAGCCATCGGTCGAAGCTTGCAGCGTGTGTTCGTAAGTGGTTTCGGTATCCGACGCGCGATCCCATTCCAAGGTGGCTTGCCACGCCTTGTCCGGGCTTTCCCATTGCGCGGCAAGCGCGTGGCCGAAGCGTGTGCTGCTTTCGTTCTGCACGCGCAGATCGGCGCCCACCGGTACATAGGCATATTGGCCGGGCGCCAAGCCGGGGAAGCTGTCGGTTCTACCGTTGGGAAGCGAGCAGCCATCGCAACGGCGCTGGAAATCGACCAGCGAAATCGCATTGTCCTGCTGCTTGATGCGGTCGTAGGCGATGTTGGCCAACACGCCGAAGCGGCCGATCTCGGTGTTCCAGTTGTGGCTGAACAAACCGGCGATCTGCGGCGTGCCGTGCTTGTCCAGGTTGCCCCAGTAGCTGCCCACGGTGATGGAGGCCTGCGTATCTTTTTTGCTGTCGAAGGGTTTGCGCGTATTCAAGTCGATGGAACCGGCGATGCCGCCTTCGATCATGTCGGCGGTCTGGTTCTTGCTCACCACCACCGAGCCGATCAATTCCGGCGACACCGTGAAAAAGTTCAAGCCCTGGCCGCCGCCGGCGGAGAACACCTCGCGGCCATTGAACAGCGTGCTGGTGTAAGGCAGGCCTTGCAGGCTGATATCCGAACCCTGGATGGAGAAGTGATCCGGATCGGCCGCGACGCCGAACGCGCTCACCGCGATACCCGGCACGCGCTTCAGCGCTTCGGTGACGGAGGTGTCGGGCAGGGAGCCCGCGTCCTGCGCTGAAATCGCATCGACCACCGTGTCGGCGTAGCGCTTGATCTCCTGCGCGCGGTTCAAGCTGTTGGAATAGCCGTTGACGGTGAGGCCGCTGAGCAGTTTCGCTTCTTTCTCGTCGGCCTTGGTGGCGGCGTCTTTCTTCTTGTCTGTCGTTTTCGCGCTCGTGGGTGCGGCTTGATCGTTCGACTGCGGCACAGATTGATCTGTCTGCGCATGCAGTTGCCCTGCGGCGAACAAGGTCATCACGATCGCGAAGGACAGCCGGCACGGCTGGCTGACGATGCGCGCATGCATGGATTGCTTCTTCATTCCTTAAATCTCCCCATTGCAGTTAACCCCCGCCGCCGTGCGCCTGAGGCGATTTCCGGAAGCAAGGCGGCGACGATGCTGCGGGGCGCATCGCGGCGTCCTCGTTGGAGACGCCGTTTTTTTCAATGCTTCGAACTCAAGAGATACCCATCGCCGGAAAACTCGGATGACGTCATTTCAGTGAAAGCTAGAATCCAGCGCCTTGGCCCGAAAGTCACTGGATCCCAGCTTTCGCTGGGATGACGGAATGAAGCTCTCCGCGATTGAAAGCAGTTCAAGTTCGGAACAAAGCTTGCTCCCCTTCGTTGCGCACCGCAGCATGCGGACTTTTGCCCGCGACGCACGCTATTAAAAATGTACAAGCGCTGTCAATACGAAAATACCAGCGCTGGTACTTTGGATCGATAAGAGTGAAATTCAGGTAGTTGCGGGCCTTCCGTTTTGGGTTAGCATGCGTCGCTGAAAGCCATACAGGGTCAGGGCGATACATGCCTGCGAGAATCGAAGACGTCGCTGCGCATGCCGGCGTGTCTACCAAGACGGTGTCCCGAGTCCTCAACGGTCACACGAGCGTGCGCGCCAAGCTGCGCACTCGGATCGAAGCCTCGATTCGCGCGCTCAATTACGTGCCCAATCCGGCGGCGCGTGGCCTGGCGGGGAACCGCTCGTATCTGGTTGCGCTGGTCTATGACAACCCGACGGCCAATTCCAGCTACATCATGGAGCTGATCGTGGGTGTGCTGCAGGCATGCAAGGGCACACCGTACAACGCTGTGCTGCACCCGTTCGATGAAGCGGACGACCTGGCTGCGCGCATCGACGGCTTCGTCGCGACACATCGCCCGGATGCCCTGGTACTGGTGCCACCGCATGCGAACAACACCAAGCTGCTGCAGCGCCTGGATGAACTGGATATACGGTACTCGACCATTTCTTCGAAGTTGCGTGAGTCGCGCATCGACATCGGCTTCGACGAGCGCAAGGCGGCGGCAGACATCGTCGAACACCTGATTTCGCTCGGGCATCGGCGCATCGCCCACGTCGCCGGGTTGAAGGGGCATGGTGCGCGCACCTGGCGGCTCAATGGCTATCGCGATGCGTTGCGCAAGGCCGGTATCGCCTACGACGAATCATTGGTGATAGATGGGGACTTCACGTTTGCATCGGGAACCATCGCCGGCGGAACCTTGCTCAACCGGCGGCGCCCGCCCACGGCGATCTTTGCGGCGAATGACGACATGGCGTGCGGCGTGATCCGCGAAGCCTACGAGCGCGGGCTGGCCATTCCCGACGACCTGTCGGTCTGCGGCTTCGACGACACGCCGGTGTCGCAGCTGATTTCGCCGGGCCTGACGACGGTACGCCAGCCTTGCCGTGAGATCGCTTGCCTGGCTGCCGAAAGCGTCCTGCAGTCCATCCGCGATCCAGCCATGCGCCTGCATGCGCGCGTGCCCTTCCAGATGCAATGGCGTGCATCCACGGCGGAACTCAAAAAGCCGTAGGATTCGCTCCACGCCGCCGTCGGGTTCGCCACGAGCCTGGCGCGTGGAGTCACGGAGGGGCGAGCGGTGACCGAAGACACAGCCGAAACGGTGATATACGGACTCCCGCAGGGCGGGGCGATGGCCGATGCGCCGTGGCGCGCGCGCCAGGTCGGCTGGGTGTTCATGCTGGTCTACGGCATGGCCTATATGGGCCTGTGGATGGCGCTGCTTCCGCCGATCCTGGCGGGTTTGACGATGCGCGTGCGCGCGATCGCGCCGGCACATGCCACCGGCAGCCTGTCGCTGGTGGTGAGTGTAGGCGCGTTGATGGCGTTGCTCGGCAATCCGTTTTTCGGCCGTCTGTCGGATCGCACGACATCGCGTTTCGGCATGCGCCGGCCTTGGCTGATCGCCGGTGCCTTGGGCGGCATGGCGGGGCTGGCCGTTATCGCGACGGCGGTGTCGGTGCCGCAACTTCTGCTGGGCTGGTGCATCACGCAACTTGCCTACAACGCGGAACTGGCTGCGTTGGCGGCGATCTTTGCCGACCAGGTTCCGCCGACGCAGCGAGGCACGGTGTCCGGCATCGTGGGCATCAGCCTGCCGCTGGGCATGATCGGCGGTACCTTCCTGGTACAGGCGCTGGCGGATTCCACACTGGCCATGTTTCTCGTGCCGGCCACCATCGCTTTGGTCAGCGTGCTCATCCTGGTTCGGATGGCGCCCGATCAGCGATTGGCTGCGACGCAACGACCGCGCTACGGATGGCGCGAATTCCTCGGCAGCTACTGGATCAATCCGCTGCGCTTCCCTGATTTCGCCTGGGCATGGAGCAGCCGTTTCCTGCTCTACGGCGGTATTGCGGTGTTGATGACGTATCAGGGGCTGTACCTGATCCATCAACTGGGCTGTGCGCCGGCCGATGTGCCGCGCCGTATTTTCCTGTCCACCCTCGTGCAGTTTTGCGCGGTGGCAATCTTCAGTGCCTTGGGCGGCGGCTTGTCCGATGCCATCGGGCGACGCAAGCCTTTCGTGGCCGGCGCGGCGCTGGTGTATGCAGCGGCCTTGCTGATGATCGCTTTCGCCGCTTCGTATCCTTGGTTTCTTGCGGGCATGGCGGTGGGCGGCATCGCGCAAGGCGTGTATCTGGCTGCCGACCTTGCGCTGGTAAATGACGTGTTGCCACAACGCGAAACTCATGCGGCGAGGAACCTCGGCATCTTCAACATCGCCAACGTCATGCCGCAATCGCTGATGCCGGCGGTGGCGCCGGGCATTCTTTTGGCGAGCGGTGGAAGCTACACGGCGCTGTTCGTCGTGGCGGCGACGCTTGTCGCGTTGAGCGCCTGGGCTATTTTGCGAGTGCGTGGCGTGCGCTGAACCCGACAACGCCCTCCCCCCTCCGGGGAGAGGGCAGGGTGAGGGGCCAATCTTGCGAGGCGGATTGTTCTTTGCCAGATGCAAAGAGCAAAAACTCGCGCATGGTAGTCGACATTTTCCGCAAGCCCGGCCCCTCACCCCAGCCCTCTCCCCGGAGGGGAGAGGGAGCTAATTTGTGGCGATTTGAGGTTATAGGCCAAGCAGCGTGATCCCCATCACGCAAAAATGACAGCGCTTGTATTTTCATTTTGACAGCGCTTGTACTTTCGGCTTTTCCGGCGCCACAAAAACCAGAAACCACCCGCGGCGACTGTCCCCACACGGCTGTATCGAAGCGTGCCGTGAAATCGCCCATCCCCATTGTTTTGGCGGAATTTCACTCATCGCAAAGGAGACAGTCCATGCAAAAGAGCAATGCTTCAACAGTCTGGCCCACGCTTGCACTAAGTTCGCTGGGCACTACGATCTGCGCCGCACTCGCCACCACCGCGCTGACGGCCATGCCGATTCAGGCGGTGCATGCGCAGACGGCTTGCGCGGCAGCCTGGAGCGCGTCGGCCGTCTACACACAAGGCCAGACCGCCAGCGAGAACGCCACCAATTACGTGGCCAACTGGTGGACGCAGGGCAACGATCCGGCGACCAACAATGGCGGTGCCGGCAGCGGCCAGCCTTGGACATCGCAGGGTAGTTGCGGCAGTTCGCCAACACCCGCTCCAACGCCGGCGCCCACTCCCACTCCTTCCGGAAGTTATGGCGCAAACGACGAAGCGGGCGGGGTAGTGCAGTTCTATGCCGACGGCGGTACGTGGGCCGATCTCCATTACACGCCAGCCGGCGGCAGCCAGCTCAACGTGCGCATGAGCAACAGCGGCACCGACAACACCTACGATGTTTCCGGCCTTACGAATGGCGAGCAGTTGAGTTACTGGTTCACGATCGGCCAGAGCGATGGATCGGCGGTGAACACTCCGTCGCAAACATTGACGTATGCAACGCCAACTCCCACGCCGACCCCAACACCCTCGCCATCAGGCCCAGGATTTCCGGCGGCCGGTACTACCTTCAACCTGGTCAACGGCACCAACGGAGCGTATGCCGACAATCAGATTTACTGGACCATGGTCGGCCAGGATCCGGCCCACCCCGGCACGTTCGTGCACGTCGATTGCGGCGGCAATCTCATTCCGATGACACCTGGCGACAACGGCGCACTCGGCAAGAACGGCCAGAGCTATGCCAACTACTCGATCCCGTTTTCGCAATGCAAATCGTTCACCGTGCCGCAGATTCTTTCCGCGCGCATCTACTTGAGCGTAGCCAGCCCGATGTACATCCAGGCGGTTGGCAATCCCGTGTACGGCTACACCGGCCCGAACATCGACAACCCCACGGATCCCAACATCAACGTGACTTTCGATTTCGTGGAAGTGAACATCAACGCGACGAACTTCTACGGCAATACCACGCGTGTCGACCAATTCGGCATGCCGGTTCGCCTGGAGCTGCAAGATCCCAGCGGCTACGACAAGACCGTGGGCGAAACGGAAACCCGTGGTGCGTTGTTCCAGGAATTCGTGGCGCAAGTGCCGCAGCCGTTCCAGTCGCTGGCCCAGGTACAAGCGCCGTACCGCATCGTGGCGCCGGCGCACAGCAGCTTTGGCGCTGGCGGTGCGCAAGCCACGTATCTGGACAGCTATATCCAATCCATCTGGAACCAGTATCGCAACCAGTCGTTGGTGTTCACCGATGCGCAGGGGACCTTTACCGGCAACGTGGTCGGCAACCAGTTCGTGTTCACAGATGGGCAGGGCACGTACTACATCAACCGTGTGCCAAGCACGCAGGAGGTGCTGCTCGGCAACGGCGTGTTCAACGACGCCAGCAACGCTGCCGCAGGCGTCGCGACGGCCAAGCAATTGCAGATCCAGGCGCAGGTGGATGCCGCGTTGAATCGTCATGTGGCCGAGAATGCTGCCGAGTGGAATACAGCGGGGGATTTCTACAACAGTGCACCGACCAATTCCTACTCCGCGTTCTGGCACGCGCATAGCATCAACGGGCTTACCTATGGTTTTCCGTATGACGACGTGCGTGGTTTCAGTTCGTCGCTGATTGGTAGCAATCCAACGGTGGCTACCATTACGGTGGGTTGGTAACGGGCCAAGTGTATGAGCCCCTCTCCCTCCGGGAGAGGGGCTGGGTCGAGCATCCTGACATATCCCTACGTTCTTTCTTCTTCATTCCTGGCAGGAATCAACATTTACGTGAATTCTTTTCAGAGCGAGTCGTCATTCCGGCGAAGGCCGGAATCCAGTTGAGTACGCCGTGCGCAGCACACAAAACTATTTATGCGGTGTGCTTCGCACATCATTTTTTACTGGATTCCGGCCTTCGCCGGAATGACGTCCCGCTTCTTTGGGGCTTTCCGCTAGACGTAAGTTATCTGATTTTTTTGCTTCGCCCGAACCCTCACCCGCTTGTCGGCACCCTCTCCCAGAGGGAGAGGGATTCACTTGGAAAGTTAGCCGGCACCGTCGGCACCGATAGCACTATTGGACGATATTCGCCGCAACGTGATACACGCGCCCACCCCAACCATCATTGGGGAAGGCATCCGACACCTTCACGTAAACCGGCTTGGCGCCATTGCTGGCGGCGCCGAGATACGGTGTCAGGTCGACAGTGCGATCCGCTTTGTTCGAACCATCGGTAACCGGCTGGCTCTCCTGCAGCACGGTCGTCCAATGCGTGTTGTCATTGCTCACTTGCACCAGGAATTCGTTGTCGATGGTCAACGTAACCTGCGCCGAGGTGGTGTCAGCCGGGAAGGGGAACCGATAGGTAAAGTGCGCGTTGCCATCGGCGAAGCGGTTCTGCACGCCATTGCTTTGCGAACCGTCGGGATCGAACAGCCACGGCGTTTCGTCGACGGTGCCGGTGTCGAAGTCGATCTTGTGCGCTATCAGCACGTCAGCCTGCGTGGTGAAGTACAGCCCGGCCGCCATCACGTTCGCGGTGACCATGTGATGCCCATCTGTCGCCGAGCTCGGCACGGTGACTGTCAGCGGCGCGGTAGTGCTCACCGGATCCGCAATGCCGTGCGGCTGCAAGCGCACCAGAGTGGATGACGGGGACGCACTCCATCCGGACGGCGCATCGATGGTGGCGCGCGCTTGCATCGGAAAGAATCCGGTTGCCGAAACACCAAGATCGATGGCAATGGACGTGGTGCCCGACGCGGGCGGCATGATCACCGGTTGCGCCGGGGACATGGTCGCAGCCAGCGACGCCCAGGGTGTCACCGTCGGCACATCACCGATCAGCGCACTGAGGGCGCTAGCCTGCGTACGCCAGTCGAACACATTGGGATGATCGTCGCTGGTGGCGCCGGACCAACGCGTGCCGAGTCGGCCGGCGGCGTCGCGGTCGTTGCTCCAGATGCTTTCGGCTTGCTGGTCGAGGAAGGCCGCATAACGAGGATCGTGCGTGGTATCGACAAGATCGGTCCAGTAGCGCATGAAGATGCCTTTGAACTGCTTGCCGTTGTCGTCGCAGGTCTGGACCGTGGCGTCGCAGCTTTCGGTGAGGATGCCATTGGTCACCACCGCGTTCGGGCCGATCGCGGCGTCGGCCAGGCGTTTCACGTTTGCCAGAATCTGCGGGTCTCTCGTGGCACGCCACAATTCCAGGCCAGCGCCAATCGCCATGCCTTGGTTGTACGTCCACACGTTCTGGCCGTTGTTGGTGCAGGCATCGGTGAGGCCGTCATTGACCAGGCCGTTGGCGTTGATCATGCCGCTGCCCTGGAACCACGCCCACGCGCTGCTGGAGCGGGCCAGCCACTGCGTGTCGCCTGGCATGCGATTGTGCAGTTCGGCGGTGAGCCGGATCCATAAACCGTTGGTAACGGCGTTCTTGTAGGTGCGCTCGGCATTCCACCAGACGCCACCGCCGCAAGTGCTGGTATCCCAATAACCGTATACGTAATTGGCGATGGTGACGGCCATGTCCAGATATTTCGGGTTACCGGTCAGGTCATAGGCCTCAACCCAAGTCAGCGCCCACCATTCGGAGTCGTCGATGGCGCGGCTAGTGAAATTGCCGAGCAGCGGATCGCCCGACAAGACGCCGGCTGGAAATACGCCTTTGTCTTTTTCGAAAGTGTTGTCCAATTGCGAGAGGTAGCGGCGATCGCCGGTGCGTTGCATGTAGTCGCCGATGGTCTGCAACGCGACGGCCGAGTTCCACCAACTGGATGGAAACCAGGCTTTGTTGGGATCGTAGGAACTCATCAAGACGTCCGCGGCCACCCGCGCACGGGCGACGGCGGTCGAGCCATCGGCGCGCGGATTAGCTGGGTACGTTCGTTCGGCCGCGGTCGAAGGGAAGGTGACGGCGAGGGCCGTCAGGCTGGCTGCGGCCAGCAACGTCAGAACGCGTACGCGTATTGCTTCGAGACTCATGATCAGAAGCACTCCTTTCGGATGCCCACGAAGGGGATGGAGGCCACGTCTTCCTCCATCAGTCCACAGCCGGATCGTGGGCGGTGATCCGACTTGGAAATATGCGCGCGTGGAGCCGTCTAGACGGCTATATCCATGCGTACCTGCACAGGCCCCCTGACAGGTCGAACTCACCCATATGCCTCAACCGTTGTCTTGCATCGGAATTTTTCGGCGTGGTATTCGTGTGGCCGCCGTGACGGACATTTCCCCGCGCCGGCTAATCTCCCCGATTTGGATCGATCCAAATTCGTCATCTAAAAAAAGGCAATGCCGCGGTGGACCCGGTGTCCGGATACTCGGCGATCGATGCCTGCGCGCAACTGTAACCCGCCTTTGCGGCGTAATGCTCGTTGCATTGCAAAAAGGGGAAGTCGCTAGGTGGTTTTACGCCTTATCGAAACCTTCGTACGTCTAGCTACCCGAGGCGGCCTGGCAGATCTGCTCGATGACGATGGAACCGCGTTGAACCTCATCCGCATCCGCCGGAGCGAATTCGGTAATCGTCAAACCGACCAGATCCGCCTGCGTCGCAATGCGTCGAACCAATGCCAGGGCCGCAGCGACAGATACGCCAGCCGGTTCCCGATAAGAAAGATATGGAAACTCGATCGGATCCAATGCGTCGAGGTCGAAGTGAATATGCACCGGGCCGCTGAAAGCTTGTTCCATATCCAGCGTGCGCAAATCCATCTTTGAGCCAAATGTCTTATCACCGGGATCGGCGACGCGAATGGCAGTACTTGAATCATTCGGGCGTTACCGGCGCACTCTGCAGGCGGCGTATCGGCTCGGGTGCAAACCCCATGATTGCGTCGTTAGGTGCTTGGGCTGCCGCGCTATGCGTTGATCAAAGAAGATGGTTCCGGATGCGCCGTGCTCAGCAGCGTGGCCAGATGGTTCGCGGCCTGGCGGATTTCCGGCATGGCCGTACATTCCCAGAGGTTTCCGCGAAGCAAGGAGCCGATGGCGTATAAGCCGTGGTGTATGTGACCTTCTGCGCTTATCAAGCGGCCATCGGCTTGTGCGAGCAATCCGAGTTGCAATGGATCCGCGACAACCAGGCCGCTTTTCAGCAATGTCGAGAGCAAGGGGCTTCTGGCAAAGGCTACGGCAGTATCCAGCCCTGTAGCTTGTACCACCACGTCCGATTCCACGCGCGTGATGTGCTGGGTGGCGCGGGAACGGAGAGTGATGCTCAACGGACCTTTTCCGTCCACGGCAAGTACTCTGGCACTGTGGATATGAAGTCGCCCCTCATCACGAAGTTGCTGCAGCGTCTCGGCGGGTTCCGGAGCCAGCCGATGCCGCGACGATTCCCATATCCAACGCACATGCCGCAGGAATTGCCTGCGCTGCCGCGCGTCGAAGCCTTGCCAGAGCTTTGCATTGATGGGGCGCAAGCCGTCGATGACGCTACGCCAATCGATATCCTGATGGGCTGCGAAAACGCGTCGAATGGCGGCAAGGACCTGGGCTGGGCCATTGCAGCTCAGTAGTGAAGCATTGAGTTCGGCCTGATGCGGAAACGGAGCAATGGGAAGCTCAGGGTGCGTAAAAGGCAACAGTCCATGGCGCGACACGGCAATGAGCTCTGCATCGGGCCAGCGTTTGGAAGCCGAGATCAATGTGTCGACGGCGGTGAGGCCCGTTCCGATCACTGTGATTCGCCGAGGAGAAAGTGGCAGGGTGGTCAATTTCCATGGATCCAGCACGTAGACGCCACTATCCAATGCCGCGGTCGAGACGGTTCGCAGCGGACGCGCGTCCATGGCGCCGAGCGCCAATACTACGCGTTGTGCGGTCAACACCGTTCCATCATTGAGCGTGATGTTGTAACCGTGCGCAATGGGTCGAATGCTCTGCGCTTGGCTTGCGTGGATGCTGAAGTCGCGATGGCGCTGTTCGGCGACATGTATCCGCTTGCGCACCTGATGTTCCACATAGTGGCCAAACAAACGACGTGGCAAAAAATCCGTCGGCTTGACATTGGCGCGCTGTCGCGCGCCGAAGGTGGCGAAATCTTCATCCGCATCGAGGTAAAGCCCCATGCCACTCGCGCGCACATTCAGCAGATGATGGTCTTCTTGCGTGCCATAAGCGACGCCATGGCCGGCAGTCGCCGCATCCCCGGTCACCCAATACACCGTATCGTCGGCGTCCTGCGCCAGAAGCGCGCCGAATACGGCGGCACCCGCCGCGCCACCGCCGATAATCGCTATGTTCATCATGGTGAATATCCTCGATGGTGAGCGTTGAAGTAGGTGTTTGGGCGGGGAGTTCAAATTTCCGAGGTTTCCCGAACCGTGGCATGCAGCTGCGAAAGCCATCGATCCACTTCGTGATGAAAGCTGCGATAGCTGTTGAGTTCGCCGCCGTATACATGAAGCGATAGCGCCACGCTGTTGCGCGATAAATTGCGGCACTGGTGTGCATAGCCGGTTTGCGTAAACAGCACATGGTCGCCAATGCCCACGACGGTGCTGTCCATGGATTCCAGCGAGATGGCGGGATTCTCCGATACATGGAACGCGTCCACCTGCAAGGCGCCATCCAGAATAAACTCCAATCCCCAAAGTCCATCATGGTCATGGATGGGCGTGACATGCCGTGGCGGCCATGCGATCACCAGGGCTTCGTAACGCCGAGGCCGCCCATCATCGAGCGCTATGCGCCGGTAGGGCATAGCCGCTGCATCGGGCAATAGTTTTGGGGAGCGTGGGCTATCCGGCCATCGAACGGTTTCAGTAAGCCGTTCGCAAACCTTTGCGGGTTCGATGTTTCCTGTTTGATCTGCGCATGTGTCGATCAGCGCAAGAACGCGTTTACCCCATGGCGCGATAGAGGAAGCGGTGAGTAGCTGGCTCATCAGTGTTCCCTGCGCAACGTGTGTGCGAGGGAACAGAGGATCATAGGCGCTGTTAAGGATGTGCTAGGCGGGATGCATGCAATCGCACGAGTTTTATAGGCTTTTCGTATCACGTCATAGATTCGTCGAATGGCATGCGGGTGCGCGATGCCTCGGATTTTTGCCTGGAAATTTGAACGAGTCGGCATTTACACGGATAAAACCGACGAAATTTGTAAAGGACGTAAGGGCTGCTAAACGTATGGTTGAACAACAGCCGGTATGCACTTCGTGATCCGACGTTATGGTCTGGCGGCATACCTACATACCTATCGATCATCAGTAACGAGTAAAGCGTGCGATGAGGTGTGGCTTTGTGGCTTTCTTTGTATCGAATGAAGTTGTGCGAAAAACTAACGGTGATGATGATTGCGCAACGATCAAGTCAAAAAAACGTTGGCGAAGGCTTGGACTGCGACGCCGGGTTTGTTGGAAAGAAACACGAGCATCCACGCTGACAAATCGCCAAAAAAAGATCCAAATCGTCATTCCGGCGAAGGCCGGAATCCATCCTCAGTACGAAGCGCGGATTTCGGCCTTCGCCGGAATGACGATGGGGCTATCTGAAAGATCGCGCGTAATGCAGGTGGCTTTTGATTTCGCTCGCTATCCCATACAAGCATGGACGGATAGCAAGCGAGCATCGAGTTGCGCGCTCAAGTTGATGCTATTGATAACTTTTACGACGTCGCGGCAGCCCCATCTCCGCGCGATGCCGGCGACACGGCGCACAGCACAAGCGGAACGATGGTGATGATGGCGCCGGCAAAAAACGTAGTGGAAGCACCATGGTATTCCCACAACCAACCAGCAAACGCGCTCGCCAGCAGCAGGCAGACGCCGCAGATCAGGTTGAACAGGCCGAACGCAGTGCCGCGCAGATCGCCAGGGGCGGTGTCGGCCACCATGGCAGCGAGAATGCCTTGCGTAAAACCCATGTGCAGTCCCCAGACGGCGGCTCCCGCGAAGGTAGGGATGACCGAAGCGCTTGCGCCAAGGATCACGTCCGCCGCGATCAGCAGCAGCAATCCGCATGCGAGCAGCGCACGGCGTCCCAGCCGGTCCGATAGCTTGCCCACCGGATACGCGGACAACGCGTAAGCAAGGCTCATTACGGCCATGATGCCGGGCACCCACGCAATATCCAATCCGGTCTGTTGAGCGCGCAATACCAGGAAGGCCTCGCTAAAGCGTGCAAGCGTGAACGTGCCACCCATCGCCACCACCAGCCAATAGCGCGTCTTGAATGCGCGCAGCAAACGCCAATGCACGGCCGATTGAAACCGGCGCGAAGCCGACACACGCGCCGGCTCGTGAACCGCGAACACCAGCAAGGTGATGACGATCAGCGAGGGCAGGACGGCAAACCAAAGTACGGCACGAATGTGATCGGCAAACCAGAACATCAGCGCCATGGCCGCCAGCGGGCCGCACACGGCGCCGACCGTATCCATGGATTGACGCAGGCCATAGCATGCGCCGCGAATGTCGGCCGGTGCCACATCGGCGACCAATGCGTCGCGCGGTGCGCCACGGATACCCTTGCCGATACGATCGAGCAGGCGTGCGGTAATCACCAGAACCGGCGTTTGCGCAAGCGGGAACAGCGGTTTGCTCAAGGCGGCCAGTCCATAGCCCAGCAACAGCAGGCTCTTGCGCTTTCCCAGCCAGTCGCTGATGGAGCCGGAGAAGACCTTGACGACCAGCGCCGTCGCTTCCGCCGCACCCTCCAGCACACCGAGCGCGGCCACGCTCATGCCCATGGTGCTGACCAGGAACACAGGAAGCAGGGCATGGATGAGCTCGGAAGACAGATCCATGAAGAGACTGACGAAACCCAAGGTCCAGACGATGCGCGGGATGGACGTCCGGTTGGCGATGGCAGAAGGCATGCATTCCATCATATCGGCTTCCACATATTCAGATCTTCACCGCATGCAGAACTGAAAATTTTTCAGCCAGTGTGTCGAATTTCAGCTTCGCCGTTCGTCACTTAAGTGAAAGTCGGGCAGCCGGCCCGGCTGATGACCGAATTAGGGGAAAAAAATGCCGCAATATCTGATCTCCACCTATATTCCCGAAGACTTTGATCCGTCCCTCGTAACCGAAGAGACCATCGAAGCCATCCACGCGCTCAACCGGGAAATGATCGTCGCGGGTGTCAGAAAGTTCGCGTGTGGCCTGAGCCCGAAGGCCGTGACTCTGCGGTCGCAAGCCGATGGCGAGGTGGTCGTCACCGATGGGCCGTATATCGAGGCGAAAGAGTACGTGGGCGGCCTGTCGATATTGGAGACCGAAAACCTGGAAGAGGTACTGAAGTGGATGCGCAAAGGCGCCAAGGCGTTGCATGGCGTGGTCGAGGTGCGGGAGATTTTCTTTAATCCGCCCCCTGCAGAAGACTGAGCAGCACGACAAGCGAATCGATGCGGCGCACGTGGCGATTTTGCGCGAAAACACATATTCAGAGGAGAAGACCATGCGTAACGACACGTTCGGCGCGTTCTTGATGAAGTGCTCCATACTGCTTATCGGGCTGAGTGTGATACACCACGCGATGGCACAGGATGCTGCGACGCCCTATCCAAAAATGGCCCCCGTCGATCAATACCTCATGGCGGACCGGAAAGCTGAAATCGCCTTGGCGCGAAGCGCAGCACCCGACTCCATTTCCCGTGATGCAACGATCCTGGTGCTGGGGCGAAAGGGTTATGAGACAGCCGTCGAAGGCAAGAACGGGTTTGTCTGCGTGGTAGGCAGAAGCTGGACCGGACCGTTTGACTGGCCCGAATTCTGGAGCCCGAAAATAAGGGCCGCCGATTGCCTGAACCCCCAAGCCGCACGTTCGATCGTGCCCATCTATGAGCTTCGCGCGAAGATGGCGATGGCGGGTCGCTCCAAGGCCGAGATGCTGTCGGCGCTCAAGGCCGCGTACGCCAATAAACAATTGCCGAATCTCGAAAACGGCGCCATGGATTACATGATGTCGAAATCGTCGTATCTGACCGACGAAGGGGCTCACAACATGCCGCATCTCATGTTCGACACCCTGGTCAAAGACGCCAGCGATTGGGGTTCCGGCGCTGCAGGCTCGCCCGTCATGTCCAGCCCCTACTGGTTCATCTCTCCGGAAAACCAATCCCAATCGAAAGGATTGCCGCCGATTCTTGTGTTCCTGGTCGCAGCCCCCACTTGGTCCGATGGAACGCCTGCGGGTATGCATCATCACTGAGACCTCGCCATGTCCCACTCAAGCGCAGAATCGACGCATTACGAAGTGACCCACACCGATGCCGAATGGCGCGCGCTGTTGACGCCGGAGCAATATGCCGTCATGCGCGGTCATGGCACCGAGCGACCGGGCAGCTGCGCGTTGCTGCACGAATCGCGTGCGGGCGGCTTCGCCTGCGCAGGATGTGGACAGATGCTGTTTGTTGGCCAGACCAAGTTCGAAAGCGGCACCGGATGGCCAAGCTTCAACGATCCCGTTCCCGGCGCCACGGCGACCACCGTCGACACCAGCCACGGCATGACGCGCACCGAAGTGCATTGCGCGCGATGCGGCAGTCATCTGGGCCATGTGTTTCCGGATGGTCCGCCGCCGACGGGGTTGCGCTATTGCATCAACGGTGTCGCGTTGAATTTTGTGCCCGATTGAGGCAATCAGGCAGGCGCGCGGCCGTTCCTTCGCCGCGCCAAGACCTGCGTGGCAAAGTGCAGGCCCGGTTTCGGATCGTCCAGACGGAAGGAGTGGAAATACGCGCCAGCCCATTGCAGCAGAATGGCCGGCAGCGGTCCGCGTGCTTGCGCGCTTTGCGCGCGAACGGTGTTGAAGTCTCGATAGAAATCGACGCAACCGGCGCCTACCTTGTAATCACGTGTTGCCTGATGCACCGGCAGGCCAAGCGCATCCTGATACGCCATTTCGCAAACGTTGACACCGCAACGCGCCGCAAACTCCACGTATGTCCAGGCGCGCGTATTGACCTCGAGAATGCGGTAAACACCATCGCGCTTATCGCGTTTGAACTCCGCACTGAAAATGCCGCGATAGTTCAGCTCCGCCAATAGACGCTTGATATCGTCGATAGGCGTTTGCAGTTGTTCGAGCGGGATGCTGCGACAGTATGAGCTGTTGCCGAAATCCGGAGGTGAAATGCGGATGCGCTGGCGCGCAAACAAGCCCGTCATGTCGCCGCTTCCATCGAGAAAACCATCGACGAAATAATGATCCGACGCCGTGCCGGGTACGTATTCCTGCGCCATCAGGCGAAAGCCCTGATCGTGCAGGCGCCGCCATGCGGCATGCAGTTCGTCCTTGCGCGTCACCCAGATGCCTTTTACGCCGGTGACATCGCTGAACTTTTGCGAGTTCACCGGTTTGATGAAAACGCGGTCGAGCTCGTCGAAAGGTATCGCCTCGATATCGGCGTCGCATTCGATGCGAAAAGTGCGGGGATGCGGAATATGCGCACTTTGCAGGAACGTGGAAAAACGCGACTTGTCCTGAAGAATCTCCTGCGTTTCACGCGAACTTGTGCTGAGAAAATAGCGCGACGCCAGTTCGGTATTTGGGAGATCCGTAAGCCACAATGCGGCATCGTCGGCACCGGCGATCAACACGGCCTTTTGCAGCGGCATATGGCGCAGCAGTTCATACGCGTGTGGTCCGAGTGAGCCGTCCCACGTATTTCGCCCGGGTGTCGGGCGATACCAGCGCGAGTGAGTGACGTGATCGGAAGCAGGGCACGCGACATAGGCCGGGATGCCCGCCATCGTCAGACAACGCAAAATGCCCAATGCCGTCGGGCCACGGCCCAACACGATCGCCGGCACCCGTCGATCTGCCTTTTTCCCCATAAACCGCCCCCCGTCACAGCTGTGATCGGCGACTCATGCTAGCACCGCGCGAGGCGGCTTCTGCAAGCGGCAAGAACTTGCGTGGAGCTGCGTGTTCGCGGGATTTTTGCGCTTCCAGCAAACGGGTTGAGGCTGTCGCTACGCTGACATTGCCGTCAGGCAGCAGACTCCGGCCAGGGTAGCCAGCGAAACCATGCATGTCGGACCTTTCACCGTACCCTTGACGACAACTCGCTGCACGGGAACGGCCGTTCGCTGCAGTGTCGGATTTTAGCGACGACTTTGAGGTAGCGTGACGGCCATGATCGACGCTCGCCTGCACGCACGTTCTCCTCGCTGGACCTGGATCGCGGCCGTCTGGTGCGCAGGTGCGCTGTTTGGCGCCAGCCAGACCATTCTCGTCATGCACGCACTGGTGGGGCATGGGGCCTGGTTTGCGCCGTTCGTTATCGCGTTTGTGTCCTGGCTGCCGTGGGCATTGGCGACGCCACTTATCGTCGCACTGGCACGAAGGCATCCGATCGCGCAGGGTGCGTTCCTGAAAACGGCAAGCGCGCATCTGCTGGCTTTCGTCGTCATCAGCGCGGTAGCTGCGGCATGGGCGGCCATGCTCCGGGTTGTTTTCAACCCTTGGCATCACACGCCACCGCCGGTCTTTGTAACGACATGGTCCGCATCGCTCACCGACCAGGCTCTGACATTCGTGATCGTCTACGTACTGATCTTGACCATCACCTATGTCGTAGACTCGCGCGAGAAGATGCAGCGGCAGATGACCGAGACCGCGCGGCTCAACGAGGAGCTGTCTCAGGCCCAGCTAGCCGCACTACGGGGCCAGATGGACCCGCATTTCATGTTCAACACGCTCAATTCGATCGTTGGTCTCGTACGAGACCAGCGCAACGACGCGGCGGTCGACATGATTGTGGGCTTGAGCGAGTTCATGCGCCGCGCTTCCGAAGACTCCCATCGGGCGCAGGTCACCCTGACGGAGGAGGTCGAATATTTGCAGCGCTATGTCGATATCCAGAAGGTCCGGTTCGGAGACCGCCTTCGAGTGAGCCTGGACATCCCTGCCGAGCTGGGGAATGCACAAGTTCCGAATCTCCTGCTGCAACCGCTGGTAGAGAACGCCATCAAACACGGCGTCTCCAAACGCGTCGCCGGCGGCGATATCCGCGTGGCAGGTGCGCGTTACGATGACACCCTTAGCCTGACGGTCTACAACGACGGCCCATGGGTCCGAGAGGATATGGAGGCGACGTCGGGCGGCGTCGGCCTTGGCAATCTGCGCACCCGTTTGCAGATCCTGCATGGCAATCGGTCCGAGCTGTTGTTGAGGCCTCTGGACACAGGCGGCGTGGAGGTCATCGTGCGCCTGCCGTTTCAGGAGACATGAATGACATCGCCTGACGACCATTCCCAGTCGATCCGCGTTCTGGTCGTCGACGACGAGGCCTTGGCGCGGCGGAACCTGACGCTCCTGTTGCGTAGTGATCCGGATATAGCGTCGGTGATCGAATGTGGATCAGGGCAGGAAGCGATCGAGGAGATCCGGCGGTCCAGGCCCGACCTCGTGTTCCTCGACGTACAGATGCCCGAATGCGATGGGTTCGACGTGCTCGAGCTTCTCGGCGCCGACATGCCCGAAACCGTGATTTTCGTGACCGCCTACGACGCTTATGCGTTGCGCGCGTTCGAGGCGGGCGCGCTCGATTATCTCTTGAAGCCTTTCGACGATGCCCGTTTCCATCGCGCCCTCGCGCGTGCCAAGGAAAAGCTCGCGCACTATGCGCCGAAACAACGCCGTTCGATCAGCAGGATCGCGGTCAAGAGCCGAAACCAGACCTTGTTCCTCAACGTCTCGGACATCGATTGGATCGAGGCGGCAAGCTACTACGCCTGCATCCACATCGGCGCGGCCACACACATCCTGCGCCGGACGCTGCAGGAACTCGAACAGGATCTGGATTCGCAAACATTCGTGCGCATACACCGCTCGATCATCGTCAACCTCGACCGGGTACGGGGGCTGGAGCTGCAGGACGGCGGCGAATACGAGGTGGTGCTGGATTCCGCGATTCGCCTCCGTTTGAGTCGTCGCTATCGCAAGCGCATTCAGGACCGTCTGGCGGAGCTCTCAAGCAGCCGCTGATATCAGCGCTGCGCGCCGCCAGGCAGCTTCGATGCATGCTCTCAGGAGTGCACGCGTCGCCATACCACCTCGCCGTGGGCGCCTTCGGCTGCACCGCTCGACGGCTTGTCCACGCGATAGGTCAATTCATCGCCGTTGATGGTGTAAGTCGAGTTGCCGTTCCTGCCGTCCCAATTCGGGAACGATGCGTGCACGATCTGACTGTGTATGACACTCGCGTCGGCACTGATGTGGCCGTAGTGAGCATTGCTGTCCATGGATGCGGCACGATATTCATCTGCCGTTCCCTTGGATTTGTCGTTCGCCGCGAATGGCATCCGCTTCGCCCGCACGATCTGCATCATGTAATCGCCTTGGGCATCGATAAGCCACATGCCGTCCGGGTTGGGGCCGTACAGCTCCACGCGATGGCCATCGGGGTAAACATTATCGCAACGGACAAGCTTCCACGTGCCGATCAGCTGCTTCGGCACCATGGCGTTGTCATCGACGCTTGCGCTGTGGTTCATGCCCTTGGCCATCCCGCTGTCTTGCGCAAAGACGCCACCGGCGCCGAGCAGCAAGGACATGGCAAACACTGCGGAATTTACGTATTTCATCGATGACTCCTGACGATGGGTCGAGTGGAAAATGCAGGGTTGGCACCATGCACGGTGAGAACCCCATGGGCGGATCCATGTCAGAACGCCTCATTCTTTGCGAATGTATGTTCCGCTTCGATCGAATATCCAACCGCGTAATGTTGCGAACATGAGTTTAGGCGGGCGGAAGGGATCTGCACATGCTGCTCGCTGCAGCAGAACGGCCGTTCACTGCTTCTTGCGGAATACTTGCTGCACGGTCGTCCCGGCGATAGCCGGGACGACGCCATTGAAGTCAATGCTGCGAACTGCCGTTCGTCATGGCCTTCTGGTCTGCATTGTCCTTTTTCATCATCCCGCTGTTCTTGGCGTCCTTGGACATCGAATGCATCTTCATCGCGTCATGTCCCATGGCGTCCTTCTTCATGCCGTTGTGAGTCTTAGCGGCTGGGATCGTCTGGTCATGACCCATCGAGTCTGGAACCTTGCCGACATCTTGTGCAAAGACGCTGCCGGCTGCGAGAGACAGACACATGGCAAGCGCGATGGAATTTACGTTTTTCATGGGTAACTCCTGGCTATGTTGGCGTGGGAAAATGCACACGGCTGGCGCCGTGCACGGTGAGCAGCAAAAAAAGCAGATCAACGTCATTGAAGATCGGTGGTGATGTAAGCAAAGACGGTCCTTGGTTGCGGCCACTGAAAAAAGCCTGGCGTGTATTGGGTTGTCCACTCCTTGGCCGCCAAAACGTTCTGGATCTGTAGACGAAGGCTGCTTTTCTTGCCGAAGGCAGTGAACTGATATCGCCCGCCGAGATTCACCCGCGTCACCGCAGGCGCATAAACACCGTTGTCGATGCTCGCCGGCGCGGCACCGAAATGGGTGGCCGACACATCCACCGATGCGGCCGGCAACCAAGGAAGGGCGTAATCGACATTGGCCACGTAAGTCAGGAGCGGCTGGCCGACGGCAACCAAGCCGACCTTTTCGGTGGCCAGGTTCGGCCCCAGGATGCTGACCCTTCCATCGAGCACACCGATATTGACGTGCAGGTACTTCAACAGCTCGCCCGCAATCGAAAGCTCGACGCCTTTGGCGCGCTGGACGCCTAGCTCCCGATCGACGTTGTTCGTATCCAGATTGAAATAAGGCTTCTGCAGCTCGAAGACGCCCGCGGTGATCTTGAAGTTGGGCGTCACGACGTAACGCATGCCCGCATCGATCTGCCAGGTCTTGGATGCAGGAAGAACAGCGCCGCTGTTCCTGGCGGAATTGGGTGCGGTTCCGGAATTCTCGAGCCCCTGGGTGTATCCGGCATAGGCCGTCCATGCCGAAGCGAGCGCAACGGCCACGTTGCTGTAGACACGCGGCGTGTGCGCTGACACATCGGACGCTGGCGCGCCGGGTGCGCTGGCCGTCTCGCGATAGTTTTCGTCCTGAACGCCCAGTTCAAATTCAGCGCGTCGGCGCCAATCAACGTGATAGGCCGAGCCGGCGCTCCACAGCTTGGCACGATCATTCGCGCGCGCCGAATAGGTGAAATTCGGCTTCGGCAACTGGACGAGCGTACCGATCACGGCCTGGCCTTCGTCGATAACGTCTTCGCCGCCGTATCGCGCTTTGGTGTTCCGGCCACGCGCCATGAAGGTGAGCTGCTGACGCCAATCACCGTTTATGAATGTGCCCGACAGGCGCATCTCGCCGGAATTGGAAGAGGTGTCCTGATCGGGATATCCCACGACCACATGCCGGGATTGGCCATTCGGCTGAATATCGGTGTACAGATCCGCAAAGCTCACGGGATAGTCGTTGGTTGAACGAAATACGCCCGCCTTCAGCAACCACACATCGGTCAGCTGCGCAGAAACGATGGCGCCTAGATTCATCGTCAGGTTGCGGCCTTTGGCCCAGTTCTGGCCGAAGTAGTGGTTGGACATGGAGGGCGGCGGAAAATCACCGGCTGTGAAGAACAGCGGAAATGTCTTTGCGGCGTTGGTTTGCTGCCAGTCGACGATCGCGCGCACGGCCAGCCTGTCATTCGGCGACCACTGCGGCGTCGCGCCTATGCTCGTGACATTCGACGTGTATCCAGGATAAGGACCATAAGACGACGTCTGCGTGCTGACCTGCGTACTTACGCCCATCGGCAGAACGAGTTCTTTCCCGATCAAGGGCAGGCTGCCGTCGATACTGACACCGCGTGCCTCGTAAGGGCCGACATTCGCGATGATCGTTCCACGAGGCGTATCGCCTCCAACGTGGCGGAGGTCGTAATCCACGATGCCGGTGGGTGCAGGAAAGGTATAACCGATTTCGCTCACACCTACCTTGATGGTCGACCCCTCGACCACACGCTCGGACAACGCGCCTTGTTGATCGAAGTAAAGACCGTCGATCCGCACATTGCCGGCTGCCTGCGGATTGAATCCACGCACCAGGCCCGGACTATAGATGCCTACCGATTCCAATCCGAGCTTCAATCCGTACGCGTCATCGGCGGCAGAGACGGGATTGTCGGCGGCGTGCTGGGCGCTGACTGCGGACGCCTGGACGATCACGACGGCAGTGATGACGACAGAAAACGTCCGGCGCTTCGTGGATGTGGCGCGCATAGTGTCCCGCTTCGGTTTCGAGCACGGAATAGCGTGATGTCACCCATATGAGTGTATGGGCGGGGGCGGGATCTACACACACCGCTTGCTGCAGTAAAACGGCCGCTCACTGCAAGAGCATGTTGGTGAACCTGTTGCGGTAACGTTGGGACGTATCTACGGCTGATAATCTAAGGGCAGCATGATGGGCTGATCGCTTAAAAAATCCGAAATCGTCATTCCGGCCTTCGCTGGAATGACGACGGGATAATCTGAAAGATCGCGTGCAGCGTGAATAGCCCTTGAGTGCGCTGAGTCATCAAGCGATAGACTCAGGCGTCACATTCAAACGCCAGCGCGCGATGCCTTCGCTTCCGCAAGCGATGCGATCCGTTCGAGATCTTCAGGCGCCGTCGGGTTATAGACCACCATGCTGAGATCCGGCCGGCCATCCACGGCAAAGGCCGAATATTCGAAAGCGATCGTGCCGAGAACGGGGTGCTGGATATGCTTGACGCGCTCGCCGTGCGGGCCTTGCACGTCGTTGTCGCGCCACATCGTTCTGAACTCCGGGCTGAGCCGGCTCAGTTCTTCGACAAGAGCTTCCACCTCGGCGGTGGCTCCGGCACGGACGGCGTCCACGCGGAACGCACCCATGACGAATCGCGCCACGCTTTCCCAGGACGGCGACGCGCGGGTGCGCGGGTCGAGAAAGATGAAGCGCAGGATGTTTCGGTTTTCGGGAGGCAGCGCGTCGTAATCCATGATCATCGCCGCGGCGGCGCGATTCCAGCCAACGACGTACCACGTTGCCGTCCTGATGATGGCGGGTGTCGGGTTCAACGCGTCCAGCACACGCTGCAATCGTGGCGTAATGCCATCCTTCTTTTGATAGCGCACTTCCGGCAAGCGACCGAGGCCGAGCAGAAACAGATGCTCGCGTTCGATCTCGGTCAGCATCAGGGCATACGCGATCCGATCGAGCACATCGGCCGAAGGCGCGCCACCGCGGCCCTGTTCGAGCCACGTGTACCAGGTCGGACTGATATTGGCGCGCTGCGCCACTTCCTCGCGCCGCAAGCCCGGGGTGCGGCGACGCTCCAATGGAAAACCGAGTGCAGCCGGATCCAGTTTCATGCGGCGGGTCTGCAGATAATGGCCGAGCTGATTTTCGTGTTTGGCCTGCGCGTCCATCCTATTAGCCTTTATAACAGGATAATTTCACTACTTTACTAGCATAAACCCAGCATGGAGAGTTGTCTCCGGAAAAACTCTGGAGATTTGCTAATGCGTATATTCGTCACGGGAGCTACCGGATTTATTGGCATGCCCCTCGTCAAGGAATTGATCGGGGCAGGCCATCAGGTGCTGGGTCTTTATCGCTCGGATGACAAAGCGGCGGCGCTGGCTGCGACCGGCGCCGAGGTTTATCGCGGATCGCTTGATGACATCGACAGCCTCAAAGAGGGGGCCGCCCAATCGGACGGCGTCATCCATTTGGCCTTCAAGCACGACTTCTCCAACTTCGCGGCCAATTGCGAGCATGATCGCCGCGTTGTCCACGCGCTCGGCTCTGTGCTGAAAGGCTCCGATCGTCCGTTGATCGTGACCTCTGGAACTGGATTGGCCAACACGGCATCCGGCGAGCCGGCCACGGAAGACAATGCGACGATCGGCGCCGATGTCATTCCACGCGGCGCATCCGAAGAAGCCGCCGCAGCGGTTGCCGCCGAAGGCGTCAACGTATCGGTGATGCGTCTGCCGCAAGTCCACGATCCCGTAAAGCAGGGCCTTATCAGCTATGCCATCACGATATTTCGTGAGCAGGGAGCCTGTGCCTATATCGGGGAAGGGCACAATCGCTGGCCGGCCGCGCACGTTCTGGACGTGGCGCGTCTCTACAGGCTGGCGATCGAAAGAGCCGAGCCGAACGCGAAGTATCACGCGGTTGCGGAAGAGGGCGTATCGCTGCGCGCTATTGCGCAAACCCTTGGGACACGCCTGAACCTGCCGGTCAAATCCATCACGCCCGACGAGGCGCAAACCTTTTTCGGATGGCTCGCCATGTTTGCCGGGCGCGATTCGCCCGCATCCAGCGAGCAGACACGGAAAACACTCGGATGGCAGCCGACTGGCCCCGGGTTGATTGCCGACCTCGAGCAGTTGCAGATGGCTTAAGGCAACACTGACTAAGTATCGCCGTCGTCACCAGCCCTGTCTGTTCGCAGGCCACAGGGCCGTTGGCGAAGGCAGACTGGCTGTCTGTCGAGACGACGGACCGAAGGCATGCGGACAGACAGGGCTGGCCCCCACCGATTGAATTGAAAATGATGGGGTGATGCCTGGAAGGCCTGCAGGCTGCGCCGCGCGGCTTGGCAAGACGGCCAGTCTTCCCGGCGCCACGCAACACACCCTGCGAGCCTTCCAGGCATCATGACGACGACGATACTTATTCAGTGTTGCCTTAAGCATGATGATCAGTGGCCCGGTGAGTGACGACGAAACTCCCCGGACCAGTTCATCCGCGCCGAGCGGAACTCCGCGGTCACGTCGTTGCGCGAACGTGGATGGATAACGATTTCCCCGCCGACCAGCTCATCGCAGAAGCGACCACCCTGAGGTGTCTCGATGGCGTAGCGGCTGGTGTGCGGATCCCCGTGCACCAGGTGGGCATGCAAGATGCACATGTGGGGCTCATGCACTTGCGCGACCAGGCGATGTGGCGCAAAGCGGATATCGGTGTAAACCCCGTGAGGGCCCCGAGCATGGAGGACGCCTTTGAAAAGAGGGCTCGGGGCGTGCGGGGTGCATACAGCAGTGAAGCTGATCCCAAGAAGTAGGACTGCAATCCACGTGCTTGGCCTGGCCCACTTGGCAGACGCGTAGCCAGTAGAACGAATGGTTGGCTGGGAAATCTGGGGCGGGGCGTCCATGGGTGCATCTCAAGAAATATGGCGGGCGATTAGAGCATCATGGAGTCGCATATGCTGAGATGCAGGCGGCACTGCGAATAAAAGGAAGAGCCTTAATTGCATGAGCCAGGCCGCCAATGGCCATGTTCCGAACTCAAGGGTTGTCAATCGCCTGAATTTTTTTCTAGTCATCCCAGCGAAAGCTCAATGTTGTCCGGGGGAAACTTGGATCGCTAAGGAAGTCTCGAACATAGCCGGATGCGAGATTTTTATCGGCAAATTCAACGCTACCGAGCCGTCATTCCCGCGAAAGCGGGAATCCATTTTCAGGGATGCATCAGGACAATATGGATTCCTCGCTCCTCAAAGCCGAGCACATCCATGTGCTCTCCTCGCGTGTTCGCTTTCATGGGGATGCCGGATAGTGGATTTTCAGTGATCGAGACATCCCTAGGTTCGGAGCATTGCAACCAATGGCCGTTCCTTGTGCACCTGATCTCGACGAAGTTCCAGAAGCCGGGTCAATCGCGCACGAACGAGACGAAGATGGAGAATGGGGTAGAGATTGAACACCACCTGGATCAGCACGAACAGAAACCCCACGGCAAAGAGGCCGCGAGAAAAAATGTATGCGATATAAGGCGTAAACAGCACGGCTGCCCAGAAATGGATAGCCTCTGCGGCCTCCGCCCTTCGGAGCAACTGTGGAAAATTGCGCTCTCGGCTTGGTAGATAAACAGCGCTATTGAGACAGCGAAGCGGCGTCTTCCGAAGAAAGGTGCCAAAGCTTCGAACGCCCCATCGATTCTGAGCGTGTGGATCGATAGTGTTTGGGTTGACGGTCCTTAGCGCCGTTGGCATGCGGAACAGGATTTGCGGTTCTGCCGATTTGGCAATGCCCATGAAGTAGAACATGCAGAAGAGCCCGAGCCATGGCGAGCGAATACCCATGGTATTGACCCACATGAGAGCGCAAATGCTGAAAAGGGCTGCGACCACGACAGCTTTGCCAACACCGAACCATAATTTCACTGCTACCTCCTACGCGGTGCATGGCCAAGCAGTGCACCGGGTATTCGTTAGGCCGACCGCATAAATATATCGAACGAATGGCGCCGAGGATCAAAGGAAGCAGAATCAGCCCATATCGGGACTGGGAATGACTGCCGATCACTGCGCCGGTACGGGTACGATGGCCGCAATGCGCCAACCTTCGGCGGTCCGAATTGCGATTTCATTGACGAGGAAGGTGTGGGTTGTCGCCTCCTGGCCCACGGCACCGACGGTGATGCGCGTAGGCGCGTAGATATGGGCGGCATCCGGTCCTAGAGGTAGAACGCGGATCGCGTCCTCATCAGGTTCGAAACGCCACGTCTCGGCGAATACAGTGCGGAAGTGATTGACGACTGCCTCGCGCCCCCAGAAGCGATAGGCACGGGCCACGAAGTTCACAGGATCGGGTTGTCCTGGCGGGGTATTGGCAAGAACGGACTTGATCACCTCGATGTCATGGGCCGTTTCGCCTGCAGCTTGACGTAGAAAGAGGTTACGGATCGTTTCGATGTCCGCGGGGCTGACAGATGCCGCATTGCGCTCGCCGGTCACAATTGAGTCCTCATTTGGATTTTGTCGACTTGATATGAAGATTATTGGAGACTATCGGAAGAGCTTCGGTGAAAATGCAACGTGAAGCGCGTAAGCCCCTCTGCGCTCCGCACCGATACGGTGCCGCCATGCAATTCCATAATGCTCTTCACGATCGACAAGCCCAATCCCGTAGAGCTGGCCGAATCGCTGCGCGATCGATCAGCCCGATAGAAACGGTCGAACAGCTTGTCCAGGTGCTCTGGATCGATAGGGCGCCCTGGATTTACCACGCTGATATCCACGCCTTCTTCGGTATGCTCCGCACGCAAGTGAATCGTTTCCCCAGCGGGCGTATAGCGCAGCGCATTGGAAAGCAGGTTATTCACCGCGCGGCGGAACAGGTCGCGATCGGCATATACCGTAGCCGACGCATTTACCTCGACCGCGACGCCAGCTTCGGAAGAAAGCCCTTCGAAGTAATCGGCAATGCGCTGCAGTTCCTGCGCCGTATCCAGGTTCACCCGCTGCATTGCAAACTGCGGGCTTTCCGCGCGAGCCAGGAACAGCACGCTTTCGATGGTGCGGCTGACGCGGTCGCATTCCTCGATATTGGAGCCAAGCAGCGTTTGGTACTCGTCGAGCGAGCGCTGGCGATTCAGCGCAACTTCGTTGGCGCCACGCAGATTTCCGATGGGAGTGCGCAGATCGTGCGCCAGGTCCACGGTGAACTGCCATACGCGTGCAAAGCCTTGCTCCAGGCGTGCGAGCATGTCGTTCAAGGATGTAGCCAGGGCAAGCAGTTCGGTCGGCGCATGTTCCAGCGGCATGCGCGTACTCAAACGCTGGGCGGTGATGGCGGAGGCGCTTTCCGCCATGGCCCTGAGCGGGCGCAGTGCGCGGCGTACCAGCAGGAAGCTGAGCAATACCGCGACCAGCAAACCGCTCAGCAGGGAAAGCCATACGTCGCGGCGATATTTACCGAGCAAGGCGGTACGGTCTGCCAGTGAGCGTGCCACGGCGATGGTGACTGTTTCTCCGTCCTGCAGCGTGGCGGCGGTGGCAACGCCGCGTATTTCATCACCGTTGCGGTCTTTCCATGACTGGATGTTATCGGGAACGATGCGCTGGTTCGCCGGAACCACCGGCTGGGTGGAAAGCGCGTAGCCCATCGGTACGTGATCGATCAGCATTCGGCCATTGCGGTCGATCACGCGCAACCCGTTGGCGTTGTCACCGAGCACCAGCGCGATCAGCCGGTCCTTGTGCGCAACGAGATCATCGGGTGATTGCAGCTCGGTGGCCAGCCTGCGCAAATGCCGTGCATCCAGCATGATGTTGGTCTGGTCATGAATATAGATGCGCCGGGATAGTTCATTGAACAGCAGCAGGCCAACCACGCTGAAGCAGGCCACGGTGATCACGACGAAGGTGATGGTGAGCCGCGCAGTGAGCGAAAGGCGCATTACTCGTCCTCGTGTTCGAGGTCGAGTACGTAGCCCATGCCGCGCACGGTGTGGATCAGCTTTACCTCGAAACCTTCATCGATCTTCGTGCGCAAGCGGCGGATCGCCACTTCCACCACGTTGGTATCGCTGTCGAAATTCATGTCCCATACGTAGGAAGCGATCTGCGTGCGGCTCAGCACTTCGCCGCGCCGGCGGGCGAGCAATTGCAGCAGTGAGAATTCGCGCGGCGTAAGGTCGATGCGCAGGCCGGCGCGGCGCACGCGGCGACGTACGGCGTCGATTTCCAGGTCGCCGATATGCATGTGTTCCACGTCCCTGGGCGGCCCACGGCGGAGCAGGGTGCGGATGCGGGCCAGCAGTTCCACGAAGGCGAACGGTTTGACCAGGTAATCGTCGGCGCCAAGCTCCAGTCCGCGAACGCGCTCTTCCAGTTCGTCCATCGCGGTAAGGAACAGCACAGGTGTATCGCGCTTCGCGCGCAAGCGCTTGAGCACCTCCCAGCCATCCATACCCGGCAACATGATGTCGAGCACGATCAGCGCATAGTCTTCTTCCAGCGCGTTGTGCAGGCCGTCGATGCCGTTGGTGGCGATATCGATGGTAAAGCCGGATTCCTCGAGCCCTTTCTTCAGGTACTCGCCGGCTTTCTTTTCGTCTTCGACTACGAGCAGGCGCATGGGGGTTCTCGCCCTTGGGTTGTGCAGATCATAGTCGTACGGGTTGCCTGCCGCGATTACAGAATTGTCAGGTCCCTGTCAGTACCCGGCAAGCGGCCGGCGCCTAGCCTCTGAACCATCCTCCGTTCACAGGCCCGTCGGGCGGGCAAGGGGTCCGACATGTGGATCGTTCATCTGGCGCTGCGCCGGCCGTATACCTTCGTCGTGCTGGCGTTGCTGCTCTTCATCATCGGTCCGCTGATGATCCTGCGCACGCCGACCGATATCTTTCCCAACATCAATATCCCGGTATTGAGCATCGTCTGGAGCTACAACGGCTTCTCCGCCGATGACATGGCCAACCGGATCACCACGCCGTTCGAGCGCGCGCTTACCTCCGACGTGGACAACATCGAACACGTCGAGTCACAGACCGTTAACGGGACGTCGGTGATCAAGGTGTATTTCCACCAGGGCGCGGACATCAATCGCTCGATCGCCGAAGCGGTGTCCAGCGCGCAGTCGATCATCCGCGTATTGCCGCCGGGCACCTTGCCGCCGCTGGTGATTTCCTACAACGCGTCCACCGTGCCGATCCTGCAGCTTGCGCTATCCGGCAAAACGCTGTCCGAGCAGCAGCTGTATGACCTGGGCAACAACTTCATCCGCACGCAGCTGGCCACGGTACAAGGCGCAGCGGTGCCGCTGCCGTTCGGTGGCAAGGTGCGGCAGGTGGTGGTGGACATCAATTCTCAAGCAATGCAGGCGCGCGGTTTGTCGCCGCTGGACGTCGTCAATGCCGTCAACGCGCAGAACCTGATTCTTCCCGGTGGCACGGCGAAGATCGGTGCGCGGGAATACAACGTCACCATGAACGGCAGCCCGGCCACGGTGGCCGAGCTCAACGACATGCCGTTGAAGGCGACAGCGGGCGGCGTGATCTATCTGCGCGATGTGGCGACCGTGCGCGACGGTTTTGCGCCGCAGACCAATATCGTGCGCGTCAATGGCACGCGCTCGGCCTTGCTGCAGGTCGAGAAAAGCGGCGATGCGTCGACGCTGGACATTATCCAGAACGTAAAGAATCTGCTGCCGAAAATCGCCGCCGGCTTGCCGAAGGAGCTTGAGGTCAAGCCGGTTTCCGATCAATCGATCTTCGTGGGCGCTGCGGTGGCCGGCGTAGTGCGCGAAGGCGCGATCGCGGCAGCGCTTACTGCGATGATGATTTTGCTTTTCCTGGGTAGCTGGCGTTCCACGCTGATCATTGCCATCACCATTCCGCTGGCGGTCATCACCTCGCTGATCGTGCTGTCGGCATTGGGTCAGACCATCAATATCATGACGCTCGGCGGCCTGGCTTTGGCGGTAGGCATTCTGGTGGACGATGCCACGGTGGCGATCGAGGCGATCAGCCATCATCGCGAATCGGGCGAGAACCTGATGGACGCGATCATCAAGGCGTCGGCACAGATCGCCTTGCCGACGCTGGTGTCGACCCTTTCCATCTGTATCGTGTTTCTGCCGATGTTCCTGTTGTCGGGCGTGGCGCGCTACCTGTTCGTGCCGTTGGCCGAAGCGGTGGTGTTCGCGATGCTGGCCTCGTATTTCTTTTCGCGCACGCTGATCCCGACGCTGGCGATGTACTTGCTCAAGCATGAGAAGCAAAACGCGCAGGATGGAGCAGGGCGGTTCCAGGCGCTGCGCCGTTTCCAGCGGGGCTTCGAGCGCGGCTTCGAGTCCCTGCACGGCAAATATAAAAACGCATTGCAGGCGGCCATCGCCCGTCCGAAGCGTGTCGCACTGATCTTTGCGGTTGCCTGCGGTGCGTCGCTGATGCTGCTGCCCATGCTGGGCCGCGATTTCTTCCCGACGTCCGATACCGGCGAAATCCGCCTGCATCTGCGTGCGCAGACCGGAACACGCATCGAGCAGACCGCACGCCTGGTGGATCTGGTGGAACAACGCATTCGCACGATGATTCCGCCTTCCCAACTGGATACGGTGATCGACAACATCGGCCTGCCGGTCAGCGGCATCAATATGACGTACGACTCCTCATTGCCGGTCGGCTCGTCGGATGCGGATATCCTGATCAGCCTGAAGGCGGATCACAAACCCACCGCGCAATACGCCACGCTGCTACGTGAGCGCCTCAACCAGGATTTCCCCGGCATCACGTTCTCGTTCCTGCCGGCGGATATCATCAGCCAAACGCTGGATTTCGGCTTGCCGTCGCCGATCGACGTACAGATCGTGGGCCGGGACAGCGCCGGCAACCGCAAGGTGGCGGAAGATTTGCTGCGTTCCTTGCGCAATGTGCCCGGGCTGGTCGATCCACGCATTCAACAGCCTGACGATGCGCCGTCGATCAACGTCAACGTTGACCGCGTCAAGGCGCTCGAAGCCGGCTTCCAGCAACGCACGATTGCGCAGGATCTGCTGATCGCCTTGTCCGGCAGTTCGCAGACGTCTCCCAATTTCTGGTTGAATCCCAAGAATGGCGTGAGCTATCCGCTGTTGACCGAATCACCGCAGTACACCATCGATTCGCTGCAGGCGCTGGGCAATATTCCGCTGAGCGTCATGGCCGGCAACAATCCGCAGGGCTTGCCGCCGATTCTCGGTTCGATGAGCACATTGTTGCGCACGTCGCAGGATGCCGTGGTGTCGCATTACAACGTGCAGCCGGTGATCGATATCTTTGCCGGTGTGCAAGGTCGTGATCTGGGCTCCGTCGCAAGCGACGTGCAGACGTTGGTGAAGCAGGTCGACACACGCTTGCCGGCCGGTTCAAGCATTGTCGTGCGCGGCGTGGTGCAGACGATGCAGTCCTCGTTCCAGGGCTTGCTGCTCGGCCTGCTGTTCGCGGTACTGCTGGTATATGCATTGATGGTGGTGAATTTCCAGTCGTGGGTGGACCCGCTGGTGATCATCAGCGGCCTGCCGGGTGCGTTGGCGGGTATCGCCTGGATACTGTACGTCACGCACACCACGGTCAGCGTGCCGGCGCTCACGGGCGCGATCATGTGCGTGGGTATTGCCACCGCCAACAGCATCCTGGTGGTGAGTTTTGCGCGCGAACGCCTGGCGGCGGGTGCAACGCCCCTGGAAGCCGCCTTCGATGCCGGCGGCACGCGCTTCCGTCCTGTGCTGATGACGGCGTTGGCGATGTTGATCGGCATGCTGCCCATGGCGCTTGGCCTGGGCGATGGCGGCGAACAGAACGCGCCACTGGGCCGCGCCGTCATCGGCGGCCTGATGTTCGGCACCGTCGCCACGCTGGTGTTCGTACCGGCAATGTTCGCGGCCGTGCATCAATGGCTGCGCGCACGCGAGCGCGCCTCAGACGATGCGTCGTCGCCTTCTTTGTCTTCGCCATCGTTTTGATGGGAGCCGAATCATGAATCTTTCGAAGTCCAAACTGACTGTCACGCTGATCGCCGCTGCCGTATGCGCAGCACTCGCCGTCGGTGGCCTGCCGCGCCTGCTGGCGCGCGACAAAGTCACGCAACAGACGGCGGCCTTGAGCAGGCCCACGGTTTCCGTGATTGCGCCCATGCGTGCATCCACGCAGCAAGTGTTGACGTTGCCCGGCGATATCCAGGCCTATCAGCGCGCAGCCATCTACGCACGCACCAGCGGTTACCTGAAAGCCTGGCAGGCCGATATCGGCACCCATGTACACAGCGGCCAGCTGCTGGCCGAGATCGATGCGCCCGAAGTGGATGCGCAACTCGACCAGGCACGTTCGGATGCCGCCATGGCGTCGGCCAACTATCAAATTGCCAAGGTCACGGCGGATCGCTGGTCGGACCTGCTCAAGAAAAATGCGGTGTCCAGGCAATCCGCCGAAGAGAACATCAGCCTCATGCAGGCCAAGCACGCCACGCTGGCTGCCGCGCTTGCCAACGTGAAACGATTGGAGCAATTGCAGTCTTACGAGAAAGTGTATGCGCCGTTCGACGGCGTGATCAGCGTGCGCAATGTGGACGTCGGCGCCTTGATCGATGCAGGCAACAGCGGCCCGCCCGCGGCCTTGTTCGAATTGGCGCAAACCGATCGGTTACGTGTTTTTGTCGACGTGCCGCAGGACGATGCGCCTTATGTCACCCCCGGTACCAAAGCGCAGCTGAGCTTGTCGCAATATCCCGGCCGCACGTTCGCCAGCACGGTGGCGCGTACGGCCGGTGCCATCGATCCACGCAGCCGCACGCTGCGCGTTGAAGTGGATATGGATAACCCGGATGGAACGCTGATGCCTGGCGCGTTTGCTCAAGTGAGCCTGGCGCTGACCCGTAGCAAACCTGGCCTTTCACTTCCGGCCAATGCCTTGCTGTTTCGGCCTCAAGGCGTGCAGGTGGCGGTGGTCGACGCGCACGGCGTGGTGGGGTTGCGCACGGTCACGCTGGGGCGCGATTTCGGTACGCGTGTGGAAATTCGCAGCGGTCTGGAAGGCAACGAGCAAATAGTGGTCAATCCCAGCGATGCCATCAGCGCAGGGCAGGCGGTACGCATCAACCAGCATCCGGCCACGTCGGCGTGATGGGGAGAACAGCCATGCATGTATGCAAGCGTTTGTTGAAGGCAGGTCTTCTTTTGGCGGCGGGTCTTGCCACCTTGTCGGGTTGTACGCCTGGACCGGCCTATGTACGGCCGTCCGTCGCCGTGCCGACACGCTACAAGGAGAGCGCGCCTCCGCAAGGCTGGGTAGCTGCGCAACCGAGTGATGCAGCAGATCGCGGCAAGTGGTGGAAAGCATTCGGCGATTCCACGCTGGACGAACTGGAAGCGCGCGTCGATGTGGGTAACCAGAACATCCAGAAAAGCATGGCCAATCTGAAGCAGGCGCGCGCGATGGTTGGCGTGGCGCGGTCGTCGTATTTTCCGCAAGTCATCGCGGGTACGAATGCCAATATGAACCACACCTCCAAGAATGTCCTCGGGCATTCGCTGGCCGGGCGCACCGTGCAGGACTATTCCATGGGTGTCGCGGCATCTTGGGAGCCGGATCTGTTCGATCGCATCGGACATGCGGTCGACGCCGCCAACGCGAACGCACAGGCCAGCGAAGCGGATCTGGCCTCGATGCGCTTGAGCATGCATGCGGAGTTGGCGCTCGATTATGTCGACCTGCGTCAGATCGACATGGAGGCCGGCTTGCTGAAGCAGTTGGTGAGCAATGACGCGCAGGCGAAGAACCTGGTGCAGACGCAGTTCGATGGCGGCATCGCTTCCCAATCGGAACTGGAGCAGGCAGAGGCGCAACTGCAAGCGGCCAAGGCGCAATTGATCGATCTGGGCGAAGCACGCGCGCAACGCGAGCACGCCATTGCGGTGTTGATGGGCGTGCCGCCGGCTAATGTCAGCCTGCCACCGGTGGATAAAGTCTTGCCGCTGCCCGTGATTCCCGCTGGCTTGCCTTCAACGCTGCTGCAACGCCGGCCTGATATCGCCGCAGCGGAACGCCGCGTTGCTGCTGCCAATGCGGAGGTCGGCGAGGCGACGTCGGCGTTCTTTCCTGATCTGATGATTTCCGCAACAGGCAGTTTTGAAGCCTCGCATCTTGCACAGTTGGCGACGCTGCCAAGTCGCTTCTGGGCTATCGGCCCGGCATTGGTCGGCACCTTGTTCGATGGTGGCCGCCGCCAGGCGCAACTGTCCGCCGCCGAAGCAAAGCGTGATGCGGCAGCGGCCGATTATCGGCAGACGGTGTTGAGCGCGTTTCAGGAGGTGGAAGACAACCTGGCTTCGCTGCATGTGTTGTCGGATGAGTCGGTAGCTCAACAGCGTGCGGTGGACGCGTCGTCAAAAGCGGCCGGCCTGGCGATGGTTCGTTATCAGGACGGGGCCACCGATTATCTTGAAGTGGTGACGACGCAAAGCGTCGACCTTGCGCAAACGCGTGCGCTGGTGGAGTTGTCGCGCCGCAGGTTTGCGGCGGATGTGGGATTGATCAAGGCGCTTGGCGGCGTTTGGTAAGCAGATGGTCAACGAGGCGGGTAGGGAGGTCGTCGCCGAAGCAGGCGACGACCTCCGACATTACTCGCTTGATGCTGTCGAATATCAGTTTTCGAGCACGCCAAGGTCGATGGCGTTCGCCATCGCCTGGTAGCCAAGGTCATTGGGATGCAAATGATCGCCGCTGTCGTAAGCGGGCAGCAGGGCGGTGGGGTTGGACGGATCGCGCACGACTTGGTCGAAATCGAGTACGCCGTCGGCGCCATTGTTCGCTGAGCGCACGAAGGCGTTGACGGCCTCGCGCTTCATTTCCCCTGCAGCGTCGTAATACGAGGCGCCGTTGTAGGGCGTGATGGTTCCAAGGTAAATCTTTATCCCGTCGGCTTTCGCCTGGGCGATGGTCGCCTGCATGGCTGCGATGATCTGATCGGCGGAAACGTTCTGCTGCGGAATCTGCTCGCCAAGACCGATGTCGTTGATGCCAAGCAGAATCATCACGTGAGTTGCGCCCGACACGCCGGCGACATCATGCGCGAATCGTTTCACGCCAGCGGGGCCGACGCCGTCGTAGATCCAGCGGTTGCCGGCGATGGCGGCGTTAATCACGCTCGCGCGGCCCAGCTCTTCCGCGTCGGCCTGCACGCGATTGTCCAGGTAGTTGGGCCAGCGGTGGTTGGCACTGGTGGTCGATCCGTACCCGTCGGTGATCGAATCGCCGAATGCCACAACCACCTTGTACGGATGCGTCGCCAGATCGGGTCCATCGAATGTCGATGCGTCGACCTCGCTCAGCCAGTAATACATGGTGGTCGCCGTGGCATTGCCCATCACCGAGGCGCCTGCCTGGTCGCCTGGTGCGAGATAATTGGTCTGCATGCCTATCGTGTGGGTAGTGACAACGGGCGTGTTCAGCGGCACATACAAAGTGACCGCCAGATCCGCTTGCGTCGGTACCGGCAGGTAGACCGGATCGCTCCATCGTTCTTCGCCGGCAGCGAGTGTTACACCGCTTGTGCCGCCGAACCGGAGTGTGCGATTGGTGGTGGGATCGATACCGCCGTTGCCCGTGCTGCGTGCGATCCGGGCTTCGCCGAACGTGACAGGAGTGGTTCCGAAGAGATTGGACAGCTTGACGCGGATCAGGCTGCCGCCATGCGATGTGTGGACAATCTGGCGGATCGACTGGTTCGAGATCGCCTGCGGCGGAACGGTAACGCCAGGGAAAAGAATGTTGTAGTTCTGCGGTGCTGCATACCAGGTGGCGAACCACGGTGGTTGAACGCAGGCTGCCGACAAGAGCACAACCAACGCCACGACGGCGATGACTCGTGCGAATAAATAAAAGCTGCGAGTGCCTCTCTGGGATACGCGGTTACTCATAACCATTTCTCCTTTACGGTGGCTTGCGTGTGTTGCTGAGGGCGGTTCGACGCAAAAAGCGGACAGAAAGTGACACGCCGCCCGAACGGGCGGACACGCAAAAAACACCTGGTGAATTCGCTGTGAAAGGTGTCATCGAGGCGTTGCCGAGCGCCTGAATTTCAATCCTGCGATAGCAGTCAACTTTCCCCGCGGAGCAGGAATGAAGTCATGTATAGCGACGCAGCGGCAACCCTACTTGGAATCGCAAATCGTTGCTTCATAACCCGCGGGGACGCCGCATCGTCATAACATCGGCTTCGACTAGAAAGAGCCAATTGGCCAAAAAATCGCAAAGCCAATTGTGCCGAGTAAGTGTTCGTAGAACGAATGGATCACTCGCGAAAAAAAACATTCCATATACCCAGGGAAAACCCTAACTTGTTATCCGCTTTTATGTGGCGTATGCGCTTTCGGTAGTTGATACCATGATGCAACCCCAGCCAGAGAGACACAAAGGATTGCCATGGTGTTCCGCAAATCATCTGCCGTTTTTGGCGCTGCCCTCTGTATCACCGCAATATCTGCAAGCGCACAGGAGAGTGCGCAGTTCAGCGCATGCCTGGATCAAGCCGCCGGCGCTTCAGGGGCAATGTTGGAATGCCATAAAGCGGAAGTTGGCAGATGGGACCCGCGATTGAATGCGGCGTATCAGACGCTTCTGCATCGGTACAAGGACAAGCAGCGGGTTCAATTGCAGCAAGAACAAAGAGCATGGCTAAAACATCATTTGAGCGAGACCCACCGTCTGGCTGCCCAGCCGGATATTGGGGATGCCGCGTTCGAAATGTCGGAGAGCTTTGAGCTGGATGACTTGATCAAGCGAACGTTGGCGCTCGAGAAGCTCGTCAACGAGAAGTGATCCGACGCGGGCAGGAAAGGGCGCTTTCGAGTCCGTTCTGGGTGGCCGGGTGTGGAGACGTTGCAGGTGGTCGGGGCATCGGTAGCGGCCAGCGTGCGTACCGCGCCCTGCAGGATGCATGTCTTCAACCGCTGCGGTTCGTCACCTTGGTTCGGCTCGCTGCTCCTAACGGCTTGCCGGGTGAATGCCGGGTGCAACGCTTGGGCGCGCGCAGTGGCCTTCACTGCGACGGATCGTGAGCTCTCGGCGCCAACAAAGCCGACGATATGCCAGCGTCTTGCAGGTGGGTCGGCAGCGGCCGGTTAAGCGCGAGGTGCGCACAGCTTTCGCCCATCGCCGCGCTGGTCTGGATGCCATAGCCGCCTTGTGCGGCAATCCAGAAGAATCCCTCCGCATCGGCGGCAAAACCGCCGACCAGGTCGCCGTCGGCCGCAAAGGTACGCAAGCCGGCCCAACTGCGCGTAGGCCGGCGGATGGTCAGCGTGGTGGCTTCTTCGATGCGGTGAATGCCCAACGCGATATCGAAGTCTTCCGGTTGCACGTCATGCGGATGCACATCGTCGGCGTTGGCGGGTGAACCGAGCAGCAGACCGGCGTCGGGCTTGAAGTAGAAGGTTTCATCGACATCGAGCACAAAGGGCCAACGCGCGATGTCGATGCCCGCAGGCGGCTCGAACAGGAAGGCCGTGCGTCGCCTGGCTTGCAGGCCCAGCGGTTTGACGCCGGCAAGCCGCGCCACGTCGTCTGCCCATGCGCCTGCTGCATTGAGCAACAGCGGTGCGCGAAAGCGGATTTCGCCGCCGTCGATTTCCCACGCGCCTTGCGTGTGCTCGATCGACTTGATGTCGATGCCGGTCAGCAGACGGCCGCCTTGTTCGCGCAGCCCGCGCAGAAAACCCTGGTGCAATGCGTTGACGTCGATATCGGCGGCGCCTGGTTCGAACAGGGCCGATTGAGCGGCCTCGGGCTTGAGTACAGGAACCCTCGCTTGCGCGGCGGCGCCATCGAGCAGGCGCAGGTCGCGCGTATGCGGCGCCATGGTTTCGTACAGCGTGTGTATGTGTTCCGACTGTTTTGCCGAACCGATCACCAGCGTGCCACGTGGCGAAAGCAGGGGATGTTCGGCAAAGCCCGATGGCGGTTGTTCGAGGAACGGACGCGTGGCGCGCGAGAGGGCGCGCACTTGGGCGGAGCCGTAGGTTTCACTGAACAGCGCCGCCGAGCGGCCGGTGGCATGCATGCCTGGCCATGCTTCGCGTTCCAGTATCAACACGCGGGCATGGGGTGCGAGAAACCAGCCGGCCGAGGCGCCGGCCATGCCGGCGCCAATGACGATGGCGTCGAAGTGCTGGGTTTGCATGGCTGGATACGTGTCCTTTTTTTGTAGCGCTGCCTTAAGCGCAATGGCGCTGACTTGGGCCGACAAGCTTGATGTCATTCCAGCGAAAGCTGGAATCCAGTGTCTTTCCGCTCCAAAGTCGCTGGATGACGGATGGAAAGTTTCTGGCGATTGGAGCACCGCTAGATTCGAGGCAATGATCTAACCCTCTCTGCAAGCAATCTCGTAGGTTGGATAGAGGCGCAGCCGAAACCCAGCGTTGCCATGCGCATCCTATGTTGGGGTTCGGCTTCGCCTCAGCCCAGCCCGCTGTGTGGCTTGAGCGAGATTTGGCCATCCAATCACGGCTCTAGCACTTGCTGGATGCGCTCCAGATTGGCCATCCACCGCGTGCGCCGCACGGCATCGGCTTCGCACAGGCGTACGAAGATGCCGTCCAGCAAGTGTTGCAATGCGGATTGATAAAGCAAGGACTGGATATAAGGCCGATCGTCATGCGCCGAGACCAGCAAGGCCATGTCGGCCAGCGCGCGCAATGGATTGGCGGTGTGGCGGGTCACGCTGACCACGCGGCCGCGGCGTTCGTGAAAATAACGGCTGATCTTGCACAGCGCAGGATGATTGCCATGCTCGGAGAACACGATCAGCACGTCATCGGCGCTTGCTACCGATGCGTTGGCGATCATCCTTACCGTATCGAAGTTGTGCACGGTAAGCACGCCGAGCAAGGACAGCTTCAACGCAAAGCTGCGCGCATGGATGTCGTCTTCGCCCAGGCCGATGACGAATACCTTGCCGCTGTCTCCGGCATGGCCGATGGCTTCGGTTACGGCAGCCAGCGCTTGCGGCGGATTGATCAGCCGGGTGGCTTCCTCGGCTTCGGATTTCAGCCACCACAAGTTGCTGGCGAGCGATTCTTCGGCGTCGCCGTTGGTGCGGATGGTGGCTTCTTCGCTATCGCCGTTGACGGCGCGCGCAATCGCTTCGCCCACCGAATATTTCAGGTCGGGATAGCCCTTGAAGCCCAGCTTTTGCGTGAACTTCACCACGCTGGACTGGCTGATGCCCAACGCATTGGCCAACTGCTGCGAGGAGTAGTCGCGCAGCAATTGCGCATTGTCGAGAATGAAATCCGCGATGCGGCGTTCCACTGCCGACATCTGGTCACGCTCGGAACGGATCTTGACCAGGGCAGACATGTCAGGCCGCGGCTTCGGTGACAAGGTTGCGGATCTCGCGGATGCCCAGGCCTGGCGCATCGGTTACGGAGATCTCGGCTTCGTTGAAAATCACCCCTCCTTCGACCGGGTTGTACTGGCACAGCGAAGGGCCGTCCAGATCGATCTTGGTGATCACATCCGCCCTGGCCACCGCCACGTGTACCGCGGCCGCCACGCTGATCGCCGATTCGAGCATGCAGCCGATCATGCATTCCACGTTGTGCATGGCGGCGATGTCGGCAATGCGTATGGCATTGGAGATGCCGCCCGTTTTCATCAGCTTGATATTGATGATGTCGGCGGCGCGCATGCGGATCAGTTCGATCACTTCCATTGGCCCGAACACGCTTTCGTCGGCCATGACCGGCGTGTGCACGCGCTCGGTGACATAGCGCATGCCGGCCAGGTCGCGCGCCTTGACCGGCTGCTCGACCAATTCCAGCTTGACGCCGGCGTCTTCCAGCGTTTGCAGGGCGTAGACGGCCTGCTTGGCGGTCCAGCCCTGGTTCGCGTCGAGGCGCAGCAGCGCGCGGCCTTCGACGGCGGCGTAGATAGCCTTGACGCGTTCGATGTCTACGCCGATGTCCTTGCCCACCTTGATCTTCAGCGAACCGAAACCGCGATCCACCGCGCTGATCGCGTCGGCCACCATCTTGTCGATGTAGTCCACGCTGATGGTGATGTCGGTGGTGATCACTGGATCGCCGCCACCCAGCAGCTTGTAGAGTGGCGCGTTATAGAGCTGTCCCCACAGGTCATACAGCGCGATTTCCACTGCCGCCTTGGCGCTGGAGTTCTTCTCCATCGCGGACTGAACCAGCTGCGTGAGTCGATTGAGATCGGCGATGTTCTGCCCGATCAGGCGCGGTGCGATGTAGTGGCGGATCGCATCGATGATGGAGCCGTGCGTGTCGCCAGTGATCACGGCGGTGGCGGGCGCTTCGCCATAACCGGTGTGGCCGGTATCGGTGGTGATCATCACCACGATGTCGTCGACCTGGTTGACGGTGCGCAGCGCTGTCTTGAACGGGGTCTTGAGCGGAACCCGCAGCATGCCAAATTGGATGTTGGTGATTTTCATGGATTGCGGCATCGGTGTGTTCATTGAGCGTCTCGCAATGCGAGACGGCGGAAACGCGCTTATTGGGCAGCGCGCGCATGGGGTTCGCCCATGTACACGATACTGGTCATGTGATCGATGAAGGTGCTGCCGTCGCTGCCGTACAGCATCGGCAGCAGTGGCGTTACGGATACCGAGTTGAGATCGATCTCGGCCACCGTGCCGTCAGGCTTGCGATAGCTGATGCCGCCCACGTCGTGGATCACCCATGGCTGTCCCTGCCATTGACCCAACACCATCATCACGTGGCCGGGAATGTAGACCAGGTCGCCAAGCTGCAATTGCAGCGCGGCTTTCAGGCGTGCCTCGTGGCTGTCGGCGTCGGTGAACAGGCGGTGCGGCAGGGCAGGGCTTCTGGCTTGGTCGCCGGTATTGCGCGGCATCTGCACGCCCATGCTGCGGTAGACGTCGGAGACGAAACCGGAGCAGTCGCGGCCATCATAGGAATGACCCCAACCATAGCGCTCGCCGAGAAACTTGAATGCCTGCGTGATCAGCTGGCGTGGCGTCAGCGGCGGATAGTCGGCAGCAGTGTCGGTATTTTTCTGCAGCAGCGCGGGCACCAGTTCCAGGCTGCCGTCGTCCTTGCGTAGCGGTAACTGCAAGATATGCGCGGCATATGCGGTCTGGCCGTTGACGGGTTGATCGGGCGGCAAGCCTTGCAGCAGCGGTACGCGCGTGCCCATGTCCAGTTGCAATTGCGATACCGCCGGTTGTTCGGGCGTGAACACGGTGCGGACGCTATCGCCGGTGACAATGCGATACGGCTTTTTTTCCGCGTAGCCGAGCACGACATCCTTGGGCGCCATCGCAGCGTATTGCCGCTGCATCCAGGCCGCGTAACGCGGGCTCAGCACGAACAGCCACTGGCCGTCGCGGCTGGTGTGGATGATCGCCACCGGCGTGCCGGGAAATTCGGCGCTTTCCTGGAAGCGGTCGATATCGGTGTCGCCGCGATGACTGAATACGCGCAGCGTGGTGGGGAAGCTGCGCAGCGCAGCGCGTTGCACGACCAGGCCGTAGCGCACGGGTTGTTGCGCGGGGATGGTATCCAGCGCGATGTCGTTGATCAGCTTGTCCAGCGTGCTTGCTGGAACGGTCTGGCCATGCACGTCGTACAACGTGCGGGCAGGGCGTTTGGACATGCGTTCGATCCAGTCGGTCACCTGCGCACGCGGCAAGCTGGCGGGCAGGGCCGCCAGGTCGTGCATGGTGGGATCTTGCGCAACTAGCTTTGCGTTTTGTGCATCGATGTCGGTGCGGGTGAGGATGGGCTGGTCGGGGTGCGCCTGCAGGCCGATCCAGAAGTCCGGCGTCAGTTGCGTGTCGCTTACGCCCGGTACGCCGTTCGGAGGTATCGGCAGCGAATCGGCGGCGCGCATGGAAAGCGGCGATAGCGCCAGCGCGAGAACCATGGCGATGATGCGCGTGCTACGGGCCATGGTCTCTCTCCTGCGCGGCCGGATATCTGGCGTGCATTTTCCAATGAAACGAGGTGCGCGCGACGCGTGCGCTAGACCGCGGGATTCTGCGGTTGCGGCCGCCCAGGCGGCGAGATCCGACCCGATTGAAGCGAGCACCCCTCTCTCCTTTTTGCCCTGAAAACCGGCGACATGACGACACCGTGGCCGCCTGTCATGGCCGGTGAAAAATATTTTATTTCTTATATCGCCTTGTTGAAGCATAAATTATTGACCGCGAATTGCAAGCGTGTTACACAGCCTGCCGGGGACGTGGCGGGAGTCTTCTCATGCGGGTGATGGCGAGTATCGCGTGCAAGGCCATGGTGATGGCGCTGGCCGTATTGATGGCGCCCTGGGCGGTGGTTGCCGGCACGTTGGACGATGTCAGCCGGATGGTCGATGCGGGGCAGTTCAAGACGGCCGGCGCGGCCATCAACCAGGCCTTGGCGCAACCGGGGCTGGACGCTGCGGCGCGCGATTCGATGCTGTTCCAGCGCGAACGGATGCGCCGCATCCTGCTCGACTTCACGCTGGATGCCGAGGCGGTGAAGTCGCGCCTGCGTAAAGAAATTCCCGATCTGCACGACGACGAATTTACGCGCTGGGATGAGCAAGGCCTCTTCGAGCACATGGTGATCGATGGCCGCGTGCTGTACTTCAAACGCGATCCCTCCAATCTGTTCCGGTTGAGTGCCGAAGCCGCAGCACGGCGTGCCCATCCCACGCCATTCGACGACAGTCCACTGCAAGTACTGAACGATCATCACCGCGCCGCGCGCCAGCAGGCACTGGCCGAACATCGCTACAGCGTGGCGCCGCATCGCGTCCGCATTACCCAGACGCTGACAGTGGATGCCGATGCGGTGCCGGCCGGGCAGACCGTTCGTGCGTGGATTCCTTATCCGCGTCCGTTGCCTGGGCAGCAGGAAGACATCCGTTATGCAAACAGCGAACCGGCACAGCACCAGCTTGCGCCGGAGTCGACGCCGCAGCGCACGATCTACTTCGAAAAACCCGCGCAGGCAGGCAAGACCACGGCGTTTTCCGTCACTTACGAGCTTACCCTTTATGCGCAATATCACCTCATCGATCCCGCCAAGGTGGCGCCGGTAACGCTTACGCCGGAACTGAAACCGTATGTGGCCGAACGCCCGCCGCATATCACGTTTACCGAACCGTTGCGCCTGTTCTCGCGGCAAGTGGTGGGGAACGAGAAAAATCCGTATCGCATCGCCCAGAAATTGTTCGCCGCGGTCGACGAGATTCCATGGGCCGGCGCGCGCGAATATTCCACCATCGGCGATATCAGTGACTACACGCTGCATGCCGGCCACGGCGATTGCGGCCAGCAGACGCTGCTGCTGATCACTTTGCTGCGCATGAACGGCATTCCCGCGCGCTGGCAATCCGGCGCGATCTTCGCCGATGGCGATTACAACGACATCCACGACTGGGGCGAGCTTTATCTCGAACCTTATGGCTGGGTGCCGGTGGATGTCACGTTCGGCCGGCTGCATCCCAAGCCGTCCGATGACCCGGCGCTGGAATGGTTCTACCTCGGTGGACTGGACGCCTATCGCGTCGCCTTCAACAGCGACTACGGCCAGCCCCTGGTGCCGGCCAAACAGTTCTTCCGCTCCGACACCGTGGATTCGCAGCGGGGCGAAGTGGAGTGGAGCGGCGGAAACCTCTACTACGACCAATGGCATTACGACTTTGCATGGAAGCCGGTACAGGAAAACGCACGTCTATGAAACCGGATTAATACCGAACTTCAGCTTCCACTTCCTCGTCGCCCCGACGAAAGCCGGGGTCCAGTGACTTCGGCTCGAAAAGTCACTGGTTCCCGGCTTTCGCCGGGACGACGCACGTGAAGTAAGCGGCTTGGTCGAGGTTCGATGTCAATCAGGTCCATTAACCAACACTGCTAACGCATCCATCGGGGAGTAGGGTATATGGGCAACAGGGGATATTTCCTCAAGACCGTGCTGGCGATGGCTATTGGCCTTGGGTTGTCGACGCAGGCGATGGCCGGCAACAACGACGGTGCAGTGGTGGGGCATACCCAGGCCAACGCAACGGTCACCGTCACCAATCCGGCCACCGGTTTGACGCGCACTATCGTCGCGGACGAGCACGGCAACTATCGCTTTCCTTTCCTGCCGGTGGGCCAATACACGCTTACCGCCAGCAGCGCAGGCAAAACGCTGGGCGAGCCCAGGGATGTCACGGTGTCCCTGGGCAACACCACTACGGTGGACGTAGGCACCCAACCCAATGTCAAGGAACTGGCGAGCGTCAACGTGGCGGGCAGCATACTGCCGGTGATCGACGTCACTTCCACCGAGTCGGCCACCAACCTTACCCATGCGCAATTGCAGCGCTTGCCGGTGGAACAGAACGTGGCCTCGGTGGTGCAACTCGCGCCTGGGGTAGTGAAGGGCAACGCCGGCTTCGGCGGCATTTCCTTCGGCGGTTCGTCGATTGCGGAGAACGCGTTCTATGTGAACGGACTCAACGTCACCGATTTCTACAACCGCAATGGTTTCTCCGAGGCGCCGTTCGATTTTTATCAGGAATTCCAGGTGAAAACGGGCGGCTATTCGGTGCAGTTCGGCCGTACCACTGGCGGCGTCGTCAACGCGGTGGCGCGCTCGGGTACCAACACGTTCAAATACGGCATCACCGAAACCATCGAGCCGGACGACTGGCGCTCCGCTGCGCAGGACCGTTATGACGCCAGCGGCAATCGCTACATCACTGCCGACCGCGATGGCGAATCGCTGTACAAGACCAACCTGTGGGCCTCCGGCCCGATCGTCAAGGACAAGCTGTTTTTCTTCGCCATGTACGAGCGGCGCCAGCATCCCTACAACAGTACGGACGATCTTGGCGAGGTCATGAACGACCACCATGACAACAACGGCTTCTGGGGCGCCACCATCGACTGGAACATCACCGACAAGAACACCTTGTCGCTGATGGCGTTCTCCGACAAGGATCGCGATACCGCCGACGTCTACGAATACGACTACGGCAGCGACACGCGCGACAAGCGCAGCAATGTCGTCCACAACCAGAGCGGCGGCCGCAACTGGGCCCTGACCTGGAGCAGCTATCTCACCAACGATCTTTCCATGAAACTGATGTTCGGCCGGAACCAGCGCATGGCCAATACCGTGTCGCAGCTGGATCAGGCCTGCAATCGCGTAGTCGCCACCAATGACATCCTGGCGGAGTATCCACCTGGCGCGGCGCTGGGCTGCACCACCAGCTCCACCGTGTATGCGCGCACCGATACGCGCACGCAGTATCGCGCCGACTTCGAATGGACACTCGGCAGCCACCTGCTGCGCTTCGGCTACGACCACGAGAAAAACGTATCCGTCTACGCGCAGCACTACGCCGGCCCCGATGGCTACTACTACAACGTGTATGCCGCTTCGCCCGGCAGCAGCATCCCCAACGGTGGCGTGGTACCGCCCGGCTACGACGGCTATGTGCGTGCGCGCCAGTACGTCATCGCCGGCACCTTTCCCAGCATCAATTCGGCGGTGTACCTGGAGGACAACTGGTCGGTCACGCCCAACTTCGTCATCAACGCGGGCGTGCGCAATGACAGCTTCAACAATGAGGCGGCCAACGGCGCCAGCTATATCAAGATCACCAAGCAGATCGCGCCGCGCCTCGGGTTCTCGTGGGACGTTCGTGGCGATGCCAGCATGAAACTGTTCGGCAACCTTGGCCGCTACTACCTGCCGGTGGCGAACGTGATCAACATCAAGCAGGCCGGCGGTTTGCTTGACCGTCGTACCTATTACGCTTTCGGTGGCTGGGAAACGCTCACCCTCAACGGCGTGCCCTATGTAATACCCAAGCTTGGCCCGCAGCTTGGCGCCGTCGATGAGTCGCAAGGCAACGGCACGGTGGGTGATTTCCGTTCCGAAGTATCCAGGCACATGGATCCGGTGTATCAGGACGAGGCCATCCTGGGCTTCCAGCAATTGCTCACGCCGCAATGGTCATGGGGCGTGCGCGGCATTTATCGGCGCATGCACAACGCAATCGACGACATGCAGATCAGCGCCACCCCGCAATGCGGCGGCAATGGCTACGTGGGCTGGGTGATGGCCAATCCAGGCAAGAACATCACGGTATGGGGCGATACGCATTGCACCGGCAAGGCCGACGGCTGGATCACCATCGACACTTCCAAATACGGCTGGGCGATGTACGACGCCGATGGCAATTACCTTGGCCAGCGCGGCTGGGTGAAACCCAAGCGCACCTATGGCGCCATGGAATTCCAGGTCGACCGCGCCTGGGACGACAAGTGGTCGCTCAACGCCTCGTACACGATTTCCTGGAGCCGCGGCAACGCGGAAGGTCCGGTGAATTCCGACACCGACTTTGCCGATACCGGCCGCACCGAGAACTGGGACAACCCGTACGTCAATCTCGCCAACGGTTTTCTGCCCAACGATCGCCGCCATCAACTGAAAGTGCGCGGCACCTATGCGCTGACGCCGCACTGGCAACTGGGCGCCGATCTCAATCTCGCCTCGGGCGGGCCGATCACCAGCTACGGCGTGGGCAACCCATTCGACGCCACCAACTACTACAGCTACTACATCTGCGTCGACAAATGCGGTTTCATTCCCGGGCAATTCGATGCAGGCGGCAATCCCGTGCCTTATCCGTCCGAGCAGCGCGTCTATCGCGAAGTAAGCCGCGGCAACTATGGCCGCCTGCCATGGACGTATACAGTCGATGCCAGCCTTACCTATCTGCATCCGTTCTACGGCGGCAATCTGCGCGTGAAGCTCACGGCGTTCAACCTGTTCAACCAGCAACGCACGGTGCAGGTGGATCAGAATATGCAGACCAGCATTTCCTCGGACATCAGCAGCACCTTTTTGCAACCGCTGATTTTCCAGCCGCCGCGCTATGTGCAACTGATGTTGGCGCTGGATTTTTGAGCTCCCCGTCCGGCCCGGGTCGTTGCCGGGCCGTTTTTTTTTTTAAGCTGCACAGATTGGCGTCGGATCTCAGTAGCACCTCACCTCGGCCTTCGCCGGGACGACGAGAATAACTGAGACACTACGGGCAATCAGGCGCATCACTGGAAAACCGCATGAAGTCCACCGCATTGCTGTTGCTCGCCTTATGCATGGGAACGGCTGTTGACGTCGCGCAAGCCAGCGATCCGCCGATCACCCTCGACACCCATGTCGACATCCCGTTTACCTATATGCGCGAGCCGCGTTTCGACGTGGGCAAGAACACGCCGCTGCTGGTCGACCTGGGCAAGATGGAGCGCGGCGGGCTCAATGCGGCCTTCTTCGTGATCTGGGTGCCGCAAGGGCCGCTCACCCCGGATGGCTACGCCAAGGCGGTTGCCCAGGCCGAGGAAAAATACGACGGCATCGGCCGCATGCTGATGCAATATCCCGGTCGCATCCGGCTCGCCACCACGCCCGCGCAGGTCATGGCCAACCATCATGCCGGTTTGCTGTCGGCCATGATCGGCATCGAGAACAGTTACTCGCTGGGCCATGATCTGCATCGCCTGGATGCCGCTTATGACCGTGGTGCGCGCTACGTGGGTCTGGTGCATGTCGGCAACAACGACTTGTGCAGCAGTTCCTTGCCCGATGCCAAACACGGCGAGCCGGCGATGAACAGCGTGGAAGATCATGGCATGACGGCGTTCGGCGAACGTGTGGTGGAACGCGCCAACCAGCTTGGCATGATGGTGGACATCTCGCATGCGTCCGATCGTTGCGTGCGGGATGCGTTGCGTTATTCGAAGGCTCCCATCATTGCGTCGCATTCCGGTGCGCGCGCCGTACTCGATCATCCGCGCAACCTGCCGGACGATCTGTTGCGCGCCATTGCCGCCAACGGCGGCGTGATCCAGGTGGTGGCCTACAAGGAGTTCCTGAAGCACGATCCAGCACGCGAGGCCGCCGAGAAGGCCTTGCAGCGGGCGGTGGCCAAGGCCAACGGCGATGCGGAGTACGACAGCGACAAGCACGACTATCTGCCGGCGATGATCAAGGGCATGGCGGAGATCGAAAAACGATATCCGCTACCGACCGTGGATGATTTCGCCAATCAGATCGAGCACGTGGTGAAGGTGGCCGGGATCGATCACGTCGGCATCGCTTCGGATTTCGATGGTGGAGGCGGCATTACCGGTTGGATGGATGCGAGCCAGACGCGCAATGTCACGGCGGTGTTGCGCAAGCGCGGTTTCAGCGAGGCGGATATTGCGAAATTATGGGGTGGTAATTTGTTGCGTGTATGGGGTGAGGTGGAGCAGGTGGCGCAGGATCAGGCTCGGCCGTGAATCGGCGCCGAGACGTTCTCTCCCTCTTTGCGAAAGACCAAACAAATACCTCACCGTCATTTCGGCGAAGGCCGGAATCCACGCTTCGCACTGGCGATAGATTCCGGCCTTCGCCGGAATGACAGTGAGGTAAGACGGATGGATATGGCAAACCGGATTTCTCGCTACGCCTGGCCGCGAAAAGCATCGCCAAAGAGGCTGAGTATGAGCCTGGCGTTGCTTGCTTTCAGCTTGATCGCGCCTTCCATCGCAGCACAATCCCGCAACCCCTACGACACCATCATCGACGCCATCATGGCCCGCTATCACCTGCCAGGCATCGCCATCGGCGTGATCGAGCAGGGCAAGGTAGTCTACTCCTCCACACGCGGCGAAACCGCAGCTGGTTCTGGTCACCACATCACCACGCAAACCCAGTTCAAGATCGCCTCCAACAGCAAGGCGATGACCACGGCCTTGCTTGCGCGTCTGGTCGACCAGGGCAAGTTGCGTTGGGACGATCCGGTCACCAAATACTTGCCGGATTTCCGCATGTACGATGCATGGGTGACCGCCAACATGCGCGTGGCCGACCTGCTTACGCACTCGAGCGGATTGCCCGAAGGCGGCGGCGATCTGATGCTGTGGCCGGAGCCCAACGACTTCACGCGCGCCGACATCATCCACGGCTTGCGTTTCATCAAACCGGGTTACAGCTTTCGTTCCAAATACCAGTACGACAACCTGCTGTATGTGGTGGCTGGCGAAGTGGCCGCCGCCGCGGGCGGCGCGTCCTATGAAACCTTGATGCGTCGCGAAGTGTTCGAGCCGCTGGGCCTTTCCCGCTGCGTGGTGGGCGAGGGCAGTGGCGACGTCGCGCAACCGCATGGTCGCGAAAACGGGCGCAATATTCCGCTGCGCGACGACGCATCTTCGGTGATGACTTCCGCGGCAGCGGGAGGTATTCGTTGCGATCTGGACGATATGCTGCGTTGGGCACGCAACTGGCTGGCGCCCACGCCGGCGCAATTGAGATGGTTGTCGGCGCAGCAGCGGCGCGTACTCCAATCGCCGCAGATGCTGATCCCGGTGCCGGAACAACGCCACAGTTGGGATCATGCCCACGTCATGGCTTATGGCTACGGTTGGCGCATGGCCGACACCGATGGCGTGTGGACGGTGTGGCATACCGGCACATTGAATGGCATGTATTCCGAACTGATGCTGTTGCCCGATCGGCAAAGCGGTTTCGTGTTCATGATCAACGGCGAGGCGGAAGACGCGCGCGCAGTACTGGGCGAAGTCCTGCTCAAGCATTTCACGGCACCGGCCGATACGCGCGGCGTGACGTGGTATGCGGATGCGCTGGAACGTGCCAGCAAGGAACAGCACGCCCGTGCCGCTGTGCCGGATAGCGCAGCGGCGACGCCGGCCGAAGCCGCTGCGCTGGCAAGCTGGACTGGCCGTTACCGCGATCCCTGGTTTGGCGAGATCCTGCTTTGCGCGCGCGGCGATCGCGTGCACCTCGCGTCGATCAAGTCGCCTCGCTTCAGCGGCGAGGTGAGGCGCCTGGGCAAGCGCTATCTGTTGCGCTGGGACGACCGCAGCGTATCGCCCGATGCCTGGCTCGATTTTCGTGCGGCAGCTTCCGGCCAGCCGGTTTCGTTGACCATGGCCAAGCTCGATCCGCAGGGCGACTTCAGTTCCGACTACGAAGACCTGCATTTTTCACGGATCGGAGCCTGTCCATGAAAGCTTGGACCGTGTCGTCGCATACTGAATCGCGTCAGTTGATCCATGCACGGAGCCTTTTCATGCGTTTCGCCGTCTTGCTCATGACCTTGTGTTTTGCCGCCGGCATGGCGCGTGCCTCGACCGCCGACGCCATCCGCAACGCAGACCGGCTGATGCAGCCTTACGCCGGCAATGCACCCGGCGCATCGTTGCTGGTCATCAAGAACGGCAAGGTCCTGCTGCGCCGCGGTTATGGCATGGCGGACCTGGAACACCATGTCGCCGCCACACCCGCCACGGACTATCGCCTGGCTTCCGTCACCAAACAGTTCACCGCCGCCGCCGTGCTGCTGTTGATGGAGGACGGCAAATTGAAACTCGACGATTCCGTTCGCCATTGGCTGCCCGCGCTGCCGTCCTTTGCGGACCAGGTGACGCTGCAAGAATTGCTCAGCCACACCGGCGGAATGCTCGACTACGAAGACCTGATTGCTCCCGGCAGCACACGGCAGCTCAACGACGGTGATGTGCTGCGCATGATCAGCGCTACCACGCACACGTATTTTCCGCCTGGCACGGCGTATCGCTACAGCAACACCGGCTACGTGCTGCTGGGCCTGGTAGTGGAGAAGGCGTCCGGTTTGAGCTTGCAGGATTTCCTTGAGCAGCGCATCTTCGCGCCGCTGCACATGGATCACACGCTGCTCTACGTGCATGACGCCAAGACCGTGCCGAATCGCGCTTACGGTTACAGCAATATCGATGGCAAGTGGCAACTGACCGATCAGGATCTCACCAGCGCCACCCGTGGCGATGGCGGCATCTACACCAGCGTCGATGATCTGGCGAAATGGGACGCAGCGCTTTACGACAACCGCTTGCTGAGCAATGCCTCGCGCAAGCTTGCCTTCAGCGCGCATGCGAAAGTGGTGGGAGAGCCCTACCAGGCCGACTATGGTTTTGGCTGGCGCATCAGTGGCGACACGCTTTGGCATTCCGGCGAAAGCATCGGCTTTCGCAATGTGATCGTGCGCTGGCCAAAGCAGCATTTGTCGGTGATCCTGCTCAGCAACCGCAATGCGCCGGAGCCTTATCGCACCGTGCTGGCGATCGCGGCACCCTTCCTGGAACACTGAACATGGCATTCGGATATCGCACTTTCCTCCGTATAGGCGCACTGTCGATGGTGTTGCTGCTGGCCGCTTGCGCGCATGCGCCACCGCGCAATCCAATGGCAACATGGGTGGCTTCGCCCAACTACGATGCGCGCCGTCCCGTGCTTATCGTGCTGCACTACACCGAACAGCAATCCGTACAGCAAAGCCTGGAAACGCTACGCGGCAACAACAGCGGCGGACCGGTTAGCGCGCACTACCTGATCGGCAGCGATGGCCATATCTATCAGTTGGTGGTGGACGAACGGCGTGCCTGGCAAGCAGGGCAGGGGCGCTGGGGCACCATCACCGATCTCAACTCGGCATCCATCGGCATCGAGCTGGATAACGATGGCCACACCGCATTCGCCCAGCCGCAAATCGATGCGCTGTTGCGCCTGCTGGCCGATCTCACCACGCGCTTGCGCATTCCGCCCACCCAGATCATCGGCCACGAAGATCTTGCCCCTGGTCGCAAGACCGATCCGGGCCCGCTGTTTCCATGGCAGCAACTGGCCGCAAACGGCTTCGGCCTATGGCCACGAGGCCCGCTGTGCGACGCGCCCGCCACGTTCGATCCGTGGATGGCGCTGGCGACCATCGGTTATCCCCTGGATAACCGTCCCGCTGCCGTGAGTTCCTTCCATCATCATTTTCGCGGCATGGACGGCGACGAACTCGATGCCCAGGATGCGCGCATCCTGCAGAACCTTGCACAGCAGATCATGTCGGGCGCGAATACCTGCACGCCACCAGTGATCGAAGGAGGGCACTGAGACATGCAGGGCCGATCATCCCCACGCGAGTTCCTGGGCCATCCGGTCGGGCTGACGGTGTTGTTTCTCAGCGAAACCTGGGAGAGGTTTTCCTACTACGGCATGCGCGCGCTACTGGTCTATTACATGACCAAGCGCCTGGATATTGCGCAGGCAAACGCTTCGCTGATCTACGGCGCCTATACCGCACTGATCTATTTCACGCCGGTGTTTGGCGGATTGATCGCGGATCGATGGCTGGGCAAGCGGCGGGCGGTGATCATCGGCGGCGCCACCATGGCGCTCGGCCATTTCATGATGGTGTTCGAGCCGCTGTTCTATCCGGCGCTGGTCGTCATTGCGATCGGCAACGGTTTTTTTCTGCCGAGTCTTGCCAGCCAGATTCGCGGGCTGTATCGCGACGACGATCCGCGGGGCAAGACTGCCTACAACATCTACTACGTCGGTGTGAATCTCGGTGCCTTTGTTGCGCCGCTGGTATGTGGCTTCCTTGGCGAGCGTCATGGCTGGCATTGGGGCTTTGCGATGGCGGGTCTTGGCATGCTTGTCTCTCTCGTCATTTACCTGGCCGGCTCGTCCCATCTCCCGCCGGAGCCTGACCGCAGGGTGTCGCTGTCATCGCCGCAAACGGCGTTATGGGCGCCTAATCGTCGCTCATTGCTTTTTCTCATGGGCATTGCCGCCATCGTGGTGGTGTTTCGCGGGGCGTATGAGCAAGTCGGCAACACCATCGCGCTATGGGTGGATGCGGATGTAAATCGCCGCGTCGGTTCGGGTTTGAGCATCCCCATGGCATGGTTCCAGGCACTCAATCCGCTCTCCGTGTTTCTGCTTACGCCGCTGCTGGTGGCGCGCTGGGATCGTCTGGCCAAGCGCGGAGTGGAAACGCCATTGCTTTACAAAATGGCCTTTGGCGCGGCGGTGGTGAGTCTTTCCTATCTGATGCTGGCGGCGATCACGGGCTGGGCCGAAGCGCACGCCACGCACGCGCATTGGGCATGGCTGGCAGGCTGGTTTGTGCTGATGACCCTGGGCGAGCTGTACATACTGCCGACCGGCCTGGGCTTGTTTGGCCGCCTGGCGCCCGAAGGTTTGCGAGCCACGTGTATCGCACTGTGGTACTTCGCCGGCTTTTTCGGCAACTTGTTTGCAGGGACGCTGGGCACGCTATGGGGCAAGCTGCCGCACGACGCCTTCTTCGTGATCATCGCCGGCGTCGCCAGCGGCGCTGCCGTACTGCTATGGCTCGTTGCGCGACGCGTAGGGCACGTTGAGCGGCGTAGTCCTTCCGTTTCGGTGTCCATGCATTGATCGATTTTTCGGGAACGATCGACGATCGCCATACACAGTCGAGGTTGCATGCGACCTCTGGCGCTCACGTCAAACGGCAGTGGCTCGCTGATGCGCGATTGGAAAAGAGGCAGATCGGGTCAATGCCTCGATAGCCTCGACAGCCGCCTTTAATCCTTCCTCTCGGGCCATTGAAGTGCCGAGCGTAGCGGCCTTGTTGCGCATGTCGCTTTTGCCCGCCTCGGTGATGGCGAGAGCCAGGCGTTCTGCACTCAACCTCTTGGCGGGAACTGGCGCTGGCGCCACGCCAACCCGATGCAACCGATCGGCCCAGAAGAATTGGTCGCCGACGAAGGGGACGACTACCGATGGAACGCCGGCGCGGGTGGCGGCATGTGCGGTGCCTGCGCCGCCATGATGGACGGCCATGGTGGTTTTGGGGAGCAGCCATCCATGCGGCGTCTCCGACAATATATGGACATTGGATGGCAGGTCGGTCGCCGCTGCATTGCCCCATCCGGGATAGAAAAGTGCGCGACGTCCCTGAAGCGCCTCCAGTACCTGTTCGATCAGTCTCGGCCCGCTCAGGGCGCCCATGCTGCCGAAGCCAACATAGATGGGCGGTTCACCGGCGGCCAGGAACTCCGACAGGGCTTTCGGTGGCGACCAATCTGCCGTGGGCGCCAGCCATTGACCGCAGACTCTCGCGTTCGGCGGCCAATCCGTTGGTGGTGGCAGAAGGCTCGGAGATATCCCGTAAAGCATTGAGTGCTCGCTCCACAGACGCTCGCGCGCAGGCAAGCCGCACACCGCGGCGCGCGCCGCGTTGATCGACGACTTGAACGCGCGCCAGATCAAGCCATTGATCAGCGTGTGGCTTGCCCTGTTCAGGAAATGCGGTACGGCACCGGGTCGAAGGAAGGGAGAGGCAAACGCGCGAGTCGGTGTAATGGGAATGAGACCTGTGCCAATCGCCGGAATCCCCAACGCCTCGGCAGCAGAAATGCCCACAAACGCTGCCAGCCCACCGAGAACGATGGCGTGGCAATCTCGAGCGACAGCCATCGTGGCGCGGAGCCATGCTTCGGAATTTTCGGTGGCGATGCGCGCGAGAGCGTTCGCCGTCTTTCCGAAGCCGTCGGCCCGCGCGGCAAGCGTGGAGTGCTGAAGCAATACTGATCGTATGTCACCGGTCAGCGCGGTGGCGGAGACGTTGAGCCGTGCAGCGTAATCCAACGTTGCAGCGTCAGCGAGCAGATGGGCTTCGTGGCCAGCGTCCATGAGCGACCGGCACAGCAGGGCCATCGGGCGCGTATCGCCTTCAGTGCCATATGTAACGACAACAAACTTCATCTGCTCTGCTCCAGGAGGGAAGCTTCACTATCTGCCGGCCCGCTCGCCGCATAGAAAGGCCTTGCTGCAGCCCGGGATAACGTTGCGCGTCATCGGAAGCATTTCCAATGAAAGGCGACGTAAATTATCAGAGCCAGAGCGATCAGTCCCCCGATCAGAACCTTGACGGCGTCGGCGCCACTCGCTGGAACGGTTCCGGTCGCGACCAGATAGATGCGCCCAGCTATCTCGGCGCCGAGGAAAAACATGCCGAGCGCCGCTCCCCATTTCCTCCTGCTAAGAATGAGGAGGCCACCAAGGCTATAAAAGACGCCTGTCAGACCCGTGGCGAATGAGGGATCAATGTCATGGGCGAGAATACCGAGATAGTTGCCAGTGAAGCCGACGACGACCTCTCCGAGCCCCGCGATGAAAGCGAATATTCCCACCACGATAATTCCGATCGGACAGCGCTGTACTTGTTCCATCCTCAAGCCGCCTTTGTGAGTTCGCGTCATGGGAATTCTCCCATCCAGACTCTCATTCTCGCGTAAACACCACGGAAGCCGCAGGTCGCAAGTCGTAGCGTATTCGCGACGCAGGCTGGATGAAATGCGTCAGCTTCCAATACGTTCAACTGAAGAACGGCTTCAATGCGAATGTCGGCTTTGTTTGCCGACGGAAGCCCGGGCTACGGCGTTGGTGGCAGCCTCAAATATTTGTTCTAGGAATCTTTGATCTATCCCGCAATCGGGCATGACATCCGTGAGGCGAGCAGGGCATGTTGCGGCAGGCTAGCCTTCTGCTCAAGCCGCGACTGCCCGCTCGCTTTTTTTTCATGCGCACCCAGAAGGCCCGCCAAGTGCGATTTGCCGTCGTGAATCTTCCGCTTGTAAATCACTCATGAGCGTCGTACAGTGAACCATATGGTTCACTATCAAGCCCGCCTCGACGCAACGTTCGCCGCGCTCGCCGATGTCACCCGACGCGGTGTGCTGGAGCAGCTCGGGGGTTCAGACGCCTCGATCACCGACCTTGCTGAAAAGTTTGACATGACCCTCACGGGCATGAAGAAGCACGTCAGCATCCTGGAGCAGGCGGGGCTCGTGACCACGGAGAAGATCGGGCGCGTAAGAACCTGCAAGCTCGGACGGCGCCGGCTGGAAGAAGAGGCCGCCTGGATCGAGCGACACCGCCAACTCTGGAGCGCGCGCTTCGACGCGCTGGACGAGCTTGTCGAACACTTGAAACGCAAGGAGAAGGCAAATGCCCAACGAAAAAGAAAGTAGTTCCGCCGCCATGAACCGCACCGTTGTGGAACGCAAGTCCGACCGCGAACTCGTCGTGACGCGAACGTTCGACGCCCCCGTACACATCGTCTTCGAAGCGTGGAGCAAGCCCGAATTGTTCAAGCTTTGGTGGGTTCCGAAGTCGGCGGGCATGTCGCTGATCTCGTGCGACATGGATATTCGCACCGGCGGCACGTATCGCTTGGAATTCCGCCATCCGGCCTTCGATCAACCGATGGCGTTCTTCGGCACGTACAGAGAAGTAACGCCCAACAAGCGCATCGTATGGACGAACGAAGAAAGCGATGACGGCGCCGTGACCACGGTGACGTTCGAAGAAAATGACGGCAAGACGCTGGTCACCTTCCACGAACTCTATCCCACAACAGCGGCCCTCGAGGAAGCGCTCGCCGGTTCGGCCGAAGGCCTGCCCGAACAGTTCGCGCAGCTGGATGAGTTGCTCGCAGACAGATCGTGACCGCACAGCAGCCACCGGCGTAGCGAGGACGATATGCTCAGACGCGATTTCCTGAAGACCGCCATGGCGACCGCAGTGCTGACAGCGGTCCTTCCCGTTCGAGCCAAGAAGATTCTCGCCAATTCGAACGAGCATTTTGCCGACGTCAATGGCCAGCATCTCTTTTACAGCGTGCATGGCGCCGGCAAGCCGCTCATTCTTCTCCATGGTGGCATCAACCCGGACAGCTTCGGAAGCAATCTGGCCGAACTGGCCAAGGGCCGACAGGTGATCGCTGTCCATCTCCAAGCGCATGGGCGCACGCCAGACACAGACAGGCCACTGCGCTGTGAAACGATGGGCGACGACGTTGCTGCGTTGATCGATCATCTGAATGTCGGCAAGGCCGACGTCATGGGCTACTCGCTGGGCTCCGACGTCGCCCTGCAGACCGCTATCCGTCATCCGGACGCAGTCGACCGGCTCGTACTCGTGTCCGCGACGATGAGTCAGGGCGGCTTTTATCCGGAGGTGGTCGCGGCCTTCAAACAGTTGGAGGTCAACGCGGCCACGCTCGGCCCCGGCGTCAAGGCATCGCCGTTAGGGAGGACCTATCCCGATGTCGATTGGACCAAGCTTTTCAGGAAGGTCGGTGACATGACCAAACGCCCCTTCGACTGGAGCGCCGACGTCGCCAAACTTCAGGCACGCACACTACTGGTGTTTGCCGACGCTGACGCCATCCGGCCCGAACACATGGTCGAGTTCTGGAAGGCGCTGGGAGGCGGCCAGCACGATGCCGGGATCGATGGCTCCCTGCGGCCCGCAAACGAGCTCGCCATCTTGCCGAACACCACCCACTACACGCTCCCCGTCGAGCCGATGCTGCCGGAGATCGTCGGACGCTTCCTCGGATCTGCATTGAAAGCAGTGGGCTAGGGCATTAGTTGGCGAGGGCCGAACGTGTCCCGCCCTCGCCAAGGCGAAGCTACTGCCGAAGTTCGATCGCACCAATGGTCACATGCGCCTCGGACCGAAGCGTGGCCCGGGACGCTGCGAGCGCTTCGCTTGATGCAACTTGGTTCTTGCTTACAGGCACCAGCCCTGAGCTCGCCTCGAAAACGATCGTCAGCGCTTTTGCGTCTGGAAACCCGAGTTGTTTCAGTTGCCTGGTGACATTGTATTCGAAGGTGCGCGCCATGGGCTTTCCATGGTCCATGTTACCCATCTTGTCCATATGATCGAAGACGCCGAACCAGTTGATGGTGGCAACGAAAATGCGCGAGGACGGTTCGCCGCTTTTCGCAATGTATACGTCAATCAATGCGCCTGGCGTAACGAGCGCGCTTACATCGCGGAGCACGAGTTCCGTATTTTGAAGCTGCGCAGCCGCCGGCACCGTTACATCCAGGGAAGTAATGGCCGGGCTCAGCCTGAGCGGCATGTGCGAAAACAAAATATTCGGAAAAGCTTGTTCGGTACTGGACGACGGCTGGATCTGCATAGCTACAACGGCGGGTGCCGGTGCGCGCGTGCATGCGCTACTGTTGTCGTAAACATAACCCAGCGTTGTTGTGTCGAGAAAATCCTTGACGGTGCGGGTCACCTCGGTGCCTGTTTCGTCCACGAAGGAGAAACTTTGGTTTTCCCACGTGCCGGGCACCTCATTGGGGTGCGAATGCTGCCAGCAAGACCACATGCGGTCGATATTCGCGTGGTGGAAATAGAAAATCGGATCGTTGGCTGCTACGCCTACCAATCCCATCAGCGGTACTGGGCAGTAACGCACCATAGCGCAGTGCACGTTGCCATGCACGCCCTTTTCAATGTCTTTTTCGAACTGGAGGAAGCTTGTGTCCGTGGTCAACGGGCCGTCGATATTGGTGATGTTGGGATTCAATGCGAGCGTGCCCTGATTCACCGGTGGATACCGGCGCCAGTCGTAGAGCGGGGAAGTGGTATCGCGGAACTCCGCCGGAAGTGCAGTCTGAGCAGGATTTGTGTAATCCCAATACGGCAGCGTCAGCGTCGGGTCATTCGCAGCCCAGCGCAGCACGCGCTCGAAATAGTAAAGATACATGCGGTGCCAGGCAAAAAAATTCAGTTCAGTCGTTGTCGGCGAATGCTGGCACGTTGCCCACAGCGCCTTGCCGATGGCATCTGGCGGTGTCTGGTCGACGATTCCAGGTTGGGTCGAGGTTCCATTCAAATACTGGAGGTACTGCGATAGACCATCATTGATCAATTGCTGGTTTCGCTGGGCGACGGTCCCGAACACGCTGGTCGATCCAAGATAGCCATGGATATTCCCCCAATATTTCCAGCTACGGCGAAAATCGGCTGTACCTGTCGGGCTGTTGTCGAGCGATCTCATTTTGGCTATGGCTTTCTTCAAACTGGCCAAGCGCAATGCTCCAGCCGGTCCGCTGACAAAGGCCTGCCAACTCATGCGAACGTTTGGCTGGACGGTCTGCGCAACAGCAGTATGGAAACTCAGGCTCGCGACAACCAAGCAAAGCATCGTCACAAGCAACGAAGAGCGTTGAGATTTCATGTCTCCTCCTTCGTCCCGCAGGGCCTATGCAAGACGACATTCAGTAGTGTGGGCTTCGCTCACCTTTGGCCTGGGCGATGGCCTTGGCGCCGAGCATGCGGTCGAGCAACCAAGGAAGGGTGACGGCAAGCAAGTAGAACTTCGATGCGAAGTACTTGTTGTCCAGAAATTTGCGGTTTGCATCGAGCCAGGCCGGCGCACCCGGCACCACGTCGCGAGCCTGTTCGGCAAAAGCGCGAACCTGATCGAAGCGGCGACGGGCCAGCCCGCGCAGGTCGAAACGGAAGCTGCCCTTGGATTGCACGTAGGGCAGATTTTTGAAGTGCGCGGCGATGTACTTGCGCATCAGTACCTTGTTCACGCCACCGGGGCCAATCAGGTAATCGTCGGGAACGTGATTGAAAACCCAGTCGCGCAACTGTTCGTCGCAATAAGGGTAGGCCAGCCGAAGCGACATCGCCCTGGCCATGTACATGCCTTTGGCGAGCATGCCCGATTCCAGGATGGTGCATGAAATGCGACGTCTCGCTTCCTCCGATGGCGCCGCATCGATGTCAGCGCGGAACGACTCCAGGCGCTGCCGTGAGCTGGCCGAAATACTGCTGCCAAGCAGGGCATCCACTTCCGCATCGCTGAAACGCGAGCCGGGCAGGAAGCGCTCAAACTCATCCATTTGCAGGGTCGACAGCACAAAGCAAAGCTTGAAGCTGCGGCTCACCAGTCGCGATGTGAACAGTGCATTGGGTAAGCGGATACCCCATGCCAACAGCGCTAGAAAACGATCAGTGCTGTGTAAAGGACAGCCGAAATATTCGTCTGCCCCTAGGCCGTCGATGATGCCGTCACCGCCTCGCGCGCGAACTTCAGTCACCAAATCGGCATAGGAAAGCGCCGCAAAATCGGCGGTGAGCAAAGGTATGCGCGGGAGCATTGCGAGATAGCGGTCATAGGCGCGCTCCGCATTGCATATCAGCGTTTCGTGGCGCAAGCCAAGCTTTTTGGCGATGAGCTTCGCCGACGGAATTTCATTTTCTTCGCAGCCGCCGAGATAAGTGAAGCAGGTCGTGTCGGGGCGCGTCTCGGACAATGCGATAGCCAGCGTTGTGGAATCCTTGCCGCCGCTTTGAAACAGCCAGGGTGCGTGCATGTTTGCGGTGGTGCGTGCGATCGAATGGCACAGCAGGCGATGATAGGTCCCAAGCAACTCGTTTTCGGTGACCACCCCGGGCGACGGGCGCGAACGTGCAAACGCCGATTGAAACCTGTAGTGATACTGCGGAGCGGTATGCATGTCCTGCGTCGAGTCAAAACCTGTGCCCGCGACCTTCACATTCCGATAAATGGAATGTGGCGGATAGACGAATGAATTTCGTAGCAGGTCGGCCAGCGATACCAGATCCAATGAAAGATCACGGCCTTTGAACCTGTCGAGCAGTGAAAAATCAACTTCGCTCAGATAAGGCGAGGTATCGATCTGAATATTTAGTCGATCGGTGGTTCCAGAGCGCAAAGCGAAGCTCGTTGCTTGAATTGAACTCTCGTCTATTTGGAAATCTTTCATGGCTCGATAACCACCGAGCGCACGGCTTGCTCAATGCTGTGCGCACATCGAAAGCGCCGCACCGTTGCCTCCGTGCCATCCATTGCCATTCGATAGGACATACGCGTCCCCATCCCGCTCACTACGCAGGTGCGTCATAGGTAATAAGACCGCCTTCTGCGGTGCAAGCATCGCAGGCAGCACATATCCCCTGTCATGTACCGGGCGGCGGTGTGATCTTAGTCACACTTCTGTCGAATTTCGGTATAAGCGCAAGGGCGCCCATGCCATCTATCCAACAGCAGTGGCGATGTTGACCAACATCCGATCCTGAGCACCGCCGGTACCTTCAACGAGTTGTTTTCTGCAAGCGATCACGCACTTCACGGATCACATGCGGTTGCGAGCCTAAAGTGCCGCGCGCGACGCACCGTCAGGTGTCGAGGGGGGATGGTGCGCCGGTAATCCGCCTGTGACATGCCGGCCGCCATGGCCGAAGGAGAGTGTCATGCAAGTCCCCTCGCGTAGCCGCGCCGTGGTGGCGCTTGTCTGCTTGTTCGTTGCCGTGTTCGCGGCCCAACCATTGACCGCTGCCGCGCAAGCATCTGCCGGAAAGATTCTTTTCTGGCGCACCATGAACGGCGCGGCCGGCCCAGCCAGTACGCCTATCGGTTCGGCGATCTTCAGTATCGGCGACGACGGTCTGCATGAGCGACAGCTCACGCCGTACACCACGGGTGAGTTCGACATGCCCGGTATCGGGAACTACGTATACGGAGGCCTGTGGCTGACGAATGCCTTCAATCCTGCCGGAACCTACAGCGTGCTCCTGCCGGCGCAGTCCGCGCTTCCCCATTACGACAGCACGCAGTTCTACGGCAAATACGTCCTCATAAACGCCTACGGTGAGCGCACGGCGCCGATATTTTCCGGTGCCGATGACCTGCAACCGCCGAGCACAGGTCCGGGCTACGGTTCCGTCAGCTGGGGACCGGCCGGTAACGACCAGATTGCCTATGCCAATGTTCCGGACGATCAGTTTGGTAAACATCCCGCGTGCGTACGCCTGATGAATTCGAACGGCAGCAACAACCACACGCTCTGGTGCGCCGACCGCTGGAATTACTGCGCCGTCGAGGCGATCCGCTGGTCGGGCGATGGAAGAAGCCTGCTGGCCTACGCCGTGCATGCCAATCACAAAACCACGATGGAAGCGGATCTCTATCTGATCAATGCCAACACCGGTGCCGCGACCTTGGTCCAGGCCAACGTGCAGGAGCCCTATATGGGAGGGGGCGTCGGCGATATCTCGTACGATGGCCATGAAGTGATCTATGCCATGTTGAAGAACACAAGCCAACCTGGCCCCTGCAATGCGGCGGGGGTGAATGGAAATTACAGTGGCCTGTGGTGCGCCAAGAACATGCTGACGGGCCAGACGGTCGCGCTTGTCGATCCCAGCAAGCTGATAACGTTCTTGCCTAACGGCCAGGCGCTGATCTCGCCGGATGGCAGCCAAGCCTTCGTGCCCGCAGCTGCCCCGTCATTCTCGCCTCAGGATTCAGAGATCTATGCCGTGAAGACGGACGGATCGGGTCTGCGCAAAGTAACCTCGCCGTGCGCTTCCTTGTATCCGAACGTATATTTGTGGTGGCAACCGGTGCGTGTGTCGCCGAATGGCACGCGGCTCCTGGCCAACTGCAACATTGAAACCACCACTCCGCCCGCGACCGTGGATCTCAAGTCTCAAGTCAACATCGTCAACCTTGCCGATGGCAGCGCCCGCTTCGTAACCAACGGTACGGCATATGACTGGCACACGCAGTGATCGCATGAATGTTGCCTTCTTGACCGGACTGCGCTCCAGATTCCCGTGATGCATGAGCGGCGTTGCAGCAAGCAACGTCGATGATGCCGCGAGGTGATCGCCGCCCATGCCGGGTGGGGTGCCTCTCAGCGCCTCGATAATCTCCTATGCGAGCCGATCTGCGGCCGTGCTGTCTTGGCCAGGCGAGGACATGAAAACAAACATCAAAGCTGGCTCCGAAGAAAACCGCTTCGTCATTGATGCATGGTGTTTGGCGAGATGGTCAGTGATCCGGGATCAAGCGCGACTTCGTAGTATCCGGCCACGTTCCACGGAAGAACCCGGCCTTCCTGCTTGAGCGTTCCGCCGGTCACCGTCACGCGCACATACTTTCCTGTCGGAAAATGTGCGGGCAGCGTCCACCTGACGATGGTGTCGGTGCCGGATGGTGTGCTCGTAGCGTTCGCCAAGGCTTTTTGTCCGGCCCAATAGGCGCCGATGTTCACCATGCTGTCGATCCAGACATCACCCAACGACTTGGCGTGATTAATGCTCGCTACGACTTCCGAAGCCTTTACCGCGTGGTCGTCAAGCGTGTGCATCAGGAATATCTGCCATTTGCCGGCCGCTCGAGCTGCGTCGATCTGCGCGTTGATCGTGCTGGCCGTCGCTCCATTCGATACACCGTCGATCGGCAGATTATGGGGATCGGTGCTGTCGTTGGGCGCAATCTTTCCTGGCCATACCCCGCGATTCAGGAAGAAGCGCGTCTTTGCCACGTTGTCCCATCCGGTGTCCCCATACGGCGAGGCCGTCGTCCAAACGTCGCGCACGCCATAGGTCTTTTTGATGTAATTGGTACACAGGTCGTACTCGGCTTCCAGCGTGCCCGCGTAGGTCCCCACGCAACTCGTGCCATCGGCGCGGCAGTGATGTGCGGTGTGATTACCGAGTTCGTTTCCGTCCTTCGCCGCTTGGGTCCACGTGCTGACATGGCCGGCGTTCAAGTTGATGAAGAAGGTGACGCGCACGCCAGTAGCGTGAAGTTGGGGGTAGTAGGGCGCCTGCGTACCGTCGTCAAAGGTATAGGTTACGGCGGATTTGAGCCCCGCCCAATCCAGAACTCGCAGACCTCCCGCAGCCCCCGAAGGTTTTGGCTGCCCGCCGGTGGGCAGAGCCGGTAATCCGCTGCTCGAACTTGCGTCGCTATCATCCGTGTATGCGGCAGTTGCAGGCCGAGCCGGAGGATTCGCATAGCCAGCGCCTCCACACGCGACACATGCAACAACCAAGGATACGAGAGCAACAGCCGAGCGGTATTTCATGGGTGCCTTGATGAACGACAAGCCGAATGACGGGCGCGCTTCATGAAATGTTTTCTCCTGGGAACTGTTCATCGGAAGCGTCCGTCCTCCTCCAATGGTCTGAACCATTCAACGCTTTCTACCAGCACCCGTCTTCCTACGGCATCCGCTTGGATCCGCAAAGGTCCCAGCCATCCCAACCGACAACTAGCCGCCCGGAGGCGGTAGCGCCGCGCCACCGGTCAAGGCACGGGCGTCATCGGTACGCGTCAGCACGCCAGTGGACCGATTGAAGATTCCGAAGGCGTTGTTGCCAGTGCCGTTATCGGCATCATCCCAGTACACCGGACGGATACCGAGACTGTTGGCCTGGCCGACGACGTACTTGTCGAAATACGTCCGCGAGGCGAGATGCAGATTGAGGTTGGTGCCTGTCAGGCCCGCCGTGCCGGTGCGGCGAATGGCACCGAATTCACCCAGGAGCACTGGGATTCCTTTGCTGGTGAACTGAGAGCTCATCTTCTTCAGTTCCGACGTTACGTAGGACTCCTCCGTGGAGGATGTCGCGTTGCGCGTCGTCAAGGTCGAGGAATGGTAATTCTGGCCCCAGAAGTACCACATCGATCCCCATGTGGCGTCGGCCGTCATCAGTGCATATTGATAAGGCGAGTAGTAATGCACTTCCACCGCCAGGTGCTTTGCCGGATCGGACGGGAGCGCCGTTACCCAACTGTTGGTGTCGTCGATGTTTCCGCCGCCTGGCCCCTGGAGCACCAGCCAGCGCGTGCTGTTGTTGCCGCCGGTGGAACGAACCGCATTGATGAAGTTCTGATAGTACTGAAGCAGGACCGAGGTCTGCGCCTGCGAGGAAACGTTCGGCTCGTTGGCCACGGCGAAAAGCAGTTTTGAGTTGTAGCCTCTGAAGTTGTTCGCGATCTGCGTCCAGTAGGAAACCAGTTTCGCATTGATGTTCGGATCGAAGGTGTTGAAGTTCGAATCCTCGAACCAACCGCCGTCCCAATGATCGTTGATGATCACGGTGAGATTGGCCGCCTGGGCCCATTGCACGACCTGTGTGACCCTTGCCATGTAGGACGCATTGATCACATGCGTATTCGGGTCGGCGTTGTGGTCCCACGCGCAAGGAATGCGAATGGTGTTGAAGCCTGCGGCCGCGACATTGTTGATCAGCGTCTGCGTGGGCATGACCGCACCCGACCAGGTGGCTTCCAGGGTATTGCCGAGGTTCCAGCCATAAGTCGGACTTGCCAGCTGAGACCGTCCGCTTGTCGGAAGCAGCGACAAGCCTGCCGCCAGGGTCAGCGCGAGCATGGTTCGAAACTTTGGTTTGCTTCCAGGCGAAAGGCGGGGAGCTGGAAGAGTGCGATGCCGGGCAACGTTCGAATGGTGCAAATCCATACGGAAAACCCCTCGGTTGGGCGAACTGAAGCGTTCGTGCGGCACACAGGCATCACCGTGCCGGCCAGTTCTGGATACTGGGAACGCCCCAAGGTTGCGCGCAATTGCGAAATCGGCTGGGAGGCTTGATGTTTATTCATTTGCAATCGCCGCATTCGAGCGACACGGCCGCGCCATTAAGATTAAGGCAACACTGAATAAGTATCGCCGTCGTCATGATGCCTGGAAGGCTCGCAGGGTGTGTTGCGTGGCGCGGGGAAGACTGGCCGTCTTGCCAAGCCGCGCGGCGCAGCCTGCGGGCCTTCCAGGCATCAGCCCATCATTTTCAATTCAATCGGTTGGGGCCAGCCCTGTCTGTCCGCATGCCTTCGGTCCGTCGTCTCGACAGACAGCCAGTCTGCCTTCGCCGACGGCCCTGTGGCCTGCGAACAGACAGGGCTGGTGACGACGGCGATACTTATTCAGTGTTGCCTTAAGATCGCTGATGCCGTGCGATGGCCCTGCAGCTCGGCGGCCAACTACGTGACGGGGCAATCCATCTCGATGGATTGCAGACTCGTCATACGTTGAATGCGCGACAGAGAGAGAGGACGATCCGCCACAAGCGTCGAACGCAGCTGCAACTATCTGTTGCAGGACAAACGCCGCTACAGCCCAATCGCCTGCGAAAAATGCATGGCGCCTCTCCGCTATGGCGATTGCCATAGCGTTCGCTCAGCTTGCCGGCGCACTATGTTGATCGACAATCAACGGCATCGGGCGACGCTACGTAGCGTCGCTCGCATCTGAAACGTAAAGGTCGCCCTCAGCCTTGAATACCAAGCGTCGCGGAGAGGAGAACGCAATATCACCGTATGTAATATTCACGGAGTTGCGTGGTGAATCGCTTATCAGCGAAGTTCGGCCAGTTGTCCTTGTCAAAACCAGGCGCGTTCTTGAGCTGCTCCTTGTCGACGTTGAGGATAAGCTCTTCGTTCTCCCCGTCGACCTTGATGGCTTCCCACGGCACGGCAAACAGTTTCTCACCTAGGCCAAGCACGCCGCCAAACGAAAGTACGCCGTAGGCGATGGTGCCGTTATCGGTGTCGATCATGATGTCTTTCAGGTCACCAAGGGACTCACCTTGAAGATTTTTCACCGCGTCACCGGTCAAGGTGGAGGCAGAAAGGAAGTGAGGGGCATTGGTCATGGCATTCTTTCCTCAGTGGCATGAGATAACGACTATGTATGACTGCGCTGCCGGTTCCATTTCTTGCACTGTTCGGTTGCAATGGGCAGGCAGAATTGAAGTGTGCGCGGAAAAACGTAATAAAAACGGTTTCGAAGAGTGATGAAAAGAAGACGTGGTTGATTGCTTTTTCCTTCACGTTTAATGCGCAAAAAGTCCAGTCATTTTTTTGTGCTCGGTGTTAAGGCAACACTGATCAAGTATCGCCGTCGTCACCAACCCTGTCTGTTCGCAGGCCACAGGGTCGTCGGCGAAGGCAGACTGGCCGTCTGTCGAGACGACGGACCGAAGGCATGCGGACAGACAGGGTTGGCCCCGCACATTGGATTTAAATTGATGGGGTGATGCCTGGAAGGCTCGCAGGCTGCGCCGCGCGGCTTGGCAAGACGGCCAGTCTTCCCCGCGCCACGCAACACACCCTGCGAGCCTTCCAGGCATCATGACGACGGCGATACTTGATCAGTGTTGCCTTAATCGGTGGGCCATTCCACGAAAATGTTCCGACGCGAATGCTCCGGTCGCAGAACGCGCCAAAGCAGAAGTCCATCCGATCGCGCTGAGCGGGTGCGTTTACGAATCAGCCGTTGCGTCTGATTTTCATCGCTGTCACGCTACGGCACGCCGCAGGTCTTCAACACCGATCAAATTGATGCGGTCACCCGCTGCTCATGCAACACAGTATCGCCATCAGGGCGATAGACGAGTTCGTCGCTTCCGCACCGAATCTGGACTCGGCGCTGCGCAAGAAAGCTCTTTTGCAACTCATGCAAGCGGCTTCAGCAGCCTTTATCAAAAAAAGATGCGGCAGCAAGAGGAGAAGCGGCATGCGCCATGAGTCGAAATCGCCCGGAATTTTCATATCCGGATGGATCTGCTGCGTGGCCTTGATGCTCATTTCGTGCGTGGCGCCGGCATCAGCGCCAAATCGGGACGTTCCGGTGGCCAGCGCGTCCAAAAGCTTGTCGACCGCGACCTGGACGCCGGATAACGGCGACGGCACCTTCACCAATCCTTTGTTCTATGACGAATTCTCAGATCCGGATCTGATCCGCGTCGGCGACTGGTTCTACCTGACCGGCACCACCATGCATGCCATGCCGGGTTTGCCGATCCTGCGCTCGAAGGATCTGGTCAACTGGGAATTCGTTGCCTATGCCATGGACAAGCTCGACCTCGGCCCGGCCTACCGGCTGGAGCACGGCCGGAATATCTATGGCCAGGGTATCTGGGCGCCGTCCTTTCGCTACCACGACGGCAAGTTCTACATCTTCTCGAACGTCAACGGGCAGACGACCCAGATGTTCACGGCCACCGATCCAAAGGGGCCGTGGACGCGCACGCCGATGAAGCGCAGCTTTCACGACCTGTCCGTCCTGTTCGACGACGACGGCAAGGTCTATGTCGTATGGGGTCACCAAACGATGCACCTGGCCCAACTTACGGACGACCTGACCGACATCGTTCCGGGCACCGAGCGCGTCCTGTTCACCGCCGACGCCGGGATGGGCGAGGGCGCGCATTTCTACAAGATCGACGGCAAGTACTACATCATAAGCGCCGAATATGCCGGCGGCTTTCGCATGCCGGCGGCGCGGGCGGATCGTGTGCTGGGCCCGTACGAGGTCAATCGAGCGATCAGCCTGCACGAGGACTTCGGCATGGCGGCGAGCCAGCGCACGGCCACGCCCGAGCCACCGTTCAAGTTCTGGGCGCCCGGCGCCGCCGCCAGTCATGGACTGGCTATGCACCAGGGAGGCATCGTCCGTACACCGGAGGGCGAATGGTGGGGTTTTTCGATGATGGATTTCAATTCCGTCGGCCGCCTGCTCGATCTGTCCCCGATCACCTGGAAGGACGGCTGGCCTTATTTCGGCCTGCCGGGCAATCTGACGCGCACGCCGCGGACCTGGGTAAAGCCGAAGACCGCCACGCCGCAGCCGGTGCGTGTGCCGTATCGGCGCAGCGATGATTTTTCGGCGACGCAACTCCAGCCGATATGGCAGTGGAACCATGTCCCGGTCGACGGCAAGTGGTCGTTATCGGAACGGCCGGGCTTCCTGCGGCTACACGCGCTGCCGGCGACCTCGTTCTACGACGCGCGCGATACGTTGACGCAGCGGGCGATCGGGCCGATGTCGACGCCGACCGTCGTGCTCGATGCGTCGAATCTGAAACCAGGCGACACGGCCGGCCTGGGGCTGCTCAATCTGCCTTATGCGACGTTGGGCGTCGAAAAACGCGCCGACGAACTCGACGTCATTTTTTATGATCAGCGCCTCAATCATGCGGTGCGAGTGAAGATGACCGGGACACGCATCTGGCTTCGCGCCGACTGCGATTTCCTCACCGAGCGGGCGCGCTTCAGCTATTCGTTCGACGGCGTCACCTTTACCTCTATCGGCAATGAAGTCGTGCTGGTCTACCAGACCTTCACTTTCCAGGGCATTCGCTATGGATTGTTCAACTACAACACGGCCGGCGAGCAGGGCGGTTTTGCCGATTTCGACAGTATCGACGTCTATCAGCCGCATACTCACGGCCTGATGCGGCCCATTCCCTATGGCCGATCGATCCGGCTCACATCGTTTCATGCGACGACCGGTTTGGCGGCCAATCGTGGGCGCCTGGCTTCGGGTGTCCCGACGCGGTTCGAAATCGTCGACCGCCGGTTGGGCCGCGTCGCTCTGCGATCGGGCCGACGCTATGTCACGGTCGGTGAGGATGGAGGAGTGACGCTCGTGGCCGACCAGTCCGGCACGGCACAAACATTCCAATGGATTGAAACGCCGACGGGCGAGCTGGTGCTGATGTCATTGGCCACCAACCGCTTCCTGCGCATCGATCCGCAGACAGGTGAAATCCGGGCCGACAGTCCTGGTCCCATGCCGGATGATAGCGACGGTGCACGCTTTATCTGGTCGGAATAGAGCGGCTCCCGCAATACGTGGATTCAGGCGCGCCGGAAAGACGCGCGAGCTAACCGAATACCTGATTAGCGTCGAATCTCAGCTGGGCCGCATTTGTAGAACCTTGCCGAAAGCTTCGTCATCCCGGCGAAAGCCGGGATCCAGTGTCTTTCGCTTTAAAGTCGCTGGGCCCCGGCTTCCGCCGGGGTGACGACATATGGAGCGATCGGCTCAGCTGAGACTCGACGCTAATCAGGACCGAATATGAGTCAAGTTTGGTCACGCTGGCCAGCGTTAGATCGCAAATTAAAACGAATCGTCGAATGCCTTAAATCAGCCTGATCGCCTTGTTTTTTTGTCACCGCCGTTTATTCGAGGAACCTCGGTCAACGCGGCAGGTCTACTGGGCTGGCTGCAATACACGCAATGGATATTGGCGTCAGTATTGCGTGAGCAATCAGCTTGAATGAGGCGGGGTTATCGAAGCTTCCGGACAGAATCGCGATCAAGTAGATGCGCAGGACGCCGCGCATAGCAAGATCGATACGTACAAAAGTCATGCGCCCTGGTCCACGCAGTCCTTGAATCCACGGGGGAGGCTGCTGGTGCTGGCCGTAGTGCTGGCCTTGCACATGCTATTCGCTCTGATGTTGTGGAATGCGATGCGGCTGCCCTCGGAGGATCGGGAGCGCCCGCTGAGCGTGCGTTTGATTAACGTGGCAACGCCACCGAATCAATCACCGTCGCCCGCGGTACCCGTCACGGTATCGTCGGCACCGGTGCCACCTGCGAAACCCAAGCGAACTGAAAAGCCGCATAAAGAGGTGGTCGATGCGTCAGCCACAAAACCAACGACACCGGCTATCTCTGGCAACAAACCGGACGCCAGCCAACTATTTTCCGCCAGCGGTTCGATCCGCTTGCCGCCCGAACACATCCAGTATTCGGCCAATACATCATCCGAGGTAAAGACGAGCAAGCCGAAGAACGACCGCCAGATCATGGAGCACACCGACTTCACGCATTACCAGCCGACGCGCTTCAACAAATATTTCCCGCCACCGAACGAAACCCTTGGCGGCGCGGCGGGCCGGCATATCGACGATGCGATCAAGGAAATAGCCAAGGCCATGTGCGATCCGGAAAAGCGCAGCACGGCCGCCAACCTGCTGTGTGGCGCGCCGCCGCTCCCGCCCGATCCGAAGGACACCGACGAGCGCCTCAATCTGCCACCACCGCCGTTGGCTGGAGGTGGCACGCCAGCCAAGCCGGTACCGCTTTCGACCTGCATCGATGAGTACGGCCAGGGCAAGGGTCTGTCGCAGGGCTGCCCGGTCAATACGCCTGAAATTATTTTCCAGGCCCAAATGCGTGAGTGCATCGATCTCTATCGGGCCGGCAAGCGCCTCAAGAGCTGGTGTCCGGCCGACACTCCCAAGCGTGCTGCGACCGCGGCGGAGGTCCCGACAAGTGCAGCAAGCGCCGATTCGCATTGATAAGCGAAGGTCTATTTAAACGCCTCAGACAAATTGTTTTCGGTACTGGATGAAAGGCGAGCGATTAGCCATGCGATCATAAAGCTGCATGGCGTTATGGTTGGATGCGTGCGTCTGCCAGTACACCCGGGATACGCCGCGACGTTTTGCGTGTTCATAGACATGCTCGATCAGTGCGCGGCCAATCCCGCCGCCACGAGCATTTTCCTCAACAAAAAGATCTTGAAGATAACAATCGTCGCTCATCGTCCAAGTCGATCGATGGTAGATGTAATGCACCATCCCCAATGCGTGATCATTCACGATGGCGAGCGCTGCGTGCATCGGCTCAATCGGCTCCAGGAAGCGTGCCCAAGTCTCGTGCGTCACAGCCTCCGGGATATCCACTTCGTAAAAGCGTTGATACCCTTTCCAAAGAGGAAGCCAGATGTCGAAATCGCTGACATCAATGGCTCTGATATCGATGGATTTCATAGCATGCTCCTGAAGTTGGTATGACCACTCCGCGGACCTTGAAACTAAGTCCCGATGAGTTTCGCGCTGTACTTTTTGAAGTATTTGCTTCTCGACGAGCCGGTTTTGCAGATTTCGAAACGCCCGTCGCCGGTCATGCAAGCTCTCGCATGCTCCTGAGGTTGAGGGCCTCAAGCGCTTTTTCCTTCGCGCGTGCCGCCTGGTCTCTGTCGAGAAATGCAGTGGCCTGCACGGACAGGAACTGCAGCGTTTTCAGCCCTATGCTCCCTAATACGACCGAGAGATAAGGCGTAAGAAAATCGGGCTGGTTGGCTCGGTCACCGGTAAACACACCGCCGGAAGCGATGCCGATAAACACTGGACGGTCCCGGAGCATTCCAACCTTCCCAGCCGGCGTCGACACGAACGTGCGGCCAGCGCGGAGGATTTGGTCGATCCACGCCTTCAGGACTGACGGAACGGTCAAGTTGTTCATGGGCGTTCCGATGACAATCACATCAGCCGCTTCGACTTCCTGAATAAGCGCCTCCGAAAGATCGAGCGCCCCTTTCAGCGGCGTCGCCAAGGTGGCCGGCGACGACAACGTCGTCGCGTAGTCGGGCGAAGCGTGGGGCAGGGGAGCGGCGGCAAAGTCTCGCCGGCTGATACCCGCACCGGGTGCAACCTCAAGGATCTTTTCGACGATCGCCGCTGAAAGCTGGCGACTGTGCGATTCCGGACGCGGACTGCAGTCGATATGGAGAATGTTCATGCGACTGATGACCTAAGTCTCAAATAAAGTCCAGCACATCGTCGACCGGACGGCGTGGCTTCTGCGCCCAATTGCCCTGGCGCTCCGGTCCGATCGACAACAGCATCGCTGGGACTTCGTTCTCAGCCAGCGCGAATTCGCGATGCACCGCGTCGGCATCGAAACCGATCATCGGTGTCG